>Ga0209166_10000002_pt1 | contig 1042502 bp, 960 predicted proteins | sample Coa_R1_3_FD_187151 | JGI IMG/M metagenome (GOLD analysis project Ga0209166, IMG submission 187151) | Surface soil microbial communities from Centralia Pennsylvania, which are recovering from an underground coalmine fire - Coalmine... | ecosystem: Environmental > Terrestrial > Soil >...
AACCAGTCTGCGACTTATCTGCGAAATCCAAACCAATCTATCTATAAGCTGCGCAGTCTACAAATTAATTGCGAGCTAAGGTCAGCTGTTCTGCGGCTTCCAGTCCATAATTTCCCTGAGGTTCACAGCGGACGGAAAAGCCAGCCGGGAGAGATCAGTCTCGCGCACCGGGGGGTGTTGTTTCTGGACGAACTTCCCGAGTTCGCGCGATCGAGCCTGGAATCGCTGCGCCAGCCGCTGGAAACCGGCGAGGTCACCATCGCCCGCGCCAATGCGCATGTCACCTTTCCCGCCCGTTTCCTGCTGATCGCCGCGATGAATCCCTGTAAATGCGGCTATCTCGGCGACCCTGCCCGCCAATGCCGGCGCGTGCCGCTGTGCGGCGCCGATTATACCGCCAAGCTGTCGGGCCCTTTGCTCGACCGCATCGATCTGACCGTTTCGGTTCCGGCGCTGACCGCTGCCGAGCTGGCCCTGCCGCCGCCGGCCGAAACCAGCGCCGATATCGCCGCGCGGGTGCTGGTCGCGCGGGATCGGCAGCGGCACCGCTATGCCGCGCACGGGCTGCGCTGCAATGCCGAGGCGGATGGCACGCTGCTGACCCGTGCCGCGCGGTTGGATGACGGCGCCGCTCATCTGCTGCGTCAGGCGAGCGAGCGGCTGGGCCTGTCGGCCCGCGCCTATCACCGGGTGCTCAGGGTGGCGCGCACCATCGCCGATCTGGCCGAAGCCGAAGCGATAGCGCCGGCCCATATCGCCGAGGCGCTGGCCTATCGTCCGGCGGGCGCTTCGGCGGCGGTGCCGGAAACGGTCTGAGCGGGGCAGGTCGCGTGCTTGGGTGTTGAGAAAGGCAAAAATATCTTCTCATTATCATCTCAACCGTTCCGCAAGGTTGACCAGGAGTCCCTCATTCGATGACTGCCATCCCGACCGTCGCCCAGATCGTCCTCTATCCCATAAAATCCTGTGGCGGGATCACCCTCGACAAGGCCCGGATCGGCCCGCGCGGATTGGAGGCGGGACGCATCGGCGACCGGCGCTGGATGCTGTCGGACGCCGACGGCCAGATGATCACCCAGCGCCAGAACGAAAATCTGGCCCGCATACGCATCGAGCTGCTGGGTGATGCCCTGCGCGTGTCGGGCGACGGGCTGGAACCGGTGGTGATCGATCCCGCCGAAGCAGCCGGCGAGCGAACAACCGTCATCCTGCATCGCCGCGAAGTGGTCGGACACCGCTCGCCGGCGGCGGTCGACGCCTGGTTCTCGCGTTTTCTCGGCCAGACGGTCAACCTGCTCTATCAGACTGACGAGGATCAGCGCCTGTGCGATGCCGACTACGCGGTCGTGCCCGGCAGGGACAAGGTCGGGTTTGCCGACGCCTTCCCCTATCTGATCGCCACCCAGGCGACGTTGGACAAGGTCAATGGCTTGCTTGCCGAGCCGGTGCCGATGAACCGCTTCCGCCCCAATATCGTGGTGGCCGGCACCGGCCCGGATGCCGAATTCGGCTGGAAACGCCTGGAACTGGGCGAAGCCGAGCTGACCATCGTCAAGCCCTGCACCCGCTGCATCATGACCACCATCGACCAGGAGCAGGGCGTCAAGACCGGCAAGGAGCCGCTGGCAACCCTGGGGCGTTCTTATTTCCTCAAGACTGCCGCCATCCAGGGCGCCATTTTCGGCGAAAACGCCATCGCCACCCGCCAGGGCGCGCTGGTAACCGGCGATGCGGTGCGTGTGCTGGAAGAGAAGCCCGCTCACATCTTTCGCGCCGAGAACGCCTCTGTTAGCGTGGCCGGCTAAGAAAACGGGGATGGGAAAAAGGTCATGGTGAAGAAGGCGCTTGGCGTTGCGATCGCGGCTCTGCTGTCGGGGGCGGCGCTGGCCGAGCCTGAAGGCGTGGCCCCCACCGCCGCCATCCCCGCCCCCGAGGACGCCACCTATGCCGGTATCCTGACCCTGTCGGTCGACGCCAGCGACGTCGCGCGCCACATCTTCACGGTCAAGGAGACCATCCCGGTCGCCGCTCCCGGTCCACTGACCCTGCTGTTCCCGAAATGGCTGCCCGGCGACCATGCGCCGACCGGCCCGATCGCCCAGATGGCCGGCCTGATCATCACCGCCGACGGCAAGCGCCTGGAATGGCAGCGCGATCCGGTCGAGATGACGGCGTTTCACGTGAAAATCCCCGACGGCGTGCCGGCGATCACCGTCGAGATGCAGCGCCTGGCCATGTCCGATGACAAGTTTGGCGGCACGGTGATGACCTCGAACATCGCCGCGGTGAAATGGAACTCGCTGTCGCTCTATCCGGCCGGCTATGTCGCCAGCCGCATCTCGATCAAGCCGAGCGTAACCCTGCCGCATGGCTGGAGCTTCGTTTCCGGCCTCGATGGCGCCAAGCAGTCGGGCGATACCATCGTCTTCGCCGCGACCTCCTATGAAACCCTGATCGATTCGCCGCTCTATGCCGGTCGATTCGCCAGGCAGATCGATCTCGATCCCGGCGCCAAAATTCCGGTTCACCTGACCGCCTTCGCCGATCACGAAGAGGATCTGGAAGCACGGCCCGAGCAGATCGAGGCCCATCGCGGCCTGGTGCGCGAGGCCTACAAGCTGTTCGGGTCGCAGCATTACGATCATTACGACTTCATGCTGGCCCTTAATGAGCGGATGAGCGATCTCGGCATCGAACATCACCGTTCCAGCGAGAATGGCTACAATCCGCGCTATTTCGCCGAGTGGGACGGGCTGTTCTTCGACCACGATCTGCTGGCCCACGAATTCACCCACAGCTGGAACGGCAAGTTCCGCCGCCCGGCCGATCTGTGGACCGCCGATTACAATCAGCCGATGCGCGACAGCCTGCTGTGGGTCTATGAGGGGCAGACGCAATATTGGGGCGAGATCCTGGCCGCCCGCGCCGGGCTCTATTCCAAGCCGCAATTCCTGGAAAAGCTGGCGGTGCTGGCCGCCAGCATGGATTGGCAGGCCGGACGCCTGTGGCGGTCGCTGCAGGACACCACCAATGGCGAGATCCTCGATCTGCGCGGCGCCCATACCTATTCCAATTGGCTGCGTGGCCTCGATTACTACACCGAAGGCGCCCTTATCTGGCTCGACGCCGACACGCTGATCCGCGACAAGAGCAAGGGCACCAGATCACTGGACGATTTCGCCCAAGCCTTCTTCGGCATCAAGGATGGGCAGATCACCCCGGAAACCTATCGCTTCGACGATGTGGTGGCCGCCCTCAACGCCGTGCAGCCTTATGACTGGGCCGCTTTCCTGCGGTCGCGCCTTGACGGACACGGCCCCGGCGCGCCGCTCGACGGCATCACCCGCGGCGGCTATCGCCTGGTCTATAGCGACCAGCCGAACAGCGCGCTGCTGGCCCAGGACAATGACGCCAAGACCACCAATCTGTTCTTCTCGCTCGGGCTGGTGATCACCCATGACGGCATGGTCAACGAAGTCGCCTGGAACAGCCCGGCCTTCAAGGCGGGAATCGCGCCGGGCGCCCAGGTGATCGCGGTCAATTCCTATCCGCTCGACGGCACCGATCTGATCAAATCGGCCGTCGTCGCCGCCGAGAAAGCGGGCGCCGCCCCGATCGAGCTGCTGATCAAGGCGGACGACCGCTATCGCATGGTGCAGGTCGATTATCACGGCGGGCTGCGCTATCCCCGCCTGGAGCCGCTGGGCGAGTCCGGCCTGATCGACCGGATCATCGCTCCAAAAGACTAACCTTTCGCCACGATCTCCCGGATGGCCCGCTCGAAGGTTTCGGCGGGCTGTCCGCCGGAGATCAGATAGCGGCCGTCGATCACCACCGCCGGCACCGAGCTGATGCCCTTTTGCAGCCACTCGCGCTCTTCGGCGCGGACTTCCTCGGTGTAACGGCCCGAGGTCAGAACCTCGCGCGCCGCGTCCGCATCGAGGCCGGCAGCCTGGGCGGCCGCCACCAGCACGTCGTACTCCTCGACATTCTCGCCGCGGCTGAAATAGGCCTCGAGCAGAGCATGCTTGAGAGCCGATTGCCGGCCTTCCTTCTCGGCCCAATGCAGCAGGCGGTGAGCGTCGAAGCTGTTATACATGCGGCTGTTTTCGTCGCGCGCCATGACGAAGCCGGCCTCGGCGGCGCGGTCGCGCAGACGCACCTGGTTGGCCAGGGTCTGTTCCTTGCTCTGGCCGTATTTCCGCTGCAGATGCTCGAACAGATTCTGCCCGCCCTTAGGCATGTCGGGGTTCAGTTCGAAGGGGTGGAAGCGGATCTCGGCTTCGACCAGGTCGCCGAGCTTGCCCAGCGCCTGTTCCAGGCTGCCCAGGCCGACGGCGCACCAGGGGCACATCACGTCGGAAACGAAATCGATCTTCACAGGCTTGGTCATCGGAAGTCCTTAATGAAAGAAGCTTCCCGAAATGTAGTGTCGCTGCGGATCGGGAAAAGATCCGCGGCGCGCAACACTGTCTTCCGCTTAACGCGCGAGCATCGGTCCGAGCGGCCGGCCGGCGAACAGATGGATATGCAGATGCGGCACTTCCTGGCCGGCATTGGCGCCGGCATTGAACAAAGCGCGGAAGCCGTCTTCGACGATGCCGAGTTGCTGCGCCACCTTGCCGATCGCGCGGAAATAGCCGGCGATCAGATCGGCCGGGGCCGAAGCGGTGAAATCGGCCAGCGAAACGTAATCACCCTTGGGGATCACCAGCACATGGACCGGCGCCTGCGGCTTGATGTCGTGGAAAGCCAGGGCGAATTGGTCTTCATAGACCTTATTGCAGGGGATCTCGCCGCGCAGGATCTTGGCGAAGATGTTGTTGGGATCGTAGGCCATGATGTTCCCCTTCAGCTTTTCCGCGATTTCTTTTCGTCGATGCCCGAGGTGCCCAAGCGGGATTCCAGCTCGGCCCATACCTGATAGGGCTCGATCTCGCAGTCGGCCCACAACACCAGCAGGTGATAGAGCAGATCGGCGCTTTCGCCGACCACCTTGTCCGGGGTTTCGGCCAGGGCGGCGATCACCGTTTCGACCGCCTCTTCGCCCACCTTCTGCGCGATCTTCGGGCGCCCGCGCGAGAACAGCTTGGCGGTGTAGGATTTCTCCGGATCGGCGCCGCGGCGCTTCTTCAGGGTCTCATAGAGCTGGTCGAGGATGCGTCCGCTGTCGGTCATGGCTCACTCCATCCGCACCGCGATGCCGGCCGCAGCCATGTATTCCTTGGCCTGGCGGATCGAGAATTCGCCGAAATGGAAGATCGACGCCGCCAGCACGCCGGTGGCATGGCCTTCCAGAATACCCTCGGCCAGATGCTCAAGCGTGCCGACTCCGCCCGAGGCGATCACCGGGATCGGCACCGCATCGGCGACGGCACGGGTCAAGGGCAGGTTGAAGCCGGACCGGGTGCCGTCGCGGTCCATCGAGGTGAGAAGGATCTCGCCGGCGCCGAGTTCCGCCATATGCTGTGCCCAGGCCACCGCATCGATGCCGGTGGCGGTGCGGCCGCCATGGGTGAAGATCTCGAACCTGCCGGGCGCCACCTGCTTGGCGTCGATGGCCACCACGATGCACTGGCTGCCGAATTTCTCGGCGCCTTCGCGCACCAGCTCGGGACGGGTCACCGCGGCGGTGTTGATCGACACCTTGTCGGCGCCGGCCAACAGCAGCTTGCGGATATCCTCGACCGCGCGCACGCCGCCGCCGACGGTCAGCGGCATGAAGCATTGTTCGGCGGTGCGGCTGACCACGTCGAACAAAGTATCGCGATTGTCGGAGGAGGCGGTGATGTCGAGGAAGGTCAGCTCGTCGGCGCCTTCTTGGTCATAGAAGCGCGCCTGCGCCACCGGATCGCCGGCATCGATCAGATCGTTGAAATTGACGCCCTTGACCACCCGGCCGTCTTTCACATCGAGGCAGGGTATCACCCGCATCTTCAGCATCGGTCAGGACTCCAGCAACGCAAGCGCTTCGGTCAGCTTGACCCGGCCGTCATAGAGCGCACGGCCGCAAATGACGCCTTCGATGCCGGTTCCCTCATGCGGCTTCAGCGCCGCCAGATCGTCCAGCGAACCGATCCCGCCCGAGGCGATCACCGGGGTGACCAGCTTCGAGGCCAGCGCAGCCGTCGCCTCGACATTGACGCCGCCCAGTTTCCCGTCGCGCTCGATGTCGGTGTAGATGATCGCCGCCACGCCGACATCCTCGAAGCGCAGAGCCAGGTCCAGCGCCGACAATTCCGAGGTTTCGGCCCAGCCTTCGACCGCGACATGGCCGGCGCGGGCATCGATCCCCACCGCGATGCGGCCGGGGAACAGCTCGCAGGCCTTGCGCACCAGGGCCGGATTCTTCACCGCCACCGTGCCGAGGATGACCCGGGCGACGCCGGCCGACAGCCAGAATTCGATGGTGTTGAGGTCGCGGATGCCGCCGCCCAGCTGAACCGGGACCGGGGTCACGCCGAGGATCGCCGCCACCGCCGAGCTGTTGACCGGGCGGCCGACGAAGGCGCCGTTGAGGTCGACCACATGCAGCCATTTGCAGCCGGCTTCGACGAACGAAGCCGCCTGGGCCGCCGGATTGTCGTTGAAGGTGGTGGCTGCCGACATCTCGCCCTGAACCAGGCGGACGCAGGCGCCATCCTTGAGGTCGATCGCGGGATAGAGAGTCAGGCTCATGGCCGCCACTCCAGGAAATTGGTGATCAGTTTCAGCCCCACCGCCTGGCTTTTCTCGGGGTGGAACTGGGTACCGGCCAGATTGTCGCGCGCCACCACCGCCGTCACCGGTCCGGCATAGTCGGTTTCGGCGCAGACCAGCCCGGGCGCGGCCTCGAAATGATAGGAATGGACGAAATAGGCGTGCGAACCGGGGGCGACGCCGGCCAGCAGCGGATGCGGCCGATTGATGGTCAGCTGATTCCAGCCCATATGCGGCACTTTCAGGGAAGGATCGGCGGGCGTCAGCGGCACGACCTCGCCCTTCAGCCAGCCCAGGCCCTTATGGCCGCCATGCTCGCGGCCCCAATCGGCCATCAGCTGCATGCCGACGCAGATGCCGAGGAACGGCCGTCCGCCCGCGATCACCTGCTCCTGCAACACCTGATGCATGCCGGGCAGGCCATCCAGGCCGCGCATGCAATCGGCGAAAGCGCCGACACCCGGCAGCACGATGCGCTCGGCGCGGCGTACGGTTTCGGGATCGGCGGTGACGATGACCTGGTCGGAGCGCCCCGCCTCGGCCACCGCGCGGGTCAGCGCCTTGGCGACCGAACGCAGATTCCCCGATCCATAATCGATCACGGCGATGGTCATAGGCTTCCGCCCAGCACGCCTTTGGTCGAGGGAACGGCGTCGGCCTTGCGCGGATCGAGGGTCAGCGCCTGGCGCAGAGCGCGGGCCAGGCCCTTGAAACAGGCTTCGACCATGTGATGGGTGTTTTCACCATACAGCACTTCGACATGCAACGTGGCGCCGGCGGCTTGGGCAAAGGCCTGGAACCATTCCTTGAACAGCTCGGTGTCCATGGTGCCCAGCTTGTCGCGCGGCAAGGAGACGCGCCAGACCAGATAGGGGCGGTTGGACAGGTCGATGGCGACGCGCACCAGGGTCTCGTCCATCGGAATCATGGCGTCGCCGTAGCGGGTGATGCCCTTGCGATCGCCCAAAGCCTTGGCCACGGCTTCGCCGATGGCGATGCCGCTGTCTTCGGTGGTGTGGTGATTGTCGATATGCAGGTCGCCCTTGGCCTCGAGATCGAGGTCGATCAGGCTGTGGCGCGACAGCTGTTCCAGCATATGGTCGAGAAAGCCGATACCGGTCGAGACATGGTAGGTGCCCTGGCCGTCGAGATCGACGCGGGTCTTGATCTGGGTCTCTTTGGTAGTGCGCTCGACGCTGGCCTGCCGCATTTGGGGGCTTGCTCCTGCTGATTTTTAGGCGGTCTGTCCTAGCAGGAAGTCAGGGCGAATGCCAGTTTGGCGTTAGAAATCCAGGCCGATCATCAGCTTGAGAACCAGATCGTCCGACGCATGGGTAAAACCGTGCCCGGCGCCGAACTCGATATTGTACTGATCCTCCTGCTTGAAATCGGCCACCGCGAACAGGGTCTGGGCCTGGCGATCGGTGGTGTAGAACTGCTGGAAGGGCCCGAAATCGGCGTAGTGCTCGACCGCCACCGCCCAGAAGGGCGAGAGGTTGTAGGCGACCCGCTCGGCTGGCGCGAAATCGAGCCGCCCCACGCCCTTGAAATCGGTATCGATGATCGGATTGACGATCAGATCCCAATCGCCCAGATGCAGCCCGGCGATCGGCCGCACTTCGCCGGAAATGCGCTCCGGCTCCCAATGCTTGGCGTTGTAGGACAGCTCGAAATTCATGCCGTAGAAGAAGGTCCGCTGCGCCGCATAGGGTGTCACGAACAGACCGCGGATCTTGAAGGAATCGAACTCGGCGCGGCCGTCGCGGGTGATCGTATAGACCGGCAGATAAAGGCCGGCCTCGAACCATTCCGTCACGCCATAGGAGAATTCCGGCACGCCGTTCAGCGCATGATCCGGCACCACCGCCCCGGCATAGTCCGCGGTCTTACGGCCGATCGGCGTGAAATTGTTGTGGAACTCGACCTCGAACTGACCCTCATCGGCGATCGTGGCATCGTAGACCTGGATCTCGTCGGTTTGCGCCTTGGCCGCAATCGGGACGAGCTGGACGAGGAGAAGAAGGAGGAGGATCAGCCGGTACATCAGCGCACTATGCGCTCCACGGCCGGCTGGAACAAGTGTCGGAAATATTGCAAGTTATTGTTAATAATGATTTTTATTCTGAAATAGGGCAGCATGAGGCGATGAACTCGTTGTACGAAGTCCTGAATTCCTTTCTGCTGGTCTATGCGGCGCTGTTCCCGATCATCAACCCGATCGGCGGCGCCCCGATTTTCCTCGGCTTCACCCGGCATTGCACCGACAAGGAGCGCCATCTGCTGGCCCGCCGCGTCGCCTTCAACGGCTTCCTGCTGCTGCTCGGCTCGCTGCTGGCCGGTTCGCATGTGCTGGAATTCTTCGGCATCACCCTGCCCGTGCTGCGCATCGCCGGCGGCCTGGTGGTGACTTCCTTCGCCTGGAACCTGCTGCAGCGCGGTCAGGAAGCCGACGATTCCGACAATGCCTCGAAGGTGGTCGGACCGAATGACGCCTTCTATCCGCTGACCATGCCGCTGACCATCGGGCCGGGCTCGATGTCGGTGGCGATCACGCTGGGCAGCCAGCGGCCGAAAGGCATCACCGACCTGGCCATGCTGGCCGGCGTCGGCGGCGGCGCCATCGCCGGTCTGTTCGCGGTGATGCTGACCGTCTATCTCTGCTACCGCTTCGCCGAGCGCATCGTCTCGGCCCTGGGCGAGAACGGCGCCAATGTGCTGATCCGTCTCTCCGCCTTCATTCTGGTGTGCATCGGCATCCAGATTTTGTGGAACGGAATCAGCTCTCTCCCCGGCATCCCGACCCACTGAACTTGCAAAGCCGTTTCCGCGGCACAAATTCAAAGCTCGTTTTCTCTCTCGTTCCCCCCGAGGTTTCATGTCCGAAGAACTCTGGCACGGCACCACCATCCTGGCGGTGCGCAAGAACGGCCGGGTCGTCATCGCCGGCGACGGCCAGGTGTCGCTGGGCGCCACCGTCATCAAGGGCAATGCCCGCAAAGTCCGCCGTCTGGGCGACGGTTCCGTCATCGGCGGTTTCGCCGGCGCCACCGCCGACGCCTTCACCTTGTTCGAGCGCCTGGAAGCCAAGCTCGAAAAGCATCCCGGCCAATTGACCCGCGCCTGCGTCGAGCTGGCCAAGGATTGGCGCACCGACCGTTATCTCCGCCGCCTGGAAGCCATGATGATCGTGGCCGACAAGGAGGTGACCCTGGTGCTGACCGGCACCGGCGACGTGCTGGAGCCCGAGGACGGCGTGACCGGAATCGGGTCGGGTGGCAATTACGCTTTGTCCGCGGCCCGCGCGCTGATCGACATCGACGGTCTCGACGCCGAAGCCATCGCCCGCAAGTCGCTGGATATCGCCGCCGACATCTGCGTCTACACCAATCGCAATCTGACGGTGGAAACCCTATGAGCTCGGCTTTTTCCCCCCGCGAGATCGTCTCGGAACTCGACCGCTTCATCGTCGGCCAGCATGACGCCAAGCGCGCCGTGGCCATCGCCCTGCGTAATCGCTGGCGCCGCCAGCAGCTGCCCGAGGCTTTGCGCGACGAGGTCCTGCCCAAGAACATCCTGATGATCGGCCCGACCGGCGTCGGCAAGACCGAGATCGCCCGCCGCCTGGCCCGCCTGGCCCAGGCGCCGTTCCTCAAGGTCGAGGCGACCAAATTCACCGAGGTCGGCTATGTCGGCCGCGACGTCGAGCAGATCGTGCGCGATCTGGTCGAAAGCGCGATCATCATGACCAAGGAACGCCTGCGCAAACAGGTGACCGCCAAGGCCGAGCTGGCCGCCGAGGAGCGCGTCATCGATGCGCTGGTCGGCGAGCACGCTTCCGCCGACACCCGCCAGAAGTTCCGCAAGCAGCTGCGCGAAGGCTCGCTGAACGAGCGTGAGATCGAACTGCAGGTGGCGGACACCGGCGGCATGCCGACCTTCGAGGTGCCCGGCATGCCCGGCGCCCAGGTCGGCATGGTCAATCTGGGCGATATGTTCGGCAAAGCCTTCGGCAACCGCACCAAGCCGCGCAAAATGACCGTCGAGGAAAGCTACAAGGTGCTGCTGGCCGAAGAGAGCGACAAGCTTCTCGACCAGGACACGGTGGTCAAGCAGGCCATTGCTTCCGTCGAGGATAACGGCATCGTCTTCATCGACGAGATCGACAAGATCTGCGCCCGTTCCGGCGAGTGGAAAGGCGGCGACGTCAGCCGCGAAGGCGTGCAGCGCGACCTGCTGCCGCTGATCGAGGGCACCACGGTGAATACCAAATATGGCCCGGTGAAAACCGACCATATCCTGTTCATCGCCTCGGGCGCCTTCCACCTGGCCAAGCCGTCCGACATGCTGCCGGAACTGCAGGGCCGCCTGCCGATCCGGGTGGAATTGCAGGCCCTGTCGCGCGAAGACATGGTCCGCATCCTGACCGAGCCGGAAGCCAGCCTGATCAAGCAGTACAAGGCGTTGATGAAGACCGAGGAGGTCGACCTCGACTTTACCCCGGAAGCCGTCGAGGCCTTGGCCGACCTCGCCGCCGAGATCAATCGCGGCGTCGAGAATATCGGCGCGCGCCGCCTGCATACCGTGCTTGAACGGCTGCTGGAGGAAATCAGCTTCTCGGCCACCGACCGCGCCGGCTCGACCGTCGTGATCGATGCGACCCTGGTCAAGGAACGGGTCGGCGAACTGGCCAAGAACGCCGACCTCTCCAAGTTCATTCTCTAGACAATCTTGCGGCCTTACTGGGTCACAAGATTGTCTGGAGTCCTATATGACGCATCGCCTCCGGCTCAGCGTTTTTAACTGCTGGCCAAGCTGGCTCAGTCGGTGCCGAGCAGATCGAGCAGAGCCTGGAGGCGATCGTCCGATAAAACGCCGATCTGCTCGGCCAGACGGTTCGCCAGCAAGGTGGCGGTGGGGGTGAGACCCGACGTGTCGAGGGTGATCTTGGGATGGGACAGGCGGGCCAGCTGTTTCATCTCCTCGGCCTCATCCCAGATCACGTTGAAATAGCCGAGGATCTGCATGACCAGGCCGGGGCTGGGCCGGCCGCGATGGCCATGTTCCAGCGCCGACAGATAAGCCGAGGACAGATGCAGGTCCGCCGCCATCTGCTTGAGGCTGATGCCGCGCTGGCGGCGCAATTGCCGCAATTTCTCGCCGAACGGCGTCATCGGCGCCTCTGCAGCAGAACATAGAGCGCGCCGGTGCCGCCATGTTTGGGCTGAGCATTGGTAACCGCCAGAACCGGCGGTTTCCAGGTCTCCAGCCACAGCGGCACTTCCTGCTTCAGCCGGCCCGGCCGGTCGAGACCGCCTTTGCCGGTGATCACCAGCAGACAGCGCTTGCCGGCGGCGGCCTGGGTTTCGACGAAGCGCCGCAGCGCGCCATGGGCGGCCTGCAGCGTCATGCCGTGCAGATCGATCACCGCCTCGACCTTGCGCTCGCCGCGGCTGAGATGTTTGAGGGTCTGGCCGTCGACCCCGTTGGGGCGGCGCTGCGGCTGGGACGCGGGAAGAGGCGGGGGCTCGGCGGCCGCTTTGACGACCGGCGTCGGGATGGGGTCCGGTACCGGCTCTTCCAAAGGCGGCAGGGGCTTATAGGGCGTGACGTTCCGCATCGCCGACCGCCACAGCCGGGCCTCGTCGGCGGTGAGGGTGCGGGTCCGGCGCATGGATCAGCCAGCCGGCTCGATGACGGGAGAAATTTCGGCGACCGGGCTGGAGCGCTGGGCCGGCAGCAGCACGTAATAGGCGCCGCGGCTGCTCATGCGGCCGGCCTTGGCGAAGGCGGTCTCGCCGCTACCCCAGAAAATGTCGGCGCGCACCGCGCCGGTGATGGCGCTGCCGGTATCCTGAGCCACCATCAGTCTCTGCAGGCGCACCCCGTCGGGATCGATGGTATCGAGCCAGACCGGAATGCCGAGCGGAATGAATTTCGGATCGATCGCCAGGCTGCGCCCCGCCGTCAGCGGCACATTGAAGGCGCCGACCGGACCCTCGCCGGCCATGAAGCGGAAGAACACATAGCGTTCATTCTCGGCCATCAGGGCCGGGGCTTCGCCGGGATGCGCCTTCAGCCAGGCGCGGATCGCCGGCATGGTGGTTTCACCCTGGGCCAATTTACCGTGGCGAATCAGGATCTTGCCTAGGCCGAGAAAATCGTGCCCGTTGGTGCCGTCGAAATGCACCTGCTGCGAAGTGCCGTCATCGAGCAACACGCGGCCGGAACCCTGGATATGCAGAATGTGCAGATCGACCGCGTCGTCGACCCACAGCAGCACCTGGGCCTTGCCATCCAGCGCGCCGGCCTCGATCTGCGCCCGGGCCGGATAATCGGCGCCATTGGCGGGCTTGGCCGGCCAGCCGGTCGGACGGGCGTAAAGCGGAATATGATATTTGGCGCTCTTATGGCGCGAGCCGTGCAGCTCGGCTTCGTAATAGCCGGTGAACAGCCCGTCATCGCCATGACCATTGCCGACCCGAAAGGGCTGGAACCAATCCTGCAGATAGGTACGCAGGGCCGCTTCGTCGTCCAGTTTCAGCCAGCGCAGCGCGCCGCACGGACCGCTCCAATCGGCGGCGGTTCCGCCGGCGCCGTTATTGCCGATCACCTGGCTGGTGGGCAGCTGGGTCAGGCGGTCGCAGCTCTTGCGCAGGGCAGGGATCACTTCGGCCAGGCGATCGGTGTCCCAGCCGGGCAACTGGCGGAAGGAAACCGGGATGTAGCTGAGCTTATCGGGCGGCGGCGGTCCGGTCACCACGGGCGGCGGAGCGGTCTTCTCTCCGCAGGCGGCCAGCAGCAGCACGCCCGCCAGGAGCAAAGCGATCCGCCGCATCAGTGATCCCCCATCAATGATCCGTGGTGCCCGTGGCGACCAGACGCCAGTTGGGGTCCTTGGACGAAACGTCGCGGGCGAAGCGCCACAGATCGATCAGGCGGACATCTTCGCCGCCCGGAGTGTGCTGCTCGCTGACGAAGCGCACGGAAATCTCGGCCATGCGGCCATCGAGCCTGGCTTCGTCGAAGGTGGCGGAAACGATGCGCACCAGCTCGCTGCCATGCTCGTCGGGTCCGCCGCCGCGCTGATCGATGGCGGCGGTGAAATCGCCATAGACCTGATCGGACAGCAGCGGGCGCAGCGCCTGTTTGTCACCGGCGGCGAAGGCCTTGACGATGGTCTCGAACGCCCATTGTGCGCCGGCCAGGAATTGCTCGGGATTGAAGCCTGGATCGGCGGCGGCGATCTGCGCCATCGGGTCCTGCGGGCGGCTGGTGTCAGCGGCGGGCGGCACGCGGCGGGCGGCCAGATCGATCACCGGAGCACCGAGATCCTGCGGCGGACGGGGCGGCTGGTCCTGGTCGGCATTGCGCCGGCCGAGCACGCTGCGCAGCCTGAGGCCGAGAAATACGGCGATCATGGCGAAGATGACAATGTCGAGGTAAGGCTGCGAATCGTTCATAAGCCAAGAAATAAGCCGAACCCCGGCAAAGAGCAAGGGATGGGCCGACTTGTAAAGACCCGTTCCGCCGTGCTAGCTACCCTGATCTATTTCTTGGAGCACGTTATGTCGGATCAAGCTGAAGCGGGGAGCTTGCTGCCCATCCAGGTCAATGCCCAGTACGTCAAGGATCTGTCGTTCGAAGTTCCGGGCGCGCCGCAGGTGTTCACCGAGCTGGCCGGCGCCTCGCCGGAACTGGCCGTGCGCGTCGATCTCAATGCCACCCCGATGGGCGGCAACACCTTCGAAGTGGTGCTGATCCTGGCCGCCGACGCCAAGGTGGGCGAGAAGGTCGGCTTCATCGTCGAGCTGACCTATGGCGGCATCTTCACGCTGAACGTGCCGGAAGAGCATGTGCAGCCGATCCTGCTGATCGAGGCGCCGCGTCTGCTGTTCCCGTTCGCCCGCTCGATCATCGCCAATGTGACGTCCGAAGGCGGCCTGCCGCCTCTGATGCTGCAGCCGATCGACTTCGCGGCTTTGTACCGCGCCCGCATGGAACACTTCGCCGCGGGCAACGAAGGCCCTGTTCCGGTAGGGAATTAATCTCGGTTTTTCGCTTATCCCGGCGCCCTCGCGGCGCCGCGCGAAGGCTGCCCCTCGGTCAAAGACCGGGGGCAGACGAGGCGGTAGCCCAGGGCACGGAGTGCCCGCCCGGCGCTTGAGGGCTTAAACTTTTAACCAAACCGCGTCGGTCAGTTTGGCGATGAATTCGCCGTGGGCGGCGCGCTCTTCTTCGCTCGCGGCGTGCGGCCGGGGGGCACGCGCTTGCCGAACGATTTCGGCCTTTTCCGCCGAAGCCGCGACCGCCTGACGGCCCGAGGCCGCCAAAGCCAGGCCGGGCTCACGGCCGCCGATCAATTCAAGATAGACATGCGCCAGCAATTCGGCGTCGAGCAGCGCGCCATGCTTGTCGCGCTTCGAATTGTCGATGCCGAAACGGCGGCACAGCGCATCCAGGCTGGCCGGCGAGCCGGGAAAGCGCTTGCGGGCCATCGCCACCGTATCGATCGCGCGGTCGCGCGGCATGGTCGGATAGCCCAGCATCTGAAGCTCCCAATTGAGGAACTTCATATCGAAATCGGCATTGTGGATGACCAGCCTGGCTTCGCCGATGAACTCGACGAATTTCACCGCTTCGGCGGCGAATAAAGGCTTATCGGACAGGAATTCCTCGGACAGGCCGTGCACCTTATAGGCCTCTTCCGGCATGTCGCGCTCGGGATTGAGGTAGACGTGGTAAACCTCGCCGGTCGGCACATGATTCAACAGCTCGACACAGCCGATTTCGACGATGCGATGGCCGGCGGTCGGATCGAAGCCGGTGGTTTCCGTATCGAGCACGATCTCGCGCATTCTCAATCCTTCTTGATCAAAATATCTGCCAGCAGCCTGTCGATCTGACGCTGCGCGGCCCGCTTGCCCAGGCCGGTCTGAATTACCAGGTCGGCGCGGCGGCGCTTTTCGCCGTCCGGCATCTGATGCGACAGGATTCCGGCCAGTTTTTCCGCCGTCATGCCCGGCCGCTTCATCACCCGGGCAGTTTGCAGGAAGGCGGGGGCCGACACCACCACGATCACGTCGGCCAGCGCATCGCCGCCGGTTTCGAACAGCAGCGGCACGTCGAGCACGACGACCGGCACGCGCCGCGCCCGGGCCCGGCGCAGGAACTTGCGGCGTTCCTCGCCAACCAGCGGGTGCAGGATGGCTTCGAGTTTTTTCAGGGCGGCATCATTGCCGAACACTTGGGCGCCCAGTTTCTTGCGATCGACGGCACCGTCGATCACCACGCCGGGAAATGCCCGGGCAATCGCCGGGACGGCTTTGCCGCCTTTCGCGCTGAGGCCATGAACCGCACGGTCCGCGTCATAGACCGGAACCCCGCGGCGGCGGAACAGATCGGCCGCCGTGCTCTTGCCCATGCCGATCGAACCGGTCAGGCCGATCACTTTCATGGAGCCAACATCATGTCGCGGATCGCCGGGGTGACCTCCGGCATCACCCCGAACCAGGCCTCGAAGCCGGGCCGGGCCTGATGCAGCAACATGCCGATTCCATCGGCTACCGGATTGCCGCGCTGGCGCGCCGCCGCCAGCAGAGCAGTTTCGAGCGGCGCATAGACCATGTCGTTGACCAGCGCGTCTTGCGGCAAACGGTCGAGCGAAATCTCCAGCGGCGGCTGGCGGGTCATGCCCAGGCTGGTGCTGTTGACCAGCAGGACGGCGTTTTCCAAGGCCGCTTCGCGGCCGCTCCATTCGACCGGCACGATCGGCCCGCCGAGATCGGCGGCGAGCTGGCGCGCGCGGTCGATCGAGCGGTTGACCAGGCGTATTTCCGCAACCCCCTCCTCGATCAGCGCGGCGCAAGCCGCGCGCGCGGCGCCGCCGGCGCCGAGAATGACCGCCGGGCCGGCAGCGGGCGAAGGGCGTATCTCTTTAAGATTGAAGATGAATCCGAGCGCGTCGGTATTCCGTCCGGTAATCCGGCCCTCGCCATCGATCACCAGCGTGTTGACCGCGCCGATGCGCGCCGCCAGCGGCTCGACCTTATCCACAAGCTCCAGCACCGCTTCCTTGTGCGGCACCGTCACATTGCCGCCGGCGAAGGAGAGGCGCGGCAGCATCCGCACCGCTTCGGCCAGGTCGGCGGGCGCCACCGGCAGCGGCACATAGGCGCCGTCGATGCCGTGCAGGGCCAGCCAGTGATTGTGCAGACGCGGCGATTTGGAGTGACTGACCGGCCAGCCCAGAATTCCCGCCAGGCGGGCTTTTCCCGAGATCATTTAGGAAGCGCCCCGGCCTCGCGCAGGGCGATCAGCAGCGGCACCACCGGCAAGCCGAGGATCGAGTAATAATCGCCCTCGATCTTGGCGAACAGCTGGACGCCGAGACTTTCCACCTCATAGGCGCCGACCGACCGGACCAGGCCCGGCCCGCCCTTGTCGAGATATTGCTCGAGAAATTCATCCGAAAAATCCCGCATGGTCATCTCGGCCACCTCGGTATGGCGCCAGATGATGCGGCCTTCATGGGCGATCACCGCGGCGGTGATCAACTGATGGGTCTTGCCGCGCAAGGTCTGCAGATGGCGGCGCGCCTCGTTGCGATTGGCGGGCTTGTCGAACCACACCCCGTCGCTTTCCAGCATCTGGTCGGCACCGATCACATAATGGCCGGGCAGGATGTCGGCGACACTGTTGGCTTTGCTTTCGGCCAGGACCTCGGCCACGTCGGCGGCGCTGGCGCCGCCTTCCTTGAGTTTCGTCTTGATCGGCGCCTCGTCGACAGGCGGCTTGGCGGTATCGAAATAGATGCCGGTCTGGCTCAACAATTGGCGGCGCGAGGAACTGGTCGAGGCCAGGACGATCATGGTGCCTCCTCCGCCGCTTCGCGCCGCTGGGTCAGCAGTTGCAAGATGGTGGCCGAAGCCTCCTCGATCGAACGGCGCGTCACGTCGATCACCGGCCAGCCCTGACGGGCGAACAGGCGGCGCGCCTCGGCGACCTCGCTTTTCACCTGTTCCTCGTCGGCATAGTCGGTCTCGTCGTTCTGCTGCAGGAATTTCAGGCGCGAGCGGCGGATGTCGGCCAGGCTCTTCGGCTCCTTGGTCAAGCCGACGATAAGCGGTCCCTTCAGCGACATCAGCTCAGGCGGCGGCGGCATGCCGGGAATAAGCGGCACATTGGCCGCCTTGACCCCGCGATTGGCCAGATACATGCAGGTCGGCGTCTTCGAGGTGCGGGACACCCCGGTCAATACCACATCGGCATCTTCGAGGCCGGTCAGCAATTGGCCGTCATCATGGGCCAGGGTGTAGTGCATGGCGTCGATGCGGGCAAAATAATCGGCGTCGAGGACATGCTGGCGGCCCGGCTGGGCGCCGAATTCGACATTGAGATAGCCGGACAGCGCAGCCATCACCGGATCGAGCACCGGGATGAAGGGAACCCGCATCTGGCGGCAGGCTTCCTCCAGCAGGGACCGCACGGCGCCATCCATCAAGGTGGCCAGCACGACGCCGGGTTCCGCTTCGATGCCGGCGACGACGCGCGCCACCTGGCCCTGGCTGCGCACCAGCCACCAGAGATGCTGGATCGGCTCGACCTGGTCGAACTGGACGAGGCAGGCGCGGGCGACCGAGGACAAAGTCTCGCCGGTGGCGTCGGAAACCAGATGAAGATGAAAGCGCTGAGGGGTCACGAGCTTGGGGCCGCCTGTGGAAAAGGATTGGGTTATGGGAATAACTCCGCCTTCCGCCGCAGTGTGCCCAATTCGATGCGCGCTTGCCACCTGCTATCGACAAAAACATCGGGGTGGGGGAAACCCGGACCGGTTGGCGGGAGAATCATCGGGATGACCGGGTAATCCCCTCTTGACCCGGGTTTTTCGGCAGAATAATTCACCGAATTCTTTGCGTTAAATCAAGGCATTAGGCAGCTTGTCCATCGGATTGTCCACAATTTTAGAGGTCTTTGCGATTCTGTTGATAAGCGATGGAGGAAAACCCGAAAAAGACGCATCCCCGTTATCCACAGCCATCCACCACTACACCTACCTTTCCTCTTCATCCCATTCCCTATATTGAATTGAAGGGATAACTGATCCCCGCCATGAGAGACCCCGTCTTGCTTCCTCCCCTGCTTCGCGCGCTCAACGGCGAACCGCTCGCCACTCCTCCGGTCTGGCTCATGCGTCAGGCGGGCCGCTATCTCGCCGAATATCGGGCGGTGCGCGCATCGGCCGGTGATTTTCTCGATCTCTGCCATTCCCCGGACAAGGCGGCAGAAGTCACCCTGCAGCCGATCCGGCGCTATGGCTTCGACGCCGCGATCCTGTTCTCCGACATTCTGGTCGTCCCGGATTCGCTCGGGCAGAAAGTGACCTTCGCCGAAGGTGAAGGCCCGCGCCTGACGCCGATCCGAACCTCGGAAGATCTCGCGGTTCTGAGCAAAATTGGTTTTCAGGATAAGGTTCGAACGGTTTGGCGAACCGTCTCGCTTCTTCGCGAAGCCCTCGATCCGAATGTCGCGCTGATCGGCTTTGCCGGGTCACCCTGGACGGTGGCGACCTATATGGTCGAAGGACGCGGCTCGAAGGACTATATCGCCGTCAAGAAAATGGCTTATGGCGATCCCGGCCTGTTCGCCCGCCTGATCGAGATCCTGTCGGATGCGACCTTCGATTACCTGATCGGCCAGGTCGATGCCGGCGCTCAGGTACTTCAGCTGTTCGATAGCTGGGCCGGCGTGCTGCCGGAGGATCAGTTCCGCCGCTGGGTCATCGAGCCGACCAAGGCTCTGGTTCAACGGCTGAAAGCGGCCCGGCCCGGAATCAAGATCATCGGTTTTCCCAAAGGAGCCGGCGTGTTGGCCGAAGATTACGCCAATGAAACCGGCGTGGACGGAATCAGCCTGGATTCCTCGCAGAAATTGTCCTGGGCGGTCGAGACGCTGTCGCCGCGTTTCACCCTGCAAGGCAATCTCGATCCGATCCTGCTGGTGAGCGGCGGGCCGGCGTTGGACAGGGCGGTCGATCACATTCTCGAAGTGACCAAAGGCGTGCCGTTCATCTTCAATCTCGGCCATGGCATCGTTCCCGAAACGCCGCCCGAAAATGTGGCGGCGCTGATGAAGAGGATTCGCAAATGAGCAGCCGGCTGGCCGTCATTCTGTTCAATCTGGGCGGTCCCGACAGTCCGGAGGCGGTCCGGCCGTTCCTGTTCAATCTGTTCAAAGACCCGGCGATCATTACCTTGCCGGCGGGCATTCGCCATGCGCTGGCCGGCTTCATCGCCTGGCGCCGGGCACCGGTGGCGCAAAAGATCTACCAGCATCTGGGCGGTTCATCGCCTTTGCTGCCGGGCACCCAGTCTCAGGCCGATGCCCTGGCGGCGGCGCTGAAACCCTATGCCGACGAGGTCAAGATCGGCATCGCCATGCGCTATTGGCATCCTTTTTCGGCGCAGACCGCGGCTGAGATCGCCGCCTGGAAGCCGGATCGCGTCGTTCTGCTGCCGCTCTATCCGCAATATTCCGGCACGACCAGCGGTTCCTCGATCAAGGATTGGCTGAAATCGGCCAAGGCGGCAGGGTTGTCCGCACCGGTCAAAACCATCTGCTGCTATCCGCGGCTGTCCGGTTGGGTCGCGGCCCAGGCCGATCTGCTGCGCGAGAAACTGGCTTCGGTGGGAGAAGCGGCGCCGGTGCGCGTGCTGTTTTCAGCTCATGGCCTGCCGAAGAAATTCATCGAGGCGGGTGATCCTTATCAGGCCCAGGTCGAAATGGGCGCCAAGGCGATCGTTGCCGCTCTGGGCCGCGACGATCTCGATTGGCAGATCTGCTATCAGAGCCGGGTCGGCCGGCTGGAATGGATCGGACCGTCGACCGATGCCGAAATCGAACGGGCCGGGCGCGACGGCAAGGGTGTCATCGTTCTGCCGATCGCTTTCGTGTCCGAGCATTCCGAGACTTTGGTCGAGCTGGACATCGAATATGGCCATCTCGCGAAAGAGAAGGGATTGCCCTTCTATCTGCGGGTGCCGACGGTCGATACCCATCCGGCCTTCATTCACGCTTTGGCCGACTTGGTCGGAAACAGCCTGGAAAGTGCCGCTCCGACCGTTTCAGGGGAAGAGGGCCGGATTTGTCCGGCTGCATGTTCGGGCTGTCCGATGGGGGAAACCGCTCCATGATGAGCTGGTATGGTGGCGTTCTGGTCCTGCACATCGTTTCGGTGATCTCGTGGATGGCGGGGCTGCTCTATACGCCGCGCCTGTTCGTCTATCATTCGATGACCGCGCCCCATTCCGAGACGGCGCAGACTTTCGAAGTGATGGAACGAAAGCTTCTTCACGCCATCACCATCCCGGCTGCGATCGCCACTTTTCTGTTCGGCGGCATCCTGGCCTCCGAGATCGGACTGGCCGGGCAGGGATGGCTGCATGCCAAGCTGTTCCTGGTGCTGTGTCTGGCGGTTTACACTGGTTTTCTCGAGAAATGGCGTCGCGATTTTGTCACTGGACGCCCCATGCCATCGACGCGATTCTTTCGCATGATCAATGAGGTTCCGGCCGTGTTGATGATCGGCATCGTGACTCTGGTCGTGTTGAAACCTTTTTAGGTTTGACTCGCTGGCTTCATTTCGTTAAAGCTGCAACGTCTTCAGCGCTTCAACCTGAAAATCCGCAGAGCTTTTAAAGCAGCCACGGCCGGTTGTTCGCGTCTCCCATTATCCGATTTTTCCTAAATCCGGATTCCTTCCCGTCATTCGTTTTTGCAACTTGGACCTACGATGAATCTTCAGGAGCTCAAGGCCAAAACCCCGGCCGAACTTCTTGCTTACGCGGAAGAATTGCAGATCGAGAACGCCTCGACTCTGCGCAAGCAGGACATGATGTTCGCCATCCTCAAGCAATTGGCCGATAACGACACGCCGATCTATGGCGATGGCGTGCTGGAGATTTTGCAGGATGGTTTCGGTTTCCTGCGCTCGCCGGAAGCCAATTACCTGCCGGGTCCGGACGATATTTATGTTTCGCCGAGCCAGGTGCGCCGCTTCGGTCTGCGCACCGGCGACACGGTGGAAGGCCAGATCCGCGCGCCGAAGGATGGCGAGCGCTACTTCGCTCTGTTGAAGGTCAACACCATCAACTTCGAGCCGCCGGAAAATGTCCGGCACCGCATCAATTTCGACAATCTGACTCCCCTTTATCCGGATGAGCGCCTGCGCCTCGAGATCGAGGATGGCGGGACCAAGGATCTGACCACCCGCGTCATCGATCTGGTTTCGCCGCTCGGCAAGGGCCAGCGCGCTCTGGTCGTGGCGCCGCCGCGCACCGGTAAGACGGTGATGCTGCAGAACATCGCCCACGCCATCGCCGCCAATCATCCGGAAGTCTATCTGATCGTTCTGCTGATCGACGAGCGTCCGGAAGAAGTGACCGACATGGCCCGCTCCGTGCGCGGCGAAGTGATCAGCTCGACCTTCGACGAGCCGGCCTCCCGCCATGTGCAAGTTACCGAGATGGTGCTGGAAAAGGCCAAGCGCCTGGTCGAGCACAAGCGCGACGTCGTGATCCTGCTCGACTCGATCACCCGTCTGGCCCGCGCTTACAACACCGTGGTTCCCAGCTCCGGCAAGGTGCTGACCGGCGGTGTCGACGCCAACGCCCTGCAGCGTCCGAAGCGCTTCTTCGGCGCCGCCCGCAATATCGAGGAAGGCGGTTCGCTGACCATCATCGCCACCGCGCTGATCGATACCGGTTCGCGCATGGACGAGGTGATCTTCGAAGAGTTTAAGGGTACCGGTAACTCGGAAATCATCCTGGACCGCAAGCTGTCCGACAAGCGCACCTTCCCCGCCATCGACATCACCAAGTCGGGCACCCGTAAGGAAGAGCTGCTGGTCGATAAGGGCGTTCTGGCCAAGATGTGGGTCCTGCGCCGCGTGCTGATGCCGATGGGCGTGTCCGACGCGATGGAGTTCCTGCTCGACAAGCTCAAGCACTCCAAGACGAACAACGATTTCTTCGATCAGATGAATTCGTAGCAAAGAGAAAACCCCTGTTTCACGTGAAACAGGGGTTTTTCGTATCAGGCGACGAGAACGGTTGAACCGGTCGTCTTTCTCGCTTCCAGGTCTCGATGAGCCTGGGCCGCTTCCGACAATTCATAAGTCTGGCCGATATTCGGCTTCACCGCGCCCGACAGAACCTGATCGAACAGGCGGCTGGCGGAATGGCGTAGTTCCTCGGTCGTAGCGGTATAGGCGGCCAGGCTCGGGCGGGTCAGGAACAGCGATCCCTTGGCGGCCAGAATACCCGGATTAAAATCCGGGGCCGGCCCCGATGAATTGCCGAACAATACCATCAGGCCGCGGGGAGCCAGGCAATCAAGCGATTTCAGGAAGGTGTCCTTGCCGACCGAATCATAGACCACGGGCAGCAGCTTCCCGCCGGTGATCTCCTTGACCTTGGCGACGAAGTCTTCCTGGGAATAATCGATGACATGATCGGCGCCATGCGCCTTGGCCAGTTCGGCCTTGGCGGCATTACCGACCGTTCCGATGACGATGGCACCCAGCGATTTAGCCCACTGCACGCCAAGAAGACCGACACCGCCGGCGGCGGCATGCAACAGGATGGTGTCACCCTTTTTCACCGAATAGGTGCGTTCCAGCAGATATTCGGTGGTCATGCCCTGCAACATGATCGACGCGGCGACCTTGTCGTCGATGCCGTCGGGCAAAGGCACCAGCCGATTGGCGGGCATCAGGCGCTTTTCGACGTAAGCGCCAGGCGGGCCGCCGGCATAAGCGACTCGCTGGCCGATTTTCAGATCTGTCACGCCCTCACCGACTTCCTCGATGACACCGGCGGCTTCCGACCCGATCGAGCCGGGCAGGGTGACCGGATAAAGCCCGGTACGGTGATAAACGTCGATGAAATTGAGACCGATCGCTGTCTGGCGCAGCAATACCTGGCCGGGTCCAGGCTTGCCGATGGTGACATCTTCCCAGGTCAAAACCTCGGGACCGCCATTTTTATGAAGAATAATGCCTTTGCTCACAATGCGCCCTCCAGACGTAACAGGAATTCTTTGGTGTCGGTGCCTTCATGGCCGGAATATCCGCCCATCTTGCCCCCCGCGGCGAGAACCCGATGGCAGGGAATGATGATCGGAATGGGATTGCGTCCGCAGGCGCCGCCGATAGCGCGGGGCGCGCTGTCGATCCGGCTGGCCAGTTCGCCATAGGTCAGGGTGCTGCCATAAGGGATGGTGTTCAGCGCGTTCCACAATTTCTTCTGGAAAGCGGTTCCATGCGGATCGAGCGGCAGATCGAATTGGGTCAGCTCGCCGTCGAAATAGGCTTCAAGCTGGCGGGCGGCTTCGGCCAAAAGCGGCGTTTCCTCGCCCCCATCGACAGCGCCCCAATCGAGCGAAATGATCTTCCCGTCCTCTTCGAACAGGGTCAGGGCGCCCAACGGGCTCGGGCAGGTCAAATAGGGCATCGGTCCATCCCGGTGATTGAAAGCGGTTTATCAAGAGCTTAGGTTGGGACAAATCGCGCATTAAGCAAGGATGGCAGGCGATGAAGATCACCGTCGATATCGATTGTACGCCCGAAGAGGCGCGCGCCTTTTTCGGCCTGCCCAATGTGCAGCCGATGCAGGACGCGATGATGAAGAAGATCGAGGAGCGCACCATCGCCGGTCTCGACGCCATGTCGCCCGAGGCGCTGCTGAAACATTGGCTGCCGGCCGGCGTTCAAGGCCTCGAACAATTGCAGACCCTGTTCTGGCAAAGCCTGCAGGGTAAAGGTCCCACCAGCAAGTAAGGTCATCATGTCCGAAGAGTCCGCCCCCTATTACCGTATCCACGCTTTCGTCTGCACCAATCAGCGCGACGCCGACGATCCGCGCGGCAGCTGCGCCGCCCGCGGTTCGACCGAACTGCGCGATTACCTGAAGAAGAAAGCCAAGATGGCGGGCCTGCTGAAGGGCGTGCGCATCAATAATGCCGGCTGTCTCGACCGCTGCGAGCTGGGCCCGGTGATGGTGATCTATCCCGAGGGCACCTGGTACGGCATGGACAGCAAGGAAGATATCGACGAGGTCGTCGAGACCCATCTGGTCAAAGGCGAGACGGTCGAGCGCCTGCTGCTGAAGCCGGAAGACCGGCAGCGCACTCATCCTATGCGCGATCGCGCAGGCGATCATTCGAACACCTAATGAATAGGACGATCTTCGCCCTGGCTTCGGGCGGCGTGCGGGCGGCTTTGTCCGTTTATCGCCTGTCCGGTCCCGAGGCCGGGCCAGCCTTGCGCGCCTTGATCGGTGGTGATCTGCCGGCGCCGCGTCTGGCCGCTTTGCGGACCTTACGCGACAAGAAAGGCCAGCAGATCGATAAGGGCCTGGTGCTGTGGTTTCCCGGCCCTAGCAGCTTCACCGGCGAGGATGTGGTGGAACTGCATCTGCATGGCGGCCGCGCGGTGTCGCAGGCTATCTCCGCCGCCCTGCTCGATCTCGGCCTGCGGCCGGCCGAACCGGGTGACTTTACCCGCCGTGCTTTCGAAGCCGGTAAGTTGGATCTCACCCAGGCCGAGGCGATCGCCGATCTGGTCGATGCCGATACCTCGGCTCAACGGCGGCAGGCTCTCGCTCAGCTGGAGGGTAGTCTCGGTCATCTCTATGAAGGCTGGCGACTGGAGCTGCTGCGCGGCCAGGCCCATCTCGAAGCGGCGATCGATTTCGCTGAAGAGGATCTGCCGGTCGACCTGATCGCTTCCTCGCAGGCGGCCCTGTCCGATCTGGCCGACCGTATTGCCGCTCATCTGGCGGACGATGGACGAGGCGAGCGGTTGCGCGATGGCTTGCGCGTCGTGCTGCTGGGTGCGCCCAATGCCGGCAAGTCGAGCCTGCTCAATCTGCTGGCCGGGCGCGACGCCGCCATCGTGTCGTCGACCGCCGGCACCACGCGCGATGTGATCGAGGTATCGCTCGATCTCGGCGGCTATCCGATTCTGCTGGCCGACACCGCCGGTCTGCGTGACGGCGCCGAGGAGATCGAAAGGGAAGGCGTGCGCCGGGCGCGCGAACGCGCCGATGCCGCCGACATCAAATTGCTGGTTCTCGACGGCGCCAATTGGCCGCAGCTCGATGCGGAGAGCATGGTCCAGCTTGATGCCCGTTGCCTGCTGTTGCTCAATAAGGCCGATCTGGTCAGCGGGGCGATTCCGGAAAAGCTGCTCAATCATCCGCTGATGGCGGTCTCGGCCAAGACCGGGCAGGGCGTAGATAGATTACTGGAAAAGCTGGCGTCAACGGCGGAAGACCGCATGGCCGGCAGCGGCGCCCCGGCCCTGACCCGGGTCCGGCATCGTTCCGCCCTGCTCGATGCGGAAGCTGCATTGCGCCGGGCGGGACAACAAACTCTTCCCGAATTGGTGGCAGAAGATGTAAGAGTTGCCGCGCGCGCGATCGGAAGGATTACCGGCCGTGTCGATGTGGAAGCGATGCTCGACATTATCTTCCGCGAATTCTGTATCGGGAAGTGAAGATGGTAGATGTCATCGTCATTGGCGCCGGTCATGCCGGAGCGGAAGCAGCAGCAGCGGCGGCGCGTCTCGGCGCCGAAACCCTGTTGCTGACTCATCGCATCGAGACCGTTGGCGAGATGAGCTGCAACCCGGCGATCGGCGGCCTGGCCAAGGGTCAGCTGGTGCGCGAGATCGATGCGCTGGACGGCGTGATGGGCCGGGTCATCGACCAGGCCGGCATCCAGTTCCGTATGCTGAACCGTAGCAAGGGCCCGGCCGTCCGCGGTCCGCGCGCCCAGGCCGACCGCAAACTCTATCGCCAGGCGATGGCCGCGACCCTGGGCGAGATCCCCAATCTGACCGTGCGCGCTGCCGCGGTCGAAGATCTGCTGGTCGATCCCTCGGGCCGTGTCGTCGGCGTGGTGACCGGAACCGGCGAAGAGATCCGCTGCGCCTCGGTGGTGCTGACCACCGGCACCTTTCTGTCCGGCATGATCCATATCGGCGAGACGACCTATCCGGCCGGCCGCATGGGCGATGCGCCGAGCCTGGGCCTGTCCAAGACCCTGGCGCGCCTGTCATTGCCGCTCGGGCGGCTCAAGACCGGAACGCCCTGCCGCATCGATGGCCGCACCATCGATTGGGCATCGCTGGAAAGCCAGCCGGCCGACGATCCGCCGGAGCCCTTCTCCTTCCTGACCGACAAGATCCGCGTACCGCAGATCGCCTGCGGCATCACCGCGACGACGCCGGCGACCCACACGCTGATCCGCGCCAATCTGCACCGCGCTCCGATGTATAGCGGCCAGATCGGTAGCGTGGGTCCGCGCTATTGCCCGTCGATCGAAGATAAGGTGGTCCGCTTCGCCGATCGCGAACGCCATCAGATTTTCCTCGAGCCGGAAGGCCTCGACGATCCGACCGTCTATCCCAATGGTATCTCCACCTCGCTGCCGGAACAGGTTCAGCTCGATCTCCTGAAGACCATTCCGGGTCTGGAGAAGGCGACCATGCTGCGGCCCGGCTACGCAATCGAATATGATTACGTCGATCCGCGTTCGCTTGGTCCGACCCTGGAGCTGAAGAGCGTGCCGGGATTGTTCCTGGCTGGGCAGATCAATGGCACTACCGGTTATGAAGAGGCGGCAGCCCAGGGCATCATCGCCGGGCTCAATGCCGCTTTGCGCGCCGGCGGTTCGGCCGAGCCTTTCGTGCTGGATCGCTCCGAAGCCTATATCGGTGTGCTGATCGACGATCTGATCACCAAGGGCACTTCCGAGCCTTATCGTATGTTCACCTCGCGGGCCGAGTACCGCCTGACCCTGCGCGCCGATAATGCCGACCGCCGCCTGACGCCGCGCGGCATGGCGCTGGGCTGCATCTCGTCAGGTCGCGCGGAAGCCTTCACCGCCAAGGTCGATCTGCTCGACAAGGGCAGGGAGCTGATGCAGGGCCTGTCGGCCACGCCGCCGGCTTTGAAGTCGGCAGGCTTTTCGGTCAATCAGGATGGTGTGCGCCGCTCGGCCTTCGATCTGCTCGGCTATCCGACCGTGAGCTGGGAACATCTGGCCCGGATGTGGCCGGAGTTAGGCGAGCTTCGCAAGGACATCGCCGAGCAGCTGGTGATCGAAGGCGGTTATGCCGGTTACCTTGATCGGCAGGAATCCGACATCGCCGCCTTTCGTCGCGACGAAGATCTGCGTCTGCCGGAAGACCTCGATTATGATGCGGTCGGGTCGCTGTCGAATGAAATCCGTGCCAAGCTGAAGGCGGCCCGTCCGGCCAATCTCGGTGCGGCGTCCCGTATCCCCGGCGTCACACCCGCCGCTTTGACGGCTCTGCTGGCCCATGTGAAGCGGCAACGCCGCGCGGCCTGAGCGTTTCACGTGAAACAGGACATGACTGAAGAGCAGTTTTTCCAGAAAGTCGCTGTTTCACGTGAAACAGTGGACAATCTCCGTCTCTATGCCGACCTCCTGAAGAAGTGGCAGGCGAAGATCAATCTGGTCGGCCCGGCCACGATCCCCGATCTGTGGCGCCGCCATTTCCTCGATTCGGCCCAGTTGTTCAGCCATCTGCCGGCCGGTCCGGTGCTCGATCTGGGCAGCGGCGCCGGCTTTCCCGGCCTGGTGCTGGCGGTTCTGCGCGGCGAGGGTGGCGATCCCATCCATCTGGTCGAGTCCGACGGCAGGAAGGGCGCCTTTCTGCGCGAGGCGGCCCGTCTGACCAAAGCCCCGGCGATTATCCACACCAGCCGCATCGAGGCCCTGAAACCCTTTGATATCAGCGCCGTAACCGCCCGCGCCCTGGCGCCGGTGGCGGTTCTGCTCGGTCTGGCCGAAGCGTTCCTCACGCCCAAGGTCGAATGCCTGTTTTTGAAGGGCGAAAAGCTCGAAGATGAATTGACCGAGGCTGGTAAAGATTGGAAGATGACCATCAACCGGGTCCCCAGCGTGAGCGACCCGAATGGGTTCATCCTCAGTTTGAAAGAGGTTAGACGTGGCCAGTAAAAACAGCCAGCCGCGCATTATCGCCGTCGCCAATCAGAAGGGCGGCGTCGGAAAAACCACTACCACCATCAATCTCGCCACCGCCATCGCCGCTACCAAGCGTCGCGTGCTGATCCTCGATTTCGATCCGCAGGGCAATGCCAGCACCGGTCTGGGCATCGACAAGCGCGCCGCTCCGGCCAATTCCTACGACGTGGTGATGGGCGAAAAGACCGCCGCCGAAGCCATCGTCGATACTGGTATTCCTGGCCTGTCGCTGATCCCGTCGTCGGAAGATCTGTCGGGCGCCGAGCTGGAGCTGGTCACCGAGTTCGGCCGCGAGCATCGTCTGGCCAAGGCTCTGGGCGGTCTGACCGGCTATGATTTCATCCTGATCGATTGCCCGCCGTCGCTCGGCCTGCTGACCGTCAATGCGTTGGTCGCGGCGCAGTCGGTGATGGTGCCGCTGCAGTGTGAATTCCTGGCGCTGGAAGGCGTCTCGATGCTGGTGAAGACCATCGAACGGGTCAAGGCCGCGCTCAATCCGGGCCTCGAATTGCATGGCATCGTGTTGACCATGTTCGATAAGCGTAACAGCCTGTCGGGCGAAGTCGCCGCCGATGTGCGGGGCTATTTCGGCGACAAGGTGTTCAATACGGTGATCCCGCGCAATGTGCGGATTTCCGAAGCGCCGTCTTATGGCAAGCCGGTGCTGCTCTATGATTGGCGTTGCGCCGGGTCCGAGGCCTATGTCCATCTGGCCGGCGAAGTGTTGCGGCGTGAAAGGGAGTTGGTGGCGTGAGCAGTGTGGAAGAGTCGCGTGGTAAGCGGGGATTGGGTCGGGGCCTGTCGGCTCTTCTAGGTGAACCGGTCTCGGTCGCGACTAAAGGTGGTGTTGCCGCTTCGGCCGCGGTGGAAGGCGCCGCCGCCGGCGGTGTGAAGACTCTGCCGGTCGAATTTCTCCGCCCGGGCAAATATCAGCCGCGCATGCATTTCGACCAGGCCGCCATTGACGATCTGACCCAGTCGGTCAAGGAAAAGGGCGTCATCCAGCCGCTGCTGGTGCGTCAGCTGGCCGAGAATTCCTATGAGATCATCGCCGGCGAGCGCCGCTGGCGCGCGGCCCAGGCCGCCATGCTGCACGAAGTGCCGGTCGTGGTGCGCGAGCTGGACGATGCCGAAGCGCTCGAACTGGCGCTGATCGAGAATCTGCAGCGCCAGGACCTGACCCCGCTGGAAGAAGCGGAAGGTTTCCGCCGCCTGATGGACGAGTTCCAGCACACCCAGGAAGCCCTGGCCAGGGTGCTGGGCAAGAGCCGCAGCCATGTCGCCAACATGATCCGCCTGCTGGGTCTGCCCGATCCGGTCAAGCGCATGATGGATGAGGGTTCGCTCTCGGCCGGCCACGCCCGCGCCTTGCTGACCGCGGAAGATCCGATCGGCTTGGCCAAGCAGGTGGTTGAGCGCGGCCTCAATGTGCGCCAGACCGAAAAGCTGGCTCAGGAAGCCGCCGGCGCCGTCGGCAGCGCCGGGCGCACCACCACCAAGGCGGACAAGCCGGAGAAGGACGCCGACGTCATCGCCCTCGAGCGGTCGCTGTCGAACCTGATCGGCTTGCAGGTGACCATCACCCAGCAGCTGCGCGGCGGCGAATTGTCCATCCATTACAATACCTTGGACCAGCTCGACGAGGTTATTTCCCGTCTGAGCGGCACTGCCGCCAACTAACCATTTCACCACAAGGGACGCAGAGAGCCCGAAGGAAGGCACGAAGAAAAAATCTTTGTGCTTTTCTTTGTGTCCTTGGTGACCTTTGTGGTGACTTAATTGCGGCGAGCCGCCGCTGCGGCACGGGTCAATTGCAAGACCGCCCGTCCGCAAATTTCAGGCGCCGGCAGGCCGGTCGTCTTGCAATCCAATTCAGCGTTCAGAAGAAGATCCAGCGCCGTGGCCAGCTTGTCGGAAGGCCAGCGGCTAAGTTGGCCTTTCATACGTCCGGAGACGCGGAAATGTGGTGGTGGGCGCAGCCCTGCGAGCGCCTGATCGACGCTTTTGCCTTCCGAGACGGCCGAGGCAGCCTGGTGCATGCGGGTGAAATGACGCTGCAGGCCGCGAATTAGCGTGATCGGGGATACACCCTCATGCAGAAGACGGTCCAGAACGCGTTGCGCGGTCGCCTGATCGCCCTCCGAGGCGGCCATGGCGAGGTCATCCTGGTCGAGCGCCGCGGTATCGCCGGTGACCGCCGCGGCGTCCGCCATCGTCACGCGCTTTTCCTCGCCCATATAGAGCGCCAGCTTGTCGAGTTCCGAGCGGGTCAGCAGGCGATCGCCGCCAAGATGGTCGGCCAGCCATTCGACGGCGTCCGGTTCGGCGGTCAGCCCATGATTTCTCAGGGATTCAGAGATAACCGCGTGCAGACTTCCGCCCTCATCGGCGTAACAGGGCAGGGCGGCCAGCTTGGGTTCGGTCTCGGCCAGCTTGCGCAAGGCGGAGCGCGGCGTCAGCTCGCCGGCCTCGATCAGCACCAAAGCCTCGCCGACCGGATTGGCCAGCCAGCTCTGCAGCGGTCCGGCCAGGGCGTCCGAGGCATCGCGCACCCGCACCACGCGGCGTCCGCCCATCATGGAGAGCGCGGCGATCTCGTCGGACAGGCGGGCCGGATCTTCCTTCAGCATCGGCATGGTGAGGTCGGTCAGGCGGAACGGGTCCGACAGGTCGGCCAGCACGGTCTTGGCCAAGCGGTCGAGCCGTTCCTTCACCAGTCCGGAATCGGGCCCGTAGATCAGCACGGCCGGCACGTCGGGAGATTTCAGGAAGCTCTCGACGCGATTGGCGGCGAGTTTCATTTGGTGGCTTTGTCTGCCGCGGCCGCTGCTGCGGCCTTTTCCGCCGCCGCTTTGGCCTTGGCCTGAGCCGCGGTGGTGAAATAGATGGCCAGGCGGTTATGGATTTCCAGGGCGACCTGATCGCTGACGCGGGTCATGATGTCGGCCTGGGCGCTGACGTTGGCGTAGTGTTCCTGCAGGAAGTTGTACGAGAAAATCTCGGGGAACGTGCCGGTGGTCAGGACGGTCGAGCCTTCATAAAGGCGGTATTGGATGTTGTAGCGCTCGACGTCGCGGGTCGCGGTTTCGTCGGTGGACAGCGCGGCCTGGGATTCGACCAGATTATAGCCGACGATCAGGGTATAGCGCGGCTTCTCCGGCGGACCTTCCGGCGTGATGGTCTTGATCAGCGCGTTGTGCATTTCCTGGCCGATACGGTCGCGCATCGGCGCAACCGTGATCTGGGCCATCTCGTCCGACAGATTCGGATCGGCGCTGGTCTTGCTGTAAAGGGGATGGAAGCCGCAGGCTGTAAGGGCCAGCGGCAATCCCAGAGCAATCAGTGGCCTAAGCCACGACATTGACGATCCTGTTCATTACAACAATCACCTTACGCGGCTCCTTGCCATCAAGCGCTTGCTGAATGATCGGCATTTGCAGAGCTGCGGAGGTAGACGCTTCTTGCCCACAATCCTTGGGAAGAATGACCGTCCCCTTGAGCTTGCCGTTGAGCTGCACCGCCACGGTGACGCTGTCCTCGGTCAGCAAGGCCGGATCGGCCTTGGGCCAGGGAGCGTCGGCCAGCAGGGTAGCGTGGCCGAGCAGGGACCACAACTCTTCGCCGAGATGCGGCATCATCGGGCCGATCAGGCGCACCAGGGCTTCCAGCGCTTCGCGCAGCACCGCACCCCGAACGCCGTCACTGGTGCCGCCACTCGTACCGGCATGGCCCTCGATCTTGTTGCTCAGCTCGCGGATGCGGGCGACCGCCTTGTTGAAGTGGAAGCGGTCGAGATCCTCGGTCACCTGCTGCACGGTCTTGTGGACGGCGCGGCGCAGATCGAGGGCGGTCTCGTCCGACGTCTCGGCCGAGGTGCCGATCGGGGCCAGCTCGGCCTGGAACTGCACGACCAGGCGCCACAGGCGATGGACATAACGATAGGCGCCGTCGATGCCGGCCTCGGTCCAGTCCAGATCGCGCTCGGGCGGGCTGTCGGACAGCATGAACAGGCGGGCGGTGTCGGCGCCGTAGCCATCGATGATGAAGGCGGGATCGACCACATTCTTCTTCGACTTGCTCATCTTCTCCGAGCGGCCGAGCACGGCGGGACGGCCCGTCGCGGTCTCGATTAGGCTGCCATCGGGCTTCTTTTCCACCTGTTCGGGGAACAGCCACTGGCCCAGCTCGTTCTTGTAGGTCTCATGACAGACCATGCCTTGGGTGAGCAGGCCGGCGAACGGCTCTTCGACGTCGAGATAGCCGCACTTCTTCAGCGCGCGGGTGAAGAAGCGCGAATAGAGCAGATGCAGGACCGCATGCTCGATGCCGCCGATATATTGATCGACCGCCATCCAGCGGTTGGCCAGGTCGCGGTCGATGCCCTTGTCGCTGTGCGGCGAGGCATAGCGGGCGAAATACCACGAGCTTTCGAAGAAAGTGTCGAACGTGTCGGTCTCGCGCTCGGCCTTGCCGCCGCAGGTCGGACAGGACACATGCTTCCAGGTCGGATGATGCGACAGCGGATTGCCCGGCTTGTCGAAGGTGACGTCCTCGGGCAGCGTGACCGGCAGCTGGTCGGCCGGGACCGGCACCACGCCGCAGGATGGGCAATGGATGACCGGGATCGGGCAGCCCCAATAGCGCTGGCGCGAAACGCCCCAGTCGCGGAGGCGGTAATTGACGGTGGCCTCGCCCAGCTTGCGGCTTTCCATCCAGCCGATGACCGTCTTTTTGGCGTCGGCGACGGACAGGCCGTCAAGCTCGCCGGAATTGATCATCACGCCGTCTTCGGTGAAAGCCACGTCGCCGATCACCACGTCGGCGGCCGCGGTGCCCTTGGGGGCGACCACCGGCAGCACCGGCAGATTGTATTTGCGGGCGAAATCGAGGTCGCGCTGATCATGGGCGGGACAGCCGAACAGGGCGCCGCTGCCGTAATCCATCAGCACGAAATTGGCGATATAGACCGGCAGGGTATGGCCGTCGACCAGCGGATGCTTGGCTGAGATGCCGGTGGAGAAGCCCAGCTTTTCCGCGGTCTCGATCGAGGCTTCCGAAGTGCCCATGCGGTTGCACTCGGCGACGAATTCGGCCAGGGCCGGGTTGGTCTTGGCCAGTTCCAGCGACAGCGGATGGTTGGCGGCGATGGCGACGAACGACGCGCCATACAGCGTGTCGGGGCGGGTGGTGTAGATCTCCAGCCCATCCGGACGGTCCTCCAGCGCGAAGGTCAGGCGCAGGCCTTCCGAGCGGCCGATCCAGTTTTCCTGCATCAGGCGCACGCGGTCCGGCCAGCGGTCCAAAGTTTCCAGGCCTTTCAGCAGATCTTCGGCATAGTCGGTAATCTTGAGGAACCACTGGCTCAGCAAACGCCGCTCGACCAGGGCGCCGGAGCGCCAGCCGCGCCCGTCGATCACCTGCTCATTGGCCAGGACGGTGTTTTCCTCGGGGTCCCAATTGACCCAGCTTTCCTTGCGGTAGACCAGGCCGTTCTTGAGGAAATCGAGGAACATCTTCTGTTCGTGCCGGTAATAATCCGGCTCGCAGGTGGTGACCTCGCGCGACCAATCGTAGGACAGGCCCATCGATTTCAGCTGGGTGCGCATTGCCGCGATGTTCTCGCGGGTCCATTTCGCAGGATGGGTATTGTTCTGGATCGCGGCATTCTCGGCCGGCAGACCGAAGGCGTCCCAGCCCATCGGGTGCAGCACCGAATAACCCTGGGCGCGGCGGGCGCGCGCCACGACGTCGCCCAGGGTGTAATTGCGCACGTGGCCCATATGGATGCGCCCCGACGGATAGGGGAACATCTCAAGCACGTAATATTTCGGCCGGGAGTCCCTGTCATCGACGCGGAAAGTGCCTTTGCTCTCCCACGCCGCCTGCCACTTCGCCTCGGTCTCCCTGACGTTATACCGCTCGTCCATCCTGCGATTATCCGATCACTCGTCGTTCTTCTTGACCGACGCGGCGACGGTGCGCAGCTCGCGGGCACGGGTCAGGATGGCGTTCTCGACCTCGATCTGGGTCTTGGCGGCCACCGGGGCATCGGCCCAGTTGGAGGCGTCGATGCGGGTCTGGCGGAACACCGAGACATGGATGCCGTCGGCGTGCAGGTCGCGGTCGGTGATGTAGACCGACATCTTGAAGCGCTCGTTGGGGCTTTCCGGCGGGGCATACCAGTCGGTGATGATGGTGCCGCCGAACGGATCAGCCGAGACCAGCGGCAGGAAGGACAGGGTGTCCAGGCTGGCGCGCCACAGATAGGCGTTGACGCCGATGCCGGTGCCGCCGACATCCTTGCCGCTCGACGTGCCGCCCCAGCTGAGGATGCTGATGCCGCCCTCGCCGAACACGCTGTCGTTCTTCATGCTGTTCCACGGGTGCGGATTGGTGTCTCCCGCCTGCTTGTCGGGATATTCCGCCTGAAACAGGCTGCAGGACGCGAGGACGGACAGGCTGACGATCGCTGCGGCCGCCCGCGTGGTTCTGGCTAGAGACATGGTGGCTATCGAAACCTCAAAAACAGGGTCCGCCCAGGCCGGGCGGCGGCGAAAAATCCTCCTACCATAGGCGGAGGCCGGGACCAAGAGAAGTATTTCACGGGCAGGCGGGGCGGAAGGAGGCGGAAAATGTAACAAATTGGTAGTGGCCCAGGGCTATACCTTGGAGTAATAACCGCTGGTTAACAGGTGTTTAGGGGGATGCAGGTGGACCACCATCATCATGGGTCGATGCGCATCGGCGGCGGCTATCTGTGGGCGGGCGTCGCCGTCGGAATCGTCATCATCGGCGTCCTCTATGCCAGCAAGGCCGGCCTGTTCGGCGGCAAGGAAGCCCCCCCGCCGCCGGCCGCATTCCAGCGCCAGGGCGACAAGATCGTCATTCCCGCCGACTCGCCGCTGCGCTCGCGCATCGCTTTCGCGCCGGCCGCCACCCGCTCGATCGGCGGCAAATTGTCCGTGCCCGGCATGGTCGAGGCCGATCCCTCGCGCACCGTTCCCGTCCTGACCCCGCTGTCCGGCCGCCTGGCCGAGCTGAAGGTCGGGTTGGGCGACCGCGTCGCCGCCGGCCAGATCCTGGCGGTGATCGACAGCCCGGATCTGGCCCAAGCCTATGACGACGACGAAAAGGCCGCCGATAGCCTGGCTTTGACCGAGAAGACCCTCAATCGTCAAAAGCAGCAGCAGCAGATCGGCGTCGCCTCGGACCATGATCTGGACCAGGCCAAGAGCGATTATTCCCAGGCGCTGGCCGAGCATGAGCGCACCCAGGCCCGTCTCAAGGATGTCGGCGCCCTGTCGGCCGACCATCATCGCCTGGTCATCCGCGCGCCGGTGGCCGGTTCGGTCACCGCTTTGTCCGCCGCCAATGGCGCGATGATCAACGATCCGACCCAGCCGCTGATGACCTTGTCGGACCTCTCGACCATCTGGGTTACCGCGCTGGTGCCGGAACATTCCTTGGGCGAAGTGGCGAAGGGCCAGCCCGCCGAAGTGTCGCTCGCCGCCTATCCGGGCAAGGTGCTGGCCGGCAAGGTGACCTTCGTGTCGGACGTGGTCGAGCCCGACAGCCGGCGCGACAAGGTGCGCGTCGCCTTCACCAATCCCGACGCCGTGCTGAAGCCCAACATGTTCGCCACCGTCACGCTCAAGGGCGTCGAGAAGACCCAGGTGGTGCTGCCGACCTCGGCGCTGCTGATGAATAACGACCGGACGACGGTCTTCGTGCAGACCGCCGATTGGACCTTCGAGCGCCGAATCATCGACCTCTCCCTCGAAGAGGGCAGCGAGGTAGCCATCGCGTCGGGCGTCAAGCCGGGCGAACAGGTGGTGGTCAAGGGGGGAATCCTCCTCAATGATTGACCAGTTCGTAGGCTTCTGCCTCCGGCACCGCCTGTCGGTGATCGTGGTGACCCTGCTGCTGGTGGGGTTCGGCGTCTACGCCTGGGAAACCCTGTCGGTCGAAGCCTATCCCGAACTGGGCGACGTTTCGGCGCAGGTGACCACGCAGATGCCCGGCCTCGCCGCCGAGGAGGTCGAGCAGCAGATCACCGTGCCGCTGGAACGCCAGATCAACGGCACCCCCGGCCTGTTCTTGATGCGCTCGACCAGCACCTTCGGCCTGTCGCTGATCACCGTGCTGTTCCGCGACGGCTATGAGGATTACTGGGTCCGCCAGCGCCTGCTGGAACGCATCGCCCAGGCGACCCTGCCGGCCGGCGCCGCGCCGTCGCTCGATCCGGTCGCGGGCCCGGGCGGCGAGATTTTCCGCTATACGCTGGAATCCGATACGAAGAACCTGCAGGAACTGTCCGAGATCCAGCGCTGGACGGTGATTCCGGCCATCAAATCCGTGCCCGGCGTGGTCGACGACACCAATTTCGGCGGCTTCACCACCGAATATCAGCTCGATCTCGATCCCAAGGCGCTCGACCGCTACGGCATCGGCATCAACGACGTCATCAACGCCATCAACAACAACAACGCCAATGCCGGCGGCGGCCGTGTCTCGCGCGGCGACCAGAGCTACATCATCCGCGGCATCGGGCTGATCCGCAGCTTGGGCGATCTCGGCTCGATCGTGGTGACCCAGAGCAATGGCGCCCCGGTGTTGGTGCGCGATCTCGGCAAGACCACGCTTTCCCATCAGGAACGCGAGGGCATCCTCGGCAAGGACGGCAATCCCGACACGATCGAGGGCATCGTCCTGATGCTCAAATACCAGAATCCGTCCGAAACGCTGAAGGGCGTGCATGCCAAGGTCGCCGAGCTCAACAAGCAGCTGGCCGCCGACGGGGTGCGCATCGTCACCTTCTCGGACCGCGACGATCTGGTGAAGATGACCATCAGCAAGGTCGGCCGCACCATCGCCGAAGGCATCATCCTGGTGTTCGTGGTGCTGATCGTCTTCCTGGGCAGCCCACGCAGCGCCTTCGTGGTCGCGGTGGTGGTGCCGCTGGCCCTGGTATCGGTATTCTCGCTGCTGAACCTGACCCATGTCTCGGCCAATCTGCTGTCGCTGGGCGCCATCGATTTCGGCATTCTGGTCGACGGCGCCATCGTGGTGACCGAGGCGGTGCTGCGCCGGCGCGAGGCGACCCCGACCGAGGAACTGGCGGAAAGCGAGGTCAAGGCGGCGGTGGTGCAGGTGACCCGGCCGATCTTCTTCGCCTCGCTGATCATCATCATCGCCTATCTGCCGCTGTTCTCGTTCCAGCGCGCCGAGGCAAAGCTGTTCACGCCGATGGCCTACACCATGGCTTATGCGCTGTTCGGGGCGCTGCTCTCCGCCCTGGCGGTGGTGCCGGCGATGGCCTATTTCGCCTTCCGCAAGCCGGGCGAAGTGTTCCACAACAAATGGCTGGAAAAGCTGACCGAGGGCTATCGCAAGGTGCTGCACAAGTGCCTGTACGAGCCCCGCATCATCTATGGCGTGGTGGCGGCGACCCTGCTGGCGGTGATCGGCTTCGGCGGCACGGTGGGACGCGAATTCCTGCCCGATCTCGACGAAGGCTCGCTGTGGCTGCAGGTCCAGATGCCGACCGGCCTCTCGCTCAACCGCGCCACCGACATGGCCAGCGACCTGCGCCGGGTGGTGCTGAAACATCCCGAGGTTTCCTCGGTGATCACCCAGGTCGGGCGCAACGACGACGGCACCGACCCCTGGACCATGTCGCATATCGAGGCGCCGGTCGGCCTGAAGCCTTACGAGACCTGGCCGGACGGCGAATCGAAGCATGAATTCGTCGAAAAATTGTCGAAGGATCTCGATCACGAGCTGCCCGGCTATTCGATCGGCATCAGCCAGCCGATCATCGACGGCGTCAACGACCTGATCGGCGGCGCGCACAGCCCGCTGGTCATCAAGATCTTCGGCGACGACCTCACCGAGCTGCGCCGCATCGGCGGCGAGATCGTCGACACGCTGGGCAAGGTGCAGGGCACCACCAGCACCTCGATCTTCCAGGAACCGCCGATCCCGCAGATCGAGATCAAGCTCGACCACGAAAAGGCGGCGCGCTACGGCATCAATATGTCCGACGTGCAGAACGTCATCCAGACCGGCATCGGCCAGTCGCCGGTTTCCAGCGTCTATATCGGCGAGCGGGTCTATCCGCTGACCGTGCGCTATCAGGAAACCTCGCGCGACCGGCCCGACCGGCTGGGCTCGCTGAATGTCCGCACGGCCTCGGGCGCGCAGATTCCGCTGTCCGAGATCGCCGAGATCCGTACCCGCACCGGCGAAAGCGTGGTCACGCGCGAGAACAACCGCCGCACTTTGACGGTGCGCATCGACAATCCGTCGCGCGACCTGACCTCCTATCTCGAAGAGGCGCAGGCCAAGGTGAATACGGACGTCAAATTCGACCACAACAAGATCAAGCTCGAATGGGGCGGCCAGTTCGAGAATCAGCGCCGCGCCGAACAGCGCCTGCTGATCATCCTGGCCCTGGTGATGGGCATGATGCTGATCTTCCTCACCATCGGCATCGGCTCGGTCCGCCAGGCGCTGCTGATCCTGTCCGTGGTGCCGCTCGCCACCCTGGGCGGCCTGATCTCGCTGCATATCACCGGCCAGAACCTGAATGTGGCGTCCGGTGTCGGCTTCATCGCTTTGTTCGGCGTTGCGGTTCAGAACGGCATCATCATGGTTTCGAATCTCAACCGCATGCGCAAATCCGGCTTCGAGCTGCATGAGGCGATCATGAAGGGCGCCACCGAGCGCCTGCGTCCGGTGCTGATGACGGCGACCGTCGCGACCTTGGGCATGCTGCCCGCCGCCATCCATACCGGCGTCGGTTCCGACGTGCAGCGCGGCATCGCCACCGTGGTGGTGGGCGGCCTGGCCATCGCGACCGCTTTGACCCTGTTCGTGCTGCCGGCGCTCTATCACGTCATCGAGCATCACGCCGAAGAACGCAGCGGTCCGCCGCGGTGGGGAGCCTGATATGAAGCGCCCGCTCTCCCTCGCGCTCTGCCTGTCGGTCGCCGCCTGCGCGGTCGGACCCGACTTCGAGCGTCCCGCCGCACCCACGACGCAGAGCGTCACCGCGACGCCGCTGCCCCAGCAGACCAGCGCCGCCGACGGCAAGGCGCAGAGCTTCACCGTCGGCCAGGACATCCCGGCGCAATGGTGGGGCGTGTTCCATTCCGCTAAACTGGATGCCCTGGTAGCCAAGGCGATCGCCAACAATCCGTCGCTTGCCTCGGCCCGCGCCGCCTTGCGCCAGGCGCATGAGCTGACCGAAGCGCAGCGCACGGCCTTCTTCCCGCTGCTGACCGGCGGGCTGAGCCAGGTGCGCGGCAAGAACGCGCAAAACTCGATCGCGCCGCCAACCCAGCTGGTCGATCCCTATTACAGCCTCTACACCGCCCAGCTGACGCTCTCCTATTCGCCCGACATCTGGGGCGGCACCCGCCGCGCCGTCGAGATATCCGAAGCAGGCGAGAACGCCACCCGTTTCCAGGCCGAGGCGGCTTATCTCAGCCTGTCCAGCAACGTCGTGGTCACCGTGATCGCCGAGGCGTCACTGCGGGCCCAGCTCGATGCCACCCATCGCCTGATCGCCATCGCCCATGAGCTGACGACCAAGCTGGAAAGCCAGCGCACCATCGGTACCGCGTCGGAACTCGATCTGCTGGCCCAGCGCGCCATCGAAGCGCAGCTGGTCGCGACCCTGGCGCCCCTGGAAAAACAGCAGGCCCAGACCCGCGACGCGCTGGCGGCGCTGCTCGGCGTCACCCCGTCCGAGCTGAGCGGCGACGACATCACCCTCGAAGAACTGACTCTGCCTCAGCAATTGCCGGTCAGCCTGCCCTCGCGCCTGGTCGAGCAGCGTCCCGACGTGCGCCAGGCCGAGGAAAACCTGCATATCGCCACCGCTCAGGTCGGCATCGCCATCGCCGACATGCTGCCGCAATTCGACATCACGGGATCTCTGGGCACCGCCGCCTACCGGCCGAGCGACTGGTTTACGCCCGGCAACGGGTTCTGGAGCGTCGGCACCTCGCTGACCCAGACCCTGTTCGACGCCGGGGCGTTGCTGCATAAGCGCCGCGCCGCCGACGCCGCGCTCGACCAGGCCGGCGACGATTACCGCACGGCGGTGCTGGCCGCGATCCAGAACGTCGCCGACAGCCTGGAAGCCATCAAAAGCGATAGCGACGGGCTCAAGGCCAATGCCGACGCCGACGCGGCGGCGAAGAAGAGCTGGGATCTGGCCAAGCGCCAGCGCGACATCGGCATGATCAATCTGGTCACCTTGCTGAATGCGGAGCAGACTTACCAGCAGGCCGAAATCGCTTTGGCCGGCGCCCGCGCGGCCCGTCTGTCCGACACGGCGGGACTGTTCCAGGCGCTGGGCGGCGGCTGGTGGAATCGCGCGGAGGAGAGCGAAGCGAAATGACCGATCTGGTGGTGCGCGAGGATCGCGACGGTATCGCGATCCTGACCCTGAACCGGCCGGACAAGCTCAATGCCTTGTCGAACGACATGTTCGAGGCGCTCGACGAGCATCTCGACGCGGTGGCCCGGCAAAGCTCCAAGATCGGGCTGGTGCTGCTGCGCGGGGCGGGGGGCAATTTCTCCTCCGGCTACGACATGGCCGAGATCGCCCGCTCGGTGCGCGCCCACGCCAAGCCGCATTTCGAGAGCGAGGTGATCGAACACCTCGCCAATCTGCCGCAGCCGACCATCGCCGTGATCGAAGGGCAGTGCTGCACCGGGGCGCTGGAGCTGGCCCTGGCCTGCGATCTCATCGTCGCCGCCGAGACCGCGCGCTTCTCCGAAGTCTATTCGCGCTGGGGCCTGACGCCGATCTGGGGTCTGAGCTTGCGCCTGCCGCGCCGCGTCGGCTCGACCCGGGCGCGCGAGATCATGTTCACCTGCCGGACTTACGACGGGCGCCGCGCCGAACAGATCAATCTGGCCAATTATTGCTTCGCCGATGACCGCCTCGAAGAAGAGGTGGAGCTGCTGGCCGCCGATATCCTGGCGAATTCCTGGTATTCCAATCAGGTCTGCAAGCGGGTATTGATCGAGACCGACGCCCTGCCGCTGCACGAGGCACACGGACTCGAGATCTTCAAGAATGAGGGTCTGGCCCCCGATGCCGAGCAGCGGCTGACGGCGTTTCTGGATCGCAAGAAGACCGTTTGACCGCTCCGCTTCGCCTGCTGATAGCCACACTCTGCCTGCTGCCCGCCGCCGTCCTCGCCGATGAGGACGAGGATTGGGCGGTGCATGGCCAGGCGACGGCGGTGGTGCAGTGGCATCCCGCCTTTTCCGCCGAGTATAACGGTCCGCACAGCCTCGATCCCAAGGATCAGGGCAATGAGACCGCCGACGCGACCCTGTCTGCCGGCACGCGGCTGTGGACCGGCGCCGAGGCCTGGGCCGACGTCGAGCTGGACCAGGGTTTCGGACTGTCGGACACGCTGGGCGTGGCCGGTTTTCCCAGCGGCGAGGCCTATAAGGTCGGCGAGCACCGCCCCTATTTCCGCCTGCCGCGCGCCTTCATCCGCCAGACCGTCGATCTCGGCGGGGAGGGCGATGCGGTGGAATCGGATTCCAATACCTTGGCCCGCAGCAGCACGGCGGACCGGCTGGTGATTACCGCCGGCAAGTTCAGCGTCGTCGATGTGTTCGACACCAACCGCTACGCCCATGATCCGCGCGGCGATTTCTTGAATTGGGCGATCATCGACCTGGGCACCTTCGATTACGCCGCCGATGCCTGGGGCTTCACCTATGGCGCGGCCGCCGAGCTGACCCTGGGCGACTGGACCGGGCGGCTCGGCGTGTTCGACGGCTCGACGGTTCCCAACGATAAGGCGCTCGACCCCAAGCCGTTCGACCAGACCCAGGAGGTGGTCGAGATCGAACACCGCCAGCGCCTGTTCGATCGCGAAGGCAAGGTGAAGCTGTTGGCCTTTCTGACCGAGGCGCGCTTGGGCTCCTATGACGACGCCATCGCCCTGGCCCGCGCCACAGGCGGAACGCCGGACACGGCTCTGGTGCGCAAGATGCGCGACAAAGCGGGGGTGGGGATCAATCTCGAACAGCCGTTGGACGACGATCTAGGCGTGTTTTTGCGCGCCGGCGCCACCCAGGGGAACGACGAGGTTTACGAATTCACCGAGATCAACCGCACGCTGTCCTTCGGCGCCAGTCTGGCCGGTCCGGCCTGGGACCGGCCCGACGACCGTATCGGCAGCGCGCTGGCCTTCAACGGCTTGTCGGAGGCGGCCAAACGGTACCTCCAGGCCGGCGGCGAGGGGGTTCTGATCGGCGACGGGCAATTGACCAATTCGGCCGGCGAGATGATCTGGGAAAGCTATTACAGCTTTGCCCTGGCCGAGGGCTTCGCGGTCTCCGCCGACTACCAGCTGGTCAACCATCCGGCCTATAACCGCGACCGCGGTCCGGTCTCCGTGCTGGCGGCTCGGGCGCATCTGCAGTTCTGAGCCGTCCGGCATCGCTTACGGAAATTCTACGCTTTCCTGTCTCGATTTTTTACGCGGTGCGGAACCATCATCCGGCCATGAGCGAAATCATCGGATTCATATTGGATTTCAGCATCCCGCTCGGGGTGATCCTGGCGGCCTCGCTGGCCTTCGCCTGCTATCTCGACAGCAAGCCGCACGCGCCTGCGGTCCGCCGGGTCCGGCGCTTCTGACGCGCGTCGATTTGTGTTGCAAGCGCCCGGCCTCTCGCGTAACTCCGCCGCATGGGCGTGATCATAAGCCAAGCCGTCGCCTTGCTGGTCGTGGCCAGCCTGGTCGCTATCGCCGCGCGGCGCCTCCGGCTGCCTTACACCGTCGGGCTGGTGCTGGCCGGGATCGCCTTGTCCTTTTCGGGTGTCGGGGCGGGTGCGTCGCTTACCCACGATCTCATCTACCTCGTGATATTGCCCCCGCTGCTGTTCGAGTCGGCGTTGGGAATTCCTTGGCAGGAGTTCCGCCGCGACGCGGTGCCGGTGGTGGCCCTGGCGACGCTCGGCGTGGTGATGGCGGCGGCGATCGTCGCCGCCGGGATGGTCCGGTTTCTCGGTTGGCCGACGCATCCGGCCCTGGTCTTCGGCGTCCTGATCGCGGCGACCGATCCGGTGGCGGTAATCGCCATGTTCAAGACCATCAGGGTCCCGGGCCGAAGCCGCCTGATCGTCGAGGCCGAAAGCCTTCTCAATGACGGCGTTGCAGCCGTCCTGTTCGGCATGGTGCTGGCCTGGAATGGCGGAGAGGCGCCGGCGGCGCTTGCCGCGAGCCAGGATATGGCAATCACCGTCGGTGGCGGAATCCTGGTCGGGGTGGTCTGCGCCATTGCCGCGCTGGCGCTGGCCGGACGCACCGCCGATCATCTGGTGGAAACCGTGCTGACGGCGGCGACGGCTTACGGATCGTTTCTCGCCGCCGAGCATCTGCATGTTTCCGGCGTGCTGGCGACGGTGAGCGCCGGCATGGTGATGGGCCGGCTCGACCTGCCCTGGCTCGGCAAGACGCGGATCTTCTCATCCTGTATCATCACGCCGCGCGGCCGCGAATTTCTCAAGCCGTTCTGGGAATTCGCGGCTTTCGTCGCCAATTCCGTGGTCTTCCTGCTGATCGGCCTGGCGGTGCCGGGCGGGAAGGTGCTCGATTCCGGGGCTTTCGCGATCCTCGCCACGATCGGCCTCGTTCTGGCCGCCCGGGCGGCGTCGGTCTATGGAATTGCCCTGGCTTTCCGCCGCACCCGCTGGACGATGCCATTCTCCATCCAGCACATTCTCTGGTGGGGCGGGCTGCGCGGCGCCCTGGGACTGGCGTTGGCGCTGTCGCTGCCGCGCGAGCTGGACAAGCGTCAAGACATCATCGCGATGACCTTCGCCGTGGTGGTTTTCTCCATCGTCGTGCAGGGGCTTTCCATGCCGGCTCTGCTGAACAGGCTCGGCGCCAAAGCCGAGCAGAAGTGACGCCCCGGCGGAAATTTACGCCCTCCTTACGGCCCGTTTATTTCCTTAGCGCAAAGCCGCATCGACCTTAGCGGCCCCTCCGGTCCACTGTCCCGCCCATCGAACCCATCATAGAGGGACACATGTTTCGCAAATTCGCGATCCCGGCCGCTTTCGCCGTCGGGGTCATCGGCTTTTCCGGCTCCGTCCAGGCGGCCACCGGGGACGCCTCATGCGACCCGTACAAGGATTATTCCTGTCTCGACGCCTATCTGGGCGACGGAATCCTCGAGCGCATCGCCAATTATTACAAGCTGGAATGGGGCCAGGACTCGGCGCCGACCGATCCCAACGCGCCGCCGTCGCGCCGCGAGGGATGGCCGGGCGCGGCGGCCACCAGTTCGCCGATGCCCTATACCGAATGGCCGACCGGCGCCACCACCAGCATCGGCGTCAGCCTTCCCAACGCGGTCGACAGCCCCTTGATGGTCGGCATCGCCAACACCTCGGCCGGCCATTGGATGCAGGACAACCACATTCAGGTCTATGGCTGGATCAATCCCGGCATGAATCTGTCGAGCAATTCGACCCGTCCGGGCGGCAATGCGCCGATCGCCTATGCCTATACCCCGAACACGGCGGAACTCGACCAGGCCGTCCTCTATGTCGAGCGTGTGCCCGATACGGTACAGACCGATCATATCGACTGGGGCTTCCGCCTGTCGGCGATCTATGGCGAGAATTACCGCTATACCAACGCCTACGGCATCGCCAGTTATCAGTTCAACAAGGATAACAACGTCAACGGCTACGATTTCCCCATGGTCTATGGCGAAGTCTATGTCCCGTGGGTCGCCGACGGCCTGATGATCCGCTTCGGCCGCTACATCTCGATCCCCGACATCGAGGCGCAGCTGGCGCCCAACAACATCCTCTACACGCACTCGCTGTCCTATGCGGTGGACAATTACACCAATGAAGGCGTGGTGTTCTCGCTGCAGGCCAACAAGAACTGGATGATCCAGGCGGGTGTGGTCGATGGCACCGAAACGCCGCCCTGGCACAATCAGAACACGGTCACCAACCTGTTCCCCAACCAGCTTTATCCCGGCAAGACCTTTCCAAAGGACCCCGGCAACCAGCCCAGTCTGGTGGCTTGCATCCGTTGGGAAAGCGACAGCGGCGACGACACGGTCTATCCGTGCATCGACGGCATCAATAATGCGAAGTGGGGTTACAATAACCTGCAGTGGCACGGTCTGACCTATTACCACCGCTTCAACGAGCATTGGCACATCGCCAACGAAGCCTATTACATGGACGAGCATGACGTGCCGAACCTGCGGAATCCCACCGCGGTCAACATCTTCAACAGCGGCGGCACGCCGTTCTCGCCGCCCTACATCACCTACAATTCGCCCAACCTGGCCTATTGCAAGAACGCCACCGAGCTCGAGTGCAACGTGCAGTCGGTCGGCGTGGTGTCCTACCTGAACTACACGCCGGACGCGCGGAACAATATCTCGTTCCGTCCGGAGTTCTATTACGATCCCCAGGGCTGGCGTACCGGCACCGGCGCCTTCACCCGCTATTACGAAGTGACTCTCGGCTGGGAGCATTGGCTGTCGCCGCAGATCGAACTCCGTCCGGAGATCTCGTATTGGCAGTCGATCGGGACCCGTGCCTTCAACGGCAACGTGGCCGCGGGTATCCCGGGCAACAAGAACGCGACGACCATGTTCGCCGCGGACGCGATCATTCACTTCTGATCCGTCAGCGCCCCCACCGCCGCTACCCCGGCGATGGGGGCGCCTCTCACTTTCCGGATCGAGTTGGCGTCGATCCCGCCTAAGGCGATCACCGGCAGTTTCGCGCCACGGGCCAGCCGCCGGAACCCAGGCAATCCCAGAGACCTGGCGCCCGGATGGCTGGCCGTGGCGAACACCGGCGAGAGCAGGGCGGCCTCGGCCCCCAGCCGCGCGGCGTGCGACAGCGCCGCGCGGCCATGGGCGGCTGCGGTGAGATGTCCGCCGCGCCGGACCCACAGACGGATACGCGGCGAGGCTTGCTTCGCCAATCCTTCCGGCAGATGCAGCCCGGCCCGCGCTTCCAGCGCCAGGGCGAGATCACCCGCTATCATCAGTTTCAGACGCTTTTCACGGCACAGGACGGCCAGTTTCATCGCCAACGTTGCGCGATTCGGCGCCATGTAGTGGCGGAAGATCACCGTCGATCCCGCCGGCAACCGGGCCGCCATGGCCAAAGGATCGCCGCCTCTCTTCTCGTCGGTTACCGCGACCAGGGCCAATTTGAGGCGCCGGGCCAAGTCTGCTAGGCTCGCCATCGTTTTACCATAGCCCGGAAGCAAGACCCTGACATCCCTGATCGAGCGATATAAGGCCATCAAAGACGCCATTGCCGCCGCCGCCCGCGCCGCCGGGCGCGACCCGGCCGCCGTCGAATTGCTGGCGGTGTCGAAGACCCATCCGGCCGAGCCGGTCGCCGAACTGCTGGCCGCCGGGCACCGCCATTTCGGCGAAAATCGCGTGCAGGAGGCGGCCGGCAAATATCCCGATCTCAAGGCCCGCTACCCCGACCTGCGCCTGCATCTGATCGGGCCGCTGCAGACCAACAAGGTGCGCCAGGCGGTCGAACTGTTCGACATCATCGAGACACTGGACAGGCCTAAGTTAGCTAAAGCCTTGTCCGACGAGATGGCGCGCACCGGGCGCAATATCCCCTGCCTGATCGAGGTCAATATCGGCGCCGAGCCGCAGAAGGCCGGCATCGCGCCGGAGGAGACCGCGGTCTTCCTGCAGTCCTGCCGCACCGAGTGGAAGCTCGATATCGCCGGATTGATGTGCATTCCTCCCGCCGGGGAAGATCCCGAGCCGCATTTCCGCCGCCTGAAATCCCTGGCTGACGATCTCGGCCTCTCGCATCTCAGCATGGGCATGAGCGGCGACTACGAACGCGCCATCGCGTGCGGCGCTGGCGAGATCCGCGTCGGAACCGCTCTGTTCGGGTCGCGGCCATCGCTATGAAAGCCGCCGAGCTGCCCCACGTCGTCGGCGCCGCGCTGCCCCGCTACGGGGTGGCGATCGGCTGCGTCGGCCTGGCCTTGGCTTTCGGCTATCTTCTCGGTCCCGACGTCGAGATCAAGCTCGGGCCCCTGCTGATGATCGCCGCGGTGGTGCTGACCGCGTGGTTCTCGGGCCTCGGGCCGGGCCTGATGGCGGTGATCCTCTCGACCCTGGCGGTCGAGTATTTCTGGACCGAGCCGATCTACAGCTTCGTCATCGTGCGCAACGAGCTGCCCTTGATGATCAGCTTCATCCTGTGCGGCCTGGTCGGTCTGGCCCTCAGCCTGCAGCGCCGCAAGCAGGAGCAGATGTCGGCCGAGAACCAGGCGACGCTGGAACGCCGCGTCGCCGAGCGCACGGTGCAGCTGAAGATCAGCGAAGAGCGCTGGCGCAATCTGTTCGAGACCTCATCGGTCGGCATCGCCCTGACCGAACCGGGCGGCAAGTTCCTGCGCGCCAACCAGGCGCTGCAAAGCATGCTGGGTTATGACGAGGCCTCGCTGCGCCTGATGTCGCTGTCCGACCTGATGGCCGGCGAGGGGGTGGCGGGCCCGCAGGAGCCTGGCGGCGGGCTGGAGGTGCCGCTGCGCAGCGCGGACGGCAGAATCGTGTGGGTCAGCCTGTCGGTCTCGGTGATCCCGGCCAGCGACCGCTCTCCGGCTCTGGCTTCGGCCGTGATCGCGGATATCTCGGCCCGCCGCAGCGCCATCGAGGATTGGCGCCGGGGCCAGGCTGAAGTGGCCAAGGCGACGCGCCTGACCACCATGGGCGTGTTGGCCGCCTCGATCGCGCACGAGGTCAACCAGCCGCTGTCGGGCGTCGTCACCAACGGCCAAGCCGCCGACCGCTGGCTGCGTGCCAGTCCGCCGGACGTGGCGGAAGCCCGCGCCGCCCTGTCGCGCATCGTGCGCGACGGCAACCGTGCGGCCGAGATCATCCGCTCGATCCGCAATATTCTCGATCCGGTCGGCGACGAGCCCAAGCCCCTGTCGGTCAACAAGGTGATCGAGCGGCTGGTGCCGCTGGTGGAAAACGAGCTCGCGGCGCAGAGCATCGGGCTGACCCTCGACCTGGCGCCGGATTTGCCGAAGATCGTCGGCGACGCGGTGCAGCTGCAGCAGCTGGTGCTGAATCTGGTGCTGAACGCGATCGACGCGATGCGCGGCGAGCACGCCGCCGACCGCCGCCTGATCGTGCGGACCCGGCCCGGCGAAGGCGGGGTGGTGGTCAGTATCGAAGATCGCGGCAGCGGCCTGCCCGACATCGATCATGACCGGCTGTTCGAGCCGTTCTATACGACCAAGGCCGAAGGAATGGGCGTCGGGCTGGCGATCTGCCGCACGGTGGTGGAGAGCCATGGCGGGCGGATCTGGGCGGAATCCCCGGCTTCCGGCGGCGCCCGATTCGCTTTTACCTTGCCCGCGGTGGACCAGGGCGGCACTCTGGCCGCGGAAAAGGAAAGCAAGACATCATGACTACAGCCGGAACCATCCTGGTCGTCGACGATGATGCGGCGGTGCGCGAAGCGCTCCACAGCCTGCTTCGTTCGGTCGGCTTCGCCGTAGAACTCTATGGCTCGGTCCCCGAATTCGTCGCCCGGGGCGGTCTGCCCGACACGCCCTGCTGCATGGTGCTCGACATCCGCCTGCCGGGCATGAGCGGGCTCGACTTCCAGAACGAACTGACCCGCCAGAAGGTTGCGCCGCCGATCATTTTCATCACCGGCCATGGCGATATTCCCATGTCGGTGCGGGCGATGAAGGCGGGCGCCATCGAATTCCTCACCAAGCCGTTCCGCGACCAGGACCTGCTGGACGCGATCCATGCCGGCCTCGAGGTCGACCGCAAGCGGCGCGAGGAAAGCCGCGACCTGGCCGATCTGCAGACGCGCTATGCCGCGCTGTCGGGGCGCGAGCAGGAAGTGATGGCGCAGGTGGTGACCGGGCTGATGAACAAGCAGATCGCGGTCAATCTCGGCATCGCCGAGATCACGGTGAAGGTTCACCGCGGACAGGTCATGCGCAAGATGAATGCCCAGTCGGTGGTCGATCTGGCCCGCATGGCCGACCGACTGGGCATCGAACGCGACCCGCAGCTTACCAGGGCATCGGTACGCTGAGCGAGACCAGGGCGGATTCCGATCCGCCGTTCTCGCGGGTAATGCCGGCATTCGAGATGTGGTAGAAGCCGGCGCCGATCCGCCAGTCATTGCTGAAGCGGTAGGCCAGTTCCGCGCCATTGCGGAACTCGAAATGCGAGCCGAGGTTATAGCCGCCGCCGCCATAGCCGCCGATGGCGGTATTCAGCGTCAGGACGATATGCGGCGTCAAATCGATGTCGGCGACGAAGCCGCCATAGCCGTAATAATCGCCGTCGCCAGCCACCAGCAGGCCGACATGCGGGCGGATCTTCCAGATCAGGTCGGTGCCGAAGCGGTAGTCGATGTCGACTTCACCGGTACGGAAATTGTCGCGCAGGGTTTCCCAGGTGCCGGAGCTGATGACGAGCAGCGGATTCTGATCCGCCTTTGCTCCAGGGCCGAACACGGCGCCAGCTGCCAGGGTGGCGGTGATCGCCAGCCCGAGAAAATACTTTTTGGCCATAAGACTGAAATCCCGATCCGCGAAAGATTGGCGCCGATGATAGGCGGAGAATCGGCGTCAGGCTATGACCATCTCGACATTGGCGGGCAGGGCGGCCAGCAATGTCAAAAGATCGTCACGAAGCAGCGCTACGCAGCCTTCGGTCGGGCTGTAACCGGGCCTCGCCACATGCAGGAAGATGGCGCTGCCCAGGCCCGGGACCGGCGGATCGTCATTGTAGCCGAGCGGCACCACCAGATCGTAGCAATCATCGTCGCGCCACATCGTCTCGCAGCGGGCCGGATGGGGCAGGCGGACCGCGCGATTATAGTCGGGATGGGCGGGATCGTCGCACCAGCCGTCATCGGGGCTGATGGCGCCGCGGATCAGCTTGCAGGCGGGGGCGGATAGTTTGTCTGGCCGGTAGAGCAGCTGGCGCAGGGCGAAGCGGCCCAGCGGCGTCGCGCCATCGCCCTCGCGCTTGTCGGCGGTAACCCCGCCTTTTCCCAGCGCGCATCGGAAACGGAATCCCTCGAAACTCAGCCAGCCGGCGGGATCGACGGTGATCTGCTTCACGTGAAACCTCAATGGATCGTGTTAGCGGCCTCGGCTCCGGCAGCCGCGCTGGCCGGCAGATTATCCTGAGTAGCCAGCTTTTGCGCGGCGGCATATTTGTCCAGCCCGGCATTGACCGCCTGGGTGAACCAGGTGGCGTCGGACTGGCTCATGGCGGGCAGGGCCTGGGTCTGGGTGGCGCGGCCGGGAACGGCGCCGGGACCGGTGGTCGGCATCGGCAGGGCGTTCGGGGTGACCTGGGTGCGGCGCATCGGCGGCGCGAAGGAACGGGCCGGCATCGGGCTCAGATTGGCGGGACCGCCGCCGGCGGGAACCGAGGCGGCGACCGCGGCGGCATTGACGGCCGCGGTGCTGTTGGTCGGGGCCGATTCCAGCGTCGGCAGCGGGGTGCGCGGGGTGACGCTGACAGTGGCCGGGGCCGTCTGCATCGGCGCGGCATAAGCGGCGGCGGCGGCTTGCGCGCTCGGGGCACTGGCCTGGGCCAGCTGAACCGGGGCGGCGGTGGCGGCCGGGATGGCGGCGCCGAACACCATATACTGGCCCTGATGGCTGACGCCGGTGCTGTCTGCGGCGACGCTCACGCTGGCGGGAACCTGCTGCTGCTGATTGGACTGGGGCTGTTGCGACGAACCGCCGAACACCATGTAATTGCCCTGGCGGGCCGGGCCGGCGTCGGGCTGAGCCGTCTGCTGCTGGGCGGCCGGCTGGGGTGTCAAAGCCGTCGGGGCGTTGCCGCCGCCCGCGCCGAACACCATGAAATTGCCGGCCTGCACAGGGCCGTTATCCTTGGCCGCGTCGCGGCGGTCATCCTTGCGGTCGTTGCCGCGGGCCGGCAGCGGAGCCAGGTTCTGGGCGGTGATGGCCGGGAGGGGCGCGGTGACGGCCGCGGTCTGCGCTGCCGTCTGCTGGACCTGCTGCTGCTGAACTTGCTGGGTCTGGGCTTCGGCGGCCTGGGCGCTGTCGTCATCGTCTTCCAGGCCGAGCCAGGACAGGATGTTGTCGCCGATCGACTTGCCGCTTTCCGACTTCACGGCCAGATCGGCCAGGGCGCCGACCAGCCCGACCGGACCCATCCACAGCGCGCCGCCGCCGACGTCGGCGACCGCGCCTTCCTCGTCGCCGGTCAGATGGCGGTAGATGGTGTTGATGATCGGGATGTGCTGCAGCGGATTGATGATGTCCAGCACGTCATGGAAGCTGGGGCCGTCCTCTTCATCGAATGCCTTGATCGGGCTCGCCGTCACCGTGACGGTGGGCGTAGCGGCTTGCGCGCTGGCGGCCTGATCGATGGACATGACGAATTCCCCACAAAACTATTCGTGAGGACATACGCAAGTGCCGTGCCAGAGTTCGGGCTAACGATTTCAATGGGTTACGTGTTATGGAAGGGGGTGGAAACGGCCCGTCGGCAGAGATTGCCTAGAACAGATGGCCGCTTCTTGCCGCCTTGGTCGACAGATAGCGGCGGTTATGGTCGTTGGCCGGAAAAATATGGGGAACCCGTTCGGTAACCGCGACGCCATAGCGGGTCAGGCCTTCGACCTTGGCCGGGTTGTTGGTCATCAGGCGGACCTGGCCGATACCCAGCAGGCGCAGCATCTCGACGGCGGGCAGATAGAGGCGCTCGTCATCGTCGAAACCGAGCTGCAGATTGGCGTCCAGCGTGTCGAGCCCGTCATCCTGCAGATTATAGGCGCGCAGCTTGTTGACCAGGCCGATACCGCGCCCTTCCTGGGCCAGATAGAGCAATACCCCGCCGCCCGCCTGGGCGATGGCGGCGATGGCGCCCTTCAGCTGATCGCCGCAATCGCAGCGCAGGCTGCCGAGCAGATCGCCGGTGAAGCATTCGGAATGCAGGCGGGCCAGCACCGGCGCCTCGCGGTCGGGCTGGCCGATCACCAGGGCCAGATGCTCGATGCCGCCATCGGCGGGGCGGAAGGCGACCACCCGGCATTCTTCGGCATCGGCCAGGGGAACGCGGGCCTCGGCGACCCGGCGCAGGGCCAACGCCGATTGTTTGGCATGGTCGAGCACGGCCTGCCCATCCACCGCCAGCATGCCGGCGGGCAGCTGCGAGGCGGGCGAGGTCAGCGCCACCGGCAGCAGGCGGGCATGCTTGACCAGCGCCACCGCCGCTTCGGCCCAGAGCGGGGCCGGGGTGGCGACGACCGAGAGCCCGCCGATCGGACGGCCCGGCGCCAGCGGATCGGCGACCCGGGCGGCCAGCGGCGCGGTCAGCGCCTCGCCGGCGCTTTCGACCAGCACGACCTTGCCCTCGGCGCTCAGGCCCAGGGCTTCGGCGCGGCGCACGCTCATGGCCAGGCGCGGCGCCCCGTCCGAGATTTCCGACAGGCGCTGCAGGCAGGAATCGGTGGTGGCTTCGGCGGCCAGCATCAAGGCGGCCGGCTGTCCTTCGATCGTCAGGCAGATCATCCCGCCGCGGCGGATCTCGGCGATCGCGCGGTTCACCGTTACCAGCGCTTCGGCGGGCAGGCGGTGCGGCGCGGGATTGAGGATCAGCGGACGGTTCATCTTAAAGGGCACCTAACCATTGGTTTAATATGCGGTCTAATGATAAAGCTACAAGCCATGTCCCAGCGTGTTTTTCTGCACAGTGCCGACGAGGCCGTCAAACGGTCTTTGGGCGAACAGCTCCTGGCCCGGGGCTATTCCCTGACCGATGAAGCCCTCGGCGCCGACCTGCTGCTGGTCGATGCGGCCCCGGCCGAAGCGGCGCCGCTCTGCGCCGAATTGCGCGGCCAGGGCGCCGCTCAGCCGATGCTGCTGCTCGGCCTCGGCACCGAGCAGGCCCGCGCCGTCGGGGCCGATGACGGGCTGGCCAAACCCTTCCGTTTCGGCGACCTGCTGCGCCGCCTCGATTTGGCCGCGGCGCGCGAATTCGTCGCCATCGGCCCTTATCGTCTCGACCCCAACGCCCGCGAAATGACCGATTCCGCCGGCCGCCGCCTGCGCCTGACCGAGAAGGAGGCGGCCATGCTGGTCTTCCTCGCCCGCGCCGGCGCCCAGGTGGTCGCCCGCGAAGCCCTGCTGGGTGAAGTCTGGGGCTATTCCGGCGAAGCCTCCACCCATACGGTCGAAACCCATATCTACCGCCTGCGCCGCAAGCTGACCGAGAATTTCGCCGCCGATCTGCTGGTCACCGAGGTGGGCGGCTACCGGCTGGCCGGCGCTAGTCAGGTTTAAGACGGGCGGCCCGTCGCCTTTATTCCCAGATCCCGGCAGACCGACGCCACGATCCCGCGCAGCCAGCGATGGCCGGGATCGGCGTCGAAGCGCGGGTGCCACAGCTGCGAGACGGTGAAATCGGGCGTTTCGACCGGCAGGGCGAAGCTGGCCATGCCTTCGGGCATTGCCGGCAGCATGCAGCGCGGCAGCAGCGCGACCAGGCCGGTGCGGCGGGCGATGGCCAAGGCGGCGGGGAAACCCGGCACGCTGGCGGCGATGACCGGGCGGATGTCGAAAGCGGCCAGCGCCAGTTCGAGCGGTCCCGGCGCCGCCTTGTCGCGCCGCGCGATGCCGACCTGGCGGCAGGCGGCGAAGGCCTGCGGCGTGACCGGTCCCTGCAGCAGCGGATGATCGGCGCGGGCGACGCCGACCCAATTGTCGCGGAACAAAGTCTGGATGCGCAATTCTGGACCGGCATCGCCGATTACGCCGATCTCCAGATCGATCAATCCTTCGCGCAGCGGCCTGATATCCTTGTCGGGCTTGGGGACGAAGCGCAGCAGCACGCCGGGCGCTTCGGCGGCGGCGGTGATCAGGCTGGGCCCGATCGCTTCGACGAAACCGTCATTGGCGCGGATGGCGAAGCTGCGGGTCAGTTTCGACAGGTCGAGCGCCGCGGTTTGCGGGCTGAGCAGGGCGCGGGCCTCGCCGGCGGCGGCGCGGGCGCGGTCGCGCAGGGATTCCGCATGCGGCGTCGGCACCATGCCGCGCCCGGCCTGTACCAGCAGCGGATCGCCGGTCGCGGCGCGCAGGCGGGCCAATGTCCGGCTCATCGCCGATTGGCTGAGACCCAGGCGGCGTGCGGCACCCGTCACGCTGCCCTCGGCCAGCAGCACCTCCAGCGCGGTCAGCAGATTGAGATCGATGGCACTCATGGCGGAAGCATAACATGGGGCGTCCGATGCATGTATAGAATGCATCCGATGCGTCTTCCGCCTCATGTGGATATCGCTATCTTCAGGGGCATCATGACCGAGACCGAACTCTCCCCCCGCGAACGCACCCTGGCCAGCCTGGCCATCTTCGCCACCCTGGTGCTGGTGGTGATCGACGGCGCCATCGCCAATCTGGCCCTACCGACCCTGACCCAGGCTTTTTCCATCAGCGAATCCCAGTCGATCTGGGTGGTGACCGCCTATCAGATGGCGCTGGTGATGTTCCTGCTGCCCGCCGCCGCGCTGGGGGAAAGCCTCGGATTGCGGCGTATCTTCATCCTCGGCGTGGCGATCTTCACGCTGGCCTCGGCTTTGTGCGCCGTCTCGCCCTCGCTGCCCTGGCTGGTCGCCGCCCGCTTCCTGCAGGGATTCGGCAGCACGGCGGTGATGGGGTTGGGTGTCGCGTTGCTGCGTCATGTCTATCCGCCGCATCTGCTGGGGCGCGGCCTGGGCACCAATGCCCTGGTCATCGCGCTGAGTTCGGCGGCCGGTCCGGCGGTGGGGGCGGCGATTCTGTCTGTCGCGTCCTGGCCCTGGCTGTTCGCCGTCAATCTGCCGGTCGGCGCCCTGGTGCTGCTGACCTCGCGTCATCTGCCCGATCCGCCGTCCAGCCATCGCCGGCTGGACGGGCTCAGCATCCTGCTCAATGCGGGTCTGTTCGGGCCGCTGGTGCTGGGCGTCGACCGGCTGAAGAGCGATGCCACCCAGGGTGCCGCGCTGATCGCGCTGGGCGTACTGTGCCTGATCCTGCTGGTCCGCCGCGAATTGCCGCAGCCCAAGCCGCTGATTCCGATCGATCTTTTGCGGGTCCGCGCGTTCGGCCTGGCGGTGGTCGCCTCGATATTCTGCTTCACCGGGCAGATGGCCGGGGTGCTGGCCTTGCCGTTCTATCTGCAGCACGGGCTGGGCTTCAGCGCCGCGGTGACCGGGCTCTACATGATTCCCTGGCCGCTGGCTGTAGCCTTGTCGGCCCCGTTCGCCGGGCGGCTGGCCGACAAGGTCTCGACCGGCTGGCTGTGCGCTTTCGGCGCCGGCTGCATGGCTGTCGGCCTGGGCTTGAGCGCGCTGTGGCCGCCAAGCGGGAATTTCGTCTGGCTGATGGCGGCGACAATGCTGTCGGGGATCGGCTTCGGCTTCTTCCAGACCCCCAACAACCGCACCATGCTGCTGTCCGCCCCGCGCGAGCGCAGCGGTGCCGCCGGCGGGATGCAGGGAACGGCGCGGCTGTCGGGCCAGACGGCGGGCGCGCTGGTGCTGACCCTGCTGTTCGCCCTCAGTTCGGCCGACAGGGCGCCGCGCCTGGCTTTGGGCATCGCCGGTCTGTTCTCGCTGGTGGCCGGATTGGTCAGCGTTGCGCGGGTCCAGCGTTCTTCTTTGGCGCCTTCTTCACCCGCGCTCTGAGCGCCGCATCGAGGCCCAACCGCGCCCAGTCGAGCAGTTCGGTCTGGTCGTCCAGCGCGGTTTCCGGGGCCTGATAGTAAGACAGCTCGTTCATCGAGCCGTCCCGCATCGGATAGCGGAAGATCTCGCAGCCCGCCTCGACGAAGCGGTGACGGTTGACATCGTCGGCTTTGAAATAGAGCACGTCGTCATCGATGATCGCGAAGAACAGATCGTCGGCATAGAAGCCGAACGCTCCGAACATCGATTTGATGCGGATGGTGCCCAGCGGCGACAGCTGCTCTTCGGCCCACTCGGTGAAGTCAGTCCGCTTCGGCATTCACACCCTCCAACCCGAAAAAACGCCGCGCCGGAGGTATCCGCCGCAGCACCAGCCGTTCCAGCGCCAGGATCAGCACCAGGCTGATCCCCATGGTCGGCAGGACGATGCCCAACCCGACGATCAGACCAGCCAGAGCGGCGCCGACCCGCGTCGTGGCCAAAGGCGGCGCGCCGAGGATTCCCGCCGGCCGGCGCTTCCACCATAGCAACAGGGCGCTGACAACCATTGTCAGCAGTCCGAACCCGGTCAGCAGGCCGAGCGCCTGGTTGATCCAGCCGAACAGATGGCCTTCATGAGCCGATATCCCCACGCCGACGATGCGGTCGATCAGGGATTTCTCGGCAAAGCCGCTGCGCCGGGCGACCTGGCCGGCGGGATCGATCTCGATGCTGAAGCGCGCCGTGCGATTCTGCGAATCGGAGCGAATAGTCCAGTTGGCTAATCCGCGTCCGGGCGGCGCGATCAGCACCGGCTCGGCCAGGTTGAGGCTTGGCACCAGCGCCGCCATGCGGTCGAAGCCTTCGGGTGGCGCTGTGGCAGCGCCGGCCAGCTGATGCATATGCTCGGCATGTTCCGAAGCGGGCCCCGTGGTCCAGTCGCGGCTGGCGGTGGCCTGGATCTGCTTGAAGGCGCCGCCCCACACCTTGGTCCAGGGCAGGGCGGAGACCAGGAAGAACAGAGCCAGGACCGAGATCCAGAAGCCGGTCACCGCATGCAGGTCGCGCAGCAGCCGGCCGCGCCGGGGATACAGAACACCGCCCAAACCCTTGGCATTGCGCGGCCACCATAAATAGAGGCCGGTCAGGAACAGCACGATGCCCCAGCCGCCGGCGGTCTCGACCAGGATCGCGCCGGTCTCGCCCGACAGCAGCTCGCCATGGATGCGTTTGACGAATTCCGACGGCCGGTCGCGGTCCGCGCCGGCCGAGACGATGGCCAAGGTGTCGGGCCGCACCAGCACGCGCAAAGGTGTGCCGGCGCCGTCGATCATCAGCACCCGCGCGGCGTCCGTCGAATCCGCTCGCCATTCCAGCGCCTTGACCCGGGCCGCGGGATAGGCGGCGCGGGCGGCGGCGACCTGGTCGTCCAGGCTGCGCGCCGGGCTGGACAGGGCCAAATGGTCATAGGCCCGTTCCGACCAGTCGTCGATCGTGGGCTTGAACAGATAGATCATTCCCGTCACCGACAGCAGCGCGACGACGGGAAGGGCGATCAGCCCGGCATAGAAATGCCAGCGCCACAGACGGCGATACATCTCAGAAGCTCGCTTTCACGTCAGCGAAGAAGGTCCGCTGCGGGAAGGGGTGGAATTCCCAATATTTCGCGTTGTTGAGATTATCCACGCCGAACGATCCGGTGACACCCTTGGCGATCTGGTACTGCGCCCGGACATCGGCGACGACGAAGCTGCCGAACGATTGATAGACGTCGAAATTGGTGTCGGCATTGTCCAGGGTCGAGAACATCTTCCCCTGATAGCGCACCGCGCCGGTAAAGGACCAATCCTCGTCGGGCCGGTAAGTCGCTTCGAAGGTCGACCGCCATTTCGGCACGTTCGGCACGGTGTTGCCGACCACGGAAACCAGCCGCGACGTGTTGCCATTGGCCAGCGAGGCGGTGGAATTGACCAGTCCGTCATGCAGGATGCGGGCGTCGAGCCAGGTGACGCTGCCCGACAAGGTCAGGCCGTTGACCAGCACATCGTCGCGGCTGCCCGACAGTTCGATGCCGCGATTGCGGATCTCGCCGACATTCTGGTTGGTCGTGTAGAGGCCGGCGATGCCGTTGACGGTCTGCTGGGTGGTCTGCGAGGCGATGTAGTCGGAATCCGTCTCCCAGAACAAAGCCAGGCGGATCTTGTCGCGGGCGGTCTGGCGCTCGACGGCCAGCTCTTCCGACTGGTCGCGTTCGGGCTGCAGCCCCGGATTGGGGATGGTGAAGGGCGCGCTGCCGGTCACCTTGTTCTGATAGAGCTCGAACACGGTGGGGAAGCGATAGGCGACGCCGTAATCGGCATGCAGGGTCCAATTATCCAAAGGCTGCCAGGCGACCGAGGCCTTGGGCGAGAATTTGGCATCGGCGCTGGACCCGAGATTGCTCAGATCCTTGACGCTGGTGGCCGAGGTGGCGTTGAGCGAGGTCGCGCCGTTCTGCGAATTGAGCAGCGAGCCGACCTCGCCGCCGAAGCTGCGCCACCACTCGACGCGTCCGCCGATCGTTGTGGTCAGGCCGGGCAGCGCTTTCCAGGCATCCTGCGCCCATAAGGCGGCGGTTTCCGCCTTGCCGTAGCCGAAACTGGTGCGCGACAGCAGCGGATTGGCGTTGATCGCCGCGCCATTGCCGGCCTGCCAGTCATAGACGTCGTAGGTCGGATCGTGCAGCTCGTAATGGTCGAGATGGACACCGCCGCTGACGTCCTGCGACGGATCGGGCCGCCAGATCGCCTTGGCGTCGAAGGTGGCCCAGCCGGTGCCGTCGAGCTGGGCACGGGTTCCGTAAGGGGTGAAGGCGGTCAGCTGCGCCGCCGTGGCGTTCTTCAGGGTCGGGCCGCCGGTGGTGCCGATCAAGGTGGAGGTCGGCGCGGTCTGGCGGTCATAGAGATACTGATAGAGGCTGGCGGTGGCTTCCGCGTCCCACGACCCCTTGCTGTCGGATTTCAGGCTGACCGCCTGCATCACATGGGTTTCCTCGATGTGATATTGCCCGCCGGTGAAGCCGGACAGGCCGGCATAGGTGGCGGCACCCAGGGTCGGGGCGGCGGTGCTGGTCAGATAGCTCTGCGGCGTAGTGCTGGAATCGTTGGTCCACAGCCCGGCCAGATAGGACAGCTTCCAATCGGGGCCGAGATCGAGGCCCAGCTTGACCTTGAGCGTATTCTCGTCGGTGTCGAGGATGCCCAGCGCGCCGGCGACATAGGCGTTGAGACCGGTCTTGCCCTGGGCCGCGACGGCGCCGCTGGCGGCATAGGTCGAGGTGAAGTTCGATTGGTTGATGGTGGCGCCGGTGGTCACGAAGGTCAGCGGCTGGCTGTAATTGTGCAGGTGATTGCCGCTGACGAACCAGGTGAACGGCCCGTCGCGATCGCCGATCGAGGCGCTGGTCTGGTCCATCCGATAGGTGTCGTGGGTCTTGTAAAGGTCGAAGGTCTGGAAGGATTCCGCCTGCCGCACCTGCGCGCCCAGCTCTTCCGGCTGGCGGGTGACGATGGTGACCACGCCGCCCATCGAATTGCCGGGATATTCGGCGGCGTAGGGACCGTAGATCATGTCGATCCGCTCGATCTCCTCGGGCGCCACCATGCCCCAGCGCGGCGCGCCGTTATTGTTGTCATTGGCGATCAGCGCGGTCAGCAGCACGCCGTCGGCATAGACCAGGCTGCGGGCGCTGGAGGATACGCCCCAGGTCCTGGTCTCCATCACCGCCTGGGTGTCGCCATTGTTGCGCTTACGCAGAAACAGGCTGGGCATGTATTTCAGCGCGTCCTCGGAATCCACCATATTGATGGTCTGCTCGGCCTGGGCGCCGGTGATGGCATTGGCATCGTTCGGAACATCCGTGCGGATCGGCGCGGTCGATTGCACGACCACTTCGTCGATGGAATCGTCGGCGAAAACCGGCGAGGTGACGGCGGAAACGCTTAAAAGCAGGCCTGCGCGCACGGCGCGGGCCCGGGATCGGGTAATGAACATGGGAAAATCCTCGTCTGAAGGAAAGGGTCCGGATCAGACGAGCGCGGGGGGACCTCGCGGGGCGAAAGCTGCGGCGGGCGGGGCGCGGGCCAGCGGCTTTTCGGCGGCGGGGGTGAGGATGACGACCTGACCGCGCGGGGCGGCGAAGACCGGCTCGGGGGCGGTGGGAATCGCCGGCAAAGCCTGGGCGGCACAGGCGGCGACACAGCAATCGGTGCAATGGCCGGCATGATCCGGCGACATCGGCACGTCGCGGCCCGGCTCGCACAGCCTGGCCATCGCCAGCGGATCGAGATCCATGGCCAGGGCCCGCAGGGACAGGACAGGCGCAAAGGCGATCTGCAGCGCGAGCGCCGCAAATCCCAGCCAATACGCCAATCCCGATGCCCTGCCGGTCCGTTTCATGCGGCGATCATACCAGATCGATCATCACCGGCACATGGTCGGAAGGCGGTGCCCAGCTGCGGGCTTCGCGGACCACCATGGCGCCGGTCAGGCGCGGGTCCAGTGACGGCGTTGCCCAGATATGGTCCAGCCGGCGCCCGCGGTCCGAGGCCTGCCAGTCGGACGAGCGATAGCTCCACCACGAATAGAGCTTGAGGTCGGGCGGGATGAATTTACGCACCGCGTCGACCCAGTTCAGGCTTTTCTGCCAGGCCGCCATCTTCTCGACCTCGATCGGCGTGTGGCTGACCACGTCCAGCAGCTGCTTGTGCGACCACACGTCGGTTTCCAGCGGCGCGATGTTGAGATCGCCGAGCAGCAGGGCCGGATGGTCTTCCTGTCCGCCGAACCATTCGGCCACCTCATCGAGGAACTTCAGCTTGTGCGCGAACTTCACATTGAGGTCCGGATCGGGAATGTCGCCGCCTGCCGGCACATAGAAATTGTGGATTCGTATGCCTTCGATATCCGTCTGTATGTGACGGCAATCATCGCGCTCACACCACGATCTAATTGAAATATTGTCGATACGAAGACGAGATAGTGTTGCTACGCCATTGTAGCTTTTCATGCCGGAAACGGCCTGGTGCACGAAACCCATTTCGGCCAGGGCGGCGGCGGGAAACAGCTCGTTGGTGACCTTGATTTCCTGCAGGCACAGGACGTCGGGGTTCACTTGGCGGACCAGTTCGGCGATCAGGTCGAGGCGAAGCCGGACTGAGTTTATGTTCCAGGTGATGATGCGCATGTGAGGGATAATTTCAGGGTCGGGGTAGGACGGAATGGCGCTTGAAACTAATCATTCAGATACCGTGTTTCAATGAGGAGCAGACTCTCGCCATAGCTTTGGCGGCTCTCCCCCGGGAACTCGAGGGATTCGACCAGGTCGAATGGCTGGTCGTCGATGACGGCAGCCGCGACGGGACCGTCCGCGTGGCGCGCGCCGCCGGCGTCCACCATGTCGTGCGGCATACCCGCAATCAGGGCTTGGCGCGCGCTTTCATGACCGGCCTCGATGCGTGCCTGCGCCTCGGCGCCGACGTCATCGTCAATACCGACGCCGACAACCAATATTGCGCCGCCGACATCCCCGCTTTGGTGCGGCCGGTCGTCGACGGCCGCGCCGATATCGCCGTCGGCGCCCGGCCGATCGCGGTGATCGATCACTTCTCGCCGGTCAAAAAGCTGCTGCAGCGGCTGGGTAGCTGGGTGGTGCGCGCCGCCAGCCAGACCTCGGTCGCCGACGCGCCCTCGGGCTTTCGCGCCATCAGCCGCCAGGCGGCGCAGAAATTGATGGTGTTCAGCGACTACACCTACACGCTGGAGACCCTGATCCAGGCCGGCCACAAGAACATGGCGGTGGTCTCGGTGCCGGTACGGGTCAACGAGGATCTGCGGCCCTCGCGCCTGGTGCGCAGCACGTTGTCCTATGTCCGGCGCAGCGTCGTCACCATCCTGCGCATCCTGGTGATCTACCGGCCGTTCCGCTTCTTCGGCTGGATCGGCACGGTGCTGTTCGGCGCCGGTTTTCTGGTCGGCGCGCGCTATCTGTGGCTGCTGGCGGGCGGCGACGGGCGCGGCCATGTGCAATCGCTGATCCTGGCCGGCATCCTGCTCGGCATGGGGTTCCAGACCTGGCTGATCGCCTTCGTCGCCGATCTGCTGGCCGCCAACCGCAAGCTGATGGAGGATGTGCGCTACAAATGCCAGGTCCTGCTGTCGGATGAGCCGGCCAGAGGGGCGGTGACGGAGGTTTCACGTGAAATCCCGGCCCGCAAGCTGGTGCGCCGGTGACTTTCGAGGTCACGGGCGGGGCGGTCGAGGATGGCCTCGTCGTCGGTAATGCCTACGATAAATACGGGTCGAAGAATCCCATCGTGCGCTGGATGATGCGGGGGTTCGACGACTCGCTGGCCGGCCTGGTCGAGGCGGCCCAGCCCGTCTCGATTCATGAAATCGGCTGCGGCGAGGGATATTGGAGCCAACGCTGGCTGGCCGCCGGCATCGATGCGCGCGGCTGCGACATCTCCAAAACCGCGATCGAGCTGGCGCGCCGCAATGCCCGCGCCCAGGGTCTCGATCCCGATCGCTTCGAAACACGCAGCATCTATGAGCTGGAGGCGGGACGCGATTCCGCCGATCTGGTGGTGTGCTGCGAGGTGCTGGAACATCTCGACGATCCCGAGGCGGGCCTGCGCGCTTTGCAGCGCATCGTCGGGCGGCATCTGATCGTCAGCGTCCCGCGTGAACCGGTCTGGCGCGCGTTGAACCTGGCGCGCGGCAAGTATGTCGGCCAGGGCGGCAATACGCCCGGCCATGTCCAGCATTGGTCGAGCCGGGGCTTCATACGGCTGGTGGCACGGCATTTCCGCATCGACCGCGTGCTGACGCCGCTGCCCTGGACCATGCTATCCTGCCGACCGCATGATTGACCGCAAACGGGTCCTGGCGCTGGCCGGCTCGGCGCTGGCGGTGGCCGGAATTCTGTTCGTCGCGAAACGGCTGCTCCATTATGCCGGCCAGACCGATCTCGGACAGCTGAGTTCGGGGGGATGGCTGGCTTTGGCCGGGCTGGCCCTGCTCTATGGCGCCGCCAACACCCTGCTGGGCACCGGCTGGTGGCTGCTTCTGCGCCGCAGCGGCGAGCAGGCCGGATTGCGCTGGGCGGTGCGCACCTATGGCGTGGCGCAGCTGGCCAAATATCTGCCGGGCAACATCTTTCATCTCGCCGGGCGCCAGGCGCTGGGCCTGTCGGAAGGTCTGTCCGGCAAGAGGCTGGCCGCCTCGATGGCGTGGGAACTGGCGCTGTGCGCCGGTGCCGGCGCCTGTCTCGGCCTGCTGGTGCTGCCGATGCCGTTCGGGCTGATCGCGGCGGGCAGTGCCGTCGTTGCCGCCGGATTGGTATTGCGCCGCTGGCGTTTCGACCTGGCGTTTCTCTGCTTTTTTGCCTTTCTGGCCATGGCGGGAGCGGTATTCGCCCTGCTGGTGGCGGTTCTCGGGCCGGGGCAGGGCTGGATCGCCATCGCCGGTGCTTATGGTCTGGCCTGGCTGGCCGGGCTGGTGGTGCCGGGAGCGCCGGCCGGGCTCGGTGTGCGCGAGGCTGTGCTGATGCTGCTGCTGGCCGGCCACGCCGATCCGTCCCAAACCGCCGAAGCTGCCATACTGGGGCGGATGGTGACCCTGGGCGGCGATCTGGCTTTCTACCTGGCCTGCGGCGGGGTTGGCTGGAACCGGCTGTTTACCGCGATTGGCCTGATCTTCTCGCTGGTTCTGCAGGGCGCCGTGCCGTTCCTGGCGGTTCCGACCCTCGGCCAGGCGGTGTGGAACGGCGCCTTCGCGCAATCCTTTGCCAATCAGGGTCTGTTTGCCGTCCATGCGCATAATTTCGGGATACCGGAACCGGCGGCCATCGCCTTCGGCCTCGCCACCGCCTGGCCGTCCGGGCTGCTGATCCGGCTCGGCCTGCATCCGGCGGATGCCTACACCATGATGGCGGCGCTGTGGTTCACCCTGGCCTTCTTCTGCGCCCGGCATCTGGCGCGCGGTTTCGGGGCGGGACAGACCGCCGCGACCTTGTCGGCGGTGACCTGGTTGTCGCTGCCGATCATCTGGGGCCACGCCGAATTTTCCATGCTGTCCTGCGGCATGGCGCTGCTGCCGTTCTATGCCCTGGCGGCGCAGAGTCTGCGGGCGGAAAAGTCGCTCTCGATCGTGCTATACGGCGCGGCGGCGGTGCTGGCCGTGTTCATGGACGGCTACAGCTTCATGATGTTCGCGGTGGCCGGGGGCGTGCTGCTGCTGGTCCGCAAGCCGGCTTTGCTGGTCATCCATTTGGTTGCCTCCGCGCTGGCGACGCTGCTCTACACCCAGTATGTCGGCTTCGGCGCCGAAGCGACCGCGCCGCTGGATTTCTTTCGCGGCTGGGGCCTGGACCTGTCCTTCGCGGCCATTCCCACCGAGGGCGTGCAGTGGCTGTTCGACCGGCTGCATCTGTCGGTACCGCGCAGCAATGTCCTTTATTACGGCGATCGTTCGGTATGGGAAACGACGTTCTGCCTGCCGATGGTGCTGGCCGGCCTGGCCAGTTTCCGCCGGAAATTGCCGCTGGCGCCGGCGGCGCTGGCCATAGCGCTGGTCGGCTTCTGGCTGGCGCTGGGGCCTTCGGTGAAGATCGAGGCGCATAAAACCGGCGCCGATCCTACCATGACCGCCGAAGCCGCGCCGATTCCGACCGGGTCCGCCTTCCTGTCCGGGCATGTGCCGGGTTTCCGCGCCATGCGGGCATCCTATCGCTGGGAGGCGCTTGGGCTGTTCGGCCTCTGGCTGCTGGTGGCGATGGGATCGCGCGGCCGCTACGCCCCGCTCTGGCTGTCGGGGCTGATTCTGTGCAACCTGCCGCCCATACCGGAGCGCTGGAGCTTCGACCGCGAACAGCGTGCGATGTTCCTGAACATCGACCGGTCGCTCACCGATCCGCTGAGGTCCGCGCTGAAGCCCGGCGAGCGGATTTTGTTCCTGCCATACCGCAATGACTTCCTTCCGGCTTACCTCGCAGCACGGTTGAAGATCGATAGCTATAACATTGGCGGAGATAAGAATTTAGACGTGGCGTGGAGGCACTGGCCGGTCGAAATACGCCGTCTGCCGCTGGGCGGAGGGCCGACTGAGGCGGGGGTCGCGCCGGTTCTTTTAGCTAAGTTAGCCGATGCAGTGGTGCTGTTCTACCCGCATGGTCTGTGGGCGGCCCACCTATGGCCGTGTCTCGCCGAAGCCGACCCGCCATTGTCGGGTAAGCTGCGTGGGAATTATGCCGAGATCGGGGATTTCTACTGCCCGGCGGAAAAGAAGGCCGAGCTGGCGCCTGTGGTCGAGGAGCTGCGCCGGCGCGGCGACTTTTCAGTCACCGACGCCGGGCTGTTCGCGGTAATCAGACTGAGCGATGGTGATCGAATTCAGACAATTCGATCACCGAGCGGTTGAGCCGCAGGGCTCATATCAACGTAAACACGCAGGTCGAGACGCCTTCGCAGACGATTTCGACCTTGTCGCCCTTGACCAGCGGGCCGACGCCGGCCGGAGTGCCGGTATAGATCAGGTCGCCGGGGGCCAGGGCCACCAGCGTCGACAGGAAGGCGATGACGTCCGGCACCGGCCAGGTCATCTGCGAGATGTCACCGCTCTGCTTGATCGTGCCGTTGACCGACAGGGTCAGCGTGCCCTTGGCCGGATGGCCGATGGCGCTGGCCGGCTTGATCTCGCCGATCGGGGCGGAATTGTCGAAGCCCTTCGACATGTCCCACGGGCGGCCGGCCTTCTTGGCCTCGCCCTGCATGTCGCGGCGGGTCAGGTCGCAGCCGACCGAATAACCATAGACATGCTCGAGGGCCTGGGCGGCGGGGATGTTGCTGCCGCCCTTGCCGATCGCCACCACCAGCTCGGCCTCGTGCTCGAACTTCTTCGAGATCGGGTCGGTCGGCAGCTGGGCGGCCAGGGTCACCGCGTCGGACGGCTTGGAGAAGAAGAAGGGCGGCTCGCGGGTCGGGTCGCCGCCCATCTCGAGGGCATGGTCGGCATAATTGCGGCCGACGCAGAAGACGCGGCGCACCGGGAACTTGCCGCCGCCGGCGACGGGCACGGTGGTGACGGGCGCGGCGGGAACGACGAATTCGCTCATGGGGGAATGATCCGTGGGAAATTGGCGGGAGCCGGGATCATACAAAAAGAAGGGCGCCTGGTCAGGGGGGTAACCAGGCGCCCGTTTTTTTGCTCCGGGGGGGCTGGAGCAGGCGAAGATCGTCAGGGGAGACCGTCTTCGCCGTAAGTCGGTACGGCGTTGCGCCGCTTCCGATGATGTTAAGATGGGATCGAACCGGCCGGTCTCAATCGGTCCGGCAACATGCCAGCCATGCACCCTGTGCAGAACTGGTCAGTTTACCTGTTGGGTTCACCGATTCCCCAGCGGCTCGAAGACGTGCGGATCGCGGTCGCGGAAGATGTTCGGATCGAACTTCACGTCGGTCTTGGGATCGTAGAGCGAGACGGTGGTGGTCTGGCCCTGGGCGTCGGTGACCAGCCATTGCTTCAGCTGATAGGGCGCCTCGGTGAAGATCAGGGTGATCTTGCCCTGGCGCGGGTCCTTTTCCTTGACCGCGCTGATCTCGACCAGGCCCGGCTTGTGCACCACGCCGGTGACGGTGGCGCCATCGGTGTTGAGATGCAGGTCCTTCTTGACCAGCAGGGCCGCCGGGGTGCTGTCGATGTCGACATAGGACGTATGGTCGAGCTGGCTGTCGTGATAGACCAGCCAATCGCCGTTGGCGAGGATGATCATCGGCGTCGGCGGATCGTAATCCAGCCGCAGCTTGCCTGGGCGCGACAGCGAGAGCGTGCCTTCGGCCGAGCTGCCGTCGGGCGCGATCTGCAGGAAACGGGCGCGCAGGATGGTCACGGCGTTGAGATAGGCCTCGGCGCGATCGACATCCTTCTGATCGGCGGGGGTAATCGCGGCGCTGGCCGAAGCGGCCGCGAACAGGGCCAAGAGGCCGAAAATTCCGTATTTCATGGGCTTACCTTCATTGAGTCGCGCATCACAGATGAGCTGCGACTATGGCGAATCTTTGGATCTATCGTTTGCCGGCTTATTCTTCGTCGCTTCTGCGCAGCAGCACTTCACGCTTGCCGACATGGTTAGCGCGGCTGACCATGCCTTCCTGCTCCATGCGCTCGATGATGCGGGCGGCGCGGTTGTAGCCGATCTGCAGATGGCGCTGCACGAAGCTGGTCGAGGCCTTGCCTTCGCGCGCCACCAGCGCCACGGCCTGGTCGTAGAGATCGTCGCCGCTCTCGCCATTGCCGCCGCCCATGCCGGACATGTCCAGCGGGGGCTCGTCCTCTTCGGTCACAGCCTCGACATAAGCGGGCTCACCCTGGCTGCGCAAGTGCTCGACCACGGTTTCCACTTCCTGGTCGCTGACGAACGGGCCGTGCACGCGGGTGATGCGCCCGCCCGCCGCCATATAGAGCATGTCGCCCTGGCCCAGCAGCTGCTCGGCGCCCTGTTCGCCCAGAATCGTGCGGCTGTCGATCTTCGACGACACCTGGAAGCTGATGCGGCTGGGGAAGTTCGCCTTGATGGTGCCGGTGATGACGTCGACCGACGGGCGCTGCGTCGCCATGATCAGATGGATGCCGGCGGCGCGCGCCATCTGCGCCAGGCGCTGCACGGCGGCTTCGATGTCCTTGCCGGCCACCAGCATCAAATCGGCCATTTCGTCGACCACCACCACGATGAAGGGCAGCGGTTCGAGGGCGAGGGGCTGTTCCTCGTAGATCGGCTTGCCGGTATCGGGATCGAAGCCGGTCTGCACCGTGCGCGACAGGACCTCTCCCTTCGAGCGCGCCTCGGCCAGGCGCTGGTTGTAGCCGGTGATGTTGCGGACACCGAGCTGGCTCATGGCGCGATAGCGGTCCTCCATCTCGCGGACGGCCCATTTCAGCGCCACCACCGCCTTGCCCGGCTCGGTGACGACCGGGGCCAGCAGATGGGGAATGCCGTCATAGACCGACAATTCCAGCATCTTGGGATCGATCATGATCAGGCGGCACTGATCCGGGCGCAGGCGGTAAAGCAGCGACAGGATCATGGTGTTGATCGCCACCGATTTGCCCGAGCCGGTGGTGCCGGCGATCAGCAGGTGCGGCATGCGGGCCAGATCGACCATCACCGGCTGGCCGCCGATATCCTTGCCCAGCACCAGGGTCAGGGCCATACCCGATTTGTCGAAGCTGGCGTCGTTCAGCAATTCGCGCAGGTAAACCGTCTCGCGCCGCTGGTTCGGCATTTCGATGCCGATCACCGAACGGCCGGGCACGGTAGCGATACGCACCGACAGCGCGCTCATCGAGCGGGCGATATCGTCGGCCAGGCCGATCACGCGCGAGGTCTTGGTGCCGGGCGCCGGCTCAAGCTCGTACAAAGTCACCACCGGGCCGGGGCGCACCGTGGTGATCTGGCCGTTGACCCCGAAATCGTCGAGCACCGAGACCAGCAGCTTGGCGTTCTGGCGCAGGGAATCGTCGTCGACCGCCGGGCCGCGGCTTTCCGGCGGCGGGGTCAGCAGGCGCAGCGGCGGCGCTTCATAGGTGGTTTCCGGCAGATCGAGGCGGCCCTGGCGGGAATCCTCCTCGCGCTTGCCGGGCTTGGGCTGCGGCATACGCGGCGTGACCAGGGGCTCGACCTTCGGCGCCGAGCGCGGCTCGTCCGGATCGGACACGATCTGGCGCTTGCGGATGCGCGGCTGCGGCGGCGGCTCTTCCGCGTCCGCGTCACCGTCGAAGGAGGGTTCGCGGCGCAGCACGGGTTCGGCGTATTCCGCCTCTTCCTCATCGTCCTCCCACGGCGCCGTCCTGCCCCGGCGCAGGCGCATCAAGGCGCGCGGACCGGCCCCGGCGGTGTGGAACAGATGCTTCCATTCCTCGAGCGACAGGCCGAAGGCCGACAGGGTGCCCAAGGCGCCGAGTGCCGCGCAGGCGGCGGCGACCACCCAGGCGACCGGCTCCAGCCCGACCAGGCGCAGGCTTTCGCGCAATCCGCCCAGCAGCACATTGCCGGCCGAACCGCCCAGGCCTTCGGAAAAACCGCTCATCATGAAGGGCAGGTGGGTCGGCAGGGCGGCCAGCCCGACCGCCAGCAGCAGCAATCCGGTCAGCAGCAGAACGATCTTGAGACCGAAGCGCTGCAGCGGCTCGGCGGTCACCAGCATCTTGCCGCCCCAGGCGAACAGGGCCAAGGCCGGCAGCCAGGCGGTCAGGCCGCACAGCTGCAGCAGCACATCGGAAACATAGGCGCCGAACACGCCCAGCATATTGTGGGCGCCGCGGCCGGGCACGGCGGCGGTGTTCCAGCTGGGGTCCTGCGGATCGAAGCTGCCCAGCAGCGCGGCCAGAGCCAGCCCGATGGTGAACACCACCAGGCCGCCGCCCTGCCAGGCCAGGCGGCGGAACAAGGCGGTGGTGCCCTGGGGTAGGAATCCGCTCTGGGTACGTCGACGGGCGGCCTGGTTCATTGGGCTGCGGCCTCGGCGTAGGAGCGGTCGGTCATCAGCGCGCGGATGGCGGTCAGCGCCCGCTCGGTGGTGGCGAGATCCTGAACCATGGCGACCCGCACATAGCGGTCGCCGGGATTATGTCCGTCGGCGCCCGCGCGGCCCAGATAGCCGCCGGGCAGCAGCTTGACCCCGGCGCGGCGCCACAGCTCGCGGGTGAAGGCCTCGCCATTGCCGACATCGAGCCACAGGAAGAAACCGGCCTGCGGGCGCCGATAACCCGGCACGCCGCCCAGGATTTGGTCGGCCAGGGCGAATTTGGCGCGGTACAGCGCGCGGTTTTCCACCACATGGGCCTCGTCGCGCCACAGAGCGGCCGAGGCGGCCAGGATCGGCGTCGGCATCGAGGCGCAGGAATAGCTGCGCAGCCGCAGGAACGGCTTGATCAGCGCTTCCTCGGCGATCACGAAACCCGAGCGCAGCCCCGGCGCCGAGGAACGCTTGGACAGGGAATGGAACGCCGCGACATTCTTCAGTCCGCCGCCCAGGCGGGTGCAGGATTCCAACACGCCGGCCGGCGGGGTGTCGTTATAGATCTCGGAATAGCATTCGTCGGCAGCCAGGATGAAATCATGCTGGCGGGCCAGGCTCACCAGCCGGTCGAGATAGGCGGCGCCGGCGACGCTGCCCTGCGGATTGGCCGGGCTGCACACGAAAGCCAGGGCGGCGCGGCTCAGCACGTCGGGGCCGAGGCTCTCGAAATCGGGCAGGAAGCCGTTCTCGGCGGTGGCTGGCACGAAGACCGGCTCGCCGCCGCCCATGATCGCCGCCGCCGCATAGGCCTGGTAGAAGGGGTTGGGCAGCAGAACCAGGGTCTTGGTCTCACGGCCTTTGCCGCCCAGGGCCAGCAGGCCGAGCTGGAACAGGCCCTCGCGGGTGCCGGACAGCGGCAGCAGATGCTTCGCGGGTTCGAGCCAGGGCACGCCGAAGCGCGTCGCCGCCCAGGACCCGGCCGCATCGAGAAAGTCAGGCGTGCCGGCGATCGGCGGATATTTGCCCCAGCCGGCAGCCTCTTTGGCCAGGATTTCGGCGACGAAGGCCGGCGGCTTGTGCTGCGGCTCGCCGATCGACATGACGATCGGTTCGGCCGAGCCGGGGGTGATTCCGGCGATCAGATCGGACAGCCGCTGGAACGGGTAATCGGTAAGGAGATCGAGACGCGCATTGTGCATGCGACGGATTTTACACAAAACTCCTTAATGCAGTGCCACATAAAAAAGAGGGCGAGTCTTTAGGTCGCCCTCAAGCGCCGGGCGGGCGTTCCACGCCCGTGGAACGATCCCGCGAGGGGATCGTTCCATCCTGAGCCGCTGTCCTGGATCAGTGCACGACTTCGCCATGCAGGCTGATGTCGAGACCGTCGACCTCTTCTTCGAGGGTGACGCGCAGGCCGATCACCAGATCGACCAGCTTGAACAGGATTACCGAGACGATGACGTTGAACACCAGCACGATGCCCACGCCTTCGGCCTGGACCAGCAGCTGGGCCGGGTTGCCCTGCAGCAGGCCCGAGGTGCCGCCGACTTCCTTCAAGGCGAACACGCCGGTCAGCAACGCGCCGATGATGCCGCCGATGCCGTGCACGCCGAAGGCGTCCAGGCTGTCGTCATAGCCCAGCTTGTTCTTCAGCGTGGTGGCGGTCCAGAAGCAGACGAAGCCGGCCACCGCGCCGATGGCAAAAGCGCCTTCGGGTCCGACGAAGCCGGCCGCCGGGGTGATCGCCACCAGGCCGGCCACCGCGCCCGAGGCCAGGCCCAGGGCGGACGGCTTGCCGCGCACCGCCCACTCGATGAACATCCAGGCCAGCGCGGCCACGGCAGTGGCGATCTGGGTGGTGACCATCGCCATGGCGGCGCGGCCGTCGGCGGTCAGGGCCGAGCCGGCATTGAAGCCGAACCAGCCGACCCACAGCAGCGAGGCGCCGATCAGGGTGTAGGTCAGATTGTGCGGAGCGAAGTTCTCGTGGCCGTAGCCCTTGCGCTTGCCGACCATCAGACAGCCGATCAGGCCGGCGACGCCGGCATTGATGTGCACGACGGTGCCGCCGGCATAATCCAGCACGCCCAGCTTGGTGCCCAGCCAGCCGCCCGGCGCCCACACCCAATGCGCCACCGTGCAATAGACGATCAGCGACCACAGCGCCGAGAAGACGATCACCGCCGAGAATTTCATGCGGTCGGCGAAGGCGCCGGTGATCAGGGCCGGGGTGATGATGGCGAAAGTCATCTGGAACATCATGTTGACGCTTTCCGGGATCGCGCCGCCATTGGCGTCCGCGCCCGCCGCCCACAGGATGCCGCCCACCGTGCCGGCCTGGTCCGGGCCGATCAGGTTCTGCAGGAACAGGGCCGACAGATCGCCGAAGAAGGGGTTTTCGCCGTGGAAGGACAGCGAATAGCCGACGACGAACCACAGCACGGTGATCAGGCAGGTGATGACGAAGCTTTGCATCATCGTCGCCAGGATATTCTTCTTGCGCACCATGCCGGCATAGAACAGGGCCAGGCCGGGAATCGTCATCAGCAGCACCAGGCCGGTCGAGACCAGAACCCAGGCGGTGTGGCCGCTGTCGAGATGCGGCGGCGGGGCCGCGGCGGCATCGGCGGCGGCGGGCGCCGCATCCTGGGCGAAGGCCATGCCGGCCATCAGCAACGAGGCAAATCCGGCGGCGAGTGCTCTTCCGGTGCGGGTCAATCTGTTCATCATCTCACAAGCCCCCAAACTTACAGCGCGTCATTATCGGTTTCGCCCGTGCGGATGCGGATCGCCTGCACGATGTCGAAAATGAAGATCTTGCCGTCGCCGATCTTGCCGGTCTGCGCGGCGGACTGGATCGCCTCGACCACCCGGTCGACCACGTCGTCGGTGACCGCCACCTCGATCTTCACCTTGGGAAGGAAGTTTACGATATATTCGGCGCCGCGGTAGATCTCGGTCTGCCCCTTCTGCCGGCCAAAACCCTTGACCTCGCTGACGGTCAGGCCCTGGATGCCGAGCGGCGTCAGGGCTTCGCGGACTTCGTCGAGCTTGAAAGGCTTGATGATCGCCACAATCAGCTTCATCGGTCGTTTCCCATCCAAAAATTGGCCCTCTCCATCTCTGAAGAGGGCCCAGTTGAACTCGTAACCTATCGCATACGCAGAATCCGCGTAGGGTCCTGCAATTCAAGTTCCGTGCCGTTTTGTCCGAAGCCGCGCTTTTACTGACGCGTGGCCTGTACTTTGGAATAAGTCGATAAGTAAGTGCTGAAAAATTAGGCTGTTTTTCGCGTCCCTGCATTCTGCCGGGGCATGTCGTCAACACTGGACAGGCACGGTCCGAAACGCCATTTTGGCGCCATCATGACTGAATTGACTGCCGATGTTCTGGTGATCGGGGGCGGGCTGGTCGGCGGGCCGCTGGCCTGCGCGCTGGCCCAATCCGGACTGTCCGTCGCGCTGATCGACGGCGAGGTTCCCGACGCCACCCTGGCGCCCACCTTCGACGGGCGCGCCTCCGCGGTGGCGCTGGCGCCGCAACGCATGCTGGCCGCCATCGGGCTGTGGCCCCACATCGAGCCCTGGGCCGCGCCGATCCGCCATATTCGCGTGTCTGACGGCGCTTCGCCGCTCTATCTGCATTACGACCATCGCGAAGTGGGCGAGGATTCCTTCGGCTGGATCGTCGAGAACCGCGCCTTGCGTCAGGCGATCCTCAAGGGCATCGCGCGCCACGGCGACAAGATCGCCTTCCTGGCGCCGGCGCGGATGACCCATCTGGCGCGCAATCCGTCCGACGTGGTGGCGACCCTGTCCGACGGCCGCACGGTGCGCGCCCGCCTGGCGGTGGCGGCCGATGGCCGCGGCTCGCCCACGCGCGAAAGTGCCGGGATCGGCGTGACGAGCTGGAAATACGGGCAGACCGCCATCGTCTGCACGGTGGCGCATTCGCTGCCCCATGGCGACGCGGCGCAGGAACATTTTCTGCCGGCCGGCCCGTTCGCCATCCTGCCGCTGACCGGACAGCGTTCTTCGGTGGTGTGGACCGAGAAGGCGCATCTGGTCCCGGCCATCCTGGCCCAGGACGAGGCCGCTTTTCAGCGCGAGCTGGAAAGCCGGTTCGGCGATTATCTCGGCGACCTGACGCTCGAGGGGCCGCGCTTCTCCTATCCGCTGACCTTGCAATTCGCGCGATCCTACACCGCGCACCGCCTGGCCCTGATCGGCGACGCGGCGCACGGCATGCATCCGGTGGCCGGGCAGGGGATGAATATGGGCCTGCGCGACGTCGCGGCCCTGGCCGAGCTGCTGGTCGAGGCCAAGCGCCTGGGCCAGGATCTCGGCGACGCCCAGATCCTGGCGCGCTATGGCCGCTGGCGGCGCTTCGACAATCTGCTGATGCTGGGCCTGACCGACGGGCTGGTGCGGCTGTTCTCCAACGATGTGGCGCCGGTCAAGCTGGTCCGCGATCTCGGCATGGCGGCGGTCAACCGCCTGCCGCCCTTGAAGCGCTTCTTCATGAAGCACGCCATGGGAACGGTGGGCGAACTGCCCAAGCTGCTCCGCGGCGAGACGCTCTAAAGCTTATTCTTCGAGGCTGCGGGCCTCGGAGGGCAGCATGATCGGAATGCCGTCGCGGATGGGGAAAGCCAGCTGCACGGCATCCGAGATCAGCTCCTGCCGTTCCGCGTCATAGCGCAGCGGCTGCTTGGTCAGCGGACAGACCAGCAGTTCCAGCAGCTTGGGGTCGATGGCGGTCAGGGTCGTGGGCATATCGGACTCTTCTTCACTGCGTCACCTGCACGCCGCCCGCCTGACGGCTGGCCACGGCCATTTCCATCAGGGTGATCAGCGTGCCGGTGCGGCTTGACGGATCGGGGGATTCGAGCAACGCCTGCTTTTCGCGCGGCTCGAGCGGACAGGCCATGCACAGCGCCACCGACAGATCGTAATCGGCGATGCGGTCGATGGCCTTCCAGTTGAATTCCAGATTGTGCAGACGCGCATAGGCGCGCAGAGCGACGATCAGACGGTCGCGGTCGACATCGAGTTCGTGCGGCTCGTCGAGATCGGCCAGGAAAGGCCGCCAGTCGGGTTCGACCCGGCGGTAACCGCCGAGCAGATCCAGCTCGCGCAGGATACGGAAGCGGCAGACCCCGGTCAGGGTGATCAAAAGGCGCCCGTCCTCGGTTTCGTCCAGGCTCGAAATGCGGCCCATGCAGCCGGTATCGAACACCGATGGCTCGGTTCCCGGCGGCGGCTCCTGGCTGGGCTGTACCATGCCGAGCATGCGGCCATTGGCCAGGCTGTCGGCCACCATATTGAGATAACGCGGTTCGAAGATGTTCAGCGGCAGCTTGCCATCCGGCAGCAGCAGCACGCCGGGCAGCGGAAAGATCGCCAGCTCGGTGGGCAGTGCCTCGATAGTCGGATGGAAGGGGCGGCCCATCTTCGGCGCCTTTACGAGAACATCAGCGAGGAAAGTCGCTTACGGGCGTCCACCGTCAGCGGATCGGCATGGCCGAACGCCTCGAACAAGGTCAGCAGCTGCTTTTTGGCGGCTTCCTCGTTCCAATTGCGGTCGCGGCGATAGAGTTCCAGCAGCTCGTCGACCGCCTGCTCGTTCTGGCCTTCGGCGACCAAAGCCGCGGAAAGGTCGAAACGGGCCTGATGGTCGTTGGGATTGGCCTCCAGCTTGGCGCGCAGCCCGGCAGCGGCACCGCTGGCGCCGGCGCTTTTCTCGGCCAGTTCCAGCGCCTTGACGGCGGCGGCGACGTCGCTCTGCGCCTGCAATTCGGGCGGCAGGCTGTCGATCATCTGGCGCGCGCCCTGGGCATGGCCCAGCTTGATCAGGCAGCGGATGGTGCCGGCCAGGGCCGGACCGTTATTCTCGTCATCGGACAGGATCTGCTGATAGATCTGCAGGGCCAGCTCGTTCTGGCCCTCATTCAGCTGTCCCTGGGCCTCCGCCAGCAGCTCGGCGACGGTCGGGCCCTGGCCCGCGGCGCCGCCGGTCAGGCGCTGGATGAAGGCCTTGACCTGGCTCTCGGGCTGGGCGCCGGCAAAGCCGTCGACCGGGCGGCCGCCGACGAAGCCATAGACGGCGGGGATCGACTGCACGCGCATCTGCGCGGCGAGTTCCTGATTCTTGTCGACGTCGATCTTGACCAGGCGCACGGCGCCCTTGGCCTCCTTGACCAGACGTTCGAGGGTCGGACCCAAGGTTTTGCAGGGGCCGCACCAAGGCGCCCAGAAATCGACGATCACCGGAACGGTGGCCGACGCTTCGAGGACGTCCTCGACAAAAGTCTCGATCGAACCGTCCTTGATCAGGTCGCCTGCCGCGGCCGGGCTGCCCGGCTGGCCGCCATTGAGCAGAAAATCCATCTTCTCTTCCTGTTGTAAGGGCCGCCATCCGCCCCGGCGGCCGAACCGAAACATAGATGGCTCGTCGGGCGGAAAGAGGCAAGTGTTAAGCCTGAAATGTGGTCTCCGAAAAAAAGTGAAAATTTCCGCTTGCAAAGGTCCGAGCGCTGGGTATTATCCCGGCCTCACGACGACGGGCGGGCGTAGCTCAGGGGTAGAGCACAACCTTGCCAAGGTTGGGGTCGAGGGTTCGAATCCCTTCGCCCGCTCCAAATCGTGAAACCAAAAAGCCGCAGGAAACTGCGGCTTTTTTGCTTTTCAGCCGGTCAACGCCGCCCGCACCTGATCGCGCAGCGCCGGCAGGATATCCGTTTCGAACCACGGATTGCGGCGCATCCATCCCGTACTGCGCCAGCTCGGATGCGGCAGGGGAAACAGCGCCGGTCCATAGGCGGCAAAGCCGCGGACCGTTTCCGTCATCGTCGCCTTGGCCGAACCCCGCAGATAATAGCCGTGGGCGTGACTCCCCACGAGCAGCGTCAGCCGGACGGTTTTCAGCTGCGCGAGCACAGTCGCATGCCAGAGAGGCGCGCATTCGGGCCTGGGTGGCAGATCGGCTCCATCCGCGGCGCCGGGATAGCAAAAACCCATCGGCATGAGCGTGATCCTGGCGGGGTCGTAGAAGGCCTCCCCGGAAAGCCCGGTCCAGTCCCGCAGGCGGTCGCCGCTCCGGTCCTGCCAAGGCACGCCGCTCTCATGAACCTTCGAACCCGGCGCCTGGCCGATGATGACGATGCGCGCGGCCGCTCCGATCTGCACGACCGGCCGCGGCGGGTGCGGAAGATGCTCCGCACAGACCCTGCAGGCGCGGATTTCGGACAGGATTTTCTCAATTGCATCGGTCATAGTCTGGTCCCATGTCGAATGGCGCCGTTTCTTTTACCTGGATCGACTCGCCCGTCGGCGGCCTCAAGCTGGTTGCCCGGGACGAAGGTCTCGCCGCCATCCTGTGGGAGAACGACAATCCGCGCCGCGTTCCGCTGGGGGATCAGACCGAGCAGCCGGATCATCCGGTGCTGGTCGAGGCAGCGCGCCAGCTCGGCGACTATTTTCAGGGGCGGCGCCGGCGCTTCGACATGACCTATTCCTTTGCCGGCACCGCATTCCAGCAGCGGGTCTGGCAGGTATTGCTGACCATTCCCTATGGCGAGACCCGCAGCTATGGCGAGCTGGCGCGGCAGATCGGCGCGCCCGCCGCAGTGCGTGCCGTCGGTGCCGCCAATGGCCGCAATCCGATCTCGATCATGGCGCCCTGCCATCGCGTGATCGGCGGCAACGGATCGCTGACCGGTTTCGCCGGCGGGCTTGAGGCCAAACGCTGGCTGCTGGCGTTGGAAAGCGGAACTCCCGGGCTCTTCTGATTTAGTGCGGTGAGAAGAGTTGCTGCAGCTTGCCGTAATCCAAGCCGCCGGAGGAGAGCGGCTCCGAGCTGCCGTCGCGCAGGAAATCGCGCGCCAGTCTTTCAGCCTCCGCCCAGACGCGCTGGGCGATACCAGATCCGGCGCTGACCCGCTTGACCCCCAGCGCGCCGAGTTCGGCGGCGGGCGCCAATTCCGGCCAGGCCAGCAGATTGACCGGCAGGCCGGCGCCGGCCACCACTCCCTTGATGCCGGCGGTGGCGATCAGGCCCGGCACGAACAGGCCGTCGGCGCCCGCTTCCTTGTAGATCCTGGCGCGGGCCAGGGTTTCCTCGACGCGCTTATCCTCGGGCACCAGGCCGCGCAGATAGACGTCGGTGCGGGCATTGACGAACAGATCGATGCCCTTGGCGGCGGCGACCGCTTTGATCCGCTCGATCTTGGCGGCGAGAAGAGAGAGGGCCGCGCTGCCATCCTCGATATTGATGCCCACAGCGCCGGCATCGAGGATCTGCTTGATGTTCTCGCCGACAATGGCGGGATCGTCGGAATAGCCGGCCTCGAAATCGACCGACAGGGGAATGCGGATCAGCCGGGCGATGGCGGCCGTCATGTCTACCAGCCGCGCGATCGGCAGCAGATTGCCGTCCGGATAGCCCAGCGCCCAGTCGATGCCGGCGCTGGTGGTGGCGATCGCAGGGGCGCCCAGCGACTCGATCAGCCGGGCGCTGCCGGCGTCCCAGGCATTGGCCAGAATCAGCGGTTTGTCGGCGTGATGCAGGGCGTGGAAAATCTTGGCGAGGTCCATCGCAATTGTCTCCTTAGGATGGAACGATTTTCCCAAAATCGTTCCACGGTCGCTTGTCGGCCGCCGCGCGCCCGGCGCCTGAGGGCATTTATAACTCCCTCATGGAATCGACAAGGGTGGGGAGCAGTTCGGACACGGTCGGATGGATCGGCACCGCCCAGGACAGAGTGTCGTAGGGCTGGTCGGCATTCATCAGAGTGAGAATGGAGTGGATCGCCTCGTCTCCGCCGGTGCCGAGGATCGCGGCACCCAGGATGCGCCGGGTTTCGGCGTCGGCGACGACTTTCATGAAGCCTTTGGTCTCGCCTTTCTCGACGGCGCGGCCGACCCGGGTCATCGGGCGGGTGCCGACCAGCAGTCTGCGGCCCGATTTTTCCGCCTGGGCCTGGGTCATGCCGACACGCCCGAGCGGCGGATCGATGAACAGGCCGTAGCCGAGGATGCGGTCGCTCCACCGCCGATTTTCGCCATCCAGCAGATTGGCGGCGACGATCTCGAAATCATTGTAGGCGGTATGGGTGAAGGCGCCCTTGCCGTTGCAGTCGCCGATCGCCCAGATGCCCTTCACATTGGTCTGCAGATCCTCGCCGACCTCGATATAGCCGCGGGCGTCGGTCTTGACCCCGGCGGCCTCCAGCCCGAGATCGCCGGTATTGGGGACGCGTCCGACGGCCAGCAACAGGTCGCTGCCGGTGATGTCGCGATCGCCGAGACGGACGGACACCCCATCATCGGTCTTGGCGACGCTTCGCACCTCGGCGCCGGTCAGCACCGTGATGCCTTCCTCTTCCAGGATTTCGCGGATCGCCTGGGATATGTCCTCGTCTTCGCGGGAGATCAGCCGCGGGCCGTGCTCGATCACCGTTACTTCGGCGCCGAAGCGACGATGCATCTGGGCGAATTCCAGCCCGATATAGCTGCCGCCCAGTATGACCAGATGGCCGGGCACCCGGTCCAGGCCGACGATGCCGGTATTGGTGAGGTAGGGAACGTCTCTCAGCCCCGGCAGATCCGGCACCGTGGCGCGGCCGCCGACATTGAGGAAGATCCAGGGGGCGGTCAGGATCTCGTCGCCGACGCGCAATCTGTCGGCGGCTTCGAAGCGGGCATGGCCGGTGATCACCGTGCAGCCCTTCATGCCGCGCAGCCATTTTTCGACGCCGCTGCGGGAATCCGTGGTGACCTTGTGAGCGCGGGCGGCGACTTTCTTCATGTCGATGCCGACCTCGCCGGTCAGCACGCCGAAATCGGCGCCGCGGCGCGCCAGATGGGCCGCATAGGCGCTGGCGACCAGCGCCTTGGTCGGCATGCACCCGGTATTGACGCAGGTGCCGCCGAAATATTTGCGCTCGACCAGGCAGACGGACTTGCCCGCCCCGGTCAGGCGCCCGGCGAGAGAAGGGCCCGCCTGGCCCGCTCCGACGATGATGGCATCGAAGCGCTGCATGGCGGGCCTTTCCTTTGGCTTAGCGGCGGCCGGCTTCGTAGAGGAACCAGACGCGGCGTTCGGCTTCGTCGACCCAATTCTCGATCAGGCTGGCGGTGGCGATGTCGCCATGCTCGTCGCACAGATCGTGGACGACGCGCATGCGGGCGGCCAGCGCGATGTTCTCTTCGCGCAGTTCGGCCAGCATGTCGTCGGGGGTGACGTAATCGGCGTCATTGTCGGAAACGCGGGTCAGCTTGGAGATCTGGCCGACCGAGCGGATGGTGGTGCCGCCGATCTTGCGCACGCGCTCGGCGATGTCGTCGCCGGCGGCGAAGATCTGATCGGCCTGCTCGTCGAGCAGCAGGTGATAGTCGCGGAAATGCGGCCCCGAAATGTGCCAATGGAAGTTCTTGGTCTTGAAATAGAGAGCGAAGAAGTCCGCGAGCAGCTCGTTAAGGGCGCCGGACAGGTCCTTGATGGCGTTCTCGCCGAAACCCGACGGGGTCTTCAGCGGCGCCTTACGCTTTTCCTTGCTCGATTCCTTGCCGGCCATGATGAGAGCCTCCTTGGGGCGGTGGGGGAAATTCGGGTCACGAGAGTATTGCAGCCAGGCTAGGCCAGCAAGTCCCCATGCCGTTTTGACGTAAGACAAAAATAAGTCGAATCAAGAGGTAAACCGGCATTTTTGTAACCGTTCCGGCCAACAGCCCACGGCGATCCGGTGGTTGCTGCGGTTCCGGTGAACCCATGCTACAAGGAGACATGATCTCCAGCGCCAGTCTGATCGCGTTCGCGGTCGTCGCCCTCGGCATGGTCCTGACGCCAGGGCCGAACATGATCTATCTGCTGACCCGCTCGATTACCCAGGGCCGTCGGGCCGGGGTGATCTCGCTGGGCGGCGTGGCCCTGGCTTTCATCGTCTATATGCTCAGCGCCGCCCTCGGCGTCACCGCGCTGCTGATCACCGTGCCGATCGCCTATAAGGCGCTGCAATGGGCCGGCGCCGGTTATCTGCTGTGGATGGCTTGGAACGCGGTCAAGCCGGGCGCCCGCTCGGTGCTTCAGCCGCGCACCGATCTGCCGGTCGACGGGCCGCGCCGGCTGTTCGCCATGGGCTTCCTGACCAATCTGCTCAATCCCAAGGCCGCGGTTCTCTATCTGTCGCTGCTGCCGCAATTCATCGATCCCGCGCGCGGCCATGTGCTGGCCCAGGGCGTGGTGCTGGGCTTCGTGCAGATCGCCATCAGCGTCACGGTCAATTTCTGCATCGTCATGGCGGCGGGCGCGGTCTCGGCCTGGTTCGCCGGCCGTCCCGCCTGGCTCAGGGTGCAGCGCTGGCTGATGGCCGGTGTGCTGACCGGCCTGGCGGTCCGTTTGGCCTTCGAAAGACGTCCGGCTTAATTGACCCAGGGTGCCGGTTCGTTGATGCCCAGCCAATAGCGGGCGATCTGCTCGATGGTTTCGGCGAATTCCAGGGCGTCGGCCGACTTTACCACATAGGAATTGGCGCCCAGGCGATAGGCGTCGGAATGGGCGGCGCGGCTGGCCGCGCCGGTCACCACCACCACCGGCAGAAAGCGGGTGAGCGGTTCGGCGCGTAAGCGTTCCAGCACCGCGCCGCCACCCTGGCCGGGCAGGTTCCAATCCAGCAGGATCAGATCGGGCGGCGGGCGGCGGTGTCCCGAGGAATCATGCTGCAGCAGCAGTTCGAAAGCGTCCTCGCCGGTGCGGGCGACGGCGACCAGGCTGGGCGGCTGGCAGCGGTCGAGCACGCGCAGCATCAACGCCGCGTCCGAGGCTTCGTCTTCGATCAGCAGAATCCGCTTTTCGCTCATGGCTTCGCCTCCAGGCTGAAGAAGAAAGCAGCGCCTTGCTTTACCTTGCCCTCGGCCCAGATTCGTCCGCCATGGCGCCGCATGACCCGCAGCACCGTGGCCAGTCCGATGCCGGTACCCTCGAATTCCCGCGATGGATGCAGCCGGGTGAAGACGTTGAACAGCTTTCCCGCCTGCGCCATGTCGAAGCCTGCGCCATTGTCGCGCACCACGAACACCTGCTGGCGGTCGATGATTTCCGGACCGAGCGAGATGCGGGCATTCTCGGTCTTGCGGCTGAATTTCCAGGCATTACCCAGCAGGTTCTCAAGGGCGACCTCGAGCAGCGCGGGATCGCCCGACACCCACATTCCCTCGGCGATATCCACCTCGACCCGGCGCTCGGGATCGGCCAGGCGCAACCTGCCGACGACGGCGCCGGCGATGGCCGACAGGTCGACCTCGCGCCGCATGAATTCGCCACGGGTGACGCGCGACAGGGCCAGCAGATCCTCGATCAGGCGGCTCATATGGGCGGTGGAATCGCGGATACGGTCGAGGAACTCGCGGCCGGGCCCGTCCAGCAGCTCGGCATAATCCTCGATCAGCGCCAGGCTGAATCCATCGATGCTGCGCAACGGCGCGCGCAGATCATGCGCCACCGAATAGCTGAACGCCTCCAACTCCTGGTTCTTCAATTCGAGTTCGGTCGCCATCGCCGCCCTGGCTTCGGCGGTCTCGCGCGCGGCGCGCTCTTCGGCCGCCTCGATCTCGCGGCGCAGCAGCTCCTCGCGGATATGCCGGGTTTTTTCCTGCTGCTGCTTGCGGCGGATCTGCGCCATGACGCGGGCGCGCAACGCGTCGGGTTCGCCCGATTTGGCCAGGTAATCGTCGGCGCCGGCGCCCAGCGCCTCGATCATCGCCTTGCGGTCCTCGACCGCCGTCAGCATCATCACCGGCGTGTCGTGCAAGCCCGGTGCCGCCTTGATGCGCCGGCAGGTCTCAATGCCGTCGATGCCGGGCATGACCAGGTCCAGCAGCACGCAATCGGCCGGCTGGACCGACAGCAGCAGCAGCGCCTCGGCACCGGAATGGGCCAGCTGGACCTCATAGCCCTCGCCGCGCAGGATCTCGCCCAGCTCGTTGAGATAGGTCGGGCTGTCATCGACCGCCAGAATACGCTTGGGCGCCAGCAGCGGATCGGTCTCGGCCTTGGAATCGGGTTCGGCGGCCTTGCGCAGCACGGCGCGGACGCGGGCCAGGATCACCTCGCGGTCTTCGTCCTTGCTGACGAAATCGTCGGCGCCGGCATCGAACGCCTGCAGCTCGGCGCTGGTGCTCTTGTCCGAGCCAGTCAGCAGCAGGCAGGGAATGTCGCGCAAGGCGGCGTCGAGGCGAAGGCGCCGGATCACCGTGGCTCCGTCGATTCCCGGCAGATGGCCATCGCAGATCACCGCCGCCGGCCGTGCGTCGGCGGCGACGCGCAGTCCTTCTTCGCCGCTGACGGCGGGCAGCACCTGGAAGCCGGCGTCCTCCAGCATTTCCTGCAGCGCGTTGCGGAAGGTCGGGCTGTCGTCGATGATCAGGATGGCGTTGCTGCGCTGGCGGGACGGGCCGCTCAGGCGCCTGATATGATCGCGCGCCCGGCCGACCAGATAAGCGGGGTCATAGGGCTTGCCGATATAATCGTCGGCGCCGGCCTTGAGGCCGCGTACGCGGTGGCGCACCTCGGCTTCGCTGGACAGCATGATCACGGCCATGCCGGCGGTTCTCGGCGTTTCGCGGATCAGCTTCAGCAACTCGACACCGTCATCGTCGGGCAGCAGCACGTCGAGGATGGCCAGGGCGAATTCGCCGGTGGCCAAGGCCTGCCGCGCCGACGTGCCGTCGGCGCAGGCCACGCAGGAGAACCCGGCCGCTTCGAGTATCTCGGTCAGCGCCATGCGGACCGTAAGACTGTCGTCGACGACCAGGATCTCCGCGCTCATCGGCGTTGTCCCATCGGCGAAGCGGGTACCCGGCCGAGAAACGGGCCGATCTCGGACAGCGACAGGATATGGGTGGCGGCGCCCAGGAGCGCTGCTTCGCGCGGCATGCCGTAGATCACCGAACTGGCCTCGTCCTGGGCCACCGTCAGGCCGCCCGCCTGGCGGATCTTGAGCAGGCCGGCGGCGCCGTCGCGGCCCATGCCGGTCAGCAGGGCGGCGCAGGCGGCCGGGCCGTAATCGCGGGCGATCGATTCGAACAGCACGTCGACCGAAGGACGGCAGGAATGGCGTTCGGCCTCCAGGCTCAGGCGCAGGCGTCCGTCGCGCACGCCCAGATGCTGGCCGGGCGGCGCCATCACCACCTTGCCGGCGGCGGCGGAGACCAGGTCGCCCTCTTTGGCGTAGGAAACCCGGCGCCCGGTCTGGCTGTCGAGCCAGTCGGCAAAGGCGGTGCCGAACGGCTCGGAAATATGCAGGACGAACAGGATCGGCAGGGAGAAACTGTCCGGCAGCCCGTTCAGCACGTCGAGGATGGCGCCGGGACCGCCGGTCGAGGCGCCGATCGCGGCCACCGAATATTTCTGCTCCGCCGTCGCAGGGGTGGCGGACAGCGCCTGCGGAATGGTGGTCAGGCGGCCGCGCGGATGGGTGATGACGCGGATGCGCGACACCAGCTTCAGGGTGGCCAGATAATTACTTTCCCAGGCTTTCTCGGCCTCTTCGTTGTCGTCGCCGACGAATTTCTCGACCACGTCGACGGCGCCGGCGGCCAGCGCGTCATAGGTGCGGTACAGCTCGCCGCGATTGATCGAGGCCGACACCACGACGATCGGGGTGGGAAAATGGGCCATGATGTATTCGGTGGCGGCCAGCCCCGTCATCAACGGCATCATCATATCCATCGACATCACGTCGGGGCGCAGGCGGCGGCACAGTTCGATCGCCTCCTTGCCGTCCGCGGCCTCGCCGACCAGGTCGAGATCGGGATCGGCCTCGACGATCTCGACCAGCCTCTTGCGGACGGTCAGGGAATCCTCGGCGATGACGACTTTGATACGGGACATCGGTTACTCCGTCAGGCGCCGGATCATGGCGAGCAATTCGCCCTGATCGAAAGCGCTTTTGATCATATAGCCCTGCGCGCCGACGTCGCGCCCCCGCTGCAAATCTTCCGGTGCGGCGCGTGACGAGACCATGATGGCCGGTATCCGGTACAGAACCGGGTCCGAGCGAATCCGTTCGATATAGGCGAAACCGTCCATGCCCGGCATTTCGACATCGACCAGGAACAGCCCATAATCGCGGGCCTTGGCCATTTCCAGGCCGATCTCGGCCGAGCCGGCCACATCGACGCGATAGCCCGCCGACTCCAGGATGCTCCGCTGCAGCATCTGGGTGGTCAGGCTGTCATCGATCACCAGGATGACCGGCAGGGGTTTGGCGGCGGCGGGCAGGGCTCCGGTTGCCCGGGCGACCGCCGCGATCAGCCGGTCGGGATCGAGCATCAGGCGGGGATTGCCCTCGGCGTCGAGCGAGGCGCCGGCGACGATGTCGTCGGCCGGAGCCTCGTCGGGCAGCGGATGGACCACCAGGCGGCCGGTGCCGAGCAGGCGGTCGATACCGATGGCGGCCAGCCCGTCGCGGCCGGCCACCACCACCGCCGTCCAGCGCAGGTCGTCGGGCGGGCGATTTGCCGAAATCAGCTCGGCCAGCGGCAGGAAGGGCACGGCCGCCTCCTCGTGGCGCACCACCAGGCCACGGCCGGTATCGGCGAAATCCTCGGGCGTCAGCCGCAGGCAGCGGCGCACCGAATCGAGCGGAAGGCCGGCCACCACGCCGGACGTCTCGACCAGCAGCATGTCGACGGCGGACAGAGAGGACGGCACGGTCAACTCGAACACGGTGCCGTGCCCGGGCTCGGAGCGGATGTCGAGCGCGCCGCCCAGCCGCTGCGCGACGTCGCGCACCACATCCATGCCGACGCCGCGCCCGGCCGCCTGGGTCACCCGGTCCGACGTGCTGATACCGCCGCGCAACAGCAGCCGCGCGGCTTCCTCGTCGCTGGCCTGGGGCTGATTGGCGGCGCGGCGGATGCCGTCGAAATCGAGGCCGCGCCCATCGTCCGAGCATTCGAACAGGATGCGCCGGCCGCGCCGCGCCACGCGCAAGCGGACGCGGCCTTCCTCGGGCTTGCCCTGGGCGCGCCGCGCTTCGGGCGTCTCGATGCCATGCGCCACGGCATTGCGCACCATCTGCATCAGGGCATGCTGCACCGCCTCGACCACCGGCGCGTCGAGGCGGACTTCACCGCCCTCGCCGGTGAATTCGGCCAACCGGCCCAGGGCCCGGGCGCCGTCGCGGACCGTGCGCTCCAGGCCGGTGAACAGGCTGCTGGCGGCGACCAGCCGCATCTGCTCGGTCTTGTCGCGCAGCTGGCCTATCTCGCGGTCCATCTGGCCCAGGGTCTGGTCGAGCACGCGGTCGGCGCCGGACAGCTTGCGGCGCAACTCCTCGGCCAGCGAGAAAAGCTGCTTCTGCGCGCCGCTCAGCGCCATGCCGGGACGAGGGCTGAGCTGGGCCAGCAGCAGATCGGCGATATGGCGGCCTTGTTCGAGATCGTCGGCGGCGCCGCGCAGGCCGGCCAGCAGCGTATGGGTCTCGGCCAGTCCGTCGAGCAGGGTGTCGACCTCGGTCAGTTCCGTGCGCACGCTGAGCACCGGCTCGTCGGGAACCGGAACGGGGGCGGGCGTCGCGGCCCTCGCGGCGGGGGCGGCGGTGGCAGCGGGGGCGGTTTCCTCGGCCGGCAGGGCGAGATCCTTGAGGCGGGCCTCGGCGCGGTCGAGTTCCGCCAGGATGCGGTCGATCTCGGCGCGCGTCAGCGGCTGGTCGTTGTCGCGCCAGGCCACCAGCACTTCCTCGATGGCGTGCGCGCAATCGGCGATAATGTTCTCTTTGACGACCCGCGCCGCCCCCTTCAGCGTATGGGCGCTGCGCAGCAGGCGAGCTACCTGGGCCCGCCCGCCGGTCTTTTCCAGATCGAGCACCCCCTGCGCGAACTGGTCGAGCAGATCGCGCGCCTCGATGCGGAAATATTTATAGGGGTCGCGGGGAGGCATGCGCCGTTACTCGCTTGTCCCGGGGCGGATGATGCGCAGCAGATCGCCCGCCAGCTGCGAGAGCTGCGAGGCCGTCTTCAAGGTCTCCGAAGCGCTGGTCTCGGTCTCGCGCGCGGTCTGGGTGACGTCGGCGATGGCGACATTGACCTGATCGACCGCGCTGGTCTGCTGCTTGGTCGACAGGCCGATCTCGCGCGCCGCCTCGGTGGTCGAGGCCACCAGGGCGGCGATCTGGCGGAAGGCGGCGGACAGATCGAGGAACTGGCGCGAGCCGGCATCGACGGCCTTGGAGCCGGTCTCGGTCGCCATGACGGTGGTGTTGACGGCGCCGCGCACCTCTTCGATCAGGGTGCGGATCTCCTTGGCCGAGCCGCCGACGCGGTCCGCGAGCTTTCTGATCTCGTCGGCCACCACCGCGAAGCGCTTGCCGTTCTCGCCGGCGCCGGCCGCCTCGATGGTGGCGTTGATGGCCAGGATGTTGGTCTGTTCGGCCAGTTCCAGCACGATGTCGAGCACCGCCCCGATCTCCTGCGACTTCTTGCCCAGCTCCAGCATATGGGTGACGATCTGGTCCATCTGCCGGCGGATGCCGCCAATCGAATCGCTGGTCTGGTCGACCATCCCCTGGCCGCCGCGGGCCGCAATCGCGGTCTGCTCGGCCGAGCCCGCCACGCGCTGGGCGCTGTCCGCGATCTGGCGCGAGCTGACCAGCAATTCGTTGATCGTGGTGCTGATCTCGTTCATCGCGGTGGATTGCTCGGACGCGCTCTGCGCCTGCTGGTTGGCCGAAGCCTGCAGTTCGGCGGCCGAACTCTCGACATGGCTCACCGCCGAACCGATCTGGCGGCCCAGCGAGCTGGTGATCAGCGAGCCGATCGCGGCGATGGCGGCCAGTCCGGCCAGCCCGCCCCAGATGATGACGCCGGTGGTGAAGGTGGTGGCGCCGCGGCTTTCCACCGCGCGGACGCGCAGCAGCTCGCCTTCTTCATGGTCGGCGTCGACGATCAGGGCGCGGATCTTTTCCATCGAGCTGAGACCGCCATTCTGCTGGATCTGCTTCGCCGCGGCGTCGGCGCCGGAGGTGCGCCGCGTGTCGATGGCGTCGCGCAGATTGGCCAGGCGTGTCTCGATCATCGGCTGCAGCTGATTGACGCGGTCCTGCTGGCGCGGATTGTCCGAGGTCAGGCGGCGGACATCGTCGACGGCGGTCTTTACGCTGGCGAGGGCCGTACGGTAGGTCTCGAGATAATTGTCATTGCCGGTGATCAGATAGCCGCGCTCGCCGCTTTCCGCCGTTGTTAGTGCCGCGGTCAGGTCAGCCAGGCGGCTTCGGACCTCGTAGGTGTGGGCGACCCAATCCTCGGTGTCGACCAGGTTCGTGGTGTTGTGGTAGGTGATTCCGGCTATCACCAGAAGCACGGCACAGGCCACCCCGAAGCCGGCGGCGAGGCGCCGCCCGAATGTCCATCGGCTGATCATGGGTCGTTTCCTTCCTGAGGGGTCTGGGGTGTGAGCCTGGCGAGCAGGGCGGGCAGATGCAGGATCGGACGGCGCAGCGGGCCGTCCTCGATGAAGCCGCGCGTCCAGGCGGTGCCGCCGTCGGGACCGAGCGGCAGGATGGAGGTGGCTTCGACGCGCAGATGGCCGTCCAGCGCGTCGAAGGCGAAGGCGACGCGGCGCTCCTCGGCCACCAGCAGCCAGCGCGGCGCCGGCAGCGGCGCCAGGCCGATCAGCGCCGGCAGGTCGTAGACGGCGGCCAGACTGCCGCGAAAGCCGGCGACGCCCAGCAAGGCGCGGGTGCGGCCCGGCACCGGCGTCACGCGTTTGCCGGAATAGAGACCCGATACGTCGGTCAGCGGCACCGCCCAGGGGTCGTTGCCGAGGCGGATGCGTAAGAGATCGAGGGTCTGCGGCGCCGGCGGCCGCATCGGTTCGGCGAAGGCGCGGTCGAAGTCGCGCTTCAGCGCGTTGGCCTGCTGGGAAATTTTCGGGGCCTTGCTCATGGCCGACCTCCGCATTCCTGCAGCGTGGCGCGGCACAGGGCGATCAGCGCTTCGCGGTTGAAGCCGCCGCCGAACATCAGCAGGCGGGCGGTGCTTTCATTTTCCAGCAGGATCAGCGCCTGGGTCAGTTCGCGTCGTGCCTCCTCGCGCCCGCCGCCGCGCCGGGCCAGCAGTCCGAGATGCAGGCGCGGCATGGCGAAGGCCGGGTCGAGATAGGCTGCGATGCGGTCATGGTCGGCGGCGGCGGCAAGGTCGCCGGCATTTTCGCGGCAGAGCGCCAGCACGTAATGGGCGCCAGCCGATAGGTCGTCGATGCCGAGCAGGCGCCGGCAGGTGTCTTCCGCTTCGGCCAGCTGGCCGCTTTGCTGCAGCAGTACCGCACTCAGCAGCAGGGCGCCGGGATCGCCGGTGTCGGGCTGGCCGCCGATGTAATCCAGCGCTTCGGTAAAGCGTTCCCGCCGCAGCAGGTCGAGGGCGGGCGCCAGGTCGTTGCTGCGCCGCGCGGGTTCGGGCCGGGCCTGTTCCGGCAGCAAGGTAGAGACCCGTTCGCTGGCGGCGCGGATGGTCTCGGACCAGGCCGTATCGTAAACGGTGCCGGCCCGGAAGGCGCGCGGCGCCGGCGCCACCGGCACGGGGCGGGTATTGCGCTCCACGCCTTCCTTGCGCTGGTAATAGAAGGTGTCGTGGGTATGGCACAGATGGAAGGCGTCGGTCACGCCGGTCAGGCTTTCGGCATGGCCGAGAAACAGATAGCCGCCCGGCAGCAGGGATTCGGTCAGCCGGTCGATCACGGCGCGGCGCTGTTCGGCCGAGAAATACATCAGTACATTGCGGCAGAACACCACGTCGTAGGAGGCCGGCCGCCACAGCTCGCTGTCCGGATCGGCCAGGTTGGCGGTCTCGAATTTGACCCGCTCGCGCACTGCCGGCGCCACAATCATCGTCGACCCGTCGGGAACGAACCAGCGCCGGCGCATCTCGGGCGACGTGTCGCGCAGCGACCATTCGGAATAGCGGGCGCGGCGGGCCTTGGCGAGCGCGACCGGGTTGAGGTCGGCGGCGCGCACCGAGACGCTCCAGCCCGGTTCTCTCAGGGATTCGGTGCCGACGATGGCCAGCGTATAGGCTTCCTCGCCGGAGGAGCAGCCGGCCGACAGCAGCTTCAACGCGCGCGGCTTTCCATGGGTGGCCATGCGGTCGGGCAGGACGGCGCCGGCCAGGGCGTCGAACTGGTCGCGGTTGCGGAAGAAATAGGTCTCGGTGATGGTCAGCTCTTCGGCCAGCGCGACCCATTCCTCGGGCGGGGCGTCGGCCTCCAGCTCGGCCAGGTAGAGCGGCCCGGCGGCATGGCGCTTTGCCAGGCGGCGGCGCAGCACGTCGCTCAGCAAGGCCGTCTTGGTGTCGTCGAATTGCAGGCCCATGCGCCGCAGGATGGCGCCGCGGAACCGTTCGACATCGGGCGTGCTGACGAGTTCGATCACACCGGAACTCCTTCCATCAGGAGTTGCAGCTTGTCGAGAAACAGCAGGGCTTCCGAATCGAGCGAACCGATGGTCGAGACCGCTTCGCCGGCCGCCTCGCGCAACAGCGGCACGGCGGCATGGGCGCCGATCTGATCCTCGCGCAGGACCCCCATCACTTCGGTAACGGCCAGGCCGAGCGTGCGGCCGCCGACCCGGGCGGTAACGAAACGGGACGGCTTGGTGCGCGTCTGTCCGAGCAGATGGCCGAGGTCGAGCACGGCGACCGGAGCGCCGCGGATCACGGCGATGCCGCGTATGAAGGCGGGGGCTTCGGCCAGCGGCTCGATGGGCAGCGGACGCATCACTTCGAGGATCTGTGCGAGCGGGAGAGCGCAGAGATGGGACCCTGCGCGGCAAAGAAGCCAGGACTCCTGATTGTGGTCGTTTCCGTTCATTTCCCGCCCTGGAGTCTCGCGATCGGGACTCGTTCGATCTTTGTCATCCACTTCAGGTTGTCAAGAGGGCGAGGCACTGTGATAAAACGGGGCCACGCCTTGTTTCCTCTCCCCCGCCGCGCCGGAATTGCCGACACTCGGCGTGGGAGGGTGCAATCATGACAGTGTTTACGCTTTCGTCCACTCTGCCGGGGGGTAATGGTTTCGTCGATTGGACGCAGCCATCCCTCTGGGCGCAAGGAACGGTGCCGGACGAGTCCGGTGCTCAGGTCTTCCTCGACGATGTCGGCCAAAACTATCTGGTCGAGATCGCCCCGGGACAAACCATCTCCATCGGCTCCTTTATCCTGCAATCCAACCATCTGGTGCTGGAGGGGTCGCTGGTTTCGGCCGGCAGCGTCACCGTTGCGCCGTCCTCCGGGTTTCAGATCTATGGCGGCTCCCTGTCGGCTCAGTCGCTGCATCTGAACGGAACGCCGGACACCGATGTCGGGCTGATGGGCGTCGGTATGGTGACCATCGCCGGCCCGGTCTACAATGACAGCTCCATCATTGGCGGCGGTGCCACCGGGCTGTCCAGCCTGACCTCGCTGACCCTGACCGCAGCCTTCATCGCCAATAGCGGCCTGTTGGAGGCATCGGTCGGCGCCACCCTTACCGTGGCGACGACCCTTGCTGCGGGGATCGCCAACTACGCCTACGGCACCCTGACCGGCGGCACTTACGAGGCATTCTCGGGCGGCAGCCTCAACCTCAAGACCAGCGGCCTGATCTATAACGACGCGGCCACCCTGATCCTCGACGGCGCGGGAACCGACATCATCGCGTCCTACGATTCTTCGACCGGCCATTATGTGCCGATCGAAAATTCGCTGACTCTGGTGCTGCCGACCGGCACACTGGAACTGGATGCCGCCTCCTACACCACGACAAACACCCTGGCGGTGCGGGGTTTGCTCGAACTGGTCGGCGCGGCCAGCTTCTCGGCCGCCGATCTTTATCTGACCTCCAGCGGCAAAGCTCTGCTGTCCGACGCTTTCCCCGGCGAAGCGATGACCCTGTCGGCGGGGAATATCATCAATAACGGGCAGATCTCCGTCGACGCGGTCGGCGGCGGGATCGCCACCATCGCCGGTACGGTCAGCGGCGGCGGCAGCATCGTGCTCGAGCCGGAGGTCACCACGATCGACAAGACCGGGCACGCCATCACCACCACCGCCAGCGCCGAATTGACCGGCGCCGTGGCGAACAGCCTGGTTTACAGCGACGGCACCGGCACCTTCGTGCTGGATTCCCCCGCTTCGGTGACCGGCAGCTTCCAGCATTTCACCAGCGGAGACCGCATCGTGCTGCCGCATGTCGCGCTGTCATCGGTGACGGGCCTGTCGTTCAGCGGGGGGGTGCTGACCCTGCAGGAGGGAAGTACCGCGCTGCATCTGGCGTTCAACGGCAGCTATACCGCCCAGGATTTCGCGCTGAGCACCGACAGCGCCTCGGGCGGATTGGCGATCACCGGCACCAGCCTGATCGGCGTGGCGCCGGCGACGCACTCCGCCTGAGGGCTCAGGATCGGGTTGAAGGCTTCAGCACATCCTCCAGCCCGATCCGCCGCAGCAGCTCGGCGCGGACGCGGTCGGCGACGCCGTTGACGATCTCGGCGCCGTCCTGCGACGGGTCGATATGGACCCGGAAGGGACGGGTGCCGAACGGCTTGTCCACGGCGGCGACGATGGCGCGGGCGACCTCTGCGGGATCGGCGTCGGCCGGTTCCAGGCCGGCCAGGCCCTTCAGCGCGACGTCGGCCATGCCGGCGGTCGGGCCCTTGTCGTATTCGGCTTGCCGCGCCTTGTCCTCGGGGCTGCCGGCATGGAGGAAGTGATTGGTGCCCTTGGTGAAGGCGCCGGGCACCACGATGGTGGTCTCGACACCCCAGCGGGCGACCTCGCCGGCATAGGAGACGGCCAGCGCGTCCATGCCCGCCTTGGCGGCGAAATAGGGCGCCAGGTAAGGCGGCGTGCCGCCCCGGGTGCTGGAGGAGGAAACCCACACCAGCAGGCCCTTGCCCTGCTTGCGCAGAACCGGCAGGGCGGCGCGGTTGACCCGCTGGGTGCCCAGCACATTGACGTCGTAGGCGGCGGCGAATTGCTCGGCGGTGAAGGCTTCGGCGGCGCCGAACACCATATGGCCGGCATTGTGGACCACCACGTCGAGACGGCCGCGTTCGGCGACGATCTTCGCGACGGCGGCATCCGCCGAGTCCTGCGAGGCGACATCCAGTTCCAGGCCCTGGATGGCGATGCCGTCGCGCACCGCCTCGGCGGCCAGTTCGGCGACGCGGGGCGCATTGCGTCCCTCGGTTTCGCGCATGCTGGCATAGACGATATGGCCGGCCTTGGCCAAAGCGCGCGCCGTCATCAGGCCGAAGCCGGAGGAAGCGCCGGTGACGAGAACAACCTGCTTCATGATCTGTCTCCCTTTATCCGCTCAGATCACGCCGCCATTGGCGCGCAGGACCTGGCCATTGATCCAGCCTCCATTCGGACTGACCAGGAACGAGACCGCGTCGGCGATGTCCGACGGCTGGCCCAGGCGCTGCAGCGGCGACAGATTGGCCAGAGTGTCGATCGCTTGCTGGGGCTTGCCCTTCAGGAACAGCTCGGTGGCGGTCGGGCCGGGGGCGACGGAATTGACGGTGATCGAGCGGCCGCGCAGTTCCTTGCTCAACACATGGGTCATCGCCTCGACGGCGCCCTTGGTGGCGGCATAGACCGCGTAATTGGGCTGATAGAGGCCGACCACGCTGGACGAGAAATTGACGATGCGCCCGCCGTCACGAAGACGTTTTGCCGCTTCGCGCAGGCCGTTGAAGGTGCCTTTGACATTGATGGCCATGTGGCGGTCGAACATCTCGTCGCTGCTGTCGGCGACCGCGGCGTTCTCCATGATGCCGGCATTGTTGACCAGCACGTCGACGCCGCCGAACGCCGCCTCGGCGCTGTCGAACAGGCGCCTGACCGCGGCCGGATCGGCGACATCGGCCTGGGCGGCCAGGGCGCGGCCGCCGGCCTGCTCGATCTTGCGCACCAGCGCTTCGGCGGGCTCGGCACTGCCGGCGTAATTGACGACGACGGTGAAACCGTCCGAAGCGAGCCTTTCGGCGATCGCGGCGCCAATGCCGCGCGAGGCTCCGGTAACGATGGCGACCTTGCTCATTTTCGCTCTCCTCAGGTTCGGCGTGAGTGCCGGTGGGGAGAGAATGTCTCTTCTTATGATCCGGATAATCTGCGATGATTTGGCATCAGAATTCGGAATTCACGAACAATGGATCGTATAGACGCGATGCGTCTTTTCACCCGGATCGTCGAACGGCGCAGCTTCTCGCTGGCCGCGCAGGATTTCGGCCTGCCGCGATCCTCGGCCAGTGAAACGGTCAAACAGCTGGAAGCCCGCCTCGGCGTGCGGCTGCTGCAGCGGACCACCCGCCAGGTCGGGACCACCTTGGATGGCGAGGCCTATTACCGCCGCTGCCTGACCATCCTGTCCGACATCGAAGAGGCCGAGGGCGCCTTCACCGGCGCCAAGCCCAAGGGTCTGCTGCGCATCGACGTGCATGGAACGCTGGCGCGCCATTTCGTGGTGCCCGGCCTGCCGCGGTTCCTCGCCGCCTATCCCGATCTGAAGCTGCATATCGGCGAGGGCGACCGGCTTGTGGATGCGATCCGCGAGGGCATCGATTGCGTGCTGCGCGTCGGCACGCCGCAGGACAGCACCATGATCGGCCGCAAGATGGCCGATCTCGATCAGGCGACGGTGGCCAGTCCCGACTATCTGGCGCGGCACGGCACGCCGGCTCATCCCGATGCGCTGGACGGCCATCTGATGGTGGGGTTCGTCTCGACGGTGACCGGCTCACTGCTGCCGATGGATTTCCGCATCGAGGGCAAAAGCCGCGACGTCCTGCTGCCGACCAGTGTGACGGTGACGACGGGCGAGACCATGGCCGCCGCCGCGCGCCAGGGCCTGGGGCTGATCCAGGTGCCGCGCTATCGTCTGGCGGCCGATCTGGCGGCGGGAACCTTGGTCGAAATCCTCGCTGATTTCCCGCCGGACTCGATGCCGGTCCATGTGCTCTATCCGCACAGCCGGCAATTATCGCCGCGCGTGCGGGTGTTCATCGACTGGCTGGCGGGGGAGTTCGCCCGCCAAGTCTGACCATGCGGCGTGTCATCGCCTCAGGCGGCGACGGAAGGGGTTTAGACCGCCTCGACCACCCGGTTGCGCCCGGCAGCCTTCGCTGCGTAAAGCGCCCGGTCCGCGCGTTCCATCAGCTCGTTCAGCGGTTCGGCGGGAACCGCGCTGACGGCCAGGCCGAAGCTGGCGGTGACGGTCAGCGTGCGGCCGGGGATCGGATATTCGGCGGATTCGATGGCGGCGCGCAGGCGTTCGGCGACCAGGCGGCCGGCTTCCAGGCCGGTTTCCGGCATCAGCACCACCAGTTCCTCGCCGCCGATGCGGGCGAACAGGTCGGAATCGCGCAGCAGATCCTTGATCGAAGTCACCACGCCGCGCAGCACATCGTCGCCCGCCGCATGCCCGAAGCTGTCATTGACCCGCTTGAAATGGTCGATGTCGATCAGCAGCAGGCCGGTCTGGCGCCCGGTGCGGCGGGCGCGTTCGAGTTCGACGCCGGCCAGTTCGATGAAGTAGCGCCGATTATAGATCTCGGTCAGCGAGTCGCGCGAAGCCAGCTCCTGCAAACGGCGGTTGGCCTCGGTCAAATCGCGGGTCTGGCTGGCTACCAGCTCTTCCAGCAGGTGGCGGCGATGCATCAGATAGCTGGTGCGGAACTGCACCAGCCCGAAAATCACCGTAATGCCGAGGAACAGACCCAGCAGGCGGAACCAGGCGGTCTGCCACCAGGCCGGCTGAACGGCGACCTGCAGACTCAGCGGTTCCTGCCAGGCGCCGTCGCGGTCGGTGGCGCGCAGCCGCAGCGTGTACTCGCCCGGCGGCAGGTTGGTATAGGCGGCGAGGCGCCGGTGCGGGTCCGAGGCGATCCAGTCATCGTCGAAGCCGTCCAGCCGATAGGCATAGCGCAGTTTGTCCGCCGCGGCGTAATCGATCGCGGCGAATTCGACCTCCAGACTGCGTTCGCGCGGGCCCAGCACCAGGGCCGCCGCGGTGGCCGGCGGCACCGGCCGCGTGCCGACCCGGATCGAGGTCACCACCAGCGAAGGGGTGAAGGGCTGGTGCGTCAGCTTGTCCGGATGCACCACGCTCAGCCCTTCGGCGCCGCCGAACAGCAGGGTGCCGTCGGCCAGCTTGGCGCCGGAATTGGTCCAATAGGACGACATCGCCACCCCGTCGTCGCGTCCCAGCGCGCGCACCGCCTGGGTGTCGGGGTCGATCACAGCCAGTCCTTCGTCGGTGCTGGCCCAGATGCGGCCCTGATCGTCTTCCAGCAGGGCGTCGACCACCGGGTTGGGCAGGCCTTCGGCGGTGCCGATATGCTTGAATTTCAGCGCTTCACCGCGCGGGCCGGGAGTGGTGACGGCGAGCCCGCTGCCCAGGGTGCTGATCCACAGCCGTCCATGGCGGTCGAGCAGCGTGGCGGCGATGAAATCGCCGGGTACCGACGCGGGATCGGCGGGATTATGGATCGAATGGGTGAATTTGCCGGTGGTGAGGTCAAGCCGGTCCAGGCCGCGCCGGGTGCCGACCCACAGCCCGTCGGGTCCGTCGGGCAGCATCACGGTGGTGCTGTCGTCGGCCAGGCTGTCAGGCGTCCCGTCGTGGCGGTAGGAGCGCCATTCATTGGTGGCAGGGTTCAGGCGCATCAAGGGTCCGGCGGCGATCCACAGCGCATCGTGCTGCCACAGCATCGAGACCAGCTGGCTGGTATCGTCGCGCGGGAAGGGAATCGGACTGGCCCGGCCGCTGCGATGCTCGATGCGGTAGAGGGCGCGTCCGGTGCCGGCGGCCAGCCAGACGGAGCCGTCAGGCTCCGCGGCCAGGGCGGTGACGCTGCCCGGGGGCAAATTGGCCATATCGGTCAGCGCGGTGAGCGTCCCGGTTTCGGTGTCGAGGCGGGCGACGCCGTGATCCTTGAAGCCGAGCCACACCGTCTGTCCCGCCGCGGCGATATCGAGGACATTGCTGTCATAGAGCCGGCCGGGCTGGCTCGACGGCATCACATTGTCGACGGCGCGGCTTTCCGGATTGATGATCGAGATGCCGCGATTGGTGCCGGCCCAGATCAGCCCGCTGCGGCTTTTGAACAAGGAGCGCACCGCATCGTCGATCAGGCTGACGGAAATGGTCGGCTCGTGGCGGATCTGCTTGATCTCGCCGGTCGCCTCGTCGAGCTGGGTGATGCCGCCTGAAATGCGGCCGATCCACAATTCGCCGGGCCGCCCTTCGACCAGCCCATAGGAGCTGGGGCCGCCTTGATAGGCCTGGCTGATGTCGTAGAGGGTGAGGGCGGCGGGACGGTCGTCGGCGATGCGGCCGACCTGCGACTGGAAGGTGACGAACCACAGATGGCCGTCGCTGGCTTCCTCGAGGCCGATCACCAGATCGTCGATCACGCCGCCGGCCCGCCCGATCAGGCGGATCTGCTCGAAGGCCGAGGAGCCGGGCCGCATGCGCACCAGCCCGCGATAGGTTGCCGCCCAGATGGTGCCGTCATGGACCCGCTGCACCGTGCGGATGCGGTCGGAGGGAAGGCTGGAAGGATCGCCGTCGCGGTGATTGTAGCGGGTCACCACGCCCGAGGCGGTGATGTGTTCGAGGCCGGTATTGCTGGCCACCCATACGCCGTCGCCGCCGTCGGAGGCCAGCGCGTTGACGCTGCCGCGCGGACGCACCCCGGCGGGTTCGGGGAAGGAGCGGAAGCCGTCGAGGGCAGGATCGTAGAGTCCCACCTCACCGGTATAGGTGCCGAGCCAGACGCGTCCGCCGCCGTCAGTGGTCAGCCCCGAGATGATGTCGCCGGGCAGCGAGGCGGGATCGTCGTCGCGGTGCAGATAAGTGTGGAAGCGGTAGCCGTCGAAGCGGGCCAGCCCGCCCTGGGTGCCGATCCAGACGAAGCCCTGGGCGTCCTGGGTGATCGCCATCCCGACCGGATGCGGCAGCCCCTGGTCGCGGGTGAAATTGGCGGCGTAGGTGGTGCGCAGCTTTTCCCAGCCGTCCGCCACTGCCGGCGCGGCCGCGGCGACAATGAGGGTGCAGATCAGCGATGTGAGAAGTCTGCGCAAGCGGCTTCGGCGATTTCCAAGGGGAGATACCGCTAGATTTACACGTTCGCCGCAGGGAAGGGTAGCGCCTTTCCCCGGCGGCGGTCCGCCGGGGAAAGGGCGCGCGGTCAGGCGTGCTTTTCGCTGTCGAGATGGGCCATCTGCGCGGCGGCGTAACGCTCGCCGGCGGCGGCCCCGGCCGGGATGGCGCGGGTGATTTCGGTCAGCTCGCCGGCCGACAGCGATACCACCGCGGCGCCCAGGCTTTCGGCCAGGCGCTGGCGGGTCCGCGCGCCGATCAGCGGCACGATGTCCTCGCCCTGGGCCATCACCCAGGCGATGGCCAGCTGGGCGGTCGAGACGCCCTTCGCCTCGGCCAGGGCGCGCAGCTTTTCGACAAGGGCGAGGTTGTGGTCGAGATTTTCGCCCTGGAAACGCGGGCTGATCTGGCGGAAATCCTTGCCGCCGCGCTGCTTGCTCCAATGGCCGCTGATCAGGCCGCGCGACAATACGCCATAGGCGGTCAGCCCGATGCCCAGCCCGCGCAGCACCGGCAGGATCTCCTCTTCGACCCCGCGCGAGATCAGCGAATATTCGATCTGCAGATCGGCGACCGGGTGCACGGCATGGGCGCGGCGGATGGTGTCGGCGCCGACTTCGGACAGGCCGACATGGCGGGCATAGCCGGCTTTGACCAGGTCGGCGATGGCCCCGATCGTCTCTTCGATCGGCACGTCGGGGTCGAGGCGGGCAGGGCGATAGATGTCGATATGATCGGTGCGCAGGCGCTTCAGGGTCATCGCCAGGAAATTCCTGATGGCGGCGGGGCGGCAATCATAGCCGGTGAAACCGCCGGCCGGGTCGCGCAGGGCGCCGAACTTGACGCTGATCAGCGCCTTGTCGCGCTTGGAACCTTTGGCCAGCGCCTCGCCGATCAGCATCTCGTTGTGGCCGGAGCCATAGAAATCGCCGGTGTCGATCAGGGTAACGCCGGCTTCCAGCGCGGCGTCGATGGTGGCCAGGCTTTCGGCGCGGTCGGCCTCGCCATAGAAGTCCGACATGCCCATGGCGCCGAGCGCCAGGGCGGAAACGGTCGGGCCGGTCTTGCCCAGGGTACGGGTGATCATGATTGCGTCCTTCGAAAGGAGGGGGTCATGCGATGGGTGGAATTTAAGCCGGCGCTTTGTTATGAATAAGACGCTCAATTCCCCATGACCTATTCGGATTATCCGAATAATGCGTACCGATCTTTCCGGCCTGCAATTGTTCGCCATCGTGGCGCGGCATCTCAATTTCCGCCGCGCTGCCATCGAGCTCGGCCTGTCGGCGCCGGCGGTCAGCGAGCGGCTGCGCGAGCTGGAAAACCGTCTCGGCGCGCGTTTGTTCAACCGCACCACCCGCAGCGTCGCCTTGACCGAAGCCGGACGCCGCTTGCTCGACCGCATCGGCCCGGCTTTGTCCGACATCGGTGCGGCGCTGGCCGAGCTGGGCGGGGATGAGGGGCGGCTGACCGGGACCTTGCGCATCAACGGGCCGACGCCGGCGATCCAGCTGCGTCTGACACCCTTGCTGCTCGATTTCATGGCGCTTCACCCCGACCTGCGTGTCGAGGTGATCGCCGAAGAGGCGCTGGTCGACATCGTCGCCGCCGGCTTCGATGCGGGCGTGCGCTATGGGGAGAGTTTGCATGCCGACATGATCGCCGTATCCCTGGGCGAACCTCAGCGCATGCGGGTACTCGGATCACCCGGCTATTTCGACCGCCACGGACGCCCGGCGGTGCCCGGGGATCTGTCGGCGCATCGTTGCTTCAGCCCGCTTTTCCCGCGCGGCAACACCCTGCGCTGGGAGTTCGAGAAGGACGGGCGGCAGATCTTCTTCTCCGCCGACAACTGGCTTTTGACCAACAATGACGCCCTTCGGATGGCGGCGGTGCGGGCCGGCCTGGGCCTGACCATGACCTTCGAGGAATATTGCCAGGCGGACCTCGATGCGGGCAGGCTGGAAACGGTGCTCGACGATTGGTGCGCGCCGTTTCCCGGCCCGTTCCTCTATTACCCCGAGCGCCGCCTGATGCCCGCACCGTTGCGCGCCTTCGTGGATTTCGTCAAGGAGAGGACAAGGTGACCCCGAACGAGGTGGAAGCTTTCCGGCGCGACGGCGCGGTCTGTCTGCGCGGCCTGTGCAAGGATTGGGTCGAGGTGATCGTTGCCGGCATCGAGCGCACTATGCGCGAGCCGAGCCCGGCGGCGATGGAGAGCGTGCGGCCGGGCGAGCCGGGCCGCTTCTTCGACGATTACTGCAATTGGGAGCGCATTCCCGAATTCCGCGAGGTGATCGAAAAGTCTCCGATCGCCCAGGCCGCGGCGGCGGCGATGAAGTCGTCCTCGGCGCAATTCTTCCACGATCATGTGCTGGTCAAGGAACCCGGCACCGCCAAGCCGACGCCCTGGCACCAGGACAGTCCCTATTATTTCGTCGAGGGCAGCCAGACCGTCAGTTTCTGGATACCGGTCGACCCGGTCGAGGACGCTACCCTGCGCCTGGTCGCCGGATCGCATCTGTGGGAAAAGCCGGTCCTGCCGGTTCGCTGGCTCGACGACACCAGTTTCTATGCCGGCTCCGGTGATTATCTGCCGGTGCCCGATCCCGATAACGACCCGTCCATGCGGGTGCTGGAATGGCAGATGGAACCGGGCGATGCCGTGCTGTTCGATTTCCGCACCGTGCATGGCGCGCATGGCAATCCGCACGGTAAGCGCCGCCGCGTGCTGTCGCTGCGCTGGGTCGGCGACGACGCGGTCTATGTCGAGCGGCCGGGCCGCACCTCGCCGCCTTATCCGGGCCATGAAATGAAAGCGGGGCAGAAACTGCGCGAGGACTGGTTCCCGGTGATATGGCGGGCCTGAGTCTCCGGCAGCGCCTGATGGAACGGCGCGTCGGCATCATCCCGCTGCCGGTCTGGCTGCTGCTGTGGGGATTGGCCGCCGCCTTCGTGCTGACCGGCAAGATGCCGTCGGACATCCTGGCCAATATCGCGCTGTTGGCCCTGGGCGGCTTCACCTGCGCCGAGATCGGCAAGCATCTGCCCATCCTGCGCCATGTGGGTGCAGCGGCGATCCTGGCCACCTTCGTGCCGTCCTATCTGGCCTATGCGCACCTGCTGCCCGACACGGTGACCGCTTCGATCGCCGATTTCACCAAGAGCAGCAATTTCCTCTATCTGTTCATTTCCTCGATCATCGTCGGCTCCATCCTCGGCATGGACCGCCAGGTGCTGGTGGCCGGTTTTCTCAAGATCTTCGTGCCGCTGGCGCTGGGCTCGGCGGCGGCCGCCCTCGTCGGAACGGGCGTCGGCACCGCATTGGGCCTGGGCGCGCATCACAGCTTCTTCTTCATCGTCGTGCCGATCATGGCGGGCGGCGTGGGCGAGGGGGCGATCCCGCTGTCGATCGGCTATTCGGCCATCCTCGGCCAGCCGCAGGGCGAGCTGTTCGCCGATGTGCTGCCGCCGGTGATGATGGGCAGCTTGACCGCCATCCTGATCGCCGGAACCCTCAATTTCGTCGGCAAGCGCTATCCGCATCTTACCGGCGAAGGCCGCCTGCAGCCGGATGGCGAGGGAATCGCAACCGGCGCAGCCCTGCCCGAGGGACCGCCCGATGCCGCCACCATCGCCGCGGCCGGGGTCACCGCGACCGCGCTCTATCTGGTCGGCGTGCTGGCCCAGCGCCTGTGGAGCTGGCCGGCGCCGGTGGTGATGCTGGCGCTGGCGGTGATGCTGAAACTGACCCGCGCCGTGCCGCCATCGCTGCAGCAGGGCGCCTTCACCCTGTATCGCTTCTTCTCGACCGCGGTGACCTATCCGCTGCTGTTCGCCATCGGTGTCGCGCTGACGCCGTGGGACAGGCTGACCGCGTCCTTCACCGCCTCCGTGGTGTGCACCATCGTGGCTACCGTGGCGACGCTGATCGGCACCGGCTTGCTGGCGTCGCGCCTGATCGGCCTTTATCCGATCGATACCGCCATCGTCACCGCCTGCCATTCCGGCCAGGGCGGCACCGGCGACGTGGCGATCCTGACGGCGGCCAACCGCATGGCGCTGATGCCCTTCGCGCAGATCGCTACGCGGATCGGCGGGGCGATTACCGTGACTCTTTCTCTACTATTGCTTGCTTATTTAAGGTGATTCTTGCTCCGCTTCCGGAATAGCGGGACAATAACCGCATGGGGAGGGGAACCCTGCTGACGGTGGCGGTATTGCTGTGCGTCGCGATGAGCGCGGCGGCGGAGCCCGTTGCCCTGGCTTTCAGCGAATTCTATCCCGTCACCCGGACCGAAAACGGCCAGCCGGCCGGGCCGGGCCTGGATGTCGCCAGGCGCGTGATCGGCACTTTGGATGTGGTTCCGGCCGGCAGCATGACGCCGCTCCGCCGCCTGCTGTCGATGAGCGAATCGCGCCCGATCGTCATCGCCGCCCTGGTCCGGACGCCCAAGCGCGACGAGCATTTCCAGTGGATCGGCGAGCTTTACCGCGACAGTCTGGTGATGGTGACGCGCAAACCGCGGGCCCGCATCGACGATATCGAAACGGCGCGCCGGCTGGGGCGGATCGGCGTGAATCTGGGGGGCGTGGCCGAGGCCCTGCTGCAGGAGCAGCACTTCACCAATCTCGAGACATCGCAGGACATGACGGCCCAGGCGCGCAAGCTGGCCAGCGGAAGGGTCGAGGCCTGGTGCGGCCTGCGGCAGTCGGTTCGGGGGAGCTGGACCGCGATCGGGCGGGATGTGGACGATCTCGAAATGGGCGCCGAGATCATTCCGGTTTCGATATGGATGGCTGCATCCCTGTCGGTGCCGGTCGAGCTGGTCGAGGAAATGCGCCGTCGCTTTGCCCAATTGCAACGCGACGGCGACCTCGACCGGATGCTGGCCGGATTACGCTGAAGCCGGCTGCTTGCGGTCCTCGAAGCGGTCCCATACGCCTTCCCAGCTGCCCTTCGAGGCACCTTTGGAATATTCGGTGGAGCGCTGTTCGAAGAAATTGGCGTGCTCGACGCCGTTCAGGATCTCGACCAGCCAGGGCAGCGGGTGCTTCTTCACCTGGGAATAGACGTTGCTGTCGTCGCGGGTGAAATAGCCGAACGCCGGCGGCAGCTTCAGCTGCGACAGACGCCAATCGGCGATGTAGCGGACGTAAGCCTTGATGTCCTCGGCCTGCATCCCCTCGATCTCACCGAGACCGAAAGCGAGGTCGACGAAGCCTTCCTCCAGCCCGACCATTGTCTTGGCGACGTCGACGATGTCGTCGGCCACCGCCTTGGTGACGGCGCCGGTCTCGGCGTTCCAGGCGTGGTACAGGCGGGTGATGCCTTCGCAATGCAGGCTTTCGTCACGCACCGACCACGAGACGATCTGGCCCATGCCGTTCATTTTGTTGTGGCGCGGGAAGTTCAGCAGCATGGCGAAGCTGGCGAACAGCGCCATGCCTTCGGTGAAGGCGCCGAACATGGCCAGGGTGCGGGCCACGTCGGCCACGGTGCCGACGCCGAAGGTGTGCATGTAGTCGGCCTTGGCGCGCATTTCCGAATAATCGCGGAACGCTTCGAACTCGGCCTGGGGCATGCCCAGGGTCTTGAGCAGCAGCGCATAGGCGTCGATATGCACCGTCTCCATGTTGGAGAAGGCGGCCATCATCATCTGGATCTCCAGCGGCTGGAAGATCGGGATGTAGCGCTTCATGTAATTGTCGCCGACTTCCACGTCCGACTGCGTGAAGAAGCGGAAGATCTGGGTCAGCAGGGCGCGCTCGGCATCGCTGACGCGGTCCGAGGCCCAATCCTTGATGTCATTGCCGAGCGGAACTTCCTCGCCCATCCAATGGATCTGCTGCTGGCGCTTCCAGAACTCGTAGGCCCACGGATAACGCTCGACATTGTAGGTGCCGGTGCCGGTCAGCAATCCGATCTTGCCGGTGCCGATCAGGGTCCGGGGGTCGAGATGACCGATATTGCTTACTGACACGCCAGGCACTCCTCGTAATCGGTCGGTTCCTCGACCTTCAACTCTGTCTTCTTGTCGTCGAGCTTGCCGGCGAAGGCGGCGCGCTGCACCGACTTGGAACGGCAGTAATACAGGCTCTTCACGCCCTTCTCCCACGCCGTGAAATGCAGCATGTGGAGGTCCCACTTGTCGATGTCGGCCGGCAGGAACAGATTGATCGACTGGCTCTGGCAGATGAAGGGCGAGCGGTCGGCGGCGAATTCGATGATCCAGCGCTGGTCCAGTTCGAAGGCGGTGCGATAGACAGCCTTGTCGTCGTCGGACAGGAAGTCGAGATGCGCCACCGAGCCCTGATGCTCGAGGATCGACTGCCAGGTCTCGGCGGTGTCCTGGCCCTTCTCGGCCAGCAGGGCGGTGAGATACGGATTGCGCACCGAGAAGGCGCCGGACAGCGTCTTGTGGGTGTAGATGTTGGCCGGGATCGGCTCGATGCCGGCGGAGGTGCCGCCGCAGATGATGCTGATCGAGGCGGTCGGGGCGATGGCGATCTTATGCGAGAAGCGCGCCTTCATGCCGCGCTCGGCGGCGTCGGGGCAAGGCCCGCGCTCCATGGCCAGCTGCACCGAGGCGGCGTCGGCGTCGCGGCGGATCTTCTTGAAGATGCGCAGATTCCACGACTTGGCCATGGCGCTCTCGAACGGCAGGTTCTTCTGCTGCAGGAACGAGTGGAAGCCCATGACGCCCAGCCCGACCGAACGTTCGCGCAGGGCCGAGTATTTGGCGCGCGCCATGCTGTCGGGCGCCACTTCGATGAAGTGGGTCAACACATTGTCGAGCATGCGCAGCACGTCTTCGACGAAGCCGGGCTCGTCATGCCATTCGTCCCAGGTCTCGATGTTGAGCGAGGACAGGCAGCACACCGCGGTGCGTTCCCGGTCGTCGTGATCGCGGCCGGTCGGCAGGGTGATCTCGGAGCACAGGTTCGAGGTGGTGACCTTGAGGCCCAGTTCACGCTGATGCTTGGGCAGCGCCTTGTTGACGGTGTCGATGTACAGCAGATAGGGCTCGCCGGTCTGCAGGCGGGTTTCCAGGATGCGCTGCCACAGCTGGCGGGCATCGACTTCGCGCATCACCTCGCCGGTCTTCGGGCTCTTCAGGCCGAACATCTTGCCGGCCAGCACCGCTTCCATGAATTCGTCGGTGATGCACAGGCCGTGATGCAGGTTCAGGCCCTTGCGGTTGAAGTCGCCCGAGGCCTTGCGGATTTCGAGGAACTCCTCGATTTCCGGATGGTGGATGTCGAGATAGCATGCGGCCGAGCCGCGGCGCAGCGAACCCTGGGAAATGGCCAGGGTCAGGCCGTCCATCACATGGACGAAGGGAATGATGCCCGAGGTCGAGCCCGAGCCCTTGACCGGCTCGCCGATCGAGCGGACGCGGCCCCAATAGGTGCCGATGCCGCCGCCATTCGAGGCCAGGGCGACATTCTCGTTCCAGATGCCGACGATGCCTTCGAGGCTGTCCGGCACGGAATTCAGGAAGCACGAGATCGGCAGGCCGCGGGTGGTGCCGCCATTCGACAGGACCGGGGTGGCCGGCATGAACCACAGGCGGCTCATCGCGTCATAGAGGCGCTGCGCATGCTCGACATCGTCGGCGAAAGCGCAGGAAACGCGGGCGAACATGTCCTGGTAGGATTCGCCGGGCAGCAGATAGCGATCGTTCAGCGTCGCCTTGCCGAAACCGGTCAGCAGGTCATCGCGGGACCGATCGAGGGTGAGGTCTTCCGGGGTGGGGCGGGGGGCCAGCGGATAGGGCAGCGGCGAGCGCTTGTCCTCGAGCGGCAGCGAGGGAGTCTCCGAGCGCGGCGGGACCGGCAGCGTAAAGGCGGGGACCAGTTGTCCTTCCTGGTCGAAATCAAAAGCGACGGCAGTCATGTCCACCCCTACAGACGAAAAAAGCGGGGTGAAAGCTGCCCCGCCCAGGATCAAGAATGTGTCGAGCCGCGGCGGCAGCCCCAGCCCAGCCGGGTTCCCTATAACCTCCAGATCTTGACGACCGGAAGAACCGTGACCACCAAATCTTGTTAAATCTCGGAGACAGCGTCAAGCCGGATTCTTGACGATTTTAACGAATGTCGAGAACCGGCAGATCGAACATCAGCAACACCATGGCGTAGTGGCAGGTGGCGGCGGCGAGGACGCAGCCATGCCAGATGGCGCTGTGATATTTCAGGCGGGAGAAGCGGTGCAGGGGGGCGGGCAGGGTATAGAGAAGCCCGCCGGCCAGCAGCAGCACGATGCCGCCGGTGCTGAGCCGCGTGGCGATCACGTCGGCATGGACCACGCCGGCCCAGCCCATCGCCACATAGAGGGTGATCAAAGCGTGCTGGAAGCGCCTGTGAAGTGCGATCCGCAGCACCACGCCGAGGATCGCCGCCGACCACATGATGACCAGCAGCCGCCAGCCGGTCGCGCCGCCCAGCACCAGCAGGCAGAAAGGCGTATAGGTGCCGGCGATCAGGCAATAGATGAAGGAATGGTCCAAGAGGCGGATCACCGCCTGGCGGCGCGGATCGCGCACCACCGTGTTCAGCAGCGAAAAGGTGAACATGGCGACCAGGGTCAGGCCATAGATCAGGCTGGCGCCGACGGCGGCGGATCGCCCGGTCTGGGCGGCGCGGTCCAGCATGGCGCCGACACCGATCAGGCTAGCCGCCAGGCCGGCGCCTTGAACTCCAATATCGATCGCTTCGTCGCGTGTTACCGGCATGTCCCCGGGCATCCTTTGTTCTTGATTGGTGCTTAAGATGCCACGCCGCGGACCTACTCTTCCACGCAATTGATGTGGACCCGGTCGCGCCCCGCTTCCTTGGCGGCGTAGAGCGCCTGATCGGCGGCGGTGATCAGCGCGGCTTCGTCGGGCATGCCGTGGCCGCTTTCGTCATTGTCGGCCAGCACGGTGGCGACGCCGCAGCTGATGGTGACGTGGCCGGTGATCTGCGAGCCGGCATGCGGCAGCGCCAGTTCGGCGATGCGCGTGCGCATCTTTTCGGCCAGGCCGCGCGCCGTGGCGGCGTCGCACAAAGGCAGGACCACGGCGAATTCCTCGCCGCCATAGCGGGCGACCAGCTCGCCGGGCCGCTCGGCCGCATGAGCCAGGGTGGCCGCGACCGTTTTGAGGCAGTCGTCGCCGGCCTGGTGGCCGTAATGGTCGTTGTAGCGCTTGAAGAAATCGATATCGATCAGCGCCAGCGACAAAGGCGTGCGGTTGCGGCGGGCCCGGCGCCATTCCTCGTCCAGCGCCTCGTCGAACGAGCGGCGGTTGGCAAGCCCGGTCAGACCGTCGATCGAGGCCAGGCGCAGCAATTGCCGGGTGCGTTCGCGCAGGATCAGCTGGGTGCGCACCCGGGCCCGCACGATCGGCGGGCTGGGCGGCTTCATGATGTAATCGACGGCGCCGGCTTCCAGCCCTTTGGCCTCGGTCTCGATGTCGGTATGGCCCGAAACGAACAGGATCGGCAAATCTTCATTGCCATTGTCGGTCTTGATGGCGCGGCATACGTCGAAGCCGCTCATCCCCGGCATTTCGACGTCGAGCAGCACCGCGTCGGGCGACCGCTCGCGCACCATGCGCAGGGCGCTTTCGCCGTCGGTGGCGAACAGGATCTCGCCCATCGGCGCCAAGATGCGGGCGAGGACGCGTACCATCACCGGATCGTCGTCGACGATCAGGATACGGGCCGGGGGGAGGGTCTCGGGAAGTCCGCCGGTCATGCCTGGTCTCTGATTTGTTCAAGCAGTTGAAGCGCTTCGGCGAAGCGGAGGTCCTCGATCATGCCGGCCAAGGTGATGGTTGGCAAGACGCCGAAATGACGGCTGAAAGCCGGTTTCATCGATTCGAACCGGTCGATCGCCTGCACGCTCTGTTCGCGCAGCTCGCGCCCCAGCTGGCTGATGGCGTCCTGGTCGAGGCTTTCGGCGGCAGGTTCGCTTTCCGCAGGCGTCGTGGCGAGATAGGCGCGGATGGCGGCGAACAGCCGTTCATTGGTGCTGCCCAGAGTTTCCAGCAGGGCCTTGGGATCGCCATGGTCGGGTTTCTTCAGCAGGCTTTCGATGCGCGCCGCCAGCCGGGCCGATTGCTTGGCCGAGATGCTGGCGGCGGTGCCCTTGAAGCCATGCAGCTTGGACAGGGCCTGGTCCTCGCGGCCCTCGGCGAGATCGGCCGCGACCTCGTCGGCGAGATCGCGGTAATTGATCTCCAGACGGCCCAGCAGGCTGTTATAGAGCGCGAGATTGCCGCCCAGCCGCCAGAACGCCTCGGCCTCGTCGATGCCCGGGATCTTGGGGAAGCTGGCGGCTGTCTCGATGACGGGCGCCGCGGGCTGCTCGGAGCGCGGGCCCGGCTCGATCCATTTCAGCAGCGTGGTCAGCAGATCGGCCGGCACGATCGGCTTGGAGACATGGTCGCTCATCCCGGCTTCGGCGGTGGCTTGGCGGTCCTCCAGCAGGGCCGCGGCGGTCATCGCCACCACCGGGGGGCGGTCCTCCTCGGGCAAAGCGCGGATGCGCCGCGCCGCCTCGAACCCGTCCATCTCGGGCATCTGCAGATCCATCAGCACCAGGTCGAAGCGCATGCGCTGCACCCATTCGACCCCTTCGCGCCCATTATTGGCGATGGTCACCGCCATTCCGGCGCGTTCCAGGAAGTCGCGCGCCACTTCCTGGTTCATCTTGTTGTCCTCGACCACCAGGATGCGGGCGCCGCGGATCGGTTCGGCGATCTCGTAGGGGGTCTGTTCGAAGGGTTGGGGCAGGGGTTCGGGCGCCTGGCCGGCATGCAGCTGTTCCAGCGCCCGCCAGACCTTGCCGGCGGTCAGCGGCTTGCCCAGCGCCGCGCCCAGCCTCATGCCGCTATCCTCTTCCAGCATCAGGTGATCGTCGGCGGTGCTGCCCAGCAGCATCACGGCCGGACGGTCCAGCCGCCCGGCCTGCACTTCCTCGTCGATCTGGTGCAGCAGATCGGGATTGACGCGCCGCCGCTCCAGCAGCAGCAAACCGATCGACCGCTCCTCCTGGCGCGCCTGGCGCAGGCGGCCCATGACCGCGGCGCTGGCATCGAGACTCTCGACCGACAGGCCCCAGTCGCGCAGCCAGGCGGCGACGATCGCGCTTTCCTCCGGCGACCCGTCGACCAGCAGGGCATTGGTGCCGGCGTAGCTCGATGGCGCATGCTCGTCGAGCTCGGCGGACAGGCCGAAACGCACGGTGAAGGTGAAACAGCTGCCGCGCCCGGCCTGGCTGGTCACGCCCATCTCGCCCTGCATCAGATCGACCAGCCGCCGGCAGATGGTCAGGCCCAGCCCGGTGCCGCCATAGCGCCGGGTGATCGAACCGTCGGCCTGGGTGAAGGGCTGGAACAGGCCGTCCACCTGCTCGGCCGTCATGCCGATGCCGGTATCCTCGACGGCGAAGCGCAGGAAGATGTGGGTGGGGTCGCGGCTGACCTCGCCGACCCGCACGGTGATGGCGCCGCGCTCGGTGAATTTGACGGCGTTGCTGACCAGATTGTTCAGCACCTGGGTCAGGCGCAGCGAATCGCCGACGATCAGGCGGGGCAGGGTGGTCGGCATGTCGAACAGCAGGTCGATGTCCTTGCTGCCGACGTCCGAGGTGAACAGGCCGGCCACCGACAGCAGGACCTCCTCCCAGTCGAACGGGATCTCCTCCATCTCGATCTTGCCGGCCTCGATCTTGGAATAATCGAGGATGTCGTTGATCAGATTGAGCAGCGAGGCCGCCGCCGATTTGGTCTTGGCCAGATATTCGTGCTGCTTGGGGGTCAAGGCACTTTCCAGCACCAGCTGGGTGAAGCCGATGATGGCGTTCATCGGCGTGCGGATCTCGTGGCTCATATTGGCCAGGAAGTCGCTCTTGGCCTGGCTGGCCCGCTCGGCTTCCTTCTTGGCGGCGGCGAGGCGCATCTCGGTCAGCTTCTGCTCGCTGATGTCATGTCCCATGAACAGCAGATTGGGGCGTCCGGCCCGGGTGATGCGGGCGAAACCCACATCGATCCACAGATCGCGGGCGAACGAGGTGGTCACCCGGCTGACCCGGTGCGACGGCTCGCCGGTGCGCAGGGTCTCCAGCGCCGCCGCCAGGATGCCGGTCTGCCGCCAAGCGGGAATGGCGCGGAAATTCTGCGCAACCAGCGCATCCACCGTGCCGCCGGTCAGGGCGACATAGGCGTCGTTGAGCAGTACGCAATGGCCTTCGGCTTCGAACACGGCGATCGCCACCGCCGAGCCCTCGATCACGGCGCGGTTCAGCTCGTTGCTTTCCTCCAGCAGGCGTTCGGCCTGGCGGCGTTCCAGCATCAAAGTGCGCAGATCGCCCAGGGCCGATTGCATGGCGCCCAGCTCGTCGCGGTGGCGCGGCGAGGGCAGCATCGGGCCGAGATCGCCGGCGGCCAGGGCGGAGAGGCTGTGCTGCAGATTGCGCAGCGGCGCCAGCAAGCGCCGGCTGATCAGGATCACCACGGCCAGACCGAGCAGCATCATGCCGGTCGAGACCAGCAGATGCAGAAACAGCGAGCGTTTGGCGGCGTTCTCCAGGGCGATGCAGTAATCGGCGGTCTGGCGGCTGGTTTCCGCCATCAGCGTACCGAGCGACTTCAGCGCCGGTTCGCCGGTTTTCAGCATCTGATGCGGATCGATCTCGTCGAGGGTGGCGATGGTCATGATCCGGTCTTCCATCGGCCGGTAGATCTCGAAGAAGGCGTGGCGCACGCCGTCCAGAGCCTGGTGCAGCGCCGGACTGCCGCTGATCTGCACCTCCATCTCCAGCTCGTCCCATTCCATCCCGGAATGGCCGCGCAGCTCCATGATGTCGAGGCGCGCCTGGGTGGGCAGGGGCCCGCGGTCGCCCAGCGCCGCCGACAGGGTCGAGGATTCCAGCCCGAGATGCGAGCGCAGTTCCAGGGCGAAGGATTTGATGCGCGTATAGATCAGGAATTGCGAGGGCAGGTCGCGCCGGTCCACGCTGGTGCGCACCATCATTTCATGAATGTCGCGCAAGAGCTGGGTCTCGGCCGCCACCCAGCGTGCGCGCAGGGTCGGATCGCGCTGGGGCACCGGTTGGGCGAGGGCGGTGTCGACCTCACCGCGCAGCTTATGCAGCGTCCCGAGGCCGTCGCGGACCTTTTCATCGGGGTCTCCGTCGAAGGCCTCGACCGCCTGGGTCAGCATCTTGTCGACGGCGGCGCGGCGTTCGGAGAGGTTCTGCTTTTGCTCGTCGTCATAGGGAACCGAGCCGCGCAGCAGCACGTTGGTGCGTCCGCGCTCGAAGGCCAGATTCTCGGCGCCCTGCATCAGATCGTCGATCACCGCATTGACGGCGAACAGCGACTGGGCGTGGCGATAACGCCGCCATTCGCTCCGCGCGTCGCGCAGGCCCAGCACGGCGATGATGGCCTCGAGCGCGACCACCATGGCGACCACTGCCGTGCGCAACGACCGTCGCGTTCCAACCGTCTCGGCGGTGCGGCGCTGCGCGAGCATCCCGGCCTTCATCCCATTCTCCGAATCGGCACTGCCCCTCTCTTATCGGTCAAGCGGAGCGTCGAGAACAGGGGCAAGTTCGGCCAGCAGGCGTGCGATCGCGCGATCCAGCGCCTCGATCGGCACCTGGGGAGAGCCGGCCGCCTCGGGGCCGCGGCAGAATTCCTCGAGGCGGGCGGCGGCGCGCTGCACCTCGTCGGCGCCGATGGTGCCGGCGCTGCTCTTGAGGCTGTGGGCCAGGCGCGTGGCATGGACCAGGTCGCCGCGGGCATGGACCGTGCGGAATGTCGCGGTGAATTGGCGGGCGTCCTCGGCGAAGCGGGCGACGATCTTATCGTAGAGCGCCTGGTTTCCGCCCGAGCGGCGGAGGCCGGCGGTGCGGTCGAGCGCACCGGCCACCGGTTCGCCGGCCGCCGACGCGGCCGGGCGGACCCAGCGGGCCAGGGTCAGCAGGGCCTCGTCGGGATCGACCGGCTTGGTGATGTAGTCGTTCATGCCGGCGGTCAGCGCCGCGTCGCGGTCACCTTGCAAGGCGTTGGCGGTCAGGGCGATGATCGGCATGTCGGCGAAACCCGGATTGGTGCGGATCAGGCGGGTGGCGGTGTAGCCATCCATGCGCGGCATCTGCACATCCATCAGCACCGCGTCATAGGGACCGTTCTCCAGCACGGCGCGCACCCCGTCGACGCCGTTCTCGGCGAAATGGGCGGTGATGCCGGCCTGCTCCAGCATGTCCTTGGTCACCATGCGGTTGATCTCATTGTCCTCGACCACCAGCACGCGTGCGCCGGCCAGCTGCTGCGGCTTTTGCACGGTGCCGTCCGGGCGGGGTTCGGCGGCGGGCATGTCGGCGGCGCTGAAGACGCCGGTGAACCAGAAACGGGCGCCCTTGCCGAGTTCGCTTTCGACGCTGATCTCGCCGCCCATCAGCGCCACCAGGCGGCGGGCAATGGCCAGGCCCAGCCCGGTGCCGCCATAGCGGCGGGTGATCGAGCTGTCGGCCTGGTCGAACGGAGTGAACAGCCGCTGCTGCTGGTCCTCGGACAGGCCGATCCCGGTATCCTCGACGTCGAATTGCAGCATGATGCGGTCGTCTTCGTGCGAGACCACCCGCAGCACGAGACGGACATAGCCGCGCTCGGTGAATTTGACGGCGTTGGACATCAGGTTCAGCAGCACCTGATGCAGCCGGGCCGGATCGCCGGTCAAGGCGGGGGGGACGTCCGGGGCGAGATCGATGCGCATCTCGAGGCCTTTTTCGGCCACCTGGACGGCCAGGATGTCGGTGACCTCGGTCAGCACGGTTTCCAGCGCGAACGGCACCTCCTCCAGGCTGAGCTTGCCGGCGTCGATCTTGGAAAAATCGAGCACGTCATTGATCAGTCTCAGCAGCGAGCGGGCCGCGGTCATGATCTTGTCGACATAATCGCGCTGGCGGGCGGTCATGTCGGTCGACAGCACCAAGTGGGTGAAGCCGATCACGGCGTTCATCGGCGTGCGGATCTCGTGGCTCATATTGGCCAGGAAATCGGATTTGGCGCGGGCGGCGGCATTGGCCTCGTCGCGGGCGCGGATCAGGTCCTGGTTCAGCGCTTCCAGCTGGGCGGTGCGCTGCTGTACGCGGTTCTCCAGCTCTTCGTTGAGGCTTTGGATATGCTGTTCGGCCAGGCAGCGCTGGGTGATGTCCTGCACGGCGCCGCGTACCCGCATGGGCGTGCCGTCGGCGGCGCGTTCCACCTTGCCGACCACCTGCAGCCAGACGATGCGGCCGTCGTTCGGCCGGATGATGCGGTACTGGTCGGTGAACTGGGTGAGCTCGGGATCGCGGATCGCCAGCTTGCGGATACGCTCCGCATCGTCGGGATGGATGAGCGACAGCCAGCGGTCGACCGACAAGGGCTCGTCCGGCGTCAGGCCGAAGATCACCCGCAGCTCGTCCGACCCCGAAAAGCGGCCGCCGTCATAGTCGCGCGAAAAGACGCCGAGGCGGGCCACTTCCTGGGTCGCCCGCAGATCCTCGTCGCGTTCCCGCAAATTGATCAGCGAAGCCTGCAGCTGGGAATTGGCCTCCAGCGCGCGCTCGCTGATCTCGGCCTGGCGGCACCAGCCGCGCCAGAACATCCGGGTGACGGTGGCCGAAGCGGCGGCGAAGGCGAGGGCGACCAGGAGAGTGCGGTAGAGATCGCGTCGCCAGCCGGCCATCGCTTCATCCTTGCCGACACCGACCGCGACATAGAGGGGGAAATCGCCGATCTTCTGGAAGAACAGCAGGCGCTTGACGCCGTCGACCAGCGACTCGTTCTCGTAATAGCCGGATTTCCGGCCGCTCTCGACCAGCTGTTTCAGGGCGGCCGGCGGCTTCAGCTGCTCGGGCGATGAATCCGGCTGGACCAGCGAGGGCTGGCGCACGATCAGGGTCAGATTGCCGTCGCGCAGCGCGACCACGCCCTGGCTGCCGAGATCGACGCCGGAGAACAGATTGACGTAGCGCTCGAGGATCATCGCGCCATAGACGATGCCGTCGAAGCTTCCGTCGCTGCGCTCCAGCCGCCGGGCGAAGATCATCGTCCATTTGTGGCTGGTGGCGCCGATCAACGGCTTCGAGATGATCAGGCCGCTGTCCGGATTGTCCCGCGCTTCCCTGAAATAGTCGCGGTCCGACAGATTGCGGCCGGTCTGCTGCTGCGTCCCGCCGGTATCGGCGTCCGAGGCGGCGATGATGACCCCCTCGGCGTCGGTGATGCGCACCGCATAGAGCTCGGGCATGCGGGCCTGGATATGCTTGAAATAGCGGTCATAGGGGGCGAGGTCGATGAAGCCCTCATGCTCCTGGCGCAGTTTTTCGCGCGCCAGGGCCAGCAGGGTGATGTCGACCATGCCGATATTGTCGAGGATATCGTGCTGCAGGGTGGTGGCCAGATTCTCGGTGGCCGTGAAGGCGCGCGCGCGATATTGGCGCCAGCTTTGATATTGCCACAGGCCCAGCAGCCCGATGACGAACAGGTTGAGCAGCACCAGGCCGCCCATCAGCGGCAGGAAGATCGGTCGGGATTTGTCCTTCTGGGGGTGTAACGGGTAGATCTGTTTCACGAAGGCGAGATCCCCGGATCATGACGGAGCATATACCCTTGAACGGCCAGCATACTCCTGGCCAGGCGAACAACCCAGGAGAGAATCGGAAGCCGGTTTTTCGGCGGTCGACCCGCCGGGGCGGATCGGCTAGGATCAGCCGCTCTTTCAGGTACTGAAGCGCATGGCCTCCCCCGATCTCTACGCTATCCTCGGCGTTTCCCGCGACGCCGATGCCGCCGCCATCAAGGCCGCGTACCGGCAGCGGGCGAAAGCCTCGCATCCCGACCATGGCAGCGACGGCGAGGCGTTCCGTCGCGTCAAGGACGCCTATGACGTCCTGTCGGACCCGCTCTTGCGGGCCCATTACGACGCGACCGGCGAAGCGCCGGCCGACAAGGCTGCGCGCGAGGCGGACGAAGCGCGGTTCCGCCAATTGCTCGGCGACCTGCTGGTCACCACGATCGCCCAGGCCGGGGCGCCGGCCTTCACCGACATCGTCGCCGAGGCGCGGCGGTCGTTGACGGTGCAGATCTCCGCCGTCGATGCCGAGATGGCGAATCTGCGGAATTTGGCGGGCCGGATCGCCGAGGTGCTGGAGCGCCTGCGCGAACCGGAGGGCGAAACCCTGCTGCGGACAATTCTGTCCGAGCGAAAAACGGCACTCGAGGCTAAGCTCGTCACCGTGACCGAGTTGCGGGTACAGCTGGTGCGCCTGGTGGAGGGGCTGAAGCATTATGGCTACGTGGTTCAGGTCGAAAGTCTCGCCTAAATCCTGGGCATGTCTTGCCCTGCCGCTCCTGGTGGCTGCCTGCCAGTCGCAGCAGGGGCCGTCACCCCATCCGACTACCGGTCCGGCCCCGGCCGTGACGCGGCCCGGCATGTCCTCCGGCGGCGGTGCGGCTGGGAATGGGCCCAGCTCGACCGGCGCGCCTTTGCCGGCCACCGCCGATCTGATCAATGATCCCGGCCGCTTCAAGGGACTGACCGGCTCGGACGTGACCAGCCTGCTGGGGGCGCCCAGTTTCCAGCGCCATGATGGCGATGCCGAGATCTGGCAATATTACGGCCCGTCCTCGGCCTGCGTGCTGGACCTGTTCGTCTATCCCGACCAGGGCCAGCCGCGTGTCGCCCATGCCGAGCTGCGCTCGCGCGGGGCCGGCAACGCCAACGGATGCATGGCGGCGATTCTGGATGGGAAGCGGGGTTAGAAGACCTTCGCCTTAAATCCGCATAGATCCATTACCGGGCATAAGGCGCAGTCCGGCTTGCGGGCCTTGCAGATATAGCGGCCATGCAGGATCAGCCAATGGTGCGCGTGCAGCTTCCATTTGGCGGGAATCTTCTTTTCCAGCTTGCGCTCGACCTCTTCCGGCGTCTTGCCCGGCGCCATGCCGGTGCGGTTGGAAACGCGGAACAGATGAGTGTCCACCGCGATGGTCGGCTGGCCGAAGGCGATGTTCAGCACGACATTGGCGGTCTTGCGCCCGACGCCGGGCAGTTCGACCAGCGCGTCGCGGTCGGCCGGCACTTCGCCGCCATGCTTGGCGATCAGCAGCTGGGACAGGGCGATCACGTTCTTGGCCTTGGCGTTGAACAGGCCGATGGTCTTGATGTGGTCGCGCACCCCGGCTTCACCCAGGGCCAGCATCTTCTCCGGCGTGTCCGCCACGGCGAACAGGCCGCGCGTTGCCTTGTTGACGCCGATGTCGGTGGCCTGGGCGGACAGCACTACGGCGACCAGCAAAGTGAAGGGGTTCTTGTATTCGAGTTCGCCCTTCGGTTCGGGATTGAGGGCGGACAGGCGGGAGAAGAATTCGTCGATGGCGTCGGACTTCATGATGGTCTAGCATCGCCTCGAATTTCTAAGAGGCCAAGTGGTGAAATCGGTACTGATCTCAGCGGTTACGGCGGTCGCGCTGCTCTCGGGCTGCAACGACACGGTCGAGGTCGCCAAGGTTCATCACCGCAGCCACTTTTCGCCGCCCCAGGTGCCGCCGCCTTTGTGGCCGTCCGACGTATTCGACGAGGCCAAGGCGAAAGACCAGTTCGTCGCCGCCTTCGAGGCCAAGGACAAGGGCGACTGGACCAAGGCGCGCGCCGCCGCCGAGGCTGGTCTGGCCTTGTGGCCGGTCGATATCGACGGCTGGGAAATCCTGATGGCCTCCTGCGATGCGCAGGAGGATGTGGCCTGCCAGAAATACGCGACCTTCTTCCACGCCAAGCTGCTGGCGCTCAACGGACTGCCGATGCGCTCGGCGACGCTGGGCTTCCAGAACGTCGCCGAGAACGAGGTCGGCCAGCACACCGACAATTTCACCTATGACAAGAAGACGCTCGACATGGCGACGCGGCTTTGGGTGTTCTGCAGCCAGCACGACACCATCCGCCACCCGACCGACGAGCCGATGGAACAGACCTTCGACCAGACCTATCCCTACGTTCCGGTGCTGCTGGTGATCGGCGTTGGCGCCGGTGTGCTGACCGCCATCAAGTCGGTAGCCAAATAAATCCGCATCGGACTGCAGACCTGGGGCAGTGAAGGGGACATGCGCCCCTTCCTGGCGCTGGCCGAAGGGCTGGTCCGGGCGGGCCATGACGTCACTCTTGCCGCGCTCGACAAGACCGGCCGCGATTCTTCCCGTTTCGCCGAAAAAGGCGGTTTCCGCCTGATCCCGATCCCGCAGGCCGGACCTCCGTCGCAAGCCGAAGCGGATCGGGAGTGGCGCCGCTTGCTCTTCGCCGGGCCGTTGCGGCAGCTGGACCTGATCTATCAGGCGTTCGATCTCGATGCCGAGGCGATGCTGACCGCCGCCGAAGCGCTCTGTGCCGAAAACGATCTGGTGCTCGGCCATTTCATGGTGCATCAGCTGCGCGCCGTGGCGGAGAAGAACAACATTCCCCTGGCGACCCTGGTGCCGATCCATACCGCGCTTCCCACTGCCGAGAATGGGCCGTTCGGTCTGCCCGATCTGGGCGCCTGGAGCCATAAGCCGGCCTGGGCGCTGGCGCGCTACGCCATTGGCCGCGTGGTGCTGCCGCGCGTCAACACTCTGCGCCGCCAGCTGGGCCTCGCGCCCGACCGCGACGTTCTCGGACAAAGCTGGGCGTCCGACCGCCTCAATCTGATCACCGCCAGCCCGTCTCTCTGTCCGCCGCCCGCCGATTGGGGCCGCCAGCATGTGATGTGCGGCTTCGTCGACCGGGCGGTGGAACCGGATCTCGAACCTGTTCCGGCGGAGATCGAAGCCTTTCTCGCCGCCGGGCCGCCGCCGGTCTATCTGACCTTCGGCAGCATGATGAGCCTGTCGCAGCCCTATAGCCGCGAGACCGCTGTCCTGCTGCGTGAAGCCGTGCGCCTGGCCGGTGTGCGGGCCATCCTGCAGGTTCCGGATGCGGAATTCCCGTCCGATGCCGATTGCCTGGTCGTCGCCCGCTCTCCCTATGCCCAGGTTTTTCCGCGCTGCGCCCTGGTGGTCCATCATGGCGGGGCGGGGACGACCCAGACCGCGCTGCGGGCCGGCGTTCCGGCGCTGATCGTCGCCCATATCGCCGACCAGTTCTTCTGGGGCGCGCATCTGGCCAAACTCGGCGCCGCCGCTGCGCCTCTGAAGCGGCGCGGACTGACAGCGTGGAGACTGGCGGAGGCGATCCGCCGCGCCGTGACGATGCCGCGAGAGCGCGCCGCCGAACTGGGGCGGGCGATCGCGGCGGAGGATGGGGTGAAGGTGGCTGTCGAAGCGATCGGGCGGTTACAGCCCTAGCACGTCCAGCATCGAATAGAGCCCGTGTTTGCGGCCTGCGGCCCACAGAGCGGCGCGCACGGCGCCACGGGCGAAGATCTGGCGCGACGAGGCCTTGTGGGTCAGCTCTATGCGCTCGCCTTCCGAGGCGAAGATCACCGTATGGTCGCCGACCACATCGCCGCCGCGCAGCGTGCTGATGCCGATCTCGCCGGCGGGGCGGGGGCCGATCTGGCCGTCGCGGCTCTTGCGGGCGACATCCGACAGCGTGACCTCGCGGCCCTGCGCGGCGGCTTCGGCCAGTGCCAGCGCCGTGCCCGAGGGCGCGTCGATCTTGTGGCGGTGATGCATCTCGACGATTTCGATGTCGAAAGTCTCGGGGTCCAGCTTGGCGGCCAATTGCCGCACCAGCTGTCCGAGCAGCGTGACGCCGACGCTCATATTGGCGGCCAGCACGACGGGAACCTTCTTCGCCGCTTCGTCCAAAGCGGCGCGGGCAGCCGGTTCGAAACCGGTGGTGCCGACGATCAGCGCGGTGGAATGGCGGACGGCCAGTTCGGCGTGGTGGGCCAGAAGGTCGGGGCGGGTAAAGTCGATGACCGCGTCGGACGCGGCGAACAAAGCGTTCGCGTCGTCGGTGGCGGCGATGCCGGCGCTCTTCAGCCCGGCCAGCAAACCGAGATCCTGGCCGACGATGTCGCTGCCGGCGCGGGCGCTGCCGCCGGCCAAAGCCGCGTCGGAATGGGATAGAGTTTCCTTGAGCAGCATCCGCCCCATGCGTCCGCCACAGCCAAGGATTCCCAGGGCGCTCAATCCTTGAGGTCTTCCCAGAGCTCGCGGACCTTGGCGAAGAAGCCGGAGCTCTGCGGGCTGACGTCGCCGCCTTCGCCCTCGAACTCGCGCAGCAGCTCTTCCTGGCGCTTGGTCAGATTGACCGGGGTTTCCACCACCGCTTCGACGAACATGTCGCCGCGCGCCGGGCTGCGCAGCACGCTCATGCCCTTGCCGCGCAGGCGGAACTGGTGGCCCGACTGGGTGCCGGCCGGAATCGAGATCTTGGCGCGGCTGCCATCGATGGCGGGCACTTCGATCGAGCCGCCGAGGGCGGCGCTGACCATCGACAGCGGCACCTTGCAATGGATGTTGGCGCCTTCGCGCTGGAAGATCCGGTGCGGCTTGACCGACAGGAAGATGTAGAGATCGCCGGGCGGCGCTCCACGCGCGCCCATCTCGCCCTCGCCGGCCAGGCGGATGCGGGTGCCGTCCTCGATGCCGGCGGGAACATTGACCGACAGGGTCTTGTCGCGCCGGGTGCGGCCGGTGCCGCTGCAGTCGCGGCAGGGGGTCTTGATGGTGCGGCCCATGCCCTGGCAGGTCGGGCAGGTCCGCTCGATGGTGAAGAAACCCTGGGTCGCGCGCACCTTGCCGGCGCCGCGGCAGGTGCCGCATTCGACCGGCTGCGCGCCGTTGGCCCCGCCGGTGCCGCTGCACGAAGCGCAGGTTTCGGAACTGGGAACCTCGATCTCCACCGACTTGCCGGCGAAGGCTTCCTCGAGGGTGATTTCCATATTGTAGCGCAGATCGCTGCCGCGCTGGGCGAAGCCGCCGCCGCGGCGGCCGCCCATGAACTCGCCGAACATCTCGTCGAAGATGTCGGCGAAGCCCGCGCCGAAGCCGAAATCGCCGGCCCCGCCCCGGCCGCCGCCCTGTTCGAAGGCGGCGTGGCCGAAGCGGTCATAGGCCGCGCGCTTCTGCTCGTCTTTGAGGATGTCGTAAGCCTCGTTGACCTCGCGGAACTTCTCGTCGGCCGTGGAATCTCCAGGGTTGCGGTCGGGGTGGAACTGCATGGCCATCTTGCGATAGGCCTTTTTCAGCTCTTCCGCGCTCGCTCCCTTGGAGAGACCGAGGATCTCGTAGTAGTCCCGTTTGCTCATACTGTTCCGACCGAGGCCTTACTTGTCTTTCTTGTCGGGGTCGACTTCTTCGAAGTCGGCATCGACGACGCCATCCTGATGGGTGCCGCCCGAAGCGCCGCCCTGGGCACCGGCGTTGCCGCCCGCCGCCTGCGGATTCTCCTGCTGCGCCTTGTACATGGCCTCACCCAGCTTCATCGAGGACTGGGCCAGGGTTTCGGTCTTGGCCTTGATGTCCTCGGCGTCGTTGGAATCCAGCACCGCCTTCAGAGCGGCGAGATCGCTCTCGATCTTGCTCTTCTGGTCGGCCGGCACCTTGTCGCCATGCTCGGACAGGGACTTCTCGGTCGAATGGATCAGGCCGTCGGCATGGTTGCGGGCTTCGACCGCTTCCTTGCGCTTCTTGTCCTCGGCCTGGTTGGCTTCGGCGTCCTTGACCATGCGGTCGATGTCGGCGTCCGACAGGCCGCCCGAGGCCTGGATGCGGATCTGCTGTTCCTTGCCGGTCGCCTTGTCCTTGGCCGACACGGAGACGATGCCGTTGGCGTCGATGTCGAAGGTCACCTCGATCTGCGGCACGCCGCGCGGAGCCGGCGGCAGGCCGACCAGGTCGAACTGGCCGAGGATCTTGTTGTCGGCGGCCATTTCACGCTCGCCCTGGAACACGCGGATGGTCACCGCGGTCTGATTGTCCTCGGCGGTCGAGAAGACCTGGCTCTTGCGGGTCGGGATGGTGGTGTTGCGGTCGATCAGACGGGTGAACACGCCGCCCAGGGTCTCGATGCCCAGGGAAAGCGGGGTCACGTCGAGCAGCAGCACGTCCTTGACTTCGCCCTTCAGCACGCCGCCCTGGATGGCGGCGCCGATGGCGACCACTTCGTCAGGGTTCACGCCCTTGTGGGGCTCGCGGCCGAAGAATTCCTTCACCGTCTCCATGATCTTGGGCATGCGGGTCATGCCGCCGACCAGGATCACTTCGTCGATTTCCGAAGCCTTCAGGCCGGCATCCTTCAGCGCGGCGCGGCACGGCTCGACGGTGCGGGCTACCAGATCCTCGACCAGGGCTTCCAGCTTGGCGCGGGTCAGCTTGATGTTGAGATGCTTCGGGCCCGACGCGTCGGCGGTGATGAACGGCAGGTTCACTTCCGTCTGCATCGACGAGGACAGCTCGATCTTGGCCTTTTCGGCGGCTTCCTTCAGGCGCTGCAGGGCCAGGCGGTCCTTGCGCAGGTCGATGCCCTGCTCGCGCTTAAATTCGTCGGCCAGGTAATCGATGATGCGGGCGTCGAAATCTTCACCGCCCAGGAAGGTGTCGCCGTTGGTCGACTTCACTTCGAACACGCCGTCGCCGATTTCCAGGATCGACACGTCGAAGGTGCCGCCGCCCAGATCGTACACGGCGATGGTGCCGGTGCCCTTCTTCTCCATGCCATAGGCCAGAGCGGCAGCGGTCGGCTCGTTGATGATGCGCAGCACTTCCAGGCCGGCGATCTTGCCCGCATCCTTGGTGGCCTGGCGCTGGGAATCGTTGAAATAGGCCGGAACGGTGATGACCGCCTGGGTGACCTTTTCGCCGAGATAGCTTTCGGCGGTTTCCTTCATCTTCTGCAGGATGAAGGCCGAGATCTGGCTCGGGCTCATCTTCTCGCCATGGGCTTCGACCCAGGCGTCGCCATTGTCACCCTCGATGATGTGATAGGGGACCAGGCCGATGTCCTTCTGGGTCATCGGGTCGTTGAAGCGGCGGCCGATCAGGCGCTTGATGGCGAACAACGTATTCGAGGGGTTGGTCACGGCCTGGCGCTTGGCGGCCTGGCCGACCAGACGCTCGCCATTGTCGGTGAACGCGGTCATGGACGGCGTGGTACGCGCGCCCTCGCTGTTCTCGATGACCTTGGCGCTCTTGCCTTCCATGATGGCGACGCAGGAATTCGTCGTGCCCAGGTCGATGCCGATGACTTTGCTCATAAGACTGCCTCGTTACGTTGCGGCCGGTTCCTCAGGTCCCCATTCATGGGCAACCGCTCATGGAACCTCCAGGGTTGATACCGGTCGGCGCCAGCAGCGCCTTTGATCGGGTTATATAGGATAGGGTGCGACCCAGCGCAACAGAGTAGCACTCAAGCGGCCAGAGTGCTGATTGCTGTGCTGACGGGTCCGCTTTACGCCGCGCTTATCCTCTTTACCGCAAATCGCATGGAGCCTTTTCGAGCTTGGCTGCTAGACAGCCTGCCATCGATAACGGCAAGGCTTCTTGCATCATGAAGACGACGATCCTGTGCACCCTGGCCCTCGCGCTGTGCGCCGCACCGGCGGCGAACGCGTCGGACGGGCAAAGCGGCAAGGCGTCCTGGTACGGTTCCGACCATGTCGGCAAAAAGACCGCGAGCGGCGAAATCTTCACCGGAAAGGGCCGCACCGCGGCGCACAAGGATCTGCCGATCGGTGCGGTGGTGCGCGTGCTCGACACGGCCACCGGCCGTTCGGTGGTGGTGCGCATCAATGACCGCGGGCCCTATGTGGACGGACGGATCATCGATCTGTCCGAAGCGGCGGCGCGGGCGCTCGGCATGCGCGAGCGCGGTATCGCCGACGTGACGCTGGAGGTGCTGGCACTTCGCTGATCTCCCCTGTACCCTCCGGGAAGCGGCCGGTTGGGGGAGCTGGAATGCTGGGGGTAGTGCGGGGTATCAGCCGTATCGGCGGGATGTGGATGCGCGAGGCTGCGCGCCATCATGATTGGACCTTCCGCCGCGCTTTCCAGCTGCTGGTCCTGCCGCCTTTGCTGCTGGTCACCCATATTCCGCTGCATCGCCGCGTTCTCACCGTGGGGGCGCTGCCCGATTTCTGCGGCATGACGAAGTACCAGCCGCGCTTTCTCTATAAATACCTCAATGACCTATATCTGGTCCGCGGCCTGAGCGTCAAAGCGCGCGGCGCCGCCTTCATCCGCCACTATCACACGTTCGCGGCGGCGTTCGACCGCGCGTTCCTGTCCGGGCTGCAGGAGGGACAGGTTCCGTTGATGGCCGCCGAGAGGGGCGGCACGTCCTATGAGATTACGATGTGCCAGTCGTTCCAGTATATGAACGAGGGCGAGGTCTCGCTGCATTTCTGCGCCGATGGCGAGGTGATCTACATCGCCGCCTTCACCATCGTGCCCGGCTGGATCATGGAGATCGACACCGAATCGGCGCTGCTGCTGACGCGCCTGCAGGGCAGCCGTGGTAAATTCGGGGCGATCACCAAGGCCACCAAGGACCTCATGGACCTTACGCCGCAGTTCATTCTATTCTCCGCGCTGCAGGGAATCGCGATGGTTTTGGGAATCAGCTATATCGGCAGCGTTTCCGGCGCCCGCCATATCAGCAATGAAGATCCCCAATCGCCGCTGTTCCACAAAGCCTACGACGATTTCATGGTGTCCCAGGGAGCGGTCGGCAGCGCCGACGATCTGTTCCGCCTCCAGGTTCCGGTCCGTGAGAAGCCGTTGAATTACATCAAGCGGGACCACCGCGCCCGCACCCTCCGCAAGCGCCGGTTCCGGACCCGCATCGTCCAGGACGTGGGCGACCGTCTGCGTTACTATCTCCGGCCCGGTTTCGAACCCGGGAAAGGTCTTTGAAAATGTTGTCCGTCGTCGTTCCCATCTACAACGAATCTCTCAATCTCGACGGGTTCTTCGCCCGGCTGATCCCGGCGCTCGACTCGATGGGCGAGCCGTTCGAGGTGATCTGCATCGACGATGGCAGCAGGGATGACAGCGTCGCCCGCCTGAAGGCGAAGAACGAGGCCGATCCGCGCATCAAGCTGCTGGTCTTCTCGCGCAATTTCGGCAAGGAGGCGGCGGTCTCGGCCGGCCTCGCCAATGCCATCGGCGACGCGGTGATTCCCATCGACGCCGATCTGCAGCATCCGCCCGAGATGATCCCCGAGATGGTCGCCAAATGGCGCGAAGGCTATGACGTGGTCTATGCGGTGCGGCGCGAACGTACCGGCCAGGGGCTGCTGTCGCGCCTGCAGGCCCGCGCCTTCTATTGGGTGTTCGAGAAGCTGTCGGAAGTGAAGATGCCGCGCGAAGTCGGCGATTTCCGGTTGCTCGACCGCAAGGTGGTCGACGCCATCAATGCCATGCCCGAGCGCACCCGTTTCATGAAGGGCATCTTCGCCTGGGTCGGCTTCCGCCAGGTCGGCATCCCCTATACCCAGGAGGAACGCCAGTTCGGCGAGACCAGCTTCAATCTGGTGCGGCTGCTGCGCTTCGCCTTCGATGGGCTGGTGGCTTTTTCCGACATGCCGCTGCGCATGTGGACGGTGATCGGCGCCGTCGTGTCGGGTTTCGCCTTCTTCTACATCGTCGTCCGCCTGATCAGGACGCTGCTCTATGGCATCGACGTGCCCGGCTACGAATCGATCATCGTGATCATGCTGTTCCTCGGCGGCATCCAGCTGATCACCCTGGGCATCATTGGCCACTATCTCGGCCGCGTGTTCAACGAAGTGAAAGGACGCCCGCTTTACATCGTGCGGGAACGGCTGGGCGTAGAAAAACCAAAGCAGTCCTGAAAAAGGGACGCGTCATACACCCCGAATGGACGTATTCTTCCTGAATAAGGGAGAAGTACTTGTGTGGGGGGGGATGACATGAGCCTATTTTCCAATTTGAGAATTTCCGGCCGGCTGTTCCTGCTGGTCTGCCTGAGCGTTCCGGTCGTGGTCGCCCTGTCAGCGTGGAACCTCTATGAGACCCGGGCCACCATGATCGAGGACCGTAAGGCCGCGGTCCGCCAGGTCATCGAGACGGCCGTCGCCATTTCCGGCTATTACCATCAGCAGGCCGCCAGCGGCGCCCTGGCCGAGGATGCGGCCAAGACCCAGGCCATGGCGGCGCTACGCGCCGTGCGCTTCGACGGCAGCAACTACCTCTATATCTACAATAATGGCGGCACCACGATCATGCACGGGGTGCGCAAGGAGTTGGAAGGCCAGTATCGTCTCGACGAGAAGGACAAGTCCGGCAAGCTGTTCATCCGCGAGCAGCTGGCCCATTCCAAGGCCGGCGGCGGCTTTACCGACTACAATTTCACCAAGGCCAATCAGGGCGACAAGGTGTTTCCCAAGATCAGCTATGACGCCCAGTTCGCGCCATGGGACTGGTCGATCGGCGCCGGCGTCTATCTCGACGACATCGATGACGCCTTCTACCGCAAGCTCGCTTGGATGGGCGGCGTCGTGGCGGTGGTGGTCGGATTGCTGGTTGCCGCCTCGCTGACCATCGCGCGCGGCATTACCCGTCCGATCGTCTTCCTGGCCGAGGCGATGCACCGCCTGGCCGGCGGCGATCTGAGCGTCGAGGTCGAGCAGGTGCGGCGCCGCGACGAGATCGGCGAGATGGCCGAGGCGGTGCTGGTCTTCAAGCGCAACGCCCAGCGCGTCGACCAGCTGCAGGCCGAGCAGGCGGCGGGCAAGGCCTCCGCCGAGGCGGAGCGCAAGCAGGCCATGATGGCGATGGCGGACAAGTTCGAAGCGGCGGTGGTCGGCCTGGTCCAGAGCGTATCGGCCCAGGCCTCCGAGATCGGCAGCACGGCGGAAGGCTTGTCCGACGGCGCCCGCCGCACCTCCGAACAGGCGACGGCGGCCGCTTCCGCGGCCCAGCAGGCGACCGCCAATGTGCAGACCGTCGCGTCGGCGGCCGAAGAATTGTCGTCCTCGATCACCGAGATCAGCCGCCAGGTGACCGAAGCCGCCATGGTTTCGTCGATGGCGTCCGAGGAGACCGCCCGCACCAACGCCATGGTGGAAAGCCTGGCGTCGGCGGCGTCCAAGATCGGCGACGTGGTCCAGCTGATCAACGACATAGCCAGCCAGACCAACCTTCTCGCCCTCAACGCCACCATCGAAGCGGCCCGCGCCGGCGAGGCCGGCAAGGGTTTTGCGGTGGTGGCTGGCGAGGTGAAGACCCTGGCCAGCCAGACCGGGCGCGCCACGGACGAAATCTCGGCGCAGATCGCCGCGGTGCAGGAGGAGACGCATCGGACCGTCAACGCCATCCGCAAGATCGCCAGCGTCATCGATCAGGTGCGCGAGATCTCCTCGGGCATCGCTTCGGCTGTGGAGCAGCAGGGCGCCGCCACCCAGGAAATCGCCCGCAACGTCCAGGAAGCGGCGCGCGGCACCCAGGAGGTCTCGGCCAATGTCGTCGAAATCTCGACCGCGGCGGCGACGGCGGTGACCAATTCCGGCTATGTGGCGGCGACCTCGGGCAGCCTGGCGCGGGATTCGGAAACCATGCGCGGCGAGGTGATGCGCTTCCTCGAAAGCGTGCGGGCGGGGTGAGGATCACGCCAGGCGGGCCGCGTGCTCCCGCACATGGTCGATGAAAGCGCGCAGCGCCGGCGCCATCTGGCGCTGGCGCGGATAGCAGAGATGATGGCCGGGGAAGGGGGCTGACCATGTCTCCAGCATCGTCACCAGCAGTCCCTGCTCGACCAGCGAAGCGATCCGCCAATCAGACAGGAAAGCGATGCCGACGCCGTCGAGGGCCGCGCGCAGGGCCGTTTCCTTGTCGTTGACGATCAGCGGCCCGTCGACCGCGACTTCGAACCAGGCGCCCTTTTCCCAGAACTCCCAGTGATAGGTGCCGCTGCGTCCGGGCCAGCGCCAGCGGATGCAGCGATGCGCGACCAGGTCGCGCGGGGTGGCGGGCAAGCCGAAGCGTTCGACATAGGAGGGCGCCGCCGCGGCCACCTGGCGCATGTCGGAGCCGAGGCGCACCGCCACCATGTCACGTTCGATCACCTCGCCGATGCGGATGGCGACGTCGTAGCCGCCCGAGACCAGTTCGGCCACCGAATCGTCCAGCGTGATGTCCAGCGTCACGTCGGGATAGGCGCTGGCGAAGCTGGCCAGCACCGGTTCGAGATAAAGCGCCGCCGCGGAGCGGAAAGAATGGACCCGCACCAGGCCGGCTGGCTGGTCCCGGTACTGCCCGACCCCCTCCAGCGCCGCGCCGAGATCGCTCATCGCGGGCACCAGCCGGCGATAGAGCGCATCGCCGGCGTCGGTCAGCGCCACGCTGCGGGTGGTGCGGTTGAGCAGCCTCACGCCGACGCTCTGCTCGAAGGCGCGGACCATCTGGCTCAGCGCCGAGGGGGAAACGCCCAGCTGGTCGGCGGCGCGGGAGAAGCTGAGGCAGCCGGCGACGGCGAGAAAGGCGCGCAGCTGGGCGAAATCGCTACCGGTGATCGGCGTATCCATTTTGAAGTCCTGCTTACAGGTCTTGTGAAAATATCGGCCATTCTGAATTCTCACTTCCAAGAGCATATCTCCCGGCGAAGGAGAATTCATCATGAAGACGTGGTTCATTACCGGTATTTCCCGGGGTCTCGGCAAGGCGCTGGCGCAAGCGGCTCTCGCCCGCGGCGACAAGGTCATCGGCACCACCCGCGATGGGCGCTCGGACGTCGAAGGCGCACTGACGCTGCCCCTTGAAATGACCGACCCCGAGGCCATCGCGTCGGCGGTCGGCAAGGCCTTCAGCCAAGCCGGGACCGTCGACGTGATCGTCAACAATGCGGGCTATGGTTTGCTGGGCGCCGTCGAGGATGCCGCCGAGGAGGAGATCGCCCGGCTGTTCGCCGTCGACCTGTTCGGGCCGTTGCGCCTGATCCGTGCCGCCCTGCCGCATCTGCGCAGCCAGAAGAGCGGGCACGTCGTCAACATCACATCGATCGCCGGCCGCGCGCCGGGCGCGGCCTCGGCCTATTACGCGGCGGCCAAGTTCGGGCTGGAGGGGTTTTCGCAGAGCCTGGCCCAGGAAGTGGCGCCGTTCGGCATCAGGGTGACGACGGTGGCGCCCGGCGCCTTCCGCACCGACTTCCTGTCGTCCCATTCGATCCGAAAGAGCGCGCCGGCCACCGAAGGTTACGGCGAGACCGCCGGCAGGATGCTCGACGCCTTCGACCGCATGGCCGGCCGCCAGCTCGGCGATCCGGTCAAGGCGGCGGAAGCGATCCTGAAACTGGCGGATTCGGAAAAGCCGCCCGTGCAGCTGCTGCTCGGTTCCGACGCCTGGCGGCGCAATCAGGCGCGGCTGGAAGCGAGCGCGGCGGAGATGGCGGAATGGAAGGATGTCACGCTGGGTACGGATTATCCCGAAGGCACCTGATTCGGTTCAACGCCAGGAACACCAAACCGACGCGGCGGTGCACCGACCTCAGAAATCCACGCACCGCCCGCCTTTTTCCCAATCATTGTAGCGTGTCGGTTCGGGCCCCTTGGGCCCGCCGATTTCGCGCGGGGGCTGCTTGGTCGGTTCAGGCTTCTTTTCTTCGTCTTTGGCGTCGGCTGGTTTTTCGCTCAACCGCATCTCCTCTTGTCTGTCGGGGGCAGGCACTTTATGCAATGTCCGTCATGGCAAGCAACGATCCGTCCTCCGATGCCCGCGCGGTCGCGCTCGACGCGCTCACCCAGATCCTGCGCCGGCGCCTGTCGCTCGACGATGCGCTGAAGCTCGACGGCATCGCCGACGCGCGCGACCGCGCCTTTGCCCGCCAGATGGTGGCGACCACGCTGCGCCGCAAGGGGCAGATCGATGCGCTGCTGGCCCGCTGCCTGGAAAAGACCCCGCCGGCGCCGATCGAGGATCTGCTGCGCCTGGCCGTCGCCCAATTGCTGTTCCTCGAGGTCAAGCCGCACGCCGCCGTCGACAGCGCGGTCGAGCTGGCCAAATCCTTAGGCTTCGCCCCGCTCGGCAAGCTGGTCAATGCGGTGCTGCGCCGCCTCGCCACCGAAGGCCCCGACTGGGTCGCGGCGCAAGATCCGGCGTCGCTGAACGCTCCGGCCTGGCTGTGGAATTCGTGGGTCGCGGCCTATGGCGAACAGACCGCGCGCGCCATCGCCGCCGCCCATCTCGAAGAGCCGCCGCTCGATCTCACCCCCGCCGGTTCGGCCGAAGCCTGGGCGGAACGCCTGGACGCGGAGCTGCTGTTCACCGGCAGCCTGCGCCGCGCTTCCGGTGGTTCGGTGGCGGCACTGCCCGGTTTCGACGAAGGCGGCTGGTGGGTGCAGGACGCCGCCGCCACCCTGCCGGTGCGGCTGCTGGACCCGCATCCGGGCGAGCATATCGCCGATCTGTGCGCCGCTCCCGGCGGCAAAACGGCGCAGCTGGCCGCCGCCGGCGCGGTGGTGACGGCGCTGGACAGGTCTGCGCGGCGCTTGACGCGCTTGCAAGAAAATCTCAATCGTCTCAATCTGTCGGCCGAGCTGGTGGCAGCGGACGCTTCGGCGTGGCAGCCGCCCCGGCTTTTCGACAAGGTGCTGCTCGATGCGCCTTGCTCGGCGACCGGTACCTTGCGGCGTCATCCCGACGTCGCCTGGACCAAGCAGCCGGAAGATATCGGGAAGTTGGCAGCCGCTCAGGATCGGCTGCTGGCGGCGGCGTCGCTGATGGTCAAGCCCGGCGGCACGCTTGTATTTTGCACCTGTTCGCTGCAGCCGGAAGAGGGACCCGCGCGCATCGAACGTTTCCTGCGCTCGGATGCGCGCTTCCGCCGCCAGCCTATCGCGGCGTCGGAAGTGGGAGGTCTGAGCGACTTGGTGAGCGCAGATGGGGATATGCGCAGCCTGCCGTGCCACCTGGCCGAGATAGGAGGCATGGACGGCTTTTTCGCCGCCCGTCTATATCGTATCGCCTAAGGGTTCCCTATGAATGTTCCTCGTCCGTTTATCCTTCTCGACCGCGATGGCACCATCAATGTCGAGAAACATTATCTCTCCGACCCCGACCAGGTGGCGCTCTATCCCGGCACCGGCGCGGCGCTGAGGCGCCTGCGCGAACTGGGTTATGGGCTGGCCGTGCTGACCAATCAATCGGGGGTCGGGCGCGGCTATTTCGGGCTCGACGCGGTCGAGCGCGTGCATGACCGCCTGCGCGAGCTGCTGGCCGCCGATGGCGCGTCGGTCGACGGCTTCTTCATTTGTCCGCACAGCCCCGACGAGGATTGTGATTGCCGCAAGCCGCTGCCGGGTCTGGCGAAGCAGGCGATGGAGCGGTTCGGCTTCGATCCAGGCCAGGCGATCATGATCGGCGACAAGGCCGCCGACATCGGTCTCGGGCAGGCGATCGGCGCCGCCACTATTCTGGTACGCACCGGCTGGGGCAGCGATGCGGAGAAGGCGAAGGATTGCGATCCCGACGCCATCGTCGATGATCTGGCGGGCGCTGTGCGCTGGATCGAGGCTCGCAAATGACTCTCTCCGCCCTCGTGGTCGCCCATAATGAGGAAAGCCGCCTGGCCGCCTGCCTCGAAAGACTGCGCTTCGCCGACGAGATCGTCGTCGTGCTCGACAAATGCACCGACGCCAGCAAGGCCATCGCCCGCCAATTCACCGACCGCCTGATCGAAGGCGCCTGGGAATTGGAAGGTCCGCGCCGCAATGCCGGCATCGACGCCTGCCGCAGCGACTGGATCGTCGAGATCGATGCCGACGAGCATGTGACGCCCGAACTGGCCGAGGAATTGCGCAGCGTGGCGCAGCAATCCGGCTTCGCCTATCACGACATCCCGGTCGATAACTGGATCGGCACGCGCCTGGTGCGGCATGGCTGGGGCGCTTCGTTCGGCAAGCCGGCCTATCCCGGCCTGTTCCGCAAGGGCGTCAAGATCTGGGGCAATCAGCGAGTCCATCCGGCCCTGACCCTGACCGGGCGCAAGGGACCGACCTTGTCGAACCGGCTGCAGCATTATGTCGACCGCGACATCTCGGACATGATCCGCCGCTTCGACGGATATACCAGCGCCCGAGCCAAGGATCTGCGCGATTCCGGCGATATCGGCAGCGGGTTCCACAATGTCCGGCGCATCTTTTCGCGTTTCTTCCGCTGCTATGTCAGCCGCGGCGGCTGGCGCGAAGGCGGGCTGGGCTTCCTGATCGCGCTGTTCGCAGCCCTCTACCCGCTGGTTTCCTATTTCAAGGCCAAATACGACACTTCTCCGGACATGTAATACATACAAATCAAAATATAGGTTGGCCATTTAACAGGAAATTCATTTCTCGGCGTGTATTCGGGACGGTGCGATTGTGCGGTGGGTCGCTTTTCACATTATAAAAACTAAAGAATAGCCGCGGAAACTCTCTTGAGGTAGCAAGCTATGCCGATCATGCTCGCGGCGGTAGGTGCGTTCCTTTCAGCCTTTTCCCCCCATCCGCCCGCCGACGATATCGTCTCCCTATCCACATTTGGGGATAGTGCAGCGCAGCGCGCTGGGTGAATTCTCCTCCAGGATGATGGGTAGAAACGGGGCATGGGCAATGGCACCTGCGGATGAGTTCGGCCAGGCAAGGCGGTCATCGGATTCCGCTTTCGGCATGACGACGGAAGGGCGCAAGCTGCACCGGCAGGCGTGGCTGGCCGCGCTTCTGCTGCTGATGCGCGCGGTCGACGTCGTGGTGATCGCCGCCGCCGGCATCGCCGCTTTCTGGCTGCGCAACGGCGTCCAGGGATTGCCGCGCCTCGAGACGGTCGCCATCACCTTCGCCTGCATGCTGGCGGTCGTGGTGCTCAATCTCGGCCAGGCCTACATGATCAGCATCGCCGACAAATTCTGGCCGATGGCCGGGCGCGCCCTGGGCCATTGGGGCCTGGTCGGGCTGCTGCTGATCGCCACCGCCTTCCTGCTGCACGAAACCGAAACCTATTCCCGCCGCTGGGCCGCCATGTGGTTCGCGATCGCCGCGGCAGGCCTGGTCGGCGTGCGCGCGGTCAGCGCCATGATGGTCCGCCGCCTGCGCCGCAAGGGCGATCTGATCACCCGTGTCGTCATCATCGGCGGTGATCGCGGCGGGCTGCAGCTCTATCACCATCTGCGCGCCCATGGTCGCGAGCTCGAGGTGGTGGGCATCTATGACGACCGCATCGACCGCATGCAGGAAGGTGCCCAGAAGCAGGGCGTCACCATCCTCGGTACGGTCGCGCATTTCCTCGCCTGGGCCCGCTACGCCCGGGTCGATTGCGTCGTGATCGCGCTGCCCTGGACCAGCGAACACCGGCTGCGCGAGATGATCGAGGCGCTGCAGGCCCTCGACATCGAAATCCAGATCTGCCCGGAAGGCCTGGGCTTCGTCGTGCACAGCTTCCCTTTGCTGCGCAATTCGGTCGCCACCTCGCTGGGCGGCCTGCCGATGTTCAGCGTGTCGCGCCGTCCGCTCGATGGCTGGGGCTGGCTGATCAAGGATATCGAAGACCGCCTGCTGATCACCCTGCTGGCCCCGATCGTGCTGCCGATCTGTCTGCTGATCGCCCTGGCGATCCGTCTCGACAGCCCCGGCCCGGTCCTCTTCAAGCAGCAGCGCAGCGGCTTCAACGGGCGCAATTTCTGGGTCTATAAATTCCGCACCATGCGCGCCGCCGACAGCGTTCCCACCGGCGTGACCGTGGCGACCCGGCGCGACGATCCGCGCGTGACGCGGGTCGGCAGCTTCCTGCGCAAGACCAGCCTGGACGAGCTGCCGCAGCTGATCAATGTGCTGAAGGGCGAGATGTCGATCATCGGGCCGCGTCCGCACGCGGTCGACCACGACCAGCAATTCGCCCGCATCATCCGCCAATATTATGCCCGCCACCGGGTCCGCCCCGGCATCACCGGTTGGGCCCAGGTCAACGGCCTGCGCGGCAGCGTCGAGGAGGAGGAGCAGATCCGCCGCCGCGTCGCGTTCGATCTCTGGTACATCGAGAACTGGTCGATCTTCTTCGATCTGCGTATCCTGCTGATGACCCCCTTCGTCGGTCTCGTGAACCGCAACGCCTATTAAAGCTTCACCGTGATCCTCGACGTCCAAGACCTGCCCGACGGTTTCAGCCTGGACGCCGATATCTGCATCGTCGGCGCCGGCCCGGTGGGTATTTCACTGGCGCTGACGCTGGCGACGGGGGGGCGGCGGGTCCTGCTGCTGGAAGGCGGCGGACCGGCGCCCGAGCCGGACAGCCAGGCGCTCTATCGGGGTCAGGTCGACGCGGCCGGACTGCATCCGTCGCCGGATCATTACCGCGAGCGGCGCTATGGCGGGTCCAGCACCATCTGGGGCGGCCGCTCGATGCCCTACGATTCCATCGATTTCGAGACGCGCCCCTACGTGCCGCACAGCGGCTGGCCGATCGATCTTGCTGCGCTGAGCCCGTTCTATGGCGAGGCGGTCAGGCTGTGCGAGGCCGGGCGCGACGCCTTCACCATCGAAACCGCCTTCGACACGCCGCGCCGGCCGATGATCGAAGGGTTCGACGGCGAGCATTTCACCACCAACACGCTGGAACGCTTCAGCTGCCCGACCGACTTTGGCCATCGCTATCGCCATAAGCTGGAAGCGGCCGAAGGCCTGCAGGTGGTCCTGCATGCCAATGTGACGGATATCAGGCGCTCGGAGACGGGGAGCGAAGTTACCGGCCTGACGGTCCGCTCGCTGGCCGGGCGGCAGGGACAAGTGTCGGCTGGACGGGTGATCCTGGCTCTGGGCGGGCTGGAGACGGCGCGCCTGCTGCTGGCCAGCCGCATCGGCGAGCGGTTGGACGCGGTCGGACGCTATTACATGTGCCATATCGCCGGCACCATCGGATCGCTGAAATTCACCGGCCCGCGCGACAGCGTGTGGAACGGATACGACGTCGCCGACGACGGCAGCTATTGCCGGCGCCGCTTCGCCCTGCGCCCGGAGGTTCAGCGCCGGCTCGGCATCGGCAATTTCGTCGCGCGCCTGCACCACCCGCGCATTCCCGATCCGCGCCACCGCAACGGCATCCTGTCGGCGCTCTATCTGGCCAGGCCGATCATCCCTTACGAATATGGCAAGCGTCTCTATGGCGACGAGGCTGGGGGATTGGGCCGATGGCTGGCCCACGCCGTCAATGTCGCCACCGATCTGCCCGCGACTCTGGGCTTCCTGATCCATATGCTGCGCGATCGCCGCCTGGCCGAGCGCAAATATCCCTCGATCGTGATCCGCTCGAAATCGAACTCTTTCAGCCTCGATTTCCATGCCGAGCAGGTGCCCGATCCTGACAGCCGGGTGGTCCTCACCGATGAGGTCGACGCGCTGGGCATGCCGCGCCTCAAGGCGGATTGGCGCTATGGCCGGGCCGATGTCGAGACGGTCAGCCGGTCCCTGGCGCTGCTGGCCGGGGATATCGAGCGTTCCGGCACCGGCCGCTTCGACTACGATCCGGCCAGCGTCGAGAGCGAGATGACCCGCTATGGCGCCTATGGCGGCCATCATATCGGCACTGCCCGGATGGGCAGCGATCCGGCCTCCAGCGTGGTCGATGCCGATTGCCGGGTGCATGGCATCGATAATCTCTATGTCGCCGGTTCGGCAGTGTTCCCGACCTCCAGCCAGGCCAACCCCACTTTGACCGCCGTCGCCATGGCTTTGCGGCTGGCCGATCACCTGAAAGGAAGCCAGCCGTGACGAAGCGAATCCTGGTGCTGGGCGGCGACGGTTTCATCGGCAAACATATGGTCTCCGCCCTGGCGGCCAGCGGCTGGGCGATGCCGGTCGCGGCCGGGCGCCGCGCCCGCGCGGCAGCGCCGGGAACCGAGCGGATTCAGCTCGACGCGACCGATGCCGCAGCGCTGAAACGGGCGCTGGACGGTGTCGACGGCGTGGTCGATTGCATCGCCGGCGGGGCGATGGTCGATGTCGCGCGGAACCTGTTTTCTTCCGGCATCGACGTTCCGGTGGTGCATCTGAGCTCGATGGCGGTCTATGGCTCGGCCGTCGGGCTGGTGACCGAGGACGCGCCGCTCAAGGCCGATACCGGACCCTATGCCCAGGCCAAGGCCGAGGCGGAAAAATTGGCCGCCGCCTATCCGCGCGCGGTGATCCTGCGGCCGGGCTGCGTCTATGGTCCGGGCAGCACGCAATGGAGCCTGCGCATCGCGCGGCTGCTGCGGGCGCGGCGGATCGGCGATCTCGGCGCCGGCGGCGATGGATGCAGCAATCTGGTGCATGTGTCGGACGTGGCCGCCGCGGCGCTGGCCGGGCTGCGCCTGCCCGCCGCGCAGGGACGGGCCTATAATCTGGCGATGGACGGCGCGCCGAGCTGGAACGATTACTTCCTCGACTTCGCCCGCGCGCTGGGCGCGGTGCCGATCGTCCGGCTGTCGGAAAAGCGCATGACGCTGGAAAGCAAGCTGGTGGCGGCGCCTCTGAAGATCCTCGAGATTCTGGCCGGCAAGGCCGGTCTCGCCCGATTGATTCCGCCGCCCATACCGCCGTCGCTGGTGCGAACCTGGCGGCACGAGATTCGCCTGTCGCCGGCCCGGGCCGAGGCGGAGCTGGGCATCGTCTGGCGCGATCTGGCGGCCGGTCTGGCCGAGACCGCCGCCTGGATCAATTCGGTGGCGGCGTAGCGGCCGGTTTGGATTTGGGCTTCGGTTTCGCCTTGGGGCGGGTCGATTCCGCCTGGCCGGCTTCCTCCTGGCGGAGCTGCGCGCGGACGCAGCGGTCGAGGATGTCGTAATCCCCTTCGCGGTCGACCTTGGCCCGCAGATCGCAGTCGCGCTGGATGTAATCCTGCGCGCCGGGCCAGACCCGGCGGACCGATTCCAGCGCGTCCCCTTGTGCCGCCAGGCAATTCGCCATGGTTTCCGCTGAAAGACCGTCCGGCGTGTTGGCCCGGCGGCTGCACAATCCGTCCAGGTCGTAGCGCGGCGGCCGCTCGTCCGCCAGGACCGGCGCGGTGCCCAGCAGAGCCAGCAGGATCAGGAAGCGGATGGTCATGCCGTGCTCCAGGGGACGATGCCGAGGGTGCGCCGGGCGGCCATTGCCGCGCCGACGCCATTGACCAGGATCGCCAGGGCGGCGGCCAGGGCGGCGCCATCATTGAACCACAGCGGCGACAGCAGCGCGCAGCCGGCCAGCAGGGCGGCCAGCGCGGCCAGATTGACCCGCCGCAGATCGGCAAGGTGGCCGGTCATGCCCAGCAATTCGGGCAGAGCGGTGAAACAGGCGGCGCCCAGCTGGCCGAGGGCGAGGATGCGCAGGGTCAGGGCGCCATCGGCAAAGCCGTGTCCCAGCAAACCCAGCAGCATCGCCGGCACCGCCAGCATAACCAGCACCGGCCCGATCGTCAGCCCCAGCCCCAATTTCACAGCGTGGCCGGCGGCGCGCGCCAGGCCCGGCCCGTCGCCGGCGGCATGCAGTTCGGCGAAGGTCGGCGCCGCCATGCCCGCCACGCCGCTGATCAGCACATTGGTCAGCAGGGCGATGCGCCAGGCCAGGGCGAACAGGCCGACCCGCGCGCTGTCGGCGACCATGCCGAGAATCAGGGCGGGCGCCGACGAGATCGACAGCTGGGTCAATTCCAGCGTGAACAGCGACAGGCCCGGCCGCAGCAAGGGCGGAGGCGGCGCGCCGGGGGCGGAGGGATCGGCGAAGCGCAGCAGCAGCAGGGTGCCGGCCAAAGCGGCGAAGGCGAAGCAGCCGGCGATCAGCAACACTGTCTCGACGATTCCGCCGGCGGTCAGCCAGGTCATGCCGCAGAACAGGGCTGGCCACAGCCAGGAATAGACCATCTGGGCGAACCCGACCCGCTTCAGCCCGGCCAGCCCGCCGCCCGCCGCGGTGGACAGGTTCTGCGGCAGGATCGAGAGGGCGCCGAGGGCGATCGGCAGGGCGAGGTTCGGCTTGGCGAGAATCCAGCTGGCCAAAGGATGGGCTGCCAGAGCGAGGGCGGCGGCGACCAGGGCCGAGGCGATGGCGATCTGCAGATAGCCGCGCGCCAAAATACGCCGCACATCGCCGGGCCGGCTCTCGGCGCGCGCTACCGCCACCTGACGGGTCATGGCCTTGTCGATGCCCAGGCGGCCGAGGCCGGCCAGCAGGGTCATCAGGCTGAAGACGATGTAGAAATCGCCGGTCCGGTCGACCCCCAGCCGCGCCGCCACCAGCAGATGGAAGCCATAGCGGCTGGGCAAATCGAGCAGGCGGACGCCGACGCTGACCAGCGATCCGCGCATCAATCCCCGGCCGGCGGCGGTTTCCATATCAGCCGGCGGCGCCGTGCAGGACGAACAAAGTCGCGCTCTGCGGGGGCAGGGTGACGGCGTTGCCGCCGAAGCGGAAGGCGGGCAGGGCGGCGATATGGCCGTCGGCCAGCTGATAGACCTCGGCGTCGCCATGATCGCTGAAATGGGCGAGGTCGAGCTTGACCGAGGCCGGGGCGTCGAGCTGCTTGTTGATCACCACCACGGTCAGGGACCCGTCCTTGCGCAGGGCGGCGAAGGCCGACACCGTGTCGGGATCGGGCGTTCTAGCCCGCACGCTGGTGTCGCCGAAGGTCGAGTTCCTGCCGTCGTAATTGCGGTAGAGCTTGAAGGCGAGATAGGTCGGGCTGCCGGTCGGCGGCGTCGCCCAGCGTGTCGCCATGTCCAGGCCTTCGCGCCCGAAGATGCCGAGGATGTCGGCCTGGGTGGTGCCGCCATTATTGGTGTTCTCGCCGCCCCAATTATATTCGGTAACGGCGATCGGCGTGCCCGGCTGGTAATAGGTGTCGACCCATTTGCGCAAACGGGGGATCAGCGCCACCGTATCGTTGATCCAGGTGGTGTTCTTGTAAGCAGTGTCCCACAGATCGCGGGTCGAGCGGTTGCGCTGCAGCTGCATGGCCTTCGATACATCGTCGCGGTCGTCGTGATATTCGCCGCCCTGCGGATAGTAATGCACGCTGATCACGTCGACCGGATGGCCGGCCTGCTTCCACTGGGTCAGCAGCCAGGGCAGGTAATCCATGCCCTTGGTCTGGTCGCGCCGGTCGGGCGCGTTGTCGAAGCCGTGCTCGTCGGCATATTGCTGGTCGAAGCCGCTATGCAGATAGGCGCCCCAGCCCCATTCCTCCGGGGCGACGATCTGCGCACCCGGATCGACCGACTTCACCATGGCGGAATAGTCCCGTACCTTGTCGGCGATTTCCTTGGCATGCGCCCCGACCGGATGGATGTCGCGGTGGATGCCGTGCCAATAGCCCGGCTCGTTATCCATCAGGAAATAGCGGACGCCGCCCTTGTCGGCGGTTCCCCATTTCGCGGTCAGCGCCTCGATCCAGCCTTTCTCGTCGTCCGGGCTGTCGGGTTGATTGGCGTCGGTCGGGTCGTTGCCGACGATGGGTGATCCGTCCAGGGTCTTGCCGTTGCCGGCGTCGGTGAAGCCGTGCTCGTCGAAATCCTGCTGCAGGCCGTATTTGCCGATCGCGAAACTGGCCAGCGTCTTGCGGTCGCGATCCAGTTTGGCGACCCAGCCGATCATCGGCACGGTCAGCATCGGCTGGGCCCCGGCCGCCTTGGTCAAAGCGACGAAGCCGTCGCCATGCTGATCGAAGATGTCGTCGCCGCAGGCGGTGCTTTCGAAGAACCAGTCCCGGCCGGCATTGCGGGCGTTGATCCGCCAGTTATAGCGGGTGGCGCTGTCGCCGCCGGTGCGGTTGAGCGGCACATTCAGCTCGGTCAGCTGCGCGGTGGTGGCGAAATTGAGCCCGTAGATCAGCGGATTGATCGGCTTGCGGTCCGCCTGGGTGTCGATCGCGACAATCACCGTCTCCGCGCCCTGCGCAAGCGGCGGGTACAGCGCCGCCAGCGCCAGCACGAGGATCGGGAGACGCATGCGGGCCTTCATTCGGACTCCTCCGTTCGCTCGGCGTCGTATTGCTGCAGCCACTGCCAGACATAGGCGTAGATGGCGAGAATCACAGCGGTTTCCCCGGGCGTCAAGGTTGGGGGGTAGAGGTTGGAGATCAGCAGGACGTACAGCAGATAATCTTGCAGGGCGGCCAGGAACAGGCTGTCGATGCGCGGTTTCAGCTGGCGCTGATAGAACAGCATGCCGCGCACTTCATAAGCTATGAACATCAGTGCGCCGATGATGCCGAATTCGAAGACGATGCCCAGCCAGGTGATGTCGGCCAGGAAGAAGGCATGATCGAAAAAAGCCGACAGGCTGTCCTTGCTGGTCGGGCTGATGGTGCCGACGCCGAGCAGCCAGTGGAGGGGATTGATGCCGAGAAAAGCGGTGGCCTTGAGGATGGTTTCCCAGCGCACACTGAAGCCTGAGGAGGGATCGGTGCGGAAGATGCTGGAGAGATAGCCGAACGAAAAGCTGGCCACCACGCCGGCCAGGGCGATGCCCGAAACGGCGTAGCGCAGAAAGCCCCGCGTGACGAAGAAACCGTTCAGCACCACCACGCCGGCGATGCCGACCAGCATGGCGCGGGTCTTGACGATTCCCATGGTGATGGCGATGCCGATCGCGGTGGCCAGCAGCGGGCGGAAGGAGGGGCGCTGCAGGAAGCGCCGATAGAAATAGAAGATGGCGACCATCGAGAAATACATCGGCATGCGGACGCGGTTGCCGCGATTGTCGGTGGTCAGGATCGGCGAGGCGCCGATCGGATAATTATCGCTGTACCAGGATTGCGGCACCACGGCCCAGATGATCACCAGGCTGACGAAGGTGATGATGCCCAGGATCAGAAAGCCGGCCATCAATTCGCGCAAGGTCGGCTGCAACAGAAGCAGCAGCCCCAGAAACGAGAAGAAATAGAGCATCGGCAGCAGCTTCACCTGGGCGGTGAGGCCGGTGAAGAAATCCTGGTCGAAGGTGAAGATGGCGGCGAAGCTCGGCACCAGCATCAGCCACAGGAAGGAGGCCAGCACCTGGCGCGTCATCGGCACCACCGGATGGCGGAACACGACGAATACCAGCGGCAGCGAAAGGATCGGGAACGCCTTGGACAGCGACCACAGCGGTATCAGATCCTTCATGTAGTGGAAGATCTGGCCGAACATCGGCAACGCCACCAGCAGCACCGCCATCACGCCGGGGCGCAGCGGCGTCCTGTCTGCGTCCGCCGCCAGCCGGGTGTCGCCGTATTCTTCGCCGGACTCGTCCTCTTCGACCTCGTTCAGCGGTTCGGCATCGAGTGACTCAACGGCCATGCTGCTCAGGTTCCGGCTTCAGGGCGTCGTGGTGGTGGTCGTGTTGGCGCCCGGATTGGGATTCGTATTGTTGTTGATCGTGTAGCTGAAGCCGCGCTGGAAGGGCAGGGCCTTGTTGATATATTCGTCGATCCACAGATCGACTTCCGCGATGGTGGTCTTGGGCACGAAAATGGTGTCCTGCGGCCGCAGCGCGACCGCCTGGGTCTTGTCGCCGGTATGAATCAGCTCGTCGAGATCGACCACCCGCAGCAGCGTCTTGCCGTCCGGACCGCGGCGCACGATCACCACCGAATGAGTGCGCGCACTGTCCAGCGCGCCGCCCGCCGCCAGCACGGCCTGCAGCGGGTCCATCTTGTTCTGCAGCGGAATGACGCCGGGGTTCTTCACCTCGCCGCCGACATAGATCACCTGGGCATAGCGGCGGATGCTGATCGACACCGAGGGTTTGCGCGCGATCTTGCGGTCGGTCAAAGCCTGCGAGATGGCTTCCTCGACCTGGGCCGAGGTGCGGCCGGTGGTCGAGACGGTACCGGCGACCGGCAGGGTGAAGCTGCCGTCGGGACCGACCGGTCCCTCGTAATTCAGTTCCGCATTGAAGGGGAACACCACCGACAGATCGTCGCCCGGGCCGATGATGTAAGGCGGCGGGGCCTCGGTCATCGAGTCGAATGCATCGGTCTGCTGATAGCGGGGAGAGACTTCCGGGCCGCAGGCAGCGAGGGAAAATAGCGAAATTACCGTCGCAATACGCAAAAAATCCTTCATGGCCCGGCCCGGCAAATACATGACAACAAGCAACCTCATAGCAAAATCCTTGCGGGAGGTGGTAGAATTTTAATAGATGTCGATGTAACACATTCCTTGTCACTCAGGCCTTATGGCACTTTTGCAAACCGGCCGTGATCAAAATTTGACAAGTTAGAATTCTTTAAGCGGAACCGAGCGAAGATTAAGCGAGAATGCCCGTTTCTCCCAAGACGATCGCCGCCAGCAAGACTGTGTCGGCCCCGCCGCGACTCGCGACCCGCGATTTCCTAAATACCTTCTTTTATTACCACTGGACGGCGACCTCCGCGATCCTGGCGATGCTCGGACTGGGCCTGCTGGTCGCCGTGGCCGTGCCGGCTTCCTACCGTGCCGAGGCGCGCCTGCTGACGCTCTATGCCGGCTATTACAACATGCAGCTGGACCAGGCGGGCGGCCGCGGCGGGACCGCCGACTTCGCGGCGGGCCAGATCGTCAGCGTCGAGGCGCAGATCCTGTCCAGCCCCGAACTGCACCGCGCCATCGTGCAGGATGAATTGGGGCCGTCGGCCAGCCAGGAGGCGCTCGACCGCGCCGTGCGCCGCTTCGAGAGCCATCTGTCGATCGAGAAGGTCGAGACCGCCAACGTCATCGAATTGTCCTACAGCGACAGCGATCCGGTCCGGGCATCGAAGACCCTCGACCGTCTGATCGAGCATTATTTCCGCCAGCGCGCCGGCGTCTTCACCGAGGGCCGTGTCGCCTTCCTGGTCGAGCACCGTGACAAGGTCCGCACCCAGCTGGACAAAGCCAACGCCGAACTGATCGCCTTCCAGCGCAGCCGCGACGTGGTCGACATCGACGGTCAGATCGCCAGCGCCGTGTCGCTGAACGCCCTGTTGAAGCAGCGCGCTCTGGAGAACCAGGCCTCGCTGATCCAGGACAATGGCTCGCTGGACAGTTTGAAGAAGGAATCGGCCTCGGTTCCCGCCAAGATCGAGCTGTTCGAGGATAATACCGAGGCGGCCCACGCCATCGACACCATGCAGCTGACCTTGCTGCAGCTGCAGTCGCGCCGGGCCGACCTGTTGTCGCGCTATATGGCGGAATCGCCCTTCGTCGAGCAGATCGACGAACAGATCGCCGACGTGCAGAAGGCGATCGACCAGCATAAATCCGGGGTGATCAACGCCGTCCGCTACGGCCACAACACCTATTACGATACGGTGCAGGACCGCATCGTCCGCCTGACCTCCGATGTTGCCGGCGAACAGGCCCGCAAGGAGACCCTGGACGACCAGCTGAAGGAAGCCGACGAGCGCCTGCAATTCCTGATCACCACCGCCAATCAGCTGCACCGCCTCGAGATCGACCGCGACCTGCTGGCCGACAGCTTCAAGAGCTTCTCGCGCGAGGTCGAGCAGGCCCGCATCCAGCAGAATCAGGCCGATACGTCGAGCAGCACCAATGTGCGCATCATCCAGGCGCCGGTTCCACCCACCCAGCGCAGCAATCCGCCGATCCTGTTCCTGGCCGCCAGCCTGGTGGCGGGCATCATGGCGGCCGGTATCTCGGTGCTGGTGCGGACTTCTTTGCGCGAAACCTTCCTCAGCCCGGAAGAGATCGAGCGCTCGCTGGGCCTGACGGTGCTGAGCGCGCCGATCCACCCCGACAAGGCGCCGCCGCCCATGGTGCGCGAGGTCGGGCAGCGCTTCGCCTGGCTGTATCGCCGCTTCAACCGCGAGGGTGCCGTATCGGCGCCGCCTCTGCCGCCCCGCAGGATGCCGCGCGCAGAGCTGGGCCGCATGGTGTCCGCCATCAACAACAGCACGATCGGCACCGACGGCGTCTCGCATACCGTATTGCTGCTGTCCTCGCGCGCCGATGACGGCATGGACGAACTGACCGTGGCGCTGGCCGAAGAGCTCGAACGCCGCTCGACCCGCCCGGTGCTGATCCTCGATCTGACGCCGAAGGGCGAGCTTTACGGCCAACCCGACCAGGATGGCCTGCTGTCCTGGCCGGGCGAGCCGGGTCCGGCGCCGTCCTGGCGCGGCACCGACAAGCGTCCCTCCAGCAGCGCCGATGCCGAAGCGGTGTTCTCCTTCAACGCGGTCGAAGGGCGCTACATCATCGTCGGCCGCCGCCGTCCGGGCAGCTTCCTGCCCAGCGGGCGGCAGAGTTCGGGCCTGTTCGAGTCCCTGCGCCAGGCGCATGATTACATCGTGCTGCGCGTGCCGCCGGTCAGCCAGTCCTTCGCCGGCATCGAGGCGGCGATCCTGGCCGACGCCACCGTGCTGGGCGTGCGCGCCGAAGCCACCCGCAAGCCGGTGGCGCTGTCGATGAAGACGCAGGTTCTCGACACGGGCGGGCGGATCGTCGGCGTGGCGATGACCTATCGCCACAGCTACATTCCTTCGTTCGTCTACCGCTTCCTGTGATGCCGCGGAGGCCGCCGCCATGAGCAAGATCAGCGCCATATTGCCGGTCAAGACCAAGGGCCGGCATTACGCCGACAATATTGCGCGGTGCGATATCCTGTTCTCGTCGCTGCGGAAGTTCACCACGCCCGACGTGTTTTCGAAATTCCTGATCATCGTCCCGCATGACGAATTCGCCGAGGCGCAGGGCTACGCCAAGGCGTGGAGCGATTTCCCCGTCGAAGTGATCGACGAGGCCGAGCATTTCGGCGCCTTCAAGGAATTCAGCCAGCCGCACCAGATCCGGCCCTGGCACCGCCAGCAGATCATCAAGCTCTACACGCCGGCGCTGATCGACACCGAATATTTCATGGTGTTCGACCCCGACGTGTTCGCTACCCACCACTTCGACGCCGACACCCTGCTGCCGGGCGGCCGCGCCTTGACCTATCTGCAGCCGCGCCTGCGCGAGCCGCATCTGTGGCGCCCGTCGGCCGGATTGCTGAAGCAGGATGCCCATGTCGAGCGCGACGGCGTCTGGTGGACGCCGACCATCCTGTCCTCGACCCTGTGCCGCCATCTACACCGCCGGCTGGAAGAGCTGTATCCGGAGCGGGACTGGATGCGGACCCTGCTGTCCAATTACATGATCGATTGGACCGAATATACGCTCTATTGGCTGAACGCCGAGCGGGAGGGGCTGCTCGACCAGTATCATGTGGTGGCGCAGCCCGGCCAGCGCTCGATGCACGCCTCGGAAAGCGTGTGGAACGTCGAGAATTTCGAAGGGTGGGATGCGGGTCGCCATTTCGCCGAGGAGGCGGACGGCCTGTTCGCCGTGATCCAGAGCAACACCTTCGTCGAGCCGAAGCGGGTGGTCGAGAAGCTGCAGCCCTATTTCCCGATCACCATCCAGCCCTATGACCGCCACCAGAGCCTGGGTCTGCAGGCCCGCGAACTTTACTCGGCCGTGGCCCGCCGCGTTCTGGGCCTCCTGCACCGGGGGCCATGATGCGGGCGCGGTTTCTCGTGCTGCTGCTGGGACTTCAGGCTGCGGCCTGGGCTCAGGACGCGACCATCCAGCAGCAATTTCAGATCTATGCCGGGCCGCTGCACCGCGACTATCTCGGCTGCCTGAATTGCAGCCAGTTCGATCCCAAATCGGTATGGGACGGCTATGGCGCGTTCGGCTGGGACAATGCCTATGCCGACAACAGCCGTTTCGCCACCTACCGCGCACCGCACGGGCGCTATTCCGCCTGCGACAAATTCGCCGCCGATCCGCCGATCCTGATCGACTGGTCGCTTCATCATTATGGCGTGCTCAATCTGTCGGAGACGCGGTCCGACAGCGTGTGCGGTCCGCACGGGACCCCCAGCATCTGCGAGGGGCTGAAGCGCGCCTGCGCGATCAGCCAGGGACAGCAGGTCACCCAATGAGCCGTCGGCGCATCTTCGGTTTCGCGGTCAGCCCGCTGTCGGCGGAAGAGATCCGCGACACGGTGATCGGCGAGGCGCCGCCCGGCGGCGGAGTTGGGCTGGTGGTGACGCCCAACATCCAGCATGTCGCCCTGCTGGGGCGCGATCCGGCCTTCCGCGCCGCCTATGACGGCGCCGCGGTGATCGTCTGCGACGGCTTTCCGGTTCATTATTATGCGCGGCTGCGCGGTGTGCCGACGGCGGGCCGCGTGACCGGATGCGCCATCACCGACGCCGTGATGGCGCTGAGCGGATTTCCGGAAAGCCACCGCCTGTTCTTCGTCGTGGACAGCCAGGCCACCGTCGATGCGGTGCTCGATTGGGCCGGGCAGCGCGGGCTGTCCGGCCGGATCGCGACGGCGGTGCCGCCTTTCGGCTTCGAGCACGATGCCGGCCAGAGCGAGACACTTGCCAAGGCGATCCGCGACCATGGCACGACGCTTCTGTTCATGGCTGTGGGGGCGCCGAAAAGCGAGATATTCGTCCATCTGCACCGCGCCTTGCTGCCCTCCTGCTGGGCTCTCTGCATCGGCCGGGCGGTCAAGACGGCGCTGGGGCTGGTGCGCCGTCCGCCGAAGGTTTTCACCCGATTCAATCTCGAATGGCTCTGGTGGCTGACCCAGGAGCCGGTCCGCATCGCCGCGCGCTGCAGCGTGTCGGTGCCGGGTTTCCTGGCCGCCGTCGCCCTGGATATGGCCCGCACCGAATGACCCAGCCGCCCCGCATCTTCGGACTGGAGATCAGTCCGTTCACCGCCGCCGATGTCGCCCGCAAGGTGATCGAGGAACCGCCGCCCGGCGCCACGCTCGGCCTGATCGTCACGCCGAATATCCAGAATATCGCGCTGATCCATGAAAATGCCGCGTCGCGCGCCGCCTATGACCGCGCCGCGATCACGGTCTGCGACGGGTTTCCGGTGCATTACTATGCCCTGCTGCGCGGCTGTCCTTCGGCCGGGCGCGTCACCGGAACCGACATCACAAATCTGATCATGAGCCGGACGTCCTTTCCCGATCGGCACCGCTTCTTCTTCGTCGTCGCGACCGAGAGTCTGGCCGGCGCCGTGCGGGATTGGGCTGTTCAGCGCGGATTGGGCGACCGGGTCGCCGCCGCCGTGCCGGATTTCGGCTTCGAGCGCGATGTGGGGAAAAGCGAGGCCCTGGCGACGGCGATCCGCGAGCACGGCACCACCGTTCTGTTCCTCGGGCTGGGCTCGCCGAAAAGCGAGGTCTTCGCCGATCTTTACCGCGCGAAGCTGCCGCCCTGCTGGGTCTTGTGCATCGGCCAGGCGGTGAAGATGGCGCTGGGCCTCACCCCCACGCCGCCCGTCGCCGTGAAGAAATTCAATCTCGAATGGGCCTGGCGGATGATGCTCGAACCGCGCCGCTTGATCTGGCGCTATGTCAGCTCGAGCGTTCTGTTCGTCATCGCGGTCGTGCGGGATCTCTCCCGCTGAGCAAAGCGAGCTGTTCGGGAATCTCTGTCTGGGCCCGTTCATAGGTCTCGGGCACCCCGATATCGATGAAATATCCCTCGCGGACGACACCCTGCACCTTCCCTTGGGCCGACAGGACGGGCAGCACGTCTCGTTCGAGCGAGCCGGTGGCCGGAAGGGCGTCGAAGATCCGCTGGCTGAACCGGTAGATCCCGGCATTGACCAGCCCGGGACCGGGACCAAGCGGGCGTTCCAGGAAGCTCGTTACCTTGTTTCCATCCAGGGTCACCACGCCGGACCGCGACGCGTCGGGCAGCAGGCGCAGGGTCAGAATGGCATCGCACTCGTCCCGCAACGGGGCTTTGGGCAGGGTGTGCAGATCGAAAGCGAGCCAGCTGTCACCATTCATCATCAGGAAATCGCCATGCACCAGACTGCGCGCGTGATGGAGCGCCCCGGCGGTCCCGGCCCGGTCCGGCTCGACGGCGACGGTCAGTGTCATGCCGAAGCGGGCAGCGACGGGATTGTCCTGGGCATAAGCGGCGATCTTGGGTGCCGCGAAGGCGGCCAGCAGCACCACGTCGTGGATGCCGTGCCTCCCCAGTTCGAACAGCAGCACGTCGAGAAAGGGGCGCCCCGCGACCGGCAGCAGCGGTTTGGGGGTCGAGGCCGTCAGAGATCCCAGCCGGCTTCCCAGCCCGCCGCACAGAATCAGCGCTTGGCCAGCTTTACCTGCCACGACTCGCACCCCTTGTTGGTGAATTTGACCGGCGACGCGATGGCGCCGGCGGCGTTGAGGGCCTCGATCACGTCGATCCGCTCCTCGGGGCGAACCAGGAACATGATGAAGCCGCCGCCGCCCGCACCGGACACCTTGCCGGCATAGGCGCCCTTGCCGCGGGCGATCTCGAACAATTCGTCGATGCGCGCATTGGTGACGCCGGTGGCGGTCGCCTGCTTCGAGATCCAGGAATGATTGAGGATGGCGCCCATGCCCTCGATGTCGCCTTTCAGCAAAAGGCTTTTCATCTCGGTGGCGTCCTGCTTCAGCTGGTGCATCGCCTGCAGGGCCGCCTCATTGTGCGTCTCCAGGGCGGATTTCTGCCGGTCGACGATCTCCTTGGAGCTGCGCGACTGTCCGGAGAAGGCCACCACCATGCTGGATTCGAGCTCGTCGCCGATCCATTGGGCGATGCGCAGCGGATTGACGATGACGCGGTCGTCGCGCAGGAACTCGATGTAATTGGCGCCGCCGAACGCCGCGGCATATTGATCCTGCTTGCCGCCCGACAATTTCAGGTCGCGCCGTTCGATATCGAAGGCCAGGCGGGCGATGTCATATTGGCCGAGCGGCAGATCGAGCATCTCGCGGAAGGCGCTGACCAAAGCCACCACCAGGGCGGAGGAGGAGCCGAGGCCCGAGCCCATCGGCGCGTCGACCGAAGTGGTGATGGTCAGGGGGATGTGCTTCCCGCCGTTATAGTCGCGGATGATCCGCTGATAGACGCCGCGATGCAGGGCCAGTTTCGAATCGGCGATGCCGCTCGGATCGTCGAACTCCTCCTCCTCGCCGAGATCCTTCGCTTTCAGGACCAGGCGGTTGTCCTGGCGGGGATTGAGGAAGGCGAAAGCATAGCGGTCGATGGTGCAGTTCAGCACGGCTCCGCCGTAATCGTCGCTATAGGGGGAAAGATCGGTGCCGCCGCCGGCCAGACCCAGCCGCAGCGGCGCGCGGGCCCGGAAAACCACCGTTGAATACATTGACTACCCCGCATCATCGACAGGAAAGCCATCATACGTGCTGCCGGCGCCGTAATGAAGGCGAAGCCGCCGCAATTGCGGCCCAAATACCTTGCTTCCATCGTAAAGAAGACATGGGCGGCCTCTAATTCTAATGGCGTCGACGGGATGATCCCGAGACACCAAGAAATGGAGCACCAGCCATGTTGAAGACCGTGTATTCCGCCCTGGCCGTCACCGCCCTTCTGGCGGGCACCGCGAGCTTCGCCGCCGACCAGACCAGCGCTCCCGCCACTACCGCCCCGGTCGCCGCGACCGCGAGCACCACGACCTCGACAGCTCCCGCCGCCACCCCGGCCAAGGAGACCGTGAAGGCCACCAGCCATCACGTCGTCAAGGCCAAGGCCACCAAGGAGGCCGCCGCGCCCAGCACCGAGAGCAGCGCGACTCCGACCGCCAAGAAGTAAGCGATGAACCGGCCCGGCCCCCCGTCCGACCATGGGGGGCCGGGTCAGGTCATGCGTTACGAGGATTCAGGCCTGAGAACGATGAACCACTGGCCGTTATCCCAGCGCATGCGCTGGTCTTTCCGCTGCCAGACGCCGTTGGCGTCCTCCTGCCGGCCATATTCGACATAAAGATCGGGCAGATCGCGGCCCGGCACCCGGATCGGGGTCACTTCGCCGCCGCAGAACTCACCCCATTTGTCGCGCCGCAGATCGGGCGTCACCGTTCCATAGATGGTGAATCTGTACTGCCCGCAGGGCTCATGCACCGGGCGGCGCACGATGAAGACGAAATCGACATGTCCGGTGGGCGCGTAAAGCGCGTCCGCGTCGGTAAGCCACTCCGGCCATTGACGGGGATCGGCGCCGAATTCGTCGGCCAGGGCCGCTTCGGCCAGGTCGCGGTCGCCCTCGGCGAGGGTGTCGAAACCCTGCCAGTAAAGGATGCGGGCCTGGGCGGCGGAGGCGAAGACAGCGGCCAATACCAGAACGCATAAGAACTTCTTCACCGAACCAACCTTTCCGCCACCTTTCGCATAGCAGCAAAAGGTGAGGCTCCCGCTGCCAATGTCAAGGGCCCTGAACGGGCCAGCCCGTCGCGGCCGAACCGGTCGCGCACCGCCTCGCGCAGCCAATGCTCGGCCTGGCGCCGGCGGCGCTCGGGGCGGGCCGCGGCGCGGGCGGCGAGACCGGCGTCGATCTGGTCGTCGAGGGCGGCCAGACCGGTGGGATCGGCGTTGGATATCAGCAGCACCGGGCAGGTTTCTCCACCCGACAGGCCGAGGGCGCCGTGCACATCGGCCTTGGCGCGCTGGGCGGCGGCGCCGAGATCGGCCTTGGTGACGACGACGATGTCGGGAATTTCGGCGATGCCGGCCTTCATGAATTGCAGGCTGTCGCCCGAGCCGGGCTGCACGCAGAACAGCACCAGGTCGGCGATGTCGGCGATGTCGGTCTCCGACTGGCCGACACCGACCGTCTCGATCAGCACGCGGTCGTAGAGCGCCCGCATCAGCACCATTGCCCCAACGGTCAGCGCGGCCAGGCCGCCCAGGCGATCCCGCGCGGCCATCGAGCGGACGAACACGCCCTGATCCTCGGGGTCGGTGGTCAGTCGGGTACGGTCGCCCAGCAGCGCTCCGCCCGAACGGCGCGAGCTGGGATCGACGGCGACGCAGCCGATCGTGCGGCCTTGCGACCGCCAGCGCCGGATCAGCTGGTCCATCAAAGTGGATTTGCCGACGCCGGGCGGTCCGGTCAGGCCGACCACCTCGGCGCGCGGTTCAGCGTAAGCCTCCGACAACAAGGCCAGCATGGCCGGATCGTCGGGTTGGCTTTCGAGACGCGCCAAGGCGCGCGCCAGGGCCGGTTTGCCGCCGGCCCTCAACTCGGTCAGTCCGCTCAGGACTGGGCCAAGGCCGCCTGGGCAGCGGCGAGACGGGCGATCGGCACACGGTAGGGCGAGCAGGACACATAATTCAGCCCGACCTTCTGGCAGAAGCCGATAGAGGCCGGATCGCCGCCATGCTCGCCGCAGATGCCCAGCTTGATGTCCGGGCGGGTCTTGCGGCCGCGCTCGACGGCGATCTCGATCATTTCGCCCACGCCTTCCTGATCCAGGCTGGCGAAGGGATCGTGCTCATAGATGCCCTTCTGGCGGTAGATTTCCAGGAACGGGCCGGAATCGTCGCGCGACATGCCGAGCGTGGTCTGGGTCAGGTCGTTGGTGCCGAAGCTGAAGAAGCTGGCGGTCTCGGCGATCTGGGCGGCCTGCAGACAGGCGCGCGGCAGTTCGATCATCGTGCCGACCATATAGTCGATACGGGTGCCGGCTTCCTTGAAGACCTCTTCGGCCATGCGATCGACCGCATCCTTCATCAGGTCGAGCTCCTTTTTGGTGCCGACCAGCGGGATCATCACTTCGGGCATCACCGGATTGCCGGTCTTCTTCGAGACCTCGACGGCGGCCAGGAAAATGGCGCGCGCCTGCATTTCGTAGATTTCCGGATAGGTGATGCCGAGGCGGCAGCCGCGATGGCCCAGCATCGGGTTCGCTTCATGCAGCTGCGCGTTGCGGGCGCGCAGGGTGGCCAGATCGGCCCCGGCGGCCTTGGCGACTTCCTCCATCTCGGCTTCCGAGGTGGGCAGGAACTCGTGCAGCGGCGGGTCGAGCAGGCGGATCGTCACCGGCAGGCCCTGCATGATGTCGAACAGCTCGACGAAATCGTCCTTCTGAAAAGGCAGGATCTTGGCCAGGGCGGCGCGGCGCCCGGCTTCGTCGCCGGCCAGGATCATCTCGCGCACCGCGACGATGCGGTCGGCGTCGAAGAACATATGCTCGGTGCGGCACAGCCCGATGCCTTCGGCGCCGAACTTGCGGGCGGTGCGGGCGTCGAGCGGGGTTTCGGCATTGGCGCGGACCTTCAAGGTGCGCACTTCGTCGACCCAGCCCATCAGCGTGGCGAAATCGCCGGTCAGCTCGGGCTGCACGGTGGGAACCTCGCCCAGCATGATCTCGCCGGTCGAGCCGTCCAGGGTGATGACGTCGCCTTCCTTGATGGTTTCGCCGCGCACGACCATCTGCTTGCCGCGCGTGTCGATGCGCAGATCGCCGGCGCCGGCCACGCAGGGACGGCCCATGCCGCGCGCCACCACGGCGGCGTGGCTGGTCATGCCGCCGCGCGAGGTGAGAATACCCTGGGCGACATGCATGCCGCCGATATCCTCGGGGCTGGTCTCGACGCGGACCAGGATCACCTTCTCGCCGCGCTGGGCCCAGCTTTCGGCATCCTCGGCGGTGAACACCACCTTGCCCGACGCGGCGCCCGGCGAAGCGGGCAAAGCGCGCGAGATGGTCTTGCGCGGGGCGTTGGGGTCCAGCGTCGGGTGCAGCAGCTGGTCGAGCGCCATCGGATCGACGCGGGTGACCGCCTTCTTCCTGTCGATCAGGCCTTCATCGGCCATCTCGACGGCGATCTTCAGAGCGGCGGCGGCGGTGCGCTTGCCCGAACGGGTCTGCAACATCCACAGCTTCGACTGCTGGACGGTGAATTCCAGATCCTGCATGTCGGCGAAGTGCTTTTCCAGGCGGTCGCGCACGGCGCACAGATCGGCGAACACCGCCGGCATCACTTCTTCCATCGACGGCGCGGTGGCGCCGGCTTCGGTACGGGCCTGCTTGGTCAGATATTGCGGGGTGCGGATGCCCGCCACCACGTCCTCGCCCTGAGCGTTGACGAGGAATTCGCCGTAGAACTCCTTGGTGCCGGTCGAGGGATTGCGGGTGAACGCGACACCGGTCGCGCAATCGTCGCCCATATTGCCGAACACCATGGCCTGGATGTTGACGGCGGTGCCCCATTCGGCGGGGATGTCGTGCAGGCGGCGATAGGTGATGGCGCGGTTGTTCATCCAAGAGCCGAACACGGCGCCGACGGCGCCCCACAGCTGGTCCTCGACCGACTGCGGGAACGGCTTGCCGAGTTCTTCGGCCACCTTGTCCTTGTAACGGGCGACGACGTTCTTCCAATCGTCCGCCGACAGGTCGGTGTCGAGGCGCAGATCGCCGTCCTGCTTCACCTCTTCGAGGATGTCCTCGAAATGGTGGTGGTCGACGCCCAGCACCACGTCCGAATACATCTGGATGAAGCGGCGATAGCTGTCATAGGCGAAACGCGGATCGTTCGACCCCTTGGCCAGACCTTCGACGGTCTGGTCGTTGAGGCCGAGATTGAGCACGGTGTCCATCATGCCCGGCATCGAGGCGCGGGCACCCGAGCGGACCGAGACCAGCAGCGGGTTGGCGGTGTCGCCGAACTTGGCGCCGATGATCCGCTCGATCTCGGCCATGGCGGCCTTGACCTGGTCCTTCAGGTCGGACGGATACTGGTTTCCGTTGGCGTAATAATAGGTGCAGACCTCAGTGGTGACGGTGAAACCCGGCGGCACCGGCAGGCCGAGATTGGCCATTTCCGCCAGATTGGCGCCTTTTCCGCCCAACAGGTTCTTCATGTCGGCCCGCCCCTCGGCGGTACCGTCTCCGAACCGATAGACCCACTTGCTCATCTGCGTTGCTCCTTAAGCTTACGCTATCCTTCGATCGCCGAGAAATCGGCGGTGTTGTTCATCAAGTCGCAAATCCGGCCCAGCAAACCGAGGCGGCGCTGCCTTTCCTCGGCCACGGCGCTGTTGACCGTGATCTTGTCGAAAAAGGCATCGACCGGCGCGCGCAGCTTGGCCATCGAGCCCATCGCCGCGGTGAAATCCTCACCCGCCGCCGCAGTCTCGGCCTTGACCTGCGTCAGGGCGTCGTTGAGGGCGTTTTCTTCGGTCAAGCCGCCGGTGAAATCATGCCGCGTCGAAATATAATCGGTCCCGTCCTTCTGCCCCTCGATCCGCGCGATATTGGCGGCGCGGCGATAGGCGACGACCAGATTGCGCCCGTCGTCGCTGGCCAGGAAGGCGTCCAGCGCCTTGGCCCGCGCCTCAACCCGGTAGAGATCGTCGTCGGCCCCACGGAAGGCCGCGGTGATGCGGTCATGGCCGACGCCCTTGTCGCGGAGATGGTTCTTCATACGGTCGGCGAAGAATAGCGCCAGCTCGTTGGCCACGGTTGTGGCATCGGTGGGCAGTGCGGCATAGAGGCCGTGCGCGAACATAAGTGCTTCGCGCAAGCTGATCCGCACCCCGTTTTCCAGGATCAGGCGGATGATGCCCAGCGCGGCGCGGCGCAGGGCGAACGGGTCCTTCGAGCCGGTCGGCTTTTCGCCGATGCCGAAGAAGCCGGCCAGCGTGTCGATCTTGTCGGCCAGCGCCACCGCCACCGAGACCGGCCCGGTCGGGCAGGCGTCGGTCGGGCCGAGCGGCGAGTAATGATCGCCGATGGCGTCGGCCACCGCCGCGGTTTCCTTGTCCTTCAGCGCGTAATAGCGGCCCATGATGCCCTGGAGTTCCGGGAACTCGCCGACCATGTCCGACGACAGATCGGCCTTGGCGAGGTATCCGGCGCGGGCGGCCTGGGTCGCATCGGCGCCGGTCAGCCCGGCGATATGGGCGGCCAACTTGGACAGGCGGGCGGCCTTGTCGGCCACCGTTCCGAGGCCCTGGTAATAGAGGCGGTCGGTCAGCTTGGGCACCCAAGCCTCCAGCGGATGCTTGAGGTCGGTATCCCAGAAGAACTTGGCGTCGGACAGGCGGGCGCGCAGGACGCGCTGATTGCCCGAGACGATCTGCGCTTCGGCCGACTTAGGCATGTTAGCCACCACCAGGAAACGGTTGGCCAGCGTGCCGTCGCTCTTCAGCAGCGAGAAATATTTCTGGTGCGAGCGCATCGAGGTGACCAGCACCTCGTCCGGCACCGCCATGAAGCCTTCGTCGAAGGTGCCGGTCATCACCGTCGGCCATTCGACCAGGCCGGTGACCTCGGCCAGCAGGCCGTCATCTTCCTTGAGGGTCAGGCCGGCCTTCGAGGCGGCTTCACGGGCCTGGTCGAGGATCGCCTGGCGGCGCTCGGCCGGGTCGAGCATCACCGAAGCCTTGGCCAGCTTGCTCCGGTAATCGGCGGCGCCGGTGACGGCGAAGGGGACCGGCGCCAGGAAGCGATGGCCGCGGGTTTCGTTGCCCGAAACGACGCCGCCGAACTCGACCGGCACCACCGAACCCGCGAACAGGCAGAGGATGCTCTGCAGCTGGCGGACCCAGCGCACGGTGCCGGTGCCCCAGCGCATGGATTTCGGCCAGGGGAAGGCGGCCATGGTCTGTTCGACCACTTCCTTGATCACCTCGGCGGTCGGGCGGCCGGTCTTTTGGATCACCGCGAAATAGAAAATGCCCTTGCCGGTGTCGCGCTGTTCGCACTGGTCCAGCGTCAGGCCGGCGCCCTTGAGGAAGCCTTCCAGCGCCTGTTCCGGCGAGCCGACGCGCGGGCCGCGGCGTTCCTCGGAAATATCCGGGGTGGCTTCCGGCAGGCCGTCGATCACCAGCGCCAGGCGGCGCGGGGTGACGTAAGACTGCGGCGCCTTGAAGGTCAGGCCCTGCTTGGACAGGCCGTCGCCGATCATCTGGGCGAGATCGGCGGCGGCGCGCGCCTGCATGCGGGCGGGGATCTCTTCCGAGAAGAGTTCGAGCAGAAACTCAGCCATTCTTACGCCTCCTCACCGGCCAGCCAGCCTTCGCAGCAAGCCTTGGCCAGGGTGCGGACGCGGCCGATATAGGCCTGGCGCTCGCTGACCGAGATCACGCCGCGCGCATCCAGCAGGTTGAAGCGGTGGCTGGCTTTGATGCACTGGTCATAGGCCGGCAGGGCCAGCTTGGCGTCGAGCAGCGACTGGCACTCCTTCTCGGCGTCTTCGAAATGGCGCAGCAGCATCTCGGTGTCGGCGTAAGTGAAATTGTGGTGCGAATATTCGACCTCGGCGCGCTTGAACACGTCGCCATATTTGACGCCGTTGCCGTTGAAATCGAGGTCATAGACGTTCTCGACCCCCTGGATGTACATGGCCAGGCGTTCCAGGCCATAGGTCAGCTCGACCGCGACCGGATTGCATTCGATGCCGCCGACCTGCTGGAAATAGGTGAACTGGGTCACTTCCATGCCGTCGCACCACACTTCCCAGCCGAGGCCCCAGGCGCCCAAGGTCGGGCTTTCCCAATCGTCCTCGACGAAGCGGATATCATGGGCGTTCGGATCGACGCCCAGGCGCTTCAGGCTTTCCAGATACAGCTCCTGCGCATTGGCCGGCGAGGGCTTCAGCAGGGCCTGGAACTGGTAATAATGCTGCAGGCGGTTGGGGTTCTCGCCATAGCGGCCATCCTTGGGGCGGCGCGAAGGCTGCACATAGGCGGCTTTCCACGGCTTCGGGCCGAGGGCGCGCAGGGTGGTGGCCGGATGGAAGGTGCCGGCGCCGACTTCCATGTCATAGGGCTGCAGGATGACGCACCCCTGTTCGGCCCAGAAGGCCTGCAAGGTCAGGATCAATGACTGGAAAGAGGGCGCTGGCATGGCGGATTTTGGGGGTTTTGTGAAAGAGCGCGACAACTTACTGGCCGCTGCCGGGGCGGGTCAAGCGCAGTGCAGCATGAGGGGTGGGGAAAACGTTATCGGGGGACACAATAATCGCGGGATTGGCCGCGCTGGAGGAGCGAAGCGCGCGACCCCGCATGCTGCGCATGCAAACTTGAATGATTCTCGGCAAAGCCAAGGTGGGGTGTGGGGGCGAAGGTCCCAAGGTTCCGGGCGGCGGCGAAGCCGACGTCTGGAATGGACCGGAGGGAGGCTGCCCCACCGCAATTAAAGACAATTTGTTTCGAATTAACGTCTTTTGTCACAACCAGGTGACAATAGACATAAAATGATTGCGTTCTTGTAGAAACACGGTCATGGTGACTGTGACGAGCATCACTCGTCGTTGAGAAAAAACGATACTCTTGAGAAGACACCTCAACTTGCAGGCGGGCGGCTCTCCCCTTCGGGCCGTCCGCCGAATTCCTTCCTGAGATATCAGTTATTTCCTTGCGCTCTGCGGCATTGCAGCGCCGTTTTCCTTTTTTTCCGCCTGTCTCCCCGTGTTATAAGATCGCATCATGCGCAGCAGGGATGTGTTTTCATGACGGTCAGTACCGGCTACGAGGTCAAACCGACTTCGTTGCTGTCTCGTGAGTTCGTCAGGGAGATTTGGTTCTTCCGCCGGCTGATCGGCCTGTTCATCTGGCGGGATATCATCGTCCGGTATAAGAACACTCTGATCGGCGCAGCCTGGTACGTGCTGCAGCCGCTGGCCATGATGCTTGTCTTCACGGTGTTCTTCGGCGGCATCTTCGCGCGCTATATCGGCCCCTTGCCCTATCCGGTGTTCGCTTATGGCGGCCTGCTGCTGTGGCAGCTGTTCAGCCGCTCGCTGAGCCTGGGGTCGACCAGCCTGATCTATTTCGGTCCGATGCTGGGCAAGGTCTATTTTCCGCGCATCATCGCGCCGGCCTCGTTCGTGATCGGCACCTTGTTCGATTTCTTCATCACCTCGGTCCTGATGGTCGTGCTGATGGCGGTCTACGGCATCACGCCCAAGGCCACCACCCTGCTGGTGCCGTTCGTCCTGCTCTTCACGCTGATGTTCTCGATGGGGTGCGGTTCGATCCTCGCCGCCGTCGATGCGCGCTACCGCGACATCAGGCATGCGGTGCCCCTGATGATTCAGGTGTGGATGTTCTGCACGCCGGTGATGTATCCGATCTCTTATATTCCGGAGAAGTGGCGGCTTCTCTATTCGGTCAATCCGATGGTCGGGCTGACCGAGGCCTTCCGCTGGATGATCCTGGGTGTCGGCGATCCGCCGGCCACGGTGATCCTGGCGATGTCGGCCGGAGTTTCGATAACCATGTTCGTCGTCGGCGTCCTGTTCTTCCAGAAAGTTCAGGGTACGCTGGTGGACACTTTATGAGTTCCTTGGGGAGGGAACTTTGAGCGAATTCGCAATAAGAGCGAAAGGCCTGGGCAAGCAATACCGGCTCCGCGACGTCGGCGGGATGTCGGAGCTCGCCGCCAGGGTCGCTCGTCGATTCGGCAGGGGCAAGGACGCCAAGGCGACCCATTTCTGGGCGCTGGACGATGTCAGCTTCGACATCCGGAAGGGCGAGGTCGTCGGCATATTGGGCCATAACGGCGCCGGCAAGAGCACGTTGCTGAAGATTCTCACGCGCATCACCAACCCGACCATGGGCAGCGCCTCGGTGCATGGGCGGGTCGGCATGCTGCTGGAAGTCGGCACCGGTTTTCACGAAGATTTGACCGGTCAGGAAAACGTTTATCTCGGCGGCGCGATCCTGGGCATGACCCGGGCCGAGATTCATGAAAAGTACGAGGATATCGTCGCCTTCGCCGAGATGGACGGCTTCATGGACCTGGCCGTCCGCCATTATTCCTCGGGCATGAAGCTGCGCCTGGCGCTGTCGGTGGCGATCCATCTCGACGCCGAGGTGATCTTCCTCGACGAGATCTGGGCGGTGGGCGACCACGCCTTCCAGCTGAAGACCTGGCACCGCATCGAGGAACTGATCGCCTCGGGCCGCACCTTCGTCATCGTCGCGCATAATCTGGAAACCATCGGGCGCCTGTGCACCCGCTGCCTGCTGCTCGATCATGGCCGCCTGACCATGGACGGCAAGCCGGGCGAAGTGATCGCGCAATACCGCCTCGAACTGCGCCAGCGCAGCAAGAGCCAGCGCGCCACCTCGGAATCGGTGATGCTGCAGAGCATCGACATCGCCGGCACCCAGCTGATGGCCGAGAATCTGGCGATGGGCGATCTGCTCGATTGCCGCATCACCCTGATGGCGCAGCGTCCGGGCCACCTCAAGATGGCGACGATGATCCGCGACAATTGGGGCAAGGTGATCGCCGCCGGCGAAGCCGAGCATGGCCGCTGGACCTCCGTTCCGGTCGGTGCCGGCCGCAACCTGTTCCGCTGTCAGCTGCCGGTGGCCTTGCCGGCAGTGGGTGCCTACGAGCTGGTGGTGCAGATCGCCGAGGGCGACGCCATGATCACCACCGAGCTGCCCTTCACCGTGGTCGAACGCGAGATGCTGGTGAAGGACGAGCACGGCCAGGACCAGGCGGTTCCGGCCCTGCCGATGATCTGGGAAACCGACGAGGACGCCCAGGCGGCGACCGTTCGCCTGGTGACCAGCGGCTAATCCATCGGCGGCTATTGCGTATATGACGCAAGGATTACCGGGGCAGCCACGCCTGGAACATCAGCACCGTCCACAGCGCATATTGGTGATTACGCCGCCCTGACAGGTGCTCCTGCCAAGCGCGCGTGATCGGCTCTTCCCGCAAATAGCCCTGGGCGCGGATTTTGGCCGGGTCGAGCAGGTCGGCGGCCCAATCCTTGAGCGGGCCGCGCAGCCAATGGTCGATCGGCACGCCGAAGCCCATCTTGGGGCGTTCGATCAGCGATTGCGGCACATGGCGGTAGAGAATCTGGCGCAGCAGCCATTTCGAGCTCTTGCCGCGCAGCTTGGCATTGGCCGGCAGGTGCCAGCTCTGTTCGACCAGACGATGATCCAGCAAGGGCACGCGCACCTCCAGCGCCGCCGCCATGCTGGCGCGGTCGACCTTGGTCAGCACGTCGTCGGTCATATAGGTCAGCATGTCGTAGCCCTGCATGCGCTCCATGGCGCCCAGGCTGTCGGGAAAGCCCGAGGGCAGGCGTTCGGGCTCGGTGCCGCTTATCATCAGTTTGGCCGGATCGGGCCACAGCGAGATCAGCCGGCGGTAAAGCGCGTCGAGATCGGCGGAGCCGGCCACCGAAGCCAGCTTGTAGAGCTTGTCGCCGGGCTGGCCCAGACCCTTGGGCAGGAACGGCCCCAGCAGCCTGTCCCAGGCGGTCGGCGAGGGCAGGGTCAGGCCGGCGGCCAGGGTGGCGCGCAGCGGATGGGGGAGGGTCTTGAGGCGCGGCCAATGACGCTCGGCCAGGCGATAGCGGTTATAACCGCCGAACAATTCGTCGCCGCCATCGCCGGACAGGGCGACCGTCGCGTCGTTGCGGGTCAGCTGGCAGATCAGCGCGGTGGGGATCTGCGAGCTGTCGGCGAAGGGCTCGTCATAGATGGCCGACAGGCGCGGCACCACCGACAGGGCTTCCTGCGGTCCGACATAGAATTCGGTGTGGTCGGTGCCGAGATGTTCGGCGACGGCGCGGGCGAAGGGCGCTTCGTCATAGCCGGCCTCGCGGAAGCCGATCGAATAGGTCTTCACCTTGCGCGCCGAATTGGCCTGCATCAGCGCCACCACGGCACTGGAATCGACGCCGCCCGACAGGAACGCCCCGACCGGCACGTCGGCCACCATGCGCCGCTGCACCGCATCGGCCAGCAGACCTTCCCAGCGCTCGATCGCGTCGCCGGGCAGCGGCTTGGCGCGGTCGGCGGTGCCGGCGCGCATGGCGTCGCGCACATCCCAATAACGCTGATGGCGCGGGTCACCCTCCATGCCGATCGTCAGCATCGTGCCGGGCTCCAGCTTCGAGATGCCGCGATAGATCGATTTCGGTGCCGGAACGTAGGCGGTGCGCAAATAGGCGGCCAGCGCGTCGCGGTCGATCTCGGCTTCGCAGGCCGGATGGGCGCGCAAAGCCGACAATTCCGAGCCGAACAGGACGGTCTCGCCGAAGCGGCCCCAATAAAGGGGTTTGATGCCCAGCCGGTCGCGCACCAGGGTGAGGGTGCGGGTCTGGCGGTCCCACAGACCGATGGCGAAAAAGCCGATCAGCCGGCGGACCGTCTCTTCCAGGCCCCACACCTCACAGCCGCGCAGAAATATTTCGGTATCGGAATGACCCTTATAGCCATCCGGCGGCGGCGGCAGTTCGGCGCGCAGATCCTGCCAATTGAAGATCTCGCCATTATAGGTCAGCACATAGCGCCCGGCGCTGGCGACCATCGGCTGATGGCCGGCCGGCGAGAGATCGATGATCGACAGGCGCCGATGACCGAGAGCGATGCCGGTTTCACTGTCGGTCCACACGCCGCGGTCGTCGGGGCCGCGATGGGCCAGGGAATCGGTCATGCGGAAAGCGGTCTGCTGCGCCTCGGCGGTGCCGAGGCTGGCGCGGCGATCGAAGAAACCGGCGATTCCACACATCTCAGGGGGTTCCCATCAGGCTGCGATAGATCTCGAAATGCATCTCGACGACGCGCTCCTGGCCGAACCGCGCTTCGGCGCGGCGGCGGGCGGCGGCGCCCATCTTGTGGCGCAGAGCCGGTTCGACCGCCAGGCGCTGCATCGCCTCGGCCAGGCCGAGGGATTCACGGGCCGGCACGATGAAGCCCTCGGTACCGTTCTCGATCACCTGGCGGCAGCCGGTGACGTCGGTCGTGATGATCGGCCGGGCGCAGGCGGCCGCTTCCAGCAGGGCCTTGGGCGTGCCTTCGCGATAGGAGGGCAGCACGGCGACGTCGGCCTGGCGCCAGATCTCGACGATATCGGTGCGGTGGCCCAGCCACTCGACCTTGCCATCCTTCTCCCAGCCGCGGATTTCGGCTTCGTCGATCGAACTGGGGTTATGCGGATCGGGCGAGCCGACCAGCCAGAGCGTGCCGTCGACCTGCTTCATCGCCTCGACGGCCTCGCGTACCCCCTTATCGGCCAGGATGCGGGCGACCAGGGCGAAGATCGGCGGCGTGTTGTCGGGCGGCGGCAGAGCCGGCAGAGCCTGCAGATCGACGCCGGAGCCGGGGATCAGGGTGATCGTCTCGGGGGTCGCCGCGCCCAAAGCCAGCATCAGGGCGCGATCATCGTCATTCTGCACGATCGTATGCGTGTTCGGCCGGCGCAGCAGCCAGCGCAGCAGCGAAGACAGCGCGAAGCGCAGCAGCCTTACCTTGGCCGAGCCGCCGGTATAGGCATAGCCCATGCCGGCGAGGGCGCTGACGGTGGCCTTCTGGCGGGTCAGCCAGGCGATCAGATTGCCGTAGATGACCGGTTTGACCGCGACGCAGTGCAGGATGTCGGGGCGGTGGCGGATCAGCACGCCGGTGAGGGCGGCGAGCGCCTTCAACTCACGCCAGGGATGGACGCCGCCGCGGTCGAGCGGGAGCGGTTCGAGGAGAAAGCCCTCGTTCTCGATTACCTCGGCCTTGGTGGTGACATGGGTGGCGATCACCACCTCCCACCCGGCGTCGCGCGCGGCGCGGGCCAGTGGAAGGCGGTGCGACAGGAACGCCCAGTCTTCGGTGATGAAATAGACGATCTTCGGCATGGTCAGATGCCGAAGAAAGCCTTACCGATCCGTCCGGGTCAAGCGATCCGGTTATCTTTGGCGACTTTCGAGTACCAGTAGCCGGAATCCTTGATGGTGCGTTTCCGGTCATGCTCGAAATCGACATAGATCAGGCCGAAGCGCGCGGAATAGCCTTCGGCCCATTCGTAATTGTCCATCAGGCTCCAGCAGTGATAGGCGCGCACCGGCACGCCGTCCTTGATGGCGCGCGACAGCTGGCGCAGATGGGCGTCGAGATAGGCGATGCGCTTTTTGTCATGGACGCGGCCCTGGTCGTCGGGACCGGTATTGTAGGCGCAGCCGCTTTCGGTGATCTCGATCGGCAGCCCGCCGGTTTCTTTGGTCATCACCTTGAGGATTTCGTAGAAACCCTCGGGCCAGATGTCCCAGCCGAGATCGGTCTTCTCATGCGGACCATCGGCCCACAGCGCCTTGGTGTTGAGGCCGGGTACGCCATTGCCTTCCGGCGCATCGGACACGGTGAAGCGCGAATAATAGTTCAGCCCGACGAAATCGAGCGGCGCGCGCATGATCTTCTCGTCGCCGTCCTTGAAGCCCAGCAGCTCGTTCTGGCGGTCGGCCTGCAGCACGCCCTCGGGGTAATGGCCGCGGAGGGGCGGGTAGAGGAACCACAGGTTCTGGAACTTGGTCCAGCGCTCGGCGGCGGCGCGGTCGGCCTCGCTCTCGGTGGCCGGCATCATCATCGAGACGTCGAAGGCGCCGCCCACTTGCGCGTTCGGCTGATGGCTCTTGATGACGCGGAAGGCCATGCCCTGCGCCAGATTGACGGTGTGGGTCGCCTTGACGAAGTTCAACGGGTCGGTCTTGCCCGGCGCGTGGCGGCCGGCCCAATAGCCGACGCCGGTGAAGGTCTTGGGCTCGTTGAAGATGGCCCACTGGCCGGCGCGGTCGCCCAGATGCTGCATCACCAGGTCGACATAGTCCTCGAACCGGCCCGCCGTGTCGCGGTTCGGCCAGCCGCCGGCATCTTCCAGCGGTTGCGGCAGGTCCCAGTGATAGAGGGTGGGGAAGGGGCGGATGCCGGCCTGGTGCAGCTCGTCGATGAAGCGCTTGTAGTAATCGACGCCCTTCATGTTCACGGCGCCCGTGCCGACCGGCTGGATGCGCGGCCAGGCGATGGAGAAGCGGCATGTCTTCATGTTCATCTTCTTCATCAGCGCCACGTCTTCGCGGTAGCGGTGATAGGTGTCGCAGGCCACGTCGCCGGTGTCGCCATTCTTGGTCTTGCCCGGCGTGTGGGAGAAGCGGTCCCAGACCGATTCGCCGCGCCCGTCTTCCCGGGCGGCGCCTTCGACCTGATAGGCGGCGGTGGCCGAGCCCCACAGGAAGCCGGCCGGGAATTCGGCGGGGGCTTCAGCGGTGGACGCGGCAAGGGCATGTCGGGGGGCGGCGGTCAGCAGCCCGCCTGTCAGGGCGAGGCCTGACTGCAGAAATTCACGGCGTTTCATGGGCGTTCCTTCGGGCTTATCGGGTTGCACGCCCCGGGGTTGGCTCCCCGGGGCGGAACCCGACTATGCCACAGAAGAGCGCCTCGTCATAGACAGCGTTGTCTATATCCTGGACAGCGCTATCTACGCCTGGGTTCCTCCTTATGCTCCGGCGGCGGGTGCTGCGGCTGGGGATGCTGCTGCTGGGGCTGCGGATGCGGCTGCTGCGGCGGAGGCTGGGGGTGCGGCTGTTGCGGCGGTGGCGCCACCGGATGGGGCGGCTGGGCCTGGGGCACCGGCTGGGGCCGGGGCGCGGGCGTCTGGGGTGCCGGATGGGGAGGCTGGCGCGCCGGAGGGGCCGCCTGAGGCGCGGGGTGCGGCGCTTGCGGCGCGGGAGCGGGAGCCTGAGCGGCGGGATGCGGCTGAGGCTGGGCTTGCGGCTGAGGTGCCGCCGCCGGCGCCTGGGCGCCATGCGCGGCAGCGGCGCCGGGCGCGTTGAAATGCGCCGCCTGCGGCGTGGCGGCGATCGGCGGCCTGCCATGGTTCTGATTGGCGAACAGGCTGCGGTCGGCTTGGGCCGCCTGCTGATGCTGGGCCTGCAGGGCGACCGGCTGGACGTGGTTTTCGTGTTCGGCCATGCGGTCGGCCTGGCTGGGCTGGGCCCTTATACCGCCCGCGCCGCCATTATAGCTGACATTGTTGACCACGGTGTTGTGGACCACTGTCTCGTTATAGACGTTGGTGATGTGGGTGCTGCCGAAATTGTTGACCGTGTGGTTATAGGCGAAATGGTCGCCTTCCCAGCGGCCGCCGTGATAGCCGTCGCCGGAATAGCCGAAGCCATAGGCCACGCCGCCATAAAAGCCGACATGCGGGCCCCAATAGCCGGGGTGGAAGCCATAGCGGCCGTCGATCCAGCCCCACCAGGGCGGGGTCCACAGCAATCCGACCGAGGGCGGCTGCACCCAGGTGCCGGGCACCCAGTAATAGCCGTCCGGGCTCCAGGCCCAATAGCCGGGGGTCCATAGATAGCCGGGTTCGGGAATCGGCGGCTGGTCATAGACCGGCAAAGGCGGCGGGGCCTCGCCGACGGTGATGCTGACCTCGAACTGGGCCAGCGCGGGCGTCGCCAGCAGCCCGATCAGGGCCGCGGCCGCCAGAAGGTGAACTCTCATAAGGGCGTCTCCTCTTCCTTTACGCCCTGATGAGAACCGGCGCGCCGCCTCCTTGAATGACGTTGAGCGCACCCGGGAACAGCGAAGCGGCGGTTCCATCGGGCAGATTGAGATGCCTGATCACGGCCGGGCCGAGCACGGCACGGAAATCGGTGGTTACCGCCAGATCGCGCTGCTGATAGAGGCGATCCTGGGACAGACCCGGCCAAGTGCCATGCACCTTGCCGCCCACCACGCTGCCGCCCAGCAGCCACATCACATTGCCGTGGCCATGGTCGGTGCCGCCGTTTCCGTTCTCATGCGCCGTACGGCCGAATTCGGACATCACGACAATTAATGTATCCTGATAGGCGGGCCCCAGGCCGGTGACCAATTTGGACAAGCCTTCACCCAAAGGCTTCAATCGATTGGCCAATTGGCCTTCGGCGGCGCCCTGATTGACGTGGGTGTCCCAGCCGCCCAAGCCCAGGAAGGCGACGCGGATGGCGGGGTCCTGGCGCATCATGCGGGCCAGACGCGCGGCGTCGTCGGGGAAGCCCTGCGGCAGGGGGGCGCCGTTATTGGCGACCATCTGCTCGTGATCGTCTTCCATATCCGCGGCCATCTGCTTGCGGGCTTCCATTCCCTGCTGGAAGGTGCGGCTCATCTTGTCGTCACCGCCATAAAGCTGGGCGAAAGCGTCCGCAACGGCGGGCCGGTCGATCGCCAGCGGCTTTTCGGCGGCGTTGCCCAGGGCAATATTGGCGACCGGCTGCGGGCCGGTCAGGATGCGCGGCATCTGCGGCCCGAACGACACGGCTTGAGCCGCGCTATGCGGGCCGGGCAGGGCGCCCAGCAGCCGATTGAGCCAACCTTCGGAGGTGGCGCCGCGTCCCGGCGTGCCGTTTTCCATGTAAAGCTGGGCGTCGAAATGCGAGCGGGTCGGATCGGGCGAGCCGCAGGCATGAACGAAGGCCAGGGTGCCGGCCTGCCAGTGCGGCATCAGCGGCGCCAGGGCCGGATGCAGACCGAAATGGCGGTCGAGGTCGAGCACGCCATTGTCGCGGCCGGGCGGCTTCAGCGCGATCGAGCGGCGCAGATCGTAATAGGCATCGTCGCCATAGGGCACGACGACCGACATGCCGTCCACCGCGCCGCGCAGGAAGATCACGACCAGGCGCTTGCCGTGGGCGGGTTCGGCGGCGCGCAGCACCCAGCCGGAACGGCCGAAAGGCAGGGTCAGAGCAGCCCCGGCGGTCATCAGGAAATGTCGGCGGTTCATAATGTCACCTGTACATGAAGTCCGGGCTGCCCAGCAGCAGCGCGGTGCGCAGGCGCGGGTCGGCGCTGGCCAGCGCCTTCTCGGTCTGCGGCGACAAGGCGGTTCCGAGCGTACTGCGCACGGAGGCCTCGTCGATGGAAACGGTGTCCTTGCCGATCCGCCCGGCCCCCAGCGCGGTGGCGAAGGACAGGCGCCGGGCCATCGAATCGGGATTGAGCCAGGCGCTTTCGACCTGCTTGTAGCCATCCGGCGTCTCGATGCCATAGATCGGCTGGCCGAGCTGACGCAGCTGGCCGAACAAAGGCTGCGGGTCCGCAGGCGTCACATTGCCGGCGCGCAGGGCCGAGACGACATATTCGAACGGCGTCTTGTATTTCTTGCCGGTTGCCTCGGGCGCCCAGAATTCCGGGCTTTCGAACATCGTTCGCAGCACTGAGGGCATGTCGCCGCGCGTCTTCATCCAGGTCTGCGCCATGCGGTCGACCAGGGCCTGGGGCGGCTGGTCGGCGACGAAATATTGCGCCAGCTGAAAGGACAGATGCCTGGCCGTCGACGGATGGGTGGCGAGGATCGACAGAGCCTCCTCGACCTCCTTCCAGCCCTCGCGCTCGCCCTTGATGGTGAAGCCGAGGAACTGCTTGTCGCCGTAATCATGGCGCGACGGGTCATAGGCGAAGGTGAAGTCGGGCTTGCGCATGTCGCCGAAGAAACTGCGCCGCTCGGGCCGGGTGCGCAGGCCCCAGCCGGTGAGAATCCGGGCCAGCTCGGTGACGTCCTTCTGAGTGTAGCCGCCATCGACGCCCAGCGTGTGCAACTCCATCAGCTCGCGGGCGTAGTTCTCGTTGAGGCCGTCTTCTTTCCCCTTCGCATCATGGCGTCCCTGGGGACTGCCGGGGGCCGAATTCTGCCAATTGTCGAGATAGAACAGCATGGCGGGATGACGGGCGGTGGCTTCCAGCAGGGTGCGGAAATTCCCCAGCACATAGGGCCGGATCGCCTCGTTCTCGTAATTGCCGACCCAGATATGGTCGAAGCCCTTATTGAGGAAGACGTTGAAATGGTTGAACCAGAAATTGGTCAGCAATTCCTGCAATTGACGGTCGGACATCAGCGCCCGGTCGAAATGGGCGGTCATCACGTCCTGGATCACGGCCCGGTTGAATTCCTTGCGCTCTTCCTTGCCGTCATCGGATTTGTCGCGGCGCAGCTGGGCTTCCTGGCGATAGAGATCGGCGTCCGAGCGTTTGGTATTGGGCAACGCCGCCAGGGCCTGGGTCAAAGCAGGCGGTTCGGGAATGGCGTTGGGGTTCAGCTGCAAAGCGAGCCAGCGGTCGACGCCGATGTTCTGCACCGCCTGGATCTCCTGGGGGCGCGGCCCGAAGGTCAGGCGGTCGAGCGCGTGGCGGGCGCCCTCCGCCGTCATCGCCGCCGCCGGCAGATGCAGCGGGGCGGTGTCCTGAGCCAGGGCCGGGAGACCGCAAAAGGTCACGCTGAGCAGGAGAAGGCAGGTTTTCAGCATCATGGTGGCACGATATCGTGCTTTTGTTTCCCAAGGATCGCCTTTCGGTAGCGAATGGTTTCAGCCCGTTTTATAAAGGCCGCATGATGACCAACCCCGCCAAGACTCCGCGCCCCGTCCTGCTCTGCATCCTCGACGGCTGGGGCCACCGCCACGACACCCACGACAACGCCATCGAGATGGCCAAGACCCCCAACTGGCACCGCCTGCTGGCCGGCGCGCCGCATGCGCTGCTGGAAACTTCGGGCCTGGCCGTGGGTCTGCCGGATGGGCAGATGGGCAATTCCGAGGTCGGTCACATGAATCTCGGCGCCGGGCGGGTGGTGATGCAGGATCTGCCGCGCATCGATCAGGCGGTCGCTGACGGTTCGTTGGCCAAGAATTCCCAGCTGACCTCCGCCATCGCCGCGGTCAAGGCGGCGGGCGGGCGCTTCCATCTGCTCGGGCTGCTGTCGCCGGGCGGCGTGCATGCCCATCAGGATCATCTGGCCGGGCTGGCCAAGATCATTTCCGACGCCGGCGTCCCGGTGCTGGTGCATGCCTTCCTCGACGGCCGTGATACCCCGCCCTCCTCGGCGGAAGGCTTCCTGAAGAAATTCATCGCCGACGTGGCCGGCCATGACGTCACCATCGCCACCGTGGGCGGGCGCTATTACGCGATGGACCGCGACAAGCGCTGGGACCGCGTGACCCTGGCCACCGACGCCATCCTCTCGGGCAAGGGCCCGAAGGCCGACGACGCGCTCAAGGCCGTTGCCGCTTCCTACGCCGCCGGCAAGACCGACGAATTCGTCCTGCCGGTGGTGATCGGCGCCTATGACGGCATCAAGAATGGCGACGGGCTGCTGATGGGCAATTTCCGCGCCGACCGTGCCCGCGAAATCCTGCATGCGCTGGCCGATCCGGCCTTCACCGACATCGAGCGCGCGCCGCTGCCGGCTTATGCGGCGTGCCTCGGCATGGCCGAATATTCCAGCCAGCTGAACCCGCTGTTCCCGGCTCTGTTCCCGGCCGACAAGCTGTCGGACATCCTGGGCGAAGTGGTGTCGAAGGCCGGGCTGCGCCAGCTGCGCATCGCCGAGACCGAGAAATATGCCCATGTCACCTTCTTCCTGAATGGCGGCGAAGAGCAGGTCTATCCCGGTGAGGACCGCATCCTGGTGCCCAGCCCCAAGGTCGCGACCTACGACCTGCAGCCGGAAATGTCGGCCCCCGAAGTCACCGACAAGCTGGTGGCGGCGATCGAAAGCGGCAACTATGACCTGATCGTCTGCAACTACGCCAATGGCGACATGGTCGGCCATACCGGCATCCTGGCGGCGGCGATCAAGGCGGTCGAGACCATCGATAACGCGCTGGGCCGTCTGTCGGCGGCGATCGAGAAGGTTGGCGGCTCGATGCTGATCACCGCCGATCACGGCAATGTCGAGATGATGACCGATCCCGAGACCGGCGAGCCCTACACCGCCCATACCGTCGGCGCCGTGCCGGTGGTGCTGGTCAATGCGCCGGAAGGCATCGACACCATCTCCAACGGCCGTCTGGCCGATGTCGCCCCCACCGTGCTGTCGCTGATGGGACTGCCCCAGCCGGCGGCGATGACCGGTACCTCGCTGCTGGCCGCCGAAACCGTGAAACGTGCGGCCGCGGGCGAATAAGGGTCTGGCGGGTGCGCTGCTCCTGGCTCTCGCGGGCCAGGCGGCAGGCGCCCCGCAACCGCCCCAGCCGAAGCCGGAAGCCCGCCTGAAAGAGCTGGAATCCGAGCTTCAGAAGGGCCAGCAGGAACAGCAGGAAATCAAGCGCCGCGCCCAGGCGGCCGCCGAGGCGGCCGAGAAGGTGCGCACCGAGATGGTCGCCTCGGCGCGCGGCGTCCAGGAGAACGAGGACAGCCTGTCCGAGCTGGAAAGCCAGATGGGCGACCTGACCAATCTCGAACATGACAAATCCAAGGCCCTCGACCTCAAGCGCCAGCAGCTCAACGGCGCGCTGACCGCGGTCGAGCGCCTGGCCTTCTGGCCGACCGAGGCGCTGCTGGCCCAGCCGACCTCGCCCGCCGACACGGTGCGCAGTGCCATCCTGCTGCGGGATGTGGTGCCGCGCCTCGAAGCGCAGGTGGCCGAACTGAAATCCGACATCGAGAGCCTGGCCTCGGTGAAGGCCGACATCGCCAAGCAGAGGCAGCTGATCGCCACCGCCGCCGGTCGCCTCGATGCCGAGCACCGGCGTCTGGCCGCGCTCTATCAGAAGAAGCAGGAAGTCCAGGTTCAGACCGAAAGCGAGCGCGCCGCCGCCGAGCAGCGCCTGAAGGCGATGGCCGCCGAAGCCAGCGATCTGCGCGACCTGATGGCCCGCCTGGAAGAGGAGCGCAAGCGCCGCGAACAGGAAGCGCGTGAGCGCGCCGCCGCCGAAAAGGCCGCGCGCGAGGCGCAGATCGCCGCGCAGAAAGCCGCCAAGGAAGCCGAGGAGCAGGCGCGCCGCGCCGCGCATGAGGCCGAGGTGGCGGCGGCCAAGGCGGCCAAGGAACAGCACGAGCGCGAAGTGGCCGAGGCGCGCAAGGCCCAGGAAGTTCAGGCCGCCGCCGACAAGGCGGCCAAGGAGGCCGAGGCCCGCGCCGAAGCGGCGGCGCGCGACGCGGCGCGGGCCGCGGAGCGCACCGCCGCCGACCAGCGGCAGGCGGCCGAGCGCGCCAACCGTCCGTTCAGCCGGGCCGAAGGCGAGATGCCGTTCCCGGCGCGCGGCCGGGTGGTGGTGCGGTTCGGCCAGGAAGGCGAAGGCCAGACCCAGTCCAAGGGCCTCTCGATCGAAACCCGTCCCGACGCCCAGGTGATCGCCCCCTATAACGGCCAGGTCGTGTTCGCCGGCGAGTTCCGCGGCTATGGGCTGCTCTTGATCATCGAGCATGGCGAGGGATATCATACTCTTCTGGCCGGAATGGCCCGGATCGACAGCACGGTCGGACAGCATCTGACCACTGGCGAGCCGGTCGGCGTAATGGGGCAGGGAGAGGGCAAACCCCTTCTTTACGTCGAGCTGCGCCACAACGGTCAGCCCGTAAACCCGCTGCCCTGGTTAACGGCACGCAAAGCGAAGGTCTCTGGATGATTAGGAAAGTTCTGCTCTCGGCCGGTCTGGGCGCCTCTCTGGCCCTGTCCGTCTCGTCCCTGGCGCTGGCCGCCGATTCGAAGAACACCCCCGCCAACAACAGCCCTGAGACCTACCGACTCTTAGGCCTTTTCGGCGACGTGCTCGAGCGCGTGCGCAATGATTATGTCGAACCGGTCACCGACGACCAGCTGATCGAAGCCGCCCTGAACGGCATGCTGACGTCGCTCGATCCGCATTCGAACTACATGAATGCCAAGAATTTCAAGGACATGACCGTCCAGATCAAGGGCGAGTTCGGCGGCCTGGGCATCGAGGTCACCATGGATAACGGCTTCGTCAAGGTGATCTCGCCGATCGACGACACCCCGGCGGCGCGCGCCGGCATCCGTCCGAACGACTACATCACCCATCTGGATGGCGAGCCGGTGCAGGGCATGACCCTGACCGACGCGGTCGAGAAGATGCGCGGCCCGGTCAATACCGACATCAAGATCACCGTGCGCCGCGAAGGCCAGGCGCCGTTCGACGTGACGCTGTCCCGCGCCGTGGTGAAGATCCAGACCGTGCGCGCCAAGCTGGTCGACAATGTCGGCTATATCCGCGTCAGCCAGTTCGTCGAATCGACCGATGCCGGGCTGAGAAAAAGTCTCGACCAGCTCAAGAAGGATTCGAACGGCAAGCTGCAGGGCGTCGTGCTCGATCTGCGCAACAATCCGGGCGGCCTGCTCGACCAGGCGGTGGCGGTGTCGTCCGATTTCCTCGACCATGGCAAGGAGGTCGTCTCGACCCGCTCGCGCCACCCCGAGGACACCCAGCGCTACGACGCGCGCGGCAAGGATCTGACCGACGGGTTGCCCATGGTGGTGCTGATCAATGACGGTTCGGCCTCGGCCTCGGAAATCGTCGCCGGCGCGCTGCAGGATCATCGCCGCGCCATCCTTCTCGGCACCAAGAGCTTCGGCAAGGGGTCGGTGCAGACCATCATGCCGTTCCCGCCCTATGGCGCCATCCGCCTGACCACGGCGCGCTATTACACGCCGTCGGGCCGTTCGATCCAGGCGCTGGGCATCGAGCCCGACATCAAGGTCCTGCCGTCGAAGGTCGAGGCGATCGACCAGCCGGCTTTCGCGGTCCGCTCCGAGGCGGCGCTCAAGGGCGCCCTGAAGAACGACACGCTGAAGAAGAAGGACGGCAAGGACAAGGACGCGAAGGACAAGACCGACAAGGACGGCAAGCCGGCCGACGACAAGACGCCGGTTGCCGATGCCGGCAAGGACGGCAAGCCCGTGGATGGCAAGGACGGCGACAAGGATGCCAAGCCGGCGGAAAACCCGGTCGACGCTTTCCTCCATTTTGGCGATCCGACCAACGACTATCAGCTGTCGCGGGCCATCGACCTGCTGCACGGCCTGTCGCTGTACAAGGGCGTCGCGTCGAAGACCAACTGATCAGTGATTAGCATCACTTGATTATTAACAAGTCTCGGTGTTTCTATCGTTTCCGGACTCCGCATTTTGCGGGGGCCGGAAACGGAATTCTGACGTGAAGCTCGCCTTCTCCACCGACGACAGATTGCTGCCGCCCGCCGGGGAACGCCGGTTCGGGGCCGGGAACATCTTCATCTACGGCGTGCTGGTTCCCTTCACCGTGGTCGCGGTGGGGTTCGGCGCCTGGTACATGGTGACCGGCGAAACCCCGACCGGCATGGCGGATCGCGTCAGCCACGGCCCGCGCATCGTCCTGCCGATGCCCGCTCTGACCGGCGGCGACATGCCCGGCGGTTCCCTGATGACCCCGCCCAATGCCGCGCCGCGCATGGCGCAGGCGGGGGGGCAGATGCCCGCTCCCGCGGCCCCCGCTCCGGCCGCCGCGCCGGCGCCTGAAGACAAGGCCGCACCGGTTCCCCCGCTTCCCGCGCCCGAGGAAAAGGCTCCGGCTGGTCCGCCGCAGATCAGCCTGCCCAGCACCGCGCCGGCGGAAGCCGAAAAGGCGGCGCCGGTTCCTCCGGTGCCGGCTGCCGAACCGAAAGAGGCTCCCAAGCAGACGGCCGCCGCTCCCGCCGCGCCGCCTTCGTCCAGTTTCGTCGCGCCGCCTCCGCCGCCCCCGCTCGACGAGCCGGCCATTCCGCCCGGCGGCGAATCGCTGGCGCCGCCTTCCTTCGCCCAATTGCCGACGCCCAAGGAGCCGGCCAAGCCGCTGGCGCCCGCGCCGCAGCCCGATCTTCTGCGCCAGGCCGGCGGCGGTTCGCTGCCGATCCGCGCCGGCGGCAAGGAAGCCTGGCGCGCCTATGCCCGTCCGGTGGCGGGCGCGGAAGCCAAGCCCGGCGCCAAGATCGCCGTGGTGGTGACCCAGCTCGGCCTGTCCGGCGAAAGCACCGCCGCCGCCATCGCCAAGCTGCCGGGCGAGATCAGCCTGTCCTTCAGCCCCTATGCCAACGGCTTGAACGAACAGCTGAAGAAGGCGCGCGACAACGGCCACGAAGTGCTGCTCGACCTGCCGCTCGAACCGGTCAATTTCCCGGCCCATGACGCCGGCCCGCTGGCGGTGCTGCAAAGCCATTCGCCGGGCGAGGCGCTCGGCCATCTCGACACGGTGCTGGGCAAGGCGCAGGGCTATGTCGGCCTGGCCGCGCCCCTGCGCTCGCCGGTCACCGCCACCGAAAGCTGGCCGCTGATGCTGCAGGAGCTGAAGGATCGCGGCCTGCTGATGGTCGGCGACGGGCTGGTCGGCATCGACGACAAGGCCATGCCGGCGGCGGGCCAGGTCACTCTCGTGGCCGACGAGACTCCGTTCCGCACCGCCATCGACGCCAAGCTGGCCCGGGTCATGGCGGCGGCGCAGCGCGACGGCGGTGCCATCGTCTATCTTTCGGCGCGGCCGATCAGCTTCGAGCGCCTGCTGGCTTTCATCGCCAGCTTCCCGGAAAAGAACGTCACCCTGGTGCCGGTCAGCGCGCTGGTCCGTCCTGAATCATGACCGATCCCAATTCTTTGCCATACCGGTCCGGCGTCGGGCTGGTGCTGTTCAATCCGCAAGGTCTGGTCTGGGTCGGGCGCCGTCTCGACCAGAAGATCGAAGCCTGGCAGATGCCGCAGGGCGGCATCGACGAAGGCGAGACGCCGGAACAGGCGGCCCTGCGCGAGCTGGAAGAGGAAATCGGCACCGGCAAGGCCGAGATCGTCGGCGAAACGGCCGGCTGGCTGACCTACGACCTGCCGCCCGACCTGGTCGGCGTGGCCTGGAAAGGCCGGTATCGCGGGCAGAAGCAGAAATGGTTCGCCCTGCGCTTCACCGGCAGCGATGCCGATATCAGCATCGAGACCGAACATCCGGAATTCGCCGAATGGCGTTGGCTGGAATTCGACCGCCTGATGGATGTGATCGTCCCCTTCAAGCGCGAGCTGTACGCCCAGGTGACCGCGGAATTCGCCGATCTGGCGCGGCGGATGAAGGAATGATCGGCACGGTTCTGGCCGGTTTCACGCTCGGCCTGTCGCTGATCCTGCCGATCGGCGCGCAGAATTCCTTCGTTCTGCGCCAGGGTCTGCGCCGCGAACATGTCTTCTTCGTCTGCCTGCTGTGCGCATTGTCCGACGGCGTGCTGATGCTGGCCGGTGTGTTCGGCCTGGCCGCGGTGCTGGCCGGACTGCCCTGGCTGTCGCAGGGAATGCGCGCCTTCGGCGTGGTATTCCTGACCTGGTACGGTTTCAAGAGTTTCCGCCGCGCCCTGCAGGACGGCGAGACCCTGATGCCGGGGCAGGGCGAGGGGCAGGGATTGGCGAAGACTCTGCTGGTCTGCGCCGCGATGACGTGGCTCAACCCGCATGTCTATCTCGACACGGTGCTGCTGATCGGCTCGATCGGACAGCAATATCCAGGTCATCAGGCAGAATTCGTGGCCGGTACGATGGCCGCGTCATGGGTGTTCTTCTTCGGTCTGGGCTATGGAGCGGCCTTTCTGCGGCCCATTCTGTCCAAGCCGGCCGCATGGCGCATTCTCGAAGGTCTGATCGGTATTTGCATGTGGACCATCGCCGGCACCTTGGCGGCCGAGTTCTTCTAGAGATTCCCTGGCCTTTTAATGACATTTTATGCACTTCGCTGTATAAAGCGCGGGGGCTGCAAGCAGGGGGTAATCGATGGAGGGAAAGTTGCGAGGCGTCATCGACGCCGTGCTCCCCTATCTTCAGGCGGCGCCCGACTATGGGCAGGCGGCCTGGGAAACCATCCAGTATTTTTACGAGCCGAAGACTGCCGCGATCGCCGGCGCCGTCGTTCTTTTTCTGCTTCTGCTGCGCGTTTTCCTTGGCGGAATATTCGGTTGGCTGGTCCGCACGGCGATTTACGCCGGGCTGTTCTACGCGATCTCGACGCGCGAGGAATACCGGCTGCTTTTTCCCGATGATGTGAACTCGGCTTATATCGTTCTGGCCATCATCTTCGTGGGCGTCTGGTGGGAAATCACCGTGGTCGGCTGGCTGCTGCGCAAGATCCTGGGCCGCGGCGGCGGCGCAAAGGTTTCGGCGGCGGCGCTGCCGGCCGCGGCCGAAGGCTGGGCCGGCCGCGAGGCCTTCGACGTCAAGCGCAACGACAAGGAAGAGAAGCAGCAGATCGTCATCATGATGACCGACATCAAGGGCTATTCGGCCCGGATGGAGAAGGACGAGAAGGCGACCTGGGAGCTGCTGAAGCAGCACAACATCATCATGCGCAAGGCGATCGGCACCCATCGCGGCAAGGAGATCAAGACGATCGGCGACGCCTTTATGGTGACGTTCCAGAATCCGATCGACGCGGTGCGCTGCGGCATGGCCATGCAGAAGGCGCTGTATGAATTCAACAAGCCGCGCTCGGCCAACGATCAGCTGCTGGTGCGCATCGGCATTCACCGCGGCGAGGTGATCGTCACCGCCAAGGATGTGTTCGGCGAAGGCGTCAATATCGCGGCGCGCCTGGAATCGATCACCGATCCGGGGGGAATCTCGATTTCCGCCGACGTCTATCAGCATGTGAAGAACAAGGTGGAGGCGGGATTCCAGAGCGTGGGGACGCCGCCGATGAAGAATATTGCTAATCCGCCCGAAGTGTTCAAACTGCAGATGTCGCACCAATGATCGCCGGTAGGGACCATTGCGCCTTTTGGGGGGGCACAGGGGCGGAATCATGAGCGTTCTATTCAAGGCATTGTCGCGGGCGGCCAAGACGCGCGAATCGGCCGTGGGAGCCGGGGCGCCGATCGGCCAGCCCTCCATTCTCAGCCGCGGCGGCAGCCGGGGTGGCAACAAGCGCATGCTGATGCTGCTAGGCGCTCTCTGCGTCGGCGCCGCCGGTGGCAGCTATCTGTTTTTCATCGCCGGGGACGATAGCCCGGCGCCGCGTCCGGCGGCTCCTAAACCGCGCCCGCACCTGCCGGGTGTTGCGGCTCCCGCGCCGGCGCCGCAGATCGCCACCGTGCCTGCTCCGGCTTCCGCTCCGGCACCCGCCGCCGTTTCCGCTCCCCAGCCGGCGCCGTCGCTCGGCGGGCCGGTGGTTGCTGCCGTGCCCAGCGGCGAACAGCCCGCGGTTACCCTGACTCCCATGTCCGGTACACCGGTCCCGGCAGGTGTAGTGCCGCCGCCAGCTGGTGTCGCCCAGGCTGCCGGTCCCGGTGCCATGACGGCGTCCGCGCCGGTGCAGCCTGCAGTGTCCGTCGTCGCCCCTGCTGCCCCATCGGGCAAGCCCAAGGCGGCTGCGCCCATCATGCCGGTCGAGGAGGATCTGCCGACCTTGCTGGCGCGTCTGCGCCGCCAGAAGATGGAGCCGGCGCTGTCCCAGCCGGTTTCGGTAGCGCGCGCGGTGGCGTCGCGCGACCTCGTCGATGAGGACGGTCGAAGCGCGATCCAGGTTGGTGTCGGGTCACAAGCCGGCCAGGATGCCGCCCATACCGCCTATGACGATCTGCTGCAGGGGCGCTATGAGGAGGCCCTGGGCAATTACAATCACGCCCTGGCGGCCGAGCCGCGTAACGCCGCCCTGCTGCTGGGCAAAGCGACGGCGCTGCAGAAGCTGGGACGGTTGGCCGACGCCAAGAAGGCTTATGGCATGGTGCTGGCGGTCGAACCCAATAATCGCGAGGCGTTGACCAACGAGACGACCCTGATGGCGACCCAGGCTCCCGAGCGCGCCTTGACCGATCTTCGGGCGCTGCGCCAGGCCAATCCCGGTTTCAGTCCCATCGAAGCCGAGATTGGCTCCCAGGAAGCGGCGGCGGGCAATATTCCCGGCGCCATCGAAGCGATGGGCCGTGCGGTGCAGCTGTCGCCGGACAACGGCCTGTACCGGCTCAATCTGGCCATCCTGCAGGATCGCGCGGGCATGGGGGACGAGGCGGCGGCGTCCTACCGCGCGGCGCTGGACCTGCTGTCGGGTAATGCGACCGGGCTGCCTTTGCCGATCGACCAGATCCGCCGCCGCCTGGCTTATCTCGAGAGGAGATAGCGGGTGCCTTACCTCGCGCATTTCGGCCTCAAGGAGCATCCATTCACCCTGACGCCGAATATCGACTTTTACTATCCCACCCAGGAGACCGCCAATATCGTGGCCTCGCTGGATTTCGCGCTGCATCGCGAGAGCGGGATCGTCAAGGTGGTGGGCGAGGTGGGTACCGGCAAGACGCTGCTGTGCCGTCTGCTGATGCACAAGCTGGAGGCCAGCGAGCGGGTCGCCTATATCAACGCGCCGCAGGCCGACGCCAAGACGATCGTTCGCATGGTGTGCGATGAGTTCGGCATCGAATCCGATGCCAAGCAGGACGGGCCGCCCTTCGCCGCCTTGAACCGCTTCCTGCTCGATACCCACGAAGAGGGCAAGCTGGCGGTGGTGGTGGTCGACGAGGCCCAGCATCTCGGACCCGAGGGGCTGGAGGCGATCCGGCTGATCTCCAATCTTGAAACCGAGCGCAGCAAGCTCTTGCAGATCGTCCTGTTCGGCCAGACCGAACTGGATGAGCTGCTTGCCGATCCGTCGCTGCGCCAGATCAATCAGCGCATCGTCTTCTCGTTCAATACCCAGCCGCTCAGCGTGGCCGAGGCGAAGCGCTATATCGCGCACCGCATCCAGGTGTCGCGCCAGGCGGGGATCACTTACGACATCTATGCCGATGCCGCGCTGGAGCTGATCGCGCGGCGCAGCGGGGGCATTCCGCGCGTCGTCAATATTCTCGCCGACAAGAGCCTGGTCGTGGCCTTTTCCGAAGGCTCGCCGACGGTACAGAAGGCGCACGCGCAATCCGCCATCGATGATAGCGCGAGCCTGGTGACCGGCCCGGCAGTGTCCATTCCCGGCTGGCGGCCGGGCTGGCGCGGCGTGGCTGCGGCGGGCCTGGCGCTGACCGCCATCGCGGCAGGAGCGGGCGGCGCCTATCTGATGCGGGGACATGTGCAGCCGGCTCCGGCTGCCGCCGCGCCGGCCCCCGTCGAGCCCGTATCCGCGCCCGCGCCGGCTCCCGTTCCGACGGCTGCGCCGCAAGAGGCGCCAACCCCGGCGCCTGTTCCCGCCGCCGCTCCCGCGCCGGCTCCGTCACCCGCACCTGCTCCTCTGCCGCCTCCCGCGGCGGCGGCTCCGCCGGTGCCAGCACCGGCGCCGGTCGCTCCCCCCGCCGCGCCGCATCCAAGCACCACCGGACCGGTCGAATGATCGACGCGCCGGCCGCGCTCATAGCGGCCGCGCTGCTGGGGCTGATCTTCGGCAGCCTGGCCAGCGCCTTGTCCTATCGCCTGCCGCGCGGCCTGCCGATCGCCGCCGACCGGTCGCGCTGTTCATCCTGCGGTGCGACGCTGGGCGCGCGCGACCTGGTTCCGCTGCTGTCCTGGATGCTGAACCGGGGGCGCTGCCGCCAGTGCGGCGCGCCGGTCTCGTGGCGCTATCCGGCGATCGAGGCGGTCACCGCGCTGATTTTCATCGGCGCCTGGATCGCCGGCGGCAGCGATCCCCTGCGCGCCGTGCTGCTCGCTCTGACCGGTTTCGGCCTGGTGGTGATCACGGTGGCCGATCTGGAAGAACGTATCATCCCGGACGTCATGCTGCTGTTCCTGCTGCCGGTGGCGTTGGCGTGGCGTTATGTCACCGACCAGGACTGGATCGATGCCGGACTGGGCGCGGTGTTCGGCGTTGCCGTCAGTCTGGCCCTGCGCTGGGCCTTCCGGCGGTTCCGCGGAAAGGATGCGCTGGGTCTGGGCGACGTCAAATTTCTGGGTGTCGCGGGAATTTATCTCGGCTTGCAGGAATTCGGGCGGTATCTGGTGATCGCCGGATTGGCCGGAATTCTGCTGGGTTTGATCTGGCGCGGCGTGGGGAAGGGGGCGGTGTTCCCGTTCGGCCCGGCGCTATGCCTGGCGTTGGCAGGGGTTCTGCTGGGTTTTGGCCGCTGAACGGTTCGGTTGTTGCCGTTTCGCGAATGAGATATCCTGCGCGGCTGTAAAGGGGTAGGGAAGCCATGGCGTTCGGGGGAATTGCGGGCAGTCGGAAGCTGCGGTGCGCGGTTGGTTTCGCGGCGCTCACAGTGCTGCTTGCCGGCTGCGTCGAAAAAGACATCGAGCATTCGCAGTCGCGCCGCGACTTCAACAAGCTGATGGAGCGCACGCCGTCGGTGCCGAATACCGCCGAGGCCGCGCCGCCGCCCATTCCGTCGCTGCAGCCGATCATCGCTGCGCCGCCGCCGCCGGGCGCGAGTCAGCGCCTGGTGAGTATTTCGGTAACCGACCCGAACATTCCGGTGCGCGACGTGCTGCTTGAGCTGGCCCGGAAGGTCGGTGTCGACATCGACCTCGATCCGGCGGTTACCGGCGGGGTGATCATAACCGCCCGCGACCGGCCGTTCGGCGAGGTGATCGCCCGAATCTGCGACCAGGACAATTTGCGCTACAGCCTCCATGACAATGTCCTGAAGGTCGAACCCGACACGATGCATTACCAGATCTACCATCTGGATATGCTGAACACATCGCGCGTCTTAACCACCGATTTCGCCAACAGCCTCAGTCTCAGCACGCTGATCCAGAGCAGCGGCGGCGGTGGAGGCATCAATTCCTCGACCTCCGACATCAAGGGATCGTCCACCCTCGATGCGTGGAAAGACGTCGAGGACAACGTCAAGACCATTCTCGTCAATTCCGCGCCGGCGGGTGCGACGGCTGCGGGAGCCGACCTTTCCGCCGCGTTGCCGCCTGCTCCCCAGCCCGCGCCTCGCCCGACCGCGGCGCCCGCGCCTCCGCCGGCGGCACCGCCGCCCGGTACCGTCAATCAGGCTCTTCAGGCTGCCCAGGCTGCCACCGGACAGGTCGATCCGACCGCCACCCCGGCCGCGGCTACTGCCGATGCCGCCCCGGTCGCCGCCGCACCGGCGGCACCAGCCGGGCCTTCGCAGAACCCGCATTACAGCATCAACCGCCAGGCCGGCCTTCTCTCGGTTTACGGTACCGAAAAGCAGCAGAAGCTGATTCAGGAATATCTCGGCAAGGTCCTGTCGAAAGTCGGCACCCAGGTCCTGATCGAAGCCAAGGTCGTCGAGGTTACCCTCAACGATCAGTACAATACCGGCGTCGATTGGCAGGCCCTGCGCAAGAACCTGAACGGGACAAGCTTCGGCTTCAGCACGCTGACGCCCAGCACCAATGCGTCGACCTCGCTGCCCACTCTGCCGACGCCGGGGAATCTGCCCCAGCCGTTCGGCAATTTCGGCATGAATGCGGGTTTCACCACCTTCGGCGGCGATCTCGCCGCGATGATCAATCTGGTCAAGGCGTATGGCGACGTGCGGACATTGTCGAGCCCGCGCCTGACCGTGATGAACAATCAGCCGGCGACGCTCAAGGTCGCCCAGAACCACGTCTATTTCAAAATGCAGGCGACGATCACCTCGGTTCCGGCGACGTTCGGCAGCCCTGCGTCGCAGACCGCCACTTACAACAGCCAGTTGCAGACCCTGCCGATCGGCCTGGTGATGACGGTGCAGCCCGCCATTGACCCCGAGCATGGCCTGGTCACCTTGGGCCTGCGTCCCAGCGTCACCTCCTGGCCGGGCGACACGGTGTCCGATCCCGCGGTGGCTTTGAGTATCGCCAGCGCCTGCTCCGGTGCGATCACCGGCGCCTGTTCGCCGGCCAGCATCGCCACCGCCGTGACTTCGGCTTCGGTTCCGGTCGTCGACGTGCGTGAAATGGAATCGATCGTGACGGTGCCGTCCGGCTCGGTCGTGGTGCTGGGCGGGTTGATGCAGGAGATCATCAACAAGTCCGACAGCGGCGTTCCGGGCGCCGCGGATGTGCCGGTCCTGGGCAATCTGTTCAAATCGACGTCGGACCAGACGCAATTGACCGAACTGGTGGTGTTCCTCAAGGCGACGGTGGTGCGTGGGCCCGAGACGGTCGATTGGGCCGACAAGGACACCTACAACAAATATGTGCATGATCCGAGGCCGCTGGCTTTCTGATCCGGTCCGACACATGAACGCTCTGGTCGCCACCTTCCGCTACGTCCTCATCACGGCCATCCGCGACCGCATGGTCGCCGCCATTCTGGTCGCTCAATTCGCCATCCTCGGCGGGGCGTCGCTGATGGCGTCGTCGGTGCTGGCCGAAGGGCAGGCTATGGGCTTGGCCATGGCGGGCGAGGGGTTCCGCGGCGTGATGGTGATGGGCTTGATCACCTTCATCAGCTTTCATGTCCGTCGCATGGAGGAAACCCGCGAGATCGAGGCCATTCTTACCCGGCCGATTTCGCGCGCGACGTTCGTCCTGGCCTATTTCACCGGCTATGCCGGCATCGCGGCGCTGCTGTCCCTGGTTGCCGGGCCGCTGCTTCTGGCCGGGTTTGCTCCGGGTGCCCTGGGGCTGGCCGAATGGCAGGCCAGCCTCGTGCTCGAATGTCTGATCGTGGTTGCCATCGCTTTGTTCTGCGCCCTGTCGCTGGGCAGCGCGACCGCGTCGGTGCTGGCCGCCACCGGTCTCTATCTGCTCGGCCGGCTGGGCGCGTTCTTCCGGGGCATCGCCGAGGGCCACACCGGCACTCTGTCGAATTCGGTGACCGATCACGCGGCGCGCTGGACGATCGAAGCCTTGACGTCGCTCCTGCCCAGGCTGGACCTGTTCGGCCAGGGGCGCTGGCTGGTCTATGGGCCGGGTGGCGGCTGGGGATTGGGCGTATTGGGGCTGCAGACCGTCATCATCGTTCCCGTGCTGCTGCTCGCGACCATTCGCGATCTGCACGTCAAGCGGTACTGACCGCGATGAAAGCGGGGCGGTCGAAACGCATGGGGACGGTCCTGCTCTGGGGGGCCCTCCTGCTGCTGGTGCTGGTCCAGATCGGTTCGAACCTGGCGCTCCGGCCTTTGCGTCCCGCTATCGAGGAGATGCCCTATCCGCTCAGCCCGCTGGCGATGAGAGCCCTCGCGCTGGGTGACGATCAATTCCTGTTCCGCACGGAAATCAGCTGGCTGCAGAGCGTAGGGGATGGCGGCGGCCGCGTGAGGCCGCTCAAGGATTATGATTATGGCCGGATCATCGATTGGATGAGGCTGATCGATGGCCTGGACCTGAACTCCCAGTCCATCTATGCCCTGGGGTCGAACTATTTCGGCGCGATTCTCGATCCTGTCGCGGGGCCTCCGAAGATAAAGCTGGTGGCCCAATATTTCGTCGAAGCCGGTGTCGCGGACCCGGCCCGCAGATGGCCCTGGCTGGTTTGGGCCGCCGTCAAGATCCAGCGCACGGTCAAGGACCCCGACCTGGCCCGCAATACCGCCGATTCCATCAGCACCCTTCCGCAGTCGGCGGATATTCCGGACTGGATTCCGTTGCTGGAAATGCCGCTTTACCGCGTGGCCGGGGAAAAGGAAAAGGCGGCGGCGCTGGCGGCAAGCCCGGACATGATCGCAAGGCGTCGCCGCGTCGCCAGCAATTTCAAAACGCGCATGCACGAGCTGGGATTTGACAAAGATCAGCAGCCGTGAAGGGAAATTTTAACGCAATTAGATTTTAATTTGGTTGCAGTTCCCGGAGTCAGTATAATGCCGGTTCGATTGGAGGTGCGGGGATGCGCTTCCTTCAGGGGGTCACTTCATGATTCAGGCCATTCGTAAGGTCATCCGCGCGGGTGACTTAAGCAAACCTAGCGCTCAGCAGGGTTTCACGCTGATTGAAATGTCGATCGTCTTGGCCATCATTGGTCTGATCGTCGGCGGCATCCTCAAGGGACAGGAGGTGGTCAACAATGCCCGCCTCAAGACGCAGGTCGCTCAGATCGATGCGGTCAAGTCGGCTGTCTATACCTTCCAGGACCAGTTCAGCTATCTGCCCGGCGATTATCCGAACGCGGCGAATACGCTCGATGTGCAAGGCACCGATGGTGACGGAAACGGCGCCATCGCCGCGACCGGCCAGTTGAGCCTGATCGATACCGCCAGCCAGCTCGGAACCGAGTCGGTCACCGCCTGGGCGCATCTGGACGCGGCCAACCTGCTGTCGGGTATCCAATTGCCGCCGAACACGCTGCTGACCAACGGCGTCACCGGCAATACCGCCCTGAGCTATCCCGGCAAGATGAACAGCACCTATCTGTTCATCGCGACGTTCTCCTCCACGCCGCCGGGTGGCCAAGCCACCATCGCGGTGATGGCGCGCCTGCAGGCTGTAGCGAGCGGCGCTCCGCCGGCTACCCAGTTCGCCCTGCGCGAGGCGGATGCCTCGAATCTCGACCGCAAATATGACGACGGCCTGCCGCAGACCGGCTCGATCCTGGCTCAGTCGCAATCGAGCACGACCAGTTGCGTCGTCGCCAATGCTTATTCCGTGGGTACTGGGTCGCCGACCAACAATTACTGCAATCTGATGTTCGTGATTCAGTAAGGCGTCAGCCCACGCTCTAGTGTTGAAGAACGAGGCGGGGAGACCCCCGCCTCTTTTTTTTCGGTGTGGTTTTGACTGGGCTGCCGAGTAGTGGGGGAACACCGTTCGCGGTGTTGGGGAAGCCATGGCATTCGAGTTTTCCGATCAGGTCGGCAAGGACAAGGCGAAGGCCGAGACGCCCGCCCCGGCGCCGGTTCCCACGTCCAATCTGACCCTTGAAGAACCCATCCCGGCCGCGCCCGCAACCGCGGCGCCGCCGCTCGAGCAGGGTATGGTCGAACCTGTGGCCGATAGTCCTCCTCCGCCGTTGGCGGGCGGCGGCTCCGGGGGCGGCGGCTCTTCAGGCGGCAATGGCGGCGGCTCCGGTGGCGGAGGCGACGCTCCGCCACCACCACCTCCCCCCCGCAAGGAACCCTCCGGCGGCGGGCCTCAGGGCGCGCATCCGGGCGATGCGAACGCGGCTTCTCCCGCCGGCGCCCGTATCGGCGACCGTCTGGTCGAGATGGGCCTGATCTCCAAGGATCAGCTGCAGGTCGCCCTCTATGAGCGCAAACGCACCAACAAGCTGCTGGGCACCTTGCTGGTCGATCTCGGCTTCATCACCGAATCGGCCCTGTCGGCGGTGCTGGCCTCCAGTTCCGGCTACGAGAAATTCGATCTCGGCGGCACGGTGGTCGAACCGGAGCTGCTGAAGCGCATCCCCAAGGAAGTGGCGCTGCGCTATCGCGTGCTGCCGGTATCGATGGAAGGCAAGTCGCTGCGCCTGGCGATGGCCGACATCTATGACGTGCTGGCCCTCGATCAGACCCGCAAATATGCGCCGCCCGGCTCGGAAATCATTCCGCTGATCAGCTCGGAAGCGGAAATCCTCCAGGCCATCGATCAGTTCTACGGCTACGAATTCTCCATCGACGGCATTTTGAAGGAGCTGGAGACCGGCAAGCACGACGTCTCCGCCTCGGCGATGTCCGGCGACGGCTATGTCCATCCGCTGGTGCGCCTGGTCAATGCGATCATGCTGGATGGCGTCAAGACCGGCGCCTCGGATCTGCATTTCGAACCGGAAGGCGCCTTTGTGCGCCTGCGCTATCGCATCGACGGCGTGATGCAGCAGATCCGTACCTTCCACAAGGATCATTGGCCGGCGATTTCGCACCGCATCAAGATCATGTCGGACATGAACATCGCCGATAAGCTGAACCCCCAGGACGGCCGCTTCGGCTTCGCCATCGGCAGCCACAAGATCGATTTCCGCGTCGCCTGCATGCCGACGGTCCATGGCGAAAACATCGTCATCCGCGTGCTCGACAAATCGCGCTCGGTCATCACCATCGACAGGCTGGGCCTGTCGGAGAGCAATTTCGCCCTGCTGAAAAAGCTGATCCGGCGTCCCGAGGGCATCATCATCGTCACCGGTCCGACCGGCTCGGGCAAGACGACGACCCTCTATGCGGTGCTCAGCCACATCAACTCGCTCGAACGCAACATCATGACCCTCGAGGACCCGGTCGAATACGAGGTTCAGCTGATGCGCCAGGGCCAGGTGCGCGACGGTACGGCGATGAATTTCTCGGACGGTGTCCGCGCCATCATGCGCCAGGACCCCGACGTCATCTTCATCGGCGAGGTGCGCGACACGCCGACCGCCACGATGGCGCTGCGCGCCTCGATGACCGGTCACCAGGTCTTCACCACCCTGCACACCAACGACGCGGTCGGCGTCATTCCCCGCCTGCACGATCTCGGGCTGAGTCCCAAGCTGCTGGCGGGCAATATCACCGGGATCATCGCCCAGCGATTGGCGCGTACCCTTTGCCATGCCTGCGCCACCAAGCGACCGGCCAATGAAGAGGAGTGCCGCATCATGGGATTGGACGCCAATCATCCGCCCGAAGTCGGGCAGCCGGTCGGGTGTGGCGAATGTCGCTTCACCGGCTATCGCGGGCGCATGGCGGTCCATGAATTGCTGCCGATGAACCGTCAGCTCGACGAGATCATCCTCGACGGCAAATCCTTGAATCATTTGAAAGATGAGGCGCGCAAGTTCGGCTTCGTTCCGATCATTGAGGATGGCTTCGCCAAAATTCTCGCCGGGCATCTGACTTTGGACAGCCTGAGCCGGACCGTCGACATCACGGACCGGCTATAGCGCAGTCGCTCGGAGTTCCTGTCGGTGCCGCTTTATAATTACAAAGCTCTCAATCAGACCGGCCGGCGTGTTGCCGGCCAGATGACGGCCAACAACGATATGGATCTGTTTCAGCGGCTGAAGCAGATCAATCTCGAGCTCATCTCGGCCAAGGTTTATAGCGGTAGAGGCGGTCTGTCCGCCTTGTTCGGCCGCAGGATCGCGGTCCGCGAGCTGGTGCAGATGTGTCTGCACCTGCAGCAATTATCGGCGGCCGGCGTCAGCCTGATGGAAGGGCTGGCAGATGTCCGAGACTCCACCGATCATCGCCGTTTGCGCGACCTGCTGGCCGAAATCTTCGAAGATGTGGGGTCGGGCCAGTCGCTGTCAGATGCCTTCGGCCGTCATCCCCGCGTATTCGGAACGGTCTTCCAGTCGCTGATGGTGGCGGGCGAGGAAAGCGGCAATCTGACCGAATCCTTCCATCAGCTGGTCAAGCATCTGAAATGGACGGACGCGGTCGACAAGAAGATCAAGAAGGCGACGCGCTATCCGATTTTCATGCTGCTGGTGCTGCTGGGCATGTTCGTGATGATGATGCTGTTCGTCGTCCCGCAGCTGGTCACCTTTCTCAAGGCGGAAGGCCAGGAACTGCCGATCATGACGGTCGCGCTGATCGCGACCTCCGAATTCGTTCAGGGCTATTGGTATGTCCTGGTGGTCGCCCCGGTGCTGCTGTTCCTGGGGTTGAAGGTGATCGCCCGCTCTTCGGAGAAGGTCGCCTATCGGATGGATTTCTATACGTTGAGGTTGCCGATCTTCGGCGAACTGGTCCGCAAGATCGCGTTGTCGCGCTTCGCCCATTTCTTCGCCACCATGTTTCAGAGCGGCGTTCCGATCCTCACCTGCCTGGACACCGCCAGCCGCGTCGTCGGCAACCGCTGCCTGTCGCAGTCCCTGGCGACCGTGCGGTCCGGCGTTGCCGACGGCAATCCGCTGTCGTCGGGACTGAGAAATACCGGCGAATTTCCCAGCCTGGTCATTCGTATGGTCAAAATCGGCGAGGAAAGCGGTAATCTTGGCGAGACGCTGAACAACGTCACCGATTTCTACGACCGCGACGTCGATGAATCGGTGGATGCGCTGGTGGATATGATTCAGCCGATCCTTACCGTATTCGGGGGCGGAATGATGGTTTGGATCATCCTCGCGGTCATCGGGCCGATCTATAACAGCCTCAGCAAGATTGCGGGATAGCGGCATGGCCAAACGTCGTAAGCCTCTCTTCGCTCGAATACCCCTTCATCCCGCGGTGGTTAAGGCCGCGGCCCGGCTGCGCGCGAGTCTCAGGGGGCCGGTCGAACGGGTGTTCGGTCCGCTCACCGGCCGCCTCAGAAAGCTGGGCTTGATCGAATCGGTCACGAGCTTCGTTCTGACGATCGGCGACGAGGGCGCGACCCTGGTCCAGTTGCAGGCCGGAGAGGTGGTCGATGCGGTATTCGTCGGACCCGAGACGGAAGATGGGCTTGGGGTGCTGCGCGGTTATCTGGCCCGCGATCCGCGCGCCCGCCTGACGGTGGCGGCGGATGTGCTCGAACAGATGTACCGCGAGGAGCAGTTGCCCAAGGTCGGCCGGTTCGACCGCGCCAATGTCACCAAGCGCCGGCTCGACATCGCTTTTCCGCAGGACCGGCTCAAGGATTCACTGCCTCAGTCCGGGGGTAAGGTGCTGTTCGCCTCGTTGCCCGAGACAGAGGCGATCCGCCTGTGGATCGAGTTTCTCGAATCCCTGACCAACCCGGTTATCGGCTTCTGTCTGATGCCGCTCGAATCGGCCGGCATTCCGATCGAACTGGGGCCACCCGTCCTCGGGGATGGAGGACAGGCCTGGCGCGTGATGGTCACCCAGCAGGCGACCAGCGGCTTTCGTCAGATCTTCGAGACCGAGGACCGGATGCTGGTCACCCGACTGGCCCAGCGGCCCCCGACGGAACTCTCGGCGCAGGCCATCGCGCAGCTGATCGAACGCGAATTGCGCTCCTCGATCAGTTACGTCAAGCGTTTGGGATATAGCGACCAGGACCGGCTCGATCTGATCGTCCTGGCCGAGCCGGAAGTGTGCCGCGCCGTCGAGGAGCGCGATCTGCCCATTTCGTCCCTGACCGCCTATACCCCCTATCAGGCCGGTCTGCTGCTCGGCCTGGGCGAGGTGGCGCCGGAGGATAGCGGCCTGTCCGACGTCCTGCATGCGCGGTGGCTGGCGGCCAAGCGTAAGCCGATGATGGTGCTGTCGACCGAACCCCTGCGCGACAGGCTGTTGTTCGACCGCGTTTTCAAGATCGGCCTCGCCACCGCGGTGGCGTTGTCCCTGTTTGCCATTTCAGACCTCGTTTCGCTCAGCATGGATGCGTTCGACACCACCACCACCGCCGATCTGCTGGTGCAGCAGCTGGCGACCGAGCGGCAGGCTATCGACGTGACCAAGAGCAAGCTTGCCTCGCTCGATGTGTCGCTCGAGGATGTGCTGCTGGTCGACAATACCGCCGACAAGATCGCCAAGAGCGCCGTGGATATCGAGGAGTTGTTGCAGCGGGTCGCCGGCGCTCTGACTCCGGGCGAATTGGTTCAGAAGGCCGTCTTCCGCATTCCCTCCCTGGCGACCGGCGATGCCGCCGCGCCGGCGGCAGCCGTTGCAGCACCCCCCAAGCCGGTGAGAGGCCGTGCGGCGCCGGTCAAGGCGGACGATCTGGCGTATGAGCTTTCGGTGGTGGTTCAGTTCGACCCGAATCCGTCGGTCGGCCGCAGTGCGCTCGAACAGGCCAAGGAGCTGCAGGACCGTCTGGGAAAACTGTTTCCCGACCATGCCGTAAGCGCCGTCAAAGTGCCGACGAACAGTCTGCGCAAGGAAGTGATCGAGAATATCCCCAATGAGGGGGCCCGCCAGGCGGGGGCGATGCAGACCGCCGAATATCTGATTCAGAAGAGAGGCTGAATCATGGACTCGCTCAATGTCTGGCTCAAGAAACTGCGTGGCTTTCCCCTGCGGCTCAAGGTCCTGGGCGGAGTCATCGCCTTCGATCTCTTCGTGCTGGTGCTGGGGTATCTGGTGCTCGACGACGTGATGGCGGAACGGGTCGCGGCGGTGGACCAGGCGCGCGCGCAGCTGACCGAGGCCAAGCGGCAGAACGCCGATCTGCGCAAACAATTGGATTCCTATCCGCAGCTGCGCCATCACTATGACGAGGCGATTTCGTCGGGTCTGGCGGCGACGCTCGACCGGCGGGGCTTCGTCCAATTCGCCCAAGGCCAGGCTACCCAGCATTATTTGAACGATCTCCGATTCCGGCTGGCGGATGAGCCGGGGGACCGCGAGCACAGCCCGAAATACCGGGTGGAAATCGACCGCGTCGTATTTGAAAGCGGCGGGCTGCTGGATACCGAGGCCATGTCGTTCTGGGAAGCTCTGCTGGCCCAGGCGAATGGACATTATCGCGTGGCGGAAGCCAGCCTGGAGCGTGTCCAGGAGATCAATCCCGTGGTTCTGGGGGCGGTCCGGCGCGGCACACCCATCTCGTTGCTGAAGGCCAAGATCGATATGCAATGGATCGGCGTGCGGCCGCTCGACCAGGAGGCTCAATAATGTCGCGCACAGGCGCAAAGCTGCTGGCGCTGTTCCTGGCGGGCTCGCTGCCGCTCCGGCTGTGGGCGGACCCGCCGCCCGCCACGCCGCCGGCGGCCAAGTCGCTGCTGTTCCCCGAGGCGGATGCCGCGGCCCTCGCCAAGGCGATCGCGGACTATAACCGTATGAAAAACACCGGGGTCGTCGCTGAGGAAAGTGCCGCGCCGCCGCCGGATGTTCCGAACATCTACGTTTCCGGATTGGCCTATTATGGCGACGGGGCGTGGACGGTCTGGGCGAATGGCTACCGGATCGTCCCGGGCCGCCAGGCGCCGGATTTTTCCGTCGTTTCGGTGAGCGAAGACGCGGCCGAGATCACGGTCGGCGGCAGCAAGCCCGCCCGCTTCGTGCTGCATCCCTATCAAACCTGGCTTGCGCGCTCCAACGACATCGTGGAGGGAATTGTTCCGTGAGTGTTTTACCGCTGGTGGTCGAGGGCCTGTCGGCCGGCTATGGCAAGAAGACCGTCATCCATGACATCAATTTTTCGGTGGAACCCGGCGAGATTTTCGGTCTCATCGGCCTCAACGGGGCGGGAAAGAGCACGCTGATCAAAGCCATTCTCGGGCTCGGCAAGCCGACCGGCAAATCGAGCCTGTTCGGTGTTCCCAGCGGTCCGGCGGAAAGCCGCACCAAGCTTGCCTATCTGCCGGAAAAATTTCAGCCGTCGCCCCTGCTCAAGGGGTGGGAATTCCTGTCCCTCACCCTCGCTTATTACGGCCGCAAGCTGGACCGCGAGCGGGCGCTCACCCTGTGTGCCGGGCTGGATCTCGACACGGCGGCGCTGGACCGCAGCGGCAGAACCTATTCCAAGGGCATGGGCCAGAAACTCGGCCTGCTGGGCACCATGCTGATCGATCTGCCGCTGCTGGTGCTGGACGAGCCGATGAGCGGGTTGGACCCGCGCGCCCGCATCATGCTGAAGGACCGGTTGCTGGATTATCGCGGCGCCGGTCACACCATCTTCTTTTCCTCGCACATTCTGGCCGACATCGAGGAAATCTGCGACCGTATCGCGGTCATGCATGACGGCCGGCTGATCTTCGTCGGCACTCCCCAGGGGCTGATCGCGAAGGCCGGGCGAACCAATCTCGAGCGGTCCTTCCTGGCCGCCATCGAGGGCACCACGGGCGAGGCGGCCTGAACGGGCCGCTCTCATCCCAACGACAATTTCGACGTATCGATCCCCTTCAGCCCTTCGCCGCCGCCCAGCTTCTCGCGCTGCATCAGCATCTTGAGGTCGCCGGGGCTGTCGGCTTCGGCGATGGCGATCTCTTCGTCGATTTCGCCATTCTTCCACAGCGTGAACAGGGCCTGGTCGAAGGTCTGCATGCCGCGCTCGGCATTCTCGGCCATGATCGCCTTGATCTCCTTGACCTCGCCCTTGCGGACAAGATCCTTGATCAGGCCTTCATTCAGCAGGATTTCCAGGGCGGCGGTGCGGCCGCCCGACTTGGTGCGCACCAGGCGCTGCGACAGGATACCGCGCAGATTGAGCGACAGGTTGAGCAGGATCTGGTGGTGCGCCTCGCGCTCGAAGAAATTGAGGATGCGCTCCAGCGCCTGGTTGGCATTGTTGGCGTGCAGGGTCGCCAGCGCCAGATGGCCGGTCTCGGCGATGTTGATGGCGTGCTCCATCACCTGCGCGTCGCGGATTTCACCGACCAGGATGGCATCGGGCTTCTGGCGCAGCGCGTTCTTCAGGGCGGCGTCGAAGGAATGGGTATCCACCCCGACCTCGCGCTGGGTGATCAGGCACTGCTTGTGTTCGTGCACATATTCGATCGGGTCCTCGATCGTGATGATGTGACCCGGTTCCTTCTTGTTGCGGTAATCGATCATCGCCGCCAGCGAGGTCGATTTGCCGGAACCGGTGCCGCCCACCACGATGACCAGGCCGCGTTTCTCGCAGCACAGCTCGCCTAGCAGCTTGGGCAGCCTGAGCTGTTCCAGGGTCGGGATAGTGGTGGTGATCTGGCGGATGACGGCGGCCGTGTGCTGGCGCTGCTTCAGCAGATTGACGCGGAAACGCCCGGTCGCGCCGAGATCGAGCGCCATGTTGAATTCGCGCGCCTTTTCGAATTCTTCGCGCTGCTCCGGCGTGGTGAAGTCTGCGATGGCGGCGGCAAGGGCGGCGTCATCCAGCCTGGCGTCGGACAGCGGCTCCAGCCCGCCATCGCCCCGCATCATCGGCGTCGAGCCGTAGGTGAGATACATGTCGGCACCCTTGCGGGCGACCATGTCGGCCAGCCATTGGCGAATTTGGCTCATTCTGCTTCCCCCAAAGCGGTCAGATTATTTCATCAGGCTCGATACGCCGCTTCGCTTGAACAGCGAGTTCGATTTCGGTGCCTCGGCGGGCGGTTCCGGCGGCGGCGGTTCGGGTGCTCGCGCGGCGGCCGGCGGGGCAGGCTGCGCGGCCTGCTGTTGCGGCTGGTGCTGGGGCGGCGCGGCGGCAGGTCCCGGTCCGGGCGCCTGGCCCTGCTTGTCGCCGGGCACCGCGAAGCGCTCCATCTCGGACGGATCGACCAGGCCCTGATTGACCAGCGCCTTGACCGAATCCTCCATGGTGATCATCCCGTAGCGTGAGCCCATCTGCATCATCGAGGTGATCTGCGGGATCTTGTTCTCGCGGATCAGATTGCGCACCGCGGGGGTGCCGACCAGGATGTCGTGCGCGGCACAGCGGCCGCCGCCGATCTTCTTCAGGAGAATCTGGCTGATCACCGCCTGCAGCGAGCCGGCCAGCATCGAGCGGACCATTTCCTTGTCGCCGGCCGGGAACACGTCGACGATGCGATCGATCGTCTTGGCGGCCGAGCTGGTGTGCAGCGTGCCCATCACCAGATGGCCGGTCTCGGCGGCGGTCAGAGCCAGGCCGATGGTCTCATGGTCGCGCATTTCGCCGACCAGGATCACGTCCGGATCTTCGCGCAAGGCGCTCTTCAGGGCGCGGGCGAAGGATTTGGTGTGTTTGCCGACCTCGCGGTGATTGATCAGCGAGCGGTCGGATTTATGCACGAACTCGACCGGGTCCTCGATGGTCAGGATGTGCTTGTTCTCGGTGCGGTTGATCTCGTTGAGCATCGCCGCCAGCGTGGTCGATTTGCCCGAGCCGGTCGGGCCGGTCACCAGCACCAGGCCCTTCTCGATCTGCGAGAACTGACGGAACACCGCCGGGGCATTGAGGTCTTCCAGCGACGGGATCACCGTCGGAATGGTGCGGAACACCGCGGCCGGGCCGCGATTGACGTTGAAGGCGTTGACGCGGAAGCGGGCCGATTCGCCATAGGAGACGGCGAAATCGAGGTCGCGCTCCTGCTCATATTCCGCCCGCTGCTCCTCGGTCATGATGGCGTAGAGCATCGCCTTGACCTCGTCGCCGTTCAGCGGATCGACCTTCAGCGGGCGCAATTCACCGGAGATACGGATCAAAGGCGGCGACCCGCTCGAAAGGTGCAGGTCCGACCCTTTGCTCTGCATGGTGAAGGCGAGAAGTTCGGTGATTTCCATCGCGGCCTCTAGGGGCTAAGGGGAGGTTTTGTCGAGATAGGCCAGACGCTGGCGGATCTGGTCGACAGGCACCGTCAAAGTGGGCGAGCGGCCCGGCCGGTAGATCTCCAGAAAAGTTCTATAGGCGCTGCGTGCGGCGTCTTTCGAGCCGTCGCGATCGAGTAGCAGCGCATAATTCAGCTGGTGGATCGGGTCGCCCGGCTGCAGGCGGACTGCTTCGGCCATGTTGGCGACGGCATCGTCGATCTGGCCGGTGCCGGCCTGCAGAAGGGCGATGCGAGCCGGCAATTCGGCTATGCCGGGTGTCGCGTGATAGGCCGACAGCAGCGCGGTCAATTGCCGTTCGGGCGGCAGCGCGTCGATCTGCCGAAGCAATTCCTCCAGCGCCATGCGGTTGTCGGGCGCCATGGTCAGGGCCAGTTCCAGCCGGTTCCGCGCGCCGTCAGCATGTCCTTGCGCCGCCAGCACGGCGGCGGCGCCGATCAGGGCGCTGACATCGTCGGGATGATGGTGAAGCTGCTCGTTATAGAGCGCCAGAGCCGCCGGATAATCATGCTGCGCGTAGAATGCCGCGGCGAGGTCGAGCGGCTGCGGGGTTTCCTTGACGGTGAAGCCGACGCGCTGCGGGTTGTCCGGCGCCGACTGCGCGGCCTGGGCGGTCAGGTGAACCCCTTTCCACAGATAGAGGACCTTGGAAAGATAGGCGATGCCGTCAGACGGGTCGCCGGCATTATAGGCCGCCACCGCTTCCAGCCAGGAGCCGCGACTATGAGCCAGGCCGGCCAGATATTTCGCTGCGTAATCGATGTTGGTCACGGGGTCGAACGCCTGTTCCAGCGTGTGGAAAGCGTCCGGATGATGGAACAGATCGACCTGCAGGCAGCCGACATCGACATAGCCGTTGCCGGCCTGAAGGAAGGTCATCGCCTCGCGGGAGGCATCCGCGGGGGATTCGTAGAAATGCCCATGCCCTTCGACCTGGATGGTCCACGGCCAGGGCGCGACCAGTCCGGTGACGGGGTCGCGCCGCCCCGACTCGACCAGCGCCATAGACAGCAGCAGGCCGGCCGGCACATGGTATCGGGCTTCGGCGGCGACCAGTTCGGGCAGGCAGCTGACTTTGACTTCCTGGCCTTGCAGCACCTGGCCCTGCGCTGCGGAGACAAAGGCGGCGAAGGCGCACAATGCCACGCCGCCCAGGCGGGAGGTCAGGGGTTGCCGCATGAGCCGGTCCCGCACAGCTGGATCATCATGGCGGGCGAGCGCCAGCGGACGAGGTCGTCGAAATAGGTGGGCGTGTTGGTTTGCGGCGGGTAGGGGCCGATGGGCCCTCCCGAGGCGAAGGAGGTGCCGGTGCCCAGGGCGCAGCCGGCCGGATTATTGTTGCACTGCTTGTTCGTCAGATTGAGGCTGTTGTCGGGAAGTACCTGCTTGCCGGTCTTGCTCCATCCATACAATTGGCTCTTGCCGTGGCTGACCAGCACATAGGCCGCACGATCCGCGCCCGATGTCGTCGAGGTGACCGTTTGCTTGCTCACCACGTCGGTCACGGTGAGGTAAGTTCCCGAAGGATAATTCGTGCCGCCGGTGCGCTCCATGTCGGGCGCCGCGGTCAATGACGATCCGATCCCGAGGGTGCCGGACGGCCAATAGGACAAACGGGTTCCCCAGCCATCGATGGAATAGCTTTCATCCAGGCCCATGGTCTTCCACGGAATGACCGCATTGGCCTCCGTGGCGAGGCCGCAATTCTCGACCCCGTAAGTTCCCGAGGTATTGATCTGCGCCCCATCGGCCGGGCAAGGCAGCCGCTGGTTGCGGATGACGAACAATTCCAGGGCGCTTTCCACCTGGTCGAGGGTCGCATTGGTCTGGTTGACGCGGGCCTTGTCGATCACCGGCGCAAGCGCGAACAGGCCGCCGCCGACCATCAGGCCGACCACGATCATGACCATCGCCATTTCGATGAGCGTGAAGCCTCGCTGCGACATATTCCCCGATGCCCCCCAATTGAGCGGAAGCATTATCCGCGCCGGCGCCAATATTGGCAAGCAAAGCGGGGCTCGGGCGGTGGTTCTTGCCCGTTCCGGCCGGTTCCTCTATCCTTGCGCCGTCCTGGTGTGGGTCCGCGACGGTAGGGGGGAACTCTGCGTTCGACGTCGAATATTCCTCGCCGGCAGACGGAACGTCAGGCCGGCTCGGCGCTGCTGATCGCCGTCATGGCTTTTCTCCTTTTCGGGTTCAGCCTGGTCCTCGGCCTGCGCTATCTCGGGCCGCGCACCGACTATGCCCATCAGAAAAGCGTCAGCGCGCAGATGTCGTCCGTCATCCAGAAGTCGCTTTGGACATTTGCCTCGCGCACCAGCAATTACCGTCTGCCCTGTCCGGCCAACGGCGCCGACACCAGCGCCGCCAATCTCGGTGTCGAGGACTGCGCCCTGGCCAATCCGGCGGCGGGTGTAGTGCCCTGGAAGACGCTGGGTCTTCCACAGAGCGCCGCGCAGGACGCCTGGGGCAACATGATCGGTTACGCCGTTTCTTCCGGGCTGACCACCGGAACGCCCTACAAGAGCTTTCCCAGTACGTCGCCCGACGCGGTCCAGGTTTCCATCGGCGGTGCCGCCGCAACCCCCTATGCTTATGTCCTGATGAGCTTCGGCCCTGACGGCGGCAGCTACAATCGGTCCGGCAACGCGGTGCAGGCGGGCAAGGCGTCCAATCTTCCGAGCGCCCAGATCCAGGCCGAAGCGACCAATATCCAGGCGATCTCCGGCGGGGGCTTGACGACGGCCTTCGTCACGCCAAACGCGTCCAGCGGCGCGAACGGCGCGCAATGGCTGGTGTTCGAGACCAGCACGCAGGTCTGCGCCGATTTGAACGGCTCGCAGAAACTCTATTGCAAGGTGACGCCGCCTGGCTCGGGAGGGCCCGGTGGCGGCGGATTCGGGTTTGGTGCTGCGAATGCGGCCGGCGTGTTCCAGTCGAACATGACGATGACCACATCGTCGCAGATCAGCAATCCGAACGGGGTCAGTTCGAACGCGGTGATGAACACTTCCGGCACCACGTCGGTGCTGGTGCTGGGCAGTAATACCACGACCACCAGCATCACCTCGGCGCCGGTCATGTTCAATGATTCCCAGGCCTGCAGCTGGCTGAACGAGCCGTTGATTCTCACCGTCCATACGCTGCGGGCCTATTTCGAGTTTTCGACGGCGGGCACGTCGGCCGGCGACGGCTTCACCATGTCGTTCCTGCCGGGGGCCACCAATCTGGTCGGCAGTACGCCGTGCGGCGGGACGCCCGGCGGCAAGAACAGCGGCGGCAATACGAACGAAGGCAGCTATCTCGGGTTCGAGCAGATCACCGACGGCGGCAATACCGGCTCGGCGGCGGCCGGGGCCACCGCCTCGACCACCGGGACAAAGCCCGTCACCAGCGTCTCCGTCACCGCTTCGGGGGCCGGATATCTTTATATTCCGCCGGTCGAGATCACCAACACCGGCAGCGGCAGCGGCACCCAGGCCACGGCTCTCGTTTCGTCGGCCAAGATCAATAGCATCAACGCCACCTATTCGGGCTATGGCTACATCGCGGCCGAAGGCACCAGCGTGGTTCCCAATGCCATTGTCGCGCCGGCCGGAGGGGCGGGCTATCCCTCTACGCCCTTCGTCATCATCGAATCCGCCGCCGCGACCGGCTGCACCGTCGGGTGCGGCGATGCGGCCGGCACGGCCACCGTGACCAACGGGCAGGTGACCAAGCTGACCGTGACGTCTCCCGGCAGCGGCTATGTGCGGGCGCCGTCGGTATGGCTGGAGGGCGCCGTCGAGAGCGGTTGCAGCACCGGCTGCGCCGACGCCATCGGCGCTTCATCCACCATCAACAGCGCGGGCGGCAGCGTTACCGGGCTCTATATCAGTCAAGACACCTGCACTCAGACGGTGGGCGCCAGTTCCTGCGGCTTTGCCCGGGTCAATTCGATGCAGGTGTTCGGCCTCGCCATCGACAATCCCGGCGCGGGATATTCGACGTCCTCGGGCAGCGGCGGGTCGTCGCAGTTCGGCGGCACCGGATATACGGGCACGCCGAGCGTCTATATCGCGGGCGTCGCCACGGGCAATAGCGGCGGGCAGGGCGCGACGGCGACCGCCACCGTCAGTGGCGGTTCCGTCACCGGGGTCACCGTCACCAACAGCGGCCATAATTATGTCAGCAACGTCGTCGTCACCATCGCCGGCGGCGGCATCGCCTATGCAACCATCGGCAACATCAATGGCGGGGCGGTGTCGGACGTCCAATTGGCCGACAATGGGGCGAATTATCCCACCAACACGACTGTAATCTTCACTTTGCCTGCACCGCTCAATTGCACCAGCAATTGCGTCGCCGCCACGGCACAGGCAAATACAGATAATCAGGGTCGCATTACCGGGATTTCCATCACCAATGGCGGATCGGGTTACAGCAGCAGCTATGACAAGGGAAACTGGGCTCCGGTAAAGGATTCGACGCATGTTCCCGCCACGGTAAGTGCCATCGTCACCAACGGAACCATCACCGCGATCGGATTCAGCTCGACCACACCGGTGACCGTCACCATCGTCCCGGCCCCGAATGAAACGGGCACGGTCACCGCGGCACTGGCTACGGCGACCATCGGCACTACCGGCACCATTACTTCCCTGACGCTAAGTTATTATGGATCGGGCTATACTCTTGTTCCCTCGGTCACCATATCGGCACCGACGGCCTGCACGGTGTCCTGCATCACCGCCACGGCTCATGTCACCAATATGGGTGTCTTCGGCGTGGTCGCCGACACCACGAACGGCAAAACCGGTTACAGCGGCAGCTTTACGGCGATCCCCAGCATCGGCATCGATCCGCCCACATCGGCCTGCACCAGTTCGTGCTTTGCCGGCACCGCCGGCGCCAACGTATCGGTCAACGCGATACAGGTCGCCGCCGGCGGGACGGGATATCAATCCAGTTCGACCGCGGTCTCCCTGCCGCCGCCGATCGTGCTGCCGAAATTCGGCATCGAATTCCGCACCTATCACCATCCGACCGACCCGTTCTATTCGGATTATGGCTATCACGACGATTGGGGCTTCTTCGGCAGCAGCGCGGCGGCCTCCTATACACCGGCCCAGATCAGTTCGGCGCTGACCGCCGTGAGCACCGTGCAGGGCAGCGGGGCCTATACCACCGGAACCGGGATCGCCATGCCCCAGGCCTATCCCGGCACGCAAAGTTTCGCCGGCAACATCCGGCATGACGACAATACCGGCTGCGACGGCAATAGCTGCGTACCCGAATATCTCGCGGCGCTGATCGTCGACAGCCTCCAGCATGACGACACCTACCATTATTCGACATCGGGGGCGGGCAGTCCGGCCGGGACGAACAACACCGCCTACACCATCAGCTCGAGCTGTGATTCGGCGACCGGCAGCAATGCTTCGCTGCATGATGGCGGGTTTCTTGCCGGCGGCGGGAGCACAGGGGGCGCCTTGGCCACGAGGAGCACGCCGACCGCAGGCGGATGCAGCTACGACACCATCGCCGGCACCAATATCATCACCAGCAATGGTCCGATCGCCGACACACAGAACAATTCAGGGGTTTCCTATCATTCCGTGCGTGTCGAGATTCAGCGTTACTGCGATTCGGCCTGCGGCTCATGCGGCAATCAGGGCACGCAAGGCGCCAGCTATATGCATGTCGCGGCCTATATGGATTGCGATTCCGCCGCGCTGGGCGGACAAGCCTGCAACGATATGAGCCAGAACCTGCTGATGGCCGGATCGCGGGTCTATTCGGTCTCGGTGACCAATGGTGGGACCGGCTATACCTCGGCACCCACCGTTTCCCTGATCGGCGGCGGCGGAACGTTGGCCAAGGCGACCGCGACGGTATCCGGCGGCGCAGTGACCTTGGTGACGGTCACCAACGTGGGGGCCAATTATACCAGCGCGCCCACCGTAGTGTTCACGGGTGGGGGGGGAATCGGCGCGACCGCCACGGCGTCGTTGTCCGGCTTGCCCTTGGCCAAGAGCTACGCCGGCACCTATATCTACGCTGTGAATTACTGCACGCCGGATCCCGGCTCGGTCAATTGGACTTCGTCCCACCGGGGGCTTTCGTCCTTCGACGGCATCATCGCCGGATTTACGTCGGGCGCGGGTGCTGCGACGCGCGGCGTGCTGATCCGCAATCTGCAGATCGGAACCTATAATTAATCAGGCCGCGGCGCGTTCCGCCAGGCTGCGCATCTTTCTCCAGGCCCATTTGCTGACCTGATTGGCCAGCCAGCCGCGCGGCTTCAGGCCGCTGGCGCGGAAGGCCATGTTGACCACCTGCTCGGCGTGGTGCTGCCGGTAATGGCCATAGGCGAGGGCGGCATATTCGCGGTTGCAGCGTTCGCGGTCATAGGGCGTCCCGGCCGGTTCGTTGGCGCAGTGATAGGCGAAGGACAGCTCGTCGTCGTCGGTTTCGCGCACCCGGCTGATCACCACCTTGAGACGGCCGAAAAGCGTGATCGGCTCCTTCTCCTGATAGCGGTCGAGGCCGTCGAAGAAGGTGCGGTAGTGGCGGAACTCGTCCGACGCGATGCGGTGGGACAGCTGCTTCAGCACCGGCTCGTCGGTGGCCTCGGACAGGGCCGTGTAGAAGGAACTGGTGCCGGTCTCGACGATGCAGCGCGCCACCAGCTCGCCGACGCGCGAACCGCGCACCGATTCGGTCACTTCGGTCGGAAACTGATAGCCCTCGGTGAATTTCTGGAAGGCGGCGGGGAAATCGAAGGTAGGGTCGGCCAGGCGGGCATATTGCCCCAGCATCCGGCCATGCTGTTCTTCTTCCAGCTGCCATTCGGCCAGGATCTCGGCGAATTCGGAATCGTCCTGGAAGATATTGTGCAGATAGCGGGTGTATTGAGCGGCGTTGTACTCGGTCAGGCTGGCTGCCTTGATCAGCTTCAACAGGTCCTGATCGAGTTTCGTGCGGTCAAAAGCATCCCAAGCAATGTCTTCGGCCGTCCAACGCGGCATGGTCTGCCCTTTCTGATCTTCTTATTCCCACAAGGTCCGGCGAAATAATAATCGTCACCGAACCCGGAGGGTGCAAGGAGATTTTAGGAAAGCTCTAATCGATCGCGGTATGCATCGCCTGCGCGACGGCAAGGCGGCGGGCTGCTTCACGCTTGGCGTGATCGGTGGTGGCGGCGGCGACATCGGCCTCGGCGGCGCGGATACGGGCGATCACGAACTCGCCGGTCAGCTCGGCCAGCGGAATCGCTTCCTCGGCCAGGACGGTGATGCGGGTCTCGTTGACCTCGGCGAAGCCGCCGGCCACGAAGATGCGCTTTTCGACCTTGCCGTTCTCATAGATGTCGATAACACCGGGGCGGACCCCGGTGATCATCGGCGAATGACGCGGCAGAGCGCCGAAGTCGCCCTCGGTGCCGGGAACCACGACCATCTCGGCAGGTTGCGAGATCAGCAGCTTTTCCGGGGAAACCAGTTCGAATTCGGTCGTCTCAGCCATTTTTGTCTTCCTATATGTCCCTCAGGCGCCGGGCGGTTTTCACCCCGGTTATCAGGCGGCTTCCGCCGCCATCTTCTTGGCCTTCTCGATGGCTTCCTCGATGGCGCCGACCATGTAGAAAGCCGATTCCGGCAGGTGGTCATAGTCACCGGCGACGATGCCGGCGAAGCCCTTGATGGTGTCTTCCAGGGCAACCAGCTTGCCCGGGCTGCCGGTGAACACTTCGGCCACATGGAACGGCTGCGACAGGAAGCGCTGGATCTTGCGGGCGCGGGCCACGACCAGCTTGTCTTCTTCCGACAGCTCATCCATGCCGAGGATGGCGATGATGTCCTGCAGCGACTTGTAGGTCTGCAGGATGCGCTGCACGTCGCGGGCGACCTTGTAGTGGGTCTCGCCGACCACCTTGGGATCGAGAACGCGCGAGGTGCTGTCCAGCGGATCGACGGCCGGATAGATGCCCAGCTCGGCGATCGAACGGTTCAGGGTGGTGGTGGCGTCCAGATGGGCGAACGACGCGGCCGGGGCCGGATCGGTCAGATCGTCGGCGGGCACGTAAATGGCCTGCACCGAGGTGATCGAACCCTTCTTGGTCGAGGTGATGCGTTCCTGCAGGTTGCCCATCTCGCCGGCCAGGGTCGGCTGATAGCCCACCGCGGAGGGGATGCGGCCCAGCAGCGCCGACACTTCGGAACCGGCCTGGGTGAAGCGGAAGATGTTGTCGACGAAGAACAGCACGTCCTGGCCTTCCTCATCGCGGAAATATTCCGCCTGGGTCAGGCCGGACAGGGCGACGCGGGCGCGGGCGCCCGGCGGCTCGTTCATCTGGCCATAAACCAGGGTAACCTTGGAGCCCGGGCCGTCGGTCTTGATGACGCCCGATTCGATCATCTCGTGATAGAGATCGTTACCCTCGCGGGTGCGCTCGCCGACGCCGGCGAACACCGAGTAACCGCCATGGGCCTTCGCGACGTTGTTGATCAGTTCCATGATCAGCACGGTCTTGCCCACGCCGGCGCCGCCGAACAGGCCGATCTTGCCGCCCTTGGCGTAGGGGGCGATCAGATCGATGACCTTGATGCCGGTCACGAGAATTTCGGTGTCGGTCGACTGGTCGACGAATTCCGGAGCCGGCTGATGGATCGACTGGACCTTCTTGGTGCCCAGCGGACCGCGCTCGTCGATCGGCTCGCCGATCACGTTGAGGATGCGGCCCAGGGTCTCGGGACCGACGGGGACGGAGATCGGAGCACCGGTGTCGACCACGTCCTGGCCGCGGGTCAGACCCTCGGTGGCGTCCATGGCGATGGTGCGGACGCTGTTCTCGCCCAGATGCTGCGCCACTTCGAGGACCAGGGTCTTGCCCTGATTCTCGGTGGTCAGCGCCGACAGGATCGCAGGCAGGTTCTTGTCGAACCGCACGTCCACAACCGCGCCCAGAACCTGGGTGATGGTGCCGATATTCTTCGTCGTCATGTTAAGCAAGCTCCTGCTTGACCGTCACAGCGCTTCCGCGCCGGAGATAATTTCGATGAGTTCCTTGGTGATCTGCGCCTGACGCGACCGGTTATACTTGACGGTCAGCTTGTTCAGCATGTCGCCGGCATTGCGGGTCGCATTGTCCATCGCGGTCATGCGCGCGCCCTGCTCGGAGGCGTTGCTCTCCAGCAGCGCGCGGAACAGCTGGACCGACAGATTGCGCGGCAGCAGATCGGCGAGGATGGCTTCTTCCGAGGGTTCGAACTCGTAGATCGCGCCCGAAGCGTCCTTCTGCTCCTCGGCCGCCGGAACCGACAGCGGGATCAGGGTCTGGCGGGTCACGACCTGCGAGATCACCGACTGGAAGCGGTTATAGATCACCGTGCAGACGTCGAAGGCGCCTTCTTCGAACATCGCCAGCACCTTGTCGGCGATCTGGTCGGTTTCGGCGAAGGTCACGCCCTTCTTGCCGATGCCTTCCCAGCCGTCGGCGATCAGCGAGCCGAAGTCGCGGCGCAGCGCGTCGCGGCCCTTGCGGCCGACGGTCAGGATCTTGACCGTCTTGCCCTCGGCGATCAGCGCCTGGGCCGTCTGGCGGGTGGCGCGGGCGATCGACGAATTGAAGCCGCCGCACAGGCCGCGGTCGCCGGTGACGGCGATCAGCAGATGCGTCTGGTCCTTCCCGGTCCCCACCATCAGGCGCGGCGCGCCCGACTGGCCGGCCATGCCGGCCGCCAGGGCGCTCAGCATCCGCTCCATACGGGCGGCGTAGGGGCGTCCCTGCTCGGCGGCAGTCTGGGCGCGGCGCAGCTTGGAGGCCGCGACCATCTTCATGGCCGAGGTGATCTTCCGGGTCGATTTGACCGAGTTGATCCTGAGCCGTAGGTCCTTGAGGCTGGGCATCGGGAGTGCGCCTCTTCCTTACGCGAAGGTCTTGAGGAACGACTCGATGGCGGCCTTCAGCTTCTCTTCCGTCTCCGGCTTCAAAGCCTTGTCGCTGGCGATCGTCTTCAGGATGTCCGGATAGGCCGTCTTGAGGTTCGACAGCAGGCCGGCTTCGAAGCGGCCGATGTCGGCCACCGCCAGCTTGTCGAGATAGCCCTTCACGCCGGTATAGATCGAGACGACTTCCTCTTCGGTCGACAGCGGCGAGAATTGCGGCTGCTTCAGAAGCTCGGTCAGACGCGCGCCGCGGTTCAGCAGGCGCTGGGTGGCCGGGTCGAGGTCGGACGCGAACTGCGCGAAGGCGGCCATTTCACGATACTGGGCCAGTTCCAGCTTGATCGAGCCGGCAACCTGCTTCATCGCCTTGACCTGGGCGGCCGAGCCGACGCGCGACACCGACAGGCCGACGTTCACGGCGGGGCGGATGCCCTTATAGAACAGCTCGGTCTCGAGGAAGATCTGGCCGTCGGTGATCGAAATCACGTTGGTCGGAATGTAAGCGGACACGTCGTTGGCCTGGGTCTCGATGACCGGCAGGGCGGTCAGCGAACCGTTGCCGGCGGCGTCGCCCAGCTTGCAGGCGCGCTCGAGCAGGCGGCTGTGCAGATAGAACACGTCGCCCGGATAGGCTTCGCGGCCCGGCGGACGGCGCAGCAGCAGCGACATCTGGCGATAGGCGACCGCCTGCTTGGACAGATCGTCATACATGATCAAAGCATGCATGCCGTTGTCGCGGAAATATTCGCCCATGGCGCAGCCGGCATAGGGGGCCAGGAACTGCAGCGGGGCCGGATCGGACGCGGTGGCGGCGACGACGATCGAGTATTCCATCGCGCCGTTGTCGGTCAGGGTCTTGACCAGCTGGGCCACGGTGGAGCGCTTCTGGCCGATCGCGACATAGATGCAATAGAGCTTCTGGCTCTCGTCCGAACCCTGATTGGCCTTCTTCTGATTGATGATGGTGTCGATCAGGATGGCGGTCTTGCCGGTCTGACGGTCACCGATCACCAGCTCGCGCTGGCCGCGGCCGACGGGGATCAGGGCGTCGATGGCCTTGATGCCGGTCGACATCGGCTCGTGCACAGACTTGCGCGGGATGATGCCGGGCGCCTTGACGTCGACGCGCGACATCTTGTCGAACTTGATCGGGCCCTTGCCGTCGATCGGGTTGCCCAGCGCGTCGACGACGCGGCCCAGCAGACCCTTGCCGACCGGAACTTCCACGATGGCGCCGGTACGCTTGACGGTGTCGCCTTCCTTGATCGAACGGTCGTCGCCGAAGATCACGACACCGACATTGTCGGTCTCGAGGTTCAGCGCCATGCCGCGGACGCCGCCGGCGAATTCCACCATCTCACCGGCCTGGACCTTGTCCAGACCATGGATGCGGGCGATGCCGTCGCCGACCGACAGAACCTGACCGACTTCGGCCACCTCCGCTTCGGTGCCGAAATTAGCGATCTGTTCCTTCAGGATAGCGGAGATCTCCGCGGCGCGGATATCCATCACCGGACCCCTTTCAATGCGAGCGTCAGTTGTTGCAGTTTGGTTTTCAGCGAGGCATCGACCATCTTCGAGCCGACTTTGGCGACCAGGCCACCCAGCAGCGAAGGATCGACCGTGACGTCCAGGGCGACGTCCTTGCCGACGGCCTTCTTCAGGGCGGCGGACAGGGACTTCTTCTGGGCGGCGGTCAGCGCCTTGGCGGTGGTGACCTCGGCCGTCACTTCACCGCGCTGGGCGGCAAGTCGGGCGAGGAAGGCGTCGATGACGCCGGAAATGGTGAAAAGGCGGCGGTTCTTCGCCAGCAGGCCCAGCAGATTGCGGGTCAGCTCGCTCCAGCCGGCTTTTTCGGCCAGCGCGACGATGGCGCTGCCCTGATCCTTGCGGCTGATGACGGGCGAGGAAACCAGACGGCGCAGATCGGCGCTGTCGGCCAGCATGGCCTTCAAGGCCTTCAAATCGGTTTCCACCGCTTCAAAGGCAGCCTTTTCCTCGGCCAGCGCGAAGAGCGCGGCGGAATAACGGTCGGCAATGGCGCCAATGGCTTCGGACGACACTTAGGACAATCCCCTGGGAGAAAACGGCAGGAATAAAGAACTGCTTGATTTTTAATAGAAATCTTGTCGCCGCCGAGCGGGCCCGGGGGCGAGGCGAGGGTTAACTAGCACATCATATCGGGGCTGGCAAGCATAGGAAATATAGGGCGCGCGCGGCTTTCGTCGCACTTGCAGCGACGATTGTATGGTGACGGGCGTAGGTGTTTCCCGCTAAATCAAGCCCAACCGAATAATTTTTTTGAGGATACCTATGGCCGGAGCCATCCGATGACCCCCAAGGATACCGACAACCTTCCGGAGCTCACCCTCCGAGGCGTCATCCTGGGGGCCCTGATCACCGTCGTGTTTACCGCCGCCAATGTCTATCTCGGACTCAAGGTCGGCCTGACGGTGGCCTCCTCCATTCCCGCCGCCGTGATTTCCATGGCCGTGCTGCGGTATGCCAAGAACAGCAACATCCGCGAGAACAACATCGTTCAGACGCTGGCCTCCGCCGCCGGCACCCTGTCGTCGGTGATCTTCGTGCTGCCCGGCCTGATCATCGTCGGCTACTGGTCCGGCTTTCCGTTCTGGGAATCCGCCGGCATCTGCGCCATCGGCGGAATCTTGGGCGTGATGTATACGGTGCCGCTGCGCCGCGCCATGGTGGTGCAGGGCGACCTGCCCTATCCGGAAGGCGTCGCCGCCGCCGCGGTGCTGCAGGTCGGTTCCTCCGAGGCCTCGGCCGACGAAGAAGCCGCCGCCGCCGGTTCGGGCATCAAGGATCTGATCGTCGGCGCGGTGGCGTCGTCCGGCTTCTTCATCCTGACCTGCATGCAGCTGTTCTCGGACGCCAAGACCTGGTGGTTCAGCTTCGGGCGCGGCAAGACCGGCCTCGGCACCGGCTTCTCGGTGGCGCTGCTCGGCGTCGGCTATCTGGTCGGCATCACGGTGGGTGCCGCCATGTTCATCGGCGTGCTGATCTCGTGGCTGGGCGCCGTGCCGATCCTCACCGCGCTGCATCCGCCGCCGGAAGGGGCCGATCTGGTCGCCTATGCCAGCGGCGAGATCTGGCGCAAGCAGGTCCGCCTGATCGGCGCCGGCGCCATCGCCGTGATCGCCATCTGGACGCTGATCAATCTCGCCAAGCCGATGTGGAACGGCATCAAAGCCTCGATCGCCGCCATGGGCGCCAGCCGCGGCGATGAATCCGGCCTGCCGCGCGAGGAGCGCGACATTCCGTTCCATTACGTGATCGGCGGTTCGGTGGCTCTGCTGTTCCCGCTGGCCGCCTTGTTCGTGATCTTCATCCACGGCACCCCGCTGGACGGCCAGATCATCAGCCTGGTGGTGATCTGCACCATCTTCGCCGCCCTGGTCGGTTTCATCACCGCCGCTGCGTCGGGCTACATGGCCGGCCTGATCGGCAGCTCGAACAGCCCGGTTTCGTCGCTGTCGATCCTGTCGACCATCGCCGCGTCGCTGATGCTGGTCGGCCTGGTCGGACGGTCCGACCTGATCGACCCCGCGATCCGCTCGACGGCCATCGCGTTGGCCCTGTTCACCACCTCGGTGGTGCTGTCGATCGCCACCATCGCCAACAACAACCTGCAGGATCTCAAGACCGGCCAGCTGGTCCACGCCACGCCCTGGCGCCAGCAATGGGCCCTGGTGATCGGCTGCGTGGTCGGCGCCGCCGTGATCCCGCCGGTGCTGGACCTGCTGCAGCACGCCTATGGCTTCGCCGGCGCGCCGCTCGATGCCGGCATGGACCCCAACAAGACCCTGGCGGCGCCGCAGGCCCTGCTGATGTCGACCCTGGCCACCGGCATCCTGGCCGGCGAGCTGGATTGGAGCATGCTGGGCATCGGCGTCCTGGTCGGTGTCGGCCTGGTCGTCATCGACGAGATCCTCAAGCGCACCACCAAGAAGCTGCGCCTGCCGCCGCTGGCGGTGGCTCTCGGCATCTATCTGCCGGTCAGCGCCACCGTTCCGGTCTCGATCGGCACCTTCGTCGCGCTGATCGCCGATTACGCCCTGGCCCGCAAGGCCAAGGCGAGCGGCCAGAGCTTCGAGAAGGTGGCGGCCGCTCCGCAGCGGCGCGCGCTGCTGCTGGGCTCGGGCATGATCGTCGGTGAGAGCCTGCTCGGCGTCGGCAACGCGCTGATCATCACCCTGACCGGCAACCAGGCGCCGCTGGCGGTGGTCGGCGACGATTTCGCCGGCACCGCCGAGTGGCTGGCGAGCGTCGCCTTCCTGGCGCTCTGCCTGTTCTCCTACCGCTGGATCATGGGCCGCGAGAAGCCCGCCGTGTAACCGGCGTAAAGCCACACGGCCCAGAACAGGAAGTAGCCGACGCTGAAGCCGGAAACGGCGGCGTCGGCCCAGGCCAGGGCTCCCCGCAGATCGGGACGCACCGCCATCATCACCCCGAGGGTATATTTCGCGGCGATGATGGCGGTGACCCGCACGAAGGGAGCCCAACTGCCCGCCAGGGTGACCTGGCGCCGCTCGCGGTCCACCGCCAGCAGAACCGGACGGCCGACGCAGGACGCCAGCAGCGCGCCGATGCAGGCCATCGCCAGCCAGTCCAATCCCAGACCCAGGCCGATGCCGTGCCGCATCAGCAGCCCCGACACGCCCCAGACGATGAACAAAACCGGGATCGCCAGCAGGCGGGTCAACCCTATTGTGCGCTCTTTGGTGGCGCGCAGGGTCATGCTCAGCACATAGGCCAGCAGCGGCCAGACCCATAGCGGCGTATGGCTGATGATGGCGCCCAGGCCGGGCGCTTCTTGCGCCGCCGCCGGAGCCGATGCGACAATAAAGGCGACAGGGCTTAAGGACATCACGGGGAACGGGAAACGCATGATCACATCCTGCATGAATTGCGATGCCCCGTTCCTGCGCCCTCCGCCGGCCCTTCGCCAGCGCGGTTGCGCCAAAGGGCCGGGCGATTTCGCGAGTGGATTTGGCGAAGCGTGAAATGAACAATCCCTGGAGTCGCCGGTTTTTCCTGTTTCTCGCCCTCGGCCTGGTGCTGGGCTGGATGGGGCCGTTCGGCACCTATGGCCAGCTGCCCGGATGGCGGCGTTTCGCCTATTGGATGATCGCGGTGCCGGCGGTCGGCATGTGCGCCCGTATCGCCATGGTGATGCTGGCCGGCCATGGCCGCGCCGGGTCCTGGCCGCTGCTCGGGCGGATCGCCGCCGGCGCGGCGTTGGCCGGCTTTCCGGGGTGCTTCATCGTCCTGCTGCTGCAGGGAAGCATGACGGGCCGGCTCGGTTTCGACGCGCTGTTCCTGATTCAGATGTATGCGACCGTGTCGCTGGTCATCGGCCTGATCTCCTATCCGCTGATGCTGCTGACCGGATCGCGCCCCCGCGTCGAACCCGAAGAAGCCGACTCTCCCTTCCTGCGCCGCATCCCCGCCAAACTGGGCACCGAGCTGCTGTGGCTGTCGGCGGAAGATCATTACATCCGGGTCACCACGCCGTTGGGCAGCGACCTGATCCTGTGCCGCCTGTCCGATGCCATCGCCGAACTGGGCGCCGGGGCCGGCCAGCAGGTGCATCGCTCGCATTGGGTGGCGCGGGGCGCGGTGAAGTCGGCCGAACGCAAGGACGGCAAGACCGCGCTGCTGCTGACCAATGGCGACAGCGTGCCGGTCAGCCAGAGCTATCTGCCGGCGTTGAAGGCGGCCGGGTGGCTGTAAAACTGAGGATCATGAATTGGTCTTAGACGACCAACATTGAGCGGAACAGTACGCTCGTGCTGCAAAGTTGGCCTTACCGGCAGGCCTACGGCGTACACAGATGAATGGGATGAACACAGATGGACACAGATAGTTCGTCTGATCGCTAGACTACACGCGAGCGCTCAAGCCTATCTGTGTCCATCTGTGCAAGGCGGAACGCCGCATCTGTGTTCATCTGTGTTTAAAGCGGACCGTGGAGCGGATTCCGACCTGCGGCCGGCAGGCGGATTAGGTCTTACATGAAGCTGTAGGGATCGATATCGACCTGCACCCTGATCTGGCGGGGCAGGTCGATCGAGCCCAGCCAGTGCCGGATATAAGCCTGCAGATTGGTCTGCTTGGCCGCTTTCAGCAGCAATCGGCGGCGATGCCGTCCGCGCAGCAGGGCCAACGGCGCCGGTGCCGGGCCGAGCAGTTCGATGGCGGCGTCCCGGGGGGCGATGCGCGCCAGCTGCTGCGCCGCCTTCTCCACCATCGCCGAATCCTCGCCCGAGACGATCAGCGCCGCCAGCCGGCCGAAGGGCGGCCAGCCGCCCACCCGGCGGTCGTCGGCTTCGGCGCGGGCGAAGCCCTCGGTGTCGCCCTTTGCCAGGGCCTGCATCACCTTGGCCTCGGTCTGATAGGTCTGCAGCAGCACCCGGCCGGGATGCTCGGCGCGCCCGGCGCGGCCCGAGACCTGGCTCAGCAATTGGAACGTGCGCTCGGCGGCGCGCAGATCGCCGCCGGCCAGGCCCAGATCTCCATCGATCACGCCGACCAGGGTCAGCAGCGGGAAATGATGGCCCTTGGCGACGATCTGGGTGCCGATCAGCAGATCGATCTCGCGCCGCGCCATCTTCTCGACCAGCTCGGCCGCCGCCTTGGGTCCGGGCAGCAGGTCGCTGGCCATGATGGCGATGCGGGCGTCGGGAAACAGCATCGCCGCTTCCTCGGCCACCCGCTCGACGCCGGGACCGCAGGAGGTGAAGCTGTGCTCGGCCTGGCAGTTCGGGCATTGCTCGGGTTTGCGGGCGTAATAGCCGCAATGATGGCATTGCAGCCGTCCGCCCGCCTTGTGCTCGACCAGCCAGGCGGTGCATTGCGGGCATTGCAGGCGGAAGCCGCAGCCCCTGCACAGGGTCAGCGGCGCATAGCCGCGCCGGTTGAGGAACAGCAGCGCCTGTTCCCCGGCGGCCAGGCATTCCTCGACCGCCTTGTGCAGCGGTGGGGAAATCCATTGCTGGCGCGGCGGCGGGTCCTTGCGCAGATCGACCAGCGTAACCTCGGGCAGGCTGGCGCCGCCATGGCGCGAGGGCAGGACCAGCTTGCGGTAGCGCCCGGTTTCGACATTGGCCGCCGTTTCCAGCGACGGGGTCGCCGAGGCCAGCACGATTGGCAGTCCGCCGAGATGGCCGCGTACCACCGCCATGTCGCGGGCGTGATAGCAGACGCCCTCTTCCTGCTTGTAGGAGCTGTCATGCTCCTCATCGACCACCACCAGGCCGAGGGAGGGGAAGGGCAGGAACAAAGCGGAGCGGGCGCCGACCACCACTTTGGCATGGCCGCGGGCGACCGCGCGCCAATGGCGGCGCCGCTGCCCCTCGCTGAGATCGGAATGCCAGACGGTCGGGGCGACGCCGAAGCGCCGCTCGAAACGCTCCAGCCACTGTGCCGACAGGGCGATTTCGGGCAGCAGCACCAGCGCCTGTTTACCGGCGGCCAGGGCTTCGGCGATGGCTTCGAAATAGACCTCGGTCTTGCCCGAGCCGGTGACGCCTTCCAGCAGGGTGACGGCGAAGCCGGCGCCGATCTGGCCGCGCAGCTCCTGCGCCGCCGCCTGCTGCTCGGGCGACAGGACGGGGCCCGGATGGTGCGGATCGGGCTGCGGCCCGGCCTCGATTTCGCCGGCTTCGATTTCGCAGAGGGCGCCGGCGGCGACCATGCCCTTGATGACCGAAGCGCCGACCCCGGCGGTGCGGGCGAGGTCGGCGGCGGTCTGCGGAACCCAGGCGCACTCCAGCACCCGCGACCGCGCCTTGGTCAGCGCGAAGCCCCCGGGCTGCGGGTCGGCTGCAACCAAGCGCGGCGGCGGGGGTTTTTCGGGTTCCAGCGCCTTTGGCACACTCATCGCCATTTTCAGCACCGCCCCCGGCGCCGCCAGGCAATAGGACGCGACCCAATCGATGAAGCGCCGCGACGCGTCGGGCACGGGCGGCAGCGGCAAGCTTTCCTTAATAGGGCGGCACTTAAGGTTGGGCTGCGGATCGGCGGCCGGTCCCCACACCACGCCGGTGACCGTGCGGTTGCCGAGCGGCACGCGGACGAAGGTGCCGGGGGTGAGGGACGGGGCGTCGCCGGCCAGATAGTCGAGGGGACCGGACAAAGGAAGCGGCAAAAGGACCGCGACCCGATCGCCGGGTGTGAGCTTGGTCATGTCTCACCTTAACGGGGGGTGAGAGACAACAAAAGAGGGCTCGCTCCTATCGTCGAACACTGGCATAAGACGAAGGAACTCTGGGCCGAATCGAGGCGAGATGACGCGTAAGACTGAATCAGCGGACCGGGACGCACTGCCTCAGCGGGTCGACGAAGACCTGGTGGTGGCCTATCTGGCCGAGCATCCCGATTTGCTGGTCCGCCGCCCCGAGCTGCTGAGCAAGCTGATCCCGCCCTCCCGCTTCGACGGCGATTCGGTGGTCGATCTGCAGAAGGTGATGATCCGCCGCCTGACCGAAGAGCTGGAACAGATGAAAGGCTGCGCCGAACATCTGATCGCCACCTCGCGCAACAACATGTCGATCCAGTCGCGCACCCACCAGGTGGTGATGTCCATGCTGGCCGCCGGCGATCTCGAGACGCTGCTGCGGGTGGTCGCCGAGGACATGCCGGCCCAGCTCGATCTCGACATCGCGCTGCTGGCCTTCGAAACCCCGTCCGAGGGAATTCCGGCCGGTCTGGTGGCGATGAGCCCGGGCTCGGTCGAAGGGGCGCTGGGCGCCGGCGACGTGCTGCTGCGCTCGCAGCGCGCGGCCGATCCTATAATTTTCGGCGACGCCGCCACCCTGATCAATTCCTTTGCCCTGGCGCGTGTGGCGCCGAAACGCAACAACCCGCGCATCGCGCCCGCCGCCGGCCCGATCGGCATGCTGGCGCTCGGCTCGCGCCACGACCGCACCTTCCATTCCAGCCAGGGGACCGAGCTGCTCGCCTTCCTCGCCGGCGCGCTGGAAGATTGCGTCAGCCGGTGGTGGCCCGTCTCCCCGTAATGATGAGCGGCGATGCCGGCTTGGTCGAGGCTCTCGACCGCTGGCGTCGCTGGCTCGCCGACGAGCGGCGTCTGTCGCCGCATACGCTGGACGGTTATAGCCGCGACATAGCGGCCTTCCTTACCTTCCTGACCGGCCATCTCGGCCAGGTGACCGGGCTGTCCGACCTGGCCGATCTGAAGCCCGGCGACGTGCGCGCCTATCTGGCCAGCCGCCATCGCGAGGGCTTGGCCAAGACCTCGCAGGCGCGCGGATTGTCGGCGCTGAAAAGCCTGTTCCGTTTTCTCGACCGCCAGGGGTTGGTCCACAACGCGGTGTTCGGCGTGGTGCGCGCGCCGCGCCTGCCCATCAGCGTGCCGAAGCCGCTGGGTGTCGAAGAGGCGCTGGAGACCCTGGCCGCGGCGGGCGATATCCAGTCGCAGCCCTGGATGGCGGCGCGCGACATCGCTCTGTTCTCGCTGCTCTATGGCTGCGGCCTGCGTCTCGGCGAAGCGCTGTCGCTGACGCGCGGCACCGCCCCGGTCAAAGGCGAGTCGATGACGATCACCGGCAAGGGGCGCAAGCAGCGCCTGGTGCCGCTGCTGCCGGCGGTGACCGAGGCGGTGGCCGATTATCTGGCGCAGTGCCCGTATGCTGGCGGCAAGGACGAGCCCTTGTTCGTCGGTGCCCGCGGCGGGCCGCTCAATCCCGGCGTCGTGCAGCGCCAGATGCGCCGGCTGCGGCCGGTGCTCGGCCTGCCCGACAGCGCGACGCCGCATGCCCTGCGGCACAGCTTCGCCACCCATCTGCTGGCGGGCGGCGGCGATCTCAGGACCATTCAGGAATTGCTGGGCCATGCCTCGCTGTCGACGACCCAGCGCTATACCGCGGTGGATGGCGCTGCTCTGGCTGCCGTTTACGACAAGGCGCATCCGCGCGCCCGCTAGAGCGGGATGACCTTAAACACTATCAAAGACTCATCCCGCTCGGAGGAGCGGAGCGAACGACCCCGGGGGTGCGGGGTTAGGCTACCCCGCCGAAGCATGATGCCGCCTTGCGGCTTCATGCAAAAAATGAGGAGTGTTCGTGAAGAAGCTCTATCTCGCCGGTCCCGACGTCTTCCTGCCTAATGCCACCGATGTCGGGCGGCAGAAGCGGGAACTCTGCGGCCAGTTCGGGTTCGAAGGCCTGTTCCCGCTCGACCAGCAATTGGCCGGCGAGCCGAGCGGCACCGACATCTTCCGCCTCGACATGGCGCTGATGCGCGAAGCCGATATCGGCCTGTTCAATCTGTCGCCCTTCCGCGGTCCGAGCGCCGATCCCGGCACGGTGTTCGAGCTGGGCATCATGATGGCGATGGGGAAAAGGGTGTTCGGTTACCGCAATACCGACCTGCTCTATCATCAGCGCGTCGCCGAGGACGGCTACACGATCGAGCGTTTCGGCCTGGGCGACAATCTGATGATCGACTGCGCCATCCAGGAGGCCGGCGGAATCATCGCGGCGGAGCGGGAAGAGTCGCTGGCGGCGCTGGGGGCTTTCCAGCTGGCGCTCGAGGAAGCCTGGCGCCAGGTCAACGGTGTCATGGCCGGTTAAACTAAAGGATGGAATCGCGCCGCGGCTTCTCGTTATGATGGCGTGGTATTCGAAGAGGGGTCTTATAATGCGTTCTGTGGCAGTTGCCGTTCTCAGCCTGGTCGCTCTGGCCGGTTGCGCTACGCCTGATACCAAGGCGCCCGCCACCGCTGTCAGCGCCGATGCGCAGCAGGACGCAGCCCCGTCCGCCGCCAAGAAGCCCCGGAACTGCATCGTCGGCACCCGCCTGTGCACCCATGAGCAGGAAGTCGATCCCTCCGTCACCGGCATGAGCGGCCAGGCCCTGGGCGATGCCCGGCGCGGCCACGAGGTCGGCGGACTGATCAACCCCTGATCGCCGCCATGCATCTGCGAACCTTCATAGCCATTGTCGGCGCCCTGACCTTGGCAGGCTGCGAAGCGGCTCCGCCGCAGCCGAAATCGTCCGCCGCGGTCGAAGCCAAGACGGCGACGCCGCCCAAATATGTGGAAACCGGCTCGCGGCTGACCACCGACCATCCGACGGTCTATCCCGGCATCGGCGTGATGAGCCAGGGAGCCCTGCAGGACGCCGAAGGCGACCATACCGGGCCAGGCTATAACCAGACCGGCTTGACCCGGGCCCCGCAATAAAAACGGCGCGCTGTTTCCGGCGCGCCGTTCTCATTTAACCGTTCTGCGTCTTACAGATGGATCGCGCGTCCGGCCACGCCGAGCGCCGCTTCCTTGACCGCTTCGGCCAGGCCCGGATGGGCGTGGCAGGTGCGGGCGATGTCTTCGGCGGCGGCACGGAATTCCATGCCGAGGACGACTTCACCGATCAGATCGCCGGCCGACGGGCCGATGATGTGGCAGCCCAGGACTTCGTCGGTCTTGGCGTCGGCCAGGATCTTGACGAAGCCGTCGGTGTCGCCATTGGCGCGGGCGCGCGAATTCGCCGTGAAGGGGAACTTGCCGACCTTGTACTCGACGCCTTCGGCCTTCAGCTGCTCTTCCGACTTGCCCACCGCAGCCACTTCCGGCCAGGTATAGACCACGCCCGGAATGGCGTTGTAGTTCACATGGCCGTGCTGGCCGGCCAGGATCTCGGCCAGCGCCACACCCTCATCCTCGGCCTTGTGCGCCAGCATGGCGCCGCCGATCACGTCGCCGATGGCGTAGATGCCCGGCACGCTGGTCTGGAAATGGGAATCGACCGGAATGAAGCCGCGCTTGTCCACCGCGATCCCGACATTTTCGAGGCCCAGATTGGTGGTGTAGGGGCGGCGGCCGATGGCGACCAGCACCACGTCGGCGACCAACTCGGCGGCGGCGCCGCCGGCGGCCGGCTCGAGGCTCAGCGTGACGTCCTTCTTGCCCAGCTTGGCGCCGGTGACCTTGGTGCCCAGCTTGAATTCCAGGCCCTGCTTTTCGAAGATGCGCTGAGCCTGCTTGGAGACTTCGCCGTCATTGGTCGGCAGCACGCGGTCGAGATATTCGACCACGGTCACCTTGGCGCCCAGACGGTGCCACACCGAACCCAGCTCGAGGCCGATGACGCCGGCGCCGATCACGACCAGATGGCCGGGAACCTTGGTCAGTTCCAGCGCGCCGGTCGAGGAGACGACCTGCTTCTCGTCGATCTCGACACCCGGCAGCGGCGTGACGTCCGAACCGGTGGCGATGATGATGTGCTTGGCCGAGATCTTGTCCGACCCGACGCTCAGCTGGCCGGGGGCGGTGATCTTCGCTTCGCCGACGATGTAGGTGATCTTGTTCTTCTTGAACAGGAACTCGACACCCTTGGTGTTGTCGTTCACCACCTTCTGCTTGCGAGCCAGCATCTTGCCGAGGTCGAAGCCGACTTTGCCGACTTCGATGCCGTGATCGGCGAAGTGCTTGGTGGCGTCCTCGTAATGATGCGAGGACTGCAGCAGCGCCTTGGACGGAATGCAGCCGACATTGAGGCAGGTGCCGCCGGGCGGGCCGCGGCGGTCGATGCAGGCGGTGTTGAAGCCGAGCTGGGCAGCGCGGATGGCGGCGACATAGCCGCCGGGACCGGCGCCGATCACGACAACGTCAAAGGAAGAATCGGCCATTTGAACAGTTCCTGAGGTAAGAACGCCGGGGCGCATGAAACGCCCCGGCGCGGGAGTCTTGATTACATGTCGAGCAGGATGCGCTGCGGGTCCTCGATGCACTCCTTGACGCGCACCAGGAAGGACACCGCCTCGCGGCCGTCGATCACGCGGTGATCGTAGGACAGGGCCAGATACATCATCGGGCGGGCCTCGATCTTGCCGTCGGGCATGACCATCGGGCGCATCTGGGTCTTGTGCATGCCCAGGATGCCCGACTGCGGCGGGTTCAGGATCGGCGTGCTCATCAGCGAGCCGTAGACGCCGCCATTCGAGATGGTGAAGGTGCCGCCGGTCATGTCGTCGATGGCCAGCTTGCCGTCACGGGCCTTCTTGCCGTAATCGCCGATGGTCTTCTCGACTTCGGCGAAGGTCAGCTTGTCGCAGTCGCGGACCACCGGAACCACCAGGCCGTTCGGGGTGCCGACGGCGACGCCGATGTCATAGAAGTTCTTGTAGACCAGATCGTCGCCGTCGATCTCGGCATTGACGGCCGGCCATTCCTTCAGCGCGGTGACGCAGGCCTTCACGAAGAAGGACATGAAGCCCAGCTTCACGCCATGCTTCTTCTCGAAGCCGTCCTTGTACTGGGCGCGCGCGGCGTTCAGCGCGGTCATGTCCACCTCGTTGAAGGTGGTCAGCATGGCGGCGGTGTTCTGCGCTTCCTTCAGGCGCTCGGCGATGCGCTTCCGGAGACGGGTCATGCGCACGCGCTCTTCGCGCGGGTCCTCGGCACGCGGAGCGCGAGGAGCGCTTGCCTGGGCCGACGGCGCCGGGGCGGGCGAGGCCAGGGTGTTCAGCACGTCGCCCTTGGTGACGCGCCCGTCCTTGCCGGTGCCCGAGACGGACGACAGATTGTTGTCGGCCATCAGCTTGGCGGCGGCCGGCGAGGCGATGTCGCCCTTACTGGCGGCGGCGGGCTGGATCGGTGCGGGACCGGCGACCGGCTTCGGCGGCACTGTGGCTGCCGGAGTGGGGGCTGCCGGGGCGGCGGCTTCCGGCTTTTTGGCCGGAGCGCCCGAGCCGGCGCCGATGGCACCGAGAACGGCGCCGACGCCGACGGTGTCGCCGACCTTGGCGGCGATGTCCGAGAGAACGCCGGCGGCGGGCGCCGGGACCTCGACGGTCACCTTGTCGGTTTCGAGTTCAACGAGCGGCTCATCGGCGGCGACGCTGTCTCCGACCTGCTTGAACCACTTGGCGACGGTCGCCTCGGTGACCGATTCGCCCAGGGTGGGAACTTTAATGTCCGTGCTCATCGCTTAAACCTCAATCAAGCCGTTGCTTTTTTCGGAGGAACCATGCCGCCGAGCTTGGTCGCCCGGGCGAAAGGCTGCAGCAGTTTGGTCACGTCGGCGGACAACGCCTGATCGACCAGGCGGGCCTGCTCCTCGACATGGGCCTTGTGCGAGCCGGTGGCCGGCGCCGCTGCGGAATTGCGGCCCACATAGTGGGCCAGGCCGGATTTGTGGCCGATCTCTTCCAGTACATAATGCAGGCGGCGATCGACGAAGGTCCACGGGCCCATATTGGCCGGCTCTTCCTGGCACCAAACCACTTCGGCGCCGGTATAGCGCTTCAGCTGGGCGACGATGGTCTCCTTCGGCCAGGGATAGAGCTGCTCGATACGGATGATCGCGATATCGTCGATGCCGCGCTTGGCGCGCTCTTCGAACAGGTCGTAATAGACCTTGCCCGAGCACAGGATGACGCGCTTGATCTTGCTGTCGGCGACCAGCTTTTCGGTCTCCGGCAGGACGCGGCGGAAGCGCGAGCCCGGCAGGAAGTCCGACAGCGGGCTGACGGCCAGCTTGTGACGCAGCAGCGACTTCGGCGTCATGATGACCAGCGGCTTGCGGTAGTTGCGGCGCACCTGGCGGCGCAGCGCATGGAAGTAGTTCGCCGGCGTGGTGAAGTTGCAGACCTGCCAATTATCTTCGGCGCACATCTGCAGGTAACGTTCCCAGCGGGCCGAGCTGTGCTCGGGGCCCTGGCCCTCCATGCCGTGCGGCAGCAGCATCACCAGGCCGGACATGCGCAGCCACTTGGACTCGCCCGAGCTGATGAACTGGTCGAACACGACCTGAGCGCCGTTGGCGAAGTCGCCGAACTGGCCTTCCCACAGGGTCAGCGCCGACGGTTCCGCCAGCGAATAGCCGTACTCGAAGCCCAGCACGCCCTCTTCCGACAGCAGGGAGTCGATCACTTCGTAATTGGCCTGGCCGTCCTTGATGTGGTTCAGCGGAACGTAGCGGCGCTCGCTTTCCTGGTCGTTCAGCACCGAATGGCGCTGCGAGAAGGTGCCGCGGCCGCAATCCTGGCCGGACAGGCGCACCGGGGTGCCCTCGACCAGCAGCGAGCCGAAGGCCAGAGCCTCGGCGGTGGCCCAATCGACGCCTTCGCCGGTCTTGAACATCTCCTGCTTGGCTTCGAGCTGGCGGGCGATCTTCTTGTTGAGATTGAAGTCGCCGGGCACCGTGGTGATGCCCTTGCCGACCAGCTGCAGCAGGTCGGAGGTGATGTCGGTGTGCTCGTCGCGCAGCTCTTCCTCGTCGGTCAGGGCGCCGAGGCCCGACCATTTGCCTTCGAGCCAGTCCGCCTTGTTGACCTTGTAGGACTTGGCGGCCTGGAAATCGGCCTCCAGGCCGGCCTGGAAGTCGCTGCCGATCTTGTCGGCCTGTTCCTGGGTCAGCACGCCCTCGGCCACCAGCTTGGCGGAATAGATCTGCCGGGTGGTCGGATGGCCGGCGATGGTGCGGTACATGATCGGCTGGGTGAAGGCCGGCTCGTCGCCCTCATTGTGGCCATGGCGGCGATAGCACACCAGGTCCAGCACCACGTCGATCTTGAACTGCTGGCGGAACTCGATGGCGATGCGGGCGGCATGGGCCACCGCTTCGACGTCGTCGCCATTCACATGCAGGATCGGCGCCTGGACGATCTTCGCCACGTCGGTGCAATAGGGGCCGGAGCGCGAATATTGCGGATTGGTGGTGAAACCGATCTGGTTGTTGATGACGATATGGACGGTACCGCCGGTGCCGTAGCCTTCCAGCTGGCTCATGGCGAAACATTCCATCACCACGCCCTGGCCGGCGAAAGCGGCGTCGCCGTGGATCAGCAGCGCCATCACCGAATCCTTGGCGGTGTCGGAGCGCTGGGTCAGCTTGGCACGCACCTTGCCGAGCACCACCGGATTGCCGATTTCGAGATGCGACGGGTTGGCGGTCAGCGACAGATGGACGTTGACGCCGTCGAACTCGCGGTCGGCCGAGGTGCCGAGGTGATACTTCACGTCGCCCGAACCCTGCACGTCCTCGGGAGTCGCCGGGTTGCCCTGGAATTCGGAGAACAAAGCCTGATAGGGCTTCTTCATCACATTGGTGAGCATGTTCAGACGGCCGCGATGGGCCATGCCGAGCACGACTTCGCGCAGGCCGAGCTGGCTGCCGCGGCGTAGGATCTGGTCGATCGCCGGGATCAGCGCTTCACCGCCTTCGAGGCCGAAGCGCTTGGTGCCGGTATATTTGATCTGCAGGAACTTCTCGAGGCCCTCGGCCTCGTTCAGGCGCTCGAACAGCGAGACCTTGTTGCGTTCCGAGAAGGCGGTCTGGTTTCCGTCGCCCTCGATGCGGCGCTGAATCCACGCCTTCTGATCGGGGTCCTGGATATGCATGAACTCGACGCCGATCGTGCCGCAATAGGTCTTCTGCAGCGCCGCGACGATGGTCCGCAGGGTCGCGGTCTCCATGCCGAGCACATTGTCGATGAAGATCGGGCGGTCGAGATCGGCGTCGGTAAAGCCATAGGAGCGGTAATCCAGCTCCGGATGGGTCTTCCTGGGCTGCAGGCCGAGCGGATCGAGATTGGCCTGCAGATGGCCCCGCACCCGGTAGGAGCGGATCAGCATCAGCGCGCGGATCGAATCCAGCGCGGCACGGCGGATGTCCTCGGCGGAAGCGCCGGCGGCAGGGGCCGGCTTTTTGGCGGCGGCCTTGGGATCGACTTCCTCTGGGGCGCCGATCACCTTGTTGCGCTGCTTGTTCCAGGGAGCGCCCTGAAGCTCCGCCAGGACGGCCCGCCCGTCGTCATTGAGGCTGCCGAAGAACTGGGCCCAGGTGGAATCCACCGTGCCGGGGTCTTCGGAGTAGCGGGCATAGAGTTCGGAGACGTAGGTGGCGTTGGCGCCGGTCAGAAAAGAGGCTTGATCCATTTGAGACAAACAGGCGCGGTTTGTCGCCGCGCCCCCTCTAGCGACGTCACCCGTGGATCCGGGTGACGTCATTCGTAGCAAAAAATTACCTAAATTCCCAGGTCTCTCAGGGAATTAGCGGCCAAGAACCTTGACCATGGTGCTGCCGAGCGAAGCCGGGCTGTCGGCGACGGTGATGCCAGCGGACCGCATGGCTTCCATCTTCGAACCCGCATCGCCCTTGCCGCCGGAGATGATCGCGCCGGCATGGCCCATGCGGCGGCCCGGAGGAGCGGTGACGCCGGCGATGAAACCGACGACCGGCTTCTTCACCTTCGACGACTTCAGCAGGGCAGCACCCTCTTCTTCGTCGGAACCGCCGATCTCGCCGATCATGATGATCGCCTGGGTCTCGTCGTCGGCCAGGAACATTTCCAGCGCGTCGACGAAGTTGGTGCCGTTGATCGGATCGCCGCCGATGCCGATGCAGGTGGTCTGGCCGAGGCCGGCGGCGGTGGTCTGCGCGACGGCTTCATAGGTCAGCGTGCCCGAGCGGGACACGATGCCGATCTTGCCGCGCATGTGGATGTGGCCCGGCATGATGCCGATCTTGCACTCGCCCGGAGTGATGACGCCGGGGCAGTTGGGTCCGATCAGGCGGGTCTTCGAGTTCTTCAGGGCGCGCTTGACGGCCAGCATGTCGACCACCGGGATACCCTCGGTGATGCAGACGGCCAGCTCGATCTCGGCGTCGATGGCTTCCAGGATCGCATCCGCGGCGAAGGGCGGCGGAACATAGATCACCGAGGCATTGGCGCCGGTCTTGGCGCGGGCTTCGTGCACGGTGTTGAACACCGGCAGATCGAGGTGGCTGGTGCCGCCCTTGCCGGGGGTCACGCCGCCGACCATCTTGGTGCCATAGGCGATCGCCTGCTCGGAGTGGAAGGTACCCTGGGCGCCGGTGAAGCCCTGACAGATGACTTTGGTGTTCTTACCAACGAGAACGGCCATTTACGCAGCCTCCTTCACGGCCTTGACCACCTTTTCGGCGGCATCGGCCAGATTGTCGGCGGCAATGATCGGCAGACCCGATTGCGCCATGATTTTCTTACCCAGTTCGACGTTGGTGCCCTCGAGGCGGACCACCAGCGGAACGTTCAAGCTGACTTCGCGGGCCGCGGCGACCACGCCTTCGGCGATGACGTCGCAGCGCATGATGCCGCCGAAGATGTTGACCAGGATGCCTTCGACATTCGGGTCCGACAGGATCAGCTTGAAGGCGGTGGTGACGCGCTCCTTGGTGGCGCCGCCGCCGACGTCGAGGAAGTTGGCCGGCTCGGAGCCGTACAGCTTGATGATGTCCATGGTGGCCATCGCCAGGCCGGCGCCGTTCACCATGCAGCCGATCTTGCCGTCGAGCTTGACGTAGTTGAGGCTGTGACGGGCGGCTTCGAGCTCGGACGGATCTTCTTCCGACTCGTCGCGCAGCTCTTCGATGTCCTTGTGACGGAACAGCGCGTTGTCGTCGAAATTGACCTTGGCGTCGAGGGCGATCACGTCACCCGAACCGGTCACGACCAGCGGATTGATTTCGACGATCGAGCAATCGAGGTCGATGAAGGCCTTGTACAGCGCGCCGATGAACTTGACGGCGGTGTTGACCTGCTTGCCTTCCAGGCCCAGGCCGAAGGCGATTTCGCGGCCATGATACTGCTGGAAGCCGGTCACCGGATCGATGGCGACCTTGAGGATCTTCTCGGGGTGCGACGCGGCGACCTCTTCGATCTCCATGCCGCCCTCGGTCGAGGCCATGATGGTGACGCGCGACGTGGCGCGGTCGACCAGCATGCCGAGATACAGCTCGCGCTTGATGTCGCAGCCTTCCTCGATGTAGACGCGCTTGACTTCCTTGCCGGCCGGACCGGTCTGATGGGTCACCAGGACCTGGCCCAGCATGCCCTTGGTGTTCTCGCGCACGGCCTCGACGGACTTGACGACGCGGACGCCGCCACCCTCGGACTCGCGGCCCTTGAACTTGCCCTTGCCACGGCCGCCGGCATGGATCTGCGACTTGACGACCCAGACCGGGCCGCCCAGTTCCTTGGCGACATGCTCGGCTTCGTCAGGGGTGTAGGCAACGCCACCCTTCAGCGTGGCGACGCCGTATTTGGCCAGAAGCTTCTTGGCCTGGTACTCATGGATATTCATCAGGAAACTCCCCTGAAATGTAAAATGCCGAATCCCCGGGCCGCGGCCCGGGGATAATCCGCCAGAAGCGAATTACTTAGGCATCAATTCCTTCGACTTGGCGATCAATCCGCGCACGCTGTCGACCGACTTGCCGAACTCGGCCTTCTCGGCGGCGTCCAGCTCGATCTCGACGATCTTCTCGACGCCGTTGGCGCCCAGAACCACCGGCACGCCGACATAGATACCGTCGAGGCCATAGGCGCCGTCGACCCAGGCGGCGACGGGCAGAACGCGGCGCTTGTCCTTCAGATAGCTTTCGGCCATCAGAACGGCGGCGGCGGCCGGCGCGTAGAACGCGGAACCGGTCTTCAGCAGACCGACGATCTCGGCGCCGCCGTCACGGGTGCGCTGAACGATCTGGTCGAGCTTTTCCTGGGTGGTCCAGCCGGCCTTGACCAGGTCGGGCAGCGGAATGCCGGCGACGGTCGAATAGCGGGTCAAGGGAACCATGGTGTCGCCGTGGCCGCCCAGCACGAAGGCGGTGACGTCCTCGACCGACACGTTGAATTCTTCGGACAGGAAGTAGCGGAAGCGCGCGCTGTCCAGCACGCCGGCCATGCCGACCACCTTCTTGTGCGGCAGGCCCGAGGCCTCGCGCAGCACCCACACCATGGCGTCGAGCGGGTTGGTGATGCAGATCACGAAGGCGTTCGGAGCGTACTTCTTGATGCCGGCGCCGACCTGGGTCATCACGCCGGCGTTCACGCCGATCAGGTCGTCGCGGCTCATGCCCGGCTTACGCGGGATGCCGGCGGTGACGATGATGACGTCGGCGTCTTTGATGACCGAATAGTCGCTGCCGCCGCTGTAACGGGCGTCGACGCCCTCGACCGGTGTGCTCTCGGCGATATCGAGCGCCTTGCCCTGGGGAATGCCGTCGGCGATGTCGAACAGGACGACGTCGCCCAGCTCCTTCAAACCGATCAGGTGGGCCAGGGTGCCGCCAATGTTGCCGGAACCGATGAGTGCGATTTTCTTGCGGGCCATGGGAATGCCTCTCGAGTGGAGAAATTCAGGAAGGGGGCGGGCTTTTGGTAGACCTTTTTCGACAACAGGGCAAGGGGGGAAACCCTCGCCAGGGCTGCCTCAGCGTTGCTTCTGCCGCATGGCAGCAACCCGAAAATCCAGACTGGTGACGCCTTGGGACCTATACGATGCCTGCGCTCCGCTCCGGCAGGCTCAAGCGCCGCTCGGGCTTACTGGCGCACCGGGGGAGGTTGACCAGGAAGCTGGAAAGTCGGGGGCAGCGGCTCCTTGCGGCCCATCGACGATGCCAGTTCGTCAATTTCCTTAATGCGGGCCTCAAGATAGCCCTTCATGTCATTGTCGATACGTGACAATGCCATGAACATCTCCTTGGCCCGCTGCGGGGCGATCAGCTGCTTCATGGCGGCCTGGCCGAGGCGGGCCTTGGCGGCTTCCGGCTGGGTCAGCAGCAGCAGGCTGAGACCGGCGCGGTTGGGCCACGACTTGATGATGGCGTACATGTCGTTCGGCGCCATGCCGGACAAGAGCAGCTTGAGGCTCTGAAGATCGTTCTTCAGCACGGCGTGATGCATCACCGTATTGCCGTCGACATCCTGCTGCAGCAGCAGGGTCAGCAGCGGATTGCACGGCGCCGGCGAATTCTTCGAGACCACGACGTCCTGGCGCAGCATCTCGCCGCGCTGGGAAACCTTGATCACCAGATTGTCGTTGTAGAGCAGGCTGGTGATCTTGGTCATATGGGCGGGCTTGCCGGCGAACAGCGCCTTGAACAGCACGCCTTCACCCTGCCTGTCGCGGCGCAGCAGCATGCGCGCCAGATGCTGCTGGGAAAAGCTCTTGCGGGTCGACGCGTCGGGCGCCGGCATGGTGTTGACGGTTTCCGCCGTATTGTTGATCAAAAGCTTGATCAGATCGTCGAACATCGCGTGGTTGGCGATGGTGATCAGCTTGAAGAAGGCGGTGCCGCCGGTCTGCACGTCGACATATTCGAAGAACAGGCGGCAGGTGGCGGCGCGCAGCGTGATGTCGGCCTGCGGCTGAACCGCTTGGTGCAGCACGTGCTGGGACAGGGCGCCCTTGTTGTTTTCGATGTCGCTGGTGAAGATCATCGACATCAGGTGATGGCGCTCGACCTGGTCCTTGGCGCGGATATTGACCGCGTTCTCGACATTCTCGATCGACAGATGCTTGGTCTGGATCAGCGCGTTCAGCGACTGCCAGCGCGGCTCCGGCAGCAGCATCTTGGTCAGCGGCGAAACGCCTTCGCGATTGCGCTTGGAGAAGTCGATGTCCATCGACAGCAGCGTGCGGGCGATCTTCAGCGTCGCCGCGCCTTCATGCTGGCGCAGCGTGTCGGCCAGATAGTGCCAGATGCCGTTGCCGTCCTTGTCCTCGATATTGAGGAAATCATAGATGCGCGATTGCTGGCCGTTGTCGGTCCAGTGCTGGATCATCGTGTCGAAGATCGCAGCGGACTCCATCACGTCGTTATTGGCGAGGCGGAACTGAAGGTAGCTCTGGCCGTCATCGCCGCGCGCGGCGAACAGACGGTCGGAATTGTCCTGGAATTTCATCCATTGCACGAAGAAATAGCTGAAGCGCCCGCCCGACATCTTGGCTTGGCGCGCCAGAATGTCCCCATGCAATTCGGCGACTTTGACCATCAAAGGACTGCCCCACACACCTTCATTTCGCAAACCCTATCACGGAAGATGGGATTGCGTAAGGTAATCAACGGATTGCATCTCCATCAGCCGGCTCACCGTGCGGTGAAACTCGAAGGAGCCGTCGCCGGTCGGATAGAGCGCTTCGGGTGGCGCCTCGGCTGAACAGAGGAAGGTTACTTTGTGCTCGTAAAGCGCGTCGATCAAGGTGACGAAGCGCTTGGCGCTGTCCCGGTTGGCCGGCGACAGCAGCGGCACTTCGTCGAGGATCAGGGTGTGGTAATGGGTGGCCAGGGCGAGATAGTCGGCGGGACCGAAGAAGCCGCCGCACAATTCGCCGAAAGTGAACCGGGCCACGCCGTCGGCCGCCAGGGGCACCGCCCAATTGCGGCCCAGCACGGTTAGCTGCTCGGCCTTGCCGGCCTTGCCGCCGGTCAGCTGGGTGAAGGATTGGTCGAGTTTCGCCCGGGCGCCGTCCAGCGGGGTGAAATAGACCTGCATGCCCTTCTTGCGGCCCAGCCGGTAATCGCGCGAGCTGTCGAGCTGCAGCAGATCGAGGCGCTGTTCGATTTCCTTGATGAAGGGCAGGAAGCGGTCGCGTTGCAGCCCGTCCTTGTAGAGCTCGTCCGGTGCCCGGTTCGAGGTGGTCACCACCACCACGCCGAGCTGGAACAGGGCGTCGAACAGGCGGCCGAGGATCATCGCGTCGGCGATGTCGGTAACCTGCAATTCGTCGAAGCAGAGCAGCCAGTTCTTCTGCGCCACTTCACGGGCGATATCGGGGATCAGGCTTTCGCGGGAAGCGTCGCTGTCGCGCTGCCAGGCGAAGATCGAGGCATGGATTTCCTGCATGAAGGCATGAAAATGGACACGCCTCTTCTTCTCGACGGCGACGGCGGAGAAGAACAAATCCATGAGCATGGACTTGCCGCGCCCGACATCGCCGAAGATGTACAGACCCTGCTTGGCGGTCGCGTCGCCCTCGGCGTCACCGGATTTCCATTGCAGGGTCCTGGGCGAGCGCGCGCCGAAACCGAAGCGGGACAGCCAGCCTTGCTCTCCCTGCTCGGGGCGGTAGGCGGCCAGCGCTTTCGCGAGGCTGGCCAGCTTTTCCACCGCGAGGGCCTGGGCGCTGTCTGGTTTGATTCTGCCTTGGGAGAGGAGGTCTCGGTACTGTTCTAGGACACTGGGCTGGGACATCAACCGTCTGCTGTGATCTTGGCGATGAGTTCTGCGAGGGTTGCCTCTGCCATGTCGTTGTCGACCTGGCAAGTCCCCGCCGCCTCATGGCCGCCCCCACCATATTTCAGGGCTAGCGATCCGACGTTGGTCTTCGAGCTGCGATTGAGGATCGATTTACCCATGGCGAACACGGTGTTCTGCTGCTTCACGCCCCACAGGACATGGATCGAAATGTTGGTCTCGGGGAACAGGGCGTAGGGCATGAACCGGTTGCCGACGAAGATGGTCTCTTCCTTGCGCAGATCGAGGACGAGAAGGTTCTTGTGGACCTTGGCGCAGCGGCGCAGCTGCTCCTTGAACTTTTCCTCATGCTCGAAATAGAGGTCGACGCGTTCCTTGACGTCGGGCAGGGCCAGGATCTGCTCGACCGTGTGGTCGTGGCAGTAATCGATCAGGTCCATCATCAGCTGATAGTTCGAGACGCGGAACTCGCGGAAACGGCCCAGGCCGGTGCGGGCGTCCATCAGGAAGTTCAGCAGCGCCCAGCCGGTCGGGGCCAGGATCTCGTCGCGCGAATATTGCGCGGAATCGCCCTGGTCGACGGCGATCATCATGCTGGTGAAGAAGGGCGGGAAGATGTCCTCGCCGCCGTAATAATTATAAACGACGCGGGCCGCCGACGGGGCCTCCGCCTCGAGGATGTGATTCGCCTTCGAGCCGACCCGGATACTCTCGGACAGGTGGTGGTCGAACGCCAGGTGGACGCCGTCGACATAGGGCAGGTTGGTGGTGATGTCCCGGTCGGTGATGGTGATGGCACCATCCTGCATGTCCTTGGGATGCACGAACTTGATGTCGTCGATCATTTCGAGGTGCTTGAGCAGCACGGCGCAGACCAGACCATCGAAATCGCTGCGGGTTACAAGACGGAATTTCTGAGTGTTCGTCATGACTTTTCCCCCTTCCCGAGAAATTTTCCCGGCTATCGGAGCATAGCGTCGCGGGGCCGTCGACAACAAGACCCCGCTCCGTTAAGTTTGACCGATAATGAAAAACCTGCCCCTCCGTCCCCTCCTGCTGCTCGGGCTCGAACTCGTCTCGGTTCTGGGGCTGTCCGCCTGCGCAGCCGAGAAGCCGTTCGTCACGACCGACTACCGCTTCCATCAGCGGGGGATCGTGGTCGCCTGCTTCAACGAGGAAAACGCCACCGTCGCCGATGCGGTGAAGGTGGCCGAGGAAGTCTGCCGCCAGTACGACCGCACGGCGCAGGTGCAGCTGATCCAGCCCTATCAATGCAGCTGGTCCGCCCCGACCCAGGTGACCATGAGCTGCGTGGCGCGGCCGGGCGAAAATCCCGGCCCGATCCTCCAGCATGGCGCGCCGATGCGGCATGATACGCCCCTGCCGGCGTGGTGAGAGCGCGCCCGCCCGCAAATCCGCCCCGGCGGCGCATCTGCGGCGTCACTGCGCTGCTCGAATCCTCACGTAGCGCCGCTACGCTCCGGTTCTGCGCTGCTCGTTCCTGGCATCTGCACCACCGGGACAAATTTTCGGGCAGGCGCCCGAGCTGAATGAATTGTGAGTTATCGAAATGAGTTCTCTACTGAGCCGGCTGCGCAGCCGGCCGCTGTCCTTTGCCGAATTCGTCGTGATGATGGCGGCCTCGATGTCGCTCTACGCCATGGCCATCGACACCATGCTGCCGGCCCTGCCGGCGATGGGGCGGAGTTTCGCGGTCAGCGACGATAATCAGCTTCAGTTCGTCATCACTTTGTTCATGGCGGGCGGCGGCTTCGGCCAGGTGCTCTATGGGCCGCTGGCCGACCGCTTCGGGCGCCGCCCGGTGCTGCTGCTGGGCATGGGCCTCTATGGCTGCGTGGCGCTGATGGCGGCGGCGGCGACCAGCATCGACATGTTGCTGGGGCTGCGGCTGTTGCAGGGCCTGGTGGCGGCGGCGGTCAGCGTGATCCCGAAATCGATCGTGCGCGACCGCCATGCCGGCGCGCAGATGGCCAAGGTCATGTCGATCACCTTCATCATCTTCCTGATCGTCCCGGTGATCGCGCCGACCGTCGGCCAGGCCTTGCTGCTGGTCATGCCATGGCGCGGCATCTTCGTGGTGCTATCCTGCGCGGCCTGCGTGGTCGCGGCCTGGATCGCGCTGCGCCTGCCCGAGACGCTGAACCCCGACCACCGCCGCAGCCTGCATCCGATGCATATGCTGCGGGCGGCGGTGCAGGTGGTGACCGAGCGGACGTCGATCTTCTACACCCTGGCGACCAGCATGCTGATCGGCTCGCTGATGGCCTATATCAGCACCTTGCCGCAGATCTTCGCCGATTTCTTCCATCTGCCGAAGCTGATGCCGGCCATCTTCGCCCTGTGTGCCGGCACCATGGCGGTGACGTCGCTCTTCAATGCCCGCTTCGTCGAGAGACTCGGCATGCGCCGCGTCTCGCACGGCGCGCTGGTCGCCTTCGTCGTCGTCACCGCGATCCATTCGGCGGTGGCCGCGACCGGGCATGAAAGCCTGATCCTGTTCGGGGTGCTGCAGGCCGCCACCATGGGCTGTTTCGGTTTGGCGGCATCGAACTTCAACGCCATCGCCATGTTCCATATGGGCAGGATCGCCGGCAGCGCCTCCTCGGTGCAGGGACTGATCTCGCTGGTCGGCGGCGCGGTGGTCGGCTCCTATATCGGCCATCAATGGAACGGCCAGGTCACCTTCCTGCCGGTCGGCGCGCTGGTGTGCGGCGCCGCGGCGCTCAGCTTCATCGCCCTCGGCGAGCGGGGAAAGCTGTTCTTCGATCCCCCGCACGAGCATCACGGCGCGGGGACCGAAGCGCCGTCGGCGGGACACTGACCACTAAAGCGTGTAAAGGCATTTGGCAGCATGTCCGTTTTGCGGCATGTTGGTCCCGCGGAGGGGGCAGGACGCCGCGAGGACCGAGATGACGCAGCTGAGTGCTTCCCGTCTTTCCCATGTGTCGGCCGGACGAACGAGAATTGTGAGCGGCGGTATCGTAGTACTGCTGCATATCCTGGTCGCCCTGGCCCTTCTTCTTCATTTGAAGGCGGCAAAGCAGCCCGCGCTGCCCTCCCGATCCATGCTTCTGATGAGTCTGAAGCCTGCCGCGCCGGCCGCGGAGATGAAGGCCATCGCTCCGACCCGAAGCTTTGCGCCGCCGGCGGTCAGTTTGACATCTCCCCTGATCAGCGTTTCGCCCCGCGGCATCACGGTTCCCGAAACGGTGCCAGCGATCTCTGGTTCGGGCGCGGCGCCGTCCGAGCGCAAGACCTCCAAGGATCTCTTCTCCGACGAGAAGAAGGAGGCGTTCAAACGCTTCTTCAAGGAACAGGCGATCGAGGATCGGCGCGAAAATGCCAAAGCGGCTGGCCATCGCTCCGGCTGCGATCTGTTCCGCAAGCCGGGAGAGCTGGCTCAGCCGGACGAGCAGACCTCCAACGGGATTCCCAGAAACTTCGTTCCCGCCTTCGGGGTCGGTATCCATGCGCCCGAGGATGGAAAGGCCTATATGGAGCCCTGCAATTGATAAGAAAACGGCCGGGAATGACCCGGCCGTTTCTTTTCGGTCCATCAATTCAAGGATTATAGGCGGCGCTCGGCCATCTTTTCCTTGATGCTGGCGATCGCCTTGGCGGGGTTCAAGCCCTTCGGGCAGGTCGTCGTGCAGTTCATGATGGTGTGGCAGCGATAGAGCTTGAAGGGATCTTCAAGCGCGTCCAGGCGCTCGCCGGTGTGATCGTCGCGGCTGTCGTGAATCCAGCGCGCCGCCTGCAGCAGCACGGCCGGGCCGAGATAGCGGTCGCCGTTCCACCAATAGCTCGGGCACGAGGTCTGGCAGCAGAAGCACAGGATGCACTCCCACAGGCCGTCCAGCTTGGCGCGGTCCTCGGGGCTCTGGCGCTGCTCGGTGTCGGGCGGCAGCGGGGTCTCGGTCTGCAGCCAGGGCTCGATCGAGGCCAGCTGGGCATAGGGCATGGTGAGATCGGGAACCAGGTCCTTGACCACCGGCATGGACGGCAGCGGGTAGATCTTGACCTCGCCCTTGATGTCCTCGATCGGCTTCAGGCACGCCAGCGTGTTCTGGCCGTCGATGTTCATCGCGCAGGAGCCGCAGATGCCCTCGCGGCAGGAGCGGCGGAAGGTCAGGCCGCTATCGACCTCGTTCTTGATCTTGATGATGGCGTCGAGAACCATCGGGCCGCAATCGTCGAGATCGATCTCGTACTTGTCGACACGCGGGTTTTCGCCCGAATCCGGATCATAGCGGTAGACCGCGAAGGTCTTGACGCGCTTGGCACCGGCCGGCGCCTTGTGGGTCTTGCCGGGGCCGATCTTGGAATTGGCGGGAAGGGAGAATTGAACCATGGTCTGTCCCCGATCTTAGTAAATGCGCGCCTTCGGCGGGATGTATTCGACTTCGTTGGTGAGCGTATAGGTATGGACCGGACGATAGTCCAGCCGCACCTTGCCCGCCTCGTCGATCCACGCGAGGGAGTGCTTCATCCAGTTCTGATCGTCGCGGTTCGGATAATCCTCGTGGGCATGCGCTCCGCGGCTTTCCTTGCGCGCTTCGGCCGAAACGATGGTGACCTTGGCGCAGGCCAGCAGATTGTCCAGCTCCAGCGCCTCGATCAGGTCCGAGTTCCACACCAGCGAGCGGTCCTCGATCTTGAGGTCCGGCATCTGGGCGGCCACGTCGTAGAGTTTCTCGACGCCCTCGGCCAGGGTCTTGTCGGTACGGAACACCGCCGCGTCGTTCTGCATGACCTTCTGCATGGCCAGGCGCAGCTCGGAGGTGCGCTTGGAACCATTGGCATTGCGGGTCTTGTCGAGACGGGCGACGCCGAAATCGCCGGCATCGGCGGGCAGCGGCTTGTGAGCCTCGCCCGGCTTCATCACTTCCTTGGCGCGGAGTGCTGCAGCACGGCCGAAGACGATCAGATCGAGCAGCGAGTTGGTGCCCAGGCGGTTGGCGCCGTGCACCGACACGCAGGCCGCTTCGCCGATGGCCATCAGGCCGGGGACGATGGCGTCCGGATTGTCCTTGGTCGGACGGATCACTTCGCCATGCAAATTGGTCGGCACGCCGCCCATATTGTAGTGCACGGTGGGCAGCACCGGGATCGGCTGCTTAGTGACGTCGACGCCGGCGAAGATCTTCGCCGTCTCGGAAATGCCCGGCAGGCGCAGTTCCAGCGTTTCGGCGCCGAGATGCTCCAGATGCAGGTAGATGTGGTCGCTGTCCTTGCCGACGCCGCGGCCATCGCGGATTTCCATGGTCATGGCGCGCGAAACGACGTCGCGCGACGCCAGGTCCTTGGCGGTCGGGGCATAGCGCTCCATGAAGCGATCGCCGGCCGAGTTGGTCAGGTATCCGCCTTCGCCGCGGGCACCCTCGGTGATAAGGCAGCCCGAGCCATAGATGCCGGTCGGGTGGAACTGCACGAATTCCATGTCCTGCAGCGCCAGGCCGGCGCGCGCCGCCATGCCCTGGCCGTCGCCGGTGCAGGTATGGGCGGACGTGCAGGAGAAGTAGGCGCGGCCATAGCCGCCCGAGGCCAGAACGGTCTGGTGGGCGCGGAAGCGGTGCAGCTCGCCGGTGGCCATGTCGATGGCGATACAGCCGCGGCAGGAGCCGTCGGCATCCATGATCAGGTCGATGGCGAAATATTCGACGAAGAACTCGGCCTCATGCTTCAGGCACTGCTGATACAGCGTGTGCAGCATGGCATGGCCGGTGCGGTCGGCGGCGGCGCAGGCGCGCTGGACCGGGGCTTCGCCGAAATTGCGCATATGGCCGCCGAACGGGCGCTGATAGATCTTGCCGTCCTCGGTGCGCGAGAAGGGCATGCCGAAATGCTCCATTTCGAGCACGGCCGGCACCGCTTCGCGGCACATATATTCGATGGCGTCCTGGTCGCCGAGCCAGTCGGCGCCCTTCACCGTGTCGTACATGTGCCAGCGCCAATTGTCCTCGGCCATGTTGCCGAGGCTGGCCGACACGCCGCCCTGGGCGGCGACCGTGTGGCTGCGGGTGGGGAACACCTTGGTGACGCAGGCGGTCTTGAAGCCCGCCGCACCCATGCCGAGGGTGGCACGCAGGCCGGCGCCGCCGGCGCCGATGACCAGCACGTCATAGGTGTGGTCGATGAATTTATAGGCGGCCATTGCCGTCAACCTCCTACCAGGGCGGCGCGCAGAACAGCGACGGCCGCGAAAACGCCGAGAAGGGCGCTGGTCATTTTCACCAGATAGATGGCTGCGACGCGGGCGCCGCGGCCGTGGATGTAGTCCTCGATCACCACCTGGCAGCCGAGCTGGGCGTGATGGAACACGCAGAACAGCAAAAGCAGCATCAGGGCGGTGTTGCCGGGCACCGAGAGCCAGGCCTGGAACTGTTCGTAATGGCTGCCGGCCAGGCCGATCACCGAAACGATGAACCAGATCGACAGCGGGATCAGCGCGACCGCGGTCAGGCGCTGTTGAAGCCAGTGGTGGAGCCCATCCTTGGCGGAGCCATGGCCGCGGGCGCGGGCGAGGGGCGTGCGCAGAGACATGATGCGGGCTCCGTCAGTGGGAGAGGGCGATCGCCCAGGTGCCGATCGTCAGCACCACGGCGCCGATCAGGACGAGGACATTGTTGCGCCGGACGGTGGGCAGCTCGAACCCCTGGCCGGCGTCCCACACCAGGTGACGGATGCCGTTGCAGAGGTGGTAATAGAAGGCGGCGGAGAAGCCGAACAGGATGATCAGCCCGATGGGCGAGCCCATCAGCGCGCTGACCTGGTCATAGGCTTCGGGGCCATAGGCGGCCGAGCCGAGCCAGATCGCCAGCAGGATGGTGCCCGCCGACAGAGCCACGCCGGTGATGCGGTGCGTGATGGAGAGCAGCGCCACCAGCGGCAGGCGGTAAACCTGCAAATGGGGCGAGAGCGGCCGATTGAGTGAATTCATCGGACAGGCCTTTGTAGTTGGGTCCCGCAGAGAGACAATGGTGCGGTGCAAGGACCTTCGGTGTAATCCCCTGGCACCGGGCTGTCAATCGGCTCGAACCCGTTCTTTTCATTCAATTGTCACTGTGTGGGGGCTGGCGCCGGGTCTAGGAAGGGGTGAATTCCTGGGGGAGCGCGTTCGATATGCCCAAGCTTGACCGCCGTCATTTTCTGAAAGCCGCCGCGAGCATGGCTGCCCTGCCGGCGACCCTGCGCGAAGCTCTTGCGATCCCCGCCGCGCGGCGCACCGGCACCATCGCCGACGTGCAGCATGTGGTGATCCTGATGCAGGAGAACCGCTCCTTCGACCATTATTTCGGCTGCCTGTCGGGCGTGCGCGGCTTCTCCGACCCGCGTGCGCTGACGCTGCCGTCGGGCAAGTCGGTGTTTCACCAGCCGGTGGGCGGGGGAACGACCGACGTCGTGCTGCCCTTCCGCTTCGACACCGATGCGACCAGGGCGGAACGCATCGCCAGCCTGGACCACAGCTGGAAGGCGCAGTGGAATCTGTGGAAGAACCACGATGCCTGGGTACCGGTGAAGACGCCGCTGACCATGGGCTATTTCACCCGCAAGGACATTCCCTTCTATTACGCCCTGGCCGACGCCTTCACGGTGTGCGACGCCTATCACGCCTCGGTGTTCGGCCCGACCGGGCCCAACCGTCTGTTCCTGTTCTCGGGCACGTCCGGCCTGGGCGCCAAGCATTCCGGACCGCAGGCGGTCGAGAATATCGATGACGGCAATTGGAGCGCCGATCCCCGCGGCGACCATCCCGATTTCACCGCCTTCCCCTGGACCACCTATCCCGAGCGGCTGGAAAAGGCCGGGGTGAGCTGGAAGATCTATCAGGAGCGCGATAATTTCGGCGACAATCCGCTGGCCTGCTTCGCCAGTTTCCGCGGCGACCAGAACAATGATCTGTGCCGCAAGGGGCGCTCCTTCGTCGAAGGCCCGGCCGAGCATTCGTTCGGGCAGAAGCTGGTCGAGGCCTTCGCGGCGGACGTCGCCAAGGATTCGCTGCCGCAGGTGTCGTGGATCGTCGCGCCCACCGCGGCCAGCGAACATCCCGAGGCGCCGCCCTCGATCGGCGAGGCCTTCTCCGCCGGTATCCTGACCGCCCTGGCGTCGAACCCGGCGGTGTGGGCCAAGACCGTGTTCATTCTGAATTATGACGAGAATGACGGTTTCTTCGACCATGCGGTGCCGCCGGTTCCCGCCACCAAGCCGAAATTCGGCGCCAGCACCGTCGCCACCGACGGCGAGGAATATGAAAATGTGCCGTTCGGCCTCGGCCCGCGCGTTCCCGCACTGATCGTCTCGCCCTGGAGCAAGGGCGGCTGGGTCAATTCCGAACTGTTCGACCATACCTCGGTGATCCGCTTCCTGGAGAAGCGCTTCGGGGTGATCGAGCCCAATATCACGCCCTGGCGCCGCGCGGTGACCGGCGATCTGACCTCGGCCTTCGATTTCGCCGCGCCCGACGACAAGGCGGTCATGGTGCCCGGCATCACCGGCCTGATCGAGCGCATGGTGGCGTCGTCGAAGCTGGCCGATCCGGCCGTTCCGGACAGCCAGAAGCTGCCGGAGCAGGAACCCGGCCAGCGCCCGGCGCGCGCCTTGCCCTATCGCCTGGCGATGAGCGAGAAGGTCGGCGAGTCGGTCGAGCTGAGCTTCGAGAACAGCGGCACGGCGGGCGCCTGCTTCCATGTCGTTTCGGCCGGCGTGATGCAGCCGGGCCCGTGGACCTATACCGTCGAGGCCGGCAAGAGCCTGACCGGCAGCCTGCCATTGGCCAAGGCCTATGACCTCGCCGTGTCCGGCCCCAACGGCTTCTTCCGCCAGCTCAAGGGGTCGGGTGCTTCACCGCTGCGGGTCGAAGCCAAGGGCGACGCCAAGGGAGCGCTGTTGCTGACCCTGATCAATGACGGCGACAAGGCGGTGGATGTCTCGATCGCGGACAACTACCGGCCCGGCGCCGAAACAACCCTGACCGTCCCGGCCCAGGGCCGCGCCGAGGACAAGCGTCCCGGCGAGCAGCTCGGCCATTGGTACGATCTGACCGTCACCCGCGCCGACCAGCCCGGCTGGCAACGCCGCCTGGCCGGCCATGTCGAAACCGGCAAGGCCAGCGTCAGCGATCCGCTGATCGGGGTGGTTTAAAACCGCCGCGGCATCAGGACGGTGTAGTCGAATTCCAGCACCAGCTGCGGGTGTGTCTCGGCATCGCCGGGGAAGTCGCCGCAGGGATGGTCCTTGGCGGCGAAGCTCTTGATGCGCAGCGCGCCGATATCGGGGCGGCCCGGCAATTCCCAGGCCGCTTCGATGCGCGACCAGGCATAGATGGTGTCGCCGCCGAAGCAGGGCGCGACGTGGCGCCCGCCATTGATGGCGGCGATCTTGACCGCGTTGCCCAGGCCGTTGAACGACAAAGCGCGGGCGATGCTGATGATATGCCCGCCATAGACCAGCCGGCGGCCGAACCGGCCCGAGGCCTCGGCATGCTGGTTGAAATGGACCTTGGCTGAGTTCTGGTAGAGGCGGGTGGCGAGCATGTGCTCGGCCTCCTCGATGGTCATGCCGTCGATATGGTCGATGCGCTCGCCGGCCGAATAATCCTCCCAGAAATGCGGCGAACCGCCCATCACCGGGTCGTAATGGCCGAAATTCAGGCCGTCCGGCACGATCAGCCTGTCCGGAGGCACGAACGGCGCGGTTTCCGGCACGTCGGACGGGCCGGTTTCGGCATTGGGGTCGCGCTTTCTCACCATCACCCAGCGCACGAAATCGAGCACCGTTTCGCCCTGCTGGTTATAGCCCGAGGTGCGCACATGGACGATGCCGGTCTGGCGGTTGGCGTTTTCCTTGAGGCCGATCACTTTAGAGGTGGCGTGCACGGTGTCGCCGGCATGGACCAGGGTCGAAAAGCGGCCCTCGGCATAGCCGAGATTGGCCACCGCATTGACCGAGATGTCGGGCACGCTCTTGCCGAACACCAGATGGAACACCAGCAGATCGTCGACCGGGCGCGAGGGCAGGCCGCAGCTGGCGGCGGCGAATTCGGAGGAGCTGGTCAAGGCGAAGCGGCTGCCATAGAGCGCGCCGTACAGGGCGATATCGCCCTCGGTCACGGTGCGCGGCGCGCCGTGGCGGAATTCGAAGCCGAGCCGGAAATCCTCGAAGAAATTGCCGGGGTTGGTTTTGTTGATCAAACCTCGCCTCTCCCCAGAGCCTCGATCTGACGTGCGAGGGCCATGGTGCGCTCGGCCATGTCGACATGCAACTGTTCGACCAGCTTGCCGCCGACCACCACCACGCCGGCGCCGGCGGCGCGGGCTTCCTGGAAGGCTTCGACGATCTTCGCCGCCTGGGCCAGTTCGGCCTCGGAGGGGGCGAAGATCCGGTTGGCGGCGTCGATGGTCTTGGGATGGATCAGCGTCTTGCCGTCGAAGCCGAGCTCCAGCCCCTGGCGGCAGGACTCCTCGAATCCCTCGGCATCCTCGAGATCGAGATGCACGCCATCGAGGATCGCCAGCCCGTAGGCGCGCGCCGCCAACAGGCACTGGCCCAGCGAGACCAGCATGGGCAGGCGCATCCGCGTATGGGCGGCGTGCAAATCCTTGGCCAGATCGGACGTGCCCATCACCAGCCCGCCGAGGCGGGGGCTGCTGCCGGCGATCTCCGCGGCGCGCAGGACGCCCATCGGCGTTTCCATCATGCACCAGATCGCCTGGTCGTCCGGGGCGCCGGAATTCTTCAGGATCGCTTCGGCCTCGCGCACCTGCTCGGCGCTTTCGACCTTGGGCAGCAGCACGCCGTCGGCGCCCGAGCGGGCGGCGGCGGCCAGATCGTCGCGTCCCCAAGCGGTGGCGGTGCCGTTGACGCGCAGCAGGATCTCGCGCCCGCCATAGCCGCCTTGCGCCAAGGCATCGAGGATCAGGGTGCGCGCCTCACTCTTGGCGTCGGGGGCGACCGCGTCTTCCAGGTCGAAGATCAGCCCGTCGGCGGGCAGGGTGCGGGCCTTCTCCAGCGCCCGGGGATTCGAGCCGGGCATATAGAGGACGGAGCGGCGCGGGCGGATCGATGCGGTCATGACGCCTCCTGCGATGCGGCGGGGGCCGGTTCGCCCAATACCGCCTGGTTACGGCCATTCTCCTTGGCGCGGTACAGCGCGGCATCGGCGCGCGAGAGCAGCGATTCCAGGCTTTCCCCGGACGGCTGCCACTCGGCGATGCCCGAGCTGGTGGTGACGCGGACCGGACATTGGCCGCAATCGATCGGCTGGGCCGCCAGCGTCGTGCCGACGCGCTCGGCCAGCTGCAGCGCGGCCGGCGCCGGGGTGCCCGGCAGCAGGGCGACCAGCTCCTCGCCGCCATAGCGGGCGACGATGTCGATGCTGCGCATGCAATCGCGGATCACCGCGCACGCGGCTTTCAACACCTGATCGCCGACATGGTGGCCATGGGTGTCGTTGATCGATTTGAAATGGTCGAGGTCGAACAGCACGACGCTGAACGAATGAGACATCCGTCGGGCCCGTTCGCGTTCGGCTTCGGCCAGTTCGAAGAAGCGGCGGCGGTTCAGCAGGCCGGTCAGCGGATCGGTATGGGCCAGTTCGGTCAGCTTGCGGTTGGCCTCGGTCAGCTCCATCGTGCGCTGCGCCACCATCTTCGCCAATCCGGCTTCGCGGCGGTGCAGCCGGGCGGTGCGCAGCCGCACCACGCCCCCCATCGCCAGCAGCAGCGCCAGCACGGCACCGGCGCGGGCGGCGGCGGTTTCGTACCAGAACGGCGCCACCGTGACCGGGAAGACGGTCTCGGCCACCGGCGCCGGCGCACCCTTGCTCCAGGCGCGCAGCGCCAGACGGTAATGGCCTTGCGGAAGATTGGTGTAGCTGGCCTCGGCCTGGCCGGGATTGGGCAGCTCGACCCAATCCTTGTCGAACCCTTCCAGGCGATAGCTGTATTGGGTTTCCGATGCCGCGGCATAATCCAGCAGGGCGAATTCCAGGGTCAGGCTGCGCTGGTCGGCGCCGAGCCGCAGCCCGCTTTGCGCGGTCGGCAATTCGCCGGACGGGCGGCGCTTGTGATTGACCAGCATGCCGGTGACCGCCAGCGGCGCCGGCGGCGGTGCGTCCTTGAGCTGGTCGGGGAAGATGATGGTCAGGCCGTCCAGCGCGCCGAACAGCAATTCGCCATAGGGACCGATCGCCGACGACCAGGGCAGGTGGGTGCGGCGATAGATGCCGTCGCGGATGCCGAGCGGGCGCGAGCGGGTCAGCTTGCCGTCGGCGAATTCGACGATGTCGATGCCGTCGGTCGAGCTGAGCCAGATGCGGTCGCGCGCATCCTGCAGCAGCGCCGCCGGCACCACATGCGGATGCCAGTCGCCGACGTCGGACAGGCGGAAGATCAGGTCGCCGCCGCCGGGCGGCAGGTCGGCCAGGCCGACCGCATCCTGGGTGCCGATCCAGTTGCGCTCCAACCGGTCGCGCTTGATCGACAGCACATTGTTGCGCAGCTGGCCGCTCGGATCGTTGGGCACCGGGCGGTAATTGCTGAAACCGGGCTGGCCGGGCTTCAGGACGCTGATGCCGGCGATGGTGCCGATCCACACCGAGCCATCGGGCATCAGCACGATCTCACGCACCTCATCATTGACCAGGCTGGCCGGGTCCTTGGGGTCGTGCTGGAAATGGGTCAGCTTGCCGCTTTTCGGCGCATAGCGGTACAGGCCGGTATAGGTGCCCAGCAGCAGGTCCTCGCCCTGGCGCGCCACCGACAGGGTGATCTGGTCGAAGCCGGGGATCGACAGCTCGGTCATGGCGAAGCTGTCGGGATCGATGCGGGTCACCCCGCGCGAACCGGCCAGCATGGCGCCATCCTCGTCCAGCATCAGGCACTGCACCTCGCGCTCGGCCTGGCGGCCGGGCAGCGTCAGATGGCGGATCTCGGCGTGTTCGAGGTCGATCACGTCGACCCGGCCCAGCCCGAGGCCCAGCCACACCCGGTTGCGGTGATCGGTGGCGACGGCGGCGACATTGGGATCGGCCAGGCCGCGCGGCGATTTGTTCGAGGCGAACAGAGCGCGCGCCGCATGGGGGTTGAGGTCGGTCCAGGACACGCCGAGCTGGGTCGCCGCCCACAGATTGCCGGTGCGGTCGCGATAGAGCGCGCGCACCAGATCGCCGGACAGCGACATGGGCTGCGACGGGTCGACCGAGATCTGCCTGGCCGGGCCTCCATCAAGAGGCGCCGCGATGATGCCGACGCCGTCGGTGGCCATCCAGACCGGGCCGTCGGGCGACAATTCGACGATGTCGCGCACCGTGCGGCCATGGGTCAGGCTGTCGGCGCCGCTGGTGCCCGGCACCCCATGGACGGCCAGGGTCGTGCGGTCGACCCAGGCGCCGCCGCTGCGGAGCGTGCCGAACCACAGGCGATTATGCGCGCCCTCGCGCAGCGCCCACACCGCGTCATGGGTCAGGGGCGACGAATCGGGGATGGGGGTGAAAGCGGTCTCGCCTTTTCGCCGCACGGCCAGGCCGGTGTCGCCGCCGACCCACAGATCGCCGGCGGAATCTTCCAGCACCGAGAAGGCCGAGACGGTCAGCGCATGTCCGGCGGCGTCGGTCAGGGTTTCGTTGCGCGCGGTACCCTTGTCGGGATCGACATGCAGCAGGCCGCGGCGGTAGGCCACCCAGACGCCGCCATCCGACGCTTTCGCCAGGGCGTAGATCTTCTCGCCGAATTTCGGCGCGCCATCCATCTGCAGGGTATGGAAGCTGTCGCCGGCGGGGTCGAAGCGGGCCAGCTGGCCGTCATTGCCGCCGATCAGCAAAGCGCCGTTTGCCAGCGGTGTCAGGGCGCGGACATAATTGTTCGGCAGCGAGGCGCCGTCGCCTTTGACGTTGAAGAAGTTCTGCAGCCGGTAGCCGTCATAGCGCACCAGCCCGTTGATGGTGCCGAACCACATGACGCCGGTGGAATCCTGCGCCACCGCGGTCACCATGCCGTTGGCCATGCCGTCGGCGGCGGTCAGGTGGTTGAAGCGGGTGGGGACGATGCGGTCCCAGGCCTGAACGGCCCGGTCTGCGGCCCAAACGGGTGTTGATGCCAGCGCCAGCACGGCGCTCAGCAGCAGGCGCCCCGGCATTCCCTTTCCCATCCCCATATTGACCCGATCTTTCAAAAGGAATGGCGCTTATAGCACCAATCACACCGCGCGGGGCGCGCGAAGTGGCGTCACCAAAATTTCACTGAGAAGCCCCGGCGTTTGGTATCTGCTAAGAAAACGATTTACCAATACGTCACGAGGTCTTCCGTGTTGCATTACCGTGCCGCCGCCGCTGCTTTTCTCCTTCTGCTCACCTTGTCCGCGCAAGGCCCTGCCGGCGCCGTCACAGTATCCGAGGCGCTGGCCGCCGAAACGATGCTGGGCAAGGTCGACGCGATGAGCCCGGAAGACCGCGCCGTCTTCATCCGCGACAATCGCGGCCAGCTCAACCAGGCGCTGATGACCGAGCAGATCGTCAGCACGATCCGCCACACGGTGCAGCAGACCGCGCTGGCCTCGCAGCGCCTCTATCACCGGCCTCTGCTGTGCGGGCTGATCGCCGACGAGGAACAGGGAGACGACGATCAGGAGGTCGGCGGCGCTCCGCCCCTGCCGCCGCCGGCGCCGCTGCCCGAGATGGTGAAGGCCTTCGACGCCGAGCTGAAAAAGGCCCTGAAGCTGCCGGACGGCCCGGCCACCGAGGCCCGCCTGGCGCAGATCGACGTCACCGACGTGATCGTCAACCGCATGATCGCGGACGGCAAATGTACACAAAAGTGAAACAAAACCGGAGAAAAATGACCGAAACATTACAGTTGCATTTCCCCTTCATTTCATAACTATCGGTTTAATTTTCATCATTGTGTAACGGGGCAAGCGTCCCGAAAGTAAATATAAAGTGTTCGACATCCTGTGGAGGACCGACATGTCGAGCGCCAAACTCAAGAAAATTCTCGCCTCAACCGCCCTGACCCTCAGCCTGACGGGTCTGGCCGTCGCACCGGCCTCGGCGATCGATCTGAAGTCGGCGCTGCAGAACGCCTCCACCAACAAGACCGCCGGCGAGAAGCTGTCGGGTATCAACAATTTCGTCATCATCTACCTCGAGAACCGCAGCTTCGACGAGCTGTACGGCACCTTCCCGGGCGCCAACGGCCTGTCGAGCGTGACCAGCTCGGCGCAGATTTCGATGCCGACCTCGACCCAGGCGGCGGCGCTCGCCACCGCCGAGGGTGTCCAGCTGCCGGCCGGGGGTGCTAAGCTGGCGGTGGTCAATCCGATCAACAATTCCAACGGTGCCGGCAACACCAATCCCGGCACCGACGCGGCGCCCAAGGGCGCTTATGCCGACCCGAACTTCAACGGCGCGGTCGCCAACGGCTATTTCCAGTTCGGCGGCGCCGGCGATGGCGCGACCCTGGCGGGCGCGACCGGCGGCAAGGGTGCCTACAATGCGCTGAACGACGTGACCGGCGATCTGGTGCACCGCTTCTATGAAGAGCAGGTGCAGATCGACGGCGGCAAGATGGACCGCTTCATCGCCGGCACCCATGCCAGCCCGGATGCCGGCGGCCTGGTGATGGGTCTCTACGCCAACGACGTCGCCTCGAAGACCAAGATGTGGGCCCTGTCGCAGCAATACAGCCTGCTCGACAATTTCTACCACAGCGCCTTCGGCGGCTCGTTCCTGAACCACGCCTTCCTGGTGTGCGGCTGCGCTTTCCAGACTGACAGCAACGCCACCGTGGCGGCGACCAAGCTCGACAGCAACGGCATGCCCCTGCTGCAGGCGATCGGCGCCAACGCGCAGACCGGCGGCACCGCCACCGCTCCGGCCAGCAACGACACCGCGGTGTCGGCCGACGGCAAATACTGGATCAACACCAGCCACTCGATCTATCTGCGCACCGCCACCGACACCAATAACGGTTCGCTGGTCCAGGGCCAGACCCTGCCGCATATCGGCGACCGCCTGACCGCGGCCGGCGCCAGCTGGAAGTGGTACAGCCAGTGGTACAAGCGCGCCGCCGCCGAAAGCGCCGCGGTGATCGCCAACTCGACCCTGTCGGGCAGCACCTGGACCGTCAACACCGCCGCCCAGGTGACCGACCCGGCCTATCATTATCCGGTGGTGATCGGCGGGGTGTCCTATACCGACCCGCAATATGCGCCGTGGGGCACCATCAGCCTGAAGACCTTCGACGGCTACATGAACACCACGGGAACCGGTACCAATCCGGATATCACCGATCCGACCAAGTTCACCCAGGCGATTGGCTTCCAGTGGCACCACAATCCCTTCGCCTTCTTCTCGGACCTGGCGATCGGCAGCGCGGCCCAGAAGGCGCATCTGCAGGACCGCGACGATTTCCTCACCGACATCGCCAACAACACCTTGCCGAACGTCGCCTTCTACAAGCCGGGCTGGTTCAACAACCAGCACCATGGCTACTCGAACATCGCCAACGGCGACAATGAAGTGCAGACCATCGTCACCGCGCTGCAGACCACCAATTCGTGGAAGGCCGGCCAGATGATGATCATCGTCACCTATGACGAGAATGGCGGCACCTGGGACCATGCCGCTCCGCCCAAGCGCGACTCCTGGGGTCCGGGCACCCGCGTTCCGGCCATCGTGATCTCGCCGGCCGCCAAGACCGGCTATGTCGATCACACCCAGTACGACACCGGTTCGATCCTGCGCACCATCGAGGCGCGCTGGGGCCTGCCGCCGCTGAACTCGTCGGACGCCAATGTGGCGCCGCTGACCGGCATGCTGAAGTAATCCAGACCACGACGTATCAGGAGAAACCCAATGAACAAGTACGTTCGTGCGCAGATTGCCGCGGCGATTCTGGCGATCACTGGCGCCGCTCCGGCGATGGCCCAGGATGTGATCCCCTATGTGGTCGGCTTCGGTGGCTATTCGCTGGGCACCCAGAGCGGCGGCGGCGACGTCGTCTCGGGCACCGGCTTCGGCGGTGATTTCGGCAGCAGCGCGGCCTATGGCGGCGGTCTGGGCGTCAAGATCCCGGTCGACAATATCGCCTTCCGCTTCGACCTGACCGGCAATTTCAATCCCAGCCTGGGCGGCGACAACCACACCGGCACGCTGAGCGACGGCACGCCGGTCAGCGCCAAGGTCAAGGCCAGCTCGGACGCCTATCTGGCCACCGCCTATATCGACTTCGACGCCGGCCTGCCGGTGGTGCCCTTCGTCGGCTTCGGCCTGGGCGGCGCCCACAAGAAGATCGGCACGCTGGTCTATTCCAGCCCGGCGGGCAGCTTCGCCACCGTCAATGGCGGCAACCATGAAGGCGTGGCCTGGACCGGCACCGTCGGCGCCACCTATACCGTCATTCCGCATGTCGAGGTCGATTTCGCCTATCGCTACATCGATGCCGGCACGGTCAATTCGGGCAGCACCTTCACCGACCTGACCAACGGTTCGACGCAACAGCTCGACTCGCAGATTTCCTCGCGGCTGCAGATCCATCAGTTCACCGCCGCGTTGCGTTACCTGTTCTGATCACCTCCCCCGCGGTCCGGCGCCGGACCGCGGGGTCTTTGACGATTTAGGATTGCATGCAGAGAGCCAGGGCACGGAGCATCTCGGGAGCTCCTTCCTTCAATTCGGGGGAGGGCGGCTTCACCCTGCTCGAATTGATGATCGTGATCGCCATTCTGGGCTTGCTGGCCTCGCTGGCGGCGCCGCCTTTGCTGCGCTATCTCGACAGTTCCAAATCCGGCACCGCCAAGGTGGAAATCCAGAGCCTGGGCGCCGCCCTCGATCTCTACGCCTTCGAGAACGGACGCTATCCCACCACCCAGGAGGGACTGAAGGCGCTGCTGGAAAAGCCGTCTTCCGCGCCGCATTGGCATGGGCCGTATCTGAAGCGGCCCGAGATGATCAGCGACCCCTGGGGCAAAATCTTCTTCTATCGCGCGCCCGGCCATCACGGCGCCTATGACCTCTATAGCGGCGGCGCCGACGGTTCCAGCGACCCCGGCGACAACGCCGTGAAGGAATTGCGCAGTTGGTGAAGGCCGGCATTCGCGGCTTCACCCTGCTCGAACTGCTCGTCGTCCTCGCCGTGATCAGCCTGCTGGCCGGTGTCAGCCTGCCTTATCTGCGGTTCGGCGGGATCGATGCCCGCACCGCGGCGCGGGACGTGTCGTCGGAACTGGCGCTGGCGCGCTCGCGCGCTTTGGCGACGCGGCGGCCGGCGCGGCTGGTGATCGACGTCGGTTCCGGCCGGTTCGGCATCGACGGCGCGCTGGATCACGAACTGCCCAAAGGGATCGCGCTCAGCTGGTCGCTGGCGCCGGGGCAGGTGGAGGGGAAGGTGGGTGTCGTCACCTTCTTCCCCGATGGCGGCTCGACCGGGGGGAGACTGGCCTTCAGCGGTCGGGGCCGCGACGCGGCGATCGAGATCGACTGGCTGGCGGGGAGCATCCGCCGTGTCTGAGGATGGGGGACAAAAGGGATTCACACTGCTCGAAGTGCTGGTCGCCAGCGTGATCCTGGCCGGCTCGCTGGCTGCGCTGCTGCCGGCTCTGTCGGGCTCGCTGCGGCAGATGCGGGCGGCCGGGACGCGCCAGGCCGCCTTGCTGGTGGCGCAGTCGGTGCTGGCCGGGGTCGAGGCCGATCCGCTCGACGCGCCCCGCCAGGGCGTCAGCTCGGGTCTGCGCTGGAGCGTCAGCGTCAGCCCCGAGGGCAGCGCTTCGGGCGATCTGGCCGCCTATCGCGCCAGCGTCGTGGTGTCGCCCGAGGGCGGCGCGCCGGTGCAGCTCGACACCATCGTGCTGGGGCGCAGATCATGACGAACCAGCATGGCTTCACCCTGCTGGAGACCTTGATCGCCATCACGCTGATGGCGTTCCTGGCGCTCGGGCTGACGGCGGCGCTGAAACTCGGCCTGGCGTTTCCCGGCGCCGCCCAGGGTCTCGACCGGGCCGGGCCGGTGGTCGCCGTGCAGAATTTCCTGCGCCGCGAACTCTCATCGGCGCTGGCCTTGCCGGCCGCCGATTGGGATGGCGTCGCCTTCCTCGGGTCCTCCTCGGCGTTCGAGATGATCGGCGCCATGCCCGAGCGCGCCGCGGCGGGCGGGCTGCATGAGGTGCGCCTCTCGCTCGATGGCGACCGATTGATGCTGCGCTGGCGCCGCCTCGATCCGCCCGGTCCGGCGCAGGAGCGTGCGTTGCTCGATCATGTCCGCGCGGTCGATTTCGCTTATTGGGGCAGCCGCCACGACACCGAAGCCGCTGCCTGGCACTCGGATTGGCGGGCGGCGCAATATCTGCCGGCGCTGGTGCGCGTCCGCGCCACGCTGGATGGCGCCGATTGGCCGGAGATGCTGGTGGCGCTGCCGGTTCAGCCCGAGGAGCTGCGGCCATGACGCGCTTCCTCGATTGGTGGTTCACCGGGTTGGCCGAGTTGGTGCCCGACCGTTGGCAGTCCGGCGGCGAGATGCGTTTACCGCTCAACTGGCTGGTGCTGCGCACCTTCCGTCTGCCGGCGGCGGTCAAGGAGAACCTCGACGGCGCCGTCACGGCGGAACTCGACCGGGTGACGCCTTTCACCGCCGCCCAGGTCTATCTGCAATACCGGGCCGGTCCGGTGCGGGACGGCGAGATCGAGATCGACCTCGCCGTGGTGCCGCGCCGTCTGGCCGATCCGCAGCTCAAGGACGGCATCGTCCGCGCGGTGGCTGCGGAAGGCGCGCCCGATTGGCTGCGCGGCCGCAATTTCCTGCCGCGCCGAAACGCGGGCTGGCGTCCCGATCTCTCCCGTCCGGTGCTGCTGGTCCTGCTGCTCGCCCTGATGCTGCCGGGAGCAGCCGCATATTGGCATGACCGGCATCTGCAATCGCGCCTGGCCGATGCCCAGCGCGCCGCCGCCGAAACCCTGCGCCTGACCCGCGACCTGGCCAGCCGCCGTTCGGGCCTGTCGCCGCTGGAGATCGAGCGGGCATCGCACCCCTCGGTGTCGCTGCTGCTGGCCGATCTGACCCGTGGTATGCCCGATGGCGCCTATATCGACGAGCTTTCGATCGACGGGCAGAGCGTTTCTTTCTCCGGCTACGCCGTCTCCGCCGCCGCGCTGATCCCCGGGCTGGCGCAGAGCGGGCGCTTCACCGATGTCCATTTCACCGGCGGCGTCACCCGTGAGACGGAACGCGGTTTGGAGCGCTTTCAGATCGCCGCTTTGTATGCGGGGACGCCATGAGGAAGATAGCCGCCCTGGCGATTCTGCTCATCGCGCTGATCCTGGCGGCCCAGCTGGTCCTCGCCCCGCTGCTGTCGAACGGCGCCGAGACGGATGAGGCGGCCCGCCGCTATGAGGCGATCGCCGCCCGCCGCGAGTCTCTGCGTCAGGCCTTGGCGGCCCTGCCGCCGGCGCCGGCCGATCCGGGCAGGCTGGCGCAGCCGACCGATGCGCTGGCTCTCGCCGATCTGCAGGGCCGAATCGCCGCCTGGGCCGCCGAAACCGGCGTGCTGGTCGCCACCGCCGAGCCGCTGCCGGCGGAGGAGGGCGCCGATCCGACCCGCCTCCAGCTCAGCCTCGATCTGACCGGGCCGCTGGCCGGGTTGCAGGCCCTGCTCTACCGCATCGAAAGCGGAAGGCCGGTGCTGACCGTGACGCGTCTCGATCTGACCGCGCGTCCGGATCGTTCATTGTCGGCGCACCTCGTCATCGCAGCCTGGCGGAGCGAGTCATGAGCCGCGCCGACCGCATCGCTCTGGCTTTTGCCGCGCTGATCGCCGCCGGCACCGCTGTGCGCTTCCTGGTGCCCGGCGGCAGCAGCGTCGCCGCGCCGGTGCCGGACATCGAGGCCGAGGCGCCGCCGCCGGCTTTGCCGCCGCTCGACCAGCTTGGCGTGGTGACCGAGCATGACCTGTTCTCGCCGGCCCGCGCCGCCGGTTCGTCGTCTCAGAGCCAGTTGGGCGGCGCGACGCTGGTCGGCATCGTCTTCTCCGGCGGCCGTCAGGCGGCGCTGCTACGCCTGGCGGACGGCACGCCGAAAACGCTCTCCCCGGGTGCCGCTTTCGCCGGCTGGACACTCGTCTCGCTCGACAAGAACCGCGCTACCCTGCGCCGCGACGGCGCCACGACAACCCTTTCGCTGAACCGGACCCACCCGTGATGAAGATGGCCCTGCGACCCCTGACCTGCCTGATGCCGGCTTTGCTGCTGGCCGCCTGCGCCGAGCAGCCGCATTCCAATATCGAAACCTTGACCCCGCCGCATGCGATCCTGCCGGCCAGCGTCCAGCCCGCCAGTTCCCAGCCGCTGCCGGCACCAATTGTTCGGAACGACGCCATCGTGGCGGGTCATTCCCCGTTCGGCGCCCGCGATACCGGCATGGTGGCGCCGGCCGGCGACGATGTGACCCTCGATTTCGCCGATGCCGACATCGCCGCGGTGGCCCGTTCGGTGCTGGGCGACATCCTGCATCTCACCGTCGCCATCGATCCACGCGTCAATGGCAAGGTGACCCTGCAGACCTCGGCGCCGGTCAAGCGCGATACGGTGCTGCTGCTGCTCGAAGACGCTTTCCGCATGAATGGCGCGGCGATCGTGGCCAGTGGCGATCATGTCGAAGTGGTGCCCGCCGACGCCGCCAAATTCTCCGGCGGCACGGCGCGCTTCGGCACCGCGCGCGGACCCGGCTGGCGCACCCAGATCGTGCCGCTGCGCTATGCCGATGCGGTGAATGTACAAAAGAACCTCGAAGCGATGGCGCCGATCGGCGCGACCATTCATGCCGATGCGGCCAGCAACACGCTGCTGCTGACCGGTTCGGGCACCGAGATCGCCAATCTGCTCGACACCATTTCGGCCTTCGATTCCGATGCCTTGAGCGGCAAATCCTTCGCCCTGTGGCCGCTGCAGGTGGCGGATGTGCGGACCATGGCGGCCGATCTGGAAGGTATCTATGGCCATCCGGCGCCGGGCGAGGCGTCGCCCAGCATCCGCTTCCTGCCGATCCTGCGCCTCAACGCCGTGCTGGCGGTGGCGCGCGATCCGGAGATGCTGCGCCAGGCCCATCAATGGATCGACAAGCTCGACCAGGCCGATGGCGCCGCCGAAGCGCAGCTGTTCGTCTATCGGGTCGCCAGCGGCCGCGCCAGCCATCTCGCCGAGGTGCTGTCCAAGCTCTATCCCGACACGGCGGTGGAGACGGTGGGCAGCGAGCACAATAATCAGAGCGGCAGCGAGAAGGCCCGCTTCAGCACCAGCTCGGCCAGCGGCGGATCGGCAACCACTACCTCGCCGTCGCCCAGCGGGACCGGTGCGGTGATCGATCCCGCCAAGCAGGCCGGCAATAGCGGGTCCGCCGCCGCCGCGCCCGCCGGCGTGGCGATGTCGCCGCTGGCGGAAAATGCCACCCAGGCCAAGACCGGCGGCACCCGCATCGTGGCCGACGCGGTCAACAACACCCTGCTGATCCATACCCGCCCGGCGCTCTATCGCCGCATCGAGGCGGATCTGCGCAAGCTCGACGTGATGCCGTCGCAGGTCAGCATCGAGGCGACCATCCTCGAAGTGACCCTGACCGACCAGCTCAGCATGGGAACCCAGTTCTTCCTCAATTCGGGCAAGAGCGGTTTCAAGCTGGCGCCCAATTCGACCGGTACGGTCGGGCCCATCGCGCCGGGCTTCTCCTATCTGTGGTCGGCCGGCTCGGCGCAATTGGTGGTCGACGCGCTGAAGGGCGTCACCGACGTCAATGTCGTCTCGGCTCCGACCATGATGGTGCTCGACAACGAGACCGCCAAGTTGCAGGTCGGCGATCAGGTGCCGGTCATCACCTCGACCTCGGAAAGCACGGTGACGACCGGGGCTCCGGTCATCAGCACGGTGGAATATCACGACACCGGCATCATCCTGTCGGTGACGCCGCGCATCTCCGGCGGGGTGGTGACCATGGAGCTGCAGCAGGAAGTCAGCCAGGTCACCCAGACCACCACCTCCTCGATCGACAGCCCGACCTTCCAGCAGCGCCGTTTCTACAGCTCGGTGACGGTGGGCGACGGCGAGACCCTGCTGATGGGCGGGTTGATCAGCAATCAGCGGACCCGCAGCAACCAGGGCATCCCCTATCTGTCCGACGTGCCGGTGCTGGGCGTCCTGTTCGGCCAGCGCGCCGACACCAACAACCGCACCGAGCTGATGGTGATGATCACCCCGCATATCGTGCGCAGTCCGGTCGAAGCCGCCGCCGCGTCGGACGAAATCCGCCGCCGCATCCGCGAGACCGTGACCCCGAAAGTGAACGTCCTGCCATGAAGCGAGGCTTCGCCCTGCTGTCGGTCCTGTGGTGCGTCGGCCTGCTGGCGGCGGTGGCGGCGGTGCTGTTGCGCGCCGTTCACGCCGATCTCGCCCAGGCCCGCACCGATCTTGCCCTTGCGCGAGCCCAGGCCGCGGCGGATGGCGAAGCGCGATTGGCGATCCTCAAGGCGCTCGATCAGCCGCTGTTGCCTTGGGACGGGCGCGAGCGGGGCGGGGTGATCTATCAGGATGAAGGCGGGCTGGTCGATCTCAACAGCGCGTCGCCGGCTCTTCTGGGCGCGCTGATGATGCGGGCGGGCGCCGCGCCCGAGAAAGCCGCCGCGATCCTGGCGGCACGCGGACCGGAGACGGCGCCGAAGCCCTTCTATTCGACCTTGGACCTGGCGCGGGTGCCGGGCATCGACACCGGCCTGCTGCGTCGCCTGCTGCCCTGGGTCACCGTCGATTCCGGCCAGCCCGGCATCGATCCCAAGACGGCGCCGCCGGCCCTGGCGGCCGATCTGCCGGCGCCGGCGGCGATGGACAGCCGTCATGCCGCCGTACGCATCTCGGCCCAGGCCGCGATCGACGGGGTGGTCGCCTGGCGGACCGCCGATGTCCGGCTGACCCGCCAAGGCGTGCTGCCCTACCGCATTCTGACCTGGACCACCGAGGGGCCGGGATGAGGGCCTTCGCGCTGTCTCCCACGCCGGTTCCGCCGCTGCGCGTGGTCATCGGCGCGATGCTGGTGGCCGGCTCGGCGGCGATCCTGGCGCCGGATCGGCTGCCGGCCGGCTGCGCCTTGGGTTGGACCCTCCTGGTCCTGGCGCTGATCGACTGGCAGGACGGCATTCTGCCCGATCTGCTGACCTTGCCGCTGGCGGCGGCGGGGGTGATCGCCGGCGGATTGCCGTGGCAGGATTCGCTGATCGGCGCGGCGGCAGGTGCCGCGCTGCTGGCCGTGCCGGCGCTGGCCTATCGCGTCTGGCGCCGACGCGACGGGTTGGGCTGGGGTGACGTCAAGCTGGCGGCGGCTTCGGGCGCCTGGCTGGGCTGGCCGGCGATGCCGAATTTGATCCTGGCGGCGGCGCTGCTCGGCATCGGCGCGGTGCTGCTGCGCCGCTGGCGGCAAAAGACGGCCTTGGACGAAACCATTCCCTTCGGCCCGGCGCTGGCTGCCGCGACCTGGGGTCTGTGGCTGGTGCAATCATGAAATTCCCCGATGAGCCGCTCTGCGCCGACTCTCTCTCGCCGCGTTTCCTGCGCAGCGCCCGCATTCTGCCGCTGGCCGAGGAAGCCGGGGTCCTGACCCTGGCAATGGCCGATCCGGCCGACCGCGCCGCCGCCGAGGCGGTCGCCTTGGCCACCGGATTGCGGGTTCAGCCGGTCGCCGTGCCCGTCTCCGAGCTCGACAGCGCTCTCGACCGATTGTTCGGGACCGAGGAAAGGGCCGGCGGGCTGGGCGATCTGATGGCCGCCGCCGCCGCCGATCATCAGCCGGACACGGAAAATCTGCGAGATCTGGCCTCCGAGGCGCCGGTGGTGCGGCTGGTCAACCGGCTGATCGCCGAGGCGGTGGAGCGGCGGGCGTCGGACATCCATGTCGAGCCTTTCGAGCAGGAATTGCGCGTCCGCTACCGCATCGACGGGCAATTGATCGAGCGGGAGCCGGTGCCGCGCGCCGCCGCCGCCGCCATCGTCTCGCGCCTGAAATTGATGGCCGGTCTCGACATCGCCGAGCGCCGCCTGCCGCAGGATGGCCGCATCAAGCTGCCGGTGCGCGGACGCGACATCGATTTCCGCGTCGCCACCGCGCCCTCCATGCATGGGGAAAGCGTAGTGCTGCGTATTCTCGACCGGTCAGGGGTGACCCTCGATTTCGCCGCCCTCGGCCTGGCGCCCGAGCCGCGGGAGGCGCTATTGCGCCAGCTCGACCGGCCGAACGGCATCGTGCTGGTCACCGGCCCGACCGGAAGCGGCAAGACCACGACGCTCTATACCGCGCTGGAACGGCTCAACCGCCCCAACCGCAAGCTGGTCACCGTCGAGGACCCGGTCGAATATCAGATCCATGGCATCAATCAGATCCAGGTGAAGAGCGAGATCGGCCTCGATTTTGCCGGCGTGCTGCGCTCGACCCTGCGCCACGATCCCGATGTGGTGATGATCGGCGAAATCCGCGATCTCGACACCGCCCGCATCGCTGTGCAGGCCTCGCTGACCGGCCATCTGGTGCTGTCGACCCTGCATACCAACGGCGCGGCGGCCACCATCGCCCGTCTGGTCGATCTCGGTATCTCGGATTATTTGATCGCCTCGACCCTCAATGCGGTGGTGGCGCAGCGCCTGGTGCGCGTGCTGTGCCCGGACTGCCGCGAGCCGCATGTGCTGCCGGCGCCGCTGGCCGCCGAGCTGGGGCTGGAAGGGCAGCCGCCGGTGTTTCGTCCGAAAGGCTGCCCGGCCTGTCTCGGCACCGGCTATCGCGGCCGGGTCGCCCTGTTCGAGGTGCTGGAGATCGACGAGCCGTCGCGCGACCGCATGCTGGCCCGTCAGCCAGTGCCCAAGGCGGCGCGCAGCCTGTTCGACGATGGCCTCGACAAGGTGCTGGCCGGCGTGACGAGTCTGGAAGAGGTCTGGGCCGTGGCGGGGGATCGATGATCTATTCCTACCGCGCCGTCGACCGTGCCGGAGCCCTGGTCACCGGCGAGAAGGATGCCGAGAGCGAGGCAGCGGTCGTGGATTGGCTGAAATCGCGCGATCTGGTGCCGTTGCGGGCGGTTCCGGCCAAGTCTCCGCGGCTGTCTCTCTCCGGCGGACTTCCAGCGGCCCGCCGCGCGGTGCTGACGCGGGAACTGGCGGTGCTGCTGGAGGCGGGGCTGCAACTCGACCAGGCGCTGTCGTTGCTGCACCGCTCCGCCGCCAAGGGGTTCGAAGCCACCCTGTTGGCCGGCATCCTCGCCAAAGTCCAAGGCGGCGCCGCCTTTTCCGAAGCCCTGCGCGCGGAAGAAAAAATCTTCCCGCCCGATTATGTCGCCATGGTGCGAGCCGGCGAAGCCAGCGGCACCCTGGCGCCGGTGCTGGAGCGTCTGGCCGATCAGCTCGAACGCGCCCATAAGCTGCGGGTCAAGGTGCAGGGCCAGCTGATCTATCCGGCGGTGCTGACCTTGGCGGCCGTCGGCTCGGTGGCGATCCTGATGACGGTGGTGGTGCCGGCCTTCGCGCCTTTGTTCGCCGAGGCCGGCCGCGAATTGCCGCCGATCACCCGGGCCATGATCGCTTTCGCCGACGCGACCCGCCTGGGCGGACCCTGGCTTGCCGCGTTGCTGCTGGCCGCCGGGCTGTGGATCGGCCGCCTCGGCCGCGCCCATCCGGTTCGGAGGGCGCTCGATAAGCTGCTGCTGACCCTGCCCGTCCTGGGATCGTTGCGGACCCGGATCGAAGCCGCGCGCTTTTGCCGCACATTGGGAACGTTGCTGTCCAATGGCGTGGCTCTGGTCCAGGCCCTGACCTTGTCGCGCGCCGCGCTGGGCAATGGCGTGCTGTCCGACGGCATCGGACGCGTCACCGACGGCGTGCGCCGTGGTCTGCCGGTTCATCGCTGCCTGCGCGGCGAACCGGCCTGGCCGCCTTTGATGGCCGAACTCTGCCAGGTCGGCGAGGAGACGGGCCGTCTGTCGGGCATGCTGCTGAAGCTGGCCGACATGTTCGATGAAGAGGCCGCTCAGCGGCTGGAGCGGTTTGTCTCGCTGCTGACGCCGCTGATCACGCTGGGTCTCGGTTTGATGGTGGCCGGCGTGCTGGCCGGCCTGCTGCAGACGATCCTGAGCGTCAACGAGCTGGCGATGTGAAGCCATCCGTCAGGGTGCGCAGGAAAGCCAGCAGATCGTCGATATCCCGGTCGGACAGTTTGAGGTCGCCGAGATCGTCCTTATTGACGGTCTGCGCCACTTCGGGCGCCCAATGGCCGGGTTCGGCGTCGCGCTTGTTGTAGAATTCCAGCACCTCGCGCAGCCCGACCAGCGAGCCGTTATGCATATAGGCGCGGCTCTTCTCGTTCACGGCGATGTTGCGCAAAGACGGCGAGCGGAACTTGCCATTCTCGGATGGGCGCCTGAGGAAGGCGCCGAGGCCGTTGTCGATATAGGCGGCGCCGTCGGGATTGAACTCTTTCGGCTGGGCGTAGAAGGGGTTCTTCGGATTCCTCGGAGCGCCGATATTGTCATAGCCGAAATCGGTGAACAAAGGCGGCTCGCCGCGCGGTCCGGGCGAGGAGGGGTGGCAGCGCTCGCAGCGCGCCTGTCCCTGGAACAGCTGATAGCCGCGCACTTCCTGGGCGGTCAGCTGTACCTTACCGGCCAAAGCCAGATCGTATTTCGAGCTGAATGGACTGACCTCCGGCCCGCCTTCATAGGCCGCCAGCGCCTGCAGGATGCGTTGGACGCCATTGGTCTTGCAGTCGAGCGGCTCGGCGAACGCCTGGGTGAAGTCGCCGGCATAGGGGCCGGCGGCGATCTTGGTGCAGACCGAGCCGATGTCGGGATTGTTCATCTCGACCGGATTGAGGAACGGACCCTTGGCCTGCTCGACCAGATCGGCGGCGCGGCCGTCGCGGAACTGGCCGCCGGAAAAGGTCTTTTCGACCTTGTCCCGATGCAGGATCGGCGTGAAGGCGGCGTAGGAAACGCTCGGCGGCGCCCGGTTGCCGAAGCGGCCCTTGACCGCGCCTTCGACGATGGCGCCGGCCGGGCTGGCGAAACCGGCATCGGGAGAATGGCACGAGGCACAGGATTGGCCGGCCGGTTCCGACAGCGACGCGTCGAAAAAGATGGCTCGGCCAAGCTGTTGGACAGGGGTCATGGCCGGCTGGGCGATGGCGGCCTGAGCCGCGAAAAGCAGCGGGAACAGCCAGAATCCCCACCCTATCCGTACCCGCATCGCTTACATCCCCAGTCCGGCCAAGGGCGGATTTGCGACTCATTCGCGGCTTCCGTCAATCGCGGAGCGGGACCTGCAACAGAAGTTTCATCTGAACAAAATGCTGGCGTCGGGGCGGGGCTGACCCTATCAAGGAGACCATGACGCAAAATTTCCTGTTCCTGCGCGGAATGGTCATCGGTTTCGCTCTGGCCGCTCCGGTAGGGCCCGTCGGCGTTCTGTGCATCAAGCGGGCACTTGTCAACGGGCGGCTGGCCGCCTTTTGCGCGGGGTTGGGCGCGGCGCTGGCCGACACCATCTTCGGCTCGGTCGCCGGCCTCGGCCTGACCGTGGTGTCGTCTTTCCTGCTCAGCCATCAGCTGTTGATAAGGCTGATCGGCGGCAGCTTCCTGATATTCGTGGGTATCCGCGGCTACGGCCAGAAGCCGTCGGCGGAGGACGAGGACATGTCGAGCAGCGGCATGATGAAGGACTTCGTTTCGTCCTTCGTGCTGGCGATCAGTAATCCCGCCACCATCCTGGCGGCCATTCCGGTGGTTGCCGCGGTCGGCGCCCTGGGTCTGCGCGACACCGATTCCGCCACTTGGCTGGTGACCGGCGTCTTTTCGGGCTCGACGGCGTGGTGGCTGCTGCTGTCGGGAGCCGCGGGAGCCGTCCGCTCCCGCTTTTCCCCGAAGATTCTTCACCTGCTGAACCGCATTTCTGCGGTTCTGCTGACGGTGACCGGGGTCTTCATCCTCGCTTCGCTCGGATTGAAGTACTTACTTCCCTAAGTAATCCTGGGCCAGCACTTCGGCGATCTGCACCGCGTTGAGGGCCGCGCCCTTGCGCAGATTGTCCGAGACGCACCAGAAGGACAGGCCGTGCGGCACGGTCGGGTCCTTGCGCAGACGGCTGACATAGACCGCGTCCTCGCCGGCCGACTCGACCGGGGTGACATAGCCTTCATTGGCGCGGTGATCGATCATGATGACGCCGGGGGCGTCGCGCAGGGCGGCGCGGGCCTGGGCCTCGGTGATGGCGCTTTCGAACTCGACGGTGATCGATTCGGCATGGCCGACGAACACCGGCACGCGCACGCAGGTGGCCTGCACCGGGATGGAGGGATCGAGAATCTTGCGCGTCTCGGCCGCCATCTTCCATTCTTCCTTGGTCGAGCCGTCATCCATGAAGATGTCGATATGCGGGATCACATTGAAGGCGATCTGCTTGGTGAAGCGCTCCGGCTTGACCGGATCGTTCACGAAGATGGCGCGGGTCTGGTTGAACAGCTCGTCCATCGCTTCCTTGCCGGCGCCGGACACCGACTGGTAGGTCGAGACCACCACGCGCTTGATCCTGGCGATATTGTGCAGCGGCTTGAGCGCCACGACCATCTGGATGGTCGAGCAATTCGGATTGGCGATGATATTGCGCTTCTTATAGCCGGCGATCGCCTGCGGATTGACTTCCGGCACCACCAGCGGCACGTCGGGGTCCATGCGGAAATGCGAGGTGTTGTCGATCACCACGCAGCCGGCGGCCCCGGCGCGCGGGCTGTGGACCGCGGAAACCTTGGCGCCCGGCGAGGACAGAGCGATGTCGATGCCCTTGAAATCGAAGGTCGCGAGGTCGCGCACCTTGAGGATTTCATCGTCGCCGAACGAGACTTCGCGCCCGACCGATCGTTCGGAGGCCAGCGGAATCACCTCGTCGACCGGGAATTGCCGGTCATGCAGCGTCTGAAGGATCTCGCGGCCGACATTTCCCGTCGCACCGATCACCGCAACTTTGTAACCCATGATGTCCTCTTTCCTTAGCTTCGGCTCGATCTGCGGGTCCATAACGAAACGGCCCGCCGGTTTCCCGCGGGCCGTTTGGTTGAACCTGATGTTCCCAAATGCCCGCGCGTCAGCCGCCCTTGGTCTTGGTGGTAGTGGTGGTGACGGTGGTTTTGGAAAACGTAATGACAGAAATTCCTGCGCACAAGGCACGCAGGGTAGTATGGAAAGCCGGCAGGGAGTGCGCGAACATCATTCCAAATTCTCCGTCGGGAAAGAGAATTACCCGACGGGCAGCCTAAACGCAAGCCTATGTCTCGGCGAAGGGAGAGCGGCATGTCTGGTGAACAACGCAAGAAGAAAACCCAGATCGTCATCGTCGGCGGCGGCGCTGGCGGGCTCGAACTGGTAAGGCGGCTCGGCGCCCGCTATGGGCGGCGCGAGCACGACATCATCCTGGTCGACCGCAACCGCACCCATGTGTGGAAACCGCTGCTGCACGAGGTGGCGGCGGGATCGCTGGATGCCAATCTCGACGAGGTCGGATATCGCGAACATTGCGCGCGCTGGGGCTATCGCTACTTCCACGGCACGTTCGAGGGCGTCGACCGCAAACGGCGCGAGGTGCTGATCGCGCCGCTCAAGGACGATGACGGCAGCGTCCTGATCGAGCAGCACCGCATCCGCTATGATTATCTGGTCATGGCGGTCGGGTCGGTCACCAATGATTTCGGCACGCCGGGCGCGCAACAATACTGCATGATGCTGGACAGCCGGCACGACGCCGACCGCTTCCGCAATCGTCTGCTCAATCACTGTCTGCGCGTTTCGCGCGCCATGGCCGCCGATCCCGACCGGCCGCAGCAGGTGCGCATCGCCATCATCGGCGCCGGCGCGACCGGCGTCGAACTGGCCGCCGAGCTCTATAACGCGGCGGCGGGCCTCGGTTTCTACGGCCTCGAAGTGTTCGACGAAACCAGCCTCAAGGTCGAGCTGATCGAAGCGGCTCCGCGCATCCTGCCGGCTCTGCGCGACAGATTGGCGGAATCGGCGACGCACGAACTGGAAAAGCTGGGCGTCACGGTGCGCGCCAATACCCGTGTCGCGGCGATCGAAGCCAATGCGGTGGTTACCTCCGCGGGCGAGCGGATCGCGGCGGACATCATCGTCTGGGCGGCCGGGGTCAAGGGAACCGAGATGCTGGCCACGCTGGATGGGCTGGAGGTCAGCCGAAGCAATCAATTGGTGGTGCGTCCGACGCTGCAGACGACGCTCGACGACCGCATCTTCGCCATGGGCGATTGCTGCTATCTGCTGCCGCCCGGCCAGGACCGGCCGATCCCGCCGCGTGCCCAGGCGGCGTCGCAGATGGCGGTGACGGTGGCGGAAAATCTGGACCGGATGATGCGGGGCGACAACCGGCCGCTGGCCGATTTCGTCTATAACGACAAGGGCTCGCTGGTCTCGCTCAGCCGCTATTCGGCGTTCGGCAATCTGATGGGCAGCCTGGTCGGCGGGCAGATGGCGGTCGAGGGCTTCCTGGCCCGCCTGATCTATCAGTCGCTCTATCGCATGCACCTGATCGCCATCCATGGCTGGCTCAAGGGCCTTGCCCTGATCGCGGTGGGGACGGTGAACCGGGTGGTCAGGCCGAAGCTGAAACTTCACTGATCGAACAGGTACTCGCAGCTCCGGCTCTCCGGGTCGCGCGCCAGGATGCGGTCATAGAGGCCTGTAACCTCCGTGATCGCCCGGTCGCGATCCTCGGGCAGCAGGAAGCCGGCGGCGATCTGGCGGTCGGCGGCGGCTTCGGCCTTGCGGACATAATCGGCGCGGCCGTGATAGCGCTCTTCCAGGCTGGCGCGCGGATCGTGGGCGATTTTGCGTTCGGCCTTGGTGGCGGCGAAGGGCACGAAGCTGCCATCGAAGCGCGCCGTCGCCCAGGGGAAGCCAGTGTCGGGCGCGCGCTGGTTCCAGCCGGTGTGGGTGCCGAGCGGCGCTTCCAGATCGATCAGCCGCACGCCGCCGCGGTCATTGCCGTCGGAATCCGGCGCCGGCACCAGGGTGACGAAGGGCTTGGCGTGCAGATTGTCGGTGGGCGGCGCGATGCCGATGCCCTGGGGAAAGGCCTTGTCATAAGCCGCCACCGGGATCAGCGTGCCGTCGCCGATCGCGGGAAAGGCGCTGGGCGGCGGGGCTTCGCCGCCGGTCCAGCGGTCGAGCGCCAGGATCAAAGCCCGCATCGCCAGATAATGGTCGGTGGTCGAGACGCAATTGGCGTAAGGCCAGCGCTTATGGCTGCGGCCGCGGTAATGCTGAGCGCCGGATAAGGCATAAAGGCGCGCTTCGGGCGCCGGCGCGACGTCGGCGGTGCCGTCCGGCGTGGTGCCGATCAGCGAGGCGTCGCGGTTCCAGAACTCCGTCGAGGTATTGACCACGAACAGCTTGGGCAGACGGCCTTGGGCGTCGCGGGCATGGTCGAAGGAGGACGCGGTCGAGCCGGTCCAGGGATTGGTGGTCGGCGCCGTGGTGAAGGGGAAGCGGTCCGACGGATAATCATGCTCTTCCAGCATCGAGGGATGGCGGGTCGGCTGCACGAAGCGCCCGTTGAACCCGCCCGATCCGCCGCCGCCCGGCACATGCATATAGGCCCCGTCGAAGGCCAGGCGCCCGCTTTCATCGACATCCAGCCCGTCATGGATCATGCGGCCGATCAGCCGGCCCGATTGGCTGATGCCGAAGATCAGCGTGCGGCGCGGCACCGGCTTGCCCTCGAACGGATGGTCGCGGAACCAGGCCAGCAGGTCGCGGATGCCCGCCATGCCGGCGCCGGTCACCTTGGGGTCCTGGGTCTGGTAGGACACTTCGTACAGCATGCCGGGCCGGAAGCTGTCGTTGAGGCGGATGCGGCCCGGTCCGCCCGATTGCTCGGGGCCGAGGAAGGACCATTCCTCGCGCGGGATCGGCTGGCGCGGATCGTCAGGCTTGGCGCGCCGGGTCAGCACCGCCTCGGGATCGTCGGCGATGATCGGCTCGTAGGTCAGGCCGTTGATGCCGGCGTAAGTGGACGTCTCGCTGACGGCGGAGACGGTGAATTCATTGACCACCTTGCCGCGGATCGGCGACCCGTCGGGCATGCGCGCCACCGGCGGCGCGAAGACCAGCGGCTTGACGCCCGGTCCCTTGGGCGCGACGTCCCAGGTCCAGGCCGAGAACAGCAGGGTGAAGCCGTGCCGCATCAGGAAACCGTCGCCGGCATCGTCGCGGGTGGTGGGATCGTTGTTGGCCGGTGATTTGCCGTCGATCTGGCCGAGAATGGCGATCGAGCCGCGGTTATTGACGTCGTACAGCAGAGTCGACGCTTCGGCCTTCACCGGCCGCAGCAGGATGAATTCGCTGTCGAACACCACCTTGCCGCGCGAATCCTTCGGCGCCAGCTTGAGGTCGGCGATGGTCTGATTGGCCGGAAGGGCGGGGTCCAGCGCGTAATGGGCGATGCCGCGGATCTTCTCGTAAGGACCGGCTTCGCCGAAGGATTCGCTCTCGGCGAACGGCGTCCGTTCGAGAATGTCGATCCGCTCAACCCCGGCCAGCGCCGGGGTCGAGACGAACAGAAAAGCGGCGAGAGCCTTAAGCGCCGAGCGCCGCAAGGACCGCGTCGCCCATACCGGAGGTCGAAACCTTGGTGGCGCCGGGCTGCATGATGTCTGCGGTGCGCTTGCCGGAATCCAGCACGGCCTTGATGGCGGTCTCCAGCTGGTCGGCTTCGGCGGCCATATTGAAGCTGTAGCGCAGGCACATGGCGAAGGACAGCAGGCAGGCCAGCGGGTTGGCGATGCCCTGGCCGGCAATATCCGGGGCCGAGCCATGCACCGGCTCGTACAGCGCGCGGCGCTTACCCGAGGCGTCGGCGGCGCCGAGGCTGGCGGAGGGCAGCATACCCAAGCTGCCGGTCAGCATGGCGGCGCAGTCGGACAGCAAATCGCCGAACAGATTGTCGGTGACGATCACGTCGAACTGCTTCGGGTTACGCACCAGCTGCATCGCGCAATTGTCGGCATACATGTGTTCGAGCTTGATGTCCGGATGCTTCGCGGCCCCCAGCTTGGTCACTTCCTCACGCCACAGCACGCCGGATTCCATCACATTGGCCTTCTCGACCGAATGCAGCTTCTTGCCGCGCTTGGCGGCCAGTTCGAAGGCGACCTCGGCGATGCGGACGATTTCCGAGGTGGTGTAGACCTGGGTGTTGATGCCGCGGCGCTCGCCGTTCGGCAGGGTCTCGATGCCGCGCGGTTCGCCGAAATAGACGCCGCCGGTCAGCTCGCGCACGATCATCACATCGAGGCCGCGCACCAGCTCGGTCTTCAGGGTCGAAGCCTCGGCCAGCGCGTCGAACACGAAGGCCGGACGCAGATTGGCAAACAGCTCCATGTCCTTACGCAGGCGCAACAATCCGCGCTCGGGCTTGGCGGCGAACGGCAGATTGTCCCACTTCGGGCCGCCGACCGCGCCCAGCAGCACGGCGTCGGCATCCATCGCCTTCTGCATGGTCTCGTCGGTCAGGGGGGTGCCGTGCGCGTCGTAGGAACAGCCGCCGACCAGACCGTCCTCGACCTTGAACGAGACCTTGCCCTTGGCATTGAACCAGGTAATGACCCGCTTCACCTGTTCCATCACTTCGGGGCCGATGCCGTCGCCGGCGAGGATGAGCAGGGACTTCGGGGTCATTTGGGAGGGTCCTCCGGAGGAAAGAAAAATTTATTCACCACAAAGATCACGAAGATCACCAAGGAAAAGAAGAAGTCTTCTTTGTGCTTCCTTCGTGTCCTTCGTGACCTTTGTGGTTAAATCAAATTACAGCCAGGGCTGGGAAAGCTTCCGAGCAGTCTCGAAGCTGTCGATCTTGCTCTGCTTTTGCAGGGTAAGGCCGATGTCATCCAAACCGTTCAGCAGGCAATGCTTGCGGAACGGGTCGATGTCGAAGTGGATTTTGCCGCCGTCGGGGCCGGTGATTTCCTGCTTTTCGAGATCGATGCTGACGACGGCGTTGGCGCCGCGCTTGGCGTCGTCCATCAGCAGGTCGACCTGCTCCTGCGGCAGCACGATCGGCAGGATGCCGTTCTTGAAGCTGTTGTTATAGAAGATGTCGGCGAAGCTGGGCGCGATCACGCAGCGTATGCCGAAATCCAAGAGCGCCCACGGAGCATGCTCGCGCGAGCTGCCGCAGCCGAAATTGGCGCCGGCGACGATGATCTGCGCCTTGCGGTAGGCCGGCTGGTTCAGCACGAAATCGGGGATCTCGGCGCCGTCTGGCGTATAGCGCATCTCGTCGAACAGGTTCTTGCCGAGACCGGTGCGCTTGATGGTCTTCAGGAACTGCTTGGGGATGATCATATCGGTGTCGATATTGATCAGCGGCATCGGCGCCGCGACGCCGGTCAGGGTCGTGAATTTATCCATGGCGTGCCCCTTACAGCGAACGGACGTCGGTCAGATGACCGGTGATGGCGGCGGCGGCGGCCATCGCCGGGCTGACCAGGTGGGTACGCCCGCCGCGGCCCTGGCGGCCCTCGAAATTGCGGTTCGAGGTCGAGGCGGCGCGTTCGCCTTCCTTGAGCTTGTCGGCGTTCATGGCCAGGCACATCGAGCAGCCCGGTTCACGCCATTCGGCGCCGGCGGCGCGGAAGATCTCGTCCAGACCCTCGGCCTCGGCCTGCTCCTTGACCAGGCCCGAGCCCGGCACGGCCAGCAGGCGCACGCCCTTGGCCAATTTACGCCCCTTCAGCACTTCGGCGGCGGCGCGGAAATCCTCGATGCGGCCATTGGTGCAGGAGCCGATGAACACGGTGTCGACCGGGATCTCGGCCAGCTTCTGGCCGGGGGTCAGGCCCATATAGGCCAAGGACCGCTCGACCGCGGCGCGCTTGCCGGGGTCCTGGATGTCGGCCGGGTTGGGCACCACGCCATCGATCGGCAGCACGTCCTCGGGGCTGGTGCCCCAGGTCACCATCGGCACCAGCTTGGTGGCGTCGATGACGATGGTGGTGTCGTACTTTGCGCCCTCGTCGGTGGCCAGCGTCTTCCAATAGGAGACGGCGGCTTCCCAGGCGGCGCCCTTCGGCGCCATCGGGCGGCCCTGGATATAGGCGAAGGTGGTTTCGTCGGGGGCGATCAGACCGGCGCGGGCGCCGGCTTCGATCGACATGTTGCAGACCGTCATGCGGCCTTCCATCGACAGGCCGCGAATCGCTTCGCCGGCATATTCGATGACATGGCCGGTACCGCCGGCGGTGCCGAGCCGGCCGATGATGGCCAGCACCAGATCCTTGGCGGTCACGCCTTCGGGCAGGGCGCCGTCGACGCGCACCAGCATGTTCTTGGCGGGACGCTGGACCAGGGTCTGCGTCGCCAGGACATGCTCGACCTCGGACGTGCCGATGCCGAAGGCCAGAGAGCCGAAGGCGCCGTGTGTCGAGGTGTGCGAATCGCCGCACACGATCGTGGTGCCGGGCAGGGTGAAGCCCTGCTCGGGTCCGACGATATGGACGACGCCCTGGCGGACATCGTCCATGCGGAAATAGTCGATGCCGAAATCCGCCGCGTTCTTTTCCAGGGTCTGGACCTGAACGCGGCTTTCCTCGTCGTCGATGCCGCGGGAGCGGTCGGTGGTGGGCACATTGTGGTCGGCGACCGCGAGAGTCGCGGACCGATGCCGGACCTTGCGGCCGGCGGCACGGAGTCCTTCAAAAGCCTGGGGGCTGGTTACCTCATGGACGAGGTGGCGATCGATATAAAGGAGGCAAGTGCCATCCTCCTGCCGGTCAACCAGATGAGCGTCCCAGATCTTGTCGAATAACGTCCGTGCTTGTGTGCCCATTACCAAACCTATCCTTATGCGTTGTCCTTCTCGGCCTTCTTCTCGGCAGCGGCGGCGTCGCGCTCGGCGGCAGCCAGCTTGGCCGAATAGCCAGTGGTCTGCTCGGCGATACGGGCCGACTTGCCGCGACGATCGCGCAGATAATAGAGCTTGGCGCGGCGCACGTCACCACGGCGAACCACTTCAATCTCGGCGACGTTCGGGGAATAGAGCGGGAAAATACGCTCGACGCCTTCGCCGTAGGAGATCTTGCGCACGGTGAACGAGCTGTTCAGGCCAGCATTGCGGCGGGCGATGACGACGCCCTCATAAGCCTGCAGACGCTCGCGGGTGCCTTCGATCACCTTGACGTTGACCTTGACGGTGTCGCCCGGGGCGAAGTCCGGGATCGACTTGCTGGCGGCGAACTTGGCGATCTGCTCCTGCTCCAGCGACTCAATAATGTTCGTCATGATTTAACCCTTCTTTCCATCAGCTTTTGCGACGTAAGCGTCCCAAAGATCGGGGCGCCTCCGCCTGGTTACGTCCTCGGCCTGGCGCTGGCGCCACAGCCTCACATTCTCATGGTGACCGGACACCAACACATCCGGCACCGAACGGCCCTGCCACTCTTTGGGCCGCGTATAATGGGGATATTCCAGCAATCCCCGTTCGAAACTCTCATCCTCGAGCGACTCCTGGTTCCCGGTCACCCCGGGCAGAAGCCGCACGACGGCATCCATCAGCATCAGCGCCGCCGTTTCGCCGCCCGACAGCACGAAATCCCCGAGGCTGATCTCCTCGGCTTCGTGCGCGTCCAGCACGCGCTGGTCGACGCCTTCGAACCGGCCGCACAGCAGGGTCACCCCCGGCTCCGCCGCCAGTTCCCGCACGCGCGTCTGGGTCAGCAGACGCCCACGCGGCGTGAAATAGATCAAAGGTCCCGGCCCGCGTTTCGCGGTAATGGCGGCGTCCAGAACATCCGGGCGCATCACCATGCCGGCGCCGCCGCCAAACGGGCTGTCGTCGACGGTGCGGTGCTTGTCAGTCGCGTATCCGCGAATGTCCACCGCTTCCATCGTCCAGATCCCGTCGGCCAGACCCCGCCCGGCCAGCGAGTGGCCGAGCGGACCGGGAAACATCTCGGGAAACAGGGTCAGCACAATGGCCGACCACACAGGTTTCCGATCAGTTTCCGACCGCACCTTGATCCTCGTCTTCTTCGATCTCGGTCAATTCCGGCGGGTCGATCACGACCCGTCTGGCTTTGACGTCGACCACCGGCACCGCCTTCAAGGTGAAGGGAACCAGGATATCTCCCTGGTCACCGCTGACCTCGACGATGTCGCCGGCACCGAAATTGAACACCGCCTTGATGGTTCCCAACGGCTCGCCGGCTGGATTTTCCGCCGGCAGGCCGATCAGGTCGGCGATGTAGAACTCGTCCTCGTCCGCCTCGGGCAGGGCGCCGCGCTCGATATAGAGCTTGGCGCCCTTCAGCGCTTCGGCCTGGTTACGGTCATCGACACCGTCGATTTTCGCCGTCACCACGCCCTTGGCGTCGATACCGGCCAGTTTGAGCTTCCATTTCTGACCCGCTTCGCCGGTCAGCGGCCCGTAGGCGGTCAAATCGGCGGGATCGGCGGTGAACGCCTTGATCCGCAACGCACCTTTGACCCCATGGGCGCCGACCACGACGCCGATGCAGAGACGATCGCTCATCGGCCGGCTGATTACTCGGCGCTGGCTTCGGCAGCAGCCTCGGCCGGGGCCTCGGCGGCAGCGGCGGCGGCAGCAGCGGCGGCCTCACGGGCCTTCTCCTGCTCCTTCAGACGCTCCTGGGCCTTGGCCTTCGGCGCACCCTGCTTGGTCTGCTCCGGACGGGCCTTGGCGGTGATGTAGCCGGCCTGGGCGAAGAAGCGGGCGACGCGGTCGGTCGGCTGGGCGCCGACGGACAGCCAATGCTTGATGCGCTCTTCCTTCAGGACCAGACGCTCGGCGTGATCCTGGGGGACCATCGGGTTGTAGGTGCCCAGACGCTCCAGGAACTTACCGTCGCGCGGGCTGCGCGAATCGGCGAGAACGATCTTGTAGAACGGACGCTTCTTGGCGCCGCCGCGGGACAGACGAATCTTCAGAGACATTTAGTACCCTTCCTTCAAAAACGAATTGATCACATGTCAACGGGGGGGCAGCAGGCCGCCGATGCCATGACGCATCAGCCCCTTCTTCCCCATTTTGCTCACCTTCTTCATCATGTCGGCCATCTGCTGATACTGCTTCAGCAGCTTGTTGACGTCCGAGACGTCGACACCGGCGCCGGCAGCGATGCGGCGCTTGCGGCTGGCCTTGATGAGGTCCGGATTCTTACGTTCCAGCTTGGTCATCGACAGGATGATGGCTTCCTGGCGGTTCACCATCTTCTGGTCGATATTGGCGCCTTCGATCTGCTTCTTGATGGCGCCGATGCCCGGCAGCATGCCGAGAATGCCCTTGATGTCGCCCATGCGCTTGATCTGGCGGAACTGGGCGGCCATGTCGTCGAGGTCGAAGCGGCCCTTGGCCATCTTCGCGGCCATCTTCTCGGCTTCGTCGGCCTCGAAGGTGTCCATCGCCTTTTCCACCAGCGACACCACGTCGCCCATGCCGAGGATGCGGCCGGCGATGCGGTCGGGGTGGAACGGCTCGAGCGCGTCGAGTTTCTCACCCGCCCCGAGGAACTTGATGGCGCGGCCGGTAACGGCGCGCATCGAGAGGGCGGCGCCGCCGCGGGCGTCGCCGTCGATACGGGTCAGCACCATGCCGGTGACGCCGACCTTGTCGTTGAATTCCTTGGCGACGGTGACGGCGTCCTGGCCGATCATCGAATCGACGACCAGCAGGGTTTCCGAGGGATTAACCGCCTTCTTGACGTCGGCGACCTCGGTCATCAGCGCTTCGTCGATATGCAGACGGCCGGCGGAATCCAGGATGACGACGTCATAGCCTTCGCGGCGGCCGACATCCATGGCGCGCTTGGCGATCGCGACCGGGCGCTCGCCCATGACGATCGGCAGGGAGCCGACATCGGCCTGCTTGGCCAGAATTTCCAATTGCTGTTGCGCGGCCGGACGATAGACGTCGAGCGAGGCCAGCAGAACCTTCTTCTTGTCGCGGGTTTTGAGACGCAGCGCGATCTTGCCCGAGCTGGTGGTTTTGCCCGAGCCCTGCAGGCCGACCATCAGGATGGCGGCAGGCGGCACGGCGGCGAGGTTCAGTTCCTCGGCCTGGCCGAGCATCTCGACCAGGGCGTCATGGACGATCTTCACCACCAGCTGGCCGGGGGTGATGCTCTTGATCACGTCCTGGCCGACGGCCTTTTCCTTGACCGAGGCGACGAAGTCCTTGACCACGGGCAGCGCGACGTCGGCCTCGAGCAACGCGACGCGGACTTCGCGCAGCGCCTCGGCGACGTCAGCCTCGGACAATGCGCCGCGCCGCTTCAAGCGGTCGAACACATCTCCAAGCCGTGAACTCAAGCCTTCGAACATAAAATCCTCGTCTGAGTCGCGCCCAAGCAAAAGCGGGCCGGTGCGCGTATATTCGCGGACCGACCGACCTCCTTGGAGGCAACAATAATCCCAGATCACCTGAGAAGGCGGGTTTGTACGCCGCTTATCCGCGGGGAGTCAAGACAAAGGCGCCCGGCCGGAGTAGATTTGTCGTACCAGGATCTGCGTCAACGGGGAGGATGCGGAATGAAGGTCAAAGCGGGTATCCGGGCAAAACTTCTGGCGATCGTGATTCTGTCGGTCGTCATTCTCGCCGCCGCCGGCGGCGTCGCGCTCAATTTCATCTACAGCCAGTTGATCGAAGACCGCACCACCATGGTCAAGGCGATCAACGACGCCGCGGTGGCGCAGGCGGTCCAGCTGCAGAAGCAGGTCGAGGCGAACGCCATCACCCGCGACCAGGCGATCGCCACCCTGCGCGAAACGCTGCACACCGCCCGGTTCGGCGAAGGCAGCAAGGATTACACCTTCGCCTATTTCATGGATGGCGTCGCGTTGTCCAACGCCGGCAACACATCGCTCGAAGGCAAGAACCTGCTCGGCGTCACCGCGCCGAACGGCCAGCATGTGATCCAGGACTTCGTCGACGGCGTCAAGTCGAAGGGCGAAGGCATGCTGATCTATCTGTGGCCGCGTCCGGGCCAGACCCAGGGCGAGCCGGTGCGCAAGCTGTCTTATTACAAGGGCGTGCCGGCGATGGGCGTCTTCATCGGCACCGCCGTCTATATCGAGGACATCGACAGCGCCTTCCGCCAGATCCAGATCGAGGTGATCGCGGCGATCGGCGTACTGGCCCTGGCCACCATCGCCCTGAGCTTCGGCGTCGGCCTGTCGATCACCCGTCCGCTCGACCGTCTCGCCGCCCGCATGGGGCGCCTGGCCGAGGGCGAGCTCGAAGCGCCGATCACCGAGACCGAGCGCACCGACGAGATCGGCCGCATGGCCCGCACCGTGGCGGTGTTCCAGCGCAATGCCCGCGAGATGCGCCGCCTGGAATCCGAACAGCAGGGCGTGAAGGAGCGCGCCGAGGCCGATCGCCGCGCCGCCCTGCTGGCCCTGGCCGGGACGCTGGAAAGCAAGATCAAGAGCGCCGCCGATGAACTGGACGCCGCCGCCTCCGCCATGGAGGAACGGGCGCGGGCCATGACCGACAAATCGGCCAAGGCCGGCGAGCGGGTGGCCGATGCCTCTCAGGCGGCGCGGGATTCGACCATGAGCGTGCAGACGGTGGCCTCGGCTGCCGAAGAACTGTCCTCCTCGATCAACGAGATCGGCCAGCAGGCCGGCCAGTCCGCCGTGCTGACCGAGCGGGCGGTGGAAGAGGCGGGCGAGGCCTATGGCGTGATCGAGGGCCTGGCCGGCGCCTCGGAAAAGATCGGCGAAGTGGTCAAGATGATCCAGGACGTCGCCGCCCAGACCAATCTGCTGGCGCTCAACGCCACGATCGAAGCCGCGCGCGCCGGTGAGGCCGGCAAGGGCTTCGCTGTCGTGGCCGGCGAGGTGAAGCAGCTGGCCAACCAGACGGCGCGGGCGACGGATGAGATCTCGGCGCAGATCAGCGCGGTGCAGGGCATCTCGGCCAAGGCGGTCGACATGATCGCCCAGGTGCGCGACACCATCCGCGACGTGCACGGCGTCGCCGCCGCCATCGCCGCCGCGGTGGAAGAACAGAACGCCGCCACCGCCGAAATCTCGCGCAGCGCCCAGCTGGCCGCGACCGGCGTCGACCGCATGGCGACCGGCATCGCCAATGCCGGCGAAGCCGCCGCCGAAACCGGCCGCGACGCAGCCGAGGTGCTGGCGGCCAGTTCGGCCACGGCGCAGCGCTCGCACAATATTCAGTCGGCGGTGGAGGAGTTCCTGGCCAGCGTCAGGGCGGGGTGAGTCCGGGTTTCCGGCGGTCGTGCGTGTTCCTTGGGTATTGAGCAACACGGACCGGCTTCACTGCGTTTCGCCTTACCCGGACAGCCACGGACGGACACGGACCGCGCGGAAAGGCGCCGCAGGCAGATCGTCAAAAGCCTGAGCGCCCCGAGATGTTCGATTAATTGCCTACGGCGTTCGAACCTCGGTCCGCGTCCGTCCGTGGCTGTCCGTGTAAGGCCGAAGGCCGGTCCGTGTTGCTCAACATCCGAAGAGCGAACTCGGACCGACTCTAGACACTCTTGCGACCTTACTGGGTCGCAAGAGTGTCTAGAGTCCTATATGACGCATCGCCTCCGGCTCAGCGTATTCGCCGGACGACCGGCGCGGCGCCAGTCGGCGCCGTGAGCAGTATGCGATTCTTAGGGATCGCAAACCGCTCTAAGCTTCCACCGACTTCACGAAAGCCGCTTCCGATTCGTTCCAGTTCCGGGTCCAGTCCGGCGCTGGCATCGAGGTCGAATCCTGGCCCAGCTTGGCGGCCAGTTCGGCGGGCGGGACCAGTTTGCCGTTCTTGGTGAAGGTGGTGCGCTGGACCGCCAGGCAGGCGGGGATGCCGTCGCGGCATTCCATGATCTGCTCGATATAGAGCCAGCGCTCATCCCAGCCCAGCAGGCGGGTTTTCAGAAGATAGGGCTGAAAAAGCTGCAGGGAGCGGCGGTAGCGCACCATCGCGCCGCCTACCACCGGCGACATCTTGTCGCGGGTCATCCAGCGCCAGGCCCCGCTGCGCACGATCCAGTCGGTACGCCCGAGATCCATGACCGCCAGATATTTGGCGTTGTTCATATGGACGTTGATGTCCAGCTCGTCGAGCCAGACGCGTTGGCGAAGCACGGACACGTCGCCGAACGCTAACGGCTTCTTGAGGAAACCACTGATGACCACCCAGAAGAAGCGAAGCCAGATGCTCATGAATTTTCACCACAGAGGTCACAGAGGGCACGGAGGAAAGAAGAGGTGCTTTTCTTCTCTGTGTCCTCTGTGCCCTCCGTGGTGAATTTTACGTCTTAAAAAGCCGAATCCTCGAACTCCATCATCGACTTGCCGCCGGCCAGGATGGCCGACAGGCGCGCGCCGCTTTCGGGCAGCATGCGGTCGAAGAAGAAGCGGGCGGTGCCGATCTTGGCCTTGTAGAAGCCGTCATGGTCTTCCGCCGTGCCGGCCAAGGGCAAAGCCACCTGGACCATGCGGGCCCACATGAAGGCCGTCGCCACCAGGCCGAACAGCTTGAGATAGTCGTACGAAGCGGCGCCCGCCTCGTCCGGCTTGCCCATGCCGACCCGGGCGATGTGCAGGGTCGCCTGCTGCAGGCGGCCGAACGACTTGGCCAGGTTCTGCACGAACGGGCCCAGCTGCTCGTCATTCTGGTGCGCGGCGATGAATTCCGACACCGGATGGAAGAACTGGCGCAGCAGACGGCCGGCATGGGCCGGCATCTTGCGGCCGACCAGATCGAGCGCCTGGATGCCGTTGGCGCCTTCATAGATCTGCGTGATGCGCGCATCGCGCACCAGCTGCTCCATGCCATGGTCGCGGATATAGCCGTGGCCGCCGAAGATCTGCACGCCGAGATTGGCGGTCTCGAAGCCGATATCGGTGAAATGGGCCTTCAGCACCGGGGTCAGGATCGCCACCAGATCCTCGGCGTCCTGGCGCGCCTGGGCGTCGGGGCTGTTGGTCTGGAAGTCGAGCGCCTGCGAGACCCAGGCACCCAGGGCGCGCGCGCCCTCGATATTGGCGCGCATGGTCAGCAGCATGCGGCGGATGTCCGGATGGACGATCAGCGGATCGGCCGGCTTGTCGGGATATTTGGCGCCTGACAGCGAGCGGCCCTGCAGACGCTCCTTGGCATAGGCGACGGCGCCCTGATAGGCCGCTTCCGCCACGCCCAGGCCCTGCACCGCGACGCCCTGGCGGGCGGCGTTCATCATGGTGAACATGGCGCGCATGCCCTTGTGCTCTTCGCCGATCAGCCAGCCCTTGGCCTCGTCGAAGTTCATCACGCAGGTCGAGCTGGCCTTGATGCCCATCTTGTGCTCGATGGCGCCGCACGCCGCGCCATTGCGGGCGCCGAGCGAACCGTCTTCCTTGACCAGGAATTTCGGCACCACGAACAGGCTGATTCCCTTGATGCCCTTCGGACCGTCGGGGATCTTGGCCAGCACCAGATGGATGATGTTCTCGGTCAGGTCATGCTCGCCCGACGAGATGAAGATCTTGGTGCCGGTGATCTTGTAGGAGCCGTCTTCCTGGGGAACCGCCTTGGTGCGCATCAGGCCCAGATCGGTGCCGCAATGCGGCTCGGTCAGGTTCATGGTGCCGCCCCAGGTGCCGTCGACCATCTTCGGCAGATAGATGGCCTTCAGCTCTTCGGTGCCATGCGCATGGATCGCCTTGTAGGCGCCATGGGTCAGGCCCGGATACATGCCGAACGACAGATTGGCCGAAGACATCATCTCTTCGACCAGCATGTTGACCGAGGTCGGCAGACCCTGGCCGCCATAGGCCGGATCGCAGGCGATGCCGGTCCAGCCGCCTTCCTTGAAGGTCTCATAGGCTTCCTTGAAGCCCTTCGGCGTACGGACCACGCCATTCTCGAAATGGCAGCCTTCCAGATCGCCGGAAGCGTTCAAGGGCTGCAGCACTTCGGAGGCCAGCTTGGCGGCCTCTTCCAGCACCGGTTCGACCAGGTCGCGGGTCATTTCCTCGAAGCCGGGCAGGGCGGCGACGGCGTCACCCTTGTGCAGCTCGTAGAGGACGAAGCGCATGTCGCGCAGGGGAGCGGTATAAGCGGGCATGGGACGACTCCTTAATTCCGCAGCGGCTTGCCGGTTTCCAGCACGGTTTCGATACGCGCCAGAGTCGAGGGGTTCTTAAGCAGCTGCATGAATTCCTTGCGTTCGAGCGCCAGGACATCGGTTTCGGACAGCTTCTTGGTCGGGTCGGCTTTCTCGCCGCCGGTCAGCACCCGGGCCAGGGCGCCGGACACCACCACGTCATGTTTTGTGGCCAGGCCGCGGCGATGGAAGCTATCGACGACGATTTCCAGGCCGGCGGTGCCGGACGGGCCGGGCAGCACATATTCGGGCGGCTCGGGCGGGGTGTAGTTCTGGGCCAGTTCCAGCGCCTTGGCCTTCGCATCGGCCAGCAGGCGATAGCGGTTCATGGTGACGCCGTCGGTCGGGCGCAGGAACAGATATTCCTTCGCTTCGGCCGCCGACTTGGCCACGGTCGCGGTGCTGATGATCTCGAACGCCTTGCCGACCGCCGGCATCGGGCCCTTGGGCAGGCGGCCGAGGGTGGACCAGCGGTTCAGCATCTCCTTGCAGCCGCCCCAGCCGGGGACCAGGCCCACGCCGCATTCGACCAGGCCGATATAGCTTTCGGCATGGGCCTGCACGGCGTCGGAATGCAGCAGGATCTCGCAGCCGCCGCCCAGTGCCAGGCCCGACGGGGCCGAGACGACGGGGAAGGGGGCGTATTTCAGGGCGCGATAGGCGTCCTGGCCGCCGCTGACCATCTGTTCCAGCAGGTCCCACTGGGCGATGTTGGCGGCGAAGGCGGCCAGGCCGAGATTGGCGCCGGCCGAGAAATTGCTGCCTTCGTTATAGATCACCAGCGCCTTGAACTGCTTGGCGACCAGTCCGACCGCCTTGCCGATCAGGCCCAGGATGTCGGGGTCCAGCGCGTTCATCTTGCTGGTGAATTCGAAGCAGGCGACGCCGTCGCCGATATCCCACACGGCGGCGGAGCCGTTCTTGAGCAGCGGCTGGCTGGTCAGCTTGATGTCGGCCAGCATCACCACGCCCTCGGGGCGCGCAAGCGTGTGGTACTTCTGGTCGAGGCCGAGATATTCGCGCTTGCCGTTTTCGATGCGATAGAAGGTCTTGTCGCCGGTGTCCTTGAGGAATTTCGGCACTTCGAGACCATCCTTGGCCGCCTGTTCGGCGAACCAGGCCGCGCCGATCTTGTCGATCAGCTCGAACGGGCCGAAGGTCCAGGCATAGCCCAGGCGCATCGCTTCGTCGATCGAGGCGATGTCGTCCGAGACCTCGCCGGCCAGGGTGGCGGCGTAGATCAGGGTGCGGCTCATCACCTTCCAGGCATAGCGCCCGGCCAGGTCCTGCGAGGACAGCAAGGCCTTGAGGTCGCCCTTGGTCTCTTTCAGGATTTCCAGGTCGGCCTTGACCTGCGGGCGATAGGCGCCGGTCTTCAGCGAGATGGTTTCCTTGACCTTGCCGCCGCCTTCGCGGTTCAGGCGGTAGAAGCCGCCCTTGCCCTTGCGGCCGGTATAGCCGTCCTCGATCATCTTGCGGAGCAGCGGGGTGTCCTTGGCGATCGAATGATAGAGATCGGCTTTCGGCAGCAGCGAGACCATGCTGGCCTCGACATGCGGCATCAGATCGAGGCCGACCAGATCCATCAGGCCGAACACGCCGGTCTTGGGGAAGCCGAACGACTTGCCCATGACCGCATCGGCCTCTTCGACCCCGACGCCCTGTTCGAAGGCTTCGACCACGGCGGCCTTGATCCACAGGGTGCCCAGGCGGTTGGCGATGAAGCCGGGACGGTCCTTGCAGGGAACCACCGACTTGCCGAGCTTGTAGTCGCAGAAGCGGGTCAGGTCGGCCAGCATGTCCTTGCGGCTCTTGTCACCCGCCACCAGCTCCAGCAGACGCATGTAGCGCGGCGGATTGAAGAAGTGGGTGATGCAGAAATCCTTGGCGAAATCGTCCGACTGACCTTCCACCAGCTTGGCCAGCGGAATGGTCGAGGTGTTGGACGAGACGGCCGAGCCCTTTTTGCGGTTGGCGTCGATCTTCTTGTAGAGCGCCTGCTTGATGTCGAGGCGCTCGATCACCGCTTCGACGATCCAGTCGCAATCGGCCAGCAGGTCGAGATTGTCCTCGGTGTTGCCCGTGGTGACCAGCTTGGCGGCCTTCTTGCTCATGAAGGCGGCCGGATCGGCCTTCAGCAGCTTGGCCACCGCGCCTTCGGCGATGACGTTGCGGTTGGCCGCGCCCTCGGGAACGATGTCGAGCAGCACCACGGGGATGCCGGCATTGGCGACATGGGCGGCGATTCCCGCCCCCATCACGCCCGAGCCGATTACGGCGACCCTCTTGATGTTCGACTCGCCGATAACGGCGACTTTTTGGATTTCAGCCATTACACAGCCTCCAGGACCGTGGCGATGCCCTGACCGCCGCCGATGCACTGGGTGGCCAGCGCATATTTGCCGCCGGTGCGCTTCAGCAGCGAAGCGGCCTTGCCGACGATGCGGGCGCCGGTGGCGCCCAGCGGGTGACCCAACGCGATGGCGGCGCCATCGATATTGACCTTGGAGACGTCGAGCTTGAGGTCGCGGATGCAGGCCAGCGACTGCGAGGCGAAGGCTTCGTTCAGCTCGACCACATCCAGCTGCGCGGCGTCGAGGCCGGCGCGGGTCAGGGCCTTGGTGCTGGCCGGGACCGGGCCGATGCCCATGATCTCGGCACCGCAGCCGGCCACGGCGACCGACTTGATGCGGGCCATGATGTCGAGGCCGTGCTTCTTGGCGTAGTCCTCGCTGGTGACCAGCAGGGTGACGGCGCCGTCGGTCAGCGGCGAGGAGGTGCCGGCGGTGACGGTGCCGTTCTGGTCGAAGGCCAGCTTCAGGCCGGCCAGGCCGTCGGCGGTGGTGTCGGGGCGGATGCAGAGGTCGGCATCGACGCCGCCGATGGCGACGATCTCATCCTTCAGCAGGCCGGCGGCCTGGGCCTTGGCGGCCTTGCGATGGCTCTCGACGGCGAAGGCCTCCTGCTCGGCGCGGGAAATATTCCACTTCTTGGCGACGTTCTCGGCGGTGTCGCCCATGCCGATATAGGCTTCGGGGTGCTCGGCGGCGAACTTGGCATTGGGCATCGGGTTGAAGCCCATCATCGGCACGCGGCTCATGCTTTCGACGCCGGCACAGATGAAGACGTCGCCCGCGCCGATGGCGATCGCGCCGGCGGCCGAATGGACCGACTGCATCGACGAGCCGCAGAAACGGTTGATGGTGGCGCCCGCCACGGTCTGGGGCAGGCCGGCCATCATGGCGACCAGCTTGGCCAGGTTCAGGCCCTGCTCGCCTTCGGGGAAGGCGCAGCCCAGCAGCAGGTCTTCGATGTCGTCCACCTTGACCTTGGTGCGGTCCACCAGGGCGCGAACCACCGCGGCGGTCATGTCATCGGGACGGACCTGGGCCAGCGGGCTCTTGTTGGCGGGGGCGAAGGGGGACCGGACGTAACCGGCGATAACGGCGGACTTCATCGGTAGGACTCCATGGACGGACAAAGGGAAAAATTCAGTTCAGTCTGGCCAGCGCCTCGGCGGTCTGGCGTTCGATGTCGCGCAGTTCGGACAAGGTCTCCTCCAGCGCGTGCTTCTGATCCTCGAGCTGGTCGATCCGGGACCGCACTTTGTCCTGCAGCAGATGGATCTGCTCGGCGTGGGTCGGCTCGATATCGTAGAGGTCGAGATATTCCTTGATGTCGCGAAGGCTGAAGCCCAGCCGCTTGCCGCGCAGCACCAGGACCATGCGGGCCCGGTCGCGGTGCGAATAGACGCGGGTGGTGCCGACGCGGCGCGGCGTCACCAGGCCGCGATCCTCGTAAAATCGGATGGTGCGCGGGGTAATCCCCAGCACTTTCGCCAATTCGGTGATGGAGAACAGCTCGTCCATCAGTGGTGTCCCTCCCTAGAGTCATGATCTGACGAAGGGAGCCATAAGGTTCCCTATACGTCAACCACATGACATGACAATCCGACTTCATCCGATCCCTCGGTCAAATTTCAGCCGACTTTGGCAGACTGTTCGGACTGGGCCCCTGCTCGCTTGGCGAGTTCTTCGGCTACCAACTCTTTCTTGGACAATTTGCCGACCAGCGTCTTGGGAAGCTGGTCGCGGAACTCGATCTGGCGCGGGCGCTCGATCGGAGAAATGTGTCCGGCGAGGAATTTGTGCAACTCCTCCTCGGTGACGGTCTGGCCCTGGCGCAGGGTCACGAAGGCCTTCGGCACCTGGCCCTTATTGGCGTCGGGAACACCGATCACCACGGCTTCGGCGATGGCCGGATGCTGGTAGAGGGCTTCCTCGATCACACGCGGATAGATGTTGTAGCCGCCGGCGATGATCAAATCCTTGATGCGGTCGACCAGATAGATATAGCCGTCCTGGTCGATATAGCCGACGTCGCCGGTGCGCAGGGCGCCGTCGACGAAGGCATTGGCGGTTTCGTCGGTACGGCGCCAATAGCCCTTCATCACCTGCGGGCCGCGTATGCAGACCTCGCCCTTCTCGCCGACCGGCATCAGCCTGGTCGGGTCGTCGCAATCGCGGATCTCGACGATGGTGCCGGGCAGGGGAATGCCGATCGAACCGTCGCGCACCGCGCCCATCGGGTTGCAGGTCGCCACCGGCGAGGTTTCCGACAGGCCGTAGCCTTCGACCAGCTGGCAGCCCGACAAAGCCTCGAAGCGCTGACGCACTTCCATCGGCAGAGGCGCGCCGCCCGAGATGCAATAGCGGATCGACGACAGCGCCCAGTCTTCCTTGCCCGCCGCCTCGTTGATGTTGGTGTAGAGGGTCGGTACGCCGGGGAACATGGTCGGCTTCTTGCGCTTGATGGCGGCGCGCAGCATCGATTTCTCATAGCGCGGCAGCAGGATCATCTCGGCCGCGAACTGAATGGCCAGGTTCATCGCCACGGTCATGGCGAAGACGTGGAACAGCGGCAGCTGGACCAGCATCGACCCCGTGCCGATCGGCATCTCGGGCACCAGCCGCGCCAGCTGGTCGCAATTGCCGGTAAGGTTGGCGTGGGTCAGCATCGCCGCCTTGGGGATGCCGGTGGTGCCGCCGGTATATTGCAGCACCGCCACGTCGTTGAGGGGATCGATCACCGCCTTGACCAGCTCGCCCTTGGCTTCCAGCAGACGCTTGAAGGGGACATAGCGGTCGGTGGCCGGGAATTTGGCGATTTCCTTGCGCTTCAGCAGCGAGAACGCCCATCCCTTGAGGGTCGGCAGGGCGTCCGCCATCGGGCAGACGACCAGCTTCTCGAGAGTGCCCTGGCCGACCAGCGGCACGATCTTCCGGGAAATCTGGTCGAGATCGAGGGTGACCAGGATGGTGGCCCCGCTATCCTCGACCAGATGCTTGATCTCGCGCTCGACATAGAGCGGGTTGAGATTGACCACCACGCCGCCGGCCTTCAGCACGGCGAAATAGCTGATGACGTAGTAGGGACAGTTCGGCAGGCACAGAGCCACCCGCGTACCGCGTTCGACGCCCAGATGCTGAAAGCCCCGGGCCGCCTGGTCGACCAACGTGCCGAGTTCGGCGTAAGAGGTCTGACGGCCCAGGAAATCCATCGCCGAACTCTGGGGGAAGCGGCGGACCGCTTCCTCCAGAAGCCACGGAATCGGCGTGGCGGCGATCGGTGTCGTACGGTCTACGGTACTGCAGCTATGGCTCATGACTCTGTGACCCGACCTGTGCCCGGCTCTCCCTAGAAGCGCATCGCGAACGAGGCGCTGACGATGTCGACGCTGTCGGCATAGGTGCCGGTCAGCACGCCGCCGCCATTCGCCGCACCGTTGGCGTCGCTGACGCTGCCGCCGCGAGTGAACAGATGGGCATAGCCGAAGTGAATGTCACTCTTCGGGGTGACGGCATAAGAGACGCCGAAAGCGGTCCAGTAACGGTCGGCATCGGGGATGCGCGCGGTACGGTTGGCATCGGACATCGGCGATTCGTCGAAGGCGACGCCGAAATGGAAGGTGAACTTGTCGATCGGCTTCCAGTTGGCGCCGAGGGCGACGAACCAGGTGTCGCGCCAGTTTTCCTGGGTCGAGCTGATCAGGCTGTTGTCGGCGCCCTGGACGTTGAGCTGCTTGAGCAGCGACCACTGGGTCCACTGCACGTCGCTCATGACCGCCCACTGGTCGTTGATGTCGTGATAGACGCCGACGGTGGCTTCATCCGGCAGGGTGATGCCGAGGCTGGCGCTCTGATACGCCGGCAGCAGGCTGGTGAAGGCCGAGGGAGCGCTGGAGGCGTTGCCTGGGGTCTGGATCTGCGAATGGCCGGTGATGTCGTGATACATGCGCGAGCGGTAATTGAAGCCCATGCGGGTATTCTGGTCGACCTCGTAGAGGAAGCCGAGGGTATAGCCGACGCCCCAATCATTGCCTTCGACCTTGGCCAGGCCGTCCGAGCCGCTGGCGGCCCAGCCGAGCGCCAGGTTCTGCATGACGGTGGCCTGCTGGGCCAGCGCCACGGCCTGGGCCTGGGCGGCCTTGGCCTGGGTAGCCAGAGTCTGGGCCTGCGCAGCGTATTGCGCGGCGAGAGTGGCGTTGCCGGCGGCGGCGGCGGCTTGCGCGGCGGCGGCTGCCTGGGTCGCTCCGGCGGCGGCCTGGGTCGCGCCGGCGCCGTATTGCTGGGCGCCGTTGCCGAGGCCCTGGGCGACGTCGAGGCCGATGGCCGAGGTGTTGAGGGCCTGCGACAGGCGGCCGGTCAGATAATCGACGCGGATGCCGCCGCCGACCGAGAAGCTCGGGGTCAGCTTATAGGAAGCGACGATCGAGCCTTCGTAGTCGGTCAGGTCCGAAGCCAGCGCCTGATAGCGGCCGACCCAGTTTTCCTTATATTCGACGCGCTCGCCGAACGGCACGGCGAAGGTGGCGCCGATGGCGAGGTCGGGATCGACCTTCCACACGCCGAAGATCGAGCCGATGGCGGCCGGCTTCACCGCGTTGGGGCCGTCGACGCCATTGACGTTCGGGCCGCCGACGCCGGCGGAATAGAGCGGGTTGCTGTTCTGGCCGTTGAACTTGACGTCCGGCGAGATCCAGGTCGCGGTGCTGGCGATTTCGCTGTCGGTCAGGAAGGACATGCCCGCCGGATTGTAATAGGCGGTGCTGGAATTATAGGCCTTGGCGGTCTGGCCGGCGAAGGCGTTGCCGAGGCCTTCGGCGCTTTCTTCCCTCAGGCCGAAGGCCGAGGCGAACGCCGCATGCGGCGCGAGGCCCACGGCGATGGCGCCGAGGCAAGTGGCTAGGGCAACCTGACGAACGGTTCTGGACATCTCGAACTCCCCTTATAGTAGTGCCAGGTTATCCCAGCATCGTTGTAGGGGATCATGACTGAGGCTGACGTATACGTCAATCATTATACGAATACGACCTGACAGGGGAAAACAGGCAGATTCCGGAAATGACTGGCGAAAAAGCGGCCGGATCACCCCGTGACAAACGGGTGATTTCGGGGGTGCCGGAGGGGTGTGAAAAAACCAAGGCGGAAAATGGTGGAGCCGAGCGGAATCGAACCGCTGACCTTCTCATTGCGAACGAGACGCTCTCCCAACTGAGCTACGGCCCCGCCTTGGTGTTTCGTTTCCGAAACTCGACTTACTTTGACCAGGTATCGATCGAGTTTCGGAAACGATCAAAACACCAAGCCAAATAAGCAAGCCGAGCGGTGCGTTAATGCCTTTGAAATTTCAAAGGCGCACCGCTTGGGAGGCCGGATAATGGGGAAAACGTAAGTGCGTGTCAAGCGTCGCTTCGCGGCGCAGCACGCGGTTCCGAAACTCAGTGCTGATGGCCGGCGTTCGGGCCGATCACCAGGCCGTTCTGAATCACGATGGTCCCATTCGGCAGGCCGGTATTCCCGCCGCCCTGCTGGGCGGAGCCGGCCGCGGCGGGAAGCTGCAGGACCGGTTCGGCCGCCGCCAGGATCGGGGTGAAGTCCTGGACCAGCGGCTGGGTGCGGCGCGCGGCTACATAAGGCAGGTTGCGGTCGCGGGCGGCGAACTGGCAATAGGTGATGCGGCCTTCGATCAGATCGTTGATCATGCGGGTGGAGTCCTGCCGGCCTTTCGCCAGGGCGGCGGAAATGCGCCAGAATGCCGGCGCGGTCGCGCGCGAGCTTTCCCCGGCGTGGACTTCCAGGGCATCGAGGCCGATCAGATAGGCGGTGCGCAATTCTTCCCAGCGGCGCAAGGCGACCTGTTGGTCCGGGGTGACATATCCGTCGAGGGTGCCATCCTGGCAAGCCGGCAGACCCCGTTCGAAGCTCTCGGCAAGATCGACCCGGGCGCGGATCGGGGCAAATTCGGCGCTGTCGAGATCGCTGCGGTATTGAGTCCGCATCTTTCCGGCTTCGAGCATCGAATTGACCGCCAGGTAGGATTGCGAAGGCGGGTTCCCGGCGCACCCGGCCAAAGCCAGGACAAGGCCGATGACAACCCATGTTCGCATCACTCTGCTCTCCCCCGGGGATCTGGTCTGAAAGGCCACTATGGCGGGGTTTATGAGGGGTGCAACTATTTTTTATACCCTCGAAGGGGGCGGAAACCCTCCGCGCTTCGCCGGGGCCGCTCTTGCGCGGGCGGGGTTCTCACCTTAGTTTTAGCTCTCGTTCGCCTTAGAAAGAGCCCTCGATGCACAACGCCCTGGTTCCGCTGGTCAATGTCCTTCTCATCGTCATCGACCTATTCAAATGGTGTGTGATCGCCTCGATCGTGCTGAACTGGCTGGTGGCCTTCAATGTGGTCAACACCCGCAACCGCGCCGTCTATGTGATCGGCGACACCCTCCACAAGCTGACCGACTGGGCGCTCCGCCCGATCCGCCGCGTCATGCCGGATACCGGCGCGGTCGATCTGTCGCCGATCGTGCTGTTCCTGATCCTGTGGCTGATCCAGGCCTATCTGCCGATGATCCTGCTGGGCGGCTATTGATCCGTCTTTCCGTCAAGGTTACCCCGAAAGCCTCGGCCGACCGTATCCAGGGTTGGGCCGAGGACGAGGACGGCGAGCGGGTGCTGAAGATCGCCGTCACCGCCGTCCCCGAAGATGGAAAAGCCAACAAGGCGGTCATCGCGCTCTTGGCAAAACGGCTGAAATTGCCTAAATCGGCCATCGAAATCGCGTCTGGCCACACCGCCCGCCGCAAGACCCTGCTGATCGACGGCGACGAAGGCCTGCTCGCTCAGCTGCCTATTGAGCAAGGATAGTCGCATGACCGCCAAGATCATCGACGGCAACGCCGTCTCCGCCGCCCTTCGCGAAGGCCTCGCCGCCCGTGTCGCCAAGCTCAAGGCCGAAGGCGGCCCGACGCCAGGCCTGGCCGTGGTGCTGGTCGGCAGCGACCCGGCCAGCCAGGTCTATGTCAAAAGCAAGCAGAAGCGGGCCGGCGAAGTCGGCATGAACTCCTTCGAGCACCTCTTCCCCGAGACCGCGTCCGAGGCCGAGCTGCTGGCCAAGGTCGACGAACTCAACGCCGATCCCAAGGTTCACGGCATTCTCGTCCAGCTGCCGCTGCCCAAGCAGATCGACGCAGACAAGGTGCTCGAGCGTATCGACCCTGCCAAGGATGTCGACGGCTTCCATCCGGTCAATGTCGGGCGCCTGGCGACCGGCGGTCCGGCTCTGGTCTCCTGTACCCCGCTGGGCTGCCTGATCCTCCTGAAGCGCGAACTGGGCGATCTGGCCGGCAAGCGCGCCGTGGTGGTCGGGCGCTCGAACATCGTCGGCAAGCCGATGGCCCAGCTGCTGCTGCGCGAATCCGCTACGGTGGTGATCGCCCATTCCAAGACCAGGGACCTGCCCGCCGAATGCCGCCAGGCCGACATTCTGGTGGCGGCGGTCGGCCGCCCCGAGATGATCAAGGGCGACTGGATCAAGCCGGGCGCGACGGTGATCGATGTCGGCATCAACCGCGTGCCGGGCGCCGAGCCGGGCAAGACGAAGCTGGTCGGTGACGTCGCTTTCGCCGAGGCCGTCGAAGTGGCCGGCGCCATCACCCCGGTGCCGGGCGGAGTCGGGCCGATGACCATCGCCGTCCTGCTGCGCAACACGCTGGAAGCCTGCTGCCGCCAGCACGGCCTGCCATTCGAAGAGATCCTCTGAGCTCCATATCAGAGAATTTATCTCCCTGATAACGGTTCGCATTTGCATTGAGAATGATTCGCATCTAAACAGACGATGAACTCTCTGCAGTGTGGGATCGCATATGAAAAAGCGCTTTTTCGGCTTCCTGACCTGGTCGCATCGCTGGATCGGCATGACGATCGGCCTGGTCATGGTGTATCTCGCCGTCACCGGTGCCGGACAAGCCTTCCGCTGGCAGCTCGAACCCGTCGCCTATGCGGATCTGCTGACGGCGCCCGCCTGCGAGCGCCTGCCGCTCGACACGCTCCTGGCGGAGGCCAGGGAAGCCCATCCCGGCGGCGCCGCGGAGTCCTTGCGCTTTCATCCGGCGGGCGGGGAGACGGCCTCGGTGCGCTTCTCGGACCGCGGCACGGTCTACGTCAATCCCTGCTCCAGCACGGTGACCGGCGAACAGGCGGCGTTCGGCGGCTTCTTCGGAACACTGGAATATGTCCACCGCATGATGTTCTTCAGCGACTTCAAGCTGTGGAGCGGCATTTCCACCCTGATCGCCTTCGTGTTCCTGGTGATCGGCGGCATCGTGCTGTGGTGGCCGCGCAGCTGGCGCGAAGCCCGGCGCAGCCTCAAGATCGACAATCGCCTGAAGGGCATGGCCTTCCTGCTGAACCTGCACAAGACTTTCGGACTCTATGCCTTCACGGTACTGCTGGTGGTGACCTTCTTCGGCAATGCCATGGCGTTCGACTGGGTCAAGCAGGGCGTCTATTGGGCGACCGGCTCGGACATGCCGATGAATGGCGGCCGCACCGGTGACGGCACTGGCAAGGAACCGGCTGCCGAGGCGAAGCCCGCTCTGGCGCTGGAGGATATCTGGTCGAAGGCCGAGCCCAGGCTCGACGGCCCGCGCGACGTCACTATCCGCCTGCCGCGCCGCGCCGGCGACGCCGTGCAGATGAGCGTGATCGAAGCCTCGGCGCCGCATGCCCGCGCGCGGTCGGAAATCGTGCTCGACGGCTCGACCGGCGAGGTCAAGCGCTATACGCCCTATGCCAAGACCAGTCTGGGCAACAAAGTCTATAATTGGGGCGTGGCGATCCACACCGGCCAGGCTTTCGGCGTCGTGGGGGCCCTGACGGTCTTCACCGCCGCCCTGGCGATACCGGTGCTGGCTTATAGCGGGATCGCCAGCTGGCTGCGCCGCCGGCGATCCCGTAGAGCGTTGCTCAGCCGCGCGCCATCTTCGCCAGTCGCATCCGAAGCGCGTTGAGCTTGATGAAGCCCTCGGCGTCGCGCTGGTTGTAGACGCCGTCTTCTTCGAAGGTGACGTAGTCGAGGCGGTACAGCGAGCGTTCGGACTTGCGGCCGACGACGCTGACCGAGCCCTTGAACAGTTTCAGGCGCACGGTGCCCGAGACGTTCTTGCTGACCTGGTCGATCATGGTCTGGATCGCCTGGCGCTCCGGGCTCCACCAGAAGCCGTTATAGATCAGCTCGGCATAACGCGGCATCAGCTCGTCCTTGAGGTGAGCCTCGCCACGGTCGAGGGTGATGCTTTCGATGCCGCGATGGGCGCAGATCAGCACGGTGCCGCCCGGCGTCTCGTAGATGCCGCGGCTCTTCATGCCTACGAAGCGGTTCTCGACCAGATCGAGGCGGCCGATGCCGTTGGCGCCGCCCAGCTCGTTCAGCTTGGTCAGCAGCGCGGCGGGCGACAGCCTGACGCCATCCACGGCGACCGGATCGCCGGCCTCGAACTCGATCTCGACATAGGTCGGTTCGTTCGGGGCCTTCTCGGGCGAGACCGAGCGGGTGAACATGTCCTCGTGCGGTTCGACCCACGGGTCCTCCAGCACCTTGCCCTCATAGGAGATGTGCAGCAGGTTGGCGTCGGTGGAATAGGGCGCCTCGCCACGCTTGTCCTTGGCGATCGGAATCTGGTGCTTCTCGGCATATTCCAGCAGCTTGGTGCGCGAGGTCAGGTCCCACAGGCGCCAGGGCGCGATCACCTTGATGTCGGGCTTCAGGGCGTAATAGCCCAGCTCGAAACGCACCTGGTCGTTGCCCTTGCCGGTCGCGCCGTGGGCGACCGCGTCGGCGCCGGTGGCGTTGACGATTTCGATCTGCTTCTTCGAGATCAGCGGACGGGCGATCGAGGTGCCCAGCAGATAGACGCCTTCATAGAGGGCGTTGGCGCGGAACATCGGGAACACGAAGTCGCGCACGAATTCCTCGCGCAGATCGACGATGTGGATGTTCTCGGGCTTGATGCCCAGCAGCAGGGCCTTCTTGCGGGCGGGTTCCAGCTCTTCGCCCTGGCCGAGATCGGCGGTGAAGGTGACGACTTCGCAGTCATATTGATCCTGCAGCCAGCGCAGGATGATCGAGGTGTCCAAACCGCCGGAATAGGCCAGGACGACCTTCTTCACATCGCCTTTCATCGGGTATTCGCCTCTTTATCTTTTGGGGAAGGAAACGGGGTGTTCTATTCGGCCGCTTGGCTTTCCTTGAGGCGGCGCAGGCGCTCGCTCTCGGATTTCAGCTGACCGCAGGCGGCCAGGATGTCGGCGCCGCGGGTCTGGCGGATCGGAGCGGAATAGCCGGCCTCGAACAGGATGTCCGAGAAGCGCTTGATCTGCTTCATCGGGGTCTGCTCGAACTCGGAGCCGGGCCATTTGTTGAACGGAATCAGGTTGAACTTGGCCGGGATGTCCTTGACCAGCTTGATCAGGTTGCGGGCGTCGGCGTCCGAATCATTGACGTCCTTGAGCATCACATATTCGAAGGTGATGCGCCGGGCATTGTTGGTCGGGTAGTCGCGCAGCGCCTGCATCAGTTCGGCCAGCGGATATTTGTTGTTGATCGGCATGATGCGCGAACGCACCTCGTCGGTGGTCGCGTGCAGGGACACGGCCAGATTGACGCCCAGCTCCTCGCCGGTCTTGCGGATCATCGGCACTACGCCGGCGGTCGACAAGGTGATGCGGCGCTTCGACAGCGAGATGCCCTCGCCATCCATGATGATCTTCAGGGCCTTGGCGACATTGTCGTAATTGAACAGCGGCTCGCCCATGCCCATCATCACGATGTTGGACAGCAGGCGCTTGGTGTCGTCCGGGGTCGGCCATTCGCCATAGGAATCGCGCGCCGTCATGAACTGCCCGACGATCTCGGCGGCGCCGAGATTGCGGACCAGCAGCTGGGTGCCGGTATGGCAGAACTGGCAGGTCAGGGTGCAGCCGACCTGCGAGGAAATGCACAGGGTGCCGCGGTCATCCTCGGGGATATAGACGGTTTCGGCCTGATTCTTGTCGGAAAAGGCCAGCAGCCATTTGCGGGTGCCGTCGGTCGAGGTCTGCTCGGTCACCACGGTCGGGCGGGCCAGGGTGTAGCGCTCGGCCAGCTTCTCCTGCATCGGCTTGGCGATGGTGGTCATCTGCGCGAAGTCGGTGACGCCGCGGTTGTAGATCCAATGCCAAAGCTGCTTGGCGCGGAACGGCTTCTCACCGATCGCGACCATTTCAGCGGCCAGTTCGTCTCGCGACAGGCCGATCAGGGTGGGCAGAGCGTTTTCCATGGGCGAAGAGATACTCGCCCAAGTCCCAGAAAAGCAAGAAAAAGCGCAGAAAGAACCCGGCCGCGACTGCGCCCGCACCAGGCGGCCCTTCAACGCCCGGCGCCTGAAAACTCACTATTTGATATCGCAGGCCTTGTTGATGTCGGCATAGGCCTTGGCGAAGCCATCCAGCGAAAAAGTATCGGCGATCTGGTCGCCTTTCGCCGGCGTGCCGTGGGCGACGACGGTGCCCTTGGCCTTCAGCAGCGCCGCCACCACCGCCTTGTCGTTGCGCGCCCAGGCCGATTTGTCGGTGGTGTAGAGGTCGAACTTGGCGCCGCCGATGTCGAGTTCGGCGGGAGCATCCTTCTTGTAGACGAAACCGGCGTCGACGCTGATCACGCCGATGCTCTTGTCGGTGGTGCGGTGCGTGATGGTGAAGAACACATTGCCGCGGTCCTTGATGGTGCCGACGCTGCGCTTGGGCTGGCTGGCCATATAGCAGACCTTGCCGCCCTTCTCATTGTAGGTGAAGCTTTCCCAGTCGCCCGACTTGCCGAGCAGCTTGGCGCTGTCCGCGGCGTTGGCCAGCAGAGGAACGAAGGCGGCGGCGAAGGCGATGGTAACAATGTGTTTCATGGCCGAACCAATGCCTTTCCATCGCGCCAAAGTCAACCCAGAGGAAATACTCAATGAAGGCGATGATCTGCCGCGAACTGGACGAACAGGCCCGCCTCAAGCTGCAGGACGTGCCGCCGCCCGATCTCGAGCCGGGCGGCGTGCGCGTCGCGGTGGCGGCGGCGGGGCTCAATTTCGCCGATACGCTGATGCTGGCCGGGCGCTATCAGGAACGCCAGCAGCCGCCTTTCGCGCCGGGCATGGAGGTGGCCGGCCGGGTCGTCGAAACCGGCGCCGGGGTGACCGGGCTGAAGCCGGGTGACCGGGTGATGGCGGCGGTCGGGGCGGGCGGCTATGCCGAGCAGGTGATCGCCGCGGCGGCGGATGTGATCCCGATTCCCGACGAGATGGATTTCGTCACCGCCGCCGGCTTTCCCATCGCCTATGGCACTTCACACCATGCCTTGACGGCGCGGGCGGGGCTGAAGGCGGGCGAGGTGTTGCTGGTACACGGCGCGGCGGGCGGGGTCGGGCTTACCGCGGTCGAGATCGGCCATGCGCTGGGGGCGACCGTGATCGCCACGGCGGGCAGCGCCGAAAAGCTGGCGGTGGCCCAGGCCCATGGAGCGGACCATCTGATCAATTACCGCGACGAGGATGTGAAGGCCAAGGTGCGCGCCTTCACCGCCGGGCGCGGCGTCGACGTGGTCTATGATCCGGTCGGCGGCGAACTGTTCGAGACCTCCCTGCGCTGCACGGCGCCGGAAGGGCGGCTGCTGGTGATCGGCTTCGCCTGCGGCGAGGTGCCGCAAATTCCGGCCAATCTGCTGCTGGTCAAGAACCTGACGGTGATCGGCTATTACTGGGGCGCCTATCGCCGCAGCCATGCCGACGAATTGCGGGCAGGGTTCCAGGAATTGCTGGGCTGGTACCGCGAAGGCCGCATCAAGCCGAAAATATCGGCGACCTTCCCGCTGGAAGGCGCGAATGAAGGGCTGGATCTGTTACGGAGACGCGGCTCGACCGGAAAGGTCGTGCTGAAGATCGATCAGAACTTGTAGCCGATGCCGGCGCCGACGACCAGGCGGCCGACGCCGCTGCCATAGCTGCCATCCAGCGCGGGATTGCCGAACTGGCGTTGCGCTTCGGCCAGGCCGATCAGATTGAGGTTCGGGCTCAGCGAATGGCTGATCGACAGGCTGACGCTGATATTGTTGGTCGGCGCGGCCAGTTCGGCCAGGCCCAGGCCCGAGGCCGGGTTGATGGTGAAATGATCGGTCGAGGCCCAGGCGGTGCCGATATGCACGCCGTAGCTGGTGCCCAGCTCGCCGGGGCGCGGCACGATCGAAGCGCCGACGCCGGCCATGGTCTGGCCATCGAAGCTGGGGTCGAGGGTCGCATCGATGCGGTAGATGCTGCTCTGCCAGGCAAGGAACCCGCCGGTCTGCATGCCGGGGCTGCCGAACGGGCTGGAGGCGAGGCTGGAATTGCTCGAGCCGACGCCGGCGGAGACACCGCTGTCAGCCTGGTAGATGGTGATCCGCGCGCTGTCCGAAGTGGCGATGGCCGCCCCGCCGAGCGAGAGACTTTGCGCGCGCACGGGCGTCTCGGCGTGGGCGGTCCCCACACCGATCATGCCGGCCAGCAGCGCTATGATCACTCGGTTGGTCATGACAGTTCAGCGTCTTAGGTCTTCCAAAAAGCGACTGTCTAGTATATGTGCCGGCCCGAGTAAAGGAAACTTGAATCTCGTAACGAAAAACTACAATCCGCGCCCGGAAAGCCATTCCTGGGCTCGTTTTTTCGCTATTTGTTGCAGAGGCGCGGGAACGTCTTTGATCACCTCTTCGCGGTCGACCCGGGCGAGCTTGTCGCCGAACTGCTCGGCCAGCTCGAGATACATCAGGGCCCGCTGCGGGTCCTTGGCGGTAAAGCGCCCGGTCCGGTAGAAGAAGGCCAGCTGCCGCAGCGCCGGCGCATAGGTCTGGTCGGCCGCGCGGTTGATCCAGTCCAGCGCCTTATAGCGGTCGAGCGGCATGGCGATGCCGCCGTAATAAGCCATTCCCAGCGAATATTGCGCCGGCGCATAGCCCTGTTCGGCGGCGGCCTGCAGCCAGAAGGCGGCTTCGAGGCCATTGCGCGAGGGCTTGTGGCCGGTGCGCCGGGCCGGATCGCCGTCGAGCAGCACGATGGCCAGGCGGTAGCGCGCATCTTCATTGCCGAGCCAAGCGCCGCGCCGCAGCCAGTTGGCGGCGTCGTTGGCGCTTTTCGGCACGCCCTCGCCTTTGAGATAGGCGTTGGCCAGCGCGATGATCGAATGCATGTCGTTGCGTTCGGCGGCGATGCGGTACAGACGCGCCGCCTGGATCAGGTCGACGGCGGTGCCGGTGCCGTCGCGCGACATGTCGGCCAGCAGGATGGTCGCCTTGAGATGGCCCTGCTTCGATGCCTTGCGGAACCAGTCGGCGGCGTCGGTCAGCTTGCGCGGCGTGCCGTCGCCGGCGGCATCCATCAGGCCGACGGTATATTGCGCCTCGGCCAAATTGCCCTGGGCCGCCAGCCTGATCCATTTATAGGCCTGGGCCGCGTCGCGCGGCACGCCGTTGCCGTTGCGGTAATCGAGGCCGAGCTGGAACTGGACGGAAGGATCGGCGGTCTTGGCCTGCTTGAGCCGCTCGGCCAGCTGCTTGGCCGGCGACAGGGTGGCGGGCTGGGCGGCCGGCACGGTCTTGGCCAAAGCGGGGGCCGCGGCCAGGGTCAGCGCCAGGCCGGCCGCCTGCAGAATGCGCTTCATCGCGCTGCCAGCTTGTCGATCGCCTCGGCCAAGGTGACATCGCGCACTGACAGGCCGTTGCAGTCATGGGTCGTGAGTGTGATCTCGACCCGGTTATAGACGTTCGACCATTCCGGATGATGGTCCATCTTCTCGGCCAGCAGCGCCACCTGGGTCATGAAGCCGAACGCTTCGACGAAATCGGCGAATTTGAAAGTGCGGACGATAGCATCGCGGCTGGAAGCGGTGTGCCAGTCCGGCAATCTGCGGCCCAGCTCGGCGCGCTGATCGGAATCGAGGGTTTTGATCATGGTGCGCCACAATGAAACCGGGACCATGCAAGAATCAAGAGCTATGGCGGACAGCTGCCGCTATGATAGAAATCGTCTAACGGGTTTCGAGTGAGAAGATGGCCGATCAAACGGAAGCTCCCGCTGGCAGCGTCTCCTGGGGAAAGTCTGAAACGGACGCCGTCCCCAAGATTTCCTTTGCCCATTGGTTCTTCCACAAGATGGAAGATGTGTTTTTCCAGATTTCCGCCGTCGACAAAGAGCCGACGCTGGTGGCGAAATATGCCAAGAACGATGTCGTGCTGACCCTCAAGGGCATCATGAAGGAGTTCGATATCGACCCCACCGGCGCCGACGGTTTGATGCTCGAACAGGTCGGCAAGGGCCTGAAATACGTCAAGGGCCTGCGCATCGGCGATCCGCTGCCCAAGGAGATCCTGACCCGCGAGGCATCGTGGTCGCTGTCCAAGCGCCATCAGGAAATCGCCTATCAGCGCGTCAGCCTGCAGCTGGTCAATTGGATGTCCGGCGGCGAGACCATGATCACCGATCCCGACGAGCTGCTGCAGCTGGCCGAGGACCCGGCCATCAAGAAGCAGATCAGCGCCGCTTTCGGCGAAGCCGCCGAAAAGCTCGGCTATGGCCGCGACGAAAAAGAGAAAGTGATCCAGCACGTCGAGGAGCTGGCCCGCGAGCTGGCCTATATCGAGGCGCTGCGCGACCGCTTCCGCCGCGTCAAGATGATGGACGACAAGATCCAGCAGCTGCGCCGCCTCTATGGCCGCGAAAAGAGCGTGCTGGAGATCGCCGACCAGGTGGCGCGCCTGGGCGAGAGCGCGGTCAAGGAATTCGAGCAGATGTTCCTCGAGGTCGACGCCCAGACCGGCGAGATCCTGTCGGTGCTGCGCAATCTCAGCACCCAGATCGCCTATATCCGCGACCGCCGCGACGATCTGCATATCCGCCTGATGGCGTGGGACGACATCCTCGACCGCTGGCAGGCCGCCGAGATGAAGATCTCGCAACAGAACCCGGTTTTGCTGCGTGACACGTATAAGTTCCTGGCGCCTCGTTTCATGGCGGTGAAGGAATGGGTGTTGATGAGCAAGCTGCAGGATGGCGGTTCGCTGAAAGCGTTCAGTCAGGTCGGCGGCGACAAGAGCAAGAAGATCGGCGGGCAGATGCGCTGGTGAAAGCGCTGCCCGTTCTCCTTCTGCTGATCATGGCTCCTGTCTGGGCTCCGGCTTTCGCCAAGTCCCCGCCGCTCGATTATCACGAACCGCCGCCCGACCCGCCCGAAGCCGGCAATACGCTGGAGCGCGCGCCCTATCCCGGCCCGTTCCAGAACCTGCCCGCCATCGACGAAAGCCGCTGGGTGCCGCTGCCGCCCCGTAAGGAGCCGTGGTGGACCTTCGGCAAGCTCGATCCGGTGCTGACCGAAGGCTGCCGCCTGGGCGACTTCGTCACCCTGCCGCTGAACCGGATCATCCTGCAGTTCCAGGGCGAGCAGGGACGCGCCGTGATGCAGGTGGTGCCGCCGCTCTACCACCATCTGCTGGTCGACGGCCGCAAGCTGGCCCGTCCGGGGGTCACTTATTACTTTTACGATACGGCTCGTCCCGACTGCGAAGTACGGGTCGACAAGGGTGTCCCGACCCGCTCGTTCCCGCTCGGCAAGGGTACCGCGCTGCCGCCCAACACGCCCAAGACGCTGGCCCAGAAGAAGGCGCAAATCGCCTCCTGGCCGAAGAACTGACCGGCCGCAACGATTTCATTTCATCGAGGAATTCCGCGCCTGTCCGGATGTATCGGGCAGGTGGGAGCCGTCATGCCGAAAGTGTCCGGGCGGCACAATGTTGCCTCGGCGAAAGAGCCGGTTTGGCGCAGGCGAGGCTCCGCCGCGAGGCGTCCGGCTGACCTGTCCGGACCTGGCCGCGATCGGCGCGGCACGCTCTTCCAGGGCGTGGACGGGCGGCGTCTTGATCCGCCCGCAGAACGTCCGCACCGTGGTGGCGCTCCGTCTCCGGACATAAAAAAAACGGCCGTCAGGCCGCAACAACAAATGCAGATCGCCGGGCGAGGCCGCCGCTTCCCCGGGGGAAGCGGCGGCGGCCTTTATCAGAACGAGTAGTGCAGGCCGACCTGGATCTGCCAGATCGACGGACGGGCCTGGAACTGCTGGTTCGGACCCTGCAGCGCGCTGGTGAAGACGTACTGGTTATTGACGATCTTCGGCACGGTGACCGGCACGGTGCCCGGGAAGGCGACCTGCTCGAGACGGCCCCAGCCCGGGAAGATCAGGTTGCTGAGGTTGACGGTGTCCAGGGTCAGCTGGAGCTTGTGGCCCTCGAACAGGGTCGGCAGCTCCTGCAGGACATGCATGTCCAGGGTGTTGAACCAGGGGGCGTTGAAGCCGTTGCGCGGCGCGATCTGGCCGCGGAACTTGTTCAGGCCGTACTGGTCGACATAGGCGGCCATCTGCGCCGGGGTGACCGAGCTCAGGGCCCAGTTCACATGCGGATCGTTGGCGCCGGTCGGCACGTAGAACAGTTCGCGGTTGTTGCCCTGGATACAACCCGAATCGCCGAACGGGCCGTTGTTGCTGCCGCAGCCGAAAGTGTAGCTGTAGGGCAGGCCGGAGCGCAGGGTGCCCAGCAGGGTGATCGAGGTCAGGGCGTCGTCGAAGAACGCCTTGGACCAGGTCACGCTGGTGGTGAACACATGGGTCGATTCGTAGTTCGAGGTCGCCAGACCCGGGTGGTTCGGGTCGGAGGTGGTGAAGTTGCCGTAGGTCGACGAGGCGACCGAGCTGGTGCCCGGATTCACGTCTTCCGCGTCGGTGTAGGAATAGCCGCCATTGATGCGGAAGGTGCCGAAATCCTCGTCCTTGAAGGTCTTGGTGAGGATCAGCGAGGCGTTCTTGGTCTCGCCCATATGGGTGTTGGTCAGCAGCAGATCCTGGCCCGAGGTGACGCCGCGGGTGTCGCCCGTCCGCACGCCGTAGAGCGGACGGCCGTCCGGCGCGGTGCCGGTCTGGGTCAGGCGCAAATCCTGGTAGTAAACGGCGTCGGCGACCTTGGTGTAGAGGATGTCGGCCGACAGCTTCCAGCCTTCGCCGAAATCGTGATCGGCGGCCAGGTCCCAGCGATAGGAGCTGGGGATGTTGAAGTTCGGGTTCAGCGCGTTGACGAAGCCCGAATTCGGCGTCAGCAGCGCCTGGGCGCCGGCCGGCACATACAGATTGTTGGTCTGCAGCAGCGCGTTCAGCGCGGCCGTCTGCGACGAGCTGCCGGCCTGCGAGGTCAGCGAGCGCTGGGTGAAGCCGTCATTATTGTAGTCGTTCGAGATCCACACGGCCGGCCCGAGGGTCGAGAACTGGCCGAAGCCGCCATGGACCTGGGTGTCCTCGTTGGCCTGCCAGTTGAAGCCGATGCGCGGCAGGATCAGATGGCGGCCATCCAGCGTGGCATTGTTGCCGAAGCCGTAGCGGGCGGCGAAGCCGGCATTGTACAGCGGGGTCTGGCCGCTATTGTAGAACTCGCCGCGCAGGCCGGCCTGGATGGTGAAGTCCTCGCCGACGGTGATGCGGTCCTGCAGGTACAGGCTGTTCTCGGCATAGGACCACAGCGCCGCGTTGTCCTGCGGGTTGCCGGTATAGGCGTTGGCATAGGCGAAGCGCGACGCGGTGCCGGACTGGAAGGCGGCCGGGCTGGCGAAGTACCACTGGCCCAGGCTGCGCTGGATGAACAGGTCGTAATAGTCGTTGTCGAGGCGTTCATAGCCGCCCGAGAACTCATGATCCTCGAGGGTATATTTGAACTTGCCCTTATAGGTGTCGGTCTTGGTGGTCAGCACGTTCGACTGGCTGCTGATGTCGGGGCCGAACTCGACTTCCGAACCGCCGGGAACGACGACGTTGATGTTGCCGATGCCGTAGCCGTTCAGCGGAGTGCGGGTGCTGTCCACGGTCTTGCGGCCCAATTCCAGCTGGGTCGACAGGGCCGCGGTCCAGTCCGAGAACTCCTGCAGCACGTAGTTGTTCATCACCTGGCCATAGGTGTAGTAGCTCGACGACAGCGCCAGGCGCGGCGTGCCGGTCAGGCTGTTGGCCGAGGACAGATAGGCCACGCCGCTGCTGGCCGAGGAACCGCCGTCGAGGATCTGGTTGGTCTCGGAGCGCTCGTAGGTGAAGCTGGCGCGGTGCTTGTCGCTGATGTTCCAGTCGAGCTTGCCGACCGCGGTGCGGTCATGCTCGGGGGTCGAGCTGACCACCGAACCGGCGTCGTAGCCATACTTGGTCTTGGCGATCTGGATGACCTGGTTCACTTCGGCGCTGGTCAGGCCGGGCACCTTGTTCGGGCCGCCGGCGCCGTCGGTGGTGCCGTAGGTCGAGGGCGCCGAGGTGGTGAAATCCTCGTAGGCGCCGAAGAAGAACAGCTTGTCCTCGACGATCGGGCCGCCCACGGAACCGCCGCGGAACTTGGTCTGATAATGCGGGATGGCGTTGTTGTACTGGCCGCTCTTCTGACCCGACAGCTTGTCGTTGCTGTAATAGTAATAGCCGGTGCCGTGGAAATCGTTGGTGCCCGACTTGGTGACGATATTGATGTCGCCGCCCTGGAAGCCGTCATAATCGACGTCGAACGGCGAGATCGCCACCGCCAGCTGGTCGATCGCGTCCAGCGGGATCGGCGAATGGTGGGTCGGATAGCCGTTGTTGTTGAGGCCGAAATCGTCGTTGGCGACGACGCCGTCGATGGTCAGGCTGTTGAAGCGCGGGCTGGTGCCGGCGATCTGGATCGAGTTCGAATTGGTCGGATCGATCAGGACGCGCGGGTCCTGCTTGATGACGTCCTTGATGTCGCGGCTGACGGTCGGGGTGTCTGCGATCTGGTTGAGGTTGAAGCCGCGCTGGGCGCCCATGCGCAGCTCCTCGCGCTGGCCGCTGACGACGATTTCCTGGGCGCTGCCGGCGGCGGCGGCCGCGGCGGGCTTCAGGGTCAGGTTGAGGGCGAAGGTCTGGCCCAGCTGCAGATAGACGTCGGTGACGGCCTCGGGCTGGCCGCCCTGGGGCTCGAAGCGGATGGTGTAGGGGCCGCCGACGCGGAGGCTGATGGCGCTGAAGCGGCCATTGGCCTCGACGGTCGAGGTCGAGGTGGTGCCCGACGGCAGGTGGGTGATGGTAACCTGGGTTCCGGCGGCCGGGGCGCCCTCGGCGGTCAGCACCTGACCGGCGATCGAGGAGGTGGTCTGCTGGGCATAAGCCGACGGGGCCGCGCACAGGGCGGCGGTCAGCACGGCCGGAGCGACGCTCTGGGCCAGCAGCTGCTTGAGGAAGCGCTTGGAACGTAAGTTACGACGGAAGTGCATGGTTAGTCCCCCACGGACGAATACGAACAGGACCGCCCGGCGAGCCTGCCGGGCGGAGTGCAAACGGGGCACAGTACGTGCTGATGAATCCCCACCAACGACCGAAGGTCAGTTGCTGTGCGGAGACTAGTGATCTCTGGTGCAACGCACAATCGGCGAAGCATGAATATATTATTACATGTCACCAATGCGCAACAGTGGTGCGGAAATACCCAGGTTGAACGCTGGTTGAAAAGCCTCACCTATGTGATTTGACAGGCTCAAAAAAAAAGCCTATTCGGCTTCAGTCACCTCCCGCCTTTCACAGGTGCATCAATGCAAAAAGTTCATAGCGATGCGACCAGCGCCCTCGACGGCGTGCTGTTCGACGGCATGACCATCATGGCCGGGGGCTTCGGCCTCTGCGGTATTCCGGAATTTCTCATCGCCGCGATCAAGAAGAGCGGTGTCAAGGGTCTGACCGTCGTCAGCAACAATGCCGGCGTCGACGGGTTCGGCCTCGGCCAGCTGCTCGAGACCCGCCAGATCAAGAAGATGATCAGCTCCTATGTCGGAGAGAACAAGCTGTTCGCCCAGCAATATCTGTCGGGCGAGCTGGAGCTCGAGTTCAACCCGCAGGGCACCCTGGCCGAGCGTATCCGCGCCGGCGGCGCCGGCATCCCGGCCTTCTTCACCAAGACCGGCTACGGCACGCTGGTGGCCGAGGGCAAGGACATCCGCGTCTTCGACGGCGAGTCCTATGTGATGGAGCGCGGTTTGGTGGCCGATCTCTCGATCGTCAAGGCGTGGAAGGGCGATAAGGAAGGCAATCTGATCTATCGCATGACCGCGCGGAACTTCAATCCGATGATGGCCACCGCCGGCAAGGTCACCGTGGCCGAGGTCGAGGAGCTGGTCGAGATCGGCGATCTCGATCCCGATCACATCCATACGCCGGGCATCTTCGTGCAGCGCATCATCGAGGGCAAAGGCTACGAGAAGCGCATCGAGCAGCGTACCACGCGGAAGAAGGACTGACCGCCATGGCTTGGACCCGCGAAGAGATGGCGGCGCGCGCCGCCAAGGAGATCGAGGACGGCTTCTACGTCAATCTCGGCATCGGCATCCCCACTCTGGTTGCCAATTACATTCCCGATGGCATCACCGTCACCCTGCAGAGCGAGAACGGCATGCTCGGCATGGGCCCCTTCCCCTATGAGGGCGAAGAGGACCCGGACCTGATCAATGCCGGCAAGCAGACCGTGACCACGCTGCCCCATTCCAGCTTCTTCTCGTCCGCCGATTCGTTCGCCATGGTGCGCGGCGGCCATATCAACCTCTCGGTGCTGGGCGCCATGCAGGTTTCCGCCAATGGCGACCTGGCCAACTGGATGATCCCCGGCAAGATGGTCAAGGGCATGGGCGGCGCCATGGACCTGGTGGCCGGCGTCAAGCGCGTCGTCGTCACCATGGAACACACCGCCAAGGATGGCGAGCACAAGATCCTGCCGTTCTGCAATTTGCCGCTGACCGGCACCCGCGTGGTCGATCTGATCGTCACCGACCTCGCCGTGTTCGACGTCGATAAGAAGGGCAACAAGCCCCTCACCCTGCTGGAAATGGCGCCTGGTGTTACGCTCGATGAACTCAAGAGCAAGACTGGCGTCGAATTCGCCCATCGCTGACCGGCTTCATCTCGGCGTCGTCGCCTATCCTGAAGGCGGCGACGTCGAGGAGCTGCTCGCTTGTTTCGCCGACTCCCTGCGGGGGCAAGGGGTCGCGGTTGGTGGCCTCCTGCAACGCTCTTCGCGGGAGGCCAACGGCCGCCCGCGCATGGATATGATCGACATCGCCAGCGGCGACATCATTCGCATCTCGCAAAATCTCGGCGGCAAATCCTCGGCCTGCTGCGTCGATCTGACCGGTGTTGCCGATGCCAGCGCTTATCTGCGCCGGGCCATCGATGCGGCGCCCGATCTTCTGATCATCAATAAATTCTCCGGCCTGGAAGCCAAGGGGGGCGGCCTGCGCGCCGAATTCCTCGATGCCCTGGCGTCGGGTCTGCCCGTGCTGACCGGCCTGTCCGAGCGCAACCGCGCCGCCTTCGAGGAAATGGCCCAGGGCGCGGGCGAATTCCTCGACGCTTCCGACGCGGCTTTGCAGGCCTGGTGGGATCGCCGCTGAACCGCCACTGTTACAAATCACAGTCCACATTAACGACATTTAATAAGCGAGCCGGCCGGACGAGTGCTAGCGTTCCGTGCATCGACCACGGGCTGAGGAGATCCGGTCATGAGGTTCGTTGCGATCCTGCTCGGGATTGCCGCCGTCCTGGGCGCGGGGGCCGCGCGCGCCGGCTGTACGCTGGACGCCGTCGCCAATTTGCCGGTCCATATCGAGGACGGGCGGATTTTCCTGTCCGGCAGCGTCAACGGCCATCAGCTCGATTTCCTGGTCAATCCGGCCTATCGCAGCGTGATGCTGAATGCCGCCAAACGCGATCTGGAGATGAGCTCCTACAAGCTGGTCCGCACCGTGCTCGGTTACGAAAAGCCCGATCCGCCGTTCGGCATCGTCAATGAAGGGCCCGACAAGGTCGTCATCGATCAGATGACCTATGTGGTCAAAGGCAGTCTGCCCGATTTCGGCGTGCCGGGCTCGGTGGCGATGCTGGGCGCCGATGTTCTCGACCGGTTCGACCTCGAATTCGACCTCGCGGACAATCTGATCATCCTGTACCGGCCGTCCGGCTGCGACGGGGTCCAGGAAGGCTATTGGGATCGCCATGCCGCGGCGGCGGAGATGGTTCCCGGCCTCGGCCAGGGGACCAATGCCGAGCCCCTCAACGCTTATAATTTCCCCTTCGTCACCCTGCGGGCCGAGGTCGATGGCCAGCCGGTACGGGCGATCATCGATGCCGGGCAGCGCCACAGTTTCCTCTCGCTGACCACCGCCCACGAGCTCGGGGCGGACCGCGAGGACATGCCGGAGATCGACGCCATGCCGGATCTGTTCGACGGCTACAGCCATCGGACCTGGTATCGCGATTTCGCCACGGTGTCGTTGGGCGGCGAGACCATCAGTCCGGCGTGGCTGCGGGTCCGGTCCTTCGATTCGGCGCCGGCCAGCAAGCCGCGGACCGGATCTCTGGTGCGTGATTCTGTGTTGAACGAGGCGGGATTGGTGCTGGGCGCCGATTTTCTGATCAGTCACCGGGTTCTGTTCTCGTTCAGCCAGCACAAAGTCTATTTCACCAATTCAGGCATCAAGCCCTTTCTCGGCAAGGAGATATGATCATGTCATATAGCCGTTTCGGATATGCCCTGCTGGCCGGCGCCGCCCTGGCGGCGGGCGCCGGCGCGCAGGCCGGCTGCAATCTTCAGCTGACCGCCTCGTTGCCGCTCAAGGTCGACCAGGGCCGTCTGTTCGTTCCCGGCACCATGGGCGATCATCCGATCGACTATATGCTCGATCCGGGCGCGCCGACCGTGCTGCTGCAGGCCGCCGGGCGCGATTTCGGCGTCACGCCGGACAATTACCGCAGCCTGCCGCTGAAGGCCGTCATGGGCGACATGGAAAAACAGGCTGCCCTGGGTCCGAACGCCGATCACGACGTGGTGATGAGTGTCGACCATCTGCCGATCAGGCTGGCTGGTTCACTCCCCAATTTCGGCTCTCCCCGGGCGGTGGCGACGCTCGGCATGGACTTCTTCGCTTATTTCGACGTCGAGATCGACGCGGCGCACCAGACGCTGAACCTGTTCCGGCCGGAAGGGTGCAAGGACGCCAAGCTGGCTTATTGGACCAAACATTATGTGGGCGCCGACATGGTGGCCAATATCACACGCCCGCTCAATGTCGAGCCTTTCACGGTCTATAATTTCCCGCACATCAACATCCGGATCTCGGTCAACGGCCATGACATGGTGGCCGCCATCAATCCGGGCTACAAGGACAGCAGCCTGTCCCTGACGGCCGCCCATGAGGTCGGCGTCGACAGTGACGGTTCGCCGGAAGCCGATTCCATTCCCGATGTCTTCGACGGCTACAGCAGCCGGGCCTGGCTGGGCAGCTTCGACAAGATAGCGTTCGGCCCGGAAGTGATCGCGCCCGCCAAGGTGAAGATCCATTCCTTCAACCCGCCGGCCGGAGCCTCGGCGCCCAGGACCGGCAGCATTACCAGCCGCCAGCGCGATATCGGCGACGACATGGTGCTGGGCGCCGATTTCCTGATCAGCCACCGCGTGCTGATCTCCTACAGCCAGAACAAAGTCTATTTCAGCCCGGCGGAAGGCCAGACCTTCCTCGGCACGGCACCTGTTCTGCCAACCGACGTGTCGAGCAATTAACCCGGATTTCTCAAACCCTTGGCGTTGGCATCGCGTTGCGGGGAGACGATCCAGCGAGACACGGCATGCCGCCAAGCCAGCCAGGCTTGGCTGCCTCCGGCGTCTGACCTGTCGCCATTTTTTTCTCCGTGCCAGCGTCAAGGGTTTGAGAAATCCGGGTTAAAGCCGCTTGGCGGCGAGCTGCAGATCGTCCGGCGTATTGACGTTGAAGAAGCTGTCGGCGGGGAAGTCGACGCTGGCCAACGGATAGCGCCGGGCGAAATCCTCGACCTTGCGCACCCCGTTGCTCAGCGCGCCGCGCAGCTCGGCGGCGATGGCGACCGGCCACAAGGTGAAGACCGGCTCGGGTCGGCCTCGCGATGTCGCCATCGCCAGTTCATGGCCAGGCAGCGCCTCGGCCAATCGGGCCACCAGATCTTCCGGAAAGAAAGGCGAATCGGTCGGGAAGCTGGCCATCCATTTTATCTGCGGCCAGGTGTCGCGCAGATGGTCCAGCCCGGCCAGGATGCCGGCCAGCGGACCCCAATGATCGCCGATGGTATCCGGCAGCACCGGCAGGCCATAGCGCCTGAACGAAGCCGGATCGCGGTTGGCGTTCAGCAGCAGGCGTCCGACCTGCGGGCGGGCCCGGGCGATGGCGCGGGCCAGCAGGGTCTGGCCGGCCAGCTCGATTTCGGCTTTGTCGCGGCCGCCCATGCGGGTGGCGCGTCCGCCGGCCAGGATCAGGCCGGCGATGTCGGTAGCGTGCGGAGCATTCATGCCCCCAAGCCTAGCGCCAAGCCCTCGGCCAAACCATCGGCGTCTTCACCCACGATCAATTGCCAGCGCGTCTCGCCGGTCTTGACCACGCCGCGCGGCGCCGCCTGGCGCAGCTTGTCCTCGACGATCTTGGCGCCGTCGCGCACCGTCACCAGCAGGCGGCTGGAGCGGGCCAGCACCTCGGCGATATTGGCCTTGCCGCCCAGCGCCTCGGCCAGGGAAGAGGCGTCGAGCGCGGCGACGGCCGGTGCCGGAGCGACCTGAACCGCGGCGGGGGCGGCGGAGGGGCCGGACCAGCTGGCGCGGATTTCCCCCGCCACCTGATCGGCGATCGGACCCAGCACCACCTGCAGCGCCTTGTCGGACGGACGCACCACGCCCTTGGCGCCGAGCGCCCGCAGCGCGGCCTCGTCGGCCTTGCCTTGATCGGCGACGATCAACCGCAGCCGGGTGGTGCAGGCATCGACGCTGACCAGATTGGCCGCTCCGCCCAGCGCCAGGATGAAGCCTTCGCCGCGCGAGCTGGCCTTGATGGCCGCGCTGGCGGCGACCGGCGCCGCATCCTCGCGGCCCGGCGTCTTCAGGTCGAAGCGGCGGATGAAGAAGCTGAACACCGCGTAATAGAGCGCGAAATAGGCCGCGCCGACCGGCAGCAGCAGCAAAGGCCGGGTCGAGAGCTTGAAATTGATCAGATAGTCGAACAGGCCGGCCGAGAAGGAGAAGCCGAGCCGGATGCCCAGCGCGTCCATCACGAAGAAGGCGATGCCGGTCAGCACCGCATGCACCGCGAACAGCACCGGCGCCAGGAACATGAAGGTGAATTCGATCGGCTCGGTGACGCCGGTCAGCAGCGCGGTCAGCGCCATCGACAGCAGCATGCCGCCCACCGCCTTGCGGCGGTCGGGCCGGGCGCAGCGATACATGGCCAGACAGGCTGCCGGCAGGCCGAACATCATCACCGGGAAGAAGCCGGCCATGAACACGCCCGCGCTGGGATCGCCGGCGAAGAAGCGGTTCAGGTCGCCGGTGGCGCCGTGATAAGTGCCCAGGATGAACCAGGCCAGATTGTTGATGATGTGATGCAGGCCGGTGATGATCAGCAGGCGGTTGAGGATGCCGTAGATCACCATGCCGACCGGGCCGAGCCCGAGGATGGTGCGGCTGGCCGAGTCGATGCCGTGATCGAGCCATTCCCAGGCACTGCCGAACAGGATGGCCAGCACCAGCCCGGCCAGGCCGGCGATGATCGGCACGAAGCGGCGCCCGGCGAAGAAAGCCAGATAATCGGGCAGCTTGAAGGTGTGGAAGCGGTTATAGAGCTGTCCGCCGATCACCCCCGAGATCACCCCCATCGGCACCGACAGCTTGGCCAGCGCTTTGGTTTGAAAGGCGGCCAGGGTAGAGGCGCGAAAGGCCTCCGGCACGTCGGCCAACAGCGTATCGGGCGTGTGCATCAGCACAGTGGCACTCTGCTGGGCGACCAGGAAACAGACGGCGCCGGCCAGCGCGGCCGCGCCGTTATTGTCCTTGGCCAGGCCGACCGCGATGCCGGCGGCGAACAGCAGGCCCAGATGCGAGAAGATGGCATCGCTGGCTGCCGCGACGAAGGGCAGGTTCAGCATGTCGGGCTGGCCGAGGCGCAGCAGCAGGCCGGCGATCGGCAGCACCGCGATCGGCAGCATGAGGGCGCGGCCGAGCGGCTGGAGGGTTTCGAGAACGGAACGCATCAGACTTGTCCTCCCGCGGCCAGGGCCCGCACCTCGGCGGCGGAGCTCGACGCCAGGGCGCGCCGGGCCAGCGCTTCGCACTCTTTCAGGGTCATCGATCCGACCAGCGCCTTGATGTCGGCGATCTGGTTGGCGGTGGCGGACAGCTCGCGCACGCCCAGGCCGATCAGGATCGGCACGGCGGCAAGATCGGAGGCGAGGCCCCCGCACACGCCGGTCCAGCGCTCATGCTGCGCGCCGCCCTTCGCCGCCTGGGCGATCAGGCGCAGCACGGCCGGATGCAGGGCGTCGATCTGGGCGGCGACCGAGGAATTGCCGCGGTCCATCGCCAGCGTGTATTGCGACAGGTCGTTGGTGCCGACCGACAGGAAATCGGCCTCGGCGGCCAGGATGTCGGCGGTCACCGCGGCGGCCGGGGTTTCGACCATGATGCCGAGCTGGATCGGGCCGGCGAAGTTCAGGTCGCCTTTGACGCGGTCCAGCAGCGCCTTGGCCTGGCGGAACTCGGACAGGCTGGCGATCATCGGCAGCATGATGCGGCATTGCGCCGCCGGCACGCTTTTCAGGATGGCGCGCAGCTGGATCTCGAACAGGTCCGGCTTCCACAAGCTGACGCGCACGCCGCGCAGGCCCAGCGCCGGGTTCTCTTCTTCAGGGATAGGCAGATAGGCCGCCGGCTTGTCGCCGCCGATGTCCAAAGTCCGGATCACCAGCGGACGGTCGCCCAGTATGCGGGCGATGGCGCCATAGACTTCGGCCTGTTCGGCTTCGTCCGGCGGGGTGTCGCGTTCGAGGAACAGGAATTCGGTGCGCAGCAGGCCGCAGCCCTCGGCGCCGGCCGCGACGGCCTTTTCGGCGTCGCCGACGGAACCGAGATTGGCCGCCACTTCGATGCGCACGCCGTCCCTGGTGTGACAGGCCCGGTGCGCGGTCGCCTGGGCGGCGGTGCGGGCCGTGGCGCGTTCGGCGATGCGGCCTTGGGCTTCGGCGCTCGCTTCGGCGGACGGATCGATGCGCAGACAGCCCCGATCGGCGTCGAGCAGAAGGCGCACGCCCTCTTCGACGGTGTCGAGCAGGGTGCCGCAGGCGACCAGAGCGGGAATGCCCATCGAGGCGGCGAGAATGGCGACATGCGAGGTCGGGCCGCCCCGGCTGGTGGCGATGCCGGCCAGACGGGCAGGGTCCAATCCGACCAGCTGCGAGGGCAGCAGGTCTTCAGCCAGCAGGATGGCGCCCTCGGGCAGCGGCGCGGCCTGTTCGGCGGGGGCGCAGCCCAGGGCGACCAGCACCTGGCGTTCGAGGTCGGACAGATCGGCGATGCGTTCGACGAAGCGCGGATCGGACAGGGTGCGCAGCACGGCGATCTGGCTGCCGATGGCCGACCGCCAGGCATAGGCGGCGCTCTTGCCGAGGCCGATGGTGGCGCGGGCCGCTTCGGTCAGCTCGGGGTCTTCGAGGAAAGCCAGATGGGCTGCCATGATCGCCGCCTGCGGGCCATGGCCCTGGGCGGCCAGGGTCAGGCGGGCGCGGACGGCGGCCAGGGCGTCGCTCAGCAAGGCGGCTTCGTGGACCGGGCCATGGCCTTCCTCGGCCACGGCGATCTCGGCGGCGGACAGACGGACGGCGACGCCCAGCGCCAGGCCGGGCGCGGCGCGCACGCCGCCCAGCAGGCCGGGTTCGATCCAGTCGGCATGGGCCGGGGCGGGCGGGGCCTCGCCGGCGGGATGGCCGGCTTCGCTCTCGCCCATGCCGCTCTCGATCAGCTCGGCCATCGCCATCACCAGCGTGCCGGCCTCGCGGCCGCGGGCGGACAGGGTGATCTCGCCGCCCTTGACGATGCCCAGGCCCATCAGGGCGACCGGGCTCTTCGCGTTGGCGCGGCGTTCGCCCCAGATCACGGTCAATTCGGCGTCGTGCGACTTCACCAGATCGGCCAGGCGGGCGGCCGGGCGGGCATGGATGCCGTGCGCCAGGGGCACGACGACTTTACGCTCGGCCTCAGGCTGCGGACCGCTGCCGGCGGTGCTGCTCTGCTGGGTCAGGCGGCGCAGGGTCATCAGCGGTTCGCCCGCGGCGACGGCGCGGTTCTCGATGCGGCTCTCGATCAGGAATTCGTCGCCATTGGTGACGATGATCGGGGTGATCAGGCTTTTGGCCTCGCGGCCCACTAGGTCGAGATCGAAGGACACCAGCGGATCGCCGGCTTTGACGGACTGGCCCTCGGTGACGTGCAGCGTGAAGCCGCGACCGTGCAGCGCGACCGTTTCGAGACCGACATGAATGAGGATTTCCGCCCCGAACAGGCTGCGCAGGGTCACGGCGTGGCGGGCGTGGTGCAGATGGACGATCTGCCCGTCGCACGGCGCCACCACCCGGTTGCCGGTCGGATCGATGGCGATGCCGTCGCCCATCATGCGGCCCGAGAACACCGCGTCGGGCACGTCGGCCAGCGGAGCGGCCCAGCCGTCGAGCGGGGCCGCCAGGCTGAGGGTAGCCAAAGCCGACCCGATCATGGCTTGGCCGGGTCCAGCGTGATCCAGTCGATTGCCCATAACGGGTCGCGGCCTTTGCTGGTGAAGGTGAAACAGAGATCGTGGCGTCCCGGCCTGGCCGGCAGCGTGGCGGTCAGCCGGGTGGTGGCGAAATTGCCGGCGGCGGGGGCCAGCGGCAGGGTGGCGATCGGATCGCCGTCGCAGGAATCGGCGCGTACCTCCAGCTCGCCCTCGGGGCTGTGCGGCGGGCGCGGGCGGTAATCGACCGGATCGTCGCCGAACTGGAAGTTATACGGCACCTGGCCGACAGTGGCGGTCAGGGCGACCGGCGCCGACAGATCGGCCTGCGGCAGCTGCCAGCAGGGATTGGCGATATCGACCAGGAATTTGGCGCGTTCGCCCTCGATCGGCGCGTCATCCTCCAGCACCAGCGGATTGTTCGACGGCGCGCACAGCTTCAGTTCCTGGCTGTACAGGCGGCGCGGATCGGCTTTCGGCGCCGGCTGGTCGTCTTGCAGGCCGAGGCGGGCATAGCGGGCGCGCTCGGCGGGCAGGCGGGCGGAGAAATCGGTCCAATCCATCCGGGCGGTCGGGGTCCACACCATTTCGGCGAAGGCGGCCGCGCGCGGATAGGCCATGCGGCTGGCATTGGCCTCGGTACGGACATGCTCGGTGAACAGATTGGCCTGGGCGCCGAGGATATGGCGCTGTTCCTCGGGCGACAGCGAGCCCGGCGCCGGATTGAATTCATAGACGCTTTCCAGGCTGATCACCTTGCCGCGGCCCGGCGGTTCGCCGGGAGCTTCGCTCTGGCGATTATCGAAATAGAGGTCGGGGGCCGGCGCCAGGATGGTGTCGTGGCCTTGATGGGCGGCGGTCAGCGCGCCGTCGATGCCGCGCCAGGACATCACCGTCGCATGGGGCGCGATGCCGCCCTGCAGGATCTCGTCCCAGCCGACCAGGCGGCGGCCATGTCTGGTCAGGAACGCTTCGATCCGGCGGACGAACCAGGCCTGCAGCTCGTCCTCGTTCTTCAGGCCCAGCTGCTTGATGCGGGCCTGGATGGCGGGGGAGTCCCGCCACTGCTTCTTCACCGCCTCGTCGCCGCCGACATGGATGTACCGGCCGGGGAACAGATCCATCACCTCGGTCAGTACGGTCTCAAGGAAGGTGAAGGTCTTGTCGTCGACATTATAGATATTGAACAGGACACCCCAATCGGGCGAGGCGCCATCCAGGGCGATTGGCGCGGAGCCGAGCTCCGGATAGGCCGCGATGGCGGCGGTGGCATGGCCCGGCATTTCGATCTCGGGCACGATGGTGATGTGGCGCGCTGCCGCATAGGCGACGATCTCGCGCACCTGGTCCTGGGTATAGAACCCGCCATGGCGGCGCGGCTTGCCGGTGGCCGGATCGATGTCGGCGGCGGCGGCCTGCCCGGCCGGCACCGACCAGGCGCCGATCGCGGTCAGTTTGGGATAGTGCTTGATCTCAAGGCGCCAGCCCTCGTCGTCGGTCAGATGCCAATGGAAGACGTTCAGCTTCAGCGCCGCCATCCAGTCGATGAACTGTTTGATATAGGCCGGCGACTGGAAATGGCGCGCGCTGTCGAGCAGCAGGCCGCGCCAGGCGAAGCGCGGCGCATCGTCGATGGTGCGGGCCTCCAGCGTGACCGGGCCGTTGCCGGGGGCGGCGGTCAGCAGCTGCCACACCGACACGGCGCCATAGAACAGGCCGGCGGGATGCGAAGCGGAGACGGTGACGCCCGAGGGCGAGACCGTCAGGCGATAGGCTTCGGCGCCGGTGATCTTTTTATCGGTGACGAAGCGGATGGCATTGGCGCCGGAGCCGGTTTTCAGCGGCAGCGCGCCGCTTTCCTGCATCAGCCCGAGGAAACGCTGCGCCGCGTCGGTGGCGGCCTTGTCTTGGGCCGAGGCCTCGACCGGCGTAGCGGCGCTGACGATGAAGCTGCCGGAAGCGGGCCGGTCGCTGGCCGGGCGCGGCACCAGGGACGGTTCGGCGGCCTGCAAGCCGGCCCCCGCCGCCAGTCCGGCCACGATACAGATCGCGCGTATCATCGTTCCCGTCATCCCGCCCTCTCTATAAGACCAATACAATACCTTATGGCCCTGCCTTGTTTGCGGCATTTGCGGGCAAATTATTAAAGCTCAGGCGATTTCTGGTATGCAAGTGGTAATGTCTCAGCCGACCCGGGCGCCGGTGCCGAAAAACGAGGCGGCGTCGCCGTAATAGAAGGTGTTGTTGGCGGTCAGCCGGCCTTTGCGCGGATCTTCGGAATAAGAGAAGTCCGGCGGCACGCAGGCGGCGTGCAGATTGGTGCTGCGATAGACGATGGCGCGATTGAACACGGCGGGATAGGCGGCGATCTGATCGAAGATCGCGGTATCGCCGCTGATGTAATTCTCCTGCGGATGGCGCGGGATCTCGTCTTTCAGCTGGGCCTCGTAGAGGCTCCGCTGCTCCTGGTTCATCTGCTCGAAGCCGGTGCCTTTATGGCGATAGAAGGCGGTGCCGCCTCTCGGTTCGTCATAGAGATAATGCAGCAGCACGATATGGTTCGGATCGATCAGGTCCATATGCGGAATGCGCTGGCGGATGCCGACCTTGTCGGGCGGGACCGTGATCATCGAGAAATTGCTGCGCATATCGACCACGTCGAGCGTACCCAGGCCGAACACCTGGGGGATCAGCGCGCGCATGAAATTATGGACGAAGTGGGGATAGGGCGCCGGGATCGGGGCCTGGATGCCCGGATAGAGCGCGGTGGCCGGTCCGAAGCGGGCCTCGGTCGCGGCGTATTCGACCATTCTGTCGGCGTCGAGCAGGAAGTTGTCGATGACCAGGACGGGCGATGCGCTGGTGCCGATCCGGTCGACACGCATCTGAACCTTGCCGTGCAGAAACGGACGGATGTTCATGTCGGAAAAACCTCCCGGCGGTACAGTGATGCACCGCCGGGAGCCTTACAAGGTCAATACTTGGCGTTCAGGGAGAAGTAGATGGTGCGGCCGAAATCGTAGGTCGCGCGGGGCAGGGCCCCGGTGACGTACACGTCTTTTTCGTCCGCGATATTCAGCACGTCGACGGTCGCGCCGAAATTCTTGGTGATCTGGTAGTTGATCGAGCCGTCGAGCGAACCGCCGCCATCCTCGAAATACTTGTTGCCGCGGTCGATGCCCTGATAGATCGACGAGTGGCGGGTATAGGACAGGTGGGTGTTGAGCGGGCCGTTCTCGTAATAGGCCGTGATGTTGGCCCGGTGCCGCGAGGCGCCCAGCATGGTGGTGCCGCCGATGCCGGGGGTCTCGTTGTCCTGGGCGCTGTCGGTGTAGGTGTAGTTGACCACCGCGCCGAAGCCGTAAGCGATCGGCTGTTCCCACGACAATTCCACGCCGCGCGAGTAACCGCTGTTGTTATCGGTCGTCTGCACGCTGTAGGTCCGGTAGATCGGATTGGCCAGGCCGCCCGGATTGTTCGGGCTCTGGGTCAGCTGGAGATCGGTCTCGACCACGTTGGCGGTAACGGCGTCGAAGTCCGATTCCATCCGCATGTTGAACAGACCCACCGACACCATCGATTTCGGCGCGTAGTACCATTCCCACGACACGTCGAAATTGTTCGAGCGGGTCGGCTTCAGGTTCGGATTGCCCACGGTGCCGGTCAGCAGCGTGTCGTTCAGGGTGACGCCGCCGGCCAGCGCGTAATAGTCCGGACGGGTCATGGTCTGCGCCGCCGACAGGTGCACTTCCATGTCCTTGGCGACGTCATAGGACAGGCTCATGCTCGGCAGGATGTCGTTGTAGTTCTGGGTGTGCGGATTGACGTACCACGGACCGAAGTCCGAATAGGTCACCGGCTGGATCGAGGAATTCTCCGGCACCGAATCGTAGGTGTCGATCTGGTCCTTGGTGTGGACCACGCGGACGCCGAAATTGCCCTTCCAGTTCGTACCGCCGATATGGGCCATCACATAGCCGCCATAGGTATCTTCGGTGATGTTGAAGAAGGCGCCGCCGTAAGGACCGCCGCCGAACACGCGCTGCTGCGGGGTCTTGCCGGTCGAGGCGATCATCGAAGAGACCAGCGCGTCGAGGGCGTTCTGGTCGACCGACAGGTTGAACGGCGCGTTGATGCCGGCGCCCGAGCCGAAATTGCTCGGGAAGCTGCCGTTCGAGACGCCGGCCAGGGTCGGGCCGCAATTGCTGGAATAGCAGCCATAGTTCTCGGCCAGGGTTTCGTGACGGTTATGCTGGGTGTAGCGGAAACCGGCATCGATTTCATTGAGGATCGGGGTGTCGACGTAATAGTTCACATCGACCTGGCCGTATCCTTCGCGGTCGAGCTGCGCCAGCTGGGTCAGGCCGACCCAGTCCTGGTTGCCGTCGCCGTTGAACGCGCCGTAATTGGCCGGATTGTTCACGGCCGAGGTGCCGCCCGGGAAGGACAGGCTGACCGGGCTGGTGCCGTTCATCGAATAGCCGAACGGGATGTTGGCCGCGGTGGTGCCGTAAGCCAGCTGGTCGGTCTTGCCTTCGCCCTGGGTGTAGCCGCCCGAGAAGTGGACCTTCATGCTGGAGGTCGGCTTCCAGGTGCCGTCGGCGTTGATATATTCGGAATAGGACGCGGCATGCGGACGCGAGATGTCGTTGATGCCGGGATTGCCGACGCCGGCTTCGCCCGGGAAGTTGGCCGAGGTCAGCACGCCGTTATTGACCGAATAGCTGGTCGGGACGACGCCCTTGGTGATCTCGTCGCCGACATCGACCAGGTCGCCCTGGTTGTAGTTGCCGGCCAGCAGGCGCGACAGGAAGGCGTCGACCTTGAAATCCCACTTGTCGCTCGGCTCGTATTCGACCGCGACATTGCCGCCGAAGCGGTGGCGTTCCTGGGTGAACAGCGCATTGTTGATGATCTGCGGAACGGTCACGCCGCGCAGATTGGCGGGGAAGGCGGTGGTGTTGGGAATGGTGGTGTAGCCCAGCACTTCCTGGCCGTCGCGGCGGAGATAGCGGTCTTCATCGAAGCCCTGCAGCATCACGCCGAAATTGTTGGCGTCGTTCTTCCAATTGACCAGGCCGTTGAACTGATAGCCGGCCTTGCCGGCCAGATCGGAATAGGCGCCGCCCAGCTGCGCTTCCCCGGTATATTGGTCTTTGAAGCCCAGCGGGGTGCGGGTGATGATGTCGATGGTGCCGGCCGAGCCGCCTTCGACCTGATCGGCCTGCGAGCTCTTGAAGACCACGGCATGGTCGACGATTTCGGACGGGAACATCGAGAAGGTGACGGACCGGCTGGCGGCGTCGAGCTGATCGAGGATGAACCAGTCGCCGGTGCCGACGGCATGGCCGTTGATCAGGGTCTGGGTCAGGTTCGGGGCGGTGCCGCGGATCGACACGCGGTCATTTTCGCCGAAGCCGCCGGCGCCCGCGGCCGCCGAGGTCTGGGTGCTGATGCCGGGAAGACGCTGAAGGGCATCCGCGACGTTCTTGTCCGGCAGCATGCCGATGTCGCTGGCGCTGACGGCTTCCACCACGCCGTCGGACTGCTTTTTGATTTCCATCGCGTCCTGGAGCGACTTCAGATACCCGCCGGTAACCACGATTTCTTCCGGCGCGGAGGGCGCATCCGCCGCGAGCGCGGTGCCCACGGAACAGGCGAGCGCAAGGCCGCTGACGGTGCCCATCCACAAATATTTACGAAAGGCCATGATGTTCTCCCCTGAGAGCCCAGTTTAGGACCAATTGCAAAACGGAGCTGTGCGTAATGCGAAGGCAGACTCTTGCGTCTGACTTGTTTTTTTGTGTCAGACTTAAAACTGTCACCAATCTGAAGTGAATTGCAAGCCCAAATAAGCACCAATATAGGTCCAGATAAAAAGTGGTATGCAAATGGTTCTATGGTGTGGCATAAACAACTCAGGCATGGTCCCCCGCGGGGGCCTGCCAACGGGAGAGAAAAGCCTTGTCGTCGCTCGCCGAGCTCATCGGACCTCTGAACGAATCCAGCCCCGGCCCGCTCTATCAGCAATTGGAGCGCAAGCTGCGTGACGCCATCCGCGAGAAAAAGCTCGCGCCCGGCGACGCGCTGCCGGCCGAACGCGACCTCGCGGACCAGTTCGAGGTATCGCGCATCACCGTGCGCAAGGCGCTGGATTCCCTGGTGGGCGAGGGGCTGCTGAACCGGCGCCAGGGCACCGGCACTTTTGTCGCCGCCCGGGTCGAGAAAAGCTTTTCAAAACTGTCTTCCTTTACCGAAGACATGAAGTCGCGCGGCCGGGTGGCGACCAGCAAATGGCTGTCCAAGACGCGCGGTGAGGTGACGCCCGAGGAAAGCCTGACCCTGTCGCTGGGCCCGGGCACGCCGGTCTACCGTTTCAACCGTATCCGCTATGCGGACGGCGCGCCGATGGCGCTGGAATATACGGCGGTGCCGGCTTTCTGCCTGCCCTCGCCGGATGCGGTGGAAAGTTCGCTTTACGAGGCGCTGGAAAAGACCGGTCACCGGCCGGTGCGCGCGCTGCAGCGCCTGCGCGCCGTGCTGTTCACCGACGAACAGGCGGACCTGTTGGAAATGGCCCCGCGTGACGCCGGTCTGCTGATCGAACGGCGCGGTTTTTTGAAGGATGGCAGAGTGGTGGAAGTGACCCAGTCTTATTATCGCGGCGACGCTTACGATTTTGTCGCCGAACTCAACGCGCTCGGTTGAGAGCAGAGAGATGCTGGGAGAGACGATCGTGGCCGAGACCACTCTGATGTATCAGGAAGCCGGGTCGAGCGCGGTGCTCGCCGCGCAGCAGCTGGCCGCCAACAAGGCGCAGGCCGCCGAACTGGGGGCGCTCTTGCGCAAGATGAAGCCGCGCGCCGTGATCACCATCGCCCGCGGCTCGTCGGACCATGCCGCCACCTTCGCGCGCTATCTGATCGAAACCCAGCTGGGCATCCTGACCTCGTCGCTGGCGCCCTCGATCAGCTCGGTCTACAAGGTCTCGCTCGATCTCGAAGGCGTGCTGTGCCTGGCCGTGTCGCAATCGGGCAAGAGCCCCGATCTGGTCAAGTCGGTCGAAACCGCCAAGGCGGCCGGCGCCTATGTCGTCGCCCTGGTCAACGCGCCGGGCTCGCCGCTCGAGGCGATCGCCGACGTCACCCTGCCGCTGATGGCCGGGCCGGAAGTGTCGGTGGCGGCCACCAAATCCTTCATTCTGACCCTGACCGCGGTGCTGCAATTGGTCTCCGAATGGAGCGCCGACGCCCAGCTGGCCGATGCGGTATCCGCCTTGCCGGGCGGTCTGGCCGAGGCATGGCGCGAGGATTGGTCGGCGGCGCTCGACGTGCTGAAGCCGGCCCGCAATCTGTTCGTGGTCGGACGGGGCTTGGGGTTCGGCCTGGCGTGCGAAGCGGCGCTGAAATTCAAGGAAACCTGCGGCCTGCATGCCGAGGCCTTCAGCAGCGCCGAAGTGCAGCACGGCCCGATGGCGCTGGTCAATCAGGGCTTCCCGGTGCTGGCTTTCGCGCAGCGCGACGAAACGCTGCCCGGCCTGGCCGAGCTGGCCGGACGCTTCGCCGAGCGCGGCGCCGACGTGCTGCTGGCCGGCGCCGAGGTGCCGGGCGTGCATGTGCTGCCCGCCGTGGCGGCCCATCCGGCGGTCGAGCCGGTGCTGCTGATCCAATCCTTCTATCGCATGGCCGCGCAGCTTTCCGTCGCCCGCGGCTTCGATCCCGACCGCCCGCCGCACCTCAACAAGGTCACCAGTACGCTCTGATGCTCACAGCTTTCCATAATGGTCGGATTCTGACCGACACCGGCTTCGCCGAAGACCGCGCCGTTCTGGTGCGCGACGGCCGCATTCTCTCCCTGCCGCCCGCCTCCGACGCCGAGGTGCGCGCCGCCGACCGCAAGGTCGATCTGGGCGGGCAGATGCTGGTGCCGGGTTTCATCGACACCCAGGTCAATGGCGGCGGCGGGGTGCTGTTCAACGAGCAGCCGACGGTCGAGGCGATCCGCGCCATCGGCGCGGCGCACCGCCGCTTCGGCACCACCGGCTTCCTGCCGACCCTGATCACCGACGATCTCGACCGGGTCGGGCTGGCCATGCGGGCCGCCGATCAAGCGGTGCGCGAGGTGCCGGGCGTGCTGGGCATCCATGTCGAGGGGCCCTTCCTCAATCAGCAGCGCAAGGGCATCCACGATGCGTCGAAATTCCGCACGCTGGACGAGCGCGCCTTCCAGCTGCTGACCTCGGCGCCCAATGGCCGCACCCTGGTCACGCTGGCGCCTGAACTGACCACGCCCGCCATGATCGGGCGCCTGGCCGCCGCCGGCATCATCGTTTCGGCGGGGCACACCGACGGCACCTACGAGCAGATTTCCGAAGCGATCGAATGGGGCCTGACCGGCTTCACCCATCTGTTCAACGCCATGTCGCAGCTGGGCAGCCGCCGCCCCGGCGCGGTGGGGGCCGCGCTCGATCATGACGGTCCGTGGTGCGGCATCATCGTCGACGGCCATCATGTGGCGCCGTCGAGCTTGCGCATCGCGCTGAAGGCCAAGGGCGCCGACAAGCTGATGCTGGTCACCGACGCCATGCCGAGCGTCGGCGCCGCAACCAAATCCTTCCTGCTGCAGGGCCGCAAGATCAGCGTGGTCGACGGCGTCTGCGTCGATGAAAAGGGCGTGATGGCCGGCGCCGACCTCGACATGGCGGGCGCCGTGCGCAATAGCGTCGAGATGCTGGGCGTCGATCTGCCGACCGCCATCCGCATGGCCTCGCATGTGCCGGCCAGCTTCCTCGGACTCGGCCACGAACTCGGCCGCATCGCCCCGGGCTACCGCGCCGATCTGGTGCAAATGACCGACGGCGTCGAGGTCACCGACAGCTGGATATCCGGCGACAATACCAAATAGCAATGGCGGCTCTCCCGCGGGCGATGTCATCGTGATCGTCCGGCAAGCAAACGGGGAGAAACGCCACATGGTTTCCACTGCAGATCTGTCGAGGCGGGCCGTGCTCGGCGGCGCCGCTTTTGCCGGCGCCGCGATGTCGCTGCCCGCCGGCGCCGCGACACGGCATCAGCTCGGCCATAAGAAGCTCGGCACCGGCGCGCAGCCGGTCCTGGTCCTGCATGAATGGCTGGGCGATCATCAGAATTACCAGGATGTGCTGCCCTATCTGTCGGGCGACACCTACAGCTATGTCATCGCCGATCTGCGCGGCTACGGTCTGTCGAAGGACATCGCCGGAACCTATTCGGTCGAAGAAGCCGCCGCCGACGCGTTGACGCTGATGACCGATCTCGGCCACAAGCGATTCCATCTGGTCGGCCATTCGATGTCGGGCATGATCTCGCAATATATCGCCATGACGGCGAAGGACCGGATCAAGGCGCTGGTGCTGACATCGCCGGTTCCGCCGTCGGGCTTCAAGGCCGACGAGGCGGCGATGGCCAAGCTGAAGGCGGTGATCACCGATGACGAAGCGGCCCGCGCCGCCATCGACTCGCGCACCGGCAAGCGCTATTCGGCGCAATGGCTGACGCGTAAACTGGCAATCGCCCGGTCGGCCTCGACCCCGGCGGCGATGGCCGGCTATCTGACCATGTTCACCTCGACCGATTTCTCGGCGCAGGTGAAGGGGCTGGACCTGCCGGTCAGCGTCATCGCTGGCGAGTATGACGTGCCGCCTTACCGGCCCGATGCGCAGCTTCAGACGCTGGGTCCGCTCTATCCCAAGCTTACCGTCACGGCAAACCGCGAAGCCGGCCATTACTCGATGCTGGAAACGCCGGTGCTGTTCGCCGCGCTGGTCGAGAAGGCGCTACAGGCCTAGATAAGCCTGCCGGACGCGGTCGTCGGCCAGCAGGTCGGCGCCGGTGCCGGCCATCGCCGCCACGCCGTTTTCCAGCAGCACGGCGTGGTGCGCGATCTTCAGGGAATGGACGACGTTCTGTTCGACCAGCAGCACCGTCATGCCGTCGCGGTGCAGCCCTTCGATGATGGCGAACATCTCTTTCACCACGGCGGGGGCCAGGCCCAGCGACGGCTCGTCGAACATGATCAGGCGCGGCAGACCCATCAGGCAGCGTCCGATCGCCAGCATCTGCTGCTCGCCGCCCGACAGGGTTCCGGCGCGCTGAGCCTTGCGCTCGGCCAAGCGCGGGAACAGGGCGAAGACCTTTTCCAGGCTCTGTTTGGCCGCTTTGCGGGCGCGCGGCAAAGCGGCGCCGAGTTCGAGATTGTCGAGCACCGGCAGGCTGGGGAAGATCTGGCGCCCCTCCGCCACCTGGCCGAGCCCGAGATCGCAGATGCGATGTGGCGCCCAGCCGGTAATGTCCGTGCCGTCGAAGCGGATGCGCCCGCCCTGGGCGGGAACCATGCCGGCGCAAGCGCGGATCAGCGAGGTCTTGCCGGCGCCGTTGCCGCCCACCACCGAGGTGATGGTGCCGGCGGCGACCGAGAGGCTCACCCCGTTCAGGGCGCGGGAATCGCCGTAGGCCAGATCGAGATTTTCGACGTCCAGCATCAGTCCTCACCGCCCAGATAGCATTCCAGCACGCGCGGGTCCTTGACCACGTCGGCGGGCAATCCCGCGCACAGGAAGCGGCCGGAATTGATCACCACCACCCGGTGCGACAGGGCCATCACCGCGCGCATCACATGCTCGACCAGCAGGATCGACAAGCCGGTCTCCCGATTGAGGCGGCGGAAGATCGCCACCATCTGGTCGGTCTCGTTGGGGCGCAGCCCGGCCATCACCTCGTCGAGCAGCAGCAGGCGTGGGCGGGTCGCCAAGGCGCGGGCGACCTCCAGGCATTTGCGCTCGGGCAGGGTCAGGGTGCCGGCCTTCTGCGCGGCTTTCGCATCGAGCCCGACCAGCGCCAGCACTTCGGCAGCGCGCGTCCGGGCGGCGTGCATCTTCTTTTCGGCGTGCAGGGCGCCGATCAGCACATTCTCGGCGACGGTCAGATGCGGGAAGGGGCGGACGATCTGGAAGGTGCGCCCGATGCCGGCGGCGCAGGTCTGGTGGGGCTTCAGCCCGACCAGATCGCGACCGGACAGGCGGATGGTGCCGCGGTCGGGCGGGAATACCCCGGCGATCATGTTGAACAAGGTGGTCTTGCCGGCGCCGTTGGGGCCGATCAGCCCGACGATCTCGCCTTCGCCGACGGTGAAGCCGATATCCTCATTGGCCTTGAGGCCGCGGAAGCTCTTGGTGACGCCCTGCAGTTCGAGAAGCGTATTCATGGCAGACGCTTCCGGATCGCCGGCCAAATCCCGTCCGGCAGGAATTTGACGATCAGCAACAGGCAGACGCCATAGCAGAACGGCTTGATGCCCGCGCTCTGCCAGCCTAAGCCGTCGGTCACGGCGGTGATGGCCTCGCCCAGCGGCGTCAGCAGGATGGCGCCGAGGATCGGGCCGAACAAGGTGCCCAGGCCGCCGATGATCGGGGCCAGGATGATCTCGATCGAATAGCCGAGGCCGAACCATTGGTCGGGGAACAGCGCATTGTAGAAGAAGGCGGTGAACACCCCGCCCGCCGCGGTCAGTGCCGCCGACAAAGCGATGGCCGCCAGCTTGACCCTGAGCAAGTTCACGCCCAGCGATTCGGCCGCCGCAGGGTCTTCGCGCAGCGCCTGCCAGCGATAGCCGAGCGGACTGGCCATCAGCGCGCGGCAGGCCAGGAACAGGGCGGCCGCCATGGCCAGGATGACGTAATAGAACATGCGCGGATCACCGCGCAGATGGATGAGGTCGACGCCCGTGCGCGCCTCGACCGGCAGGAACAGGCCGCCGGTGCCGCCCAGCGCCGACAGATGCTGGAAGGTCAGGCGGGCGATCTCGGCGAAGGCGATGGTCAGCAGGGTGAAATGCACGCCTTTGACCGCGAAGCGGAAGCTGAGAAAGCCGATCGCCGACCCGACCAGCGCGGCGGCCGCCATGGCCGGGAACACGCCGAGGATCGGCGGGATGCCCCAGAACAGCGACAGAGCCGCCGAGACATAAGCGCCCAATCCGACATAAAGCGCATGGCCGAGCGACAGCTGCCCGGCGAAGCCCATCATGATGTTCCAGGCCTGGCCGAGATAGGCGAAGGTCAGCAGCGTGGTCAGCAGCGACAGCAGATACGGGCCGGAGGCGAGGGGCGCCAGCAGGAACAGCCCGATCAGGACGAAGAGCGCAGTCCGCTTCACGACCGCTCTCCCAGCAGTCCTTGCGGACGCAGCAGCAGGATCAGCACCAGCAAGGCGAAGCTGAACATGCTCTTCAGCGACGGCTGCAGCAGCGTGCCGGCCAGGGCTTCCGACACGCCGATCAGCACGCCGCCGGCCAGGGCGCCGGTCATGCTGCCCAAGCCGCCGACGATGACGATGACGAAGGACAGCAGGGTCAACTCCGGCCCCAGGCGCGGAATGGCGTCGTTCAGCAGCGCCATCAACACGCCGGCGGCGCCGAGCGATGCGGTGCCGATGCCGAAGGTGACGGCGTAGAGCTTGCCGATATCGAGCCCGATCACCTGCGCGCCGGTGCGGTTATCGGCGGCGGCGCGGATCGCCTTGCCGGTCAGCGTGAAGCGGAAGAAAGCCAGCAGCAGCCCGGTCAGCGTCAAAGCGGCGCCGGCGGCCAACAGCCGCACCTTGTCGATCAGGAACGTGCCGATCTCATAGGAATCGAAGGCGTAATCGACCTGGATGCCGCGCGCCTCGGGCCCGAACACCAGCAGCGCGCCATTGGTGAGAATGAGCGCGACGCTGATCAGCAGGATGAACTGCATGTAATCGGGCCGGCTGACGAAGGGCTGGATCAGCCCGCGCTGCAGCAGATAGCCGGCGCCGAAGAAGATCGCGGCGATGGGAATCAGCGACAGCAGCGGATCGAGGCCGAGATAGCGCGCCGCCGCCCAGGCGGCATACATCGCCACCACCGACATTTCGCCATGGGCGAAATTGACGATGCGCATGACGCCGAAAATGACCGACAGGCCGAGCGCCAGCAGCCCGTAGATCAGCCCCGTCAGCAGGCCGGTGACGACTTGGTCGAGGATCAACGCTTCTGCCAGCCGGGCATCGGCAGGACCGGGGTCATTTCGGCATTCTCGTTGGGCAGCACGACCACGGGGCGGGAATCGCGGTTCTGGATCGCGGCCGAATGGATGTTGTTGTTCTGGCCCTTGCCGTCGAAGGCGATCGGACCGCCGATCATCACATGCTCGGACAAATTGGTCATCGGCAGGGCTTCGAGCAGTCCCTTCGACGCGGTCGAGCCGGCGCGCCTGGCGGCGTCGGCGGCGATCAGGATGGCCTCGAAGGTGAAGCCGACATTCATCTCGAACAGGGCGTCGGGGAACTGCTTGCCGAAGGCGGCCAGCAGGGTCTTCGACAAAGGCGCGCGCGGATTGATCCAAGGCAGGTTGGTGATGGCGTAATCGCCGAACTTGCCCAGGGTCTTGTAGAATTGCGCCTCATACATGCCGGGGCTGCCGGGCGAGATGATGGCTTTGGGCTCGAAGCGCTGCTTGACCATTTCGCGGATCAGCTTGATGGCGTCCTCGCCATGGGAAATCATCAGCACCAGATCGGCGCCGGACGCCTTGGCGCGGCCGATCTCGACCGCGTAATCGCGCGCGGCGCCGTCATAGGCGATGGTCTCGCCGATGGCGAAGGGCAGCTCGAGCCCCGGCGCCAGCTTGCCGATCGCGCCGGCCATGGCCTGGCCGAACGTGTCGTTATTGTGCAGGAAGGCGGCCTTCTCGACCTTCAGGCCGGTGACGCTCAGCAGATCCTTGATCAGGCTCAGCCCGTCGGTGGTCAGGCGCCCGGCGGTCGGGAAATTGCGGAACACCGTGCGGAAGCCCTGCTCGGTGATGTTGGGTGCCGCGGCGATATTGATGATCAGCGGCACGCCGCGCTGCTCGCAGACCTGGGCCACCGCCATGGTGTGGGCGGAATCGAAGGCGCCGACCAGCACCTGGGCGCCGTCGGCGATCAGCTTTTCGGCGCGGGTGCGGGCGGTGTCGATGTTGGTTTCGGTGTCGGCGACGGTCAGCTCGATCGGCAGGCCGAGCTGCGCCAGCACGCCGGTGCTGACGTCGGCGCCGCGCTTGCAGCTCTGCCCCTCGCGGGCCAGGGCGCCGGACAGCGGCAGCAGCAGGCCGACCTTCAAGGGTGCCGCGGCCGACAGGCGCAGGGCGGGAGCGAAGACAGCGGCGGTTGCGCCGGCAACCATCTGGCGGCGGCTGATCTTCGGACCCATTTCTCGATTTCCCTGTGCTGATTGCGATCTTTACAGCTTAAGGGGTGGACGGCCCGACGACAATCTGCGAGATGGCGCCGAACAGCGACTGGCCCTGGGCGTCCTTCATCTCGATATGGACCCGGTCGCCCGGCGCCAGGAACGGGGTCTTCGGCTTGCCCTCGCGGATGGTTTCCACCGTGCGGATCTCGGCCAGGCAGGAATAGCCCAGGCCGCCCTGCGAGACCGGCTTGCCCGGTCCGCCGTCGGCGTCGCGGTTCGACACGGTGCCCGAGCCGATGATGGTGCCGGCCGACAGCGGACGGGTCCTGGCGGCATGGGCGATCAGGGTCGGGAAGTCGAAGGTCATGTCGACGCCCGCATCGGGCTTGCCGAACAATTCGCCGTTCAGATGGGTCAGCAGCGGCAAATGCAGCTTGCCGCCGTCCCAGGCGTCGCCGAGAGAGTCCGGCGTCACCGCCACCGGCGAGAAGGCCGAGGAGGGCTTGGACTGGAAGAAGCCGAAACCTTTGGCCAGCTCGTTGGGGATCAGGCCGCGCAAGGAGACGTCATTGACCAGCATCACCAGCAGGATGGCGTCGCGGGCTTCGTCGATGGAACAGCCCTGGCGCACGGCGCCGGTGATCACCGCGACTTCGGATTCGAAATCGCCGCCCCAGGCCGGGTCGTCGATGCGGATCGGATCATGCGGGGCGAGGAAGCTGTCCGAGCCGCCCTGATACATCAGCGGATCGGTCCAGAACGAGGGCGGCATCTCGGCGCCGCGCGCCTGGCGCACCAACGCGACATGGTTCACATAGGCCGAGCCGTCCGCCCATTGGTAGGCGCGCGGCAGCGGCGCGGCGCAGGCGGCCGGATCGAATGGATGGGTGTTCACCGCGCCCGCTTCCAGGCGCGTGGCCAGTTCGAGCAGGGACGGCTCGATATGGGCCCAATCGTCCAGCGCGGCCTGCAGGGTGGGCGCCACCTCGTCGGCCAGCACGGCGCGTGTCAGGTCCTCCGAGACGACCAGCAAGCGGCCGTCCCGTCCATTCTTCAAAGAAGCTAATTTCACGATGCGGCGTCCGTCTTCGGTTTCCAGCTGTCGACATAACCCGCCCACTCCACGCCTTGTGCCGCCGGGGCGATGTCGAGCGGGTCGCGGGTGTCCACCATGACGGCATATTCGTCCGTGGCGGGCTTGGGCTGCACCAGCATACGCGACAACGCCTTGGGATGGGGCCCATGGGTGAAGCCGGCCGGATGCAGGGTCATCATGCCTGCATGAATGTTGTCGCGCGAGAAGAAGTCGCCGGCGTGATAGAAAAGCACTTCGTCGTAATCGTCGTTATTGTGGAAGAACGGCACCTTCAGGGCGCCCGGATCGGTCTCGAACGGGCGCGGGGCGAAGGTGCAGACGACGAAGCGCGGGGCCACGAAGGTGGTGTGCGCCGAGGGCGGCACATGGAAGCGGTGGCTCATCAGCGGACGGATCGCCGAGACATTGATGCGGCACGGCGCCAGGTCACCATGCCAGCCCACCGCATCCAACGGATTGAACGGGAAGGTCGCCACCGAGACGCGGCGGCGCGACTTGATGCGCACGGCGGTTTCGCGCTCTTCCGACTGCTGGTCGAGGAAGGCCTCGTCGATTTCCGGCACGTCGAGCATGGCCGGATCGAAGATGGCATGATTGCCGACCAGGCCCTTTTCCGGCAGCGAGAATCCGGCGCCGGTCGCCTCGATCATCAGCACCTTCAACGCCGCTTCCGGCTCCAGGCGCCACATGGTGCCGCGCGGCAGCACCACATAATCGCCGGTCGTCACGGTCATGTGGCCGAAATCGCAGAACAGGCCGGCGCGGCCGTCATGGATGAACAGGATCTGGTCGCCGTCGCCATTGCGGGCCAAGGCCGGCATGGGGCGCGACAGGTTCCACAGCCGCATTTCGACATGGGCGTTGGACAGGATCACCGGCGCGTCCCACGGACAGTCGGGCGCCTCGTTGATCTTGACCAGATCGAAGGCATGCGGCGCCAGCGGGCCCTGGAAATCGACCCAAGCAGTCGGCGGATGGCGGTGATGGAAGAAGGCGGCCGGGCCGAAGAATCCCTCCTTCGACATTTCGCGCTCATAGGTGCCGGCGGGCATGTCGGCATGGGCCTGGCGCGAGGCGGTGCCCCGCACCAGGGGGAAGGAGATCGGGCGGCGCGACGACATCGCCTCAGGCCTTCAGCACGCCGCGGCGGATCTGGTCGAGTTCCAGGCTCTCGAACAGCGCCTTGAAATTGCCTTCGCCGAAGCCATCATTGCCCTTGCGCTGGATGAATTCGAAGAAGATCGGGCCCAGCACGTTCTTCGAGAAGATCTGCAGCAGCAGGCCCTGGCCCTCGGTCGGGGCGCCGTCGATCAGGATGCGGCGCTTGCGCATTTCCTCGACCGGCTCGCCATGGCCGGGCAGGCGCTTGTCGATCAGGTCGAAATAGGTGTCGATGGTGTCCTGCAGACCGACACCGTTGGCGGTCAGCTGGTCGACGGTCTTGTAGAGGTTCGAGCTGCCCAGGGCGATGTGCTGGATGCCTTCGCCATTATAGGCCTGCAGGAATTCCTCGATCTGGTCGAGCTTGCCGTCATTGCCCTTCGATTCGTTCAGCGGGATGCGGATCTTGCCGCACGGGCTGGTCATCGCCTTCGAGAACAGGCCGGTGACCTTGCCCTCGATGTCGAAATAGCGGATCTCGCGGAAATTGAAGAGCTTCTCGTAGAACTCGGCCCAATGCGCCATCCGGCCCTTGAACACATTGTGGGTCAGGTGGTCGAGATAGGTCAGGCCGGTCGAGGCCTTGGCGACGCGGTCCTGCCAGTCGGGATGGAAGACGAAATCGACGTCATAGATGGTCTTGTCGCCATAGCGGTCGACCAGATAGAGGCGCGAGCCGCCGATGCCTTCGATGGCGGGAATGGCCAGCTCCATCGGGCGGGCTTCCTCGAGGATCGGCTTGGCGCCGAGCGACTTGGCGCGCTCGAAGGCGAAAGCGGCATCCTTGACGCGGAAGGCCATGGCGCAGGCGCTGGGGCCGTGGATGCGCGCGAAAGCCTGGGCGAAGCTGTCGGGCTCGGCATTGATGATGAAATGGATGTCGCCCTGCTTGTGCAGGGTCACGTCCTTCGAGCGGTGGCGGGCCACTTCGGGAAAGCCCATGCGCTCGAACGTGTCGCGCAGCAGCTGCGGATCGGGCGCCGCATATTCGACGAATTCGAAGCCGTCGGTACCCATCGGATTTTCGAAACCGAGAGGGGAGTTGGGGGCTTGGGTCATGGACGCGATCTCCGAAAAATGGTGTGCTTTGATTAAGAATGATAATAGTTGCAAGTGAAACTAAACTCAAGGGCGGCAATGGACCTTCTCGACCTCGAACATTTCCTTCCCTATCGCCTGTCCGTGCTGACCAACCATGTCAGCCGCGGCTTCGCCCGGCTGTATGAGGAGCGCTTCGACCTCAAACTGCCGGAATGGCGGGTGATGGCGGTACTCGGCCGCCGCCCCGGCATCACCGCGCGCGAAGTGTCGGAACTGACGGCGATGGACAAGGTGGCGATCTCGCGCGCGGTCGCCCGCCTCATGCAGATGGGGAGGGTTGCGGCGGAAACCGACAGCGCCGACGGCCGCCGCCAGAAATTGTCGCTCAGCGAGGCGGGCGAGGACATCTACCGGCAGATCATTCCCCTTGCCAAGCGCATCGAAGGCGCGCTGGTGGCCGGCATCGAAGCCGACGACATGGCCGTTCTCGACAAATTGCTGATCCACCTGACCGCGGCGGCCGAGCGCATCGATCACGATTGAGGCGCACTACCAGGGCGTGTATGTTTCATTTGTCATGAGCATCGCGGGGAGTGCGGCAATCATGAGCGTCACGACAGCCCAGATGATCACGCTTCTCGAATATGTTCTGTTCGAGACGCCGGCGGAAGCCGCCGCCAATGCGCCTTACTGGCTCGGTCTCCAGTCCGCGGATTCGACGGTGCCGACCTTCGCCCCCATCCTGGGCGCCTCGCTCGAAGCGCAGGTGCCCGAGCAGGTGATCCGTTTTTACGAAGCGGCGCTCGGGCGCGATCCCGGAGCGGCCGAGTTGGTCTATTACACGGCCATCGCCGAGAACGGCATCGACCCCTCCTTGCTGCGCGGCAAGGGGATCGCCGCGGTGCCGGCGGCGGCCTGGAACCAGATCGCCGCCGATTTCGCCAATTCGCCGGAATTCACCGCCGACCTCTCCGGCCAGGATGCGGTCATCGTGCTGTATCAGAACATCCTGGCCCGCACCCCCTCGGCGGCGGAAGCGGCCTATTACCATCAGGAGATCGCCGCCGGCGCGAGCAACGCCCAGCTGCTGCAGGAATTCGTCGATTCACCGGAATTCCAAAGCAATGTCGGAAGCGGCCATCTCGGCACGGTCCTGACGAATTACGGCGAAAACAACGCCGTGGGGCCCGCGATCTTCACCGGTCCCGTCACGTATTATGAGCCGCTGCCCCAGAACTGGCCGCAGGCCGGCCCCTGGTACAATGTCGCCCCCGCGCTGGGCGTATCGTGGGTGGGCCAGACATACCTGCTGACCGACACGGCGCGTCTGGTCGTGGATGCTCCGACAATTTTCGGCGCTTCGGTCAAGACCTCCACCGACGCCATCCTCGCCCTCGAATCGGGCATCGGCGCCCATCATGTCGCCTCGGGCATCTATGACGGCAATACCTTCATCGTCGAAAGCCAGACCGGCGTGCCCGGTCCCAGCGACACGACGATCATCGGGCTCATCGGCGTCCATACATTCTACAGCCCGGGCCCCGGCACGCTGGTCGTGTCCGCCTGACGGTGACACCCCTCGCAATCGCGCACCGGGCCGTGCGGCAGGCCGGCCCGGCTCCTTTCGGCATGGCAGTCGCGGCAGAAGGCGTGGAAGCGCGGCTCGACCGACAGCTTTATGGCGGGATCATCCATTCGGTGGCAGGCGACGCAGGGGATCGTCTGCGTCATCCCCACCACCTTGTGATGGCAGGACAGGCAGGTCTGCTGGTCATGCTTTTCGTGCGGGAAGACCAGGGGCAAACGGGTCTCATGCGCCGCCAGCACCGTGCGCGACGGTCCCGCCGCCAGCGGAATCGTCAGCGCCGCCAATCCCAGCAACGCCACTATGGCGGCCAGCAGGCGCGACATTCAGGAGTCCTTCGGTGCGGGGCGGAGCAGCCCGGCGATGGCCGCCGCCCCGATCGCCGCGCAGACGACCTGCTTCCACACAGTGTCGGCCACCAGGCCGGCGCCGGCCACATGCACCAGGGTGGCGGGCAGCAGCAGGGACGACAGGATGACATGCTGGGCGCGGAAGCCGAATTTCGTGCGGGCCAATCCCTGGCGGGCATCGTGCCGGCTGGTCATGGCCAGGATCGCCAGCAGCACGAGGGCGAGCAGCCCGGCCAGCATGTAGACCGGCGCGGCCGGCGACAGATAGCGCAAGCTTGCCGGCTCGATCAGCGGATAGAGAAAACCATGCAGCAAAGCCAGCAGCAGCGCGCAATCGGCGACGGCGCGATGGCGGGCCAGCGACAGGGCGCCGCCCGGCATCAGCCGGCGCACCCGCAGCGGAAACAGGAACAGATGCAGGAAAGCCAGCAGCGCGCCATAGCCGGGCAGGGTCAGCAGCAGCACCGTCAATCCGGTCCAGGCGGCCAGCGGGGGCAGAACGGCCAGCAGCAGAAGCAGCACGGCGGCGAGGCCGAGCAGGCGGAGGGTCTGGCGCGGGGTCTGTTTCAGCTGGCGGCTTGCCGGACGGCAACCCCGGCCTGGCGCGCCGCCATCAGTCCGGTCAGCCAGCGGCGGAAGGCGGCCACGGCGGGATCGCCCCACAGATCGCGGTGCGCCACCAGCATATAGGGCTTGGCGGGGGCGGCCGGCAGCGGGATGTCGATCACCTTCAGCTGTCCCTGGCTGATATAGGGCTCGGCGATCAGCTCGTTGGACAAAGCGATGCCCTGGCCGGCCTTGGCGGCTTCGAGGGCGAAATAGGTGTTCCAGGCATTGGGGCCCGACGGTTCGATGCGCTCCTCGATGCCGTGATCGGCCAGCCAGGCGTTCCAGCAATCATCCTCGGTCTGGATCAGTCGGCAGCGCCGCAATTCCGAAAGGTTGCGCGGCCGCTTGTTGCGCTCGAGCCAGGCCGGGCTGGCCAGCACATGGATGGCCGGGCGGCACAGCTCGACCTGGCAGACTTCCGAGGCCGGCGAGATGCCGAAGCGGATCTGCACGTCGGCCTGGTTCTCGGAGAAATCCGGATCTTCCTCGGACGGACGTAAAGACACTTCGACGCCGGGATAAAGCCGCTGAAAATCGGCCAGGCGCGGGGTCAGGATATGGGCGGCGAAGCCCGAGCGGCTCCAGATCGACAGCGAGCCGGCGCGATGGCCGCGATGCAGGTCGCTGGTCGCCGTATTGATCTCGAGCAGCGCCCGGCGGACCGCGGCGGCATAGCGCTCGCCGGCGGCGGTCAGCACCACGCCAGTCCGGGTGGTGCGCACCAATTGGGTCTGCACCGCCAATTGCAGCGATTTCAGATGCCGGCTCACCGCCGTATGGTCGATGCACAGCTCCTCGGCCGCGCTGCGGATGCTCGTGTGGCGTGACACGACTTCGAAAACCCGGAGCGGCAGGAGAGGAGGCAGTTTCATAGCTTCGACCTCTGTCGGCGTTATGAAGGGGAGTGCTTAAATTTTGCGCATAAGTGTGATCTCACAGAAAACGCACAATTTTTAGGCTTATACCGAGCGTAACGCAACGGTAATTTTTCCAGACAGGCCAAGGATTTCGCGGCAAGGCGGTGACTTTTACGCACCAGGTGGGGCCGTCTTGACGCCTTCCGCACCCTGCTGCGATGCCAGCATCATGACATTTCCGGATTGGCAGGAGGGATGAGAGATGAGCAAGCGGAGGGTGCAAAGCTTCGTATTCGGCCTGGCGGTCGCCTTGTCGGCCGCCGCCGCGCCGCTGGCGCCGGCGGGTGCGGTGGACCCCGAAATCAGCGACGTGGCGACTCTGCCGCCGAACGGTCCGCACCGCTTCTTCGTCAATGGCTTCCGCGACGCCGCGTTCAACATCTTCGACGCGGACAGCGGCAAGATGGAAGGCAGCATCCCGGCCGGCTATGTGTCGAACCTCGCCATCGCGCCCGACAACAGCCAGTTCTACGTCTCCGAGACCTATTGGCATCATGGCGCGCGCGGCCAGCGCGACGACATCGTCTCGGTCTATGACGCCAAAACCTTGAATCTGCTCAAGGAAATCCCGCTTCCGGGCCGTGCTTTGGCCAGCAAGCTGCAGAATTTCGACATCAGCGCCGACGGGTCGAAGGCTTATGTCTACATCATGCATCCCGCCGCTTCGGTGGTGTGGGTCGATCTCAAGAAACAGGAAGTCGGCGGCACCGTCGAAGTGCCCGGCTGCGCGCTGGTCTTCCCCTGGGGCGCCGATGGCTTCTCGTCGCTGTGCGGCGACGGATCGCTGGCCAGCGTGACCATTCCCGCCTCGGGGCCGGCCAAGGTGACCCACACCAAGCCCTTCTTCGACGCCAACAAGGACCCGATCTACGAAACCAGCTTCGTCGACCGCAACACCGGCAAGGCGGTGTTCCTGTCTTATAGCGGTCTGGTTTACCAGGCCAAGCTGGGGGCGGAAACAACGGTCGAAAAGCCCTGGTCGATCGAGGAGGCCGCCGGCTACAAGCCGGCCGGAACCGGCGTGCAGGAACTGGCCTGGCGCCCGGGCGGCTGGCAGCTGGCCGCCTATCACAAGGCCAGCGGCAAGCTGTTCGTGCTGATGCATATCGGCCCCTACTGGACCCACAAATGGGGCGGGACCGAGGTCTGGGTGCTGGATACCAACACCAAGAAGCTGGTTTCGCGCTTCCCGCTGCAGCCGGTGCCGTCTTCCGGCCTCGGCAATGACCGGGTGCCCTATTACGCCAATATGGGCGTCTCGCAGGACGAGCATCCGCTGATCTATCTGCTCAGCGGCGAAGGCAACGACGTGGTGATGGACGCCGCCACCGGCGAGATCAAACGCAAGATCGAATTCGCCGGCGGCGAGATGATCTGGGTTCCGGGCTATTGAGGAGGCATCCATGAGCGAGATCTCCTTTGCCATCCGCGTCCTGGTCGGGCTGGTCTTCCTGACCGCCGCCTGGGGCAAGTCGCGCCACCGCCTGGAATTCCAGGGCGTGGTCGCCAATTACCGGCTGCTGCCCGATGCGCTGGTCGTGCCCTTCGCCTCGGCCTTGCCGCCGATCGAAGCGGTGATCGGCCTGCTGCTGCCGATCGGCATCTTCTCGCCCTGGAGCGAAACGGCGGCGGCGGTGCTGCTGACCCTGTTCGCCGGGGCGATGGCGGTCAATATCCGGCGCGGCCGCACCGACATCGATTGCGGCTGTTTCCAGAGCGCCCTGAAACAGACGCTCGGCTGGACCCTGGTGGCGCGCAATGCCGGGCTGGTTCTGCTGCTGGGCGTGGCCGTGCTGCCGGCGCCGCGAGTGCCGGCGTGGGCACTGGCCGAAGGGCTGCTGGCCGGCGGCGCGGCGTTCGTTCTTCTGCAAAGTCTCAATGTTTTGTGGAGCGTGCGGCCGGCCTGGCGCCAGGCCCACGCTCATCACGGGGGAGCAGGCAAATGACGATGATGATGATTTCCCAGGGATTGCTGTGGGGGGTGGTGGTTCTGCTCTCGCTGACCGTGCTGGCGCTGGCCCGCCAGATCGGCGTGCTGCATGAGCGGGTCGCCCCCGCCGGCGCGCTGATCAACGGTGCCGGGCCGGGGGTCGGAGAGCAGGCGCCGCGCCTCGAGGTGCACGCCATTGGGGGCAATGCCGTCACCGTCGGGGCGCGGCTTGCCACGGGACGCGCCATGCTGATGCTGTTCGTCTCGCAGACCTGCCCGATCTGCAAGAAGCTGATCCCGATCGCCCAGGATTTCGCCCGCAGTGAACGGCTCGACGTGCTGTTCGTCGGCGACGCCGACATCGTCGAACAGCAGAAGCTGATCACCCAGTTCGGCATCGACGAGCATTGCTTCGTCAACGGCCCGGAGGTCGGCATGGCCTTCCGCGTCGACAAGCTGCCCTATGCGGTGCTGCTCGACGATGAGGGGGTGATCTCGGCCAAGGGGCTGGTCAACAGCCGCGAGCATTTCGAGAGCCTGATCATCGCCAAGGAGACCGGCTACGCCACCATCCAATCCTATCTCAAAGCCCAGTCGGAGGCCGCGGAATGAAGTCCCCATTCGATAAGATGAGCGAGCGGGTCACCCGCAAGCTGGCTTCCTATTCCTCGCGCCGGTCGTTCCTGTCGCGCTTCGGCACGGCGATCGTCGCGGCTCCGGCGGCCTTCCCGCTGCTGCCGGTGGCGCGCGCCAAGGCGGCCGAACCCCAAGGGACGCCACAGACCGATTTCGAGCGCTATTCCCAGGACAGCGACCCGACCAAATGCTCCTATTGGAAATATTGCGCCTCGGACGGCGTGCTGTGTTCCTGCTGCGGCGGCGGATCGCATACCTGCCCGCCGGGGGCGGAACCGTCGCCGATTTCGTGGATCGGCACCTGCGTCAATCCGAAGGACGGCAAGTCCTATGTGATCGCCTATCGCGATTGCTGCGGCAAGCCGGTCTGTTCGGCGGGCAAATCCTGCTGGTGCGACGGCGCCGACCGCGAATTGCCGACCTACCGCGCCCAGCTCAACAACGACATCATCTGGTGCTTCGGCAACGCCTCGGCGACCTATCACTGCTCGACCGCCGCTTTGGTGGGGTTGGCCGGCTGATGCGGAAACCGGGTCTTCTGATAGCAGGCGCCTTGTTGGCCGGTTCGGCTTCGGCGCAGACACCCGACGGCGCTTTCGTGTTCAGCCAGAATTGCGCGATGTGCCACCAGAGCGGGGGAGCCGGCCTGCCCGGCCAGTTTCCCCGCCTGGCCGGCCGCGTCGGGCCGATCAGCGCCAAGCCGGCCGGCCGCGCTTATCTGGTCGATGTACTCACCTACGGCATGGTCGGGCAGGTCAGCGTCGACGGCCAGCCGATCATCGGCGTGATGCCGCCCTTCGCCAGCCTGCCCGACGAGCAGGTGGCGGCGGTGCTCGGCTATCTGCAAAGCCTGGGCGGCGCGCCCAAGGAAGCCTTCTCCGCCGCCGAGGTCACCGCCGGCCGCGCCAAGGACAAGAAGTCCGGCTCGGACGTGCTGGCCGAGCGCCAGTCTCTCGTCACGGCGGGAGTGGTCAAATGAAATCCGGCCTCGCCGCGCTCGCTTTGCTGCCGGTGATGGCCAGCGCCGACATGGCGCCGATCCCCGCCGCGCAGCAGGCCTATCTGCTCGGCTGCGGCGGCTGCCACGGGATCGACGGGGTGTCGAACTCGCAGATCGTGCCCGACCTCAAGGATCAGGTCGGCTGGTTTCTCAATCTGCCCGAGGGGCGGCGCTATCTGGCGCGGTTGCCCAATGTGGCCTTTTCCACCAATACCGACCAGGAACTGGCGGCGCTGCTGAACTACGCCGTCTTCACCCTGGGCGGATCATCGGTGCCGCAAGGGGCGAAGCCCTATACGGCGCGCGAAGTGGGTGAGCTCAGGAAGCAGCCGCTGACCGAGACCGCCCTGTTCCAGTACCGCAGCAAAATGGTCGAGACGCTGGTCGCCGATTACCGCGCCGCCCCGTCTCTGCGCCGCTATGGCGAGGACATGTACGGAAGCAAAAACCAATAAAGAACCAAGGGGAAGGGACGTCCGCGATGCACAAGGCTTGCAGGGGGAATTATGCAAAAACAACGCACCGCGAAGGCGACCCGGACGCTTCTCACCGCCACCACCGCGCTGATCGCGCTGGCCGCCCTGACCACCACATCAGCCGCGCTGGCCGACGCCGATAATCCGCCCGAGAAGGATGCCGGTCTCGAGAACATCATCGTCACCGCCAACAAGCGCGCGGAAAACATCCAGACCGTGCCGACCGCGGTTACCGCCATTTCCGCCGAGCAGCTGAAGGATTATGGCGTCACCAACGCGCTCGACATCGCCCAGTTCACCCCGGGCGTGCAGGTGATGGCGGTCAATTCCGGCACCACCAACTTCTTCTCGATCCGCGGCGCCACCGAGGACGATTTCGCCGAGCATGAGGAAAGCCCGGTCGCCGTCTATATCGACGGCGTCTATATGAGCACCGCCTCGGGAACCTCGTCGCTGCTGTTCGATACCGAGCGCGTCGAAGTGCTGCGCGGGCCGCAGGGCACCCTGTTCGGCCGCAACGCGACGGCGGGCGCCGTGCAATATATCTCGAAGGCGCCGACCGACACGCCGGACGGCTATATCGAGACCTCCTACGGCAATTACAATTCGAACCATACGGAAGGCGCGTTCAGCGACGCCATCACCAAGGATCTGTCGTTCCGCATCTCGCTGGCCAACGATTACATGGACCCTTGGCAGCACAACGCCTTCTATGGCGGGCGCTACGATTCGGGGAACAGCAACTCGCATGCCGGCCGCGTGCAGTTCCTCTACAAGCCGACCGAGGATTTCGACGCCACGCTGAACCTGCATGGCTCGAACCTCAATGTGCGCGCCGGCCTCTACAAATACGGCAACGTCACCACCGATCCGAACAATCACGGTCTGACCGTCTTCGCCGGGCCGAACAATGGCGACAATCTGGCGGACGCGCTGGGCTATTGCCAGAATTGCCAATATCCGTCCGGCTCGAACTATTACACCAGCGCCGCCGAAGTGCTCGGCCATAACCGCACCGACATGGTCGGCGCCACCGGCACCGTGCATTACCGCTTGGACGGCCTGACCCTGACCTCGATCTCGGACATCACGCACTACACCAAGAACTACACCGAGGATTCGGAATCCTCGCCCTATCCGTCCCAGCAATTCTGGACCGGGGTCAACACCCAGCAATATTCCCAGGAACTGCATATCGAGAATGACAGCGACGAGCGTCTGCGCTGGGTCGCCGGCTTCTATTACCTGCAGATGGATGGGCGCTTCGAGCAGGGCTCCGGCTCGGCGTCGGGCACCGACATTCCCAATGCCGGGCCGAACGGCATCGGCATGGAGGATCTTTATACCGGCGGCGCCTATGCGCCGGGCACCTGCCCCAGCCAATATCTGTGCGAAGGTACCGACGAGCGCTATTCGATCGATACCAAAAGCTGGTCGGAATTCGCCCAGGCCGAATTCGACATCACCAAGGATCTGACCCTGACCGCCGGCGGGCGCTGGGCGACCGACACGCGCACCCTGAACTACAAGGTGTGGGGCTCGGACTCGCCCTATAATTGGGGCGCCTATGTTCCCGGTCCGCCGCTGTTCTCGATCTCGCCCTCGGGCCAATCCTGCCTGGGCGGCCCCTGTCTCGACGGCAACGGCAATCCGTTGACGCTGAAGGGCAGCCCGAAACTGATGAAGAGCGACTGGTCGGGCAAGGTCGCGCTCAATTACAAGCTGACCGACGACATCATGCCCTATGTCAGCTGGAGCCGCGGCATCAAGGCGGGCGGGTTCAGCACGGTGTCCTCGCCGGCCCTGATCGCCGCCGGGGCGTACAAATATGGCGAAGAGAAAGTCTATGACTACGAAGCCGGCGTGAAGTCGGAATTCCTCGACCACCGCCTGCGCGTCAATGCCGACGTGTTCTATTACGACTATGTTGGCTATCAGGCCTTCAACACGCTGGAAACCGCCTATGGCCAGCAATCCTTCATTTCCAACAACAACGCCAAGATGCGCGGCGGCGAGCTGGAAATCTCGATGCGCCCGATTCCCGAAGTGGTCATCCACCAGGGCCTGGCCATCCTCGATGCCGATCTCGACGACATCGTCGCCCCCGACGGCACCCTGCGCAATGTGCATCCGGTGCAGGCGCCGCGCGCCAATTACACCGGCTCGATCGATTATACCTGGGCGGTGCCGGGCAGCCTGGGATCGGTCATGTTCGGCACCGATTATTCCTGGCGCGGCACCTATTATTACGACGTGCAGAACGATCCGGCCGCCCGGCAAGGCGCGTTCTGGCTGGTCAATCTGCACGCCGAATACACCACCGAGGATGGCCAGTGGAGCATCAAGGGCTATGGCAATAACGCCACCGGCACCAAATATCTGACCAACGTCATCGCCGGCGCGCCGTTCTATCAAGGCGTCTGGGGCTCGCCGGCGCTGTATGGCGTGCGGCTGAGCTATCACCTGTGAGGAAAGCCGCCGCCGCCTTGCTGATGCTGGCCGCCGCCGCCGCCCAGGCGGGCGAGGCGGGGCGCAGGCCCTATCTGATGGGCTGCGTCGGCTGTCATGGCGAGGCGGGGGTGACGATTTCGCAGAAGGTGCCCGATCTCAAGGATCAGATCGGTTATTTCCTGCATCTGCCGGAAGGCCGCGCCTATCTGGTGCGGCTTCCCAATGTCGCCTTCGCCCCGATTTCCGACGGCGAATTGGCCGAGATGATGAACTATATGGTGTTCACCCTGGGCGGCTCATCGGCGCCCAGGGACGCCAAACCCTATACCGCCGCCGAGGTCGGAAAGCTGAGGAAACAGCCTCTGACCGAGGTGCCTTTGTTCCAGTACCGCTCCGAGATCGTCGAGCGCCTGATAGCGGACTATCAGGCGCCCGAAGCGATGCGGCTTTACGGACAGGGGCTGTACGGGCAGTAGTTACTGCGCCGCCGTCCAGCGGTTCATCCACCCCAGCGATTCGTCGTACCACTGCACGACGTTCTGCGGCTTCAGCACCCAATGGTTCTCGTCCGCGAAATAGAGGAACTTGCTGGGCACGCCCTTCCTCTGCAGCGCGGTGAAGGTGGCGATCGCCTCTTCCTGCGGAACGCGGTAGTCCTTGCCGCCTTCGACCACCAGGGTCGGAACCTTCCAATCGGCGACATGGTCGGCCGGGTTGAACTTGGTGTAGTCGGTGTTGGGCTCATAGGGCGTGCCGCCATTTTCCCATTCCGCGAACCACAATTCCTCGGTCGAATAGCCCATGAAGCGGGCGTCGAAGATGCCGTCATGATTGACCAGGCACTTCCAGGGCTGGTTCCAGTTGCCGGCGATCCAATTGATCATGAAGCCGCCATACGACCCGCCCAGGGCGCAGGCGCGGTTGCCGTCGAGGAATTTGTAGTGCGACAGGGCGTAATTCCAGCCCTTCTGCAGATCTTCCAGCGGACGATCGCCCCAATGGCGGCTGATCGCGTCGGTGAAGGCCTGGCCATAGCCGGTCGAGCCGTGGAAATCGACCATCACCACCGCATAGCCGGCGCCGGCGAAGGCTTCGGCGTTCCAGCGGTAATGGAACAGATTGCCGAACGAACCCTGCGGCCCGCCATGGATCAGGAAGGCGACCGGATAGCTCTTCGAGGCGTCGAAATTGGCCGGCTTGACGAGATAGCCATGCACGGTCTCGTCATTCCAGCCCTTGAAGCTGAATTGCTCGGCCGCACCCCAATCGACGTCCTTCAGCTGCTCGGCATTGACGTTGGTCAGGGCATGCGGATGGCCGCCCTTGAGATCGGCGGCGAAGATCTGCGCCGGGTGCGACAGATCGTCCTGCACATAGACCAGGCCCTTGGCCGAAACGTCGAACGCGCTGACATGGCCTTCGCCGGTGAGCGCCACCGGCTTGCCCGACTTCACATCGATCGAGAACAGCCTGGTCTGGCCGACATCCTCGGCGGTGACGTACAGGCTCTTGCTGTCCGCCGCCCATTTGATGGACCCCGCCGAACGATCCCAATCGGCGGCCAGCTCGCGCTCTTCGCCGGTCTTCTCGTCACGCAGCATGATGTGGAAGCGGTCGGCCTCGAAGCCGGGGCGCACCATGCGGCGATAGGCCGCCCATTTGCCGTCGGGCGAGAAGATCGGCGCCGCGTCCCAGGCCTTGTTGGACTCGGTCAGATTGACCGGCTTGGCGGAACCGTCAAGCTTCACGCCGTAATCGTCGAAATTGGTGGTCCAGGGCTCGTCATGGCCGGCGATCTTCACCGAATAGACCAGTTCCTTGCCGTCCGGCGTGATCGAAAAATCATCCTCGTCGCCGAAGGGCTTGTTCGGGGTGTCGCCATCGATTCCGGCCATCAGGTCGACCGGCTTGCCCAGCGCCTGGCCGCCCTCGGTCAAGGTCAGGGCGAACAGATGGTTGCGGGTGCCGTCGGCCCATGTGTCCCAATGGCGGATGAACAGGCGGTCATAGACCACGCCGCTGGCCTTGGTCGCCTTCTTGGCGGCCAGGCGCTGCCTGGTGCAATCCAGGTCGGCGCAATCGGCGAACACCGCCTGGCTGACCACGATGGTCTTGCCGTCGGGGGCGATCTTGAAGGCATCGACGTCGAACGGCATGTCGGTCACCTGGACCGCGGTCCCGCCCTGCAGATCGGTGCGGAACACCTGGGCGGTATCGTCCTTGCGGTTGCGCAGGAAATAGATGGCCTTGCCGTCGGGCGACCAGCGGGCGCTCCCGGCGCCTTCGTCGGACACGCCCAGGCGGCGCGGGCTTTCCTTGCCGGTGGCGTCGGCCAGCCACACCGAATGCTTCGACTTGTTGGACTCGTAATCGACGGTGCGCACGTCATAGAGCACCCAATGGCCGTCGGGCGACAGGCGCGGATCGGAGACGCGTTCCAGCGTCGCCATGTCATGGGCGGTGAAGGTGCGGGCCGACGCGGCCCCGCCCAGGCTCAACCCGGCCGCGCCAAACACGGCGAAGGTGGCGGCGGCGGAGACGAGGCGAAGAGTTTTACGCATGAAGAGGGAATCCCCTGATGGCTGATGCCCGAAGACGGCAAGGTGCCATCAATAACCCTGGGATTACGGCTCGGCAAGCGGCGGCCTTGCTGCGATAGCGAGCAGGTCTTGACGAAGCCTCGGCTCCTTCCCAGCATGTAGCCATGTCCGAATTACCCGAAGGCGGCCCCGAGCGCCGCGCCGCTTTGACCCAGCAGGTCGCCGACCGCACCGGCATCGACGAAGCGATGATCGAGCGGCTGGTGCGCGCTTTCTATGACCGCGTCAAACACGATCCCCTGCTGGCGCCGATCTTCACCGAAGCGGTCGAGGATTGGGAACACCACATCCAGACCCTGTGCCGCTTCTGGTCGTCGGTGACGCTGATGACCGGGCGCTATTCCGGCCGGCCGATGGCGGCCCATGCGCCGCTGCCGGTCGAGCGGGCGCATTTCCTGCGCTGGCTGGCTTTGTTCGAGGCGACCGCCCGCGAGCTCTGTCCGCCGGCCGCCGCCGATCTGTTCGTCGAGCGCGCCCGCACCATCGCCGAAAGCCTGCGGCAGGGTCTGTCGCTGCATCGGGGTAAGCAGATTTGATCCTGCCCCGCGCCGCTGTGCTGGTGATGCTGGCGGCGTTGCCCGCGGCGGCCGAGTGCGTGATGAGCGTGCGCATGGACGAGGACCCGCCTTATCTCACCACCTTGCCCGATGGCAAGCCGGGCGGGGTGAATGCCGATGTGACGCGCGAGGCGTTGCGCCGCATGGGGTGCAGGGCGGATTTCCGCACCATGCCCTTCTCCCGCGCCCTCAAGGAACTCGAGGATGGCGGGCTCGACATCCTGCCCAATGTGTTCAGCACGCCCGAGCGGCAAACCTTCGCGCTCTATTCGCGCACCCGCAGCCATGTGCCGAACCGCCTGTTCATCCGCGCCGCCGATCGGGGGCGCTGGGACATAACCAGGCTGGGCGATCTGCCGCGGCTCGGGGTCAGGCTGGGCCTCAAGGGCGGCGCGATGGCCAGCCCCGACTTCGCCGCCGTTTCGTCCGATCCGGCGTTTCAGGCCATCCTGACCCCGTCGCGCAGCCATGAGAGCTCGCTGCGCATGCTGCATGCCGGGCGGGTCGATGCGGTGATCCTCGACGAGCAGACCGCGCATTGGGAACTGGCCCGGCTCGGCTTTGCCGACTCCGTCATCGGGACGCAATTCGTCGCCGCCCCGGCGCCGGCCTATTTCGCCTTCAGTCGCGCCAAGGTCAGCGAAGAGCAGCGCGACGGCTTCGACGCGGCCATCGAGGCGATGCGCAAGGACGGCACGCTGACCCAAATCCTGACCGGCTACGGCCTCGATGCCGGCGCGGCGATCGATATTCTGGAGTGACAGAGACAATGAGCTTCCCCGCCAAACCGCACATCCTGGTCGCCACGCCCTGTTACGGCGGTCAGGTCACCAGCCTCTACACCATGTCGCTGCTGGGCCTGCAGCGCGCCTGCGCCGAGATCGGCGTCGGCCTGTCGTTCCGGCTGATCGGCGGCGACTCGCTGATCACGCGCGCTCGCAACCTGGCGGTGCAGCAATTTCTCGCCACACCGGAAGCGACGCATCTTCTGTTCATCGACGCCGACATCGGCTTCTCGCCCGAACAGGCTTTGGCCTTGCTGGCCGCCGACAAGGAAGTGTGCGGCGCGGTCTATCCCTTGAAGCGTCTGGATTGGGAACGCATCCGCGCCCAGGCCAAGGCCGGTATCCAGAATCTGGCGGCCAGCACGCTCAATTATGTGATGGACCTCAAGGACGGTGAAAAGCTTCCCCCGACGGGGGATTTCTTCCGCGTCAAATATCTCGGCACCGGCTTCCTGATGATCAAAAGAGAGGTGTTCGCCCGCCTGGCCGAGCATTACCCCGAAACCAAATTCAGCCAGGTCCATCTCGGCCTCAACATCGAAGCCGCCAAGGCGCCGGCGCATGCCTTCTTCGACTGCATGATCGACCCCGACAGCGGGGAATATCTCAGCGAGGACTACACCTTCTGCAAACGCTGGACGCAGATCGGCGGCGAGATCTGGGCATACACCCACAGCCGCCTGGCCCATGTCGGCACGATGATTTTCGAGGGTGACCTGGCGGGGACGTTTAAGGAACTGGGGTGATTGGGGAATGGACGTCTGCTCGGCCATGCCGACAGTGCGACCAGTAGTCGCTATGCCCACCTCCCGGCCGATTCCCTCAAGGCGGCGGCAGACCGTATCGCGGGGGGCATTGCCGAAGCGATGAAGGGTGGATAATGCGAGAAGGGACGTCGCTACCATCGAGGCGATCTGGCAGGTATGGCGGGAATCAATTATTTTGGAGCCATGCGGAAATCACGGCTGCCGACCATTGAAGATATCAAAGCCGACCTTGCTGCGAGCGAGCAGGACATCGCGGCTGGACGGGTTGTGTCCGGTCGGGTCGTCCTCGACCAGATTCAAGAGGCTCTGGACCGCTACGAAGCGGCAAAAAGCCACGAGGCAAATTCGCGCCGTGCGCCTCGTCGCTAATTCTTCCCTATACCCGAAGGAGTTGGGCTGCTGATGGCCGGAGAGATCATCCAGTACCAAACTGAGGATGGCACCACGATCGTGCGCCTTCAGGCGCGCGACGGGAATGTCTGGCTCAGCCAGGCCGACTTGGCCGAACTCTTCCAGACGTCGGTATCCAATATTAACAAGCATATCAAAGGTATAATCGCTGATGGCGAGCAGACCGAGGCAACTATTGAGGATTACTCAATAGTTCGATCCGAAGGCACGCGCATGGTCGAGCGGCAGGTGGCTCACTACAATCTGCCAATGATCATGGCCGTGGGATTCCGTGTCCGCTCGCCCCGAGGAAGCCAGTTCCGCCGCTGGGCGGCGGCTTCCCTGAGCGAGTATCTGGTCAAGGGTTTCGTCATGGACGACGCCCGGCTCAAGGACCCCGACGCCGACTATTTCGAAGAGCTGTTGGCGCGTATTCGCGACATTCGCGCTTCGGAAAAGCTGTTCTACAAAAAGGTGCTCGATATCTACGCCACCGCCGTGGACTACGATCCGAGGGCGGAGGCCAGTCATCAGTTTTTCCAGACGGTGCAGAACAAGATGCATCACGCCGCCCATGGTCAGACAGCGGCGGAAACCAAGATAGCCCGTGCTGACGCCTCCAAGCCAATGATGGGGATAACGAGCTGGTCTGGGGAGGCGCGTGGCCAACTCCCCACACGGGCCGATGCCCAGGTGGCGAAGAACTACTTGGAGCCGGAGGAAATGGAGACGCTCAACCGCATCACCGTCGCTTTCCTGGAGTTCGCCGAAGCCATGGCGAAGAATCGCAAGCCGATGCATATGGCCGACTGGATCGCCAAGCTGGACGATTTCTTGAAGCTAGGGGACCACCCACTTCTCGTCGGCGCGGGCAAGGTCCAGGCCAAGGTCGCCACGATGAAAGTCGATGCCGAATACGACGCTTGGCACGCCCGCGCCATCAATGCGCCCAGTGCCGTGGAACGGCATTTCGTGGAGGCCGTCGGAAAGGCAAAGGTAGTTGAGGTGGCGCGCAAAGGTGAGGGCAGCAAACAGTGACTTTCCGATCTTTCACGAACAAAGAGGGCAGGTCTTTGTGGTTGGCCTGCAATATGAGCCGCAAGGCTCACTAGACACCGCCAGGGCGAAATGCAGGATGAGCTGCTGCTGCGGATTTGCGGGCTTCCTGACACAACAAAACCGGTTCTCTTCCGTGATCGTCCATGAAACGGACTGGCTGTGGTGCGGCCAAATCCTGTCTGACCCCTTTTCGCGCTCTGAAGAAAATGCGTTGACGTCACGATCCCGCCCACCACACATGCAAGGCAGATTACTCCTGCATTTTGCGTGGAGCCGGCGAAACAATAGCAAACAAGGGAACAGAGCGGATGGCGGCTAATACGCAAGATCTCATCAACCTCGTATTTGAGATCGCCAACAAGCTCCGTGGTCCATACCGCCCGCCGCAATACCGTAAAGTCATGTTGCCGATGACAGTGCTGCGCCGGCTGGATTGTGTCTTGGAGCCGACCAAAGCCGAGGTCCTTGTCGAGTTTGCCAAGCTCAAGGCTCAGGGGCTGGAGGGTGATGCCCTTCACAAGGTGCTGGCGCGCAAAGCCAGCGGGGACCGGCAGCAGCCACTCTACAACATCAGCGATTTCACCTTTACCAAACTGTTGGGCGATCCGGACGGCATCGCGGCCAATTTGGTCTCCTACATCAGCGGCTTCTCCCAAAAGGCCCGCACCATTTTCGACATGTTTGGATTTGAGGCCGAAATCGAGAGGCTGGACAAGGCCAACCGCCTGTTTCTGATTGTCAAGGAATTCGCCAACGTCAACCTGCATCCAGACGAAGTCACCAACGTCCAGATGGGCTACGTCTTCGAGGAACTGGTGCGGCGGTTCAACGAACAGGCCAACGAGGAAGCTGGCGACCACTTCACGCCGCGCGAGGTAATCCGTCTGATGGCACATCTCGTCTACACCAATGACGAAGAGGTCTATAAGCCCAACATCGTCCGCACGATCTACGATCCCACCTGTGGCACCGGCGGCATGCTTTCGGTGTCGGAGGAATATATCCTTGAGCACAATCCGCAAGCCCACCTAGGGCTGTTCGGGCAGGAATACAGGGCTGTTCGGGCAGGAATACAACGAGGAGGCATACGCCATTTGTTGTTCTGATCTACTGATCAAGGATGAGCCTGTGGACAACATCGTCTTCGGCGATACGCTGGGCGATGGCGAGACCAGGGATGGCCACCCGGACCGCCGTTTCCATTACATGCTGGCGAACCCGCCGTTTGGAGTCGAATGGAAGCCGCAGCAAGATGTGGTCGAGAAGGAATACGCCACGTTGGGCTTCGACGGGCGCTTCGGCCCAGGCCTGCCGCGCATTAGTGACGGGGCCACCCTGTTCCTGCTGCACATGATGTCGAAAATGCAGCCCGCGCCGGAGGATGGTGGGGACGGCTCGAAGATCGCCATCGTTTTCAACGGCTCGCCCTTGTTCAACGGAGATCCCGGCCCCAGCGAAAGCAATATCCGCCGCTGGATCATCGAACGAGACATGTTGGACGCTATCATCGCTCTACCGGATCAGCTTTTCTACAATACCGGCATTAACACCTATATCTGGCTGGTGACCAACCGCAAGCCGCCCGAGCGCAAGGGTAAGGTCCAGCTTATCGACGCAACCCGGCACTTCGTGAAAATGAAGAAGAGCATGGGCAACAAGCGCAACAAGCTGGGCGAAGGGGCGAACAGAGGCGAGCCAGATCACGTCGCCGACATCACCCGTCTGTATGCCGAATACCGACACGGTGCTACCACATTTGTCATGGTCGACGGTCAGCCGGTGGAGCGGGTATGCTCGAAAATCTTCGATAACACCGAATTCGGCTTCCTGCGCATCACGGTCGAGCGCCCGCTGCGTTTGAATTTTCAGACCGACGAAAACCGCATTGGGCGGCTGCGGTACGAGGGCGCATTTATCAAGCTTGCGGAGAGCGCCAAGCGCAAGGACGATAAGGCCCGCCGGGCGGAAATCGCGGCGGGCGAAGCCCAGCAACAACGTATCCTCGATATTCTGGCCAGAATGGATGATGGCAGGCTCTACACAAACCGGGACGAATTTGAAGAGGTCCTGGCGGCGGCCTTCCACAAGGCTGGCGAGAAGCTTCCCGCTCCAATCAAGAAGGCGGTCCTGTCGGCATTGTCCGAGCGAGATCCCAAGGCGGATATTTGCTGGGACGCCCAGGGCAATATGGAACCGGACGCGGAATTGCGGGAACGCAGACCGTGTTCCGCAGTGTGGCGGCGCACGTTCAGAGCGGGCCTTACCATGTACCGGCGAAGGCCAATTTTCTAGCCAAGGCCGATCCCTGGTTAGTCGCCAAGGCCAAGGTCATCGGAGCGACAGTGGTAACCCATGAGAAGCCGGAGCCCAATGCCTTGAGAAGGGTGCCTCTTCCCGACATTTGCAACGCTTTTCAGGTTCCCTTCATCGACACGTTCAAGCTCTTACGTGGCCATTCTACGGCCTTTGGTCTGCTGCCATGAATAAACACACCGAAATCCGCTTCGAGGAGGCGATTGAACATAGCCTATCCAGGCGGTTCAGACTTTATCCCGCCTCAACCGCACCACTGCGGGGAAGGAGGAAACCTTCGTCCTCGACTTTGTCAACGACCGCGACGAAATCTTCACCGCGTTCAAGCCATATTACGAAGTGACCCCGCCGGGAGAGGCATCTGACCCGCACCAGCTTTATGACCTCCAGCATCGCATCGAGCAGTGGCAATTGTTCGATAAAGCCGAGGTCAACGCCCTATGCGAAATCTGGTTCAAGAACCGCTACGAGCCCACGGCAACTGATCATCAGAAGATGAACGCCATCCTCGATCAGGCGGTGGAGCGGTACAAGGCACTGGGGGAAGACTATCAGGGCGAGTTCAAGGCCCAACTGACCAGTTTCCGGAACCTGTACGCATTCCTCGCTCAGATCATTCCCTACGGGGATAGCGGTCTGGAGAAGCTGTACACGTATGGCCGCTTCTTGCTCGCCAAACTGCCCCGGCCCAATGACCACAGCGGCTTCGAGCTTGAAGACGAAGTCGCTCTCAAATACTACCGCCTCCAGAAAATCAGCGAAGGCGCAATTGAACTACGTGAGGGCGACGTTGAACCGCTGAAAGGTCCGACAGAGGTTGGTACCGGCCGATCGCGCGATGAAGGGGTTGCGCTCTCAACTCTCATCAGCAAACTGAACGAACGATTCGGCACTCAATTCACGCCAGCCGATCAATTGTTCTTCGATCAGATCCGAGAAACCGCTCTGTCCAATGACACCTTGCGTGAGGCCGCAAAGGTCAACACGTTGGAGAACTTCGCTTTCGTCTTCAATAAGTTGCTAGAAGGGTTGTTCATCGAGCGCATGGAAGGCAATGAGGAAATCTTCGCTCGGTTGATGAATGATGACAAGTTCCGGGCCTTGGCCGGGGATCAACTCCTGCGGGAGGTATATGATAGGCTTCGAACCGCCTCTATGGGATGACCAGTTATTTTCGGCCTCCCATCACTCCCTCTTTCAGGGCATGCCAAGCCTCCGTCGGGCCGAGCAAGGCAGTCGGTCAAGGGCGGCCGGCGGGCCGCCGCCGAAGGCGGGCGACATCCCCCTTGACGGTCTGTCGCGGCCAAGCACCCTGGCTGCTGCGCTGGTGGATAGGCCCAGTCGGTCAGAGAACCACGCCACCTTCCGCAAGTTATTGAATCTGCTGCCAAACTTGCCGCGGTCACTTGGGAATAGCGCCAACTTGGTGCTACGAATCTCGGCCGGCGCCAAAAAAACGATGTGCAGACAAGGGCTTGGCCAGCTTTGGCGCCATTCCTTTATCTTGCTCTCCAACCGTGGCTTTCCGCCGTCCTCGCCCTCGGTATCCTGGAACGCGCTCCCTTACGCCACGCGGATTTCCTGGAGATCGGTGGCTACCCGGTGGCTTCCCGTCGAATTTTAGGCAGGAAGCTGGATCATCTAACTATTTGAAGAAAATGGTGCACCCGGAGAGATTCGAACCCCCGGCCTCTGCCTTCGGAGGGCAGCGCTCTATCCAGCTGAGCTACGGGTGCACTGGTCCACATGCGCCGAACGACGCAATGGAACGGTTCGTATAGCGCAGGTGGCCAAGAGATGCAAACGGGGAGATGGAGGACGCGCTGTGGCGAGGCGGTAGGGGCGGGGTTTGAGTCTCTACGGGTGCACGGCGGGGTGTGTCGGGAGTGTGCCGTGGGGTTAAGTCCGCTACCGACTTCGCTTGTTCTTCCTCAAATCGGCTTCGCCAGAAATTCGCGCCTCGCCGAGGAGCCCCAGGTTCCAGCCTGAGATGCCTCGCTTATGAACAGGAATGGTACATGGGGTATAGAATAGAAATAGCGCCCAATAACGCCATTAGGGGTTTCATGGGGACGCCAGGGGCAATTCGGTCCAACAGGCTAAAAAATCTTATGACGATGAAGCAGAGCAACAGGCTTCCAGCAAATATGGGGAAAAATATGATGCTCGATAAAATTAAATAAATACAAAAACTAGTAAATACGACTAAAGAAATTATCGCTGCTAGCAGCCATATGTTTGATATATCGAATATACCGTTTGTGCCGAGAAATTTCAGGGGTTGGTCGATAATCATCGAAAGCATGATGGTTAAATTATGATTTCCAGCCAGAGTATCTAGCGCCGGAACCGCAAAAATCATAAGTGAATATTTCACGCCTTCCCGCGCCATAGAAATAGACAGTTTTGATTCGCCGACGAACCAATGGACCGACATCCAGACGGTAAGAAAATAAAAGGTAATTTGAAATAAAATAAGTGGAATATTTATTTTCAATAAACTAAACAAAAAAATAAACGTCAGTAGGAAAAAAGAGACATTCCTAAAAAGATAACCCATCGCTTCTGTAGTTTCTGTGGCCTTTCTTGATTTTATATCATCGACGAATCCGGAAAATGACGTGTCTATCTTTTGCCATTTTTCTCTAATTATTTCGTTGTATCCTTGAGAGCTGCCAAAGTAAATCATCGAAATTATAGCAAGTACGGCGAATGGAAAGCATGCCATCCGCACCCCCTTTTTGTCGCTGAACGTCCCAAAAAAATATCAGAAAATTGGCATACATCCGAGAGGCGCCATTCACAGCCAAGCGATGTTAGCGCTGGTCGGCATTGCCATTCGAGTGGCCGCGGAGGGGATCGAATAGGTTGGCCACCCGCAGCTCAGCAGAAAGCAAACTCTCACTAATTTGGCCGAAAGAGGGTATAGGCTGGTCCTGGGGGACGAATTTCTTACCGCGCTGACGGCGCAAGGGCCAAATTGAGCAAAAACGATAGATCCCAAGACACGGACACCGCGCAGAGAGTGCTGAACCGGACGCAGTACAACGCCCTGGTCAATAAATTCCTCTCGGTGTTGGTCAGAACCGAACTGAAGAGCGGCAAGGTTGCCGGTATTCCCAAGCTGCTTGCCGAGGAAATCCGCGCCGCCGGAGGTCTCGACCGGTGGATCAAAACCGATGGCGGGCGCCGCACCCGCTATGAGCAGCTCAAGGAGAAGCTCGGTGTGCGTGCCGCGGCCTTGCCCTCCGGCCATGCCGATGCCGCCCTGGAGCGCTTCCTGGCGATGATCGCCGCCCTGCAGATCCGCCGTAAGCAACAGATCTCGATTCCGCGCCCCTTCGCCAAAGCGGTTCTGGCGGCGGGCAGTGTCGAAAATTGGATCGAGAGCAATGAGGCGGTCCGCACGCTCTACGAGGCCACTTACAAGCGCGTCCTGATCCGCGAAAACCAGGCCCTGCTGAAAAGGCATCCCCGAGGCGCGGCGCCGCCGGCCCCTATCGAACCGCAATTGCCGCATCTGCCGCTTTTGCCGCAGGGACGGCCTGAATAACGCGCCAAGGGTAAAGGGAAGCGGCTTCCCGATCCGGCGCTATCCGCCGGTGGTCTCGCTTACTGCTTCGCCACGAGCTGATGCACCAATCGCACCTCGACCCCGACGCCGCCGGCGGCCTCCTCGGCGAGATTGGCGGGCGGATGGCTGTGATAGTTGCTGAGGACGACACCGAACGTATCCGTCGCGGCGCCGTCCGGCCCGGTCATGCTGGAGCCATACATCGAAAGGCTGATGCCGTTGGGCAGAGTCCCCTTCTGCGGCGCGATATTGGCCAGCTTTCCGTTGTGTGCGCCCACATAGGCGTTGACCGCCGCGATGTAGTTCTGCACGCCGGCGACGCCGCTCGGCGTCATGCGGCGGATGGCGCATGTGTGGAAGGGAGGATTTTCGATGGTGATCTGATAATGCCCGGTCGCCGTCCGCAGCTGCCAGCCATGGCCGGGGTCCTGATGCAGCAGGGCGGTCACCTCGGCTGGGGTCAGAGCGACCGCGCCTTTCTGCCCGGCAAGGGCGGACAGAGCGCTTTCATCCGGGAAAGCCTGCAGACAGAAGGCGGCGTAGAGGGAGGACAGCTCGTCATCCGGCACGGCCGGTGCCACTCCGGGCGGCGGCTGATCCTGTGCCAGCACGGGCGTTGCCGACAGAACCGCGACCATCACCAAAGCACATCGCCGCGCAATCGCCATTCTCATCCCCTGAACAACCCTTGGTGGAAAGACTGTACGGGGCAATCGGCACCGCGTCCAGCCGCCCGCCGCGATGGCGCGGATTGGCGGAACACGCCAATTCAGTGACGGTTTCGGCTAATGTTTCCTGCGCAAAAGCCAGTGATTTGGCGCTATTCCGCCATTGGAACGGCGCTTGCTTATCTCAGCGCAGGACACCCCGCACGTTGGGGGCCTGAAGCGAGGTTTGCCATGATGCGGTTTCTTGTCTTCCTGCTGATCCTGTACGCCATCTTCCACGTCGCGGTGCTGTTCAAGATCGCGTTCTCGGTCCTGTTCCTGGCGGCGCTGGTTGTCGGGTTCTGGGTTTTGTGGCGCCTGAAGTGGGTCATTCTCGGGATTTTCGGTCTCGAAGAGCTGTTCGGAGACCGATAAGGGAATAGCGGCGGCGCCTGGAGCGTTCTTTTGGGATGATGCTATTGCGCCGCTGCCTGCTTCTATTGTGCGTCCTTCTGACCGGCCCCTGCGCGGCGCGCGGCGGCTCTTCCGGCGAGGAGGCGTCCGCCATCGCCGCCTCGCTCGGGCGCGGGGTCAATTTCGGCAATATACTGGAGGCGCCGCGCGAAGGGGATTGGAGCCGCTGGGCCCGCGATGAGGATATCGACCGGGTCGCGGCGGCGGGGTTCGCCACCATCCGCCTGCCGGTCCGCTTCAGCAATCACGCGGAGACGGCGCCGCCCTATCGTCTCGATCCGAATTTCCTCGCGCATATCGATCACATCGTCGACCGCGCGCTGGCCGATCATCTCAACATCATCGTCGATTTCCAGGGCTACCGGCAGATCTATGGCGAGCCGGTGGAGCCGCACGAGAGCCTGGTCGAGCCGGATCGGGTCGAAGACCGTTTCGTGGCGATCTGGGCCCAGCTCGCCGAGCATTTCCGCGACCGGCCGAAGCAGGTGCTGTTCGAGCTGTTGAACGAACCGCACGGAAGATTGACGCCGGAGCGATGGAACAGGCTACTCCGGCGCGCGCTCGCGGCGGTGCGGGCGCAGGATGCCGGGCGGGTGGTCGTGATCGGGCCGGCTGACGCGAACATCGCGCAGGATCTGGTCAAACTGGACCTCCCGGACGATCCGGCGCTGATCGTCACGATCCACGATTACCAACCGTTCGATTTCACCCATCAGGGCGCGGACTGGGTCGAGCATCCCCTGCCGGTCGGGGTGACATGCTGCGATCCGGCGCAGCTGGCCCGTCTGGTGCTCCAGCTCGACCTGGCCGCCGCTTGGGGAAAGCAGCATCACAGGCCGATCTATCTCGGTGAATTCGGCTCCATCGACCGGGCGGACATGGACTCCCGCGCAATGTTCACCCGGGCGATGCGGGATGCGGCCGAACGGCGCGGCATGAGCTGGGCCTATTGGGAATATGACGCCGGCTTCGGGGTGTATGACCTCGAGGCCGGCCAATGGCGGAAACCGCTCAAGGATGCGCTGCTCGGCCCTTAGGGCCGTTACCGGGCGTTCTGCAGCCTTCCGGCATAGTCCAGCCACAGCGAGGTCTTGTGGTCGCCGCCCTCGCGCACCCATTGATGCGCGCGCGACAGCGGGCAGGGCTCGTAGCGCACGCCCTGTTTGGTTTCGCCATGCTCGCCGGCCAGGGCCGCTTTCGCTTCCTTGCCGGGCATCTCGACCAGCACCTTCTGGCCATTGGCGGAGAGTTTGAAAAGATAGGCCATGAGAATTCGCTCCTGCCCGGTTTCTAACGGCGGCGGCCGCTTTTGGCAATCGTCCAGCCGGTGGGCGTCAGGGCCAGGATGAGCTGAAGCGCCTCGTCCATCGATATCTCGCGATTTTGGGAACAATTTGGTGTTCCGGCCGCTTTTAGCTTGCGCCCGGTCCGGCGCTGTTGCAAACAGGCCACGAGCAATTCGCCCCACCCGTTTCTTCGAGTCCGGCACTATATCATCCATGACGCCGCGCCCCGCCGCCGCATCCGATCCCGGTTCCGCCCCCTTCCAGATCCGGGGCACCAGCTTCACCCTTCTCGCTTTGAAGATCGTCGATCCGCGCGCGAATAGCTTTTTCGCCCGGCTGGCCGAGACCCTGGCGCTTGCGCCGGGCTTCTACAGCAAGGCGCCGATCATCCTCGATCTGTCGCTGCTGACCAAAAGCGCGCCGGTCGACATGGTTGGCTTCTGCGCCAATCTGCGCGAGCTGGGCCTGGTGCCGGTGGGTATCCAGGGCGCCACCGCGGCGTGGGAGCAGGCCTCGACCGAAGCCGGCCTCGCCGTGTTCCCGACCGGGCGCGCCACCGAGGCGCAGTCCGTGCGCGGCCGGGCGGCCCCCCTGCCGACGCCCAAGGCGCGGCTGGTGACCGAGCCGGTGCGCTCGGGTCAGCAGGTCTATGCGGCCGATGGCGACCTGATCGTGACCGCCGCCGTCAGCCGCGGCGCCGAGCTGCTGGCCGAGGGCAACATCCATGTCTACGGCGCCCTGCGCGGCCGCGCCGTGGCGGGACTGGGCGGCGACCGCTCGGTCCGCATCTTCTGCCGCCATCTCGATGCCGATCTGGTCTCGATCGGCGGTTATTACATGGTCAGCGAGCAAATGGACCCGGCGCTGATCGGCAAGCCGGTCCAGATCAGGCTGGTCGAAGAACGTCTGGTCTTCGATCCTCTCTGAGTCCCGAAGCAGCGAAAGGAATTCATCGTGGCAAAAGTTATCGTGGTCACTTCGGGCAAAGGGGGCGTCGGCAAGACCACGACGTCCGCCGCCATCGCGACCGGCCTGGCCCAGCGCGGCCACAAGACCGTCATCATCGATTTCGACGTCGGCCTGCGCAATGTCGACCTGATCATGGGCTGCGAGCGCCGCGTCGTTTATGACTTCATCAATGTCATCAATGGTGACGCCAAGCTCAGCCAGGCGCTGATCAAGGACAAGCGCGTCGAGACCCTGTTCATCCTGGCCACCTCGCAGACCCGCGACAAGGACGCCCTGACCGAAGACGGCGTCAAGCGCGTCATCGACGAGCTGAAGACCCAGTTCGACTACATCGTCTGCGACAGCCCGGCCGGCATCGAGCGCGGCGCCTTCCTGGCGATGTATTTCGCCGACGAAGCCGTCGTGGTCGCCAACCCGGAAGTCTCTTCGGTGCGCGACGCCGACCGCATGATCGGCCTGGTCACCAGCAAGTCGGCCCGCGCCGAAAAGGGCGAGCCGCTGCCGCAACACCTTCTGCTGACCCGCTACGACGCCGAGCGCGTCGAGAAGGGCGAAATGCTGCGCCTGGAAGACGTGCAGGAAATCCTCGCCGTGCCGCTGCTGGGCGTGGTGCCGGAATGCCCGTCGGTGCTGCAGGCCTCGAATGTCGGCATGCCGGTGATCCTCGATGAGGGTTCGCCCGCCGCAAAGGCCTATGCCGCCGCTGTCTCGCGCATCCTGGGCGAGACCGTCGAGATGGTCATTCCCAAGGTGGCCAAGCGCGGCCTGTTCGACCGTCTGCTGCGGAGAAGCGCATGAGCCTGCTGAGCATGTTCCGGCGCCAGCCCCGCCCATCGGCGGAAGCTGCGCGCGAGCGTCTGCAGATCCTGCTCGCCCATGAGCGCGCGGGCCTGAACGGCGCCGAATTCCTGCCCCAGATGCAGCGCGAGCTGATCGAGGTGATCCGCAAATATGTCCAGGTCGATGACGACCGGGTGCAGGTGAGCCTCGACAACGATGGCAATATCTCGGTGCTCGAGGTCAATATCGAACTGCCGACCGCCGCGCCGAAGCGGCCGGTCTGAGATCGCAAATCCTATTGCAGGAGAGTTTGATGGCGAAGGCTTATTGGATCGCGTTCTATCGGGAAATCCGTGACCCGGACAAGCTGGCGGCTTATGCCAAGATCGGCGGTCCGGCCATCATGGCCGGCGGCGGCAAGTTCCTGGCGCGCGGCGTCGCCGACTACGCCTTCGAGGCCGGCCTCAAGGAGCGCACCGTGCTGATCGAGTTCGCCGACATGAAGGCGGCCCTGGCCACCCATGACAGCCCCGCTTATCAGGAAGCGCTGGCCGCCCTCGGCGATGGCGCGGTGCGCGACATGCGCTTCGTCGAGGCCGCGCCGGTCTAACCAGCCAGCTTCTGAAACTGCCTGACCATCATATCCACCCGGTCCACGTACATCTGGGCCGGGTGGTCGCCGCACTGCGCGCCCGGCGCCAGCTTGAAGCCGTGCCGGGCGAAGTCGCGCGCCACGCCGGCGCCGCACAGATGGGTCAGCGCGGCCAGATCCTGCTTCTGTTTCACCGTCAGCTTGGCCTCCGGCTGATGGGCGAGGATCGCCGCCACCGAGCGGTCCAGATGGGCCGAGGTCAGCTCGATTGAATGGGCCGGCAGCAGCCGGTTGTAGAAATCCTCCGACCAGCAGGAATTGTCCCGCTCGATGGCGACGTGATTGCGCACGCAATAGCGGCTGGCGTCGGCGAAGGTGCCTTCGGTCATCTGATACATGCCGACGGCGCTGGAAGCCGGTTTGTAGATCTCGAAGGGCGGCCAGGCCAGGCGCCAGCGCCAATAGGTATGCGCGATCGGATCGCCGGCGCCCTCGACCTGAGCCAGCGCGGCCAGAAATTCCGGCGAGATGGCGGCGGTCGAATATTCGCGGAACAGCGGCCCGTATTCGCGCCAGGTCTCGGCCGGGCTCTTCTTCAGCACGCCGCTCACCGGATAGAGCATTTCGGTCGGCTTATGGACGATGTGATAGACCAGATTCGACAGCAGGAAGATCCCCGCCGCCAGGGGCAGCACGATGAGGGTGCGGATCGCCGGCGGCGTCGCTTCGACCACGCGTCGGACCTGGCCGGCGCGATGGCGCCAGCGTTCCAGGCGCAGCTGGAAAGCGCTTTTCTTGCGGCGCGGGGCGCGCTTGCGGGGTGGTGTGGTACGGGCCGGAGCGGCGGCGGCGGGCCGGGCGCGCGGCTTTTTCGCCGGAGGGTTCAGGGCAGCAGGCTCCGCGCCATCATCGGCATTTCCGGCGGCAATTCGGCCGCTTCGGTAAAGGCCAGCAGGGTCGGTTCGTCGGCCAGCAGGAAATCCAGCACGCCGCCCAGGAAGGAAAGCTCGCCGATGCGGGCGCGGATCTCATCCTGGCCGCAGCCGGTCAGGGCGACGAAGCGGGGCAGCAGATCCTCGTCCGACGCGATGAAGGCTATGGCTTTCAGCGCCACGGTCTGCGCATCTTCCGGCGACAGCACGGGCGGTTTCGCCGGGCGCTTCGACGGTGTATAGGGTTTGAAGGGGTCCATGCCCCTATGCTCGCAAAAGGATGGGCGGTCTGTCCATCCGTCACGGCCCATCTGGGAGGATGCCGGGGTTTGCTTTTGAGTCTTTTGTTCGTGGCGGCGCTGTGGGCCGGCATCCAGAACGCGCTCGCCGGCGGCGGGTCTTTCGTCACCTTGCCGGCTCTGATGCTGACCGGCCTCGATGCGCGCACCGCCAACATCGCCTCGACCCTGGCGCTGTTCCCGGCGCAGATGACCACCGGCTGGGTCGGCCGGCACAATGTCAGCGGCGTCGCCGGCCTCGGCTTCCGGGCGCTGACCATCATCAGCCTGGCGGGCGGCGCCGTCGGCGCGGCGCTGCTGCTGCTGACCTCGTCGAGCTTCTTCGGGCATCTGGTGCCCTGGCTGGTGCTGTTCGCCACCGCGGTGTTCGCCTATGGCAGTTTCTTCAGCCGCCTCAAGGAGGGCGAGGGGCCGAAGATCGGTGCGCCGGCGGCCGGCGTGGCGCAATTCTTCATCGCCATCTATGGCGGCTATTTCGGCGGCGGCATCGGCTTTCTGATGCTGGCCGCCCTGACCGGGGCCGGCCTGGCCATGCGCGCCGCCGGCGCCACCAAGAATGTGCTGGCCGGCGTGATGAACGCCGCCGCGGTGGCGATCTTCCTGTTCACCCCGGACATTCCCTGGCTGACGGTCGCGGTGACCTGCGCCGGCGCCGTGATCGGCGGCTATGTCGGCGCGCTGCTGCTGCGGCGCGCCAACGAACGCTTCGTCCGCGCTTTCGTGGTGCTGCTGGGTGCCGGTCTGACGATCGGACTGTTTATCCGCAGCGGCGGCTGATCAAGGCGCCGGAGTCGATAAGGGCTTGTCCTTTTCGACGATGAAGGTGCCGATCAGCACGGTCGGCTCGGCGCCGAACTTGATGGAGTGGATGGCGCCGAGCGGAATCTGGAAATGCTCGCCGGCGGTGATATGGCGGGCCGGCTGGCCTTCGATCAGCAGGTCGAGGTCACCCGAGAGACAGGTGGTCATCTCGATGCCGGGATGAGTGTGGCGCGGCAGGATCGCGTTCGGCGCCGCCTCGACGCGGGCCGTCACCGCCACCAGATTGGTGCCGGGCAGGTCGGCCTTCTCCAGCGCAATACGCTTGATCGGCTCGTCCGCCTGGACGGCGAAGGCGACCAGCGAGGCCAGGATCAGGGCGGAAAACCGGCGGGCAAAACGCATAAGGATCTCTCTCGCAAAAGGTTACGGCAGGGGTATCAGCACACCCGCACCGGCGCCGGCCGCTTTTTCGTGGCCTTTGCCGAAATCGTAAGAATAGCCGGTCTCCAGATAGAGGCCCAGAGAGTGGTGTTCGGTCGGCCACATCACCATTTCGGCGACGCCTTCGACACCGGCGGAATCGGTTTGCGACTCATCCTCGACCCGATAAGCGCGGTGGAACCAGAGCGGACCGGCGCCGAGCTGGAATTCGAGATTTTCGGTCAGCTCGAACGGCTTCTTGAGGATCAGGCCGGTCTTCCAGGTGGTGTGGCTGTCCTTCAGCAGGGCGGTGGTGCCCAGTTCCAGCTCCAGCGCGTCATGCAGCAGGCCGGTCTCCAGCGCCGCGGTGGGACCGCCGCTGTTGGTGTAGTCGCTGACGCTGCGCTCGAAGCTGCCGCCGAGCTTGATCGTCACCACCGGTTCGGCGTGATGTTCCTCGCCGTGCCCCTCGCCATGTCCTTCATGGTCGGCATGCTCCGCATGGTGTTCGGCGGCCATTTCCGCATGGTCCGCATGCGGCTCCTCGGCCGGCAGCGGAACGGCGCCGGGCGCGGTCACCGCCTCGGCAGCCATGACCGCCTGCGGAGCCGGCGCCCCGCCGGACGGGCCGAGATCGAGATAGATGCGGTGGAAACGGTATTCGCCATTCGGCGCCAGCTTGCCGGAGCCGATCACCGAAACCGGCGCCGCGGTGGCGATGCTGATCTGCGCAGTGGATTTGCCCGGCGCGGATTCGACGGCGCGCACCAGCCCGGTTCCGTGATGCGGAACGGCGGTTTTCGACGCCCGGGCCTTGAGCGTCACGGTGACGGTCATGCCGTCCGGCGACAGGCTGTAGGAGAAGGGGGCTTCGCCGCCCTTCAGATCGAGGACGATGCGGGTAATCGTGCTGTCGCGTTCGCCGAGGCGGACATCCGCCAGATCGGGCGTGCCCGCTTGCGCGGTGACGCCGGCTGCGATCACCGGGACGGCCAGCGCCAGGCTGCGTCCGTGAATCCGACTCTTCATCCGTTCCCCCTCCGGTTGAATTCCGGGCGGAATGGTAACGGAGCACGTGTTAGTGCCCCGTTAACGCCGAAAGGGGAAACGACTTGGCGAGCTTACTTGGTGTTCAGCGCGGTGTCGGTGTGACGGGCCGGCGACGGGCGCTCGGCCAGGGTGCCGTGCACGGTGTCGGTCTTGCTGGTCATCAGCACCGGAGCGTTGACCACTTCCAGCAGATGGGTGACCGGCGAATGGACGCCATCGGCGACCAGGACGGGCTGAGCGGCGGGAGCAGCCTGCTCCTCGGCGCGGGCGGCAACCAGCGACAGGGTGGCGAGAGCGAAGGCTGCGGCCGTGAAAGACAGGGACTTCATGACTTTAATCTCCAAAGGCAAAAGGCAAACGGTCTTCCGGACGCTCGGCCTTATCGGCTTAGGAGACGAGACATAGGGAAATGCTGCGCTGCACACAAGGAAAGAAGGGGAATGGGAGCTATGCGAATCTCATAGTCCGGCGTCGTAATCGATGCCGCCCGCCTTGGGCCGCATCTCGGCGTTCCACAGCAGCATGCCGCCGGGCAGGTTGGCGAGTTTTTCGAAGCCCTGGCGCTGCAGGATCACCGTCGCCTGGGCCGAGCGTCCGCCCGAGCGGCAGACGGTGACGACCGGCTTGTCCTTGTTCAGCTCGCCGGCGCGCCGGGCCAGCTGGCCGAGAGGAATCGAGATGGCGCCGTCGATATGGCCGAGCGCGCCGAGGAATTCGTCCGGTTCGCGCACATCGAGGATCTGCGCCTCGCCGGCATGTTCCTCGAGCCAATGCGGCATCACTTCCCAGATGCCGGCGAAGGTCAAATTGAGTGGCGCCCAATCGGGATCGGCGGGAATGGCGCTGTTGTCCGGCTTTCCGCAGCGCCGATTGGCCGGTACCGCGACATCCATCTGCTTGGGATGCGGCAGGCCGAGATTGGCCATGTAGCCGATGAAGTCTTTCTCGTTGCCGGTGCCGCCGACGCGCGGATTGAAGCGCTTTTCCTCGCCCACCGTGGTGGCGGTGGCGCCGCGGTAATCATGGCCGGGATAGAGCCGGCACGCGTCGGGCAGGGTGAAGATGCGGGTCTGGATCGAGCGGTACAGGGTGCCCGCATCGCCCTGCTGGAAATCGGTGCGCCCGCAGCCGCGGATCAGCAGGGCGTCGCCGGTGAAGGCGCGGGATTGATCGTCCAGCACATAGGTCAGGCAGCCGCCGGTATGGCCCGGCGTGGCGCGCACGTCGAGGTATCGGTTACCGAAAGCGACCTTGTCGCCGTCGCGCAAGTACCGGTCCGCGCCCTCGGCGCCGCCCGCTTCGGCCAGGGCGATTTTGCTGCCCAGGCGCTGCTTGAGCAGCCAGGCGCCGGTGACGTGGTCGGCATGGACATGGGTTTCCAGGGTCCAGGTCAGTTTGAGCCCGAGTTCGCCGATGAAGGCGGCGTCGCGTCTTCCCTGCTCGAACACCGGATCGATCAGCACGCATTCGCCGGTGTCGGGGTCGGCCAGCAGATAGCTATAGGTCGAGGATTGCCCGTCGAACATCTGCCGGAAGACGATCACGGCGCCCCCAGATCCTTGGCGGCGACCGCGGTGGCGGTGGCGGAATCGTCTTCCTTCTTGGTGCTGGCGATGCCGATGCCGCCGATGGTGATCCCGCCGGCCTTGAGCGGAGCGCCGCCGCGCAAGGCGGTCAGCCCTTCGGTGGCGAGAGCCGTGCGGCCCTTGGCGACATTGTCCTCGATCTCGTCGGTCGGGCGCTGCATCAGCGCGGCGGTGCGCGCCTTGCCGATGGCCAGCTCGACGCTGCCCGGCCGGGTGCCGTCCATGCGCAGGAAGCCGAGCAGCAGCCCGTCCGAATCGACGATGGCGATGGCGGCCGGGTCCTTGGCTTCATGGGCCAGGCGCTCGGCCTCCTGGATCAGCGATTGGACGCCGGCTTCGGTCAGGGCCGGGGTGGTGCGCACCAGCGGCTCGGCATGGAGGGCGATGGGCAGGGCAATGATCGGCAAGGCGGGGAGGAAGCGGTACATCGGGGTTCTCACATCAGGACATAATCGACGGGTTGGGGCGGCGGCGGCAGGTCGGTCTCGCCCAGCGCTTCGCGCAGGCAGAGTTCGATATGGTCGGCCAGGGCGGCGATGGGAAGATCATTGTCGCGCAGCCCGAACGGCTCCTCCAGCTGGTCGCCCAGCTCGTCGAGGCCGAAGAAGGTATAGGCGACCAGGCCGGTCGCCAGCGGAGTCGCCCAATCGAGCAGATTGGCGAAGCCGAACGGCAGCAGGAAACAGAACAGATAGGCGGTGCGGTGCAGCAGCAGCGTGTAGCCGAACGGGATCGGCGTCGAGCTGAGCCGTTCGCACGAGGCCAGCGCCCGCTCCATCGACTCCAACGTGCGTTCGAGGGTCTGATGCGGCATGTCGCCCAGCAGATCGTCGCGGCGCGCCTGAATCAACGTGGCCGAGATCAGGCGCAGCACGGTGTGCGGACGGTTGCGGCTGGCCTGGCAGGCGGCCTGATCCTCGGGCGTCAGCCAGCGCATCGCCTTCTCGTCGCCGGCGCCGGGGCGCAGATGCAGCACCAGCAGCTGGGCGAACGCCATCGCCAAAGTGAGGATGCGCCGGCGCGGCTCTTCACCGTCCAGCGCCAGGGTCTGGCGGTCGAGGCTGCGGCTGTCGGTCAGCAATTCGCCCCAATGGCGGCGCGCTTCCCACCAGCGGTCATAGCAGGCGTTGTTGCGGAACCCGAGGAAGATCGACAGGGCGATGCCGAACAGGGCGAAGGGCGCGCTGTTGAATTCCGGCAGCAGCCCGGGCCGCGATTCATGCGTCCAGACCACCAGGGCGGACAGGACGGTGGTCAGCAGGATCTGCGGAAAGACCCGCTGGACCACCGATCCGCGCAGGATGAAGAACAGCTGGAAGAGAGATGGGCGGCTGCGGATGATCATGGCGCTTCACCATAATCGAGCCCGGCCGGAGAATCATCAGGCTCCTAACAGCGCGCGCACCTCTTCGGGACTCAGCAGCGGGGTGCCGGGACGATAGCGGCCGGCCTGCGGCACGATGCGGATGCTTTCGCCGTCGAATTCGATCTCGACTTCGCTATGGGGCAGCAATCCGGCCTGGCGGCGGATCTCTTCGGGGATGGTCACTCTTCCATGGGCGCTGATACGCATCCGGAATCTCCTGGTCGCAAAGGGCACCGAAGTTCCCCCCTGAACAACCTCGGACAGTCTGTTGCACGGGCGAGCGACGTTATCCCTGCGCCTGTTTGGCCACCAGCGTCGGCATGGGCGGGCCGAACATCAGCACCGTGTTGGCGGTCAGCCTGCCCAGGCGCGGGTCCGGCTCGAACGGGCCGGCGGCGATGTCGCCGGAATGCAGGCTGATGCCGCGATAGATCAAGGCGCGGTTGAAGACATTGGGAAAGCTGGCGATGCGTTCGAACAGATCGGTATCGCCATCGATGAAATCGTCCGGCCGGCCCGACGCCAGCTCGCGGGCCATGGTCTCCTCGAAGGGCGCGACGCGGTTGCCGGCGATGCGTTCGAAGCCGGTCGAGCGGTGGCGGTACATCGAGGTGCCGCCGAACGGGCGCGTCGCCAGATAATGCAGCACGACGATGACGTTCGGGTCCGGGCCGTCATAATGCGGCACCAGCTGGCGCGGATGCAGCCCTTCGGCGTTCTTCGTCACCATGCGGAAATCGCTGTCGGCCATCACCACATCGAGGCCTTCGAGGCCGAACACGGTACGGATCGGGTCTTTCAGGATCTGGTAGACCGCCAGCATATACATCGGCGGGACCGGCGATTTGACGCCGGGATAATACATCGCGAAGGGCCGGAACGGATGCTCGGTGGCGGCGTCCTCGACCAGCTCTTCGGGATTGCTGATGAAATTATCGACGACCATCACCGGGGCGCGCTCGGCGCCCACCTGGGTGACGCTGACCTGCAGGCGCGGATGCGGACGAATGGGTGTTTTCAAGAGGGCTGACTTACGCCGACAATTGGCTCAGCAGGCTCTGCAACCCGTCCATCACGCTGCCGGTCGAGGTGGCCGACTGGGTCAGCGAGGCGGCGTCGAGATCGGAGATCAGATTGGGCGTGCCGCTCTGCTGGGTGGTCGCCGAAGAGCTGCTGGTCGAGGTGGCGGTCAGGCCGGTGGTGAAGTCGCTGAGCAGGCTGGACTGGCCGCCCTGCGACTGGTCGATCTGGTCCTGCTGGTCGAGCAGGCCGGCCAGGGTGACGCTGCCGCCGCTGCTGCCGGTGTCGGAGATGCCGCTCTGCTCGTTGAGCAGAACCGACAGAAGATCGCTGGTCAGGGTCGCGTTGCCGCTGATCAGGGCCGCCGCCGGATTGCTCGACGCCGCCGAGCTGGTCGAGGCGGTGCTGTCCGAGGTCGAGGCGGTCGACGGCGCGCTGGTCTGCGCGGCGGCGATCTGCGACTGGATGGCCTGCTGCTGGGCCAGGGTATTGGCAACGGTAAGCGACACGATCTTTCTCCCGCCGGGGGTGGCTGGGAAAAGGTTAAGCAATTCTTATGCCTTAGTATGAATCGTTCTATTTCAATGGGTTGATGTATCGCGTGGCGCAGCATTTCCTGCCGGGGCGGCAGGATTTGCCGGCAAAATCTCGGCGGTGACGGCGGAATCGCACCCGCTGCCGGCGCTGATCCAGCGCCGCGCCAGCCGGGCGAACAGGGGGGCGATGAAGCCGGGCAGGCGGGTCAGATGCGCTTTCGGCGCGGTCGCCAGGCCGCAGACATGACGCCGGTCATCCGCGCGCCAGACCAGCGCGGGGCAGGGACCGCGGCTTTTGCCGAACATGACCCGGCCCAGCGGACACAGTTCGGCCGCGCAGCACAGACCGCATCCATTGCAGGGCGCGCCGACCGCTGGCTTATCCGGCGCTTCCGAGGGCAGGGTGACGATCCGCGGCATCGCTCAGTCCGGCTTCTGCGGCTGGAACGCCTTCACCCCGGTCTGCCACAGCACGAAGGAATACATGTCGGCGGCCAGCGCGTCGGATTGCGACCGGGTCGAGCCGATGCCATGCCCGGCATCGAAATCGACGCGCAGCAAAACCGGCTTGTGGCTGGCGCTGGCGACCTGCAGGCGGGCGGCGAACTTCGCCACGTGCCAGGGAGCCACGCGCGGATCGGTGGCGCCGGTCACGCACAGCACGGCGGGATATCTGGTGCCGTCCTTGACCGCCTGATAGGCGTCCATCTCGCGCAGGATCCTGAAGCTGTCCGCATCGACCATCGGCCCCCATTCCTCGATGTCCGAGACATTCTGCTCGGCGACATAGCGCAGGGGATTGGTCCAGCCGACATTGTCGATCACCGCGGCGAACATGTCGGGCCGCTCGGTCAAAGCGCGCCCGACCGTGATGCCGCCGGCCGAGGTGCCGAAGATGGCCAGATGGGCCGGGCTGGTGACACGGTCCATGAACAGGGTCTGGCAGACGGCGATCAAATCGCGCCAGGTATTGGGTTTGGTCGCTTTCTGGCCGCCTTTATGCCAGTCGCGGCCATATTCGCCGCCGCCCCGCACATGGCCCACCACATAGACGCCGCCCTGGTCGAGGAAGGCGAGGATCTGCGGCGAGAAATTGGGATTGAACGAATATTGATAGGCGCCATAGGCCGTCACCAGGGTCGGGCAATTGCCGTTGCGCGGCGCGCCCTTGCGCTGGATCAGCGAATAGGGGATGCGCGTGCCGTCCTGGGCGATGGCGAAAGCGCGCTTCGCTTCATAAGGCGACAGATCGATCGGCGGCTTCGGATTGATGCCGGTGTCGGTGACCGAACCGTCGGCGGACAGGCGCCACACGCCCAACGGTTCGAGCCAGCTGGTCAGATTGAGATAGGCGCCATCCTGATCCGGCGAGGCATGCAGCGAGCGCACCGCGCCTTGGAAGGGCAGGGCGATCTCTTCGGCGCCGCCGTCGCGGCCGAGCTTCTTCAGGCGCTGGAACCCGCCATCCTCGAAGGTGACCAGAACGCCGTCGCGGGCGGCGTGCACATCCTGCATCACCGCCTGCTCCTCGGGCAGCACCACCGCCGCCGATGCCAGGCTGGGCGCGCTGGCCGAGGTCTTCAGCAGGCGTCCGCGCCGGGAATTCCGGGTGTCGAGCAGATAGAGCTCGTCCTCGATCACGGCCAGGTCGGTGACGATGTCCTCGAAATCGCAGATCTGGCGCCATTCCGGCTTGCCGGCCAGCAGATCCTCCAGACGGGCGCTGTAGGCGGCGAATTCCGGCGTGATGTCGCGCACCAGGGCCAGTACCGTCTCGGAGCCGGCGATGGCGGAGATCCCCGGAATGTTCAGCTCCTTCATCGCGATGGCGGGATATTGCCCGCGCTTCAGCACGATGGGATCGCTCTTCGGATCGCTGCCCAGGCGGTGCAGGCGGGCCTGGCTGTCGGCGTAAAGGCTCGGCGTGCCGCGCTTGCCGGTCAGCTGGTTGTAGAAGAAGCCGCTATTGTCGGGCAGCCAGGAGGGCGAGCCGAAATCGGTCATCTCGATGCGCTCGGGCAGCACGTCGCCGCTCTCGACGCGCATCACATGCAGCACCGACGCCTCCGAGCCCGAGGGCGACAATCCGTAGGCGACATAGGCGCCGTCCCACGAAACCTGCCACCAATCCAGCGAGACATGGGCGCTGCCCTTGCCCAGGGTGGTGGGGTCGATCAGGGTGCGGGCATTGCCGTCGGCATCCGCGACGAACAGCTTGAAATTGTCGCTGCCGACCGGGCGCTGCTCATAGAACAGCAGGCCGCCGGCGGTATCGACCTCGCGGGTCTGGGCGGCGTCGCCGGTCAGTTCCGAGACGCGCTTCTTCAGCGCGCCATGGCCGGGCAGATGGTCGAGCACCTGGCGCGTATGGGCGTTCTGGCCCTTGAGGAAGGGCAGCCAGTCCGGGTCCTTGGGATTTTCCATCCAGCGATAGGGGGCGGTCAGCTTGGTACCCCAATAATCGTCGGTGACCGGCTCGATCCGGGCGACGGGCGCCTTTGCGACAGGGGTGGCGGCGGCTTTGACGGTGTTCGGCATGATGGCGGCAATCGTGGCTGCGGCGCCGGCCTTGAGAACGGCGCGGCGCGAGGTGATGTCGGTCGGCATGGAGCCCCCTCCGGGATGGACGCCGTCAGAGTGCTACAATTTGGTGGTCTACGCCACTCGGTGACGGCGTCTCGCTGAGGGCGTGCGAGTAGAGTATGCTCGCCGCATGACCGCTGACGACATCATCCGCCTGCTCGACCTCAAGCCGCATCCCGAAGGCGGATATTACGCCGAAACCTGGCGGGCCCCGGCGCCCGCCGGGGAGCGGGCCGCCGGCACCGCGATCTATTTCCTGCTCAAGGCCGGCGAGCGCTCGCACTGGCACCGGGTCGACGCCGCCGAGGCGTGGCACTGGTATGGCGGCGCGCCGCTGGCGCTGGAAATCTCCGCGGACGGAAAGGCCGTCGAGGAGCATGTCCTCGGCTTTGATCTGGTGGCCGGCCAGCGGCCGCAGGCGGTGGTACCGGTGAATCACTGGCAAGCGGCAAGAACCTTGGGCGACTGGACCTTGGTCGGCTGCACCGTGGCGCCGGCCTTCGAGTTCGCCGGCTTCGAGATGGCGCGGCCCGATTGGCAGCCGGGCGAATAGCGGTTTTTGCTATTCGGATAGCGATTGCCACCAGCAATAATCGGGCACTATCGCGAAAATCCGGGGGTTTTCCTGTTTGGCACGCTTCTTGATTATTAAGCGGCATGGGATCGAACCAAGGACTCAATCATGCGTGAACTGATCAATATTCTGATGGCCGGCGTCGTGTTCTGCGGAGGCGCCGCGATGGCGGCCAGCGGCAGCGACAGCCGGGCTCTCTCCGCGTTCGACAAGATCGACGTGTCGCGCGGCATCGAACTCCACGTCGGCTGCGGCCCGGATGCCCGCGCGGAATTGTCGGGCCGTCCGCAGGATGTTTCCAGCACCTCCACCACGGTCAGCGGCCATACGCTCAAGATCACCCGCGACGACAACCCCATGGGCCATCATGACAGCGTCACCGTGCGGGTGACCGCGTCCCAGGCGCTGGTCGGCATCTCGGCCAGCACCGGCGTCGCCGCCGAAATCGAAGCCTGCGCCGTGTCGCCCGACCATATCGACCTCTCCGCCAATACCGGCGTGACCCTCGATCTGGCCGGCAGCACCGGCCGCGCCGTCATCGACGCCAATACCGGTGCGCGCATCCAGCCGCTCGACGGCAAGCGCTTCGACGCGAAGGAGGTCAAGGTGTCGGCCAATACCGGCGCCGATATCCGCGTCTGCTCGGTCGAGCATATCGACGGCAACGCCTCGCTGGGCGCCAGCATCACCGCCGACTCCAGAAGCGGCACGGTGCATACCGGCATGGGCGCGTCCTTTTCGGTGGAAAGCTGCCGGTAACTCGTGTAGCGCTTCGTCATGTCCTGGGAGTGAGGGGTAATCATGACGAAGCGCTTTGCCGCCGCCGTTCTGACGGCGGTCAGTCTTTTTCTCTCACCGGCGGCTTTCGCCCAGGAGTGCGCGCCGGCCGGCGGCGAAAAGCAGGTGGCGATCCGTCTGCAGGCCTGGTTCGACGCCATGGCGACCGAGGACGCCAAGACCTGGAATCAGATCGTCGACCCGACCTTCTACGCTTTCGACGCCAATCGCCGGCTGAACGGCAATGCCCTGTTCGACCTGCTGAGACAGGCGCATGGCGCCGGGGTCAAGATCCTCTGGCGGCTCGACGAGATCGACGTGCATATCGATTGCGCCACCGCCTGGTTCAGCCTGATGAACAAGGGCGCGGTGGGCGATGGAACCGGCACTCAGCCGATGACCTGGCAGGAATCCGGCATCTTCAATTACGTGCAGGGCCAGTGGAAGCTGCGCTTCTTTCATTCCAATCGGGTGCAGTCGCAAAGCTAGGGTGGTAGGCTGAGCCTATGTCTGGGAACTATCAATTCGGCGCCGGGCTGATGCCGCAAGCGCCCAAAACGCCGCAGCAGGACCGGGTGCTGTCGGTCGAGCCGGTCAATCTGTTTCCCACCCGCATCTGGCAATCGCGCCTCACCAATCTGGCGCCGCATTTCCCCGCCTGGGTCGCCGCGGTCGAGGCGATGCGCGCGGCGCAGCCGGTCGCGGCCGGGCGCTCCAACCGCCTGGGCTGGAACAGCGCCGAAAAGGATGTGTTCGACCGTCCGGCCTTCACCGAGCTGCAGGCCGCCATCCGCGCCTGCTGCGATTTCGCTTTGCGCCAGATGGGCATGGCCCAGCCCAATTACCGGCTGGAAAGCTGGGTCAACATCCATGACCGCGGCGGCTTCAATTTCCTGCATATGCATGATGGCTGTCTGCTGAGCGGCGCCTTCTATCTGCAGGTGCCGCCCGGCTCGGGTAATCTGGTGTTCCGCGATCCGCGCCCCGGCGTGATCAATTCACCCTTCAAGGGGCCGAACGCCAACGGCCACAGCGATCTGCAGGTCGGTCCGGAAGCCGGCCTGGTGGTGCTGTTCCCCAACTGGCTGGATCACTATGTCGAGCCGCATGAAAACGACATTCCCCGCATCGCGCTCTCCTTCAACGCTCTCGGCCGTTGATCATCATTCACGGAGGATTTCCATGCTGAAGACGAAGACCGCCGCCGCTCTGCTGGCGCTGGCGATCGCCGCTCCCTCTTTCGCGGACGGGCTGTCGGGCGACGAGAAGAAGATCGTCGCGTCGGTGAAGAGCCATCACGACGAGAGCGTCGCGCTGCTGGAAAAGCTGGTGAACGTGAACAGCGGCAGCCTCAACATCGCCGGCGTGACCAAGGTCGCCGACATGCTGCGCCCCGAATTCGAAAAGCTGGGCCTCAAGGTCACCTGGACCCCGATGGCGGAAATCGGCCGCGCCGGAACCTTCGTCGCCGCCCATCATGGCGGCACGGGCAAGAAGATCCTGCTGATCGCCCATCTCGATACGGTGTTCGAGCCCGACAGCCCGTTCCAGACCTTCAAGCGCACCGGAGAGTCGGTGGAAGGCCCGGGCGTCTCCGACATCAAGGGCGGCATCGTGGTGATCCTCGACGCGCTGCATGCGCTGAAGGATGCCGGTCTGCTCGACAAGGCCAATGTCACCGTCTTCCTGTCCGGCGATGAAGAAAAGCCCGGCCATCCGCTGGCCACCGCGCGCCGCGATTTGATCGCCGCGGGCAAGGCCAGCGACCTCGCCCTCGATTTCGAGGCGATGTCGCGCGAGGGCGACAAGGACACCATCCATATCGGCCGGCGCGGCGCGCTGGCCTGGCGGCTGTCCGCCACCGGCACCTCCGGGCATTCCTCGGGCGTCGGCGTGGGCGGCGGCTATGGCGCGGTCTATGAAGTGGCGCGCATCGTCGACGAATTCCGCACCGAGCTGGCCGAGCCGCATCTGACCTACAATACCAGCCTGATCGCCGGCAGCGCCGCGGCCGAGATCGACGAGCAGGCCACCCGCGCGACGGTTTCCGGCAAGGACAACATCATCGCGGGCAAGGCATACGCCGCCGGCGACCTGCGCGCTTTGTCCGAGGATCAGGCCGAGCGGGTGAAGAAGAAGATGCAGGACATCGTCGGCCGTCATCTCGACAAGACCAGCGCCGAGATCAGCTTCGAGGAAGGCTATCCGGCGATGGCGCCGACCGCGGCCAGCCAGGCCTTGTTCGACCAGCTGAGCAAGATCAATGGCGATCTCGGCATGGGCGCGCTCAATGAGGGCGACCCCGACAAGCGCGGCGCCGGCGACATCGCCTTCGTGGCGCATGACGTGCCGGGCCTGGTCGGAATGGGCCTGTCCGGCAAGGGTTCGCACGCGGTCGGTGAGACGGCCGATCTGGCCAGCCTCGATCCGCAGGCGGAACGCGCCGCGATTCTGATCGCCCGTCTGTCGCGTTAGACCGTGATGCAGAAAATCTGCATCACTCGTGCGGGGTAGCCTCCCTCCGGCCCATTCCAGACGTCGGCTACGCCGACGCCCGGAACCTTGGGGCCTTCGCCCCCGCAGACCCCGGGGTCGTCGCTTCGCTCCTCCGAGCATCGTGCGCCCGATATGGCGCACGATGCTCTAGAACTGCGGAGCAGGGTCCGGCAATGGGTCGGGCCCGAAGCGGTTATAGCGGCGCCAGCCCGGGGTGCAGGCCCAGATCAGCCATAAGATCCAGCCGAACAGCGGGACCATGATGATCAGGGCCCACCAGCCCGACCGGCCGATGTCGTGCATGCGCCGCGCCGCCACCGCCATGGTGGGCAGCATCAGGGCGAGGCTGAGCGCGGCGCCGAAGGTTTCGCTGCCGCCCAGCTCGGCGGCAGCCTCGATCAGCCAGACGAACAGGATGAAGAACCAATATTCGCTGCGCGGCGCCCGTCCGGTGAAGGTGGCGTATTGCCGCAGGCACGATTTGACCGCGGGAAAGAAATCCATGCTGCCTCCGGCATCCGATACCGTCCTTCAGTGTGGCGAGTCCGGGGCTTATATCCACCGAAAAAATGTGCTTCATTGGGAAGACGCCAAGAAAGCACCGTTCTGGAGTCATTCATGCCTTCCTTCGACATCGTCTCGAAAACCGATCTGGCCGAGGTCGACAACGCCCTCGACGGCATCCGCCGCGAGATCGCCCAGCGCTTCGATTTCAAAGGGTCGAAATGCACCCTCGAGCGCAAGGAGAACGACATCACCCTGCTGGCCGACGACGAGCCCAAGCTGAAGCAGATGCAGGACCTGATGAAGGTCTATTTCACCCGCCGCAACGTCGATCCCAAGGCGCTGGATTTCAAGACCCAGGAGCGCGCCGCCGGCGACGCCGTCCGCCAGGTGGTGACCGTCAAGCAGGGCATCGACCGCGAGGTGGGCAAGACCCTGATCACCAAGATCAAGGACAGCAAGATGAAGGTCCAGGTCTCGATCCAGGGCGACGAACTGCGGGTGACGGGCAAGAAGCGCGACGATTTGCAGGAAGCCATCGCCTTGATCAAGAAGGTGGAAGTGGATTTGCCGCTGCAATATGTCAATTTTCGCGATTGAGTATGGCCTAACGATTTCCCGGCATCTTTTCGCCGGCCTTCTTCTGATGGCCGGCACCGCTCTTCTCGCCGACGAACCACCCTCCGCGGCCGACCTTTACGGCACGCTGCCGCTGGCCCGCGACGTGCGCCTGTCGCCCGACGGCAATTCCCTGGCGCTGATCGCCGCGGTGCAGGGGCGCGAGGAATTCGTGATCTGGCATCTCGGCGGCGGGCCGCCGACCAGCCTCGCCCCCGGCGAGGCCGAGCCGCACTGGTTCGCCTGGAAGGATGACGGGCATCTGCTGGCCGGGCTCTATTACGGCGATTTCAGGAATTACAAGAACGGCGCCATGTCGACCCGCGCCCTGGTGTTCGACGCCGACGGGTCGCGCCATGTGGTGATGAACTTCGCCGACCTGTCCCGCGTCGCCGGCCTGGTGCCGCAATTCCAGGACCATCTGCTGAGCATGCTGCCCGGCGACCCCGGCCATGTGCTGATGCAGGTCGGGCCGGCGGAGCGGCCGCGCACGCCCGACGTCTTCAAGGTCGATATCCATACCGGCGAGCCCGAGCGTGTCATCAATAACCGCCAGGGCGTGACCGAGTGGCTGGCCGATCCGCAGGGGCTGGTGCGGCTGGGCAAGGGTTATGTCGACGGGCAGGCCCGCTTCTATGGACGCGTCGATGCCGATACGCCGTGGATCAGGTTGGCCGAGGCCGATGGCGGCGAGGACGACGCGCTCAATCCCATCGCCCTGGATGCCGACGATCCCTACCGGATCTATTGGGAAGTGCGGCGCGAGGACGGTTTCGTCGAGCTGCGCGACTATGACGGCAAGACCGGCCATATGGGCAAGGTGATCGCCGGCGCGCCCGGGGTCGATGCTCACGGCGCGGTGGTCAATGGGCGGCTGGTCGGCTATCGGGTGGGCGCCGGCGACGTCACCTATTTCGATCCGGTCTGGGAGAAGATGGCCGCTTCGGTGCGCAAAGTGTTGCCCGGCCGCCATGTCGAGCTGATCGACCGCAGCGCCGACGGCAAGCGCTTTCTGGCCTATGCCACCGCGATGGGCCAGGCGCCCAGCTATTGGCTGCTCGATCTGCGCGGTCCCAAGGCGCTGCTCAATCCGCTGTTCCAGAATTACGACGCGATTTCGCCCGAGCAGATCGCCCCGGTTTCGGAGGTCTCCTACACGGCGCGCGACGGGATCGACATTCCCGCCTTCCTGACTTTGCCGGTCGGCCACAAGAGCGGCCCGATTCCGTTCGTCGTGCTGCCCCATGGCGGGCCGCTGGCGGCGGATAGCGGCCAGTTCGATTACATGGCGCAGTTCTTCGCCTCGCTGGGCTATGGCGTGTTGCAGCCGCAATTCCGCGGCTCGACCGGGCATGGCTGGAAGTTCGAGCAGGCCGGTTACGGCCAATGGGGCCGTAAAAGCCAGGACGACATCACCGACGGCACCCACTGGCTGATCGACCAGGGCTATGCCGATCCGCGGCGCATCGTCATCGCCGGCTCGAGTTATGGCGGCTATGCCGCGCTGATGGGGGTGGAGCGCGAACCGGCGCTCTATCGCTGCGCGGTGTCGATCTCCGGCGTGGCCGATCTGTCGCGCCTGGTGGACGAAGTCAGCCTGACCTATGGCGGCCGCACCTCGATTCCCGACGTCAAGGACGAGGATGTGCCGCTGGCCTCGATCTCGCCGGTCAAGCACGCCAACGCCATCCAGGTGCCGGTGCTGCTGATGCATGGCCGCCGCGATTTCACCGTGCCGGTCGAGCATTCCGAGGCGATGCAGCGCGCCCTCGATCATGTGGACAAGCCGGTCGAAGCGGTCTATTTCGACGAGGCCGACCATTTCTTCACCCGCGAGAAGGACCGCATCGCCATGCTGAAGACGCTGCAAGCCTTCCTCGGCAAATCCTGCGGCGCGCCATGATGCTGATCGATGGACGCGATTGCGGCCCCTGCGTCTCCTGCTGCTCCTTCTTTACCATCACCGAGTTGGGCAAGCCGGCCGGTGTGCTGTGCAGCCACTCGACCGATCATGGCTGCACCATCTATGCGGACCGGCCCAAGGCGTGCCGCGTCTTCTATTGCGCCTGGCGCTGCTGGCAGGAGGTTCCCGCCGACTGGCGGCCTGACCGCACCGGCTTCGTGTTGGGCGGCCGGCTCGCGGAACAGAGTTTCCTGTCGGTGACCGTCGATCCGGCCTCGCCCGAAGGGTGGCGCGTCGAGCCCTATTACTCGACCTTCCGCCAATGGGCGCGTGATGGAGCGGCAACGGGCAGTCCCGTCGTCGTCTTCATCGGCAGCCGGGTGATCGTGCTGGAACCCGAGGGCGAACGCGATCTCGGCGAGGTCGCTCCCGACGAGGTGCTGATCCGCTCGCCGGAAGGTCATATCCGCAAGGCGCCGCGCGTCCGCCCTTACTGACAGGTCCCGAATCCGATACCCTGCTTCACTCTCATCGGTGAAAGGGAACCATATGACACTCAGGGGAATGTTGCTCGGTGCCGGCCTGTTCGGTGCTTTTGCCGCCAATGCCGCTGACTTGCGGCCGGACCAGCTGGAATTTCGCGGCCTGTATAAGGAACTGGTCGAGACCAACACCACCGCCTCGACCGGCAGCTGCACCCTGGCCGCCGAGCGCATGGCCGCCCGCCTCAAGGCGGCGGGGTATTCCGACAGCGATCTGACCCTGTTCTCCGATCCGCAATTCCCCAAAGACGGCGGCCTGGTCGCCGTGCTGCACGGTTCCGACACCAAGGCCAAGGGCGTGCTGCTGCTGGCCCATATCGACGTGGTCGAAGCCAAGCGCGAGGATTGGGTGCGCGACCCCTTCACCCTGGTGGAGGAGGACGGCAAGTTCTATGGCCGCGGCACCACCGACGACAAGACCCAGGCGGCGATCTGGACCGACACTCTGGTCCGCCTGAAGAAGGAAGGCTTCAAGCCCAAGCTGACCCTCAAGATGGCCCTGACCTGCGGCGAGGAAGGCGGCGGCGGGGGCCGGTTCAACGGCGCCAAGTGGCTGACCGAGCACAAGCGCGATCTGATCGACGCCGATTTCGCCGTCAATGAGGGCGCCGCCGGCCTGCTCGACGAGCACGGCAAGCCTTCGGTGATCACCATCCAGGCCGGCGAGAAGTCCTATCACGATTACCGCCTGGAAGTGACCAATGCCGGCGGCCACAGCTCGCGCCCGGTCAAGGACAACGCCATCTATCATCTGGCCCATGCGCTGGTCGGCGTCGAGAACCATGCTTTCCCGGTGCAGTTCTCCGACGGCAGCCGCGCCTATTTTCAGGGCCTGGCCAAGCAGCAGGCCGCGAAAGGCAACAAGGACGTCGCCGACGCCATGACCGCGATGCTGAAGGAGCCCGCCGACCTCAAGGCCGCCGAGTTCGTGGCCGCGAAGGACCCGCTGTGGAACGCCACCCTGCGCACCACCTGCGTCGCCACCATGCTGGATGGCGGGCATGCGGCGAACGCCCTGCCGCAGCGCGCCGGCGCCAACATCAATTGCCGCGTCTTTCCCGGCGTCTCGGGTGAGCAGATCCGCGGCGAACTGGCCGCCGCCATCAACGATCCCGCCGTCAAGGTGACCGAGGTGGGAATGGGGATGAACGATCCGGTCAGCCCGCCGCCGCCCTTGACCCCCAAGGTGGTCGGGCCGGCCGAGAAGCTGATGGCCGAGATGTGGCCGGGCGTGCCGGTGCTGCCGATCCTGCAGGCGGGCGCCACCGATGGCCGCTATTTCAATGCGGCCGGCATTCCGACCTATGGCATCGACGGGTCCTTCCTCGATCCCGAGCTGAATCACATTCACGGCCTCAACGAATATGCCGGGGTGGAGTCGCTCTATAAGGACCGGGATTTCCTCTACCGTCTGGTCAAGACCTATATCGACGGGAAATAGGGCCTGACCCGATGATCCGCTCCGCCCGCCTGCCCTTGATCCTGGCGGCCGCGCTGTCCGCCGGGATGGCGCGGGCGGAGCCTGCCGTCTGGATGCTCGGGGCGCTGCCGCCGATGGTGATGACCGAGGGGCCGCTGGCCGGGCAGGGCGCGGGGCAGGTCGCCTTCGCCCGATTGTCGCCGCATCTTTCCGCCTTTGAATGGAAGGTCGAAATCGCCACGCCGCTGCGGATTCTGCATGAGATCCAGCATCGGGACGGCATCTGTTCCTTCTCCTTCGCCAAGCTGCCCGAGCGCGAAGGCAAGATGCTGTTCAGCCAGCGCGCCATGGTGGTGCCCGGTTTCGGCGTGATCGTGCGCGAGGATCGGCTGGAGGAGTTCCAACGCTATCTCGATTCCTCCGGCGCGGTCGATCTGTCGCTGCTCGGCGGGGCGCGGGACTATATCGGCGGCTATGTCGCGGGGCGTCCGCATTTCGGCGCGCTGAAGAGCTATATCGCCGATCCCGGCAACAAGGCGTCGCTGGTGGCCGACGATCCGGTCAAGCTGTTCCGCCAGCTTGCCGCCAGCCATCTCGATTTCATGTTCGGGCTGCGCGACGAGACCAATTACTTCGCCGAGACCCTCGGCAACACCCGCCTGGTGTCGCTGCCGGTCGCCGGCACCGACAAGTTCGGCGAGGCCTATGTCACCTGCTCGACCGGTCCGGTCGGGCAAAGAGCCCTGCAGGCGATCGATGCCTGGCTGGCCGACGACCGCCACTGGGCCGAATTCGTCGCTCCGTGGGAGCGGTGGCTGTCGCCGGCCGATTACCAGGCCGCGCTAATACCCCATCAAACCAAGCCGGTCAGGTAATAGATCGCGATGATCACGAACACCGCCGACGTCTTGATGCAGGTGATCGCGAAGATATCGCGATAGGATTGCTTGTGGGTCAGGCCGGTGACCGCCAGCAGGGTGATCACCGCGCCATTGTGCGGCAGGGTGTCCATGCCGCCCGACGCCATCGCGGCGACGCGGTGCAGCAGCTCGAACGGAATGCCTGCCGCGGTGGCCGCTTCCTTGAAGCGGTCGGCCATCGCGGCCAGCGCGATGCCCATGCCGCCCGAGGCCGAGCCGGTGACGCCGGCCAGGGTCGAGACGGTGATCGCCTCGTTGACCAGCGGGTTGGGGATGGCGGCCAGGGCGTTCTTGATCACGATGAAGCCGGGCAGCGACGCGATCACCGAGCCGAAACCATATTCCGAGGCGGTGTTGAGCGCGGCCAGCAGCGAACCGGCGACGGCGGTCTTGCTGCCCTCGATGAACTTGTCCTTGAGCGCCGTAAAGGCGAACAGGGCGACGGTGACGATGCCGAGAACCAGCGCGGCCTCGACCGACCAGATGCCCAGCAGCTTGGCGGCATCCTGCGAGATGGTCTTGCCGCCCTCGGTCAGGGTGACCGAGACGGTGCCGGTATAGAGCATCGGAAACAGATATTTGGTGAAGACGAAATTGCCGACGCCGACCACGAACAGCGGCAGGATGGCGACGGCCGGATGGACCATGCGGACGTCTTCCTTGGTCTCGGGCTCGTTGACCAGCGGCTGGTCGGCATAGCCTTCGCCCCGGGCGGCGGCGACCTTGCGGCGCCAGTTCAGATAGAGGACACCGCACACCAGGATATAGAGGCCGCCGATGGTGCCGAGGATCGGGGCGGCGAAGCCGTTGGTGTTGAAGAAGGTGGTCGGGATGATGTTCTGGATCTGCGGGGTGCCGGGCAGGCTGTCCATGGTGAAGGTGAACGCGCCGAGCGCGATGGTGCCGGCCACCAGACGCTTGGGGATATTGCCCTGGCGGAACATCTCGGCGGCGAACGGATAGACGGCGAACACCACGACGAACAGCGAGACGCCGCCATAGGTCAGCAGCGCGCCGACCAGGGCGATGGCCAGCATGGCGCGGCCCTTGCCCAGCAGGTGGATGACCGACGAGACGATCGAGCGGGCGAAGCCGGACAGCTCGATCACCTTGCCGAACAGGGCGCCCAGCATGAAGACCGGAAAGTAGTTCTTGATGAAGCCGACCATGGCGTCCATGAACAGGCCGCTATAGACCGGCAGGACCGCCGACGGATCGGTCAGCAGAACGGCGCCCAACGCGGCGATCGGCGCGAACAGGATCACGCTGAAGCCGCGATAGGCGACGAAAATCAGGAAGGCCAGGGCGGCCAGGCAGACCAGGAAACTCATCTAGGACCCCTCACATCAACTCTTGTTGAGGCGGATCATAGCCATATGAGGTCGGGCCGCCAGTTTTTTTAAGGCGTGCCGAGCGCCTTGTTCAGCAGAGCGGCCAGGCGCAGGCCGCCCAATTCGAGGCGGCGCTCGACCACCGGCCAGCCGCGCTTCTGATAGGCCTCGCCGAGAATGACCGGGCTGGCCGGCGCTTCGGCGCCTGGGGCGACCACGCCGGGATAGACCACCGCCTTGGCGGCGTCGTGGGATTCCATCGCCCACACCGCCGGATCGGCGATGGCGGCCTCGGGCAAGCCTTTCGCGAATTTGTGGTCGATGTCGGTGGCGGCGATGGCGGCGGCGCGGCGGGCTTCGAGATTGGGCTGGCTCAGCGGCTCTTCCTTGATGCCCAGGTGATGCTCGATGATCGAGGTGTCCCATACCCAATGCAGGCTGAGCGGATATTGCTGGGTGCCGTTATCGCCGAAATAGGTGATGCGCACCTTGTTGCCGCCATGGTCGCCGGCATTCTCGGTGCCGTGCAGCGGCTGCTGAATGTCGCCGACGAAATGGACCAGGAATTTCAGCGCCTCTTCGCGCTTGGCGGCCGGCTGGCCGCGGTCGGTCAGCACGGCGGTAAAGCGCTTGATCGCCTCGACAGCGCAATCGCCATTCTTGCAGTCGCGGTCGGCGACGTAAGCAGTTTCGGTCAGCGGAATATCGACATAATGCCAGGGGCTGGCTTCGGGGCGCTCCTTGCGGATGGTGTCGGGCCAGCTGGCCACCTGATCGAGATGTTCCAGCCCTTCCTCGCTCAGCAGCGCGTGCACCGCGTCGAGAGTCGCCGGGGTCAGGTGATGTTCGGCGATGTCGGCGATGATGGCATGGCCGGTCACGCCCCAGGCCTGGCCGCGGCCGGGCAGCATCGCGAGGACGGCAAGGGCGGTGGAGACGGCGAGGGTGCGGCGGAGCATGGCGGTTAAAGCCTTATGAAGGTTGCGGAATCGTTGCTCAGGGTGGCGCTGTGCTATGATCGCGTCAACGAGCAGGCTATGAAGATTTGACGACAGAGGGGGAAGGCGCTGCCATGAAGGACATTCTGGTTCAACTCGACGGCGGCGAGGCCGGCCCGCGCCGGCTCGAGGCGGCGATTTCCCTGGCGAAGCGTTTCGGCGCCCGGCTGACCGGCATGTTCGCCCAGAAGGAAACCGATGCCGCCGCGCTGGTGGCGCGCCGTCCCGGCACCCGCCTGGCCGAAGCCGCCGCCGCCAGCCGCGAGACCTTCACCGCCGCGACCGCCGCGGCCGGCATAACGGGACGCTGGCTGGCCCTGGCCCATGGCGACCCGGGCTTCGTCGTCGCCGAGTTGGCCTTCTGCGCCCGCTATTTCGATCTGGCCGTGGTCGGCCAGGGCGGAAGCGGCGATTACCCGCAGCTGCCCGACGACGCGGTCGAGCGGGTGATCCTCGACAGCGGCCGCCCGGTGCTGGTGGTCCCGCGCAGCGGGCCGGCCGGTCCGCTGGCGACCCGCATCGCCGTCGCCTGGAACGCCAGCCGCGAAGCCAGCCGGGCTCTGCACGATACTTTACCGCTGCTCGCCTCCGCCGAAGCGGTGACCCTGCTCAGCGTGCCGCGCGACACCAGCCCGATGCCGGGCGAACTGCCCGAGATGGATGTGATCGGCCATCTGGCCGGTCATGGCGTGATGGCCCGCTTCGAACGCCTGCGCGCCGAGGATATCGGCGTGATGGACATGCTGCTGTCGCGCGCTTACGACATCGGCGCGGACCTGCTGGTGATGGGGGCGCCGGCCGGCTCGTCCTTCGGCAAGAGCAGCGGCACCCGCTTCCTGCTGCGGCACCTTACACTGCCGGTGGTGATTTCGGGCTGACCATGGATGATTTGCGGCAGGCGCGCGCCGATGTCATCGCGCGGCCTGGAGATGATTCGGTTCTGGCCGAGCTCGGCAATGTGCTGACCGAGCAAGGACATCTGGACGAGGCGGCAATTGTGCTGCGCCGAGCCATCGGCGTGGCGCCGCGGGCCGGGCATATCGCCAAAATGGCCAAGGCGGTGCGGTTCCGCGAGGATGATCCGGCGCTTCCGGTCATCGAAGCGCTCGCACGCAGGGCGGCCGGCCTGTTGGAGTCCGAGCGTATCGAGCTGGGGTTTGCGCTGGGTAAAATCCATGCCGATCTCGGCCGCGACGAACGGGCGTGGCGAGCCTATGCCCAAGCGAACGCCCTGATGCGCAGCCGGATCGTCTATGACGAACAGGCCGCCCTGGCCCTGGTCTCGCGCATCGCCGAGGTGTTCACCGCCGACCTGCTGGCCGCGCCGCCCGGCGATCCGGCGCCGGGTCCGGTCTTCATCGTCGGCATGCCGCGCTCGGGGTCGACCCTGGCCGAACGGATGCTGTCGGGCCATCCCGCCATCAGGGCCCTGGGCGAGGCCAATTACTTCGCCGCGGCCCGCGTCGAGGCGCTGGGCGGCCGCATGACGCTGCCTTTCCCGGACGGGGTGGCAACGCTCGATCCCCAATCGTTGCGCCGCCTTGGGGAAATCTATCGCGGGCGGGCCGGCGAGGGGATCGCCGTCAACAAGATGCTGGGCAATTTCGCTTATCTCGGCTTCATCCATCTGGCCATGCCGGGTGCGCGGTTCATCCATACGGTGCGCGATCCGATGGATAATTGCCTGTCCTGCTTCTTCGAATATTTCGCCGCCGGCCATCCTTATTGCTACGACCTCGGCGAGCTGGGCCGCTTCCACAAGGCTTATGACGCGCTGATGGCCCATTGGCGCGCGGTGCTGCCGCAGCAGACGCTGCTGGAGGTGCGGTACGAAGATCTGGTCGAGGCGCCCGAGGCCGAAGTGCGGCGCATGCTGGCCCATCTCGGCCTGGAATGGGACGAGGCCTGCCTCGATTTCACCGGCCGCGAAGGACCGGTGCGCACGGCCTCGCTCGCCCAGGTGCGCCAGCCGCTCTACCGGACGTCGGTCGGGCGGTGGCGCAGATGGGAAAAGTGGCTGGGGCCCCTAAAGGACGCCCTGGCTTAATTCTTCGGCGTCAGGATCGCATCCAGCGACGGAGTATCGTCCGTCTTGACCAGATGCGGATAGCGCAGCCCGTCATGGTAATCGAGCTTCACGATGCGGAAATGGTCGCCATTCTGCACCAGCAGCTCGATCGGCTGCTTGATGGTCTTGGCCTCACGGATCACTTCCTTGAGGCGGTCCTTGTCATAGGCGATGCCGTTGACGGCCACCAGCTTGGTGCCGATGGTCAGGCCCGCCTTGAAGGCCGGGCTGTCCCACAGCACGCCGGTGAGGGTCTGGTCTTTGGTGCTGACCATGATGCCCAGCGAATAGGTGAAGTCCTCGTATTTGCGTAAGGACATCACCTGGCGGTGATAGTCGGACGGGCTGTCAGTATAGACCAGCTTGTAGCCGCCGCGCTTGATGCCGTCGAGCGGCGCGCCCGGGCCGTGGCCGTCGAGGCGGGTGTGCAGGAAGCTCGCCCAGTCATAGGGCACGATGCCATTGAGAGTCGCGACCACCGTGTCGAAATCGTAGGTCAGCTCGCCGAACGCGCCGTTATTGACGCCGAAGAAGGCCTGAGCGAAATCGTCGAGCGACTTGGCGCCGTTGGTCTTCTCGCGGATCAGCGTGTCGGCGTCGAGCCAGACCAGCTCGCCTTCGGAATAATAATCCTCGCTGCGGCGCCACGAGCGCCAGGGCTGAGGACGGCGCATCGAGACCACCGGATCGTTGGTGGTGTCCTCCAGCGATTTCCAGCTGCGGCCCGGCATGTTGTCGTAAGTGGCGGCGGTCAAAGCGATGGCGTCGAGCGCCAGGTCCTTGGTCAGCAGGCCGGAGCGGGCGGCCAGCACATAGCCCCAATATTGCGTCTGCCCCTCATAGACCCACAGCAGCGAGCCCTGCATCGGACGGTCGTAATCGGGCGTCCACAGATCGACCGGGCGGCGGTATTTGCCGTTCCAGCTGTGGGTGTATTCGTGCGGCAGCAGATCGCGGTTCGGCGCGTCCTTGTCCCAGTCGAGGAAATAGGCGCCGGGCACGCCGTCCTCGCTGGAGCGATGATGTTCCAGGCCGATGCCGGTGATGCGGTCGGAGACCGACAGCAGGAAGTCGTAATGGTCGTAATGATGCGCGCCATAGAGCTTGTTGGCCTGCTGCACCAGCGCCTTGTGCTGGTCGAGCTGGCTGACCGTCGGGTCGAGCAGTTCGGGGCGATCGGCGGCGACGTCGAGCATCACCGGCACCGCGGCGCCGGGATCGAGGTCGAAGCGCTTGAAATAGCGGCCGGCCAGAACCGGGCTGTCGATCAGCACGTCATAGGGCACGGTCTTGAACGAGACCAGCGAGCCATGCTGCGAGGCGACCTCCAGGGCGGTACCGAAGCCCCAGCCTTCGGGCAGGCGCAGCTCGGCCTGCACCGGGATGCCGCGCACATAATAGCCGGCCGGATAGAGCGACATGGCGGTCCATTGGGCGCGCAGGATTTCCGGCGTCATGGCGATGCGGCCTTCGTCCTGCTGCACCGCCGACAGATATTGGAAATCGACCTCCAGCTTGCGGGCATTGGCGGGCGGCGTGACATGGAAGGCGTAATCGTCGACCGGGTCGCGGGTCCAGGCGATGCGCTGGCCGTCGGCGGTGAAGATCAGCCCGCCCATATCCGCGATCGGCCCGGTGGGGGAATGGTTGCCGGGCAGCCACTTCGGCAGCAGCAGGGTCAGCGGGACACCGCCGGTCACCGGCACCGTCTCATGGATGCGGAAGATGTGCCGGTCGAGATCGGTGGCGTCGACCGACAGAAGCAGCGTGCCGGGATAGGGAATGTCCCGGGCTTCGGGCGTCGGCGCCGGAAGCGGAGAGGTCTGCGGGGTCTGGGCGGAGACGAGGGAAGACAGGCCCAGGCTCAGGGCCGCGAAAACGGAAATACGCCGCAAAACAGACTCTCCCCCTTCGATCAGATGTTCAATGCGCTTCGGCCCAGTTCTTCGCCGCGCCGATCTCGACCAGCAGCGGAACCGACAATTGGGCTGCGCCCTCCATCACCCGCTTGATCACGGGTTTGGTCGCTTCGAGTTCGCTTTCCGGGACCTCGAAAACCAGTTCGTCGTGCACTTGCAGCAGCATGCGGGCCGACAGGCCTGCCTCCTTCAGGGCATCCGGCAGGCGCACCATGGCGCGCTTGATGATGTCGGCGGCGCCGCCCTGGATCGGCGCATTGATGGCGGCGCGTTCGGCAAACGCCTTCATGGCCGGGTTCTTGTCGGTGATGCCGTTGATGACGCAAGTGCGCCCGAACAAGGTGGTGACCTTGCCGGTCTCGCGGGCCAGCTGCCGGGTGTTCTCCATATAAGTGCGGATTTCCGGGAAGCGCGCGAAATAGGCCTCGATGAACTGCTTGGCCTCGCCGTTCGAGATGCCCAGCTGCTGGGCCAGGCCGAAGGCCGAGATGCCGTAGATGATGCCGAAATTGATCGCCTTGGCGCGGCGGCGGATCATCGGGTCCATGCCTTCGACCGGAATGCCGAACACCTGGCTGGCGGTGATGGCGTGAATGTCGGCGCCGTCGTGGAAGGCCTGCTTCAGCCCTTCGATATCGGCGACATGGGCGACCAGGCGCAGCTCGATCTGCGAATAATCGGCGGAGACCAGCAGATGGCCCGGCTCGGCGATGAAGGCGCGGCGGATGCGGCGGCCCTCTTCGGTGCGGATCGGGATGTTCTGCAGGTTCGGGTCCGACGAGGCCAGGCGGCCGGTGCTGGTCGCCGCCATGGCGAAGCTGGTGTGGACGCGCCCGGTGGACGGGTTGATCTCATCGACCAGCGTATCGGCATAGGTGCTCTTCAGCTTGGCGATCTGACGCCATTCCAGCACCTTTTTCGGCACCGGATGCAGGTCGGCCAGCGTTTCCAGCACGTCGGCGCCGGTGGCATAGGCGCCGGTCTTGCCCTTCTTGCCGCCCGGCAGGTTCAGGCGGTCGAACAGGATGTCGCCCAGCTGCTTGGGCGAGCCGACATTGAACACTTCGCCGGCGGCCTCGTGGATCTCGCGCTCCAGCGTTTCCATGCGGCGGCCGAATTCGACGCTCATGTTCGACAATTCGGCGCGGTCGATCTTGATGCCGGCTTTTTCCATGAAGCGCAGAGTGGCCGACAGCGGCCGGTCCATCGTCTCATAGACGGTCAGCGCATGTTCGGCCAGCAGGCGCGGCTTCAGCAGGCGATGCAGGCGCAGCGTGATGTCGGCGTCTTCGGCAGCGTAGGCCAAGGCCTTGTCGAGCGGCACGCGGTCGAAGGTGATGGCGTTCTTGCCGGTGCCGCACACCTCGGAATAGGGGATGGTCTTGTGGCCGAGCATCAGTTCGGACAGCTCGTCCATGCCATGCCCATGCGCCGAACTGTCCAGCACATAGGAAATCAGCATGGTGTCGTCGTAAGGCGCGATGTCGATGCCGCGCACGCCCATGATGGTGGCGTCGAATTTGATGTTGTGGCCGATCTTGAGGACGGCGTCGTCCTCCAGCAGCGGCTTCATCATCTCCAGCGCCTTGGGGGCGGAGATCAGCGTCGGGCCGCTCTCGGCGGGCGCGGACAGCAGATCGCCCTGCGTCGCGCCGGTCGTGTGGATCAGCGGCACATAGCAGGCCTTGCCCGGCTCGACCGACAGCGAGAAGCCGACCAGATTGCAGCGCATCGCATTGAGGCCGTCGGTCTCGGTGTCGAAAGCGACATGGCCGGTCCTGGTGGCCAGGGCGATCCATTTCGCCAGAGCGGCTTCGGTGGTGACCAGCTCGTATTCGGCCGCGATCGGCGCCACGGCGGCGGCCGCGGCTTCGGCGGAGACCGGAGCGGCGCCATAGACGCTCTCGACGCGCATCTTCAGGCTCTTGAAGCCCTGCTGGTCGATGAAGTGGTAGAGCGCCTGCGGATCGGGCAGGCGGGTGGAGAAATCGCCCCACGCTTCGGTGACCGGCACATCGTCCTTGAGGCGCACCAGCTCACGCGAGATGCGCGCCGCCTCGGCGTTGTTCATCAGGGTTTCGCGGCGCTTCGGCTGCTTGATCTCGCCGGCGCGGGCCAGCAGCGTGTCGAGGTCGCCATACTCGTCGAGCAGCTGGGCGGCGGTCTTGACGCCGATGCCGGGCACGCCGGGCACATTGTCGGTCGGGTCGCCGGCCAGGGCCTGGACGTCGATCACCTTGTCGGGGGTGACGCCGAATTTCTCGAACACTTCGGCCGGGCCGATGGCGCGGTTCTTCAGCGGGTCCATCATCGACACGCCGTCGCGCACAAGCTGCATCAGATCCTTGTCGGCGGACCAGATCACCACCTCGGCGCCGTCGGCCTCGGCCAGCTTGGCATAGGTGGCGATCAGATCGTCGGCTTCATAGCCGGGGATCTCGATCGAGGGCACGCCGAACGCCCGGGTCGCATCGCGGATCAGTCCGAATTGCGGGATGAGTTCTTCCGGCGGCTCGGGGCGGTGCGCCTTGTATTCCGGATAGATCTTGTTGCGGAAGGTTTCCCGTCCGGCATCGAAGATCACCGCCAGGTGCGAGCATTTATTGTCGAGCAGCAGCTTCATCAGCATGGTGGTGAAGCCATAGACCGCATTGACCGGCGTGCCGTCCGGCCGGGTCATCATGGGCAGGCCGTGGAAGGCCCGGAAGATGAAACCCGACCCGTCGACCAGGCAGAGCTGCCGTTGCTGCTCGCTCATCAAAGGGGATCAGTGCTCGTGAGCGGGATGGGCGCCGGGAGCCAGCTTGAAGGTACGGCTGCAATAGGGGCAGACGATCTCTTCTTCGCCGGGCTTGAAGGTCAGATAGACCTTGGGGTGGCCGGTGACCGGACCGTTGCCTTCGCAGGAAACGGTGGCGGTGGTGACGGTGACGACGTCTTTCGACATGGGTGACAGCCTCGAAGTTGGGAGTGCTGGGCGTTGACCAGCCGCAGCGCCGGATGATAACGATTGTCGCCCCAGGATCAAGGTCGCGTTAAAATTCCCGAGATCGCTCTCCCCCGATATGCCGTCGAGATCGACGGTCTGACCAAGAAATACGCTCCGCGCGGCAAGATGCCGGCGAAGCTGGCGCTCGACAATGTGTCGCTGTCGATTCCGCGCGGCTCGTTCTTCGGCCTCTTGGGCCCGAACGGCGCCGGCAAATCGACCATGATCAATATCCTGGCCGGCCTGGTGAATAAGAGCTCGGGCCAGGCCCGGGTGTGGGGCTATGACAGCGAGACCCAGCAGCGCCAGGCGCGCACCGCGATCGGCGTGGTCCCGCAGGAACTGAACCTGGACCCCTTCTTCACGCCTTATGAGCTGATGGAAGTGCAGGCCGGTCTCTACGGCGTGCCGAAGAAGGAGCGCCGCACCGACGAGATCCTCACCGCGCTCGGCCTGGCCGACAAGGCGCATGCCTATGCCCGCTCGCTGTCGGGCGGCATGCGCCGGCGCCTGCTAGTCGCGAAAGCCATGGTGCATTCTCCGCCGGTGCTGGTGCTCGACGAGCCGACCGCCGGTGTCGATATCGAGCTGCGCCGTCAGCTGTGGCACTATGTGAAGGGCCTCAGCGATGCCGGCACGACGGTGGTGCTGACCACCCATTATCTCGAAGAGGCCGAGGCGCTCTGCGATCGCATCGCCGTTATCGACCGCGGCAAAGTGGTCGCTCATGACGAGACCAAGGCCTTGCTTTCGAAGATGGACAGCAAGATTCTGACGGTGACGCTCGACCGCGGCCTGGCGGCGGTGCCCGAGGCGCTGGTGCCCTTCGCCCCGACCCTGGCGGAAGAGCGCCGCCTGGTGTTCCAGTACAAGCCCAGCGTCACCGCCGTGGGCGATATCCTGAATGGATTGCAGGCGGCGCATCTCGGCATCGTCGACCTCTCGACCGAAGAGGCCGATCTCGAGGATATCTTCCTGCGCCTGACCAACGCGGACGCTACGGCCGAATGAGGGCGCTGGCGGCCGTTCTTTTCGTGCTTTCTCTGGCCGCCTGCACCCCGACTTTGCAAACCTCCGGTCCCGCCATCGAGCCTCCGCATCTGACCGACGAGGCCTTCGTCGCCGCCGACGGCGCCCGATTGCCGGTGCGCTCGTGGCTGCCGCAGGGCGAGCCGCGCGCCGTGATCGTCGCCGTGCACGGCATGAACGATTATCGCGCCTTCTTCGACATTCCCGGCGAGCGCCTGGCCTATGCCGGCATCGCCACTTACGCCTACGACCAGCGCGGCTTCGGCGGCTCGCCCGAGCCGGGCGGCTGGTTCGGCGAAAAGGTGATGCAGGACGATCTCTACGCCATGCTGCGGCTGGTGGCGGCGAAGCATCCCGGCAAGAAGCTGTTCGTGCTGGGCGAAAGCATGGGCGGTGCCGTTGTGATGACGGCGCTTACCAGGCCCGATGCCGACCTGCCGAAACTGGCCGGGACGATCCTGGTGGCGCCGGCGGTGTGGTCGCGCGACACCATGCCCTGGTATCAGTCGGCGGCCTTGTGGGTCGCCTCCCGCACGGTGCCGTGGATGACCCTGACCGGGCGCGGCCTGCACATCACCGCGACCGACAATATCGAAGTGCTGATCAAGATGAGCCGCGATCCGCTGGTGCTCAAGGAGACCAGGGTCGCCGCCATCAAAGGGCTGTGCGATCTGATGGACGACGCCATGCGCTCGGCTCCGGCGCTGAAGCCGCCGACCCTGATCCTGGTCCCGGACAAGGACGAGGTGATTCCGCCCGACGCGACCAAGGCCATGACGGAGACCCTGCCGGCCGCGATCGAGGTTAAATATTACCCGCAGGACTATCACATGATGCTGCGCGACCTGCATGGCGACGTTCCGACCTCCGACATTGCCGCATGGGTGGATGAGAAATGACGGAACGATTTTACCGAAATCGTTCCGCGGCCAGGGGCCGCCGCGCTGCCGACAGCCTCGATCACACAGGCAACGTAGTTTGGCGCGGTAGCCCAGCGCATGGAATGCGCGCCCGGCGCCTGAGGGCTTCATGAATAAATCCGCTAAGTCTCGCGAGGTCTTTAAGATCCGTGACTTCCGCCTATTGCTGGCGGCGCGGGCGCTCTCCAGCCTGGCGTTGCCGATGGTGATGGTGGCGGTGGGATGGCATGTCTATGACCTGACGCGTGATCCGCTGCATCTCGGCTTCGTGGGATTGAGTCTGTTCCTGCCGCAGATTTTGCTGACCTTGCCGGCCGGTCATGTCGCCGACATCGTCGATCGCCGGCTGATCCTGATCGTTACCTTCGCCATTCTCGGCTGCTGCGCGGCGGTTCTGTTCGCTTTCGTGCTGCTGGGCGTGCACAGCGTGACGCCGATTTTCGCGGTGCTGCTGATCTATGCCTGCGCCAACAGCTTCCTGCGGCCGGCCTCGACTTCGCTGGTGCCGGCGGTGGTGCCGAAGGAGCAGCTGCCCTCGGCCGTGGCGTGGAATTCCAGTACCTGGCAGATGGCCGGCACTGTCGGCCCGGCGGTGGGCGGCGTGCTCTACGGCTTCGGGCCTCAGGCGGTCTATGGCACCTCGGCGACCCTGATGGCCATCGCGGTGGGATTCCTGCTGCGCCTGTCGCGCCGTCCGCCGCCGGCTCTGGCCGACAGCGCGATGCTGGAAAGGCTGCTGGCCGGGGTGAAGTTCGTCTGGCACCGGCCGATCCTGCTCGGCGCCATTTCGCTCGATCTGTTCGCCGTGCTGCTGGGCGGCGCCACCGCGCTGCTGCCGGTCTATGCCCGAGACATTCTCAGCGTCGGGCCGTGGGGTCTGGGGCTGTTGCGCAGCGCGCCGGCGGTCGGGGCGGTGACCTGCGGGCTGTGGCTGGCCCATCATCCGCTGAAGCGCCATGCCGGACGCACCATGTTCCTGTGCGTCGCCGGTTTCGGCCTGGGCACGATCATTTTCGGCCTGTCGCGCTTCTGGCCGCTGTCGCTGTTGGCGCTGATGTCGATGGGCGCCTGCGACATGGTCAGCGTCTATGTGCGGCAGAATCTGGTGCAGCTCAACACGCCCGACGAGATGCGCGGGCGCGTCTCGGCCGTCACCATGATCTTCATCGGCGCGTCCAACGAACTGGGCGAATTCGAATCCGGCGTCACCGCCAGCTGGTTCGGCACCGTCCCGGCGGTGGTGCTGGGCGGGGTGGGAACCCTGCTGGTGGTGGCCGTATGGAGCACGCTGTTCCGCAGCTTGCGAAAGGTCGATCGGCTCGACCAGATCGAGGCTGAAGGCTAAGGGCGCCAGCTCTCCGGCGAACGGTTCAGGCGTGCTTCGAGCAGCTTGCGTTCGAGTACGAATTCGGCCGGCAGGCGGGTGCCGTAGGGGCCGAACTGGTCGAGCTGCTGCTCGGCTTCGTCGAGGCCGGCGGCGCGGTCCACCGTCATCAGTTCGGCAAACCGCTGTTCGGGGAAATCGAGTCCGGACCAGCACAGATCGTCGCGCTTCGGCATCAGGCCGAGCGGGCCTTCCACAGCGCCGGCGCGGCCGCGTACGCGGTCGACGATCCATTCGACCACACGCATATTCTCGCCGAAGCCCGGCCATAGGAACTTGCCGTCGGCACCCTTGCGGAACCAATTGACGCGGAAGATCGGCGGCGGGTTGGCCAGCCTGGCCCCGATCGACAGCCAGTGATCGAAATAATCGGCCATGTTGTAGCCGCAGAAGGGCAGCATCGCCATCGGATCGCGGCGCGTCGCCGCCTGGCCGACGGCGGCGGCGGTGGCTTCCGAACCCATGGTCGCGGCCAGATAGACGCCATGCGCCCAATTGAAGGACTGGAACACCAGCGGCATGTTCTTCGACATGCGGCCGCCGAAGATGAAGGCCGAGATCGGCACGCCGGCCGGATCTTCCCAGGCCGGATCGACGCTGGGGCATTGCGACACCGGGCAGGCGAAACGGGCGTTGGGATGGGCGGCCTTGTCCTTGGAACCCGGCGCCCAATCCTGGCCCTTCCAATCGATCAGATGGGCGGGCGGAGTGTCGGTCATGCCTTCCCACCACACATCGCCATCGTCGGTCAGCGCGACATTGGTGAAGATGGTGTTGGCGTGCAGCATCGCCATGGCGTTGGGATTGGTCGCCGCACCGGTGCCCGGGGCGACGCCGAAGAAGCCGGCCTCGGGGTTGATGGCGCGCAGGGTGCCGTCGGCGGAGGGCTTGATCCAGGCGATGTCGTCGCCGACCGTCCATACTTTCCAGCCTTCGAAGCCCTTGGGCGGCACCATCATGGCGAAATTGGTCTTACCGCAGGCGCTGGGGAAGGCGGCGGCGACATAAGTCTTCTCGCCGGCCGGATTCTCGATGCCGACGATCAGCATATGCTCGGCCAGCCAGCCCTCGTCGCGCGCCATCACCGAGGCGATACGCAGCGCGAAGCATTTCTTGCCGAGCAGGGCGTTGCCGCCATAGCCGGAGCCGAACGACCAGATCGAGCGCTCTTCGGGGAAATGGGCGATGACGATGTTGGCGGGCGAGCAGGGCCAGGCGACGTCAGCCTCGCCCACCGCCAGCGGTTTGCCGACCGAATGGACGCAGGGGACGAACTCGCCGTCCGTGCCCAGGACGTCGAGGGCGCCCTGGCCCATGCGGGTCATGGTGCGCATGCTGGCGACCACATAGGGGCTGTCGGTCAGCTCGACGCCGATATGGGCGATCGGGCTGCCCAGCGGGCCCATCGAGAAGGGCACGACATAGAGCGTGCGGCCGCGCATGCAGCCCTTGAACAGGCCGTCCAGCTTGGTCCGCATCTCGGCGGGGTCCATCCAATTGTTGGTCGGGCCGGAATCCTTCTCGTGCTTCGAGCAGATGAAGGTGCGGTCCTCGACGCGGGCGACGTCGGCGGCGTCGGAACGGGCCAGGAAGGAATTGGGGCGCTTGGCGGGGTTGAGGCGCAGCAGGGTACCGGAGGCGACCATGCGCTCGGTCAGCATCTCGAACTCGGACTCCGAGCCGTCGCACCAGTGAATCGCGGCGGGTTCGCAAAGCTGCGCGATGTCATCGACCCAGGCAAGCAGCTTCGCATGGTGCGTCACCGCACCGAAATTTCCGACCTTGTTCATATATGCGCGCTCCCGGGCTGGAGGAATTTGTTGCATCTGTATCTATCCCCCTTGATCCGACCATAGCGTCGCCATCCACGGCCGAGCAAGGCCTTTATATTCAATGGGTTACCCTGACAGCGTTGTCGTTTCTGTGATAAAACCGAGCCGGTGGTTACGGCTCGAGAAGGCTGTTAGGATCAGAGTCTACGATATCGTATTGGAATCCTTATCTTGACCGCCACCATCGCCCTGGTCGACGACGACCGTAATATCCTCGCCTCGGTTTCCATCGCCCTCGAAGCCGAGGGGTTCCGCGTAAAGACCTTCACCGACGGCACCGAAGCCCTGCGGGCCTTGCAGTCGCAGCCGGTCGAGCTGGCGGTCCTCGACATCAAGATGCCGCGCATGGACGGGATGGAGCTGCTGCAGCGCCTGCGCAAGACCTCGGCCATTCCGGTCATCTTCCTGACCTCGAAGGATGACGAGGTGGATGAAGTGCTGGGCCTGCGCATGGGCGCCGACGACTACATCAAAAAGCCATTTTCCCAGCGCCTTCTGATCGAACGCATCCGGGCGCTGCTGCGCCGGGGCGAATTGGCGCGCGAAGGAGAGGCGTCGCAGCCGGCACAGACCATCGTGCGCGGCGAATTGATCCTCGACACGGCCCGCCATGCCTGCACCTGGAAAGGACAGACGGTGGATCTGACCGTGACCGAGTTCCTGCTGTTGAAATCCCTGGCGACCCGCCCGGGCCATGTCAAAAACCGCGACCAGCTGATCGATGCCGCCTATGGCGAGCACATCTATGTCGACGACCGTACCATCGACAGCCACATCAAGCGTCTGCGCAAGAAGTTCCGCGACACCGATCCTGAATTCAGCCAGATCGAGACCCTGTACGGCGTCGGCTATCGCTATCGCGACGAAGAGTGATACGTAACCGCCCTTTTCTGTTCGGCTCCCCGCTGACCTGGCGGATTCTGGCGGTCAACATGCTGGCCCCGGTGATCCTGGTCGGCGGCCTGTTCTATCTCGACCGTTATCGCAACGAACTGGTCGAGGCCGAGCTTCTGTCTCTGCGCAACCGCGCCGAAATGATCGCGGCGGCCTTGGGCGAGGGCGCGGTGATCGACAATGGTATCACCCTGCCCGATCTGTCGCCGCAGATGGCCCGCCAGATGATCCGCCGCCTGGCGCCGCCGGCCCGCACCCGCACGCGCCTGTTCGACATCACCGGCGACGAGCTGGCCGATTCCCGCACTCTGCTCTCGCCCTTCCAGCCGGTGCAGGTCGAGGAGCTGCCGCCGCTCGACCTCAACTGGTCGACCATCCTGTTCCGCCGGGTCTACGATTTCCTGCTGGCGACCCGTCTGGGCAGCGACGATTTGCCGCTCTACCGCGAGATCAAGCGGGCGCGCGCCACCGATTTCCCCGAAGTGATGCGGGCTCTGGTCGGCGACCATAATTGGGCGCTGCGCAAGACCCAGGACCGCCGCCTGCTGCTGTCGGCCGCGGTGCCGGTGCAGCGCTATAAGCGCATCCTGGCCGCGGTGCAGGTCACCGCGTCGGGCGACGACATCGCCCAACGCCTGTTCCAGGTGCGGCTGACCATCTTCCAGGCTTTTGCTTTGTCGCTGGCCATCACCATCGCCTTGTCGCTCTATCTGGCCGGCACCATCGCCCGGCCGATCCGCGTGCTGGCGGCGGCGGCGGACCGGGTGCGGCGCGGCCATGGCCGGCGCCATGTGATCCCCGACCTGGGTGGACGCAACGACGAGATCGGCGAGCTGGCCGGCGCCCTGAAGGACATGACCGAAGTGCTGTGGCGCCGCATGGACGCCATCGAGGCCTTCGCCGCCGATGTGGCGCATGAGATCAAGAACCCGCTGACCAGCTTGCGCAGCGCGGTCGAGACCGCGACCCGCGTCTCCGATCCGGTGCAGCGCGACCGCCTGTTCGCCATCATCCAGGACGACGTGACCCGCCTCGACCGCCTGATCAGCGACATCTCCGACGCCTCGCGCCTCGACGCCGAATTGTCGCGCGACGAGGGCGCCACGGTGTCGATGCGCCAGGCCTTGTCGGCCATCGCCAGCATCTATCACGACAGCGGCGCCAGCCGGTCGGTCTCGATCACCCTGGCGGTCGATCCCGAGGACGAACTCAATGTCTCAGGTCTGGAATCCCGCCTTGGCCAGATCGTGCGCAACCTGATCGCCAACGCTTTGTCCTTCAGCCCGCCGGGCGGCACGGTGGTGCTGTCGGGGCGGCGCATGGACCGCCGCATCGTCGTGGCGGTCGAGGATAACGGCCCCGGCATCCCGCCCAACAAGCTGGAGGCCATCTTCGAGCGCTTCTATTCAGAGCGCCCGCAGGAAGAGAAATTCGGTACCCATTCGGGCCTCGGCCTGTCGATCTCGAAACAGATCGCCGAAGCCCATGGCGGCACGCTGACGGCGGCCAATCGGGTCGACGAGCAGGGCAACGTGATCGGGGCGCGGTTTACGCTGAATCTCCCCGCAGCTTGAGTCTGGCCCGGCGCTCGCAGCAACACGGACGGACACGGACAACCACGGACGGACACGGACCGAGGCACAAGTGCCGCAGGCAATAATTCCAGCACATCGGGGCGCCGAGGCTTTTAAGAAGTGCCTGCGGCGTTTTTCCGCGCGGTCCGTGGCTGTCCGTGTAAGGCGAAGCCGGTCCGTGTTGCCTAAAGTCCTCGGAAAATTCGATGCTTCCGGGACAATCCGCACGATATACTTCCCGATGGCGGCACGCTGACGGCGGTCAATCGGGTTGACGAGCAGGGCAACGTGATTGGGGCGCGGTTTACGCTGAATCTCCCCGCTGCTTGAGTCTGGCCCGGCGCTCGCAGCAACGCGGACGGACACGGACAGCCACGGACGGACACGGGCCGAGGCACAAATGCCGCAGGCAATAATTCCAGCCTATCGGGGCGCCGAGGCTTTTAAGAAGTGCCTGCGGCGCTTTTCCGTGTGGTCCGTGGCTGTCCGTGTAAGGCGAAGCCGGTCCGTGTTGCCTGAAGTCCTCGGAAAATTCGATGCCTCCGGGACAATCCGCACGATATACTTCCCGCATGAGCGAAAAGATCCGCAATCAGCGCAGCATCATCGACCGCAAGGCTTTGACCATAAGGCTCGACGAGCTGGCGGCGGAGGGGCTCAACAAGACCAAGCGGCGCATCGCGGTTCTGGCCCTCTTCAAGGAGGCCTATCAAGCCAGCCACGCCGAGGTTAAGCGGCGCTTCGAGATCAGCGGCATCGGCACCGAGGCGGTGCATGAGCAAGCCTTCCTGATCGACCAGCTGGTGCGCCTGGCCTATGACTACGCCACCGACTATGAATTTCCGGCCGGCAGCGAGAAGGAAAAGGCGGGCGTGCCGCTGATGAGCGTGGTCGCGGTCGGCGGCTATGGCCGCGGCGAGCTGTCGCCTCATTCCGACATCGACCTGCTGTTCCTGCTGCCGCCCAAGCGCAGCGCGCGGGCCGAGCAGGTGGTGCAATACATGCTCTATCTGCTGTGGGACATCGGCCTCAAGGTCGGCCATTCGACCCGCACCGTCGATGAGTGCCTCAAGCAGTCGAAGAGCGACATGACCATCCGCACCGCGCTGCTGGAAGCGCGCTGGGTGTGGGGCGACCAGCCCTTGTTCGAGGAAATGAAGCGCCGCTTCCGCGCCGAGATCGTCTCGGGCACGGGCGAGGAATTCGTCGAGGCCAAACTGGCCGAGCGCGCCGAGCGCCATTCCCGCCTGGGCGAGGCGCGCTATGTGCTGGAACCCAACATCAAGGACGGCAAGGGGGGGATGCGCGACCTGCACACCCTCTATTGGATCGCCAAATATCTCTATGTCATCAATGAGGTGGAGGAACTGGTGTCGCTCGGTGTGCTGAGCCAGGACGCCGCCAACCGTTTCGCCAAGGCGCAGACCTTCCTGTGGACCCTGCGCTCGCACCTGCATTACCTGACCGGGCGGATGGAAGACCGCCTGACCTTCGACCGCCAGCCGGAAATCGCCGCGCGCATGGGCTATACCGACCATGGCGGCACCACCGGCGTCGAGCGCTTCATGAAGCATTACTTCCTGATCGCCAAGGATGTCGGCGACCTGACCCGTATCTTCTGCGCGCTGCTGGAAGAGCAGCATAAGCGCAAACCGAAGCTGCGCTGGCCGGCCATCCTGCGCCTCAAGAAGGTCGACGGCTTCGTGCAGGAAAGCGGCCGCCTCGACATCGAGACCGAGCAGGATCTGATCGACGATCCGGTCAAGATGATCCGCCTGTTCGCCACCGCGCTGGATACCGATCTCGACATCCATCCGCATGCTCTGTCGCTGATCACCCAGAATCTGCGGCGCATCGACAACAAGGTGCGCCATGACGAAGAGGCCAACCGCCTGTTCGTCGAAATGCTGACCTCGCGCAAGGACCCGGAAAAGGCGCTGCGCCATATGAACGAAGCCGGCGTGCTGGGCCGCTTCATTCCCGATTTCGGCCGTGTCGTGGCGCAGATGCAGTTCGACATGTATCACGTCTATACGGTCGACGAGCACACGGTGCAGGCGGTTGGCATCCTGCACCGCCTCGAACAGGGCAACATGAAGGCCGACACGCCGGTGGCGTCCGAGGCGATCCACGCCATCCAGTCGCGCCGCGCCCTTTATCTGGCCGTTTTCCTGCACGACATCGCCAAGGGCCGCGGCGGCGACCATTCGGAACTGGGCGCCGAGGTGGCGCTGAAGCTGGGTCCGCGCCTCGGCCTGACCGACGAAGAGACCGAAACCACGGCCTGGCTGGTGCGCTATCACCTCTTGATGTCGAACACCGCCTTCAAGCGCGACATCGACGACCCCGCCACTATCGCCAAATTCGTCGCCGAGGTGCAGAGCCCCGAGCGCCTGCGCCTGCTGCTGGCCTTGACTGTCGCCGATATCCGCGCTGTCGGACCCAATGTCTGGAGCAGCTGGAAGGCCGGCTTGCTGCGCGAGCTGTATCGGCGCGCGCTCGACGTGATGTCGGGCGGCATCGATGTCGAACGGCGCGAGTTCCGGGTCGAGGCGGCGCAGAACGAGCTCAAGAAGAAGCTCGAGGCCGAACGCTGGAGCGAGTCCGATATCGAGGCGCATCTGGCGCGCGGCTATCCAGCTTATTGGGTCAGCTTCGACACCGAGACCCATCTGCGCCATGCCCGACTGCTGCGCCAGGCGGAAGCCAGTTCGGCGCCGCTGACGCTCGATTGGCGGGTCGATGCCGGGCGCGGGGTGACCGAGGTGACGCTCTATGCCGCCGACCATCCCGGCCTGTTCGCCCGCATCGCCGGCGCCATGGCCTTGTCCGGCGCCTCGATCGTCGACGCCAAGATCATCACCATGACCAACGGCATGGCGCTCGACAGCTTCCTGATCGAGGACGCGGTCGGCGATCCGATCGACAGCGGCACCCGCCGCGCCAAGCTGGCCAGCCTGATCGAACAGGCTCTGTCGGGCCGCCTGCGTCTCGACCGCGAACTGGCCAAGCGGCGCGATTCGATCAAGTCGCGCACCAAGATGTTCCCGGTGCCGCCGCGCGTGCTGATCCACGACAATGCCAGCGCCGCCCATACCGTCATCGAGATCAATGGCCGCGACCGTATCGGGCTGCTTTACGACCTGACCTCGACCATGACCAAGCTGAATTTGCAGATCGCCTCGGCCCATATCTCGACTTACGGAGAGCGGGTGGTGGACGTGTTCTATGTGAAGGACGTGTTCGGCCTGAAGGTCGAGAACGAGCGCAAAAAGCGCGAAATCAAGAACGCCCTGACCCTGGCGCTGTCGGACCGGGGTGAGAGCGCGTCGGATCAGAAGCGCGGCGCCGCTGAATGAAGCACTCGGTTTCTATTTTTTCCGGGCCGCAAGTGCGGCCCCGCGCTGCCGACAGCCGTGGTCACACAGGCAACATAGCTTGGCGCGGTAGCCCAGCGGCTGGAAGCCGCGCCCGGCGCCTGAGGGCTTCATGAATCTATCCAAGGCCGTCTTCACCATCGGCGGATGGACCATCCTGTCGCGCATCACCGGTTTGGTGCGCGACACGCTGATGGCGCGCTATCTCGGCGCCGGGCTGGTGGCGGATGCGTTCGCTGTTGCCTTCCGCTTTCCCAATATGTTCCGCGCCTTGTTCGCCGAGGGCGCGTTCAATGCCGCCTTCGTGCCCTTGTTCACCGGCAAGCTGGAAGGCGAGGGGCAGGAGGCGGCGCGGCATTTCGCCGAGCAGGTCTATGCGGTACTGGGCGTGCTGGTGCTGGGGGTGGTGATCGTGATGGAGATCGCCATGCCGTGGGCGATCTATGTGCTGGCGCCCGGTTTCGACGACATGCCGGGCAAGATCGAGATGGCGGCGGAGTTTTCCCGCATCACCTTCCCCTACCTGCTGTTCATCTCGATGGTGTCGCTGCAATCCGGCGTGCTGAACGCGCTGGGGCGCTTCGCCGCGGCGGCGGGAACGCCGGTGCTGCTCAACGTCACCTCGGTCGCCGTGCTGCTGGCGCTGGCGCCCTACACCCCGACCGCCGGACACGCCATGTCGTGGGGCGTGTTCGCCTCGGGCATTTCGCAATTCCTCTGGCTGCTCTTCTCGATGAAGAAGGCCGGAATGAGCCTGCGCTGGGTCAAGCCGGCCTTCACGCCGGAAGTGAAGACCCTGCTGAAGCGGGTGGTGCCGGGCGCGGTCGGCGCCGGCGTCTATCAGGTCAATGTGGTGCTGAACACGGTGATCGCGTCCGGTGTGGCACAGGGCGCGGTCAGCTATCTCTATTATGCCGAGCGCCTCAACCAGCTGCCGCTCGGCATCGTCGGCATCGCCATCGGCACCGCGCTGCTGCCCGCCTTGTCGCGGCAATTGCGCGCCGGCGACACGGCGGCGGCCGACGAATCGCAGAACCGCGCCATGGAGCTCGGCCTGCTGCTGACCCTGCCGGCGGCGTTCGCTTTCGCCGTCATCGCCCAGCCGATCATCGCGCTGCTATATGAGCATGGCTCCTTCACGGCCGAAGACACCGTGCAGGTCGCCCGCACGCTGACCGCCTTCTCGCTCGGCCTGCCGGCCTATGTGCTGATCAAGGTGGTGACGCCCTCCTTCTTCGCCCGTCACGACACCACCACCCCGGTCAAGGCGGCGCTGGCGTCGATGGTGGTGAATGTCGCGCTCAATCTGCTGCTGATGCGTTCGCTGCAGCAGGTCGGCATGGCGCTGGCGACGGCCGCCGCCGCCTGGCTCAATTTCGGCATACTGGTCTGGCGCCTGAAAAAACTCGACCATTTCGCCATGGATCGCCGCCTGAAGATCCGGATCGTGCGCATCCTCGCCGCCTGCCTGGCGATGAGTGCGGCGCTGTACGGGCTGCAGATCCTGCTGGAGCCGCTCTGGGCCTGGTCGCGCCTGGCGGTGGTGACGCTGCTGGTGCTGATCGGCGGCGGCGCTTACGGCGTGGCGGTGGTTCTGTTCCGGGCGATGACGCCTGCGGAGCTGAAGGGAATGCTGCGGCGGCGGAAGACCTGACGCCATGGATGGGCGCTGGTGGCTCTATCTGATCGAATGCCAGGGCGGCAGCCTCTATACCGGCATCACCAACGATGTCGAGGCGCGCTATGCGGCCCATTGCGCCGGCAAGGGGGCCCGCTATACCCGCATGTATCCGCCGGTCCGCCTGCTCGCCGCCCAGCCTTTCGAGAATCGCTCGGCCGCCTCGAAAGCCGAATATGCCATGAAGCGGCTCAGTCCCGTGGATAAGCGCGGTTGGGCGGCGGCGATAGCGGCCTCATTCCTCGGCGGGGAGATCGCCGAATAGGGCCTCCATGAAGCCGTCCGGGTCGAGATAGAATTCCCGCATCAGGCGGAAATGCTCGGTCATGGCGTAGGGGCGCTCGATCAGCCCGCTCTCCGTCAGATGCAGCAGCGTGGCACCCGGATAGGCCATGACCAGGGGCGAATGGGTCGCAATGATGAATTGGCTGTCCCGCGCCAGTTCGCGTGCCCGGAGCAGCCGCAGGAATTCGATCTGGCGGGATGGCGAAAGGGCCGCCTCCGGTTCGTCGAAGATATAGAGCCCGCCTTGTTCCAGCCGATTGCTGAACAGATTGAGATAGGCCTCGCCGTGCGAGAGCTTGGTCAGCGTATCGACGCCATAGAGTCCGGCTGCGTCGAATTCGTCGATCTGATTGAGCAGAGCGAACAGGCTCTCCGACCGCACGAAGAAACCGCGCGTCACCTTGGGGAGCCAGGCGGCCTTGAGATGGGCGGCCAGTTCCGACCTCTTCCCCTCGTCAAGACCGCTGCCGGCGTTGTAATTGCGGCTGCCGCCATGCAGGCCGAAACCGCACAGGGCGGCGATGGCTTCGAGGATGGTCGATTTTCCGCTGCCGTTCGGTCCGACCAGAATGGTCACCGGCTTGGTGAATTCCAGCTGGAATGGCTCCGCGGCGAGGCAGGGCAGCGAGAACGGGTGACGTTTCGAATCGAAGGGTTTGGCCACGTCCAACCGGATCGAGCGGAGGTACGGTGCGGGCAGTCGCGAGGGTGACGAGTTTCGGCGCATAGCATTCCTATGATTGACCATCGCTCGCCCTTACGTTACGTCGGGAGCCTTAGTCAGGCGAGGACCTCATGAACCGCATTTTTTCGGGCATCCAGCCCACCGGCAATCTTCATCTCGGCAATTATCTGGGCGCGGTGCGCAACTGGGTCCGGATGCAGAACGAGTATGAATGCATCTTCTGCATGGTGGATCTCCACGCCATCACCGTCTGGCAGGACCCCGCCGAACTGCGCCGCTCGACCCGCGAGCTGGCTGCCGCGATCCTTGCCTCGGGCGTCGATCCCAAGAAGAACACTCTGTTCGTGCAGAGCCAGAACCCCGATCACGCCCAGCTGGCCTGGATCTTCAATTGCGTTGCCCGCCTCGGCTGGCTGAACCGCATGACCCAGTTCAAGGACAAGGCCGGCAAGGACCGCGAGAACGCCTCGGTCGGTCTCTACGCCTATCCGAACCTGATGAGCGCCGACATCCTCGCCTACAAGGCCACCCATGTGCCGGTCGGCGAGGACCAGAAGCAGCATCTCGAACTGGCCCGCGACACGGCGCAGAAGTTCAATAACGATTTCGGCGTCGAATTCTTCCCGCTGCCCGAGCCGATCATCCAGGGCGCCGGCGCCCGCGTGATGAGCTTGCGCGACGGCAGCAAGAAGATGAGCAAGTCGGAAGAGAGCGATTATTCGCGCATCAACATGACCGACGACGCCGACACCATCGCGCTGAAGTTCCGCAAGGCCAAGAGCGATCCCGACGCCCTGCCGGAAACCGCGGCGGGCCTGGAAGGGCGCCCCGAGGCGGCCAATCTGCTGGGCATCTATGCGGCCCTGTCGGACCGCACCCGCGACGAGGCGATCGCCCAGTTCGCCGGCAAGACCTTCTCGGAATTCAAGAAGGAATTGACCGACCTGGCCGTCGCGGTGCTGTCGCCGATTTCGACCGAGATGAAGCGCCTGCTGGCCGATCCGGCCCAGATCGACGCCATCCTGTCCGAGGGCGCGCACCGGGCCCGGGCGGTATCCAACCCGATCATGGCCGAGGTCCAGGAGATCGTCGGCTTCCTGAAGGCTCAGTAAGAATGGGCGCGCGGCGGGGACTTTTCCTGCTCGCCGCGCTGCTCCTGCTGTCGTCGTCGGCTTCCGCGCGCATTGCCGCCGATCCCCTGGTGGTGGACCTCTCCAGTCACGTCGTCGCCATCACCTCCGGCTTTCACGGCGCCAATCTGCTGCTGTTCGGCGCGGTGGAGGGCGATGGCGACGTGGTGGTGGTTGTCAGAGGGCCGAGCCAGGCCGAGCTGATCCGCCGCCGCGACCGGCTGTTGGGCCTGTGGATCAACCGCCATCAGGCGACCATCACCGGGGCGCCGTCTTATTACCAGCTGGCCTCGACCCGGCCGCTCGACCAGATCGCCCGCCCGGCCATGCTCGACCGGCATGGTCTCGGCATCGACCATCTCAGCTTTCAGATCCGCCGCAAGGACGACCAGCAGACCGACGACGATTACCGTCAGGCCCTGGTCCGCCTGAAGAAGCGGCAGGGTCTCTATGGCGACCAGTCGGGCAATATCGGTCTGCTGGGCGGGCGCCTGTTCCGCACCGAGATGACCTTTCCCGCCAATGTTCCGACCGGCATCTATACGGCGGAAGTCTATCTGGTGAAGGATGGCGAGATCGTCAGCGCCCAGACCACGCCGCTGATCATTTCGAAAAGCGGGGTGGGGGCCGAAATCTTTGACATCGCCCTGCACCATTCGGCACTTTACGGACTATGCGCGGTGGCGCTGGCGATGGCCGCCGGCTGGATCGCCGCCATGGCGTTCCGCAGGGGGTGACAGTGGCCTCTGAACTGGATGACCGCGCACAGACCGAGCGGACCTTCCTGGTGGTGGTCGACGACAGCGACGAGATGCGCGCAGCTTTGCGCTATGCCTGCCGTCGTGCTCGCCATACCGGCGGTCGGGTTGCCCTGCTGCGGGTGGTCGCCCCCGCCGAATTCCAGCATTTCGCCGCCATCGGCCAATTGATGAGCGCCGAAGCCCGCGCCGACGCCGAAGCTTTGCTGCAGCGGGTCGGCGGCGAGGTTCAGCAGATGGCCGGGGATTTGCCGGTGCTCTATGTGCGCGAGGGCGATCCGGCGGACGAGCTGGTGAAACTGATCGATCAGGAGCCCTCGATCTCGGTCCTGGTGCTGGCGGCCGGCACCGGCGCCGAAGGGCCGGGACCGCTGGTCTCGGCGCTGACCGGGCGCTCGATCGACAAGCTGCGGGTGCCGCTGACCATAGTGCCGGGGCATATGACTGATCGTTTGATTGACGCTTTGTCATAAAGCGGGCAGGGCAATTATAGTATAAAATTCATTTCCGCCGCGGGAGAGCATTGGCTATCGTCGCGCGGAATTCTTAGAGGTTCTGACAGGCGTGATGCTCGGGGGAGCACTCAATGCGCCCGGCGTCCTTTTGCTGACGTCGGCGCTGGTTACCATTGCGATCGGTGTACGGACGCTGCGGGTCCCCGTATTCGCCGGCCGCTCCGCGCTCTGCGCCACTCTGTTCGCCGCTGCCGCCTGGTCGTTCGGCGCGGCGATGGACACCATGCCGGTTTCTGCCGCCGCCAAGGTGGTGTGGGCCGGGGTGAGCTGGATTCCCATCATGGCCCTGCCGGGTTTCCTGCTGTTGTTCGCCTGGCAATATGTGCGGGGTGAACAGCGCCCGGTGCCGCGTCTCTGGCAGGCGCCGCATTGGGCGATGGTCGCGGTGACCACCCTGATCGCGCTGTCCAATCCGCATCATCACCTGATGTATCTGCGGACCGATCCGGTCAGCCTCGGCGGGCCGACCGACTATGTGCATGGGCCGTGGTTCTTCGTCGCCGTCACCTATAATTACGTGCTGATGCTGCTGGCCTTCGCCACGGTGATCGAGGCGATCCCGCGCAGCCGCGGACTGCATCGCCGGCAATATGCCGGTATCGCCTTGTCGATGGTGCTGCCCTGGATCGCCAATCTGGGCAATACGCTCGATCTGTTTCACCCGTTCGGGGTCGACGCCACCCCGATCAGCTTTCTCGCCACCGGCGCCATCATTACCGTCCTCGTGCGCCGGGCGCGGCTGTTCAATCTGCTGCCGGTGGCCCGCTCGGTGCTGGTCGAGGCGATCCCCGATCCGGTGCTGGTGATCGATCTCGGCCATCAGGTGGTCGACGCCAATGCCGCCGCCATCGCGGTGATCGGAACCTCGGGCCCCCTCATCGGGCAGGCGCTGACGGGGATCGCCGCCCTGGCCCCGTTGCACGGACTGGCGGCCGGCGAGGGCGTGCCGTCCGAGATTTCGCTGGGACCGTCGGACACTCGGTTCGAGATCACCCTGGTACCGCTGACCCATGGTGGGCGCGAGGTCGGGTGGATGCTGCTGCTGCGCGACGTCACCCGGCGCGTCCGCCTGGAAGTGAAGCTGCGCGAGGAGGCTACACGGGATACGCTGACCGGCCTGCATAACCGCCGCCTCCTTGACGAGATCGGCGGCCAACTGTCCGCCCAGGCCGACCGGCAAGGCCAGCCGCTGTCGGTCGTCATGGTCGATCTCGATTATTTCAAGCGGCTCAATGATCATTACGGCCATCAGGCCGGCGACCGGGTGCTGGCCTCGATCGGCCAGTTCCTGTCCGAGCGGATTCGCCAGAGCGATTTCGTCTTCCGCACCGGCGGCGAAGAGATCCTGATCCTGCTGCCGGGCGCCGCCGGGGAACAGGCGCTGGCCCGCATCGACGATTGGCGCCGCGATTTCGCCGCGCAGCAGATCGACATCGGACAGGGCCATATTCAGAGCACCTTCTCGGCCGGGGTCGCCGTCTATCCCAAGGATGGCGACACGCTGGACGAGGTTCTCGGCCATGCCGACAAGGCGCTCTACCAGGCCAAGGAAGGCGGCCGCAACCGCGCCCGCCTGTGGACGGAGACGGAAAAACAGCATGGATGACCTGTTCGCCAATTCGCCGGCCATGCTGCTGCTCGCCTCGACCTTCTGCATCGGCATCGTGGTGATGCTGGCCCAGGGCCTGCCGCTGTTTCCCGGCCGCAGCGCGTTCATCGGGCTGCTGCTGTCGGCCGCGCTGTGGACCGCCGGCGTGGCGTTCGAATATCTGGAAATCTCGATCGACGGCAAGATGCGGGTGGCCGAGCTGACCTGGATCGGCATCATCCTGACGCCGGGCTTCTGGGCGCTGTTCTCGTGGCAATATGTCAAGGGCGACATCCAGCAGCCGCTGCCGCGTCTGTGGCTGGTCGGGCAAGGAGCGATGCTGGCGCTGACCCTGGCGATCGGCCTCACCAATTCGAGCCATCACCTGCTCTATCGCGAGGCGTGGCCGATGGGCGATCAGCTGGGGGCGCCGCTGACTTATACCCATGGCGCGTGGTTCTATGTCCTGGTCACCTATATCTATGCCCTGATGGTGGCCGCCCTGCTGCTGATGATCAACGGCATCCGGCGCAGCTCGGGCGATTACCGCCGGCAATATGTCTGGCTGACCCTGTCGGCGCTGCTGCCCTGGCTGGCCAATTTCGGCTATCTGACCGGCTGGTTCGCCCCGGCCGGGCTCGATACCGCGCCGATCTCCTTTTTCTTCATGTGCACTCTGTTCTATCTGACCATCCGGCGCCGCCAGCTGTTCAATCTGGTGCCGATGGCGCGTTCGGCGCTGATCGACGCGCTGGCCGATCCGATGCTGGTGCTGGACCCGCAGGGCACCATCACCGACCTCAACGGCGCGGCCCGCGGACTGGCCGTCCCCGAGACCTCGCTGATCGGGCGCCGCCTGACGGAATTGGCGGCTTTCCGCCCCTTGCAGGGGGTGCTGAACGGCGAGCCGGAAGACAGCGTCCTGCTCGGGACGCCGGCCCGCCGGTACCGTCCGACCATCATGCCGCTGGTGGTCCAGGAGCGCGACGCCGGGCTGATGGTAATCCTGCGTTCAGCCCAGAAACCTTGACTGGGGAGTCGGATAGGCCCATCTAAGCCTCACATTGATATCGAGGCACCCATGTTCATCCAGACCGAACCGACCCCTAATCCCAACACCCTGAAGTTCCTGCCCGGCGAGCCCGTGGCCAAGGGCGCGGTGGCGGATTACTCCTCGCGCGAAGCGGCCGCGGCCTCTCCGCTGGCGGCGGCTTTGTTCGCGGTGGACGGGGTGACCCGGGCCTTTTTCGGCGCCGATTTCATCTCGCTGTCCAAGGGCGCAGACGCCGATTGGGCGGTGGTCAAGCCGCTCGCCCTGGCCGCCATCATGGACTACTACACCTCGGGTGCCAGCAAGGCCGAAGAGAGTGTCGCGGTCACCGGCGGACATTCCGACCACGCCGATGACGAAAATGCCGAATTGATCGTTCAGATCAAAGAGTTGCTGGATACCCGCGTGCGCCCGTCGGTCGCCAATGACGGCGGCGACATCGTGTTCCGCAGCTTTCAGGACGGCGTCGTCTATCTGCATATGCAGGGCGCCTGCTCCGGCTGCCCCAGCTCGACCGCCACCCTGAAGCACGGCATCGAGAACCTTCTGCGCTATTACGTTCCGGAAGTGCAGTCGGTCGAAGCGGTCGATTGACACTTTTTTTTCATAAAATTCAAACCACTACCCTCCGGCCACAAAAATGTCAGTTGTGCGCCCTGGATTCCTATGGCTATGGTCGGCCCACTTGGGGACCGCGTGCCGGGGGTCATATACCTTTAATAGCGTAGGATCGAAGACAAACATGCAACATCTACGACGTACCTCGTTTCAAAACGGGGGTATGCTGGTATTGCTTGGTGCCTTCGTGCTCGGGCTTTTCATGGTCGCTGGAGGCATTCTCGCCCCCGTCCGTTCGGCCCGAGGCGTGATGCCGACTGTCGCCGCCGCCAATGGGGAGCTTCCCCCGGTGATCATGGCGATCAAGCCCGCCGAGACCAAAGAAGCCGTTCTGATGCTGGCTGCGCTCGACCGTATCGGGTTCGACCTCGACGCCGTGCAGAAGGGCTATATTTCCGTTCCCCGCCTGCTCGTCTCCAGCCTGCCGCCCGATCTCGAGCGCCTGGACGCGATGGACGCCCGCAAGAACCTGTTCCTGCGCCTGATGCTGCCGGCGGTTCTGGCCGCCAACGAACAGATCGGTGCCGATCGTCAGCATCTGCTGCAGATCAAGGCTCAGCTGGTGTCGGGCGTGCAGATGAGTTCGAACGACGTGCAATGGGTCCTGCAGATGGCCGATGCCTATGACCAGGCCGACGCCGACGTCGATTCGCTGCTGAAGAAAGTGGACGTGATTCCGCCGTCGCTCGCCCTGGCCCAGGCCATCGAGGAAAGCGGCTGGGGCACCTCGCGTATCGCCCGCTCGCAGAATTCCCTGTTCGGCCAGTTCGGGCAGGACGATTCGGGCGATTGGGATTACAAGAGCTTCGCCAGCCTGCAGGAAGCCGTATCCTCCTATATGCGCAATCTCAACACCCACCGCGCCTACAAGGAATTCCGCGGCCTCCGCGCCAAGATGCGCGCCACCAAGGGCGAGATCGACGGCTGGGAACTGGCGGGCGCCCTGCACCGCTATTCCGAGCGCGGCGACGATTATGTCCGCGGTCTGCACGTCATCATGCGTGACAACGAGCTGGAAGCCTTCGACTTCGCGCGGTTGAACACCCATCGCATCGCCGCTATCGTCGCCTCCAATACGTAACACCCATCTGATGGCGTGATTTTGAGGTTCCGACGGCTTCGCCCCGCGCGGGGTTCGGAACCTCAAAATCTTTCTGCGCCATCAGTTTTTATATTAATACCTAGTGTTCTGATCGGTTCCGAAGTTCGGTCGGTCTCTGGGCAAACAATTTCGAACTTCGGAACCGGAACACTAGGGGAGTGGTTCCTTGACGAAGCGCGCGGCGATGCTGCGGGCGCTGGAGAAGCAATCTCTCTGGCATGCCTGCTGGATGATTCATAACGCCAACCATCTCCGCCCCAAGGGCGAGGTGAAGGTTGGCGGACACCAGGCCTCCTCGGCCTCGCTGGTGTCGATCATGACCGCGCTCTACTTCCATGCGCTGCGTCCCGAAGACCGGGTGGCCGTCAAGCCGCACGCCTCGCCGGTGTTCCACGCCATCCAATACCTGATGGGCAACCAGACCCGCGAGAAGCTGGAAAATTTCCGCGGCTTCGGCGGGGCGCAATCCTATCCCAGCCGCACCAAGGACATCGACGACGTGGATTTCTCCACCGGCTCGGTCGGTTTGGGCGTGGCGATCACCGCCTTCGCCTCGATGATGCAGGATTACCTGGCCGAAAAACCGTGGGCGGCGAAGCGTCCGGAAGGCCGCATGATCGCCCTGGTCGGTGATGCCGAACTGGATGAGGGCAACATTTATGAATGCCTGCAGGAAGGCTGGAAGCACGGCCTGCGGAACTGCTGGTGGATCATCGATTACAATCGCCAGAGCCTCGACGGTGTCGTGCGCGAAGGCCTGTGGCGCAGGCTCGAGGATGTGTTCCGCGCCTTCGGCTGGGACGTCGTCACCCTGAAGCACGGCACCCTGCAGCGCGCCGCCTTTACCGAACCGGGCGGCGCTCGTCTGCGCGATTGGATCGACAATTGCCCGAACCAGCTCTATTCGGCGCTGACGTTCCAGGGCGGCGCCGCCTGGCGCAAGCGCCTGCTGGACGAGATCGGCGACCAGGGGGTGGTCACCGCTTTTATCGAGAAGCGCACCGACCAGCAACTGGCCGAGCTGATGGAAAATCTCGGCGGCCATTGCCTGGAAAGCCTGACCGAAGCCTTCGACGCCACCACGTCGGACCGCCCCACCGTGTTCCTGGCCTATACGGTCAAGGGCTGGGGCACGCCGCTGGCCGGCCATAAGGATAATCACGCCGGCCTGATGACGCCGCAGCAGATGGCCGACTTCCAGTCCCGCATGGGTGTCGCCGCCGGCACCGAATGGGAACCCTTCTCGGCCATCGGCGATACCCCCGAAATGCGCAAGTTCCTCTCCGAGGTGCCGTTCTTCGCCAAGGGCCGCCGCCGCTACACCGCCGCCAAGCTGCCGGCGCCGGGTCCGGTGCGGATCGAGGACCGGGTGCTGTCCACCCAGCAGGGCTTCGGCAAGATTCTCGACCAGCTGGCGCAAACGCGCGAGCCGCTGGCCGACCGCATCCTCACCACCGCGCCCGACGTGACGGTGTCGACCAATCTCGGCGCCTGGGTCAATCGCCGCGGCCTGTTCGCCCGTGATTCGCTGGCCGACATGTTCCGCGACGAGCGGGTGCCCTCGACGCAGAAATGGGCCTTCACCCCGGCCGGCCAGCATATCGAGCTGGGCATCGCCGAGATGAACCTGTTCCTGCTGCTGGGCGCCGCCGGCCTGTCCCACTCGCTGTTCGGCGAGCGGGTGCTGCCGATCGGCACGGTCTACGATCCCTTCGTGGCGCGCGGCCTCGATGCGCTGAACTATGCCTGCTATCAGGACAGCCGCTTCATCATCGTCGGCACTCCCTCAGGCGTTACGCTGGCCCCCGAGGGCGGCGCGCATCAATCGATCGGTTCGCCGCTGATCGGCATGAGCCAGGACGGGCTGGCCAGCTTCGAGCCGGCCTTCGTCGACGAGCTGTCGGTGATCATGGATTGGGCCTTCGATTATCTGCAGAAGGATGGCGACAACGACCCGGATGAGCGCACCTGGCTGCGCGACGAGACCGGCGGCTCGGTCTATCTGCGCCTGACCACCCGTCCGCTGGAGCAGCCGACCCGCCGCTTCGACGATGCGTTCCGCCAGGGCGTCATCGACGGCGCCTATTGGCTGCGCAAGCCGGGCCCCAATGCCGAGGTGGTGCTGGTCTATCAGGGCTGCGTCGCCCCCGAGGTGATCGAGGCCGCCGGCCGCCTGGGCGAAGGCCGCCGCGACATCGGCGTGCTGGCGGTGACCTCCGCCGACCGCCTGAATGCCGGCTGGACCGCGGCGCAGCGCGCCCGCCGCCGCGGCGTTGTCCGCGCGCGCGGACATGCCGAGGCGCTGCTGGAAGGGCTGCCGCCCCATTGCACGCTGGTCACCGTGATCGACGGGCATCCGGCCACCCTGGCCTGGATGGGCGGCGTCGCCGGACACCGCACGGTGCCGCTCGGGGTCGAGCATTTCGGCCAGACCGGCACGGTGGCCGATCTCTACCGCCATTTCGGCATCGATGCCGAAGGGATCGTGAAGACCGTCAGCGGTTTGACCGCTGGCCGGAAAGTTCACGTCTAACGCCATGGGCAAGGATGGAACGGGCATGATCGGACGCCGCTCTGTATTGAAGGGCGGCGCGCTTGCCGCCGCGACTCTCGCCATCGGCGCCGGCCGGCCGTCATTCGCGGCCCCGGCGATACCGGTGGTGCGGCTGAATAACGGCGTGGAGATGCCGGCGCTCGGCTTCGGGACCTATTCGCTGCGGGGCGATCTGTGCACGGAAAGCGTCGCCGATGCCATCGCGGCCGGGTATCGCCTGATCGACACGGCGAAGGTCTATGAGAACGAACAGGCGGTCGGCGCGGCGATCCGGAAAAGCGGGGTCGACCGCAAATCCCTGTTCGTGACCTCCAAGATCTGGGTCGACGATTCCGGTTATGAAAAGGGCAAACGCGCTTTCCAGGAAACCCTCGACAAGCTCGGCCTCGATTATCTCGACCTCTATCTGATCCACCGTCCACGCGGCGATGTGGCCGGGTCGTGGCGGGCCATGGAGGAATTGCACCGGGCGGGGAAGATCAGGGCGATCGGGGTCAGCAATTTCGACCAGCCCCAGCTCGCCTCCCTGCTGGAGGGCGCTACGGTGAAGCCGGCGCTGAACCAGGTGGAGACGCATCCCTTCTTTCAGCAGGAGGCGGAACTGGCTTCGCTGCGATCGGCCGGAATGCTGCTGGAGGCCTGGGCGCCGTTCGCCGAAGGACGCAACGGCCTGTTCGGCAATCCCGTCCTGCAGGCCATCGGGCAAAAACACGGCAAGAGCGCCGCCCAGGTGGTGCTGCGCTGGCACCATCAGCGCGGGGCGGTCGTCATTCCGCGCTCATCCAATCCCGCCCATCGGCGCGAGAACCTGGCCATCTTCGATTTCCAGCTCGATGCCGACGATGTGCGCCGCATCGCGGCGCTGGATCTCGACCGGTCCCAGTTTCCCGAATGGACCTGATTTAGCCCATCATCCGTTCGGGCAGCGCGGTGTCGCTGATCAGGGGATATCTCGCCCGCGCCTGGAACAGCTGATAGTGCCACCATTCATTGCCGTAGAAGTCCCAGCCGGCGGCGCTCATCAGGCCCAGCAGCAGGAAGCGGTTGGCCTGGGCTTCCCGCGGGACCTCGGTATTGCCGTGATGCGACAGCGGGGTGAAGGCGTCGAACGCGGTGCCCATGTCGAGATCCTTGCCGTCCGGGCCGATCAGCGTCAGATCGATGGCGACCCCGCGTGAGTGGGCCGAGCCCTTGGCCGGATCGGCCAGGAAGTCGGGATCGGGCGTGTGGGCCCACAGCTTGCGCTGGGCCTCCTGCGGACGGAAGGCGTCGAAGACGCGGAAGCGCAGGCCCTGCGCCTTGGCCAGGACGATGGCCTTTTCGAAAGCGGCCAGGGCGTCGGGATGCAGCCAGCAGGCGGCGCGGGCATAGACCGGCTCGCCGGTGAAATTGTCGCTGGTGGCGTATTTGAGATCGATTTCGACGTCGTGGCTGGTGGCGGTGACGGGAAGCAGGGCCATAAACGATTCTCGATTGGTGACAAACGGGCAGCAACAGTATAGTCCGCGCCGATGCATGACAAATCATTGACGATCCTGGCCCTCGATTGCTCGACCAGCGCCTGCTCGGCGGCGGTGCGGGGGCCGTCCGGACTGCTGGCCGCCGACCGCGTGACCGGGCGCGGGCAGGCCGAAGCGATGGTGCCGCTGGTCGGCGACGTGCTGGCCGCGGCCGGCTGCGGCTGGGAAGATATCGGATTGATCGGCGTGACCGTCGGGCCGGGCAGCTTTACCGGCCTGCGCATCGGGCTGGCGACGGCGCGCGGCCTGTCGCTGGCGCGGCGCATTCCGGTCGCCGGGGTCACCACCGCCGATCTGCTGGCCTTCAGCCTGCCCGAGGAGGCGCGGCGCGGCCGGCCCTTCCTGATCGCCATCGACAGCAAGCGCGACGATCTGTTCATCCAGCCCTTCGGCGCCGATCGAAAGCCTGCCGGCGACATTGCGGCCCTGCTGCCCGAGGAGGCGCTGGATGCTCATCCCGGGCCGCTGCTGGTGGCGGGCGACGCGGCGGCACAGTTCGAGGGACTGCGCGGCGATATAGAAATTCTATCGTTACTGCCCGACGCGGCCCCTCTGTCCGAGCTGGCGCTGCGGCGCTGGGAGGAGGGCAGGGCGCTGCCGGCCCAGCCGCTTTATCTGCGGCCGCCGGACGTCGCCTTGCCGTCGAGATGAGCGAGCTTGCCCCCCTCACGGCCGCCCACGCCGCGCTGATCGCGGGCATGCATCATGTCTGCTTCGCCGAGCCCTGGAGCGAAAAGGCGATGACCGAATTGCTGGTCCTGCCGGGGGTCTATGGCTGGCTGGCGTCTGCCGAGGGGCGGCCCGAGGGCTTCGTCATGGCGCGGGTCGCCGCCGACGAGGCCGAAATCCTGACGATCATGGTGTTGCCGCCCTATCGCCGCCACGGCGTGGCGCAGCGTCTGCTTCAGGCCGCGCTCGACAACGCAAAGATGCACGGCGCGCAGAAGATGTATTTGGAAGTTGCATCAAGTAATGAGAATGCGATGCAACTTTATACTAAGGTAGGTTTTGTTCTGGTCGGGCGCCGCAAGCGCTATTACGCCGACGGGGTCGATGCCCTTCTTCTGGCCAGGGACGTCTGATCAGGTTTTCTCGATCAGCAGGCGGTGCAACCCGCTGGAGTCGTCGCCTTCCTCAGCATTAACAGACACTAGGCGGTGGCCAAGTTCAGTCACAGACCGCGAAACGTTCTTCAAGGGTTCGCTCCCCTTGAGGCGCACTTCCAGGCGGTCTCCCGACCCGATTTTCTCAATCATTAACTTGGTCTTGACGAAGGTCATTGGGCAGAAATCACTTGTTATGTCGATGAAATAATCGGTCATCTTGCTCAGCCAGTCCTGGGAATTGCTGTTTTCTTAGCTTTGGATATTGCGAGGAACAGGGAAACAAATTATATAAGCATCTTACAGTTTCTCCTGAGGGTTTCCCTTCTATGACCGACCAATTGAATCAAAATGATCTCTTGGCTCTGACCACCGAAATCGTGGCCGCTCACGTCTCCAATAATAACACTGCGGTTAGTGACCTGCCGCAGCTGATTCAGGAGGTCTATCGGACGCTGGCGTCGGTGGGCACCGTCCCCGTCGCGCTGGAGCGTCCGCAGCCGGCCGTGCCGGTCAAGAAGTCGGTGACCCCGGACTACATCATCTGCCTTGAAGACGGCAAGAAGCTGAAGATGCTCAAGCGCCATCTCAAGACCGCCTACAATATGACCCCCGAGGAATATCGCGACCGTTGGGGCCTGCCGGCCGACTATCCGATGGTGGCGCCGAACTATGCCCAGCATCGTTCGTCCCTCGCCAAGAAGATTGGTCTGGGCACCAAGCCGCGCAAGCGTCGCCGCGCGTCTTCGGTCGCCTGAAAACCCTTGCAAATGGCATAGAAGCCCGCGAATCCCGCGGGCTTCACGGCTTTGTCTGCTGCTCGCGCTTTGTCATTGCAACCGACCGGAACTTTCGGATAAAAACCGCTCATGGCTTCGCGCATTGAACAGCGGTGCATCGACAAAGGCATGAAGATGACCGAGCAGCGCCGGGTGATCGCCCGGGTGATCTCGGAATCTGTCGATCATCCCGACGTGGAAGAATTGCACCGCCGAGCGGTTGCCATCGATCCCAATATCAGCATCGCAACCATCTATCGCACGGTGCGTCTGTTCGAAGAGGCCAACATCCTCGAACGTCACGATTTCGGCGATGGACGGGCACGCTATGAGGAAGCCGCCGAAGACCATCACGATCATCTGATCGACATGCAGTCGGGGCGGGTCATCGAATTCCAGAATGCGGAAATCGAAGCTTTGCAGCGCGAGGTGGCGCGCAAATTCGGCTACAAGCTGGTGGGGCATCGGCTTGAACTTTACGCCGTTCCCCTGACAGCCAACGACAAGGCCGAGTAACGGTCGGCGTTTGACGATCTCTTTATGGGAAGAGGGAACATGAACTCCGGTGTAAGCGAGATCGAAGAGGCTACGGCTGCCTGGCTCGAAGTCCGGTTGGCCAACAGCCAGGCCGAGATCGAAGCCGCGCAGCGCCTGCGCTATCGCGTCTTCTACGATGAGATGGGCGCCAAGCCGACTCCCGAAATGGCCGCTGAAAAGCGCGATTTCGACGAGTTCGACGATTATTGCGACCATCTGCTGGTGATCAATAACCGCGCCATCGACAATGATCTGGGCGTGGTCGGCACCTACCGCCTGCATCGGCGCAATACGAAGCATTTCAAGGGCTTCTATTCGTCGTCCGAGTATGACATCACGAAAATCGCCGCTTTGACCGGCAATGTGCTCGAGCTGGGCCGCTCCTGCGTCGATGCCGATTGGCGCACCAAGATGACCATGCAGCTGCTGTGGCGCGGCATCGCCGGCTATGTGTTCGCCCACAAGATCGACCTGATGTTCGGCTGCGCCAGTCTGCCCGGCACCGACCCCGAGAAGCTGGCTCTGCCGCTGTCCTATCTCTATCATCACCATCTGGCGCCGTCGGCGATCCGCCCGCGGGCTCTGCCCGAGCGTTTCACCGACATGAACCTGATGCCGGCCGAGCAGATCGACGTCAAGCGCGCCCTGGTCGCCCTGCCGCCGCTGATCAAAGGCTATCTGCGCCTGGGCGGTTTCATCGGCGACGGCGCGGTGATCGACCCGCAGTTCAACACCACCGATGTCTGCGTGATCGTTCAGACCGACCTGATCACCGACAAATATTTCCGTCATTACGACCGCACCGCGCACCGTAATTTCTGATGTGGGCGCAGGCGCTTCGGTGAAAGACGTTCATAGTCCGCTGACCGCAGCCCTGCGACTGATCGGCCTGATCTCCTGGATCATGCTGCTGATGCCGCTGTTCGTCCTGTTCAAGCGGCGCAGGCGGCATCGGACGGCGGCCTATATCCTGCGGCTGATCTATCGCGGGCTGGTGCGGGTCAGCGGTTTCCGCATCGAGGTGGTGGGCGAGCCCTGCCGCGAGGTTCCGGCGCTCTATGTCGCCAACCATTGTTCCTATTTCGACATCATGGTGCTGGGCAGCCTGCTCGATGCCGCCTTCGTCGCCAAGAAAGAGGTCGGCGCCTGGCCGGGCATCGGCTTTCTGGCGACCCTGGCCGGCACCGTCTATGTCGAGCGCCGGGCGCGGCATTCGCGCACCCAGCGCGACGAGATGAAAGCCAAGCTGGACGGAGAGGCGCAGTCGCTGATCCTGTTCCCCGAAGGCACCAGCAGCGACGGCAAGTCGGTGCTGCCTTTCAAGAGCGCTTTGTTCTCGGTGGCAGAGGCCGGCGGGGCGACCTTGCCGGTGCAGCCGATCTCGCTGTCCTACAGCCAGCTCGACGGCTTGCCGATGGGGCGCAATTGGCGGTCTTTTTATGCCTGGTATGGCGATATGGAGCTGGCGGACCATATCTGGATGGCGCTCGGCATCGGGCGGGCCACGGTGACGGTGGTGTTCCATCCGCCGGTGACGATGGAATCCTTGCCCTCGCGCAAGGCTCTGGCCGATCATTGCTTCGCCGCCGTCCGCCATGGCGTGGCCCTCGGCAATAACGGCCGGGCGGCGGAAACCCTAGCTTAACTTGACTTATACACAGCCGGTCACTAGTTATCGGCGAAATTTTGAGGGTTAAATGGTTGGGGGCGGCCCCCAAACCCTCGGGGTCCTCGCTTCGCTCGTCCGAGCACAATGAGTTTGAAGTGAGTTTTTTGGCATTGTGCTCTGGGGCGCCTCCGTTGGCGAAGAAGCTTTTTATCCGAACCTATGGCTGCCAGATGAACGTCTACGATTCCGCCCGCATGGCGGACGTGCTGGCGCCGCTCGGCTATCAGCCTTCAGACAGCCCCGACGATGCCGACATGGTGATCGTCAATACCTGCCATATCCGCGAGCATGCCTCGGAAAAAGTGTTCTCCGAACTGGGCCGTCTGCGCGACATCAAGCAGGAGCGCGCCGGGCAGGGGCGGGAGACCGTGCTGGCGGTGGCCGGTTGCGTCGCCCAGGCCGAGGGTGAGGAAATCATCCGCCGGGCGCCTTACGTCGACATCGTACTGGGTCCGCAGACCTATCACCGCCTGCCCGAGATGGTGGCCCGCGCCAGCCGCGCTGGCGGCGCCGTGCTCGACACCGATTTTCCGGCCGAGCCTAAATTCGATCATCTGCCGGCGCCGCAGGCCCAGGGCCTGACCGCTTTCCTGTCGGTGCAGGAAGGCTGCGACAAATTCTGCACCTTCTGCGTGGTGCCCTATACCCGCGGCGCCGAATATTCCCGCCGCCCGGAGGCCATCCTCGAGGAAGCCCGCGCGCTGGTCAGCCAGGGCGTGCGCGAGATCACGCTGCTGGGCCAGAACGTCAACGGTTATCACGGAGATGGATTGCGTCTCGGCGGCCTGATGCGCCGCCTGACCGAGATCGAGGGCGTCGAGCGCCTGCGCTATACCACCTCGCATCCGCGCGATATGGATGACGAACTGATCGAGGCCCATCGCGACCTGCCGCAGGTGATGCCGTTTCTGCATCTCCCGGTGCAGTCCGGCTCGGACCGTATCCTGGCGGCGATGAACCGTCAGCACACCGCAGACGATTACCGCCGCATCATCGACCGTCTGCGCGCCGCGCGCTCCGATATCGCCCTGTCGTCCGACTTCATCGTGGGGTTCCCCGGCGAGAGCGACCAGGATTTCGAGGATACGCTGACGCTGGTCGAGGAGATCGGTTTCGCCCAGGCCTATTCCTTCAAATACAGCCCGCGCCCCGGCACGCCCGCCTCGGGCATGGCCGGCCAGCTGTCGGAAGAGGTCAAGGAAGAGCGCCTGGCCCGCCTTCAGGCCGCGCTGCAGGTCCAGTCGGCGCGCTTCAACCAATCCTGCGTCGGCCGCACCTTCGACGTGGTGCTCGACCGGCCGGGCCGGCGCGACGGCCAGCTGATCGGCCGCAGCCCCTATATGCAGTCGGTGTTCGTCACCGCGCCTGCCGCCCTGCTGAACAGCGTACAAAGATTGACGATCACCGCCGCCCACAGCAATTCGCTGGCGGCGGTGCTCGCAGAGGAGAAAGCCTGCGCGTGACCTTCCAGTCGACCAAGGACTTCCACGACAACAGCCTGCTGCACATGCTGTTCGGGCCCGCCGACGCCCATCTCCATCACATCGAGAAGCGGCTGGGCGTCAAGTTGGCCTCGCGCGGGAACCAGGTGCTGGCGGCCGGCGAGCAGGATCGGGTCGAGGCGGCGATGGCCACCCTGGACCGTCTTTATGAGCGGCTGAACGGCGGTCTCGAGGTCGGCACCGCCGACATCGACGCGGCGCTGCGTTTCGAGCAGGACCCGGAGTCCGGCTCCAGCCCGGTGCCGGTGATCGTCACCCGCAAGCGCCATGTCCAGGCGCGCACCCCGACCCAGGCCGCCTATATGCGGGCGATGGAGAATCACCAGCTGGTGTTCGGCCTCGGCCCGGCCGGCACCGGCAAGACCTATCTCGCCGTGGCGCAGGCGGTGCAGATGATGCTGAAGGGCGAAGTCGACCGCATCGTGCTGTCGCGCCCCGCCGTCGAAGCGGGCGAGCGCCTGGGCTTCCTGCCCGGCGATCTCAAGGACAAGGTCGATCCCTATCTGCGTCCGCTTTACGACGCGCTGCACGACATGCTGCCCGGCGATCAGGTCGCCAAGCGCCTGGCCGCCGGCGATATCGAGGTGGCGCCGCTCGCCTTCATGCGCGGCCGCACGCTGGCCCATGCCTTCGTCATTCTCGACGAGGCGCAGAACACCACGCCGATGCAGATGAAGATGTTCCTGACCCGCCTGGGCGAGCATTCGCGCATGGTGATCACCGGCGATCTGTCGCAGATCGACCTGCCGTCCGGCATGCCGAGCGGCCTGCGCGACGCGCTGACCATCCTCGATGGCGTCGAGGGCATCGGCAAGGTGACTTTTACCGACAAGGATGTGGTGCGCCACGAACTGGTGGCCCGGATCGTCAGGGCTTACGACGCGCACGATAAGAGCAAGAAATGACGGAAATCATCGTCGAAATCGCCGATGAGGCATGGCTGGCCAAGGTTCCCGACGCCGAGGCGCTGTGCAGTCGCGTCGCGGCCGTCGCGTTGGGCGCCGCGGCCTCCCTGGTCGATCTTCCGGCCGAACGTCTGGAAGTCAGCCTGCTGCTGACCGACGACGCGCAGGTGCAGGCGCTGAACCGCGATTACCGCCAGCAGGACAAGCCGACCAATGTGCTGTCCTTCGCGGCGCTCGACGAAGACAGCCCGATCCCGTCGGACGGCCCGATTTTGCTGGGCGACGTGATCGTCGCGCGCGAAACCACCGAGCGCGAGGCGGCCGAGGAAGACAAGCGGCTGGTCCACCATCTTGCACACCTTGTGGTGCATGGCGTGCTGCATCTGCTAGGCTATGACCATATGGAAGACGACGAGGCGGAAGAGATGGAATCTCTGGAGCGGTCGATCCTGGCCGGTCTGGGCGTGCCCGATCCCTACCGCGGGGAGCCCGGATGAACGACGGCGGTGTCAGTAGGTTGCCCCGCGAAGGCGGGGCGAGTGACGATACGCTGCTTGACGGGCTGCGCGGCTGGTTGCGCGGCCTGAAGCGCCGCACCGGCTCCGACTCGGTGCGCGAGACGCTCGAGGACCTGATCGAGCAGCGCGAAGAGGCCGAAGCGCCGATCGACGAGCATGAGCGCAGCCTGCTCGGCAATATTCTCCGCTTACGCGACCAGACCGCTTATGACGTGATGGTGCCGCGCGCCGACATCAACGCCATCGACGTCAAAGCCAATCTGCAGGAAATCGTCGCTCTGGTGCAGGAGACCGGCCATTCGCGCTATCCGGTCTACCGCGAGACCCTGGACGACGCCATCGGCCTGGTCCACATCAAGGACGTGCTGCTGCTGCAGGCCAGCGGCAAGCCTTTCTCGCTTCAGCGCATCCTGCGCCGGGTGCTTTATGTCTCCCCCTCGATCCGCGTGCTCGATCTGCTGCTGGAAATGCGGCTGAAGCGCACGCATATGGCCCTGGTGGTCGACGAATATGGCGGCATCGACGGGCTGGTCACCATCGAGAATCTGGTCGAGCAGATCGTCGGCGAGATCGAGGACGAGCATGATCGCGATATCGAGCCGGACTTCGTCGAATATCCCGACGGCGTGATCGAGGCCGATGCCCGCATGCCGCTGGAAGAGCTGGAGGCCCGCGTTGGCCGGCTGCTCGACGACGAGGACCGCGAGGACATCGATACGCTGGGCGGGCTGGTGTTCTTCCTGGCCGGCCGCGTGCCGTCGCGCGGCGAGCTGATCAGCCATCCATCCGGCCTCGAATTCGAAGTGGTCGAGGCCGATCCCCGCCGTATCAAGCGGCTGCGCCTGAGAAACATCCCCGAACCCAAGGATCAGCCCGAGTGATCTCCGCCAAGTGGAAGGGGAGGTTCGGGCTGTTCGCGCTCGGCGCCGTCTCCGCGCTCGCTTTCCCGCCCACCGGCCTGTTTTTCGTGCTGTGGCTGTGCCTGCCGCTGCTGATGCGCAGCATCGACCGCAGCGCATCCTGGAAGGGCGCTTTCGGCCGGGCATGGCTGTTCGGCCTCGGCCAGTTCTGCGCCGGCCTCTATTGGATCGCCTGCGCCCTGCTGGTCGATCCGGTCCGCTTCGGCTGGATGATCCCGTTCGCGGTCGGGGGCTTGAGCGCCTTCCTGGCGGTCTATATCGGCTTCGCCGGAGCGCTGGCCCGGCTGGTGCGGCCGGGCTGGCCCCGCCTCCTGGTGTTCGCCGCCGCCTGGGGCGCGGGCGAATGTCTGCGCGGGGTCGTTTTCACCGGCTTTCCCTGGAACCCGCTCGGTTCGGCCTGGGCATCGGTAAATCCGGTGCTGCAGATCGTTTCGGTGACCGGCACCTTCGGGCTGAGCGTGCTGACGGCCGGTGCCGCCGCCGCCCCCGGCCTGTTCTTCCGCTCGCGCCGCGAAGGCCTGGCGGCGACCGTGGCGGGGTTCGTCCTGTTCGCGGCGATCGGTGCCTGGGGCGCCGCCCGCATTCCCGCCGAAGCGCAGCCGACCCAGCCGGGTATCCGCCTGCGTCTGGTGCAGGCCAGCATTCCGCAGACCCTCAAATGGGCGCCCGGCATGCGGGCGGCGCATTTCCGGCAGCAGGCGGAATTGTCGCAAAGGCCCGCCGAGATCGCGCCGACCCATATCATCTGGCCGGAAACGGCGGCGCCCTCTTATCTCGATCTGGAGGATGGCGACCGGCTCGCGCTCGCCTCGCTGACCCCGCCTGGCGGGCTGATGCTGGTGGGGTCGGTGCGCGGCAGGGTGGACCAGGCCGGACAGCTGCTGCAGGTGTGGAACAGCCTGCTGGCGCTCGATGGGCAGGGCGATATTCTCGGCCAGTACGACAAGGCGCATCTGGTGCCGTTCGGCGAATATATGCCGCTGCCGAAATGGCTGCCGGTGTCCAAGATCACCGTCGGCAGCACCGACCTGACGCCTGGTCCGGGCCCGCAGACCCTGCATCTGCCGGGCCTGCCGCCGGTCGGGCCGCTGATCTGCTACGAGGCGATCTTCCCCGGCGCCGTGGTCGACGAGGAAAACCGCCCGGAATGGATGCTCAACGTCACCAATGACGGCTGGTACGGCATCTCGTCCGGTCCCTATCAGCATTTCGCCGCCGCCCGTATGCGCGCCATCGAAGAGGGGCTGCCTTTGGTGCGCAACGCCAATAATGGCATCTCGGCGGTGATCGATCCCTATGGCCGGGTGATCGCCAGCCTCGGGCTCGACGGCGTCGGCGTGGTCGATGCGCCTTTGCCGGTTTCCGCGCCGATTACGATTTTTGCGCGCATGGGTTTGGGGGTCCTGTACGTTTTACTAATGATTACAGGGCTTACCGGCCTTATCGGACATCTGTATAACAAGCGCCGAGCCCCCTAGCGATTGTGGTGCGGTGCAAAAAAAATACCAAGAGTATTGACCCGGGACTGTCAAACAGCCTAAAGTCTTCTAAATCGGTTCAGATCGCATTAGGCGATCCGATGTGCTCCTTCTAAACTCTATGCGTAGGTATATGCTTATGGCTGGTGCCGCCAACAAAGTTGCCGTGGTGAAAACCGTGTCTCCGATCCGCCGTAGCGGCCGGGGCCGCACTCCGTCCGGCAAGCCCAATCCGATCGACGCGCATGTCGGCGCCCGCGTGCGCCTGCGCCGCACCCTGCTCGGCATGAGCCAGGAAAAGCTGGGTGAGGCGATCGGCCTGACCTTCCAGCAGGTTCAGAAGTATGAGCGCGGTGCCAACCGCATCGGCGCCTCGCGCCTGTTCGACCTGTCCCGCGTCCTGGACGTGCCGGTGTCGTTCTTCTTCGACGAAATGTCCGAGAACGCCGCTCAGCAGAGCCCGCGCATGATGGTCGCCGGCGTCGTCGAGGAAGTGGTCCAGGAGTCCGAGAACGACCCGATGACCAAGCGCGAGACGCTGGAACTGGTCCGCGCCTATTACAAGATCTCCGATCCCACCGTTCGCAAGCGTCTGTTCGAACTGGCGAAGTCTCTCGCCAGCATCACCGAAGGCGTTTGATCCTTTCCTGACCGCGGTTTCTCTTCCGGGCGCTCTTGAATGGCGCCCGGAAAGAGGTTAACTACGTCGTTTCGGCAATTCTATGCCGTGGCCGGCAGGAGATGAGATTTGTCCAGGTCCAATTATCTGTTCACCAGCGAGTCCGTGTCGGAAGGCCATCCCGACAAGGTGTGCGACCGCATCTCCGATGCCGTGGTCGATGCCTTCCTGGCCGCCGATCCCTACTCCCGCGTTGCGGTCGAGACGCTGGCGACCACGAACCGTATCGTTCTGGCCGGCGAAGTTCGCGGTCCCGCTTCGGTCACCCATGCGGTGATGGAAGAAGTGGCGCGCGCCGCCGTCAAGGATATCGGCTACGACCAGGAAGGCTTTTCCTGGAAGAGCGCCAAGGTCGATGTGCATGTCCATTCGCAGTCGGCCGACATCGCCGTGGGCGTCGACGCCGCCGGCAACAAGGATGAAGGCGCGGGCGACCAGGGCATCATGTTCGGTTATGCCTGCAACGAGACCCCGGCCTATATGCCGGCGCCGATCTATTACGCCCATGCCATCCTGAAGTCGCTGGCCGAGGCCCGTCATTCCGGCGCCGAGCCCAATCTCGGCCCGGATGCCAAGAGCCAGGTCACCCTGCAATATATCAACGGCAAGCCGGCCCGCGCCACCTCGGTGGTGGTGTCGACCCAGCATGGCGAAAAGCTCGACCAGGATGCGGTGCGCGAGATCGTCCGCCCGCATGTGCTGAACGTGCTGCCCGAGGGCTGGATGTGCCCGGAGGAGACCTTCTACGTCAACCCGACCGGCCGTTTCGTCATCGGCGGTCCCGATGGCGATTGCGGCCTGACGGGGCGCAAGATCATCGTCGACACCTATGGCGGTGCCGCGCCGCATGGCGGCGGCGCCTTCTCGGGCAAGGACCCGACCAAGGTCGATCGTTCGGCGGCCTATGCCTCGCGCTATCTGGCCAAGAACGTCGTCGCGTCCGGTCTGGCCGATAAGTGCGTCATCCAGCTCAGCTACGCCATCGGCGTGTCCAAGCCGCTGTCGGTCTATGTCGACACTTTCGGCACCGGCCATGTCGACGAGGACCGCCTGTCGGAAGTCCTGCAGCAGCTGATGGATCTCAGCCCGCGCGGCATCCGCACCCATCTCGGCCTCAACAAGCCGATCTACGCCCGCACCGCGGCTTACGGCCATTTCGGCCGCAATCCCGACGCGGACGGCGGCTTCTCGTGGGAGAAGCTGGATCTGGTCGACAGCCTGAAGTCGGCGTTTGCCTGAACTGATCCGCTTTTTCGGTCGCCGCCGCGGCAAGAAGCTGCGGGTGACCGGTCAGTCCCTGGTCGATGAGCTGCTGCCGCGGCTCGCCATCCCGCTGCCTGAAGAGGGCAGCGGGAAGCTCGACCCGGCGGCTCTGTTTTCCGAACCCAAAAAAGAATATTGGCTCGAAGTCGGCTTCGGCGGCGGCGAGCATGCCGCGTGGCAGGCCGAACGGAATCCCGATGTCGGGCTGATCGGCGCCGAGGTGTTCCTGAACGGCATCGCCAGCCTGCTCGGCCATATCGAGCGGGGCGGGCTGTCGAATATCCGCATTTATCCCGAGGATGTTCGTCCCTTCCTGGCTACGCTCAAGGAAGGAACCCTGTCGCGGGTCTTCGTGCTGTTTCCCGATCCATGGCCGAAGAGCCGCCATGCCGACCGGCGTTTCATCAATAATGGCAATCTCGATCTGCTGGTCCCGCTGATGAAGCCCGGCGCGATCCTGCGCGTGGCCAGCGATGATCCGACCTATCAGGAGCACGCCCTCGAAGTGATGGCGGGGCGGACCGATTTCGAGAATGTCACTGGGGAAGACCCGACATGCCGGCCCGACGATTGGCCGGAGACGCGCTACAACGCCAAGGCGATCCGCGAAGGACGGACGGCGATATTCCTGAGTTATAAGCGGCTATAAACCCCGCTGGGTCGGGGAAAGGGGGAGTGACATGAAGCGTTCCTGGCTTTTCTCGACCATTCTGGTGCTCGGCACCGCCTGCTCCGCCGCCTCGGCTGGCGAAGCAACCCTCATCCTCACCAACGGGAAAATCTGGACCGGGACTCCGGCCCAGCCTCAGGCTCAGGCGGTCGCGCTCGACGGGACGTCCATCCTTGCCGTCGGCGATGACGCCGCGATCAAGAAGCTGGCCGGCCCCGGCTCCCAGGTGATCGATCTTAAGGGCCGCCGCGTGCTGCCCGGCTTCAACGATGCCCATGTCCATTTCCTCGATGGCGGCGGGTCGCTGATCGGCGTCCCGCTGGGCGACGCCAACAGCCCGGCCGAGTTCGCCGACCGCATCGCCAAATTCGCCAAATCCCTGCCCAAAGGCGCCTGGCTGCGGAACGGCAATTGGGATCATCAGCGCTGGACGCCCGCCAGGCTGCCCGACCATCGGCTGATCGATGCCGCGTCGGGGGATCACCCGGCGCTGCTGTGGCGCCTCGACGGCCATATGGCGCTGGCCAATGCGCTGGCGCTGAAGCTGGCCGGCATCGACAGAAATACCAAGGATGTGCCGGGCGGCGAGATCGAGCGCGACAAGGACGGCAATCCGACCGGCATCCTGAAGGACGCCGCCACCGCCCTGGTGGAAAAGGTGATGCCGCCTTTGTCGCCCGAGGAACAGGATCTGGCGATGGAAGCGGCGATGAAGGAAGCCGCCTCGCATGGCGTCACCTCGGTGCAGAACATGGCCGACACCTCCGAGGACCGCCTGCAGCCGGACGTGTTCCGCGAATTCGAGAAGATGGAGCGGGCCGGCAAGCTGACCGTGCGCATCTATGAGGCTTTGCCGCTGCGCGACTGGAAGACCCTGTCCGACGCCGGCGTGGCGGCGCCGTTCGGCGGCCCGCATCTGCGGCTCGGCAATCTCAAGGCGTTCGCCGACGGAGCGCTGGGTTCGGGCACTGCCTGGATGATGGCGCCGTTCTCCGACAATCCCTCCAAGAGCGGGCTGGCCAGTCCGGACCTCCTCGATCCCGAGCATTTCTACGACTCGATGAAGGGCGCCGACAGGGCCGGCTTGCAGCTGACCATCCATGCCATCGGCGACCGCGCCATCAAGACCATTCTCGACCTCTATGCGCGGCTGCAGAAGGAGAACGGTCCGGCCGATCGCCGGGCCCGCATCGAGCATGTCCAGCATCTCGACCCGGCCGATTATCCGCGTTTCGCCCAGCTCGGCGTGATTGCCTCGATGCAGCCCTATCACGCCATCGACGATGGCCGCTGGGCGGTGACGTCGCTGGGGCCGGAGCGGATCAAATCGAGCTATGCCTGGAAGTCGTTGCTGGATGCCGGCGCGACTTTGGCGTTCGGCTCCGACTGGCCGGTAGCGCCGCTCGATCCGGTGATGGGCATCTATGCGGCGGCGACCCGGCGTACCCTCGATGGCAAGACGCCCAATGGCTGGGTGCCCGAGCAGAAGATCACCGTCGTCCAGGCGGTGCAGGCCTATACGGCCGGATCGGCCTTCGCCGAGCATCAGGAAGCGGTGAAGGGCACCATCGCTCCCGGCAAGCTGGCCGATCTGGTCGTGCTGTCCGACGACATCTTCGCCATCGCCCCGGAAGCGATCGAGAAAACCAGGGTGGATATGACGATTTTCGACGGCAAGGTGATCTATCAGCGCCTGTGACAAAACCGGCCTTCGATTGAGGTTTTCTACGCCGGTGCCATATTGGCTAGCGGGAGAGGCGTCGATTTTCGAGGGACGCCATGAAGAAGTTTGGGTTGAAAAGCGGTCTGGCGGCTTTGGCTCTGGCGATGGCTTCGCCGGGCTGGGCGCAATCGGCCGGCGATTATCAGACGCTCGCCTCCTCGCAATTCTCCGAGCCGCACGCTCTCGATAACCGGGCGCTCAAGATCGTGCTGCAGCCGGCCGGGCCGTTGCAGGCCGAGCTGGCCAATCCCAATCCGGGCCGGCGCATCCTGATGATCGTGCGCGGCGAGCGCAATCCGCACGACAAGGCGATTCCGGTCAGCGTCTATTGGAGCGGCGACAGCAGCAATCCCAAGGTCCTGCCGGCCGACGATCATTTGCTCGGGCTGGCGACGCTGAATGATCATTATGGCGGCAAGGACCACACCACGGTGCTCGACGTGACCGACCAGCTGCGGGCGCTGTCGCGCATCAAGGAAATCCCCGAACCGCAGACCCCGCCGCCGCCCAGCGTCACCCTGATCTATCCCAGTGACGACGAGCATCCGTCGGGCCCGCGGATCGAAGAGGTGCTGCTGGTGGCCAGCATGACGGGCAAGACCCCGTAAGGATCAGGAAGGCCGCTCGCCAGCGGCGCACATGAAGTCGGCGACCAGATCTCCGTCGCCGACGCTGATGCCGCACAGCGTTTTTTGGCCGGCGGCGCGAATCGAGAAGACCTCGACGGTCTTCTCGTCCTTTTCCTCGGGCCGGCGCTGCCGGATCGGCCCCAGATAGAGCAGTTCGTCCGGCTTGCCGGGTGCCGCGGGCTTCGCCTTGCGGATATAGGCGAGCGCCGCCGGGGTATAAAATTCCTCGGTCAGCGCGCCGCGGTCGAGGTCGCCCAGCACGCGGCGCAAGGCCGCCTCGGATGCCGCCGGCCCGGGTTTGTCCGCCGCCGGCGCCAATTTGTGCAGGCTGGCCGGTACCTGCGTCGAGACCCGAACCCCCAGAACGCCGGCGCCCAGCCCGCCGACAATGCTGCCGTCGCCGCCGATCTGGCCCTCGAAGATCAGGGTGCCGGGGCCGGTGGACCATTCCAGGGTCAGCGCGTCCTCGTTGACCGAGCCGCTGGCCGAAGAGGCATAGGCCTTGCGCAGGCAGAGGGCGCGGATCTTCTTCTTCACCTGTACGAATTCGCAGATGTCGCGGTCGGCCGTCTCCCCCAGGTCGGTCTTGGCTTTGTGGAACGGGCCGATGCCGAAGCTCATCTGCAGATAGGTGTTGAGACGCCAATAGCCGGTAAGGCCGACCGCCGTGACGGTAATTCCCTCCGCGGGCGGCGGCGCGGCCGAGGGAGGGGGCAAAGGGGAGGGAGGGGGCAACGGGGCGGGAGGCGCTGATGAGTCCGCCTCGTCCGGCATTGCCGTTTCGGCGGGTTCGTTCCGGCCGAACAGCCTGTCCATATATCGCTGGCGGATCTGGTCTTGGGCCTGCGGGTCGATGCCGCCGGGCGCACAGGCCGTCAGCGCCAGGCCGGCCAGCAGCAGCGCGCCCGCCGCCTTCACGATGGCAGGTTTTTCAGCCGGTACAGCGCGTCCAGCGCTTCCCTCGGCGTCATTTCATCCGGATTGATCGCCGCGACCGCCAGTTCGACCTCCGAGGGGCCGCGCTGGGCGGGTGCCGGCGGCGGGCGCAGCGCCGAGAAGAGCGGCAGATCATCGGCCAGCTTCTTGGTGTTCTGGCTGCCGCCGCTCTTTTCCAGCGTGTGCAGGACCGTCTCGGCGCGGGCCAGCACCGCCGGCGGCAGGCCGGCGAGGCGGGCGACGTGGATGCCGTAGGAGCGGTCGGCGGCACCCTTGGCCACTTCGTGCAGGAACACCACCTCGCCCTGCCATTCCTTGACCCGCATGCAATGGCAGGCCAGCGCCGGCAGTTTCGAGGTCAGCGCCGTCAGCTCGTGATAGTGGGTGGCGAACAAAGCACGGCATTTGTTGGTTTCGTGCAGATGCTCGACCACGGCCCAGGCGATCGACAGACCGTCATAGGTAGCGGTGCCGCGGCCGATTTCGTCGAGGATGACCAGCGCGCGCGGGCCGGACTGGTTCAGGATGGCGGCGGTCTCGACCATCTCGACCATGAAGGTCGATCGGCCGCGCGCCAGATCGTCGGCGGCGCCGACGCGGCTGAACAGGCGGTCGACCACGCCGATGCGGGCCTCGTCGGCCGGTACGTAGCTGCCCATCTGGGCCAGGATGGCGATCACCGCGTTCTGGCGCAGGAAGGTCGATTTACCGGCCATGTTGGGGCCGGTGATCAGCCACAGGCGCTGCGCGTTTTCCAGATTGCAGTCATTGGCGACGAAGCTGCCCTCGATGGCGGCTTCGACCACCGGATGGCGCCCGCCCTTGATGTCGAAGGCGGTGCTGTCGTCCAGATGCGGGCGGCAGAAACGGCGTTCGGCCGCCAGCAGCGCCAGCGCGGTGGCGACGTCGAGACCGGCCAGCGCATTGGCGGCGCGGGCGATGTCCTCGACGCGGGCCATCACCTCGCCGATCAGATCGGCGAACAGTTCCAGCTCCAGCGCCAAAGCCTTGTCGGCGGCGCTGCGGATGCGGTCTTCCAGCTCACCCAGTTCGACGGTGGTGTAGCGCACCGACGAGGCGATGGTCTGGCGGTGGATGAAGGGCTCGCCCATGCGTTCGGCTTGCTTGGGCGGTACCTCGATGTAATAGCCGAGCACATTATTGTGCTTCACCTTGAGCGAAGAGATTCCCGAGATGTCGGCGTAATGGGCCTGCAGGGCGGCGATCTTCTGGCGGCTTTCGTCGCGCCAGGCGCGCAGCTCGTCGAGGCCCTCGTGATAGCCGACGCGAACGAAGCCGCCATCGCGGGCCAGCAGCGGCATCTCGTCGGCCAAGGCGCGCGACAGGCGTTCGACCAGCGGGCCGTGCTCGCCGAGATCGCGCGAGGTCCGGGTGACCAGCTCGGGAATGCCTTCAAGCCCATCCTGCAGCAAGGCGGCGCGCAGCTCGGGCACCTCGGCCAGGCCGTTGCCGATCGAGGCGAGGTCGCGCGGGCCGCCGCGGCCCAGGGTGATGCGCGACAAGGCGCGGGCGATGTCCGGGCAGCGGCGCAAGCTGTCGCGCATTTCGTCGCGCAGGGACGGGCGGTCGACGAAATATTCGATGTAATCGAGCCGGCGGTTGATCTCGGCCGGATCGGTGATCGGGGCCGACATCATTTCGGCCAGCAGGCGCGCGCCGGCGCCGCTCACCGTGCGGTCGATGCAGGCCAGCAGGCTGCCTTTGCGTTCGCCGGCCAGGGTTTCGGTCAGTTCGAGATTGCGCCGGGTGGCGGCGTCGATCTCCATCAAGGCGCCTTCGGCCAGGCGGGCCAGCGGCGACAGGCGGGGCAATTTGCCCTTCTGGGTCAGCTCGACATAATCGACCAGGGCGCCCGCGGCGGCCAGTTCGGCGCGCGAAAAGCTGCCGAAGCCATCGAGGGCGGCGACGCCATAGAAAGCCTCCAGGCGCTTCCTGCCATTGTCGCTGTCGAAGCGGGCCGAGGGCAGCGGCGTGAAGGCGCGCTTCCATTCCGCCAGGCTTTCGACCAGGGCGGCCTGGTTGAACAGCCTTTCCGGGATCAGCAATTCACCGGGCGACAGGCGCGCGATGGCGGCGGCGGCCGATTTCGCGCCGACCGCCTGCACGGCGAAATCGCCGGTCGAGAGGTCGAGCCAGGCCAGGCCGAGCGAGCCCTGCGCCTCGGCCAGGGCGGCCAGGTAATTGTGGCTGCGCGAATCGAGCAGCGAATCCTCGGTCAGCGTGCCGGGCGTCACGACGCGGATCACCGCGCGCTCGACCACCGATTTGGCGCCGCGCTTCTTGGCCTCAGCCGGGCTTTCGATCTGCTCGCAGACGGCGACGCGGAAGCCTTTGCGGATCAGGCGCATGAGATAGGCTTCGTGCGAGACGACGGGCACCCCGCACATGGGGATTTCCTCGCCGGCATGCTTGCCGCGCTTGGTCAAGGCGATGTCCAGCGCGCCGGCGGCGTTGACCGCGTCGTCGAAGAACATCTCGTAGAAATCGCCCATCCGGTAGAACAGCAGGCTGTCGGGATGGGCGCGCTTGATGGCCAGATATTGGGCCATCATCGGAGTGGCGTCGGCGGGGACGTCGAGGTCGGGATTGGAAAGATCGGACATGATGCGGGGGCTATAGTCTCCGATTGCGCTCGGCGAGGAAACTGCCAACATAGGCGGGTTTTAACAAATAAGAATTAGGGGTTCGGCATGAGGTTGGTGGCGGCCATTTCATTCGCGGCGCTTCTGGCGGCACAGGGGGCGATCGCCGCGGAGAAACCAATCGGCCTTCCTGTCGTCGATCCTTCCGTCAGTCCTTGCCAGGACTTCTACGCCTATGCCTGCCATGCCTGGATGAAGGACAATCCGGCTCCGCCCGACCAGTCGCGCTGGGGCGCCTTCACCAAGCTGGCGCAGGACAACCAGACCATTCTCAAGACTGCGCTGGAAGAGACTGTCGCCCAGCCCAAGCCGGGCAATCAGCGGGTGGCCGATTTCTACCGCGCCTGCATGGACGAGACGACGATCGAGGAGAAGAAGGCCCAGCCGATCGAGCCGCTGCTCAAGCGCATCGCCGCCATCGCCGACAAGCATGATCTGGCTCCGCTGGTCGCCGCCCTCCATGACGACGGTGTGCCGGTCTTCTTCAATTTCGGGTCCGAGACCGACTTCCAGGATGCGCGCCGCGACATCGCCGGCCTGCAGCAGGGCGGCCTCGGCCTGCCCAACCGCGACTTCTATTCGCGCAAGGGCGAGAAGGACGAGCTGATCCGCAAGGAGTATGTCGCGCATATCGGCCGCATCTTCCGTCTGCTGGGCGACCAGGACGGACCGGCCCAGGTCAAGGCCGAGACGGTGATGCGCATCGAGACCCAGCTGGCCGATCAATCCTTCACGCTGGCCCAGCGCCGCCAGCCCGAACTGACCCACCACAAGCTGCCCACCGCCGAGCTGGCCAAGCTGGCCCCGGATTTCGACTGGAGCGGCTATTTCCAGGCCCTCGAAGCGCCGCGCTTCGACAGGTTGAACATCGCCAATCCCGATTTCGTCAAAGCGGTCGACCAGGTGATCCAGGCCAGCGAACTGGCCGATCTCAAGGCCTATCTGTCCTGGCAGGTGGCCCGGGTCTATGCGCCCTATCTGTCGAAGGATTTCGCCGACGAGAATTTCGCCTTCTTCGGCAAGACCCTGACCGGCCAGCCCGAGCAGCAGCCGCGCTGGAAGCGCTGCGTCCGCGCCGAGGACCGCGCCATCGGCGAGGATCTCGGCCAATATTATGTCGCGGCGGCGTTCGGCGGCGATCACAAGAAGCGCATGACCGCCTTGGTCAAGAACCTGCGCTCGGCCTATGATTCCGACATCGAGACGCTGGATTGGATGAGCCCGGAGACCAAGAAGCAGGCCCACGCCAAGCTGGCCGCCATCCTCGACAAGATCGGCTACCCCGAGCATTGGCGCGATTATTCCAGCCTGGAGATCAAGAGCGCCGATCTGGTCGGCAATATCCAGCGCGCCAACGCCTTCGAGAACAAGCGCGACCTCAAAAAGATCGGCGGCGCGCACGACAAGACCGAGTGGCACATGACGCCGCCCACCGTGAACGCCTATTACAGCCCGCCCGAGAACGACATCAATTTCCCGGCCGGCATCCTGCAGCCGCCCTTCTTCAACATGCAGGCGGACGATGCGGTCAATTACGGCGCCATCGGCGTGGTGATCGGCCATGAGATGTCGCACGGCTTCGACAATTCCGGCCGCAAATATGACAAGGACGGCAATCTGGCTGATTGGTGGACCGAGACCGACGCCAAGAAATTCACCGAGCGCGCCGCTTGCATCGTCGAGCAATACGGTTCCTACAAGGTCGGCGACGTAAACCAGAACGGCGAGGCAACCCAGGGCGAGAACATCGCCGACAATGGCGGCCTGCGCATCGCGCTCGACGCGCTGCATGCGGCGATCAAGGGCAAAAAGGACGCATCGATCGGCGGGTTCACCGCCGACCAGCGCTTCTTCCTCGGCTTCGCCCAGGTCTGGTGCACCAATGCCCGCGACGATGCGCGGCGCACCCAGGCTCTGTCCGACTATCACTCGCTGCCGGAATATCGCGTCAACGGCACGCTCTCCAACAGTGAAGCCTTCGCCAAGGCGTTCCACTGCAAGGCCACCGATCCCATGGTGCGCGGCGAAAAAGCCTGCCGCGTCTGGTAACGAAAGAGGAAAAGATGAAAAAGACGATTTTCGCCGGCGCCGTTCTGGGCGCCGCCCTGAGCTGGTCTCCAGTCTTCGCCGCCGACACCGTTAAATTGCCGGCCTCCGCCGGCGGTGGCTTGCCCGAGGTCGATAGCTCGATCGATCCCTGCACCAATTTCTACCAATATGCCTGTTCCGCCTGGCAGCATAATCATCCGATTCCGCCGGACCAGTCGCGCTGGGGCAGCTTTTCGCTGCTGGCGCAGAGCAATCAGGAAATCCTGCGCGCGGCGCTGGAGAAGGTGACCGCCGAGGGCAAGCCCGGCAGCCAGCGCCTGGCCGATTTCTATGGCGCCTGCATGGACGACAAGACCGTCGACAGCAAGGGCTGGGAGCCGGTCAAGCCGCTGCTCGGCAAGGTGGCCGCTCTCTCCGATCTCAAGGCGCTGGCGGTGCTGCTGGCCGATCTGCACAGCCAGGGCGTGAACGCCTATTTCGCCTTCGGCTCGCAGACCGATTTCGAGGATGCCCGCAAGGACATCGCCGCCGTGCAGCAGGCCGGCCTGGGCCTGCCCAACCGCGATTTTTACCTGCGCGAGGGCGCCCAGGACGATAACCGCCGCAAGGAATATGTCGCCCATATCGGCCGCATGTTCCAGCTGACCGGCGATTCGGCCGAGACCGCCACCGCCAAGGCGGCGACGGTGATGCGCATCGAAACGGCGCTGGCCAAATCCTCGCTGACCCTGGCCGAGCTGAACGATCCGCAGCTGACCAATCACAAGAAGCCGACCGCCGAGCTGTCGGCCCTGCTGCCCGATTTCGACTGGGCGGGCTATTTCAAGGCCATCTCGGCGCCGCAGCTGAAGAGCCTGAACATCGCCGAGCCGGATTTCCTCAAGGCGGTGCAGACCTCCTTCGGCGACGAGTCGATCGACGACATCAAGGTCTATCTGGCCTGGCATGTGCTGCACGCCAATGCGCAGTGGCTGGCCAAGCCCTTCGTCGACGAGAATTTCGCCTTCTACGGCAAGGTGCTGACCGGCGCTCCGGAACTCAAGCCGCGCTGGAAGCGTTGCGTCGCTTTGACCGACAATCTGCTGGGCGAGGATCTCGGCCGCTATTATGTCGAGGCAGCTTTCGGCCCCGAGCACAAGAAGCGCATGCTCGAAATGGTCAAGGAACTGAAGCAGGCCTATGATACCGACATCGAGTCGGTGGCCTGGATGGGTCCGAAGACCAAGAAGGAAGCCCATGACAAGCTGGCGGCGATCATCGACAAGATCGGCTATCCCGATCATTGGCGCGATTATTCCAAGGTCGTGGTCAAGGGCGACGATCTGATCGGCAATATCGAGCACGCCACCCGCTTCGAGAACGAGCGCGACATCAGGAAGATCGGCAAGGCGCATGACAAGGCCGAATGGGGGATGACCCCGCCGACGGTGAACGCCTATTACGACCCGACCGAGAACGACATCAATTTCCCGGCCGGCATCCTGCAGCCGCCCTTCTTCAACATGACCGCCGACGATGCGGTCAATTACGGCGCCATCGGCATGGTGATCGGCCATGAGATGACCCATGGATTCGACGACCAGGGGCGCCAATATGACAAGAACGGCAATCTGAAGGATTGGTGGACCAAAGAGGACGCCAAGAAATTCGAGGAGCGCGCCGCCTGTGTCGTCGACCAGTACGGGTCCTACACCGCGATCGACGATCTGAAACAAAATGGTAAGGCGACTCTTGGCGAGAACCTCGCTGATAATGGTGGAATCCGCATCGCCCTGGCGGCGCTGAAGAAGCATATGGCCGGCAAGCCCGACCAGAAGGTTGGCGGCTTCACCGCCGAGCAGCGTTTCTTCCTCGGCTTCGCCCAGGTCTGGTGCACCAATGCCCGTGACGACGCGATCCGGACCCAGGCTATGTCCGACGTCCATTCGCTGCCCGAGTTCCGCGTCAACGGCACGGTGTCCAACAGCGAGGATTTCGCCAAGGCGTTCGCCTGCAAGGCGGATGCCCCGATGGTACGCGGCGCCAAGGCCTGCCGCGTCTGGTGATGGAGTATAGAGGGTACGAATAAGGTCAAACAAAGTTCCCCCAAGCCCGGCACCCTTGTGGTGCCGCGCGAAGGCGACCCGAAGCCCCGCAGGGGCGGGGGTCGACGAGGCGGTAGCCAAGCGTTTCGTAGAAACGCGCCCGGCGCTTGAGGGACAAACAGGGAGTCAAAATCATGGAACAAAAAGACGCGGTCGCCGCTCTCGAACGGGATACGCTGCAGTTCCACTCGCAAGGTCGTCCGGGAAAGATCGAAATCACGCCGACCAAGGCCCTGGTCACCCAGCGTGACCTGTCCCTGGCCTATTCGCCGGGCGTCGCCTATCCCTGTCTGCATATCGCCGCCGATCCGTCCAAGGCTTACGACTACACCGCCAAGGGCAATCTGGTGGCGGTGATCTCGAACGGCACCGCGGTGCTGGGCCTGGGCGATCTCGGCGCGCTGGCCGGCAAGCCGGTGATGGAGGGCAAGGCGGTGCTGTTCAAGCGCTTCGCCGATATCGACGGCATCGACCTCGAGGTCGACACCAAGGATGTCGATGCCTTCGTCAATTGCGTGCGCTATCTCGGCCCCACCTTCGGCGGCATCAATCTCGAAGACATCAAGGCGCCCGAATGTTTCATCATCGAGCAGCGCCTGCGCGAGCTGATGGACATTCCCGTCTTCCATGACGACCAGCACGGCACCGCCATCATCGCCGCCGCCGGCCTGGTCAACGCGCTGCACCTGACCGGCCGCGACCTCAAGGATATCCGCCTGGTGGTCAATGGCGCCGGTGCCGCCGCCATCGCCTGCGTCGAGCTGGTGAAATCGATGGGCGTGCCGCACCAGAACGTCATCCTGTGCGACACCAAGGGCGTGATCTATCAGGGCCGCACCGAAGGCATGAACCAGTGGAAGTCCGCCCATGCGGTGGAGACTCCCGCCCGTTCGCTGGAAGAGGCGATGAAGGGGGCCGACGTATTCTTCGGTCTGTCCGCCAAGGGCGCGGTGACGCCCGAGATGGTGGCCGGCATGGCCGATCGCCCGATCATTTTCGCCATGGCCAATCCCGATCCGGAAATCACCCCGGAGGAGGTCAAGGCGGTGCGCACCGACGCCATCGTCGCCACCGGCCGCTCGGACTACGCCAATCAGATCAATAACGTCCTCGGCTTCCCCTATATCTTCCGAGGCGCGCTCGACGTGCGCGCCTCGACCATCAACGATCAGATGAAGATCGCGGCGGTTCACGCCTTGGCCGACCTGGCGCGCGAGGACGTGCCGGATGAGGTCGACGCCGCTTATTCGGGCCGCCGCCTGCGGTTCGGTCCGGAATACATCATCCCGGTGCCGTTCGATCCGCGCCTGATCTCGGCCGTTCCGCCGGCCGTCGCCAAGGCCGCGATGGAGTCCGGCGTGGCGCGCAAGCCGCTGCCCGATCTCAACCGCTACACACGCGATCTGTCGGCCCGTCTCGATCCCACCGCGGGGTCTCTGCGTCCGCTGTTCGACGAGGTGCGGGCCAATCCGCGCCGCATCGTCTTCGCCGAGGGCGAGGAGGAAAAGACCATCCGCGCCGCCGTGGCCTTCCATAATGCCGGCTATGGCACCGCGATCCTGCTGGGCCGCGAGGAGAAGGTGAAGGCGGCGCTGGAGGAGGCCGGTCTGGTCGGGCGCACCGAGGGCATCGAGATCATCAATGCCCGCCTGTCGACCCGCCTCAAGCTCTACACGGACATGCTGTACGCCCGCATGCAGCGCAAGGGCATGCTCTATCGCGACGCCCAGCGCCAGATGAACCAGCAGCGCAATGTGTTCGCCGCCGCCATGGTGATGGCCGGCGACGCCGACGGGCTGGTGACCGGGCTGACGCGCGGCTATTACCAGGCCTTCGACGATGTGGCGACCATGATCGATCCGCGTCCGGGCGAGCTGGTGTTCGGCACCACCATGATCGTCGGCCATGGCCGCACCGTGTTCATGGCCGACACCGTGGTGCACGAAACGCCGACCTCGGAGCAGCTGGCCGACATCGCCCAGCAGGCCGCTTCGCTGGCCCGCCGCATGGGGCACACGCCGCGCGTGGCGCTGCTGTCCTACGCCAATTTCGGCAATCCCTCGAACCTCAATTCGACCCGCGTGCACGAGGCCGTGCAGATCCTCGACCAGCGCAAGGTGCCGTTCGAATATGACGGCGAAATCGCCGCCGACGTCGCGCTCGATCCGGAACTGCTGAAGCTCTACCCGTTCTGCCGCCTGACCGGGCCGGCCAATGTGCTGGTCATGCCGGGACTCTATTCGGCCAACATCGCCGCCAAGCTGATGCAGAAGCTGGGCGGCGGCACCATCGTCGGGCCGGTTTTGACCGGGCTGGCCAAGCCGGTGCAGATCACCTCGATGGATTCCACCGTCAGCGACATCGTCACCATGGCGGCGCTGGCGGGACATGATTCCCTTCGTACCTCCAGATATGGCTGAGTAGGCGGATCTCTCATGCACACACGCCGTCTCTGGCCGCTGGTCACCATTCTATCCGTACCGGCGGTCGCGATTTTCGTCGTCCTGGTGGTGGCGCAGGCCATCGACGTGCTTCCCGCTTTGATCGCCATGGCGGCGATGGCCGGCATCACCGCGCTTTTGCTGAAGCCCTATATTCAGGATCTCGAGGACGTCGCGCGTTTCGCCCGCGGCCTGCCGCTGGACGAAGAAGCCGGCGTTCCCAGCCTGCGGACCGACATCGCCAATGACGTCCTGACCGCCCTGAAGCTGGCCCGGCGCCATTTCCGCAGCCAGTCGGAAGAGTTGATGGGGCGGCTGAAATTCCACGAAACCCTGTTCGACAGCCTGCCCAGCCCGATCCTGCTGCTCGACGCCCAGCGCCGCATCGTCGGCGAGAACGCGGCGGCCCGCAAAACCTTCGGCCGCCAGCAGCGCGACCGTGACCTGGCGGCTTTGTTGCGCCATCCCGACCTGCTGGATGCCGCCGACAAGGTGCTGGCCGGCGAGGCGGGCGGCGAGGTCGAGCTGACCCTGACCAGTCCGGTGACCGGCGAATACCGCGCCATGGTCGAACCGCTGCTGCGGCCCGGCTCCAGCGCCGCCGCCGCGGTGCTGTCGCTGCACGACATCACCGCGCTGAAGCGGGTCGAGCAGATGCGCGCCGACTTCATCGCCAATGCCAGCCACGAGCTGCGCACGCCGCTGGCCGCGGTGCTGGGCTTCATCGAAACCCTGCGCGGCCCGGCCAAGGGCGACGAGGACGCGCATGAGCGTTTCCTCGGCATCATGTTCGAACAGGCTTCGCGCATGAGCCGCCTGGTCGCCGACCTGCTCAATCTGTCGCGTATCGAGCTGCACGAACATTCGCGGCCCGAGGGCGAGGCCAATCTCGGCGCCATCGTCCGCCGCGTCGCTACCGGCCTCGAGCTGACCGCCAGCGAAAAGCTGATGAAGATCGACCTCAACCTCGATGAGGTCGTGCCCGACGTGATCGGACAGGAGGACGAGCTGACCCAGATCTTCCAGAACCTGCTCGACAATGCGCTGAAATATGGCCGGGAAGGCACGCCGATCATCGTCACCGTCCGCACGGTGTCCGACCTGCCGCCCGGCATGCCCGACAAATCGCGGCCCGCCGTGATGGTCTCGGTCAAGGATCATGGCGAAGGCATTGCCCGCGAACATCTGCCGCGCCTGACCGAGCGCTTCTTCCGCGTCGACACCGCCCGCTCGCGCCGCCTGGGCGGCACCGGGCTGGGCCTGGCCATCGTCAAGCATGTGGTCAACCGGCACAGGGGCTGCCTGCAGGTGGAGAGCGAGTTGGGGCAGGGTACGACGTTCACCGTCTATCTGCCGGTGGCCGGATGATCGGCCTCGCTGCCTTGCGCGCCTTCCTGGCGATGCAGCAGCGCTAGGCTTCGATCGCCCGCGCCATCTCCAGCAATTTGCGGGCGGTGTTCCAGTTGCGGGCGGTGCCGGCCACTTTCAGCGCGCGCTCCAGATAGGCCGGCGTCAGTTTCGACGTGCCGGCGCCGGCGACGTAATCGACGTAAAGATGGTCGCCGGACAGATGCAGCCGTTCCGGCCCGGTCCAGCGTCCCAGGGTTTCGGCGGCGCCTTCGGGCGGGGTGGCTTCGAGGAATTGCAGCATCAGGCTGGACGGCCGGTCGGCGGCGGCGTCGGCGAAGGGATTGGCCGCCAGCGCCCGGGCGAGGGCGTCCGGCGTGCGGATGATGGCGTGGTTCTTGGTCAGGCCGAACCGGTCGCGCAGGATCGAGGCGATGACAGCCTGCACCTGATCGGCGCCGCCGTCATGGTCGAACACCAGATTGCCGCTGGCGATATAGGTGGAGACGTTGCGGAGCCCGGCCGCCTCGCAGGCGGTCTTCAGTTCCTTCATCGGCAATTTGCCGGTGCCGCCGACATTGACGGCGCGAAGGACGGCGATGAAGACGCTCATGATCGAGACCTCCTCATCGCAGGCGCCTTCTTACTTCTTCGCCTTTTTCTTCGGCTTGTCCGAGGCGCGGTCGATGCCTTCCTGGATCAGGCGGCCGGCGGTGGTGGCGTCGCCCCAGCCGGTGACCTTGACCCACTTGCCGGGTTCGAGATCCTTGTAGTGCGCGAAGAAATGCTCGATCTGCTGCAGCAGGATGGTCGGCAGATCCTTGTAGCTCTGCACTTCGTCGTAATAGGGATGCAGCTTGGAATGGGGCACGGCGAGGATTTTCTCGTCCTTGCCGCTCTCGTCTTCCATCAGCAGCACGCCGATCGGGCGCGAGCGCAGCACGGCGCCGACGGTCACGCCGATCTGGCTGACCACCATGACGTCGACCGGGTCGCCGTCATTCGACAGAGTGTGCGGCACGAAGCCGTAATTGACCGGGTAATGCATAGCGGTATGCAGGAAACGGTCGACGAACATCGCGCCCGATTCCTTGTCCACTTCATACTTGATCGGCACGCCACCGAGCGGGATTTCGATCACCACGTTGATGTCGTGGGGGGCGTCCTTGCCGACCGGAATTTTGCTGAGATCCATGGAAGAGGATTGTCCTTTTTTGTTGCTGCGCTGCACCATAGACGATCTCCATCCCAACGTCATTAAGACTCGCCGGCTCCTTGCGGCCGGCGTTTGGCTGGTGTGGCGACTTTTAAGTTCCTACACCGTCGATACCAGCGACTTTAGGAACTTAAAAATCGATTGCCACACCACATGACTATAAACACTGGCGTCCTGATCGATCGCGAAGTTCGTAAATTGCCTGATCCTGGTGTTACGAACTTCGCGATCGGGACGTCAGCCAGTGTAGCAGAGCCAAAGCGGGAAGAGTGATGGCCGTGGTGATCAGGAAAAAGGGTGTCCAGCCGACCTGTTGGGACAGCTGGCCGCCGGGCGCCGACAGCAGGCTGCGGCCCAATGCTTCGAGCGAGGACAGCAGGGCGAACTGGGTCGCCGTATAGGGCGCCCGGGTCAAATTCGAGACGAAGGCGACGAAGGCGGTGCCGGCCATGCCGCCGGTCAGATCCTCGCTGGCCGCCGACACCGCCAGCATCAGCGTGCTGTGGCCGGAGGCATCGAGGGCGACATAGGCCAGGGTGCCGAGCGACTGAGCGATGCCGCAGATCATCAGCGCCCGCATGGTGCCGAACCGCGCCACGATCGCGCCGCCGATGAAGCCGCCGGCCAGGGTGGTGACGAAGGCCACCAGGCTGCTCATGCGGGCGATCTCGGACAGGCTGAAGCCCAGCGAGATATAGAATGGCTTGGCCATGCCGCCGGCCATCGCCTCACCCAGCTTGTAGAGCGGCACGAAAATCAGGATGGCCAGCCAATAGGGGCGCTTGATGAAGTCGCGGAAAGGGGCGACAACCGCCTCCTCGAATTCGGCGCGCCAGGACATGTCGTGGCGGGGCGGGCGGCCCGGTTCCTTCATCATCAGGAAAGTGACCAGTCCGACCAGCAGCAGCACGGCCATGGCGCCATAGGCCCAGAACCAGCCGGCCCGATCGGCGATCTCCAGGGCGCCGGCGCCGGCGACCAGCATGGCGACGCGATAGCCGGCCACGGTCATGGCGGAACCGGCGCCCTGGCTTTCCGGCGGCAGCAGCTCGATGCGGAAAGCGTCGATGACGATGTCCTGGCTGGCCGAGAGGAAGGCCACCGCGACGGCGAGAACCGCCAGCAGCCCGATATTCTGCATCGGATCGACCGCACCCAGGGCGAAGATGGCGCCGGCCAGCAGGATCTGCACGGTGATCGCCCAGCCGCGCCGCTGGCCGAGCGGAAGCGGCGGGCGCACGCGGTCGAACAAAGGCGCCCAGACCCATTTGAAATTATAGGGAAGCTGAGCCAGCAGCAGCAGGCCGATCTCGCTGCGCTTCACGCCGGCTTGGGCGAGGCGGGCGGACAGAGTGGCATAGACCAGCAGCAGCGGAAGGCCGCTGGAGAAACCGAGCAGAAGGACGGCGAGCTGGCGCGGATCGCGATAGACCGACAGGCCGCGCCGGGCGCCGTCAGCCATAATAGGCGCCTAAGATCCGGTCCATCATGGCGGAGGCTTTGGCGCCTTCGCGGCCCAGCGCCGGATGGTGTCCTTCGCCGGCCAGGTGGCGGCGGATATTCTCGATGTGGGAATGCTGGATGTTGACCGGATGCGGGACCGCCAGGGTTTCCTCGCCGGAATCGCTCGCCAGCTTCAGCGGCACGTCGCCGAATACCGAATAGTCGATGCGGCCCTTGTCGCCATGCAGCACGACATGATCGCTCGCCGTATGGCTGGCGAAATTCCAGAAGCCCGATCCGGTGACGCCGCTTGTATGGCGCCAGCTGGCCGAGACCGAATCCTCGGCGGCATAGAGTTTCTGCTGGTTGCTGGCGACGCCCGCGACCTCCTCGACATCGCCGAGATGATGGATGAAGAGATCCAGCCCGTGGCAGGCCATATCGGCGAAATAGCCGCCCCCGGCGATGGCGGGGTCGACGCGCCAATTATCCGGGCTGGCGTCGCGTCCATCGGCGCGGGCGGGGCGGGAAAAGCTCCAATGGATGTGGCGCGGCGTGCCGATGCGGCCTTCCGCGATCCACTGGCGAACCGTCTCGAAGCGGGGCAGCGAGCGGCGGTAATAGGCGGTGAATAAAGGAAGGCCGGCTTTTTCGAAAGCCTCGGCCATCTCCAGGCACTCGGCCTGGCTCATCGCCATCGGCTTTTCGACATAGGCCGGCTTGCCGGCGGCGGCGACCCGCAGCGCGTAATCGCGGTGCGAGCTGGGCGGCGTCGCGATATAGACCGCGTCGATGCCCGAGTCCCTGATCAGCTGGTCGGCGTCCGAAGTCCAGCGCGGCACCTTATGGCGCCGCGCATAGTCTTCGGCTTTCGCGGCGTCGCGGCGCATCACCATCTCGAGTTTGAAGCCCGCCACCTTGTTGAAGGCGGGCCCGCTCTTGAGTTCGGTAACGTCGCCGCAGCCGATGATTCCCCAGCGGATCTCCCTCAATCAGGCTTCCTTCTGGCGGCTCATGCGCTTGCGCTCGTTCGGGTCGAGATAGCGCTTGCGCAGGCGGACGTTCTTCGGGGTCACTTCGACCAGCTCATCGTCCTCGATATAGGCGATGGCCTGCTCCAGCGTCATCTTGCGCGGCGGGGTCAGGCGGACCGCTTCGTCCTTGCTGGTGGTGCGGATGTTGGTCAGCTGCTTGGACTTCAGCGGGTTGACCTCGAGGTCGTTGCCGCGGCTGTGCTCGCCGATGATCATGCCCTGATAGACCTTGACGCCGGCGCCGAGGAACAGCGGGCCGCGCTCTTCCAGGTACCACAGGCCATAAGCGACGGTCTCGCCCTGGTCGGTCGAGATCAGCACGCCGTTGCGGCGGCCCTCGATCGGGCCCTTATAGGGGGCGTAGCCGTGGAACACGCGGTTCATGATGCCGGTGCCGCGGGTGTCGGTCAGGAATTCGCCGTGATAGCCGATCAGGCCGCGCGACGGGGCGACGAAGGTCAGGCGCAGCTTGCCGCCGCCCGACGGCTTCATGCCGGTCATCTCGGCCTTGCGCAGGCTCATCTTCTCGACGACGACGCCGGAATATTCCTCGTCCACGTCGACCACCACGTCCTCGATCGGCTCCAGGCGCTCGCCGGTCGCCTCGTCGGTCTGGAACAGCACGCGCGGACGCGAGATCGACAGCTCGAAGCCTTCGCGGCGCATGGTTTCGATCAGCACGCCCAGCTGCAGTTCGCCGCGGCCGGCGACTTCGAAGGCGTCGCGCGAATCGGCTTCGGTGATGCGGATGGCGACGTTGCTTTCGGCTTCGCGCATCAGGCGGGCGCCGATCACGCGGCTGGTCACCTTGTCGCCTTCCTGGCCGGCCAGCGGGCTGTCATTGACGGCGAAGGTCATCGACAGGGTCGGCGGATCGATCGGCTGGGCGTGCAGCGCCTCGGTCACTTCCGGGACGCAGATGGTGTCGGCGACGGTGGTCTTGGTCATGCCGGCCAGGGCGACGATGTCGCCGGCCTCGGCCTGATCCAGGGTCAGGCGCTCGATGCCGCGATAGGCCAGGATCTTGGAGACGCGGAACTGCTCGATCAGGCTGCCGTCGCGCGACAGCGACTTGACCTGCTGGTTCATCTTGACGGTGCCCGAGGCGATGCGGCCGGTCAGCAGGCGGCCGAGGAAGGGATTGGCTTCCAGGGTGGTGGCCAGCATGGCGAACGGGGCGTCGGGCTCGCTCTTCGGCGGCGGCACATGCTTCAGCACCAGGTCGAACAAAGCGGACAGGTCCTTGCGCGGGCCGTCCAGGCTGTCGTCGGCCCAGCCGTCGCGGCCGACCGCGAACAGGGTGTGGAAGTCCAGCTGCTCGTCGGTGGCGTCGAGCGCGGCGAACAGGTCGAATACTTCGTCGTGAACTTCGTGCGGACGGGCGTCGCCGCGGTCGACCTTGTTGATCAGCACGATCGGGCGCAGGCCGAGGGCCAGCGCCTTGCCGGTGACGAACTTGGTCTGCGGCATCGGGCCTTCGGCCGCGTCAACCAGCACCACCACGCCGTCGACCATCGACAGGATGCGTTCGACTTCACCGCCGAAATCGGCGTGGCCGGGGGTGTCGACGATGTTGATGCGGGTATCTTTCCACACGACGCTGGTGCACTTGGCCAGAATCGTGATGCCGCGTTCCTTTTCGAGGTCGTTGCTGTCCATCACGCGCTCGTCGACCTTCTGGTTTTCGCGGAAGGTGCCGGACTGGCGGAGCATGGCGTCGACAAGGGTGGTCTTGCCATGGTCGACGTGGGCGATGATGGCGATGTTACGGAGGTTCATGACACTCACACGGCAGAAAGAGTTGACTCGACTAAACGAGCAAGATTGGTTTCCGGACGCGGCCCCATGTGGCTGATCACCTCTGCGGCGCAAATGCCGCCGGTGCGGGCGCATAGCGCCGCGTCGCGTCCATGGGTATATGCATAGAGAAAGCCGGCGGCATATAAGTCACCAGCACCGGTCGTGTCAACCAGTCGTTGCACCGGCTCGGCCGGCACGGTGACCGTTCCGCCCTTGGTGACCACCGTCGAACCATGCTCGCCGCGGGTTACGGCGGCCAGCTCGACATGGGCGCGGACGGCGCTCAAAGCCTGATCCAGATCGGTGCGGTACAGCGCTGTCAGCTCGGCTTCGTTGGCGAACACCAGGTCGACATGGTCGGCCAGCAATGTCATGAAAGAATCACGATGCCGTTCGACGCAGAACGGGTCGGACAGCGACAGCGCCACCTTGCGGCCGGCCTTGTGGGCCAGGGCCGCGGCCTTGAGGAAAGCCTCCTTCGCTTCGGGGCGGTCCCACAGATAGCCTTCGAGATAGGTGACCTGGGCGCCGCTGATCAGCGCCTCGTCGACATCGGCCGGGGTCAGCTCGACGCAGGCGCCGAGATAGGTCTGCATGGTGCGCTGGGCATCCGGGGTCACCATGATCATGCAGCGCGCGGTGGGCGCGGCCTCGACCGCGGCGGCGGTCGGGAAATGGACGCCGAGGCTGGTCAGGTCATGGCGGAACACGGCGCCCAGCTGGTCGTTCTTGACCTTGCCGATGAAGCCGACCTTGCCGCCCAGGGACGCGATGCCGGCGGCGGTGTTGGCCGCCGAGCCGCCCGACACTTCGACGGCGGGGGGCAGGCGGCTGTAGATGGCGTCGGAGCGCTCGGCATCGACCAGGGTCATGATGCCTTTCTCGACACCCAGTTCCGCCAGCAAGGGTTCTTCGACGCGGGCCAAAATATCGACGATGGCGTTGCCGATGGCGGCGACGTCGTAGGCGGAATCCAAGGTGTGATCCTCCGGGAGGGTGAATGCGGCGGGAGTATAGCTTCCGGGGCTGTTTAGTAAACCAGCATGTTCCGGATCAGCACCTGGCCCTTCCATTCGCGGCCGAGGCCGGCCTCGACGGCGGCATGGATCACCTTCTTGGCCTCGTTGCTGCCTTCGCCGGCCGATTGCAGGATCTCGAAATTGCGGTTGGGCATTTCGCGGTCGGCCTTGGCGATGATGGTGGTCTTCAGCGCTTCGAGCCGCTTGGCTTCCTCGACATCGACCCCGGCCAGCCAGCAATCGACGGCGATATGCTTCCAGCCGCCATCCTCGGTGCGGATCGCGACCGAGATGCGGGGCAGCACGATCATGGTGGGCGTCAGTTTCTGCTCGCCGCCCAGCTTGATGTCCTTGGCATGGAGCGGGGCCTGGCCCGGCAGGGCAAGCAAGGTCGCGGCAAGGATGATGGGAAACAGACGCCTTCCGTTCATGCTCTCACGCTTACCCGAATCTTTGGCCCATAGAAATTTTTTACATGATACACAATATATCGACAAAATACCGGATAATATTCGCAACCTCGCTGTTGGCGAGACGAGGGTAAAGGCATATTTTAAGGCGGCATCGCTTGCCCAGAGGACAGCCTATGATTGCGCGCCCCCATTTCCTTCTCTCCCTGTTCGCCGCTTTTGTGATGATGGTTTCGGCCCACAGCGCCGACGCCAAGCAGAAGGCGACCGACGACGCTCCGCTGGCCCAAAACGAGATCAAAGGAAAGGCGCCGAGCAACTATCTGGCCCTGTCCCGGCTGCACATGCCCGTGCTGGTCGACAGCAACCGGCAGTTCCGCTCGCTGGAGTTGGAAGTCTGGCTGGCGCCGGTCGACGAGGAAAATCTCGCTCTTGCTCGTTCCCAGAAAAAGGCCATCATGGCGGGCCTTCAGGAGGACTTCTCCAACTACGACTGGGAAGCTTTCAAAGACTCGAAAAAGGGACCGGACATCGCCAAGAAAATCGTCGCTTCCACCGTGGAGCGGATCTCCGGCGCCAAGCTGCAGGACGTGCTGATCAAGACGTTGCTGCTGCGATGAAATCAGACAAAAACTGAAAAATTTGGGAAGGGTACGATGACGCAGCATATCGATGAGCTTAAGGAACGCATTATCCAGCAAGCGGTCGACATAGGGCGTCAAAAATTATCCGCCGGACAGCAGGTCCTGGCCGAACGCCTTATTCGCGCTTCCTATGCCAATGTCGCCCCCGAGGACGTGCTCAAGCGCGACCCGGAGAGCCTGTTCGGCGGCGCCGCTTCGCTGCTCGACTTCATGGGCGAGCGCAAGCCCGGCGCGCCCAAGCTGCGCGTCTATCTGCCGCGGTACGAGGATTCCGGCTGGGAGGGCGAGCACGGCATCATCGAGATCGTCAATGACGACATGCCCTTCCTGGTCGACAGCCTGTCGGCGGCGCTGCAGAAGCGCGACATCGACATCCATCTGCTGGTCCATCCGGTCCTGTCGGTCACCCGCGACGCGCAAGGGCGCCTGACCGGCATCGCCGAGAAGCGCGGCGAGAAGGATCATCATCTCGAAAGCGTGATGCATATCGAGATCGACCGCCTGGCCGCCGCCACCGATTCGGCCGGGCTGGCCGCCGAGCTGCTGGCGGTGTTCGCCGATGTGCGCGCCGCCGTCGAGGATTGGCAGCCGATGCGCCAGGCCGCGGTCGCCGTCATCGACGAACTGAAGACCGCGCAGGTGCCCGAGGGCGCCGGCGACGTCGCCGAGACCCGCGAATTCCTCAAATGGCTGTGCGACGACAATTTCACCTTCCTCGGCGTGCGCGCCATCGAGTTCTCCGCCGGCAGCGACAAGGTGGGCGTCGCCCCCGAAACCTCGCTCGGCCTGCTGCGCGACGTTTCGCTGGGCCTGTTCGACAGCGATTCGCACGGCCAGAAGGCCGGCCCCGAAGTCGAGGCCTTCCTGCGCCCGACTTTGCTGGTGTTGACCAAGGGCGACCGCATCTCGACCGTGCACCGCGCCGTGCAGCTCGACGTGATCGGCATCAAGCGCTTCGACAAGTCGGGCAAGGTGATCGGCATGTTCGCCATCGCCGGCCTGTACGGCCATGCCGCCTATTCGCTGTCGACCCTGGCGATTCCCTATCTGCGCCAGAAGGTCAGCAAGATCATCGAACGCGCCGGCTTCGCGCCGGCCAGCCATGACGGCAAGCAGCTGCTGGCCATCCTGGAAAATTATCCGCGCGACGAGCTGGTCCAGGCTTCCGACGAGCTGCTGTTCAACATCAGCTTGGGCATCCTGCGCCTGCAGGGCCGCCAGCATGTGGCCGCCTTCCTGCGCCCCGACGATCTCGGGCGCTTCGTCTCGGCGCTGGTCTTCGTGCCGCGCGACCGCTACGACACCAAGCTGCGCCAGCGCTGGTCCGAAGTGCTGGAGGACGCGTTCGGCGGCACGGTCGTCACCTGGTTCGCCCAGGTCGCCGACAATCCGCTGGCCCGCCTGCATTTCGTCGTCCGCAAGAAGGACAAGGCGCTCAAGATTCCGGACATCGAGGATCTCGAAAAGCGTCTGGCCGACGCCGCGCGCTCCTGGGCGGACCGTCTGCGCGAGGCTCTGCTGGAAACCCATGGCGAGGAAAAGGGCCTGGCGCTCTATCGCCGCTGGGGCGACCTGTTCCCGCTGTCCTACCGCGAGCTGGAAAGCCCGCGCGCCGCGCTGGGCGACATCGACCAGCTGGTCACTCTCGGCGGCAAGGTGGCGGTGCGCCTGCATCGTCCGCTGATGGCGGCCGAGACCGAGGTACGCTTCAAGCTCTATCACCAGAGCCAGCCGGTCGCTCTGTCCGACGTGCTGCCTTTGTTCGAGCATATGGGCTTCCGCGTCATCTCCGAGAACCCGCACGAGCTGCGCCGCGACGCATCGGACGTGGTGTGGATTCACGATTTCTCGATGGCCACCCTGGACGGCACCAAGCTCAATGTCGAGGCGCTGCGCCACCGGTTCGAGGATGCCTTCCTGGCCCTGTGGACCGGCGACGCCGAGGATGACGGCCTCAACAAGCTGCTGGTCGGCGCCGATCTGAACTGGCGCCAGATCTCGATCCTGCGCGCTTATGCCAAATATCTGCGCCAGGCCGGCTCGACCTTCTCGGGTTCCTATGTCGAACGTTCGCTGGTGTCGAATGTCGGCATCGCCAAGCTGCTGGTGCAGCTGTTCGAGCGCCGCTTCGACCCGGCCGGCACCGGCAAGGACGAGGATATCCTGGCCGCCATCGAAAAGGCCCTGGATGCGGTCACCAGCGCCGACGAAGACCGCATTCTGCGGCGCTTCCTCAATTTGATCGACAGCACTTTGCGGACCAACTACTTCCAGAAGGCGGCCGACGGCGGCGCCAAGAACTATGTGTCGTTCAAGCTGGACAGCCAGAAGGTTCAGGGCTTGCCGCTGCCCCGTCCGAATGTCGAGGTGTTCGTCTATTCGCCGCGCATGGAAGGCATCCATCTGCGCGGCGGCAAGGTCGCGCGCGGCGGCATCCGCTGGTCCGACCGCCCGGAAGATTTCCGCACCGAGATCCTCGGCCTGATCAAGGCGCAGATGGTCAAGAACGCGGTGATCGTGCCGGTCGGCTCGAAGGGCGGCTTCGTGGTGAAGCGTCCGCCGGCCACCGGCGGCCGCGAGGCGTTCCTGCAGGAGGGTATCGCCTGCTATCAGACCCTGATGCGCGGCCTGCTGGACATCACCGACAATCTGGTCGCAGGCGCGGTGTCGCCGCCCAAGGATGTGGTGCGCCGCGACGAGGACGATCCCTATCTGGTGGTCGCCGCCGACAAGGGCACCGCGACGTTCTCGGACATCGCCAACGGCGTGTCGGCCGAGTACGGCTTCTGGCTGGGCGACGCCTTTGCCTCGGGCGGTTCGGTCGGCTATGACCACAAGGTGATGGGCATCACGGCGCACGGCGCCTGGGTGTCGGTCGAGCGTCATTTCCGTGAAATGGGCCGCGACTGCCAGAAGGAAGACTTCACGGTGGTCGGCATCGGCGACATGTCGGGCGACGTGTTCGGCAACGGCCTGCTGCGCTCCAAGCATGCCAAGCTGCTGGCCGCCTTCGACCATCGTCACATCTTCATCGACCCCAATCCGAACCCGGCCAAGTCGTTCGAGGAACGCCAGCGCATGTTCGCGCTGCCGCGGTCGTCCTGGGCCGATTACGACAAGTCGCTGATCTCGCCGGGCGGCGGCATCTATCCGCGCGACGCCAAGACCATCGCCCTGTCGCCCGAAGCCTGCGCGGCCCTCGGCGTGCCGGCCGATCCGCTGACGCCGCCGGAACTGATCCGCCATCTGCTGTCGGCCGAGGTCGATCTGCTGTGGTTCGGCGGCATCGGCACCTATGTCAAATCCGAGAGCGAAAGCCATGCCGATGTCGGCGACCGCGCCAACGAGGCGCTGCGCGTCGACGGCGCCAATCTGCGCTGCAAGGTGATCGGCGAAGGCGCCAATCTCGGCCTGACCCAGCTGGGCCGCGTCGAAGCGGCGCTGCGCGGCGTGCGTCTGAACACCGACGCCATCGACAATTCGGCCGGCGTCGATTGCTCGGATCACGAGGTCAACATCAAGATCCTGGTCAATGACGCGGTAGCCGACGGCGACATGACCCTCAAGCAGCGCAACGAGCTGCTGGCCAAGATGACCGACGATGTCGGGCTGCTGGTTCTGCGCGACAATTATCTGCAGACCCAGGCCCTGTCGATCTTCGAAAGCCTGTCGACCGCGATGGCCGAGACGCAGATGCGCTACATGCGCATGCTGGTGGTTTCCGGCCGCCTCAACCGCGCGGTCGAGTTCCTGCCCGGCGACGAGGAGCTGAAAAAGCGCCTGCACAGCGGCGGCACCGGCCTGACCCGGCCGGAGCTGGCGGTGCTGCTGGCCTACAGCAAGATGTGGCTGTATGACGCGGTGCTGGCGTCCGACCTGCCGGACGATCCGGTGCTGGTCGACGATCTGGTGCGCTATTTCCCCGCCGAGCTGCGCAAGAAGGAATGGCGTGCCCGCATGGACCGCCATCGCCTGAAGCGCGAGATCATCGCCACCTCGGCGGTGAACTCGATGGTGAACCGCATCGGCGGCAGCTTCGTCTACCGCATGATGGACCGCTTCGGCTGCGGCCCGGAGGAAGTCGTGCGCGCCTATCTGGTGACCCGTGACGCTTTTGCCATCCGCGAAGTGTGGGAAGCGGTCGAGGCGCTGGACGGCCAGGTGCCGGCCGAGGTGCAGATCTCGATGCTGAACGAGATCAACCGCCTGATCGACCGCGGGGTCGCCTGGATTCTGAACCATGCGCCGCGCCCGATCGACATGGGCAAGCTCAAGACCATGCTGGCCCCGGCGATCGATCTGCTGCGCAATCACCGGGAATCCTTCATGGCCCCGGATGCGCTGGCCATCTTCGATTTCCGTGCCGACCAGTACATCAATGCCGGCATTCCCGAAGAGCTCGCCAACAAGGTTGCCGGCATGATCCTGCTGGCGGCGGCGGGCGACATCGCCACCATCGCGCTGCGCATCGGCAGCACGGTTGAGCGGGTGGCGCAGTTCTATTTCCGCGTCTCGACGCGCTTCGGCCTCGGCTGGCTGCGCGCCACCGCGGACGCACTGCCGGAAGCGGGCGTGTGGCAGCGCATGGCCATCGACGCGGTGATCGACGATCTCTACGTCCATCAGGGCCAACTGACCGGCGCCATCGTCCAGAGTTCGGGGGCGATGCAGCCGGAGGAGGCCCTGGCGGTGTGGGCCGATCAGCGCAAGGTGGCGGTCACCCGTGTCGAGCGTCTGCTGGGCGAGATGCGCAGCATCGGCTCGGTGGATCTGGCGACCCTGGTGGTCGCCGGCAACCACCTGCGCTCGCTGGCGCAGTCCCAGACGGTGTAAGGCCCGATTTCCCGCGAAGGTCGCTGAGACCTTCGCGGTGAGATCAGGCGGCCGAGCTGCGCCGGCCCAGACGGTGCAAGACGAACAGCAGGACGGCGGTCATCGCGATGCCTGCCCCCAATCCCTGCCAGGCCGAGACCTGCGACCAGCGGGCGGCTTCGATCAAAGCGACATCGGACAGCAGCACCAGCAGCGCCACCCGGGCGTGGCTGGCCCCGCCCTGTACCGCGCGCTGATAGAAATGCTGCCGGTGCGCCTGCCAGATCTTCTCACCCCGCAAGGCCCGTTTCGTAATCGTAATGGTCGCGTCGGCCAGGTAATAGGCCGGCAGGATCAGCGCCGCCGCCCACATGCCCTGGGCGGCCAGGCGCAGCAGCAGCCAGGCCAGAAGATAACCCAGCGGCACGCTGCCGGAATCGCCCAGGAAGATCTTGGCCGGGTGCCAGTTCCAGATCAGGAAGCCGATCGCGGCGCCCGCCAGCACGGCGGATTGTTCCGTGGCCGGGCTCAACAGCATCAGGCCGGCCGACAGGCACAGGGTCTCGACCCCGGTGATGCCGTCGATGCCGTCCATGAAATTATAGAGATTGAGGAACCACACCCACAGGATGGCGGCCAGCAGCCGGTCGGCCCAGAAGGGCAGCAGCCCCTGGAAGACGAATTGATGGTCGGGCAGGGCCCACAATCCCGCCGCCACGGCGGCGACATGCACCAGCAGGCGCAGCCGCGCCGGCAGGCTGGCGCGGTCGTCGCGCCAAGACAGGATCAGCAGCGCGAACGCGCCGGCCATGACGATCAGCTGGCCCGACAGCGCCATGCCGAGGGCGGCCAGCACCAGCCAGCCCAGCAGGATGACCGGCGTCACCGCCAACCCGCCGCCGCGCGGGGTCGGGCGGGTGTGGCTCGACCGCTCATTGGGAAGATCGAGGATCTGGCGCTTGCGCAGCCAGCCGACCAGGCGCCGCACCGAGAGGGCGGTGGCGGCCAGGCTGACCAGGAACGGGATCAGCCAGTCGCTCATGCCGTCACCGGACGCACAGTGATCGATCCGCTCCAGGGCAGATTGGCGCGGATGGCGAACAGGATCGCGGTCAGCGGCAGCTCTTCGCCGCGCAGGGTGCGGCGTTTGACCGGCTGCACCGTGACCGGGGTGCCGCCCGACAGCAGCAGGCGATGGCCGCCGGAGGTCAGCACCACGCCGCCTTCGGTCTGTTCGGCGGTCCAGGGCGTGATCAGGCGGCGCTCGATGCGCGGCCGTCCGGTGCCCAGCACGATGTCGTCGAGGGTCATCGAGTCGCCGTCGAAATGCCAATAGCGCTCGATCTGGCGATGGCCGCCGAAGCGCCCGAAGCCGTCCATGGCCAGCCGCACGCCGTCATGGATGGTGCGCAGCTCGGGCGCCGGTCCGGCGATGTTGCGGCGGAAGGCTTCGGAATAGGCGTCGCGGACTTCCGGATAAGGATCGTTGCCGTCGAGCGACAATCCGCCATGCCGGGCGCCCGCGGCTTGGCCCGGGCCGGGATCGACGAACAGCGGAATGCCGTTCCAATGCAATTCCGGCGCGCCGAGATCGTGATGGGCCAGTCCCTCATGGACCGGCCAGCCGCCGGGCGGGCAGTGCCACAGGCCGGACCAGGCGCCGATATCCAGGCGCAGCCAGCCATCCTGGCGCAGGATCTCGAGGTCGCACAGGCGGGCCTGGCGGCGCAGCTCTTCCAGCGCGCGCAGCTCGGAGTCGTCCAGGACGGCGAAGGGGTCTTCGAAATCGAGGCCTTCCGGGCGTCCGCCGATTTCCGGCAGGCCGCCGGTCAGGGTGATGGCGTCGAGCGCGCCGACCATCGAGCGGGCGGCGGCGGCCAGGCGCCATTGCTCCGGGCGGGCGCGGTGGCGCGCCGCCAGCCAGGATTCGATGAACAGACGGGCCAGCTGGCGCTGGCGCAGGCTCGACCCCTCCCGCGTGATGCCCGAGACGCCCAGCCCCTGTTCGGCGGCGGCCAGCAGCAGGCGCAGGCCGCGCGCGGCTTTTTCCTCATCACCGGCGGCGAGGCCGTCGCGGTAGAGCGGCGCGCCTTGGGCGGCCTGATCGCCCGGCCGGGCGTTCCAGCCCTGGCCATTGGCCTTCACGCGGCCGCGCAGCCGCTCCCAGCGCCACTGACGCAGCACCGGATCGTGCCAGCTTTCTTTGAGGGTTGAGAGGAATGAGGAAATGACCGGGCTCCCGTTGTGCAAATTTGTATAAGAACAGCGGTCGCCCCGCGTCAAGGTTTGCCGGCTGCGAGGCTTTACGCTAATTTGCGCGGCAATGAGCTCCTCCGGCCTTCCTTCCGTGTTCCGTCTGCATCGCGGCCACATCGCTTTCATCCACGACATCGTGATGGCGGCGCTGTCGATCCTGCTGTCGCTTTGGCTGCGCATGGGGGACAGCCTGTGGGATACCTGGAGCGCCGGGCGCCTGGTCAAGCTGGCTGGCCTTTTCGTCGTGGTCGCCGCTCCGGTACTGCTGTCGCAGCGGCTTTACCGCGGCATCTGGCGCTATGTCTCGACTCAGGAATTGCTGGCGCTGGTGCGCGCCGTCACCCTGATCATGCTGATTTTTCAGGTCGTCCTGTTCGTGCTGACCCGCGCCGCCGACCTGCCGCGCTCGCTTCCGATCATCAACTGGTTCGTGCTGCTCGGGTTGCTGGGGGGGCCGCGCTTTCTTTACCGCATCCTGCGCGACCGCCGCGCGCAGCAGCCTCTGCCCGAGGGAGCGCGGGCTATCCCGGTGCTGCTGGCCGGCGACGGCGACGGCGCCGACATGTTCCTGCGCGTCTGTGCGCGCGGCGACGCCCAATATCAGGTGCTGGCCATCCTGGCCCGCAAGGATACGCGGGTCGGGCGCGACATCCATGGCGTTCCGGTGCTAGGCCGCATCGACCAGATCGACGAGGTGGTCGCCGCGCTGAAGGCCAAGGGCACGCCGCCCGAACGGGTGATCGTGGCCGACGACAATCTGTCCGGCGGGGTGCTGCGCCGCCTGCTCGATCAGGCCGACGCGCTGGGCCTGTCGCTGGCCCGCATTCCCCGCATCACCGATCTCAAGGACGGCCTGACCGACCGCCTGCAGGTGAAGCCCATCGCCGTCGAGGATCTGCTGGGCCGTCCCCAGGCGGTACTCGACCGCGACGCCATGGCCAGCCTGATCGCCGGGCGCCGCGTGCTGGTGACCGGTGCCGGCGGCAGCATCGGCGGCGAGCTGGTGCGTCAGATCGCCGCCGCCGATCCGGCCGCCTTGACCCTGGTCGAGAACAGCGAGTTCGCGCTCTACACCATCGATCTGGAGATGAATGAGCGCTTCCCCGGTTTGACGCGCCGCGCCGTGCTGGCCGACGTGCGCGACGCCGCCCGCATCCAGCAGGTTTTCGCCGAGGCGCGGCCGGAACTGGTGTTCCACGCCGCCGCGCTGAAGCATGTGCCGATGGTCGAGGCCAATCCGGTGGAAGGGCTGATGACCAACGCGGTCGGCACCCGTCTGGTCGCCGACGCCTGCAAGGCGGCCGGGGTTGGGCTGATGGTGCTGATCTCGACCGACAAGGCGGTCAATCCGACCAATGTGATGGGCGCCACCAAGCGCGTCGCCGAAGCCTATTGCCAGGCGCTGGACGTCGCGTCGGAAGGCTCGACCTGCTTCGTCACCGTGCGTTTCGGCAATGTGCTGGGCTCGACCGGTTCGGTGGTGCCGCTGTTCCAGCGCCAGCTGGCGGCGGGTGGACCTTTGACCGTCACCGATCCCGAGATGACCCGCTATTTCATGACCATCCGCGAGGCGGTCGAGCTGGTGCTGCAGGCTTCGGCGTTCCGTTTCCACCATCCCGAATATCATCGCGGGCGGATTTTTGTGCTCGATATGGGCGAGCCGGTCAAGATCGTCCATCTGGCGCGTCAGATGATTCGCCTGGCCGGGCTGCGGCCCGATGTCGACATCAAGATCGAGTTCACCGGCATCCGCCCGGGCGAGAAGCTGTTCGAGGAAATCTTTCACGGCGCCGAGGCGCCGGTGCCGACCGAATTGGACGGAATTCTCGAAGCCACCGTGCGGGCGGGCGACCTCGCCTCGCTGGCCGACATGCTGGATCACATCCAGGATGCCGGCCTCGGCCATGACGAAAAAGCGGGTCTGGCCCTCATTCGGCGCCTTGTGCCCGAATATGGGAATTTAAGCCCGAGCGGCGCTTGAGCCTTGCCGAAGCGGAGCGTAGGCGTCGTGTGAAGCCCAGGTTTTGGCGCGATCAAGTCGCGCCGAAATCTGGTGCAGGCGGAAAAATAATTGGTATAAGACGGGCCTCTTTCGCTAGCAGGACTGCTTTCCCATGACCGAACCCGTCATTCGTCGTGCTCTCATCTCCGTTTCCGACAAGACCGGCCTGATCGATTTCGCCCGCTTCCTGGTGGAGCAGGGCGTCGAATTGCTGTCGACCGGCGGCTCGGCCAAGGCGATCCGCGATGCCGGCCTGCCGGTCACCGAGGTGTCGGATCATACCGGTTTCCCCGAGATGCTGGACGGGCGGGTCAAGACCCTGCACCCGAAGATCCATGGCGGCCTGCTGGGTATCCGCGGCAACAAGGAGCATCAGGCCGCGATGGCGGAGCACAAGATCGCTCCCATCGACCTGCTGGTGGTGAACCTCTATCCGTTCGAAGCGACGGTCGCCAAGGGCGCTCCCTTCGAGGAGTGCATCGAGAATATCGACATCGGCGGGCCGGCCCTGATCCGCGCCGCCTCCAAGAATCACAATGACGTGGTCGTGGTGGTCGACACCGAGGACTACGCCGCCGTCACCGAAGAGATGAAGGCCAACAAGGGCGCCACCACCCTGGCGCTGCGCCGCCGCCTGGCCGCCACCGCCTATGCCCGCACCGGCGCCTATGACGCCGCCATTTCCGGCTGGTTCGCCAAAGCGAATGGCGAAAGCTTCCCGCGCCGCGTCGCGGTCGGTGCCGAGCTGAAGCAGACGCTTCGTTACGGCGAGAACCCGCACCAGGACGCCGCTTTGTATCTGTCCGGCCCGTCGCGTCCGGGCGTCGCCACGGCGAAGCAGCTGCAGGGCAAGGAATTGTCCTTCAACAACATCAACGACACCGACGCGGCTTACGAGCTGGTCGCCGAATTCGACAAGCCGGCCGTCGCCATCATCAAGCACGCCAATCCGTGCGGCGTCGCCATCGGCAGCGACATGAAGCACGCCTATCTCAAGGCGCTGGCCTGCGACGGCACGTCGGCCTTCGGCGGCATCATCGCCCTGAACCGTCCGCTCGACGGTCCGACCGCCGAAGAGATCGCCAAGATCTTCACCGAAGTGGTGATCGCGCCCGGCGCCGACGAAGCCGCCAAGGCCGTGTTCGCCGCCAAGAAGAACCTGCGTCTGCTGGTCACCGATGGCCTGCCCGACCCGGCCGCGCCCGGCATGACCCTGCGCTCGATCGCCGGCGGCTATCTGCTGCAGAGCCGCGATTCGGGCCGCATCCTCGAAGCCGATCTGAAAATCGTCACCAAGCGCGCTCCGACCGCGCAGGAACTGGCCGACATGATCTTCGCCTTCCGCGTCGCCAAGCATGTGAAGTCGAATGCCATCGTCTATGCCAAGAACGGCCAGACCGTGGGTGTCGGCGCCGGCCAGATGAGTCGCATCGACAGCTCGCGCATCGCCGCCTGGAAGTCGAAGGAAGCCGCTGAAGCTGCCGGTTTGGCTGTCCCGGGCGTGGTCGGCTCGGTGGTCGCCTCCGATGCCTTCTTCCCGTTCCCCGATGGCCTGCTGGCCGCCGCCGAAGCCGGCGCCACCGCCGTCATCCAGCCGGGCGGCTCGATCAAGGACCCGGACGTCATCGCCGCCGCCGATGAAAAGGGCCTGGCGATGGTGTTCACCGGAATGCGCCACTTCCGGCACTGATTTCGCGTCAGGTCGAGGTGAGCCGCGTGTCCAGCTGGTCCGCGGCCATCTCGGCGACGGCGAGCAAATCTTCCTCGGTCGCCCCGTCGCGGGCCTGGACCGACATGCCCTGGATCGTCATCTGCAGGAAGCGGGCGGTGGTCAGGGCGTCGATGCCGGCCGGAACGTCTCCCGCTTCGATTCCTTTCTCGATCCGCGCTCGGAAACGCGCCAGCGCTTCCAGCCGCATCTTCGAGGCATGTGCGGCAACCGCCTGATTTTCTTCTGCGCAGCTAGTGATGGAAATCGACATCATGCAGCCCGGCGGCAGGTCCGAGCGGGCATATTGCCGCGCCGCCTGGGTAAGAACCCGGCGGAAGGCGATCGCGGTGACCGGCTCCTCGGCCAAGATGTTCCAGACATAGGCGCCGTCGGTGCGGCGATATTGCTCCAGCGATTCGCGATAGAGGCCAGCCTTCGATTTGAAGGCGGCGTAAAGGCTCTGCGGCGTGATGCCCATCGCCTCGGTCAGGTCGCAGATCGACGCTCCCTCATAGCCGAGCCGCCAGAAGGTGCGGCGTGCCATGCCAAGCGCATCATCGCGGTCGAAGGCGCGCGGTCTGCCGCGCGGACGGGGGGTAGGGCTATTTGTCACAATGACCACTCTTGAATTATCGGGCGCTCCTCTGTATTTAAGGAGCGATCGTTGTGATTATAAAGGCCCCCGCCATGAAAATCAGCCAGGAAAAAATCGTGCCTGCTACCGTGAGCGAGGGAATTTCCCCGGCGGCCAGCTATTCCAAGGGCGTGCTGCTGTGCGTCGCGGCGGCGGTTCTGTTCGGGACGATGTTCCCGGTGATGACCGATACGCTGACCCATATCGACCCGTTCACCTTCACCTCGCTGCGCTATCTGGTCGGCGGCGCCTGTTTCCTGATCCTGCTGCGGATCAAGGAAGGGCCCGGGGCGATCTCGTTGAAGGGCGGCTCGACCCCGCTGGCCTGGCTGCTCGGATCGATCGGCTTTTGCGGCTTCGGTTCGTTCGTCTTTCTCGGCCAGCAGCTGGCCGGGCCGGAAGGGGCGCTGACCGCGTCGATCATGATGGCGACCCAGCCGATGGTCGGGCTGCTGGTCAATTCGGCGATCCGGCGTTCGCTGCCGCCGCTGCCGGTCTTCGGTTTCATCCTGATGTCGTTTTCCGGCATCGCGCTGGTGGTGACCAAGGGCGACATCGGCGCCCTGCTGTCCGAGCCGCAGAATTATGCGGCCAATGCGTTGATCGTGGTCGGGGCGGCGTGCTGGGTGGTCTACACCTTCAGCGCCTCATATTTCCCCAATTGGTCGACGCTGAAATACACCACCATGACCCTGTCGCTCGGGCTGACCTCGATCATCGGGCTCAATGTTCTGCTGCTCGCCACCGGCACGATCTCGCTGCCCTCGATGGCCAACCTGACGGCGATCATCCCCAATCTGCTCTATATGGGCCCGGTCGCCGGCTTCGCCGCGGTGCTGATGTGGACCACCGGCAACCGCATCCTGACGCCGCTCAACGGCGTGCTGTTCGTCGACATCGTCCCGATCACCACCTTCACGGTGTCGGCGTTGACCGGGGTGGTCGCCGCGCCCCTGCAACTGGCCGGCGCCGCCGTCACCGGCGCCGCGCTGATCCTCAACAATCTGTATCTGCGGCGCCGGGCCAGGCGGGGTTGATCACACCAGAACCAGCCAGTGCGTGGCGTCGGCCGGGTGCTGGGCGGTGATCTGGACGTTGTTCAGGAACTCCGCCGATTGGCTGAAATCGGCCAGCACGGCGGCATGGGCGAGGAGTTCGGCCTGGGTGTAAGCGGCGGTGCCCGGTGCGGCGGTGCCGAGGATCGGGTTGATGACGTTGGCCTGGTACCAGGCGACGTCGGTGCTGCCCGGGGCGCGGTGCAGCAGGTTCTGATAGGTGTCGGTGATGAACTGGGCGTCGCCGGCCGAACTCTGCGCGTAGCTGTGCGCGTTGGTATATTCCGGTGACGACAGGAAGCTTTCCGCGAAGCTGGTAATGGTGCGGCTCGGATTGGCCGCTGCCTGGGCCTCGTAATAGGCCAAGCCGGGGGTGTCCGGCGTGCGGGCGAAAACGCCGGCATAGAGATTGGCGACTTCCGCCGAGGAGACCGCGCCCGCCGTTGTCGGGGTGGTGCTGGCGACGAAATCGGTGTGATCCGAGAATTGCAGCGCGGTAATGCCGCTCAGATGATCGGTGATGGTGCCATTGGTCAGGGTGAAGCTGGTGTCGTCCCCGCTTGCGGTGGCGGTCCAGCTGGCCGCGGTTCCGCTCAAGATGACCGTGGTGCCATGTCCGGCCAGGCCGGCGATGGCGACGCTGCTCGCCGGCGCCGTGACGGACACGGTGAAGGAACTGGAAATGGTTCCGAGCACCGAACCGTAGTTCGCCAGCTGGGCGGGGCTCAGCGACAATGTCGGTATTCCGCTGTCGGTCAGCTGAATGCTCTGAGATCCGCTCAGTTCGGCGAAAACGCCCAGATTGGCGGCCAGCTCCGCCGCCGAGACCGAAATGGGCCCGTTGTCGGTCAGCGTTATCTGAACCGGCGTACTGATGGCCGACAGCGCCGGCAGGTCGGCAAGGAAATTGGACGAGCTGAGAGACAGGTTTGGGGTGCCGCTGTCGGTAAGGGCGATCGATGACAGAGTGCCCGCGGCCGCCATGGTTTCGAGGGCGCCGAGATTGGCGGTGACATTGGTGGCGCTGTCCTGCACAACGACGGAGCCGGTATGGGAGGCCGCGTACCAGGTTTCGGCCTGGCTCACCGTCTGCGCCGCCAGCAAGGTATATCCGGCGCCGGTCAGTTCGAAGATGCTGCCGTCGGGGGGAGCGCCGGCGACTGTCGTGAAATTATTCCGAGGGGCGGCGACGCCCAGCAGATCGCCTTGCGCGTCGACCGTCAGTCCGCCTGCGGGAAAGGCGCCATTGGTGCCGTTGAACGTTTCCAGGATAGTCGGTGCAGCCGCGTATCCGGTCGCCGTCTTGGCCAGCTTAAAAATGACGCCGTAGCCCGAGGGGCCGCCCTGCGAAGCTTCACCGAACAAGTCTCCCGCGGCATCGATGAGCAAGGTTCCGCTGGGAACCGCACCGGTGGTGGCGTTGTCGAAATTGATGAGGATCGTCGGTGCGGCAGCATAGCCGGATGTCGTCTTGGCGATTTCGAATAGAACGCCGGAGCCGTGAGTTCCGCCCGTCTGCGTCACCCCGAACAGGTCGCCCGACGCATCCATGATCAGGGGTGAATCGGAATTGCCACCGATGGCGTAGCTGAGGGTCGCTAGCGTGATTGGGGTGGAACTGTAGCCGGTGGCGGTCTTGGCGATTTCGAACACAGTGCCGGAGCCGTTGGCACCACCTTTGAGCGTTGTGCCGAACAGGTCGCCATTGGCGTCGGCGACCAGCCCATTGGGATATTGGCCATCGGTGCCGTTGAACGTGGCGATGACGGTCGCGCCGCTGGTGTAGCCGGATGCAGTCTTGACGATCTCGAAGATATTGCCTGCACCGTTGGTGCCGCCCGCCCAGCTCGATCCGAACAGGTCGCCCTTGGCGTCCATGATCAGGCCGCTATTGAGAAAGCCGCCATTCGTGCCGTTGAAATTGGCGAGAATGGTGACCGCACCCGCATAGCCGGTTCCTGCTTTGACGAGCTCCACCACGGTTCCGTAAGATCCTGGTCCACCGCCATAGATCGTGGCGAACAGATTGCCCGAGGAATCGGCGATGAGGCCATCATAGGGCAGTCCCCCGGTCTGGCTTTCGGTCAGGGTCGCGAGGACGGTCGGGGTGGAGGCATATCCGCTTCCGTTCGCCGCCAGCTCGAATAGGGTGCCATTGTTGCTGGCGCCCCCTTCCCAGGTCGTTCCTACAAGATTTCCCGCGGAATCGATCAGCAGGGGACCATTCGGCGTGGCGCCATCGGCCCCGTTGAAGGTGGCGAGGGTGGTGAACGTGACAGTCATTGGGAACTCCGGGCGGGGAATCTTTTGTGAGAGAGGGCGGTGATCACACCAGAATCAGCCAGTGCTGGGCGTCGGCCGGGTGCTGGGTGGTGACCTGCACGTCGCCCAGGAACTCCGCCGACTGGCTGAAATCGGCCAGCACGGCGGCATGGGCGAGGAGTTCGGCCTGGGTGTAAGCGGCGGTGCCCGGTGCGGCGGTGCCGAGGATCGGGTTGATGACGTTGGCCTGGTACCAGGCGACGTCGGTGCTGCCCGGGGCGCGGTGCAGCAGGTTCTGATAGGTGTCGGTGATGAACTGGGCGTCGCCGGCCGGGGTCTGCGCGTAGCTGTGCGCATTGGTATATTCCGGTGATGACAGGAAGCTCTCGGCGAAGCTGGTGATGGTCCGGCTCGGATTGGCTGCCGCCTGGGCCTCGTAATAGGCCAGGCCGGGGGTGTCCGGCGTGCGGGCGAAGACGCCGGCATAGAGGTTGGCCACCTCCGCCGAGGAAACCGCGCCCGCCGTTGCCGGGGTGGTGCTGGCGACGAACAGCAAATGATCCGAGAATTGCAGGGCGGTGACGTTGCTCAGATGGTCCGAACCGACCGTCAGCGAGGAGCCGTCGCCCGACGCCGCGATGGTGTAGCTGGCCGCCGTGCCGCTGAACGAAATCACCGTGCCATGGCCGGCAATGCCGGCGATCGAGGTGCTGCCCGAGGCAGGGGCCGTCACGCTGATCGTGTAATTGCCGGAAATATCGGCCAGCGCTCCGGCATCGGCGGACAATTGCGCCGCCGTGAGGGAGAGTGTGGGGATGCCGCTGTCGGTGAGAGTGATCGACGACAGGGTCTTGGCCGTCACCAGGGCCTGCAGGCTGTCGAGATCGGCCGCGACATTGGCGGCGGTGTCGGTGACGGCCAGAGTGTAGGGACCGGAGATCGCCTTCAGCACGGCGGCGTCGCTCGTGATCTGGGCGACCGATAGGGTTAGAGCCGGCGTGCCGCTGTCGGTCAGGGTGATGGTTCCCAGCTCGCCGGCCGAGGCGACCTGCTGCAGCGTGTCGAGATTGGCCGACACGTTGGCGGCGCTGTCGTTGACGGCGGTGACCGAAGAGACCAGCCCCTTGCTCTGCTCGCTGGCCACCGTCGCGGCGGAATAGGTCAGGGTCGGCAGGGTCAGCTCGTAGGCGGCGGTCGTTCCGTTATAGGTGCCGATTCCGACGATCTGGTTATGGTCGTTGATCCCGGTCACCGTCTCCAGCACCCAGCCCGAATTGGCCGGCAGCAGGCTGTTGAGATCGGTGATGGTGTCGTTCTGCCACAGCACCGGAGTGCTGCTGGAATAGGTCGAGCTGGTCGAGCCGACGATCAGCCCCTGGTCGTTGATCGCCACCGCGTAATTGTAGGTATAGGCGGAATTGAAGGTGGCGAGCTCGATCATCTTGCCGTTGCGCCACAGGAAGGCGGGGCCGGGCGAGATGCCATAGGCGCTCTGCTCGTTGCCGACCACCTCGTCGCTGGCATTGATCGCGCGCGGAATGGCCGAAACGTAATTGCTGCCCGTATCGCCGAGATTAGTGAACTGGCCGTTCTTCCACAGATCGGCGGTCGCCGGGCCGGTGCTGCCGACCCCGACCAGATCGCCCTGGGCGTTGGTGGCGGTGATTTGCAGAGGCTGGGTAAGGCCGGAGAGCGTCAAATTGGCGTTGAGGGGCGTGAAAGCGCCGTTCTGATAGACGAAATTCGGAGCCAGGCCGGAGCCCACGCTGTTCCCATAGATCCGGTTGCTGTTGTCGAGGGCCATGAATTGGGGGGTGTTGCCCTCGAAAGTGCCGGCCTGGCTCGCGGTCCCGTTTTGCCAGACATAGGAGGAGAGGGTGCCGATGCCGCTATTGGCGAAGACGGCGATCCTTAAGATGACCGTCCCCGAATCGTTGAGCGCGCCGGCCAAATATTCGCCACTAAAGGTTCCGATATCGGTCGTCGTGCCGTTCTGCCATAGAGAAAAATCGACCGTCGAGGCCGAGGCCTCAGTGGAATTTAAATGGGATGTGACGAGCAGAACCTGCCCATTATTATTGATTGCTAACGGCGAAACAGTGTTTGAGCCCGACGAGATTTGGACAATGGAGGCGCTGGTCGTAGTCATTTCCCACCCGGATACAAAAAAGACAGCGTTCCAAATAATTGAAACGCTGTCAATGAAATGCAAATGAAAGTTGAATGTCGGTTATGGCGCCGGCGTGCTGGCGTTCTTGATGAACTCGGCCGCATTGTCGTGCAGCTGCTTCAGCGACGGCTCGGCGGCGTAGACCATGTGGCCGGACTCGTAGAATTTATAGTCGATGTTCGCCTGCAGGCGGGCCGGGATCGGCAGGTGCTTCATCTCGTAGACGCCTTCGAAGAAGGGGGTCGCCAGGTCGAAATAGCCGACATTCAGCTGCACTTTGAGCTTGGGATTGGTCTTCATCGCGGTGGCGAGGTCGACCATCACGTTGGGCGACTGCCACGGCGCCTGGTCGGCCCCCGGCGGGACGTGCTGGAAGCTCCAATATTTGCCCACGGGCGCGAACAGCTGGAAGCGGCGCTCGTCGCCCCATTTCAGGTCCTTGCGGGCATAATCGTTGAAGCCGGCGATATAGGCGGCACCAATAGCCGAGATGAAGGGATCGTAATCGGCTTCCTTGCTGAGGCTGTCGAGATTTGGGCCCGAGAAGCGGGTGTCGATGCGGCCCGTGGTGGTGTCCTTGTCGTCCTGCAGGGTCTTGGTGAACTCGCCGCCGGAAATGCGCAAATCGGCCTTCTTGATGTAGTCGACCGGCAGGCCGGTATATTTGTGCAGTTTCTCGGCCACCGCATTGCGCTCGGCCTCCGGCAGGTCGGCGCCCTTGTTCAGGGCCAGCGCGTAATCGCCCAGGGCGAACTTCTCGACCTCGTCGAGGAAGCTCTTCAGGTCTTTCGGCTGATCCGGCAGCTTCTTGTGATACCAGGCGGTCGCCGCATAGGTCGGCAGGCTGGTCTCATAGGCCTGGTCGACGCCCGGATTGAAATAGGGCGTGTCGGGCGAAAGATCGAAGGCGAGGATCTGGCTGAGCAGCATCACGCCATTCACGTCGATGGCGCGCTGTTCCAGCATATTGACCAGCACGGCCGAGCGGGTGGTGCCATAGCTTTCGCCGAACAGGAATTTCGGCGACTGCCAGCGGCCATATTTGTTCAGGAACTCGGTGATGAATTCGGCGAAGGCATGGCCATCGGCGTCGATGCCCCAGAAGGCCTTTTCCTTGTCCGGGCCGGCGATGCGCGAGAAGCCGGCGCCGGGCGCGTCGATGAACACCAGGTCCGAAGCATCGAGCAGGCTCTCGTCATTGGGCGCCACCTTGTAGGGCGCGGCGGCCATATGCTGGTCGGTATTGGTGACGATGCGGCGCGGGCCGAAGGCGCCCATATGCAGCCACAGGGACGCCGAGCCCGGTCCGCCATTATAGATGAAGGTTACGGGGCGGTTCTCGGCACGGGCATCCTTCTTGAAATAGGCGACATAGAACATCGAGGCTTCGGCCGAGGCCTTGTCCTCGGTCTTGTCGTCGCCGCCCTGGGCCTTGACCGGGGTGTCTTCCCAGCCCTTGGCATGCACGACCAGGGTGCCGGTCACCGCCTTGTAATTCACCTGCTGGTGATTGGTGACGACGCTGCCCTCGGTGATCTTTTCCTCGGGAGTGAAGTAATGGGCGCGGGTCCAGCCCTTGCCGGACTCCGCCTTGTCGTCGGGCTTGTCCGCCGGCTTGTCGGCGGCGAAGGAGGCCGAAGCCGCGAATAACGCGGCGAGCGCAACGGTGCTGAGGATCTTGTTTTTCATGGTCGTCTTCACTCTCCCGGATGGTAGGTACGCTCGGCGTGGGCCAGCACGTCGGGCCGGTAGAACAGCACGTCGCGGAATTGGCCTTTGCTATAGATTTCCGACTGATCGCCGAAATGCTTCGACGAAGGGTTGCCGCTCTCGCCGCCGCTCATCAGAGCCTTGGCATGGATCTGCGGACCGAACTCGACCACGGCGACGAAGCTGTTGCCGACCGCGCCATAGATCTTCCTGGTCAGATGCGGTTTCTTCATGTCGAACGAGGCCAGGGCGCCCCAGCGCGACGGCGCGAAACCGATCGGCAGGCTGGGGGCGGAATCGTCGAAGGGCTGGACGATGTCGTCGGTGCGGCGCTGGAACCGGTTGATCTGGCCCCAGGGCGTATTCCAGCTGCCGAAATCCGCGGTCAGCCTGGCCACAGCGGCGGTCAGCGAATCCAGCCGGTCGGCGTCGGTCAGCTTGTCGGTGAGATAGTCGAACACCGGCTCGTCGGCCTCGGCGGCATCCAGCGATTTGCGGTCGATCAGCTCGTTGCCCCAATAGATCGCCAGCGCGGTGGGGACCGAATCGACGCCGGTGCGGTGGTCCCAGCCGCGCAGAGCTGCGATCGGGTCCTTCAGCGCGGCCTTGCGCGGATCGGTTTCCGGCAGGGCATCATAAGCCGCCACCAGCGGCGGGATCAGGCCGTCGAAGCCGGTCAGATGCGGGTCGTAGGCGGCGGCGATCAGGCTGTCCAAGGTGAAGTCGTGCTTGCCGGTCAGCACCTCGACCGCATGGTGCCCGCGCGGGTTCTCGCCGACGCTCCACATATAGCGCGGATAATTCTCCTGCTTCGGGCTGTCCGGCCCGGCGGCGGTGAAGGGCCAATTATTGGTGTTCATCACCCAGCCGACCTTGGGGTTCTTCACCATGATGGTGTTTTCGAGCTTTTCCGGTCCCTGCCAGTCGGTGGCCGGATTGCTGCCATCGACGACATGGGTGTAATCGAAGCGGGGGTCGCGCTTGGGAACGAAGTTGCCGTGGAAATAGGCGATGGTTCCGTCGGCATCGGCATAGACCGTGTTGTTGGAGGTGTCGGTGCGCATCTCCTGGGTTTTGTAGAAGCCGGCATAATCGTGGGTCTTGGTGCGCAGATAGGACTGCGACAAAGCCGGCACCGGCGTCTGCAGGATCTTGAAGGCGATCCATTTGCCGCCTTCGGCGCGCACGATCGGGCCGTGGCTGCTGTGATAGACGGTGACCTCGCGATAGCCCAGCGTGCCATCCGTCTTCTTCCACGGCACGGTGATCGTCTCGGCGCGCAGCTTCTTCCACTCGGCGCCATAGCGGTAATAGATCCCGTCCGGCCGCTGGCTCACCGTCTCGGCGAATTCGTCGATGGCATCGCCGCCATAGGAGGTGTGCATCCAGCCATTATGCTGGTTGAAGCCCTGATAGATGAAGAACTGGCCCCAGGTCACCGCGCCATAGGCGTTCAGGCCCTCGCCGCTGGTCACCTGCAGTTCCGAGCGGAAATAGAAGGAGGTGTGCGGGTTGATCAGCAGCAGCGCATGGCCGCTGGCTGAATTGGCCGGGGCGATGGCGAAGCCGTTCGAACCGCCGGGATTGTACGGCTTCGGTACGGGCGGAACCGGCCGGTTGGTGTAGAAGGTCTCCAGCTTGTCGAGCGCGACGCTTTCGATGTCGCCGCCGATGCTGCCTTCGGTGAAGGACAGGGCCATCCAGGGCTCGAACCGGGTGATCACCTGCGGGTGGGTGTCGGGATGGGTGGCGAGGTAGTAATTGAGCCCGTCGGCCCAGGCATCCATCAGGCTTTTCAGCCAGGCCGGGCTGGTCTTGTATTGGCGCTTCAGATCCTCGACATCGACGAACAGGCGCTGGCGCACGTCGCTCCAGATGGCGCTTTCGCCCTCGGCCTTGGCCAGCCAACCGAGACTGACCAGGTAATTGCGTTCGACCCGGAAGAAATCATCCTCGGCCTGGGCGTAGATCATGCCGAACACCGCGTCGGAATCGGTCCTGCCGGTGACATGGGCGATGCCCCAATTGTCGCGCACGATCTCGACGGCGGCGGCCTCCTGGCGCCAGCGCGCATCGTCGCCGGCCTGGGCCGCCATGCCGGACAAAGCCAGCAGGCTCGCCCCGAGAATCGCAAATTTCCTCATTATTTTCCGTCCCATCCCCATAGCATCGGCAAAACGCTAGCACGGGATAGGGCGGGTGGGAAACGCTACGGCCGAACCAGAGCCCCGGTGCGGTGCCACAATGTTTCCGCCGCTTCGACCACGTCGTCGACGGTCAGGCTCAGCATCAGCGACCGGTGGCTGCGATAATCGTAGTCGGGGGCGGAGGTCAGTTCCTCCAGGGTTTCCCGGGTGCGCGCCACGGCGGTGCGCTCGCCCCACGGGCGATAGCGCCATTCCGCGCTGGGTCCGAACAGGCCGAGGGTGGGCGTTCCGGCGGCGGCGGCCATATGCATCAGCCCGCTGTCATTGCCGACGAACAGGGAACAGCGGCGCAGCAAGGCGAACACATTGAGCAGGTCGGCGCTGCCGATCAGATCGAGCGGATCTTGAGACGCGGCCAGCACGGCGGTCGCCGCCTCGCGCTCATGGGCGGCGCCGAACACGGCGACGCGGGCATCGGGCAGGATGCCGCGCGGGCCGGTCAGGCGGCGCACGGTTTCGGCGAAGCGCTCGGCCGGCCATTGCTTGCCGCCCCAATTGGCGGTGGGGCCGACCGCCAGGATCGGGCGGGAATCGACCAGCCGGTCCATGCGGGCCTGGCGGTCCTTCGAGACGAACAATTTGGGTGCCGGCGGCGGGACGATGCCGAATTGCCGGCCCAGTTCCTCGACGCGGTGCTCGTGCCGCTTCTCGAAGCGCGAGACATGGCGTTCGCCGGCCCGCACCGTCCAGGCGAAGAAGGTGCTGCGCAGATCGATCACCGTGCTCCAGCGATGGCGGGGCAGCGCCCTCCACAGATCGATCCAGTGGCCGAAGCGGCTTTTGGTCTTGTCCTTGACGATGGGAATGACGCGTTCGAGGCCCGGCAGGTCGGCGAACAGCGGCGCCGGCAGACTGCCGCAGGCGACGGTGACGCGCAGTCCCGGCCGGCGTTCGACGAAATGGGCCAACACGCCGGACGAGAGGACGGCGTCCCCCAGGCGATTGCTGGTGACGAACAGCAGGTTGGGGGGCGTCAGAGTTCCCACCGGCTGAGTCCGTCCGGCAGCGTGCGGGCGCGCCATTGTCCCTTGATGTCGGCGACCAGGCCACCCGGCCGGACCAGGCGCGAGAATTCGCTGTCCGTCAGGGTGGCATAGGCTTCGTGCGCCACCGCGCCGACCACCGCGTCATAGCCGCCGCGCGACAAATCATGCAGCAGCTCAAGCCCATATTCATGGCGCGCTTCGGCGGCGTCGGCGATGACGTCGTGCACCACGACGCTATGACCGCGCTTTTTCAGCCCCTCGATCAGATCGACGACCTTGGTATTGCGCAGATCGGGCACGTTTTCCTTGAAGGTCAGACCCAGCACCAGGATGTCGGACGGCTTGCCGCCTAAGCCCGCGGTGATGCGGTCGGCGATGAAGTCGCCCATCTGGTCGTTGATCTTGCGTCCGGCCAGGATGATTTCGGGGTGATGGCCCAGATTGGTGGCGCATTCGGCCAGATAGAACGGATCGACGCCGATGCAGTGTCCGCCGACCAGGCCGGGACGGAACGGCAGGAAATTCCATTTGGTGCCCGCCGTGTCCAGCACGTCATGCACCGACAGGCCGAGGCGCTGGCAGATCATCGTCACTTCATTGATGAAGGCGATATTGATGTCGCGCTGGGCGTTCTCGATCACCTTGGCGGCCTCGGCCACCTGGATGGAGCGGGCGCGGTGCACGCCGGCCTCGGTCATCGAGCCATAGATGGTCGCCAGGACTTCGGTGACTTCCGGCGTCTGGCCGGCGATGACCTTGACGATCTTCTCGACGCGGTGGACATGGTCGCCCGGATTGATGCGCTCGGGGCTGTAGCCGAGAAAGAAGTCGCTGCCGGCCTTGAGGCCCGAAGCCTTTTCCAGGGCGGGGCCGCAGATGTCCTCGGTCAGACCGGGATAGACGGTGCTTTCGAACACCACGATGGCGCCTTTGGCCAGCGCCGCCCCCACGGTCTTGCAGGCCGAATAGAGCGGCGACAGATCGGGCTTGTTGTCCGCGGTCACCGGGGTCGGCACCGTGACGATATAGACGTCCGTACCCTTGAGGTCGGCGGCGTCGGAGGTCAGGGTGATGCTGCTGGCGCGCAGGGCGCTGTCGGCAACCTCGCCGGTGCGGTCATGTCCGTCCGACAGCTCGGCGATGCGCTCGTCCTTGATGTCGAACCCGATGACGGGAAAATGGCGGGCCAGGGCGACGGCCAAAGGCAGGCCGACATAGCCCAGGCCGATGACCGCGATACGGTGGTTTTTCATGCGGAGACCAAAGGGTAATAAATCGTGCCGAACTTTGGGTCGGCGGGCAGCCTGTGTCAAGGTTGGCCACTGCCTTGAGCAGTGTTACGGTTTAATTCTTTGCGGATCGGCGAGGAACCGTGCGGGGATTTCTTCGGTCGTTTCTTTTCCTGGTGATCCTGGCGACGGCGGGCGGGGCTTCGGCGGAAAGCTGGGATCACCTGCGCACGACCGTTTTCACCCGCCTGGGCAGCGAAAACGGTATGCCCCATCCCAACGTGTCGGCGCTGCTGCAGGATGCCGAGGGCTATATCTGGGTCGGCACGACCCAAGGCGGGCTGGCCCGTTTCGACGGCCAGCGCTTCAAGAGCTTCGTCCACCGCGAGGATGACCCCGCCTCGCTGCCGGGCGATTTCATCCTGGCGCTCGGCGTCGACGGCAAGGGGCGGGTGTGGGCCGGCACCGCGTCCGGCGATGTGGCCTTTTACGATAAGGACAGCGACAGCTTCCGCTCTTTCCCCGAACCGCCCGGCGTGCCGCCGCGCGGCAGCGGGCTGAAGCTGATCGGCGATGGCGACGGCGTGTGGGTCGCCAGCAGCAATACCGGATTGGAGCGCATCGACGCCGCCAGCGGCGCGATCATCCATTTCAGCCACCGCGACGGCGATCCCGCCAGCCTGCCCAGCGACCGGGTCCGTTCGCTGTTCCTCGATGAGGGTGACCTCTGGGTCGGCACTTATTGGGGGCTGGTCCGCCGGGCGAAAGGCGGGCAAAGCTTCGACGCGGTGCCGATCATCGGTGGCCATGGGCGGCCGTTCGAGGACATGGTGGTCGGCATGACCCGTGCCGGCGACGGTCATATCTGGTTCGCCACCGCGCAGTCGGGCATCGGCCGCATCGAACCGTCCAGTGCCGCCGATCCGCGTCCGGTCGGGCGCATCCTGCCCGGCCAGCCGCCGGAGGTCGCCGGCGGTCCGCTGAGCCTCGCCTTGACCGAGGCCATCCCCGGCGAGATATGGGTGGCCCGGGTCTCGGGCGGCATCGCCGCGATCGACATGGCGACCGGCCATGCCCGGTTGCTCCAGCACGATCCCAGCCAGCCCTACAGCCTGGCCGACGATACGGTGCGCGCCCTGATCCGCGACCGCTCCGGGCTGGTCTGGGCCGGCACCAATCACGGGCTGAGCCGCACCGATCCGCGCAGCTCGGTGGTCGACACCGTGCTGCCGACCGCGACCAAGGCGGGCGGCTTGCCCGACGGCGACATCATGGGCGTCGCCGCCACCCCGGACGGACGCGCCTGGCTGGGCACCAAGGAGCATGGAGTGGTCGCGCTCGATCCGGCCAACGGCACGCTGACGCCGATCCCGGGCGATGCCGAGATCGTCGGCGACGGCATCGTCGACAGCCTCTCGGTGGGGCCGGACGGCGCCCTCTGGGTCGCCGCCGGCAATGGCCGCGCGCTTTACCGGTATGACCCGGCCACCGGCAAACTGGCGCGGCATCCCTTTCCCCGGGTCAATAACGAGGCGCGGCGGATGCTGGCCCAGCTGTGGGCCGGGGGCGAGCTGTGGCTGGCGGCCGGCGGGCTGGTGCGCTACGACCCGGCGACGGACTCTTTCCGTACCTACCGCCATGGGCTGGATATCGGCACGCTGGTCGATGACAGCGCCAATGCAGTGCAGGAAGCGGGGCCGGGCAGCCTGTGGGTCGGCACCCAGCGTGGGCTCGACCGCTTCGACATCGCGTCGGGCCGGTTCCGCCATCTGTCCTACGATCCGGCAGCCACGGATTCGCTGCCCGGCAATTATATAGCGGCGATCCTGACCGACCGGCGCGGGCGGCTATGGGTCGGCACCGCCAGCGGCATCGGCGTGGCGGATCAGGCCAGCGCGGAAAATCCGAAATTCCGCCGCATCGGCACCGCCCAGGGCCTGCCCAACAATAATATCGACGCGCTGCAGGAGGATGCCGCCGGCCATATCTGGGCCAGCACCGCCGACGGGCTGGCGGTGGTCGACCCCGACACGCTGACGGCGCGGCCGCTCGGTCCCGGCGGCGCGGCGGGCGGAGCGGTGTCGGCCTATTGGATCAATTCGGTGGCGCGTCTGCCGGGCGGCGAGCTGCTGTTCGGCGGATTGGGCGGATTATCGGTCGTGCATCCGGAGCGCCTGGCGGCCTGGACCTTCCATCCGCCGGTGGTGGTCACCGGGCTGCGCATCGACGGCAAGCCGGCGCCGGGGCGGACCTCGTCCGGGCCATTGGTGCTGCGGCCCTCCGACACCAGTTTCGAAGTGGAGTTCGCCTCGCTCGATTATTCGGCGCCGGACCGCCTGCGCTACGCCTATCAGCTGGAAGGGTTCGACCGCGACTGGATCGACACCGACGCCCAGCGGCGCTCCGCCGCCTATACCAATCTGGCGCCGCGCCGCTACCGGCTGCTGATCCGCGGTTCGAACCGCGACGGCGTATGGTCGGATACGCTGACCCTGCCCATCGAGGTGCGCCCCGCCTGGTGGCAGAGTTGGTGGTTCCGCGCGCTGGTTCTGCTGGCCGCGCTGGGCTGGGTGGTCGCCGTGATACAGGTGCGCACCGCCGTGCTGCGGCATCGGCGCGAGGAGCTGGAAGGGCTGGTGGCGGCGCAGACCCGCGAATTGGTCGAGGCCAATCACCGGCTCGAGGAGCTGGCGGCGCGCGATCCGCTGACCGGCATCTTCAACCGCCGCCATTTCATCGACCGGGCCGAGCGCGAGCTGGAGCGTGCCCGCCGCGGCGGGCACCGGACCAGTGTGCTGCTGATCGACATCGACCATTTCAAGCGGGTCAACGACACCCATGGCCACGAAGCCGGCGACGATGTGCTGCGCGCCGTCTGCGCGCGGCTGGCGGGCGGCTTGCGCGACGCCGATCTGCTGGCCCGTCTCGGCGGCGAGGAGCTGGGCGTGCTGGCGCCCGAGACCGATACCGCCTCGGCGCTGGTGGTGGCCGAGCGGCTGCGACAAAGCGTGGCCAGCGGTCCCTATGCCGCCGGCGAGGCCAAACTGGTGATCACCGTCAGCATCGGCTCGGCCACCACCGGCGAGGCGGACGAGCCTTTGAAGTCGCTGATGGGGCGCGCCGACAAGGCGCTGTATGCGGCCAAAGCGGGCGGGCGGAACCGCGTCGTCGAGGCCTCTCCGCCCGCCTGACAAAAACCTTGCAGCCATTGCGTGCTTGGCTATAGTGTCGCCCTGACACATTCTGACCTTCCGCACGGGATGCGGAGTTCCGGAGTGGGCCATAGGCCCACTCTTTGTTTTTTGTGGGCTAAGATATATGGAATTGGAGCGTCGCATCGCCGAGATGATCGAGCCGTCCCTCGAGGGGATGGGCTACGAGCTGGTGCGCGTGCTGATGCAGGGCCGCCAGAAGCCGGTGCTGCAGATCATGGCCGAGCGCAAGGACGGCGCCGGGATGACGGTCGAGGATTGCGCCGACATCAGCCGCCAGATTTCCGCGCTGCTGGACGTCGAAGATCCGATCGAGGGCGAATACAGCCTCGAGGTAAGCTCGCCCGGCATCGACCGGCCGCTGACCCGGCCGAAGGATTACGAGACCTATGCCGGCTTCGAGGCGAAGCTGGAGACCTCCGAGCCGCTGGAAGGGCGCAAGCGCTTCCGCGGCAAGCTGCTCGGCCTCGACGAGCATGGATGCGTCAAACTGGTCGCGGACGGCGTCGAATGGGCGGTGCCGCTGACCATCGTAAAAGGGGCCAAGCTGGTCCTTACCGACGAATTGATCGCTGCAGCGATGCAGCAGCAACAGCAATAGAGCAGAAGAATAGGGCCATGACCGAACGTACCGCAGCTCTCCCCCGTCCCGAACTCCTGCAGGTGGCCGACGCCGTCGCCCGCGACAAGGGCATCGACCGCGACGAAGTGCTGGATGCCATGGAACAGGCGATCCAGAAGGCCGGCCGCTCCAAGTACGGCCACGAGCACGACATCCGCGCCCATATCGACCGCAAGAATGGCGAGATCCAGCTGGCGCGCTATATGGAAGTGGTCGAAGAGGTCGAGAACGAGCTGACCCAGCTGACCCTGGCCCAGGCGACCAAGAAGAAGCCAGGCCTCGCCGTCGGCGAATTCCTGATCGACCCGCTGCCGCCGATCGATTTCGGCCGCATCGCCGCCCAGACCGCCAAGCAGGTCATCGTGCAGAAGGTGCGCGACGCCGAGCGTCAGCGCCAGTTCAACGAGTTCAAGGACCGCGTCGGCGAGATCGTCAACGGCCTGGTCAAGCGCGTCGAATTCGGCAATGTGGTGGTCGATCTGGGCCGCGCGGAAGCTCTGTTGCGCCGCGACGAGCTGATCCCGCGCGAAGTATTCCGCACCGGCGACCGCGTGCGCGCCTACATCTTCGATGTGCGCCAGGAGCAGCGCGGTCCGCAGATTTTCCTCAGCCGCACCCATCCGATGTTCATGGCCAAGCTGTTCGGCCAGGAAGTGCCCGAGATCTATGACGGCATCATCGAGATCAAGGCGGTCGCCCGCGACCCGGGCTCGCGCGCCAAGATCGCCGTGATCAGCCGCGATTCGGGCATCGATCCGGTCGGTGCCTGCGTCGGCATGCGCGGTTCGCGCGTTCAGGCGGTGGTCGCCGAGCTGCAGGGCGAGAAGATCGACATCATCCAGTGGTCGCAGGACCCGGCCACCTTCATCGTCAACGCCCTGGCTCCGGCCGAGGTCGCCAAGGTGGTGCTGGACGAGGAGGCGCACCGCATCGAAGTGGTGGTTCCCAACGACCAGCTCAGCCTTGCCATCGGCCGCCGCGGCCAGAATGTGCGCCTGGCCTCGCAGCTGACCACCTGGGACATCGACATCCTGACCGAGCAGGAAGAGTCGGATCGCCGCAACGAAGAATTCCGTACCCGGTCGAAAATGTTCATCGACCTGCTGGACGTGGACGATGTCATCGCCCATCTCTTGATCGCGGAGGGCTTCTCCTCGGTCGAGGAAGTCGCCTTCGTGCCCCTGGAAGACCTCACCGAGATCGAGGGTTTCGACGAGAACGTCGCCGCCGAGCTGCAACAGCGCGCCCGTACCGCCCTGGAAGAACTCGACCAGCGCAACGAAGAGCGCCGCCGCGAGATGGGCGTCGCCGACGAGGTGGCCGCGCTGGAAGGTCTGAACTCCACCATGCTGGTGGCGCTGGGCGAGAAGGGGGTCAAGACCCTAGACGATCTGGCCGATCTGGCGGGCGACGAGCTGATCGAGATCCTCGGCAAGGATTCGCTGACCCTCGATCAGGCCAATGAGGTGATCATGGCCGCGCGCGCCCACTGGTTCGAGGGCGAAGGCGCCTGATCTTGGCGGAGCCGGAAACCCCGGAGGACGCCGAACTGGACGAGAAGGGGCCGCTGCGCCGCTGCATCGTTACCGGAACGGTGGGGCCCAAAGAGGGGATGATCCGCTTCGTGGTCGGACCCGACCAGCAGCCCGTCCCCGATATCGAGGGACGGCTGCCGGGCCGGGGAATGTGGTTGAGCGCGAAGCGGGATGTGGTAAATACCGCAGTGGCCAAGGCGTCTTTCGCCAAGGCCGCCCGCCAGAAGCTCGATGTGCCGGCCGATCTGGCCGATCGTTTGGAGACCCTGCTGCGGCGGCGCTGCCTCGATATTCTGGGGTTGGCGCGGCGGGCCGGGCAGGTGGTGTCGGGCTATGACAAGGTCCGCACCGAGTTGAAAGCGGGCCGGGGCGCCGTGCTCCTCGCCGCCTCAGACGGGGCCGAGGATGGCGTGTCCAAAATCGCCGCGCTGGCGCCCACCTTGCCGGTGGTGCGGGAGTTGAGCGCATCGGAACTGGGCGCGGCATTCGGCCGTGACCATACGGTGCATGGAGTTCTGTTGCGGGGCCGCCTGGCGGACCTGCTGCTGACGGAATCGGCCAGATTGGCCGGAATTGCGGGTGCCGAACCTTCGGCGCCGGCACAAAAGCGAGAGTAAGTCGAACAGATGACCGAGTCGAATGATCAGGATCGGAAGACGCCGCTGAAGCTGTCTCCGGGCAAGCTGGAACTGAAGAAGACCGTGGAGACTGGGCAGGTTCGCCAGAGCTTCTCGCATGGTCGTTCCAAGGTCGTCACCGTCGAGGTCAAGAAGAAGCGCACCTTCGCCGCTGACGCCGGTGGCGCCCTGCACGAGGTGAAGGACCAGCCCAAGCTCGTCGAACCGCAGGCCGCGCCCGTCGCCGCCCCGGTGGCCGAGGAAGAGCTGCCGCATATCGCTCACGACCTCACCAACAATGAGAAGGCGCTGCGCGCCCGCGTCCTGCAGGATGCGCTGAAGGCCGACGAAGAGGCCCGCCGCCGCGCCGCCGAGCGCGAAGTCGAGCGCCTGGCCGCCGAGGAAGAGGCCCAGCGCCTGGCTGCCGAGCTGGCCGCCGCCAAGGCTGCCGCGCCGGAACCCGAGCCGGAACCCGTTCCTGCCCCGGCTCCGGCCGCTGCCGCCGCTCCGGCGCCGGCTCCCGCTGCGGCTCCCGCCGCTCCGGCCAAGCCGGCCGCGCCCGCGACCGCCGCTCCGGCCGCCGCGGCTGCCGAGACCGAGGAAGAGGACGAGGACCGGGCCAAGCGTCCGGGCGCCCGTCCGGTGGCGCACAAGCCGGTTCCGGTGGTCAAGCGCAACGAGCCGCGCCGCCGTGAAGGCAAGCTGACCATCAGCGCCGCTCTCGACGAGGATCGCGGCCAGCGCGGCCGTTCGCTCGCCGCCGTCAAGCGCGCCCGTGAGCGTGAGCGTCTGAAGCAGGCGCAGAAATCGACCGAGAAGGTCGTGCGCGACGTTGTGATCCCCGAGACCATCTCGGTGCAGGAGCTGGCCAACCGTATGGCCGAGCGCAGCGCCGACGTGATCAAGTGCCTGATGCGCAACGGCATCCTGGCGACGATCAACCAGGTCATCGACGCCGACACCGCCGAGCTGGTGGTGTCCGAGTTCGGTCATACCATCAAGCGCGTCGCCGACGCCGACGTCGAAATCGGCCTGGAAGGCGACAAGGACCAGGATTCGCAGCTGGTCTCGCGTCCGCCGGTCGTCACCGTCATGGGCCACGTCGACCACGGCAAGACCTCGCTGCTCGACGCCCTGCGCTCGACCGACGTGGTGTCGGGCGAAGCCGGCGGCATCACCCAGCATATCGGCGCCTATCAGGTGACGATGAAGAGCGGCCAGAAGATCACCTTCATCGACACGCCGGGCCACGAGGCGTTCACCGCCATGCGCGCCCGCGGCGCCAAGGTTACCGACGTGGTGGTGCTGGTGGTCGCGGCCGATGACGGCATCATGCCGCAGACGGTCGAGGCGATCCGCCACGCCAAGGCGGCGGGTGTGCCGATCATCGTCGCCATCAACAAGATCGACAAGCCGGGCGCCAATGCCCAGCGCGTCCGCCAGGAACTGCTGAACCACGAACTGGTGACGGAAGATCTGGGCGGCGACGTGCTGGCGGTCGAAGTGTCGGCCAAGCAGCGCACCAACCTGGAAGCGCTGGAAGAGGCGATCCTGCTGCAGGCGGAAGTCCTCGATCTCAAGGCCAATCCGAACCGTGCCGCCTCGGGCGTCGTGGTCGAGGCCAAGATCGAGCGCGGCCGAGGCTCTGTCGCCACGCTGCTGGTGCAGAAGGGTACGCTGAAGGTCGGCGACGTGTTCGTGGCCGGTTCCGATTGGGGCCGCGTGCGCGCGCTGCTCGACGATCATGGCAACAAGATCGAGAGCGCCGGTCCGGCCACGCCGGTCGAGGTTCTGGGTCTGCAGGGCGCTCCGTCGGCCGGTGACGATTTCATCACCGTCGAGACCGAAGCCCGCGCCCGTGAAGTCGCCGAGTACCGTCAGCGCAAGATCCGCGACGCCAAGGCTGTCGCCGGGGCCCGCGGCACGCTCGAGCAGATGTTCTCGAAGATCGCCGCCGGCGAAACCAAGGAACTGCCGGTCGTCATCAAGGGCGATGTGCAGGGTTCGGTCGAGGCCATCACCTCGACCCTCGAGAAGCTGGGCAACGAAGAGGTCAAGGTCCGCGTGCTGCACGCCGCGGTCGGCGGCGTCAGCGAGTCCGACATCACCCTGGCCAAGGCTTCCGGCGCCCTGGTGATCGGCTTCAATGTCCGCGCCAACCCGCAGGCCCGCGCCCTGGCCAGCCGCGACGATGTCGAGATCCGCTATTACTCGATCATCTACGACGTGGCCGACGATGTCCGCCAGGCGCTGACCGGCATGCTGTCCCCGACCCTGCGCGAGCAGTTCCTGGGCAATGCCGAGATCCGCGAGGTGTTCAACATCACCAAGGTCGGCAAGGTCGCCGGCTGCATGATCACCGAAGGCATGGTCAAGCGCGGCGCCAAGGTTCGTCTGCTGCGCGACAATGTGGTGATCCACGAAGGGTCCTTGGGCCAGCTCAAGCGCTTCAAGGATGATGTCAAGGAAGTCCGCGAGGGCTATGAGTGCGGCATGTCGTTCGAGAATTACAACGACATCCAGGTCGGCGACATCATCGAGTGCTTCGAGATCGAAGAGGTGGCGGGCGTCCTGTAAGGGCGCTCCTAGTGCAATTTTCTGGGTGCCGGCCCCCTTGTGGGGCCGCGCGAGGCGACCAATGGGCCCTTTCGGGGGCCCGCGGGTAGCCGAGGCGAGAGCCAAGCTGCTGGAAGTGGCGCCCGGCAATTGAGGGACATATAAAATGACACGAGGCGGCATGAAAGCGCCGAGCCAGCGGCAATTGCGCGTTGGCGAAGAGGTGCGTCACGTCCTCGCCAATGTGCTGGAACGGGGTGAGATCCGCGATCCCGACGTGGCCGGCAAGGTGATCACCGTGACCGAGGTCTCGGTGAGCCCCGATCTGCGCAATGCGTCCGTCTATGTGATCGAGATGGGCGGCGGCGACGTCAAGGCGCTGCTGAGCGGGCTGAAAAGAGTCGGTTCCTATTTCCGCCACGAGATGGCGCAGAAGATGACTCTGCGCACGGTGCCGACCCTGCATTTCCATCCCGATACGTCGTTCGACCGCGCCAGCCGCATCGATGCGCTGCTGGCCTTGCCGGAAGTGCGGCGCGATCTGGACCATGACGAAAGCGGCAGCCCGGAAGATGGGTCGTAAGCGCACCGGCCTGCCGATCAATGGCTGGCTGGCCATCGACAAGCCCCTGAACGTGACTTCGACCGCGGTGGTCGCCATGGTGCGCCGGTTCACCGGCGCGGCCAAGGTCGGCCATGGCGGCACGCTGGACCCGTTGGCAAGTGGTGTGCTGCCGATCGCCCTGGGCGAGGCGACCAAGACCGTCGCCTATGCCATGGACGGCAAAAAGACCTATCGCTGGACGGTGACCTGGGGCGAGGAACGCTCGACCGACGATGCCGAAGGCGAGGTTACGGCGACCAGCGACGTGCGCCCGTCGCGCGAAGCCATCCTGGCCGCCATCCCGCGGTTCCTCGGCGATATCGAACAGGTTCCGCCGATCTTTTCCGCCGTGAAAGTGGCGGGAAAGCGCGCCTATGACCTGGCGCGCGCCGATCAGGAAGTGACACTGAAGGCCCGCATCGTGCGCATCGACCGCTATGGGCTGCTCGAGTGCGACGAGACTTCGGCCAGCTTCGAAGTGGCGACCGGAAAGGGCGCCTATATCCGTTCCCTGGCCCGTGATCTGGCCAGGGCGCTCGGCACCGTCGGCTATGTCTCGGCCCTGCGCCGGACGGCCGTCGGCCCGTTCGATCTCACCAAGACGATTTCCCTGGAAACGCTTGAGGAGTTTGGGCATAGTGCCGCCTCTGCAAATTTAGTGCTTCCTGTCGAGACCGTGCTGGACGACATCCCGGCTCTGGCCCTGACGGAAGATGAGGCGCGCCGCCTGCAGAGCGGTCAGTCCCTGCCGACAGTTCGGCTGACTGACCAAAAATCGATCCCGACCATATCGAGCGGTGAAGCCGTGCGAGCCATGGCCGAAGGGCGATTGGTGGCGTTGGCCCGTATCGACGGAGGAGAACTCCGGCCGGTGCGTGTTTTGAATCTTTAATTATGGAGCAATCCGATGTCGATTACCGCTGAACGCAAGCAGGAAGTCATCAAGGAATTCGCCGCCGAAGGTAAGGGTACCGGTTCGGCCGAAGTGCAGGTCGCCATTCTGTCCGAGCGCATCCGTAACCTGACGGAGCACTTCAAGGACCACAAGAAGGACTTCCACTCGCGCCGTGGCCTTCTGATCATGGTCGGCCAGCGTCGCCGCCTGCTGGATTACCTCAAGGCCAAGGACACCAGCCGCTACGAGCAGCTGATCAGCCGTCTGGGCCTGCGCAAGTAATCCATGGCGCTCCGCCCTCTCAATTCGACAAGAGGGCGGCAAGCTTTCGAATTTTGCGGAAACCCGCGCAAGGAATGCCTTGCGCGGGCTTTGCCATATTTGGTTGTTTGATCTGAGTACGTCGACTGACGGCAGGGCAATCCGGCTCTGTCGGTTGAGATAAGGAAAAGTACATGTCTATGTTCACTCAATTCCGCAAGGAACTGACCTGGGGCGGCAAGAAGCTGGTTCTCGAGACCGGCAAGATCGCCCGTCAGGCCGATGGCGCCGTCATGGCGACCTACGGCGACACCAAGGTGCTCTGCACCGTCGTTTACGCCAAGGCGCCGAAGCCGGGCGTCGATTTCTTCCCGCTGACCGTGAATTACCAGGAAAAGGCCTTTGCCGCCGGTAAGATCCCGGGCGGCTTTTTCAAGCGCGAAGGCCGTCCGTCCGAGAAGGAGACCCTGGTCTCCCGTCTGATCGACCGTCCGATCCGCCCGCTGTTCGCCGATGGTTTCCGCAATGAAGTGCAGGTCATCTGCACCGTGCTGTCGCATGATCTGGAGAACGATCCGGACATCGTCTCGATGGTCGGCGTGTCCGCCGCCTTGACCATTTCCGGCGTGCCCTTCATGGGCCCGGTCGGCGCCGCCCGCGTCGCCTACGTCAATGGCCAGTACGTCCTGAACCCGACCCCGGCCGAAGCCGAAGGCTCGCTGCTGGACCTGGTCGTCGCCGGCACCCAGGAAGGCGTGCTGATGGTCGAATCCGAAGCCAAGGAGCTGTCGGAAGAGATCATGCTCGGCGCCGTGACCTTCGGTCATGACGGCTTCCAGCCGGTGATCAATGCGATCATCGACCTGGCCGAGCAGTGCGCCAAGGAGCCCTTCGAGGTTCCCGCGCCGTCGCCGGCGATCGAGGCGGTCAAGGCCAAGTTCGCCAAGGACGGCATCACCAAGGAGCTGGCCGAGGCTTACAAGATCGTCGTCAAGCAGGACCGCTATGCCGCGGTCGGCGACGTCAAGAAGAAGGCCATCGAGAGCTTGGGCGATGACGCCGACGCGCTGGCCGTCGCCCCGGGCGTGCTGAAGGGCCTCGAGTCCGACGTCGTCCGCGGCAACATCCTGAAGACCGGCCAGCGCATCGACGGCCGCGACACCAAGACCGTCCGCGCCATCGAAGTCGAAGTCGGCGTTCTGCCGCGCGCTCATGGTTCCGCCCTGTTCACCCGCGGCGAGACCCAGGCCCTGGTGGTCGTGACCCTCGGCACCGGCCAGGACGAGCAGATCATCGACGCGCTCGAAGGCGAATACCGCGAGAACTTCATGCTGCACTACAACTTCCCGCCCTATTCGGTCGGTGAAGCGGGCCGCATGGGCTCCCCGGGCCGCCGCGAGATCGGCCATGGCAAGCTGGCCTGGCGCGCCGTGCACCCGATCCTGCCGCCGAAGGAAAGCTTCCCCTACACCCTGCGCGTCGTCTCGGAAATCACCGAGTCGAACGGCTCCTCGTCGATGGCGACCGTCTGCGGTTCGTCGCTCGCTCTGATGGATGCCGGCACGCCGCTGCCGAGCCCGGTGGCCGGCATCGCCATGGGCCTGATCAAGGAAGACAAGGACTTCGCCGTTCTGTCCGACATCCTGGGTGACGAAGATCACCTGGGCGACATGGACTTCAAGGTCGCCGGTACCGCCAATGGCGTGACCGCGCTGCAGATGGACATCAAGATCACCTCGATCACCAAGGAGATCATGGACATCGCGCTGCGCCAGGCCAAGGACGGCCGCCTGCATATCCTCGGCGAAATGAGCAAGGCCATCGACCATGCCCGTGAAGCCGTGTCGGGCAATGCTCCGCGCATCACCACCTTCAGCATTCCGAAGGACAAGATCCGCGAAGTCATCGGCACCGGCGGCAAGGTCATCCGCGAGATCTGCGAGCAGACCGGCGCCAAGATCGACATCGAAGACGACGGCACCATCAAGGTCGCCTCGGTCGACGCCGAAGCCGGCCAGCGCGCCATCGACTGGATCAAGGGCATCGTCGCCGAGCCGGAAGTGGGCGTGATCTACACCGGCAAGGTCGTCAAGACCATGGATTTCGGCGCGTTCGTGAACTTCCTCGGTTCGCGTGACGGCCTGGTCCACATCTCCGAGCTGGCCCCCAAGCGCGTCGAAAAGACCACCGACGTGGTCAAGCAGGGCGACTCCGTCAAGGTGAAGGTCCTCGGCTTCGACGATCGCGGCAAGGTCAAGCTGTCGATGAAGCAGGTCGACCAGGAGACTGGCGAAGACCTCAGCAAGAAGGCGTCGGAAGAGGCTCCGGCCGAGTGACGATGCCGCTCGATCTGCCCAGGGTCATCGGTCACCGGGGCACGCCCAAGCGTGCCCCGGAGAACAGCCTGGCCGGTTTCGCCCTCGCCGCCGAGGCGGGGGTGACCTGGGTGGAACTCGACGTGCAGCTCTCCGCGGACCTGGTTCCGCTCGTCTATCATGACCATTACCTGCAGCGGATCAGCGACGGGGTGGGTCATACGATCGAGCTGAATTGGGATTATCTGCGCGAGCGCGATATCGGGGTGAAATTCTCACCGGAGTTCGCCGGCCAGAAGATCCCCCACTGGGATGAGGTGCTCGACCTGCTGGTCGAGCGCCGTCTCGGCGTCAATATCGAGATCAAGGCCGACGATCCGCGCGGTGCCATCACCGCCGAGATCGGCCTCGAACACGCTTTGGCCAAATGGCCCGCCGATCTGGCGCCGCCGCTGGTCACCAGTTTTTCCCGTATCGCCATCGAAACCTCGCGAGACGCCGCGCCGGCCTGGCCGCGCGGCCTGGTGGCGCATGCCCTGCCCGAGGATTGGCGCGAATTTTGCGCCCGCACCGGCTGCGCGACCATTCACATCTCCCATGAAAGCCTGACGCAAGAACAGGTCAAGGCCATCAAGGACGCCGGCTATGCCGTGCTGTCCTATACCGTCAACGAGCTGGAACTGGCCGAAAAGCTGTGGGGTTGGGGTGTCGATTCGGTGTTTTCGGATAGGCCGGAATTGCTGTTGGGCTAGGTCCGGGCCGGTCTGGATTTATGAGCAGGCGCGTTGTACAGTCGCCGCCGCCGAAAAAGAGAGAGATACCGCACGTGAAACCTTTGCAGCCCCTGGTTATTTCCGGTCGTGAAGTTCTGCCCCTGGTCGAGGGCGGCAAAGGCATCTCCGTCTCGAACGGCGAAAGCTCGGGCGCTTGGGCGGCTGCCGGCGGCGTTGCGACCTTTTCGGGCGTCAATGCGGATTTCTATGACGAGAACGGCAAGCTGATTCCGATCGTCTATCACGGCAAGACCCGGCGCGAGCGCCATGACGAGCTGATTTCCTACGGCATCCGCGGCGGCATCGCCCAGGCCCGCATCGCCCACGACATCGCCGGCGGCCAGGGCCGCATCCATATGAACGTGCTGTGGGAGATGGGCGGCGCCGAGGCCATCCTGCATGGCGTGCTGGACGGCGCGCGCGGTCTGGTGCACGGCGTCACCTGCGGTGCCGGCATGCCCTACAAGGTGGCCGAGATCGCTGCCTCCTACGGTGTGCATTACTATCCGATCGTGTCTTCCGCCCGCGCCTTCAACGCGCTGTGGAAGCGCGCTTATCACAAGCATGCGGAATGGCTCGGCGGCGTGGTCTATGAAGATCCGTGGCTGGCCGGCGGCCATAACGGCCTATCCAATTCCGAAGACCCGCGCGTACCGCAGCCGCCTTATCCGCGTGTGGCCGAGCTGCGGGCCAACATGCGCGCCAATGGCTGCCCCGAAGTGCCGATCTTCATGGCTGGCGGCGTGTGGCGCCTCGATGAATGGGAAGACTGGCTCGACAATCCCGAGCTGGGTCCGATCGCCTTCCAGTTCGGCACCCGTCCGCTGCTGACGGTCGAAAGCCCGATCTCGATGGATTGGAAGAAGAGGCTGCTGGAGCTCAAGCCCGGCGACGTGCTGCTGCATAAATTCAGTCCGACCGGCTTCTATTCCTCGGCGGTCAAGAACGGCTTCCTGAGCGAGCTGGTCGAGCGCAGCGAGCGCCAGATCGCCTTCTCGCCCGAGCCGCTGGGCGAGCATCATGCCGAACTCGAAATCGGCGCCCGCAAGCGCATCCTCTATGTCGCCGAAGGCGACAAGGTCCATGCGGAAGCATGGATGGCCCAGGGTTATACCGAAGGCCTGCGCACGCCGGATTCGACGGTGATCTTCGTGACCCCCGAGGGCGCGGAAACCATCCGCCGCGACCAGATCGAGTGCATGGGCTGCCTGTCGGCCTGCAGCTTCTCGAACTGGGCCCAGGGCGATACCGGCACCAATGGCAAGAAGGCCGATCCGCGCTCCTTCTGCATCCAGAAGACGCTGCAGAACATCGTTCACGAGGGCGAGCCCGATTGCGAGCTGATGTTCGCCGGCCACAACGCCTTCCGCTTCGGCAGCGATCCGCTCTATGCCAACGGCTTCATCCCCACCGTCAAGCAGCTGATCGACCATATGAAGACCGGCGCGTAGGCGCCCGTCCGCCTATTGTCATCGAATTGACCCAGATCAAGGCATTCCGCGGCCTCCGCAGGTAACATCCTCGGACAGATTAGACCTGTTCGAGGGGGTCAGGGGTCATGAACATTTCCAGTCAGCGGCCATACCGCGAGGTGCTCGATCGCCTGCGTGCCTGCGGCCTCCGTCCGACGCGCCAGCGGCTGGGGCTGGCCCGCCTGCTGTTCGCCGGCAGCGACCGCCATGTCACCGCAGAAGGGTTGCACAGCGAAGCGATCGCGGCCGACGTGCCGGTTTCGCTGGCCACCATCTACAACACCCTGCACCAATTCACCGAGGTCGGGCTGCTGCGCGAAGTGGTGGTCGATGCCACGCGCTCCTATTTCGATACCCACACCGCCGACCACCATCACTTCTTCAATGAGAAGAGTGGCCTGCTGATCGATATTCCCGACGCCGACGTGGTGATCTCGCAGCTTCCGCCGACCCCGGAGGGAACCAAAATTCACCGTGTGGACGTCATCGTCCGCATCGTCGATTAACAATTCGATGGTATTCTCCAGGCCATGTTCGTCCGGGGAATCCATCTGATTATACGTTGGTTTCTAGCCCTTCTCGGCATGGTCCTCGTGCTGTTCGAGGAGGTGCTTTGGGCATTGACCGGCGGCATCATGAGGTCCTTCGCGCGCTTTGCGCCGATCGCCTGGCTCGAGGATCATATCCGCCGCCTGCCGCCGATCCTGGCTCTGCCTCTGTTCGTCCTGCCCTGGCTGATCATGTTGCCCGTCAAGCTGGGCGCGCTGTGGCTGATCGCGATGGGCAAGGTGATCCACGGCACCCTGCTGTTCATCGGCGGCGAGGCCTTCGGCGTCGCCTTCCTGGCCCGGCTCTACGAGCTATGCCGTCCCTCCCTGCATCGCTGGCCCTGGTTTGTCGCGGTCGAGCGGGTTTTGCTGCGGTGGACCCAGTGGGCGCATGATATCTTATATCGTCTGCCCTTCATGCGGGCGGGACGGGCCTGGGGCGATCGCCGCTGGCACGACATGAAATCGTGGATGGACAAATCGCGCGAGCGATCCCAGCACACCAAGAAAAATGAAATGGACAAGGGAGCGGAAGGTGCAGGTGGGGAGTAGGGCCAAGGCGCGTGCGCAGGTTCTGATGATCGTGGTTCTGGTGCCGGTGATGGTGCTGGCGGTGTTCATTGCCGCGACCTACGTCTATCAGGAGGAAAGCCGGGGCGGCCGCGTGGTCAAGGATGCCGACCGCGCCCAGGCGCTGCTGCGCCAGCAGATCGACGATTCCGCTTCCTCGCTGCATGTGGTGCTGGAAGGGCTGCAGGACGACCCGCAGCTGGTCAAGGCGCTGGCCTCGGGCGATGCCGATGCCCTGCAGCGCCGCGTCGCCTCCGGCTTCGCCCATCTGCGCGATCAGCACGGCATCAGCCATCTCTATTTCAGCCGGCCCGACCGCTCGCCGCTGCTGCGTCTCGACGGCGCCGGCAAGAGCGGCCAGGTGGTCGACCGCCTCAGCCTGTTCGACGCCGCCGAGAATGAAGGCCAGGCCGACGGCATCGATCTCAATGCGTTCGGCGTGGTCACGCTCCGTGTCAGCGCGGGCTGGCGCGATGCGGACGGAAAGCTGCTCGGCTTCGTCGAGATCGGCCGCGACGTCGGACCGATGGTCGATACCGTGCACCGGGTGATGGGGCTCGACATTGTTCTGCTGGTCAAGAAAGAGATGCTCGACCGCGACCGCTGGGAAGAGGGCGAGCGCCAGGCCGGCGGCCAGGGCGATTGGGACGAGCTGTCCGGCGCCGTGTCGGTGGCGCGCACTTTGCCGACCATCCCGACCCAGATCGGTCTGCTGATCGAGGACGGCCAGCCGGCCAGCAACGGCGGCAGCACCATCGTTCCGGTCGGCAAGCGCAGCCTGGCAGTATCGGTGCGGCCGCTGATCGACCTGCAGAAAAAGCCGATCGGCGAGGTGGTGCTGCTGCGCGATGTCACCGAAACCAGCCGCGCCATGGTGCGGACGCTGACGCTTCTGATCGTCTTCACCAGCTTGTTGATCCTGGCTGGCTTCTGGCGTGTGCGCCTGCTTCTGAAAGACGAAGCTATTTAAATCAGTTCGATAGCTGCCCTAATGTGAAATCCGTCACACTGTTAACGACAGAATGGCGGATTTCTGCGCTTCCTAGTGACGCGTGTCACAATTTTTTATATAATTTTGTGGCAAATTGCCTGGAACCGGAGAGGGGGCTTCCGCGGTGGTTGGGGACCGCGCGGCAGCATCCGACGACGGCATTGCCGACATATCGGGGCATGTGACTATGGAACAGGCTGTTACAGGCGATGTGTGGGTCGCCTTGTGCGAAACGCATCCCGCGTTGCGCGGGGGACTTCAGACCGCTCTTTATCGTCTCGGGTTGCGTAACATCGAAATCTGCAAGGACAGCACGTCGCTGATCTGGCTGCTGCAGACCAAGATCGTCGATGTGGTGATCTGCGGCACCGATCTGCCGGGGCTCGATTTCTGCAGTCTGGTTCAACAGATCAGGAATGGCACCATCGGCCGCAATCCGTTCACCCTGGTGGTGGCGACCATGTCCGAGGCGACCCTGGACGATGTCCGCCAGGTGATGAATGCCGGCGTCGACCGGGTTGCGCTCAAGCCGATGTCGATGGCCGACATCGCCGGCTGCGTTCATGCTCTCGCCCAAGGCCGCAAGCCGTTCGTCGCCACCAATTCCTATGTCGGCCCGACGCGCCGCGGTCCGTCCCGCGCCGGCCAGAGCGACGACGCGATGCCGGCGCCCAACACGCTGCAGGCGCGGCTGGCCGGTACGTCGGAATTCCGCCTGGAAACCCTGATCAGCAAGGGCAAGGCCGCGGTCGACACGCTGCGCATGCAGACCAGCTGCCTGGCGGTGGCGCGCTCGGCCCATCGGGTGGCGATCCATTTCCAGCAGCGCCTCGATGGTCCGATCGGCAAGGAATTGGCGCGGCTGCGCTCGATGAGCGTGATGCTGGGCGAGTGTCATCGCGAGTCCGCCCAGTTTCATTTGTCCGAGATCGCCAGCAGCATGGTGCTGCTGACCGATCTGCTGGGCAATTTCCCGCCGGCCCATATGCGTCAGCTGCCGGTGGCGGTGGAATTGCTGAAAAAATTGAGCGAGGCGGTCAGGCTGGCCGGGCTGGGCGATCCCAATGTGAGCGAAACCGTGCATGCGATCGCCGCCACCATCAAGGCCTTCGCCACTAATCTCGGCGTGATGTCAGGGGTGAATTTCGATCACCGTGCCGTCATCGACGGCACGCCAGATCTCCTCAATGGCTGAATTGCTGACGGCGATGCAGCCATTGGTCCAGTCGGCGGCGAATTGCAGATCGTCGCGCCCGAACCAGGACGGCATGCCGTGGATCATGATCGCGCCGCCCGGCTCCTCGCTCAGGGCGGTGGCATGGGCCCGGTCGACGGCGTTGGGATAGGATATGTGCAGCGCCAGGTGATAGTGGCTGGCAGGCAGGCGCCCGTCGATCACATAGCTGCCTTCGGGCGTGCGGCCGTCACCCTCCCGGTGCTTGGGCCCCTCGGGGTGGAAACCGAGCGCGATCGGATAGGTCCTCAGCACCTTGTTCCCGTGCATCAGCAGCAATTCCCGCCGGTGTTTCAGCACCAGCACGCGGTCGGCTTTCGCCGCCGACGCGGCGAGAACCGTCCCGGACAACAGAACGGGCAGGATCAGAATCGCTGCTAGGAACCGCGTCACCAGTCGCTCCTCTGGGAAAAGCACCATTTCAGTATGGCAGCCTTTCCTTAAAGCCCGATCAATAAGCTTTCCTTTCCCTGGGGACTTGCTATAGATAATCATTCGCAATTGCGAGACCCGAACCGTTCATGTTCCAGCACCTCAAGCTTTGCGCTGCCCTCGCGGCCGCGATCCTGCTGTTCTCCTCCGCTTCCGTCCGTGCCGCTGACAGCGCTCCCCCGGCCCAGATAGCCTGGCGGCTGCTCGATTATCTGGCCGTCGATTATGCCGGCGCCGTCGATGACGGCGGGAGGATCAAGAGCGATTCCGAATTTTCGGAAATGAACGAGTTCTCCGAGAATGTGCATCAGCGGCTCGAAAGCCTGGCGGACAGTCCGGCCAAGGCGGACCTGCTGACCCAGTCGGAGGCGCTGAAGACGGCGATCGCCGGCAAGGCGGTGCCCGCCGAAATCGCCAATCGTGCCCATAAGCTGGCCGCCGATCTGCTGGCCGCCTATCCGACCCCGGTCGCCCCGGCCGCTGTCCCCGATCCGGCCCACGGCGCCAGATTGTTCAAGGAAAATTGCGCCAGCTGCCATGGCGAGACCGGCAAGAGCGACGGTCCGCTCGCCAAGACCCTCGACCCGCCGCCGATCGCCTTCGCCGATATGAGCCGCGCCCGCCGGCGCAGCCTGTTCGGCCTGTATCAGGTGATCGGCCAAGGCGTCGAAGACACGCCGATGCCGAGCTTCGCGCAGCTGTCCGACGAAGACCGCTGGGCGCTCGCTTTCCAGGCCGGCAGCTTTGCCTTCACTGAAGAAATGGCCAAGCAGGGCGAAAAGATCTGGCGCGAGGACCCGCGCGCCCGCAATGCCGTGCCATCGCTGCAGGCGCTGACCCAGGGCACCGCCGAACAGCTGGAAGCCATTTTCGGCGCGGATCAGGGCCAGGCGCTGATGGCCTATCTGCGCCGTCATCCGGAAGCGCTGGCGGCGGGCGGGGCGAGCAGCCTCAAAGTCGCCCGCGCGCGCCTGGCCGAAAGCCTGCAAGCCTATGGCGCCGGCGAGAAATCGCGCGCCGCGGACCTCGCTTTGGCCGCCTATCTCGACGGGTTCGAGCCGGTCGAGCCGGCTTTGACCGCCCATGACGAGGCTTTGATGCGCCGCGTCGAAAGCGCCATGAGCGGCCTGCGTGGGTCCATCAATCAGGGACTGCCGATCGACCAATTGCAGGACCAGGCCGAGCGCATCTCGGCCCTGCTCGACGCCGCCGAGCGCGCGCTCGGGCCGGGCGAAGCGAGCCCCGGCGCCAGTTTCGCCGGCGCCTCCGCCATCCTGCTGCGCGAAGGTCTGGAAGCGCTGCTGATCGTGGTCGCCATGATCGCCTTCCTGCGCAAGGCGGGCCGCTCCGAAGCGCTGACCTATGTCCATGGCGGCTGGGTCGTGGCGCTGCTGGCCGGCGGCGGCACCTGGGCGGTGGCGACCTGGCTGATCGCCATTTCGGGCGCCAGCCGCGAATTGACCGAAGGCTTCGGCTCGCTGGTGGCGGCCCTGGTGCTGATCTCGGTCGGCGTCTGGATGCATGGCAAGAGCAAGGGCGACGCCTGGTCGGCCTATATCCGCGAACAGATGAGCCACGCTTTGTCGAAGCGGTCCTCGTGGTTCCTGTTCCTGCTGGCCTTCATCGTGGTCTATCGCGAAGTGTTCGAGACCATCCTGTTCTACGCCGCTTTGTGGAGCCAGGGCGCCCATCTGGCCATCGTCGGCGGCGCCGCCTCCGCCATCGTCGGCCTGCTGCTGATCGCCTGGCTGCTGCTGCGCTATTCGGCCCGCCTGCCGATCGGCAAGTTCTTCTCCTACAGCTCGCTGCTGATCGCCGTGCTGGCGGTGGTGCTGACCGGCAAGGGCCTGGCCGCGCTGCAGGAGACCGGGCTGGTCGATATCCGCCCCGCCGCCGGCGTGCCGCGCTTCGAGGTGCTGGGCCTGTTCCCGACCTGGGAGACCGTGGTCGGGCAGGTGGTGGTGCTGGCGGTGCTGATCATCGGCTTTCGCGCTACCGGACGGGCGGCCAAGACGGAGTCCTGACCGCCCGTCGGATCGCGGCGATTTGGGCCATTTGACGCGGATCAAGGAATCCGTCCGCGGCAGGGCGATATGGTTCGGGCCACGACTGCACCGCGCCGGTAATCGATCCATGCGTCCCGAACTCGCCGCAAAATATGATCTTCGCGTTCCGCGTTATACGTCCTATCCGACGGCTCCGCATTTCGCGCCGTCCATAGGCGCCGACCGCTATGCCGCGTGGCTGGGAGATCTGGCTCCCGCGGGCAGGCTGTCCCTGTACTTGCATATCGCCTATTGCGCCGAGCTGTGCTGGTTCTGCGGGTGCCATACCAAGATCGCCAGGCGCTACGATCCGATCGCCGATTATCTGGAGTGCCTGTGGCGCGAGGTCGATCTCGTCGCGGCCAGGCTGCCCGCGCGCATGAGTGTCGACCATGTGCATCTTGGCGGGGGGTCGCCCTCGGTGCTGACGCCCGGTGACTTCGCCGCCACGCTGGACAGGCTCAGGGCAACCTTCGACATCGTTCCGGATGCCGCGATCGCCGTCGAACTCGACCCTCGCACCGCGGACCGGGCTTACATCGCGGCGATGGCGGCTGCCGGGGTCAATCGCGTCTCGATCGGCGTGCAGGACTTCGATCCGTTGGTGCAGCGCTTCATCAACCGGGTCCAGCCCTACGAGGTGACCGCCGCAGTGATCGGCTGGCTCCGCGAAGAGGGCATCGACGAAATCAATATCGACCTGATCTATGGTCTGCCGCATCAAACCGTTCGCAGCCTGACGAAAACCATCGATCTGGCCATCGGCCTCGCGCCGAAGCGGATCGCGCTGTTCGGCTACGCCCATGTTCCCTGGATGAAGAAGCATCAGCGCATGATCCCCGAAGAGGCGCTGCCCGGACTCGAGGAGCGCTGGCTTCAGTATGAAAGCGCCACCCGGCAATTGACCGGCGCGGGTTATGCGCAGATCGGCATCGATCATTTCGCCGCCGCCTCCGATCCGCTGGCGATCGCGCAGGCGGAAGGGCGCCTGCGCCGCAATTTCCAGGGCTACACCACCGACGCGGCGGAGACCCTGATCGCTTTCGGGGCCTCGGGGATCGGATCGCTGCCGCAAGGCTATGTCGGCAACGAGACGGATATCGCCGCCTACAAGAAACTGGTTCGCGCCGGCACATTGCCGACGGCGCGCGGCATCGCCGTGGATGACGGGGACCGGCTGCGCCGCGGGGTGATCGAACGGCTGATGTGCGATCTGTCGCTCGACCTCGATGCCCTGTGCGCCGAGTGGGATGCCGATCCGGCGCAGTTCGATGGCGATCTCGCCAGTCTGGCGCCCATGGAGGCCGATGGGCTGATCATCCGGGACGGGCGCCGGATCACCATGACCGAAGAGGGGCGGCCCCTGGTCCGGGCCGCCTGCGCGGCGTTCGACCGCTATCTGAACCGCGATGGCATACGCCATTCGCGGGCGATTTGATCCGGCTCAAGGGCGGCCGCCAGGCTGTATGCGACGCTCCGGCATCGCTTTCGATAGGAGTGCCTCTGCCATGACCGATATTTCCATTCCCTCGTCCTTCTGGGCTTCCAGCATGCTGCCGGAGGGCATTCTCGAGCGCTGGCGCGTCGCCGATGACAGCCTGGTGGCCGAAGGCGACGTGGTTGCCGAGGTCCGTGTCGAGGATGCCCTGCACGAACTGATCGCTTCGGCGCCGGGCCGCCTGACCAAACTTGCCAAGCTCAATGACGTGATCGAGCCGGGAACCGTGATCGGGCGGATCGCCTGACAGGCTCTTAAACGAACACCATGGCCGCGACGACCGCGGCCATGGCCAGGGTCGACAGCCAGCCCAGCGCTGACAGGGCCGGCGGTAGGACGAAGGCGCCCATCACGTCCCGCCTCTCCGTCATCACCATCATCATCACCATCAGCGGCACGGCGACGATCCCGTTGATCACCGCCGACCAGAACAGGGCCTTGATCGGGTCGAGCCCGATCAGGTCGATGCCGGTTCCGACCAGCGTCGCCACCGCGATCGTTCCATAGAAGGATTTCGCCTCTTTCGGCGCGCGGGCCAGGCCCGACGGCCAGCCGAGCGATTCGGCCAGGGCGTAGGCGGCCGAGCCGGCCAGGACCGGCACCGCCAGCATGCCGGTGCCGATGATGCCGGCGGCGAACAGGGCGAAACTGAAGTCGCCGGCCAGCGGGCGCAAGGCCTCTGCCGCCTGGGCCGAGGTCTGGATGTCGGTGACGCCATGGGCGTTCAGGGTGGCCGCGGTGGTGACGATGATCATCAGCGAGATCAGGTTCGAAAAGCCCATGCCGAAATAGGTGTCGAAGCGGATGCGGTGCATTTCGCCGGGCGCCTGGTCCGGCGCGTCGATCAGGGGCCGCGCGCCGGGGCGCTCCTGCTCGTCCTCGACCTCCTGCGAGGCCTGCCAGAAAAACAGATAGGGGCTGATGGTGGTGCCCAGCAAGGCGACCATCGCCACCGCGGTATCCCGGTTCAGCGACAGATGCGGAATCAGGGTCGAGACCAGCACGTGGGTCCACGGCACTTTCACGACGAAGGCGACGGCGGCATAGGCCAGCAGCGCGGTGGTCAGCCATTTGAGGATCGCCGCATAGCGGGAGTAGCGGCTGAAGATCTCGAGCAGCACGCAGGCCAGCGCGAAACCCACCACATAGAGACGGGACGGTCCGCCGATCAGCAGCTTCAGCGCATCGCCCATGGCTCCCAGATCGGCGCCGAGATTGGCGATGTTGGCGATCAGCAGCAATCCAACCACCGTCCGCACCAGGGCGGCCGGATAATGAGCGCGGATGTTGCCGGCGATGCCGCGCCCGGTGACGCGGCCGATGCGGGCGCTGATCTCCTGGATGCCGGCCATCAGCGGCCAGCTGAACAGCATGACCCAGGTCATGCCGTAGGCGAACTGGGCCCCGACCTGGGCGTAGGTGGCGATGCCGCTCGGATCGTCATCCGCGGCGCCGGTGATCAGCCCCGGTCCGAGCAGGCCGAGCCACGCTTTGAGGCGGCGCATCAAACCCACGGGAGGTCAGGCCAGTTTCAGATCGGCGGGCGCGGCAGGCCGGGCAAGCAGATATCCCTGGGCGGTGTCGCAATTCAGCGCCATCAGATGGCCGTATTGCTCCTCCGTCTCGATCCCTTCGGCCAGGACTTCGAGCCCCAGCGCCTTGCCGAGCGCGATGACGGCGGCGACGATTTCGCAATCGGCGCGATTGCTGGGAATGCCCCGCACGAAGGCCTGGTCGACCTTCAGCTTGTCGACCGGAAAACGCTTGAGATAAGCGAGCGAGCTGTAGCCCGTGCCGAAATCGTCGATGGCGAGGCGGAGGCCGAGCTGCTTGAGGCTGGTCAATTTTGCCACCGTCTCGTCCGCATCGTCCATCAGGGCCCCCTCGGTGATTTCGAGTTCCAGATGATGGGCCGGCAATCCGGTTTCCTCAAGAACGCCGCGCACCATGCCGACCAGATCGGGATGGCGGAATTGGCGGGGGGACAGATTGACGGCGATCATCTCGATAGCGGAACCGGCGCTAAGCCAGGACACCATCTGGCGGCAGGCGGTGCGCAAGATCCATGTTCCCATCTCGACGATCACGCCGGTTTCCTCCGCCAGCGGGATGAAGCGGGCCGGCGAGATCATTCCTTCGACCGGATCGGCCCAGCGCACCAGCGCCTCGACACCCTTGACGCGCCGGTCGGTCATCGACGTCAGAGGCTGGTAATGCAGGACGAATTCTTCATGCGCCAGGGCCTTGCGCAGGCGGGATTCGAGATCCAGCCGCTCATGGGCCAGGTCGGTCAAAGCGGGCCGGTAAAAGCGGTAGGTCGCCCGGCCGGCGGCCTTCGCCTCGTGCAGCGCGGCGTCGGCGTTGCGCAGGATCTGGGCTGGATCGATGCCATCCTCGGGCATGACGCAGATGCCGATGCTAGCGCCGACGAAGACGTCCCGTCCGCTGGACAGGATGAAAGGCAGGCTCATTTCGTCGATCAGGGCCTGCGCCACGGTGCCGGCGCGCAGCGGCTCGTCGAGATTTTCCAGCACGACCACGAATTCGTCGCCACCGATGCGGGCCAGCATGTCGCACTGGCGCACCCGGCTCAGCATCCGGGTCACCGCGATCTGCAGCAGCTCGTCGCCGGCGGCGTGGCCCAGACTGTCATTGACGGTGCGGAAATGGTCGAGGTCGATCATCAGGGCGGCGGCATAGCCGCCGTTCCGCTTCAGCTGGCCGACCGCATGGGCCAGCCGCGAGGTCAGCAGCAGCCGGTTGGGCAGGTCGGTCAGGGAATCGTGGTGGGCGATATGGTCGAGCTTGAATTCGGACTGCTTGATGGCGCTGATGTCGGCGAAGGTTCCGACGTAATTGGTGGTCTTGCCGAGGTCGTTCTTGACGGCGGTTATGGTCAGCCATTGCGGAAAGATTTCTCCCGATTTGCGGCGGTTCCAGATTTCCCCCTGCCAATAGCCGTTGGCCGCTATGTATTTGAACATGGCGCGGTAGAACGCCGCGTCATGATGGCCCGATTTCACCAGCCGCATATTGGCGCCCAGCAGCTCGTCCGGTGAATAGCCGCTGATCAGGCTGGTCGCCGGGTTCACGGCGACGATGGTGCCGTCGGTTCCGGTGATGACCACGCCTTCGCGGGATTGTTCGAAAGCGGCCTGTACCAGGCGCAGCGTGGTCTCGGTCTGGCGGCGCGTTTCGAATTGTTCCCGGGCGACGCGCGTGGCGATTTCGGCCGCACGGCGCGAGCGGTGCTGCAATCCGCTCAGCGAGCTGATCAGCAGGCCGTTGGCGGCATAGAGCGCAATGATGAACCAGAAGACGCCCTGCGTTACGGGGACCGCGTTCGGTGCGGTCCTGGCCATCAGGGTCAGGATCGACGTCCCGATGGCGGTCGCCACGATGCCGGGCCCTGCTCCGCCGAGGAACGCGCTGACGACGATCGGCAAGGTCATCAGCGTCGGCAGATGCAGCTTGGTGAAGGCGTCCGTATGAAGATTGGCGACGGTGCCCATGGTAAGGGTTGCAAGGCAGGCAAAACCATAAGCGTGCCATGCCGGCCACGCTGTCTCATAGGGGAGATGGCCCAGGATTCGTCCGGCATCGGGCCGCTTATACAGGGCGAAATAGAGCAGGGGGGCCGTGACGATCAGAAAGAAGACGTCTTCGACCGCATCCGCCGCGCCGGACGTGCCCGCCTCATCGAAAATGAGGGGAAGACCGTCGGTCAGGCCCAGCCAGAGCGCAGCCAGCACCGCATAACCCAAGCTGACCTTCGCGGCATAGGATAGCGAATGCGCAACTCCGGTCGTCTCGTCCCGCGAACCATATGTGAGCGACGTGAGAGCAAGTGCTCTGGTTTCTCTTCCGGTCATTCCCTGGTCCTCCCCTTCAAGGTTAGGAATGCAGGGGAAACCATAGACGGGGATGCAGGGCGGAACTTTGACCTCCCTCAAACAGCTGGACGCTTTGCCAAGACATATTCGAGTCGAATGACGGCCGGAGTCAGTCCGGTATTTGCGCCAGGAGCGGATCATGTCGGAGCCGGCTTCCAATGGCTTGCTGAGTGCCTTGACCAGGAATGAGCGCGAGATCTGCCGGCTGCTCGACATGTTTCCGGCGCCCGTACTGGTCTGCCGCGACGGGCTGGTCGCCCGCGCGAATGCCCGCGCGGCCGGCTGTTTCGCCGCCGGAGCGGGCGAGGCGCTGATCGGCAGGCCGCTGGCAGGACTCGTCCAGCGGACCGGTTCGGAAATCGGCCGCGCGCCCTGCATCCTGCATCGGCTGGATGGAACCCGCCGCACCGCTGAATTCTGCCAGTCCGACGACGATCCGGGCGAAACGGTCGTGGTCCTGCAGGAACGGCCGCCGGCCGGCGAGGCGAACCATCTGGCCCGCCTGGCCATGGCGATTTTCGCCGCCACCGACGAGGCGATGCTGATTACCGACGCCCGCCAGAGCATTCTCAGCGTTAACCCGGCGTTCGAGCGGGTGACCGGCTACAGCGCCGCCGAAGCCATCGGGCACACGCCCAAAATGCTGTCTTCCGGGCGGCACGACGCGCCCTTCTACACCGAAATGTGGAGCACCCTGCTGAGGGAAGGGCATTGGCACGGCGAGATCTGGAACCGGCGCAAGAATGGCGAATTGTACGTCCAGCGGATCACCCTGTCGGTGCTGCGCGACGAAGACGGGCAGGTTGTCAATTACGTGGCCGTCTTCGGCGACATTACCAGCAGCAAGCGCGAAGCCGACCGTATCCGCCATCTCGTCAATCATGACAGCCTGACCTGCCTGCCCAACCGGGTGCTGCTGCAGGACCGCATCGAGCAGGCGCTGGCTCGGGCTTCACGAGGCGACGGCAAGGCCGCGCTTCTGTTCCTCGACCTGGACGGCTTCAAGGCGGTCAATGACCGCATGGGACACCTGGTCGGCGACCGGGTGCTCGAGGCGGTGGCCGGACGCCTGTGCGGCTGCGTGCGTGAGAGCGATACGGTGGCGCGGATCGGCGGCGATGAATTCGTCATCCTGCTGCCTCAGATCCGCTCCCTCTGCGATGCGCAGAAGCTCGGAGCCAAGCTGCTGGGTGTCCTGTCCGAGCCGTTCGTGTTTCCCGAAGGAGGCGCGACGGTGGGTGTCAGTATCGGCATCGCCACCTATCCGGGCGATGGGGACAATGGCGACGCCCTGCTGGCGGCTGCCGACAGGGCCATGTATAGCGCGAAGCGGGTAGGCGGAAACCGGATTGCCGTGGCCGGCCAGGCCGACATCGCTACATGACGTGGCGGATTTTCTGCACCAGGACATCTTCGAGCAGAGGCTTTTCGAGAACGCCCGCGACGCCGGCGGCGGCGGCGCGCTGCTCGACCTCGCGGCTCAGCGGGGCGGTGATCAGGATCACCGGCAGGGAGACATTGCGCCGCTTGAGCTCGGTCAGCAGGGCGAAGCCGTTCATGCCCGGCATCTGATAATCCAGCACCAGGCAGCGGGCCTGCGGCAGGCGAGGGTGATTGAGCAGCTGGGCGCCGCTGTCGCAGGTGTCCACCGCCAGGCCGTCCAGTTCGAGGGCGAATTTCAGCGCCTCCCGTACCGCCTGATCATCATCGACGATCAGCACGAGATCCTGCGTTGCGTTGGAACCATGGGAATTTGCAGCAATCACGGGCCGGCCTTTCTCGGGAATTCGAGGCCCGATCTTAGGGGGAATGGGAGGAGGGTTAATTGATCCAGCGCAAACGGGGAACGTCACGGGTCCCGGCGTCCGGCGATGACCACCATGCGCACCAGCTCGGAAAGGCTGTGCGCCCCCATCTTGGTCATCAGATTGGCCCTGTGCACTTCCACCGTGCGGGGGCTGAGCTGGAGATCATAGGCGATCGTCTTGTTGGGGTGGCCGGCGACCAGCCCCTCCAGAACCTGGCGTTCCCGCTCGGACAAGGCGTCGATCCGGGAATGGATCTGCTGCGCCTCGGCATTGCGCTGTCCCGCCGCGCCCTGGCGGGTCAGGGCGACCTGGATCGCCGACAACAGCACCTCGTCGTCGAACGGTTTTTCAATGAAATCCACCGCGCCGGCCTTCATCGCCTCGACGGCGAGGGGGACGTCGGCATGGCCGGTCATGATGACCACGGGCAGGGTGCTGCCGATATCCCTGAGGCGGCGCTGCAGCGCCAGCCCGTCGATACCGGGCATCCGTACGTCGCTGACGATGCAGCCGGGTTGCGCCGTTCCAGCCGCTTCCAGAAAAGCCTCGGCCGACTCATACACACGCACTGCATGTCCCGCCGTGGCGAGAAGAAAGGCCAATGCCTGGCGCACCGCCTCGTCGTCGTCGATCAGGTGAACGACGGCGCTGTTATCCATGGGCCAGTTCCTCGACATCGATAATTTTAAGCGTCATCCGGAATATCACGCCGCCCCCGGGGTTGGGGTCAATCCAAATTCGTCCGCCATGCGCTTCGACGATGGTGCGCGAAATCGACAATCCGACCCCCATGCCCGTTTGTTTGGTGGTGATGAAGGGCTGGAACAATTGTTCGACGATCTCGGGCGAGATGCCCGGGCCGGTGTCGGCTACGTCGATTCGCACCGTTTCCGCGTCGAGCCGGTGGGTGGACAGGGTCAGTTGCCGGTGATCGACCTCCTGCATCGCCTCGATGGCGTTGCGCACCAGATTGAGCAGAACCTGCTGCACCTGGATCTTGTCGGCCAGCACATGGGTCGAGGTGCTTTCGAATTCCAGCGATACCTGAACCCCGCTCTGCTTGGCGCCGACCAGGGCCAGGGCGCAGGCTTCCTCGATCAGTTTGGCCAGATTTTCCGCCTGGCGGTCGCCCTCGCCGCGCGCCACGAATTCGCGCAGGCGGCGGATGATCTGGCCGGCACGCAGCGCCTGCTGGGCGGCGCGGTCGATGGCGTCGCGGGCCAGGGCGATGCCGCTGCTTTCGCCGGCATCGAGCAGGCGGCCGGCGCCCTTGAGATAGCTCGCCACCGCGGTCAGCGGCTGGTTGAGCTCATGGGCCAGGGTCGAAGCCATCTCGCCCAGGGCGGTGAAGCGCGACATATGGATCAGTTCGGCCTGCAGCTCTTGCAGGCGCTGCTGCGCTTCCTGTCGTTCGGTCAGGTCGCGCACGAAACCGGTGAAATAGCGCTTCTCCCCGGAATTCATTTCGCCGACCGACAATTCCATGGGGAAAGTCGAGCCGTCCCTGCGGCGCCCGACCACCACCCGGCCCGTGCCGATGACGCGGCGCTCGCCGGTATCCGCATAGCGCTGCAGATAGCCGTCATGCTGGGCGCTGTAAGGCTCGGGCATGAGGATGCGGACATTCTGGCCGACCGCCTCCTCGGAGGTATAGCCGAACAGGCGCTCGGCGGCGGTGCTGAAGGATTGGATGATGCCCTTGGGACAGATCACGATCATCGCATCCGGAACCGTATCCAGCACCGAGCGCAGGTGAGCCTCGCGCTCGGCCAGGGCGGCGATGGCGCGGCGGCGTTCGGTGATGTCCCGCGCCACCTTCGATGCCCCGCACAGCCGGCCTTCTTGGTCATAGACCGGCGAGACGGTGACCGATACGTCGATGATCGCCCCATCCTTGCGGCGCCGCTGCGTCACGAAATGGTCGATGCGCTCGCCAGCGCGGATGCGCCTCAGGATGCCTTCGCTTTCGGTCAGGCGGTCGGGCGGCACGATAGCGGCGATCGGCTGGCCGATGATCTCGTCGGCCCGGAAACCGAATATGGTTTCGGCACCATGGTTCCAATCGGTGACGATGCCGTCCAGGCTTTTGCCGATGATGGCGTCGTCGGATGATTCCACGATCGCCGCGAGGCGGCTGCGCGCATCGTCGGCGCGGGAGGATGAGGTCATGGCGAGGGCTCCTGCCGTCAGACCATACTGCAATACACGCCGCGCTCCCAGGCGGCACTACGTAGTTCTACGTAGGGATTGTCCTTAGGACCTAACCGAATTTCGGCATCTCTCCCGCCCCGGTAGAAAAGCTGCATCGCTTCTTTCGAAGGTATGGGGATTACGATGACCGTGCAACTCGCCATCTCACCCGCTTCGCGCAGCTTCGCGCCCTGGACCGAGACCACTATCGACGAGGACGGCCTTTCCGCCGGTCCGGCCCTGCGCTACGAGCAGGACCGCGAGATCTACGGCGAAGGCGAAGACGCCGACTGCTATTACAAGGTGGTCTCCGGCGTCGTCCGTACCTGCAAATTCCTGTCCGACGGGCGCCGCCAGATCGATGCCTTCCATGTCGCCGGCGACGTGTTCGGTATCGAGACCGGCGGCCTGCACAGCCTGTCCGCCGAGGCGGTCAGCGATTGCCGCATCGTCGCCTATCGCCGCGTGCCGCTCGACAAGGCGGGCACACAATCGGTTTCGCCGCGTCTGCTGGCCCAGGTGCTGCGCAATCTGAGCCGTGCCCAGGACCATGCCGTGCTGCTGGGGCGCCGCAGCGCCATCGAGAAGGTAGCCGCCTTCCTGCTGGATTGGGCCCGCCAATCCTGCGCTTCCGGCACCATCGGGCTGGCCATGACGCGCCAGGATATCGGCGACTATCTCGGCCTCACCATCGAGACGGTGTCGCGCACCCTGTCCCAGCTGGAGCGGGATGGCGTGATCGAACTGCCGTCGGTGCGCCAGATCCGGGTCACGAATGTCGAGGCCCTGAACGATCTCAATGGGTGATCCATGCCGGATAACCGCTTGCCGGCGGAAGGCGACAGTCTCGACCGCTTCCTGCATGCCCAGGAAGCCCGTCTGACCGCCTTCCTGTCTCCGGTGTCTCTGTTGCTGGCTTTTCTCGATTGGGGGCTGCATCTGGCCAACGCGCCCGAGCGGCGCCTCGATCTGACCCGCCAGGCCGTCGAACAGGTCGAACGGCTGGGAGATCGTGAACGCTGGAGCAAGCCGGCGCCCGGCGACCGCCGCTTCGACGATCCGGCCTGGGCCGGCCCGCCCTTCGACCTGCTGGCCCAAGGTTTCCTGCTGGCCGAGGAATGGTGGAAAACCGCCGCCCATGCGCCCGCCGGCGTCGCGAAACATCACGAGGACGTGGTCGCCTTCACCCTGCGCCAGATGCTCGACATGATCTCGCCGACCAATTTTCCCTGGACCAATCCTCAGGTGCTGAGGGCCGCTACCGAGCAGGGCGGCCTCAATTTCTGGCATGGCTGGCGCAATTGGTGCGAGGATCTGCTGGGGGCGGCGACAGGCGCTCCGGCGGCGGGCAGCGACGATTTCACCGTCGGCAAGGATGTCGCGGCGACTCCCGGCAAGGTGGTGCTGCGCACCCGGCTGATGGAGCTGATCCAATATGCGCCGGCCGGCGGCAAGGTCCGGCCCGAGCCGATCCTGATCGTGCCGGCCTGGATCATGAAATATTACATCCTCGATCTGTCGCCGGAAAATTCGCTGATCCGTTATCTGGTCTCGCAGGGTTTCACGGTTTTCTGCATTTCCTGGTGCAATCCCGGCGCCGAGCTGCGCGACGTGTCGTTCGAGGATTACCGCCGCGAAGGCGTGATGGCGGCGCTGGATGCGATCGGCGCCATTACCGGTGCCGGGAAGATCCATGGCTGCGGCTATTGCCTGGGCGGGACGCTGCTGTCGATCGCCGCCGCGGCGATGGCCCGTGACGGCGATCATCGGCTGGCCAGCCTTACCCTGCTGGCGGCGCAGACCGACTTCACCGAGGCGGGCGAGCTGCAGCTGTTCACCGACGAGAGCCAGCTGGCCCTGCTCGACGACGTGATGTGGCGCCAGGGCTATCTCGACAGCGGTCAGATGGCCGGGGCATTCCAGATGCTGCGCTCGAACGACCTGATCTGGTCGCACCTGATCCGCACCTATCTGCTGGGCGAGCGCGACCAGCCGAACGATCTGGCCTCGTGGAACGCGGACGCGACCCGCATGCCCTACCGCATGCATTCCGACTATCTGCACGCGATGTTCGTGCGCAACGACCTCGCCGAGGGGCATTTTCAGGTCGAGGGGCGTCCGATCGCGATCTCCGAGATCGCGGTGCCGATCTTCGCCCTCGGCACGGAAAGCGACCATGTCGCCCCCTGGCGGTCGGTCTATAAGATCCATCTGCTCAATCCGGGCGACATCAGCTTCGTGCTGACCTCCGGCGGCCACAATGCCGGCATCGTCAGCGAGCCGGGCCATCCCCGCCGCCATTTTCGCCTGGCTCGCCGCGAAGGCGCCGGCCAGCCCTATTTAGCCCCCGAGCAATGGCTGGAGGGAACACCCGCGCAGGAGGGGTCGTGGTGGCCGGCCTGGATCGGCTGGTTGCAGGAGCGCTCCGGCGCCTGGACCGCGCCGCCGCCGCTCGGCGCGCGGAAGGGCCGCCATGCCGTCCTTGCCGATGCCCCCGGGAGTTATGTCCATGAACGCTGACACGATTGAGATGATCGAGAACCGCACCTTCGACGAGATCGCCGTGGGCGATTCGGCGTCCTGGTCGCGGACCGTCACCCAGCGCGATATCGAGCTGTTCGCCGTGGTGTCGGGCGACGTCAATCCGGCCCATCTCGACCCGGCCTATGCCGCCGGCGACATCTTTCACAGGGTGGTCGCGCATGGCATGCTCGGGGCCAGCCTGATTTCTACGGTGCTGGGCACCGAACTGCCCGGCCCCGGCACCATCTATCTCGCCCAGGAATTGCGGTTCCTGCGTCCGGTCGGAATCGGCGACAGGGTCACCGCCACCCTGACCGTCTCGGGCAAGGATGCGAAAAAGGGCGACGTCACCCTCGATTGCCGCTGCCTCAACCAGAATGGCGACCTCGTGATCGACGGCGTCGCCCGGGTCAGGGCGCCGACCGAGAAGATCCGCCGTCCGCGGATCGAGCTGCCCGAGGTGATGATGAACCGCCACGAGCGGTTCCACGCCTTGCTGGCCGAGGCGGCCAAACACCCGGCGCTGCCGGTCGCGGTGGCCTATCCCTGCAGCGCGGCGGCGCTGCTGCCGGTCGTCGAGGCCTTCGCCGCCGGCCTGCTCATTCCCATCCTGGTCGGTCCCGGCGACAAGATCCGGGCCGCCGCCGATGCGGCCAAACTGGACATCTCGGCCTATCGCCTGATCGAGGCGGCGACCCCCGCGGCATCGGCGGAACAGGCGGTGCGGCTGGTGCAGACGGGCGAGGCGGCGATCCTGATGAAGGGTTCGCTGCACACCGACGATCTGCTGCGCGCGGTGCTGGCGCCGGACTCCGGGCTCAGGACCGGGCGGCGTCTCAGCCATGTCTACATCATGGACGTGCCGACCTATCCGCGCCCGCTGCTGGTGACCGACGCCGCCGTCAACATCGCTCCCGATCTCGAGCAGAAGCGCGACATCGTGCAGAACGCCATCGATCTCGCCCTGGCCATGGGGATCGAAACGCCCCGGGTCGCCGTGCTGTCGGCGGTCGAGACCGTCAATCCCAAGCTGCGCTCGACCCTCGATGCCGCCGCCTTGTGCAAGATGGCCGACCGCGGCCAGATCACCGGCGGCCTGGTCGACGGGCCGCTGGCTTTCGACAATGCGGTCAGTCCGTCCGCCGCCGCCGAGAAGGGCATCGTCTCGCCGGTGGCCGGCCAGGCCGACATCCTGGTCGCTCCCGACCTCGAGGCCGGCAACATGCTGGCCAAGCAGCTGAGTTTCCTGGCCGGGGCCGATGCCGCCGGCGTGGTGCTGGGCGCCAAAGCGCCGATCATCCTGACCAGCCGCGCCGATTCCGAGCGAACCCGTCTGGCGTCCTGCGCCGTCGCCGCGCGGCTCGCCATGCGCAAGGAGGCCTGACATGGGACGCGCCATCCTGACCGTCAATGCCGGATCGTCGAGCCTGAAATTCTCGCTGTTCCGTGTGGCTGAGACGGAACTCGCCCTGGCCTCGCACGGCGCGATCGAAGGGATCGGCGGCGCGGCGCGGTTCACGGCGCGCGACCCGGGCGGAGCCGAGCTCGCCAGTCAATCATGGGACCAGCCGCAATCCTTCGAGTTTCTGCTCTCCACGCTGCTCGACTGGGTCGAGAGCCATCTGGTGCCGGACCGGCTTGTCGCCGTCGGTCATCGCGTCGTCTACGGCCTGCCGCATCATGACGGCCCCGAACGGGTGACGCCCGCCCTGCTGGCGGCGCTGGCCAAGCTGACACCGCTGGCGCCGCTGCATGTTCCGCACAATCTGGCGCCGATCCACCAGATCGCCGCCAGCCATCCCGAGATCGTGCAGGTGGCCTGTTTCGATACCGCCTTCCACCACGGCATGCCGCCGGTCGCCACCCGCTTCGCCCTGCCGCCGGAATTCGCTGCCGCAGGGGTTCGCCGCTATGGATTTCACGGCCTGTCCTACGAATTCATCTCCCGCCAGCTCAGGGTTCTCGCACCGGCGATCTCGCGTGGCCGCGTGATCGCCTGCCATCTCGGCAGCGGCGCCAGCCTGTGCGCCCTGCGGAACGGGCGCAGCATCGACACCACCATGGGCTTCACCGCGCTGGACGGGCTGGTGATGGGAACGCGCTCGGGCAATCTCGATCCCGGCGTCGTGCTGTATATGATGCAGTCGCTGGGCATGAACGCCGGCGACATCGAGAACACGCTTTACCGTCGTTCTGGGCTGCTCGGAGCGTCTGGCGGCCTGTCCGCGGACATGCGCGACCTGCTGGCCAGCGAAGACCCGCGCGCGGCGGGGGCGATCGAGCTGTTCGTCTATCGCATCGTGCGCGAGATCGGCGCCCTGGTCGCGGTGCTGGGCGGGCTCGACGGCATCGTCTTCAGCGCCGGCATCGGCGAACGCTCGCCCGAGATCCGGCAGCGGGTTTGCGCCGGGCTGGGCTGGCTGGGCGTGTCGCTCGACCCCGAGGCCAACCGCGCGGCGCACGACATGATCAGCACGCCGGACAGCCGCGTCGCGGTGATGGTGGTGCCGACCGACGAGGAGGCGATGATCGCCCGCCACAGCTGGACTGTGGTGGAGCCGGCCGAGCTGGCCCATGCATGAAATTCTCGCGCGGCTGCTGCCCTTCGGGGCGCTGTGCGGATCGCCTGAAATCATCGCCGGCGGGCTGTTCGCCACGGCGCTGTTCGGCAGTTTCGTCCATTGCATGCCGATGTGCGGTCCCTTCGTCCTGATGCAGTCGCCGGAAGGACGCGGCGGCCCGCTGGTGCGCCGGCTGGCCGGCGCATTGCTGCTGCGCTATCACGCGGGACGCCTGACCACCTATGTCGCGCTGGGCGCCCTGGCCGGCGGCGCCGGCGATGCGGTCACCGGCCAGGGCGCGCTACGCTGGCCGCTCGCCGTGCTGCTGGCTGTCGCCGCCCTGGCGTTTCTGCTCCAGGCCGTGGCTCAGCTGGTGAAATTGCCGGCCGGGCCCGTTTCCGCCATCACGCGGCCGCTGGCGGACCTCGTGGTGCCGCTCGCGGCGCGCCGTCCGGGCGGATTTCGTCTCGGGCTGCTGCTGGGCCTGCTGCCCTGCGGCTTTCTCTATGCGGCGCTTGCCGCCGCGGCGGCGACCGGCAGCATCGCCGGCGGCGCGGCGGTGATGGCGGCGTTCGGCGCCGGCACCGTGCCCAGCCTGATCGCCGTCGGACTGACCGGCCGAACCCTGGCGCGGCGCTGGCGGTTCCTGGCCACGGAAGGGCTGGCCCTGCTGTTCGCGCTGAACGCGCTGACCCTGTCCGCCGCGGCGCTGCACCTCATCCTGGCCTAACCGTCTTTAGGCCATTTCCACTGTTGATTTGAATCAAAACGGGGCGGCGCCCCTCTCGCTACGGTGGTGGCAACCGGGCCGCCGAATGCGGCCGGACCTCTTTGACGCCAGGGATCACCATGACTGCTCAAACGAGACAACCCGCTTATGTCGACGACGTGGTTCGCGCCTTCATGGTGGCGACCGTCTTCTGGGGCGTGGTCGGCTTCACGATGGGACTGCTCATCGCTTCGCAGCTCGCCTTTCCCCAACTCAATTTCGGCCTCGAATGGACCAGCTTCGGGCGATTGCGCCCGGTCCACACTTCGGGGGTGATCTTCGCTTTCGGCGGGTCCGGCCTGATCGGCTCGTCGCTTTTTATCGTTCAGCGCACCTGCAAGGCGCGCTTGTTCGGCGGCTGGCAGCTCGGCTGGTTCATCTTCTGGGGCTACCAGCTGTTCATCGTGCTGGCCGCCACCGGCTATGTCATGGGCATCACCCAGGGCAAGGAATATGCCGAGCCCGAATGGTATGTGGATTTGTGGCTGACCATCGTTTGGGTCGCCTATCTGGTCTGCTTCGTCGGCACCCTGATGCGCCGCCAGGAGCCCCACATCTACGTGGCCAACTGGTTCCTGCTCGGCTTCATCCTGACCATCGCCATGCTGCACCTGGTCAACAACGCCGCCCTGCCGGTGTCGTTCTTCGACTGGAAGAGCTACGGCGCCTATGCCGGCGTGCAGGATGCGATGATCGAGTGGTGGTACGGCCACAATGCGGTGGGCTTCTTCCTGACCGCCGGCTTCCTCGGCATGATGTACTACTTCATCCCCAAGGCGGCCGATCGCCCGATCTATTCCTATCGTCTGTCGATCGTCCATTTCTGGTCGCTGATCTTCCTCTATATCTGGGCCGGTCCGCACCATCTGCACTACACCGCGCTGCCCGACTGGACCCAGACCCTGGGCATGGTCTTCTCGGTGATGCTGTGGATGCCGTCCTGGGGCGGCATGATCAACGGCCTGATGACCCTGTCGGGCGCCTGGCACAAGCTGGCCACCAATCCCGGCCTGCGTTTCTCGGTGACGTCGCTGGCCTTCTACGGCATGTCGACCTTCGAGGGGCCGGTGATGTCGGTCAAGCCGGTCAACGGCCTATCCCACTACACCGACTGGACCATCGGCCATGTCCATTCCGGCGCGATGGGCTGGGTCGGCTTCATCACCTTCGGCGCGCTCTACTACATCTTTCCGGTGCTGTGGGGAAAGACCAAGGTCTATTCGGAAAAGCTGGTTTCCTGGCACTTCTGGATCGCCACCCTGGGCATCGTCTTCTATGTCTGCGCCATGTGGGCTTCGGGGATCATGCAGGGCCTGATGTGGCGCGCCTATGACGCCAACGGCTTCCTGCAATACAGCTTCATCGAAACCGTCGAAGCCATGCATCCCTTCTATCTGATCCGCATGCTGGGCGGGGTGCTCTACCTCACCGGCGCTCTGATCATGGCCTTCAATCTGTGGAAAACCGCGACCGGATCGCAGGACAGCGTCCTGCAGGCGGTGCCCGTTCCGCAGCCGGCGCAGTGAGGAATCCGATCATGCGTTTCAATCATTCCGTCATCGAGAAGAACGCCATCCTGCTGCTCGTTCTGGCCCTGGTCACCGTCTCCATCGGCGGGTTGGTGCAGATCGTGCCGCTGTTCACCATCGAAACCACCATCGAGCGCGTGGACGGGGTGCGCCCCTATACGCCGCTCGAACAGATCGGCCGCAACATCTATGTCCGCGAGGGCTGCTATCTGTGCCACAGCCAGCAGATCCGTCCGTTCCGCGACGAGGTCGAGCGCTATGGCCATTACAGCCTGGCCGCCGAGAGCATGTACGACCATCCCTTCCAGTGGGGGTCGAAGCGCAACGGCCCGGACCTGGCCCGTGTCGGCGGAAAATATTCCAACGACTGGCACAAGGCGCACCTGATCCATCCGCAGGACGTGGTGCCGACCTCGATCATGCCGAGCTACGCCTTCCTGGCGCAGCGCCCGGTACGGACCGACGATCTGACCGGCCACCTCAAGACCCTGCGCGCCGTCGGCGTTCCCTATAGCGACGACATGATCGCCCATGCCCAGCAGGACCTGCTGGCGCAGATCGATCCCGACGGCGATGGCAGCGCCCTGACCGCCCGCTATCCGGGCGCCGTGGTGGCCAGTTTCACCGGAACGCCTTCCGGCGCCGCGCCGACCGAAATGGATGCGGTGATCGCCTATCTGCAGATGCTGGGAACCCTGGTGCCGTTCCAGAAGACCCCGCTCGAAAATCTGGTCCAGTGAGAGGAGGCCGGCATGATCCAGCACCTCTCCGAACATCTGCCGCTGCTGCAATACGCACACCTGCTGTGGGGCTTCGCCTTGTTCTGCGGCCTGGGCCTCTGGGCCTATTGGCCGGGCCGGAAGCGCGAGATGCAGCGTAACGCCTCGCTGATCCTCAGCGACGACACTCCCGCCGAACGAGGCCGCCATGAGCAATGAAGTTGAAAAGGACAAGCTGTCCGGCACGGATACCACCGGCCACGAATGGGACGGCATCAAGGAGCTCAACACGCCGTTGCCGCGCTGGTGGCTCTATACCTTCTACGCCTGCATCCTGTTCGCGATCGGCTATTGCGTGCTCTATCCCTCGATCCCGCTGCCCTGGGGCGGCCATACCGAGGGCCTGCTGAAATTCACCAACCGCAAGGCGATCGAGGAAGACCTCAAAGCCAATGCGGTCGCCGCGCGGCCGCAATATGCCTCGATCGCCGCCCGCGATCTCGACGCCATCCAGGCCGACGCCAAGCTGCGCGATTTCGCGGTTGCCGGCGGCCGCGCCGCCTTCGCCCAGAATTGCGCGCCCTGCCATGGCAATTCGGGGCAGGGGGCCAAAGGCTATCCCAACCTGCTGGACGATGTCTGGCTGTGGGGCGGCAGCCTCGACCAGATCCATCAGACCATCCGCTTCGGGGTCCGCAACGCCAATCCCGAGTCGCATCAGGGCGTCGTGATGCCGGCCTGGGGCGAGGCGGCGAAGAATCCGCCGCAGGTCCTCGCCGCGGCCCAGATCTCGGCAGTCGCCGATTATGTCCTGTCGCTCAATCACAAGGATGTCGACATGGGCTCGGCCAAGGCCGGGCAGGCGGTGTTCGCCGAGAATTGCGCCGCCTGCCATGGCGAGAACGCCGAGGGCAACCAGGATATGGGCGCGCCGCCGCTGATCACCGGTGTCTGGCTCTATGGCGGCGACAAGGCTTCACTGGTCGAGACCATCACCCATGGCCGCGCCGGCCAGATGCCGGCCTGGTCCGAGCGCCTCGACGAGCCCACCGTGAAAATGCTGGCGCTGTATGTCCATCAGCTCGGGGGTGGGAAGTAAGATCATGTCGAGTCCAACCGCCCCGCATGGCGCAAGCCTTTACGAAGCGCACAAGAAAGTCTATCCGCGCGCCGTGACGGGGCGGTTCCGCCGCCTGAAATGGGCGGTGATGGGCATCTGCCTCGCCTTCTTCTACCTGATGCCCCTGGTCCGCTGGGACCGCGGCGAGGGATCGCCCGATCAGGCCATCCTGATCGATCTGGCCGGACAGCGCGTCTATCTGTTCGGCCTCGAATTCTGGCCCCAGGAGATCTATTTCGTCACCGGCGTGATGGTGCTGGCGATGCTGCTCCTGTTTCTCGCCACCGCCCTGTTCGGCCGGGTGTGGTGCGGCTATGCCTGCCCGCAGACGGTCTGGACCGATCTGTTCGTGATGGTCGAGCGCTGGATCGAGGGCGACCGCATGGAGCGCGTCCGCCTCGACCGCGCCGCCTGGAGCTGGACCAAGCTGCGCAAGAAGCTGGCCAAGCATGCCATCTGGCTGGGAATCGCCGTAGCATCGGGCTGCGCCTTCGTCGGCTGGTTCGCCGACGCGCCGCGGCTCAGCCACCGGCTGCTGCACGGCACCGCCTCGATGACCGATTATGGCTTCGTGCTGCTGCTGACGACGACCACCTATCTGCTGGGCGGCATCGCCCGCGAGCAGGTCTGCACCTATATGTGCCCCTGGCCGCGCATCCAGAGCGCGCTGCTCGACGAGCATTCCCGCGTCGTTTCCTACCAAGCCTGGCGCGGCGAGCCGCGCGGCAAGGCCAGCGACCCCACGGCAGGGGCCTGTGTCGATTGCCTGGCCTGCGTGCAGGTCTGCCCGACCGGCATCGACATCCGTGACGGTCATCAGCTGCAATGCATCGATTGCTCGCTGTGCGTCGATGCCTGCGATTCCGTGATGAGGAAGCTGGACCGCGAGACCGGGCTGATCCGCTGGGAAAGCTTTACCGGCCAGACCCAGCGCGCCGCCGGCCTGCCCGCCGAATGGCGCCCGGTGCGGGCGCGCACCATTCTCTATGCCGCGCTGCTGCTTGCCGTGGCGGGAGCGATGCTGACCGGCCTGACGCTGCGCCAGCCCTACCGCATGGACGTGCTGCATGACCGCCAGCCCTTGTTCGTCGCCCTGTCGGGAGAAAGGCTGCGCAACGGCTATGTCGTCAAGCTGTCGAACCAGACGCGAAGCGCACAGGTCTTCACCCTGACCGTGGCCAACCATCCCGAGGTGGTGCTGGCGATCGCCGGCGAACAGGACAGCGCCGTCCACCACATCCAGCTGACCGCCGATCCGGACGGGCAGACCGTCTATCACATCACCGCCGCGCTGCCTCAGTCGCACATGGAAGGCGGCACCGAGCCGCTGATCTTCGTGCTGAGCGGCGCCGGCCGGCCCGACATCCGGGTTTCCGATCATTTCTTCGGCCCCGTCTGGCCCTGAACGAGGAGAGCATCATGACCCATCATGTGCTGCACCACCCTTTCAAAGCCTGGATTCCCTGGCTTTACGTGCTGATGTTCATTCCTGTGATCGCCGTCAATGTGCTGCTGATCCGGCTGGCTTTGTCCAGCAATACCGGCCTGGTCACCGACCATGCCTTCGATACCGGCCAAAGCTACAATTCGGTGATCGCCGCCGGGGCCCGCCAGGCCGAACTGGGCTGGCAGTCCAAGGTGGACATCCAGCCGGTCCCGCAGGCGGACGCGCCGCATCGGATCTCGCTGAGCGTCGCCATGAGCGATGCGGCGGGCAAGCCGCTGACCGGTCTGACCCTGTCGGGCCGCATCGTCAGCCCGGTCGATCCGCAACCCGACGCCGCGGTGACGCTGGTCGAAACCGGTGACGGGCGCTACCGCGAGATCATCGCCTTGCCGCGCGCGGGGCAGTGGGAGCTGCAATTGCTGGCCACCGGCTCGGCCGGGCAATTCGCCATCGTGCAGCGGCTGGCCGCTCCCTGAGAACCGGATGGGTATTCAGATGCAGCCCCGGCAATGCCGTCACTGCGGCGCCTCGCTCGATCCGGACCAGGCGGGTCCTTTCTGCGGCGAGGGCTGCGCCAGAGCCTATGGGCTGATCGAGGAAGCGGGGCTGTCCGGGTTCTATGATCGCTTCGCGCGCGATCCGGCTGCGCGGCCGCTGCGGCCGGAAGAGCGCCCGGCGCGCGATTTTTCCCTCAATGTCACCCGCCGCGACGACGGCACCGCTTCGCTCGATCTGATGGTGGACGGGCTGCACTGCGCCGCCTGCGGCTGGCTGATCGAGATCCTGCTGGGCCGCCAGGCCGATGTGGTGTCGGCGCGGATCAATCACAGCACGCGCCGCCTGCGCCTGGTCTGGCAGGGCGGCGCCGAACAGGGCGGCGCGCTGGTCAGGCTGATCGAGGCGCTGGGCTTCCGGCTGACTCCGTTCGATCCGGCCCGGCTGGATGCCGAGGTCAATGCCGAGCTGCGCGATCTGCTGCGCTGTCTGGCGGTGGCGGGGTTCGCTGCCGCCAATGTCATGCTGCTGTCGGTTTCGGTCTGGGCGGGGCATTCCAGCGGCATGGGGCAAGCGACCCGTGATCTGATGCATTGGCTGTCGGCGTTGATCGCGCTGCCCGCCATCCTTTATGCCGGGCGGCCCTTTTTCCGCTCGGCCTGGGCCGCACTCCGCCATGGCCGCACCAATATGGACGTGCCGATCTCGATCGGTGTGGTGGCCGCCGCCGGCATGAGTCTGTCCGAGACGCTGCGTCACGGACCCTATGCCTATTTCGACAGCGCGGTGACCCTGCTGTTCTTCCTGCTGGTCGGCCGCGTCCTCGATCTGCGCGCGCGCGGCCGGACGCGCGAGGCGGCGGCGCATCTCCTGTCCCTGGGCATCGCGGGTGCCACCCGGCTTGCCGAAGACGGGCGTGCCGAGATTGTTGCGGTATCCGCTCTGCGCCCGGGCGATCATATCCTGGTGGCGGCGGGCGAGCGGATCGGCGCGGACGGCAGAGTGATGTCGGGGATCAGCGATCTCGACGCCAGCCTGCTGACCGGCGAATCGGTGCCGGTGCCGGTCGAGCCCGGCGGCGGCGTGTTCGCCGGCCAGCTCAATCTGTCGGCACCGCTGACGGTGAGCATCACCGCCGCCGGGGACGATACGCTGCTGGCCGAGATCGTGCGGCTCATGGAGACGGCCGAAAACGGGCAGGCGCGCTATCGCCGGCTGGCGGACAGGCTGATTCCCTATTACACGCCGGTGGTGCATGGGGCGGCGCTGGCGACGTATCTCTATTGGTGGCTGGCGGCGGGAGAGATCTGGCAGATCGCCTTGCTGCGGGCCGTCTCGGTGCTGATCATCACCTGCCCCTGCGCGCTCGGACTTGCCATTCCCGCGGTCCAGGTGGCGGCCAGCGGACGGCTGTTCCGGCGCGGCATCCTGCTGAAATCGGCGACCGCGCTGGAGAAACTGGCCGACATCGATCAGGTGGTGTTCGACAAGACCGGCACCCTGACGACCGGGCGTCCCGAACTTCTTCCCGATACCGCCCGCAACGCCGAGATGCTGGCGATCGCCGTCGGACTCGCCCGCACCAGCCGCCATCCGCTGGCGCGGGCCCTGGCGGCGGCGCGTCCCGACCTGCCGGCGTGGGAGAATGTCCGCGAGGTTCCCGGCCGGGGCCTGGAAGCGGGTGTCGTCCGGCTCGGCTCCCGCGCCTGGAGCGGGCTGCCCGACGATGGCGCGACCGAGCCGGAAATGTGGCTGTCGGTCCCGGGCCGTCCGCGCCACCGCTTTGCCTTCAGCGAAGCGCCGCGCCCCGGCGCCGCCGCGACGGTGGCCGGGCTGCGCGAAGCGGGATATGCGGTTTCCCTGCTCTCCGGCGACCGGCCATCCGCGGTGGCGGCGATGGCGGCCCGGTGCCGCATCGACGATTGGCAGGCCGGCGCCGATCCGGCCGCCAAGGTTGCGGCCCTGTCGGCGCGCAAGGCCGAAGGGCACCGCGTCCTGATGGTGGGGGACGGCCTCAACGATGCGCCGGCCCTGGCCGCGGCGGACGTGTCGATGTCGCCGGCCAGCGCCGCCGACATTGCCCAGACCGCAGCCGATGTCGTGTTCCAGGGCGAATCCCTGTCCGCGGTGAGCGAGCTCCTGGCGGTGGCGAAGAAGGCCCGCGCGGTGATCCGCGAGAACCTGGCCTTCGCCGTCGCCTACAATCTGGCCGCCGTTCCGCTGGCGGTGATCGGCTGGGTAACGCCGCCTTTGGCCGCCGCGCTGATGTCGAGCTCGTCGCTGATCGTCGTGCTCAATGCGGTGCGGCTGAGCGGCGGCCACGCCAAGAGGAAACCATCATGACTGCGCTGCTGTTGCTGATTCCCTGCGCGCTGCTGCTCGGCGGCGCCGGCCTCGCCGCTTTTCTCTGGGCGCTGCGCTCGGGCCAGTTCGATGATCTGGACGGCGCCGGCAGCCGCATTCTGTTCGACGATCCCCCGCAAAAGGAGAAGCACCATGTCTAAAATCGGTACCGCCATTCTCGCCCTCGCCGTGCTGGCGATCGGCGTCGCCGCCGGTTTCCTCGGCGTTCACGCCGCCAGCCAACCCTTCGCCATCCATATGGGCATCATCGTCGCCGGCTGCTGCCTGTTCCTGGCTTTCATCCTGCGCCGGGCCCGCCACGGATTTGATGCGCCTCAAAGCAAGTAACCGGCGAAACGTCCACTCTCCCATTACCCGCCGGTCTCTTCCGGCGTCATTGGGAGATGGATCATGAGTTACGAGACATTGATGGTGCAGCTGGAGCTCGGACGCTCCAACAAGGCGCCGCTTGGTGTCGTCCGGGATCTGGCCAAGCGCATGGGCGCGGTGGTCAACGGCGTCGCCGCCGCGCAGCCGATCCAGACCGCGGTGGCGGCCGAGGGCTTCTATGGTGGCGACCTCGTTCTCGAGGACACCAAGGAGCTCGAGGCGGAAGCCAAGGTGGCGGAAAACGAATTCCATGCCGTGCTGAATGGCGGCGAGATCGGCCGGGACTGGACGCTGTCGGTCACGCCGTTTCCCCTGTCCGAGCGCATCGCCGGCGCGGCGGCCAATGCCGATCTCATGGTGGTCGGTGTGGCGCAGAATGGCGAGGTCAATGCCGGGGCATCCCGGCGCGTCGATATCGGCGACCTGATCATGCGCAGCGGGCGCCCGGTGCTGGCGGTTCCGCTGACAATCGATCATTTCCGCTTCGGCTGCGCCGTGGTGGCCTGGAAGGATACCAGGGAGGCGCGCCGCGCCTTGACCGACGCGCTGCCTCTGCTCCGCATGATGGACAGGGTGGTTCTGGTCGGGGTGACCTCCGCCGCCGAGCAGGGACCGGTGCAGACCAGCCTCGCCAAGATGGCGGTCTGGCTGGGCCAGCATGGCATCGAGGCTACGTCGCGCCTGGCGCTGGCGGCGGGGAGCGACGCAGACCGTCTGCTGTCCGTGGCCGAGGAGGAGGGAGCCGACCTCATCGTCGCCGGCGCCTACGGGCATAGCCGGTTCCGTGAATGGGTCATGGGCGGGGTCACCCGTTCCCTGCTGCACAAGGGCGGGCGCTGCCTGCTGCTTTCCCACTGAGGCAGTAAGTAACGCGGCGCGGTTTTCCGCGCCGCGTACCGCTTGGACGTCTAGCCGGCCGGAGCCATCCATGCCTGGGACCTTGAGAATCGCCTATAAGCTGCTGGTCAATGACCGGGCGAAGTACGGGGCCTTGCTGGTCGGGATCACCTTCGCGGTGTTCCTGATGATCGAGATGACCTCGCTGTTTTCCGGGGTGCTGGCGCGATCTTCGGCCACGGTGCGCAATATCGGCGCGTCGATCTGGGTGATGGACCCGGCAGTGCAGACGGTCGCCAATTCGATTCCGCTGCCCGACTATGTGCTGGATGAGGTGCGCAGCATTCCGGGCGTCGCCTTCGCGGTCCCGCTCTATTCCGGCAGCGCTCTGCTGAAATTGTCCGACGGCACCTATCAGGCGGCCAATGTGATGGGGCTCGACGATACCAGCCTGTTCGGCCGGCCGGCCCTGACCGAGGGAAAGATCGAGGACGTCTTCGCGGAAAACGGCTTCATCGCCGTCAAGGATTCCGAGTTCTACAAGCTCGGCAATCCGCGGATCGGCGCCGAGTTCGAGCTCAATGACAATCGCGGCGTGATCGTCGGCATCGCCAAAGTGGCGTCGAGCGGCCTGTTCGGGGTTCCCACCCTCTACACCACCTACAGCCGCGCCCTGCAATATATCCCGAGCCTGCGTTTCACCAGTTCCTATCTGCTGGTGGAGCCGAAATCGCCCGCGGACATCGCCGCCATCAAGGCGCGGGTCAAGGAGATCGGCTATCTGGCGCTGACCAAGGACGAATTCATCGCCCAGATCTCGAACTTCTACAAATTCCACACCGGCATCGGCACCAACATGCTGATCATGACGGCGATCAGCTTCATCATCGGCCTGTCGATTTCCGGCCAGACCTTTTACACCTTCATCATCGAGAACATCGAAAAGTTCGGCGCCTTGAAGGCGATCGGCGCCAAGGGCCGCGACCTGGTGCTGATGATCCTGTTCCAGGCCGGTTTCGTTTCCCTGACCGGCTTCGGCCTCGGCGTCGGCCTGTGCGCGCTGGCGATCTGGACGGCGCGCCTCTATCTGCCCGATTACGCCGCCATCATCACCGGCCTCAATCTGGTGCTCGCCTTCCTGATGGTTTTGATCATCGCCGGCGCGTCGAGCTATTTCGGCGTGCGCAAGGTGCTGACCATCGAGCCCTTCGACATTTTCCGGGGTTGAGCCGATGAAGGTCGCGATCGAAGCCCGTGACGTGCACAAATGGTTCGGCGAGGGCGATGCGCGCACCTACGCGGTCAAGGGCGTCAGTTTCGATGCCTATTTCGGCGAGCTGCTCTATGTCGTCGGCCCGTCGGGCAGTGGCAAGACCACCATGCTCAGCATGATCTCGGGCATCCTGCGGCCCGATCAGGGCCAGGTGCGGATCGACGGCACCGACATCTGGAGCTTGCCGGATGACGATCTGGCCGATTTCCGGCTGCACAAGATCGGTTTCGTCTTTCAGGATTTTCACCTGTTTCCGCGCTTGACCACGCTGGAGAACGTCGCCGTTCCGCTGATCCTGCAGGAGCGCCCGTGGGACGATGCGCTCGCCGAGGCCCGGCGGGATCTCGACGTGGTCGGGCTCGGGCACCGGGCCGATCTGCCGCCGGTCAAATTGTCGGGCGGCGAGCAGCAACGCGTGGCGATCGCCCGCGCCCTGGTCAGCCGTCCCGAAATCCTGATCCTCGACGAGCCTACCGCGTCGCTCGACGGCGACACCGGCCGCACCATCCTCGAATTCATCCGCCGGGAGATTCTGACGGAGCAGCGCTGCATCGTCATCGTCACCCATGACAGCCGCATTTTCGATTTCGCCGACCGCATCGTGCAGATGGAGGACGGCCGATTGAAAAGCATCGAACGGGAGACATTGGATGCGCAGTAAACCGATCTTCCTGCTGTCGGGGCTGGGCGTCGTTCTCGCCATCGTCAGCGCCGTGATCTTCTCGCAGGAGCCCAAGGCCCAGCCGCCGGTCTTCAATCCCGCCGCCAATCCCTATGGCAAGGGGATCTACGCCAACGGCATCATCGAGAGCGAGCAGAACCAGGGCGAGAACGTCACCATCTATCCGGAAGTGTCCGGTCCGGTCACCGCGGTGATGGTCCGGGAAGGCGCCGCGGTCAGGAAAGGCGACCTGCTGCTGACCATCGACGAATCGGTACAGCGCGCCACGGCGGAACAGCAGGCGTCGCAGGCCGCCGCCGCCGTCGCCTTGCTGCGCGAGCTCAAGGCGCAACCTCGCAAGGAAACGCTGGACGTCGCCTCGGCCCAGGTCGAGAGCGCCAAGGCCAGCCTCAAGAGCGCCCAGGACAGCCTGAGCAAGCTCGACCGCTCCTACCAGCTGGCGCCGCAATCGGTCAGCCTCGACGCGCTCGACACGGCCCGCAACGCCCAGAAGGTGGCGGCAGCCAATCTCGACGTCGTGCAGCGGCAATATGATCTGACCAGGGCGGGAGCCTGGGTCTATGACATCCAGAACCAAGAAGCGCAGGCCCAGGCCCTGGCCAAGGCGGCCTCCGCCGCGGAGGCGCTGCTGGCGAAATACGCCATTCGCGCGCCGGCCGACGGGACCGTCCTGGCGGTTCAAGCCGGGGTGGGAAGCTATGTCTCCCCTCAGGGCGCCTATGGGTCCTACACGCAGGGATATGGCCCGCTGATCGTCATGGGAACGCCCGGAGGGAAACTCGCCGTGCGGGCCTTCGTGGACGAGATTCTGGTCCATCGCCTGCCCGAGGGCGGAACCACGCAGGCCACCTTGTTCGTGCGGGGAACCGACGTTCGTATCCCGTTGAGCTTCGAGCGGATACAGCCTTATGTCTCTCCGAAGATCGAGCTGTCGGACCAGCGCCAGGAGCGGGTCGATGTCCGCGTCCTGCCGGTCATCTTCCGCTTCGAGGCACCCAAGGGAATCACCCTCTATCCGGGGCAATTGGTCGATGTCTACATTGCCGAGAAATAATGCCCGCGCCGCGGCGGCGCTGGCGCTGCTGCTGGGCGGCTGCGCTGTCGGCCCGGATTTCGCCGTGCCGGACTCGCCGCGGCCGGACCGCTATTCGCCGCCGGGCGATCCGGCCGCCACCGTGACGGCCGGAGATGTCCGGCAGAGCTTCGGCCGGGGCGGGCGGTTGGAGGCCCAATGGTGGCGCCGGTTCCGCTCGCCCGACCTCGACGCCCTGATGGCCGAGGCGCTGGCGGGAAATCCGGGGATCGAGGCGGCCCGCGCCAATCTCGAGCAGGCGAGGCATTCGTTGCAAGCCGGCTATGGGGTGTTCTATCCGTCGCTCGAGGCCGATGCGGGCGCGACCCGCCAGCAAAGCAGCCCGGCCAGGCTCGGTCTCGAAGGGGCGCCCGGTGTTTTCAACCTGTTCGCCTTGTCGGGCACGGTAACCTACGCGCTCGATCCCTGGGGCGGCAACCGGCGCCTGGTCGAGGAATTGGGGGCCGAGCGCGATCTGGCCGAAGCCGAAGAGGAGGCCGCCTTCCTCACGCTCGAATCGAACCTCGTCGAGACCGTCATAGCCCGCGCCGCCTACCGGGCCGAGATCGAGGCGACACAGGCGCTGGTCGAGGAGGAGCGCGACCAGGTCAGGCTGACCGAGGTCCAGGCCGGCGCCGGCACGGCGGGCTATGCCGCGGTGCTGGCGTTGAAAAGCCAACTCGCCGCCACCGAGGCGACATTGCCGGTTCTGGCGCAGAAAGCCGCTCAGGCCGACGATCTGCTGGCGACCCTGGCCGGGCGCGCTCCCGGGGACTGGCAGGCGCCGCAAATAGATCTCGCGGCGTTGACCCTTCCCGCCGACCTTCCGGTCAGCCTGCCGTCGGACCTGGTCCGCCAGCGGCCGGACATCAAGGTCGCCGAGGCGGCCGCCCATGCGGCCAGCGCCAATATCGGCGTCGCCACCGCCGCCATGCTGCCCAATATCACCTTGTCCGCCAGCTATGGCAGCACCGCCAACCGCGGCGGCAGCCTGTTCACCGGGGCATCCAATGTCTGGAGCTTCGGCGGCGACGTCGCCGCGCCGCTTTTCGAGGGCGGAGCTCTGTGGTACCGGCGCAAGGCCGCTATCGACGCCTATCAGCAGGCCGGCGCGCTGTATCGGCAGACGGTGCTCGGTGCCTTCGCCCAGGTTGCCGACAGTCTGCAGGCACTCGATCATGACGCCGATGCCCTGAGGGCCGAGGAGGCGGCCCTGGACTCGGCGCAGCAGCAGGATCGGCTTGTGCAGGCCAATTATGCCGCCGGCCTGTCCGGCTATCTCAGCGTGCTGGTCTCGGATGGGCAGGTCCATCAGGCCCGAATCGGCGTGGTCCAGGCGACCGCCCTGCGTTATCAGGACACGGTTTCGCTGTTTGCCGCACTGGGAGGGGGCTGGCAGGCGGCCAAGGCGGAAGCCGTCGCGGCTCGTCGGGAACCATAAAAGGGCGTGGCGCCGCTTGGGGCGGCGCCACGCTGAAGAGGACGGAGCGGAGTGTCGTCCGGCGGTTCAGCGCCGGGCGCGGCTCATCGGGGCCTGGGCGGAGTCCGGGGGCGTGGTGTCCAGCGCTTCGAGCCAGCAGCGCGAGACATCGTTGCACAGATCGCCCCACGCCTTGAGATTGCGTTCGGCCTGCTGCCAGGCGAACTGGCCGGCCAGTTCGAGGAATTCGGTCGGGTTGCGCACCCGCGACAGGCCCTGGATTTCGGTCAGGGCGTCGAACACCGTTCTTTGCAGGAAGACGTAATTGTGGCTGGCGATGTCGGCACAGGTGGTGCCGAGCTTCTCCGTCGCCCCATGCAGGCGGTCGATGCCTTCCTGCATCGGGGCCAGCAGGGGAGCGGCGGAGAGGACGGGCTTGGTCATGGCGATCTCCTGTCGGTCAGAGATCCGTGTTCGGATCACCTCATGTAAGCCCGGATCGCGCTCAGCCGCTTTGATTTGCATCAAGCCGCGCGTCGGTCACGCCGGCCAGGGCGGATGCGGTGCTGTCGTAGAAATTCTCCCTGCCGACCGCCTCGATGAAACCGGAGCGCCGCAAGAGAGACAGCGGCTGCCCCTGAGCGCCGGCGATCACCAGCTGGCAGCCGCGCCCGGCAAGGGTTGCGCGGACGTGCTCCAGCGCGTCGACCCCGGAGGTATCGATATTGAGGAGATTGCTGAGGCTCAGAATCAGGATTTCCGGGACCGGGCGGCCGGGTTCGGCCAACGCTTCGATCTTGTCGACGGTGGCGAAGAACAGCGATCCCATCAGCCGATAGGCTTCGACCCTGTCGCCAAGCCGGGCCAGCCCCTGGGTTTCGATTTCCGGTACGGGCTCCAGGCTGGTGAGGGTGCTGATCCTGGTGACGAAAAAGAAGAAGGACAGTCCCAGTCCGACTTCCACCGCGACGGTAAGGTCGACGGTCACCGTGAGAAGGAACGTCGCCAGCAGGATCGCCCGGTAATTGTTCGAGAAGTGCCGGAGCCGCGCGAATTCGTGCCACTCGCCCATATTGTAGGCGACGCAGATCAAGATCCCGGCGAGGACCGCCAGCGGCACATTCCGGGCGAGGGGCGCTCCGACCAGCAGAATCACCAGCAGCGTGGCCGCATGCACGATGCCGGCGACCGGAGTGCGGGCACCCGAGCGGATATTCGTCACCGTGCGGGCGATGGTGCCGGTTGCGCAGTAGCCGCCCAGCAGCGGCGCCGTGAGATTGGCAAAGCCCTGCGCCAGCAATTCCTGATTGGGGTCGTGGCGGTCGCCGATCATGCCGTCGGCCACACGGGCGCACAGCAGGGACTCGATCGCCCCGAGCAGCGCGATGGTCACGGCGGGGCGGATCAGTTCGGCAAGGTCGCCCAGGTGGAAATGGGGCAGCGACGGATCTGGCAGAGAAGAGGGAATGCCGCCGAAGCGGGTGCCGACGGTCTCGACCGAGAGATGCAGGAAGGTCACCAGCGCCGTCCCCAGCGCGAGGGCGATGATACTGCCGGGGACGCGGCCGAGGATGGGCACATCGAGCCTGCGCACCAGCGCCGGCCAGCCGAACACGATCGCCGCCGTGGCCAGGCCCAGCAGGCAGGCGTTCGGGTTGACGCTGTTCAGATGGGCGGCGATTTCGGCGATCCGGCCGAAGAAGTCCGCCGGCGGGTCGTCCATCCGCAGACCCAGGAAATCCTTGATCTGCGACAGACCGATCAGCACGGCGATGCCGTTGGTGAAGCCGATGACGATCGCGACGGGAACGAAGCGGATCAGCCCGCCGAGCCGCAGCAAGGCCATGCCGATCAGCAATAGCCCCGCCAGCATCGTCGAGACGATCAGCCCGTCGACGCCGTAGCGCCGGACGATCCCGTAGACGATGACGATGAAGGCACCGGCGGGGCCGCCGATCTGCACCTTCGAGCCGCCCATCAGCGATATCAGAAAGCCGGCGGTGATCGCGGTATAGAGGCCGGCCTCCGGCTTGAGCCCGCTGGCGATCGCGAAGGCCATGGCCAGGGGCAGGGCGACGGCCCCCACCGTGATGCCGGCGGAAAGATCGAGCGCGAAATCCGCCGGGCGATACTCCGTCAGGGCGGAAAGCAATTTGGGCCGGAAATGCAGATAGAGACGCGAATTCATGCGAAGCCCCCAGGCGAATGCCTCCGCTGCCGCGCAGTCTATCCCAACATTCCCGGCGAGGATTTGATGCCGATCAATTTGTCGGAGCGTCTTTCGTGAGTGAAGCGGCATGTCATGCCGCTTCACGCCCACGCATCAGAACCGGTAGCCGAACCCGGCGCCGACCAGCCAGGGGTCGAGATTGACCTTGGCCTTGACCTGCCCGACGGCGGTGCCGAGCGTGACGTCGGTTTCGAGAAACAGCTTTTTGACGTCGACGTTGAAGTACCAATTGCCGCTCAGCCGGATATCGGCGCCGGCCTGCAGGGCGGCCCCGACACCGTCGCTGTAATGGGTGCTGTAGATGATCGGCAGGGAGCTGCCCTTGACCCCGTAGAAGAAGGTGTAATTGATGCCGGCGCCGACATAGGGGTTGATGGTCTGCTGGGGCAGGAAATGCCACTGCGCCGTCAGGGTCGGCGGCAGGAGGCGGACCGAGCCGAGCGGCAGGTTGCCGGCGACCGACCCCTCATCCTTGACCGTGTGGTAAGTCACCGCGGCGATCAGCTCCGCCGACAGGTTGGGCGTGAAGAAATAAGTGCCGTCGATTTCCGGCACCACATTGTTGGAGGCGTGGACCGAGCCCTGGACGACCGAAACCGAGGACGAGACCTGGGGATCTACGTCCAGCGCCCGGACGCGGACCAGGATCGAACCCGGCTGGAAGCCGGTGTCGGTCTCTTCCGCCCGGGCGGCGGTCATGAGGGCCAGCAGGCTGAGCCCGGCGATGCCGGTCAAAATCTTCTTTTGCATGATCAATTCCTTGTTCCCTTCGGCCGGTATGGCTCTGGGCAAGGAATTAAACCCTACGCGCAATGTGGTCTTTGATCGGCGTCAAGCCTGGAATCATGCCAGCTGGAGCCTGGAACTCCGCCGATTTTCCGTCCTTCAGCCGAGCGACAGGCGGACGGTCCAGCGGCTCAAGTCCGGGGAATGGGCGATCTTTCCGCCCAGACTTTCGATGATGGTCAGGCCGAGCCCTCTCTCGGCCGGCCAGACGGTCCCGGTTATCGGAGGGGCGTTCGCGATCATGAGCGTCATCTCTCCGCCCTGCCGCCGGACGTGCAGGGCGATTCCCAGGTTCAGTGCCCATTCGGGCGCGTCTCCCGGCGCCATTCCGCGCAGATTGCCGTGCAGATGGGCATTGGCGATCAGCTCTGTCAGGATCAGGCGCAAATCTTCCGAGAAGGGCGGCTCGACATGTCCCGCCGTCGACAGGGTCTGAACAGCCATCTGAGCAACGTCGAGCATCGCGGCGGTGCGGCTGTCGAAACACAGCCCGAGGACAAGTGACGCATCGCCGCTCATGCGGGCGACCGCTTCTTCGAACCAGGGCCCGTCATGCGCGGACAGAAAATGGATGGGCGCGTTGCAGGGGGCGACGGCGATTTCGGCTGGATACCCCATCTCATGCCTCGATACGGAAGACCCGTTCGAACTGAACGAGTTTGAAAAGGCGGATCACCGGGGGCTGCGGGCGACGGAGGACGACCGGTATTTCCTTTTCTTCCGTCCGTTTGAGAATTCGCACGAAAACGCCTAGCCAATGGCTGTCGATCATGTCGACCGCGCTCAGGTCGAAGACGACCGAGCTCGGCGGCGATCCGCTTTCCAGTTCCTCGCCGATCCTGGAGATCAGGTGGTCCGAGGATTGAAAGTCGCGGAACGTCATGCTGCCGCTCATCGTCACGACATAATCCTGTCCCTGTTTAGCGTGCCGCGTCTCCATCTCGCTCTCCCCTTCAGGTGTAAGCATCCGCGCCGAGCCGATGGGCGAACCACAGCATCACCACGTCGTCGTGATGGTGCGTCATGCCGGGCAAGGCGGCCGACAGGGCGGACAGCGGCGACGGGTCGCCGCATTCGACGCAACTCCGGAGCAGCGCGGACAGCGTCCGGTCGTCCATCTCGCTGCCCTCGCTGGTGCGTATCGCGCCATCGCTGTACAGAAACAGAAATTGGTCTTGGCGGAAGGGAATGCGGCGGGCCGGGTAGCGGGCGGCGGCGACCATGCCCAGCATGAAGCCGGAAGAGGGCAGCACCTGAATGCCCCAGCGGCCGTCAACCAGGCGCCGGCCCATCAGGGGACGCGGCGATCCCGCCGACGCGTAGGTGAAGGTGCCGGCCTCGCAATCCAATACCCCGCACAGGCCGGTGGCGAACACCTCGCAACGAAAATCGCGGGCCATGATCGTGTTGAGGGAGGAGAGCCAGGCGCCCGGTGTGGCGCGCTGTCCGGCGAGGCGGGAGAACAGCCCGTGCACCCTGAAGGCGTTGATGGCCGCGATCAATCCATGCCCGCAGACGTCGAGCAGCGTGACGAAGATGCGGCCGTCTCCCAGGGGTTCCACGCACCATAGATCACCGCCGATCGATTCGGCCGGTTCGAACATCCAATCGAAGGACAGGCCGGGAGCGCCGAGATCGAGGTCCCCGTCGCCGGGCATCAGGGAGCGCTGCATCGCCCCGGCGGCCTGCAGCGCGTCCTCCATCCTCCGGTGAAAGGCGCGCAGGGACCGCGTCATCGAGATCCGTTCGAGATGCACCCTCAGTCTGGCGCGCAGCTCGGGGATGAAATAGGGCTTGTGGATCAGGTCCGTGCCGCCCACTTCGAAGCATCTGTGGCAGGCGCGGGGCTGGTCCAGGCCGGCGCCGAAGATGATCGGCACGTCGCGGCAGTCCGGTATCGACCGGAGGGCGCGGCAGGTCTCGTATCCGTCCATGTTGGGCATGTTCACGTCCAGCATGAAAAGATCCGGGATGCCCGCCTTTTCGATCAGCGCCAGGCATTCCTGTCCATCGCGCGCCACGGTCAGCTTGCCCACGCCCAGCCCTCTGATCGTGGTGGACACCATCGTCCGCATCATCAGGTCGTCTTCGGCCAGATACATGTGCATGGCGCCGATATTCGCCGCCGGAAGTCCCGGTGCCAGGTCGATCGATCGCGAGGACACTACAGCGCCCGCATGCTCACGATGAAATTGTCCACGCGCGACCGGAGGACCTTGCTTTCCTGCGACAGCACGGAGGCGGCGCCGATCAGTTTTTGCGAGGCGCCCTCCGTCTCGGTCGCTGCCTGCGTGACCCCGGCGATGTTCGACGAGACTTCCTGCGTTCCGCTGGCGGCCTCCTGCACGTTGCGGGCGATCTCGGCGGTGGCCGCGGTCTGCTGCTCGATGGCGGAGGCGATAGCCGTATTGATGGCGGCCATCTGATCGATGGTGTCGTTGATCCGGCGCAGCGCCAGCACGCTTTCCGCGGTCGATCCCTGAATGCCCTCTATCTGCTGCGTGATCTCCTCGGTCGCCTTCGCGGTCTGGTTGGCCAGGTGCTTGACTTCGGCCGCGACCACGGCGAACCCCTTGCCCGCCTCGCCGGCGCGCGCCGCTTCTATGGTCGCGTTCAAGGCCAGAAGGTTGGTCTGCGAGGCGATCTCGGAAATCAACCTGACCACATCGCCGATCCGCGCGGCTCCCTCGGTCAAGCCATCGATGGTCTGGTTGGTGCGCTGTGCCTCGTCCACGGCGGTTCTGGAGATGTCGGACGCCTGCACGACCTGGCGGCCTATTTCGGCGATGGAGGCCGAGAGCTGCTCGGCGGCGCTCGCCACCGTTTGGACGCTGGCCGTGGCCTGCTCCGCCGCCGCCGCGACCGCCTGCGAGCGCGCCTGGGTTTGGATGGCGGTCTGCGACAGGGTTGCCGCCGTTTCGTTGATATTGCCGGTCGCCGCCCCCAATTGGTCGACGGCGCCCATGAAGGAGACCTCGAATTCGCTCGTCGCATTGACCTTGCCGGTGGCGACGAACCAGTTCAGGAGCGCCGCGATATAATTGCCGTCGGCGTCATGGATGGCGGAGACCTGTAGGTCGGCCCACTCGGGGCCGACCTGGATCTTCGTCGTCCAGGGCAGGCGCGAGGGGTCGGCCAGGATGTTCCGCTGATGGGCCGGATTGCGATGGAAGCGGTCCATGCTGGTTCCGACCAGATCCTCCGCTTTTACCGGCAGCAGATGCTCGATGCTCTTGATCAGCGACAGCGCCGCCTTGTTGGCGTAAGTGATCACGCCGTTCGCCGGGTCGGCGACGATGATGTTGGCGGGCATGACGTCGAGCATGCGGCTTTGTGCGAATGCCTTTCTCGCCTCTTCGCGGAGTATGACCACCGCCTCGCGCATCCGGCCGATCTCGGCCTGATCGGATACCTGCGGAACCTCCTGGGCTGAGTTTCCCCGGGCCAGCGCGGCGAGGGTCGCGGTGAGCCGGCGGATGGGGCGGACGATGCTGAAGAACGACAGGGCGAGCAGACCCGCCACCGCGACCGTCATCCCGGCGATCGAGGCCACCATCAGGCCGGTTTTCGCCGATCTGTTGGTTTGCTCGGCCTCACGCATTTTCGCCTGCAGTTCGTCGGTATTCACCGCGACGCGGTGTTCGACGAATTCGACCAGTTCCTTGCGGATCGGGATCACCTCGAGGACCGCCCTGAGCGCTTCGGCGTTATCTCCCCGCAGGGCCGCCTGGGTTACTTTCCCCAGCGCCGCCCCATAGGCGAGGATCATCCCCTTCAATTTCTCGTATGTCGCCTTGCGGTCCGGCGTGGGGGAGAGCGCGATCAGACGGTCGGCGGCGGCGACAGCGTTCGAGAGGTCGGCCTGGGCCGCGGCCTCGCTGGCTTTCCTGGCTTCCGGATCGGATATGATGATGGTGTTCTTGGCGTCGTCGCGTGCCGCGTGGATGGCGGCGAGTATCCGCAAATTCTGGTCGACGCGCGGTTCGGTGAAGTTGCCGATGCTCTGGATGTCGTCGTTGATCGCATCGAATGTGGTCATCGCGCGGACGAGCATGCCGGCCATGACCGCGGCGACCACCAGGATCGGCAGGATGAGTTTCGTAATCAGGCTGAGCCGCTGGAATATGCGCATAGAGCCTCCCCCCCGATGTCGGAAGACCTGTACTGCATCGAATCAGGTCGAGCCATCGACGAGACTCATGTCGTCTCTACCTATAGTGGTAAATAATCGATATTACAATATTTTAAGTCGATGCTTTCCAGGCGTCGCACACGCCAAGAGTGCGCCCGGCCGAGTGCGGCCGTCGCAACGTCGATCCGGTAATAATAGGGTAGGTCCCGCCCGCCGGAGCCTTGACGCGCATCAAGCGGTCAAACGGCGCCGGGGGGCGGGCGGTTCAGTGAAGGTCGGGCCTTCACACGTCGAGGTTGGACACCTTCAGCGCGTTGGCCTGGATGAAGTCGCGGCGCGGCTCCACCACGTCGCCCATCAGGGTCGAGAAGACCTCCTCGGCCTGTTCGACATGGCTGATCTTGACCTGCAGCAGCGAGCGGACATTCGGGTCCAGCGTGGTTTCCCATAGCTGCTCGGGGTTCATTTCGCCCAGGCCCTTATAGCGTTGGATCGAGATGCCCTTGCGGCCGGCTTCGAGGATGGTGTCGAGCAGCGCCACCGGACCGGTGATCGCGTTCGGCTTCTCCTTGATCACCAGCTCGGCATGACGGTCATAGATGTCGTGCAGCGCGCCGGCCAGGTCGTGCAGGCGGCGGGCTTCGGCGCTCCTCAGGATCGAGCCGTCGACCAGATGGTTCTCGGTCACGCCGCGCAGGGTGCGGGTGAAGGCGAAGCCTTCGCCCTCGATCACCTTGCCTTGCCAGCCGCGCTCGGTCGGCAGTTCCAGGGTGTCGAGACGGGCGGCGATGGCGGTGGCGAGCTTCTGCGCCTGGTCGAGATCGGTGATCAGCCCGGGCAGGAAGCCCTGGGCGATGGCGACCTGCTCCAGCACCTTGACCGGCACTTTGTTGGCGCAGGAGCCCAGCAGCGACTTGACCTGGCGGGCCTGGTCGGACAGAGCGCGCAGTTCGGCGCTGCCGATCTGGCGGCCGTCGCCCAGCTTGAGGATGGCATCCGACAGACCGCCATCGACCAGATAATCCTCCAGCGCGCGGTCATCCTTGAGATAGACCTCGGACTGGCCGCGCTTGGCGCGGTACAGCGGCGGCTGGGCGATGTAGAGGTAACCCTTCTCGATCAGCTCGGGCATCTGGCGGTAGAAGAAGGTCAGCAGAAGCGTGCGGATATGGCTGCCGTCGACGTCGGCGTCCGTCATGATGATGATCTTGTGGTAGCGCGCCTTGTCGACCTGGAAATCCTCGCGGCCGATGCCGGTGCCGAGGGCGGCGATCAGCGTGCCGATTTCCGCCGAGGACAGCATCTTGTCGAAGCGGGCGCGTTCCACGTTCAGGATCTTGCCGCGCAGCGGCAGGATGGCCTGGTTGGCGCGGTTGCGGCCCTGCTTGGCGGAACCGCCGGCCGAGTCACCCTCGACGATGAACAGTTCGGACAGGGCCGGATCGCGTTCCTGGCAGTCGGCCAGCTTGCCGGGCAGGGTGGCGATGTCGAGCGCACCCTTGCGCCGGGTCAGTTCGCGCGCCTTGCGGGCGGCTTCGCGGGCGGCCGCGGCTTCGACCACCTTCATGATGATCTTGCGGGCCTCGTTGGGATGCTCTTCCAGCCACTGGGCCAGCTTCTCGGCGACCACGGTTTCCACCACCGGGCGCACCTCGGAGGAGACCAGCTTGTCCTTGGTCTGCGACGAGAATTTGGGGTCCGGCACCTTGACCGACAGCACGCAGGTCATGCCTTCGCGCATATCATCGCCCGACAGCGCCACCTTCTCTTTCTTGGCGATGCCGGAATCATTGGCGTAGTTGTTGATGGTGCGGGTCAGCGCGGCGCGCAGGCCGGCCAGATGGGTGCCGCCGTCACGCTGCGGGATGTTGTTGGTGAAGCACAGGCACGTCTCGTGATAGGCGTCGGTCCATTCCATCGCCATTTCGACGGTGATGCCGTCCTTTTCGCCGGTTACCACGATCGGCGGATTGTGCAGCGGGGTCTTCGAGCGGTCGAGATAGGTGACGAACGCCTCGATGCCGCCCTGATATTGCAGATCGACCTTGTGCTCATCGGCGTGGCGGCTGTCGATCAGCTGCAGATAGACGCCGGAATTGAGGAAGGCCAGTTCGCGCAGGCGGTGTTCCAGCGTCGCGAAGTCGAAATCGGTCTTGGTAAAGGTGGCGGGCGACGCCAGGAAGGTGACTTCGGTGCCGGTGCGCGGACCCTTCTCGGTCGGCGGCGCTTTACCGGTCACCTTCAGGGGGGCCTCGGCCTCGCCATGGCGGAAGCGCATGTAATGCTCGTCGCCATTGCGCCAGATGCGCAGATCCAGCCATTCCGACAGCGCGTTCACCACCGAGACGCCGACGCCGTGCAGGCCGCCCGACACCTTGTAGGAATTCTGGTCGAACTTACCGCCGGCATGCAGCTGGGTCATGATGACCTCGGCCGCCGAGACGCCTTCTTCCTTGTGGATGTCGGTCGGAATGCCGCGGCCATTGTCGCGCACGCTGACCGAACCGTCGCCATTCAGCTGCACTTCGATCTTGTCGCACCAGCCGGCCAGGCTTTCGTCGATGGCGTTGTCGACCACCTCATAGACCATGTGATGCAGGCCCGAACCGTCGTCGGTGTCGCCGATATACATGCCGGGGCGCTTGCGCACGGCATCCAGGCCGCGCAGCACCTTGATGCTGTCCGCGCCATATTCCTCGGCGCCATCCGCGGCGTTGGGGGCTGCTTGATCGCTCATGTATCGAACTTCCTTACTGCAAAAGCGGCGTTACCTGTGCGTTTGTCACGCCGAAAAATTGACCGCGCCCGCCGAGATCGGCGAACAGGGATAAATCGGTACCCGTCATCCAACTTTGCAGGCCGAGCGCGTCCAGCTCGTCCCACAAGGCGGCGCGGCGCTGCTCGTCCAGATGCGCCGCGACTTCGTCCAGCAGCAGCACCGGCGGCTGACCGCGCAACGCGGTCTGAATGCGCGCCTGGGCCAGCAGGATCGACAGCAGCAGCGCTTTCTGCTCGCCGGTCGAACATTGTCCCGCCGGCAAATCCTTGCCGCGGTGGCGGACCAGGAAGTCGCTGCGGTGCGGCCCGGGAACCTCGTCCGATCCGCGTCCCGCCGCCAGCCGCTCGCGCAGCCAATCCTTCGCCTCGCCGCGCTCGGCCAGCGCCTCGTCCACCGAACCCGCCAAGCCCAGCAAGGCGGCGGGAAAGGGGCCGATGCCCTGGCCGCAGGCCTCGTTCAGCCTCGCGAGCACGCCTGCGCGTGCGCGCGCGATCGCTTCGCCCTGCTCGGCCAGCGTCTGCTCGAGGGCCGCGAACCAGCGCGGATCGCGCCGTCCCTCGCGCAGCAGACGCCCGCGTTCCCGCAGGGCATGCTCATATGTGCTCGACCGGCGGGCATGGCCCGGGTCCATTCCCAGCACCAGCCGGTCGAGAAAGCGCCGCCGGCCGCCCGCGCTGTCGGTGAACAGGCGATCCATCGCCGGCACCAGCCACAGCACGCTCAATACTTCGCCCAGCGCCGCCTGGGATTTCGCCGGCCGTCCCTCGACGCGCACCAGGCGCCGCTCGGAGGAGCCGTCGCGTCCAGTGCCCAGCTCGATCGTCTCGGCCCCGCGCTTGAGGCTGGCGGCGACCGCCCAGGCCGGCTGATCCGATCCGATCCTGGCCACGTCGCCCAGACGGCAACGCCGCAATCCCCGGCCCGGCGCGAGAAACGACAAGGCTTCCAGGATGTTGGTCTTGCCCGCGCCGTTCGGCCCCGTGAGCACCACGGGACGGGGATCGACCTCCAGGCGCAGCGACGGGTAGCAGCGGAATTCGCTCACCGACAGACGGACCACCGCGGAAAGGCTGTGCTCCGTCACACCCGCATCGGCATCAGGACATAGACGGCGCTGCTGTCGGTCACTTCGCGCACCACCGTCGGGCTGCCGGAATCAGCCATGGCGAAGCGGGCGGCGTCGCCCTCGATCTGCGCCAGGATTTCCAGCAGATAGCGGGAGTTGAAGCCGATCTCGATCGGGCTGGAATCGTAGGCCGCTTCCAGCTCTTCGACCGCGCTGCCATTCTCCGGCGACGAGGCGGACAGGGTGATGTTGCCCTTGTCCACCGCCAGCTTGATGGCGCGCGACTTTTCGGTGGAGATCGCCGAGACGCGGTCGACGGCGTGGCTGAGGGACTTGCAGTCCACTTCCAGCACCTTGTCGTTGTCGGCCGGGATCACCCGCTCATAGTCCGGGAAGGTGCCGTCGATCAGCTTCGAGGTCAGGGTGGCGTCGCCGAAAGCGAAGCGGATCTTGCTTTCCGACAGCGATACGGTGACGTCGGCATCGGTTTCGTCCAGCAGCTTGCGCAGCTCGACCACGGTCTTCCTGGGCACGATCACGCCGGGAATGCCGGCGGCGCCTTCGGGCAGCGGCACTTCGACGCGGGCCAGGCGGTGGCCGTCGGTGGCGACCGCGCGCAGCACCGGCACGCTGGCCGACGAGGCCGCGTGCAGATAGATGCCGTTCAGGTAATAGCGTGTCTCTTCCGACGAGATGGCGAACCGGGTGCGGTCGATCAGATTGTTCAGCTCTTCCGCCGCCAGGGTGAAGGAGTTCGGCAGATCGCCGCCCGACATCACCGGATAATCGTCGACGGGAAGCGATGCCAGCACGAATTTCGAACGGCCCGAGCGCAGGGTCAGCTGGCCGTCGCCCGTCTGCTCCAGCTCGACCTGCGACCCTTCCGGCAATTTGCGGACGATGTCGAACAGGGTGTGCGCGGAGGCGGTGGTGGCGCCGGGGCGGGCGACGTCTGCGGGAACGGCTTCAACGATGTCGAGGTCCATGTCGGTCGCATTGAAGCTGACCCGGCCGGAGGAGCCCTCGATTTTCACGTTGGAAAGAATGGGGATTGTATTTCTTCTTTCGACGACGCTTTGAACATGGTTCAACGACTTCAAGAGTGCAGCGCGTTCAATGGTCAGTTTCATGGCATTCCATTGCTGGGCTTGCGCGGTTTTTCCGCGATTTTCCGAACAGGTGCGCCATCCGCACCTACCCCCTACCGGTAAGGGCAGACACTATAGCACAGAGGGGGGAAAGCCCAAGCCCTTATGAGACGTTAAGGCCTGGGCAGGAAGAGAGGATGCCGGATTAGTTTTCCAGCATCCTCCGCAGCAGTTCGATGTCTTCGGCGAAACTGGAATCCAGCCCGCGCAATTCTTCGATCTTCTTCACCGCATGCATCACGGTGGTGTGGTCGCGGCCGCCGAATTTGCGGCCGATCTCGGGAAGGCTCCGCGAGGTCAGCTGCTTGGCCAGATACATCGCCACCTGGCGCGGCCGGGCGACCTGGCGGGCGCGCCTCGCCGAATGCATGTCGGCGATGCGGATGTTGAAATGCTCGGCCACCCGCTTCTGGATCTCCTCGATGGTGATCCGGCGGTCATTGGCGCGCAGCAGGTCGTGCAGGACCTCCTGGGTGCTCTCCAGCGTGATGTCGCGGCCCACCAGCGTGGCATGGGCGACGACGCGGTTCAGCGCGCCTTCCAGCTCGCGCACGTTGGACTGGATCTTGTGGGCCAGGAACTCGGCCACCTTGGTCGGCACGGTGGCGTTCATCTGCTCCGCCTTGGCGGCGATGATGCCCAGGCGCAGCTCGTAGGTGGTGGCGTGGATGTCGGCGACCAGGCCGCAGCCCAGGCGCGAGCGCAGACGCTCTTCCATGCCCTGCAGATCGGACGGCGACTTGTCGGCCGAGATGATGATCTGGCGGCCCTGGTCCATCAGCGAATTGAAGGTGTGGAAGAATTCTTCCTGGGTGCTGTCCTTGCCGCCGATGAACTGGACGTCGTCGATCATCAGCACGTCGACCGAGCGGAACTGCTCCTTGAACGCCATGGTGTCCTGATAGCGCAGCGCGCGCACGAAGCGGTACATGAACTTCTCGGCCGAGAGGTACAGCACCGAGCGGGTCGGATTGCGCTCGCGGATATGCCAGGCCACCGCATGCATCAGATGGGTCTTGCCCAGGCCGACGCCGCCATAGAGGAACAGCGGGTTGAACGATACCGTGTCGGAATCGGCGACGCGGCGGGCCGCCGCATAGGCGAATTCGTTCGGCTTGCCGACGACGAAATTGTCGAAGGTGTAGCGCGGATCGAGCGAGGCGCCGATCTCTTCGGCCCCGGCCGGTTCGGCCGAAGACGCGGACAGGGGCGAGGCGGGCGCGGCGGCGCTGGCCGGCACCGTCTGGGCGATGATCGGATTGGCGGGGCGCGTGGTGCGGCTGACCGCGGGCGTCGCCACGGCGGTCGGCATCACGACGATGTCGACGGCATTGATGGAAGCGTTTTCCTTCGACCACAGGCTTCGGATGCGGTCGCCGTAATGGGTCAGCACCCAATCGCGCAGGAAGCGGGTCGGCACGCCGAGGCGCACATGCCCGTTACTGATCTCCGCGAGAGCCATGGGATAGAGCCAGGACTTGAAAGCAGCTTCGCCGAACTCATCGCGCAACCGGCCCCTGACTCGGTCCCATTGCGCGTGAATAATGTCGTCGTTCACAGAAATCACCCCAACGATACGCCCGGCGTTCCAAATTTTCGGGGGCCTGTCAGGGGGCGCGGCATCTGCGCGGCCCTCTCCCCGGAATAAATCTGGAGCGCTCTAAAGCCTCCCCTACGATCAGGCCCGGTCCCGCCCCGGCAGCGTAAGCCCTGCTGCCCGTGCCGGCGACGAAACTCCGTCGGCCAACTGTTTTGCCCCTCAAAGGTCATGATATCGCAACATTTCTATTTTATTACTGCGCCTTTTTTACTTTTCGGCGCTTCGCGACTACATGAAGTTAACCAATCGCTAGTAAATAAAACCTGGCAACAACTCGGCTTTTTTCCGCACTTTGGCAGATTATAAAAGTCTAGTCCTTGGCTTTCGGAAAGCCCGGTGCCGGGCGCTGTGGAAAACAATTTACCGATGCTTATCGGTCGGCGCAACGTGACCGAATGGCGAACAGAAAATTTTTTTCAGAAAGTGCTGTTGACTTCAGAAGAACATAAAGCGCAGCGCCCTTTCGGGCACTGCGCCGAATCTACCAAACAGCAATTTTGTGATGCTTTCGTGACCGCCCGAAGGCGGTCGCGCAGCAGAGCCCTTACAGGCTCTTGATGCGGGCCGCCAGGCGCGAAACCTTACGCGACGCGGTGTTCTTGTGCAGAACGCCAGCCTGAACGCCCTTCATCAGCTCGGGCTCGGCAACGCGCAGAGCGGCGGCGGCAACCGTCTTGTCGCCACCAGCGATGGCCAGCTCGACCTTCTTGACGAAGGTGCGGATACGGCTGGTACGCGAACGGTTGACTTCGGTGCGGCGCTCGGTCTGACGGATGCGCTTCTTGGCCGAAATGTGATGAGCCATGGCTTGAAACCTGCTTCTTAGATCAAGGTAGAAATTAGGAGGGGCTATATATGACTCTGCCGGCTGCGCCGTCAAGCTTGTTTTTTGCCCCTCAGGCGCCGGGCGCCTTTCTGCGAAAGGCTTGGCTATCGCCGAGGCTGCTCAGCATCCGGCGGATGGCTGAGCGACCTCGCGCGGCGCCGCCAGGGCGCCGGGTAAAGCGAGCGTGGGGCGGGTGGGTTACCGGTTTTTGAAGGCCGGCTGTCGCTTTTCCGCGAAGGCGGCCATGCCCTCCTTCTGGTCCTCGGTCGCGAACATGGCGTGGAACATGCGGCGCTCGAAATGGATGCCTTCCGTCAGGCTTGATTCGAAGGCGGTATTGACCGCTTCCTTGGCGGCATAGACGGCGGCGCGGCCCATGGTGGCGATGCGGCCGGCGACCTTGACGGCCTCGGCCAGCAAGTCGGCGGCGGGCACCACGCGGCTGATCAGGCCGCTGCGTTCGGCCTCCTCGGCGTCCATCATGCGGCCGGTCAGCACCATCTCCATCGCCTTGGCCTTGCCGACCGCGCGCGGCAGGCGCTGGGTGCCCCCGGCGCCGGGGATGACGCCGATGGTGATTTCCGGCTGGCCGAACTTGGCGGTGTCGGCGGCCAGGATGAAGTCGCACATCATCGCCACTTCGCAGCCGGCGCCCAGGCAATAGCCCGCCACCGCGGCGATGATCGGCTTCCTGGCATGGCTGACCGCTTCCCAGCCCTTGGTGATGAAATTGCCCAGATAGGTCTGGGCGAAGGTCATCGAGGCCATTTCCTTGATGTCGGCGCCGGCGGCGAAGGCCTTGTCCGACCCGGTGATGACGATGGCGCCGATGTCGTCGTCGGCTTCGAAGGCGTCGAGGGCCTGGCCGATCTCGGCCACCATCTGCTGCGACAGGGCATTCATCGCCTTGGGGCGGTTCAATGTGATGACCCCGACCGAGCCCTTGGTGTCGGCGATAATCGTGTCATAGGGCATGGGAAGATCCGTCAGCGGTTGGGGGCGAGGTTGAAGCGCACGGTCAGCGGGGCGGAATGATGGCCCGCTTCGACGGTGATGCGCAGGGTTTCGTTGTCGCGCTTGAAGGTCAGCTTGCCGCTTTCCTGCCAACCCAGCTGGGGCAGCGTCTCGGCATAGAATTTCGCGACCTGGTCGGCGGCGGCGGTGCCGGTGGCGGAGGCCTCGACGATGCGGCCCGACGGGCTGTCGAACACCATGCCGCCAGTGGCGGCTTCGGTCAGGCCCGGCGGCAGCGGCACATCCTCGATCGAGGTGAGGAAGGCTTCGCCCGCACCGGCAACCAGAGGGGCCAGGATCAGGCAGATAGCGGCGAAAGAGCGGCGCAACATGCTGGAAGTCATACCTAACGCTGCTTCTTCGCACAATAGAATGTCGAGCGGCCGCCCTGGACCAGGCGCCGGATACCCTCGCGGCAGGTGCAGTCCGGGCAGGGTTCGCCCTCGCGGTCATAAACCTTGAAGCCGTGCTGGAAATAGCCGAGTTCGCCGTCCGGGCGGCGATGGTCGCGCAAGGAGCTGCCGCCGGCCGCGATGGCCTCGGTCAGCACGCTCTGGATGGCCGGCACCAGCTTGTCGATTTCGCGCGGTTTGAGGCTGTGGGCGGAGCGGGTAGGGTCGATGCCGGAGCGGTAGAGCGCCTCGGACGCATATATATTGCCGATGCCCGCCACCACCGTCTGGTCGAGCAGCACGATCTTGATCGCGCTGGACTTGCCGGCGATGCGCCCGGCCAGCACCGTCGGCGTGAAGGCGTCGCCCAGCGGCTCCGGCCCGATGTCGCGCAGCAGCGGATGCTCGGACAGAAGGGCAGTCTCGGTCAGATCGATCAGCCCGAAGCGGCGGGCGTCGTTGAACACCACGCGGCCGCCATCGTCGAGATCGAAGACCACATGATCATGGGCGCCGAACGGCTCATTGCTCTGGCGTCCGACCAGCATCCGCCCCGACATGCCGAGATGGACCAGCACGGCGGCGCCGTCATCGAGATGCAGGGCCAGATATTTGGCGCGGCGCGACAGGCTGTCGATGCGGCGGCCGGTCAGGCGCGCTTCGAAGCGGGGCGGGAAGGGGCGGCGCAGATCGGGCCGGCGCTGCAGCACGCGGAGGAGCAGGCGCCCCGCCATCGCCTGTTCGAGGCCGAGGCGGACGGTTTCGACTTCGGGAAGTTCGGGCATGATGCTCAGAAAATGGCGTGTCAGCCCGGTCCTTGCAACAGTGTCAGCAGATCGTCGGCGGCGGCAGGGCGGCTGAACAGATAGCCCTGGGCATAGGTGCAGTCGAGCGCGCGCAAGGCTTCGAGCTGGGTTTCGGTCTCCACCCCTTCGGCCAGCACGTCGAGATGCAGACTCTTCGTCAGCGAGATGATCGCCGAGACGATCTCCATGTCGGCGCGCTGATCGGGGATGTCGCGCACGAAGCTCTGGTCGATCTTCAGCTTGTCGATCGGGAAGCGCTTGAGATAGGCCAGCGACGAGAAGCCGGTGCCGAAATCGTCGATCGACAGCCGCACCCCGAGTTCCTTCAGCGCCTTCAGCTTGGTTTCGGTCTCGACCACGTCCATCAGGGCGCTCTCGGTGATTTCCAGCTCCAGCCGATCGGGGGGCATGCCGGTGTCGCGCAGGGTGTCGGCCACCATCTTGATCAGGTCGGGATGGCGGAACTGCACCGGCGACAGATTGACCGCCAGCAGCCTGATCTCCAGCCCGGCGGCCAGCCAGGCGGTGAATTGCCGGCAGGCGGTGTCGAGCACCCAGGCGCCCAGCGGCACGATCAGGCCGGTTTCCTCGGCCAGCGGGATGAATTGCCCGGGCGGTACCATAACATCCTTTTGGCCGTCTTCGGGGCGGGCCCAGCGGACCAGCGCCTCGACGCCGATCGGGCGGCGGGTCGCGGTCTCGACCAGCGGCTGGTAGTGCAGCACGAATTCGCCGCGCTCCAGCGCGCGCCGCAAACCGGAATCCAGGGTCATGCGCTCGGTGGCGTCGGCGATCAGCTGCTCGGTATAGAAGCGGATGCCGCCGCGTCCGCTCTTCTTGGCGTGCAGCAGGGCCGAATCCGCGTTGCGCAGCAGGCGATCGGAATTGGTGCCGTCCTCGGGGAACAGGCTGATGCCCACGCTGCAGCCGAGGAAGATCTCGCCGATCCCGTCGATCTCGATCGGCTGGGACAGGGCGTCGATCAGGCTTTGCGCCACCAGGCTGGCATGTTCCGGCAAAGGCAGAGTGTCGAGCAGCACGACGAATTCGTCGCCGCCCAGGCGGGCCAGCATGTCGCCATCCCTCAGCCTTTCGCGGCAGCGCTGGGCGGCGACTTGCAGCACGCCGTCGCCGGCGCGGTGGCCATAGGCGTCGTTGATCGCCCTGAAGCGGTCGAGGCCGAGCACCAGCACTCCGCCTCGCCCGCCATCCCGCTGGGTGCGGGCGATTGCACTCTGCAAGCGGGACAAAAGCAAGGTGCGGTTGGGCAGGCGGGTCAGCGGATCATGATGCGACAGGAATTCGAGCTGGGATTCCGAGCGTTTGATGTGGCTGATGTCATTGTAGGTGGCGATATAGCCGCTGACATTGCCGGCCACGTCGTTGACCGCCGTCAGGCTGAACCAGACCGGCACCACCGCGGCATCGGCGCGGCGGTTCCAGATTTCCCCCTGCCAGCTTCCGGTGCGGCGAGCCTCGTCGAACATGTCGCGGTAGAAATCGTCGTCGTGGCGGTCCGATTTGAACAGGCGCGGATTACGGCCGATGACGTCGTCCGGCTCATAGCCCATCAGCATGCAGAAGGCGGGATTGGCCGACAGGATGGTGCCTTCGCGGTCGGTGATCAGCACGCCTTCCTGGGCGCTGGTGAACACCGCCTCGGCCTGGCGCTTTTCGCGCTCTTGCCGCTTCCTCGCCGTGATGTCGCCGACCACGCCGACCACGCTGACCGGGCGGCCATCCTCGTCGTAATGCGGGCGCCCGTGGCAGACGATCGTGCGTTCGTGATGGTCCTGTCCGATCAGGCGCAGTTCGGCAAGGAAGGGCTGCCGCTCGGTCAGCGCCTGGGTGATGCGCTGCTGTACGGCACGAGAATCGGCCGGATGGCTCCAGGACAGGAAGTCGCTGAAGCTGTGCCCCTCGATGCGGCCGCCCAGCACCATCGTGCATTGCGGCGACCACCAGGTCTCGTCGGTGATGACGTTCCATTCCCAGGCGCCCAGCTCGGCCGCGGCGAGCGCCATGGTCAGGCGGGCTTCGTTGATCTTCAGCTCGGCCTCGGCGGCGCGGCGGGCCTGGCGCTCCCCGGCCTCGCGCAGGCAGCGGCGGATCGAGGCGGACAGGCGGGCGAGATTGACCTTCAGCACCACGTCCCATGCGCCCATGCGCATCATCTCGATGACGCTTTCCTCGCCCACGCTGCCGGTCACAAGAATAACCGGCACGTCGGGCAGGCGCGCGCTGATGGCTTCGTAGGAAGTCTCGAAGGGCAGGCCGGGCACGTTGTAATCGATCAGGACCAGATCCCAATCGCCGAATTCCAGCGCGTCGGTCAGCGATTCCAGCGTGTCGACGCGCAGGCAGCGCAGATCCCAGCCTTCCTTGCGCAGGCGCCGCTCCGCCAAGCTGAAATCGGCGAGCGAATCCTCGATATACAATATTCGCAGACTATCCGCGGGGGGATTTGTCGGTGCTTCAGCTGGATTTTGTGGCAATGACAGACCCCGCTTCCTGAATACAAAACAATGTCAAGACTAACTTAAAGGATAGCGACAATTGTATTATAGACTAGGGCGGACCCGCTCCGCGCCGGGCGCGGTCGCCAGTGTGTTCCTGTTCCTGACGCAGTCTGTGCGGGTCGGAATGGTCGGTCAAGTTTATTCACTTGCCGGTCACGAAGACGATTAACCATCGACCTCTCTATGTAACACACTTTAGTGGCGAAAAGTAGTCTTGGTGGCACACGTCAAACGCATGAGATATGGTCAGGCATCATGAAGACAGACGAATCCGCTCAAAGTTCCGCCAAAACCACCCATTTCGGCTTCCGCGAAGTCCGCGAGGAAGACAAGGCCTCGATGGTCCGCGCCGTGTTCGACGGGGTGGCGCCTTCCTATGACCTGATGAACGACCTGATGAGCGGCGGCATCCACCGTCTGTGGAAGGCGGAGCTGATCAATACGCTGAAGCCGCGCCCGGACATGAAGCTGCTCGATCTCGGCGGCGGCACCGGCGACATCGCCTTCCGCTTCCGCGCCAAAGGCGGCGGACCGGTCACGGTATGCGATATCAATAAAGAGATGCTGTCGGTCGGGCGCGACCGCGCCATCGACCGCGCCATCCTGGACGGCATCGACTGGGTGTGCGGCGACGCCGAGACCCTGCCGTTCCCGGATCGTTCGGTGGATGCGGTCACCATCGCCTTCTGCCTGCGCAACGTCACCCGCATCGATCTCGCGCTTGCCGAAGCGCGCCGGGTGTTGCGCCCAGGCGGGCGTTTCCTGTGCCTGGAATTCTCGCATGTCGTGCTGCCCGGCCTGGCCCAGCTTTACGACCAATATTCCTTCAAGGTACTGCCGCTGATGGGCAAGCTGGTGGCCGGCAACCGTGACGCCTACCAATATCTGGCCGAGAGCATCCGCAAATTCCCGCGCCAGGCCGAGTTGGTCGAGCGCATGACCGCCGTCGGTTTCGAGCGGGCCAGCTATCGCAATCTGACCGGGGGAATCGCTGCCCTGCACAGCGGCTGGCGTCTCTGATCCATGTTTCTTTTCAGCGCTCCGCTCAATCTGTTCCGCCTGATCCGCATCCTGCTGGTCTTCCTGCGCCATGGCGCGTTGTTCCCGCTGGAAAGCCGCGGCCCGTCCTGGCGGATCTGGCTGCTGCGCCGGACCGACCCGCAATTCGCGGCGCTCCGCCCGGGCCAGCGCCTGGTGGCCGCGCTGCAGGCGCTCGGTCCGACCTACATCAAGTTCGGCCAGGCCCTGTCGACCCGGCCCGATCTGGTGGGCGAGGAAGTCGCGGCCGATCTGTCCGATCTGCATGACCGGCTGCCGCCTTTCGCCTTCTCCGAAGTGCGCGCCATCGTCGAGAGCGAGCTGGATCGTCCGCTGGAGGAGCTTTACGCGTCGTTCGAGGAAGCCCCGGTCGCGGCCGCCTCGATCGCCCAGGTGCATTTCGCCGTCACCGCCGAGGGCGAACCGGTCGCCGTCAAGGTGCTGCGTCCCGGCATCGAGGCCGAATTCGCCCGCGACATCGAACTGTTCGGCTGGATGTCGCGCGTCGTCGAGCGGGTGCTGCCGGCGGCCCGCCGCTTGCGCCTGCCCGAAGCGGTCGCCACCTTCGCCGACACGGTGGTGCAGGAGATGGATCTCCGCTTCGAAGCCGCCGCCGCCGCCGAGATGGCCGAGAATTTCACCGGCGACGACGATTTCCGCATTCCCGCCATCGACTGGCAGCGCACCGCGCGCCGGGTGATGACGCTGGAACGGGTCAGCGGCGTGTCGATCGACGAGGTCGAGGCGCTGCGGGCCGCGGGCCAGGAACCGGTCGAGGTGGTGCGCAAGGCGTCGGCGACCTTCTTCAACATGGTGTTCCGCGACGGCTTCTTTCACGCCGACCTGCATCCCGGTAACCTGTTCGTCGGGGTCGATGGCGAACTGATCGCCGTCGATTTCGGCATCGTCGGGCGCGTCGACGAGCCGACCCGCAAGATCCTGGCCGAAATGCTGCTGGGCTTCCTCAACGGCAATTACCGCCGCGTCGCCGAAGTGCATTTCGAGGCCGGCTGGGTACCTGCCGACAAATCCGTCGACATGTTCACCCAGGCCTGTCGCTCGATCGCCGAGCCGATCCTCGGCCGCCCCGCCAACGAGATCTCGATCGCGCGCCTCTTGGGCCAATTGTTCGAAGTCACCGAGACTTTCGCCATGGAAGCGCAACCGCAATTGCTGCTGCTGCAGAAATCCATGCTGGTGGCCGAGGGTATCGGCCGGCGCCTGGCGCCCGAGGTCAATATGTGGGAGCTGGCCCGCCCGCTGATCGAGGCCTGGATGGTCGACAATCTCGGCCCGGCGGCGCGGGTGAAGGACAATATCGGCAGTCTGTTCGCCACGCTGGAAAGCCTGCCGCGCCTGGTCGCGCACGCCGAGGAGACGGTGAACGCGCTGCGCAATGGCGGCCTCAAGCTGCATGGCGACACCACCAAGGCCATGGGGCGGCGCGGTCTTTTCCCCGCCTGGCTGCCCTGGGCGTTGGTCGTCGTGCTGCTATTCCTGCTGATGCGCCGTTGAATTGGACGGCTCTTGCGCAAGTGAGTGTGGCTTTCTATTTTAACACAGCTTTTTTTCGTAATTTGGGAGTCGCCCGGTGACGCTATCCGGCAAACGGATTCTCTTGATCGTCGCCGGCGGCATCGCCGCCTATAAGAGCCTCGACCTGATCCGCCGCCTCCGCGACCGTGGAGCGTCGGTGCGCTGCGTCATGACCGACGGCGCTAAGCAGTTCGTCACGCCTCTGTCGCTGGCGTCCCTGTCCGGTCAGCCTTTGTCCGACGATCTGTTCTCGCCGCACGACGATAACGGCATGGCGCATATCAATCTGTCGCGCCAGACCGATCTGGTGGTGGTCGCCCCGGCCACCGCCGACCTGCTGGCCAAGATGGCGCACGGCCTGGCCGACGATCTGGCCTCGACCACTTTGCTGGCCGCCGACAAGCCGGTGCTGGTGGCGCCGTCGATGAACCAGTTCATGTGGGCCCATCCGGCCACCCAGGCCAATCTCGCTTTGCTCAAGCAGCGCGGCGTGCTGCAAATCGGGCCGGGCGCCGGCGATCTGGCCTGCGGCGAAGTGGGCGACGGGCGTCTCGCCGAGGTGATGGACATCGTCGCCGCGATCGAAAAGTTCTTTGCCAAGCCTGGACCGCTGACCGGCAAGAAGGCGCTGGTCACGTCGGGGCCGACCTACGAGCCGATCGATCCGGTCCGCTTCATCGGCAACCGCTCGTCCGGCAAGCAGGGCCATGCCATCGCCGCCGCCCTGGCCGATCTCGGCGCCGAGGTGACCCTGGTCAGCGGGCCGGTGTCGCTGCCCGATCCGGAAGGCGTGCGGGTGGTCAAGGTCGAGACGGCGCGCGAGATGGACGCGGCTTGCCAGGCAGCGCTTCCCGCCGACATCGCCGTCTGTGCCGCCGCCGTGGCTGATTGGCGTGCCGCCGAGGTGGCGCCGCAGAAGCTCAAGAAACAGGCCGGTGCCGACGCGCCGGCCCTGCATTTCGTTCAAAATCCCGATATCCTGGCCGGGCTCGGCGCCATGGGCGCCGGCCGTCCGCGCCTGCTGGTCGGATTCGCCGCCGAGACCGAGAAGCTGGTCGAGCACGCCCAGGCCAAGCTGGCGGCCAAGCAATGCGACCTGATCGTCGCCAATGACGTTTCAGCCGGAACCGGCACTTTCGGCGGTGACGCCAACCGGGTCTGGCTGGTGGAGAAAGACAAGGTCACCGAATGGCCGCCCCTCTCGAAGCGGGATGTGGCGGTGCGGCTGGCCCAGGCATTATCGGAGCGTTTGTCATGAGAAACGAGCGCGTAGAGCTCGTTTCCGGCATGCGACTGCATGCCCGCGGAGCGACGACGAGGCATCGCCGAGGAGGGAAGCCGAAGCGAAGCCAAGCAGCCGGAGGCTGCGCCCGGCGTTTGAGGAGCAAAAGCAAATGAGTGAGTTTTCCGTCCCCGTTACCCGCCTCGCCCATGCGAGCGACCTGCCTTTGCCGAAATATGAGACGGCGGGCGCCGCCGGCATGGATCTGCTGGCCGCCGTCGAAAGCGAGATGACCATCGAGCCGGGTTCGGTGGCACTGGTTCCGACCGGCCTGTCCTTCGCGCTGCCGGTTCATCTGGAAGCCCAGGTGCGCCCGCGCTCGGGCCTGGCCGCCAAGCACAGCGTGACCGTGCTCAACGCGCCCGGCACCGTTGACAGCGATTATCGCGGCGAGGTGAAGGTGATCCTGATCAATCACGGCAAGGCGCCGTTCAAGATCGAGCGCGGCATGCGCATCGCCCAGCTGGTGATCGCCAAGGTCGAGCGCATCGCCTGGGCCGAAACCGACAATCTGGAAGCCAGCGCGCGCGGCGCCGGGGGCTTCGGTTCCACGGGACGCTGACGCCATGCTCCGCCCCTCCAAAAAGATGCTCTATGCCATCGAGGCGGTGCTCGACATCGCCTATCACGCCGGCGGCGAGCCGGTGCAGAGCCGCGAGATCACGCGGCGCCAGGGCATTCCGAAGCGCTATCTGGAGCAGACCCTGCAACAATTGGTGCGCGCCGGCCTGCTGACCGGCGTGCGCGGTCCGCGCGGCGGCTACCGTCTGGCGCGCGAGCGCCGGCGCATCTCGGTGGGCGAGATCGTCCGCGTGGTGCGCAGCCTCGAAGCGGGCGAGGAGGGGCCGGAGGAATTGCCGAGCTCGGCGCTCGGTCTTCAGGTGATCCACCCCATGTGGACCGATCTGCAGGACGAGATCATGCAGCGCCTGGACGGCATCACCATCGACGAACTCTGCATGGGCGCTCATCGCGCCGGCATCCTCTCGGAGGTTGCGCAGAAGATGGACTTCACCATTTAAGCTTTAGACCCTGGGAGAGACACATGGCCAAGATCGCCAACCCGCCGCGCGGGCGCATTTATGACAGCATCATCGACACCATCGGCGCGACGCCGCTGGTGCGCTTCAAGCGCCTTGCCGCCGAGGCCGGGGTGAAGGCGGACATCGTCGGCAAGCTGGAATTCTTCAATCCGCTTTCCTCGGTGAAGGACCGCATCGGCCTGGCTATGATCGAGGCCGCCGAGGCTTCGGGCCGCCTGAAGCCGGGCGGCACCATCATCGAGCCGACCTCGGGCAACACCGGCATCGCGCTGGCCTTCGTCGCCGCCGCCAAGGGTTACCGGCTGATCCTGACCATGCCGGAAAGCATGTCGTTGGAGCGCCGCAAGATGCTGCTGCTGCTGGGCGCCGAGATCGACCTCACCCCCGCCGCCAAGGGCATGACCGGCGCCGTGCGCCGCGCCGAGGAACTGACCAAGGACATCCCGGGCGCGATCATCCTCCAGCAATTCGAGAATCCGGCCAATCCCGACATTCATGTGGCGACCACCGCCGAGGAAATCTGGCAGGACACCGAGGGCAAGGTCGATTTCGTCATTTCCGGCGTCGGCACCGGCGGCACCATTTCCGGCGTCGGCAAGGTGCTGAAGGCGCGCAAGCCGTCGGTCAAGATGATCGCGGTCGAGCCCGAGGACAGCCCGGTGATGTCGGGCGGCGCGCCCGGCCCGCACAAGATCCAGGGCATCGGCGCCGGCTTCATCCCCGCCATCCTCGACCGCTCGGTGATCGACGAGATCCTGCAGATCGGCAACGAGACGGCCTTCCAGGTCGCCCGCAAGGCCGCCCGGATCGAAGGCGTGCCGGTCGGCATTTCCTCGGGCGCCGCGCTGGCCGCCGCGCTGGAACTGGGCGCGCGTCCGGAAAACGAGGGCAAGATGATCGTCGCGATCATCCCGTCCTTCGCCGAGCGCTATCTGTCGACCGCCCTGTTCGAGGGCATCGGCTGATATCGTGGAATTCACCGAGGAACAGATACACCGCTACGCCCGGCACATTCTGCTGCCGGAAGTGGGCGGGGTCGGCCAGTCCAAGCTGCTGGACTCCAAGGTTCTGGTGATCGGGGCGGGCGGTCTTGGCTCGCCCCTGATCCTCTATCTGGCGGCGGCCGGCGTCGGCACCATCGGCGTGGTCGACGACGATGTGGTCGAGCTGTCCAATCTGCAGCGCCAGATCCTGCATGTGACCGACAGCATCGGCTCCGCCAAGGTCGAGAGTGCGAAGCGCGCAGTCGCGGCGATCAATCCCGAGGTGACGCTGGTCCCGCACCAATTGCGGCTGACCGAAGAGAATGCCCGGTCCCTGATCGCGCAATACAACCTGGTCGCCGATGGCAGCGACAATTTCTCGACCCGTTTCCTGATCAACGACGCCGCCCGGGCGGAGGGCAAGACCCTGGTCTCGGCGGCGGTGCTGCGCTTCGAAGGGCAGATCTCGACCTTCAAGCCGGGCGGTCCCTGCTATCGCTGCCTGCATCCCGGCGATTTGTCCGACGCCGACGCGCCCAATTGCGGCCAGGCCGGCGTGTTCGGCGCCATGGCCGGGCTGATGGGCAGCCTGCAGGCGGTGGAAGTCCTGAAGGAATTGCTGGGCATCGGCGACAGCCTGTCGGGCAGCCTGCTGCTGGTCGACGGATTGTCGGCGTCCTTCCGCAAGGTTCGGCTCAAGCGGGACCCCGAATGCTCCTGCTGCGGCGGGAAATAGGCTTTTACGCAGTGCTTACGGCAAGGGCCGGGATTTCCCGGCCCTTTTCGTTTGCGCGTAAAGAACGCGTATAAAATCTAATCTTTACTTACGCATAATTTACTTCGATTTGATTTGTGCGAGTAATATGTGCATGGCTACCCTGTGATCAAATAATAAGCACAAAAAGGAGGAGCGGCGGCAATCACAGGGGATAGGTTATGGGTTTTACTAGAACGATTACTATGGCTGCCTGTCTGGGCAGCACGGCTCTCTCTTTGTCTTTTGCGTCTGCGGCGCGCGCGGACTCGGATGAGGCCGCTCCTCTCTCCGAGCTGATCATTACCGCGCAGAAGCGCAGTTCGACCGTGCAGCAGACGCCGATCAGCATCAGCGCCGTCGGCGCCGATGAACTCGAAGCGCGCGGCATGGTCGATTTCAGCGTCCTGGCGGCCGCGACGCCGAATGTCTCGCTGAAGAATGAAGGGCCGGGCCAGACCGAGATCGAGCTGCGCGGCATGGCCGCCAGCGGCGGCAATTCCCCGACGGTCGGCTTCTATCTCGACGACATTCCGCTCACCGCCCCGGCCAGCGCCCAGAACGGCAAGGTGGTGATCAATCCCGATCTCTACGACCTCAATCGCATCGAGGTGCTGCGCGGGCCTCAGGGCACTCTGTACGGCTCGGGCTCGATGGGCGGCACGGTGCGGCTGATCACCAACCAGCCGGACAGCACGGCCTATCACGCCAGCGCCCAGAGCATCCTGTCCGGCACCGAGGGCGGCGGCTTCAACCACAACGACAATCTGATGGTCAACATACCGCTGGTCGAGGACAAGCTGGCTCTGCGCGTGGTGGGCTCCGAGGCTTTCACCAGCGGTTTCATCGACCGCGTGGTGGCGGGCGATTTCCCGCTGGTCAGTCCGGATGGCGCGACGCGCGGCAATGTTCAGAACGCCCCGGTCCTCAAGAATTACCCCGGCTCGAACGCGCAGCAGACCTATGGCGCCCGCGTCAGCCTGCAATGGAAGCCGACCGACGACCTGACCATCACCCCGTCCGTCCTGTACCAATCCTCGCACCAGGACGGCATCAGCGCCTATGACAGCACGCCCGGTACGCTGGCGCATTACCAGCCCTTCGACATTCCGGAGCCGCTCGACGATCGCATCAAGATCTACAGCCTGAATGCGACCTACGTCTTCCCGACCTTCGACGTGACCTCGGTCTCTTCCTATTGGTCGCGTCTGTCGACCCAGACCGAAGACGGCAGCGAGAATTTCAACAGCCCGACCACCGACGTTACCTACGCCGCCAATAACGGCCTGCCCAATCCCGGCTATTACGGCCCGAATGGCTCGGGTCAGGTGTTCGGCCACGAGACCGATCCGTCGGAGCAGTTCAGCGAGGAATTCCGCCTGTCCTCGATCGGCGACGGTCCGCTGCAATGGGTGGGCGGCGCCTACTTCAGCAATTTCCGCTCGGTGTGGAACTTCCAGGGCCGTACCGACAATCCCGGCGCCTATATGGATATCGGCACCTTCCAGCCGGCCACCACGAATCATTGGTTCGACGCCTATTCGCCGACCCAGCTGATCCAATATGCGGTGTTCGGCGAAGGCACCTATGCCGTCACCGACGCGCTGAAGGCGACGGTCGGGCTGCGCTGGTACGCTTATGACTACCGCTATTCCTCGACCATCGGCGGCTGGGGGTCGGCGCTGGGTGCCGCGACCCCGTCGCAGACCGGTCTGGTCACGCAATATGCCGCCGGCGTCAATCCGAAGTTCGGCCTGTCCTACGACTTCGACACCGATCTGATGGGCTATGCGACGATTGCCCGAGGTGCCCGTCCGGGCGGCGGCAACGCGCTCTATCCGACCACCGGTCCTTATTGGAGCGCGGTGTTCGCGCCCTATAATTTCGCCGGCGGCAAGTGGCCGACCTCCTATCAGCCGGACTCGGTGTGGTCCTACGAACTGGGCGAGAAGGCGCGCTTCTTCGACCGCCGTCTGACCCTCGATACGTCGGTGTTCTACGAGGATTGGAGCAACATCCAGCTGGAAGCCGTTCCCGGCGACTGGCCGGAGAACATCAACGGCAACCGCGCCAGCATCTATGGCGGCGAGGTCGATGCCAAGGCGTCGCTGGGCGGCGGTTTCCAGGCTTCGGCGGGGGCCGGCTTCACCCACGTCAATCTGGACGCCGGTCCGCATTGGCAGGTCGCGCCCAAGGGCAAGCTGCCCGACGTGGCGCCGGTGACCTTCGATCTGTCGCTCAGCTACACCAAGGCGCTGACCGACAAATATACCCTGACCGCCTTGATCGAAAATTCCTATGTCGGTCAGCGTTATTCGATCGCTTTCCCGATCGGCTACACCACCAACGCCGCTTACCTGCCGCTGCCGGCCTACGATCTGACCAATATCCGGGCCGGCGTGCAGAGCGACGACGGCTGGAGCGCGTCGCTGTTCGTCAACAACCTGTTCAACAAGCACGCCCAGCTCGAATATCTGTGGCAGGAAACCCTGCCCAGCGCCGCCTTCAACAGAACGGTGACCAACCAGCCGCTGACGGCCGGTGTCGATCTGAGCGTGAAGTTTTAATAAGCCGAGAAGGTCTCGCGCATCGCCCGCTCTTCCTGACGGATGCGGGTGATGAGCGGGATCAGATAAAGGGGCAGGCCCACCGCCAGCGTGACGAAGGCATGCAGGGCGAGGGCCAGCCCGACCAGCTCGGGCAGGATGTTGAGAAAATAGTTCGGATGGCGCAGCCGCTTGAACAGCGGGTGGATCACCAGGTCGTGGTCGCGGGCGATCAGGATCTTCACGGTCCAGAAGCGGCCGAGCAGCTTCACCACCCAGGCCAGCATCAGCATCGAGACGGCATAGATCGCGACACCCGCCACCGTCACGGCGTCGATCGGCTGCGGATCGCGCAGCCCTTCGGTGAAGGCGGCGATATAGAAGGCGATATGGGTCAGGGCCAGCAGCTTGGTGTTGGCGGCGCCGAATTCGACCGCGCCATCAGCCTTCAGGGCCTTTTCGTGGCGGACCGAAACGGCCAGGCTGATGATCCGCAGCACAAAGGCGGCAATACAGAACGACACAGCGAACATCGGCATTATCCTAGAACAAGATCTTTGGGGGCGACGGGCACCAGCTCGTCGAAGAGGGCGTAGTCGATGACGATCGCACCATCCTCGTCGCGCGTGATCATGTCGGCGAAGCGGTGGTCCCATTCGATCAGCGACTGGGTGTAGGTGTGGCGGGCGTGAACCCGCTGCTGAAAGCCTTCATGATGGCCGGAGAAGACGACGCTGATGGCGACGACGCTCTGCTCCATGTCCTGCGGAGTGACGCCGTAGAGCGGACTCTCCTCGTCGATCACATGCATCACGGTCCAGGAAAGCTCGAAGATCGGGTTGAACGAGCGCACCGGCTGGAGGTCGGCCAGACGGCGATAGCTGTGGCCTTCGGCGGTGTTCTGCTGGCGCGCCACCACCAGATAGATCTGCGCCTCATGGATGCGGGTCTCGCGCTGATTGGCGATGCGGAACATCAGGGTCGGCTTGCCGTCGAACTGGGTGATCACCGCATTCTGCGAGAAGCGCACACCGGCGGTGGCGCGGGTGAAGCGGGCGAACAGCAGGCTGGCGGCGACCGCCATGCCGAACAGCCCCATTCCGGCTTCCAGGGTGACCAGGACATTGGCCAGCGACGTGATCGGCACCATGCGTCCATAGCCGATGGTGGCCATGGTCTGCACCGAGAAGAAGAAGGCGTCGGAGAACACGAAGGGCCGCATGTTCTCGACTCCGCCCGCGCCCATATAGGCCAGGGCGAACAGGGCATTGGTGCCGAGATAGGCGGCCAGGATCGAGGCGACGAAATTGACCCGGCTGGTGGTCAGCATCCAGTAGTAGAGGTCGCTCAGCCGGCCGATGCCATCGACATTGCGCAGATGAACGATCGAGCCGAACGCGCCTTTGCGCGGCTTTACCAGCCTTCTGCGCTCAGCCATGGCTTTTCCTCATTTGGTCGGGCGGTCGCGCTCGAACAGCCCGGCCAGTTCGTCGGCGACGTCCTGGGCGTTCTGGATCAGGCGCCGCTCATCCTCGTAGAAGGCGTGGCTGTCGATCAAGGCCTGCTCGTCGCGGACGCGGAACACCTCGACGGCGCGCAAGGCATCCACCGGCGAAATGCCGATGGCGTTCAGCACCATCTCGGAAAGACGCAGGCTGGAATGGAAGGTCTCGCGCACGATCCCGTCGACCTCGCGGTCCATCAGCAGATAGGAGTGCCGGCGGTTGCGCGAGCGGACGAACAGCTTGAGATTGGGGAAATTACGCCGGAGCATGTCGACGGCGACCAGGGTTTCCTCCATATCGTCCAGAGCCACCACCGCCAGCTTGGCCTTTTCCGCCCCGGCGGCGCGCAGCAGGTCGGCGCGGGCCGGGTCGCCGTAATAGACCTGGAAGCCGAAGCGCCGCAGGCCTTCGATCTGGCTGGTGTCCTTGTCCAGCGCGGTGAAGGGAATGCCCTGCATGCGCAGGATGCGGCCGACGATCTGGCCGACGCGGCCGAAGCCGCAGATGATCACCGGCGCGTCTGTATCGGGGATGGTGTCATAGACCGGCTCCTTGCGCGCCGAAGCCAGGCGGGGGACCAGGAAACGCTCGGACAAGGCGAACAGGATCGGCGTCGTCGCCATCGACAGGGCGATGATCAGCGTGGCCAATCCGGCCATGCGGTCGCTCAGCACGCCGACCGCGACCGCCGAGCCGAACAGCACGAAGCTGAATTCGCTGCCCTGGGGCAAGGCGAAAGCGAAGCGCAGCGCCTCGGCGCGCACGCGGCCGGCGAGGCGGGCCAGCAGATAGGAAATCACCGTCTTGCCGGCCAGCAGCAGCAGGACGCCGAGGATGATGATCTTCGGCTCCGATACCGCCAGGCCGAGTTCCGCCGACATGCCGACCGACATGAAGAAGAAGCCCAGCAGCAAGCCTTCGAACGGCTCGATGTCGGCCTGCAATTCGTGGCGGTATTCCGAACTGGACAGCAGTACGCCGGCCAGGAACGCGCCCAGCGATGGCGACAATCCCGCCTTATGGGCCAGGGCGGCGGTGCCTACCACCAGCAGCAGGGCGGTGGCGGTGAAGATTTCCGGGGTGCGGGCGCCCCCGATCAGGCGGAAGATCCGGGGCAGCAGAAAACGGCCCGCGGCCAGGAAGACGGCGCCGCCGCCGATGGCCAGGGTGACGCTGCGCCAGGGCACCATCAGCTGCACGGCGTTCTCGGCCAGCAGGGGAACCACGGCGACCAGCGGAATGAAGGCGAGGTCCTGGAACAGCAGCACGGCGAAGCTGTCCCGCCCGGCATTGCTGGCCAGCAGATTGCGCTCGCCCAGCATGGGCAGGACGATGGCGGTGGATGACAGGGCCAGGCCCACGCCCAACGCCGCCGAGCCGGCCCAGCTGGCGCCGGCCAGATGAGCCAAGGCCGCGAACAGCAGCCCGGTCAGGACCAGCTGTCCGATGCCCAGCCCGAACACCGCCTTGCGCATCACCCACAGGCGCGCCGGGCGCAGTTCCAGGCCGATCAGGAACAGCAGCATCACCACGCCGAGTTCCGAGACCGTGGAAATCTCTTCGGTATCTTCGATCAGCTTGAGGCCGTAGGGGCCGATGGCGACGCCGGCCACCAGATAGCCCAACACGCTGCCGAAACCGAGGCGGCGGGACAGGGAGACGAAAATAACCGCCGCGGCGAGCAGCGGGACCAGATCCTCAAGCATGAGGTTAGAGCATGCTCGCCAGCACGCGGTCGCGCGGGCTGTGGCCGTCGGCGAAGGTCTTGATATTGATCAGCACCTTCTCGCCCATGTCGATACGGGCCTCCAGCGTGGCCGAGCCCATATGCGGCAGCAGCACCACATTGTCGAGGTCGAGCAGCTTCTGATTGATGGCCGGCTCGTGCTCGAACACGTCGAGGCCGGCGCCGGCCAGCTCGCCCTTCTGCAGCATGCGGGTCAGGGCGTTCTCGTCGATCACTTCGCCGCGCGCCGTGTTCACCACATAGGCATGGGGCTGCAGCAGCTGCAGACGGCGGGCCGACAGCAGGTGATAGGTGGCCGGCGTGTGCGGGCAATGGATCGAGATGACGTCCATGCGCGCCAGCATCTGGTCCAGGCTTTCCCAATAGGTGGCCTCAAGCTCCTGCTCGATCTCGGGATGCAGGCGGCGGCGGTTGTGGTAATGCACCGACAGGCCGAAGCCGCGGGCGCGGCGCGCGACGGCCTGGCCGATGCGGCCCATGCCGATGATGCCCAGGCGCTTGCCCCAGATGCGGCGGCCCATCATGAAGGTCGGGCCCCAGCCGGCCCATTTGCCCGAGCGGACCAGGCGCTCGCCTTCGGCCAGACGGCGCGGCACGGCCAGGATCAGGGCCATCGCCATGTCGGCGGTGTCCTCGGTCAGCACGTCCGGGGTGTTGGTGACGGTGATGCCGCGTTCGCGCGCGGTGGCCAGGTCGATATGGTCGACGCCGGCGCCGAAATTGGCGATCAGGCGCAGATTGGGTCCGGCCTGTGACAAAACCGAGGCGTCGATGCGGTCGGTCACGGTGGGGACCAGGACATCGGCTTGCGCGACGGCTTCGATCAAGGCGGATTTCGACATCGGCCGGTCGTCATGATTGAGGCGGGTGTCGAACAGCTCCATCATGCGGGTTTCGATGACGTCCGGCAGCTTGCGGGTCACCACGACCAGAGGCTTCTTGGCAGGCATCGGACATCCCCTAACGAAGGCACTCTGACGGCTGTAGCAAGATGGGGGGCGCTTGTCCAGCGTGACAAGCCTCGGAACGCTAAGGCTTTTACCCGCCTTGACCGCTCTTCCCCTATCGGCAATTATTCGCCTATCGAAACGAAGGGGCCGTTTCCACGCCATGCTGCCGTTTGTACGGGGCTTGCTTTTTGTCGTCATTCTGGTGGGCATGGCCGGTTTCCGCGCAAGTGCGGTGGAAACCAGCGGGCTCCCATTGCCCCGCTTTGTCTCGTTGAGATCGGACGAGGTCAATCTGCGCACCGGCCCCGGCGTGCGCTATCCGGTCGATTGGGTCTATACGCGGCGCGACATGCCGGTCGAGGTGATCGCCGAGTTCGAGGCTTGGCGCAAGATCCGCGACTGGCAGGGCACCGAGGGCTGGGTGCATCAGAGCATGCTGTCGGCGCGCCGCATGATCGTGGTGATCGGTCCGCAGGAACGCCGCCTGCGTGCCGAGGGGGACGACAAGGCGCCGTTCCTCGCCATCCTCGACGCCAATGTCATGGGCAAGCTGGTCTCCTGCCCCAAGGGCAAGACCTATTGCAAGGTCGAGATCGAGAATATCCAGGGCTGGCTCAAGCGTGACGAGTTCTGGGGCGTCTATCAGGGCGAGTATATAGAGTAGAGGGAACGATGCCCGGCGCTTGAGGGCTAAGTTAAAGACTCTACTCGTTCACGGCCCGCAGAACCGTGCGCTCTTCCTTGCCCGCTTCCATATGTTCGACCGTGCGGTTGAAGTCTTCCCAGGATTCCGCATATTCGGTCAGAGCTTCGAGAGCGCTCTCTTCGAGGCTGCTTTCCTTCTGCGCGGCAATAGAGCGCAAGCGCTCCAGCAGTTCCGCTGGCACAGCCAGAGACAGTTCGGTCATGATCCCCCACCCCGAAATCCACGCGTCGAGATGAAATCGTTATCACAATGCTAACGGTGTTGGAACTCGTTATCACAACGCTAACGATCTTGCCGCATTCTAGCCGCAAACCGGCATTATGGCTATGGGCAGGCTCGACGCATGCCCGAGCCGTTCCGGGGACACAATCTTAAGCGAGCATCGACCGCCCTATGGCCGACCTTTACGACGACGACAAACGCCGCGCCGACTTCGTTCTGTCGCCTGACGACCGGATCACCGTGTCGCGACGCCCAGAGCCGGAGAAGGCGCCCAAGCCCGCGCGTAAGCCGGCGGCGAAGGCCGAGCCGAAGCCGCGCCGGGAAAAGCCCGCCAAGGTGCCGCGCGAGGCCGCGCCGCGCCATCCGCGCACCTTGGGCGAATTCGCGTTCCTGTGTCTGCGCCGTGCCGGTTCGGCGGTACTGGTGGTGGGGATCTGGGCCGGTATCGCCGTTGCCGCCGTGCTCGGCTTCTACGCGCTCGATCTGCCCGATCTGTCCAGCCTGACCGCGACCCTGCGCAAGCCGTCGATCTCGATCATGGCCACCGACGACGAGCAGATCGCCGCGTTCGGCGACGTCTACGGCGAAAGCCTGACCCTCGACCAGATGCCGAAATATCTGCCCGAGGCGGTGCTGGCCACCGAGGATCGGCATTTCTACAGCCACTTCGGCCTCGACCCGATCGGCCTGGCCCGCGCCATGGTGGTCAACATCAAGGCCCGTCATTTCGTCCAGGGCGGCTCGACCATCACCCAGCAGCTGGCCAAGAATCTGTTCCTGTCACCGAACAAGAACTTCAAGCGCAAGATCCAGGAGCTGGAGCTGGCGGTCTGGCTCGAGCATAAATTCACCAAGGAACAGATCCTCACCCTCTATCTCAACCGCGTCTATCTGGGCTCGGGAACCTGGGGCGTGGACGCCGCCGCGCGGCGCTATTTCGATATTCCCGCGACCCAGCTGAACCTCTATCAGAGCGCTTTGCTGGGCGGCCTGATGAAGGCGCCGTCGCGCTATAATCCGCAGAACGACCGCACCCAGTCGGCCAAGCGCACCGCCCAGGTTCTGGCCAACATGGTGGCCGCCGGCTATATCAGCCAGGCCGAAGCCGATCAGGCGCGCGATACCGGCCAGGCGACGGTCAAGCAGATCGCCCATACCGGCCGCTATTTCGCCGACTGGATTCACGATCAGGTGGCGCCGATCGCCGGCACCGACCGCGACATCGTGGTTCACACGACTCTCGACATGAATTTGCAGCGCCGCGCCGAAGCCGAACTCGACGCCCTGCTGGCGGGCCCCGGCGCCAAGGCCGGCGTCAGCCAGGGCGCGGTGGTGGTGATGAGCCCGGACGGCGCCGTGCGCGCCCTGGTCGGCGGGCGCAATTACGCCACCAGCCAGTTCAACCGTGCGACCCAGGGCATGCGCCAGCCGGGTTCGTCCTTCAAGGCGTTCCTCTATCTGACCGCGATGGAACAGGGCTTCACCGCCGAGGACACCATCGAGGACAGTCCGATCACCACCGGCAAATACCGGCCCGAGAATTACACGCACAAATATGAAGGCCCGATCTCGCTGAAGAAGGCGTTCGCCAAATCCTCCAACGTGGCCGCCGTGCGCCTGATCGAACGGATCGGACCCAAGCGGGTGGTGGCGACGGCCAAGCGCCTGGGCATCACCTCGGAACTGCATGCCGACGCCTCGCTGGCGCTGGGGACCTCCGAAGTGCCGCTGGTCGAGATGACGGCGGCCTATGCCAGCTTCGCCAATGGCGGCCAGGGGGTGTTCGCCTATGGCTATCCCGAGGTCGACGGCACCCGCGGCGAGGCGCTTTACCAGCGCCAGGGCGGCGGTGCCGGCCAGGTGATCGCGCCCGGCCCGCTCAAGCAGATGACCGAGCTGATGGTCGCGGTGGTGCAGGAGGGCAGCGGCAAGGCTGCCCAGCTCGGCGAGCGTCCGGTAGCCGGCAAGACCGGCACCACCCAGGATTACCGCGATGCCTGGTTCATCGGCTTCACGTCGGATTATGTGTGCGGCATCTGGCTCGGCAATGACGACGACACGCCGCTCAACAAGATTACCGGCGGTACTTTGCCGGCCCAGCTGTGGCACAACATCATGGTGGTGGCCGAGCAGAACCTGCCGGTCCGTCCGCTGCCCGGCCAGGTCGAGCCGGAAAGCGAGGCTCCGGTGGCCGGCGATGCCGCTGCCAAGTCCGATGGCGATAAGAGCGACGATGACGACAGCATCTGGTCCGGTCTGGTCCATATGCTGACCGGCAGCGACAAGAAGCACTGATCCCGGCAGACGATGGCGCGCGCGAAGAGACTCCTCGATCTGATCGAAATCCTGCGCCGCCATCGCTATCCGGTGACCGGGGCGGCGCTGGCCGACGAGCTGAAAGTGTCGGTGCGCACCCTCTATCGCGACATCGCGCTGCTGCAGGGGCAGGGCGCCGACATCGATGGCGAGCCTGGGCTGGGCTATGTGCTGAGGCCGGGCTTCATGCTGCCGCCGCTGATGTTTTCCGAGGATGAGATCGAGGCGCTGGTGCTCGGCTCGCGCTGGGTGGCGGACCGCACCGCCGACCTGCGCCTGTCCGCCGCCGCGCGCAACGCCCTGGCCAAGATCGCCGCGGTGCTGCCGCGCGACCTGCGCGATTCCGTCGACGCCACCGCCTTGCTGGTCGGCCCGCGCGCGGCACCCACCGCGGGTGAGACCGGATTGCCGGAAATCCGCCAGGCCATCCGCGACGAGCGCAAGATCGAGATCACCTATCAGGATGCCCAGGGCGCCGGCACGTCGCGCCTGGTCTGGCCCTTCGCGGTGGCCTTCTTCGACCATGCCCGCATCGTCTGCGCCTGGTGCGAGCTGCGCCAGGATTACCGCCATTTCCGCGTCGACCGCATCGCCAGCCTGGCCTCGACCGAAGACCGCTATCCGCGCCGCCGCCATGTGTTGATGAAGGAATGGCGGGAAACCCTGGAACCGCCGCCCGGCTGATCGTCTACTATAATCATAGTTGACTCCTGCCGGCGCCTCGGGCACGCTTCTACTATAGTCATAGTTGATGAGGCGTCCGATGGAAATCCAATTCACCGACCGCGAGATCGACATTATGGAGGTGCTGTGGGAGCAGGGGCCGTCCCTGGTCGCCGAGGTTCGCGCCGCTCTGCCCGATCCGCTGGCCTACACCACCGTCCTCACCATCCTGCGCACCCTCGAAGGCAAGGGCCATGTCGGCCATACCGAAGAAGGGCGCGGCCATCGCTACCATGCCAAGGTGGCACAGCAGACGGCGCGCGGCAGCGCGCTCCAGCATCTCACCCGCAAGCTGTTCAAGGGGTCGGCCGAACTGCTGCTGACCCAGCTGGTGTCGGATCGCAAGCTCGATTCCGAGGAATTGGACCGCATGCGCCAGTTGCTCGCCCAGCATGCCGCGAAGAAGGAGGAGTGAATGGCCGCCTGGATTCTTTATGTCCTGCTGGTCAGCCTGTTGCTCGGGCTGGCGGCCTTGTGCTTTGAGCGCGCCGCCCTGCTGCGCAAGAAGGGCGCGCGCTGGCTATGGGGCGCAAGCATCGTCGCTTCGCTGGCGGTGCCCTTCATCATTTCCTCGGTCACGGTGCAGCTTCCCAATGTGACCCGCCATCTTCCCGCGGCCCAGACCGTGCCGGCGGTGGCGCTGCGGGAGATGACCGAAAGCGCTCTGTCGCCCGCGCTGTGGATCGTCGCCGCCGGGCAGGAGAAATTCGCCTGGTCGCCGGTTACCACGACCATTCTCGGCGGGCTGTGGGGCGTCGCCTCCGTCCTGTTGCTGGGCGGGCTGCTCGCCAGCGGCTTGCGTCTGGCCCGCCAGCGGCGCGGCTGGGAACAGGCCCGCATCGCCGGCCAGCCGGTTCTGGTGGCCGAGGATGTCGGTCCGGCGGTGGTCGGGCTGTTCAGCCCCGAGATCGTCGTGCCGCGCTGGCTGCTCGACGCGGCTGCCGACGAACAGGAACTGGTCGTCGCCCACGAGCAGTCGCATCTCGAAGCCAATGATGCCCAGCTGCTGCTGGTCGCCCTGACCCTGGTGGTCTGCATGCCATGGAACCTGCCGCTATGGTGGCAGCTGCGCCGGCTGCGCCGCGCCATCGAGGTCGATTGCGATGCCCGGGTCCTGCGCCGCGGCCACGATGTCGGGCGCTATGGCGCGACCTTGGTCTCGGTCGGCGAACGCCATGCCGGCCGGATCGCCGTGGTCGCCGCCATGACCGAATCCAAATCCTTCCTGGAACAAAGGATACGCACCATGTTGCGCACGAAAGCCAAGTTCGCCTGGGCGTCGGCCCTGGCGCTGATCCTGGTCGGGCTGGTGCTGACCGCCGGCGCTGCCGAGGTCACGCCGCCCAATGGCGAGCCGCACAAGGAAATCGCCGTCGACGCCAAGATCCTCAGCGGCTATGTCGGCACCTATAAATTCACCGGAACCGCTCTGGTCGAGGTAAAGCTCGACGGCGCGCAGCTGTCGGCCCAGGTCACCGGCCAGCCCTTTTTTCCGATCTTCGCGACCAGCAACACCGAGTTTTTCTACAAGGTCGTCAACGCTCAGATCACCTTCAATCCTGGTCCGGACGGGGTGGCCCAGTCGCTGGTGCTGCACCAGAACGGCGCCAACATCACCATGCAGCGGATCGACGCGGCGGCGGCAGGCCAGGTCAGGGACAAGGCCAAGGAGCGTTTCGCCAGCCAGACTCCCAACCCGGCATACGAGGCTGAATTGCGGCATCTGCTCGAAGGGATCATCTCCGGCAATGTCGATTACAGCCGCATGAGCCAGGGCATCGGCGATGCCGTCAAAAAGCAGATGCCCATGTTGTCGCACCTGGCGGATAACGGCCCGATCAAGACGATCCGCTTCATCGGGGTCAGCGAGGATGGCTCGGACGTCTACAGCGTCCTGCAGGAAAAGGGCGCCAGCCATTGGCGGATCGCGCTCGACGAGAAGGGGCTCATCATCAATGCCATGGTTCTGCCTGGCCCCTGATCGCTGCTGACATTTTCTGTCAGTGCCGTCGCATAAGGTTCTCCTGCTCACCCCCGGAGGACCTTATGAACGCCTTCAATTTCATCATTCTCTACGTCAAGGACGCCCCCGCCAGCGCCCGCTTCTATGGCGATCTGTTCGGCAGCGAGCCGGTGGAAGCTTCGCCTTTCTTCGCCATGTTCGCCCTGCCTTCGGGCCTGCGGCTCGGCCTGTGGGCCAAGCACACCGTCGAACCGATGGTGAAGAAGGATAGCGGCGGCGCCGAACTGCTGTTTTCCGAGCCTGACGAGATTTCGATGGCCGATCGCTATGACGATTGGGCGCGCCGCGGGCTGGTGATCGAGCAGGAGCCGGTAACCATGGAATTCGGCCGCACCTTCGTCGCCCTCGATCCGGACGGGCACCGTCTGCGGGTTTATTCGCCCAGCGTTTGAGGGGCAACCGAACTCAATCCATAGCGGTAGAGCGAACCGCCATTGGCCTTGAGCCAGCGGCGCGATGTTTCGTAGTCCGGATTGAGGCTGCGCACCCAGGCCCAGAAGCGCGGGCTGTGATTCATCTCCTTGAGATGCGACAGCTCGTGCGTCACCACATAGGTCAGCACCCGTTCGGGGGCCAGCACAAGGCGCCAGGAAAAAGCCATGGTGCCGCGGCTGTTGCAGCTGCCCCAGCGCGATTTGGGGTCGCCGATCCGCACCGTCTTGAAGGCGGCGCCCAACCGCGCCGCCATCGGCTCGGCGCAGGACAGGATGCGGCGCTTGGCTTCGGCCTTGAGGAAATCCTCGGTGCGGCGGGCGAAGAATTCCGCCGGCCCGGAAACTTGGATGATTCCGTCTTCGATCCACACGCCGCGCCGGGCGCCGGGCGCCGATTGCAGGCGGTGCGGCAAGCCCAGCAGCGGAATTTCCGTGCCGGGGGCGAAGGGGATCGGCGTGGGCAGAGCGGCGATGCGGGCCTGCAGCCAGCCCAGATGATCGGCGATGAAGGCCATCGCCACATGATTGGGAACCCGCTCGGGCAGGGTCAGGGTGGCGCCGTGATTGGCCGGATCGACTTTCAGCGACATGCGGCGCGCCCGCGCGCTGCGGCGGACCTGGATCGGCGCCGGCCAGTGCGGATGGGTCAGCAGCGAAGTCATGGCCATGCTCTTACTCTACTACATCGGCCAATCGACGATGTGATGTTCCAATGACCAGGCCTTCTTCTCGGGAACGCAGCGGCCCAGCACCGATTGCCCGGCGCGATGCACGCTGTCGGGGTCGCCGCTCACCAGCGGATGCCAGTCATAGAGGTCCTTGCCCTCGGCCAGCAGACGGTAGGCGCAGGTCGAGGGCATCCAGGCCAGGCTGGCGACGTTTTCCGGCGACAGCTGCACGCAATCGGGCACGAAACGCTGGCGCTCTTCATAGCGTGAGCATTGGCAGGTTTTGAGGTCCAGCAGCTTGCACGCCACATTGGTGTAGCAAAGCTGCTTGGTGTCCTCATATTCGATCTTGTGCAGGCAGCATTTTCCGCAGCCGTCGCACAGGGATTCCCATTCTTCCTGGGTCAGTTCCCCAAGGGACTTAAGCCGCCAGAACGGCTGCGTCGTGCCGTCGGATGAAGGCCCGGACATGCGGCAGAATCTCCTCGCGCCAACGGCGTCCGTTGAACACGCCGTAATGGCCGACCTTGGGTTGCAGATGGTGCTGGCGCATCGACGCCGGCAGGCTGGTACAGAGCTTATGCGCGGCCTCGCACTGTCCAGCCCCGGTAATGTCGTCGTTCTCGCCTTCCACCGTCAACAGCGCCGTTTTCCGGATGGAGCCCGGATCGACCTTGCGGCCGCGCGAGGTCATGGTGCCGTTGGGCAGCGCATGTTCCTGAAAGATGGTGCGGATGGTCTGCAGGTAGAATTCGGCCGGCAGATCCATCACCGCCAGATATTCGTCGTAGAAACGGCGATGCTGGTCGGCGGAATCGCCGTCTTCCTGCACCAGGTGATGGAAGAATTTCACATGGGCGTCGAGGTGGCGGTCGAGATTCATGCCCATGAAGCCGGACAGCTGGATGAAGCCGGGATAGACGTCGCGCCCGGCGCCGTCATAGGGGGCCGGAACCTGGTGGATCAGTTGGGTCTCGAACCAGCGCAGTTTCTGCTGGGTGGCCAGCTCGTTGACCTTGGTCGGGCTCTGACGGGTGTCGACCGGGCCGCCCATCAGGGTCATCGAGGCCGGCTGGCACGGATCGTCGTCGGCGGCCATCAGCGAGACGGCGGCCAGCACCGACGGGCTGGGTTGGCAGACGGCGATGACATGGGTGTTGGGGCCGAGGAATTGCAGCAGTTCGATGATCATGTGGACATGGTCGTCGAGATCGAAGGTGCCGGCCTCGACCGGTACGTCGCGCGCATCGATCCAGTCGGTGATGTAGACGTCATGGTCGGGCAGCATCGATTCGACCGTGCCGCGCAGCAGGGTGGCGTGATGGCCCGACATCGGCGCCACCAGCAGCACGCGCGGGTCGGCGCCGCGACCCTCGCGGCGGAAATGCAGCAGGTTGCAGAAAGGATTGGAGAACACCGTCTCTTCGGTGACCGCGACCTTCCTGCCGTCGATCTTGGTATGGGTCAGCGCGAATTCCGGCTTGGGATAGCGGCGCGTGGTGCGCTCGAGCAATTCGCAGCCGGCCGCCATGTGGCGTCCGAATTCGGTGTAGGAGACGGGCACCCACGGGTTCGTGAAGATGTCCTGCAACGACTTGGCGGCGAGACGAACCGGCGTCATGGCCGCGTGATGAATTTCGTGCAACGTGTAAAGCATTGAAACCCCAAGATTCTCAAAGTCGGTATGGGCTTCTTAGTGGGGGCTTCTTGGTGGCCCCTGCGTCGGTCATCAAACTGCAATATCACGGCCCCGACGGGACTTGTACCGCAAATTGATTGCCAAGACGTTGCTTCAGCTATGCAGAGCCTGACGCAGCCCGTCGGCGATTACCTGATCCTTGGCGTCTCCATCGAAATGGCGCAGGAACCGTCCATCCTTGCCCATCAGATAGATGATCGAGCTGTGGTCCATGAGGTAATTTTCACCACTGCCGGATTTCCGCGCATAGACATGGTAGCCCCGCTCGACCGCCGCAACCTGCTCGGGCGTGCCGGTAAGGCCGATCAGGGCCGGCGAGAACGACGTAACATATTGATCCATCTGGGAAATAGTATCCCGCTCAGGGTCCACCGTGACAAAAATGGGGGCGATCTGGGCCTGCTGTTCGGGCGGCAGCGAGGCATAGGCGCGCATCATCTGGTTCAGCGTGGTCGGGCAGACGTCCGGGCAATAGCTGTAGCCGAAATAGACCAGCATCAGCTTGCCGTGGAAATCGGCGTCTCCGACCGTCTGACCGGCCTGGTTGGTCAGGGTGAAGGGGCCGCCGATCGGCGCCGGCTGGGGAGCCAGGCTCAACAGGCGCGGCACCTGGGTCAGGGCCAGCACGGCGATCAATCCAAGAAGCGGAAGGACGATGCGTTTCAGGGGGGAGCGGGTTTTACTCAGTTTTTCTCTCCCAGCCAATCCAGGCGGTCGCGATAGGTCACCACATCTCCCACCACCAGCATGGCCGGCGGTTCCACGCCCCGCGCCAGATTGGCGATCTCGGCAAGCGGGGCGGTAATCACCGTCTGGGCCGGCGTCGTCGCCTTGGACAGCAGCGCCGCCGGTTCGTCGGGACGGCGGCCGGCGGCGATCAGGCGGCGCGTGATCTCTTCCAGATGGGTGAGCGCCATATAGACGACAAGCACCGGCACCGATCGTGCCAGCGCGGGCCAGTCCAGCGTGTCGGGCACGGCTCCGTCGGAATCGTGCCCGGTGACGAAGGCGATGGCCGAATTGGCGTCGCGCGCGGTGGCGGGAATGCCGGCATAGGCCAGCCCGCCGACACCGGCGGTAATGCCCGGCACGACGCGGAAGGGCACCTTGTTTTCGGCCAGCAATTCGGCCTCTTCGGCGCCGCGGCCGAATACGAAGGGATCGCCGCCCTTGAGGCGCAGCACGCGCTTGCCTTCTTGGGCCAGGGCCACCAGCCGCCGCGAAATGTCGGGCTGCGAGGGTGAGGGCTTGCCGCCGCGCTTGCCGGCATGTTCGAGAATGGCGCCGTCGCGCGCCAGCTTGACGATGGCGGGCGATACCAGAGCGTCATAGACCACCACATCCGCCGAGCGCAGCGCGTGCAGCGCCAGCAGGGTCAGCAGGCCGGGATCGCCGGGGCCGGCGCCGACCAGCCAGACATGGCCGGGACTGAAGACGGGGAGATCGAAGGGGAGGGAAAGCGGATCGGTCATCGGGGCAGACTATAGCTTTTTGTCCGAGTCTCGCACATCCTCATCTGATGCTTCCTTTCTACGCCCAGGGCGGTCCGGTGGCGCCGCTTCTTCTCCTGCTGGCTGCGTTGCTCATCGACGCGGTCATCGGCGATCCCCCCATTCTCTGGCGTTATGTCCCGCACCCGGTGATGGTGATCGGGCGGGCCATCGGATTCCTCGACGCCAAGCTCAACCGCCCGAACCGCACCTCGCTCGACCGGCGTTTGCGCGGCGCCGCCGTTGCCCTGAGCCTGGCGGGCATCGCGGTGGCGCTCGGTGTGGGCATGACCGAGCTGCGCCGCCGGACGGAGTGGGGCTGGGGTCTCGAAATCGTGCTGATCTGGACGCTGCTCGCCCAGAAAAGTCTGTTCAAGCATGTCGCCGCCGTCGCCGATGGGCTGAAGCGCGGCGGTCTGGCGGGCGGACGCTGGGCGGTGGCGCGCATCGTCGGGCGCGATCCCGAAAGCCTCGACGAGCACGGCGTGGCCCGCGCCGCCATCGAATCCTGCGCCGAGAATTATGCCGACGGCGTGGTGGCCCCGGTGTTCTGGTATCTGGTGGCCGGCTTCCCCGGCCTGCTGCTCTACAAGACGGCCAACACCATGGACAGCATGATCGGCCATCTCGACGAGAAGCATCGCGATTTCGGCCTGATCGCCGCCCGGCTCGACGATCTGCTGAATCTGATCCCGGCGCGGCTGGCGGCGCTGCAGCTGGTGCTGGCGACCCTGTTCCTGCCCGGCGGTCATCCCTTCAAGGCGTGGCTGACCATGTGGCGCGACCATGGCCATCACCGCTCGCCCAATTCGGGCTGGCCCGAAGCGGCGATGGCCGGCGGGCTCGATCTCGCCTTGGCCGGGCCGCGCCGCTATCCCGGCTATTCGGTGGATGAGAAATGGATCGGCTCGGGCCGTGCCCGTGCTGTGGTCTCCGATATCCACCGCGCATTGTTCGTGATGTCGGTGGCCTGTCTTCTCAATTTCGGCATGGTGATCCTGTGCCTGACCCTGGAGTATCTGAAATGAGCGCCTCGATCCTGATCACCGGGGCCTCATCCGGCCTGGGAGCGGCGCTGGCCGAGATCTATGCCGGGCCGGGCGTCACCCTGTTCCTCGGCGGGCGCAATGCCGAACGGCTGGACAGCGTGGCAGCCGTCTGCCGCTCGCGGGGCGCCGAGGCGAAGACGGCCATCGTCGACGTTGTCGACCGCGCCGCCACCGAAGCCTGGGTGCAGGCTTGCGAGGCCGAAAAGCCGCTGACCCTGGTGATCGCCAATGCCGGCATCTCGGGCGGCACCGGCAACAAGCTGGGCGAGACCGCCGAGCAGACCCGGTCGATCTTCTCGGCCAATCTCGACGGGGTGATGAACACGGTTCTGCCGGTCATCCCGGCGATGCAGGCGCGCAAGAGCGGCCAGATCGCGCTGATGGCCTCGCTGGCCGGTTTCCGCGGCATGCCGGGCGCGCCGGCCTATTGCGCCAGCAAGGCGGCGGTGCGGGTGTGGGGCGAGGGAATGCGCGGCTTCCTGGCGCGCGACAATGTCGGCGTGACGGTGATTTGCCCGGGCTTCGTCGAAACCGCCATGACCGCCAAGAACCGCTTCCCGATGCCCTTCCTGATGGGCGCGGCGCAGGCGGCGGCGATCATGAAAAAGGGCATCGATGCCAATAAGGCGCGGGTCGCCTATCCCTGGCAGACCTTCACGCTGACGTGGCTGCTGGCGGCGCTGCCGCCGTCCTGGACGGATCGGATGTTGGCGAGGGCGCCGGGGAAGTGATCTGAGGTCTGCGCGGTCCGTGGCTGTCCGTGTCCGTCCGTGTTGCCCAAAGCCGGAATGGCCAGGCACTTTGGCTAAGCAGAGACCACTCAGCAGTCCGGCTTGGGCAGTGCTTCCAGCCGTTCCAGCGTGCCGCGCAGGCTGAAGGTGCCGAAGGATTGCAGGACGTCGTCGGCGACGCCGTTCTGGTAATAGCGCACACCCACTTCGTAATCGGGCTCGGGATCGTCGCTGCCATCGGGGAAGAAGGCCATCTGCATCGGCCAGGAGGTCGAAGCCAGCAGCAGGTTGTTGATGCCCGGCAGCTCGGGGCCGCCCTGCTTGGCGCCCTGGGCGGCCTTGCCGATGATCGCCGAGACGGCGAAGGTCTGGTCGGTGCCGGTGCCGTCGAACAGGGTGCGCTCGGCCAGATGCTCGCCATGCTGGGCCAGCTCGATCATGCGCAGGGTGTGCTCGGTCGGGAACAGGGTGCCGGGCGGCAGCGGCAGGCTCTTGGCCTCGGGCAGGGTGAATTTGGCGATGCCGCCTTTGCCCTTGCCGTCGAGGTCGGCGGTGCCGTCGATCTCTTCATTTACGGCGCCGTCGCGGGTGCTGCGCACGCGGAAGCGGTAATGCAGCCCGTCCTTGGATTCCCAGGTGACGAAATCCCAGGTGGTCGAGACCGGCGCGCCATCCGAATAGGCGAAGGTCAGCGCGGTCTTGTTCTCGACGATCCAGCCATCGCAGGAATCGCCGAATTTATAACTCATGGCGCCGGAGGCGGCGGTGACGCCGCTGCCCGATTTGGAGGAGGCCAGGCTCATCTTGTAGATGGCGCGATGCGCGACCAGATCGGCCCCGGCATTGGCGGCGGGCGCGGCTTGGCTCAGCATCGCGAGGGCGGCGAAAGAGATCGCCGCGGTCCTGATCTTCATTAGTACCTTCTCCTGTTTCCCCACCCGTGGGAAACGCGCTTTGTCTTAGAACTATCGCAAACTTGGCGGATTTTCGATAGTCGGGACTATTTGCCGGGTTCTCTAGGAAAAAATTGCCGGGTCACCCGACCGGAATGGCGGAAACGCTAGGCCGGAACTTGGCAAGGCTCTTGCTTATACATAGCACCGGATTGCTTGCGCGAAAGGTGCGTCATGAAGCTCGATTTTCTTTTTTCCAACCGCGAGGGATTTTCTTCCCGCCGCGGCCGTCAGGACCCCCGCTTCAGCCCCGGCGCCACCGCTTCCGCTCTCCGTGCCGGCCTGCCGGCTTTGGCCGACGAGACCGCCGAGCCTTTCTCGACGCCCTTCCCGTCGCCGTCCGCGCGCGCCTCGCGCGGCAATTACCGCATCGATCCGCGCAACATGTCGCCCCGCCAGCTGGCCGATTGGGCGCATGAGATGTATCTGTGCCGCATGCTGACCTGGGAAGAATATTGCATGGCCGGCTTTCCGCCGGAATTGCACCCCCAGTACAACCGCACCGTCGGCGCCCTTACCGGTAAGCCGGCCCAGCCCGACGCCCCGCGCAACATGATCCGCGTCTGGGAAGAACGCCTGTCCTTCATGCTGCGCTATTACGACGCCGACGAGCCGGACGTTCAGCGCGTCGAGAAGCTGCTGCGCCTGTTGCGCCAGCACGCCTGACCCTTCACACTCCCTGCTGGTAAGAACAGGGGGGATGGGATGAGCGACGCAATCCAACGCCGGCAGTTCCTGATTGGCGCCGGCGGCGCGACTCTGGCGGCGGCGGTTCCGCCCGCGGCGCCCGCCGCCGAGACGCCGCTCCTATCCGCACCGTCTCAGCCGGCTGCCCCGCAACAGGCGGCCGGCGATTCCTTCCAGATCCTCTCCGCCGCCGAAGCCGCGTTTCTCGGCGCCGTCGCCGACACCATGATCCCGGCCGATGGCCTGTCGCCCTCGGGCTCCGATTGCGGTGTCGTGGTCTATATCGACCGCCAGCTGGCCGGTGCCTATGGCGCCGGGTCGCGCATCTACACCGCCGGTCCCTTCCAGCCGCCTCAGCGGGGTACCGGCTGGCAATCGCCCCTGCCGCCGCTCGGTTTCTTCCGCGCCGGTATCGCCGCGGCCGACCATTGGTGTGTCGCCACGTACGGCCATTCCCTCGATCATCTCGACGAAGCCGGCCGCATCGTCGCCCTCAAGGCGATGGAGAAGGGCGAGGCATCGTTCCAGGGCATCGCCTCGAAACTCTTCTTCGTCGAGCTGCTGCAGCTGGTGATGGAGGGCTTCTTCTCCGATCCGATCTATGGCGGCAACCGCGACAAGGCGTCGTGGCGCATGGTCGGCTATCCCGGCCTGCCGGCTACCTACCGGGAAAAGATCGAGGCCTGGCGCGGCAAGCGCTACGAGCAGGACCCGCAATCCATCGCCGATTTCTCGTGAGGCCTCGTCCATGACCCGCAGATTGAAAGAAGTCGACGCCGTCCTGGTCGGCATGGGCTGGACCGGCAGCATCATGGCGCGCGAGCTCTCCCGCGCCGGTCTCAGCGTGGTCGGGCTCGAACGCGGGCAGGACCGCAAGCCCGCCGACGCCTTCGCCCTGCCGGGCATCCGCGACGAGCTGCGCTATGCGCTGCGCCAGGAATTGATGCTCGATCCCGCCGTGCAGACGGTGACCCTGCGCCACGACGATTCGCAGATCGCGCAGCCGGTGCGGCGCTTCGGCTCCTTCCTGCCGGGCGACGGTGTCGGCGGCATGGGCACCCATTGGAACGGCCAGACCTACCGCTTCCTGCCCTCGGACCATAAGCTGCGTTCGCATTTGTCGCAGCGCTATGGCGCCAAGGCGATCCCCGAGGACATGATGATCGCCGACTGGCCGATCGGCTATGACGAGCTGGAAGGCCATTACGCCCGCTTCGAGGCGCTGTGTGGCATTTCCGGCAAGGCCGGCAATATCCGCGGCGAGATCCAGGAAGGCGGCAATCCGTTCGAGGGCTGGCGCAGCGGCGAATATCCCAACAAGCCGCTGAAAAGCTCGCAGGGCGGCGTGCTGTTCGCCGCGGCGGCCAAGTCGCTCGGCTATCACCCGTTCCCGTCGCCGGCCGCCAATGCCAGCAATCCCTACACCAATCCGGAAGGCGTCAAACTTGGCGGCTGCCAATATTGCGGACATTGCGAGCGCTTCGGCTGCGAGGCCGACGCCAAGGCCAGCCCGCAGACCACTCTGCTGCCGGTGCTGGCCAAGGACCCCCGCGTCGAGATCCGCGACCTGGCCTATGTCAGCAAGCTCAATTATGACCGCAAAGCCAAGCGGATCACCTCGGTCACCTATGTCGATCTGCGGACGGGCGAAGAGCTGGAACAGCCGGCCGGGCTGGTGATCCTGTCGGCCTGGGTGTTCGGCAATACCCATCTGATGCTGCATTCCGGCATCGGCACCGCCTATGACGCCAAGACCGGTAAGGGCACGGTCGGGCGCAATTACTGCTATCAGATCAATTCCGGCGCCCAGCTGTTCCTCGAGAATGAGGAGCTGAATCCCTTCATGGGCACCGGCGCGCTCGGCATGGTGATCGACGATTTCAACGGCGACAATTTCGACCATTCCGGCCTCGGCTTCTTCGGGGGCGGCTATGTCACGCTGAACACGCTGGGGGCGCGGCCGATCTCGTTCCGTCCGGTGCCGCCGGGCACACCGGCCTGGGGCAAGGAATGGAAGGCGGCGACGGCGAAATGGTACCGCCATGGCGCGACCATCTCGGTGCAGGGCTCGAACTATGCCAGCCGCGGCAACCATCTCGATCTCGACCCGACCTACCGCGATCCGCTGGGCCGGCCGCTGCTGCGCATGACCTATAATTTCACCGACAATGACCGCAAGATGTCGGCCTTCGTCACCGGCAAGGCCGCCGAGATCGCCAAGGCGATGGGCGCCCAGCATGTCGGCGTGCGGGCGCGCAGCGGCGATTTCGACGTGGTGCCCTATCAGACCAGCCACAATACCGGCGGCACCCCGATGGGCAGCGATCCGCATACCAGCGTGGTGAACCGCTATCTGCAGAGCTGGGACGCCCATAATCTGTTCGTGCTGGGCTCGTCGGTGTTTCCGCAGAACGCAGGATATAACCCGACCGGTGCCGTCGGCGCGCTGGCCTATTGGGCCGCCGATGCGATCGTCGGCAAATATCTCAAGAACCCCTCCGCTTTGATTCCCGCCTGAGGTTTCCCCGATGATCCGGTTCCTTCTCTGTGCCGTTCTGTTTGTTTCCGCCGCTTCGGCCGCGGATGTCGATCATGGCAAGCAGGTGTTCGAGCAATGCGCCGCCTGCCATGGCGATAAGGGCCAGGGCGGGGAAACGGCCCCCTCGCTGATTGGCGTTATCGGCCGCAAGGCGGGCAGCCTGGAGGAGTTCCGCTATTCGCCGGCCATGAAGCGCAGCGCCATCGTGTGGGATGAAGCGACCCTGAAAAGCTTCGTGATGAATCCGCAAGGCGTGGTCAAAGGCACCCGCATGCCGTTCGACGGCCTGCGCGACGGGCAGGACGCCGAAGACGTGGCCGCCTACGTCGCCACGCTGAAGTGAAGGTATTTCTTCTCGCATTCCTGATTCTGGCGGCTTGGCCGGTCCGGGCCGAGCCGCTGCCGCGCATCCGGGTCAGCGCCGGGCATTTCGAGACCGCCGACGGCAAGAGGTTCGTGCCGCAGGGCGTCAATTGGGTGATCGTCTCGCCGGGCGATATCCGCACCTCGCAGAATATCAGCTTCAGCCCCGACTATTACGGACCGCACCGGGAAGAAATTCACCAGACCCTGCGCGGCATCGCCGCCGCCGGCTTCAATTTCGTCCGCATCCGGCTCGACGCGAAAACGTTCGACAGCAAAGCCTATCTCGACGATGTGATCGATTTCGTCGGCTATGCGGCGGAACAGGGGCTCTATACCGAACCGACCGGCCAATGGCTGCCGCCGGCCTATTACCAGGGCGTGTCGAGCAAGGGCTACAAGGCCGGCACGTCGGGCGTCAATCAGATGCTGCTCAGTTCCGAACTGACCCAGGCCTATGGCCGCTATATCGCCGATTTCCTCAAGGGGATGCGCGAGCACGGCCTGCTGACGGCGATCTTCTGCGTCGATCTGTGGAACGAGCTGGCCTTCGATGCGGGCGAATTGCCGTTTTCGCAAGAGGACGGGCACTTCACCGCCGAATGGGGCGTCAGCTACGACCTAGCCGATAGCTTCTCGCGCCAGGCGCTGGCCGACGAGGCGGCGAGACGCTGGGTCGACGGCGTGATCGCCGAGGCCCGTTTCGTAGCGCCGAAGACCTTGTTCACGTCCAGCGTCTTCACCCCGGCCGAGGTCGACCGCGCCGGCTATGGCGGCGTCAGGCTGCGCGACGCCAAATGGAGCGATCCGCGCCAGCCCTTCCGCCTGACCGCCATCGAGCGGTCGAGTGTCGATCTGCTGCAGGTGCATCCCTATCCGCATGCGCTGCCGGTCTCGATCGAGCCGGGCCTGGAGTCGGCGGAATTCGATAGTCTGTCCCGGCACAAACCGGTGTTGCTGGGCGAAACCGGCGCGTCCAAGGCGGAGTTCCCGACGCCGGAGGCGGCCGCCGAGGCGGTGTCCGAGACGATCCGCCAGGCCTGCCTGCGCGGTTTCGCCGGCTGGGCCTATTGGACCTGGAACACCGACGAACAGCGCGATCTGTGGAATCTGGCCGAACAGGACGGTCTGCTGGCCAGAAAGCTGTCGCCCCGGAGAATAGACTGGTGCGGGGTCAACTAACCCCGGAACTCGGTCAGGCTCAGCACGTTCCCGTCCAGGTCCTTGAACCAGGCGACCTTGGCATCCGAGGCGGGCGAGGTCCAGATGCCAAGCTCACTCTGGCCGAAGCCTTCATAGATGTTGAACTGGACTCCCTTGGCGGCCAAGGCGCGGACCGCTGCCTCGATGTCCGGCACTTCCCAGCCCAGCACGGTGGACGGGCCGGGCTGGTGCGTCTCGACGGTCGAGATGCGCAGCATGGTGCCGTTGAGGTCGAACACCGCGGCGAACATATCCTCGCTGACCAGCGGGAAGCCGAGCACGTCGCGGTAGAACGGGATGGCCTTGGGGCGGTCCCGGGTGAGGATGAAGGTGATGGTCTTGGCGGCTTTCGGCAAACTCACTTCTTCATCCTCCCTGAGGGTGGTTACGGCTGCTGAGGCATCTCTTTTTTCGGCTTCGGCAGATCGAGCTTGATGTGCAGTTCCTTGAGGCGTTCCGGCGTGGTTTCGGCCGGGGCCTGCATCAAAAGGTCCTGCGCCTGCTGGTTCATCGGGAACAGGATCACTTCGCGGATGTTCGGCTCGTCGGCCAGCAGCATGACGATGCGGTCGACACCCGGGGCCGAGCCGCCATGCGGCGGGGCGCCGAAGCGGAAGGCGTTCAGCATGCCGCCGAAGCGGGCTTCGACTTCCTCGTTCGGATAGCCGGCGATCTCGAAGGCCTTCAGCATGATGTCGGGACGATGGTTGCGGATCGCGCCCGAGGACAGCTCGACGCCGTTACAGACGATGTCGTACTGGAAGGCCTTGATGGTCAGCGGGTCCTGGTTCATCAGCGCGTCCATCTCGCCCTGCGGCATCGAGAACGGATTATGCGAGAACTCGATCTTGCCGGTGTCTTCGTTCAGCTCGTACATCGGGAAATCGACGGTCCAGCAGAATTTGAAGATGTCCTTTTCCAGCAGGTCCAGCTCGTTGCAGAGACGGGTGCGGACCAGGCCGGCGAACTTGGCGGCGGCGCCAACCTTGTCGCACGCGAAGAACACGGCGTCGCCGACCTTGGCGCCGCTGATCTGACGGATCTTCTCGATGCGGTCGGCGTCGAGGTTCTTGGCGATCGGGCCCTTGGCGCCGTCCGCGTCGAAAATGATGTAGCCGAGGCCGCCGGCGCCGCTCTCGCGCGCCCATTCGTTCAGCTTGTCGAAGAAGCTGCGCGGCTTGTCGGCGGCACCCGTCGCGGGGATGGCGCGAACCACGGCGCCCTTTTCGGCGATCGCCTTGGCGAAGATGCCGAAGCCCGAGCCGGCGAAGGCTTCGGTGACGTCCGAGATGATCAGCGGATTGCGCAGGTCCGGCTTGTCCGAACCGTATTTCAGCATCGCATCGTCATAGGTGATGCGCGGGAACGGGTACGGGGTGACCTTGCGGCCGCCGCCGAATTCCTCGAACACGCCGTGCAGCACCGGCTCGATGGCCGAGAACACGTCTTCTTGGGTGACGAAGCTCATCTCGAAATCGAGCTGATAGAACTCGCCAGGGCTGCGGTCGGCGCGGCCGTCTTCGTCGCGGAAGCAGGGGGCGATCTGGAAGTAGCGGTCGAAGCCGGCCACCATCAGCAGCTGCTTGAACTGCTGCGGCGCCTGCGGCAGGGCGTAGAACTTGCCGGGATGGACGCGCGAGACCACCAGATAATCGCGCGCACCTTCAGGCGACGACGCGGTCAGGATCGGGGTCTGATATTCGACGAAGTTCTGCGCGATCATGCGGCGGCGCAGAGAGGCGATGACGTTCGAGCGCAGCAGCATGTTGGCGTGCAGCTTCTCGCGGCGCAGATCGAGGAAACGGTAGCGCAGGCGCATATCCTCGGGGAATTCCTGCTCGCCGGCCACCATCATCGGCAGCGTATCGGCGGCGGACTGGACCGAGACTTCATCGACCTGAAGCTCGACCTCGCCGGTCGGCAGCTTGGTGTTGACGGTATCGCCGCTGCGCTCGACCACCTTGCCGGTGACGGTGATGACGCTCTCCGAGCGCGCGCCTTCCAGGGTCTTGAAGACCGGGCTGGCGATATCGATGACGCACTGGGTCATGCCGTAATGGTCGCGCAGATCGACGAACACCAGATTGCCGTGGTCACGCTTCCTGTGCACCCAGCCGGACAGGCGGGCGGTCGAGCCGGCGTCCGATTTGCGAAGTTGGCCGCAGGTATGGGTGCGATAAAGATGCATGATCACGTCCGGGATAAGATGGTCTGAAACCGCGCAAAAAGCACATGCCGGGTGGGCTTTGTCAAGGCGGGCGCTTAAGATAGTGAAACCATGAAGGGGAGGCGACCGGAATGAGCGACCGGCAATGGAGCCTGCGCCAGGCCACGCACGACGATGCGCCGCATCTGATGCCGCTTATCGAGCGCTCGGTCCTGACTCTGCAGGCCCGCGATTACAGCCGCAGCCAGCTGGAGGCGGCGCTCGGTACCGTCTATGGCGTCGACATGGCGCTGATCGAGGACGGCACCTATTACGTCGTGGTGACCCCTGAGGGAAAAATTATCGGCTGCGGCGGCTGGAGCCGGCGCGCCACCCTGTTCGGGGTGCACAAGCTGGTGCGCGACGATTCGGTGCTGACGCCGGGAATCGACGCGGCCCGTATTCGCGCCTTCTTCATCGATCCCGATCGGGCCCGCAGCGGCATCGCCAGCGCCATCCTCGGCGCCTGTGAAGCGGCGGCGATCGCCAAGGGCTTCAAATCCTTGTCGCTGGCATCGACCTTGACCGGCATCGCCTTCTACCGCCGGCATGGTTTCCTCGACGTGCGCCTGTTCGACACGCCCTTGCCGAATGGCGAGGGCATGACGCTGATGGCGATGGAAAAGACGCTGAGCCCGTTTTAAGGGGCGTCCAGGAAAGCCTCGACATCCTTCATGAATTGCTGCGGCCGCTCCATGTGCGGGATGTGGCCGACGCCGTCATAGGCCACGACCTTGGCGTGGGGCATGGTCTTGGCGATGGCTTTGGCGTTGTCGGTGTTGAAGCCCATCTTCTTGCCCAGTTCCGGCGTGGTGTAGGGGCGGCCCGGGGCGTTGTGGTCGTTGACGCCCATGATGAACAGGGTCGGCGTCGTCACCAGCGGATATTCGTGCACCACCGGCTGATCGTGAAGCATCTGGTAGGAAGAAATGAAATTGGTGACCCAGCGCGGAAATTCTCCGGACAGTCTCAGCCGCTCGCGCAGGGTGACGAACTCGTCCACCGCGCTGTCGGGCAGGTCGAGCGAATAGCCGACCTTGAGGAATTTGCGGTACTCGTCCGAGGTCAGCTTGAATTCGCGGTCATAGAGGAATTCATCGGTCACCGGCGGCACGGTGAAGCGGTAATCCTCGAGCCCGATCGGATCTTCCAGCACCAGGCGCCGCACCCGTTCGGGATAGGTGCGCACGAAGCGCACCGCCACCATGCCACCCATCGAATGGGCGACCAGGTCGACCTGCTTGATGTTCAGCGACTCCAGCAGCTTGGCGTTGTTGCGGGCGAACTGGTCGAGATTGGCCGGGATGTCGGGCTTGGAGGATTTGCCGAAGCCGATCTGGTCGGTGGCGATGACGCGGTAGCCGTCGGCGGCGAGGCCGGCGATCACGTCCTTCCAATAGCTGGCCGGGAAATTGCGGCCATGGAACAACAGCGCCACCCGGCCGTTCGGCGTGCCGGTGGGTGCCACGTCCATGTAAGCCTGGCGCAGCGGCTGGCCCTGCACATTCAGCTCCAGATAGGAGACCGGATAGGGATAGGGCCAGTTTTCCAGCGCGATCCCGACCGGTTCCTGAGACGCGGAGTCGGCAACGGCCGGCAGCGCGGGCAGAACCAGCGCCGTCAGCATCAGCAGGGCAGTGGATTTCATCCGAGCACGCAGACCACGCCGGTGCCCTTGAGGCCGCAATAGCCGTTCGGATTCTTGGCCAGATATTGCTGGTGGTAATCCTCGGCGTAATAGAAGGGCGGAGCGTCGGCGATCTGGGTGGTGATGATCGCGGGTTTGCCGGCCTTGGCCAGCGAGAGCTGATAGGCGTCGCGGGCCGCCTCGGCTTCGGCGCGCTGCTCCGCCGTGGTGGTGAACAGGGCCGAGCGGTATTGCGTGCCGATATCGTTGCCCTGGCGCATGCCCTGGGTGGGGTCATGCTCTTCGAAGAAGGGCTTCAGCAGATCGGCATAAGAGATTTTGGCCGGGTCGTAGGCGACCATCACCAGCTCGATATGGCCGGTCTGGCCCGAGCAGACTTCTTCATAGGTGGCATTCGGGGTCACGCCGCCGCCATAGCCCACCGCGGTCGAATAGACGCCGGGCAGTTCCCAGAACAGGCGCTCGGCGCCCCAGAAGCAGCCCATGCCGAAATAGGCGACCTGGATTCCCTCGGGGAACGGCGCCTTCAGCGGGTGCCCATTGACGAAATGAACCTCCGGCACATCCAGCGGACGGGAGCGGCCCGGCAGCGCCTTGTCGGCGGCCGGCAGGGTGGTCTTGGCGAAGAGCGACATGGTTTTGACCTCTGAAACAGGCGATTGACCCCTATATGGGGTGGGGGATCGTTGCTTGCACGCGGAAAATGCGTGTAGAACAAAAGAATGAAATCGATCAGCGATACCGCGGCGCTCGCCGCCTTCTGCCAACGCCTCTCGTCCGCCGAATTCGTCACCGTCGACACCGAGTTCATGCGGGAAAAAACCTACTGGCCGCAATTATGCCTGGTTCAGCTGGCCGGACCCGACGAAGCCTGGGCGATCGACCCGATGGCGCCGGGCATCGACCTCGCGCCGCTCTTCGAGCTGATGGCCAACCCCGCGGTGATGAAGGTTTTCCATGCCGCCCGCCAGGACGTCGAAATCTTCCTGCATCTGTCGGGCAAGGTGCCGGCGCCTTTGTTCGACACCCAGGTGGCGGCGATGGTATGCGGCTTCGGCGACGCGGTGTCCTACGAGACCCTGGCCGGCCAGCTGGCCCGCGCCCGCATCGACAAATCGCTGCGCTTCACCGATTGGAGCCGCCGCCCGCTGACCGATCGCCAGCTCGATTACGCCCTGGCCGACGTCACCCATCTGCGGGTCATCTATGAAAAGCTGTGCCAGCGCCTCGAGCGCGAGCAGCGCGCCGAATGGGTGGCCGAAGAGATGGCGGTGCTGACCGATCCCAGCACTTATATGGTTGATCCCGACGAAGCCTGGCGCCGGCTGAAGTCGCGCTCCTCCTCTCCGCGCTTCCTGATGATTCTCAAGGAGCTGGCCGCGTGGCGCGAGCGCGAGGCGCGCGAGAAGGACCTGCCGCGTCAAAGGCTCTTGAAGGATGACAGCCTGATGGAGATCGCCGCCCAGGCGCCGACCACCATAGACGAGCTGGCCCATACCCGCGGCCTGTCGCGCAACGCCGCCGAAGGCAAGCTGGGGGCTGCCTTGCTGGCCGCCGTGTCGCGCGCCCTGGCGACGCCGGAAGCGGATTGGCCCAAGCCGATGGAACGGGTCGAGCTGCCGCGCGGACTCGGTCCGGTGGTCGATCTGCTGAAGGTGCTGCTGAAGCTGAAGGGCGACCAGCACGATGTGGCCCAGCGCCTGATCGCCTCGTCTTCCGATCTCGAATGGATCGCCGCCGACGATTCCGCCGAAGTGCCCGCCTTGCATGGTTGGCGCCGCGGCCTGTTCGGCGATGACGCGTTGCGGCTCAAGCATGGTCAAGTCGGCTTGGCGCTGGCCACCGACGGCAAGGGCCTCAGGCTGATTCCTTTGGAATGACGTTTCCGGCTGCCCGGCGCCAGGAGCTGGGCGAGCCGGCCCGCTCGACATCGGACAGATAGCCCTGGTCGAGCGGCAGCGGCTCGGCCCGGTGCTTCGGCAGAAGCGGAAAGGGCGGTCCGACGGCGCGCGCCACATGCAGCGCGGTCAGCACCGGATTGACGATGCTGACGCTGTGGCTGGGTCGTCCGGCAAAGGTGATCGCCTCGATCACCACATCGGAAAATCCCCATAATCCCAGCAGATAGGCACCGATCAGCGTATGGTCGGCACCGAACCTGGCTGCCTCCGCCTCATGCAGCGCGAGGTCGGGTCCGACCGTCTCCAGCGCCGCGATATACTCGCTGCGTTTTTCATTGAGCAGCACCAGACTGCCGATCGCCGACAGCAGGGCGGCGCAATGGGCCGCCTTGGCCACGCTGTCCGGCTCGCCCGCCGCCAAGGCCACCCGCTCGGCCAGATCACCCAGCGCCTGGCTGTAGGCGTTGATCTGCTCGATCTGGCGGACCATCTCCTCGTCGCCCCGGAACTGCTTGAAGATGCCGAGCTGCAGCACCAGGGTCTGCACGATTTCCAGCCCTAGTATGCGTACCGCTTGGAGCGGCGCCGACACTGTGGTGCTGGTCGAGAAATAGGATGAATTGGTCAGTTTCAGCAATTCTGCGGTCATCGCCACGTCGCGGGCGATGATGGCGGCGACGGTGGCGGCCGATGAGCGCGGCGAGCGCAGTTCCGAAACCAGGTCGAGGAACAGCCGCGGCGCGCTGGGCAGCTTCGAGATGCTGTTGAGCAGGCGCACCATCTCGTTGCCCTCCATCAGCGAGCGCAAGGTCATGCGGCTGCGGATCGCCTGGGTCAGGGCGGCGGGGTTGCAGGGTTTGGGCAGGTAGATGTGGGCCGGTCCAACGGTGCGGAAGATGCTGGCGGTTTCCGCCGCTTCGGTCAGGATCACCCGCACCATCTCGGGATAGAGCCGGCTGATCTCATCCAGCAGGGCCGAGCCGTCCATGTCGGGCATCCGCATGTCGGCGACCACCACGTCGAAGGTCTCGATATTGAGGCGCCGCAACAGATCGGCGCCGGTCATGAAGAAGGCCATCTCCCATTCGTCGAGCATGGCGAGCATGGTGCGGCGGAGATTGCCCAAGACGGCGGCTTCGTCATCGACGAAGGCGACTCTGACTCTCTGCTCCATCACTCCCCCTTCGTCATGACGGTGCGGGGCATATGGTAGTCCTAGTGTGCCGAACCATTCAATGGTTCGACACACCAAGCCCGAGCGGCGCCTGAGCAATCGCCGGAGCCGGAGGCGTAGGTGTCAGATAAGAAGCTGATATTAGCTGATATTACCGACATATTCGAATGTGTCGGTAATATCAGCGCCTCTTCATTTCCAGCGAGTCGTAGCCGGCCAGCTTTGCCAAACGATCGTAGCGGCGGTCGGTGAGGTCGGGGGCGAAGGCGGGATCGTCCTTGGGCAGGCTGAGAACGACCTGCTTGCCCTCGATGGTCAGTTTGGTGGTCGGCAGCAAACCGGGCACGCCGCCCGACAGGCCGTGGCCGAGGCGCAGCGCCATGCCGATCAGCGAAGCGCGCTTCTGCTCCTCCTCGGACAGCAGGCTGCGCGCGTCGGCGGCCTGGGGCAGCATCTCGTCGCCGCCATAGCGGGCATGGATGGCCAGGGCCAGCAAGGCTCGGTCCTTGTGGCCGAGGCCCATGAAGGGCAGGCGGAAGACACGCAGGAAGGCCTGTTCGGCGCGGTAATCGGGATGTTCGTTCCAGAACACGTCGCCCAGCAGGCAGGCCGCTTCGCGCATGCGCTTCTGATGCGTCGTCTCGAAGGGCAGCAGCGGCGCCATCCAATCCACGATTTCCTGGCCGTGCTCGGGGAAGCGGCCGGCGGTGCGCGCCATGTCGGCGCAGGCGGCCAGCAGCGGGTCCCAATTGCGCGATTCCGGATTGAGGTGCTGGTAGAAGCGCCCCTCGCGCATGCCATAGACCGAGAAGACCAGCCGCGACGGCTTGGCGTAATGCAGCACCTTGCCGAGCAGCAGGGCGGCCAGCGGGAGATGCTGCTGACGCTTCTTCGACAGGCCGGGCACCTTGTCGAGCGAGCGGAAGCTCTGACGCGAAATCAGGTCGGCCAGGTCGATCGCTTCGTCGGCGTGCAGGGTGAAATTGTCGAGCACATGCAGCGGATGGCCGGTCTGGGCGATGCACAGGCGGGCCAAAGCGCGCCAGGCGCCGCCGACGGCGTATAACGGGCGCTGATGGGTGCGGTCCCACCAGGGCAGCGACATGAAATGCTTGTCGATCATCATCTCGGCGGCGGCGCGCTGGCCCATCGAGGCGTCGGACAGGCGCAGGACGCCAAGCGGGAAGGTGGTGGACAGGCCGGCGAAGCGGCCATGGTCGAGGGCGACCAGTTCGAGGCTGCCGCCGCCGAGATCGGCCACGGCGCCATCGGCATTGGGGGTGCTGCACAGCACGCCGAGGGCGGCAAGGCGGGCCTCCTCCTCGCCGGCCAGGACGGTCACGCCGATGTCACAGCGTTCCTCGATGGCCTTGACGAAAGCGGCGCCGTCCGAGGCGTCGCGCACCGCCGCGGTGGCCAGCACGTCGAGGATGCCGACATCCATGGCGCGCGCCAGGCGCACGAAGCGGCCGACCATCTGCAGCGCTTCCTCGACCCCCTCGGGATTGAGGCGGCCGGTCTGGTGCATGCCCTGGCCCAGCCCGCACACGGCTTTTTCGTTGAACAAAGGCACGGGCGCCCGGGTCCGGCCGTCATAGACGACCAGGCGCACCGAGTTCGAGCCGATATCGACGATCGCGATGTTCTTCTGCTGATTCTTCGCGCTCGGCACAGCCTGGGACTTCATCGCTTAATCGTGATCCTTCAAGACAAGCTTGGGCAAAGGATTGTTGCGGGTCAGCGCGCTGCCCCGCCCGGACAGGCTGGGATTGGTCATGAAATAGGTGTGGGCCGAGAAAGGCTGCTCTTCCATGTCGGGCACCACCCTAGTGTAATTGGCATTGGCGTCCAACACCCAGCTTTGCAGATTGTCCTTGAGGTTCGCCACCATGATCTGATCGAGGATCTGGCGGTGCACCGTCGCGTTTTCGATCGGCACCAGGCTCTCGACGCGCCAGTCCATGTTGCGGTTCATCCAGTCGGCGGACGAGATGAACAATTTGGCATGGCGCGAGGGCAGGCGGTGGCCGTTGGCGAAGGCGACGACGCGGCCATGTTCGAGGAAGCGGCCGACGATGCTCTTGACCCGGATGTTCTCGGACAGGCCCGGCACGCCGGGGCGCAGGCAGCAGATGCCGCGGATCACCAGATCGACCTGCACGCCGGCCTGCGAGGCCTCGTACAGCGCGTCGATCAGCTTGGCGTCGACCAGCGAGTTCATCTTGGCCCAGATCGCCGCCGGCTTGCCGGCGCGGGCATTGTCGATCTCGGCTTTGATGTTGCAGATCAGGCGGTCGCGCGCCATCAGCGGGGCGATGGCCAGCTTTTCCATCTTTTCCGGCTTGGCGTAACCGGTCATGAAATTGAAGGTGCGGTTGGCGTCGCGGCACAAAGCCGGGTCGCAGGTGAAGAAGCTGAGGTCGGTATAGACCTTCGCCGTGATCGGGTGGTAGTTGCCGGTGCCGAAATGGGCGTAGGAGCGCAGCTCGCCATTCTCGCGGCGCACCACCAGCGAGATCTTGGCGTGGGTCTTCAGCTCCATGAAGCCGTAAACCACCTGCGCGCCGGCGCGTTCCAGATCGCGCGCCCAGCCGATATTGGCCTCTTCGTCGAAGCGGGCCTTCAGCTCGATCATGGCGGTGACCGACTTGCCCATCTCGGCGGCTTCGACCAGCGCCTTGACGATCGGGCTGTTCTTGCTGGTGCGGTACAAAGTCTGGCGGATCGCCACCACATTGGGATCGCGCGCAGCCTGATGGAGGAACTGGACCACCACGTCGAAGCTCTCGAACGGATGGTGGACGACGATGTCCTTCTTCTTGATCGCCGCGAAGCAATCGCCGCCGAAGTCGCGCACGCGCTCGGGGAAACGGGCGTTATAGCGGGGGAACTGCAGGTCAGGGCGTTCGTCGACGATCATCTGCTTGACGTCGACGGTGCCGATCGGGCCGGTGATCGAGAAGATCTCGGACGGTTCGAGCTGCATCTCGGTGACGATCAGATCGAGCAGGTCCTGCGGCATGTCGGCGCTGACCGCCAGGCGGATCACATGGCCGCGGCGGCGGCGCTTCAGCGCGGATTCGAACACCCGCACCAGATCTTCCGCCTCTTCGTCGATTTCCATTTCCGAATCGCGGATGACGCGGAAGATGCCCAGCCCGTCGACGCGGAAACCCGGGAACAGCCGGTCGAGGAACAGGGCGACCAGATCCTCCAGCGGCAGGAAACGGTGGGAATTGGTGCTGGGCAGCGAGATGTAGCGGGCCAGCTGCTGCGGCAGCGGAACCAGGGCGCGCATGGTCTCGCCGTCGCCGTGATGGGTCAGCGACAAGGCGATGGCGACGCCGAGATTGGGGATGAAGGGGAAGGGATGGGCCGGATCGATCGCCAGCGGCGTCAGGACCGGGAAGACCTCGTCCATGAAATGGCCTTCCAGCCATTTGCGGTCGGCGCGGGTCAGCTCGGAGACGTCGATCACGGCGATGCGGGCGTCGCGCAGTTCCTGCTTCAGGCGGAACCAGCAGGCGGATTGCTTGTCGAGCAGCTTCTCGACCGCTTCGCGGATGGCGATCAGCTGCTGGGCCGGGGTCAGGCCGTCCTGGCTGATGGACGCGATATTGTTGGTCACCTGGCCTTTGAGCCCGGCGACGCGGACCATGTAGAATTCGTCGAGATTGGCCGCCGAAATCGACAGGAAGCGCAGGCGTTCCAGCAAGGGATGCGACAGATTGTCGGCTTCTTCCAGCACGCGGGTGTTGAAGGCCAGCCAGGACAGTTCGCGGTTGATGAAGCGGTGCGGGTCGCTGAGACCGATCATCGGCGCGCCGGACTCGCTGCCCGAATGGTCGCCCGAGTGAGCGATGATGTCGTGAGGTTCGTGCTGGCTCACCTGGGCCTCCTTGCGCAACGTAGGATCTTTTATACCGGCTCGCTTCCGGCCTGTCATGGTTGCGGGGCCTTTTGTCTTCAAGCTGTCATCGTTGGGGGCTGGCACCGATACCCTCCTTTGTGGTTTTAATGCAAGCGCTTACGACTGCGGGATAAGTCCATGAAGCTCTTGTATTTGCTGCGCCACGCCAAATCGAGCTGGGATGATCCCGACCTCGACGATTTCGATCGGCCGCTCAATAAGCGGGGCCGCAAGTCCGCGAAAGCGATGGCGGCCTATTTCCGCGAGACCGGCATCGCTCCCGAAACCGTACTCTGTTCTCCGGCCAAGCGCACCCGTGAGACGCTGAAGCATCTGATGCCGGTGCTCGGCGAGGCGCCGGTCCAGTTCGACCGCCGCATCTACGAAGCCAGCTACCAGACCTTGCTGCTCTGTCTGGCCGACCTGCCGTCCGAGGCGAATTCGGTGCTTCTGGTCGGGCACAATCCCGGGCTGGAACGGTTGGCGCTCTATCTGATGAGCGACCAGGGCCATGGTCCGGGCGCGGCGCGGCTGCAGGATAAATACCCGACCGGCAGCCTGGCGATCCTGTCGGCGCCGGCCCAGGGCTGGGACGCTCTGAAAGTGGGGTCGTGCCGGCTCGACGATTTCGTGCGGCCGGCGGACCTCGACGCGGAAGACGCCGAGGCCGATATCGACGCTTAGCCGCTTTATTGCGGCGGCGCCCAGCCGCCGCTGTTCGGCATGTCGCCGGCCGGAGCCGGCAGATCGCTTTCGCTCGCCTTCTCGGGCAGCGGGGCGGTGACGTCGGACTTGCCCTCATCGGACTTGCCCTCGTCGGACTTCTTCTCGTCCGATTTCTTGGCATCGGCCTTTTTCTCGCCGGACTTCTTGTCGTCGTCCTTCTTCGCATCCTTCGGCTTCTCGACCGGGATGTCGACCGAATAGTCCGGCACGATGCGGGCCTGGGCCGCACTGCTGATCACCAGCACCTTCTGGCCCAGGGCCAGCGGCTTGGGCTCGGTCTGGGTCACCGAGATCATGTCGCCATTATATTTTTTGACGATGTATTCCCAGCCCTTGGTGTCGCCGGCCACATGCTCGATGGTCGAGCCGACCACGCTGCCCAGGGCGGTGCCGATCACCCCGCCCAGCGCCTGGTCCATGTTGCCGCCGCCCACCTGGGCGCCGAGCACGCCGCCGGCGGCGCCGCCGGTCACGGCGCCGACGGTGCCGTTCGAGCTGATCAGCACTTCGCGGAAGCCGATCACGACGCCGGCATCGACCTTGCTGGCCATCTGCGCGGTGTTGCTGGCATAGGTGTTGGGGGAATAGTCGGTGCCGCCGCACGCCGTCAGCAACGACAGGCTGCCTAAGACAAGACAGATTTTCAGAGAACGAGACACGAGAACGTCACCCTGTGTAAAAGCCTTGAAAGTCATAAACGGCTAGACCTTGATCCGTCAAATTCGTGGTGAAATTATGGCTAAGCCGTTAACTCCACCCTAACGGGTGAAGTTCTCTGTCGAGGGGCGCCGTCATCCATCGACAGGATGAAGTTCTGCACGATGGGATAGACCTGGCCATCCCACCGGCGGCCGCTGAACACGCCGTAATGACCCACTCCTGTCTGTAGATGGTGTCGTTTCATGTAGGGTTTCAACCCGGTGCACAGATCGTGCGCCGCCAGGGTCTGGCCCGGCGCGCAGATGTCGTCGCGCTCGCCCTCCACCGTCAGCAGCGCGGTTCGGCGGATCAGGCCGGGTTCCACCTTGGCGCCGCGGAAGGTCAGGCTGCCATCGGCCAGGGCGGCGCGCTGGAACACTTTTTCGACCGTTTCCAGATAGAATTCGGCCGACAAATCCAGCACGGCGAAATATTCGTCATAGAAGGCGGCGATGGTCTCGGCCTCCGCCGCACGGCCTTCGGCCAGATGCTGATAGAGATCGAGATGAGCCCGGACATGGCGGTGCGGCTGCATCGCCATGAAGGCGCCCAGCTGGATGAAGCCGGGATAGACGTCGCGTCCGGCGCCGTCATAGCCCCACGGCACGCTGGTGATGAGGTGAGAGCGGAACCACTCGATCGATTTCGAGGTGGCCAGCTCGTTGACCTTGGTCGGGTTGATCCGGGTGTCGATCGGGCCGGCCATGAGCGTCATGCTGCGCGGCGCCGCCGGGTCGTTCTGTTCGGCCATCACCGCCACCGCGGCGAGGGCCGGCACGCAGGGCTGGCACACGGCGAGCATATGGCCGCCCGGGCCGATCTCGCGCTGGAAGCGGATCAAATGTTCGACATAATCGTCGAAGCCGAACGGCCCCGCCGAGGCCGGCACATCGCGCATATTGTGCCAGTCGGTGATGTAGACGTCATGGTCGCGCACCAGGGTTTTGACGGTGGCCTGCAGCAGGGTGGCGAAATGTCCCGACAAGGGCGCGGCCACCAGCACGCGCGGCTGATGCGGCGGGGCGTCGGCGCGGCGGAACCGCAGCAGGGTACAGAACGCGCTCGACGATGCCACCTCTTCGACGACGGGGGCGGCGCGGTCGTCGCCAGTCACTTCGGCGATGCCGAAATCGGGGCGGCTATGCGTGATGCGGGCATTGGCGGCGACGCGGAAGGCGGCGGCCATATGGGCCGGCATCGAGTGGGCCGGCACTCCGAACACAGCCTCGATGAGGTCCGCGCTGCCGGCCGCCAGGGCACGCAGCGGCGTCAGCAGGGCCTGCTGCCAATCATAGGCGTAGTAGGTCAGCGACAAGCGGTCCTCGCACGGGGTCTTTAATGGCGTGGTGTCAGCACTTAGTGCCTGTCGGGAAATCCTAAAGAAGTTTATGCTGCGTTGCGAGATAAATAGGCCTCAACCTACGCACCATGAGGAGCTTCGTCGCATGTCTCAGGCGGTGTTGACCATTTCCAGCCGCAATTACTCCTCCTGGTCGCTGCGCGGCTGGCTGCTGTGCAAGATGGCGGGGCTCGATTTCCGCGAGCGGGTGGTGCCGATCGACGATCCCAATGTCCGCGCCGAACTGCTGATGCTGTCGCCTTCCTTCCTGGTCCCCAAGCTCGACCATGACGGGGTGGTGGTGTGGGGCGTGCTGGCCATCGCCGACTATCTGGCCGAGACCTTCCCCGCGGCCGGGCTGTTTCCCAAGGATGGCAAGGCGCGCGCCCATTGCCGCTCGGTCTCGGGCGAGATGCATCAGGGCTTCTTCAATCTGCGATCGGCCCTGCCGATGAATCTCAATGTCCGCTATGAGGGCTTCACCGTCTGGCAGGGCGCCCGCCACGATATCGAGCGGGTCTTCGCCCTATGGCGCGAATGCCTGTCGGCCTATGGCGGACCTTATCTGTTCGGCGCCAGCCCGACCGTCGCCGACGCGATGTTCGCGCCGGTCTGCACGCGCTTTTATACCTACGATGTCGGGATGGATGCCGCCTGCGCCGACTATGTCGCGGTGATCCGCCGCTGGGCGCCTTTGGTCGAATGGACCGAGGCGGCGCTGGCCGAGCCGGATCACTTCAAGGAGCTGGACGCGGAGTTCTGAAGGCTTTCCAGCCAGTTGATCACCTGCGCCTGCAGGGCGATGCGGTGGTCGGACCAGCCATGGTCGGTCGCGGTGTAGGTATAGGTCAGGCCCTTGCTCCTGGCCGCCTTGAGCGGGTCGATCAGCGACTGGGAATCGGATTCGAGGCCGTCGTGGCTGTACAGGATCAACAGACGGCGGTCTTTTAGCCGGGGGGCCAGCGCGGGCAGGGACCATTCCCGGCTGTGAGCCGTCAATTCGTCGGCCAGCGCACCCATGTCGGGAACCGCAAGGGTTTCCTTATTGTCTTCCAGCAGAGACAGAATCTCGGTGCGGTCGTGCGTGCCTTCCAGGCCCATATCTCCCGCCGAGATCATGACGGCGCCCGCCAGAGCCGGATCTTGGGCGAAAATATGGGCGGTCACCCAGCCTCCCATCGAATGTCCGGCGACGACCATCCGCTTAGGGTCGACGCCCAGCTTTCCGGCGATTTCCGGCGTGCGCAGATAGGCTAGCGCCGCAGCGGCGTCTTCCAGGGTCTGTCCGAAATGGAACTCGCCCGGGCTGCCCCACGAACCGCGGTAATTGATCGTGACCGCGTTCCAGCCGGCGCGGCGGATCGCCTGGGCGAGGTCGAGATTCTTCTCGTTGCCGGGCAGGCCGTGCAGCAGCAGCACGGTCGGATGCGGCACCGGGCCCGACGCGACATAGGCGACGCCATTGATCTCCACGCCGCCGCTGGGTATGTGCAGCACCTCCATGCGCGCCGGATTATGGGCGTCCTGCGGCGGGTCCACATAGATCGAGCGGGGCAGGGAATCGGCGAAGGCCGGAGGTGCGGCGAGGCACAGTAAGGCGAGACATACCGCCAGCGATCGCATGGCCCCCTCCTTTACCAGGCGAAGCCGCCAATCGCGGCCACCGGACGAATGCCGGGATAAGCGTCGGCGAGCATCTTCAGGCGCTGCGGGTCGGGCGGTTGCCCATAGCGCGTCCCCAAATCCTCGGCGTGGATGCCGCCGCTGCAGAATAGCCCGTCGATGCCGGCATTGCGCGCCCCGGCCATGTCGGTGTGGAAGGCGTCGCCGACTCCCACCACCCGGCTCTTGCCGATCTTAAGCAAATCCAGGCAGGTAGCATAGATGGCCGGATCGGGCTTGCCGCGGTAGCGCACATCGCCGCCGCCGCGCTCGTAATAGGCGGCCAGGGCGCCGGCGCACAGCACCTGCTGTCCGTCGACCATCACCACCAGATCGGGATTGGCGCAGATCATCGGCAGTTTCAGGGCCAGGCTGCGGTCGAGCAGGGGGCGGAACTGCTCCAGGGTCGCTTCCGGGCCGTCGGGGCCGGAATTGAGGATGAAATCGGCGTCCTCGGGCGTCTCGGCGCGCTGAACGTCGAGCCCTTCCAGCAGCAGCCGGTCGCGGTCGACGCCGATCACCAGGCAACGCTTGCCCAGCTTGGCGAACCACGGATCGCGGCGGGTCAGCAGCTCACTATGCACCGCTTCGCCGGAGCTCATGATGTCGGTGTAGTGGTCGCGGCCGATGCCCATGCCCTGCATCATCGCCACCAGGGAACTGGCGCGGCGGGGCGAGTTGGACAGCATCACCACGCGCTTGCCCATGTGCTGCAGCCGCTTCAGCGTATCGGCGGCGCCGGGATAGGCGGTGCGGCCGTCATGGATCAGGCCCCACAGATCGAGAATGAAGCCGTCATAACGGTCGGCGATCTCGCCGACGCCGGAAAGAATAGGAATCGGAGTCACCGGTGATCGGCCCCGACCGCGTCGCCGATGTGCGAGAATCCGTCCTTTTTCAGCAGGCGGATCAGATCGAGATTGATCTCGTTCACCAGGGCGGGGCCCTGATAGACCAGCGCCGAATAAAGCTGCAGCAGCGAGGCGCCGGCGCGGATCTTGGCATAGGCCTGCTCGCCCGAGCCGATGCCGCCGACGCCGATCAGCAGGACGCGGCCCTGGGTCAGCTTGTACATCTCGCCCAGCAGCGCGGTGGCCGGCTTGAACAAAGGCGCGCCGGACAGGCCGCCGGTTTCCTTGGCCTGCGGCGAGCGCAGGCTGGCCGGACGCTCGATGGTGGTGTTCGAGACGATCAGCCCGTCGAGCTTGGTCTCCAGCGCCACCTCGGCGATGTCGCGGCGGTCGTCCGCGGTCAGGTCGGGGGCGATCTTGAGCAGCAGCGGCTTCGCCGCCGGCAGGCGGGCGACCGCTTCCTTGACCCGGCCGATCAGCGCCTCCAGCGGCGCGCGGCCCTGCAAGGCACGCAGGCCCGGCGTGTTGGGCGAGGAGACATTGATGACCAGATAATCGGCTAGCGGACCCAGCCGCTCGACGCCCAGCACATAATCGGCGGCGGCGTCCTCGGTGTCCTTATTCTTGCCGAGATTGGCGCCCAGCACGCCGCGCGACTGGCGCGCCATCAGATTGGCGGCGGCGGCTTCCAGGCCGTGATTGTTGAAGCCCATGCGGTTGATCACCGCCTTGTCGTCCGACAGGCGGAACAGACGCGGCTTGGGGTTTCCGGGCTGCGGGCGCGGAGTGACGCTGCCGATTTCGACGAAGCCGAAACCCTGGTTCAGCATGGCGTCGGGCACTTCGCCATTCTTGTCGAAGCCGGCGGCCAGTCCGACAGGGTTGGGGAAATCGAGGCCCCAATGACGACTGGCCAGCATCGCATTGCGGATCGGGCGCCGGGCCGGGACCAGACCGGCCTTGAGCAGGCCGAGCGTCACGCCATGCGCCGTCTCGGCCGGCAGCAGACGCAGCAGCGGAAGAGCTAGGGACGTGAGAATGACTAAGCCGCCTTCTTGATGCCCAGATGGCCCCAGACATCGACCAGAGCCGCGATCAGGCGATCCATCATGGCGTCGTCATGCAGCGGCGTCGGGGTGATGCGCAGCCGTTCGGTGCCCTTCGGCACGGTCGGATAATTGATCGGCTGCACATAGATGCGGTGGCGCTGCAGCAGATCGTCCGAAGCCTGCTTGCACAGAGCGGCGTCGCCCACCATCACCGGAACGATATGGCTGACCGACGGCGCCTGCGGGAAGCCCAGGGCCGACAGACGGCGCTTCAAAGTCGCGGCGCGCTCCTGATGGCGCAGGCGGATCTCGTTATGCTCGCGCAGGTAACGGATGCTGGCCAAAGCGGCGGCGGCCACCGAGGGCGGCAGTGCCGAGGAGAAGATGAAACCCTGGCCGAAGCTGCGGATGAAATCGACCATCGCCGGCGAGCCGGAGATATAGCCGCCGATCACGCCGACCGCCTTGGCCAAGGTGCCCTGCAGAATGGTGATGCGGTCCGACACCCCGTCGCGCTCGGCGACGCCGGAACCGGTCTCGCCGTACATGCCGACCGCGTGAACCTCGTCACAGAAGGTCATGGCGCCGTATGTCTCGGCCACCGTGCAGATATCGGCCATCGGGGCGATGTCGCCATCCATCGAATAGACCGATTCGAACGCCACCAGCTTGGGCGCCGCCGGATCGACCGACGCCAGCAGGCGTTCGAGGTCGGCCACGTCGTTATGGCGGAAGATGTGCTTTTGCGCCTTCGAATGGCGGATGCCCTCGATCATCGAATTGTGGTTGAGGGCGTCGGAGAAGATGTGCAGCCCGGGAATCTGGTTGCCCAGAGTCCCCAACGTGGTCTGGTTCGAGACGTAGCCCGAGGTGAAGATCAGCGCCGCTTCCTTGCGGGTCCAGTCGGCCAGCTCTTTTTCCAGCAGCACATGATAGTGGTTGGTACCCGAAATGTTGCGGGTGCCGCCGGCGCCGGCGCCGCATTTGCGCGCCGCCTCGCACATGGCGTCGATCACCGCCGGATGCTGGCCCATGCCGAGATAATCGTTGCTGCACCAGACCGTGACGTCGTGCTCTTCCCCGTTGCGGTAATTGCGGGCATTCGGGAAAGCGCCGGCCTTGCGTTCCAGGTCGGCGAAAATGCGGTAGCGGCCTTCACGGTGCAAATCGCCGATACGGTCGGCGAAAAACTGCTCGAAATCCATTCCTGCCTCTTAGGCGGCGCGCTGTGGAAGCGCTAGCGGGAAACGATCCTAGCGGCGGCTTGGCTGCTAGGCAACACTGCACGCCACAATGCTGCATTGACTCGGGGAGTCTTTGCGCCACATCAATGTTCTGCCGACGTTCCTATCAGGTTTCCAAAAATGCGCGTTCTGCCCTTCCTGCCCGACTTCCAGCCGCGGCCCGCCGGTCCGCCGGCGGCGTTCGACCTGGTGTCGGACTATCATCCCTCGGGCGACCAGCCGACGGCGATCCACGACCTGACGGCGGGCGTGACGGCGGGGGAGCGCGACCAGGTGCTGCTGGGCGTCACCGGCTCGGGCAAGACCTTCACCATGGCCCATGTGATCGCCAGGACCGGGCGTCCGGCCCTGGTGCTGGCGCCCAACAAGACCCTGGCGGCGCAGCTCTATGGCGAGATGAAGAGCTTCTTCCCCAATAACGCGGTCGAGTATTTCGTCTCCTATTACGACTACTACCAGCCCGAAGCCTATGTGCCGCGCACCGACACCTATATCGAGAAGGACAGCCAGATCAACGAGCAGATCGACCGCATGCGGCATGCCGCGACGCGGGCTTTGCTCGAACGGCGCGACGTGATCATCGTCGCCTCGGTGTCGTGCATCTACGGTATCGGCGCGGTCGAGAGCTATGCGGCGATGACGGTCAGTCTGCAGGTCGGGCAGACGGTGGATCAGCGCGAGCTGCTGAAGAGCTTGGTCGCCCTGCAATATACCCGCAACGACGCCGCCTTCGTGCGCGGCACCTTCCGGGTGCGCGGCGATTCGATCGAGATCTTCCCGGTTCACTATGAGGACCGTGCCTGGCGCGTGTCGCTGTTCGGCGACGAGATCGACGCCATTTCCGAATTCGATCCGCTGACCGGCGACAAGACCTGCGGTCTGACGGAAATCCGCGTCTTCCCCTCCAGCCATTATGTGACGCCGCGTCCGACCCTGACCGGCGCCATCAAGGGCATCAAGGAGGAGATGCGCCAGCGCGTCGACTGGTTCACCGCCAATGGCAAGCTGCTGGAAGCCCAGCGCCTGTCCGAGCGCACCACCTTCGACATCGAGATGATGGAGGCCACCGGCCACTGCAAATCGATCGAGAACTATTCGCGCTACCTGACCGGCCGCGCGCCGGGCCAGCCGCCGCCGACCCTGTTCGAATATCTGCCCGAGGACGCGCTGGTGATCGTCGACGAAAGCCACGTCACCGTGCCGCAGATCGGCGGCATGTTCAAAGGCGACTTCAACCGCAAATCGGTGCTGGCCGAATATGGCTTCCGCCTGCCGTCCTGCATCGATAACCGGCCGCTGAAATTCGAGGAATGGGACGCCATGCGCGGTTCGTCGATCTTCGTGTCGGCGACCCCCGGCCGCTGGGAGCTGGAGCGCAGCGGCGGCGTTTTCGCCGAGCAGGTGATCCGCCCGACCGGCCTGATCGACCCGGTCTGCGTGGTGCGTCCGGTCGAGCATCAGGTCGACGATCTGCTGGCCGAGGCACGCCTCTGCGCCGCCAAAGGCCAGCGCGTGCTGGTCACCGTGCTGACCAAGAAGATGGCCGAGGATCTGACCGAATACATGCACGACCAGGGTGTGCGGGTGCGCTATCTGCATTCCGACATCGACACGCTGGAGCGCATCGAGATCATCCGCGACCTGCGCAAGGGCGTGTTCGACGTGCTGGTCGGCATCAATCTGCTGCGCGAGGGCCTGGATATCCCCGAATGCTCGCTGGTGGCGATCCTCGATGCCGACAAGGAAGGCTTCCTGCGCTCGCGCACCTCGCTGGTGCAGACCATCGGCCGCGCCGCCCGGAATCTCGACGGCCGCGTGCTGCTCTATGCCGACAAGATGACCGACAGCCTGGACTATGCGATCGGCGAGACCAACCGCCGGCGCGAGAAGCAGCAGGCCTACAACGCCAAACACGGCATCACGCCGGAAAGCGTGCGGAAATCGATCTCCAGCGTGCTCGATTCGGTCTATGAGCAGGACTACAACACCGTCGCGCTGGGGGATGGCGGCGACAATAATTACATCGGCCAGAACCTGGCGGCCGTGCTGGCCGATCTCGACAAGCGCATGCGTGCCGCCGCCGCCAATCTCGAATTCGAGGAAGCGGCCCGGCTGCGCGACGAAATCCGCCGGTTGGAGCAGAGCGAACTGGAAATTCCCACCGGCAAAAAGCCCGCCCTGGCACGTCAGACGAAAGGCGGACGGAAGCCTAAACGTTAGTATTTCTTTTGGTAACTCTCTGGCAGTCTGGTGGTCCGAAGCGAGGGGGACGCGGTGGCAAAACGGACCTATCAGGAATTGCGGACGCTGATTGCGCTGCCCGATCCGGCGGCGCGCAAGACTCTTCGCAAATCGCTGCAGGAAGAAGGGCTGCTGCATTGCCGTGAGATCGGCGAATTGCCGGCCCTGGGCGAGAAGATCGGGCAGGCCGATCCCGACCTGCTGCTGGTCCAGCTGGACGATGCCTGGAACAGCGGCGAGCTGATCACGCGAATCCGCCATGGTCTGACGCCGGCCAATCCCTTCATGGTGATCATCGCGCTTTTACCCGCCGCGTCGCCGGTGCTGGTCGGGCGCGTCATCGAGGCGGGTGCCGACGATCTGCTGCTGCCGGCCTGGCTCGGTCGTCTGGTGATGGACCGGCTCGACAATTTCGTGCATGGCCGCAAGCCGTTTTTGGTCACCCACGATTATGTCGGTCCCGAGCGGCGCAGCTTCCTGCGCGAGGGCGAGCCGCCGCCGCCGACCATCGACGTGCCCAATCCGGTGCAATGGCTCAGCGCCGGCAAGGATGACCGCGCCGCTTTCCGCAAGAGGGTCGAGCAGGCCCTCGACGCCGTCAATCTGCGCAAGATCAAGAGCCACAGCAAACAATTGCGCCGCGTGGCCGACCAGATCGTCGAGGCTTTCGCCAAGGGCGGGCACAACGCCATCCTGCCCCTGGTGCGGTCGATGCTGGAGTCGGCGGAAGAGCTGGTCCACCGCGCCACCAACACCGAATTCGCGCCGATCATCGAGCTGACCACCGGTCTGCAGACCTTGTGCGAGCGCCTTCTGCGCGAGGATCGCACGCCGCGCGCCGAGGAGATCTCGGTACTGCCCTCGCTGGCCGACGCGGTAAGCAACGCCCTGTATTGGCACGAAAAGGACCCGCTGCCGGCCGCCCTGACCTGATAGATGTTTTTAACCATTTCGGGTATTGGATGGGATATCCGAAAAGGGGGAACAGATGATCGGCAAGCGTATCCTGGTGACCGGCGGAGCTGGATTTCTCGGCTCGCATCTCTGCGAGCGGCTGCTCGGCCAGGGCCATGAAATTCTCTGCGTCGACAATTTCTTCACCGGCCGGCGCGCCAATGTCGCCCATCTGCTCGACCATCCGCGCTTCGAGCTGATGCGCCACGACGTCACGTTCCCGCTCTATGTCGAAGTGGACGAGATCTACAACCTGGCCTGCCCGGCCTCGCCGATCCACTACCAGTTCGACCCGGTGCAGACCACCAAGACCTCGGTCCATGGCGCCATCAACATGCTGGGCCTGGCCAAGCGCACCCGGGCCAAGATCTTCCAGGCCTCGACCTCCGAGGTCTATGGCGACCCGTCGGTCCATCCGCAGCCGGAAAGCTATTGGGGCAACGTCAATCCGATCGGTCCGCGCAGCTGCTACGACGAAGGCAAGCGCTGCGCCGAGACCCTGTTCTTCGATTATTTCCGCCAGCACAAGACCCGCATCAAGGTGGCGCGCATCTTCAATACCTATGGTCCGCGGATGCATCCCAATGACGGGCGCGTGGTGTCGAACTTCATCGTCCAGGCGCTGAAGGGCGAGCCGATCACCATCTATGGCAGCGGCCAGCAGACCCGCTCGTTCTGCTATGCCTCCGACCTGATCGAGGGCTTCATCCGCCTGATGGACACCGACGAGGCGGTCACCGGCCCGATCAATCTGGGCAATCCCGGTGAATTCACCATGATCCAGTTGGCCGAGATGGTGATCGAGCTGACCGGTTCGAAGTCGAAGCTGGAAACCCGCCCGCTGCCCGCCGACGACCCGAAGCAGCGCCGGCCCGACATCACCCAGGCCCAGGAAAAGCTGGGCTGGCAGCCGACCGTGCCGCTGCGCGAAGGCCTCGGCAAGACGATCGAGTATTTCGATAATTTGCTGAAGGGCTGAACATCCGGGGTTGAAAAACGCCCGGAGACTGCCCTACTTTTGAGCATCCAGATAGATGCTCAATTGCGAGGCAGACATGAAGCTTTCGCCGCTCGCTTTCCTGGTCGCCTTCGCTATTGTTCCATCTTTCGCCGCCGAGCCGGTCGAGCCTTCCGCCGCCGCACGGCTGTTCGGCGCCCTGCCGCTGGCGCAGGACGTGCGTTTGTCGCCCGATGGCAATTATCTCGCTCTGAGATCCGGCGCTGGCGGCGAAGAGAAATTCGTCATCATGGACATAGCCGGCAAGGACGTCCGGCAACTGCCGGAGCTGGGCCAGGATTCCACCATGGTGCAGACCGTGCAGGCCAATTGGATCGCCTGGAAGAACCAGTCCAAGCTGGTGGCCGGCGTACTGGCCTGCCGCGAGACCGCCAATTCCGATCATGCCTTCGCCACCAGCGGCTATGTCGTCGACCGTGACGGAGAGGGCAGGGTCCGTCCGATCAGCCTGAGCAAGGGAGTCTTGGGCCGTCAGATTGCCGTCCAGTTCCGTGACCGTCTGATCAGTTTCCTGCCGAACGATCCGCGCCATGTTCTGGTCGAGGCGCGCGTGCAGGACGAGATCTATCCCGACGTGGCCATGGTCGATGTCGAGACAGGCCTGAGCCAAACCGTGGTCCGAGCCCGTCACGGCTTCACCGACTGGATGGCGGACGGGGCCGGAGGCGTCCGGCTTGCCGTCGCCTTTCCCGATGGCGATCTGCGCCGCGTCATCTATGTGCGGGGCGGCTCGGGCGAAGACTGGAAGCCGATCCATGAGGATCGCGTCGGCAGCGATCCCGCTTTTGTTCCCCTGGCCTTCTCGCGGCGGAATCCCGACATTCTGTTCGTCTCGGTCGAAGAGAGCGGGCATATGGCGATCCGCCAGTTCGATACCGCAGCCTTGGCCTTGGGCGAGCGGCTCGCCGCCGACCCTGAAGCCGACGCGGTGCCGGTGCTGCGCTATGGCGAGTTGATCGGCTATCGGCTTGGCTCGGCGCCGGTGGTTTATCTCGACGAAGGCTGGAATCGCACGGCCAAGGCCATCCGCCAAGCGCTGCCAGACGCCGAGATCGAACTGGTGGACCGTAGCGACGACGGCAGGCGCGGCCTGGTGCTGGTGACCGAAGGATCGCTGCCGCCGACCTATTTCCTGCTCGACAGGCGCGCCGACGGCACCCATCTGGATCCCCTTGGGGCGGTGCGTGATCAGCGGGTGGTGACGAGCGCGGCGCCGATCCTTCAGGTCAGCTATCCGGCGCAGGACGGGACGATGGTTCCCGCCTATGTCACGCTGCCGCCGGGTCCTCGCCATGGTCCCATTCCCTTCGTGGTTTTGGCCCATGACGGTCCGTCGGGGCATGACCAGGGTCGCTTTGACTATCTGGTGCAGTTCCTCGCGAATAAGGGTTATGGGGTGTTTCAGCCGCAATTCCGCGGATCGTCGATGCCCTCGGCCACGCTGGGAAGCGGTATTCATGGAAGCGGGATCGGCGCCGAGCAATCGACGTCGGTCACGGCGGTGGCGAAGGGGCCGATACCGCTCGGCCTGATCGGTATGCGGACGCCGTCCGGTGATTCGAGGAACGCCATCTTCGGCGGAACCACGAACGAGATGCGCCGGGTCTATGAGGCGGCTTTCGGGATTATTCCCAACGATTCCCGGCAATTGGAAAAGATCGCCGGTCCGGACGGCGTCGACGTGATGCTGGGGCCGAAGCTCGACGCGATAGTCGACCGAGGCTATGGCGGCTTGTCCGCCGGCGCGGGTAGTGCCTACGTGCGGGCTGGCTTGGGTGGTTGGGGGCGCTCGATCCAGGACGACATCACCGACGGCACCCATTGGCTGATTTCACAAGGTTATGCCGATGCCGGCCGCATCTGTGTCGCCGGGCGCGGTTTCGGCGGCTATGCCGCGCTGATGGAAGCGGCGCGGGATTCTACGCTCTATCGCTGCGCCGCGGCTCTGGCGCCGGTGACGGATCTCGGCCGGCTCGCCCTCGACGCCCGGCATTTCGCCAATTCCAACTATCTGCTCGGTTATCTTCGGGCCAATGCTGAACCGCTTGCCGACATCTCCCCGGTCGCCCAGGCCGACAAGATCGACGTGCCGGTTTTGCTGGTGCATGGCCGTCAGGATTGCGACGTGCCGGTGATGCAGGCCGAGGAGATGGAGACGGCTCTGCGCCGCCAGCGCGACAAGGTCGGATCGGTTGCGATCGCCAATATGCCGGCCAAGGGGCCCGTCGCGCAGGATGCGCCGCAACAGGCGGCGCGGCCGCCACGTTCGGTTACGGCGCTGTATCTCGATGACGGGGATCACGCCCTTAATCGATCGGCCGACCGCATTGCCTATCTGTCGGCGCTGGAGACCTTCCTGGCGGTCAATCTCAAGCCAGGAAGCTAGCCCCGTTCCGCGATCTTCTTCAGCAGGAAGTCCCTGAACACCGCGATGCGCATCGAGTGGCGCAGTTCTTCCGGATAGACGAAGAACGCCTCGATGGTCGGGCCGCGCAGTTCGGGCAGGATTTGCACCAGCTGGTCGGTGTGGTGCGAGAAGTAGTTGGGCAGCGAGGCGATGCCGAGGCCGCTTTGCGCCGCCAGGAAGATTCCATAGAGGCTGTTGACCTTCAGCACCGGCTTGCGCGGCCGGTCCGGATGCGCGCCGGCATGCAGCAGCCAGTTCAGGCTGCCGACCGGCGGGCGCGGCGTGTCGCCATAGACGATGATGCGGTGCTGGTCGAGCTCTTCCGGGCTGGCCGGCGTGCCGTGCTTGGCCAGATAATCCGGCGAGGCGTAGATGCTGTAATGCAGATCGACCAGATGGCGTTGCACCAGATCGGGCTGGCGCGGCGGCGACATGCGGATCGCCACGTCGGCCTCGCGCATCGCCAGGTCCAGTTCGCCATCGTCGAGGATGACGCTGATCTGGATTTCCGGATAAAGATCGATGAAGTCGCGCAGCGCCGGCGTCAGCCACAGCATGCCGAACGCCACCGTGGTGGTGACGCGCAGCGGACCCTGCGGCCGCTCGCGGCTTTCGGTCAGCTGGGCCTCGGTGATGGCCAGCTTGGCGAACACGTCGCGCGCGGTGTTGTAGAGCAGGTCGCCCTGCTCGGTGAGGATCAGGCCGCGCGCATGGCGATGAAACAGCGGAACGTCGAGGCTTTCCTCGAGCGCGCTGATCTGCCGGCTGACGGCCGACTGACTCAGATTGAGCGCTTCCCCCGCATGGGTGAAACTGCCGGCCGAAGCGACGGCATGGAACACCCGCAGCTTATCCCAGTCCATTGGGCCCCTTCTTCCCCGTGCCGCGACGCCCCGAATGGGGCTAAGTCGCGGTTCCCGTTTATTATTGTGCCGCTACCGCGGCGATTTGTCCATGATGGGCGAGGAAGCGGTCCGCCTCCAGCGCGCTCATGCAGCCGGTGCCGGCGGCGGTCACCGCCTGGCGGTAGATCTTGTCCTGGACGTCGCCGGCGGCGAACACGCCCGGGACGCTGGTGTTGGTGGTGCCGGGCCGGGTGACGATATAGCCCTCTTCGTCCATCTCCAGCTGGCCCTGGAACAGGCTGGTGTTCGGCGTGTGGCCGATGGCGATGAACAGGCCGTCGACATCGAGGGTGCTTTCGCCGCCGGTCTTGACGTTGCGGAGCTTGAGACCTGTCACGCCGGCCGGATGTTCGCCCACAACCTCCTCAACCGTGCTGTCCCACACCACCGAGACGTTCGGCAGGGCGAACAGGCGGTCCTGGCCGATCTTTTCGGCGCGGAAGCTGTCGCGGCGGTGGATCACGGTGACGTGCGACGCCAGGCCGGCCAGATAGATCGCCTCCTCGACCGCGGTGTTGCCGCCGCCGACCACCGCGACCTTCTTGCCGCGGAAGAAGAATCCGTCGCAGGTCGCGCAGGCGGAAACGCCCTGGCCCTGGAACTGCTGCTCGCTGGGCAGGCCCAGCCAGCGCGCCGAGGCGCCGGTGCTGATCACCAGCGTGTCGCCGGTATAGATGTCGCCCGAATCACCCACCGCGGTGAAGGGGCGCTTCGACAGGTCGACGCTGACGATGGTGTCGTGCAGGAAACGGGTGCCGACATGCTCGGCCTGGGCCTGCATCTGCTCCATCAGCCAGGGACCTTGGACCGCCGAGGCGAAGCCGGGGAAATTCTCGACGTCGTTGGTGATGGTCAGCTGGCCGCCCGGCTGCAGGCCGGCGACCAGAATGGGCTCGAGATTGGCGCGCGCGGCGTAGATCGCCGCGGTGCAGCCGGCCGGACCGGAGCCCAGGATGAGAACCTTGGTGTGATGAGTCGTCATGATACCGCCGTTATGTAGTCTGCGCGCCGGATTTAGCAAGTCCATCAGGCCATTTGCGGCGGCTGCGGGCTCACGCTAATCTGGCCCGGGGACGAGGTCAAGCGAGCGGGGTGTGGGGAAATATCATGCCGTATGAGCAGGAGCGTTTGGCGGAGTTGTTGTGCTCGCGCCTGTGCCACGATCTGGCCGGCGCCGTCAGCGCGGTCAGCGCCGGCGCCGAATTGCTGGCGGAGGAGGGGCCGGCCAGCCCGATGGCCGCCGAAGCGGTGTCCTTGCTCGCGGACAGCGCCGCTTCGATGGCGGCGCGGCTGAAGTTCCTGCGCCTGGCGCTGGGCTCGTCGAGCAGCTCGGCGCCGTCCGAGGCGCGGCCGCTGAGCCTGGCCTATCTCGAAAAGGGCTATCCGACCGGCGAATGGCGCCTCGACTGGCCGGCCGACCAGCCGCCGCCTGCCTCGCCCGACCAGGCCAAGCTGCTGCTCAATCTGATCTGCCTGGCGCAAGACTGCCTCCCCCGCGGCGGGGTGATCGCCGTGCGGCCGGGCGATGCCGCGCTGGTGGCGGCGCGGGGGGCGGCGCTGACGCAAAGCGAATCGGTTCAGGGATTGGCCGCGGCCGATCTTTCCGCGCTGGGACCGCGCTCGGGGCAGGGTGCTTATACCGCTTTCCTGGCGGCGCGCCTGGGCGGCCGGATCGAGTCGCGGCGGAGCGAGGGCGAGATGGTTTTTGAGCTGTGTCAATAAATGTGAATATCGACCCTCCTTAAATGGGGATGGGAAATACTTCATTTTTCCTTATGCTGCGGCTAATACCACCGGTGTGTTACAACCACTCCGGGGGCGTGCCCGCCGCACCTTCTCGGGGTGGCCAAAGCATGTTATCGTCGGCCCGGTTTTTCTGTGGCATTTCTGGGCTGGCGGGTCGTACGAAGACTGGTCGACGGAACCAAGGGGTGAATTATGGATGATTTGCTGACCGAATTTTTGACCGAGACGGGCGAGAGTCTCGCCACGCTCGACGTCGAACTGGTCAAGCTCGAGCAGAATCCGTCTCCGCAGATTCTCTCCAACATCTTCCGCCTGGTCCACACCATCAAGGGCACCTGCGGCTTCCTTGGCCTGCCCCGCCTTGAATCGGTGGCCCATGCCGCGGAAAACGTGCTGGGCAAGTTCCGTGACGGCGAGCTGACGGTTACGCCGGCCGCCGTGACCCTCATCCTGGCCTCGATCGATTGCATCAAGGGCATCCTGGCCCACATCGAACAGACCGAAGCCGAGCCGGAAGGCGACGACAAGGATCTGATCGCCGCGCTCAACGCCCATGCCGAGGGCAAGGGTGCCGCCGCCGCGCCGCCGCCGGCTGCCGCCGCCCCGCCGCCCGCTCCGGCTCCGGCCCCGGCTCCTGCCGCCGCCCCCGAGCCTGAACCCGAGCCCGCCGCCGCCGCGCCGGTTCCGGCCCCGGCTCCCGCGCCGGCGCCCGTCGCCGCCGCGCCCGACCATCACGACGAGCCCGCTCCGTCGGTGCCGGCTCCGGTCGCCCAGGCCCAGGTTCCCGCCGCCGGCGCCGCCGCGGCCAATCAGGAATCGGCCCTGGCCGCACAGACCATCCGCGTGAACGTCGAGCTGCTCGAGAACCTGATGACCCTGGTGTCCGAGCTGGTGCTGACCCGCAACCAGCTGCTGCAGATGGTGCGCGGCAAGGACGACAGCGAATTCGCCACCCCGCTGCAGCGCCTGTCGCACATCACGACCGACCTGCAGGAAGGCGTGATGAAGACCCGCATGCAGCCGATCGGCAATGCCTGGGCCAAGCTGCCCCGCATCGTCCGCGACCTGTCGGTGGAAACGAACAAGAAGATCGACCTGCAGATGCTGGGCGCCGAGACCGAACTCGACCGCCAGGTGCTCGAGCTGATCAAGGACCCGCTGACCCACATGGTCCGCAACTCGGCCGACCACGGCCTCGAGATGCCGGAAGACCGCAAGAAGGCCGGCAAGGCCGAAGTCGGCAAGATCGTGCTGAACGCCTTCCATGAAGGCGGTCATATCATCATCGAGATTTCCGATGACGGGCGCGGCCTGGGCATCCAGCGCATCAAGAACAAGGCGATCGCCAACGGTCTGGCCACCGAGGCCGAGATCGAGCAGATGTCGGACCAGCAGATCGCCCAGTTCATCTTCCGCGCCGGCTTCTCGACCGCCGAGAAAGTCACCTCGGTGTCGGGCCGCGGCGTCGGCATGGACGTGGTGAAGACCAACATCGAGAAGATCGGCGGCACCATCGAGCTGAAGACGGTGGACGGCAAGGGCACCACCTTCACCATCAAGATCCCGCTGACCCTGGCCATCGTTTCGGCGCTGATCGTCGAATGCGCCAACGAGCGCTTCGCCATTCCGCAGATCAGCGTGCTGGAGCTGGTCCGCACCACGGCGACGTCGGAATATGGCATCGAGGTGATCAACAACGCGCCGGTCCTGCGCCTGCGCGACCGCCTGCTGCCGCTGGTTTCCCTGCGCACCCTTCTCAAGCTGCAGGACAGCGAGGATGACCGCGCCGAGACCTTCATCGTGGTCACCCAGGTCGGCAACTACACCTTCGGCATCATCGTCGACCGCGTGTTCGACACCGAGGAAATCGTGGTCAAGCCGGTCGCCCCGATCCTGCGCCACATCAACATGTTCTCGGGCAACACCATCCTGGGCGACGGCTCGGTGATCATGATCCTGGACCCGAACGGCATCGCCGGCGCCGCCGGCGAGATGGCGGCGGGCGCTCAGCCGGTGGCCGAGAAGGCCCAGTCGCGCGGCGAAGTGCGCGCCGAGGACCAGCAGTCGATGCTGGTGTTCCGCGCCGGCGGCGACGACCTCAAGGCGGTTCCGCTCGCCCTCATCGCCCGCCTGGAAGAAATCGAAGTCACCGATATCGAAGCCTCGCACGGCAAGCCGGTGGTGCAGTACCGCGGCAAGCTGATGCCGCTGGTCACCATCGATCCGGCCTTCCAGCTCAAGACCGAGGGGCAGCAGCCGGTCCTGGTGTTCTCGGACCACGAGCACACCATGGGCCTGGCGGTGGACGAGATCGTCGACATCGTCGAGGAGCAGCTGAAGATCGAGCTGGCGGTCAGCCAGCCCGGCCTGATCGGTACCGCCGTGGTGTCGGGCAAGGCGACCGACATCATCGATGCCGGCTATTACCTGACCCTGGCCTGGGGCGACTGGTTCGGCAGCGAGAAGGACAGCCGCGGCACCACGCCGGAAGGCTTGCGCGTCCTGCTGGTCGATGACAGCCCCTTCTTCCGCAATCTGCTGACCCCGCTGCTGTCGGTGGCCGGCTACGACGTCACCTCGGTGGAGAGCCCGGACAAGGCGCTCAATCTGCGGGACTCGGGCGCGACCTTCGACGTCATCATCAGCGACATCGAGATGCCGGGCATGAACGGCTTCGAGTTCGCCGAGGCGGTCCGTCACGATGGTCCGTGGTCGCAGCTGCCGATGGTGGCGCTGTCGTCGCACGCGACCGAGCAGGATTTTGAACGGGGCCGCGAAGTCGGCTTCACCGATTACGTTGCCAAGTTCGACCGCGACGCCCTGTTGCAGACCCTGGCGCAAACCCTCTCGACCAAAGGTGCCGCATGAATCAGGTTGTTCCCTCGAACAAGCGCGGCTTGCACGAGATCGCGACGACCGAGGATCACGAAGATTTCGTGACCATGTTCATCGAGGGTCAGATGTTCGGCATCCCCGTGCTGGTGGTGCAGGACGTGCTGGGTCCGCAGAAGATCACGCGCATTCCGCTGGCGCCGCCGGAAGTGGCCGGCTCGCTCAATCTGCGCGGCCGTATCGTCACCGCCATCGATGTCCGCATGCGTCTGCGCCTGCCCAAGAAGAAGGCCGAGATCGGCGAGGGCATGAGCGTGGTCGTCGACATGAAGGGCGAGCTTTATTCGCTGCGCGTCGACCAGGTCGGCGAAGTGCTGAGCCTGGCGGCTGCCCGGTTCGAGCGCAACCCGCCGACCCTGGACCCGCTGTGGCGTGAATTCAGCACCGGAATCTACCGTCTCGAAGAAAAGCTCCTGGTCATTCTCGATGTTCCCAGGCTGCTGGACTTCACGCGGTCGGAAGCAATCTGAGGCCGTTTCTTCGGGTCGGGCGGCCAAACGTCCGACTGAAAGCGAAGGGTGTGAATGAAGTCCTGTCTGATTGTCGACGACTCGAAGGTCATCCGCATGGTGGCCAAGAAAATCCTGCAGGAGCTGAGCTTCGAAACGCAGGAAGCGGAAGACGGGAAGATCGCTCTCGACATCTGCATGAAAAAATTGCCGGACGCGATCTTGCTGGATTGGAACATGCCGAACATGAACGGCATCGATTTCCTCCGCGAATTGCGCAAGCTGCCGGGTGGGGAACAGCCGATCGTCGTGTTCTGCACCACTGAGAACGACATCGAGCACATCCAGGAAGCCATCTCGGCCGGCGCCAACGAATACATCATGAAGCCGTTCGACAGCGAGATCATGCAGGCGAAGTTCTCGCAGGTCGGATTGCTCTGAGCGGCGCCCCGACATGCAAAGCGTGAAAGGCGCCAATCCCAGCACTTCCCCCGCCAGTGAACCGATTCGCGTCATGGTGGTGGATGATTCCGCCGTGGTGCGTGGTCTGGTGACCCGCATGCTGGAAGAAGATCCGCACGTCCAGGTGATCGCCTCGGTCGGCAACGGCCAGATGGCGCTGAACGCCATGGAACGGCACGACGTCGAAGTCGCCATTCTCGACATCGAGATGCCGGTGATGGATGGGCTGACGGCGCTGCCGCTGCTGCTCAAGGTCGATCCGCATCTCCAGGTGATCATGGCCTCGACCTTGACCCTGAAGAATGCCGACATCTCGCTGAAGGCGCTGGAACGCGGTGCGGCCGATTACATCCCCAAGCCGACCACCTCGCGCGAGATCAGCGGCGGTGTCGACTTCAAGACCCACCTGATCGAGAAGGTGCGGGCGCTCGCCGCCGTGCGCCGCCGTTTCCCGCGCCGCCTCGCCAAGAGCGAGGCGCCTGCGCCGATCCTGCGCCCGGTGGCGCCGATATCGCCTGCTCCGGCCGGCGCCGGCGAGCCGGCGCCGCGCACGGCGATCTATCATCGCCAGACCCAGCCGCTGACCTTCCGCAATCCGGGCATCGAAACGCCGGATGTGATCGCCATCGGTTCCTCGACCGGCGGTCCGCAGGCGCTGTTCTCGGTGCTCAGCACCATGCGCGCCGGCACCGTGCGCCAGCCGATCCTGATCACCCAGCACATGCCGCCGACCTTCACCACCATCCTGGCCGAGCATATCTCGCGCGTGTCGGGCTGGCAGGCGGCCGAAGGGGTGGATGGCGAGCCGGTGGTGTCGGGCCGCGTCTATATCGCGCCGGGCGACTTCCATATGGTGGTCGAGACCCGCGGCACCGAGAAGATCATCCGCCTGAACAAGAATCCGCCCGAAAATTTCTGCCGGCCGTCGGTCGATCCGATGCTGCGCAGCATGGCGCAGGCCTGGGGCCGCCGGGTTCTCGTGGTGATCCTGACCGGCATGGGCTCGGACGGGCTGCGGGGCGGTCAGGCCGTGGTCGAGGCTGGAGGCACGGTGATCGCCCAGGATGAGGCGACCAGTGTCGTCTGGGGTATGCCTGGCGCGGTGGCGACCGCTGGTATCTGCAGCGCGGTCCTGCCGTTGTCGGACATTCCCCAGCATGTGATGCGCATGGCGACGAGGCACTGATCATGCTGCGACCCGACGAATTCGATTTTCTGGCTAAGCTCCTGAAAGAACGTTCGGGTCTCGTCGTCACGTCCGATAAGGGCTATCTGCTGGAAAGCCGGCTGACGCCGGTGGCCCGCAGCCGCGGCCTGGCGGGCCTGTCGGAAATCGTCACCAAATTGAAGGCGAACGACGAAGCTCTCGCCCGGGACGTCACCGAGGCGATGACGACCAACGAGTCGTTCTTCTTCCGTGACGAGAAACCCTTCACCCAGTTCAAGGAAATGGTGCTGCCGCACATCATGGCGGCGCGCGCGGCGAAGAAGTCGATCCGCATCTGGTCCGCCGCCTGTTCGAGCGGGCAGGAAGCCTATTCGCTGGCGATGCTTCTCAAGGAGGAGCAGGCCAGGATGGCCGGCTGGCATATCGAGATCGTCGGCACCGACATCTCGGTCGAGATGCTCGATAAGGCGAAGGCCGGCCTCTATTCCCAATTCGAGGTCCAGCGCGGTCTGCCGATCACGCTGCTGGTGAAGTACTTCAAGAAGAAGGATGAGAGCTGGCAGATCGATCCGGCTCTGCGCGCCATGGTGCAGTTCAAGGAATGGAACCTGCTGCGCGATCTGAAGCCGCTCGGCCAGTTCGACATCGTGTTCTGCCGCAATGTGCTGATCTATTTCGACCAGCCGACCAAAGCCAAAGTGCTTGAGGGCATTTCCAAGCAGATGCCGGCTGACGGCATGCTTTACCTGGGTGGCGCCGAAACGGTGCTGGGCATTTCGGACAAATTCAAACCGATACCCAACCAGCGCGGAATCTACGGCCTGACGGCCTGATCCCGTTTTTCCTTCCGATCTGCTGTGAGGCTGATCCCCGCGCGACCGCGCGATGGGAAGGCGTCCTGTGTTCGGACTCGGATTCCGAGTCTCGGAATCCTGGCGTGCGCCAAACTGCGCACTGCCGCGTCATAAGCGTTTCATGACACAACATCGGCGAGGGGTGCGACCAGGGTTTCCCTCTGGCCGCACGTCCCCGACATGCCGGTCTTGGCTCGGCTAACCCCCGAGCCCGGGTTTTACCACGTCGCTTACGACTGCAGCAGGTGCAGCAGTTCCTGCGGCAGCTGGGACGCCTGGGTCAGAGCGGCGATGGCCGCCTGAGTCTTGACGTCCTGGGCCGACAGGCTGGACTTAACCTGGGCAACGTCGGCATCCATGATGACCGACGCGGCGGCCGAGATGTTGTTGACGTTGGTGGCGATGTCCTGGCCGCTGAAGTTGAACTGCGACTCGTAGGCGCCGACGAGGGCACGATCACGGGTGATCGTGTTGATCGCCGAATTGACGCCAGCGATGGCATGCAGCGCGAGCTTCGCGGTGCTGACCGTCGAACCCGACTTGAGCAGCGCGCCGACCGAGACCGTGTGCAGCGACACCGAGATGAAGTCGCTGCTCTGGGTTCCGATCAGGAACTTGACGTTGCTCAGGAACGAGCCGGTCAGCAGCGAATTACCGGCATACGTGGTCGAATGCACGATGCTGGTGATTTCGTTGCGGAGCTGCTGATATTCCGTGTTGATGTCCTGGGTACGCTGGTTGTTGGTCACCTGGCCGGAGGCCGATTCGGTGGCCAGCGCCAACATACGCGCCAGAACGTTGCTGATCTGAGCCAGAGCGCCGTCGGTGCTCTGCAGGATCGAGGTGCCCTGCGAGATGTTCACCTGGTCTTCCTGGAAGACGGTGACGTTCGCATCGAGCTGCGTACCGATGGCAAGACCGGCGGCGTCGTCCTTGGCTTGGACGATACGCGAGCCGGAGGCCAGCTGAGAGATCGACTCGGTCTCGTTGGACGAGTTGATGTTCAGATAATTCAGGGCGGCGTTGGCCGCCGTATTCGTAGAAATGACCGGCATACTTACCTCCTCTGCCACAAGCTACTTGCCTGGGGCAAGGCTGCGATTGTGGGTATAACGGCCTCATATAAGCAATGGCCGTGCCAACTTCTTAAATCGTTGAAAAATAACGATTTTATGGAATCGACAGGAGGTAAAAAGGGGGGCGGGGGCAAATGAGTCAGGGTGACTCTTGCCTAAAGCACCCTGCAATATTTGCCGGGCTAACCATCGGAAATGATTCGATTTTGCCTATTTCGGGGGGCTGAAAGGCCCGATTCGTCATGCCTGCATAAGCGGAGACGACGCATGAAAAAAGGGCCCGCGGAGGGGCCCTTCGATCAAGCGATCTGCGACGAGCGTTCCGTCGCGGAGGAGGCGGGCGGCGTGCCCCGTTCCTCGGGGTCGCGCAGCACATAGCCGCGGCCCCACACGGTATCGATATAGCTGGTGTCGCCGATGGCGGTGGACAGTTTCTTGCGGAGCTTGCAGATGAAGACGTCGATGATCTTCAGCTCCGGCTCGTCGATCCCGCCATAAAGATGATTGAGGAACTGCTCCTTGGTCAGGGTCTGGCCCTTGCGCAGCGAGAGCAGTTCGAGAATGCCATATTCCTTGCCGGTGAGGTGCAAAGGCTCCTCATCGACCTCGACCACCCTTTTGTCGAGGTTCACGGCCAGGCGGCCGGTGCGGATGATCGATTCGGAATGGCCCTTCGAACGGCGGACGATGGCCTGGATGCGGGCCACCAGTTCGGCGCGGTCGAACGGCTTGGTCAGGTAATCGTCGGCCCCGAAGCCGAGGCCCTTGACCTTTTTGTCGGCCTCGGACAGGCCCGACAGGATCAGCACCGGCGTCGCAATGCGCGAGGCGCGCAGGCGCCGCAGCACCTCGTACCCGTCCATGTCCGGCAGAACCAGATCGAGCAGGATGATGTCGTATTCGTAGAGTTTGCCGATTTCCAGCCCGTCTTCGCCAAGACCGGTGGCATCGACCACCATCCCCTCGGCTCGCAACGACATCTCCAGACTTCTGGAGGTCATCGGATCATCTTCTACGATGAGGACTCGCATGAGGCGCAAACGGCTCCGGCAAAAGGTTAACGGCACTTTACCAACATTTAATGTCGGGAGGCTACCCTTATTAAGGATTAGGAACGGCGCTCACGGATATGTCGCAAACGGTCTCCTCTCTTCTTTCCGACATCGAGCGGATCGGCGAAATGCGCCGCTTCGGCCGTATCGACGGAGTTCAGGGCCTGCTGGTCGAAGCGGGTGGAATCGGCAATTCCCTGTCGGTCGGCGATCGCTGCCGCATCGCCGGGCGCACCCGCGAGGTGTTGTCCGAGGTGGTCGGCTTCCGTCAGGGCAAGGCGCTGCTGATGCCGTTCTCGTCGCTGGAAGGCATCGGCCTGGGCTGCCAGGTCGAGGTCGACGAGGCCAATCCGGTGCTGCATCCCCATCCGGGCTGGCTGGGCCGCGTCATCAATTCGCTGGGGCAGCCGGTCGACGGTCTCGGGCCGCTGCCGCAGGGGCCGGTCGCCTATCCGATCCGCAATACGCCGCCGCCGGCCCATTCCCGCCAGCGCGTTTCCGGCAAGCTCGATCTCGGCGTGCGCGCCATGAATGCCTTCCTCACCACCTGCCGCGGCCAGCGCATGGGCATCTTCGCCGGCTCGGGCGTCGGTAAATCCTCGATCCTGTCGATGATGGCGCGCCATACCGTGGCCGACATCTCGGTGGTCGGGCTGATCGGCGAGCGTGGCCGCGAAGCGCGCGAATTCATCGAAGACGATCTGGGGCCGGAAGGCCTGGCCCGCAGCGTGGTGATCGTCGCCACCTCGGACGAATCGGCGCTGCTGCGCCGCCAGGCGGCTTACGTGACCATGACCGTATCGGAATATTTCCGCGATCTCGGCCGCGACGTGCTGTGCCTGATGGATTCGGTCACCCGCTTCGCCATGGCCCAGCGCGAGATCAGCCTGTCGGTCGGCGAGCCGCCGGCCAGCAAGGGCTACACCCCGACCGTGTTCGCCGAACTGCCCCGCCTGCTGGAGCGCGCCGGTCCCGGCTCCGAAGGCTCGGGCTCGATCACCGGCCTGTTCACCGTGCTGGTCGATGGCGACGATCATAACGAGCCGATCGCCGACGCGGTGCGCGGCATTCTCGACGGCCACGTCGTGCTCGACCGCTCCATCGCCGAGCGCGGCCGCTATCCGGCTATCAATATATTGCGCAGCGTGTCGCGAACCATGCCGGGTTGCAACACCCGCGAGGAGAACGACCTGATCGCCCGGGCCCGCCGCCTGCTGGCGCTGTATGACGACATGGCCGAACTGATCCGCCTGGGCGCCTATCGCCGCGGCTCGGACCCCGGCGTCGACGAGGCGATTCATTATTTCCCTGCCATCGAAGCCTTCCTGGCGCAGCGCAAGGACGAGAAAACCGATCTCGCCACCTGCTACGCCATGCTGGCGCAGATTTTTGCGCAGTGAGCTAGATGACGAAGAAGTCGGAAGAGATAAAGACGCTGATCCGGGTCCAGAGCTGGACCGTGGACGAACAGCGCCGCATGCTCAACCAGCTTCTCGACCGCGAACATGTGCTGATCGAGGACGGCCACCGCATGGACCGCCAACTGATCGCCGAACAGCAGGTCGCCGCCGCCGATCCGCGCATGGCAGGCTTCGCCTATGTCGCTTTCGCCCAGGCCCATAGGATCAAGCGCGAGAACATCAATGTCACGCTGACCGCGCTGCGGGTCGAGATCGACCGCCAGCGCGACGCCGTGGCCGAAGCCTACCGCGAGCTGAAGGTGCTCGAAGAGGTGCAGAAGAACTGGCTCAAGGCCGAGCAGTTGGAAGCGGCCCGGCTCGAGCAGATCGATCTCGACGAGATCGCGCAGAATCTCCACCGCCGCCATCAGGCTGAAGTTTTGTAGTCCCTCAGGCGCCGGGCGGCCGCGGAACGATTTCAGGGAAATCGTTCCGTCTTAATTATCCAGGAAATTTTCCGACGGCAGCGGATGCGACTGCGTGGCGGCCGAACCGATTTTCGGAATGTTCAGCGCCAGGTCGGTGTTGCGCTCGTTGGCCACCAATTGGACCGCCGGCACGGTGAAGGTCTCCATTCCGTCGAGGAACAGGCCGCAGGCGTGGCTGTAATCGGCGCCGCTGGCGAAGATGGCGTGATAGGTGCCGTCGGGGATCGAGTTGATCTCGGCGCTGGAATCCTTGGCGACGAAGAAGGCCAGCAGCGTGCGGCCGCTCTGCGTCTTCAGGCGCACCACCACGTCGCGGCCGCTGTGGTTCTGCACCGCCAGCTTGCTCTCGCCGCCCGAACGGCGCAGCAGCACATCGCCGTTCTGCGGCGGCGAGCCCTTCTGGTCGGTGCACCAGCGGTTCTTCTGTGTCTCGCCAGGCCCGCCGAACAGATAGCGCGACTGGACATAGCCGGACACGCCGTTCTCGGTCAGGATGCGCGCCCAGTCGCTGCCCGGCACGGTCTCGATCACCTGAACAGTCGAGAAGCGGTCGAGCAGGGCGGTGACCGGCTGCGTCGGGGCCGGTCCCTGGCGGACCTTGAGGATCTCGGTGGCGACATGGCGGGTCTCGCCGGCTTCGGCCGGATGCACCACGATGTCGGCGGTGACGTCGTCGGTGTGGCTGCGGAAAGCCACCACGGCGCCGGCCATCGCCAGAACGAACAGCAGCCCCAGCAGCGGCAAGGCCTGGACCACCGGGGCGTAGCTCCACGGATGCCAGCGATTCTTCAGGCGCTTGGATACTTTGACCCGCGTTCCGGTCCGGTGCAGCAGGCTGGCGATGCCGACCCGCTCATTCTCGGTCTCGGCGAATTCCAGGGCCTGTTCGGCCAAGGCGCGGGCGACGACACGGTCGCCGCGCCCGAGAAAAGCGCGGGCCTGGTGCAGCAGGACCCAGAGATTATCGTCCGACGGCTTGTCGCCGCCTTTGAGATTGCGCAGCAGGGCGCGGACCGACCAGTAAGGTCCGGTCGGGCTCCACCAGCCGAGGATCCAGGTGGCGGTGCTGGCGAGAATTGCCGTCCGGTCGGCGCATGCCCGGCAAAAAATGCCGCGTACCGTTTCCCGGCGCGACGACCACAGGAAGCTGCGCACATGGTGGAAGATGATGTAGCGCGGCTGGGCGGTAATCTGGGCGCAGCGCGAGCAGGTCAGCGGCTGCGGATTGGGATCGGTCGGATCGATCATTCCGGCCGGGGCCGGCAGGCGGGCCTGGCGCTCATATCCCTCGCGCTGACGGGGATCGCTCAGAACCTGGTAAGCCCGTGTAACGTCAAGGAATTCCAGGCGCGCTTCCTCGGTCGGGTTGCGATCCGGATGCAGCAGCTTGGCCTTGTAGCGGAAGGCGGCCTTGATCTCCGAGGCGTCGGCCAAAGGCCCTACGCCCAGCGCCCGGTAATAGCCCTGAGGGTCGGAAAGTGACTGGAGGTCCTGATCCAGCATGATCGAAATGGGGTCCGTTCGGCAGAAAGGATTAAGAAATCACCCCAAAAATCATGCAAAAATTATGCCGTTGGAGCCGTCCGCCAATCGCTGGGTCGTGACGAAGCGTCCCTCGGGCTGGAAGCTGACCGAGCCCTCCAGGCCGAAATTCAGCAGTCCGTTGATGAACAGCGCGTCGATGTCGCGGCGCATTTCGCCGGGCAGCGGGCTGGTGGTGCGGATGATCAGGTCGAAGCGTTTATATTGCCGTTTGACCAGCCCGTCGAACTGCATCGGGCCGAGCCGGCTCAGATCGAGGTCGAGCAGGAAACGGGTGCCCTTCTCGCGCTCCGCCGCGCTCATGCGTCCCTGGCGATGGCGGGCAGTCAGCCGGATGGTGGTCATCTGGCCGCCCATCAGGAACGGAATGACCAAGCTGCGCCAATCGCCTTCGCCCGGTCCCTGTACTGCTGGAGCCGGGCTTTCCCAATGGCGCGCCAGGGCTTCCAACGCCTGGGGCGCCGCATGGGTCAGGGCAGTGACCATGCTTTCGCCAAGGAACCGCGCGAGAGAGGGCGCCTGCGCCTGGGCTGAGGCGACCACCGAGAGAATCTGCGCCGCCAGCTTCGGTCCCGGCGCCGGGATCTTGTCCCGTATAGCATCGGCCAAGGAGCCATTGGAGGTCTGCACCGTGTCGATCAGGTGCGCCAGACGATGCGGCACTGCGCGGTCCGGCGGATCGTCGGGAATCGGCTGCTGCGGCTGGAATGCGGGCGGTGGAACCGGTTTGCCGACCAGCTGCAGCGTGACGCCGCTGTCCGCCGGCAGGGTCTGCGGTCCGCCGTCGAGCGCCAGCAGGCCGATCGGCGTGCGGATCAATTGCCGCCCGGCGTCGGTGTTGGGCAATACCTGCCCGCTGACCTCCTGCGGCGGAGGCGGGGGAGCGGGGGCGGGATTGGGCGCAGCGGCGGGAAACGGTATCGGGGAAGGGGTTGCCGGGTTTGCGACGGACGGTGCGGGCAGTGGTGCAGGTGCCGCGGCGACCGATGGCGGCGGCGCTTGGACTGTGGGCGACGGAGCGGGCGGCTGGCTGGCCGGTGTTGGAACCGTAGCCGGAGCCGACGCAGCGGGCGGGGTCTGCGGCAGTTGAGCCGGTGCGGCTGTGGCGGCGGGTGTCGCGGGAAGCTGCTGCGCCGCTGCTGCAGGAGCGGGTGACGGCGGCGCCGGCGCCTGTGTCTGTGCCGCGACGGTAATTGTAGAAGGAGGAGCGCCGGTTGGCGGCGTCGGAGCCGGTGCGGGCGCCGTCACCGCGGGCACGGCAGCAGAGTTTGGGCTGGTTTCAGGTTGGGCTGCTTCCGCCGCCGGAACCGCCGGCGCCGCTGCAGGCTGTGGGGCCGCAACCGCAGCCGGAAGCGGGGCGGGAGCGGCGGTGGGAGACGGCGCCGGCGGTTCTTCTCCGGCCGCCGCCGGTTGCGGACCGGGTTGCGGTGCCGAAGCCGTCGTTGCCGCCGTAGGTGCCTGTGCCTGCCCTTGCACCGGCACGGGGGAGGGCTGCTGCTGTGGCGGCACCAGATTGACGATCCTGACCATCAAGGTGGTGCCGCTCGGCAGCGACGGATCGCTGGAGGTGACGATGGTGGCGGGAATGCCCGGCGACGGCGGCGGCCGTGAGTCCGGTTGGATCTGCGTCAGCGGAGAGGTCGAAGCCGGTGCGGGCGCCCCGGTGGCGGCCGGCGTGGCGATCACCCCATTCGGCCCGACCGGCTTGTCGTCGATGGCGAGCAGGCGCCATTGCGGCTGTGCCCCGCCCTGGATCACGGTGATGTCGAGCTTGGCGCCGGGCGCGACTTGAATCTGCGGCGGCAGGCGGATCTGCGCCGTTCCGTCCGGTGTGGTGATCTGTATCAGCATCCCCAGCGGGGTCTTCGCGGCAGCGGGATCGGGCACGACCGATGGCGGCGGCTGGGAAAGCAGGCGGAGAACCTGGGCGTCGATCGACGTATTGGGCGGCAGCTTGGCCAGCGCCTCGGTCAGCTCGGCCAGCAGGATGGCCAGCCCCGCTGTCGCCGCCGGTACCGGCTGCTGTGGGCCGGTGTTGGGCAGCGAAGGCGGCAGCGCGTCCATTTATCGCTGGAGGATGTGCTCGACGATGGCTTCGACGTCCGCGGCCGCCTCGGTGTTGGGCGAGCGGGTCAGCAGCGGCGTCTGGTTGCGGATCGCCTCGCGCACCTTGAGGTCGCGGCGAATCACCCCGGCCAGCGGCGGCGAGATCTTGAGGAAACCTTCGCACGCCTTGAGCAGCGTGTAATAGATGCGCTCGCCCTCGCGGGTCGAGTTGGCCATGTTGACCACGATGCGGATATCGGTGGTCGGCCGCTCCATATGGGTGACCTTGACGAAGGCATAGGCGTCGGTCAGCGAGGTCGGCTCGTCGGTGGTCACCACCAGGATGGTGCCGGCCTGGTTGGCCAGGGCGCGCACGGTCTTTTCGACACCGGCGCCGAGATCGAGCACGACGCGGTCATAGCCGCTGGCCAGCAGCGACAGATCGTCGGCCAGGACCTGCAGGCGCGAGAGCGGGATATTGGCCAGCGAGCCGGAGCCGGACCGGCCGGCGATGACGTCGAAGCCGCCTTCGGGGAAGGTGACGGCGGCCTGGTTGAGGGTCAGGCGCCCGGTCACCACGCTGCCGAGATCGTGCTTGGGCATCAGGCCCAGCTGGATGTCGACATTGGCCAGGCCGAGATCGCCATCGAACAGCAGGGTGCGCTGGCCGGCGCGGGCCAGAGCATGACTCAGAGAGATCGAGAACCAGGTCTTGCCCACGCCGCCCTTGCCCGACGCCACGGCAATGACGTTCCGCGCCCGCGGACGATGCGCGGGGCGGGGAGCCAGGGAGGGGACACTTCCGGTGGTCATCGGTGGCTGGCCTCTGCTCGTTGGATCATTGTTTGTTCTTCTGACGCAGGCGTCGGCAACATCATTCGAGCCATGATAGCGGGATTTATGGCAGATACGCCATTGACCACTCGCGGGCTCGAGCTGACATCGCAAAACATCAGCGGCGCCGACTCGGCGGCGGCCAGGATCGAGCCCAGGCGGCGTGTGGTGTCGAGGCGCGTGGCGAGCAGGCGGGTGGCGCCTACGCTGCCGAAGGCTTCGCCGATTTCAGCGGCCTCGATCGGGTCGCCGCCGGCGGCCAAGACGAGGATCGGCTCGACATTGGCGCTTTCCACCAGGGCGCCGAGATAGTCCAGATCGCCCTGCTTGAACGGATTGAGGCCGGGGCTGTCGACGAACACGATGTCGTACTGGCCCTGGCAGGCGGTGATGGCGCGCTGCAGGGTCTCGGGGCCGCGCGCGGTGATCAGTTCGATCTTGAGAATGCCGGTGAAGGCGGACAGCTGGGAATTGGCGCCGGCGCGGACATTGTCGGCCGAGATCACGCCGACCCGCCGGCCCTTCATGGTCGAGCGGGCGGCCAGCTTGGCCACCGTCATCGATTTGCCGTTGCCGGGCGGACCGACCAGCAGGAAGGGACGCGGCGCGCTCTGATCGGGCAGCGGGGCGAAGACGAAATGATTTTCCAGCGCCGCGGCCATGGCGGCCTGCGGATCGTCGAGGCCGCAGGAGCGCGCGACGCCGGTCAGCGCCTCGACCAGGCGCGGCGGCAGATTGTGATCGACGAAGGCGTCGCGCACCATCTCGGCGACCGGCGTGACCGCCGGTTCGTCGTCGAGCCAGCGGCCCGGCAATTCGTCGGTCTCGGTCGGTTCCAGAGCCGCGGTGATCCGCACGCCCTTGCCGCCGGCCGCGCGCTGGGTCGAGACGATGATGGCATCGTCCCCCAGCTCCTGCCGGATCAGCTGCATGGCCTCCGCCATGCTCGGCGCTATGTAGCTCTTCAGCCGCATCTATTTTCTTTCCGGGCCGCGACTGCGGCCCCGCGCTGCCGCTGTCTGCGGTAACACAGGCGATATAGCTTGGCGCGATAGCCAAGCGAACGGAGTTCGCGCCCGGCGCTTGAGGGACATCATCATATCTGCCCCAGGGTTTTGATCTTGGCCTTGGGGTGGATCTCCGACTGGCTCATGACCACGGTGACGGGGCGGAAGCGCTCGACGATCGACCGCACATAGGGGCGGGCGCTCGGGCTGGTCAGCAGCACCGGGCTTTCGCCCTGCATGGCGAAGCGTTCGAAGGTCTGGCGGGTCTTGGTGATGAAGTCCTGCAGGCGGCTCGGCGCCATGACGAGCTGACGCTCTTCGCCGGTGCCCTGCAGGCTTTCCAGGAAAGCCTGTTCCCATTCCGGCGACAGGGTGACCAGCGGGATGAAGCCCTGCGGTCCGGTATTGTAGTCGCTGATCGGGCGGGCCAGGCGGGTGCGCACATGCTCGGTGATGATCATGACGTTGCGCGAATGCGAGCAGGCTTCGGAAATGCCTTCCAGGATGGTGCCGATGTCGCGGATCGAGACGCGCTCCTGCAGCAGGTTCTGCAGCACGCGCTGGATGCCGCCCACCGAGATCTGCGAGGGCACCATGTCGGCGATCAGCTTCTGGTTTTCCTTGTCGACCTCGTCGAGCAGCTTCTGCGTCTCGGCATAGGTCAGCAGGTCCGGCATGTAGTCCTTGATCACCTCGGTCAGATGCGTGGTGATGATGGTCGAGGGATCGACGACGGTATAGCCGCGGAACAGAGCCTCTTCGCGCCCGCCCGGATCGATCCACACCGCCGGAAGCCCGAAGGTCGGTTCCTTGGTCTTCTCGCCCGGCAGGGTGATGTCCTCGCCGCGCGGGTCCATCACCATCAGCATGTTGGGGCGCAGCTCGCCGCGGCCGGCTTCGACTTCCTTGACGAAAACGATATAGGAATTGGCCGGCAGCTGCATATTGTCCTGGATACGCACCGACGGCATGACGAAGCCCATTTCGCCGGCCAAAGCGCGCCGCAGCGCCTTGATCTGGTCGGTCAGCTTGGGGCCGTGCGGATTGTTGATCATCGGCAGCAGGGCATAGCCGAGTTCCAGGCGCACATTGTCGATGCGCAGCACCGCCGAGATCGGCTCGTCGGCGACTGGCGCGGGCGGCACGGCATCGGCTTCGGCCTGGGCCAGGTCGACCGCTTCTTTCTGGCGCTTGGAGACGAAATAGGCGCCGCCGCCGGTGGCCAGGGCCAGGCCGAGGAACGGAATCATCGGCATCGAGGGCAGCAGCGACACCGCGACCAGCAGGGCCGAGGTCATGCCCAGCACCTTGGGATAGCCGATCAGCTGCTGGGCCAGCGCCTTGTCGGTGGATTCCTTGAGGCCGGCCTTGGTGACCAGCATGCCGGCGGCGGTCGAGACGATCAGCGCCGGAATCTGGGTGACCAGGCCGTCGCCGACGGTCAGCTTGGTGTAGTAATCGGCCGCCTGCGAGAAGGACAGGCCGTTCTGGGCGATGCCGATCAGCATGCCGCCGATCACATTGACGAAGGTGATCAGGATGCCGGCGACCGCGTCGCCGCGCACGAATTTCGAGGCACCGTCCATGGCGCCGAAGAAGGCGCTTTCGCCTTCCAGCTCGGTGCGGCGCTTCCTGGCCGTCGCCTCGTCGATCAGGCCCGAGGACAGATCGGCGTCGATCGCCATCTGCTTGCCGGGCATGGCGTCCAAGGTGAAGCGCGCCGCGACTTCGGCGATACGGGTCGAGCCCTTGGTGATCACCACGAAATTCACGATGATCAGGATGGCGAACACGATCACGCCGATGATGAAATTGCCGCTCATCACGAAGCTGGCGAACGCCTCGATGACGCGTCCGGCGCCGCCGGTGCCTTCATGGCCATGCGCCAGGATCAGGCGCGCCGAGGCCAGGTTGAAGGCCAGGCGCATCAGCGTGGAGAGCAGCAATACCGTCGGGAAGGAGCTGAAATCGACCGGCTTCTCGATGAAGATGGCCGTCATCAGGATCATCACCGAGAAGGTCAGCGATACCGCCAGCGAGATGTCCAGCAGCCAGGTCGGCATCGGCAGGATCAGCGTGATCAGCAGGACGATGACGCCGAGCGCAAAAGCGAGGTCACCCCGGCGCATCGCCTGGGTGACCTTGTTCATGAGCGCGCCGACATTGATCCCAGGAGCAGCCGCTCCGACGGTCTCGGCGCCGGCCGCTTCGGGAACAGTGGCGACTTCGGCGCCTTCAGCCACGATGCTCTCCGCTCAGGAACTAGGACTAAAAGGCAGTTCGCTCGGCGTCGCCGGGCGGCGGCACGGCGAAGCCTTCATCGAGATACTGGCGCAGCTTGTTGCGCAAGGTGCGGATCGAGATGCCGAGAATGTTGGCGGCATGGGTCCGGTTGCCGAGGCAGTGCTGCAGGGTGTCGATGATCAGATCGCGCTCGACGTCGGCCATGGTGCGGCCGACCAGCGCCTGGGTGCTGCCCTGGATCGCGGCCTGGGCGGCCACCGCCGCCGTCGCGGCCAGGCTGGAGCCCGGATCGCTGGAGGTCGGCGAGTTGGACAGCATGATCGCCTCGGGCCCGATCTCCTTGCCGGAAGCCAGCAGGATGGCGCGGTGCATGGTGTTTTCGAGCTCGCGCACATTGCCGCGCCAGATATGGCCGATCAGCATGCGGCGCGCCGCATCGCTCAGCGGGCGCTCCGGCAGACCGTTCAGCTCGGAATATTTCTTGATGAAGTGCCCGGCCAGCGCCTCGATGTCGAGCGGACGCTCGCGCAGGGACGGCAGGCGCAGATTGACGACGTTGAGGCGGAAGAACAGATCCTCGCGGAACGTGCCCTTGCGCACTTCGTCCTCGAGATTGCGGTTGGTGGTGGCGATGATGCGCACATCCACCTTCACCGGCGCATTGCCGCCGACGCGGTCGATCTCGCGTTCCTGCAGGGCGCGCAGCAGTTTGGCCTGCAGGCGCGGGTCCATTTCCGATATTTCGTCGAGCAGCAGGGTGCCGCCGGTGGCTTCCTCGAACTTGCCGAGGCGGCGGGCCACGGCGCCGGTGAAGGCGCCCTTCTCGTGGCCGAACAGCTCGCTTTCCAGCAAATTCTCGGGGATCGCCGCGCAGTTCACCGCGACGAAGCGCTTGCCCGCGCGCCGGCTCTTGCGATGGACGAAACGGGCCATCAGCTCCTTACCGGTGCCGGATTCGCCCGAAATCATGATCGACGCGTCGGAGGGGGCGACCTGCTCGGCCATGCGCAGAACATTGCCCATCACCGGATCGCGGAAGATGATCGAATGGCTTTCCTCGGTGACCGCGGCGATGACGGCGGCGATCAGCTCGGCGTCGGGCGGCAGCGGGATATATTCCTTGGCGCCCGAGCGGATGGCGCGCACGGCGGCGCCCGTGTCGGCGGCGACGCCGCAGGCCACCACCGGCACATGGATGCGCTCGGACAGCAGGCTGTCGACCAACAGCTTCACGTCGGACTTGGCGTCGATCATGACGAGGTCGGCGCCCTGGCCGGAGCGCAGCACCTCGAGACCCGCCGGCACCGAATCGACGTGGGACACCTTGGCGCCGCGGGCCATCGCGATCTGGCTCGCCGCACCAACCTGACCTTCCAAGGCGCCGATGATCAGTAGCTGCATTATCCCCTCAACTTACTCTCAGCCGGTATTATGACCGGTCAGTCTTAATAATTTCCGTCATGGTAACACCGAGGCGGTCTTCCACCACGACGACTTCGCCGCGGGCCACCAGACGGTTGTTGACGTAGATGTCGATCGCTTCGCCGACCTTGCGGTCCAGCTCCACCACCGCGCCGCGGCCCAGCTTCAGCAACTGGTTGACCTGCATGGTCGCCTTGCCCAGCACGGCCGAGACCTGCACCGGAATGTCATAGACCGCTTCGAGGTCGCGCGCCGAGCGCGGGCCGTCGGGCAGCAGGTCGGCAGCCATCTCCGACTTCAGCTCGTTCAGTTCAAAATCGGCCATCGGGTCCCTCCTTAATCAGTCTTCGTGCGTTCGGCCAAGGCGCCCAGCGCGGCCTCGACGGCCTGGTCGACCTGCGACCAGACGGCGGATTGATCCCGTTCGGCGCCGCCATCGCCCCATTCCACGCGGCAGTCGCCCGGACCCAGCGATCCGTCGGCGACCACGCCCAGCTTGCCGTCGAAGGCGGCCCGTTCGGCCAGGCCTTCGATCTTCTCTTTAACCGCTTCGACCAGCTCCGGGTGCACCCTGAGGGTGACTTTCGGTGTCCGGTCGAGATTACGCAGGCAGTCCAGCACCGCGGCTTCGATCTCTTCCAGCCCATACCGGCGGGAGAATTCCGGATGCAGCTTGCGAACGATCAGCACGGCGACCGCCGCCGCTTCCTTCGCCACATTTTCCGCATCGGCGGCCTGCGCGGCGCCCAGATTCTGCAGATGATGCACGGCGGTCGCCAGCGACATACCGATCATCTGTTCCAGCGACTGCGCCGCTTCCTGATGTCCGGCCTGGCGGCCCTGGTCATAGGCCTGCTCGCGCGCCAGCGTCAATTCCTCTTCCGAGAAGGTCGGCGGCGGGGGCGGCGGCGGGGGCTCCTCCTCGATCACCTCGACCGTCTCGGCGTGCCCCATGTCGACCGCCGCAATGCGCGGCATCCCGAAGTCTGTATCGAAAAGGTACTTCTGGATTTTTGCCATTAAACATGTCCCTCAAGCGCCGGGCACTCGTTCCACTCGTTTGGCTCCCGCGCCAAGCCATATCGCCTTTGTTCCTCGGCTGTCGGCAGCGCGGGGCCGCAGTCGCGGCCTGAAAAACAAAAATACGCGTCCATCCGTCAGTAGATCAGTTCGTCTTCTTCGCGGCCTTCCGAAATCACGATCTGGCCGCTGGCCGCCAATTCCTTCGCCATGACGACGATCGCGCTCTGCGCCATGTCGACGTCGCGCAGGCGGACCGGGCCCATCGCGTCCATGTCTTCCTTCAGCATCTTGCCGGCGCGCTCGGACATGTTCTTGAAGAACAGATCCTTGACCGTTTCCGATCCGCCTTTGAGGGCGACCGCCAGCTTGTCCTTCTCGACCGAGCGCAGCAGGGTCTGGATGCCGGCGGTGTCGACGCGCACCAGATCCTCGAAGGTGAACATGAGGGCCTTGATGCGTTCGGCGGCTTCGCGGTTGCGCTCTTCGAGGGCGCTCATGAAGCGGCTTTCGGCATTGCGGTCGAGGTTGTTGAAGATGTCGGCCATCAGCTCGTGGGCATCGCGGCGGGCGGTGCGGGCGAGGTTCGACATGAATTCGGTGCGCAGGGTCTTTTCGACGCCGTCCAGCACTTCCTTCTGCACCGCCTCCATGCGCAGCAGGCGCATGATCACTTCCATGGCGAAGTTTTCCGGCAGCAGCGACAGGACGCGCGCGGCATGGTCGGGCTTGATCTTGCCCAGCACCACGGCGACGGTCTGCGGATATTCGTTCTTGAGGTAGTTGGCCAGCACCGTCTCGTTGACGTTGCCGAGCTTGTCCCACATCGTGCGGCCGGCCGGACCACGGATTTCTTCCATGATCATTTCGACGCGGTCTTTGTTCAGCGTCTTGAGCAGCAGGCGCTCGGTGCTTTCCAGCGAGCCGACCAGCGAGCCGGTGGTCGAGATCTGGTCGGCGAATTCGACGAACAGGCGTTCCACCACCGACGAATTGACCGTGCCGAGGCTGGCCATGGTCTGGGAGATCTCCTTGATCTCCTCGTCGTCCATCATGGCGAACAGCTTCGACGATTGCTCCTCGCCGAGCGACAGCATCAGGATCGCCGCTTTTTGCGGGCCGGTGAGACTCCGGTAGTCTTCTTTCATACGGGCCATTATTTGGTGCCCCTCAAGCCCTGTCGGCTTTGCCGACAAAACATTAAGTCTGCGTGCAAAGCACGCGGGGCGCCGGCTCCGCCGGCTTGGCTACCGCGCCAAGCGATACCGACTCCGGTCAGCGGCTGTCGGCAGCGCGGGGCCGCACTTGCGGCCCGGACCAACTGGAATGAGCTGGAGAGACTGTAGATCGTCATTCGGTGTACATCCAGTTGCGGATGATCGACAGGGCTTCTTCGGGGTGCTTGTCGACGATTTCGCCGATCTTGCGGATCGACGACGCCTTCACGCGGCCTTCCACCTTATCGATGTCGATCAGTTCGTCCACCGATTCAAGTTCTTCCGGCAACATGCCCAAGCTGGGGGCGGGCGGCATGGCGGGGCCGAGCAGGGCCGGGCCGCCGGCGGCGCCCAGCATGCGGCTGTCGGCCGCCGCCGCCTGGGCGGCCAGGCTTTCCACCGCGCGGCTGACCAACGGACGCAGGACCAGCAGCAGGAACAGGATGGCGACCAGCGACAGGCCGAGGTTCGAAGCGATCTTTTCGACCAGATCCTTGTCCATGCCGAAGATCTTGTCGGCATTGGCGTCGGGCTCGGGCTGGTCATGGCCGGCGAACGCCATGTTGATCACGTCGACCTGATCACCGCGCGTTCCGTTGAAGCCGATGGCGCCCTTCACCAGATTGGTGAGCTGGTCCATCTCCTTCTGATCGCGCGGAATATAGGTCATCAGCTTCTGGCCTTCGGCAGGCGGGCCGTAACGGCCGTCGACCAGCACCGCGGCGGTGATGCGCTTGATGGTGCCCAGTTCCTTGATCTGGTTCTGGGTGGTCTTGGAAATCTCGAAATTGACGGTTTCCTGGGTGCGGTTCTGCTTGCTCTGGCTCTTGGCGCCGGCATTGTTGCCGCCGGCATCCGGCAGGTTCTGCTGCACGCTGACCGAGGAATTTTCCATATCCTGGGTCTGCTCGCCTTCTTCCGTCGTGACGTGGCTGCGCTCGACCTTGCTGTCCGGATCGAAGGTTTCCTGGGTGATGGTCTGACGGTTCAGATCCATCTCGACCGACACTTCGGCGCGGACCTTGTCGCCGCCGATCGAGCGTTCCAGCAGCTCTTCGATGGTGCGCTGCAGGCGCTGTTCGGTGGCCAGCTTCAGCTCGTCGGCCTCGTTGGCCATCGCTTCGGCGTCATTGTCCGAGGATTTGGCCAGCAGCGTGCCCTTGTCGTCGACGATCGAAATGCGCGAGGGCTTCAGCTTCGGCACGGCGGTGGCGACCAGATGCTGGATCGCCTGCACCTGCTGGTGGGACAGGCGGCCGGCGCCTTCCATCTTCAGCACGATGGTGGCCGAGGGTTCCTGGGTATCGCGCGAGAACACTTCGCGCTTGGGCAGCACCAGATGGACGCGGGCCGACTTGACGCCGGCGATCGAATGGATGGTGCGGGCCAGCTCGCCTTCCATGGCGCGCAGCAGATTGACGTTCTGCACGAAGCTGGTCGAGCCCATCATGTCGGACTTGTCGAACAACTCGTAGCCGGTGGCCAGCGAGCCGCCGCTGGGCAGCTGCTGCTCGGCCAGTTTCACGCGCAAATCGAGCTTCTTGTCGGCGGGAACCCAGACTTCGGTGCCGTCATGGCGCAGCTCGTAAGGAACCTTCTCGGCCTGCAGGCGGCTGACGATCTGATTGGAGTCGGCGAGTTCGAGGCCGCCGAACAGCATTTCCATCGGCGGCGAGGAGATGCGGGCAACCAGATAAATGAGGAATCCCAGCATGGCCAAGCCGCCGCCACCGATGGTGACGAGCCGTGCCGTACCCAAATTCTTCAAGGTCTGAAAAAAGGAATTCAAGGCAAACCCCTCCGCGCCAACGTTGGCACGCTAAACCGCGGAAGGTGAATCACCGGTTAACCCCATGGGCAAAATTTGCCCAGCGTTTCCTAGACGTTGATGTCCAGGCCGCTCGCCGAGGCGCCGTTATTGGCGGTGGCCGCCAGGACCTGCTCGTCGATCTCGCTATCGGTGGTGTAGGGGTTGCTCTTGGAACCGCTATCGGTGCCATTGCCCTGGCCCGAGCCGGATTCCTGTCCCTGCTGCTGGGCGAAAGCGCTGCCCGACGATTGCTGTTCGCCACGCATTTGGAAATTCAGCGAATTGCTGTCGGTGTTGAAGCCGGCATCCTGCAGCGACTGGGTCAGCTGGTGGGCGTCGTTCTTCAGCAGGGCCAGAGTCTGCGGGTTGTCGGCGGTGATGGTGGCCTTCACCTGGCCGTCCTGCATCTGCAGCTTGACCTGCACGGTGCCGAGATCGGCCGGATGCAGCAGAACATCGATGCTGTCCGAGCCGTCCTTGGTGCCCTTGGTCACCTGCACCTTGACCTGGTCGGTCGGGTTGGCTTCGGTGGCCTGGGCCAGCGTGAAGGGCGCGCTGGCGCTGCTCGCTGCGCTCGGCTCCTCGGGTCGGACGATGCCCTGCGTTGCCGCGGCCATGGCGGCTGATGCCACGTCGCCGGTCAGAGCGGTGCTGCCGCCTGTGGCCGGGTCGAGGGCGAGGGTCCTGTTGTCCATGCCGGGGGGTACTTCGGCACCCGAAGATGCGGCTCCAGCTCCCTGCGCAGTAATGGGAACTTGCTGGAACTGCGTCGGGTCACCGAGGAGGCCGAGCGCAACCGGGGTCTGCGTGCCGCCCTGAGAGGCGGACGCGGAATCGGTCTGGGTGGACGCCGACGCGGAGTCGGCGATCTGTCCGCTGCCGGAAGAGGCGGCGGAAGCGGTGGCAGCCTGCGGGGCGATCCCGCCGACTGAAATCGGAGCCTGGGCGGCTTCGTTGCCGTCCTGTTGCGTCTGCTGCTGGCCGCCGGCGTTTGCACCGCCCTGGCCGCTGGCATTGGTGCCGGCGGACTGGCCGGCCGGGATCGTGACGCCGCCGGGCGTGTCGCCGGCATTGGCCGTGACCTGGGTCTTGCCGTCGCCGAGCGTGGCGGTGCCGGCCGGTGTGGGCGCCGGCGCACCGCTCGTGACCTTGACGCTGCCGGCGGGAGCGCCGCCGGTGAGCTGCGACAGAGCGGCCGCCTGGGCCTGGGCCTGGTCGGAGACGGGCGCCTGGGGCTGCGTCTGAGCTTGGGTCTGAGCCTGAGCCTGAGCCTGCGCCTGCGCTTGTGCAGCGGCAGGCGCGGCCTGGCTGGCGGCGGGAGCGGCTCCGGCAGGAGCGGGAGCCGCCTGGGCCGCAGGCTGCGCCGCGGTCGGAGCCGGAGCACTGGCGGCAGCGGCCAGAGCCGGGTCCGCGATCGGGGCGGCGCCGGCGGGCGCCGGTGCAGGGGCGGCAGTGCCGGCCGGCGAGGCTTGGGCGGGATCGGCGGCCGGAGCACCGGCGGGCGCGGCCCCGGCAACCGAGGGAACCGGAGCGGCGCCGGAAGCAGCCGCGGGGGTCGGGGCCGGTGCCGGAGTCTGCGGAGCCGCCTGGGCGGCCAGAACCGCGGCGGCCGCCGCGCTGGCGTCCGTGACCGGGGCGGCGCCGCTGTCGGTGCCGTCCGAATCGTCATCCTGGCTCTGCGCCGAGGCCGTGGAGCCGGAGCCGGAACTGGAGGCCGCCGGCTTGGCCGGGGCGGGCGTGGCGATGGTCACCGGAACGCCGGCTGTCTGGGGGGCTGTGGACGCGCTCGCGGAAGTAGCCGCATCGGTGCCGTCAGCCTGCGCGGCGGTGGCGGCAATATTCGCCGTATTGGCGGCGGCGCTGCCCGGCACGGGCTGACTGGAAGAGGGCGCGGGCGCCGGCGCGGACGCGCTGGTGTCGCTGCCGGCGGCTGCGCTGTTCGCCGGGGCCGGAGCCGGGGCGGGCGCGGAAGGCGCGCTGCTCGACGGCGCCGGTACCTGGCGCGCCGTCGGATGAACCGCGGACGTCGAGGTGCTGACACCGGCGGCGCCGGTGACGGTGGGGGTCGGGGTCGGCGACGTGGCGGGAGTCGGGCTCGCCGCCGATGGCACGGGAGCAGGAGCGGCGGTCGGCGACGGCGTCGGGGCGGGTGCCGCGGCATTCGCCTGGTCGGCGGCGCTCGATCCCAGCAGCATGGAGAAGAAACCGCCATTGCTCAGCCCGGCGGCGGAGGACGCATTGGTCCCCGACAACAGCGCCGACATGGTGCTGTTCTTTTGGGCGGTGCTCGTCAGCGATTCAACGCTCATATCTGCCTTCCAAAACACATAGCCATTTCCCTAGGCAATTTTCGGGCCACCCCGCGAGGCCCGGATCGCCTGGGCCGCCGCAACCCGCCTGGGCCGCACGCGGCAATTTTTGCCGACTACGTCGGCAACTAGTGCACGCTCGCCCGCAGCTGTTCCGAGAAGCGGGCCAGTCCCGACACCACCTCGGTCGAGTCCTGATAGGTCTGCTGCAAGGTCATCAGCGTCGCCAGGCGGTCGGTGACGTCGATTTCCGCCATCCTCTGCCGCGCCAGCTGGTCGAGCAGCGCCTCGTGATAGGTGATCTGCGCGCGGTTGGTGAGCGCGGACATATGCACCTGATTGACGATCGCCTCGGCATATTGGGCCAGCCGCCAGCTGCCCTTGGGGATGTCGCCCGCCGCCGCGATATTGAGCGGATTGCACAGCAGGTCGGAGATCTGGCGGATCGTCGCCATTGTGCCCAGCTTCGATGGATCGGCGCTCATAGAGGGATTGAGGGCCAGGGCCTGGGCCGTGCCCGGCGTCGCCGAGGTGACGAACACCCCGATCGGCGCCTTGGCTTCGAACGCGTCGCCGGGGTCGGCGACGAACAGATCGTTGAGGCCGAAGAAATTGGCGAAGCCGGGGACCACCTGGGTGCTGATCGGATTCAGGCCCAGCATGTCGCGCAGATTGTAGCGCAGATCGAGCTGGCCCGGTCCGGTGCCGGCCGCCGGTCCGTCGAAGGCGAGCGGCAGTCCGCCCCGGTGGCCGATATCGAGAATCTCCAGGCTGCCGCCGCGCAGCACCTGGGCGCGCAATCCGGCCATGGCCCAGGGCGCCTGGTCGTTATTGATACGCTCGGCGATGGCCGCGAAAGGCGTGCCGGGGTCGATCGGACAAGAGGGGAGCGGCGAGCCGGCGATACTGATGGCCAGCGGTCCGCCGGCGGCCAGGAAGCCGTTGCGCGGACTGGTCTGCCAGCCTTCGGGTAATCCTTCGATCAGGAAGCGGTCGTCCTGGGCCAGAGTGCCGAGGCGCAAGGCGAATTGATTGCCGGCGGCCACCATGCTGGCGGTGATGCGGGCGTCGGTGGCGTTGGACATGCGCTCGACCAGCTGATCGAGCGACCAGTCCGGCGTCACGATCTGGAAGCCGAGGGTGGCGCCGTCTATTCCGCGCAGAATCAGGCTGCCTTGCAATCCGAGCGGCGTCGCCCGCTGCGGGAAGGGGCGGCTGACCAGATGGGGGGCCGGGCCGTGGACCGTCATATGCACCGCGACGTCTTCGGGCTGCTGCTCGTCGGCCGGCACCAGCCCCAGCAGCGCCAGGGCGCCGGCCGGATCGGCATCGGGTTCGCCGATCAGGTCGCTGCCCGCCTTGCTGCCGATCAGCAGCCGCTTGCCCTCTCCCGAGGTCGCCGGCACCACGCGCGTATTCAGCCCGTCGATGCGGCCGATCTTGGCGGCGGCGGTTTCCAGCGTATCCGCCGGGCTCAAGACGGTGGAGAAATGATTTCCCAGCCCGTCGCACAGCGCGATGCCGCCATTCAGCCCCAGCGCCTTGTCGGCGGCGAAATTCGAGGATTGCAGAATGATCGAGCGGCGGTCGCGGAAGACCAGCTGCAGCGGCCGTCCGCGCGGCAGATCGATCTGCATCGTGCCGTCCGCGGTCAGGCGCACGCTCTGTGGCGCGGCGTCGGGCAGGCAATGACTGATCCAGCGGTCGAGCGCCGCCGCGACCTGGCCGATCGGCCAGAAGGCGCCGCCCGGCAATCCGGATTGCCGCCGGAACCGTTTGACCACCGAAGCCAGGCTGGCCCGGGCGATGGTGCGGGGTCCGCTCTCCGGCGTCCCCGCCTCCTGCAGCAGCAATTCGGTGTCGCCGCCGCCCAGGCCGATGCGGTTGCCGGCGGGATCGGCGAAGCGGCGGCTGCCATGATAGACGGCGCGCGCGTCGGCGCCGGCCAGCGCCCGGTTGGTAACCTGGTTGATGCGCGATTGCAGCGTCTGCGCCAGGGTGTCGAGCTGGCTTTGCACATTGGGCAGGGTGACGTCGCGATTGTGCAGATAGCCGTGCAGTGCGCCGCGCGTCAGCTGGTCGGTGATGTCGGTGCCGCCGACCATGATGCCCGTATCGGAGGCGGCCAGATTGGATATGTCGGTGCCGGCCAGGGCGACGCCCATCTTGGTGTAGACGGCGATGCTGCCGTCACCCCTGCGAAACGAGGCGTAATCGATGATTTTGGCCAGTTCGGCCAGCAACCCCATCTGTTCCGCCAAAGCGTCGGCGGACGGATATCCGGTGGCGCCCGCCACCGCGATACGGCGGTTGGCGTCGGCGATGCGGGTCAGCAGCTCATTGATGCCCGACAGATTGCGCGTCAGCTGGTCGCTGGCATGGTTGCGCAGCTCGGCCAGCTTGTCGGTGATATGTTTGAGCCTGTCGGTGAAGCTGTTGATCGCGATCACCACATCCTCGGCCTGGCCGTCCTTGGCCGCCAGGGCACTGAAGGAATCGACCACATCCTGCAGCGATCGCCCCACCGATTGTTTTTCGCCGGGGCGTCCCATCAGCTGATGCAGCAGCGCGACGATCTCGTCGTCGGCCATCAAAGCGTGCAGCGAACCGGTGGTGTCCTGGATGCTTTCCGCCAGGCATTCCTGCACCGCTTCGCGGATCAGCCCGATCGGCAGCAGATCGCCCGCCGGGGTCATCGCCTCGGTGGTCAGGACGCTCTTTTTGTCGATCTTGCCCAGACGGGTGAATTTCGCCGTCTGGGGTCCGGCAAGCCCGGAGACCACCGCTTGTTGTGCGGGAATCAGTCCGGCCAAAGTGCCGGTGATGTCGGCGGCGAAACTCATCTGTCAGAGGCTCAGACCGTGTGGTTGTAAGCGAGCGAAGTGGTCGCGGCGGTGTGGTAGTCGCGGATGACGCCGGCCTGGGAATAGGCGACCTCGCGTTTGCGCATCTTGCGCGCCGCGGTGTTGATCACCTCGAACAGCTGCTCGATGGCGCCCATATTGGCCTTCAGCAGCACGGTGTTTTCCTTGGCCAGCTCTTCCAGCGAGCGCACCATCGATACGATCTGGGCGCGCTGGTCGGTACTGAGCGAGCGGGTGATCTCGGCATCGCCCAGCACGGTGCGCAGGCGGTCCTGATAAAGCCGGGTCGCCCCCATCTTGCGGTCGAGCAGCTTTTCGACGGTTTTCGAGTCGCTGGCGCGCAAGGCGGCGTTTTCCTCGATCAGCAATTCCTCATAGATGCGGATCGCTTCCACCATGCCGACCATCGCCGCCGGCAGGCCGGCGGTATTGGCCATGGCGACCGGTGCGCGCGGCGCCATGGGAACGGCAGGCGCCATGGCAGCAGGGGCCGGCATCGCCGGTGCGGCGGGAGCCGCCGGAACCATGGGGGCAGGGGCCATCGGCGCAGGCTGCAATTGCTGCGGCATCGGCGCCCTTATAGGCATGGCTTGGGCGGGCATGGCCGGCGCGGCGGGAGCCGCAGCGGGCAGTGCGGGGGCCGCTACGATCGGGCGAGCGGGAGGCAAGCTGGCAGGCGCACCGGGGCGCGGCGGCAAACCAGCAGGGCCGGCCTTCGGCGGCGGCTTCGGAAGCGGAGGGCGTTGCGGCAGGCTCATGACTTGACCTCCTGCTGAGAAATCAGCGCGTGCATGATTTGATCGGTAAGGCCGAGGCTGTTCGATTTGGCGGCAGCCTTGCCGTATTCGTCGGTCAGGACCGAGCGGAACATGTCTTCGCCGGCGCCGCCGCCGAACATCTTGTTGGTGCCGACGCCCTCGAACATGTGCTGGAACATCTGCGACATGAACATGCCGGCGAACTTTTCGGCGGCCGCGCGGACATCCTGCTTGGAGCCCGAGCCAGTGCTCGGGGCGGAGCCCGACGACTGGCCCTGGCTCATCGCCATGCTGGCCTGGGCAGCGAAGGATTGGGACTGGGACGCCATCGAGCTCAGCATCACATCACCTCGATTTCGGCCTGCAGCGCGCCGGCAGCTTTGATCGCCTGGAGAATGGTGATCAGGTCGCGCGGGCCGATGCCCAGGGCGTTGAGGCCCGAGACCAGCTCCTGCAGGGTGATGCCGGCGGACAGCACGGCGAGTTTCTTGTCGGCGCCTTCGTCGACCTGCACATCGGTGCGGTTCACCGTGGTGGTGGTGCCGCCCGACGAGAACGGCGTCGGCTGCGACACCTGCGGCGTCTCGGTGATGCGGATGGTCAAATTGCCCTGGGCGATGGCGACGGTGCTGATGCGGACATTCTCGCCCATCACGATGGTGCCGGTGCGGTCGTCGATCACCACCTTGGCCATCTGGTCGGGCTGGACCCGCAATTGCTCGATGTCGGTCAGCAGGCCGACCGTATCGCCCTGGAAACGGGCGGGAACGGCCAGGCGCACCGTGCCCGGGTCGGTCGGACGGGCCGATTCGGTGCCGAGGAAGGCATTGATGGCCTGCGCGACACGGCGCGCAGTGGTCAGGTCGGGGTTGCGCAGCATGACCTGAACGCTTTCCATCTTCTCCATGTCGGCGGCGACCTCACGTTCGACCACGCCGCCAGCGGCGATGCGGCCCGAGGTGGGAACGCCCTTGGTGACCGTGGCGGCGGCGCCGCCGGCCGTATAGCCCGAGCTGACCTGGCCCTGGCCGACGGCATAAGCCTCGCCATCGGCGCCCAGCAGCGGGGTGACCAGCAGAGTGCCGCCCAGCAGGCTGGTGGAATCGCCGAGGGAGCTGACGGTGACATCGATACGGGCGCCCTGGCGGGTATAGGCCGGCAGGGTGGCCGTGACGATGACGGCGGCGACGTCCCTGGGCTTCAGGGTATCGGTGCCGCCGGTCGGGTTGGTGGTTCCGGACTGGCTGGGGCGGGTGTTGACGCCCAGACGTTCGAGCATGCCGATCAGGGACTGACGGGTGAACTCGGCGTTGAGGAGGGTGTCGCCGGTGCCGTTCAGACCGACCACCAGGCCGTATCCGATCAGCACGTTGTCGCGAACGCCTTCGAAATCCGCGATGTCCTTGATGCGAGACGCGGCTTCCGCACGGGGAACGGAAACCGGCAGCAGCGACAGGATCGCCAGGGCCGCGGCAAAGCGGCGGATAAATTTCAACAGGCTGTAAGCCATCCTACTCTCCAATCCAAAACCGCCTTGTCGACGAGGCGGGTCGGTGATCAGGGGGTAAGAAGCAAGCGGCGTGCCAGTTGATGGGTGGCGGAATATAAGGCGTCCGGGCGGAAAGGGCCCGGCAAGATCGGCCGGAAGAGGGCAAATAGTGCCGGGGGTTTCCTTTTGTTCGCCTGCCAGTGTAGAGTCGGCAGGAACTTAAGCTAGCAACGCAGGCATCCATGAAACTTACCGGTATCGGTGGGGCATCCGCTGCGGGGCCGGCGTCGAAGACCGCCAAGACCGCGAAAACGGCGGGCAGCGGTTTCGCCGAGAGCCTCGCTTCTCTGGACCAGGCCGAAGAGACACAAGGGGTCGACGGGGTCGACGCTCCGGCCACGGTCGGCGGCATTGCCGCTCTGCTCGCCACCCAGGGGGTCGGCGACGCGCTCGAGCGCGAAGCGCGGAAGCGTCTGGTCGATTACGGCAACGATCTGCTCGACAAGCTCGAGGAGCTGCGCCACGGCCTGTTGATGGGCTCGGTTCCCAAGGATAAGTTGATCGCCATGGCGCAGATGGTGCGCTCGCGGCGCGACAGCACGCCCGACCCGCATTTGTCCGAGCTTCTCAACGAAATCGAGCTGCGGGTCGAAGTCGAACTGGCGAAATTATCGGCGCGCGACCCCTGACAATTCCATTACGCAAGATTCCGTCCTTGCCGTGACTGTTTTGCCTCCTTATATTCCCGGCAAATTTGGGTTTACCGTTTGGGGAAGGCATGACAGTTACGCTTCCGCCGGATTATCGTCCCTCTGAGGACGAGCCGTTCATGAACGAGTACCAGACCGAGTTTTTCCGTCAGAAGCTGCTCAAGTGGCGCAGCGAGCTGTGGCAGGAATCCGGCGAGACCCTCGCGCATCTCCAGGAAGGCCCCTCGCAGGACGCCGACATCGTCGACCGCGCCCAGGCCGAGACCGACCGTTCCCTCGAACTCCGCACCCGTGACCGTGCGCGCAAGCTGATCGCCAAGATCGACGCGGCGCTCGGCCGCATCGAGGATGGTTCCTACGGGTATTGCGAAGAGACCCACGAGCCGATCGGCATCCGCCGGCTCGAGGCCCGTCCGATCGCGACCCTGTCGATCGAGGCGCAGGAGCGCCACGAGCGTCTGGAACGCACCCACCGAGATGAATAGAGCCTGATCAGGGGTGGCCGAGATCCTCGGTCACCCTGGCCAGAACACCGGCCCAGTCTCCTTCCTTGTCCTGGCGGTAAAGCCTGGCGCGCGGATACCATGTCCCGCGCCAGCGCCAGTCATGGCCTGCTCTCAATAGCACCCAGACCTCGTGGCCCAGCGCGCCCGCCAGGTGCGCGGCGGCGGTGTCGACGCTGATCAGCAGGTCGAGCGAAGCCAGCGCCGCGGCCAGATCGTCGAAATCCCCGATCATGGGGCCCAGCGCGGCCAGGCCTTTCGCGCCGTCGCTTCCTTCGCGCTGAAGGCTGAAAAAGGCGATGCCCGGTCGGCTGCGCACCAGCGCTTCGATGTGGCCGAAGGGCAGCGCGCGCCGTTTGTCATGGCCGCCGGGATTGCCGGCCCAGACCAGCCCGACTTTGCGCCGTCCGGGGGCGTCCAGCCGCTCGCGCCAAACCGCTATCCGGGCCGGATCGGCGCTGAGATAGGGCTCGGGCGTGGCTTGGCCGTGGAACAGATTGGCCAGGCTGGGCAGGGGCAGTTGCAGGTCGAAGGGCGGCGGAGGAGCGCCCCACGGCACGATTTCGGCCGCACCATCGAGAAGGCGGGCGATCGGACCGATCAGCGGCGGCCGCATCTCGATCACCAATTTTCCGCCCAGCCGCGCGGCCAGCGGCAGATAGCGGCCGAACTGGATGCAGTCGCCGAAACCCTGTTCGGCATGGATCAGCAAAGTCCGGCCCGGATAGGGCGTGCCGTCCCAGCGCTGCTGGGAAAAGTCGCGCGGAGGCGAGGGTGTGCGCCACTCCCATTCGCGGAATCCCTCGGCGAACCGGCTTTCATTCAGCAGGGCGTGGGCAAGATTGGTATGGAGATCGGCACGGCGGGGCGCGACCCGCACAGCCCGTTTCAGGGCTTTGGAATCGTTCGACAGCACACCGAAATTGGCCCAGCCTTCCGCCCAGCCGGGACGGAGCGCCAGAGCGGCCTTGAAAGCCGCCTGGGCCCGGTCTTCCTCGCCGGCCTGGCCCAGAGTCAGGCCAAGCTGGAAATAGGCCGCGGCGTCACCAGGGTTCAGCTGCAGCATTTGCAGATGAGTGGCGATCAGATAGCTGCGCATGGCCGCCTGTTCGTCGCCCGTCTGCTCGTGACGTTTCGCCTGCGCCGCGTAGTCGGCGGCCGTCGGGCTTTGCCTGTCGTCCATGAGACGAGTATGGCGCAGGTCCGATCGGCAGCCAACACGCCCATACGCCTTCTCCCGGGAGAGGAGGCGTATGGGTGCGAGGCGTTTTACCGAAGTCCTTCCGGGCCGTTATCAGGCGACCTGGATGAGCTTCAGCAGTTCCTGCGGCAGCATGGCCGCCTGGGTCAGCGCGGCGATCGAAGACTGGGTCAGCACGTCCTGCGAGGACAGCTGGGTCTTCACCGCTGCAACGTCGGCATCCAGGATGGTCGCCGCCGACGCCGTGGTGTTCTGGACGTTGGCGGAGATGGCCTGGTTGCTGAAGTTGAACTGCGACTCATAGGCGCCGATCTTGGCGCGGTCCTGGGTGATGGTGCCGAGCGCGGAATTGATGCCCGCGATCGCGGTCAGGGCGTTGGTGGCGGTGGCGACACCGCTCGACGCCGTGCCCAGCAGGGTGTTGGTGGTGATGGCGTTGACCGTCACGGCCAGGGTATTGGCCGAGGTCGTGCCGACCAGGAACTTGACGTTCTGCAGGAAGGACCCGGACAGCAGCGACTGGCCGGCATAAGTGGTGCTGCTGACGATCGAGGTGATTTCCGACTTCAGCTGGGTGTATTCCGTGTTGATGTCCTGGCTGCGCTGCGTGTCGGTCACCTGGCCGGAGGCCGATTCGGTGGCCAGCGCCAGCATGCGCTGCAGCACGTTGCTGATCTGCGCCAGGGCGCCGTCGGCCGACTGCAGGATCGAGGTGCCCTGGGAAACGTTGGTCTGGTCCTGGGTCAGCACCGCGACATTGGCCTGCAGCTGAGTGCCGATGGCGAGGCCGGCGGCGTCATCCGAGGCTTTGACGATGCGCGAACCCGACGCCAGCTGCGAGATGGACTCGGTTTCGGCGTTCGAATTGATGTTGAGGTAGTTCAGCGCGGCATTCGCCGCGTTGTTGGTCGAAATAACCGGCATGATATGACCCCCGTGTTGGTCACGGCCAGGGCGCCCCGAAAAATGGGGTCCCCTGGCCAAGGTTAAGATACTGCGCAACCCTGTTACGGACGACCGGGCGGAACCTGGCGCAAAAAATTCTGAAAAAATAATTAGCGCCTGATTTTTTCAGCAATGCTGCGGGTCGCAGGGTTCCGCCATTCTTGAAATTTAACGAGATGGTAAGGGGTCGGACGACACTCTGGCCGAAATCAACTGTCCGTGGCGCGTTCGCGTCATAAGAGGCGTTTTCATGAGACTCGGCATAATCGACTATCAATTTCCTCGGGGAGGGGTTGAGCGATTTATTGAAGGAGTCCTGAACAATCTGCCCGAAGACGAAATCGACATCTGCGTGTTCAGTTCCGATTACGCCATGGAGGGCTATCGGGACCTGGTGAAGAAGGTCGACCGTCCGATTCGCCTGATCGAGCACAAGCCGCTGGTGCATCGCGTGGCGGCGCAGATCGGCAAGGAAACCACTTTCGCCTGGGTGCAAAATTTCGAAGTTCCCCGCGATCATTGGAAAGAGATCGACCTGGCCTGGTTCCCGGCCGTGCAGCGCCATGTGATCCGGCGCGATTGCCTGGCCCGCACCGTCGCGACCTTCCATGACGCCAATCTGGTCGAGTTCGGCGATTACATGGCCGAGCGGCGCGATCCGGTCGGACGGGTCGGCCAGCTTTATCTGATGGCGCTCGACGATTTCATGACCCGGCGCCTGATGGGCTCGCTGGCCAAGGTGGTAGTCGACGCGGCGCGCACGCGGGATTATCTGGCGCAGTCCTACGGTCCGCTGCCGCGCGAGCCGGATGTCGTCTATCCCTCGACCAAGCATGTGCTCGAGATCGAGCCGGCGCCGGTCGACCGGCTGGATCTGCCGGCCCGCTATATGATGTATCCGGCCAATATCTCGCCGCATAAGAATCACGAGGCCCTGCTGATCGCCCTGGCCAAGGTGAAGGCCGAGGCGCCGCAGCATTTCCTGCCGCTGGTGCTGTCGGGCAGTTCCACTTTGGGCATCGCGCTGGGCGGCGAATACCGTGCCGACCGGCTGCAATCGCTGGCGGCCCGGCTCGGCCTGGAAATCGGCACGGACCTGCATCTGCTCGGCACCGTCTCGAACGGGCAATACCGCGCCGCTTTGGGCCGCGCCACCGCGCTGGTGTTTCCGACTCTGGCCGAGGGTTACGGCTTCCCGCCGGTCGAGGCGGCGATGCTGGGGGTGCCGGTCGCCTGTTCCGATATCGACGTGATGAAGGAAAATCTCGACCGCCTGGCGATCCCGGCCGTGTGGTTCGATGCGCGATCCGTCGACGATATGGCGCGCGCTTTGGCCGAACTCGGCCGCGATGCGGACAGGCTTAAGCGACAGGCGGTCGCGGCGGCGGCGCAGATCAGGGACGAAAGCTGGAACGATGTCGGCCGCCGCTATCGCGAGATCTTCCGGCAGCAGGCCGAATTCGCCGCCTTTCAGGAAAGATATGGTGCCGCGTCATGAAACTGGGTGTCGTTGATTATCAGTTCGCGCGCGGCGGCGCCGAGCGGTTCCTGCTCGGCGTGTTCGACAATCTGCCGCCCGACGTCGAGGTTACCCTGTTCAGCTCGGGTAACGCGCTGGCCGGCTATCACGAGCTGGCCACCCAATCGCGCCACGACATCGCTTTGGTCGACAAGCCGCTGCTGATGCACCAGTCGGCGGCGGTGGCCGGAGACGAGGCGGTGCTGAGCGGACCGCAGATCTATGACGTGCCGGCCGAGATCTGGGACGGCCAGGATGTGGTGTGGTTCCCCTGGGTCAACCGGCATCTGATTCCGCGCCAATGCTTCCCGCGCACGGTCGCCACCATCCACGATTTGATCGTCGTCGAGCTGGGCGAGTACATGGCGGAAAAGCGCGAAGCGGTCGGCCGCGTCGGCCATTTCTTCTCGATGGCGATGGAGGACATGCTGGTCCGCCGCCTGATGGGCTCGTTGGCCAAGGTGATGGTCGACGCCGAGCGCACCCGCGACCATCTGGCCAAGACCTATGGGCCGCTGTCGCGTCTCCCCGAGGTGGTGCCGCTGTCGACCGAGCATATGCGCGAGATCCAACCGGCGCCGATCGACGATCTCGGCCTGCCCGAGCGATTCGTGCTCTATCCGGCCAATTATTCCTCGCACAAGAATCACGAATCCCTGTTCGTCGCCCTGGCCAAGGTCAAGGAGAGCCGCCCGGACGCCTTCATGCCGCTGGTGCTGACCGGCGGCAGCACGCCCAACATCGCCAGCGGTGCCGATTACCGCGGCGGTTATCTCAAGGCGCTGCTCGGTCATCTCAAGCTCGAGATCGGCCGCGACGTGATCATTCTCGGCGTGCTCGATGACGGGCGTTTCCGCTCGGTGCTGTCGCGCGCCGCCGGACTGGTTTTCCCGACCTTGCTGGAAGGGTTCGGCTTCCCGCCGCTCGAAGCCGGCCTGCTGGGCATTCCGGTTGCCTGCTCCGACATCCCGGTAATGCGCGAGAGCCTGGAGCGCCATGATGTGCCGACCTTGTGGTTCCGCCCCGGCATGCCCGACGAGATCGCCGCCGCCCTGGTGCGCCTCGGCACGGAAGGAGAGTCGCTGCGCGCCGCCGCCGCCAAAGCCGCCGCCGCGTTCCACGACCTGACCTGGGCCGAAGTCAGCGCGCAGTATCTGCAGGCCTTCCGCGACCAGATCATGATGGCGTCGATGTATGACGGGCGGGGCTCCTAAGCGGATGGCCACGCTGCTGCACGTCGTCGATTATACCGGTTCCGACCCGCAGACCGCCCGTCTGGTCGAGGAGGTGCTGGCCCGTCTGCCCGCCGATGACTTCGCCATCGGCATCGTTTCCTCCGGGACGGGGTTGGAGCGGGCCCATGCGCTGGCGGGAAAGCTGACCCGCCCGATCGAGGTGATCGACACGCCCGCCTTGATCCATCGTTTCGCGGTCGCCCTCGGGCCGGACGCGGAATTCACCGGTTCTCCCACCTATGAAGTGTTGGGCGACACTTTCAACGATCCCGATGTGGTGTGGTTCCCGCAGCTGCAGTTCCATCTGCCGGCCCATCGCGGCCTGGCCAAGATCGTCGCCGGCATACCCGATGTCAGCCTGATCGAGATGGCCGAGTTCCTGGCCGAAAAGGGCGGTACGGTCGAGTCGGCGAGCGCGACCGGGTTGGCGGCGATGGCGGACATGGCGCTGCGCCGCGTCGCTGCGTCGCCGGCCCGGCTGGTGGCGCCGTCGCGCCGCGTCGCCGATTACCTGGCGAAGATTTACGGCTGTTCGCCGGCCCTCGTGACGGTGCCGACGCCGAGCCTGCGGGATCTGCCCGCCGAACCGGTGCCGGGCCTGCCGCCACGCTATATTATATATGCGGGCGGCATCGGGCCGCTGGGCAACCACGAATCCCTGCTGATGGCCCAGGCCCGCCTGAAGAGCGGAGGACAGGCCTTCCCGCTGGTGCTGGCGGGCGAGGGGACCGCTCTGATCGCCAGCGGAACTACCCATCGCGGCGCCTATCTCAAGGCGCTGATCGAGCATCTCGGGCTGATCCCGGGCGAAGATGTGCATGTGCTGGGCGAGCTGACGCCGGGTGCTCTGAAGACGGTCTTCTCGCAATCTTCCGGTGCCGTCGTGCCGGTCCTGGCCGAGGATGACGCGCTGCTGGCGGCCGGGCAGGCTGCCGAACTCGGCGTGCAGATCGCCGTATCCGACATGCCGGGACCGCGCGAATACTTCACCCGCCGCGGCCTTTCGCCGCTGTGGTTCCGCCCCGGCGCCGCCGACGAGATCGCCGCCGTACTGGGGGCCTTGCGGGACGCCGCGCCGCGCCCGCCCGCCGACCTGCCCAATGCGGGCTGGGACGAGGTGGCGCAAAGCTATTTGACGCTGTTCCGCGAACAGGCGATTCTCGCCGCGTCGCAATCGGGAGTTCATTGATGGGCGCGTTGTCCGGGTTCGATCTCAACGGCCTGATCGAGGTCCATGACGTGCGCTATCTGGTCGAGTTCGGCACCGGCGAGGGCGACGATGCGGCCTATGCGGCAGGCTTCGCCTTCGACCATATCTATTCGCTGGAAGGGTCGCACCGCCTGGCGATCCAGGCCGCTTTCCGCCATAGCGCGAACCAGAAGATGACCTTCATCCACGGCAAGGGCGAGCGCGGCTGGCGGCAGGTCAATCCCGAGATTCCGGCCGAGATGCCGATCCTGTTCCTGCTCGACGGCGACCAGGCCGCGCAGGATCTGGCCGCCATCGCCAAATACCGCGATACGCGCCGCGACCTGTTCCTGGTCGAGGGCGGCGATCTGTCGGTGCTGCATCCGCTGTTCGGCGGCACGCACAGCCTGTCCATGCCCGCCGCCGGCCTGTTCTGCGCGGCTCCGGCGGCCTGACATGCTGGCCGGCCTCGCCCTCTTGCCCGATGGACGGCAGCAGCGCCTGGTGCTGCGTTTCGGCGCGGGCGCCTTCCGCGATGACGAGGTCTTCGATTCCGCCAATTGCCCGCCGGCGCGCTATCTGATCGAGGTGGGCCGGCGCCTGCTGGAAATCGCGCCGAATGCCCGCCGCCTGATGATCGCCAACCCGCTGCTGCCTCTGAGCCCCGAGCAGCTGGCCGGCTGGATTCCGCCGGTGCTGGCGGTGCCGGTGATCGTCGCCGACGCCAAGGGCTTTCCCCTGGCCTATTGCCTGCCGCGCTGGATGGTCGAAGAGGAGGAGCGCTTCCTGCTGCTGCTGTCGACCTGCGATGTCGGGCTCGACCAGCGCCTGCTCGGGCTGGTCGGCGGCTGCGAGGCCGGCGTGGTCGGGGTGCCCAAGCTCGATATCGGAGAATTCCCGCCGGCCAGCACGACCGGCTGGTTCATGGGACGCGGGCGGCAGGAAATGCTGCGCACCTGCACGATCGCCGCCCTGCGCGCCATACAGAAACAGAAGGCGTGGCGCGATTTGCCCTTCGCCGCCTATCTGCCCTATCACGCCGGGTCTCTGCTGATGCTGAACCTGGCGGCGCGCCAGGTGCCGAACGGTTTCTTCTCGAAGGAGGTGATCTGCGCCTCCTATCGCGACATCGTCGAGACCTGCCCGGGTCCGCTCGAACCGCTGCCGCTGCGCATGCCGTGGCTGCCGCGCGACAATTCGGTGGGCGAGCTGGAGTATCTGGCCCATGCGTTCGAGCGGCTGGGGCCCGAGGTGCGCGAATCGCATTTCTTCGGCTTCCTGCGGTATTCGCGCATTTATAACCGCACGCCGTTCCATCTGATCGACCAGATGAAATTCGCCCTCGGCCATTCGATGCGGCACGAGGCGGATACGGTGCATGGCGGAACGCCCTTCGCCCGCGCCAAGGCCGATCTGCCGGTGAGGCCGCTCAAGCTGCTGTTCCATCTGGCCGGCGGCTGGAAATTGAAGAGCTACCGCCTCGACAAGGCGGCGGCGATGTTCATGGCGCTGAAGAGCTTCGGCTGCGAACTGACGGTGATCGACCGCCCCGATCTGGAGCGCTTCGGCGCGCGCTCGGTGAGCAGCGACGATACCGCGTTCCTGACCGCCGAGGTGCGGGCCCATCACATCTTCATCGGCGTGGATTCTTTCCCGCATCATTTCGTGCGCCATGCGCTAGGCTGGCCGACGGTGGCCTTGTTCGCCAACACCAAGCCGTGCAATTCCGACGCGCGCGAGAACCCGGATTACCGGGCCCTGGTCGGCGCGCTGCCCTGCAATCCCTGCGGCGCCGAGCAGTTCTGCCCGATGACCGGGCGCGAGGATTGCGACAATTTCGCCCAGCCGCACCAGGTGGTCGCCGCCATCCTGGAAATGGCCCGCGCGGTCTATGGATTTACGGAGGCATCATGACGGTCCGGATATTGGCGTTCTTCGACACCGCCTATCCCGGCAACTGGTCGGCCCTGCGCCAGGCGCGGCCGCAGAGCCGGCGCTATCCGTCGCTCAATTGGCCGTCGACCCTGGGCACCTACGACACCGCCAAGTCCGATCAGATCGGCCAGGTCGCCGGTCTGGCGGCGGCGGCCGGCATCGATGGTTTCGTGGTCGAGGTCAAACCGACGGCGGAGGGCTATCACACCGGCGCCGAGGCGCTGGCGGCGCTGTGCCGGCCCGGATTGTTCGGGCTGACCTTCCGCTGGCGCGGCGGCAAGGATGCGACCTGGGCCGACGAGGCGGCGCGTCCGGCACGGGCGCGTCAGCTGATCGCCGCCCTGGCGGCTCTCAAACCGGCTTTCATCGACGGCAGGCCGGTGCTGGTCGTCGAAGATCCGGGCGCGCTGGGCGATGTGCGCCAGGCGGTCGCCTTGCTGCGCGCCGAAGCGGCCGCCGCCGGACTGGATGGTTTCCGTCTGCTCGCCAGCCGCGCCGAGTCGGCGGACGTAATGGGGCTGGGCTTCGATGCCGCACTCGATCCGGGTCCCGCCGATTGGGGTTCGTGTCCGCCCTCGAACAAGCCGACCGGCCTCGACGTGCTGGAGATTCAGGCCGGCCTGAAGGATTCGGTCGAGCTGACCGACAAATTCTATTCGTACCAGCTGTTCATCTTCTCGCGCATGATCAACCGCGAGACGCGCGGCAAGGTCTATCCGCGGGTGTTCCCGGCCTATTTCGATTGGGCAGGGCATCCGGATGGCGGGGCGACGGTGCTGGTCAACGGCCATGCCGACAAGGGCGTCGACCAATATATGTTCGGCCTGTTCGTCGAGAACGCGATCGCCTGGGCCGACCGTAATTTTGCCGAGGGCGAGAAGTTCGTCTTCCTGGAATCGTGGAACCATTGGCTCGACGGCAGCCAGATCGAGCCTTCGGTGCTGGATGGCGATCAGGTCTATCAGACCGTCAAGGACGCCATCGACAAGGCACGCTTCATGCTGCGCAGCCGGGGCGCGGCCAGGACCGAAACGCTCGACGAATCCACGCTTCTGCGGCTGCGGCAGATCTGCGAGGCGGCTTATGCCGCCGCCGGGATGAAGCCGTAGGTTCGCGCCGCCATCGCGGTCAGCGCGGTGGCGACCTCCAGGGCGTCGGGATAATTGACGCAGTCATCGCCGCCGGCCATCGGACAGCCCGATTTCGACAGACAGGTATTGCAGGGCAGGCAGCCGACCAACGCCTGATAGCCGGGGCTGGGCGGCGCGTCGTGATTGATCGGGCGGGTGCTGCCGAACAGCGCCACGGTCGGGCGGCGATGCACCAGGGCGGCGAAATGCAGCGGGAAGCTGTCCACGCCGAGGAACAGATGATGCGCTTCGATCTGCGCCGCCAGCGCGGCGGCGTTCGGCGCCGACACCGGAACGGCGCCGGTATCGGCCAGGTCCGGCCGGTCGAGCACCGAGATCTCCCAGCCCAGGCTGCGCAGCATGCCGATCAGGGTGCGGGCCTGCTGCTCGGGATAGGTCTTCAGCGCCCAGCCGCCATTCAGATGGAACAAGGCCCGCACAGGCCCGCCGCCCGGCGCCAGGCGCGGAGCCTGGCTGTGCCAATAGAGCGTGCTTTCCTGATGGTCCATCGGATCGCCCAGGGTGAAGCGGGCATGGTCGTGCAGATGGAACGGCGTGAAATGATGCATGCGCAGCAGACGGCCGAACACGGTGAAATGGCTGCGGCGAAAATCCGGCCCCAGCGTGTCGAGCGCATTGACGAAATAGCGGTATTTGCTGAGCGAGCCGTCGCGCGGCATCGGCGGCAGGCGCAGTTCGACCGGCTCCAGCTTGGGCGATGCGGCCTCGACCACATCCTTGAAGGCGGTGCAGACGATCTGCTTCTCGAACAGCAGCGGCGTCGCGCTCTTCGACGCCAGGGCGACGAACAGGGCATCGCCGGCGTGATAGGGATGGAACAGGGCGAAGGGGCGGCGGCGCCAGGCCGGGTCGGTCTGGATCAGTGCCAGGGCATCCTCGGCCTGCAATTTCAGGGCGCGCAGGCGGCGGTCGGGATTGAGCCAGCCATTGCCGCTGGAGGCCGGGAAGGCATCGAGGCCGCCGACCGCCAGAGTGACCACGGAGAACCCGGTGCCGCAGATCAGGCCGAGCAAGGCCGTATCGAGCTTGGCGTCCAAGGCCGACAGGCACAGCATCATGCGGCTGTCTTCTTCGATCAGGCGGCGCGGCAGGATGTAGAGGATGGGCATGCCGGCCGCGTCGGCCAGGATCATGGGCGAGGGGGCGCGGTCACCCAGCCAGGCCGCGAGTTGCAGGGCGTTGAGCGGCAGCAGCGGATTGGCGATGGCGATCAGGTCGGAGCCGGGATTGCGCGCGGCGAGGCGGCGGCCGATCTCCAGCATGTAGCGCCCCGGCGTGGCGGTGGCGGACTCGAAGATTTCGTCGGCCCGGAAGGCGCCGTGGGAAAAGCGGAAATCGTGGCGGTCGGCTTTGCCCGCCGCGAAGGTCAAACCAGCCAGCATCTGTTTTTCAGGCTCCCGCTTCGGCGATCGCCGCCGTGATCAGTTTGTCGGCCAGCCGTTCCAGGATGGTCCGGTCGTGGATGTCCTGCAGGCTCGCCACCGCCAGAGTGGCATGCTGGCGGATTCGCTGCCAGTCGATCGCGCCATTGATCATCTCGGCGCGCTGGGTCGGCTGCTTGCCGCCGGAGAAATCGATGGGCAACCCGGTCATCCGGCGGATCTGCTCCTCGCACTGGACACGATAATCGGCATTGCGCGTCATTTCGGTGGAGTCCACCGCGATATCGGCGACGAAGAAGGCGTGCAGATAGAGATAGAGATGCACGCCCATGAACAGCTCGAACATCTGGCCCTCCGGCAGCAGGTCGAACACCACCTTGGTGAATTGCTGTCCGGTCAGTCCGCTCAGCTGGGGCAGTACTTTGTGATCGACCGCCAGTTCCACGCAACGGCGGAAATAGAAATTGTGGATGTCGCTCAGGAAGCGGTCGCCCGGCTGATTGGCGATCAGGCGCAGCTTGTTATAGAACCAGTTGTTCCCCTTGCGGCGCTGATCGACGAAGGACATCCACTGTCCCCACAGATTGCGCAGCAGAAAGAGGTGAACGCCGCCGAAAACCTCCTTCAGCGGCGTGATGCGCCCCAGCGAGCGGACGAAGCCCAGCACGGGAACCCGGTCCTTCTTCCGGGCATGGCGGATCAGCAGCGAGACATAGCGGATCTCTTCCCGCCGCAGGCTGCCGGTCAGGCCGCCCTCGGGAATGAACCAGTCATAGGGAAACGGCGCCTCGTGCAGCCGAACGCCGCCGGCTTTGCGCAGCAGCGGCACATATTCCATGAAATAGGGCGCGGTCTGCGCATGGCCCGAAATCCAGCTCTCGGTGCCCATTTCCATCGCGGTCTGGCGCGACATGGCCGACAGATCTTCGTGGAACGGCTCGTAATAGCACTGCGTTCCCGCCAGAAGGCGGAATTGCTGCCAGACCCAGGTGCTGGAGGTGCGCCAGCTGGAATGGATGAATACCGGCTCCATGCTTACGCCTCGCCCGACACCAGCGGCAGGATGTCCCATTTCTGATGGAACCGCTGACGGTCCTCCTCGCGCGGCCGCAAATGCGGGGCGGTCAGGCAGGCGTAGGGCTCGGGCATATGGATGAATTTGGCGCCGGTCGCGGTGGCACACAGCAAGTCGGCCTGCTGCGCCTGCATGTAGAAATCATACCATTCGAAGAAATAGAGGAATTGCTCGTCGAAATTGATTTTGGCGAACACATCCATATGCAGGGCGATGTTGGGGATCAGGTCGTCGACGAACACCAGCGTATCGAGCCCGGCCGGAGCGCTGACGGGCGCCTTGATCACCGTGTCGGGCGCGAAGCTGTAGGTGAAGCCGACCGGCACCGTCTTGACCGCGGGCGCCGGGTTGTCATCGAGGGGGATGGCGCGCGCCTGGGCCTCGCCGATCAATTCCTTGTAGTTCGAGGGCCGGTCCTGCAGCCAGACGCCGCCGACGATGTCCGCCTGCCTGGCGAGCAGGGGCGGGAACAATTTGGCCGAGTCGGGGGTGAGCACCAGATCGTCGTCGAGGAACATCACATAGGGGGTGTCGCACAAGGCCGCCAGATCGCGCCGCGCACCGCCGGGACCGCGATTGCCGGCCAGCGGCACGGCGCGCACCAGGGGATCGGCGAACAGAGTCTCGTACCAGGCGTGGACCCAGTCCGGCGCGGTGTCCGGCGTGGAATGGCCGACGATCACCGAGCGCGGGGCGGGGACATGCCGCAGCGACCGCAGCAGACGCTCCAGGCAATAGGGGCGCCCATTGCTCGGTACGATGATCGAATAATCCATCTGGTTCCCGTCCCCTCAATCGGCATTCATTCGCCGGACTCTCGTTATAGACTGGAGCACCCGGATCGTTAACGGGGCATTTACGGCAGCGGTGCTAGTCAACATTGAAATATAACAGGAGCGATTGATGACGCCGACGACGCCTTTGGACCCTTCCGCCCTGGTCGTCCGCCGCGGCGTCACGTCGGTTTCCTTCGCTTTGTTCGGCGGCGTCCTGCAACGGCGCTGCCTCGGGCTGGAAGGCCTGTATGAGCGCACCGTTCAGCTGGCGCCGGTCCCCGAGCGGATCAAGCAGATCGCCGACAGCTTCGTCCAGCACCGCAATCTGGCGCAGAACCGCTTGCGTATCGGGCGCGAGGGGGGCGACAAGGTCACCCTGGTCTCGGGCGTCACCATCGAGACCATCTACGAGTCCTTCGCCGTCCATGCGCTCGGCCTGCCGACCTCGATCCGGCCGCAGCTGATCGCCGCCGAGCTGGCCGCCGAAAAGGAGCTGGCGGTGGTCAATCCGGCGGTGCGGCTGTTGATCGAGCAGGCGCGCAAGACCGGGAAAAGGGTCGGCATCGTCGCCGAATCCCATTGGTCCGCCGCGCGGATCCGCGAGATCCTGGCGGTCGTCGCGCCTGGTCTGACCTTCGATTTCATCTATAGCTCGGCAGCGCCCGACGTTTTCGCGGCGGGCAGTCTGTTCAAGGCTTATCTCGCCGCCGAAGGGCTCAAGGCGAGCCAGGCGGCGCATATCGGCGTCGACCAGGATACGGTCGTGCAATCCGTGCGCGGCCTGGCCATGGCGCCGTTGCCGCCGATTCCCGATTTCCGTGACGCCGAGGGCGGGCGCGAGACGACCGCCGCCAAGCTGCTGGCGGTCTCCGACCGCGGCTTCGATTGGCGTCTCGATGGCGGGTTCCATCTGCTGCGCGACGCGGCGCTGGCCGAAATCCAGCCAGCAACGCCCCATCTCAAGACCGCGGCGGTGGTGGTCGGGCCGATGATGGCCGGTTTCCAGCGCCATATCGAACATCGGGTGGCCGAGCTGTCCACGCCGGGCCGCACGGTCAAGCTGGCCTTCCTGGCGCGCGACGGCTATCTGCCGCTGCGCTTCTGGAACGCGGCGGGCACCGGCGAGGCCGAGTATCTCGAGGTCAATCGCCGCATCGCCATGGTGGCCGGCTCGGCCGGCGAGGGCGGTCTCGACACCGTGATCGGGCTGATCCGCAGCATGGATCATGTGCGCCCGGAGAGCATCGAAGACTTTTTCAAGATCAAGCTCAACGCCAAGACCCGCGACTTCTTCAAGACCTATCCCGACGAGCTGGTGCCGGGTCCGGATTTCGCCGATGTGCTGACCAGGCTGCTGGGCAAGAAGCAGCTCGCCAATCTGTCGGACACGTTGCGCGCCGCGCTGATCCATTATCTGACCCTGAAACTCGGCCCGCTCGACAAGGTCACCGATCTGGTGCTGGCCGACATCGGCTATACCGGCAACATCCAGAAAGGGCTGAGACGCGTTTTCGACGTCGAGGGGCTGAATATCCGCCTGCACGGGCTCTATCTCATGCCGCATGGCGAGGCCTTCGTCGATCTGCCCGGCGAGGATACGGTCAGCGGCTATTTCGACGACACCGTGATGACCCCTCAGGTGAAGCGCGCGGTGATGCGCGACGCCCCGTTGATCGAGGAATTCTGCTGCGCTCCGGTGGGGTCGGCCAAGGGTTACATCGACGGCAAGGAGATCCGCGAGCCCGAGGTGCGCCTGCCCCAGGAGATCGCTTTCTGCCTGGAAATGCAGGATGAGGCGGTCCGCTGGTTCGATGCCTATCGCGGTCATGCGAAGCGTTACGGCTTCGATCCCATGAAGACCGATTTCGCCAATTTCCGCGCCTGGACGGCGGCGATCCTGGCCCGTTTCGTGATGATGCCGACCGCGCTCGAATGCCAGACTTTCGGGCCGCTGATGCACGATGTCAGCCTCGGTTCGAAGGGGTTGATCGCCACCATCACCACTGCCGACATCCGCAAGCTGATGGGTGCTTTGCCCATGCCGACCGTCTGCTCGATCCACCACCCGCCGGTCTGGCTGGGCGGCAGCCTGGCGGCACACAACGCCGCGTCCGGCCTCGCCTATGCGATGACCGGATTCGGCCTGCCCACCGACGATCTGCTGCGCGATGTCGAGGTGGGCGACGGCGAGGCGATCCTGGTCAAGGAAGAGCGCGTGGTGCCCCTGCCGGTGTCGCGCGCCCTGACGCCGTTCGGCGATCTGCGCCTCAGGATTCCGGTCCTCAACAAGGATGGCGAAAGCGTGGTCGCCCTGCCGCTGCGGGCGCCGATCACCAAGGGCGTACTGCGCTCGGTGATCCTGCAAGGCGGCGACAGCATCGCCGAGGCGGCCACCTCGCGCTATGGCGAGGTGATGCCGATCGAGCAACTCGAAGCGGCCAACGCCGTTCTCGACGGCAAGTTTTTCCGAGCTGTTTCGGCCGACGGCCTGCTGCTGATCAAGGTTCCCGCCTTCGGGCACCCGCTCAGCGTGATCACGCTGCTGCTGACTCCGCTGTTCGACGACTAAAATTTTCCCGATTCGCCGTTCCTGACGCTTCCCCGGCCTGGGTGCCGGGGAAAAAGCGAAGTCACGCCCGGCCGTTTTTCCCTCTCAATGACTGTCTTTGATCAGTTTCGTCGGTGCGAACGCGCCGGCGCGCGCTGTTTTGGCTATGTTGTTTCTTGTATTCGAATGATCTCGCTTGACCGATATTGTGAGTCTCGCGAAATAAAAATAAGTATTTAACTGTTCAAAATACATATAGGCAAAAATTTCCCAGCGACATTCATTTACTAGGCAAATAATACCTATTGTTTTCAGTGATTTTTCCTGTTTTTTATTGTGGCGTATCCGGAGAGTGTCTCGTATGGATGCCCGGCCTGGCGGGGAGCCTGCCGGTAGCGAAATGGACGATTGCCATGAACAAGATGCTTGCAGTGGCCACTACGCCGATGACTGTCGCAGCGCCTGCCCGTACGGGTGATGACGCGCTCCTTGAGCGCATGCGCCTTGACGACGTCGAAGCCTATCGGACGCTGGTGGAGCGCCACATCGACCACGCCTACGCGGTGGCGATGCGGGTTTTGAAGAATCCGGCCGATGCCGAAGATGTCACTCAGGACGCCTTCGTCAAAGCCTGGGTCAATCGCCATCGCTGGGACGCCGGACGGGCCAAGTTCTCGACCTGGCTCTATCGCGTGATCGTCAACCGCTGCATCGATCTGCAGCGACTGCCGAAGACCGAATGGATCGACGATGTCGAGGAACCGGCCGCCGAAAATATCGATGCGCTGACCGACATTCATCGCCGCCGGGTCTATGGCCGCCTCGACGACGCCCTGCATCGTCTGCCGACCCAGCAGCGTGTCGCGATCGTCCTGTCCTACTACGAGGACATGAGCAACATGGAAATTTCCGAGGTGATGGGCACCACGGTGAGCGCGGTTGAATCTTTGCTGAAGCGCGGACGTAAAAAGCTAAGGGAACTGCTGCGTCGAGCGGAGGGAGACATCCGCGTCGGACTGGCTGAATGAGGGCAGGCGAAATTTTTTTCCGCCCGGTTTCCTTTTGGCCTTCGTAGAAACGCTGAACACGGCGATCAACGCGCTGTGAACCTCCCTCCTCCGGGGGAGGCCCTAAGCAAGGACCAATAGGAGGTCAGCATGCCCGTTATTTCGACCAACAACGCCGCCAACTCCGCGTTGAACTACCTGAACGTCAACTCGTCCCAGGAAACCGAAAAGCTCTCGCAGCTGGCCTCTGGTTCGCGCATCGTTCAGGCGTCCGACGACGCCGCCGGTCTCGCCATCGGCACCCAGCTGCAGGCGAACACGACCGTCTTCATGCAGGACCAGACCAACGTCGCCCAGGGCACCTCGATCCTGCAGTCGGCTGACGGCGCTCTGGCCCAGATCAGCAACGTGCTGCAGCGCATGATGGCCCTGGCCACCGAAGCCGCTTCGGGCCAGGTCACCAATACCCAGCGTTCGCAGGACATCAACACGGAATACACCCAGCTGAAGTCGGAAATCAGCTCGATCGTCAGCAGCACCACCTATGCTGGCAATACGCTGCTGTCCGGTTCCTTCCTGCAGAACGTGAAGTTCCTGGTCGGCACCCAGTCGTCGAACTTCCTGACCGTCACGGTCAATACCGTGTCCGTCAACGCCCTGCTGGGCTCGGGCTCGGCCGGTGTCGCGACCGCCGCGACCGCGCTGAAGTCGATCAATGCGATCAACTCGGCGATCCAGACCGTCACTCAGGACCGCGCCAAGATCGGTGCGTACGAGTCGCAGTTCAATTTCAGCAGCCAGGACATCGCCACCAACGTCCAGAACATCGAGGCCGCGACCTCGACCATCATGGACGCCGACGTTGCCCAGACCAAGACCAACCTGTCTTCGATCGACGTGAAGACCCAGGCCTCGGTCGCGGCGCTGACGCAGGCTTCGCAGCTCCCGCAGGAACTGCTGCGCCTGATCCAGTCGTAAGGCTTAGCGCCTAAACGCAGGGCATGCTGGGTCCGCCCGAAACGGGCGGGCCGGCAAAGACCGGCGGCATCGGAGGCTAGGCCGTCGGCCTTGACAATAACGGGGCGCGGGGCCCTTCCACAGAGGGTTCCGCGCTTCCGCTATACCAGGGCCGGAGGTAGTGGAGAGAGGTAATGACCACAACTAGCAGCGTGAGTTCCAGCTCCGCCCCGACTGTCAGCACCGGTAATGCGCAGGACGTGTCGTCCCTGACTTCCGGCAGCGTTACGCTGTCTCTTGCGGAAGCGGTGACCACCAAGGTGCAGCCCTATCTGGATCATGCGACCGCGATCCAGACCGAGATCAACACCAATCAAACCCAGATCGCCGCGTACCAGAACATGCAGAGCCTGCTTCAGTCTCTGCAGAACGCGGCGTCCAACCTGACCACGGAATCCCTGTCGGGCACCAACGTGTTCCAGAGCCGTGCCGCGAACCTGGCGTCGGTCGGTTCGACGGCGGCCAGCACGATCATGTCGGCGGCGGCGGCGAACGGCACCAATACGGGTTCTCATAGTGTGATCGTCAAGCAGCTGGCGCAGGCGGAAGCCGACACCAGCTCGACCCTGGCCCTCGGCTCCAGCAGCGCGATCTCCACCCTGGGCGGTTCCTTGAATTTCAGCGGCACGGTCAATGTGACCATCGCCGAGGCGGGCATGACCTCGCCGCAGCAGGTCGCGCTCAATTCCAGCATGACGCTGACCCAGGTCGCAGCCGCCATCAATGGCGCTTCCGCCACCAACGGAGTTTCGGCTTCGGTGGTGTCCGTCGACAGCAGCCACCAGGTGCTGGTGCTGACCGCTCAGGATTCCGACACTCCGATCAATTTCACCGACAGCGGCTCGGTCCTCCAGTCGATGGGGATCATCTCGGGCTCCAGCTCGAGCAGCGTGACCGGCAATGCCGCGTCGCCCCCGCCGGACGGGACCACGGCGCTCGGGCTGAGCGGCACCTTCACTATTCATGCCGGTACGCAGGCCCTGGCGATCACCGTGACCGCCAGCGAAACCCTCACCGACATTCAGGACGCCATCAACGCCGCTTCGGCCGATACTCCCGGCACGGGCAGCATCTCGGCCGGCATCGCTATCGGCAACCAGCTGATCCTGACCGACGCCAACAATAATAACATCGGCTTCACCGACAGCACCGGCAACGTCCTGTCCGGGCTCGGCCTGGGCAGCGTCGCCGCCAACCAGGTGCGCCAGGGCCAGGCCCTGAACCTGACCGTGGACGGCGTCCCGGGCATCACCCGCGACAGCAACACCGTTTCCGACGTGCTGAGCGGCGTCACTCTCAATGTGACCTCGGCCGATCCCAATACCACGGTCAATATCGACGTTCAGCCGGACGCCAATACCGCGGCGACCGCGGTGCAGAGCTTCGTCACCGCCTATAATGCGTGGGAAAGTTTCGTCACGGCGAACGAAGCGACCGACAGCAGCGGCAACGCCGCCGCGGGCGCGGTGCTGTTCGGCGATTCCTCGCTGCGTGAAGCCAGCCTGCAGGTCGATACCGCCGTCACCGCCGAGGTCAACAACACCTCGCTGGGCGCGCTGGGCATCTCGCTCGACAACAACAACATGATGCAGATCGACGCGACCACGCTGGATGACGCGCTCAACAACAATTTCAGCACGGTCGCCAATCTGTTCCAGTCGACCCTGACCACCAGCACCACGGACCTGACGCCGTCGGGCTCGAACATGTCGAGTTTCGCCGGCACCCTGACCTTCGAGATCACCTCGGACTCGTCGGGTTCCCTCAAGACCGTGACGATGAACGGCGGGCAGAGCATCACCGGCAATTTCATCGTTGCCGGCAATACGCTCCAGGGCCAGTTCGGCACGCCTTACGCCGGCATGTTTTTCACGTATGATGGCAATGCCAACAACAGCGAGACGGTGACAGTCACCTCGAGCCAGGGCATTGCCAATCAGGTCTATACGGCGGCCAACGATTTCGGTAATACCACCAGCGGCACCGTACAGGGCCTGATCACGAGCAAGCAGAGTCAGGACCTTCAGTTTACCAGCCAGTACAATAACTGGGTCAACGAGGCGAACGATTACACGAACTTCCTGTTGACGCAGTATTCATCGTTGACGACGCAGATTCAGTCGGCGGGCCAGACCCTGAACACTCTGACCGCCCTGATGAACGCCAGCAACAATAACGGCTGATAGGAGATTGCGCAGATGAACCAAAGCCGATACGCCATAAATGCCTACCAGACGGCGCAGCGGACTCTGCCTCCCTTGAAGGTGGTGGTGATGCTGTATGACGGCATTCTGGTTCGCATCAACCGCGCTGCCGACGCCGCCCGCCGTGGCGACTATCAGAAGCAGTTCGAATATGTGATGAGCGCTGCGCGTATCATCGACGGTCTCAACCGCCATCTCGACATGGAGCGCGGCGGCGACGTTGCGGTCAATCTGCGCGAGACCTATGAAGCGGTCGCCCGCTGCCTGTTCCGCTCGGTCGGCAAGGAAACCGCCGCCGAAGCCTGCGACCGCCTGGTCGTCGCGGTGCGCGAGCTGCGCGACGCCTGGGCCGAGATCGCCGGCATGCAGACCACTCCCGAACAGCAGGCCGAGGCGGCCAGCGTCTTCACCCCGATGGGGTCGGCATGAACCGCGGGATGCCCCGGAAGGGGTTCCCGTCGCGCCCGACTTCGGTTATGGATTCGACGGACCATATGCTCGGCTTGGATAGCATCGTGTCGCCGGAAGAACTTCAGGATCTGGTCGATCGGTTCGGTGAGGACACCTCTGCCTGGCCCAACGAATTGCGTGAGCCGGCCGAAGAGCTGATCGACGAATGCGCCGAGGCGCGCGACATCATCGCGCAGGCCCGCCGCTTGCGCTCGCAGCTGCGCAGCCTGGGGCCGAAGGCGCCGAGCTGCATCGTCGACCGCATCATCGGCGTCGCCCTCGATAGCGACCCGCCGATCGATCTGGTCTGCCGCCTTAAGAACTAAGCGAATAATGACGGAACGATTCCTTAGAATCGTTCCGCGGCCAAGGGCCGCCGCGCTGCCGACAGCGGCAGTCACACAACAGGGATAGCTTGGCGCGATAGCCCAGCGCATGGAATGCGCGCCGCGTGCTTCGCACGCAACTTTGACGTTTTGTCGGCAAAGCCGACGAGGCTTGAGGGCTTCATGAAATTACGCGAAGCCGTGGCTTCGCAACGCGCTGGCGATTTCTGCGGCCAGCACCGTCCATCCCGAAGCGCCCGCGCGGAACAGCCGGGCTTTCGGATACCAGGGCGAGCTTCCCCTGGCGCCGCCCCAGCGGTAATCGGCCTGACCCGGCCCCAGCATCACCCATAGAGGCACCCCGACCGCCCCGGCCAGATGCGCCGGCGCGCTGTCGATGCTGATCATCAGATCCAATTGCGAGGCCAGCACCGCGCTGTCGGCGAAATCGCCGATCAGATGCGACAGATCCTGTACCGGCTTGCGGCGTTCCGCCGCCGCCTTGCCCAGCTGAAAACTGAAAAAGCAGATGTCGTCGAGTTCCCACAGGGGGGCCAGCTCGGCGAACGAGCAGCTGCGCCGCTGCAAAGTGCGGCGGATGAACAGGTCGCCGCCGCCGGCGCGCCCGGACCAGGCTATCCCGACGCGCGGCCGCCGGTCGGGCGGCAGGGCAGGGCCTTCGGCAGGCATCTTTATATAAGGGATGGAATCGGCCAGCAGATCGGCGCCGGTGCCGAGGCAGTGGGGCAGGCTCAGCAGCGGCACCACGGCGTCCAATTCAGGCTGGGGATCGCCGGGCGAGATCGTGCCCGCCAGCGGCGCCATGCCGTCGAACAGCCGCTTCATTTCGGCGGGGCAGTCGAGCCAGATCTCGTCGCTCCATTCGCTGAGCAGCGGCAGGAAGCGGGCGAACTGCAATATGTCGCCATAGCCCTGCTCGGCGCTGACCAGCAGGCGGCCGGCTTTTTCGCCGCCTTTCCAGCGCGGCAGGCCTGGCGGCGGCAGGCGGAGATGGGGCAGGGACAGGCGGTGTTCGTAATGGTCGAACCCTTCGGCATAGTCGCCCCTGGTCATCAAGGCGGTACCGAGATTGACCTGGGCCACCGCATTGTCCGGATCGAGGGCGATGGCCCGGCGATAGACGGCGATCGCCGAGTCCGGGTTGCCGGCAGTCTGCAGCAGCGTGCCGAGATTGGCATAGACCAGCGGCTGATCGGGCAGCTGGGCCAGTAGCAGCCGGAGATGGCGGATCGCCTCGGCGGTCTTGAGATCGGCGGCCAGTTCCGCCGCGAGTAGGCCGCGCAATTCCAGATGGTCGGGACGGGCGCGCAGCGCCGCAGTCAGGACCTGCTGCGCCGGATGGTGCTGGCCCTGGCCGCTCAGCAGCTGGGCGAGGTCGACCGCAAGGCCGGGATTGCCGGGATGATGGCGGGCTCCCTCGGCCAGCACGATCACGGCCCGGTCGGTCTGGCCGGCGGCGGCGAGGGCGCGGGCAAAGTCCCGCCGCACGGCCAGATCCGAGGGCGCGAGGGAAAGTGTGGCTTCGAGCTGGGCCAGATCAGGGGAGGCGTCGGTCACGGCAGACGAGCATACGGTTTTTCCAAGGGGTTTCCAGTGCGAGCCTTTTTAAAGCAGTAACGTTTTCTTTAGTTATCCACAGCAAGATACAAGGGTAACTTTATGTCCGGAGTCCTGAGATGAACGCCATTTCGACCAGCCAGCCGCGCGCGACCGAGCCCTCGCCGGTCGCAGTGGTGCAGCTGTATGATACCATTCTGCTGCATATCGCCCGTGCCGCCGATGCCGCCCGCGGCGGCGACTTCCAGAAGCAGTTCGACGAAGTGATGAATGCGACCCGCATCATCGATGGCCTGAACCGCCATCTCGACATGGAAGCCGGCGGCCAGGTCGCCCTCAATCTGCGCGACATGTACCAGTCGGTCAGCAAGGCGCTGCTACGCTCGGTCGGCAAGGTCGACGCCGGCGAAGCCTGCGATCGCCTCATCGACGGCTTGCGCGACACCCGCGACGCCTGGGCCGAGATTTCCGGAGTTCCCAAGCTGGCGTAAGCTGCCAGTTCCAGTTCAGTCTGAAAAGACCGCCGGGGGCGACCTCGGCGGTCTTTTCTTTTTCTGTCCGGGCCGCGACTGCGGCCCCGCGCCCGGCGCCTGAGGGACACATAAAAAACTTGGCACGCCACCTGCATATATAGATCCGAGTTGAATGGGCAATTCGCGGATTTCCTCGCGTTCGCGGGCCCTGAAAGACGGTTTTGGTAGGTGCGGGGGAAATTTGTTCCTAGGCAGGTTTTGCCGATGGGAGCAGGGAGCAAGGATGAAATGACTACGGCGACTTCAGGAGCGGGCGGCTCCAATCCTTTCAGCGCGCTGGTTAATGGAAGCGCCAGCTCGAGCAGCAGCTCGAGCTCGTCCAGCCAGGTAACGACCGCCTATAACACGTTCATCACCCTGCTGACCTCCCAGCTTCAGCACCAGGACCCGCTGAACCCGACCAACACCGACACCTTCACGCAGGAACTGATCCAGCTGTCGGGCGTCGAGCAGCAGCTGACCACCAATTCGACCCTGTCGAGCATGAACACCGATCTGTCGACGATCACCCAGGCCAACGGCCTCGGCTATGTCGGCAAGACGATCACCGCTTCGGGATCGACCGCGCCGCTGCAGAATGGTTCCGCGAATTGGGACTACACGTTGAATTCGACCGCCAAGGACGTGACGCTGACCGTCAAGGATTCGAGCGGCAATACCGTCTTCTCGACCACCGGGAACACCAGTTCCGGTCAGCACACATTCACCTGGAACGGCACCACCACGGGTGGCAGCACGCAGACCAGCGGCGATTTCACCCTCAACGTTGCGGCTACTGACAGCAGCGGCAACGCGGTTACGACGACGACCAGCATGACCGGTCAGGTAACCGGCGTGGATACGTCGACGGGAAGCACCCAATTGCAGGTCGGCGATATCGAAGTGCCGATCGCCAACGTTACCTCGATCAACTGACAGCAACGCAACAGCCCAGTTTTAAACGAAGGAGTGGACCATGGACGCAGCGATGAATTCGGCGGTTTCCGCCCTGCAGGCTAATCAAGCCGCGCTGTCTACCGTGTCGGACAATTTGGCCAATTCCGGAACGACGGGTTACAAGGCCGTCCAGACCCAGTTCAATGACCTGCTGACCCAGCAGGGTGTGGGCATCGCCACCAATGCCGGTGGTGTTCAGGCCTTCACCCGCCAGGACGTCACCTTGCAGGGCACCGTGCTGAGCAGCCAGAGCAACGCCACCACCGACATGGGCATCACCGGCAACGGCATGTTCGCGGTCAGCAACGGGCTGGGCGGCGCGCAGCAGGCCTTCACCCGCAACGGCGCCTTCTCGCCGGACAATAACGGCAACCTGCAGCTGGCCGGCACCAACTTCTTCCTGCTGGGCTGGCCGACCAATGCCAAGGGCCAGGTCACCGCGACCAACCCCGACAACATCGCGTCGCTGCAGAACGTGAACATCAACCAGTTCAACAGCTCGGCGACCGAGACCACCCAGTACAGCATGCAGCAGAACATGCCCGCCGAAGCGCAGAACGACGCCTACTCGATGTCCTACACGTCGAATGCGACGCCGCCGACCACCGAGAATCTGGATGTCGCCTTTGCGCCGCTTCGCCAGAACGTGATGGTCAACGGCGTCAACACCACCGAATATCAGTTGTCGGTGACCGCTTCGAACAATCAGGCCCAGGTTTCCGACAGCTTCGGCAACACCGCCAATGCCGGCCAGCCGCTGACCTACACCGTCTTCGTCGACGGCAGCGGCAACATCCAGCAGATTACCGATCAGGCCGGCAACAATCAGGGCACCACCCTGCCGACCTTCGGCGCGAGCGACGCGAATACCAGCTCGGCCGTCGGTTTCACCAACTCGACCAATACTTCCCAGCTCACCTGGCAGGATCTGGGCACCCCCTTCTCGGAAGCCACCTCGATCTCGGTCTTCGACAGCCTGGGCGTGCAGCAGACCTTCCCGACCACCTGGACCGCCGCCGGCAATAACGACTGGATCATGACCGTCAGTTCGCCGACCGATCCGTCGGGCAAGACCTCGACCGGCTCGCTCTACGATTCGGGCGGCAACAAGGTGTCGAGCTACTCCTATCAGGTCTCGTTCAATTCGGACGGCTCGCTCAACAGCGTCACCGGCCTGCCGACCCTCACCGAGGACGATTCGAGCGGTACGCCGACCTTCACGCAGAACCTCGATTCCGCTGGCAATCCGGCCACCGCGCCGCTGGCCACCAATGGGCAGCCGGTCCTGTCCGCCACCTGGAATGACGGCGCCGCCCCCCAGCTGGCCGGCACCTCCACCGCGATCTCGGTCAATCTCGGCACCGCGGGCGCGCTGGGCACCGGCCAGACCAACGGCCTGTCGCAGTTCGATACCGGCGAGACCAAGCCGGCGATCGCGGTCAAGAGCGCTCCGGTGCAGAACGGCGTCCAGTATGGCCAGCTGATCGGCGTGTCGGTGGACAACACCACCGGCAACATCATCGCCTCCTACAACAACGGCCAGAAGGTGCCGATCTACAAGATCCCGGTCGTGACCTTCCCGAACGAGAACGGCCTGACCGCCGAGACCGACGGCGTCTATCAGGCGAACCAGCAGTCCGGCAACTACACGCTGAATTCGGCGGGCACCAACGGCGCCGGCAGCATTACCGGCCAGGCCCTGGAGCAGTCGACCGTCGATACCTCGACCGAGTTCTCCAACATGATCACCGCGCAGCAGGCCTATTCGGCGGCGTCGCAGGTGATCGGCACCGACAAGCAGATGTTCACTTCGCTGATCCAGGTCGTTCAGTAAGGAACAAGGATCTGAGTCATGGGCATGATGATGAATAAGAGCTTCGATAAGAACCGCCTGACGCTCCTGCAGGGGCGGGTGGCCTGCAAGATGGCCGAGATCCATCAGATGATGGCTCCCGGCGTCATCGGGCCGGTCGCTCCGGAAGAACTGCAGGCGCGCGCCGACCGCCACATGGCCTCGCTGCCGCCGGCCGAGCAGGAGAAGCTGCGCATGAAGGCCCTGGTGGCCTATGCGGAGCTGGAGCGCCTGTCGGCGGAGATGGCGATCGAGCTCGACTGCCTGACCGATGAAATGAACCGGGCCACCCGCAACCGCCGGGCTGCCCTTGCCTATCAGCAGACTGTCGGCGGCGCCGGCGGTCAAACTGCCCGCATGTAAGGAGATCACGATCATGGACCGCAACCCCCTGGAAAACTTCGTCGGCGTGATGGGCAAGCTGAAGGCGATCATCGAGAACGAGAACGACTTCCTCGAGCGCGGCCTGCCGGCCACCCTGCTGGCGACCACCAAGCGCAAGAGCGTTTTGTCGCGCGAATATGGCGCGCTCAGCAATGAAGTGCTGGACACCGCCGTCGACCAGCTGCTGTCCGATCCCGAGCTGCAGGTCAAGCTGGTCGCCGCCGGCGCCGAGCTGCAGGCGATGACCACCGAGAACCGCGCCCTGCTGGAGCGCGCCGTGTCCGCTTCGCGCCGCCGCGTCGATGCGGTGATGGAAGCCGTGCGCGCCAGCGCCGACGCCTCGCCGGAAGAGCTGGAATCCTTCGGTATTCCGGCCGACGCCGACGCCGCGCGGGCCCGGTAACAGAAACAGGCTGGACCTGGGAGCCCTCCCATGAGCGATATCGCACTGTCCTCCGCTGTAAGCTCTCTGATGCTTCTCCAGAAGCAGATGAGCGTGACGTCGAGCAACATCTCGAACGCCAATACGGCCGGCTATACGGCGGAGACGGTGCAGGTCGGGGCCGTCGTGGTCAACGGCCAGGGCGCGGGTGTCCAGGATCTGGGCATCACCAGCAATGTCGACAAGTTCCTGCAGGCGCAGGTGATCAGCGCCAACAGCGCTTCGTCCCAGTCGTCCACCTATAATAGCTACTATCAGAATCTGCAGCAGATCATGGGGCAGATCAGTCAGTCGGCGACCGGCGGCAACGACATCTCGTCGCAGCTGGCCACCCTGCAGACCAATCTGTCCCAGCTGGCGGCGACGCCGCAGAACAGCTCGCTGGCCAACAGCGTGATCTCGTCGATGGATGCGCTGGCCTCGAACATGCGGTCGAGCTCGCAGCAGATCCAGAGCCTGCGCAACCAGGCCGACCAGCAGATCACCGACACGGTCGACGACGCCAATCAGCAGCTCGATCAGATCAACAGCCTCAACACCCAGATCGCCAGCGCCCAGGCCACCGGCGGCAACACCGTCGCGCTCGAGGATCAGCGCTCCACCGCGCTGAAAGCCTTGTCGGCCGACATCGGCGTGACCTCCTACATCAACGATCAGGGTCAGTTGCAGGTCTTCAGCGAATCGGGCTCGCCGCTGATCATCGGCAATGTCGTCAACCATCTGTCGCACCAGGCGGTCAGCGTCTCGAACGACGTCACCTATCCGTCCGGCGGCATCAACGGCATCATGGTCGGCACCACCGACATCACCGGCACCATCACCACCGGCAAGATCGCCGCGCTGGTCCAGCAGCGCGACACCGAGCTGCCGGATGCGCAGAATTCGCTGGATTATCTGGCGCAGCAGCTGTCGTCGGGCCTCAATGCGGTCAGCAATCTCGGCTCGGCCAACCCGCCGCCCTCGACCCTGACCAGCGCCTCGCCGGCCAGCTATCTCGACGCGACCTCGTCCGACGGCTCGACCCCGGTGACCACCACCTCGGCGTCGGTTTCCGGCCAGCAGGATTTCGTCGTGCGCGTCGCCCTGGTCGACAGCAGCGGGCAGGCCCAGGCCTTCCAGGATGTCGATCTGAGCGGCCTGACCTCGGTCGACCAGATGACCGCGGCGATCAATGCCCAGTTCCAGGCGACCGACAAGAACGGCGCTCCGGTCAGTCTGGCGAATTCCAGCAGCGGCCCCTTGACCATGGGGCTGCCTACCGACAGCAGCGTCTATCCGATCACCATCACCACCGGCAGCGGCGCGTCCGCGCAGCAGGTCACCATCGCCGCTCCGATCGGGATCGCGGTGAGCACCTTGTCCGGCGGCATGACCAACGACAACAACACGGCCTACGGCATCACCCCAGGCAATGTCAGCCAGCAGCCGACCTTCACCGATTTTTCGAGCTTCTTCCACCTCAACGACGTGATTTCCGGGGGCGCCTCCGCGGCGACCATCGCCGTCAATCCTACGGTGCTGAAGAATTCGAGCCTGATGCCGGTCGGCAAGCTGAACAGCACGGTTCCGGCGCCGGCCACCATCCCCTTCGCCGGTGTGGGCGCGGGCGACGGCAGCACCGCTTCGGCGATGTCGACCGCCATGCTGACCAACCAGACCTTCACCACCGGCACCGCGACCGGCACGGCCAGCTTCACCAGCCCCGCCTTCAATCTGACCACCAGCGTGCAGGGCAGCTTCACCATCAATGGCGGCGGTGGCGCGGTCACGGTGAAGATCCCGGTCGTCGCCGGCGACACGGTGACCCCCGCTTATATCGCGCAGGCCATCAACAATGCCGCGCAGGCCGCCGGTTCGTCGGTGTCGGCCACCTTGACCGGCAACGGCTCCTATCAGCTGCAGGTCACCAGCGGCGGCCAGGCGCTGAACTTCTCGAACGTCACCGGCAATGTGCTGTCGACCTTCGGGCTGAGCAGCTCGCCGACCGGCCATCTGGGCGCCGCCACCACCACATATGGCGGTTTCGCCAGCAATCTGATCGCGGATGTCGCCGGGCGCGCTTCGGACGCCCAGGCCGACACGACCGCCAAGACGACCAGCCTGACCGCGCTGCAGACCACCTTCAGCAATCAGTCGGGCGTCAATGTCGATCAGCAGACGGCTCAGCTGACCCAGCTTCAGAATCTCTACGCGGCTTCGGCCCGCGTCATCACCACGGTCAACGCTATGTTCAGCTCGCTGATCCAAGCGGTTGGGGCCTGACGGAGGATAGTCATGCAGGCAATTTCGACCAGCAACCTCTACAGCACCACCGTCGGCGAGGCGCTCAACGTCCAGACCCAGTGGTCGACCGCTGAAACGCAGCAGGCCTCCGGCCTGCAGGCGCAGGATTTCGGTACGCTCGGCGGCGGCAGCTCGCGCGAGATGCTGAATTTCGAGACGGACATCGCCCAGGCCTCCAGCTGGTCGTCGGTCGCCAAGACGATCGGCACCACCACCCAGGCGATGTACACCGCGGTCGGCACCATGCAGTCCGACGTCAACAAGCTGCAGACCCTGATCTCGACGGCGATGTCTTCGCCCAACAATTCCGATCTGCTGGACCAGGCCCAGTCGATCATGGCGACGCTGCTGACCCAGGTGAACCAGCAGGTGGGCGGCAATTATCTGTTCGCCGGCACCAACACCTCGGTGGCACCCGTCAATCTGACCAATTATCCGACGCTGCAGGCGGGAACCGACCAGAACGGAAATCCGACCTTCACCTACTCGCCCACCACGCCCGACACCGGCTATTACACCGGCGACACCACGATCCAGTCCGCGCAGGTCGATCTGCAGCAGACCGTGTCCTATGGCGTGCTGGCCAGCAATCCGGCGATCGAAGAAGCGATCCGCTCGGTGCAGCAGGTGATCGAGGCGGCTCAGGTCAGCTCGGCCAGCACGGCCACCGCGACCAGCCCGGGCGCCGCCAGCTCGGTGGGCGGCGGCACGCTGCAGATCAACAACCAGACCTTCAACATCACCGGCGGCGCCAGCCTCAGCCAGATCGCCCAATCGATCAACCAGCAGGCCAATGGCAGCGGCGTGAACGCCAGCGTGGTACCGGACAATACCGGCGTCTATCATCTGCGCGTGTCGAACGGCATGGGGGCGATGAACATCTCGGACAGCTCCGGCCTCGGCCTGACCAGCGCCAATCCGCTGCCGGCGGCGACCCTGACCGATACGCTGAAATCCAGCCTGACCACCTCGAACCAGGCGGTCGCGGATCTCGGCAATCTGCAGGAAAGCATCTCCAACGTCTCGAACACGCTGAACAGCGCTTCGCAGACGCAGACCACGTTCGTGACCTATCTGCAGAACTCGCTGTCCAATGTGAAGGACGTCGATACCGCGCAAGCCGCGGCGCAGGTTCAGCAGTTTCAGACCCAGTTGCAGGCCAGCTTCCTGGCCGTCAGCACCCTGACCAAGCTGAGCCTCGCCAGTTTTCTGTAAAAAGAAAGCCCCGGCAATTCGTGCCGGGGCCTTTCCTTGCAAACATTGGGGTTGCGCCCGCCTGTCGAGGTGGATGCGGCAATTTCTGCCGTGGGCAAAAGGATGCCCACCCGCGGTTCGCACCGCGGGTGGGTTTTTTCTTTTCATCCCTGTCAGAAGGGGGAGATCAGATCAAACAATTGCTGGCCGTAGCGGGCCTGCTGGATGTCGGCCAGGGTGCCGCGGCCGCCATAGGTGATGCGGGCTTCGGCGATTTTGTCCGAGCTGACCGTGTTCAGGGTCGAGATATCCTCGGCGCGGATGATGCCTTGAACCGAAAGCTCGCGCAGATCGCCGTTAACCCGCAGTTCCTGGCGGCCCATGATCACCAGATTGCCGTTCGGCAGCCTCTGGGTGACCGTGGCGGCCAGGTTCAGCACGACCTGCTCGGACCGGGCGGAGGTGCCGGTGCCGTTGATGCCGCTGGTGCTGCCGAAGCTCCACAGATTGGTCGGGTCGGCGCCCAGCTTCTTCAGCGAGGTCTGCAGGCCGAACAGGGTGGTATTGGCATTGGCGGCCTCGGAATTGGCGGTCGAGGTCTGGGTCTTGTTCGACAAGGACCCGCTTTCGTTGATGTTGACGGTCACCGTCACCAGATCGCCGACGTCGGAGGCGCGCTGATCCTTGAAGAAAGCCTTGGCGCCCGGGCGCCACAGCGAGTTGGTGCCAGCCTGGGGCTGCACCGCCGCCGGCATCGGCATGCTGACCGGCGTGTAGCCGGGCTGCGCCGTCGGGTCCTTGATATTCGTCATCTTGGGCGGCTGGCCGACCTCCGAAAGGCGGTCCATGAAGCTGCCGCAGCCGGACAGGCCGAGGGCCGCCGAAGCGAGCAGGACGAAGCGAAGAGTGGTCTTCATGATGGCTTTCCTCAGTTGGCCATGGCGACGGGGCCGGTGATCGTCACGCGCACGCGATTGGTGCCGTCGACCACGCCTTCGACCGTCAGGTTCGAATGGGTGTTGGTGACGCGGATGGTGTCGCCCAGGGACCCTTGGTCGATCGAGCGGCCCTGGGCGGTCAGCGCCATCCCGTGAAAGTTCAGGACCAGGGTGACCAAGGCGCCGCGGTTGACCGCCAGCGGACGCTGCAGGTCGCCTTCGGAAACCGGCACATTGACGCGCAGCGGCACTTTGGCGGCCATGCCGACCAGGGCGCCGGCGTCGGTGATGGTGGCTGGACGCAGCTGGTCCTGGCGCATGCGGATCATCGTGATGTCCTGGGCCTGCACGGTCTCGCCGCGCGGCACGGCATGGGTCAGCACGGGGATTTCGGTGGTCGGATAGAGCCGGCCGGCAACCATCAGGCGGGCATCGCCGACGGCCATGGTGGCCGAGAAGCGGTTGGCGGCGCGGTCATAGAACAGGTCGCGCACGGCCAGTTTGGCGGACTGGTCGGTCGCCACCACCATCTGCTGGGTGCGGCTTTCCAGTTCGACCGTCGAATCGGCCGGCGCGCCGCGCTCTTCCAGGGCCTGCACCAGGGCGCCGACGATCTGGTCGTGCCCGATGGTGAGGCCGGTGCGCTCGATCACCGCTTCGTCGAACAGGTCGCGCGGCTTCCACGACACATTGTTGACCAGCGCCACATGGGCCAGCCAGTCGCTGTCCACGGTGATGTGGGTGCCGGGCGGCGGAGCGCGCAGAACCTGGGCGTCGGCCCGGTCGCCGACATTGTCGAACAGGTCGCCGAGGGTGACCATCGGTCCGTCCACCAGCACATGGCTGCGCAGCAGCGCGGCGCCGGCGGCGGCCGCACCGGCGCCGCTGACGCAGGCGCCGAGCACGAAGAGGGAGAGGACGAACCGCTTGATCATGATGTTACGCGCCCTTCAGCTGCGACGTGGTCTGCAGCATGGAGTCGGTGGTCTGGATCACCTTCGAGTTCATCTCATAAGCGCGCTGGGCGCTGATCAGATTGGTGATTTCCGAGACGACGTTGACGTTCGACTGTTCCAGGTAACCCTGCAGGATCGTGCCGAAACCGGGGCTGCCGGCGGTCGAGACGATCGGGTTGCCGGAGGACTGGGTCTGCAGGAAGATGTTGTTGCCTTCCGCTTCCAGGCCCGCCTCGTTGGGGAACGTCGCCAGGGTGAACTGGCCGGCGATGGTCGGGTTGGTCTGGCCGTCGATGGTGATCGAGACCTGGCCGGAATTGTTGATGGTCACGCCCACCGCATTGTTGGGAACGGTGATGCCGGGCAGCACCTGGTAGCCCTCGGCGGTGACGATCTGGCCCTGCGGCGACAGCTGGAACGAGCCGTCGCGGGTATAGCCGGTCTGGCCCGACGGCAGCAGCACCTGGAAGTAACCCTTGCCCTGGACGGCGAGGTCCAGCGAGTTGTTGGTCAGCTGCACCGGGCCCTGTTCGGTCACGCGATAGACCGAGGTGGTCTTCACACCGAGGCCGAGCTGGATGCCCGACGGGGTGATCGTGTTGTTGTCCGACGAGAAGGCGCCGACGCGCTGGACGTTCTGGTACAGCAGGTCGGTGAACTCGGGCAGACGCCGGTTATAGGCGGTGGTGTTGATGTTGGCGATGTTGTTCGAGATCACTTCCACGTTGGTCTGCTGTGCCTGCATACCGGTCGCGGCGATGTTCATGGCGCGCATGGTTCAGTACTCCACTTAAGCCGATTGCTGCTGGCTGCCGGACAGGATCGGCATCGCCTTGACGATGCGGTCCTGCTCGTTGTCCAGGATGTTCTGGATGCTCTGGTAGCTGCGCTGAACCTGGAGCATCGTGGTCATTTGCGAGATCGCCTCGACATTGCTGTCTTCCAGCATGCCTTGGGTCAGTTGCGGGCGAGTCACCGTATTGGCGGTCGCCGTGGTGATGTAGGTGCCGTCGCCGGACTTCTTCAGAGCCTGCTCATTGGCGAAATTGACGATGCGCATCTGCCCGATCTGGCCGTTTTCCGTGGAAACCGTGCCGTCATTGGCGATGTTGATCTGCGCCTCGTTGGGGGCGACGATGATCGGCGTGCCGTTGGCCTGCATGACGGGATAGCCCTCGCCCGACACGATCATGCCGTTCTCGTCGAGGCGGAAATGGCCGGCGCGGGTGTAGCGGGCGCCGCCGGGGCTGTCCAAAGTGAAATATCCGTTGCCGTGGATGGCGACGTCGAGCGGGGCGCCGGTCTTCTGCAGCGGGCCTTCCTTGGCGTCGCGCACGGTGCCCTCATCGCGGACAAACGACACCAGACGGCCGAACGGGGTGGTGTCCGACTTGGTCTTCACGCCGGCCTCGGCCACCATCATCTCCTCGGCCTTGAAGCCGACGGTGTTGAGGTTGGCCATGTTGTTGGCGATCACGTCCATCTGCTTCTGCAGGGCGTTCTGGCGTGACAGCGCGACGTAAGATGTGTTGTCCATTTTTGCTCTTCCCGAGTGGTTCGGTCGCCGGCAATCCGGTCGGGGCTTATAATGCAGTATCCGTGCCAACTGAGGAAAACCGCGGATTTCCTGGTTAATAAAGGGTGAATCCCCCCTCTGCCGGGCAGTTATTGCCCCATCACCCCGACGAGGGTATGTTTGCAACCGAATGGGGAGCCTGCTGCTTCAACCTGTTATTAACTCCGGGCGACTAAAGTCCCAGCAAGGCAGCGTGGCTGACGGGCGGACTCGGTTAAGAGGCCGCGCATGCGATCGGGGATAAGATGGCTGAAGATCTGGAAGAGGATTTTGACGAGACCGAAATCTCGGAAGACATGGACTCCGGCCATTCCGGCGGCGGGTCTTCCGGGGGCAGCAAGAAGAAGCTGATCTTCATCCTGGTGCCGGTGCTGCTGCTGGTCGGCGCCGCTGCCGGCGTCTATTTCCTCGGCCTGGCCGATCCTTTGCTCAAGATGTTCCACAAGGAAAAGCCGGCCGCGACGGCGCCGGCGGCGGAAGAGGGCAAGCCCGGCCAGCCGGCTCCGGCGGCGGTGTTCTACGACCTGCCCGAGATCCTGGTGAACCTCAACAGCGCCGGCCGCAAGCAGAACTTCCTGAAGATCCGGGTGAGCCTCGAGCTGGAAAGCCCGCTCGACGTGCCGAAGATCGAAAGCGTGATGCCCCGCATCATCGACAATTTCCAGGTTTACCTGCGTGAGCTGCGCATCGAGGATCTGCAAGGGTCCGCCGGTCTGCTGCGCCTGCGCGAGGAACTGCTGACCCGGGTGAATTCCTCGGTCAAGCCGGCCAAGGTCAACGACGTCCTGTTCAAGGAAATGCTGGTCCAGTGATGAGCGACGAAAACGTCATCGACGGCGGAGAAGGCCGCTCTTCGGAAGACGAAGAGGCGCTGATGCGCGAATGGGCCGCCATGTCCGGTGACGATGGCGGCGGCGATGGTGGCGGCGGCGGAGGGGGCGGCGACGGTGATGCCGCCGCGGCCGCCGAATGGGAGGCCATGCTCGGCGCCGACGATGGCGGCGGGGATATGGGCGGCGGTGGCGGCACGTCGGCCCGCGTGCTGAACCAGGACGAAATCGACAGCCTGCTGGGCTTCGACGATGGCGGCGGGCTCGGCGACGGCGACCGCTCGGGCATCCAGGCCATCCTCAATTCGGCGCTGGTGTCCTATGAACGCCTGCCGATGCTGGAAGTCGTGTTCGACCGTCTGGTCCGCATGATGTCCACCAGCATGCGCAATTTCACCTCGGACAATGTCGAAGTCTCGCTCGACAACATCCTGTCGCTGCGGTTCGGCGATTACCTGAACTCGATCCCGCTGCCTGCCATGCTGGGCGTGTTCAAGGCCGAGGAATGGGACAATTACGGTCTGCTGACCGTCGACAGCTCGCTGATCTACTCGATCGTCGACGTGCTGCTGGGCGGCCGCCGCGGCACCGCCGCGATGCGTATCGAAGGCCGTCCCTACACCACCATCGAGCGCAATCTCGTCGAACGCATGGTCCATGTGGTGCTGTCCGACCTGTCGGCCGCCTTCGACCCGCTGTCGCCGGTGACCTTCCGCTTCGACCGCCTGGAAACCAATCCGCGTTTCGCCGCCATTTCCCGCCCGTCCAACGCCGCGATCGTCGCCAAGCTCCGCATCGACATGGAAGACCGCGGCGGCCGCCTCGAACTGATGCTGCCCTACGCCACCCTCGAACCGGTGCGCGAGCTGCTGCTGCAGATGTTCATGGGCGAAAAGTTCGGCCGTGACTCGATCTGGGAAACCCACCTGGCCGAAGAGCTTTGGCTCACCGAACTCGAAATGGAGGCCGTTCTCGACGAGCAGATCATGCCGCTGCGTGATATCCTGCGTCTGCGCGTCGGCTCGAAGATCATGCTGAACGCCACCCCGGACAGCACCATCGAGCTGCGCTGCGGCGACGTCGCCATGTTCGGCGGCAAGATGGGCCGCAAGGGCAACCACATCGCCATCCGCGTCGAGGAGACGGTGAAAAAGGATACAGGGGGAGGGCAGTGATGGACGACAAGCTGAATCTGCTTCTCGACGTCATCATCATCGTCCTGCTCGCGGCGACCATCGTCTATGCGGTGATCCTGAATTCCCGCCTGGCCCAGCTGCGCGACAACCGCGACGACCTGGCTCGCCTGGTCGCTGCCTTCAACGATGCCACCGCGCGGGCCGAAAGCGGCATTCCGCGCCTGCGCCGCGCCGCGGAAGAGGCGGGCACCGCGCTGCAGGAGCGGGTCGAGAAGGCCCAGACCCTGCGCGACGATCTGGCTTTCATGATCGAGCGGGCCGACAGCATGGCCGGCAAGCTGGAAAATTCCGTGCGCCAGGCGCGCGAGGAAGTCCGCACTCCCGCCGCTTCCGCTCCTTCCATGCCGCAGGTGGCACCGGCCCGCGCGCCGCGCGGCAAAGGCGCGGCCAGCGCCGCCTCGATCGCCGAGCCGGCTCCGATGCCCGAGCCGGAGGAACCCGAATTCATCGAGAGCGCCGAGGATGAGCGCTCCGAGGCCGAGCGCGAATTGCTGCGCGCCCTGCAGGCGGTCCGCTGAGCATGCGCGCTCCCCGCCGTCACCAGACCAGCGCCAATACTGCCGCGCCGGCTCCCGCCAAGCCGGCGAAGAAGCCCGCCCGCAAGGCTACGCTGCCCAACCTCCGCCTGCTGCCGGTGATGATCTTCGTCGCCGTGCTGATGCTGTCGGTGCGCATCAACGATGTGTGGAAAGGCTTCTCGAGCCTGGGCTCCGCCACCATCGAGGTCAATCAGTCGGGCGCCCAGCAGCCTCCGCCTCCGGGTGGCCGCAAGCAGGGCCAGCGCACGCCGGCCGTCCCCGATAACGCGGCTCCGGCTGGCGGCACCAGCGGTGGCGGCGCCACGATGGCGAGCGCCAGCACCAATCCGTCCGCCGGATCGTCGGCTCCCGCCGCGCCGCCGGAAGAGGCCGGCGCCGGCGACGGCGAGCCGCCGACCTTCACCCAGAACGAGATCGACGTGCTGCAGAAGCTGTCGGTGCGCCGAGAAGCGCTGGACGCCCGTCAGAAAGACCTCGATCTGCGCGAGAATCTGGTCAAGGCCGCCGAGGCCCGCATCGACAAGAAGATCGCCGAGATGAAGGAGCTTCAGTCCAACATCGAAGGCATGCTGAAGCAGGTCGATCGTCAAGACGAAGAAAAACTCAAGAGTCTCGTAAAAATTTATGAAAACATGAAGCCCAAGGATGCGGCCAATATTCTGAGTACACTTGAGCTGCCGGTTCAGCTCGGCGTGCTCGGGCATATGAAGGAAGCCAAAGTGGCGCCCATTCTGTCGGCCATGGACCTCCAGCAGGCCAAGCTGGTGACCGATGCGATGGCGGCGCGCCGTGCGGCGAAGGCCGAGGGACAGAGCAACTGACCGGCGGAAAAAAGGGGTCGGGCAGGGTGCGGGAATCGCATCAAAAGACTTGATCCCATTTGATTTCCGGTCTTTAACTAGGGTGTGAAAAACACCGAACATTCTACCCGATTAGGCGCCCGCCAATTGGGTTAGTCATGGAGTGACGGATGGCTGTCGACAAGAATATGAACATTTTGATTGTTGATGATTACAAGACGATGTTGCGTATCATCCGCAATCTGTTGAGGCAGCTCGGCTTCGTCAACATCGAGGAGGCGACCGACGGCTCCATGGCGCTGCAGATGCTGCGCGGCGGCAATTTCGGTCTGGTGATCTCGGATTGGAACATGGAGCCGATGACCGGTCTCCAGCTGCTGCGCGAAGTGCGCGCCGACGCCAAGCTGAAGAGCACTCCCTTCATCATGGTGACGGCGGAGTCCAAGACCGAGAACGTCATCGCGGCGAAGGAAGCCGGCGTGTCGAACTATATCGTGAAGCCGTTCAACGCCGAGACCCTGCAAGGCAAGATGGTCAGCGTCCTCGGCGAGTTCTAACGCGTCCAAGGGGAGCAGCAGGTTATGGCGGCGACCATAGACCGCGACCTCGAGTTGCAGCTGCAGGCTCTGCGCCAGCAGGGCGGCGATACGGTCAAGGTCGACGATATCGGCGAGGTCGTTCGCTCCCTGCTGGGCACTCTGTCGGGCGAGATGTCGACGGCCGACCTCAAGCTTTATCAAGAGCTTGAGGCCCTGGCCGATTATATCCACCGCGCCAAGGACGAGCTGGCTCAGCTGCGTTCCGACGATCTGCAGTCGCGCTACATCGCGTCGGCGACCGACGAGCTCGACGCCATCGTCGGCGCCACCGAGAACGCCACCAACACCATTCTGGATTCCGCCGAAAAGATCGAGGAAGTGTCGCGCGACCTCGATCCGGCCCAGGCTCAGAAGCTGTCCGAGGCGACCACGGCCATTTTCGAGGCGTGTAATTTCCAGGACATCACCGGCCAGCGCATCACCAAGGTGGTCCGCGCGCTGAAGCATATCGAAGAGCGCATCGAGGGCCTGGTCAGCGCTTTCGGCCCCGGGGTCGCCGCGGCCCGTGCCGAGGCCAAGCCGGAATCCGCGCCGGGCGCCAAACCGACGGACGAGGATCTGCTGAACGGACCGCAAATGCCCGACGCCGCCCACGACCAGGCGGCTATCGACGCGCTGTTCAATAACGGTTGATCATGAGCAGGCCGGGGGGCGCTCACCAAGCCGGCCGCAACCGGTCGCGCTTCCGCCTGATCCTTCTTTTTCTCGCCCTTTTTTCCGTCGCTTCCCTGGCGTCGGCGCAGACCTCGCCGCGCGCCGCGGTGCATGAGGACTTCGTCCGCATCGTTTTCGATTGGGACGCGCCGGTCACCTACCAAGCCGAAATCGTTAACGACCAGTTGCTGGTGCGGTTCGACCGTCCCATCAAGGGCAACGTCCAGGCGCTGACCAAGCCGCTGGCCAAGGTGGTGCGGGCCGTCTCGGTGTCGGATGACGGGCTGGCGGCGACCTTCCAGCTGCTCAAGCCGATGACCGCCAAGGCCTTCACCGGCAACAATAATTCGGTGGTGATCGACCTCACCAACGGCGCGGCCCCGGCCCCGGCCGGCGATGCGAAGCCGGCGCCTGCATCCGCCTCAACGCCGGCATCCGCTCCGGCGAAACCCGCTGCCTCCGGCCCACCCTCGGTCGACGTCCATGCCGGCGACCATGGCGGCTATACCCGCCTGGTGTTCGACTGGCCCGGTCCGGTCGGTTATTCGGCCGAGAAGCAGGGCGGCAAAGCGACCATCAATTTCACCAAGCCGGCCCATATGGATCTTGCCGCGCTGAAGAGCGGCCTGCCCAGCGACATCACCGCCACCCTGACCGAATCCGCCAAGGGCGTTTCGGTGGTGCTGCAGGTGCCGCCCGATACCCGCCTTCGCCATTTCACTTCGGACAACAAGGTGGTGGTCGATGTGGTGCGCGCCGCCGGTGCCGACGCGCCCGCCGACAGCGCCAAGGTGCCGCTGGCGCCCGCCCCCGGCACCGATGTCGCCCAGCCGGCCGTCAAGCAGATGGCGCCGGAGGCCGAAGCGCCCAAGACCCCCGAGGAATCGCTGAAGAACGGCCTCTCGCCGGTCAAGCCGACCAATTTCGACAAGGCCAAGCCTGCCGCCGACGCCAAGCCCGAGGCTCCGATGGCCGCGCCGACCGCCGCGCCGACCGCCGCGACGGCCGCTCCGAAAGCCCCCGCCGGCCCGGTCTACAGCCTCAGCGTACCGATGACCAAGCCGTCGGCCGCGGCGGTGTTCGAGCGCGCCGGCTATCTGTGGATCGTGCTGGACCGCCGTACCGAGGTCGATACCACCCTGCTGAAGCGCCTGGGCGGCGAGTCCGTCCTGTCCGTCGAGCAGGTCCCCAATAAGGAAGCCACCGTGCTGCGCCTGGTGGTGAAGCCGGGCTTCTATCCCAGCATGCGCAAGGAAGGCCTGCTGTGGATCGTCGATCTGACCGACCAGCCCAGCAAGCCGCGCGACATCATCCCGGTGCAGGCGCCGGCCAATCTGCCGGGCGGCGTCGGCATGGCGGTCAAGGCGCCGGATTCCGGCAGCCTGATCACCGTGGTCGACCCCGAGATCGGCGACGTGATGAAGGTGGTGCCGGTCATTCCGGTCTGGCAGGGCGTCTATCCCGGCCGCGACGCGCCCGATCTCGAGCTGCTCGACACCACCCAGGGCATCGTCATCATTCCCCATGTCGACGGGCTCGACATCCGCTCGACCCGCGGCGGCGTCACCATCGGCACCTATAATGGCAGCGGGCTGCGCTTCTCCTCGGAGCTGGATACCGCGCCCAAGGATGCGGCGGCGGCTTCGTCCACTTCGCTGTTCGACATCAACACCTGGAAGCGCGGCGGCCCCGACACGTTCGAGGCCAACCGCAAGATCGTGCTGAACAGCCTGGCCACGGTGTCGGCCTCGAAGCGGGCGCTGGCCCATCTGCAGGCGGCGCGTTTCTTCCTGGCTAACGCCTATCCGGCCGAGGCGCTCGGCTATCTGCGCCTGGCCGCGATCGACCAGCCGGACCTGGCCCAGACGCCGGGCTTCAAGGTGGTCAAGGGCGGCGCCGAAGCGCTGCTGGCGCAATGGGACCTGGCCCAGGCCGACCTCGACGATCCGGCGCTGGCCAGCGATGCGGAAAGTCAGATGTGGCGCGGCTTCGCCCATGTCGGCGATTCGGAAACGCCGGGCGATTGGGACAAGCTGATGGAGCCGGCCCTGCCGCTGCTGAAGGGCTATCCGCACCGCCTGAAATGGAAGATGGCCGCCGCCGCCGTCACCGCCGGCGTGGCCGCCGGCGACGAGCAGGCCGCCAATCAGGCGCTGAACCTGATGGATCGCGAAGAAGCGACCAAGATGGAGGAGCCCGAGCGCTATTACCTGCACGGCACCTATGACCAGCTGGTCGGGCATTTCGAGAAGGCGATCGACGAGTACGACAGCGCTGCCGAAGGCGACAACCGCGAATTCCGCGCGCTGGCCCGCTTCGCCGAGACCGAATTGCAGTTGAAGACCCGCAAGATCTCGCCCAAGGAAGCCGCCGAGCAGCTCGACAAGCTGCGCTTCTCCTGGCGCGAGCAGCCGTTCGAATTCAATCTGCTGCTGCGCTACGCCCAGCTTCAGCGCGAAGCCGGCGATTATCCCTCCGCGCTTCGTGCATTGCGGTCGCTGATCAATTACTACCCCGACGACAAGGGCACGCCCAAAGCCATCCAGCTGATGAGCGACATGTTCAAGATGCTCTATCTGCAGGGCGGCGCCGACAGCCTGTCGCCGATCTCGGCGATCGGCCTGTTCGACGAGTTCCGCGATCTGACGCCGACCGGTCCCGAAGGCGACGAAATGATCCGCAAGCTGGCGGACCGCCTGGCCAAGGTCGATCTGCTGGACCGCGCCGCCGAGTTGCTCAAGCATCAGGTCACCTATCGCCTGTCCGGCCTCGACAAGGCGCGCGTCGGCGCCCAGCTGGCCCTGCTCGATCTGATGAATCAGCAGCCCCAGGCGGCGGTCGATGGCTTGGCGGCCAGCGAGATGCCGGGCGAGCCCGAGGATCTGGTCAGCCAGCGCCGCCATCTCAAGGCGCGCGCTCTGTCCGATCTCGACAAGACCAACGACGCGATCCATGCGCTGGATGGCGACAATTCCGCCGAAGCCGCGCAATTGCGCTCGGAAATCCATTGGAAGGCCAAGGATTGGGAAGCGGCGGCCGCCGATTTCGAGGCGATGGTGCCGCGCCCCGAGCGCGGGGCCAAGCTCGACGACCAGCAGGCCAAGACCTGCATCTCGTGGGCGACGGCTTTGGTGCTGGCCAATGACGAGCGCGGCCTGGCCGGACTGCGGCGCAATTACGGCCCGGCCATGGCCGGCAGCCCGTATGCCGAGGGTTTCGGCATGCTGACCAGCGCGCTCGACCGTACGACGCCGGACATGCCGGCGATCGCCGCCAAGATCAAAGAGGTCGAGGGCTTTAAGAGCTTCCTGTCCGACTATCGCAAGCGGATGCAGGATAGCGGGCTGTCGGCGATCAACTGATCAGCTGATCGCCGACTTTTCACGTCACTTCTTCAGCAGATCCTGCGCCGCGCTGACCAGCGTGACGATGCCGGTCTTGATGGTCGGCTCCGGATCGGGCGCCCAAAGGGCGGAGTGCAGCGACGGGATGGTGGTCTTGTCGGTGGTCGCGGCCCATTTCTTCGCCTCGACGCCGCCCACCCACAGGATCGCCGACGGGATCTTGGGATCGACCAGCCCATAGCGCGAGAAATCCTCGGACGCCATGATCGGGTCGGTCTTGACCACATTGTCGGTGCCCAGTTCCCGCTGCAGCGCCGGCACCAGGCGGGCGACCAGGTCGGGATTGTTGTAGGTGGCGGGGGTGTTCTCGTCGCTGAAGATCACCTCGGGCAGCTTGTCCTCGGGCAGGCCGAAGGCGCGGCCTTCATTGACGGCGATGCGCTTGATGCCCTCCAGCAGCTTCTTGCGGGTCTCCTCCTTGTAGCTGCGCACGGACAGCTGCAGATGGACCGAGCTGCCGATGATGTTGTGCTTGGTGCCGCCATGGATCGAGCCGACCGTCACCACCGCCGGATCGAACGGGTCGTTGTTGCGCGACACCAGGGTCTGCAGCGCCACCACGATATAGGAGGCCAGCACCACCGGGTCCTTGGTCGCCTGCGGATAGGCGCCGTGTCCGCCGATGCCCTTGACTTCGATGTCGACCGAATCGCTGGCTGCCAGCACGAAGCCCGGCACATAGCCGACCTGGCCGGCGGGCAGGCCATTCGTGTCGTGGATGGCGAGATTGAAGTCGGGGCGCGGAAAGCGGGTGAACAACCCGTCCTTCAGCATCGCGTCGGCGCCGCCGATGGTTTCCTCGGCGGGTTGGCCGATCATCACCAGCGTGCCCGACCATTTGTCCTTCTCGGCCGCCATGCGCCGCGCCACGCCGGTCCACACGGTCATGTGGATGTCGTGGCCGCAGGCATGCATCACGCCGATATCCTCGCCCCGGGCGTTCTTCGCCTTGACGTGCGAGGCATAGGGCAGGCCGGTGGCTTCTTCGACCGGCAGGGCGTCCATGTCGGTGCGGATCATCACGGTCGGGCCGGGGCCGTTTTTCAGCACCGCGACGATGCCGGTGCCGCCGACATGGTCGGTGACGGTAAAGCCCGCCGCCTTGGCTTCCTCGGCCAGGCGCTTCGAGGTCTCGACTTCCTTGGTGGAGAGTTCGGGATGGGCATGCAGCGTCTTATAGAGGCTGTCGAGCGACGGATAGTCCTTGTCGATGGCGGTCTTCAGATCCTCGGCGCCGGCGGCGCCGGCCAAGGCCAGCAGCGAACAGGCCATCAATAGACGGGCAGCTTTCATCCCTGTGTTCCTCCGTTGAAAATCGACGCGGGAATCATCGCCCGCGCACCCGGCTCCGGCAAGCGGGAATGAAATGCAATTGCGAATCACTTGCAACAACTCTCGGGCTCGCTTATCGTGATCGTCTCAGTCCCAAGGAGACCCCGATGCCCCATATCTGCCCCGCCGCCTATGAACCGGACATGCCGATGACCGAGCTGCGCTCGGCCGAATTGTTCCTGGCCGGCGCCTTCCGGCTCTATGCGTCCGAACGCATCGATCCCAAGCGGCGCTGGCCCGACTGGCGCCAGGGCTTCGTCGCCGCCGGTATCGCCGCCGACGGCGTGCCGGCTTTCGAGCGCCTGTTCGAGATCGTCACCGCCGTGCCGCTGCGTCCGCTCAGCGTGCGCTGCATCCATGCGCGCTTCCTCAGCGAGGATGAGGGGAGATTGCTGCAGATGGTCGGGCTGCTGCAGCATAACCGCGATGCCCAAGCCGTCCTCCTGCTGGAAGACTGGATTCCGCCCGCCGCGGTTCAGCTCGCTTTGCCGGCGCTGCGCAGCCTGGCGTTCGCCATGTCGGGGGCCGGCCTGTCGGTGCCGCCGCGCCGCGCCGAGCACCGGCCCTGGCCGGCGGCGTGGGACGAATCCGGGGTGCCGACGGTCCATTGATAAACCTTTTATAAAGTCCGCTCTGTCATCGTGCCTGCATGACAGATCGGCCCACCCGCCATCTTCCGAAACGCGAAACCGCGGTCGCTCTTTCCTATCGCCCCGACAAGGGCGATCAGGCGCCGCGGGTGGTGGCTTCGGGGAAGGGGGAGCTGGCCCGGCAGATCCTCGACCTCGCCTTCGCGGCCGGGGTCAAGGTGCGCGAAGACGCCGATCTCGTCGAAATTCTCGCGGCGGTCGATGTCGACAGCCCGGTTCCACTGGAAGCGCTCATGGCTGTGGCGGAAATCCTCACTTATGTCTATCTGGCCAACGGCCGGATGCCGGAGGCCGCGCCGTGACTCTCCCCAAGGAAGAGGCGCGCGAGGAACTGGCCAAGGTGTCCTCGCTGGTGCTGACCGCGCGGCGGCTGGTGGCCGGCGGCACGCTGGTCGATCTGTCGGCGCTGGAGGAACGCGTCCGCCTGATTTGCGACACGGTGCAGCAGATGCCGCGCGAAGAGGGCCAGGAACTGCTCGATGAATTGCAGGCGCTGATCGGCCGGCTCGACCAGCTGGCCGGCGACCTCGAAGAACGTCTGTCCCAATTCCCGCGGGAGCAGGGCTGACATGGGCTGGGATGTGTCTTTGCGTGCCCTGCTGTCGCTGGTGCTGGTGCTCGGGTTGATCGCGGGCGCCGGTTTCCTGGCGCGGCGTTTCGGCGTGGCGGGCGGCCTGACCCTCAAGCGCGGCGGGCGCCGCCGCCTCGGACTGGTCGAGACGCTGCAGATCGATAATCGCCGCCGTCTGGTGCTGGTCAGGAAGGACGACACCGAATATCTGTTGCTGGTCGGCGGCGCCGCCGACCTTCATATCGACAAGAGCTCCGCTCCCGAAGCTTTCACCTTGCCCGAAGGACCCTCCCAGTGAAGCAGCGCCTGCTCGTCGCGCTTGGATTGATGCTGGCCGCGCTGCCGGCCTCGGCGCAGCAATTCTCCCTCGACCTCGGCGAAGGCGGCTCGACCACCAGCCGCATGGTGCAGCTGATCGTCCTGATCACGGTGCTGTCGATCGCCCCGGCGATCCTGGTCACGGTGACCTCGTTCACCCGCATCGTCGTGGTGCTGTCCTTCCTGCGCCAGGCGATGGGCACGGCGACCGCGCCGCCCAACATGGTGATCGTGTCCCTGGCGATGTTCCTGACCGGCTTCGTGATGTCGCCGACCCTGGAAGCCGTCTATCACGACGCGCTGCAGCCGCTGATGAGCAACAAGATCGACGAGATGGAGGCCTTCTCGCGCGCCACCAAGCCGGTCTCGGCCTTCATGATCAAGCAGGTGCGCGACCAGGACATCAAATTGTTCTTCGACCTGTCGCACACGCCGATGGTCGAGAAGCCGGAAGACACGCCGCTGCAATTGCTGATCCCGGCCTTCATGATCAGCGAGCTGAGACGCGCCTTCGAGATCGGCTTTTTAATCTATCTGCCGTTCCTCGTGATCGACATGCTGGTCGCCTCGGTGCTGATGAGCATGGGCATGATGATGCTGCCGCCAGCCACCTTTTCCCTGCCGTTCAAGCTGATTTTCTTCGTGCTGGTGGATGGCTGGTACCTGATCGCCGGCTCGCTGGTACAAAGCTTCGGTTAGTCCCTCAGGCGCCGGGCGACGGCTTTCAGCCGTCTTGGCTACCGCGCCGAGCTATCCCTGTTTCTTGACTTCGGCTGTCGGCCGCGCGGGGCCGCCTTGCGGCCCGGGTGCGATACTTGATATGCCTGTTTTTTGGGCATTTGCCCGGCAAAATTTTCCCCTCGCCTAACGACTCGTTAAGGGCTTCGCCGCTAGCTTGAACCCCTTGGTTAGGCGAGGTGCCCGATGTTCGAAGACCTTACCCTTTTCGCGATGGCTCAGCGGCAGGTCGATTATCTGGCCCGTCGTCAGTCCGTGCTGTCCGAGAACGTCGCGAACGCCAACAGCCCGCAATACAAGCTCAAGGATCTGGCTCCGGTCAGCTTCAAGGACCTGATGGCGCCGCCGGCCGAGGCCGTGCGCGCCACGGTCACCAATCCCATGCACATGTCGCCCGAGGTCGAGCCTGTCCGCTTCGAGCAGGTCGACGTGCACCGTCCCGAGGAATCCAAGCCCGACGGCAACCAGGTGCTGATCGAAGACCAGATGCAGAAGATCGGCGACATCAAGGGTGACTACGAACTCGCGGTCAATCTGATGATGAAGCACATCAACATGCTCAAGACCGCCCTCGACAAGAACGGCTGAGGTGACCCATGGATGATCTCTCTAAAGCTTCGTTGATTGCCGTCTCGGGCCTCAAGGCCCAGTCCGAGCGCATGCGCGTCGTGTCCGAGAATCTGGCCAATGCCGATTCCACGCCGACCTCGCCCGACGGCTCGCCTTACCGCCGCAAGACCATCAGCTTCCGCAATGTTCTCGACCGAACCAACGGTGCCGACATGGTGAAGGTGAACAAGATCGACGTCGATCGCTCCGAATTTCAGAAAAAGTACGATCCCAAGCATCCCGCGGCCGATGCCAGCGGTTATGTGCTGACACCGAACGTCAATCCGCTGATCGAACTGATGGACATGCGCGAAGCCCAGCGTTCGTACGAAGCCAATCTCAATGTGATCAGCGTCTCCAACAGCATGCTGTCGCAGACCGTCAATATGCTGAAGTGATTAGCGGAGAGGGGAATCCGTCATGGCTCTGACCACTTTCAACAACGCGGTCGCCGCGTATAACAACGCTGCCCGTTCCTTCTCGACCGGCGACAGCAGCGCCAAGACCGAATCGGTTTCCGGTTCGGGCTCCGATTTCGCCTCGCTGCTGCGCCAGGGCGCGCAGAACGCCATCGACGCCGGCAAGAAGAGCGAAGAGATGAGCAAGCAGGCGATCGCCGGCAAGGCCGATGTGCGCGACGTGGTCGCCGCCGTCAATAATGCCGAACTGACCCTGCAGACCGTGGTCGCCGTGCGCGACAAGGTGATCAACGCCTACAGCGACATCCTGAAGATGCCGATCTGAGCGAAAGTTTGTTTTCGTGACCGAGTCGGAACTCATCGACCTGGCCCGCTCGGGCATGCTGGTCATGGTGAAGGTGGCCGCGCCGCCGCTTCTGGCGGGGTTGGCCATCGGTCTTCTGGTCTCGCTGTTCCAGGCGCTGACCCAGATTCAGGAAATGACGCTGACCTTCGTGCCGAAGGTTCTCACCGTTCTGCTGGTGCTGCTCATATTCCTGCCTTTCATGCTGCACACCTTGTTCGACTTCACCCATCTGGTGATAGACCGCGCCATCGCAGGGGGCTGAGCCATGCTCCGCGAGATGCTCGCCGCGAATCTGTTCCAGTGGATGCTGATCTTCGCGCGGGTCGGTTCGGGCATCATGTTCCTGCCGGGCTTCAACAGCGCGATGGTGTCCGCCCGCGTGCGCCTGCTGTTCGCCCTGCTGCTGTCCTTCGTGCTGATGCCGGTGCTGGCGCCCAAGCTGCCGGCGCCGCCCGCCACGCCGATCGGCCTGTTCCTGATATTGGGGGGCGAGATCGCTTTCGGAATCTTCATCGGCCTGGTGGTGCAGGCGCTGGTCTCGGCGCTTGATTTCGGCGGCAGCGCGATCGGCTACGCCACCGGCCTCACCAATATGTTCACCTACGATCCGATCACCGAGCAGCAGAACGCGCTGATCACCGGATTCCTGAATCTGGTGGCGATGACGCTGATCTTCGCCACCAACACCCATCATCTGATGCTGCGCGCCCTGGTCGACAGCTATGCGATCCTGACGCCCGGCCAGCCTCTGCCGACCGACGATCTGGCGATGACGCTGGTGCGGTCGCTGAGCTCGGCCTCGATGATGGGCATGCGCCTGGCCGCGCCCCTGCTGGTCTTCTCGGTCACCCTCAATACCGGCCTGGCGCTGCTCAACCGCCTGGTTCCCAACATGCAGGTGTTCTTCGTCGGGCTGCCGCTGCAGATCCTCGGCGGCCTTACCATCCTCATGATCTGCCTGCCCGCCATCCTGATGCTGTTCATCAATCAGCTGGGTGACGGGCTGGGGAGCTTCCTCAATTTTGGCTAGCCATCTCGCCATACCCGGCCTCTTCATGAGGCCGCGCGAGGTCGCCGATAGGTCCTTGGACCATTGGCAGACGAGGCGAAAGCCAAGCTCGCTGCAAGCGGGCGCCCGGCGCTTGAGGGGCTAGCCGACTCATGGCCGATGAAGATGGCAAAACAGAGGAACCAACAGGCAAACGCCTTTCCCAAGCGCGCGACGAAGGCGACATCATCATGTCGCAGGAGATCAAGACCGCTGCCTCGCTGGCGGCGATCCTGGTCGTAGTCTGGTGGGTGCTGCCGCCGATGATGGACAAGGTGAAGTCCTATCTGGCGGCGCTGATGCAGGAACCGCATACGATCCGCATCGGTACCGAGCCCGAACTCGTCGACATGTTGCGCGGCCTGGCGGCGCGCATGGCGCTGCTGATGGCGGTTCCGCTGGCGGTTCTGCTGGGGGCCGGCCTGGCGGCCGCGTTTGGGCAAACCGGCTGGCTGATCACCACCAAGAAGATCACGCCGGATCTCAACAAGCTGAACCCGCTCAACGGCCTCAAGCGCATCTTCTCGCTGAACGGCGCCGTCGATCTTGGCAAGAACCTGCTCAAGCTGATCCTGGTGGCCTTCCTGTTCTATCTGGTGGTGAAGGGCAAGGTGACCTACTTGCCGCTGCTGCCCACCATGGAAATGCCGGCCATTCTGTCGTTCCTGCACTCGATTCTGATCAGGCTGCTGATGACCATCCTGGCGGTGCAGATCTGCATCGCCGGCGCCGATTACATGTATCAGCGCTTCCAGTACATGAAGAAGCTGCGCATGACCAAGCAGGAGATCAAGGACGAACACCGGCAGTCGGAAGGCGATCCGATGGTCAAGGCGCGCATCCGCGGTCTGCGCCTGCAGCGCGCCCGCCAGCGCATGATGGCGTCGGTGCCCAAGGCCGACGTGGTGGTGACCAACCCGACCCACTTCGCGTGCGCGCTGAAATACGACCCGGACAGCATGAATGCGCCGATGCTGGTGGCGAAGGGCCAGGATCTGGTCGCCTTCAGGATACGCGAACTGGCCGAGCAGCATGATATCATGATCGTCGAGAACCCTCCGCTGGCGCGCGCCCTCTATGCCGCCGTCGAGATCGACCGCGAAGTTCCCCCCGAACATTACAAGGCCGTGGCCGAGGTGATTTCCTATGTCTTCCGCCTTAAAGGCAAACTCCGGCGCTAATCCGGGCTGGTTCCGCAGCCTGTTCGGCCGCGGACGCGAGACGGCGCAGCAATATAAAGCGTTGCTGGCGGCCTATCAGGCCGATCCGCGCGGCCAGCTGCTGGTCGGCCGCGACGGTGTCGAGATCTATCGCAACGCCGAAGCCGTCCGCCTGCTCGGACCGACCGCCGATCCTTTGGCGCCCTTGGCCCCGCGGGTCGAGGGCGACGAGCGCGCCATGGCCGAAGTGGCCCGCCTGCGCCTGGCCGCCAGCCTGCATGGCGTCCATCAGGCGGAACTGGCGCTGCCGGCGCCGGAACATGGCCGCGAATGGCTGGCCATCTCGGTGCGCGGCATGGCCAACGGATTGCTGCATTGGACGGTCGAGGACATTTCGACACGCCGCGCCATCGACGAGACCTGGCGCCGCGAACGCGAGATGTTGGCCGATTTCATCGATTTCCTGCCGGTCGGCTTCTATTCCGCCGACACCGAGGGCCGCTTCCGCTTCATCAATCAGCGCCTGGCCGAATGGATCGGCGGTGCCCCCGAGCAATTGGTCGGCGCGCCGCTGGCCGAAGTGCTTGGCGTCGAGCCGGACCCCGAGGAGGACCGCGCCGAAATGCGCCTCAAAGGCCGCAATGGCGACGTCTTCCAGGCCTTCGTCACCCACACCGTGTTCGACGAGGGCGGCGAGACGCTGACCCGCTCGGTGGTGGTGCGCGACCTGATGCCCGAGCGTCACCGCGAACGCGCCCTGAAGGTGGCCGAGCGCCGCTATCGCTGGCTGTTCGAGGAAAGCCCGGTCGCCATCGCCCTGGTCGACCCCGACGGTTCGGTCTCTTCGGCCAACGAGACGCTGCTGGCCATGGTCGGAGCGGACGAAGAGGATCTGATCGGCCGCTCGGTCACGGATCTGATGATGCTGGACGACCGCGCCGCCGTGGCGGAACAGATGTCGCGCGTGCTGCTGGGGGCGAGCCTGGGCGCCCGCCTGCCGGTCCGCCTGCGCGGCGACGGACGCGAGCTGGCGGCGACCCTGCATATCGGACCGACCGATGAAGACGGCGCCGTGTCCGGCCTGATCCTGCATTTCATCGACACCACCGAGCATAAGAATCTGGAAATTCAGATCGCCCAGAATCAGAAGATGCAGGCGATGGGCCAGCTGGCCGGCGGCGTCGCGCACGATTTCAACAATCTGCTGACCGCGATGATCGGCTTTTGCGACCTGCTGCTGCAGCGTCACGGTCCGGGCGACATTTCCTTCGCCGACATCATGCAGATCAAGCAGAACGCCAACCGCGCCGCCAGCCTGGTGCGCCAGCTGCTGGCCTTCTCGCGCCGGCAGGCCCTGCAGCCGAAATTGTTCGACGTCACCGACGCCCTGGCCGACCTCTCCAACCTGCTGCGCCGCCTGCTGGGCGAGACCATCGAGCTGACCATCACCCATGGCCGCGATCTCGGCCTGGTGCGCGTCGATCCCGGCCAGTTCGACCAGGTCATCATCAATCTGGCGGTCAATGCCCGCGACGCCATGCAGGGCGGCGGGCTGCTGTCGATCAGCACCCGGGCCGCGACGGTCGAGCGCCCCTATCAGCGCGGCGACGACATCATGCCGCCCGGCTCCTATGTCGCCCTTGAAGTGGCCGACAACGGCACCGGCATCGCCGAGGAACATATCGGCCGCATTTTCGAGCCGTTCTTCTCGACCAAGGAAGTGGGGGCGGGGACCGGCCTGGGCCTGTCGACCGTCTACGGCATCGTGCGCCAGACCGACGGCTTCATCTTCGTGGATTCCGAGGTCGGGCGCGGCAGCCGTTTCACCATCTATCTGCCCCGCTTCGAGCAGATCGAGGTGGCCACGTCGCACAGCCCGCCGCCCACCGAGGCGCCGGCGCGCCGCGATCTGACCGGCGCCGGCACGGTGCTGCTGGTCGAGGATGAGGATGCGGTGCGCCTGTTCGGCTCACGCGCCTTGAAGAACCAGGGCTACAACGTGATCGAGGCGCGCTCGGCCGAGACCGCGCTCGAGGCCTTGCGGGTCACCCCGCAGGTCGACGTGCTGGTGACCGACGTGGTGATGCCCGGCATGGACGGCGCCACTCTGGCCAAGCTGATCCGCCAGGAAAGGCCCGCCATCCAGGTGATCCTGATGTCGGGCTATTCCGAGGATGTCGCGCCGGAAAAGGTGGCGGGCGAGGACGACATGTTCTTCCTGCCCAAGCCCTTCTCGCTCAAGCAGCTGGCAGGCCTCGTCAAAGAGGCCATGCAGCGCATCACCTGAGCTATTTTTTCGCCACCATGATGTCGTTGACCACGTCTTTGACGTTGGCGGTGTTCTTGGCGATGCGCACCGCGTCGGCCTTCTGGATCGACGTGTCGACAGTGCCGCTCAGATGGACGATGCCGCGGTCGGTATCGACATGGATGTCGAACGCCTTCAATTCCTGATCCTTGATCAGCGACGCCTTGATCTTGGTGCTGATCGCCGTATCGTCGACATAATCGCCGGCCGATTCTCCCGCCAGGGCCGGAGCGGTTGTGCTCAGCAGCAGGGCGGAGAGGAAGACGAGTCGATTGAAGCTGCGCATGGGTTGGTTTCCTTCGCTGTTAGGCTTCGATTGGCCCGATCCTTCAAGTCCTTGACGTGACTGAAGTTCCGGAGCCGATTTGTGACCGGAACACAGCGGGAACAAATCCCCTTGCAAATGAGAACAAACAAAGTACATTGATGGCGATTGCCACGCGCCCATGTCCGTGGAATAACAGGGAGCCGTCAGTGATGACTCAGACAGCACTCCGCTTGGTGGATAAGGAAACCATGGACAAACAAAAGGCTTTGGATGCCGCCCTGACGCAGATCGAACGGGCTTTCGGCAAAGGTTCGGTCATGCGCATGGGCCAACGCGAGGTGATCGAGGTGGAGAGCGTCTCCACCGGTTCCCTCGGGCTCGATCTGGGCTTGGGCATCGGCGGTCTGCCGCGCGGGCGCATCATCGAAATCTACGGGCCGGAAAGCTCGGGCAAGACCACGCTGACCCTGCATGTGGTCGCCGAGGCGCAGAAGAAGGGCGGCACCTGCGCCTTCATCGACGCCGAGCACGCGCTCGACCCGATCTATGCCCGCAAGCTGGGCGTCAATCTCGACGAATTGCTGATCTCGCAGCCGGATGCGGGCGAGCAGGCGCTGGAAATCGCCGACACGCTGGTCCGCTCGGGCGCGGTCGATGTGCTGGTGGTCGACTCGGTCGCCGCCCTGGTGCCGCGCGCCGAACTGGAAGGCGAGATGGGCGACAGCCATGTCGGTCTGCAGGCACGCCTGATGAGCCAGGCGCTGCGCAAGCTGACCGCCACGGTGTCGAAGTCGAACTGCATGGTGATCTTCATCAACCAGATCCGCATGAAGATCGGCGTGATGTTCGGCAGCCCGGAAACCACCACCGGCGGCAACGCGCTGAAGTTCTATGCCTCGGTCCGCCTCGACATCCGCCGTATCGGTTCGATCAAGGACAAGGACGAGGTGGTCGGCAACCAGACCCGCGTCAAGGTGGTCAAGAACAAGCTGGCGCCGCCCTTCAAGGTGGTCGATTTCGACATCATGTATGGCGAAGGCATCTCGAAGACCGGCGAACTGATCGATCTCGGCGTCAAGGCCGGCATCGTCGAGAAGTCGGGCGCTTGGTTCTCCTACAAGTCTCAGCGCATCGGCCAGGGCCGCGAGAACGCCAAGCAGTTCATGCGCGACAATCCGGCCATCGCCGACGAGATCGAGGCGACCATCCGCGCCAACGCCCGCACCGTCGCCGACGCCCTGTCGGGCGGCCCGGGCGATCAGGACGGCAACCCGACTAACGACGAAGAGTGATCGGCTGAACGATCCGGGGAGGGCGTCCAGGCAAAAGCTTCTGGACGCCCTTTTCGCATCCAGCTACTTAACCGCTCCATGAAGGAGCAGATTTCCGTCGAGCAGGCCCTCTCGCAGGCCTTTGCGCATCTTGATGCCGGACGCATCGAGCAGGCGCGCAAGCTTGCCCGCTCGCTGGAAAGCCGACGGCCGGAACCGCAGGCTCTCCCCTATCTGCTCGGCCTGATCTCGCTCAAGGAAGGGCAGGGCAAAAAAGCCGCCCAGCATCTTTCCCGCGCTTTGGCCAAAACCCCCGACGCCGTGCCGCCCATGCTGGCCATGGCGCGCGCGCAAATTCAGCAGAACCGGCTGATCGAGGGCATCACCGCCTATCGCCGTCTGCTGGCGGTCGCGCCCGATCTCGCCGTCGCCTGGCGCGAACTGGGCGATCTGCATATCGCCGGCCAGGATTTCGCCGCCGCCGCCATGCCGCTGCGCCGCTCCGCCCGTGTGTGGACGGCGCTGGCGCCGCTGCGCAACAATCTCGGTATCGCGGAGCGCGCTTCGGGCAATCCCGAGCGGGCGGCCGAAGAGTTTCGCATTGCCGTGATCCTCGATCCCTCGACCGCCAAGCCTTACGCCAATTTGGCCGGCGTTCAGCGCAAGCTCGGGCAAGCCGGACGGGCGGCGGAGTTCGCGGTGCGGATCGCGCCGGAGGATGCGGCGTGCCGGATCGAGTATGGGCAGTCGCTCCCCGACGAAGCCGCGATCGAGCAATTCGCCGAAGCGGTGCGTCTGTTGCCGGATCAGGCGGAGCCGCACTGGCTGCTGGGTGAAACGCTGGTCCGTCTGGGCCGCACCGACGAGGCCGCGGTCACCTATGACCGCGTTCTCTCCCTCGATCCTGCCGACAGCTTTGGCGCCCAGCTCGCTCTCGCCAAGCTCGGCCAGAGCGCTGTGCCGGAGCGGGCTTCGGCGGCGCATGTCAGCGCGTTATACGACCAATATGCCGGCAGTTTCGATCAGGATTTGCTGGGCAATCTCGATTATCGCGGTCCGGAGGTGATCCTCGACGGCCTGCGCCGCGCCGGCATCGCCGGGCCGTGCGACATTCTCGATGCCGGTTGCGGCACCGGCCTCGCCGGCTTGGCGGTGAAGCCTTTGGCGCGCCGCCTCGACGGCATCGACCTCTCCGAAAAAATGGCCGACCAGGCGCGCGCCCGCGGCGTCTATGATTCGGTCGCGGTCGGCGATCTGGTGCCGGAGATGGCGGGGCGTTCCGCGTCCTATGATCTGGTGATCGCCGCCGACGTGCTGATCTATCTCGGTGACCTAGCGCCGGTCTTCGCCGCCGCGCGCACAGCCTTGCGGGCCGCCGGCCATTTCGCCTTCACCGTCGAGCGCGGAGAGGGTGAGGGTTATACCCTGCAGCCGACCGGCCGCTTCGCCCACGCCGACTCCTATCTCCGCCGTCTTGCCGGCGAGACCGGCTTTTCCGTAACCCTGCTGGAACCCACCGTCACCCGCCGCGAAAAAGGTGACCCGGTGCCCGGCCTTCTGTGTGTATTGTCCCGCCCATGAAGAACCGTAAGCCGCCGCCGTTCCGCACCCGCACGGTCGACCTCGACATCCTCGCCATTGGTGCCCGGGGTGACGGCCTCGCCAAATTCGACGGCGAGCAGGTCTTCGTGCCGCTTACCGCGCCGGGCGATCGCATCGTCGCGCGCCTCGAAGGCCGCCGCGCCGACGGCTTCACCGCCAGCATGGCCGAACTGGTCACGCCCGGTCCGACCCGCCGCGACGCGCCGTGCCCGCTGTTCGGCCAATGCGGCGGCTGCAATCTGCAGCATATCACCGACGAGGCGCTGACCGACTGGAAGCGCGAGCGCCTGGTCACCGCCCTGACCCGCGTCGAATTCGACAGCCGCCTGATCGCTCCGCTGGTCTCCATCGCCCCCGGCACCCGCCGCCGCGCCGCCTTCGCCTTCACACGCCTGGCCAAGGGCGTCGTGATCGGCTTCAACGAGCGCGCCAGCCGTCACATCGTCGAAGTCGATCCCTGCCTGCTGCTGGCGCCCGCGCTGCTGGCCCTGCTGGCGCCGCTGCGCACGCTGCTGACGGAAATCCTGCCGACCGGCACCACCGGCGACGCACTGACCACCCTGACCGACAGCGGCATCGACCTCGTCATCCAGACCGAGCATGAACTCGACCTGTTTGCCCGCGAAAAGCTGGCCAGCTTCGCCGAAGCCCAGGACCTCGCCCGCCTGTCCTGGCAGAAGGGCGATCTGGCCGAGCCGGTCGCGCATCGCCGCCCGGCCCAGGTGACCATGGGCGAGGTCTCGGTCGACATTCCGCCCGGCGGTTTCCTGCAGCCTTCCCGCGAGGGCGAGGCGGCGCTGGTCGCGCTGGTCAAGGAATATCTGCCGGCCCAGGGCGCCATTCTCGATCTCTATGCCGGCAGCGGCAGTTTCACCTTCCCGCTGGCGAAAGGCCGTGCCGTGACCGCCGTCGAAGGCGACGCCGCCGCCATCGGCGCGCTGGGCGCCGCCGCCCGCCGTGTCGGCTTGGCGATCACGGCGGTCCATCGCGACCTCGCCCGCCAGCCGCTTCTGGCCCATGAGTTGAAGCCGTTCGCCGCCGTGATCTTCGACCCGCCGCGCGCCGGCGCCGCCGCCCAGGCCGAGCAGATCGCCAAGGGCGGCCCGGCGACCGTCGTCGCGGTGTCGTGCAATCCCGCCACCCTGGCGCGCGATGCGGCGACCTTGGCCGATGCCGGCTACAAGCTGATCAAGGCAACCCCGGTCGATCAATTCCCCTGGTCCGCCCATCTCGAAGCCGTGGCGGTTTTTCAGCGGTAATCGGCGCATATTTGAACCGCAGAGGCGCAGAGGCGCAGAGGCAACGCGCGGACGAGGCGCCTGCGGCATTAATCCCATGAGGAAATGCCGCGGGCGCTTTGGACCACTCAATCCCCTCTGCGCCTCTGCGCCTCTGCGGTTCAATCAGTCCTGGCCGCCCGGAGATGTCAGATTTCCTTGTCTCCAAAGCCCTGGGCGGCGATAACAGCTTGATGACCAGCAACACCGCCTATGCGCGGCTCGAAAGCCGCTTCGCCAAGCTTTCCCATCTCGACCAGGCCTCCGGTTTCCTGCATTGGGACATGTCGGCCGTGATGCCCGAAGGCGGCGCCGAATCGCGCGGCGAACAGCTTGCCAGCCTGGCCAGTCTCGGCCACGACCTGCTGGTCGCGCCCGAGGTAGAGGAGTGGCTGAAGGCTGCCGAGCAGGAAGGCCTGGAAGGCTGGAAAGCCGCCAATCTGCGCGAGATGCGCCGCGACTGGCTGCATGCTTCCGCCGTTCCCGCCGAGCTGGTCGAGAAACTCTCCCGCGCCGGCTCGTCCTGCGAGATGGTGTGGCGCAAGGCCCGGCCTGCCGCCGATTTCAGGCAGGTGATCGAGCCGCTGAGCATTTTGCTCGACCTCACCCGCGAGATGGCCGAGATCAAGTCGCAGGCGCTGGGCGTCTCGCCCTATGACGCGCTGCTCGATCAGTATGAGCCGGGCGGGCGCTCCGCCGACATCGCCCGGGTGTTCGCCGATCTGGCCGGTTTCCTGCCGGGCTTCCTGGCCGAGGTGCTGAAGAAGCAGGGCGCCGCCCCGGCCGCGCCGGAAGGTCCGTTTCCGCAGGCGGTGCAGAAGGAAATCGGCCTGGAAATGATGAAATCGCTCGGCTTCGATTTCGACCATGGCCGCCTGGATGAGAGCTTGCATCCCTTCTGCGGCGGCACGCCCGACGATGTGCGCATCACCACGCGCTATGACGAAAAAGACTTCATCACCAGCCTGTTCGGTGTGATCCACGAGACCGGCCATGCGCTGTATGAGCAGGGCCTGCCCAAGCAATGGCGCCATCAGCCGGTCGGCAAGGCGCGCGGCATGAGCGTGCATGAGAGCCAGAGCTTGCTGATGGAAATGCAGGCCTGCCGTTCGCGCGCCTTCTTCCGCTTCGCCGCGCCCAAGCTGGCGCGGCAGTTCGGCCGCAGCGGCTGGGATGCCGACCAGCTCTATAACGCCACCATGCGGGTCGAGCCCGGCTTCATCCGCGTCGATGCCGACGAAGTGACCTATCCCGCCCATGTCATCCTGCGCTTCCGGCTCGAACAGGCGCTGATCGCCCGCGAATTGTCGGTCGCCGATCTGCCCGCCGCCTGGAACGAGGGCATGGAGGAATTGCTGGGCATCGTCCCGCCCGACGACCGGCTGGGCTGTCTGCAGGACATCCACTGGTATGACGGCGCGTTCGGCTATTTCCCGACCTATACGCTGGGCGCCATGACCGCCGCGCAGCTGTTCGACGCGGCGCGCAAGGCGCTGCCCGACCTCGACGGAGACCTCTCCGCCGGCCGTTTCGCGCCGCTGCTGGGCTGGCTGCGCGAGAACGTGCACGGCAAGGCCTCGCGCTATTCCACCGACGAGCTGCTGCGCCAGGCGACCGGCAAGCCGCTCGACGCCGAAATCTTCAAGGCGCATCTGCGCGCCCGTTACGCATCCTGAGGAGCCGGTTTCCGTGACCTATCACAGCACCCGCGGCCAGGCGCCGATCCTGCCCTTCGACGACGTCCTGCTGTCCGGGCTGGCGCGTGATGGCGGGCTCTATCTGCCGCAAGCCTGGCCGCATTTCGGGGCCTCCGAGATCAAGGCGATGGCCGGCCTGTCCTATGCCGAGCTGGCGACGCGGGTGATGATGCCCTTCCTCGACGGTGTGATCGGCGAAGACGAATTCGCCGATCTGGTCGCCGACACCTATAAGGGCTTCGGTCACAAGGCGGTGGCGCCGCTGGTTCAATTGTCCGCCAACGATTGGCTGTTGGAGCTGTTCCACGGCCCGACCCTGGCCTTCAAGGATTATGCCCTGCAATTGCTCGGGCGCCTGTTCGACCATGTGCTGAAGAAGCGCGGGGAACGGATCACCATCGTCGGCGCCACGTCGGGCGATACAGGCTCGGCCGCCATCGAGGCCTGCCGCGACCGCGCCAATATCGACATCGTGATCCTGCATCCGAAAGGCCGGACCTCCGCGGTGCAACGCCGGCAAATGACCACGGTGCTGTCGTCCAACGTGCACAACATCGCCCTGGAAGGCAGTTTCGACGATTGCCAGGACCTGGTTAAGGTCCTCTTCAACGACCAGCCCTTCCGCGACCGCTGCCGCCTGTCGGCGGTGAACTCGATCAATTGGGCGCGCATCCTCGGCCAGATCGTCTATTACTTCGCCGCCGGCGTGGCGTTGGGCGCGCCGGAGCGCGGCCTGTCCTTCGCGGTTCCGACCGGCAATTTCGGCAATGTCTATGCCGCCGTCAGCGCCCGCCATCTCGGCCTGCCGATCCGCCAATTGGTCATCGGTTCGAACAGCAACGACATCCTGACGCGCTTTTTCGCCACCGGGCGGATGCAAAGCGAGGGAGTCGTCCCTACATTAAGCCCAAGCATGGACATCCAGATCTCGAGCAATTTCGAGCGCTATCTGTTCGACCTGCATAAGGGCGACGCAGCGCAGGTCACCGCCCGCATGGGCGCCTTCCGCCAAAGCGGCTCGTTCGCGGTCGATGATCATCTGTGGGCCGAGGCGCGCGCGCTGTTCGACGCGGCCTCCTTCGACGATGAAAAGACTCTGGCTGTCATGCGCTCGCTCTATGAGGAGACAGGACTTTTGATCGATCCCCATTCCGCCATCGGCGTCGCCGCCGGGCGGGCCCGCCGCCGCGACGAGACCGTGCCGATGGTGGCACTGGCCACCGCGCACGCGGCCAAGTTCCCCGACGCCGTCGAGCGCGCCACCGGCATCCGTCCGGCCCTGCCGCCGCGCCTGGCCGATCTGTTCGAGCGCGAGGAGCGCTATGACGTGCTGCCCAACGATGAGACTGCCGTGAAGGATTACGTCGCGAAGGTCGCGGGATGAGCAAGGAATTTTCCCGAAAATTCGTTGCAGGCGTGCGACTGCACGCCCGCGCTACCGACAGCCGAAATTACACAGGCAACATAGCTTGGCGCGGAAGCCTAGCGGCTGGAAGCCGCGCCCGGCGCCTGAGGGACAAAGAAATATGAGCACCGCGCTGGACATCAAGCAGAGCAAGCTGTCGAACGGCATGGTGGTGATCACCGACCATATGCCGTCGGTCGAGACCGTTTCCCTGGGCGTCTGGGTCAATGCCGGCACCCGCCACGAAGCGGCCGAGATCAACGGCATCTCGCATCTGCTGGAACATATGGCCTTCAAGGGCACCGAGCGCCGCACGGCCCAGGCGATCGCCGAAGAGATCGAGGCGGTGGGCGGCCTGCTCAACGCCTATACCAGCCGCGATCACACCGCCTATTACGCCAAGATCCTGAAGGAGGATACCGGCCTGGGTATCGATATCCTGGCCGACATCCTGCAGCATTCCAGCCTCGATCCCGACGAGCTGGCCCGCGAGCAGGCGGTGGTGGTGCAGGAGATCAGCCAGGCGATCGATACGCCCGACGACATCATCTTCGATCATTTCCAGGCCACCGCCTTTCCGCAACAGGCGGTCGGACGCCCGGTGCTGGGCACGGCGGAGCTGGTCCGCTCCTTCAGCCGCAAGACCGTGGCCGGCTATATGCGCGATCATTACGGTTCGGGAACGATGATCCTGGCCGCCGCCGGTAATCTCAACCACGATTCCATCGTCGCCGAGGCCGAGCGCCATTTCTCCGGCCTTGCGCCGGCGCGTGCCGGCAGCGAAGAGCCGGCCCGCTATGAAGGCGGCGATTACCGCGAAGAGCGCGACCTCGAACAGGTCCATGTGGTGCTGGGCTTCGATGGCGTCGCCTATGAAGACCCCGATTACTACGCCATGTCGGTGCTGTCCGGCCTGCTGGGCGGCGGCATGAGCTCGCGCCTGTTCCAGGAAGTGCGCGAACGCCGCGGCCTGGCCTATTCGGTCTACAGCTTCAGCCAGTCACTGTCGGACGGCGGCCTGTTCTCGATCTATGCCGGCACCGGCGCGGATGAATCCGCCGAAGTGGTGCCGGTGATCTGCGAAGAAGTCCGCAAGGTGATGAAAAGCGTTACCGCCGAGGAGGTGCGCCGCTCGCGCGCCCAGATCAAGGCCGGCATCCTGATGGGGCTGGAAAGCACCAATGCCCGCTGCGAGCAGCTGGCGCGGCAATTGATGGTGCATGGCCGCATTCAAAGCATCGAGGAAGTGGTCGCCAGGATCGAGGCGGTCGACGAGGCCGCCGTGGTGAAGGTGGCGAACCGCCTGTTCACCACCCCGCCGACCTTCGCCGCCATCGGGCCGCTGGAGAACGTGGCGGATTACGCCTCAATCCGCGAGAGTCTGCTCGCCTGATGAGGGGTCAAGGGTGCGCTCCGGCGCACCCTTGAAGCCCTGGGCGACCACATAGGTCTCCGCCGATTCCTGCCGGCTGGCGGCGGGCTTCGCATGCTTGACCGACTCGAAGCTGCGCTTCAGCAGGTCAAGCAGCTCGCGCTCGGTGCCGCCCTTGAACACCTTGGCGATGAAGGTTCCGCCCGGCGCCAGCACGGTCAGGGCGAAATCGAGCGCCACTTCGCACATATGGATGATGCGCAGATGGTCGGTCGCGGGATGTCCCGTGGTCGGCGCGGCCATGTCGGACAGCACCACGTCCGCCGGGCCTTCCAGCGCGTCGCGCAGCCGGTCCGGCGCGTCGTCGGCCAGGAAGTCGCCGACCAGGTTGGTGGCGCCGGCCAGCGGCGCCCAATCGAGGATGTCGATCCCCACCACCTTGCCGCGGCCATGCTTGAGGATGCCGATGCGCTCCACCGCGATCTGGGTCCAGCCGCCCGGGGCGGCGCCGAGATCGACCAGGCGGATGCCAGGCTTGAGGAATTTGAACTTGTCGTCCAACTGCAGCAGCTTGAACGCCGCGCGGGATCGATAGCCCAGGCGGCGAGCCTCGGCGACATAGGGGTCGTTGAGCTGGCGCTGCAGCCAGCGGGTCGAGGAGACCGAGCGCTTGGCGGCGGTCTTCACGCGGGTATGCAGGCCGCGCGAGCCCGATCCTGATTTCTTCTTTTCGGTCATGTCGACGCTTCTCTAGCGTCCGCGCGCATCATCGACAACAGAATTCCTTCGCGCACGCCGCGATCGGCCACGCGCAACCGCCCGGTCGGCCACAGACGGCAGATCGCGGCCAGGATGGCGCAGCCGGCCACCACCAGGTCGGAACGCTCCGGTCCGATGCACGGGCTGGCGGCGCGCTCATCGTGCGAACAGCCCATCAGGCGCAGGCTGATCCGCTCGATATCGGTGAAATCCATGGTCAGGCCGTCGACCTGCGAGCGGTCGTAACGCTCGAGCCCGAGATGGATGCCGCCCAGGGTGGTCACCGTGCCCGAGGTGCCCAGCATCTGCAGCTTGCCCGCCTTGGCCAGCTCGCCCAGCCGCCCGTCGCGGTCGAAACAGCGCAGGCGCTCCATCGCTTCGGCGACGATGCGCTGATAGCCCTCGCTGCAATCGAGATCGTCGCAGCGCAGTTCGCCCAAGGTGACGACGCCCAGCGGCAGGGATTCGATCGCCTCGATGCGCTGCGTGCCGTCCGGCAGCAGGGTCACTTCGATCAGCTCGGTGCTGCCGCCGCCGATGTCGAAGACCAGGGCCTTGTCCGGTTCGGGGGAGAGCAGGGGGGCGCAGCCGGCCATGGCCAGGCTGGCCTCTTCGCGCGGGGTGATGATTTCGAGGTCGAGGCCGGTCTCGTAATGGACCAGCTCGACGAAGTCGCGGTAATTGGCGGCGCGGCGGCAGGCTTCGGTGGCGACGGCGCGCAGGCGCCGTGTGTCGCGACGGCGCAGCTTGTGGGCGCACAGGCGCAGGGCGGCGATGGTGCGCTCGATGGCCAGGGGCGACAGCCGCCCGCTGGTGGCCAGGCCTTCGCCCAGGCGGGTCATGCGCGAGAAGGCATCGACCACATGAAAGCCGTCACCGTGCGGCACCGCCATCAGCAGGCGGCAATTGTTGGTGCCCAGGTCCAGCGCACCGTAAACCGTATCGGCGCCCGGACAAGCGAGGCGTGACGGATCGTTGAGCAACATGACTGAATGGTACTGGAGCGCGCCCCTCAAAAAAAGGCCGCAAATTTTTCTCTAAAATTGGGGCTGGCATTCCTGAAAATGACGTGTTAGAAAGCGCCCCTTCCCGCCACTGGGGGATCGTCTAACGGTAGGACAGCGGACTCTGACTCCGCCAGTCTAGGTTCGAATCCTAGTCCCCCAGCCAATCTTCGCCGCATCACGCGAACTACCCCTTCAAATATTCCCACACCTTCGAGATCACCACCGATCCCTCCCCGACGGCGGAGGCGACGCGTTTGACCGATCCGGCCCGGACGTCGCCGACGGCGAATATTCCCGGTTCGGAGGTGGCGTAGGGCGAGTGGGCGCCGGCGGCTTCTCCCGTCAGGACGTACCCGTTGCCGTCCAGATCCACCATCCCCTTCAGCCAGCCCGTATTCGGGGCGGCGCCGATCATGACGAACATCGCGCAGGTGGGGATCGTTCTGAGGGCGCCGCTCTCCACGTCGCGAATGGTGACGCTGTCGAGCGTTTCGCTTCCGTGCAGAGCCGTGACCTCGGCGCCGTATTCGATCGTGATGTTCGGATCGGCTTCGAGGCGGCTGGACAGATAGTTCGACATCGAGGTGGCCAGGGATTTGCCCCGCACCAGCAGCCGGACATGGGCGGCATGGCGGCTGAGATGCATGGCCGCCTGGCCGGCGGAATTGCCGCCGCCGATCACGATCGCCTCGGAACCCTTGCAGAAGCGCGCTTCATTTTCGGTGGCGGCGTAATAGATGCCGGCACCCTCGAACTCGGCGAACCGTTCGAGCTGCAGCGGGCGATATTGCACCCCCGTCGCCACGACGACGGCGCCCGCGCGAACGCGCCGGCCATCCTCGAAGATCGTGCAGAATTCGCCGCCTTCGAGACGCTCGAGCCTCGCGACCCGGCGCGGCATCAGGAACCGGGTGCCGAATTTCATCGCCTGGACTTCGCCCCGCCAGACCAGGTCGGCGCCGGAGATGCCGGTGGGGAAACCCATGTAATTCTCGATTCGGCTGGAGGTGCCGGCCTGTCCGCCGATCGCGATATCCTCGACGACCAGCGCGCTGAGCCCTTCCGCGCCGGCATAGACGCCCGCCGCGACACCGGCCGGACCCCCGCCGACGATGACGACATCGAACATTTCGAGGTCTTCGAGATCGCGGTTGAGCCCCAGCAGACGGGCGATCGCATCCGGTGTCGGATCGGCGATGACTTGATCCCGTCCGAAGATCACGGCCGGCTGATCGGCCTTTATGCTGCAGCTGGCCGCGATGCGTTCCGCCTCCGGGCTGCCGACCGCGTGGGAGGCGAAGGGCAATCGGTTCCGGCTGGCGAATTCGGCGACGCGGCGCACGGCGCGGTCGCTGTCCTCGCCGATCAGAACCAGCGTCGCTTCAGGCGCGCCGAGGTGACTCCGCCGCCGCGCCGCGAAGACGGTGATGATGATGTCCGACATTTCGGGAATCTCGGCCATCAGGCGAAGCATGGTGGCGCGGGGAACCTCGATCACCCGGGTGTCGGAAACGGCCCGCGTCGGCAGCGATACATTCCCGCCGCCCAGAAAGGCGATCTCCCCCAGGAACTGGGTCGGGCCGAGCGTCGAGGGGAAATGCCGCTCGCCGGTGTAGGGATTGACCACCTCGATCTCACCCGCCTCGATATAGATGAAGCGATCGATCAGATCGCCCGTCTTCACGATGAACTGGCCGGCCGTGTAGTGCACGATCGTCCCAGCCGTCCGCAGAGCGGCGACGTGAGACGGGGCCAGGGGGACGCGCCGCATTTCCTGCAGGTCACGGCCAATCGTTTCCATTGCAAACCTCTGCCACCGATCGTGAAATTGTCCGGGGCATGATAGCGAAATTTCCTCGGAAAACTCCCTTAAGCTTCATCCCTGATATCGAAACGGACGATCTTTCCATCGCGCAGATGGAAGACGTGTCCGACGATCTTGTCCCTGAGCAGCCCGTGCTGTTGGTCGATCAGGGGATTCCCATCGAGATCCCGCACCGATTGCCGGACTTCGACGACGATGGAGCCGTCCTCGGCCCGGGTGACCGCCAGCGGTTCGACATGGGGGCTGACGACGGCCCATTGGCGCGTCCAATAATCGCGCAGCTCGGCATGGCCATGAACATGGCCGCCTTCCATGCCATTGGCCCAGGCCACGTCGTCGGCCAGGGCGGCCAGCACGCCGTCGATGTCCCGCGCATTGAAACAGGCGTAAAGGCGCGTGATGAGTTCGCTCTCGTTCGTCACCGTCTATTGCCCTCCTCAGGCTTATCTGCATTATATAGGTAGCTATATATAAAACATAGGCACCTATTCAAGAGGGGTGGGGCATGGACGAGGATGTGCTGTCGACGCCGGGGCATCTTATCTCGCAGGCTGCGCGCGGCTTCGCGCGGTTGAGCGAGGCGCGTCTCAAACCCATGGGCTTCGGGGTCGGGCATCTGCCCGTGCTGGTCGCGCTCGGGGAAGGCCGCGCCGATTCACAGCGCGGCTTGGCCCGTTTCGCCAAGATCGAACAATCCTCGATGGCGCAGATGCTGAACCGGATGGAGCGGGACGGGCTGATCCGGCGAGTGCCCGATCCCTCCGATGGCCGCAGCAGCCTGATCTCCCTGACGGACGCCGCGCTCGCCCGCATGCCCGAGGCCTGCGAGGTGCTGTTTCAAGGCAATCGCGACGCCCTGGCCGGCTTCTCGGATCAGGAGGCGGCGCAACTCGTCGATCTGCTCAATCGGCTGATCGCCAATCTCGACCGCCTGGTGGCGAGTCCGTCCGAGGGCGAGTGAGCGGTGTTTGAGACGAATTGGCATGTAACTGAGATTTTGTAGAATTATAAATCTCATCTGCCCGCGTCATAGTGATCCTCATCGACTTACCCCACTCGTTGAGGAGACATCAAATGGACGCTATCGCCAAGCTTCTCGGCCGCACCGGCCTGCTGAAACAAGACCTCGATTACCATGTGGTCCGTGCCGCCATGGTGATCATCTTCGCCTGGTTCGGGTACGACAAATGGTTCGAGGCGGAGATCCGCGGGCTGCTGCCCATCATCACCCACGGCCCGTTCATCTTCTGGACCATTCCGGTTCTGGGCATCCATGGCACCGCCATCTTCCTGGGCGCCTCGGAGTGGACCTTCGGTTCGCTGCTCCTGCTGGGTTTCTGGAACAAGAAGGCGGGCATGCTGGGCGCCATCGGTTCGACCATGACCTTCATCGCCACCATCACGGTGTTCCCGTTCGTTCCCGATGGCTGGGATGCCGGCGCGGGTGGTTTCCCGGCCATGACCATCAATACGGCCTTCCTGCTGAAGGATCTGGTGCTGCTGGCCGTCTCCGTCTACCTGCTCATCCAGGATGCCCGGCGGGTGCTGGCCCGGGCCGAGGTGGCCGGTTGACAGGTCCGTCACTCGATAATACCGAAAGGGCGGTCCGGATGCCGGGCCGCCCTCTTCGTCTGGAAGGCCTTCAGCATGTCTTGATTAGTCGGGGGTCGCACGCCATCTGCAAGCCCATGATCCGTATCGCTGCCGCCCTCGCGCTCTCCCTTGTCGTCTCCGCCGGTGCTCAGGCCGAGGAGTTGGCTATTGCCGAGATTCCGCTTCCGGCTCCCGCCAAAGCGCCGAAATCCTATCCCGCGACGATCGTCGGCGATCCTACCGGCAAGGTGGTCTATAACGACGGCGCGTCGAATGTCAGCGTGGCGATGTGCGGGATCGAAGGACATGGAACCGCGGCCGACCTCGATGCCGGCCTGATCGATTTCAACGTTCCCGATCCGGCGCGCGCGGCGGGGCATTCGGAAACCGATCCGAAAGACCAAGGGCGGAACCTCTACGACTATCATTCCTCCGTCGTCCTCGGCGTCACCCTCGGCTACCGCTTCTGAGTTACAGCGCGCTGACATTTCCCCTGCCGTGAATTATCTTCGCCGCCGACTCAACTCTTGATCGAGGAACATGGCGTTATGGCGGAACCGGGCATCGAACTGTCCCAGACCCTCGACAAGAAGGAGATGGTGCGCTGGGCTTATCGCCTGTTTCTCGACCGCGAGCCGGAAAGCGATGCGGTGCTGTCCGGCCGCTCGCAGGATACGCGCAGCCTGCGCGCCGAATTCATGACCTGCGAGGAATTCATCGTCGCCAACCCGCATTTCTCGATGCTGCACGACGATTGGATCATCAAGATAACCAAATACGGCTTCCGCCTGTTCGTCTATCTGCGGGAAGTCGCCATCTCGAAGAACATCCTGCTCGATAATTACGAGAAGGCCGAAGTCGCCTTCGTGCAATCCGTCGTGAAGCCGGGCCATACGGTGATCGATATCGGCGCCAATATCGGCTTCTACGCCATGCTGTTCTCGTCGATCGTCGGCCCGGCCGGCCAGGTCCACGCCTTCGAACCGGTGCCCTTCCTCTATGACAAGCTGAATTTGTCGCGCCAGGAAAACCGCTTCGAAAATATTTGCCAGACCTACAATTGCGCCCTGGGCGCCGAGCCCGGCACCCTGAACCTGTTCCATGCCATCGGCGGCATGAATTTCGGCGGCTCGCATCTGCTGTCCGAGCCGGTCGACCCGCGCCGCGAGGATGTGAAGCCGGTGCAGGTGCGCACCCTCGACGACCTGCTGCTGCCCGGCAAGATCGATTTCATCAAGATGGATGTCGAGGGCGCCGAGCCGATGGTCATCACAGGCGGAATGGCCCGGCTGGCGGAGCACAAGCCGACCATCCTGTGCGAATTGCACAATGACGGCCTGCGCCGGGTGTCGAAATCCGACGCCAACCAGCTGATCGGCGCCCTGGCGGGGATCGGCTATCGCTGCGCCTTGCTGCTGCCCGACGGCACGCTGGGCGAGACGATCACCGAATATGCCGCCGAAGCGCCGATCAACGTGGTGTTCTCGGCGGCCTAAGCCGCCTGTTCGGCAGCTTGCTTGCGACGGCGCGCCTGGCGGAATTGCAGCAGGCTGGCCAGTGCGCCGAACGCCGCGCCCAGCGCCGCGACCGCGTTCCAGCCGCCATGTTCCCAGGCTTGGACCGCGGCGGCGGAACCGGTGGCGCCGCCCAGGAACATCACGCTCATGAAGACCGTGTTGAGGCGGGCGCGGGCCTCCGGGCGCAGGGCGTAGATCACGCTCTGGTTCGAGATCAGCGAGCTCTGCACGGCGAAATCGAGCAGGATCACGCCGAACACCAATCCCGCCAGGCCGGTCCACAGGCCGAATACGATCCACGACACCAAGGTCAGCACGGCGCCCAGGGCGATGACGCGGAACGGGCCGTGCTTGTCGGCGATGCGCCCGGCCAGCGGCGCCGCCAGGATGCCGACCGCGCCGACGATGCCGAACAGGCCGGCGACGTCGGCGCCCATCGACAAAGGCGGCTCCTGCAGGCGCAGCGCCAGGATGGTCCAGAAGGCCGAGAAGGCGCCGAACAGCAGCGCCTGGGTCATGGCCGCCACGCGCAATTCGGCGAATTCGCTCCACAGATGCGCCAGCGAGATCATCAGGCGGGGATAGAGAAGCGTGCTGTCGGAACGGTGGCGCGGCAGGATCAGCGCCATCCAGAGTCCGGCGCCCAGCGCCAGCGGAGCACCCAGCCAGAACATCTCGCGCCAGCCGGCATGGGTGGCGACATAGCCGGCCAGGGTGCGGCTCAGCAGAATGCCGCTCAACAGTCCCGCCATCACCGTGCCGACGGTGGCGCCGCGGCGCTCGGGCGAGGACAGATGGGCGGCGAAGGGCACGATCTGCTGCGCGACGGTGGCTAGGGCGCCGACGGCCAGCGAGGCGATCATCAGGGCGGCGCCGCCGGGCGCCATGGCGGCGCCGACCAGCGCCAGGGCGAGCAGCACGAACTGGATGACGATCAGCCGGCGGCGTTCGAGGATGTCGCCCAGCGGGACCAGCAGGAACAGGCCTGCCGCATAGCCCAGCTGGGTCGCGGTGGGGATCAGATGGGTGAGCGGGCCGGGCAGGTCCCGTTCCATCACGCCGAGCATCGGCTGGTTGTAATAGATGTTGGCGACGGCCAGGCCGGTCGCGGCGGCCATCGAGATGGTCAGGCCGGAAGAGAGATTATGTTTCACAGTAGCCCCAATGCGATCAGTTCGTTCTGCAGCGACAGGGACTGGTCTTCCGCCCCGAGCACCCATTTCCCCATGTCGCGCGGCGCATCCTCGGGGTCGAGATAGCGCCAGCCCTGGAACGGGCGGCGCGGGCGGGGCTCGACGGTAATGAGCTCGGGATCATAGACCAGGGCGCAATGGGGAACGCCGTCACGCTCGACCGGCCGCAGTTCGAGGAGGCGCTGCCGGGCGGTGACGAAGCCGTTCATCACCCAATAGAGCGATCCGCCATCCAGCACATCTTCGGCGCGCTTGGGAGTCTGGCGGGTGATGTGGAGAAGTTCCGGCTTCTCGCCGGCGCGCCGCTTGTCTTCGAGACGCTGGGCCTGCCAGGTGGCGAGGTCGTTGAGGCCGGTGGCGCCGACGCAGAGCTTGATCAGATGGATGGTCATGTCGGGCCTGTAAGTAAGCCCTTGGCCGCACTGGTTCAAGACCGCGTGGGGGGAGCTCTGCAGTTTGGTATTATTGACAGACCTGATAAACCGCCCATCTTTCTGCGCGGGAACCGCAATATGGGAATCAGGTGAATGATGGCAGCACAAAAAAGCAGAGCGTGGATCTGGCTTCACCGGCAATTGCGCGCCAGCATTTTCAATCTCAGTTTCTGGCTCGGTCTGACCTTCGGTTTCCCGTTCGAGCATTTCCTGTGGGAGCATGTCTGGCCGTTCAAGCTGATCACCAAATGGATCGGATTGTGACCGTCCGTCCCGCTTCTGCCACGGAACCGGCCATCGGCACAGCTGTTCCTGCCTTCGGAGACTTTCCGGAGGCAACACATTGGATTCCCGATATATCGTCAGGGTCGCCGCTGTTCTGACCGGCCTGCTTCCGGTCATCGCCGGTTTCGCGCAAACCCCGTCACCCTTGATGGATTGGCAATATTCGACCGGCGAGGTGTTGAGCTCGCTCGACGGTCCGCCGCCCGAATGGCGCCGCGACTTCGGCCCGGGAGTCAGCGAGCAGCCGACCTTCATGGGATCGAAGCGCTACAAGACCGGGCCCAGCGCCATTCTCGACATCCGCTATAAGGACGAGTTCTTCCTCTCGGACGGCGAGGGGCTGGGCTGGAACGTGATCCACGAGCCCGGGTTCCGTGCCGGCATCGCGCTGGGCTACGATCTCGGCCGCAACACCCACGACGATCCGCGCATCCGCAACCTGCCTGATGTGTCCTTCGCGCCCGAGCCCAAGCTGTTCGCGCAATATTTCCTGTTTCCGGTGGTGCTGACCGCCGAGATCCGCAAAGGCATCGGCGGCAATGACGGCGTGGTCGGCGATGTCGGCGCCTATATTCCGCTGCCGCTCAACAAGGATAAGAGCTGGCTGCTGTTCGTCGGACCCAGCATTACGCTGGCCGACCAGCACTATATGAACGCTTATTTCGGCGTTTCGCCGGACATTTCACGGACCTCGGGATTGCGGGCCTTCGATGCCAATGGCGGCTTCAGCAATGTCGGGGTCGGCGCCACCACCGTCTATCTGATCAACGAGCATTGGCTGGTCGAAGGCGATCTTGCCTATCGCCGCTATCTCGGAGACGCGGCCCGCAGCCCGATCGTCGAGACCAAGCTGCAGGCGGCGATCGATTTCAATATCGGCTATCGGTTCTGACTCTCAGCACAGCTCCTCGACCGCGCGCCAGTCCGGCGTGACGTAATTGACGATCAGCGATTTGCGCACGCCCTGGATCGGCCGCCTGGTGAAGCCGTGCCAGGTGTCGGCGGCGGGAATGAAGATCAGTCCCGCATTGGCGCTGTAGGGCACCGTCGCGACCCGCTTATGGTCCGGACTGTCGTCATAGATGTCGGTCCCGGCGTCGGCCAACCGCGGATCGTCGGACAGATAGATCAGCATGGTGAACAGCTTGACCTTGATGTCGACATGCGGCTCGAGCCAGAAGCCGTCGACGTCCTGGCAATATTCGATGCGCAGGCGTCCCCGGCTTACCTGGGCGCCGGTCGCCAGCTCCAGCACGCTGATCACCGACGGATCGGAGAAAGCCTCGGCAAGGGCGGCGCAGACAGGAAAGCGGCTCTGCTGCTCGGGGTTGCAGAATATCCGGGTCGAATTGCCGCTTTCGCGCCGTCCGTCGAAGGGCAGGGCGACGGGAGGCGAGACCGGCAGGGAGGCCACCTCTTTGACCGTCTCCTCGGGTAGGCAGCCGGTCAGCAGCCAATGGTCGTAGGGGGCGGTCCGGTGGTCGGCCTCGGTCAGGCAGGACAGGAACCAGGTGGCGATGTCGGCGGTGGTGGACGAGATCATCTCAATACCCCACCGCCAGGCCGCGTTTGACGAAGGCCGATACCTTGTGGCGCAGCAGGTTCTTGGCCAGCGCCGCCTCGGATTTCATCCAATTGAACATCACAGCGCGGCGCGGACCTTCGAACGGGGCATGGCCATGCCAGGACTGGTCGCTGCGGCGGAACACCACCATCGTGCCGCCGTGGGGCGGGATCTCGGCGATCGCGTCGTCCAGCGAGTCGGGGCCGCGCAGCAGGCGCAGGCGGCCGCCTTCCCCGGTCCATAGCGGATCGTTGAGATACAGCAGCCCGGTCACCACCTTGTCGGTGGAATCGACATGGATGCGCCCGTCCTTGCGCTGGCAGAAACCGCGCACGGTGATCATCAGCGGTTTGTCCGACAGGTCGACGTCGAATTTTTCCTCCATGATCCCGCGCAGGCGCGGCTGCCGCAGTTCCTCGACCAGGCGGGCGAAGCGCGCGCCGTACTCCAGCCCGTCGAGGGTGAACAGGCCGGGCCCGTCCAGCGCCGGAAAGTCGCCGGCGACGGCGGTCAGTGCCGGCTGGTCCAGCACCGGGCCGGCGCACAGGAAGGAAAAGGGCTGGTGTATCGCGGGCGTGGCGGCGATGCGGTCGAAATTCAGCAAGGGTGACATCCGATCCTCCGGGAGAGACCGGAACCTCACCCTTGTTCGGTGCGGACGGCTTTGACCTGGATCAAATCAGCCGGCCGTCGCCATCGCGATCAATTGTCAGCGATCACGTCCCTGCATTGCTTGCGCATTCGTCACTTTCCCTGCTAGAAGATGACGCCGTACAGGGCCATGCCGGTCAGCATGGCCGTAACGAACAGGGCGACCGGGCCTGAGCCGGTGGCGAGATCGGCGACGGCAGGGCCGGGGCACAATCCGACCAGGCCCCAGCCGATGCCGAACAGCGCCGCGCCCGATATCAGCCGGACGTCGATCCGGCGGGAGGCGGGAAGGTCGAAGCGGTCGCCGTAGAGAGGGCGGGCAAACCGGCCCAGCCACCGATAGCCGGCAAAGGTGGTGCCGACCGCGCCGGCCAGTACGAAGGCGAGGGTGGGATTCCAGTTGCCGGCCACATCGAGAAAGCCGCGCACTTGCGCCGGGTCGGTCATGCCCGACAGAGCGAGGCCGGCGCCGAACAGGGTGCCGCTCGCCAGAGCGATGACCGCACGTGCCGCGATCCGGTTCATCCGATCCTCCGCATCACGAAGACGGTGATGATCGCGGCGGCCATGAAGATTCCGACCGCCGCGGCGGAGCGCGGGGACAGCCGCGCCAGGCCGCAGACTCCGTGGCCGCTGGTACAGCCCGAGCCGAGGCGGGTGCCGAACCCGACCAGCAGGCCGGCGGCAATCAGAAGAGGCATGTCGTTCGTAATGGTCAGCCCGGTGGGCAGTCCCAGCAGCCGCGCCACGGGAAGGCCGAGCAGCAGTCCGGCGACGAAGGCGAGATTTTCCGCGCGCCGGTCATCCCGCCGGCCGATCCCCGCGACGATCCCGCTGATGCCGGCGATGCGGCCCAGGCCGGCCATCAACAATACCGAGGCGAGGCCGATCAGCACGCCGCCGGCGAGGGCTTGCGGGACTGCGCCCATCACCCGGCCTCCGCGCAGAAAATGGCGTAGAGGGACTGGACCAGCCTGGCGATCCTGCCGTCGGTCAGGCGATAGAAGATCTGCTTGGCGTCACGGCGCGTTTCCACGATGCGCGCTTCGCGCAGCACGGTGAGCTGTTGCGACAGAGTGGGCTGATGCACGCCGAGTTCGGCTTCCAGCTGTCCGACCGAGCGCTCCCCCTCCACCAGCGTGCAGGCGATCATGAGGCGCGCCGGGTGGGTCAGGGTTTTCAGCAGGGCCGCCACTTCGGCGGCCCGGGCGCTCATCTCGGTCTTGGTCATGGGGTGAGTTCCACACAATATACGTTTAAGTATATCATATAGTGACTTTCTTTCGTCAACCCCGCCGGACGTCGCCGACGAATTCGTCGACCAGCCCGGCCGGCGTCAGCCGGCCCGGTTCAACAGGCCGGTGAAGGCGCCGCCGGCTTTCGCCAGATCGTCATAGCGGCCCTGTTCGATGATGCGGCCCTTATCCATCACCAGCACCCAATCGGCGTCGCGGATGGTGGACAGGCGGTGGGCGATGACGAAGGTGGTGCGGCCCTTCATCAGGGCGCTCAGCGCTTTCTGCACCTTGGCCTCGGTCACCGAATCCAGCGCGCTGGTCGCTTCGTCGAGGATCAGGATCGGCGGATTCTTCAGCAAGGCGCGGGCGATGCCGATGCGCTGGCGCTCGCCGCCCGACAGGGTTCGGCCGCGCTCGCCGACCAGGGTCTGATAGCCGTTGGGCTGGGCCATGATGAATTCATGCGCCTCGGCCAGCGTCGCCGCCTCGATCAGTTCGGCCTCGGTCGCGTCGGGGTGTCCGACCTGCAGATTCTCGGCGATGGTGCGGTAGAACATGGTGCTTTCCTGGAACACCACGCCGATATTGCGCCGCAGGCTCGACAGGGTGACGTCGCGGATGTCGAGGCCGTCGATGGTGACGCGGCCGGTCTGCGGGTCCCACAGGCGATGCAGCAGCGCCATGGCGGTGCTTTTGCCGGCGCCGGTGGTGCCGACCAGGGCGACCATGCTGCCCGGCGCGATGTCGAAATTAAGGCCCGTCACAGCTTGCTTGTCGCCATAGGACAGGCTGACATTCTCGAAGGTCACATGGCCCTGCACGCGGCCCAGCTCGGTGGCGCCGGGCTTCTCGGCCACGGCGGATTTGGCGTCGAGCACCGAGAAGAAATCGTTCAGGCCGGGCTGCTGGAAGAACAGGGTATTGGCGAAGCCCATCGCCTGCTGCAGGCGGCCGATCAGCAGATTGGCGAAGCCCATGAAGCTGACGATCTCGCCCACACTCGTCTGGCCATGCAGGAACAGCCAGGTGCCGAGGGTGAAGATGGTGATCACGGTCAGGGTCGAGGCGGCGCGGGTCAGCACGGTGACCATCGCCCACCAGGTCAGCACCGGATATTGCGCGGCCAGGACCTTGCCCATCACCTGGCCGAGCTGCTGCACTTCGAGGGCCAAACGCACGAAGCTCTGGATCAGGCCGACATTGCCGAGGGCGTCGCCGGCCCGTTCGGCCAGCTCGGAATGGAATTCCTGCACCTCGCGCTGGGCGCCTTCGGTGCGCATCATGACCAGGATCGACAGCACGGCGAACACCACCAGCAGGACGATCAGCACCAGCCCCAGCCGCCAATTCATGAACATCGACATCGGCAGCAGAACGATCAGCGCGATGAAGGTCGACAGATGCTCGCGGAAGAAGGACAGCCAGATGCCGAACATGTTGTCGGCGCCCTGCAGCATGATCTTGATCAGGCGGCCGGAATGGGTATCGAGGTGATAGGCCAGCGGCAGTTCCAGCACATGCTCGAAATATTGCGCCATGGCGGCCAGCTTGCGGCGATGGGCCATGCGGTCGGAATGCAGCGCCACCAGCACATTGGCCAGGATGCCGCCGACGCCGATCACCGCCCACAGGCCGAGCAGATGAAAGCTTTCGTGCCAGACTTCCTCGGCGGTGTGCCGGGCGGCGGAGGACAATGTGTCGACCACCTTGCCGAACATGATCGGCTCGACGAATTGCAGGCCGGCCACGCCGAGATTGGCCAGGGTCAGAATGATCGCCAGGGTGCGCTCGGGCTTAAGCTGCCCGAGCACCCGGCTGTAAAGAGTGAAGAAGCTCATTTAAATTTTGTCCCTCAGGCGCCGGGCGCGGCCCCGGTCGGCTTGGCCGACCAAGCTTAATGATCGCATGCCAAGCATGCGTGCCGCTGGGCTACCGCGCCAAGCTATACCGCCTGTGTGATCGACGCTGTCGGCAGCGCGGGCGTGCACTTGCACGCCGGAAAGGGGGGCGGTGGGTTCGTTGCTCATAGTAAACTTACCAACCGATGAAACAGTTTTTCGACGCCGCCGGTCAGCCAGATCGCCGCCGCGGCCCCGCCGATCACGATCAGCAAGGCGAGATAGAGGCGCCAGGGCACCTGCTTCTCGGCATAGGGGTCGTTGAGCGAGCGCTCGGCCCCCGGCGGCAGTTTGGCGAGGTGGGTCAAGGACCCGCCGAACGGAATATTGATCTTGGCCCGGGCATTGATGGCCCAGCCATTGGCGTCGAGCAGCGGCGCCAGGTTGCGCTGACGCAGCTTCACATAGGCGATCACCATCGACGGGCCGGAGATGGCCAGGATGATGCCGACGATCGCCAGCGGCATCTGCCACCAGGCGAGGCCGAGGAAGGTGCCGGCGACATGGGCCAGCGCGGTGCCGATCGCGCCGATCGCCAAGCCGATGGCGGCGAACACGCCGGCGAAACGGCCGATGTCGAACGGCGTCGCGGCAGCCGGCGCCACGGCGGCGGGAGCGGGAGCGCCCGGGCGGGCGGGAGCGGCAGGCGCCGGTGCGGGGGCGGGCGCCTTTATCGCGGTGGTGGCGGTGGTCGTGATGGCCTGGCTGAGGTCGTCATGCATGACCTTCGACTTGGCCTGGGCCAGCTTTTCGACCTGCTCGCCGATGAAACGTCCCAGCTGCTTGTAGGGAGCGAGGAATGCCTGCTGCATGCTGATCGGATGTTCGACGATGCGCACCACCACGGCATCCCAATCCTGGCCCAGCCGGTCGTAGAAGATGCCGTTGCGGCCGACCATCAGCTGGTCTGAATCCCCCGCCGTGAAGGCGGCGGCGATGAACATGGTCTCGCCGGTCATCGGCCGGCGGCATTCGCAATAGGCCAGATAGATGCGCGACAAAGTCGCCATCGCCGCATGCTTGGCGACGTCGCTCACCTTGACGCACAGATCGCAGCTGCGCCCGTCGAGATAGAGCGTGCCGGCCTGGAAGGTGGCGCTGCTGCGCTTGGTGTAGAACTCGCGGAAGCTGACGAAATTATTGAGCAGCGGCAGGAAGTTCCGGCGCAGCAGGGCCAGGCGCAGCACGTCGTCGATGGCGCTGGCCTCGTCCTCATGCGCCTTGTCCTCGGCGATCAGCGTGTCGAGGGTCTCCTTGCCGGTGTTGGCCGCCAGCTCCGCCAGGCGGGCTTCGCCCAGAACGTCGATGGCGTTGTTGGGGCGGCCGGCACGCCAGGCGCGGTGCGCGGCGAAGCGATCGAGCAGGCGGGGCCAGTCGGCCTGGCCGAGTTCCGCCGTCTCGCCCAGGATCGGCTTGACGGTATTGTCTCGGAAAGCGTCCATTTCGGCCCGCCAGGCGGGGTTGAGGCGCTCGGCCAGAGGCAGCGGGCGGTCGGGGGCGATCTCGGCCAGCGCCATGCCGCGCAGCAGGTCCTGGCTTTCAATCAGCGGCCGCTGCGACATCGCGGCGAAGAAATCCTCGTCGGGATTGGCGGCGTCGGCGGCGGCCGGGCTGAAGGCGGACAGGCGGCAGCGTTGGAAATAATCGGCGACTTTGTCTTCGACCGCCAGCAGCGCGAGGAAGGCGGCGTGGGTGTTCTCGCCCAGCGGCAGGATGGCGGGATCGGTGCGCGCGGCATCCCACCAGGCACGGAAGGAGGCGATCCCGGCCGCGTAATCGTCGGCGCGCTCCTGGTCGATGCCGGGCTTGCCCGAGCGGTCTTCGGCCGGGCCATAGACGGTGATCAGATCCTCGATCAGCCGGGCGGTATCGGCATCGGGCGCCGCGGAAGCGGGAACCACGCCGTCGCCGTTGAAGTCGGTCTGGTCGAATACGTGCTCGGTGTCGGTGGCGTCCTCGATCGTGACCGTGTCGGCATCGGCATTGCCGCGGCTGGCCAGGATGCGTCGGGCCGAAGCCAGGACGCGCCGGCCTTCCGGCGTTTCCTCGGAGATTACCGACAAGGGCAGGGTCGGGTCGTCGCCGGTCAGCGCCTCGGGGTCTTTGAGGACCAGGCGCAGCCATTTGATGGTCTCGATGATCTCGCTGGCGCGGATGCGGCCGTCATGGTCGAGATCGAGCACGTCGAGGGTCTTGGCGTCGAACTCCATGCCCGCCACCGGGCAGGCCAGCGCCACCCACAGCTTCATGTCGAGTTCGTCGAGCGCCAGAACGTCGGCGCCGCTCTCGATCCGCACCTGGTCGAAACCGCCGGCCCGCAAGAACCGCCAAACATGTGCCGCCACTGCGCCGCCCTCCATCCGCAATGGTTTGATCTATAGCAGATTTGTCTCGTGGTGCATTTTCGAAATGCCGGTCCGTTCGCAGCCGCGATTCTCGGCATTTCGAAAATGTCGGGCACCACACTCGTCGACAAAGGGAGTGGATTTTGCTACGACCCCGAGTATGAGCGCTCCCCATACCAGTATCTTCCGGGAATACGATATTCGCGGAATCGTCGGTCAGACCTTGTTCGAGCAGGATGCCTACAAGATCGGCCTCGGCTTCTCCCAGCTGGTTCGAGAGGCCGGCGGTGACAAAGTCGTGATCGGCTTCGATGGCCGCCTGTCCAGCCCCGCGCTGGTCGAGGCGCTGGCGGCGGGCCTGATCGAGGGCGGCGTCGCCGTCACCGATATCGGCCGCGGCCCGACCCCGATGCTGTATTACGCCAGCCATCACCTGGCCGCCGACGGCGCCATCATGGTGACCGGCTCGCACAATCCGCCCGACCATAACGGCTTCAAGATGATGCTGAAGAACAAGCCGTTCTTCGGTCCGCAGATCAAGCGCCTGGGCGCGCTGATGGCCGATATGGCGGATGCCGCCTCGCTGAAGCCGGCCGCCGGCAAAGTGGCGAAGCACAGCGTGTTCGACGCCTATGTCGCCCGCCTGCTGCAGGATTTCCGTCCCGGCCGCGATCTGACCGTGGTGTGGGACCCCGGTAACGGCGCCAGCGGCGAAGTGGCGGAAACGCTGGCCGCGCGCCTACCCGGCCGCCATGTGCTGATCAACGAGACGATCGACGGCACCTTCCCCAATCATCACCCCGATCCGACCGACCCGCATACCCTGGTCCAGCTGATCGAGCGGGTCGCCGCCGAGAAGGCCGATTTCGGCGTCGCTTTCGACGGCGACGGCGACCGCATCGGCGTGGTCGACGGGCAGGGGCGCATTCTCTGGGGCGACCAGATCCTGGTGCTGCTGGCCGAGGATGTGCTGGCCGAGCGTCCGGGCGCCGTCATCATGGCCGACGTCAAGGCCAGCCAGGCTTTGTTCGACCAGGTCGCGGAACTGGGCGGCCAGCCTCTGATGTGGAAGACCGGCCACTCGCTGATCAAGACCAAGATGGCGGAAACCGGCGCTCCGCTGGCCGGCGAGATGAGCGGGCATATCTTCTTCGGCGACCGCTATTACGGGTTCGACGACGCGCTCTATGCCGCGATCCGCTTTCTGTCGATCGTTGCAAGTTGGACAGACCAGACCTTGGCGGCGCGCTATGACCGCATGCCCAAGCTGGTCAACACGCCGGAACTGCGTTTCGACTGCCCCGACGAGAAGAAGTTCTCGGTGATCGACACGGTCAAGGCGCGCCTCAAAGGCGGGGCGGGCGCGGTCAACGATCTCGACGGCGTGCGCGTGACCCATGCCGACGGCTGGTGGCTGCTGCGGGCCTCCAACACCCAGGCGGTGCTGGTGGCGCGCTGCGAGGGCAAGGATCAGGCGACGCTGGCGGGGCTCAAAGCCGAGTTGTCCGGGCATCTGGCCGCCGCCGGCATCGAGGTCCCTGCCGGGCTTTGACCTTGCTCGCTTGACAAGCCGACCGCCGATCTGGCACCACACGAAACCTTTAATTTCCGCCCGGGGGATGGACCGCGGGCCTTACTGAATGGACAGCCCAATGGCACATATTCCGGTTAATAAGGAAAAGATGGCGAAGAAGCGCTTGAAGCCGCTCGCCGATTTCAAGTTCCTGGCCAACCTGCCGGTGGTCGAAGTGGTCGTGGGCGAGTTCAGCAGCGCTGCTTCCACCTATCCGATCTTCTTCGTCGAGCGCGAAGGCGCCTACACCCCGGTCGCCCTGCTGTCGCTGATCAACGACCAGAACATGTTCGTCGAGGAAGACGGCAGCTGGAGCGGCTACTACCTGCCGGCCGCTTTCCGCCGCTTCCCCTTCACCATCGGCCCGACCCTGGTCGACGGCAAGGAAATGCCGGCCCTGCTGGTCGAGGAAGAGATGCTGTCCGACACCGAGGGCGAGCTGCTCTATGGTGAGGACGGTGCCGACGAGGCCCAGACTCCGGTCGGCCGCACCATGCGCCTGATCGCCGAGACCGACCGTCACCATGCCGCCACTCGCGGCCTGATGGCCGAGCTGGCCGCCGCCGGCCTGATCCGCGGCACCGATCTGCAGGTTCAGCTGTCCGCCCAGAAGCACAATGTCACCGGCCTGTTCGGCATCGACGAGAAAAAGCTGCAGGAGCTGTCCGACGAGGAGTTCCTGAAGCTGCGCAAGTCGGGCGCCCTGTCGATGGCCTACATCCAGCTGCAGTCGAGCGGCCAGATCCAGCGTCTGGTGCTGCGCCACAATGTCCGCGACGCGGTTAAGCGCGGCGAGAAGCCGAAGGCCCTGCTGGATTGATGTGAAGGAGACGGGGCAGGAGCCAAGAGCGATGAGCGACCGAACCTTCTACCCCGTCATCCTGTCCGGCGGATCGGGCAGCCGCCTGTGGCCGCTGTCCCGTTCGCTGTATCCCAAGCAGCTGCTTCCCTTGTCGTCCGAACGGACGATGATCCAGGAAACCGCGCTGCGCGCCGGCAAGGGCCGGTTTGCCGGCCCGCTGATCATCTGCAACGAGGCGCATCGCTTCATCGTCGCCGAGCAGATGCAGGAAATCGGCATCAAGCCGCTGCGCCTGGTGCTGGAGCCGGTCGGCCGCAACACCGCGCCGGCCATCGCCGCCGCCGCGTTGATCCTGCAATCGATCGCTCCCGAAGCCATCATGGTGGTGCTGCCGTCCGATCACGTGATCGGCGACCAGCCCGGCTTTCTCAAATCCCTCGAGCTGGCCGGCGACGCCGCGGCGGCCGGCCATCTGGTCACCTTCGGCATGAAGCCGACCGCGCCGGAAACCGGCTATGGCTATATTCAGCGCGGAACCGCGCTGACCGAAGGCAGCTTCAAGGTCGAGCGCTTCATCGAAAAGCCCGATCTCGAACGCGCCCGCGCCATGACGGCGCAGCCGGAATTCCTGTGGAACAGCGGCATGTTCGTGTTCAAGGCCTCGGTCTTCCTCGACGAGGTCAAGCGCCTGTGCCCCGACATCCTTGACGCGGTCGCGCCGGCGATCGACCATGCCGTCGCCGATATCGACTTCCTGCGCCTCGACGCCGAGGCTTTCGGCCGCGCGCCGTCGGCCTCGATCGATTATGCGGTGATGGAGCATACCGAGCGCGCCGCCGTGGTTCCGTCCGATTTCGGCTGGAGCGACGTCGGCTCCTGGTCGGCCCTGTGGGACATCACCGGCAAGACCCAGGCCGGCAATGTCGAGGTGGGCGACGTCATTTCCGTGGATTGCCACGACAGCTACCTGCGCGGCGACGGGGTCCTGGTCGCCGGCGTCGGCCTCCGCGACATCATCGTGGTGGCCACCGAGGACGCCGTTCTGGTCGCCGAGCGCCGCCATGTGCAGGAAGTGAAGAAGATCGTCGAATCGCTGAAGGAGCGCAAGCGCACCGAGGGCGATCTGCACCGCAAGGTCTATCGGCCGTGGGGCTATTTCCAGAGCGTCGATTCCGGGACGCGGTTCCAGGTCAAGCAGATCACCGTCAAGCCGGGCGCCAAGCTGTCCCTGCAGATGCATCATCACCGCGCCGAGCACTGGGTCGTGGTCGAGGGCACCGCCCTGATCACGCGCAATGACGAGACCTTCCTGCTGCGCGAGAATGAATCGACCTACATTCCGGTCGGCACCAAGCACCGGCTGGAGAATCCCGGCAAGGTTCCGCTGAAGCTGATCGAAGTGCGGTCAGGGACCTATCTGTCCGAGGACGATATCGTCCGCTACGAGGATACTTACGGTAGAGTTTAGTCCCTCAGGCGCCGGGCGGCCACTCCGTGGCCTGGGCTACCGCGCCAACCTATACCGACTCTGCGCCGCGGCTGCCGGCAGCGCGCGGCCGCATTTGCGGCCGTAAGGCGGATTGTCCCACTAATATTCCCAGTCGCCTTCGTCGCTGCGCTTGATGAAGTCCTGCAGGGCTTTTTCGAGTTCGGCGCTCATTTCGTCGCCATGGTCGAGGCCCGGCACCGGGATTTCCTTGGCCAGCACGGCGGTGGCCACCGCCTGCACGCCGAGCGCGATTTCCTCGGCCATCTCGCGGTAGAAGCGGGCCTCTTCGACCTTGCCCTCGATGTCGGCCAGGTTGGGCTGCACCAGATCCAGCACCGTCATGAAATAGCGGGCCCGCACTTCGGCCTGCAGCTTGACCAGATCGATCAGCTCGTCCTGCTTGACCTCGGTCAGGCGGGCGACGAAGCGCTCCCGCGTGATCTTCTGACGGAATTCGTCGACCAGGGCGACGAAGCGTTCGGGGGTGAGGCCCCGGCGGGAATTCATGAGGCGAGGCTTCCAGGGTGCATCTGCGGGGCGTCGGCCTCGACCAGCCAGCCGATCTCGGTGTCGAGGTCCCATTCCGAGTGACGCGCCAGCTGGCGCAGGCTGGCCAGCAGCCGGTGCAGCTCGGGCCGGCTCATCGACATGTCGACGACGGTGCCGCCGCGGCTCTCGAAACGCAGCGAGAAAGAGTTCGGCAGGGTGTTGATGTCGAGCTTGGTCAGAAGCTGCCAGGGCTGCGGCGAATGCAGCGCCGGGGTCTTCTCGCCGCCCTCGCCGCCGGCGGCTTCGGCCTCGGGCTGGATGGCGGACAGATGCTCCCAGACCAACACTTCGGTCTTGTGGCTGGCGGGAACGCGGGCGATCACCGGGCTGGATTGCGCCAGAACCTGGGCGATGCCCTGGATCACGCGCCGGATGATGCGGCGCGTGATCAGCATCGACAGGCAATGGTCGGCATAGACGAAGTCCACCAGAAACCGGTCTTCGGCTTCGAGGAACCCCATGCGCAAGGTGTTTACCGTGGTCATGTCGTCTTTCCGTATGACTCCGCTCCGCTTCGTCAGAAGAGGAACGGGTCATCCTCCACAATGCCGAAGGCGCGATCAAGGTTCAGATTGCCATTCTGCATCGCGGTCTGCTGCTGAGTCCGCTCATTGGCCAGCCGCGCCAGCCGTCCCAGAGTGCTGATCTTGGAAAGGGACAGCAGATGGGCATAGATCACCGGCAAAGCGCCCGCGTCACGGACCTCGACCAGCGCGTCGGCGGACAGGGTGGCGATCCTGGCTTCATCGACCCGGAACAGGCCGCCAACCCGCTGGGCGGTGCCATCCGGCTGGGTGATGTCGAGATCCCACGGAACGATCAGCTCGAAACGGTCCAGCGTGGCGCACAGGGCGTGTGTCATCCGGGCATCGCGCTCGATCTGGGTCAGCAGGGCCGAGGCGGTGTTGACCAGCGCCGTGGGCGCGCCGGATTCGTCGAACAGCGATTGCCCCTCCGATTCGTTGAGGTGTTCGTCGGAATCATCCAGGCACAGAGCCATCTTGCCCTCTGCCTCTCCCGCGATATGGGCCAGCCGGAAGGGGCCGCGTCGCCAGACGGCGGGGAGGTGGTGGCCGAGCCAGCGCCCCTGCGGATCGATCAACAGGTTCTGTTGGGGGCGGAAGCCGAGCAGAGCGACGGGGATGAAGCCATCGCCGCTGCGGGCGAAGACGACCGGCAGTTCCTGGCCGATCGCGGCGATTTCGGCACCGCACACCTGGACGGTGGCGGTCTCCCGGGCGAAGGAGAGAGAGGATAGCGGGCGGACTTTCGTCCTGGCGTGAATTTCGCGCGAGATGGGGACCAGGGCCAATTGCGTATTCCGTTGGTTGGTTGGCGGGCGGCAGCATAGCAGATGCGAGCGCCTGGGCATCGGCTATTCGCCGTTCAATGTCAAGGTAGGTACGCTTGTACAGCAACTATTGAACTGTTGGTTCCTGTTGCTGTATGATAGGCGTCAGCTTGTGAGCCGATGGCTCGGATATTCCGCTTTTGAAGGGGCTCAGGCCATGTATTCTCATCCGCAACAAGCCGCCGGACACGACGTCCAGGCGTTGCGCCGCGAGGCGGGGCGCTGGCTCAAGGAGCTGCGCGTTAAGCAGAATTTAACGCAGCGCGAGCTAGCTGATCTGGTTGGCGTCGAGTACTATACTTTCGTTTCTCAGCTTGAGGTCGGCCGCGGCCGTATTCCGCCGGACCGTTATGAGATGTGGGCGAAGGCGCTCGGCATGGAGCCGTCGGATTTCGTCAAGCAGCTGATGCGTTTCTACGATCCCGAGACTTACCGGATTCTGTTCGGTCAATAGTCGAGGTGGTAGGAAACCCGGCGGGGTTCTGATAGGTTGCCGGGAACTGCAACGCAATTTTCACGGGTGAGCTCAAGATTTTGAGTGCAAACGTTTTCACCTTCCCCGGCCGCGCCAAGGGGCCTCAGCCCTGGACCAATGACGAGCTGGCCGAGCTCTACCGGGTCGTCGACCTGCTCGGCCGGGCTGGTTTGTCGGTGGCGACCGACATGGGAATGTCGGATGAAGGCGACCCGTGGTTCGTGTTCTGCCGCGTCGACAATGAGGAAGTGATCGCCCATTTCGCGCGCATCGACGGTGTCTTCGTCGCTGCCAGCATCGCCGTGGACGAGACGTTCCGCGGCGCTAATTTCCGCGCCATCGTCGACCGCATGGTCAGCAGCCAGCCGCTGGTGGTGCCGGCGGCCAGTCCGGGGTCCCGTCTGCTGCTGCATCCGGCCGTGCTGCTGACGGCTTTCGTCGCCACGGCGCTGGCCCATTCCGAGAAGATGATCGCCCAGGATTGGCTCCGGTCGGTCGAAGCGCAGTGGGAACACGGCAAGGAAAGCGCGCTGCATGCGCTCAAGCAGGTCAAGACCGGCTGGGCCGACACTCTGCATACCCTGATGAAGCTGCCGGTCACCGATGCCCGGCTGGCGTATGATTCCGCCAAGGAGGGGCTGACCCTCACGCTGGCTTCGCTGATCGCCATCGCCATGACGGCGCTGCAGCCGATCGCCCAGCAGATCGCCGACATCGCGCAGATGATCGAAGACTTTCCGGCCCATATCGCCGATGCCGCCCATCAGACGGCGGATCACATCGCGACCAGCCTGCTGCTCGACGCGCCGGCTCTGGCCGGAGCCGATCGCGCGGACACCGCGTCGCATGGCCATGGGGCTGACGCATCTCAGGGCAATCCCGAGTCCGCGATGGCGCACAAGGCCGCGCCGGCTGCGGCCCTCGATGCCGCCTCTTCCGATGGGGCCAGGGCGACGGTGGACGCGGCTCACATGGTCGCTCCGCTGGTGCAGAAGGCGATGGTCGATGATCCGTTGCCACATCTCACCATCGATACCCAATTCGACGCCAATTTTGCCGCCCTGGCGGCTCAGAGGGTCGTCGCCACGGCCACGGCCACGGCGCAGGCCGAACCGATCGTCGTTCATTTCGATACGGGGGCGGTCAGCGTTCCGTCGCTCGATCTGCAGGATGTGACGTCGGATGCGATCCGGCTGCTGGATATCAAGATCAACGACAAATCGGGCAATCCCGCCGCGCCGTCGTCGGGCACCGACGCCAATTCCGGCACAAGTTCGCACCCTGCCTCGCCGCCCGCCGACAATGCCGGGGCCACTTCGTCCCAGCTGCTGGTCTCGTCCAGCCAGCCGGCCGTCTCGGCAGGTTCCACGGTCGCCCCGGCCGGTCCGGTGTCGGATGGGAACGGCAATCTGGTCCTCAATGTCGATACGACCAACGGCGCGATCGTCAAAAGCGCGATTTCCGATTTCGTGACCAGTGGGACTCATGGCATTTCCCAGCAGGTCGCCATCGCCGACCCCATCGCGCAGCAGGAACTGGCCGGCATCCTGAGTGTCTATGGCACCGTCAAGGTCGTCTTCTTCGAGAGTTCGAATCCGACCAGCGATGTCTTCCTGTATTCGCCGGGCTTGGTTTTCGTGGAAGAAAAAGACTTGGCTTCATCCGTCCATCTGTCAAACCCGGGAGGGGATCTGATTCTGCAGGGAGGAACCGCAGGAACCATTACCCTGGTTGGCGTCGCCGTCGTCGGCCACCTCGGTACAGCCTGATCCTGTCATGATGCGTCTTATGACGGCGGCCATCCATAGGATCTGGCGCCTCCTTCCCCGCGAATCCCGCCGCCGCCTGTTCATCCGGGCGACGACTCTTATGGTGCCCGCGCGCGGAGAGCCCAGTGCTTATCTGCCCGTGGTCGTGTCCGGCGTGCTGAACAGCGCGACGGGTCTCGGCGAATCGGCGCGCATGAATGTCGACGGGCTGCGCCGCGCCGGTCTGCCGTTCTCGACCATCGATCTGTCCGGATCGCTGCTGGCGCCGGCCGATCTGCCCGGCTTCGACGTCTCCGACCAGGTGTCTCCCGCGGGGCCCGGTACGGTGGTGCTGCATACGCCCGGCTCGACCTTGCCTTATGCGCTGGTCCGCTGCGGCCGCAAACTGATCCAGGGCAAGCGTCTGGTCGGGTTCTGGCATTGGGAACTGGCCGGCCTGCCGGCCGATTGGCGTTTCGGCTGCAGCCTGCTCGACGAGATCTGGGTACCCAGCCAGTTCTGCGCCGATGCGGTACGCAAGAGCTTTGCCGGTCCGATCCATATCATTCCGCACCCGGTCGATGTCGAAGGGGTACGGCGCCGGGGCCGTACCAATGAGTGCTTTACCGCGCTGACCATCTTCAACATGGCGTCCGGCTTCGAGCGCAAGAACCCGCTGGCCACCGTGCGCGCCTTCAAGAAGGCGTTCGGCGCCGATCCCGGCGCCCGTCTGATCGTCAAGGTCGTCAATCCCGACCATTATTCGCAGGGCATGGCCATGCTGGAGGCCGAGACCAGCGGCGCGTCCAATATCGAGGTGCTGGTCGAGGTTATGCCGCGCAAGCGGGTGATGGAGCTGATCGCCAGCGCCGACGCGGTGCTGTCGCTGCACCGTTCGGAAGGGTTCGGCATGTTGGCCGCCGAGGCGATGCTGATCGGCACGCCGGTGATCTCCACCGACTGGTCAGCCACGGCCGAATTCGTCTCGGCCGATTGCGGCATGCCCATCCCCTATCGTCTGATCCCCGCCAACGATCCGCAGCGCTGCAGCCACGATCCGTCGCAGAGCTGGGCGGATGCCGATGTCGACGCCGCGGCGGCGGCGCTGAAGCGCCTGCGCGGTGATCGCGAATTCGCCCAGCGCCTGGCCGATCGGGCCCGGATGGTGGCTGAGCAGCGTTTCTCGGCGGATAATTACGTCCGCCTGATCCGCGAAGCGCTGATGGTCGAAGCGCCCGAAGAGGACGACTACCGTCTTTCCCGGCCGGCCGTGGCATCCTCGACCAGGGTCAGCAGGTAACGGCCATACGTGCTGGGCGCCAGCGGCTTGGCCAGTTCGGCCAGCTGGTCCAACCCGATGAAGCCCTGACGCCAGGCGATTTCTTCCAGGCACGCGACCTTGATGCCCTGGCGCCGCTCGATGGCCCCGATGAATTGCGATGCCTCCAGCAGCGCGTCCTCGGTGCCGGCATCCATCCAGCCATAGCCGCGCCCCATCTGCTGGATCTGCAGCTTGCCGGCTGCCAGAAAGGCATTATTGACCTCGGTGATCTCGAGTTCGCCGCGCGCTGACGGCCGGACGTCGGCAGCGATGTCGACGACCGAATTGTCGTAATAATAGAGCCCGGTCACCGCCCAATGAGAGCGCGGCTGCTTCGGCTTTTCCTCGATCGACAGGGCCCGGCCCTGGGGATCGAATTCGACCACGCCATAGCGCTCCGGATTATGGACGCGGTAAGCGAAGACGGTCGCGCCGTCCTTGACGCTTTCGGCCGATTTAAGCAGGCCGGACAATCCGTCGCCGTAGAAGATATTGTCGCCCAGCACCAGGGTGACGTCGTCCTCGCCGATGAAGTCGCGGCCGACCCGGAACGCATCGGCCAGGCCGCGCGGCCTGTCCTGTTCGGCATAGGTGAAGCACATGCCGAGCTGGCGGCCATCGCCCAGCAGGCGGCGGAAACCCTCAACGTCGCGCGGGCCGCTGATGATCAGGATGTCGCGGATGCCGCCCAGCATCAGCACCGACAGCGGATAATAGATCATCGGCTTGTCATAGACCGGAAGCAGCTGCTTGCTGGTGACGAGCGTGGCGGGAAACAGGCGGCTGCCGGTGCCGCCGGCCAGAATGATGCCTTTCCTCACGCGGGATCTCCGTAGGCCGTCACGCAAGCGGGCAGGATGGTCCGCCAATCCGGCGCATCGAGCCTGAAAGCCGCCGTAAAATGGTCGGAGGCGAGGGCGGAATTGGCCGGGCGCCGGGCGCCGGGCGCCTCGGGATCGGTCTTGCGGGGCAGCACCTTGCCGACATCCAGCCCCTGTTTCTTCATCTCGGCCTCGATCGCCTGGGCGAAAGCATAGCGCGACAGCGCCGGCTGCCCGGCCAGATGGTAAAGCCCGAACAGCGGATCGTCCGGGGCGAGATCCAGCAGGTCAGGGGCGATGGCGGTGATGATCTCCGCCAGATGTTCGGCGGCCGTCGGGCACCCGATCTGGTCGTCGGGCACGGCGACCTCCGGTTTGCCGCGCAGAGCCGTGTAGATGGCGCGGGGGAAGCAGGCGGCGTGGCGGCTGAAGACCCAGGCGGTGCGCAAGACGACATGGCGCGGATTGGCGCCGGCCAGGGCCTCCTCGCCGGCCAGTTTGCTCTCTCCATAGACCGACAGCGGCGCGACCGGATCGGACTCGGCATAGGCGCCGCCCTTCCTCCCGTCGAACACGAAGTCGGTCGAGATATGGATGATCGGCAGGCCGTGCCGGGCCGCCGCCAGAGCGATATGACGCGCTCCGTCGCGATTGACGGCAAAAGCCTGCTCGCGGTCGGTTTCCGCCTTGTCGACGGCGGTATAGGCGGTGGCGTTGACGACCACGCCGCGGGTCACGCTCTCGAGCGCCGCATCGACCGATGCCTGGTCGGTGACATCGATTTCGGGGCGGGCCAGCAGCTTGCGCTCCCAGCCGTTCGGTATCGGCAGGGCGGCCAGGCAACGGCCGAGTTGGCCGCGGGCGCCGATGATGACTAGAGTGGGAACCGGATGGGACATGTCGCTCCGTGTCTCCGTGGTAAATCTCTCTCCTTTTACTTTACCCCCTGCCGCGCCCGGGCGCTCTCGCCGCAGGCGGCGCACCAGGCGGGGTTGGCCAGATACCACTCGATGGTCTTCCTCAACCCGCCAGCCAGATCGACCGAGGGGCGCCAGCCCAGCTCGCGCGAGAGGCGCGAGAAATCGGCCGCGTAGCGGCGGTCATGGCCGGGCCGGTCGGCGACGAACCGGATCAGGCCTCGGCGCGGCCCCAAAGCCTGGTCCGGCCTGACCTCATCCAGCTGGTCGCACAGGATCTGCACGAGGTCGAGATTGCTGCGCTCCGTACCGCCGCCGATCATGTAGGTACTGCCTGGTTGAGCCCGGTCCGCCACCATCAGCAAAGCGCGGGCATGGTCCTCGACGAACAGCCAATCCCGGACATTCCGCCCATCACCATAAACCGGCAGCGTCGCGCCGGACAGGGCGTTGAGAATCATCAGCGGGATCAGCTTTTCGGGGAATTGCCGCGGCCCGTAATTGTTCGAGCAATGGGTGATTACCGCGGGAAGCCCGAAGGTGACGTGCCAGGCCCGCGCCAGATGATCCGACGCGGCCTTGCTTGCGGCATAGGGCGAATTGGGCGCATGGCGGCTGTCCTCGGTGAACCTGCCCTCGGCGCCGAGCGAGCCGAACACTTCGTCGGTGGAGACGTGGACGAAGCGGAAAGCTTCCTTCCCGGCGGCCGGCAGTCCGCGCCAATAGCGCACAGCCTGGTCCAGCATCACGAAGGTGCCCTGGACATTGGTGGAAACGAAGTCACCGGGCCGGTCGATCGAGCGGTCGACATGGGATTCGGCGGCCAGATGCAGGATCTTGGCGGGCTGGTGTCTGGCCAGGATGGCGCCGACCGCCTCGGCATCGGTGATGTCGGCGGTCTCGAGCGCATGATTGGGATGTCCGGCCAGCAGTGCCGTCGTCTCGGGATTGGCGGCGTAAGTCAGCTTGTCGAGGGTGACGACGCGGCGGCCCTCGGCCAGCGCCTGCAGCACGACGGCGGACCCGATGAAGCCGGCGCCGCCTGTCACGAGCAGGGTCATAGGCGCCATTCCTCGATCGGGGCCAGGTCGGCCAAGGCCGGCAAAGCGGCGTCGCGCGGAACGATCACCGGCTCGATGCCGAGATCGGGCCAGCCGATGCCGATGGCGGGGTCGTTCCACAGCAGCCCGCCTTCCGCGGCGGGCGTATAGGGCGCGTCGACCTTGTACAGCACCTCGGTGTCGTCTTCGAGGGTCAGATAGCCATGGGCGAAACCGGCCGGGACGAAGATCTGCAGCCGGTTCTCAGCCGACAGCGTGATCCCGTCCCACCGGCCATAGGTCGGCGAGCCCGGACGAATATCGACCGCCACGTCATAGATCGAGCCGCGCGTCACACGGACCAGCTTGGCCTGAGCCGCCGGCGGCTTCTGGAAGTGCAAGCCCCGCAAAGTGCCCGCCTTTCTCGATATGGCCTGGTTATCCTGCACGAAGGATACGGTAATCCCGGCCTGGAAGAACCTGTCTTGCCGATAGACCTCGGAAAAGGCGCCGCGCTCATCGGCGAACCAGCGGGTCGCCAGGATGACCAGCCCCGGAATCGAGGCCGGGCGCGCCTCAAGCATCGGCCAGTCTCCGCCAATATTGGCAGCCATCGTCGGTGGTGCGCCCGGTCAGGGTCGGGGTCACCTTATGCCAATCGACGCGGCAGGGTTTCTCGCGGTACAGCTCCCAGCCCTTGTCGATCAGCAGATCGATGATCTGGCCTTCGATGACGCGGCTGTGGGTGCCGATCAGCATCGAGCGGACCTTGCTGTTCAGCGCATCCAGGCTGCCGGCCAGCAGATCGAACTCGCTGCCCTGGATGTCGATATGCAGCAGATCGACCGTGTCGACCCCTTCCAGGATCTGCGCCAGCGTATAGGCCTTGACCTCGAAGCTGTCGCATTCGGCGCCGCGGTAATCATGCTCGATGGGGTCCTCCGACGCCGAGGCGCCGAGATCGGCCAGATTGAGCTTGGGGAAATAGAGCAGGCCCTCGGTTGCGCCCGCCGCGCCCTGAATGATGCGGCAGCGCACCGGACCGTTCTGCGTCCAGGGGCCGGATTCGGCCTCGCCGGGAATCGGATCGTCGGGCCGCAGGTCATTGGCGATCAGCTGCTTGGCGACCAGCTGGAAGCGGTCGGGATCGGCCTCGACGGCGACCAGCGTGATGTCGTCGCGGCCGGTGCGGCGGGCCAGCACGCCGCCCAGCGACACCCAAGGACCCCAGGCGGCGCCAATCTCGACGGCGCTGTAACGGCGCGGATCGGCGCGGTCGATGCTGTCGACCAGGGCGACATATTCGATCGTTTCGGCGTGATAGCCGTCGCCGGGCACCGGCAATTGCAGCGGACCGGGCCGCACGCCGTTGCAGAAGGGCACGGTGGCGAACGGGGTCTTGTTGCCGAAGCCGTCGATGAAATGGTCGGTGAAGACATTGGCCGGATAATCGGCATAGCGCTTCAGCATCGCCACGTCTTCCGGCGTATAGCCGGCATAGATCTGCAGCGGGCTCTGCGACGCGGACCATAATTGCGCGGATTGCTGGTTGCCGGTCTGGCGCGGCGGCGGCAGCACGCTTTCCGCCGGCGGCGCCAGCAGGCGCTCGGCCAGCTGGCGGGCGCTGGCCTGCCAGCTGAGATGGCCGATGCCGGCCGGATCGGGCGCCTGGCCGGCCTCCAGCTCGCCGAGCCAGGCGGAGAGGGAGGCGGCGAGATCGCCGTCGAAATAGCGGGCATGATCGCCGGCTACTTCGCGGAACACCGGCAGATCGCGCGCCAGGATCGGCAGACCGTAATGGGCCGCCTCGATCAGCGGCAGGCCGAAGCCTTCGCCTTCGGAGGCCAGCAGCAGACCATCGGCCTCGCAGTACAAAGCGGCCAGGGTGGCGTCGCTGCTGCCCTCGAACCAGAACAGGCGGCGGTTCAGCTCGGCATGCTTCTTCAGGCGGGCGGTCAGCACATCGACCATCCAGCCGGTCTTGCCGACGATGGCCAGGGTAAAGTCGGTACCGGCCGCCCACAATGTCTCGGCGGCATCCAGTGCGGCGGCATAGCCCTTGCGCGGTTCGATCGAGCCGACCATCAGCACGGTGCGGGGGGCGGAGCGATTGGTCCAGGCGGCGGGCAAGGACGGCTCGCCGCCCTGAGCCGGGAAGTCTGCGCCGAGATGGAAATGGCCGATCTTCAAATCGGGGCGGCGTTCGCCCAGCCAGCGGCGCAGGGACTCGGCGACCGCGGCCGAGATGCACATCGCCCCGTCATTCTCGGCCACCACCTCCAGCCAATGGGTGAAGTACTGGTCGGCGCCCGGCAGGAAGCAGTCGGGCCGCTCGACGCACAACAGGTCGTAGACGACGAAATGAACGGCGACGCCGCGCTGGCGCAGGCGGGTGAAGAAGGCGCGCTGGGCGGGAATCACCAGAGGCTGCAGATCGAGGCCGAGGAACATGTCGCCCTCGGCGAACTCGACCGGATCGTCGGTCAGGGCATCGGCCGGGCAGCCCAGCAGTCCCAGGGTGAAGGTCCGGGCATAGCGATAGGAATCGCGCTCGGTGGCATAGACCGGCTCGACACGATAGCCGGCCGGCGGATTGGCCAGCCATTCGGTCAGGATGTTCTTCACGACGCGCTGAATGCCGCTGGCGGCGTCATGGCGGGCCAGTTCCGAGACGTCGACCAGCAATTGCCGCACCGGTCCCGGGGCCGGGAAGGTGGCGGCGAAGGCCTCGGCGACGTCGCCAGCGGCGGCGTCGGTCAGTCCGTCGAGATCGAGCGACGCCAAGGCCAGATCGGCGCCGGCCGGTTCGGCGTAATAGGATTCGATGGTCTCGGCGTAGAGATCGGCGACCTTGCGCGGCGCGTGCTCGGTGTGCAGCAGCGCCTTGGCCGTCCGGCCCAGCGCGTCGCGGCGGGCGGGATCGCGATGCAGCGCGTCGAGCGCGGCGGCCAGCTCTTCGTCGGTGAAGGCATCGGCGATCTTGACCAGCGCCTCGTCGGGCAGGTCGGCCATGGCGCCATGGGCATTGGCGATGGTGGCCAGACCGTAATTCAGGCAATCGAGCACGGCGGCCGAGGTTTCGCCGCGCGAATTGGTACGCAGCTGCACCGCGACGTCGGCGGCCGCCAGATGCAGCTTGTAATCCTCGGCGGTGGCGAAGCCGGTGATCGAGACGCGGTTCTCCGATCCGGCGATGGCGGTGGTGATCGCATCGCCGTAGGGACCGGGCTGGTTTTCGCCGACGAAGATCAGGTGGGCGCCGGGATCTCGGCCGGTTTCCGAAACCTGCCAGGCGGCCAGCAGCCGATCATTGAGCTTGATCGGGCCGAGGATGCCGAAGCTGCACACCACGAAATCCTTGGGCGAGATCCCCAGGGCTTTGCGGGCGGCGGCGCGGTCGAGCGCCGGGGGGGCGGCGCGCAGCAGCGGCAATTGCGCCATGCCGGCGGCGATCGTCTCGCCGCACCAGCGATGGGCCAGGCGGCGGGAATAGGCGGAATGCACGATCACGCCGCGGGCTTGGCGCAGCACGTCGAGATTGCAGGGATAGTCGAACACCACCTCGGCGTCGGACGCGCCGGAGAAGCGCCTGGCCAGCGCGTCATAGCCATGCGAGGCGTAAAGCGCCTTGCTCCACAGATGGCGTTCGCCATGGTGCCATTCCATATGGGCGACGATGCCGCTCAGATAGAAGTCGTGCAGCATCACCACGCCGGGATGGCGCTCCAGCAGCCCGAACATGTGATGGTGAAAGTCGGAATTGCCGAAATGATAGAGGATGCGGTCATAGGCGCCGGCATTCTCGTCGAACCAGGCGACGTCGCGGACCCTGCAATTGGCCTTGATCCAGGAATCGGTCAGCTCGGTCTGATGGATGACGACATCGATGTCGTAATGGCGGGCCAGTTCCGGCAGCAGCTCGGCGGAATAATCGGCGATGCCGCTGCGCGCCGGTGGCAGGGGCGAAACATAGGCCAGGCGCGGACGCTTCAGCGTGGCGCCCGACCCGCGGGCCGCCTTCTTGTCGCGATGTTCCTCGTCGATCTGCAGGAAACCGTCCCAGGCCAGCTTGGCGGTGGCGTCCCACGAGAATTTGGCGGCCTGTTCCGGCCCCCAGCGGCGCAGCTCGCGATGGAAACCGTCGTCGGTCAGCAGCTGGTGCAGCTTGCCGGTCATGGCGGCATCGTCGCGCGGCGCGAACAGCGCGTCGGCGCGGCCGATCACTTCGGGCAGGCTGGAGGAGTCGGCGGCGATGGTCGCGGCGCCGCAGGCCATCGCTTCCAGCGCCGGCAGGCCGAAGCCCTCATGCCAGGACGGGAAGACGAAGGAATGGCAGAGATTGTAGAGGAACAGCAATTCCTCGTCCGGCACGAAGCCGGTCAATACCAGGCCATCCGGCGGCAGGCCGGCGCCGCGCGCCAGCCTGGTCAGGCGCTCGCGGTCGGCATCGCCCACCGAACAGACCACGGCCAGCTGATGGCGGTCGCGGATCTCGGCCGGCAAGGCGGCGAAGGCGCGGATCAGGCCCTCGATGTTCTTCCGCGGATCGATGCCGCCGGTATAGAGCAGGAAGGGCCGCTGCAGCCCCAGACGGCTGCGCAGGGCCATGCCCTTTTCCATCGGCACCTGGATCGGGCGGAAGCTGTCGTCGATGGCGGTGCCGATGGCGCGCACGCGGTCCTCGGGCATGCCGAGATGCTCGATCGCCTCGCGCCGCGACGAGTGCGAGATGGCCAGCAGCAGATCGGCCCGGCGCAGATGGTCGAGCTTGTTGAGGTACCAGCGCTCCACCACCGGATTGGGCTTCAGATAGGTGTCCGGATAGAGCATCGGGATCAGGTCGTAGAGCGTCGCCACACTCGACATGTCGGCGCCGGTGGCGCGGATGCTGGTGGCGGCGTCGGCGCCCAGGCCCTCGAACAGGCTGGAGACATGCACGACGCTGGGGTTCAGCTCGGCGATGAAGCTTTCCCGCAGGGCCTCGGCGGCGCGGCGCAGGCCGTCATTGCCGGCCACCGCCGAGATGCCGGCGGGCGGTGTCCATATCTTGATGTTTTCGGCCGGCAGCAGCTTGCCCATCGTCTCGCGCAGGCCGGGATGCCGTTCGGCCAGCAGGCTGTTCAGCACCACCACGACTTCGTGGCCGCGCACGGTGCGGATCAGGCCTTCGGTCAGGGACAGGGAATAGCGGCCGATGCCGCGCGCGCGGTTTTCGCCCTGCGCGCCTTGGAGATCGATAACCAGTTTCATGGGGTGTTTCCGTGGGGGCGCGAGGCGGCCAGCCGGGCGCGCACGCGGCGCGCCGACGCAGTGAGATGAGAGCCGGACGGATCGGCGGCGCGGGCGATGGGGGCCGCGACGATGGTCGGGCCGGGTGCCTGGTTGGCATAGCGGCGGGCGCGGGCGGCGAGGCCGGGAACGCGGCTCAGCACCGACATCAGCAGGCGTTTGATCCCGGGCCGGGCGCGGATGGCGCGGATCAGCGCTCCGGGAAGGCGGCGGGGCAGCCCGGCCAGGCGGCGCAGACCACGCTTGGCCTTGCCGGCCAGCCGGCCCGCCAGACGCCAGGGGCGAGTGATCTTCCACGAACTGCTGTTGAGCACATTGGCCAGACGCACATTGAGATCGTAAAGCTCCTGCGCGGCCTTTTGCTCCAGCGTCTGCACCTGCAGAGCGTGCTGTTGCATCGCGTCGGTATGCTTCTTGTAGAGCTCTTCCAGCTGCTCGTGGAACTCGCGCGCTTCGGTGCGGGCGTGCTGCAGATCGCGGATGGTGGCGATCAGCTTGGCGCGGGCTTCCTCCTGCAGAATGGCGTGAACGCCGATTGCATGGTCGAAGCGCTGCTGGATGTCCTCGATGCGGTTGGTCAGCAGCTTGCTGAAGCGGTTGGTGCTGGTGCCGCTCAGCACGAATTCGTCGAAAACGTTCGGGCCGGCGCGGAAGCGGTCGGCCAAGTCCGTCTGCTTGTTCGACAGGTAATAGCGGTTCAGGCCGTCGAAATAGACCGCCTTATACCCCTTGGCGGTGACCAGCTCGTCCCAGGCGTCGTGGCTGGGGATCTGGGTGCCGGGCACCACCGCCTCGACCACCACGATCCACGGGCGCACCTTGCTGTCGCCCCAGCTTTCCAGCACCTGCTGCTCGAGCCCTTCGACATCGATCTTCAGCCAATGGATCGGCCGGTCGCCATACCGGTCGAGCAGGGCGCCGAGCGGCATGCAGGGCACGTCGGTCTCGCGCACGGTGAAGCCCGCATCGCGGTGATGCTGGGCCTGGGCGGAGTCGCCGGTGGAGAGGCCGGTCTCGACGATCTCGTAGAAATGCAGCAGGCCGGCCTCGGCCGCCACCGCCGCCTGGATCACCGTCTCGTCGGGGCGGGCGGCGCGCAGCTTTTCGGCATAATGCAGGGTCGGCTCGACATGCACACCGCGCCAGCCCTTCTCGTAGAAGCCGAGGCTGACCGAATCCTCGACCGGGTCCTGGGCGCCCACATCGATGTAAAAGCCGCGCTCGATTTGCCGAAGGGCGCGCCACAGAATCACATCTTCGAAATTCTGGGCGTAGGAGGTCAGCGGGGCGCTGGTGGGGGCTGAGTCGGTCATTCGATCGTATTTCACCACGAAGACACGAAGACACGAAGAAGATGAAAGTGTTTCATAATACAAAGCGCCGCAGGCCATCTTTTAGGACGGCAGTGTTGAAGTTGATCAATAAGCCGGTTTTGATGCCGGAAATCTTTAGATAGGTCAGCATCTGTGCAGAATGAACCGGTGCAAAACTCTCTACGGATTTTATTTCTACGATAAGCGAATTTTCAACCACGAGATCGAGACGGTAATCGCAGTCCAGATCCTCCCCTTTATAGCGAATCGGGAGCGGCATCTGACGCCGATAGCTTATGGAGCTTCGCTCGAGTTCGTGGCAGAGGCAGCGTTCATAGATCGATTCCAGCAGTCCCGGCCCCAGCGTCCGATGAACCTCTATGGCGAAGCCGATAACCTTGTTGCTGATCTCGTCGAACTGCCGGCTTTCCGCCATCTTTCTATTCTTCGTGTCTTCGTGTCTTCGTGGTGAAAATCAACCCAGCTTTATATCGAACTGCCCATCGAGCCAACTCGTCCCGATGAAATAGGTGTGTCCTGTATTTACGACGTCGAACACCAGAGCGTTGTCCGTCCATTCGTAATTGTTGACCAGATGTGTATCAGTGCTGACCAGCGCTGGCGAGAAGGAATAGGACCCGGGGCCCAGGCGGCAGGGGAAGCGCAGGTCGAAGACGATCTTGCTGCCGGCCCTGGGGGTCGCGACAGGCTGTTCGGTGTGCCAGGTGTTGGTGCCCCACACCACATGCCCCTCGCGTGTGCGCAGCATATACCCCAGCACCAGCTGCGGAATGTCGGCATTGATGTCGATCTCGGCGCGCAGGATCAGATCCTGTCCGACCATCACGGTGGAGACCGGGGCGCCGGACATCGCGTCGAGCAGCACCAGCCGGGCCAGGCGCGCTTCGCCGGTGCCCGATGTGGTCTTCAGCCAGCCATTCTCGTCGCGCTTTTGCAGCACTTCCTGCTTGTCGTTCTCGCGCGCCGCGACCATGGCGTTGTAGAAGTCGGTGACTTCGTCGGCGGGGCCGTCCTTCAGCACGCTGCCCTTGTCGAGCAGGATCACGCGTTCGCACAGGGCGCGCACATCGACCATGCTGTGGGTGACGAACAGCAGCGCCGTGCCGTCCTTCTTGAACCGGCGGATGCGCTCGAAGCTCTTATGCTGGAAATAGCTGTCGCCGACCGACAGCACCTCGTCGACGATCAGTAGGTCGGGCCGTTCCGCCGTGGCGACTGCGAAAGCGAGGCGGGCCTGCATGCCGCTGGAATAGACGCGCAGCGGCTGGTCGAAGAAGGCGCCCAGCTCGGCGAACTCCTCGATCGACGGCATCAGCTCGTCGATGCGGCGGCTGTCGATGCCCATCAGTCCGGCGGCGAACCGCACATTCTGGCGGCCGGTGAATTCCGGATTGAAGCCCAACCCCAGTTCCAGGATCGCGCTGATGCGGGCGGCGGACGAAACCACGCCGACGGTGGGTTGCACCGTCCCGGTGATCAGCTTCAACAACGTGCTTTTTCCGGCGCCGTTATTGCCGATCACCGCCATGGCTTCGCCGGCATGCAGCTGGAACGAGACGCCGCGCGACGCCCAATGCTCGGCCGTGGTCTTCATGCGCAAGCCCATCCAGCTGAGGATGCGGGCGGCGGTCGAGCCATAGGACGTATAGCATTTGCCGACGCCGTCGACGGTGAGAACGACCGGCTTATTCATAGCGCGTCCACCAGTTCGGAGCTGGCGCGACGGAACAGGGCGAAGGCCAGCACGACGAAGAAACAGGCCAGGGCGGCCGGCACCGCCAGGGTGCCGAGGTCGGGCCAGCGGTTGTAGAGCAGAGCGTCCTGATAGATGCGCACCAGCGGCGCCAGCGGGTTGAGCGCCAGCAGCCAGCGGAACCGCTCGGGCACGATCTCGGCGCTGTAGACGATGGGGGTCAGCCAGAACCAGATCTGCAGCAGGATGCCGCACACTTCCGCGACGTCACGCGCGAACACATTGATGATGCCCAGCAGCAGGCCCAGCCCGAAGGCGAACATCGAGATCAGCAGTACGCCCAGCGGCAGCGCCAGCCAGGTGAGTGTGGGCGGATGGCCCAGCGCTATATAGACGACGAAGATCGCCGCCAGCAGCATGGCGTGATTGACCAGCGCGCTTCCCCAAACGATCACCGGCAGGCACAGGCGCGGGAACGAGATCTTTTTCAGGCTGCCCGCATAAGTGATGAACACGCTCAGGCAGCGATTGAAGATCTCGGTGAACAGGCCCCAGGCGGCGTTGCCGGCCATGAGGTAAACCGGATAGGCGGCGCGGTCGGTCATCTGCGGCAGGCGCATCCCCATCACCTCGGCCAGCACCAAGGCGAGAATCGCCGCCTGGGCCAGCGGATGCAGGATGTGCCACAGGGCGCCGAGACTGGAGCGCGCGAAGCGCCCCTGCAGCTCGGCGCGGATCGAGGTACGGATGAATTGGCGGTAGCGCCACAGGGCGGCCACCATGCCGGTCACCGGCGAAAGAGGGCGCATTGGCTCCTGCTCGGGTAGGAAAGGTGGCGCCAACAAAGCGAAATTCGGCGCTTTCGTCAATGTCGGGACCGCATATGGTGAAAAATGCGTCACAAAAATGGGGCGGCTTTTAAACGATTTTATAAGAATTCCCGCGGAAAGTGCGGTCCGAGCCAAGGGGGCGGGCGTCTCGGCGAAACGGCAAAATCGTTTTTCCACAGCATTTTAACGGAACCCATTCAATTTGTTGTTGACGCCGCGCTTGCTTTCGGTCATGTAAAGTCACTGTACAGCCATGGGTGCGCAATCCGTGCGCCCCGTACGCTAACAAAGTTTTCGGCCCGTGCTATTGGAGGCACTTATGAGCGTTACTTCCGCCCAAGCAATTTCCCTGCTTGAGAATGTCCTGTTCGAATCGGCGACCGCCGCCAAGGCCAATGCGGCCGGCTGGGTTGCCCTGTCGAACCTGAATTCGTCCTACTCGACCATCGCCGGGCTGGCTTCCGCCATGGCTGGCAACGCTGAGGCCTCGATCGCTTCGCAGGTTGTGCGCTACTACGAAGGCGCTCTGGGCCGCGCTCCGGGCGGCACCGAAATCGCCTACTACGTGAACATCGCCGAGACCGGCCTGACCGCTTCGCAGATCAGCCAGGGCGCCTCCGCCGTTTCGCAGGCCGTCTGGAACCAGATCGCCTCCGATTTCGCCAACTCGCCGGAATTCGCGTTCGCGTCCGCTTCGGCCAGCAGCGTCGTCACCCTGCTGTACCTCAACATCCTCGGCCGTTCGCCGACCGCGACCGAAGTCGCCTTCTACAACGCCCAGCTGGCCTCGGGCCTGGGTAACTCGATCCTGGTTCAGGAGTTCACCAACTCCCCCGAGTACCAGGGCAAGGTCGATGCTAACATCGCTTCGGCGCTGAGCAGCTATGGTTCGTCGGTCGCCACCGGCACCACCCCGGTGACCATCAACCCGATCGTCACCACCCCGACCGGCACCAGCACCGCGCTGACCACCGGCGTTGACACCATCAACCTGACCGGCAACAACAACGCCGTCAACGGCACCGCTGACGGCACCGGCGCGACCTTCACCGTCGGCGACCAGATCATCGGCGCCGCCGGCAGCACCGGCAACTCGCTGAACCTGTCCGACCTGGGCACCGTCGCGACCACCACCAGCGGTCTGTGGACTCCCCTGACCCTGGCCGGCGTGACCATCTCGAACATCCAGGCCCTGAACCTGACCTCGGCCGAGGCGGTTACCGTCGACGCGTCGAGCCTGAGCGGCCTGACCTCGTTCTCCGCGATCACCGTGTCCGGCGCCGGCGCCGGTAACACCAACATCGACACCGTGACCGTCAGCGACACCACTTCGGTCAAGGTGACCGATACCGTCGCCGCCAACATCGGCGCTGGCGTCGGCCTCACCGTCAATGGCGGCACCACCGTCACCGTGATCGAAAACAACTCGACCTTCACCAGCGCCGGCACCGGCATCGCCATCAATGGCGGTGACGCGACCACCACCGTGTCGGTTACCCAGACCCGCGCCAGCACCGGTGCTGATCAGACGGTTACCATCACCGATCTGAACACCACCGCCGGCGGTGGCACCGCCAGCGCCAACGGCATCATCACCACCGTCACCATCGACGGCCTGGATGGCGCGCACAACGTCACCATCAAGGACAACAGCCTCGGCACCCTGACCGTCAACGACGTCGACACCGCCGGTTCGACCGTCCTGATCTCGCAGGAAGCCACCGCGGCGACCCCGACCACCACCCTGAGCCTGGTCGTGAACAACGACAAGTCGTTCATCCTCCAGGACAACCTGGGCGACTACACCACCCTGAACATCACCACCGGCAGCTCGGCTTCCGCCGTTGAGCTCGACACCGCCGCGGTGAAGACCCTGACCGTCGCGGGCGCCAGCAAGCTGACCCTGACCGCCGGCAGCACCCTGACCGCTCTGGCCACCGTCTCCGTCACCGGCGCCGCCGGCCTGTCGGATGGCGGCCAGTTCGCTTCGCTCGCCAACCTGACCTCGGTTGTCGACAGCAGCAGCGGCTCGGTCTCGGTCGCTCTGGCTGACCAGGTGACCTCGTTCGACGGTTCGAAGGGCACGGGCAAGGAAACCGTGACCATCACCACCGACGCCACCAAGACCATCACCGGTGGCACCTCGACCAGCAACGAAGTGATCTTCAACGCCGCCTCCACCGCGTTCACCGCGTCCAAGACCGGCGCCAACGTCACTGGCTTCACCGTGTTCGGCACCGGCGCTTCGTCGACCGGCTCCTACGATCTGAGCACGGCTCCGTTCTCCGGTTACAAGGCGATCGACGTTTCGGCCGACTCGGCCGGCGCGCTGACCTTCGCCAACGTGACCGCCGGTAGTGCGCTGTCGATCGATGCGACCACCACTGGCGCTCACACCATCACCTACAACACTTCCGACTCGTCGGGCGCCAGCGACAGCGCCACCGTCAATGTGGGCACCTCGTCCCTGACTGCCGGTGTCACCGTCGTCGGCCTGGTTCTGGAAGACAAGACCTCCGCCGCCGTCGGCAGCGTCACGGTTGCGTCGACCCTGAAGAACGCCACCTACACCAACACCATCGACTCGCTCGATAGCGGCGTGTCGGGCGGCATCTCCTCGCTGACCATCACCGGCAACGCCGGCCTGAACATCGGTACGGCCATCGGCGCCGGCACCGACTGGGTCGACGGCGCTTCCGCTCTGACCATCACCAACAACGCTGCCGGCACCGGTACCAGCGCTTTCTTCGTGGCCGACAATTCCCTGGCCACCCTGAACCTGGCTGGTACCTACACCGCCGCGACCACCTTCACTCTGTCCGACACCCTGCTGGGTGGCGTCACCGTGAATGACACCGCGGCCGGCAATGTGACCTTCACTGCTTCCGCGCTGACCAACGCCACCTCGCTGACGGTCAACGACAGCAGCGTCAAGGGCACCCTGCTGATCAGCGACGTGACCGACAGCAACCTGACCAGCCTGACCCTGAACAACACCGGCGGCGCCACCCTGACCGACGGCACCGTGACCGGCGTCCAGGGCACCTCGCTGGCCACCATCAACATGACCGGTACCGGTAAGGAAGCCCTCTTCCTGACCAACCTCTACACCGGCACCCTGACCCTGGCGGACAGCGACACCGCGGCCGTGACTCTCTCCCTGAGCGACGCTGCCTCGGCCAACCTGCTGGTTTCGGACAGCGGTGGTGCGTTCACCATCCTGACCGGCGCCACCTCGAGCGCGGCTCTGATCAGCCTGAGCAACACCAGCACCGGTACTTCGGCGCTGACCGTTACCAGCCTGACCGACAACGTTGCCGGCACCGTCAACCTGACCGGTCTGGTCTCGCTGACCCTGACCGACAGCAAGACCGGCGCCATCAGCATCAGCGGTGCCAGCGACAATGCCGCTAACACCATCTCGCTGACCCACGACAATGCGACCGGTACCGCCAGCTCGGGCTCGGCCGTCATCACCTTGGGCAATGGTGCCAACCAGATCACCGTCAATGACAGCCTCAACACCAGCAACACCGACTCGATCACGGTCGGCAGCGGTGCGGACACCATCACCCTGACTGGCACCCATGCTTCGGCTACGGTGACCTTCTCGGCGGCGAATGGCGCCAGCACCTCGACCTTCACCTTCATCTCCGGTCTGGCGACCGGTGATACCGTTGCCTTCGCCACCGCGGCGATCAACGGCGGCATCAACGCCGAAGGCACCGTGTCGAGCATCGCCGCCGGTATCGCCGGTGCGATCACCACCGACGGCTACAACACCTTCGTCGTCGGCACGAACACCTACGTGTACGAGAACACCGGTACCGCTGCCACCAGCGAGCTGGTCGAACTCGTCGGCACCACCCATGGTGTTGCCAGCGCGACCACCGCGCACATCGTCATCTCCTAATTCGGAGAAAAAATCCCCTTCCGCTTCGGCGGGAGGGGAGATGTGCAGGACCGTGTAAACAGAACCCCGCCGGGAAACCGGCGGGGTTTTTGTTGCTGAGGGCGTGATCCGCCGGGCATAAAGAGACAGATTGCGGAGTGTGTCGGACAGCGATGAACAGGGTTTTGCCGAAGAACAAGAACAGGGCTCCGGATTTTTCGGCTTCCGTGCAAATGCACAGGGCGGGGAACCTGTCCGGGGCGTATCAGGCTTACCGGCGGATATTGGCGGATCGTCCGGATCATGACGGCGCTCTGCAGCTCCTCGGCGTGATTCTCTATAGTAATGGCGCCAACGCCGCGGCCGCCGCCGTAATTGGCCGTGCCGTGCGAAGAAGCCCCGAAACCGCCGCGGCCCATAGCAATCTGGCACTGGCTTTGCGGGATGACGGCAAAGCCGAAGCGGCTGTCCTGGCTTTACGGCGGGCCGTCTGCTTGCAGCCGGATTTCTCCGATGCGTGGAGCAATCTCGCCAACGCCCTGAACAGCGAAGGGCACCCGGTCGAGGCGGAAAAGGCCTGCCGCCATGCTTTGCAGATGCGGGCCAATCAACCGGAAGCCTGGTGCAACCTGGCAAACAGCCTCAACGATCTGGAAGAGCCAGCCAAAGGCTTGGCCGCGGCGCAGCGTTCATTGATCCTGAAGCCGGATAGTCCCGAGGGCCTGTCCAATCTCGGTAACGCATTCAGCGACCTCGGCCGCCGACGGGAGTCCGAGGGGGCTCATCGGCGGGCGCTTCGCCTGCGGCCTCATTTTGCCCGCGAGATGTCCAATCTGGGTGCATCCCTGCTGTTGCAGGGAAGGTTTCCCGAGGCCGAGGCCGTCGGCCGCGCGGCCCTGGCATTGCAGCCCGATTTTCCCGAGGCGCGTGCCGCCTTGGCGATGGTCGCCGCCGAACAGGGGCGTTTCCAGCAGATGTTCGATCTGTCGCTGCAGCCTCTGCTCCGCCTGGCTGCGCACTATGGGGCGGGCTGGGCGGCGGGAAACCAGAGGGGAGCCGCGCCTGCCAGGACATTGGCCTTCCACATATTGCTGTGCTACTGGCTCACCGGGCGGCTGGAGAGCGGGTTGGCGGCATCCTCCCAATTCTTCCCCCTGGTGAAGTTCGCCCGGGACGGGGACAGGAGCAATTCCCTCGTCTTCCTGCGCTACATATCGGCCCTGCTGGACCATACTGTGCGGCATCCGGCACTGTATGGCGGGATGGAAGCGGTGCCTGTTCCGCTGTTCGTGGTCGGTGAGTCCCACTCCCTGGCGCCTGCCAATATGAGATTGCGTTGGCTCGGGAGCGACCGTGTCGCGCGGCCGGTCTTTTCGATGGGGCTCAAGATGTACCATCTGACCGACGAGGCCGGTGATCATCGCCGGGCCGTGCTCGAGCAGCGGCTGGCGCGCCTGCCGCGGGGGGCGGACCTGCTGATGACGGTCGGGGAGATCGATTGCCGGCCCGACGAAGGCCTGTGGCATGTGCATCGGACCAGGAACCGGCCGGTCGGCCCCCTGGCGGAGAAAACCGTCGCCGGCTATCTAGAGTGGCTTGCGCGCATTTCCGCGCTGATCGAGCCGCGCAGCATCGTCATACAGGGCATACCCGCCCCATCCTATAAGCTGGCGCCTCTGGAAGATCCCGGCGAGATCCGGGATTTCCTGGACATGATCCGCATGGTCAACCGTCTGCTACGGGACGGTGCGGCGGCGCGGAACTGGCATTTTCTGGATGTGCACACCGCGACCGATGCCGGGGACGGCTCGGGCAACAAGGTCTGGAACATCGACTCTCATCACCTTTCGCCGGCCCTCTATGCCGAAGCGCCGCGGTGGATGAGGGCGCCTTAGATCAGCGGGAAGTTCAGCGGACCGTGGCGGAACGGAATCCAGTCCTTATGGTCGGGGCGGTACTGCAGGCCATAGGGCGACTGCAGGAAGATCTTCGGCGGATTATTGCCGCCTTCCTTCTGGGTCTTTTCGACATCGACCTTGCCCGACGGCAGGAACACCTTGTCGACGATCTCCTGCAGCGGAACTTCACGCTCGCCGGCGGTCTTCACATAGTCCCGTGCCGCATCCGAAATGGCCCAGGCTTCCTCGACCAGCGCGTAAGCCTCGTCGACATTCTTCGGATCAACCATCTTGCACCTGTTTTGTTGCTCTGGACCTTAGGATTTACTCCATTTTCACCGAAAGGGAAGGGGAAGATTTTCCCCCTTCTTTCTGCTAGCGTCCCTGTCCCCTCCTCTGCTTGGACATCCCCATGCCCCGCCTGACCGAAACGCCCGCCTGGCGCGCTCTGCAGACCCATCACACCGAGATCGCGCCGGACACTCTGCGTGAATTCTTTGCCGCCGACTCGCAGCGTTTCACCAAATTTTCGCTGCGTCAGGACGATCTGCTGCTCGACTATTCGAAGAACCGGGTGACCGAGCGGACCATGGGGCTGCTGTTCGATCTGGCCCGTCAGGCCGATGTGGAGGGCTGGCGCGACAGGATGTTCGCTGGTGATCACATCAACTCGACCGAGGATCGGGCGGTGCTGCATGTCGCGCTGCGCAACCGCTCGGGGCGGCCGATGCTGGTCGACGGCACCGATGTGATGCCGCAGGTGAATTCGGTGCTGGCCCAGATGAAAGAATTCTGCCAGGCCGTTCATTCCGGCGCCTGGCGCGGCGGCAAGGGCGACAAGATCACCGATATCGTGAATATCGGCATCGGCGGTTCCGACCTCGGTCCGCTGATGGCGGTCGAGGCGCTGGCGCCTTACCGGGTCGCGGGCATCACCAGCCATTTCGTTTCCAATGTCGATGCCAGCCATCTGCATGGCGTGCTGAAGAGGTGCAAGCCGGAAACGACCCTATTCATCGTCGCCTCCAAGACCTTCACCACCCAGGAAACCCTGGCCAATGCCCGCACCGCGCGCGCCTGGCTGGTTGCGGAACTGGGCGACGCCGTGGTGGCCAAGCATTTCGTCGCGCTGTCCACCAATGCCAAGGCCGTGGCCGAATTCGGCATCGATACGAAGAACATGTTCGCGTTCTGGGACTGGGTCGGCGGGCGCTATTCGCTGTGGTCGGCGATCGGCCTGTCGATCGCCCTGGCCGTCGGGTTCGAGCGCTTCGAGGAGATGCTGGCCGGCGCCCATGAGATGGACGAGCATTTCCGCACAGCGCCGCTGGGGCAGAACCTGCCGGTGGTGATGGCGCTGCTGGGCGTCTGGTATGTCGATTTCTTCGGCGCCGACACCCATGCCGTGCTGCCTTATGATCAATATCTGAACCGCTTGGCCGCCTATCTGCAGCAGGCCGATATGGAGAGCAACGGCAAGGGCGTCACCCGCGACGGCCAACCCGTTCCCTGCGCCACCGGGCCGATCCTGTTCGGCGAGCCGGGCACCAACGGCCAGCATGCCTTCTATCAGCTGATCCACCAGGGGCCGCGCCTGATCCCCTGCGACTTCATCGCCGCGGCGCAGAGCCAGAACCCGATGGGCGACCACCAGGCCATGCTGCTGGCCAATTTCTTCGCGCAGACCGAAGCGCTGATGAAGGGCCGTACCGCCGAGGAAGCCCGCGCCGAACTATCCGCCGCCGGGTTCAGCGGCGAGAAGCTGGAGGCCGCGGTGCCGCACCGCGTCTTCACCGGGAACCGCCCGACCAACTCGCTGCTCTATCGCAAGCTCGATCCGCGCACCCTGGGCCGTCTGATTGCGCTGTACGAGCACAAGATCTTCGTGCAGGGCATCGTCTGGCAGATCAACAGCTACGACCAATGGGGCGTCGAGCTTGGCAAGAAGCTGGCCGGGGCGATCCTGCCGGAGCTTGCAGGCGAGGGTGCGGTGACCAGCCACGACAGCTCGACCAACGGCCTGATCGCGCACTACAAAGCGCTACGCTGAGGCGTCCTTCACCATGCTGAGGTAAAGCGCTTCCAGGTTCCGCGCCAAGGCCGGGCCATCGCAGAGGGGAGATGCCGCCATCCGCGCGCGCAGCTCCCGCCGCGGCCCGGTGGCGCGTGTGCCGGCAGCGGCGAGGGCGACGGTCCGGGCGATGAAATCGTCCGGTGACGTGGCGATCCATTCGGGATGGCCGATCGCCTTCAGGAAGGCGGCCGTCTGGCGCGACTGAGGCGCTTCCCCCGGTAGAGTCATCACCGGTACGCCCATCCAGAGAGCCTCGCAGCTGGTCAGGCCGCCGGAGAAGGGGAAAGGATCGAGGGCGACATCGATCTCGCCATATTCCCGCAGCATGTCGGCATGGGGGGAGGCCGATCGCAGGACCAGCCGGGCTTGCGGAATTCCGCGCGCTTCGAATGCGGCCAGCAATTGCGCGCGGACATTTGCGTCCGCCAGGGTCTTCCATTTCATCAGCAGGCGCGCTTCCGGCGCGGCATGCAGCAGGCGTGACCACAGATCGAGGCTGCCAGAGGCGATCTTTGCCAGATTGTTGAAGCTGCCGAACGTAATCGGCCTATCTTCGATGATGGCCGGTTCCGGAGCATAAACAGGGGGATCGTAGCAGAAGCGGGTGGCGGGCAGCCGCCGCACCGTTTCGCTGTACCAGCGCTCTTCCTGCTCGGGCACGGTCGTTTCATCGGTGACGAGATAGTCGATCTGCGGCAGTCCTGTCGTGTTCCAATAGCCCAGCCAGCTGGCCTGGATCGGTGCGGGCCTGAGGGCGAAGAGCGGCAGCCGGTTGTAGGCCGTGTGGCCGGACAGGTCGATCAGGATGTCGATGGCGTCGGCGCGAATCACATCAGCCGCCTCATTGTCCGGCAATCCGGCGATGATGCGCCAGTGATTGGCGTGCCGGCGAAGCTGCCCTGTCATGTCGTCGGCAAGCAGGCGGTTGCTGTAGCAGAAGGTCTCGACGGCCCGCGCGGAGTGATTCGCCAGCACCGGCAGCAGGAAGAAGCCCACCGGATGGGTGTGCAGGTCGCCGGATACATAGCCGATCCGCAAGGGGCGGCGATCGGCCTCCTGCGAAATATCGCGGGGGATGCGCTGCTTCGAGGGGAGCTGCACCGCGAAAAGCGAAGCCTCGCGAAACAGCGAGGCCCGATCCGAGCCGCTATGGTAATGCAGGCCGCAGATGAGGTTGCTGTGTGCATCCGGGAAGGAGGGGCGCACCCGCAGGGCGGCGCGATAGGCGGCGACGCTTTTTTTATGGTGCGCCTGATCCTTGTACAGGTTGCCGAGATTGTTGAAGGCCTCGGCATAATCGGGTTTCAACACGAGCGCCCCGGTATAAGCGGCCCTGGCCTCGGTGATCCGCCCGAGATCCTTGAGGGCGATGCCGAGATTGTTTCTCGCCTCGGCATGGCGCGGATCGAGGATGCAGGCGGTACGGCTGGCCGCGGCCGAGCGGGCTGGATGGAGCGTCAGAAGAGCGTTGCCGAGATTGCAATAGGCAGCGGCGAAACCGGGGTGGCTGACGATCGCCCTGCGGCAGGCTTCCGCCGACTCCCGCGGCTTGGCCAGGGTCAGGAGGGAAAAACCCAGATTGCTGTGCGCCTCGGCGAAGTCGGGCTGCAGCCGCAAGGCAAGGCTATAGGCCTTGGCGGCCCCCTGGGGATTCTGGCGGTCCTTATGGATGATCCCGAGATTGCTGTAGGGCTGGACACGGCTGGGATCGAGGCAGATGGCCCTGATCAAGGCCGTGGCGGCGTCATCCCGCCGTGCGGCCATCATCAGGGCGCCGCCGAAATCGCCCTGCAGGCTGGCATTGACCGGATCGAGCCGGGCCGCCGCGGCCATCGCCGCGGCCATGTCACCCGGACGGCCGGCGCGGTGCCACGCATAGCCGAGGGCCGAGTAGGCTGTCTGGTTGGCCGGAGATGCCGCGATGGCCGCTTTCCACGCTGCGCGCTCTTCTGGGCGGCCGGCCAGGACGGTGGCCAGGTTGAGCAGATAGGTGTCGTGGGCCGGTGAAACCGCGAGGGCCCGCCGGATCAAGGCCGCGGCGATGACGGTCCGGTTGGCGCCATGAAAGACCAGCCCGCTCAGATGCAGGCCGTCGGCATGGGCCGGTTCCTGGACCAGAACGTGCTGGTAGAGCGCCAGCGCCTGTTCCAGGCGTCCGGTCCGATGGAGGGAGACCGCTTCGGCGATGACGGCATTCGGATTTTTTCGGGCGGCGGACATACGGGCATCATGTCCGACCCTTTTGGCGCCGTAAAGGAAGGGCTAGGGCGTTTGGCGGGCTAGATCGATAGGCCCGATGGCGTTGCTTCCATCCGGCAGGACGTCGCGCGGATGGGTATAGCCCAGCCGTTGCATGATTTCGCCGCAGCCGTCAGCCAGCCGGTTCGCCTGTAGCGCGGTCAATTCCGCCGGCCATTGCAGGATCGTGCCCTTGCGGAAGAAAGTTCCCGAGGCGGTGCCCTCCGGTCTTTCCTTGAAGTCCCGGCTTGCCTCCTGATCGCGGACCCGGTCGAAGCTGGCGGCTGCGGCCGCGCGCTCGACCCTCTCCGGATCGATGGGCGCGCCGAGAAAGGCGAGCATGTTACGCAGGGTCGCGACGGGCTTCAGGCACAATTCCTCATACCGGACGAGGAACAGAGGGCAGGGTGGGCGCAACAGCCAGCTCGCCGTGTGTTCCGCCCAGGAGCCGCGCAATTCCAGCGTAGTCGTGTCCGGTTCGATGACGATGGCGGTCCCTGAAGCGCACATCAGATCGATGATCGAGTCGCGGTCCCGGCCCATGAAATCGCTGAAGCTGAGCAAGACGTCGAGAGGGTGCCGAACCACATAGATGACCCGGTCGTCGGGTCTGAAATCGAAACCGGGCGATCCTGAGATCTTGATATTGGCCGAATGGGTCTTCAGGCCGAAATAGGCCGACGCCTTACCCGTTTTGCGGTAGTGGGTGAGAAGGTCGGGGCGGATGCGCCATACGGATTCGATCGTAGCCGGCGAGGGTATGGAAAAACCCGCCCACACGGCACCGCAGGTGTCCGTTGGAATGAAGTCGGCCAACCGATTGATGTCGTAATCGTCATCCGATCCGCGGAAATAATTCGCCAGAAGAATTCTGGTGAAGGTGTTTCCCGACCGGGGATAGCTCGCCAGCCACAGAAGGGATTCCATGTTTTTTCCGGCCCAATTGGCCGTTAGAGGCGCAGAATACATGACTGTTCGGCTCTTGCGACGGTTGCACATCCGTCGCCCGAGTTCGTGCTGCCCTGACGCGCGCCGGGACTCCCCTTCCCTGCGGCGAAGCCCTCTCCAGACGGACGGGCAACGGTCACAGACTATAATAAAACTGTAATAATACCAGGGCGATTATATTGGCGTATGAGCAATACCACCGGTTGGTCTTAGCTGTTTGGAGGCCGTAGATTGACAGGGCCGATCGCGTTCCGCCCGTCGAAAAATACCTCCCTGGGATCGGTATAGCCCAGGCGCCGCATGGCCTCGCCGCATTTGTCGGCGAGTCGATAGGCGCGCTCGGGGGTCAGTTCTCTAAGCCACTGCAAAGACGTTCCTTTGCGGAAGAACGCGCCCGAAAGGGTACCTTCCGGTCTTTCGATGAAATCGTTGGCGGCTTCCTGCCGGCGCAGCCGGTCGAACTGCGCGGCTTCGACGGCGTATTTCAGCCTGTCCGGCACGACGGGGGCGCCCAGAAAGGAAAGAATGCTTTTCAGGCTTTCCTCGGGCTGCAAGCGCAGTTCTTCATAGCGGATGAGAAGGACAGGGCAGGGAGGCGTGAGAAGCCAGCTCGAAACATGCTCGGACCAAGATCCCCGGACCTCGAGCGCGCCAGGCCGTGCGTCATTGACGAAGAGGCCGGGGGTACACATCACCTCGATGGACTGATCCAGGCCGCGTCCATTGTAATCGCAATAGCTGAGAAGCACGTCCAGGGGATGGCGGACAACATAGATGGCCCGGTCGTTGGGCCTGAAGCCGAAACCGGACACGCCGGCGACCTGGGCATTCGCGGAGTGGGTTTTTAGGCCGAAGAAGGCCGAGGTTTTACCTGAGCGGCGATACTGGTCGAAAACTTTCGCCCGGGTTCGCCAGGTGTCTTCGACGGAACGAGGCGCCGATGGCGCAAAATCGGCCCAGAGCAGATCGGAGGTGTCGGCAGGGATGAAGTCGATCAGCTTGTTGATCTGAAACTCGTCTTCTCCGGCCAGAAAATAATTCGCCAGAAGGACTCTGGTAAAAGTGTTTCCGGATCGAGGGTAGCTCGCCAGCCAAAGAATGGACTCCAAGTCCTTCTCGGCCCAATTCGCGGAAAGAGGCAAATCGATAGACACAAAAGCTTCCAAGCAACGGGTTGCGGTCCCGTTGCCCGTACTCATGCTGTCCTGACGCGCGCCGGGACTCCCCTTCCCGACGGCGAAGCCCCATCCAGACGGACGGGCAACAATCTCGAACTACATTAGAGCCGTAATAGTTTCGGCGCGATTATATTGGTGTATCAAACGGTTACTGTGATCGTTGTCACAGGCGCGCGAGGCTCGCATAATCTGATCTAATCCTTCCGCCCTGATGGGGTCTGGCCATGGCCAAGAAAGTGGAAATGCTGACGAATACCCGGCTTCTGGCGGAGAAGGGTGACGCGTTCGCGCAATTCACGTTGGGACGGGTCCTGCTCAAGGAAGACCGGCCCCAGGCACTGAAATGGCTGGAACTGGCGGCGAAGCAGGGACATTGCGAAGCCGCCGACCTGCTGGCTCAGGAGACGGCGCAGAAGGTTTCCCCGGCCACGATCGAAACCCCGGGGCTTCCGCCGCCCGAAATCATCTCCGACCCGCTCGATCCCTGCTTTGAGGAAAGCACCGAATCGCTGCTGGCGGCGGCGCGATCGGGCGAGGCGGATGCGATGGTGATCCTGGGCGACCGCTGCCGCAAAGGGGATGGGGCCGCGCCCGATTTCCCGGAGGCGATCGGTTGGTACCGCAAGGCTGCCGATCTCGGTTCGGCGCTTGGCGAGTGCGCCCTCGGCATGGTCTATGACCTCGGGCTGGGCGTGCCTTCAGATGAGGCCGAGGCCAGGGCCTGGTATCTCAAGGCGGCGCAGCAGGGCTATGCGCGCGCCCAGTTCAATTTGGGTAACATGATCAGGCAAGGCCGCGGCGGCGCACCCAACCCGGAAGTGGCGGCCAAATGGTTCCAGGCGGCGGCCAAGCAGGGGGATGCCGCTGCGCATTTCGCCCTGGGCGCCCTCTACGAAACCGGCACCGGCGTACGGCAGGATCAGGCCCAGGCGGTCGAGCATTATCGCGCCGCCGCTGAAAACGGCGATGCCGACGCTCAGTTCAACCTCGCCAATATGCTGCGCCGGGGCGTCGGAACCGAGGCCGATCCGGGGGAGGCGGCGAGCCTCTATCGCCGCGCCGCCGAGCAGGGCAAGGCCGAGGCGCAGTTCAATTATGCCCTGATGCTGGCGACCGGCACCGGAATCGAGCGCAATGAGGAGGCCGCCGGCCGATGGCTCCGCCGTGCCGCCGAAAGCGGTCATCCCCCAGCCCAGCGGGAGTTGGCCAAGCTGCGCCGGCAGACGGGCGGGGCAAGCTGATGGTGTCGAAATCGACATCCTTCGAGGTCCAGGTGCTGCAGGGGGAGCGCTGGGTCCTCAACACGATCATCGACGATGAGGGCGCGGCGGTCGAGTTCGCCGATAATCTGTTCACCAAGGACAATTATACCGGCGTGCGGGTGGTGCGCGACGTCGCGCGCCAGGACGGGCTGCATTCCGAAAAGGTGCTGCTCGAAAAGAGCAAGACTCAGCAAAAGAGCGAAATCGCCACCTCGACAGTGGCCGAGGCGCCGATCTGCACCCAGGCCTCCGATGCCTTCACCCTGTCCACCCGGCTGATCATCGGCCGGGTTTTCAGGGCCTATCTCGACGAAGTCTTCCTGACCCCGACCGAGCTTTTGCACAATGCCCGCGAGATGAAGCGCCTGGCCGACAAGGGCTCGCTTCTGATGAACGCGATCGACCATATCGCGCGGCTGCAGGCGCCTCAGGGCGGCGAGGAAGGCAAGGTGCGGCGCGAATTCCTGCACCGCTCCTGGGAGAAATTGTGGGGCCGCGCCCGCAAGGCCACGCCCGAAAAACCGCCCAAGGCGCTGACCCTGGCCGAGGTGATGGCCCAGGCCGGGAAGAGTGGTGAAGATCGCGACTATCAGGCCCGCCTGCTGATCTCGACGATGCTGGCGGAGAAGCGGGGCTGGATGGCCAAGCTCGACAAGGTGCTGTTCTGGGCCGCTGAAGACGGCGCGGAACAGCATGGGGCGCTGCTCGACGGGCTGGTTGCCGACCTGCTGATTCCGGCCGGCGCGATCCAGGATTTGCTGGCTTTTCAGGCTAATCTAGCCGCGGCGCTCGGCAAGATGTGCGATCTCGCCGAGGGAAAGGCGGAGGCGCCGAAGGGCGCGGCCGAGTCCTTCGGCGCCCTCAATCGGATGTTCGCCGTGGGGAAATTGCCCGAGGCGCAGGAAGCTCTGTTCAATCGCGTCAGCCGCGAACTGCGCAGCACCAACCCGTTGTCGCGCAATGAACCCGCGCTTGAATTCGAGGCGTTCCTGACGCTGATGAACCGGCTGATCGGCTTCGACGGGGTGGTTGGCGGTCCGCCGATCGCCGAGGGGCTGACCCATCGCTTCGTACGCCAGCAGAATATCGGCGGTGCGGCCGGGCTGCAGAAAGCCATCGGCGAAATGGCGACGGAACTGCGCGGACGGGCCAGGGCGACACTCTATCTGATGGCGTTGCTCGGCGCACCCAAGACCGCCGAAATGTTCGGCGAGATCATCCTGGCCATGCTCGGCCGATATGCCGAGGATCGGGGCGGCATCGACGATTGGGTGCCGTCACGCCTGGCGCCGGCGGAGCGCATGGGGGCGCTGACCCGCTGCCATAAGGCCATCCTGGCCTGCCAGGCTGTGCCCGACGCGCTGCGCGCCGAGCTGGCCGCCGCCGCGGATGCCGTTCTGGTCGATTATCTCGAACAAAGCGGTGTCATCGAGAAGATCGACAGGCCCGAAGACCCGTTGGCTTTCCGCGCCCTGCGCCTGGTCAAATTCTGCGCCTCGGGCTCGCTGATCAAAGGGCGGGCGCTGGATATGGCGCAGAAACGCGTATTGGGCCATCTGCGCCAGCCCAATTTCGAGGACAAGTTCATTTCCTCGATCCCGGACAAGGCCCAGGCCGAAAAGCATCTCCGCGAATTCCACAAGCTGTTGGTCGAGTCCGGATTTAAGTTCTAGGTCCGCAAGTCTGGGCTTCTTGACGGGTGCGACGTGCGCCTTATATGGTTGACTAGTCGAATTGACTGGTTGAAAGCATCATGAGAGAGATCGCCGCCTCTGAGGCCAAAACCCATTTGCCAAGTCTTCTGGATGATGTCGAACGGGGAGAGACCCTTGTCATCACAAGGCATGGTCGGGCCATCGCTCGTCTGGTTCCCGAGCATGATGGGCGGCGCGAGGAGATAGCCGAAGCCATTGCGGCGATCAAAAGCTTCCAGCGTCAGGCCGCCAGTGTCACGATCGAGGACATTATCTCAACTCGGGACGAGGGACGGCGTTTCTAATGCCATTCGTTCTGGATGCGTCTGTCACGGCCTGCTGGGTCTTTCGGGACGAGGAGCATCCGGTCGCCGATTTCGCGCGGGATCATTTGCTCGACGACGGAGCGGTGGTGCCGTCCCTCTGGTGGTTCGAGATCCGCAATATCTTGGTTGTGAATGAACGCCGGGGGCGGCTGAGGGAGAACGACAGCGCGCGGTTTTTGCTCGCCGTGGCTCGTCTCGGTATCGTGCAAGACCGTACACCGGATGAGGCGGAAGTGCTTCGTCTGGCGCGGCGGCATCGTCTATCGGTATACGATGCCGCTTATCTGGAACTTGCCTTGCGCAATCGAGCCGGCTTGGCGACATTGGACGCTCAACTGGTTCGCGCCGCGCAGGAGGAAGGGGTTTCCCTCGTCGGGGCGTCCTAAGCTTAAACCTCGGCCAGCGCCAATTCCTCGCGCAGATGGGCCGCTTCCTGCTGGCGGCGCCACATGGCGGCATAGGTGCCGTCGGCCTCCAGCAATTCGCCGTGGCGGCCGCGTTCGACGATCTGGCCGGCCTCCAGCACGATGATCTCGTCGGCGTCGACCACCGTCGACAGGCGGTGCGCGATCACCAGGGTGGTGCGGTTGCGCGACACCTCGCGCAAGCTCTGCTGAATTTCGCGCTCGGTGTGGGTGTCGAGCGCCGAGGTCGCTTCGTCGAACAGCAGGATGGAGGGGCTTTTCAGGATGGTGCGGGCGATGGCGACGCGCTGCTTTTCGCCGCCCGACAGCTTCAGTCCGCGCTCGCCGACCTTGGTCTCGTAGCCCTGCGGCAGGGTGCCGACGAAATCGTGGATGCGCGCCATCTGGGCCGCATGCTCGACCGCTTCCTTGGCCGAGCCGGGGCGGCCATAGGCGATGTTGTAATAGATGGTGTCGTTGAACAGCACCGTGTCCTGCGGAACGATGCCGATCGCGCTGCGCAGCGAGCGCTGGGCCACGTCACGCAGGTCCTGGCCGTCGATGCGGACGGCGCCGCCGGTCACGTCGTAGAAGCGGAACAGCAGGCGCGAGATGGTGCTCTTGCCGGCGCCGGACGGTCCGACGATCGCCACCGTCTTGCCAGCCGGCACCGTGAAGCTGATGCCCTTGAGAATCGGGCGGTCGGGGTTATAGCCGAAATGAACGTCGTCGAAGGTCACTTCGCCGCCCGACAGGACCAGTTCCGGCGCGCCTTCCTTGTCGGCGACTTCCTGCGGCTGGGTCAGCAGCACGAACATCGCCTCCATGTCGATCAGCGACTGCTTGATCTCGCGATAGACGAAGCCGAGGAAATTGAGCGGCAGATAGAGCTGGATCAGGTAGGTGTTGACCAGCACGAAGTCGCCCACCTTCATCCGGCCGGTCACCACTTCCTGGGCCGCCATCATCATGATCGCGGTCAGGCCCAGCGCGATGATCACGCCCTGGCCGATATTGAGCAGCGACAGCGACACCTTGCTGGTATTCGAGGCTTTCTCATAGCGCAGCAGCGACTTGTCGAAGCGCTCGGCCTCGTGTCCCTCATTGCCGAAATATTTGACCGTCTCGAAGTTCAGCAGGCTGTCGATGGCTTTTGCATTTGCCTCCTGGTCGGTCTCGTTCATCTGGCGCCGATATTTGGTCCGCCATTCGGTGATGGAGAGTGTGAAGGCGATATAGATGGCGATGGTGGTAAAGGCCGTCAGGGCGAAGCGGATGTCGTAAAGCCGCCACAGCACCACGGTGACCAGGCTGATTTCCAGCAGCGTCGGCAGGATGTTGAACAGCATGAAGCTGAGCAGGAAATCGATGCCCTTGGTGCCACGCTCGATCACGCGCGACAGGCCGCCGGTCTGGCGGTCGAGATGGAAGCGCAGGGACAGCGCATGCAGATGGCGGAACACGCTGAGCCCGACCATGCGGATGGCGCGCGACCCCACCTTGGCGAAGATGGCGTCACGGATTTCGCCAAACGCCTGCGACAGGATGCGCGCCGCGCCATAAGCCAGCACCAGCCCGACCGGTATGGCGATGGCCATGTCGCCATGCGGGGTCAGGGCGTCGATCGAGCGCTTATACAGCATCGGCGTCGCCACGCTGACCAGCTTCGCCGCCGTCAGGAACAGCATCGCCCCCACCACCCGCAGGCGCAGTGTGCCCTCGTTCGGCCAAAGATACGGCGCTAGGCTGCGCAGGGTCGCGAAATGGTTACGCTTCGGGGTGGCCATGGGTTTGTCCGGCTTTCACAAAGATCTGGTGGAGATTGCGGTGCGGGCGGCGGAATTCAAGTTCCGGCGGTATCGGCGGTCTCAGCGTCGATTTCACCACGAAGACACGAAGACACGAAGGAAAGAAAGGAAAAGCGCCGCAGGCCATCATCCTTCTTCCCGGGCAATCCTGGGGGAACGGAATGACTGCCTGCGGCGCTTTTGGTTCTTCGCGCCTTCGTGTCTTCGTGGTGAAAAATTAACCCTAAGCCGCCGCCTGACCCCTGGCCCGTAGGAGTGCCACGATCTTGCCGGCGGCGTCGGGGATGTTGGTGCCGGGGCCGAAGATGGCGGCGACACCGGCCTGGGTCAGGAAGTCGTAATCCTGCTGCGGGATGACGCCGCCGACGATGACCATGATGTCCCCGGCGCCCTCGGCCTTGAGGTCGGCGATCAGCTGCGGCACCAGGGTCTTGTGGCCGGCGGCTTGGCTCGAGACGCCGATCACATGCACGTCGTTCTCGACCGCCTGGCGGGCGGCCTCGGCCGGGGTCTGGAACAGCGGCCCGACATCGACGTCGAAGCCGAGATCGGCGAAAGCGGTGGCGATCACCTTGGCGCCGCGATCGTGGCCGTCCTGGCCCATCTTGACCACCAGCATGCGCGGGCGGCGGCCCTCGGCGGCGGCGAAGTCGGCGATGTCCCGCTGCACCTTGGCGAAACCGTCATCGCCGTCGAAGCTGCCGCCATAGACGCCGGAGATGGTCCGGTTATTGGCGCGGTGACGGGTGAACACGCTTTCCAGCGCATCGGAGATCTCGCCCACGGTCGCGCGGGCGCGGGTCGCCTCGACGGCCAGCGCCAGCAGATTGCCGTCTCCGCCCGCCGCCGCATCGGACAGGGCCTTCAGCGCGGCGGTGGTCCTGGCCTCGTCGCGGGTTTCCTTGATCTTCTTCAGGCGGCCGAGCTGAGCTTCGCGCACCTTGGCGTTGTCGACTTCGAGGATCTCGACCGGCGCCTCTTCCGATGGCTGGTATTTGTTGACGCCGACCACGACCTCTTCGCCGCGGTCGATGCGCGCCTGTTTCAGCGCGGCGGCTTCCTCGATGCGCATCTTCGGCATGCCGGTCTCGACCGCCTTGGTCATGCCGCCCAGGGCCTCGACCTCCTCGATCAGCTTTTCGGCCGCCGCCGCTAGCGAGGCGGTGAGAGACTCGACGTAATAGGACCCGCCCAGCGGATCGACCACGTTGGGAATGCCGGTCTCTTCGGCGATCACCAATTGCGTATTACGGGCGATGCGCGCCGAGAACGGCGTCGGCAAAGCGATCGCCTCGTCCAGCGCGTTGGTGTGCAGGCTTTGGGTTCCGCCCAGCACCGCCGCCATCGCTTCGATGGTGGTGCGGATGACGTTGTTGTACGGGTCTTTCTCGGTCAGCGACACGCCCGAAGTCTGGCAATGGGTGCGCAGCGCCAGGCTCAGCGGATTCTTCGGATCGAACTTCTTCATCAGCTTGGCCCACAGCAGGCGGGCGGCGCGCAGCTTGGCGACCTCCATGAAGAAATTCATGCCGATGGCGAAGAAGAAGGACAGACGCGGCGCGAATTCGTCAACGGCCAGGCCCTTGTCGAGGGCGGCGCGCACGTAATCCAGGCCGTCGGCCAGGGTGAAGGCCAATTCCTGCACCGCGGTCGCGCCGGCTTCCTGCATGTGATAGCCGGAGATCGAGATCGAATTGAATTTCGGCATATGCTTGGCCGTGTATTCGATGATGTCGGCGACGATCCGCATCGAGGGACCCGGCGGATAGATGTAGGTGTTGCGGACCATGAACTCTTTCAGGATGTCGTTCTGGATGGTCCCCGACAATTTGTCCTGGCTTACGCCCTGTTCCTCGGCGGCGACGATATAGCCGGCCAGCACCGGCAGCACCGCGCCGTTCATGGTCATCGACACGCTCATCTTGTCGAGCGGGATGCCGTCGAACAGGATCTTCATATCCTCGACGCTGTCGATCGCCACGCCCGCCTTGCCGACATCGCCGACCACGCGCGGATGATCGCTGTCATAGCCGCGATGGGTGGCCAGGTCGAACGCCACCGACAGGCCCATCTGACCGGCGGCCAGATTGGCGCGGTAGAACTTGTTGGATTCCTCGGCGGTGGAGAAGCCGGCATATTGCCGGATGGTCCAGGGCCGGTGGGCATACATGGTGGCGCGCGGGCCGCGCATATAGGGCGCAAAGCCCGGCAGGCTGTCAAGATGCTCCAGCGTCGCCAGATCCTCGGCGGTGTAGAGCGGCTTGACCGCGATGCCTTCCGGCGTGTTCCAGACCAGTTCTTCGGGCGAGGCGCCCTTCATGTCCTTGGCGGCCAGCGCTTCCCAGTCCGAGAGCGTCTTGCGTTCGAAATCCGTCATTCCGGCGTTCCTAATCGATTTTGCGCGCAGTCTACAAAGGTGGGTTTCCAGGGACAAGCTGTTCGGGCGGGGGCGCAGTTTGCTTTTTCACCACGAAGACACGAAGGCACGAAGAAAAGGAAGGAAAAGCGCCGCAGGCAATCATTCTCCTGACCCGACGGTTTTGTGGGCTTTAGAAATGACTGCGCTTCGCGCTTTTTCCGTCTTCGTGCCTTCGTGTCTTCGTGGTGAAAATCAACGTTGGTTCGGACGGTGATTTTGAGAGAAAGAACAAGCCGTTACCAAGGCTCCACTTGACCGAAACCAGCCGCGCGGCCACTGTCACATCATGCCATTGATCGATCACATCCGGCGCTGTAACCGCTGGACACCCTCCGACTTCCTGCCGCTGATGGCAGGCGACAAGCTGCTGGGGCTGATGCGTCCGGAAACGGCGCTTTACCTGTCCGATTTCCCCAAGCTCTTCGTCGAACATGACGACCGGATCGCTCTGTCGGGCCATTACGCCACCGCCGCCGACCGCACCGCCGCTTTCCGCCCGATCGCCGAGCGCCTGGCGATGGAGGGGCTGATCGAAAAACTGCGCGACGAGGATTACCGCGTCGTGACCAAATGGGGCGAAGAGCCGGTGATGCAGATCGACCGGGCCGCCGTCGGGCTGCTGGGCATCAAGGCGTTCGGCATCCATGTCAACGGCATGGTGCTGAAACGGCGCGAGCAGGATCTGCAGCTGTGGATCGGCAAGCGCTCGGCCGACAAATCGGTCGAGCCCGGCAAGTATGACAATATGGTGGCGGGCGGCCAGCCGGCCGGTCTGACCCTGATCGAGAATCTGAAGAAAGAGGCGGGGGAGGAAGCCGGCATCGAGCCCTCGATGATCAAGCGCGCCCAGCCGGTCAGTGTCATCACCTATTGCATGGAGGATGGGCGCGGCCTCAAGCGCGACACCCTGTTCGTCTACGACATGCTGATGCCCGACGATTTCGAGCCGACGGCGGTCGATGGCGAGATGGAGCGCTTCATGCTGATGCGCCGCGGCATGATCCTCAATTTGCTGCGCGAGGGCTATTCCTTCAAATTCAACGTCGCCTTGGTGCTGATCGACTTCCTGATCCGCCACGGTTTCTTGACCCCCGAGGAAGAGCCCGACTACGCTGACCTGGTGACCGGACTGCACACTCACCTGGACTGAGGTCTCCCATGAAGCCGCCCCGCAAGTTCTACGAACCGCTGGCCATCGGGGCGCCGCAGCCCCGGCGCGAATTGCCGGTGGCGCTGGAGCGGATGATCCACTTTTTTCCGCCGCATAACGACAAGCTGCGTGCCCGCCTGCCCGAGATGATCGGCAACGTGGATGTGCTGCTCGGCAATCTCGAAGACGCCATTCCCATCGATGCCAAGGAAGCGGCCCGCAAAGGCTTCATCGACGCGGCCCGGGCCAACGAGTTCGGCGAGACCGGCCTGTGGGTGCGGGTCAATTGCCTCAATTCCCCCTGGTTCCTCGACGATGTGACCGAGATCGTCGCGGCGGCGGGCGATAAGCTGGATGTGGTGATGCTGCCCAAGGTCGAAGGCCCGTGGGACATTCATTTTTTCGACCAGCTGCTGGCTCAGCTGGAGGCGAAGCACAAGGTCGGCAAGCCGATCCTGATCCACGCCATCCTGGAGACCGCCCTGGGCGTCGCCAATGTCGACGCCATCGCCGGCGCCAGCCCGCGCATGCACGGCATGAGCCTGGGCCCGGCCGATCTCGCCGCTTCACGCGGCATGAAGACGACGCGGGTCGGCGGCGGACATCCGTTCTATGGTGTATTGGAGGATGCCAAGGGCGAGGGCGTGCCGCGCACTCTGTTCCAGCAAGACCCGTGGCATTACACCGTCGCCAAGATGGTCGATGCCTGCCAGAGCTATGGCCTCAAGGCTTTCTACGGCCCGTTCGGGGATTTTTCGGATGATGCGGCGTGCGAGGCGCAATTCCGCAACGCCTTCCTGCTGGGCTGCGCCGGAGCCTGGTCGCTGCATCCCAGGCAAATCGAGATCGCCAAACGGGTGTTCAGCCCGGATGCCGCTGAAGTGAAGTTCGCGGTGAAGATTCTTGACGCGATGCCGGATGGCAGCGGCGCCGTCATGATCGACGGCAAAATGCAAGACGACGCCACCTGGAAACAGGCCAAGGTGATCGTCGACCTCGCTCGCCGGGTCGCTGCGCGCGACCCGGCGATGAAGGAAGCTTACGGGTTCTGACTTATTGCGGCGGCGGCTGGTTGGGCGGCGGAATCGCAGCGCCGGGCGGCGGCCCGTTGGCGGCCGGCGGCGTGGCCGCGACCGGGCGCCAGGGCATGCCGCAGCTCTGCACCGCGGGGTAATAACCGCGCGGATTGTCGCACCAGTAATAGGTCGGCGCGGCCGGGGGCGGCGGCGCCACGGCGGCCGGCTCGGCGAACGTCACCTCGGACACCACGGTCGGATAGGGATAGACCGGCTGGTCGTAGAAATACCAGACGCCACCGGCGAACCACCACCAGCCCAGACGGCCATTATGCCATTCGTGATGCCAATGGCCGCCCAGCCACACTTCGCGGTCATGAGGGGCGAAGCGGGCGAATTCATGCTCGTGGAACTCGTGGTGAAAATGGTCCTCGGCCGAGGCCAGCAGCGGCGTCAGACCGATGGTCAGGCTGGCTGCCGCCGCCAGCAGGCTTTGCTTAACCGTGAATTTCATCTTGGTCCTCCAAGAAATCGACGAAGATAATCTAAGCGCAGGATCATGGCGAAACAGGGGTGACTTGGTTTCACAGTGTTACGCCGAGCGCGACATAGAATTGAATGACATCGGTCAATTTCTGCGCCTTGGCGGTGGCCAGCGATTGCTTGGCCTGGGCGAAGGCGCGCTCGGCGGTCAGCAATTGCAGCAGGCTGGTCTTGCCGACCTGATAGCTGGAGCGCTGCAGGGCCAGCGACGAGGCTGAAATGTCGAGCGAGGTCCGCGCGTCGGCCAGCAACTCGGAATCATGCTCCAGCGCCCTCAGACTGTCCGCCACTTGGCCGAACGCGGCGATTACCGTCTGGCGATAGGTATCGAGCTGCGCCTGATAGGCCTCGACCGCGGCCTGGCGCTGGGCTTCCAGCGCGCCGCCATGGAAGATCGGCTGGGTCAGGCTGGCGCCGACATTCCACAGATTGTTGGACGGGTTGAAGAGGGTGCCGACGATCTCGGATTGCTGGGTCACCGCCGCCGACAAGCTGATCTGCGGATATTGCTGCGCCGTCGCCACGCCGATGGCCGCGCTGGCGGCATGGAGCTGCGCTTCGGCGGCGGCGATGTCGGGGCGCTTATGCACCAGTTCGGAGGGCACCGCGATCGGCAGATCGGCGGGCAGGGCGAAATCGTCGATGGCGAAGTCGGGCGGCGTCCAATCGGCCGGTGTCCGGCTCATCAGCACCGCCAGGGCATGGCGGGCGACGCTCAATTGCTGGCGCAGGGAGGCGATCTGGGTCTGGTCGCCGACCAGCTGGCTTTGCGCGGTCAGCACGTCGGCGCGGGCCGCCTTGCCGACCTCGAACTGCTTTTGCACCATCGCCAGGTTCTTGCGGTCGCTGGCCAGGATCTCCTCGGCGGTGGCGATCTGCAGGCGGGCCGACGCTATTGCAAGCGCTTCGGTCGCAACGCCGCCGACCAGGGTGAGGCGAGCCGCCTCGACCTGCCAGCGCTGGGAATCGGCCTGGGACTGGCTCTGCTCGACGGCGCGCGCGGTGGCGCCGAACAGGTCGGCCATATAGCTGAAGCTCGGTCCGATCGAGAAGAAATCCGAACTGGTGCCGCCGCCGGCCGCGGTGAAGCCGCCCGAGCCGTTACGCTGCACGCCGGCGGACAGATCGGCCTGCGGATACCAGGCGGCCTTGGCCTCGATCACCACCTGCTCGGCCTGGCGCAGACTGGCCTTGGCGGCGGACAAAGTGGCGTTGCCGGCCAGGGCCTGCTCCTCGGTGCGGTCGAGGGCGGGATTGCCGAGCAGTTTCCACCAATCGGCCGGCACCGGTCCGGCGATCAGCGTGGGGCCCGCGACGCCGGCCTTTTCCTGGGCGGGAACGTCGGCGAGGTCATAGCCCTGCTGCGCCGGATCGGCGGGAGCCTGATAGTCGGGCCCGACAGCGCAGCCGGCAAGCATCAGCAGAGCGGCAGAGAAAGCGAGCTTATTCATAGCGCAGCGCGTCGATGGGATTGAGCAGCGCCGCCTTGCGCGCCGGATAAAAGCCGAAGAACACCCCGATCACGGCGGAGACCAGGAAAGCGCCGGCGATCACGGGCGGCGACAACAGGGTCGGCCAGCCGGCGGCGTAGGAGATGATCTTGGCCGCGGCGATGCCGGTCAGCACGCCGGCCCCGCCGCCGATGCCGGACAGCAGCACCGCCTCGACCAGGAACTGCAGCAGCACATGAACGCGGCGCGCGCCGATCGCCATGCGGATGCCGATCTCGCGGGTGCGCTCGGTGACCGAGACCAGCAGGATGTTCATGATGCCGATGCCGCCGACCAGCAGCGAGATCGAGGCGATGGCGGCCAGCAGGATCTCCAGCACGCGGCTGCTCTGCTCGGCCACTTCGGCGATTTCGGTCAGGTTGCGCACGGTGAAATCGTCGTCGGCATCGGGTTTGATGCGGTGGCGGCGTTCCAACGTCTTGGTCACCTGATCGACGGCCTGGTCGGTGACCCCGCCGTCGCGCGCCTGGATGTAGATCGCGTTGACGAAGCCGGCCAGGCGCGGCTGGATGCCGAACGGATTGGAAGGGCTGCTCTGCGGTCCGCCCAGGCTGATGACCAGCCCGCTCTGTGCCGCCGCCGCGACGCTGGCGGAGGGTGTGGAGACGCCCAGGATGCGCTGCTGCGAGGTCGAGAAAGGGGTCAGGATCACATCGTCCTGATCCTGGCCGCCGCCGGAATTGCCCTTGACCGCCAGCACGCCGACCACCGTCAGCGGCACCGACTTGACCAGCACGGTCGCGCCGACCGGATCGGCATCCTGCCCGAACAGAGCGTCGACCACGCTCTGGCCGAGGATGCAGATCATGGCGCCGTCATGCTCGTCCTCGGGGGTGAAGTCGCGGCCCGAGGCGACGGCCCAATTGCGGATCGACAGATAGGACGGGGTGACGCCCTGGACGCTGGTCGCCCAATTCTCGTCGCCATAGACCGCCTGCGCGTTCTGGCGGGCGACCCAGGCGACGTCGGCGACCGCTTCGTCCTCTTCGAGGATGGCCTGGGCGTCGGTCACGGTCAGGCTGGAGGTGCTGCCGGCACCGCCCCGCACGCCGCCCGAGCGGGTGCTGGCCGGCGTGGCGATCAGCAGATTGGTGCCTAAGCTGGCCAGCCGTTGCTTGACCACGGCACGCGCGCCTTCGCCGACCGCCACCATGGCGATCAAAGCGGCGACGCCGATGAATACGCCCAGCATGGTCAAGGCGGCGCGCATCTTGTGGCGGCCGATGGCGCGCAAGGCGGCCAGCAGAGCCAGTCCGATGAAGGAGCGGATCTCTTCCCAGCGCCCGGGCCGGTGGATCTTTGCCGCCGGCTGGATGCGGCGCGGGCTTTCGCGGCTTCGCGTGTCGGACTGGATGCGGCCGTCTTTCAGCACCACCACGCGGTCGGCATAGGCGGCCATGTCCGGTTCATGGGTCACCAGCACCACGGTCAGGCCCTGTTCGCGGTTCAGCGTGGTGATGGCGTTCATGATCTCGGCCGAGGTCTGCGAATCGACATTGCCGGTCGGTTCGTCGGCGAGAAGGATAGCCGGATCGTTGATCAGGGCGCGGGCGATGGCGACGCGCTGCTGCTGCCCGCCCGACAGCTGGTTGGGATGGTTCTTCTGCCGCTCCGCCAGGCCGAGTTTCGCCAGCGCGTCGCGGGCCCGTCCCAAGCTTCCCTCGGTCTGGCCGGCATAGAACAGCGGCAGGGCGACATTCTCGATCGCCGCGGTGCGGGTCAGCAGGTTGAAGCTCTGGAACACAAAGCCGATGCGCTGGCCCCGGATGCGGGCCAGGTCGGGTTCCGACAGGGTCGCGGTGTCGACCCCTTCCAGCAGGTAGTGGCCGCTGTCGGGCTGATCGAGGCAGCCGAGAATGTTCATAAGGGTCGATTTGCCCGAGCCGGAGGTGCCCATGATGGCGACGAATTCGCCGGGCTCGACGGTCAGGCTGACATCGTCCAGCGCCCGCACCTCGACGTCACCCAAACGATAGAGGCGGCTGACGCGGTCGAGGCTGATGACGGGGGCGGTCATTTCCGCCGCTTCCGACCGGGTTTCGATTCACCACGAAGGCACGAAGACACGAAGGAGGAGGAAGCAAAGCGCCGCAGGCACTCCTTTTTCTCCGTGTCTCTCCGTGTCTCCGTGTCTCCGTGGTGAAAATGAGGCCCTGGACCGACACAAGCCATCGTGCGAGGAACCGGCCGGTCTTCGCGGGACCAGGCTTGATTCACCACGGAGACACGGAGACACGAAGAAAAAGGGAGGAAAAGCGCCGCAGGCAGTCTTTCCTCTTGCCCAATGCGGGCTCGGGACAGAGGCGTGATTGCCTGCGGCGCTTTTCTTCTTCTCTGCCTTCGTGCCTTCGTGTCTTCGTGGTGAAATAACATCAGAACCTGCCGCCGCCCGGTCCCGGCGGGCGCCGCTGCTGGTTCTGGCCGGTGCGGCGGGTGACGGAAGGCGAGGCCGTCTCGGTGTCGCGTTGCTCGGACACCACCACCTTGTCGCCCGGCTGCAGGCCTTCGCCCGATACCTCGACGAGGGTGCCGTCATCGAGGCCGACCTTGACCGGCACGGCGGTCAGCTGGCCATCCTTCAGCACCCAGACGCGGCTGCCGGGCGGACCGCGGCGAGCCTGACGGTCGGGATTGGCGGGGGCGCCTTCGGCCCGCTGCGGACGCTCCCCATTCTGCCATTTCTCGCGCATTTCGGCGCGGCGCTTGGCGATGTCGGGCGGAACGAAGCGGATCGCCGGCAGCGGCACGCGCAGCACGTCCTTGGCCTGGGCGGTGATGATATGGGTGTCCGCCGTCATGCCGGGCAGCAGCAGCTTCTTGGGATTGGCGACATCGACCACCACGTCATAGGTGACCACGCTCTGCACCGTGACCGGCGCCTGGCGGATCTGGCGCACGACGCCGTCGAATTCCTTGTCGGGGAAGGCCTGCACCGTGAAGCTGGCGGGCTGGCCGACCTTGACCGCGGCGATGTCGGCCTCGGCGACATTGGTGTCGACCTGCATCCGGGTCAGGTCCTTGGCGATCAGGAACAGGGTCGAGCTTTGCAGATTTGACACCACGGTCTGGCCGACATCGACATTGCGCGAGATCACCGTGCCTTCGACCGGCGAGACGATGTCGGTATAAGCGAGGTTGACCTCGGCGGCGCGCAGGACGGCCTTCTTCTCGATCAGCGAGGCGTGGTCGAAGGCGATCTGCGCTTCGGCCTGGGCGGCGGTGTTGCGGTCGCTATCGACCTGATCCGCCGAAACCACGCCGTCGGTCAGCAGGCGCGTATCGCGGTCCAGCGACTGCCTGGCGTAGGTCAGCGCGGCCTGATCCTTCCTCAGCTGCGCTTCGCTGGTGGCGAGATCGGCTTTGTCCTGCTCGACCACCAGCTGGAACGGCTCGGGGTCGATACGGGCGCAGACCTGGCCGATCTTGACCTCGGTATTGAAGTCGCAGCCCAGGGCTTTGACGATGCCGGAGACGTAGGAACCGACCTGAACGGTGGTGACCGGATCGAGGGTGCCGGTCATGGTCACGCTACGCTCGATGTCGCCGCGCGTTACCGCCTGGGTGACATAGCGGGGCGCGGCGCTTTTGCCATGCCACCAATACCAGCCGCCCCCGGCCGCGCCAGCCAGGACAAGAATAGCGATCGCAGCGGCGGCGGCGCGCCGGCGGGGAAGAAAGCGGACCATGGGGCCGGAGTATCGGGGCGGCGTGTTTCAGCCGTACGACGCGCCGCCCCGATTTTGTCACAGATTGTTTCAGGAAGCGCTGTTGGGCGGAGGCAGCTCTTCTTCCGCGGCCTCTTCTTCCTCTTCGTCCTCCTCGGGCAGGCTCAGCACGCCCGAAGTATAGTCGTAGTCGAAGATCTCGGCATAACGGCCCCAATTGATCACCGTCTCGAGGACGCGTTCGGCCTCGTCGTCGGTGAGGTAATCCTCGAGCTCCTGCAGGAAGCGGTCTTCCGGCGCGCGATGGTCGCGCCGTTCGTCCAGCACGCGGCGGATATGGGCGGCCAGCGAGAGGTTGGTCAGCATGGCCTCGGCGAAGATTTCCTTGCGGACATCGTCCTCGGCGTCGACATAGGCCTGGCCGCGCGGCAGCATCGCCACGTCGCCATGCTCGACCTTGATGAACTGGAAGATGCGGCCGGCTTCGAGCAGGTGGAACAAGGTATCGTCCGGCAGCTGCAGGATGTCGGCGAGGGCCGGCAGGTCGGCCTTGCCGTTGAGCGGCTCCTCGGCCAGGGCTTCCAGCATGCCTTCGATCTTGTAGGGCGTGGCTTCCGGCAGACGGTAGCCGAGCGACAGCGGCTCGGCGGCGGCGCCGGCGGCGCGCTGCGGCTGCTGGGTCATGATGCCGTAGATCTCGTCGACGATCTGCTTGAAGGCCGGCGCCTCGGTGTCGCGCGGATGGGGCAGATGAACCGGGATCTCGGCCTTCACGCGGCCGGGGTCGGACGAGAAGATCAGCACCCGGTCGGCGATGGTGACGGCTTCCTCGATATTGTGCGAGACGAACAGGATGCCCTTGGTCGGGATCTTGCGCTCCTGCCAAAGCTCCAGCAGATCGCCGCGCAGGGTCTCGGCGGTCAGCACGTCCAGCGCCGAGAAGGGCTCGTCCATCAGCAGAATGTCGGGCTGCATCACCAAAGCGCGGGCGAAGCCGACGCGCTGACGCATGCCGCCGGACAGCTCGCGCGGGAAGGCGCTTTCGAAACCGCCCAGGCCGATGATGTCGATCGCTTCGGTGGCGCGCTCTTCGCGTTCCTCGGGCGGCACCGCCATCGCCTCCAGCCCCAGCTCCACATTCTGCTGCACGGTCAGCCAGGGGAACAAGGCGAAGGACTGGAACACCATCGAGATGCCGTGGGCCGGCCCGTTGATCGACTTGCCGCGATAGAGCACGTCGCCGCCATTGGGCTTGACCAGCCCGGCGATGATGCGCAGCAGGGTCGATTTGCCCGAGCCCGATTTGCCCAGCAGGGCGACGATCTCGCCTTCCTGCAGACGGAAATTGACCTCGTCCAGCACCACGCGCTCCGACCGGTCGGGGGCGCGGAAGCTCTTGCGGACATTGGCGAGGTGGATCAGCAGCTCGCGGGGGGCGGCGGTATCCATTATTCGATCCTCCAACGCTCTTCGGCCAGCTTGTACAGCCGCCGCCAGATCTGACGATTGAACAGCATGACGAACAGCACCATCACGCAGGTGCCCAGCGCGATGCGCGGAAAGTCACCCTTGGCGGAGTTTTCGTAAATGTAGGCGCCGACGCCGGTCGCGGTGAGGGTCGTGTTACCCCAGCTCACCAGTTCGGAATAGATGCTGACGTTCCACGAACCGCCGGACGCGGTGATGGCGCCGGTGACGTAGGACGGGAAGATCGCCGGCAGGATCAGCCGCTTCCAGCGCAGCCAGCCCTTGACGCCGAAATTGCCGGCGGCGTCCTTGAGGTCGGTCGGGATGGCCGAGGCGCCGGCGATGACGTTGAACAGGATGTACCATTGGGTGCCGAGGATCATCAGGGGACTGATCCAGATGTCGACGTTCAGGTGGTACTTCAGGATGCCGATCACCGCCACCGGCCAGATCAGATTGACCGGGAAAGCGGCCAGGAACTGGGCGACCGGCTGCACCGTCTGCGCGACCTTCGGCCGCAGGCCGATCCATACGCCGATCGGTACCCACACCAGCGAGGCCAGGGCGATCAGCACCAGCACGCGCACCGCGGTGACGGCCGCCAGCATGAAGACATGCAGCACCTCGTCCAGCCCGACCTCGCCATTGACGAACTGGCCGATGCGGATCAGGGCATAGGCCGCGGCCAGGGCGACCGCGGCGTTCCAGGCCGTCTCGACCCAGGGCCGTTCGCGCTTGCGCTCAATCGGCTTGCCGAGCCTGTCCGAGCGGCGGCGGAAGATCGGCAGAGACCAGTTCCACAGCGCGGTCGGGATCTCGCCCAGCTTGCGCACCAGCCGGGTGCGCTGCATGAAGGTCAGGAAGCGCGATTCCGGCACGTCTTCGCCGGGCAGGCTCTCATATTTGAACTTTTCGCCCCAGGCCAGCAGCGGACGGAAGAAGAACTGGTCATAGAGCAGGATCGCCACCAGCATGGCCAGGATGGCGTAGAGAATGGCGTTCAGGTCGCGTTCGGCGATGGCGACCGAGATGTAGGAGCCGATGCCGGGCAGCAGCACGGTCTGGCCCGAGACGGTCAGCGCCTCGGACCCGACCACGAAGAACCAGCCGCCCGAGACCGACATCATCATGTTCCAGATCAGCGGATTGGCGGCGAACGGCAATTCCAGCCGCCAGAAGCGCTGCCAGGTCGACAGATGGAACATCTCGGCCGCTTCCTTCATGTCATGCGGCACGGTGCGCAGGCTCTGATAGAAGCTGAAGGTCATGTTCCAGGCCTGCGACGTGAAGATCGCGAAGATCGAGGCGCATTCGGCGCCGAGCAGGCTGCCGGGGAACAGGCCGATGAAGGGCGCGATCGAAACCGCCTCGAAGGTGAAGATCGGCACCGATTGCAGGATGTCGAGGATAGGGATCAGGATCTTCTCGGCATAGCGGCTCTTGGCCGCCAGGGTCGAATAGACCAGCGTGAAGGTCAGCGCGCAGACCAGGCCCGCTCCCATGCGCAGGATCGAGCGCATCAGATAATAGGGCAGATATTCCACTTCCAGATGGATCGGGGTCGGGTCGCCCACATTGTAGGGCAGCCCCATCTTGATGCTGGAGAAAGCCAGCGCCCAGATCACGCCGAGAACCAGCGGGAAGGCGGCCAGGTCCCACGCATTGGGGCGCAGAGCGGGAGAAACGGTTGGAATCAGCAAGCGCAAATCGGTCTCCCCGATAACGGCCGTGGAACGCGCGGAGCTTCCATTACACGGATTCCCTGCCTCAGGCAATGCCGTCCCCGCACTGTCACGGTGCTGTCATTTGCCTGGGCGCGCGCCTTGCGCTACGCCCTGGCGGGAGTGCAATTCGAGAGGGGGCAGGCGTGCAATATCCGAACGTGGCGGTCAGCCCCGCCGGGGTCGAGGAGGGATTGCGGTTCGCCCTGCTTTTCCCGCCCGCCGGCCCGGTGCGCGAGCTGGACTGGGCGGGCATCGAAGCCTGGCGGCGCGGGGATGGATTTCTCTGGACCCATCTCGAACGCGACGATCCGGTCACCCAGGCCTGGTTGGACGAAAAGGCCGGGCTCGATCCGCTGGTGGCCGAGGCGCTGCAGGCCGAGGAATCCCGGCCGCGCCTCGACGCGGTCGACGAGGATTGCCTGCTGATCGTGCTGCGCGGCATCAATCACACGGTCACCGAGGAGGAGGACGAGGCCGAGCTGGTCGCCCTCAATATCTGGATCGAAGCCGACCGCTGCATCACCTTGCGCGACAAGGCGCATACCCTCGAAGCGCTGCGCGATCTGCGGCTGGCCATCATGGCCGGCAAGGGCCCGCGCAAGGCCGGTCCGCTGCTGGCCCGCATCGCCGAGAAGATCGTCGATCATCTGGGCGAGCTGACCGATCAGATCGAGGAACATCTGTGCGAACACGAAGAGCATCTGGCCGCCGACGAGAGCGAGTCCGACCAGCGCCGCGACGTCAACGAGATGCGCCGCCAGATCGTCAGCCTGCGCCGCTATGTCGCGCCCCAGCGCGATGTGCTCTACCGCCTGCGCACCGATGAGTCGAGCTGGCTGTGCGACGATTCCAGGGCGCGCCTGCGCGAGGTCGAGGAGAAGCTGCGCGGCCATATGGAAAATCTCGACGAAATGCGCCAGCGCGCGGCGCTGCTCCATGAAGAGATGAATGCCCGGGTCGCCGAACAGACCAACCGCAACACTCTGGTCATGTCGGTGGTCAGCGTGGTGATGCTGCCGATGACCTTCATCACCGGCTATTTCGGCATGAATACCAGCAATCTGCCTTTCGCGGGCGAGGGCAGCGTCGGCGGCACCACCAGCGCGACCTTGCTGATCATCGGCGTCGGCCTGTTCACCGCCATGGCGACCTGGTGGCTGCTGCGGCGGCGTTAGTTCGCCAAGTAGCGGGCCATGATCCTGTCGTAGGTGCCGTCGTCTTTCATCGACCGCAGGGCGGTGTCGATGGCCGCGCTCTCCGCGCTCAGATCGCGGGCGCGGCTGAAGGCCAGATAAGCGGGCAGGTTCTCGATCGGCGGATTGAGCTGGCGGATACGGTCCTTCAGGCCCAGCTGTTCCGCCTCGGCCCAGATGGCCTGGTCGTAGCCGGCGATCAGCTCGACCCGCCCGGCCGCCAGCGTCCGCACGGCGCTGGTGGTGTCCGGCACGGTCTCGACATCGGTGAACACGCCGTTCCTCAGCGCTTCGTCGAAACGGTTGCCCAGGCTGGTCCGGTTGACCAGGGCGATGCGGTGGTCCCGCGCGCCGGTCATGTCCGGGCCGATTTCGATCGGCGAGCCGGCCAGGGAGAACCAGGCGACATTCTCCTCCAGCAGCGTTTCATTGGGAAAGGCCAGCGACGATTCGCGGTCCGGGGTACGGAAGGCCGGGAAGATGCCGTCGATGCGGCCCGCCCGGGTTTCCGCCATGCCGCGCGCCCAGGGCAGCAGATGGATCTCGATGGGAATGCCGGCCCGGCGTCCCGCCTCGGCCAGAACATCGCACAGCGCGCCGGCGGGATGTCCGTTCTCCAGATAGGCGACGGGACGGAAACCGTCGGTGGCGACCTGCAGCGGTTCTGCGGCCCAGGCGTTCGCGGCGAGCATCAGCCCCAGCAGCGCGACACCCGGCCTCCTCATTGCGCCAGAAACTCCCGGGTCTGTTCGATCGCCTGTTTGAGGCCGACCCGCTGGATTTCCACGCCGGGTGGAAAGGCGCCGGCCAGGCGCGACGGCATCAGCGGATCGAGCAGCACGAACACGCCGGTATCGTCGGCGCGGCGCACCAGCCGGCCGAAGGCCTGCTTGAGGCGCAGCCGGGTGATCATGTCGTCGTAGCTCTTCTTGCCGAATGCCATGCGCCGGACCTTGTGCAGAATGTCGGGGCGCGGCCAGGGCACCCGGTCGAACACGATCAGCCTGAGACTGCGGCCCGGCACGTCGACTCCGTCCCTGACCGCATCGGTTCCCAGAAGACAACTATCTTCCTCGGCGCGGAAGATGTCGACCAGCGTACTGATGTCCATGCCGTCGACATGCTGGGCCAGCAGGGGCAGCCCGGCTTCGTCGAGCGGCGGGCCGATGCGTTTCCACACTTCCTTGAGGCGGCTGACCGCGGTGAACAATCCCAAGCCACCGCCGCCCGCCGCCAGGAACAGCTCGCGGTATGCGCTGGCGACCTGATCGAGATCGTCCTTGCGGACATCGTTCACCACCAGCACGCGGGTATGCGAGGCATAGTCGAAAGGCGAGGGCAGCGCGGCGCGGATCGGCGGGCCGTCCAGATAGTCGGCGCCGCTGCGCCGTTCGGCCACCGCCCAATCGGCGTCGGGATCGCCCGATCCGTCGAGCAGGGTGGCCGAGGTGATCACCATGCCATGGGCCGGCTTGAGCACCGTCTCGGCGAAGGGATGCATCGGATCGATCCAATGGCGGTGGAAGCCGACATCGAAATCGCGCCCTTCCAGCCGTTCGATGGCGAACCAGTCGATGAAGTCCGCCGGCGTCTCGGCCGACAGGCTGGCCAGCATCGAGCGCCAGGCGCCCAGCGGCGCCAGGCCGCGCCGCTCGATCGAGCGGGTGACCGCCTCGATGCGGCCGCGCGTCGCGGTGTCGAGTTCCGCCGCCTCGTCGTCGAGCAGCGACAGCAATTCCTTGGACAGCACGCGCAGCGGCTCGATGATGGCGATCACGGCGGACAGCAGCGTCTCGGTCGTCGCGGCCAGCCCGTCCGCCAGCGGACGCGGATCGCATTGCAGGCTGTAGGGGCTCTTGCCGTCCGGCGCGCGGCCCATCACGTCCTGGCGCACCAAAGCGAGAAATTGTTCGGTCGGGCCTTGCGGGCGGCCATCGGCCAGGCGCTGGTGCCAGCCCGGCGCCGGCAAGGCGCGGGCGGCATGCAGCACGTCGCCCAACGCATGCTTGGCGACTTCGGACTCGCCGATCAGCTCTTCGGCGCGCTTCTTCAGGCCGCGCGCCCGGCTGGCGCCGCCGTCGGCTTCGGCGCCCAGCAGCCAGCGGCGCAGCTCTGCCGCCTCCGACCCGGACAATTCGGCGGCGAAGGCGCTGTCGGCGGCGTCGAACAGGTGATGGCCCTCGTCGAACACATAGCGGGTCGGGGTGCCGGCCTCGTCCAGCCCGCCGAAGGCCGCCTGCACCATCACCAGCGCATGGTTGGCCACCACGATGTCGGCGCCGCGCGCCCGGCGCACGGTCTTCTCGATGAAGCATTTGCGGAAATGGGCGCAGCCGGCATAGATGCACTCGCCGCGCCGGTCCGCCAGGGCCAAAGTGCGGCCGCGTCCCAGCAGCTCGACCAGCCAGCCGGGCAGGTCGCCGCCGACCATGTCGCCGTCGCGGCTGGACAGCGCCCAGGCGGCGATCAGGCCCAGGGCGATGCGCTCCTGCCCCTCCGCGCGGCGGCGCAGCGCCTCCTCGTAGTTCAGCAGGCAGAAGTAATTCTCGCGGCCTTTGCGGATCACCACCTTCTGCGCTTTCTGCGCCGGGTCGGGATGCAGCCGGGCCAGTTCGGCATCCAATTGCCGCTGCAGGTTGCGGGTATAGGTGCTGATCCAGACCGGCGCGTTGTTGCGCTCGGCCCACAGGCTGGCCGGCGCGATGTAGCCCAGCGTCTTGCCGGTGCCGGTGCCCGCTTCGGCCAGCACCAGATTGGGCAGATCGATCTGGCGGCGCGGCGAGAAGGCCATCGCCGTGGCCGAGGCGTAATCCGCCTGGCTGGGGCGCTGTTCCGCGCCGCCGCCCAGCAGCTCGCCCAGGCGCTGGCGCGCTTCGGCCGCGTCGACCGGGCGGTCGCCGGGCGGCGCTTCCGGCGCATGCTCGCTCCATTCGCCCAGGCGTTCCCACACATCGAGCGCGCCGCGTCCGGCGTAATGGGCGGCGTCGAGCGCGGCCACCGCCGCCGGTCCCCACGGCCAGCCGGCCTTGGCCAGTTCGAAGGCCAGTCCCTGCTGGTCGATGCGGCGCAGCGAGGACGGGCCGCGCAGGCGCAGCTCGTTCAGCAGCAGATGGGCTGCGCGGTTGAGCACCATCGCCTCGTCCTCGGCGTCCTCGGGCGGCGCAAGATCCAGCGCCTCGGCCAGGCCGCGCGGCGTCGGCACGCAGAAGCGGGCCGGGCGGACGAAGGCGAACAATTCCAGGATGTCGAAGCCGACGAAGCTTTCCGGCGGAATGCGCAGGCGGGCCGCCACCGCGATCTTGTGGCAGAACAGGGCCGGGGTCTCGCGCAGGCGCTTGGCCGCGCTGGCGAGCGACAGCGTCTCGACCTCGCCGTCCTCGCTCAGCCAGATCGCTTTGCCGGGGTGGGGAATAAGAACCGGGGGAACCATTGCTGCTTAACTATAGAGGCTCGGGGGTGATTTGAAGCATGGTTTGTGCTTCAGTGCTGCCTGCCTTTGCAACTGAGCCGTGGTTCCCGATGTTCCTGATCATCAAGTCGATGCTTACCCCCGAAGAAGTCGCCCGTCTGGTCGCCATCAGCCAGGAGATGAAATTCGTCGATGGCAAGCTGACCAACAGCATTCATCCCGACAAGCAGAATCTGCAGGCGCCGCGCGATCCCGGCGACGCGCTCTACGCCGAATCCGTCAAGATCGTCACCGCCGCCTATATGCGCAATCAGCAATTCCGCGAATTCGCCTATCCCAAGCAGATGGCCCATCCGCTGATGTCGCGCTACGACGTCGGCATGAAATACGGCAAGCATTGCGACGCCGCCTATCTGGCGATCCCGCCGAACGTCGTCATGCGCACCGACCTGTCCTCGACCGTGTTTCTGTCGGACCCGGCGTCCTACGATGGCGGCGAGCTGGTCATCCATCTCGGTTCGCAGTCGGTGCCGATCAAGCTCAATCCCGGCGATACGGTGGTCTATCCCTCGACCACCATCCACGAAGTCGCCCCGGTCACCAAGGGCACCCGCCTGGTCTCGATCACCTTCATCGAGAGCATGCTGCGCGACGTCGGCCAGCGCACCCAGCTCTACGAGCTGAACATGGTGGCGGCGGACGAGAAGGAGCGCATGAGCTGGGCCGGCCGCGTCCGGCTGGAAGCGGCGATCCAGAACATCATGCGGATGTGGGCGGAGAGCTGAGCCGGAGGCGATGCGTCATGTATGACTCCAGACAGCCTTGCGACCCGGTAAGGTCGCAAGGCTGTCCAAGTCTCAGGCGTCGACGATCTCGCCGGTGATGGTGCAATCCGGTGCGGCGAGATCGACGAACACGCCGGTGATCTCGTCGGGGGCCCGATGCTTCTTCGGGTCTTCGCCGGGGAAGGCCGCCGCGCGCAGATGGGTGCGCACCGGGCCGGGATCGACCAGATTGACCTTGAGATTGGTGGTCCGTTCCACCTCGGCCGCCCACGAGCGGGCCAGGGTTTCCAGGCCGGCCTTGCTGGCGGCGTAGGCGCCCCAATAGGGAGTCGCCTCGCGGGCCTTGGTGTCGGTGACGAAGATGGCGCGGCCGGCGTCGGACTGGCGCAGCAGCGCGTCGAAGCTGCGCATCAGGCGGTAATTGGCGGTCAGATTGACCTCCATCACCTCGGCCCATTCCTTGGGCGGGTTATGGCTGACCGGGCTCAGCACGCCCAGAGATCCGGCGATGCCGGCCAGGATGTCGAGACGGCCGAATTTCTGATAGAGCGCGAAGCCCATCTGGTCGATGTCGTCGGCCTTGCGCAGATCGAGGGTGACCAGGGTCGCCTCGCCGCCGATGGCGCGGATTTCGTCGTCCAGATCTTCCAATCCGCCCTGGGTGCGGGCCAGGGCCACCACATGGGCGCCCTCGGCGGCGAAGGCCTTGGCGACGGCGCGGCCGATGCCGCGCGATGCGCCGGTGACCAGGGCGACGCGGCCGGCCAGGCGCTTGTCGTGACCGAACTGGGGGTTAGTCATCGCCATGCGCCATGGTGGCGAGCTCTTTCTGGTTGGCGCCTTCCATGTCGGTCAGCGCCAGCGGATAGTCGCCGGTGAAGCAGGCGTCGCAGAATTTCGGCGACTTGGGATCGCGGCTGCCCTCGCCGACGGCGCGATAGAGGCCGTCCAGCGAGATGAAGGCCAGGCTGTCGACGCCGATCAGCTTGGCCATGCTGGCCACGTCGTGATTGGCGGCCAGCAGCTTGCTGCGCTCCGGCGTGTCGATGCCGTAGAAGCAGGAATGGGTGGTCGGCGGGCTGGAGATGCGCATATGCACCTCGGTGGCCCCCGCATTGCGCACCATTTCGACGATCTTGGTCGAGGTGGTGCCGCGCACGATCGAATCGTCGACCAGGATCACGCGCTTGCCCTTGATGTGGGCCTTGTTGGCGTTGTGCTTCAACTTGACGCCGAGATGGCGGATCTGGTCGGTCGGCTCGATGAAGGTGCGCCCGACATAATGATTGCGGATGATGCCCAGCTCGAACGGGATCTTGGCCTGCGAAGCGTAGCCGAGGGCGGCCGGCACGCCGGAATCCGGCACCGGGATCACTACATCGGCGTCGACATGGCTTTCCAGCGCCAGTTCGCGCCCGATCTGCTTGCGAACTTCATAGACGCTGGTGCCCTCCATCACGCTGTCGGGGCGGGCGAAATAGATGTGCTCGAAAATGCAGAAGCGGCGCTCTTTCTTGCCGAACGGCTTGATCGAGCGCATGCCGCTCTCGCTGAGGATGATGATCTCGCCCGGCTCGACGTCGCGCACGAATTCGGCGCCGACGATGTCCAGAGCACAGGTCTCGGAGGCGAAGATGTGGGCGCCGGTCGGCAGCTTGCCCAGCACCAGCGGGCGGAAGCCCAGCGGGTCGCGCACGCCGATCACCGAATCCTGGGTCAGCACGCACAGCGAATAGGCGCCCTCGACCTGGCGCAGCGCGTCGATCAGGCGCTCTTCGACGGTGGAATAGAGGCTGATGGCGATCAGATGGATGATCACCTCGGTGTCGGTGGTCGACTGGAACAGGCAGCCGCGGCGGACCAGCTGCTTCTTGATGGTCAGGGCGTTGGTCAGATTGCCGTTATGGGCCACCGCGAAACCGCCGAATTCGAAATCGGCGAACAGCGGCTGGACATTGCGCAGCGCGGTCTCGCCGGTCGTGGAATAGCGGTTGTGCCCGATCGCCATATGGCCGGGCAGCTTCTTCATCACCGTTTCCGAGCCGAAATTGTCGGCGACATGGCCCTGGCCGCGATGCTGGTAGAAATGCTCGCCGTCGAAGGTGACGATGCCGGTCGCTTCCTGGCCGCGATGCTGCAAAGCGTGCAGGCCGAGGGCGGCGTGCGAGGCAGCTCCCGGGGCGCCGAAAATGCCGAAGACGCCGCACTCTTCCTTGAGCTTGTCATCGTCGAAAGGGTTGGTGGTCAGCATAATCGGGTCCTTCATCAGTGCTGTTGCTGCTGCGGCTGAGGCTGGGTTTTGCCGCTGGTCTCGATCAGGCGTTCGAGGCCGCTATTGTCATAGGCCGGCGGCTTTTCCTTGCCGGGCTCGTCCTGCGACTTGGGCTTGGGGGCCGCGAGCTGATTGAACATGGCGGCCTGGGCGGCGGCTTCGGCGGCGGCCTTGGCCTTTCCCTCGATATCCGAATGGCCGGGAATCAGCGACTGGATCAGGCGCGAACCGGCGGCCAGCATCGGACGCGTCTTGGCGGCGGCCAGCACGGCTGGTTCATCCGGCGCGGTCAGTTTGTCGACGATCATGTAGCACAGGCTGGCCAGCACCAGGCCGCGCACCAGCCCGAAGGCGAAGCCCAGCGAGCGGTCGACGGCGGAAACGGCGCTTTTGCGCACCTGGCGCGAAATCGAATGGGTAATGAAGGAGGACACCAGCAGAACCACCAGGAAGATCGCCGCTCCGCCCGCCACGTCGGCGATCGTCGTGTTGCTGATATGGGGCGCGATCAAAGGACGGATATAGGGCAGGCCCCACAGCGCGGCAAGGGCGGCCAGCACCCAGCCGGCCATGGCCAGAACCTCGTAGACGAAGCCGCGCATCAGGGCGAACACGCCCGAGACCAGCAAAACCACGATCACGGCGATGTCGACGCTATTCACCGCTTTTGTCCTGCCGAATTGTTGCCTTGCCGAAACAATGCCATCAAATCCTGTACATGGCCGATCCGCTGCGCGGCAATCGGTCCGTCCGAGGCCTTGGTCTTCGATCCCGCGCGATGCACGGCCGGGGCGAGCGCCTTGGCAAAACCCAGTTTGGCGGCTTCCTTGAGCCGCGCCTCCGCCTGTCCCACGGCGCGTACCTCGCCGGACAGGCCGATTTCCCCGAACACCACCATGTCGGCGGGGACGGGAATATCGGATGCGGAGGAGAGCAAAGCGGCCGCAACGGCGAGATCCGCCGCCGGCTCGCCGACCCGAAGTCCGCCCGCGACGTTCAAATAAACGTCATTTCCGCCTAAAGCAAGTCCGCAGCGGGTATCGAGCACCGCCATCACCATGGCCAACCGTCCGCTGTCCCAGCCGATCACCGCGCGGCGCGGCGATCCGCCACTGGCATTGGGCGAAACCAGGGCCTGGATCTCGACCAGCATGGGCCGGGTTCCCTCGACGCCGGCGAACACGCAGGAGCCGGAAATATTGCCGCGCCGCTCGGCCAGGAACAGGGCCGAGGGATTGGCGACGCCGTCGAGGCCGCCATCGGTCATCTCGAACACGCCGATTTCGTCGGTCGCGCCGAAGCGGTTCTTGACGGCGCGCAGGATTCGGAACGGATGGCCGCGCTCGCCCTCGAAATAGAGGGTGGCGTCGACCATGTGCTCCAGCACGCGCGGGCCGGCGATCTGGCCGTCCTTGGTGACATGGCCGACCAGCAGCAGCACGAAGCCGCGGCGCTTGGCCAGGCGGATCAGCTCGGCGGCGCAGGCGCGCACCTGGGAAACGGTGCCGGGCGCCGAATCCAGGCTGTCGAGATACATGGTCTGGATCGAATCGATCACGACGACCGCGGGCGCGGTGCCGGTATCCAGGCTGGCGACGATGTCGCGCAGATTGGTGGCCGAGGCCAGCTGCACCGGCGCCGAAACCAGATCGAGGCGGCGGGCGCGCAGGCGCACCTGGTCGACCGCTTCTTCACCGGAGATATAGACGCAGGGATATTGGCGGGCCAGGGCGGCGGTGGCCTGCAGGAGAAGCGTGGATTTGCCGATGCCGGGATCGCCGCCGATTAGGATGGCCGAACCGGGCACCAGTCCGCCGCCGGCGACGCGGTCGAGTTCGGCGATGCCGGTGACCAGGCGCGGCGGCGGCGCGGCGGCGCCTTCGAGGCCGACCAGCTCGATCTTGCGTCCCGACTTGCCGGCCAGGCCTTTCGGCACGCTATCGGGCGCGGCTTCTTCGGTAATGGAATTCCAGGCGCCGCAGCTTTCGCACTTGCCGGCCCAGCGGGGATAGACGGAGCCGCACTCCTGGCAGACGTAACGGCTGGAGGACTTGGCCATGGGCTAGAGTCCGGTCCTGGCGGTGTTGGGGGACACGGACGGACACGGACGACCACGGACGGACACGGACTCGGTGCTCAAGCGCCGCAGGCTTTGATTCCGATATATCGCGGGCGCCGAGGCCTTTGAGAAAATGCCTGCGGCGCTTGTCCGCGCGGTCCGTGTCCGTCCGCGGCTGTCCGTGTCCGTCCGTGTTACCGCAAGCCTCGGGCTTCCCCCTGCCGCCACCAGGGTCACCCCTTCAGTTCCATCTGGATCGGACCCTCGGCCCGGCCATGGATGAACTGATCGACATAGGCGTTGTCGGAGCGGTCGATTTCGCGCGACGGGCCGGTCCAGATCAGCTTGCCCTTATAGAGCATGGCCAGCCGGTCGCTGATTTTGCGGGCCGAATGCATGTCGTGGGTGATGGTCACCGCGGTGGCGCCCAGCTCCTTCACGCATTTGATGATCAGGTCGTTGATGACGTCGGCCATGATCGGGTCGAGGCCGGTGGTCGGTTCGTCGAAGAAGATGATCTGGGGTTCGGTGGCGATCGCGCGGGCCAGGGCCACGCGCTTCTGCATGCCGCCCGACAGTTCGGACGGCGACAGCTTGGCGACATCCTTGCCCAGTCCGACCTGGGCCAGTTTCTCGATCGCTTTATCCTTGGCCTTGGCGCGGCTCATGCCCTGGCCCTCGATCAGGCCGAAGGCGACGTTCTCCCAGATCGACAGGCTGTCGAACAGGGCGCCGCCCTGGAACAGCATGCCGAACTTCTTCATCACCCGTTCGCGGTCGCGCGGGCGCATGCCGACCACTTCCTCGCCATCGATCAGGATCGAGCCGCTGTCGGGCGTGAGCAGGCCCAGCATGCATTTCAGCGTCACCGACTTGCCGCTGCCCGAGCCGCCGATGATCACCACCGATTCGGCGGAAGCGACGTCGAGCGACACGCCATCGAGCACCTTCTTGGGGCCGAAGGATTTGTGCAGGTCGATCAGTTGGATCTTCGGCTGGGGCATGGGATCACTTCTGGAAGAACAGGGCGGTGATGACGTAATCGAGGATCAGGATCAGGATCGAGGCCGAGACCACCGCATTGGTGGTCGCCTGGCCGACGCCCTGGGCGCCGCCCTTGGAATGATAGCCGTGATAGCAGCCGAGAATGGTGATCACCAGGCCGAACACGGCGGCCTTGATCAGGCCCGACGTGACATCCTGGGTCTTCAGCGCATCCCACACCGCATGAATGAAATTGGCCGGGTTGAAGCCCAGCTGGTAGGTGCCGACCAGATAGCCGCCGAACACCGAGATGACATCGGCTACCATGACCAGCAGCGGCAGGGTGATCAGGCCCGACAGAATGCGCGGCGCGATCAGATATTTGAACGGGTTGGTCGAGAGCGTGGTCAGCGCGTCGACCTGTTCGGTGACGCGCATGGTGCCGATCTCGGCGGCCATCGCGGCGCCGACACGGCCCGCCACCATCAGCGCGGCCAGGACCGGGCCGAGTTCGCGGGTGGTCGAGATCACCACGATCGAGGCGACGGTGCCCTCGGAGGCGAAGCCGGCGAAGCCGGTATGGCTCTGCAGCGCCAGCACCATGCCGGTCGAGAGCGCGGTCAGCCCGACCACCGGCAGCGAGAAATAGCCGATCTCGATCATCTGCCGTCCGATCAGGCGGAAATAGATCGGCGGACGGACGCAGTGGGACAAAGCGGAAGCAGTGAACAGGGTCAGCCGCCCGATGGCGGCCAGGAAACCCAGAAAGACACGGCCGATAGGGGCGAGAAAATTCATGCAGCGCGGCTCGAGCAATTAAGGCGCGCAACCATATCCAAGCCCTTGGTGTCGGTCAATCTGGCGACCTCATTCATACTCGCGTTCGGTGCCGTGCCAATTATCGAGGTCGCCGAAGCGGGTGAACTGGCCGTCGAAGAACATGCGCACCGCGCCGACGGGGCCGTGACGCTGCTTGGCGATGATCGCCTCCGCCGTGTTGGTCACTTCGCCCAGGCGCTTGTGCCAATCCTCATAGCGCTGGTTGAACTTGTCCTCGGCCTCTTCCGGGCGGCGGCCCGGCTCGGCGCGTTCGAGATAATATTGTTCGCGATAGACGAACATGACCACGTCGGCGTCCTGCTCGATCGAGCCGGATTCGCGCAAGTCGGACAGCTGGGGGCGTTTGTCTTCGCGCTGTTCGACGGTACGCGACAGCTGCGACAGCGCCAGCACCGGAACGTTCAGCTCCTTGGCCAGGGCTTTCAGCTGGCGGGTGATGTCCGAGACTTCCTGCACGCGGTTTTCGACCTTCTTGCCGGCGGTGGCCGACAGCAGCTGCAGATAATCGACGACGATCATGCCCAGGCCCTGGGTCCGCGCCAGGCGGCGGCAGCGGGTCCGCACCGCCGAGACCGACAAGGCCGGCGTGTCGTCGATATAGAGGGGCAGGGAATGCAGTTCCTGGCTGGCCAGCACCAGCCGGGCGAATTCCTCGTTGGACAGCTCGCCCTGACGGATCTTGTGGGAATTGATCGAGGCGCGGTCGGCCAGAATACGGCCGGCCAGCTGCTCGGCCGACATTTCGAGCGAGAAGAAGGCGACGACGGCGCCGTCGGTGACTTTCTTCTCGCCGGTCGGGCCGATCTCGTATTTCAGCGCATGGGCCGCGTTGAAGGCGATATTGGTGGCAAGCGCCGTTTTGCCCATCGAGGGGCGTCCGGCGAGGATCAGCAAGTCCGAACGGTGCAGGCCGCCCAGCTTGGCGTCGAGATCGCGCAGGCCGGTGGTCACGCCCGACAGCTTGCCCTGGCGCTGATGGGCCATCTCGGCCTGGCTGATGGCTTCGAGCACGGTGGCCTTGAAGCTCTTGAAACCGCCTTCCGACTGGCCGGAGGTCGCCAGCCTGAACAGGGCTTGCTCGGCCCGCTCGATCTGCTGGACCGCGTCGACTTCCATGTCGGGTTCGAAGGCGTCGTTGACCATGTCCTCGCCGACGCCGATCAGCTCGCGCCGCAGGGCCAGGTCGAAGATCAGCTTGCCGTAATCCTCGGCATTGATGATCGAGGCGGCGGCATTGGCCAGATTCATCAGATAGGCGTCGCCGCCCAGTTCCTTGAGGCCCTGGTCCTGGCTGAGATAGGTCTTGAGGGTGACCGGCGTGGCGATCTGGTTGCGCCCGGTCAGGGTCATGCAGGATTCGTAGATCCGGCCATGGACGCCGCTGGCGAAATGTTCGGGGCGCAGGAATTCCGAGACGCGTTCGAGCGCCCGGTTGTTCATCAGGATGGCGCCCAGCAGGGCTTGTTCCGCCTCGAAATTATGGGGAGGCGAGCGTTCCAAACCCTCTGTCCCAGCGGGTGAGGGAAACTGCACGGGAGCTAACATGCCCGGATGCTAGCAGAGGACGCTGAAAGACCGGTAAAACAAAGCGCCGTCATCCCCTGTAGAACCTGGGGATGACGGCGGATAACTCTGTGGATAACTGAGCAGTCCATGCGACGCCTGCGCCTCCGGCTTCGGCGAGGCTCAGACGCCGCTCGGGCTTGGTCGAAGATTACTCTTCGACCGCGGCGTCAGCTTCCTCGCGAGCCTCTTCCTCGACGGCGGCCTCGTCGGCGACGACGTCGATGACGGTCTCACCGGCTTCGGCGGCCTTCAGCGCGCGATCGCCTTCGTCCTGCGAACGGGCGACGTTGATCGTCACGGTGATGGCCACTTCCGGATGCAGAGCGACGCGCACCTGATAGATGCCCAGGCTCTTGATCGGGGTATCCAGCGCGACATGGCGGCGCTCGACGGTGAAGCCGGCTTCCTTGATCGCGTCGGCGACGTCGCGGCCCGAGACCGAGCCGTACAGCATGCCGCCTTCGCCGGCCTGGCGAATGACCAGCAGGGTCAGGCCGTCCATGGTCTTGGCGACCTTCTCGGCCTCCTCGCGGCGCTTCAGGTTCGCGGCCTCGAGGTTGGCGCGCTCGGCTTCGAAACGAGCCTGGTTCGCCTTGGTGTTGCGCAGAGCCTTCTTCTGCGGCAACAGGTAATTGCGCGCAAAGCCGGGCTTGACCTTAACGGTGTCGCCCATCTGGCCCAGCTTTTCGATGCGCTCAAGCAGAATGACTTCCATCTTCTCTCTCCTGGTCCAGGGCGGGGTCCGCCCGCCATGACCTATTCCACTGTCTGACCACGCCCCACGCGGTGACGGCGATCGCCGCCCAGCCCGCCAGGGCAAAAAACACTCCGTAGAACACCGCCAGCCAGAGCGTCGCCATCGGCTTGCTCCGAAGGACGGCATGCACGTCCACCAGGCCCGTCACCAGATAGGGCGCCATCAGCAGGATGCCTGCGTTCCGCGCCACATATCCGATGTCCCCGCCGACCAGGCTTGCCGCCGCCACCAGACCCGCCGCCGGCGCCAGCCACAAGGGCAGACGCAGATCCGCGTAATCGGGTGTCGGCCTCAGCGCCCGTCCGGCGCGGGTGACCGCCCACTGGGCGAACAGTCCATTGACCAGCGTCATCGCCAGCCAGGCCAGTCCGACCATCGCCGGCAAGATCGCGGCCATCAGGCCGGAAATCGCCGACTTCACGTCGTCGGGCGCGGCCGGAAAGGCCTGCTCGACGATGGGGGCCGCCTGCTCGCGCAGCCAACCCTCGATGCCCTTGCCCTCGGCCAGCAGTCCCGAGACACCCAGGCCCATCATCACCACCGCGCCGAGCGCGAGGAACAACAGCATGGGGCCCGGCTTGCTCCACTCGATCCCACCGTCCGCGGTACGCCGTCCTTTGAGGGCGGCAGCCGTGACCAGCAGGGCTGGAATAGCGCCGATGGCGAGAAAGGCCGGCACAGCCGTCCAACTCGCCACCGCCAGAACCAGGGCGCCAGCCGCGAGAGACACCAGACACGGCCCGAACCCGAAGGCCAGGCCGACCAGCATCAGCGGCAGAGGCGTCACATAGGCCAGCAGCATTCCGAGACCGCCGCCGCTGATCACCGACAAGGTGACCAAGCCGCTCGTCAGTCCCGCAGCCGCTGCCAGACCCAGCCCCTTGGGCATTTGAAAACTCCCAAAGGGCCGGATGACCGGTCTTACTTCACCACGTAGGGCAGCAGGCCGAGGAAGCGCGAGCGCTTGATGGCCTGGGCCAGCTCACGCTGCTTCTTGGCCGACACCGCGGTGATGCGGGACGGGACGATCTTGCCGCGCTCGGAAATGAAGCGCTGCAGCAGCTTGACGTCCTTGTAGTCGATCTTCGGCGCGCCCTCGCCCGAGAACGGGCAGGTCTTGCGGCGGCGGAAGAAGGGGCGGCGCGGGCCGGCCGAGCCGGCGGCGGTGCCGATGCCGGCGGGACGCGGAGTGCCGCTGGGAATGCGTTGTTCGGTCTTCATTATGCCTCGACTCCATCAGCCTGACGGGGGCCGCGCGGGCCACCAAAACCTTCACGCGGGCCGCCGAAGCCGCCATCGCGGCGCGGACGATCTTCGCGCTGGTTCTTGTTCTGCAGAACCGCGGACGGGCCTTCTTCCAGCTCGTCGACGCGAATGGTCAGGTAACGCAGAATGTCTTCATTGATCGACATCTGGCGCTCGAACTCCTTGACCGCCGCTGCCGGAGCATCGACGTTGAGGAGGACGTAGTGACCCTTGCGGTTCTTCTTCATGCGGTAGGCGATGTTGCGCAGACCCCAGAACTCCTTCTTGGAGACCTGGCCGCCATTGGCGGTGATGACGTTGGAGAATTCTTCAACCAGCGTCTCGACTTGCGTCGTGGCAATATCCTGGCGTGCGATGATCACGCATTCGTAGAGAGACATCAAATAACCCCTTATGGCTTGTCTCGTCCTCATTGGCGAAACGCCAAGAGGCATAGCCGGCACGGGCCGGCAAGGAGCAAGAAGGCGCGCACTATACACAAAAGACGTCCTCATTCAAGGATATCTTGACTCGCCCGGGCGCGGTAGACCGGGTTCAGTTTTGGGAGGATTCCTTCATGACCGTGCGGCTGGCGACCAAGATCCATCTTTCCTTGGGCATCCTTGTGGCGGCCGCGCTGCTGGCCGGGTTCATGGGGGTCCGCACGTTGACCGCCTACAAGGTCGAGGTCGACGAGATGCAGCGCGCCTCGCGCGCCGCCGTGCAGGGGGAGCGCGTCAATGGCCTGGTCCTGGCCACCGTGATGGAATCGCGCGGCATCTACATGGCCGCGACCCCGGCCGAGGCCGAGAAGTTTGCGCCCAACCTGCTTAAGGATCTCGACCAGCTGCGTGCTGCGCTGACCGCCTGGCGGGAGGCTTTTCCGGCCGACCAGCGCGAACGGTTCGGCCAGGCGGAGCGGGCCACCGGCGAATTCATCCGCTTTCGCACCGAGCTGGTGCGCCTGGCCCGGGAGGCGCCGCAGGGCGAGGCCCGCAAGTTCGGGGATAACGACGCCAACCGCGCCAACCGCACCGAGCTCAACAAGCGTCTCGTCGAGCTGGCCGAGGCGAGCAATGCCGAGGTCTCCCGCCTCGGCACCCAGATCGATGAGCAGTATCGCGCGCGGCTGATCCAGCTTCTGGTCGTGTTGGCGGCCGGGATCGGCGGCGGAGTCGTGGTGGCGGCCTGGGTGGTGACCCGCCGCGTGGTTCGTCCGCTCGGCCGCTTGACCGCGACCATCCGCCGGCTGGGGCAGGGCGATTGCGACCTGGTGGTCGAGGATCGTCAGTCCGGGGACGAGATCGGCGAGATGGCGCGGGGCGTCGACGAGCTGCGTCAGGCGGTCGAGGATGCCTTCCGTCTCAATCAGATGGTCGCGCAGCAGCCCGATGCGGTGATGCTGTGCCGTCCGGATGGGCGGGTCGGCTTTGCCAATGAGGCGACGCTGCGCCTGCTGCGCAGCATGGAGGCGAATGGGGCGCGTCTGCCTGTCACGGTGATCGGATGCCAGCCTTCGGACCTGCCGGGCTACGACGCCCAGTTGGCCGCCGCCCTGGCGGAACGGGGAGGCGCCCAATGGAAAGCGACGGTGGCCGGGATCGCGCTGGAAATATGGGTCAGCCCGATCCATGACCGCTCGGGCCACTATATCGGCAGCATGATCGGCTGGAAGGATGTCAGTTTCTATGTGCAGCTCGCCGAAAGTTTCGAGTCCGGCGTCAAGGCCGTGGCCGGCGGCGTGGTCGAAGCCTGCGGCCGGCTGACCGGCGCGGCGCGGGAACTGAGCCAGGCCGCGGCCGACGGGCGGCAGGGGACGGACTCGGCGGCTCATGCCGCGGCGACGGCGGGCGGCGGCGTGGAGGCTGTCGCGGCGGCGGCGGAGCAATTGGCCGCCTCGTTGCGGGAGGTGTCCGGGCAGGTATCGGCTTCGGCGACCCTGGCGCGCGGCTCGGTGGTTCATGCCGAAGAGGCCGGCAAGGTTCTGGGCGGCCTGGCCGAGGCGGGCGAACGAATCGGCGAGGTCATCGAACTGATCAGCAGCATCGCCGGGCAGACCAATCTCCTGGCGCTGAACGCCACTATCGAGGCGGCCCGCGCCGGGGATGCCGGCAAGGGTTTCTCCGTGGTCGCCGCGGAGGTCAAGACGCTGGCAAACCAGACGGCGCGCGCCACCTCGGAGATTTCAGCCCAGATCGAACGGATGCAGAAGGTCACCGGCGACGCCGTGACCGCCCTTGGGCAGATCATCGGCGGGGTGATGGATATCGACCGCCATGTCGCCGCGGTCGCCGCGACGGTCGAGCAGCAAAGCGCGGCCACCGCCGAAATCAGCCGCAACGCTCAAAGGGCCGCCGGCGGCACCAGCGAGGTCGCCCGGACCATCGAGCATCTGGCGATCGTGTCCGGCCATACCGGCGACTGTGCCGGCGGGATGCTGTCGAGTGTCGGGGGGCTTTCCGAACAGGCCGACCGCCTGGGGGCGGAAATCGACGTCCTGCTGCGGAAGATCAGGAGCTAGTCGCTCATCACCATCACCTCGACCTTGACCTCGCCTTCATTGGCCAGGGTCAGGGTGAGGGGCACCATCTCGCCTTCTTTCAGGGGGTGCTGAAGCCCCTCCAGCATGATGTGCATCTCGCCGGGCTTCAGTTCGACGGTCTTGCCGGCCGGGATGTCGATCCCGGGCATTTCGTGCATATGGGTGACGTCGCCACTCTTCTCGTTCGAATGGAGGCTGGCGTGGGCCGCGATCGGCGAGCTGACGCCGAGCAGGCGGTCGCTCTTGGCTCCGTCATTGACGAAGGTGACATAGACGGCCGCGGTCTTGGCGGCGCCATGGCTGGCCGGCGACCAGGGATGGCCGATGGTCAGCTTGTCGAGGTCGTATTCGTGCGCCGCGGCACCCGCCGCCAGCAGGGCCAGAACCAGGGCCGGACCGAACTTCATCGAAAACCTCCAGAAACCGCAAAACTTGACAGGGGCGGGGCGAACGCTATTCCTAAGCCCCACTTTTTGTCCAGATAGTCATCAGGGGTGTGAATGTCCAACGCAGTCGTATTTCCGGGCCAGGGTTCCCAGGCCGTCGGCATGGGCAAGGCGCTGGCGGATGCCTTCACCGAGGCCCGCGAGCTGTTCCAGGAAGTCGACGACGCGCTGAGCCAGTCCCTGTCCCGCCTGATGTGGGAAGGTCCGGAAGACCAGCTGACCCTGACCGAGAACGCCCAGCCGGCTTTGATGTCGGTCAGCCTGGCGGTGATGCGCGTGCTGGAGACCCAGGGCAAGTGGCGCCTGGCCGACAAGGCCGCCTTCGTCGCCGGCCATAGCTTGGGCGAATATTCCGCCCTGGCCGCCGCCGGCACCTTCTCCGTTCCCGATGCCGCGCGCCTCCTGAAGCTGCGCGGCCAGGCCATGCAGAAGGCCGTGCCGGTCGGTGTCGGCGCCATGGCGGCGCTGCTCGGCGTCGAGCTGCCGGAGGCGGAAGCGATCGCCGCCGATGCCGCCCAGGGCGAGATCTGCCAGGTCGCCAACGACAATTCCTCGGGCCAGGTGGTGATCAGCGGTCATAAGGCCGCCATTGACCGCGCCATCGCGCTGGCCGCCGAGAAGGGCTTCAAGCGCTCGGTGCTGCTGCCGGTGTCCGCTCCGTTCCATTGCGCCCTGATGCAGCCGGCCGCCGACGCCATGGCCGAAGCGCTGGACAAGGTGACCGTGAATGCTCCGGTCGTGCCGGTGGTCGCCAATGTCACCGCCGCCCCGACCGTCGATCCGGCGCTGATTCGCGCCCAGCTGGTCCAGCAGGTCACCGGCACGGTACGCTGGCGCGAATCGGTGCTGGCCATGAAGGGCCTGGGCGTCGAGCGCCTGGTCGAGGCCGGTTCCGGCAAGGTGCTGGCCGGTCTGGTGAAAAGGATCGACAAGGATATTTCGGCGGTCTCGCTGCAGACCCCCGAAGATATCGACGCTTTTCTCTCTGCGTAAATATGTGGGGTAGCCTACCCCACACCCCCGGGGTCGTTCGCTGCGCTCCTCCGAGCGCGCTAAAATTTGTGATTTAATTCAATGAAGCACGCTCTGAAGGACGGTTTTGATGTTCGATCTTACTGGTAAAACCGCTCTGGTCACCGGCGCCTCGGGCGGCATCGGCGGCGCCATCGCCGAGGCCCTGCACGCGCAGGGCGCCACCGTCGCGCTGTCCGGCACCCGCCGTCAGCCGCTTGACGACCTGGCCGCGAAGCTGGGCAGCCGCGTCCATGTCATCCCCGCCAATCTGTCGGTGGCCGAAGAGGTCGAGCAGCTGGCCAAGGATGCCGAGGCGCAGCTCGGGTCGCTCGACATTCTGGTCAACAATGCCGGCCTGACCAAGGACGGCTTGGTGATGCGCATGAAGGACGAGGACTGGGATACGGTCATCGACGTCAACCTGACCGCTGCCTTCCGCCTGTGCCGCGCCGCCGTGCGCGGTATGATGAAGCGCCGCCACGGCCGCATCATCAACATCACCTCGGTGGTCGGCGTCACCGGCAATCCGGGCCAGGTCAATTACTGCGCCTCGAAGGCCGGCCTGATCGGCATGTCGAAATCGCTGGCCCAGGAAGTCGCCTCGCGGGGCATCACCGTCAATTGCATCGCACCCGGTTTCATCACGTCGGCGATGACCGACGCGCTCAATGACGACCAGAAAAGCCGCATCCTGGGATCGATTCCCGCCGGCCGCATGGGCGACGTCGCGGAGATCGCCTCGGCCGCCGTCTATCTGGCCAGCGCCGAAGCCGCCTACATGACGGGGCAGACCCTGCACGTCAATGGCGGCATGGCGATGATTTAGAGCGCGCGCAGCGCGTCCGGAGGAGCGCAGCGACGACCCCGAGGGGGTGGGGTAGGCTACCCCACTGAAGCGCGCGCAGCGCGTTTAGAGTGATGGCCTTGCCAAAAAATATGTGCTACGAAACGGCACTTTTCCGCTGGCGGGGGAAGGCCAGCCTCATCCGATCCAGTTGTGTTAAATCTGGTTTAAACCAAGTCTAATAAGAGGTTATCAAATGTCTGACGTCGCCGAACGGGTTAAGAAGATTGTTGTCGAGCACCTGGGCGTTGAAGAGTCCAAGGTCACCGAGACGGCGAGCTTCATCGATGATCTGGGGGCCGACAGCCTCGACACGGTGGAACTGGTCATGGCTTTCGAGGAAGAATTCGGCTGTGAAATTCCGGACGACGCCGCCGAGAAGATCCTGACCGTCAAGGATGCGATCGACTTCATTCAGTCGCATTCGTAAGCGGCACACGCCGCGCTGCTGCCCTGGCAGCGCGGCGGTATTCCCGTTACAGGGCAAGAACCCAAGGAACGCATGAGACGAGTCGTCGTTACAGGTCTAGGCATGGTGACCCCTCTGGGGGCCGGCCATAAGGCCAACTGGGAACGCTTAACCCAAGGCGTTTCCGGTCTTCGCGCCATCGAGCACTTCGACGTTTCCGATCTTCCTGCGAAGATCGCCGGGCAGATCCCGCTCGGTACCGATGAACCGTACAAGTTCAATTTCGACAGCGTGGTGACCCCCAAGGACCGCCGCCGCATGGACGATTTCATCGTCTACGCGCTGGCCGCGGCTACCGAGGCGGTCCATGATGCCGGCTGGACCCCGACGGACGAAGAATCGCTGGAACGCACCGGCGTCATGATCGGTTCCGGCGTGGGCGGCCTGCCCGCGATCGACGATACGTCGAAGACGCTGGCCAAGGACGGCCCGCGCCGCGTGTCGCCCTTCTTCATTCCGATGAGCCTGATCAACCTGGCCTCGGGCCATGTCTCGATCCGCTTCGGCTTCAAGGGCCCGAACCACGCGGTAGTGACCGCCTGCTCGACCGGCGCGCACGCCATCGGCGACGCCGCCCGCCTGATCGCGCTCGACGATGCCGACGTGATGATCGCCGGCGGCGCCGAAGCCACCGTGTGCCGCATCGGCATTGCCGGCTTCTGCGCCTCGCGCGCTCTGTCGACCGCCTTCAACGATTCCCCGACCAAGGGTTCGCGCCCGTGGGACAAGGATCGCGACGGCTTCGTCATGGGCGAAGGCGCCGGCGTGGTGGTGCTCGAGGAATATGAGCACGCCAAGAAGCGCGGCGCGCACATCTATGCCGAGATCATCGGCTATGGCATGTCGGGCGATGCCCACCACATCACGGCTCCGGCCGAGGATGGCGGCGGTGCTTTCCGCGCCATGAAGGCCGCCGTCAAGCGTGCCGGCGTTCCGCTGGAAGCGATCGATTACATCAACGCCCACGGCACGTCGACGCCGCTGGGTGACGAGATCGAGCTGGGCGCCGTCAAGCGCCTGTTCGGCGACCACGCCTACAAGCTGTCCATGTCGTCGACCAAGTCGGCGATCGGCCATCTGCTGGGCGCGGCCGGCGCAGTGGAGGCGATCTATTCGATCAAGTCCATCAATCACGGCATCGTGCCGCCGACCCTCAATCTCGACAATCCGTCCGAAGGCTGCGACATCGATCTGGTGCCGCACAAGGCCAAGGAGAAAAAGGTCAATGTGGCCCTCTCCAACTCCTTCGGTTTCGGCGGGACCAACGCGTCGCTGATCTTCCGCGGCGTCTGATTTCCCGATGAAATGGCTTCTCCGCCACGGTGCGGCGGATTTGAAGTTCCTAAGTTCTTTGAACAAACGACATTAGGAACTTCAAATCCACCAAGCCGCACCGTAGTGGTAAGTTTGCGAATATCCTGATCAATTCGGAAGTTCGAATGTCGTCTGAACCAAGAAGGTCGAACTTCCGAATTGGGATATTCGCCGTGCTCGTTATCCTGGGCACGGCGGTGACGGCGGGAAAATTCGCCTTCGATGCCTGGCTGCAGGCGCCCGGACCGGCGTCTGATTCCATCGTCGTCGTCCTGCCCAAGGGCACCGGCACCGAGGGGATCGGCACGCTGCTCGGCAAGTCCGGGGTGATCGGGCAGCCGGTTTTATGGCCGGTGATCGTCAAGCTGTCCGGCCGCCAGGCGCTCAAGGCCGGCGAATATGAATTTCCCGCGCATGCCTCTTTGGCTCAGATCCTCGACATGATCCGCCGCGGCCAGGTGGTGGTGCACAAGCTGACCGTCGCCGAGGGCCTGACGGTGCAGCAGATCGAGACCGTCCTGCGCGAAGCTTACGGCGCCGCCGGCAAGCTCGATGGCACGCCCGCCGAGGGGAGCCTGCTGCCCTCGACCTATTTCTACACCTATGGCCAGGAGCGCCAGGATCTGATCGTCCGCATGCAGCGCGGCATGACCGAGGCGCTGGACGAAGCCTGGGCCAAACGCGATCCCACGGTGCCGCTGGCGACCAAGGAGGAGGCGTTGGTGATGGCCTCGGTGGTCGAACGCGAAACCGGCATCGCCGACGAGCGCCCGCACGTTGCCGCCGTGTTCGAGAACCGCCTGCGGCTGCATATGCGCCTGCAATCGGACCCGACCGTGATCTATGTGCTGAGCCATGGTCTGGGCGTGCTGGATCATCCGCTGACCCATGCCGAGCTCTCGACGCCGAGCCCCTACAACACCTACGCTTCGGACGGGCTCCCGCCGGGCCCGATCTGCAATCCGGGCCGCGCCAGCCTCCAGGCGGTGCTGCATCCGTTGGCCAGCGAGGATCTCTATTTCGTCGCCGACGGCTCGGGCGGGCACGCTTTTTCCAGGACGCTGGCCGACCACAATCAGAACGTCACACGGCTGAGAAAGCTGGAACAGGCCAAATAACAAAAGGGGAGCCGCATGGACAGTTTCGCCGATCTCTACCGGCTGATCAGCGGCTTTCGCGCCGAAGACCAGGCCGCGGCCGCCGCCTGCGATGCGCGTGAGCCGAAGCTGACCAAGCCGGCCGGCTCGCTGGGCCGGCTCGAGGAAATCACCCGCCATCTATGCGCCTGGCAGGGCGTTCACCCGCCGCAGCTCGAGCAGATGCAGGCCTGCGTCTTCGCCGGCAATCACGGCGTGGCGGCGCTCGGCGTCTCCGCTTATCCGGCCGCGGTGACCGAGCAGATGGTGATCAATTTCCAGAATGGCGGCGCCGCCATCAACCAGCTGTGCCGCGCCTTCGGCCTCGATCTGTCGGTCGACGACATCGAACTGGACCGCCCGACCGAGGATTTCACCAGGGGCCCGGCGATGAGCGAGGATGACTGCCTCGCCGCCTTCGCCATCGGTTTCGAGGCGGTGGAAGAGGGCGCCGACCTGGTCGTCATCGGCGAAATGGGAATCGGCAACACCACCTCCGCCGCCGCCTTGTGTCTGGCCTTGTTCGGCGGCCAGGCCGAGGATTGGACCGGTCGAGGCACCGGGGTCGGCGACGATCAGCTCAAGCGCAAGATCGAGGTGGTCCGCAAGGGCGTCGCCGCCAATCCGACCGACGACCCGCTGGAGAAGCTGGCCTCCTTAGGCGGCCGCGAACTGGCCGCCATCGTCGGCGCGGTCACCAGCGCGCGTCTCAAGCGCATCCCGGTGATCCTCGACGGCTATGTCTGCACGGCGGCCGCCGCCGTCCTGCACGCGATCCGCCGCGATGCTTTGGATCATTGCCTGATCGGCCATGTCTCGGCCGAACCGGGGCACCGGTTGCTGCTGGAAAAACTGGAAAAGCGTCCGCTGCTCGACCTCGACATGCGCCTGGGCGAGGCGTCGGGCGCTGCCGCCGCCATCGGTCTGGTCAAGGCTGCCGTCGCCTGTCATGTCGGTATGGCGACCTTCGGCGAGGCCGGAGTCAGCAACAAGGCGCATTGATTGTCGTCCACAGATCAATACTCTTCAAAAGCTTGCCCCAACCGAGCAGCCGGGTATTACTCCGCGATCCCGGGTATCTTCTTCTTTACCTTCGTCTTCCTCCCTTCGCTGATCCGTTCGAAGAACAGATAGATCACCGGGGTGGTGAACAGCGTCAGCGCCTGGCTGACCACCAGGCCGCCCACCATCGAGACGCCCAGCGGCTGGCGCAGTTCGGAGCCGGCGCCGGAGCCCAGCATCAGCGGCAGGCCGCCGAGGATCGCCGCCATTGTGGTCATCATGATCGGGCGGAAGCGCAGCAGACAGGCTTCCCGGATGGCGTCGTGCGCGCTCATGCCGCGCTCGCGCTGGGCGGCGATGGCGAAGTCGACCATCATGATGCCGTTCTTCTTCACGATGCCGATCAGCAGCAGGATGCCGATCAGCGCGATCACCGACATGTCGTCGTGGAACACCATCAGGAACAGCAGGGCGCCGGCGCCAGCCGACGGCAGGGTCGAGATGATGGTCAGCGGGTGGATGAAGCTCTCATACAGCACGCCGAGGATGATGTAGACCGCCACCAGCGCGGCCAGGATCAGCAGGGGCATGGTGGCCAACGAAGCCTTGAAGGCCTGCGCCGTGCCCTGGAAGGCGGTGACGATGCTGCCCGGCAGCGCCATTTCGTGCGCCGCCTGGTTGATGGCGTCGACCGCGTCGCCCAGCGCGACCCCGTCGGCCAGGTTGAAGGACAGGGTGACGGCGGGAAACTGGCCCTGATGGTTGACCGACAATAGCCCGACCGGATCGGTCGAGGCGCGCGTCAAGGCCGACAGCGGCACCTGCTGGCTGGTCAGCGGCGACTTCACATAGATGCGGGCGAGATCCGACGGCGTTTTCTGCATGTCGGGCAGCACTTCCATCACCACGTGATAGGAATTGAGCTGCGTGAAGTACTGCGTGATCTGGCGCTGGCCGAAGGCATCGTAGAGCGTGTCGTCGATCAGCTGCGGCGAGATGCCGAAGCGCGAGGCCTGGTCGCGGTCGATGGTCAGCGTCGCGGTGGCGCCGGCATTCTGCTGGTCCGAGGCGAGATCGCGCAGCTGCGGCAGCGTCTTCATCTTGGCCAGCATCTTGGGCGCCCACTGGTTCAGCTCGTCGAGATCGGCGTCTTCCAGGGTGAACTGATATTGGGTGCGGGCCAGCTGGGCGTTCAGATTGACGTCCTGGCGCGACTGCATGAAGAAGCGCACGCCATTGACCGACGCCATCTTCTGATTGAGCCGGGCGATGATCTGATCGGCGTTGAATTTGCGCTCGCTCCAGGGCTTCAGGCCGATGAAGCTGCGCGCCACATTATATTGCCCGCCGCCGACATAGGACGAGTAATTGTCGATGTCGGGGTCCTCGGACAGGATCTTGTTGATCTGCATCTGCCGGTCGACCATCGCGGCGTAGGAGCTGTCCTGCGAGGTCTCGGCCTGGCCGTAGAGCATGCCGGTATCCTGCTGGGGGAAGAAGCCCTTGGGGATCACGATATAGAGGAACACCGTGATCGCCAGCGTGACCAGGAACGACAGCAGGGTCAGGCGCTGATGCCGCAGCACGCGGTCCAGCATGCTGCGATATCCGTTCAGCAGCGCGTCGAACATGCGCTCGAACGCCATATAGGCCTTGCCGTGCGCCGCCGCATGCTCGTCGCGCAGCACGCGCGAGCACATCATGGGCGTGAGCGTCAGCGACACCACCAGCGAGACGAAAATGGTCATCGTCACCGTCATGGCGAATTCGCGCATCAGGCGGCCGATCACCCCGCCCATCAGCAGGATCGGGATGAACACGGCGACCAGGCTGATGCTGATCGACACGATGGTGAAGCCGACTTCGGCGGCGCCCTTCAGCGCCGCCTGGAACGGCGACAGGCCCTCTTCGAGATGGCGGTAGATGTTCTCCAGCATCACGATGGCGTCGTCGACGACGAAGCCCACCGCGATGGTCAGCGCCATCAGCGAGAGATTGTCCAGCGAATAGCCGGCCAGATACATCAGCCCGAAGGTGCCGAACAGCGCCAGCGGCACGGTGATGCCGGGGATCACCGTCGCCCACAGATTGCGCAGGAACAGGAAGATCACCATGACCACCAGGAAGATGGTCAGGATCAGGGTGAATTCGACGTCGTTGACCGAGGCGCGGATGGTCTTGGTGCGGTCGTCGAGAATGTCGACCTTGACCCCCGGCGGCATCGAGGCGCGCAGCACCGGCAGATTGGCCTTGATGCTGTCGACCGTCTCGATGACGTTGGCGCCCGGCTGCTTGAACACCACCAGCAGGATGCCTTCCTTGCCGTTCATCCAGGCGATCGACTTGGTGTTCTCCGGGCCCTCGATGGCCTGGCCGATATCGCGGATGCGCACCGGGGCGCCGTTGCGGTAGGCGACGATGGCATCGTTCCACGGCGCGGCGTCGAGCAGCTGGTCGTTGGCATAGATGGTGAAGTTGCGGGTATCGCCGTCCAGCGTGCCCTTGGGCGCGTCGACGGTCAGGTTGGTGACGGCGTTGCGCACATCCTCCAGCCCGAGATTCATGTTGGCGAGCTTGGCCGGATCGACCTGGATACGGATCGAAGGCTTGCGCTCGCCGCCGATGGTGACAAGACCGACGCCGGGCAGGCGGCTGATCTGCTGCGACACCACGGCGTCGGCGAAATTGTCGACGGTGGTCACCGGCAGCGTGTCGGACACGACCTGCAGCAGCAGGATCGGCGCATCGGCGGGATTGATCTTGCGGTAGGTCGGCGCGTTGGGCAGGTCCTTCGGCAACTGCCCCGACGCCGCATTGATGGCGGTCTGCACATCCTGGGCGGCGGCGTCGATGTTCCGGTCGAGGTCGAATTGCAGGATGATGTTGGTGCCGCCCAGGGACGACGAGGACAGCATCTGCGAAACGCCGGGGATCTGCGAGAACTGGCGCTCCAGCGGCGTCGTCACCGACGAGGCCATGGTTTGCGGATCGGCGCCGGGCAGGCTGGCGCTGACCTGGATGGTGGGAAAGTCCACCTGCGGCAGCTTGGCGACCGGCAGCAGCGGGAAGGCCACCATGCCGGCCAGCAGGATTGCCGCCATCAGCAGGGTAGTGGCGATCGGCCGTTCGATGAAGGTCTTGGAAATATTCATCCGTTGGTCACCGGCCCGTTGGTGATCGGGGTGCTGCGGATTTCGACCTTGCTGCCGGTCTCCAGGCGGTATTGGCCGCTGGTCACCACCGTTTCGCCGTCATTGACGCCCTTGGTCACCACGGCGACGCCTTCGCTGACGGTGCCGATCTGGATCGGGCGCTGCTCGACGGTGTTGTCGCTCTTCACCACGAAGACCGAGCGTCCCTCGGTGCCGCGCTGGATCGCCTCGACCGGAATGGTCAGCACGCCGGCCAGCTTGTCGAGGGTCATGCGCGCATTGACGAACTGACCCGGCCACAGAAGGTTTTGCTTGTTGGGCAGGGTGGCGCGCAGGCGGACCATGCCGGTGGTCTGGTCGACCTGATTGTCGACCAGGTCCAGCACGCCGTCATCGAGATGCCTGGTCCCGTCCCGGCTGATGGCCGAGACCGGCGCCGAAGTGCCGCGCTCGGCCTTGAGGATGGCCTGCAGGCTGTCCTCGTTCAGGGTGAACAGCAAATGGATCGGCTGCAGCTGGGTGATCACCACCAGCCCGGCGGTGTCGGCGGCGTGCACCACATTGCCGACATCGATCGAACGGATGCCGACCCGGCCTTCGATGGGCGAACGGATCGAGCAGTAATCGAGATTGACGCGGGCGGCGTCGATCGCGGCCTGGTCGCCCTTGACGGCGGCCTCCAGCTGATTGACCTGGGCCTGCGTCGCATCGAGCTGCTGATGGGCGATGTAATTCTTGTCCGACAGCCTGGTGTAGCGGTCGAGGTCCAGTTTCGCATTGGCCAGCTGCGCCTGGTCCTGAGCTTTCTTGGCCACGGCCTGGTCATAAGCGGCCTGATAGGGGCGCGCATCGATCTGGAACAGCAGGTCGCCGACATGAACCGTCTGGCCTTCCTTCACCGCCAGCTTGACCAGCTGGCCGTCGACCTGCGGGCGGATCGTCACCGTATTGAAGGCCTGCACCGTGCCCAGCCCTTCGAGATAGGTCTGCAGGTCGCGCTTGACCGCTTTCCCCACCGTCACCGGCACGGCGGGCCGCGCCGGTGAATCGGCGGCGCTGGCGGCTCCGGCCAGGAGCAGGAAGACAGGAAGCAGGACGTTTCGGTTCATAAAGGAAATCCGGTATCGATTCTTGGACGGGCGCATTATCTTCAAGCGCTCGTTCAATTGCGAGCGTTAGCTGAGGGTTGCGGGGCGTGAAATACAAGCGGGGATTGTTCTTCGGTATCGTTATGGCCGGGTTTCTGGCCGGCTGCAGCGTTGGTCCGGACTATGAACGGCCGAAGACCGACACGCCGCCCACATGGAGTGGCGCGCAAGGCCGCGACGAATGGCCGGGCCTGACCTGGTGGCGGGATTTCCATGCCGCCGAGCTCGACCGTTTGATGCAGGCCGCCCATGACGGCAATTTCGACCTCGCCATCGCCGTCGCCCGTCTCAAGCAGGCTAACGCCCAGGCCGCCATCGCCGGCGCGCCTTTGCTGCCGCAGGTCGATGCCGGCCTGCAGGCCGAGCGCCTGCGCCAGCCGCCCAGCACGCCGGCCGGCACCAAGCAGTTCAGCGGCAGCCTCAGCGCCAGCTACGAGCTCGATTTCTGGGGGCAGCTGCGCGACCAGGCCGAGGCCGCCCGCCTGACCGCCGCCGCCAGCGCTTTCGACCGTGAAACCGCCGAGCTGACCCTGCAATCGGCGGTGGCCAATTCCTATTTCTCGCTGTTGTCGCTGAACGAGCGGATCGAGCTGGCGCAGAACAATCTCAAGGCGTCCGAGGATGTACTCGACGCTTTCAAGGCCCGGCTGGAGGTCGGCACCGCCTCGGCGCTCGACGTCGCCCAGCAGGAGAATGTGGTGGCCACCCAGCGCGCCGTCCTGCCGCCGCTGATCGAGCAGCAGCGCCAGGCGCGCGATGCGCTGGCGGTGCTGGTCGGGGTCAATCCCGAGGGTGTCGCGTCGCCGGCCGGCAATCTCAATTCGGTCAGGCTGCCGGGGGTCGCTCCGGGCCTGCCTTCCGGCCTGCTGCAGCGCCGGCCCGACGTGCAGTCGGCCGAGGCCAAGCTGCAATCGGCCAATCAGACTGTGAAGGCCGCCACCGCGGCCTTCTTCCCGACCATCAACCTGACCGCCCAGGGCGGCAGCGCCAGTTCGACCCTGTCGGATCTGTTCAAGCCGGCCGGCGTGTTCTACAGCGTGATCGCCGGCGCCTCGCAGCCGATCTTCCACGGCGGCGCGCTGGAGGGCGGCAAGCAATTGGCCGAGGGCCAGTATGACGAACAGGTCGCGACCTACCGCAAGGCGGTGGTCTCCGCTTTCGCCGACGTCGAGGACGCGCTGGCCGCCGTCGAGCAGGAGGACCGCCGCGAAGAAGCCGATAAGGTGGTGGTCAGCACCGCCCAGCGCGCTTTCGATATCGCCCAGGCCCAGCTTTACAACGGCACGATCGATATCCTGACCGTGCTCAATACCCAGCGCACCTTGTTCCAGGCCCAGGACGAACTGGCCCAGGCGCGGCTGGCCCACGCCCAGGCGGTGGTCGGCCTGTTCAAGGCCTTAGGCGGCGGGTGGCAGGTTCTGGAAGAAAGCTAGGATGATCTCGCGCGCCTCGGCCAGCTGCTGCGTGGTCGGGCGCGTGCCGTCGGCGGCCGGCTGGTTCATGCGGTCGAACCAGGCTTCGGTGCCTTTGACGTCGTTCATCTTGGCGGTCATGTCGCCGAAGGTGCGGCGCATCAAGGCGATCGTCCGCGGCTCGACATAGACGATATCCCAGTTCAGCTTCTGGCCGTGCATGTTCAGCATCGACTGGATGATCGCCTTGCATTCCGCGTCGTAGGAGATGAAGCGCGGGCCGATCAGATGGCGGCAGGTGGCGAAATAGGCCGACAGCCATTTGCGCTCGAAGGTCGGCGGCTTGGCGTAGAACATCTTTTCCAGCGGCAGGGCCAGGATGCGGTGCACCGGGTCCGAGCGCATGCCGAAGCGGCCGCCGCCGACATTGCCGCCGACATTGCCGCCGCCACCGGCGCCAGCCTGTTGCTTGGATTCTTTGCCCCCAGCTTCGCTTTTGGCTTCCTTCTCTTCCTCGATTTCGGCGGAGGCGATGGCCAGCAGAGACTGCTCGGCGGCGTCGACCGAGCGCGTATGGGTCGCGTCATAGGCGCGGTCGAGTTCGACGGTGCCGCGCTCGATCAGCGCGATGGCTCGGTCGATGTCGGCGAGGGAGACCTTGCCGTCCTTGGCGAGGCCGCCCAGCACGCCGCGCAGGACCTTGAGGACCAGAGACGCGGCGGCTCTTCCTGCAGTGATTTGCGACGGCATGAAAATCCCAAAGAAGACAGGAACATCAAGTGATTGCCGGGAGAGTAGCATCCATGATAGCTGTGACTCAACCTTCCGGAGGGAGATCATCATGTCCACACCAGAAGTGCTTGATCGCCGCGTCTATTCCGAAGGTGAAATCATCTTCAAGGAAGGCGAAGTCGGACGGCGTTGTGCCTTCCTGGTCGAATCGGGCCGGGTCGAGATCAGCAAGAAGCTGGATGACGGCACCGACCGGGTACTGGGGTATATCCCCCAGGGCGGTATTTTCGGCGAAATGGCCCTGGTCGACGACAAGCCGCGCATGGCTCAGGCCAAGGCCGTCGGCTCCACGGCGGTGATCATCATTTCCGAGACGATGCTCGAGAACAAACTCAAGAAGGCCGACCCCTTCATCCGCGGCCTGCTCAATTTACTGGTCCGCAACGTCCGCGAAATGGGCAACCAACTGACCGGGAACAGAGGTGGTTAAATGCCCCTCAGGCGCCGGGCGCGGCTTCCAGCCGCTGGGCTACCGCGCCAAGCTATCCCTGTTGTGTGATCGACGCTGTCGGCAGCGCGGGGCCGCCTTGCGGCCCGGAAAAACTAGCGGATTGCGTTGACTGGGACCATGTCGACGCGGGCGCCGGAGTAGACGCTGACGTCGCTATCCACCTTGCGGTCGTAGCAAGTGGTCTTGGCCAGGTTCTTGTAGCAATAGGAAACCACCGCCACCCGCGGCGTCTTGTCCTTGGCGACGCAATAATCGCCGCCATGTGCCGCGCGGATCACCGAGCAATCCTGTCCGGTCACCCATCCCGCCACATGATCCTCGACCGTCTTGCTGGTCGCCATCACGCTGACGCCGTCCGCCAGCACCAGGGCGGTGATGGGGGTGTAAGGCATGTGCAACGCTTCTTCGGTGCCATGCGTTGTGCAGGCGGAAACGAGGAAACTGGCGGCCGCCAGGCAGGCTACGGCGAGACGCATGGGCTATGCCTTTATAGAATTGGGCGGACTATACTCCGATGATACGGTGAAATGGATGAAATCAGGCGGCTTTAAAGCATATGGCGACCACACATGAGTTGATTTTCGGCGCGGGCATCCTCGGGCTGCTCGCGATTTTCGCCGCCACCTTCTCCTCGCGCTTCGGGACCCCGCTGCTGCTGGCCTTCATCGGGCTCGGCATGCTGGCGGGTGAAGACGGGCCGGGCGGGATTTTCTTCGACGATTACGAGATGGGCTATCTGATCGGCAGCCTGGCTCTGGTGGTGATTTTGTTCGAGGGCGGGCTCGGGCTCAAAAAATCCACTTTGAAGAAGACTCTCCCGCCGGCCATCGGCCTGGCGACCTTGGGCGTGGCGGTTACCGCGGTGATCGTCGCCGCCGGCATCCATCTGCTGCTCCACCTGCCCTGGCCGGTGGCGCTGCTGATCGGGGCGACCGTGGCGCCGACCGACGCGGCGGCGGTGAACTCGATGCTGCGCTCCAGTGCGCTGCCGGTGCCGGCGCGGGTCACCCATCTGCTGGAGCTGGAGTCCGGCCTCAACGATCCGATGAGCGTGTTTCTGACCATCGGCCTGGTTCAGTATCTGATCCATCCGGCCGGAATGACGGCGGGGCGCGCTTTCCTGTTCTTCGCCCAGGAGCTGGGCGGCGGCGCGCTGATCGGTTTCGCCGGCGGCTATTCGCTGCTGTGGCTGCTGCGGCGGACCTGGGTTCACGCGCCGCTTTATCCGGTGCTGGCCCTGTCCGGCGCGCTGCTGCTGTTCGGCGCGGCCCAGACCGTGGGCGCCAGCGGCTTCCTGGCGGTCTATCTGGCCGGCGCCACCATCGGCATCAATGAAAGCCGGGCGGCCGGCTCGGTGACCCATTTCTTCGAGCCGCTGGGCTGGCTGGCGCAGATCTCGCTGTTCCTGATGTTGGGGCTGCTGGTCTCGCCCCATGAATTGCTGGCCAATATCTGGGGCGGGCTGGCCATCGCGGCCGTGCTGATCTTCCTGGCCCGGCCGGCGGCGGTGGCGGCCTGCCTGCTCCCGCTGGGCTGGAAGGTGCGCGAGAGCGGCTTCATCGCCTGGGTCGGGTTGCGCGGCGCGGTGCCGATCTATCTGTCGATCATTCCGATTCTCGCCAATGTACGGAATGGCGAACGCATGTTTTCCGGCGTGTTCGTCATCGTCATCGCCTCGGTCGCGCTGCAGGGCTGGACCATGGGACCGTTGGCCAGGTGGCTGAAATTGAAAGAGGTGCGTGACAGCGCCGAGACAAGCTCCTTATGATGGACTGCGTAATTTTATTACCCAGGGAATTATCCAAGTGACCTATCAAGCCAACCCGAAATTCTCGATCCCGGTGACCCGCACGGCGCATCCCAAGACCCGCCCCGCCGACGACTCGCTTTCGTTCGGCACGGTCTTCACCGATCACATCTTCGTGATGGATTACGAAGAGGGCAAAGGCTGGCACGATCCGCGGATTATTCCCTATGAAGCCTTCTCGCTCGATCCGGCCAGCTCGGTGCTGCATTACGCCCAGGCGGTGTTCGACGGCCTCAAGGCCTTCCGCGGCAAGGATGGCGAAGTCCGCCTGTTCCGTCCGCGCAAGCACGCCGAACGCCTCAACAAATCGTGCGAGCGTCTGTGCATCCCCGAGCTGGATGTCGAGCTGGTGCTGGAAAGCTTCCGCCGCCTGGTCGATGTCGATCGCGACTGGGTGCCGTCCAAGGCGGGCACCTCGCTTTATCTGCGTCCGACCGTGATCGCCAACGAGAACTTCCTCGGCGTGCGTCCGGCCAAGGCCTATACCTATTTCCTGATCCTGTCGCCGGTCGGCCCCTATTACGCCGAAGGCATCAATCCGGTGAAGATCCTGGCCGCCGACGAATATGTCCGCGCCGTGCCGGGCGGCCTGGGCGCCGCCAAGACCGCCGCCAACTACGCCGCGAGCCTTTATGGCGCCGAAGTGGCCAAGAAGGCCGGCTACACCCAGGTTCTGTGGCTGGACGGCGTGCAGCACAAATATCTCGACGAGGTCGGCACCATGAACATCATGGTCAAGATCGGCGACGAGATCGTCACTCCGGCGCTCAACGGCGCGATCCTGGCCGGCGTTACCCGCGATTCGATCCTCACCCTGATGCGCGACTGGGGCCTCAAGGTCTCCGAGCGCGCCATCTCGATCGATGAAGTGATCGAGGCCTCGAAGAAGGGCACCCTGGCCGAGATGTGGGGCACCGGCACCGCCGCCGTGGTCTCGCCGGTCGGCGAGCTCGGCTACAAGGGCCAGAAGATCATCATCAATGGCGGCAAGACGGGGGAACTGACCCAGAAGCTCTATGACGCCATCGTCGGCATCCAGTATGGCCAGACCAACGATGCCCATGGCTGGACGGAGCCGGTGGTCAAGGGCTGAGGCCGGCGGCTGTGGCTGTCGAAGTCAAGTCGGGCGCCAACCTGCTGTTCCTCCGCGAGGAGGAACTCAGGCAGGCGATCGAACTGCTGTTCTTCGCCTATCGCGACTTCAGCGCCGCCCCCGACGCGCTGCTGGAAGAGCAGGATCTCGGCCGCGCCCATCACCGGGTGATTTATTTCATCGGCCGCCATCCCGGCATCACCGTCAGCGATCTGCTGGCCATTCTCGGCATCACCAAGCAGAGCCTGGCCCGGGTGCTGAACCAATTGGTCACCGACGGTTTCGTCACCCAGACTCCGGGCGTGCGCGACCGCCGCCAGCGCCTGCTGGAACTGACCCCGAAGGGCGTCGCGCTGGAACGCGCCTTGACCGAGAAGCAGCGCCAGCGCGTCGCCGAAGCCTATCGCCAGGCCGGTCCGGCCGCCGTCGAGGGCTTCCGCAAGGTGATGGTCGAACTGATCGACGAGCGCGACCGCAAACGCTTTCCGGGGCGGCCCGAGCGGCCGGTGCGCAGATGATGGAACGATTTCTCAAAATCGTTCCACGGCCGCTAGTCGGCCGCCGCGCTGCCGACAGCCGCGGTTACACAGGCAACATAGCTTGGCGCGATAGCCCAGCGGCTGGAAGCCGCGCCCGGCGCCTGAGGGCTTCATGAACGACTCCGCGCACATTCTCGTTGTCGATGATGATGCGCGGCTGCGTCAGCTGCTCAGCCGGTATCTCAGCGAGAACGGCTATATGGTCTCGACCGCCGCCGATGCGGCCGAGGCGCGGCGCCAGCTCGATTCGATGGAATTCGACCTGATCGTGCTGGACGTCATGATGCCGGGAGAAAGCGGCATCGAACTGACCCGCGGTCTGCGCCAGGGCAATAATGTGCCGATCCTGCTGCTGACGGCGATGGGCGACACGGCGGACCGCATCACCGGGCTCGATGCCGGCGCCGACGATTATATGGGCAAGCCGTTCGAGCCGCGCGAATTGCTGCTGCGCGTCGTCAGCGTGCTGCGCCGCTCGACCCGCGAAGCGCCGCCCGAACGGCAGCAATCGCGCTTCGGCCGCTTCACCTTCGATGTCGAGCGCCAGGAATTGTCGGAAGAGGGGGCGCCGGTCCACCTCACCACCGCCGAGGCGGCGCTGCTGGGCGTGCTGGTCGCCCGGGCCGGCGAGACGCTGAGCCGCGAGGACCTGGCCGACCTGACCGGCGTGGATGGCAATCTGCGCACCGTCGATGTGCAGATCACCCGCCTGCGCAAGAAGATCGAGGACGATCCCCGCCTGCCGCGCCACCTGCAGACCGTGCGCGGGCGCGGTTACGTTCTGTGGACCGACTGATGGGCCGCCGCTGGGCCAGATATTTCCTTCCGCGCGGCCTGATGGGCCGCTCGCTGCTGATTCTCGTCACCCCGCTGCTGCTGGTGCAGCTGGTCTCGGCCTATGTGTTCTTCGGCACTCATTGGGATCTGGTGACCCGCCGCATGTCGAGCAACCTGGCCGGCGACATCGGCACGGTGATCGAGCTGATGCGCCAGAACCCGACCCCGGCCGGGCGCGAGCAAGCCTTCGCCCTGGCCGCCCAGGAGATGGAGCTGACCTTCACCCTGCATCCCGGCGACATCCTCGAACGCACCGGCATGCTCGGCGCGGCGCCGAAGATCGCCAATGCGGTGATGGGCTACAGCCTGGAAGACAATCTCACCAACGCCTTCAACGAGCGGGTCGGACGGCCGGTCTTCATCGACGCCCGGCCGGAGGAGCGCGACATCAAGATCCTGGTCCAGCTTCCCGATGGGGTGCTGGAGGTGCGCGCCTCGAGGAAACGTCTCTACAGCTTCACGACCACCATCTTCGTCATGTGGATGGTCGGCACTTCGCTGCTGCTGTTCGGCATCGCCGGCGCGTTCACCCGCAACCAGGTGCGCGCCGTGAAGAGGCTGGCGGTCGCGGCCGATTCCTTCGGCAAGGGGCGTCCGGTGCCGGATTTCAAGCTCGAAGGCGCCGCCGAAGTGCGCCAGGCGGGCGCCGCTTTCGCCCTGATGCGCGACCGCATGAAAAGCCAGATCGACCAGCGCACCGAAATGCTGGCCGGTGTCTCGCACGATCTGCGCACGCCGCTGACCCGCATGAAACTGCAATTGGCCATGATGCGGGGCGAGGGGATTCCGGACCTGTCCGACGATGTGGCCGACATGGAGCGGATGATCGAAGGCTATCTCGCCTTCGCCCGGGGCGAGGGGACCGAGGCTTCGCGCCCCGCCGATCTCGCTGCCCTGGTCGAGGACGCGGTGGCGCGCGCCCGGCGCGATGGCGGGCGCATCGAAGTGGTATGCGAGGGCGATCTCGGCCTGCCGCTCAAGGCCCAGGCGATGAGCCGCTGCCTCGCCAATCTGATCGGCAATGCGGTGCGCTACGCCACCAGCGTCAAGGTTACCGCCCGCCGCCGCGGGGATGCCGCCGAGGTCATCGTCGACGATGACGGGCCGGGTATCCCCGCCGATTACCGCGAGCTGGTTTTTAAACCCTTTTACCGAATCGAGGGATCGCGCAATCCCAAGACCGGCGGAGTCGGCCTCGGCCTGACCATCGCCCGCGACGTCGCGCGCGCGCATGGCGGCGATATCGTTTTAGAAGACAGTCCGATGAAGGGACTCAGGGTCCGCTTGATGCTGCCCCTGTGACCGGCTACTGTCTCAGCCGTCACATCTCGTCAGGACTTATTAACCTATGTCAGCTGCCGTTGCCGCCGCGAAACCCGCGGAGTCTGCCGATGCCCTGGTGCGCAAAGAGGTTGCCCGCGTTCTGAAGGGGCCGGTCGCCGAACGCATGAGTTCGCTCATTCCGCCGCTGGCTAATCATCCTGACCCCTTCAAGACGGTGATGGAGAGCCCCGAGCTGTTCGATGCCTGTCTCAAGCTGTTCCGGCTCAAGCGCGACGCCTTCAACGATTTTCTGGTCGATGGCGACGGCAATGTGGTGACCGATGACGATGTGCGCCTCAAATGCGGCCGTTCGGTCAATCAAGTGATCGGCATGGCGGTGCGCCAGGGAATGCGGTCCTATGCCGAGATCTTCTTCGGCGACCCGGTGACCCCGCCCAAGGACGGCCCGCCGCCGCCGAAGCCCGCCGCCCCCAAGGCGCCGCCCAAGGGCTGGTACAAGATGATCGACATCGCCAAGCTGGGCGGAAAGTTCCGCGACCATCACGGCAACGACAAACCGCTACCCAAGGCGCAGACCAATGCCGGGCGCTTCTATGCCAGCATCAAGGACGCGCTGGATTACGAGTGGCAGGTCCGCTTCTTCCCGATCTATGTGCAGATTCCGGCCCATGTTTTCACCAAGCTGGGCGCCGGCATCACCCGCATGGACACCGAGGAGCGCCTGTACCGCCTGGGTCATCTGGCCATGGCGGACATCAACAAGGCGGAATCGGTGATCAAGAATCCCGTGCTGTTCCGCGAGATGATCGACAACAACGTGCTGGCTTCGGCCACCGTTTCCCATCTGGGCGAGGCCGGCTTCCAGGAAGTGCATGGCGCGCTGGCCAATCTGTCGCCGCAGCAGAAATGGGACGTGCTGGCCAACAAGGAAACGGCCAAGCGCCTCTACGAGGACAAGCGCATCACCAAGCAGGACATCGAGGCGCTGGGCGAATATCTGCACATGCTGAACGAGTTCGCGCTCGACGCGATCTTTGATCTCAAGCTGTCGCGCGATCAGATGCAGATGTTCATGAAGACGGCCGAACAGAATCTCGGCGAAAAGCTGTTCATCGCCCTGTTCGGGCCGATCCAGGAGATCGTGCCGGACGATCAGGACGAGCAGCAGAAGCTGCGGAAATATCAGCAATTCACTCAGTCGTCGCTGCGCAGCCTGGTTACCGCGGTCAAGCAGCTGGACGACAATCTGCGCCGCACCGGCGGCGAGGATGGCATCGGCGAGTGTCTCGCCACGGTCTGCCGCACCCGGCGGCCCGACCTGGAAAAAGAACTGAAAAAGCTGATGCCGGCGATGCTGGCTTAATTTTCCAAGCCGTCAGGCGCCGGGCGCTCTCTCGGTTCGCTTGGCTTTCGCGCCAAGCCATATCGCCTTCGTTACCACGGCCGGCAGCAGCGCGCGGCCGTGGTAATTGCGACGGTCACTTCGCCTTGTTGATTCCGTCCTTCAGCTCATCGAGGATCGCGAAGAAACGCTTGTTCAGCGTCTCGAAGGCCTCGCTGTTGGACTTGGCGACGATCTCGGAAAGTTCGCGGGCGTTGGACAGGGCCTGCTCGAAGGCTTCCTTGGTCAGCTCGGTCTGACGGACCGCCTTTTCCTGCGGCGTGCCGGCCTCGACCAGCTGGCGCGCCACGGTGGCGCTCTCCTCGATGGCCTGGCGGGCGATCTCGACCTGGCGCTTGACCAGCGCCTGGACGCCTTCATAGGCCACTTTGTTGGCCTGGGTCAGGGCTTCGATGTTCTTGCGCTGGGACGCCACCAGCACCTCGACGTCGACGCCGGGGACCTTGAAGTCCTGAAAATACTTGGACATGTCGAATTTGGAGATGTCGAAGTCGATGCCTTGCGTCGATTGCTTCGCGGCCATAACTATGCCTCCCTTACCCGTGGTTGTGTAGGCGGATGCACACGGTAGGGCCGCGCCGGGCTCGGCGTCAATGGTCTTGTTGCGCTGCAGCAGCAGCTTAGCCGGCCAATTCCTCGGCGCGGCGCGCGGCGGCTTCGGTGGCGCGGCGCATCAGATCGGCCAGTCCATCGGTGTCATTCATCAGCACCTGGAGGGCGGCATAAGTGGTGCCGTTGGGGCTGGTGACATTCTCCCGCAATGTGGCGGCGGGCAAGGGGGATTGCCGCAAAAGCTCGCCCGAACCGGTCACCGTGGCGCGGGCGAGGGTTGCCGCGAGGTCGGGCGGCAGGCCGAGATTTTCTCCCGCCGCAGCCAGCGCCTCGACCAGCAGGAACACATAAGCCGGCCCGCTGCCCGACACCGCCGTGACCGCGTCGAGCAGCGATTCGCGCTCGACCCACACCGCGTGACCGACCGCGGCCACCAATTGATCACAGGTCTGGCGCTGATTCTCGGAAACGTTGCGGTTGGAGAACAATCCCGTGGCGCCCCGGCGGACCGCCGCCGGCGTATTGGGCATGGCGCGCACGATCGCGGCATCCGGTCCCAGCAGGGGTTCCAGCGAGGCGATGGTGCGCCCGGCGGCGATCGAGAGAAAAACGGCCTGGCCGGCGAAGCGGCGATAGTCGGGAAGGACTTGGGGCATCGCCTGCGGCTTGACCGCCAGCAGCACCACGTCCGGCGCGAAACCGGCCGGCAGATCGGAGGGAGACCGGAAAGCACGAACCCCGGCGGGGCCCGCTTCGGCATCGTAATGAGGATCGACGACGACAGCGTCCGATGGATCGATGCCCTGCTCGAGCCAGCCGGCCAGCAGGGCACCGCCCATCTTGCCGCATCCCACCAGGAGGATGCGCGTCACGCTTCGTCCGTCACGCTTCGCCAACAGTATCCAGCAGCGCGGCCGCCACGGCGTCCTGAGCCGTCTTGCCGCCCCACAGCACGAACTGGAACGCGGGATAGAAGCGCTCGCATTCATTGAGCGCGATATCCACGAGATCCTCGATCTGCTCCATGCTGGCGCTGCCCAGGCCGCGCAGCAGCACGGCATGGCGGAACATCGGCACGCCCTCTTCGGTCCACAGACCGAAATGGCCGAGCCACAGGCGCTCATTGACGCTGGCCAGAAGCTCGTAGAGCTGCTGCTTCTTGGCCGGCTGCACCTTCATGTCCATCGCACAGCTGAAATGCAGGGCGCCGATATCTTCGCGCCAGGCGAAGTAGAGCGAATAGTCGCACCAGCGGCCCGGCGCTTCGACGGCCATTTCGTCGTCGTTACGGCGATCGAACGGCCAATCGTTTGCAGTAACCAACTGTTCCACCAAATCCAACGGATTGGCAGACGCCTCTTCTTCAACAATCGTCGAGAAAGTCATACCCGCGACCTCCATCGGTTCGTCGTGGGAACGCATGAGGCGTTAGACAAACATCTTGTATGCTCTACCCCACACAACACAAGGGGTAGCCTATAGAGCGAGTTTCGCAAGTGCAAGAAATATCCTCGGGACCGGTTCATTTGGCTGTGGATAAACGAGACGGAACATTGCGCGCAAGCAATGTTACGAATTAGCGTCTGTTTTCTTCCCACGGGATTTAGGTTTTTCCACAGGTTCCGCAAGCGGGGCGCCGCCAAGCTTGGCTTCCAACGCGGCGATACGGGCCAGCAAGGCCTCCTGTTCGTCGCGCGCCTTGGCCGCCATCTCGCGGACGGTGTCGAACTCTTCACGCGTTACCAGATTGAGGTTGGACAGCCAGCTTTCCATTTGCTGGCGGACGATCTGCTCGACCTCGGTCTTGAAGCCGGTCAGCATGTTGAGCGCGCCGCCGGCCATGCGGGCGAAATCGTCGAACAGGCGATTCTCAGTTTGCATTTTCTTACCTCACAGGATTTCCGCCATTATAAGGGCTGTGCCCCGATTGTTGCAATGCAACGAGGGGCGGGGAGTGGCCTTTTAACGGCTCTCCCTGTAATAAGAAGCGTCATTTGAGACGAAGGATGTCGTTATGTATGTAGTGACCGGGGGGGCTGGGTTCATCGGCTCGAACCTGCTGGCGGCGCTGGAAGAGCGTGGCGACGGCGAACTGGTGGTGGTCGACCGGCTGCGCAGCAACGACAAGTGGCGGAATATCGCAAAGCGAGAGATTTCCGAGATTGTCGCCCCCGAACGCCTGTTCGATTTCCTCGCCCAGAACCATAAGAAGATCAAGATGGTGTTCCATATGGGCGCCATCTCCTCGACCACGGAAATCGACGCCGACCGGATCGTCGAAAACAACTATCGGTTGTCTTCCGAGCTGTTCGATTGGTGCGCGAAGCATGAGGTCCGGCTGGTCTATGCCAGCTCGGCGGCGACCTATGGCGACGGCACCCAGGGTTTCGACGACGCTTTCGGCGTGGCGCCCCTGTCGCTGCTGCAGCCGCTGAACGCCTATGGTTGGAGCAAGCATCTGTTCGACCGCCGCCTGGCGCGCAAGGTCGCCGACAAGGCGCCGCTGCCGCCGGGTGGTGGAGATGCGGCGCTACCGCCGCAGTGGGCCGGGCTGAAATTCTTCAACGTCTATGGCCCCAACGAATACCACAAGGGCGGCCAGCAGAGCGTGGTCAGCCAGATCTATCCCCAGGCCGTCTCGGGCGCTCCGGCCCATCTGTTCCGCTCGCACAATCCCAAATACGAGGATGGCGGCCAGATGCGCGACTTCGTCTGGGTCGGCGACGTGGTGTCGGTGATGATGTGGCTGCTCGACCATGAGGGGGTGAACGGCCTGTTCAACCTCGGCTCCGGCAAGGCGCGGAGTTTCCTCGACCTGGCCAATGCGGTCTATCGCTCAGCCGGGAAAGAGCCCTATATCAAGTTCGTCGATACGCCGGTGGCGATCCGCGACAAGTATCAATATTTCACCGAGGCCCGCATGGACCGTCTTAAGGCGAGCGGCTACGACAAAGCCTTCACCTCGCTCGAGGATGGCGTCGCCGCTTATGTCCAAGGCTTCCTCTCCCGAGCTGACCGGTATCGCTGATGGCCATGCAATTTCCCGACATCGACCCGGTCGCCCTGCGTCTCGGCCCGGTCGTCATCCGCTGGTATGCCCTGTCCTACATCGCCGGGCTGACCGGAGGCTGGCGTTACCTACGCTGGCTGGCGGCGAAATCGCAGGCGAAATTCACAGCCTTGCAGATCGACGACTTCCTGGTCTGGGCGACCATCGGCACCGTGCTGGGCGGACGGCTCGGCTATATCCTGTTCTACAAGCCCAGCTTCTATCTGGCCGACCCGCTCCAGATCCTGCAGCTGTGGCATGGCGGCATGTCGTTCCATGGCGGGGCGCTGGGCGTCATCACCGCGCTGATCCTCTATTGCCGCCGCTATAAGATCAGCATTCTCGAATTCGGCGATCTGCTGTGCTGCGTGGTGCCGCTGGGCCTGTTCTTCGGGCGCGTCGCCAATTTCATCAATGGCGAGCTGTGGGGCCGGGTGGCCGACGACAGCGTGCCGTGGGCGATGGTGTTCCCCAGCGATCCGTCCCAATTGCCGCGCCATCCCAGCCAGCTTTACGAAGCCGGGCTGGAAGGCCTGGCCCTGCTGGCGATCCTGCATCTGCTGTGGCGCAGCGAGGCCGTGCGCGAGCGCCGCGGCACCCTGGCCGGGGTGTTCCTGCTCGGCTACGGCATCGCCCGCGCCGTGGTCGAATTCTTCCGCCAGCCCGACGATTTCCTCGGCTTCCTGTGGGGCGGCGCCACCATGGGCCAGCTGCTGTCGGCCCCGCTGATGGCGGCCGGACTGATCATGATTGTGAGAGCCAAGCGTAAGGCATGAGCGATACCGATTTAGAAGCTTTCCTGCGCCGCCAGATCTCGGCGACCGGCGCCATGCCTGTCGGCGAGTTCATGCAGCGCTGCGTTTCCGCCTATTACGCCGGGCGCGATCCGTTCGGCCGCGAGGGCGATTTCGTCACCGCGCCGGAAATCAGCCAGATGTTCGGCGAGATGATCGGGCTGTGGTCGGCCGTGGTCTGGCAGATGCTGGGCGAGCCGTCCGAGGTGATCCTGGCCGAGCTGGGGCCGGGGCGCGGCACGCTGATGGCCGATCTGCTGCGCGCCGCCGGCACGCTGCCCGGCTTCCGCCAGGCGATCCGCGTCCATCTGGTCGAAACCAGCCCGGCCCTGAAGGCCAGACAGGGTGAGACCCTGGCCGGTATCGACGTGGTGTGGCACGAGGCGATCGACACGCTGCCCGCCGGTCCCGCCATCGTCATCGCCAATGAATTCTTCGATGCCCTGCCGATCGACCAATATGTCTATCGCGCCGGGGGCTGGCACGAGCGCATGGTGACCTGCCGCGACGCTTTCGCCTTCACCGATGGTCCGGAGGTGTCGGACCGGCGCATGGCCGAGCTCGGCGCGCCGGAGGCGAAGCTGGGCGAGGTGTTCGAGGTCAATCCGGCCGCCCGCCGCCTAGTCCAGGCGCTGGCGCATCGTTTCGAGACCCAGCCCGGTGTGCTGCTGGCCCTCGATTACGGTTATGACCAGTCCGCCGTCGGCGACACGCTGCAGGCGGTGCGCCGCCATCAGCCGGTGCCGGTGCTGCAGGAACCCGGCCTGGCCGATCTCACCGCCCACGTCGATTTCGCCGCTCTGGTGCGGTCCGCCGGCTCGGCAAAGGCGTCGCCGATCGCCGGACAGGGCTCGTTCCTGCGCCGTTTGGGCATCGAACTGCGCGCCGAGAAGCTGGCCGCCTCGCATCCCGACAAGGCCGAGGATCTGCTGGCCGGCTGCCACCGCTTGATCAATCCGGGCGGGATGGGCACCCTGTTCAGGGTCCTGGCCTTGTCTTCGCCAAACCTTCCCGACCTGCCGGGGTTCGTATCGTGATGATGTCCGCTCCCGCGCTGGAAGAGCTATCCGGGGTGAAGCACGGCTTCTTCACCCGCCGAGGCGGCGTGTCGGGCGGTTTGTACTCCTCCCTCAATTGCGGCTTCTCGACCGCCGATGTGCGCGAGAGCGTCCAGGCCAATCGCGACCGCGCGGTGGCCAAGCTCGGTCTCGCGTCCGACCGTCTGGCGGCGGTGCAGCAGGTGCACAGCGCCCGCGCAGTGGTGATCGGCGAGGATTGGGCACAAGGTCCGCTGGAACAGGCGGATGCTTTGGCGACCAAGCGCCGGGGCATCGCTTTGGGGGTTCTTGGCGCCGATTGCGCGCCCATCCTGCTGGCCGATGCGGAGGCCGGTGTGATCGGTGCCGCCCATGCCGGCTGGCGCGGCGCGCTGGATGGCGTGACCGACAGCGTGATCGACGCCATGATTGGTCTAGGCGCGGCCGCCTCGCGCATCGTCGCGGCGATCGGCCCCTGCATCGCGCAGAAATCGTATGAAGTCGGTCCGGAATTCCCGGCGCCGTTCCTGGCGCAGGATGCGGCCAATGCCGCCTTCTTCACCGACAGCCATTTCGATCTGCCCGGTTATCTCCAGGCCCGCCTCGAACGGCGTGGCCTGGCCGTGGTGGTTCCCTCGCCGGCCGACACGCTGGCGCAGCCCGATCTGTTCTTCAGCCATCGCCGCGCCACCCATGAGAGCGGCGGCGTGACCGGGCGGCAGATCTCCGCCATCGCGCTGGAGGGTTGAGATGCGGCGTCTGGTCACCCTGCTGGTTTCAGCGCTTCTGCTGGCCGCGTGCGGCGAGCTTCCCCATCCCTTCGAACATGATCCCGGCGCCGAGCCGATCCTGGCGACCCCGACCGCCATGGCGCCGGTTGTCGTCGCCGAGGTGCCCGGCCAGCCCGGCCTCGCCGAGGCGGTGGTCAAGGCGCTGGGCGAGCAGGACATCCCGGCTTCGACCGAGGATGGCGGCGACCGCTTCCTGCATCTGTCCGGCATCGCCCGCTCGGGCCGCGTGCTGTGGACCCTGACCGGCCCGGGCAACAAGAAGATCGGCGAGAATTTGCAGACCCTGCCGCGCCAGCCCGGCGATTTCGAGCAGGTCGCTTCGGCCTCGGCCGCCGCGGTCAGCGATTATCTGCGCAGCGACGATCTTGGCGGCGCCGACATGGCGGCGCGTCCCCGTGTCGCGGTCGATGAGGTCACCGCCGGTGGCGGTCTCGATGCCGGGCTGTTGAAACGCGCCCTGGTGATGGCCCTGCAGCAGAAAGGCATGTCGGTGGTGTCCGACCGGGCCAAGCTGCATGTGTCGGGGGGGGTGCGCGTCAGCCTGGGCACGGCCGGCCGCGATCTGGTCGAGGTCAGCTGGGTGGTGGCCGATGATGAAGGCAAGGAAGTCGGCCGCGTCAATCAGAGCAATAATGTCTACCATGACGAGCTGGTCACTTTGGGCACCCGCATGACCCACCAGATCGCCGAGGGCGGTGCCGAGGGTGTGGCCCAATTGGTACATATCAAACGGTAAATCGTGACCTTTCCGGTCGATTGTGACGGATAGTTTACTTCCGCAACGCCTGTTGATAAGGTCCGCCGCGCGACGAAAGGGCCACCATGAAAATTATCGCCTGCAACAGCAATCGCCCGCTTGCCGAAGCGATCGCCGACTATCTGAACATCAACATCACCTCAGCCACCATCAAGCGTTTCTCCGACATGGAAGTGTTCGTCGAGATCCACGAGAATGTGCGCGGCGAGGATGTCTTCGTGGTGCAATCCACCAGCTTCCCGGCCAATGACCATCTGATGGAACTGCTGGTCACCTGCGACGCCTTGCGGCGCAGCTCGGCCCGGCGCATCACCGTCGTCATTCCCTATTTCGGCTATGCCCGCCAGGATCGCAAATCCGGTTCGCGCACGCCGATCTCGGCCAAGCTGGTCGCCAATCTGATCACCACCGCCGGCGCCGACCGCGTGGTCACGCTGGATCTGCATGCCGGCCAGATCCAGGGCTTCTTCGACATTCCGCTCGACAATCTCTTTGCCGCGCCGGTCTTCACCAACGACATCAAGATCCGCTTCGAAGGCCGCAAGCCGATGATCGTGTCGCCGGACGTCGGCGGCGTGGTCCGCGCCCGCCAGATCGCCCGCCGCATCGACACCGACCTGGCCATCATCGACAAGCGCCGCGAGCGCGCCGGCGTCTCCGAGGTGATGAACATCATCGGCGACGTGCATGGCCGCGACTGTATCCTGGTCGACGATATCGTCGATTCGGGCGGAACGCTGTGCAACGCCGCCGAGGCGCTGATCAAGGCCGGCGCCACTTCCGCCTCGGCCTACATCACCCATGGCGTGCTGTCGGGCGGCGCGGTCGCCCGCGTCACCGCGTCACCGCTGGAAAGCCTGGTGATCACCGATTCGATCGCCGTCACCGAGGCGGTCAAGCTGGCCCACAATATCCGCCCGCTGACCATCGCGCCGCTGATGGCCGAATCGATCCAGCGCATCAGCGAAGAGCGCTCCGTTTCGAGTCTCTTCGACTAAAATGGTTTCTTGCCCCGCGCTGCTGGTCGCCGGCTGCGCGTCGGGGCAGGGCAAGACCACCGTTACCGCGGGCCTGGCCCGGCTTTACCGCCGGCGCGGGCTTCGCGTGCGGGTCTTCAAGACCGGCCCCGATTTTCTCGATCCTCTGATCCTGGCCCGGGCGGCAGGCTCGCCCGTCTATCAGCTCGATCTGTGGATGGTCGGGCCTGAGGAAAGCCGCGTCTTGCTGCATGAGGCGGCGCAAGAGGCCGACATCATCCTGGTCGAAGGGGTGATGGGCCTGTTCGACGGCGAACCTTCCGCCGCCGATCTCGCCGCCGCGTTCGGCTTGAAGGTGCTGGCGGTGATCGATGCCGGCGCCATGGCCCAGACCGTCGCCGCCATCGCCCATGGCCTCGCCACGTATAGAAACGACATCGAAGTCGGCGGCCTGATCGCCAACCGCGTCTCCAGTCCCGGCCATCGCGCTATGATCGAAGAGGCGCTGGGCGGCCGGTTCGATTTCTTCGGCACGCTGCCGTCCGATCCCGCCTATGCGCTGCCGTCGCGCCATCTCGGATTGGTGCCGGCCGCCGAGCTGACCGACATCGACCGGCGGCTCGACGCGGTCGCCGAAGCCTTGGAGCGCACCGCGCCCCTGCCGCTGCCGGCGCCGGTCGAGTTCGCGCCGGCATCCCGGGCCCCGGTGCCGCGCTTGCTGGACGGCAAACGCATCGCCATCGCCCGCGACGCGGCTTTCTGCTTCCTCTATCAGGCCAATCTCGATCTGCTGGAAGCGATGGGGGCGGACCTCGCCTTCTTCTCGCCGCTGGCCGGGGATGCGGTTCCCGACTGCGATGCTCTCTATCTGCCGGGTGGTTATCCGGAACTGCATCTCGACGCTTTGTCCGGCGCTCTCGGCCGCATCGCGGCGGACAAGCCGACATTGGCCGAATGCGGCGGCATGCTGGCGCTGCTCGACAGTCTCGACGGGGTGAAGATGGCCGGCGCGCTTCCCGGCAGCGCCCTCATGCAAAAGCGGCTGGTCAATCTCGGCCTGCATTCGGTCACGCTGCCGGAGGGAACCTTGCGCGGGCACACCTTCCATCACTCGCTGTCCGAGGTTGCGCTCGATCCGATCGCGACGTCCGAACCCAATCGTCCGCACGGGCGGGGCGAAGCGGTCTATCGGGTGAACCGGCTGACCGCCACCTATATGCATCTCTATTTCGGTTCGAACCCCGGCGCGGTGGCGAAGCTCTTCAGCTAAACATTGCATTCCGCGCAGGCTTTGTGTATTGAACCCGCTTCTCGGCGACGGCACCCCTGGAGGCCGTCGTCTCTCTGTCTTTGGAGACTAGAATGAGCGAAGTTACTTCTCTGAGCGCCGAAGCGCGCGACCGGGCCGGTAAAGGGGGCGCCCGGGCCACTCGTCGTGACGGGCTCGTGCCCGGCGTGATCTATGGCGCCAAGCAGTCCCCGGTTTCGATCGCGGTTTCCCCGCGTGACCTGTGGGTGCAGATGAACACCCCCGGCCTGTATTCCCGCCTGTTCGACGTCACCGTCGGCGGCAAGACCGAGCGCGTCCTGTGCCGTGACATCCAGAAGCACAAGGTCAGCGGCCAGCCGCTGCATGTCGACTTCCTGCGCGTGTCCGGCGATGCCAAGGTCCACGTCAAGGTGTCCGTCCACTTCGTCAACCAGGACAAGAGCCCGGGCCTGAAGAAGGGCGGCGTCCTGAACATCGTTGCCCACGAGCTGGAAATCGTCGCCCCGGGCGATGCCATTCCGGAAGAGATCGTGGTCGACCTGGCCGGCCTCGAGATCGGCGCCTCGATCCATCTGTCGAACCTGACGCTGCCGAAGGGCGCCGCCGTCGTCACCCACGAGAAGGACGCGACGATCGCCACGATCGCTGCTCCGACCGTGTCGCTGGCTACCGAAGGCGCCGCCGCGGAAACGACCGGCGAAGCCTCGTCGTAATCGATGCGTCTTCTGGTGGGGCTGGGTAATCCCGGCACGGCCTACAGCCGGAACCGCCACAATATCGGGTTCATGGCGGCGGACGAAATCGTCCGCCGCCATAACTTTTCCGGCTGGAAGTCGAAGTTCCAGGGCGAGATCGCCGAAGGAACCATCGAGGGTGAAAAGGTCCTGGTGCTGAAACCCGGCACCTTCATGAACCTGTCCGGCCAGTCGGTCGGCGCGGCCGCGGCCTTCTACAAGATCGCGCCGGAGGACGTGTTCGTCTTCTATGACGAGCTGGATCTGGCACCCGCCAAGATGCGCATCAAGAAGGGTGGCGGATCGGGCGGCCATAACGGCATCAAGAGCCTCGATTCCCATCTCGGTCCCGACTATTGGCGCGTGCGCCTCGGCATCGGCCATCCCGGTCACAAGGACCGGGTGCATGGCTATGTGCTGGGCGATTTCGCCAAGGCCGACCAGCCCTGGCTCGAAGCGCTGCTCGACGGAGCCGCGCGCCATCTGCCCCTGCTTCTCGCGGGGAACCACAACGATTATATGAGCAAGATCGCTCTCTCTTTACCGAAGCCGGAGAAGCCCGATGGGATTTAATTGCGGAATCGTTGGCCTGCCGAACGTCGGCAAGTCGACCCTGTTCAACGCGCTCACCGCCACCGCGGCGGCCCAGGCGGCGAACTATCCCTTCTGCACCATCGAGCCGAATGTCGGCCGCGTCGCGGTGCCCGATGCCCGCCTCGACACGCTGGCGGTGGTGGCCAAGTCGGCCAAGATCATCCCGACCCAGCTCGAATTCGTCGACATCGCCGGCCTGGTGCGCGGCGCCTCGAAGGGTGAAGGCCTGGGCAACCAGTTCCTCGCCAATATTCGCGAAGTCGACGCCATCGTCCATGTGCTGCGCTGCTTCGAAGATGGCGACATCACCCATGTCGAGGGCTCGGTCGATCCGGTGCGCGACGCCGAGACCATCGAGACCGAGCTGATGCTGGCCGATCTGGACAGCCTGGAGCGCCGCGTCTCGGCCGCCCAGAAGAAGGCCAAGGGCGGCGACAAGGATGCCAAGGCCCAGCTCGACGTGATGGAGCCGGCCCTGGCCGCCCTGCAGGCCGGCAAGCCGGTGCGCAGCGTCGATTACACCGCCGAGGAGCGCGCCCTGGTCAAGACGCTGGGCCTGTTGACCTCCAAGCCCGTTCTCTATGCCTGCAATGTCGAGGAAGCCTCCGCCGCGACCGGCAATGCCTTCTCCGCACAGGTGGCCGAGATGGCCAAGAAGCAGGGTGCCGCCCATGTGGTGATCTCGGCCGCCATCGAGGCCGAAGTCGCCCTGCTGTCCGACGAAGCCGAGCGCCAGGAATTCCTCGAGACTTTGGGCCTGGAAGAGACTGGCCTGGCCCGCGTCATCCGCTCGGGCTACGAACTGCTGCACCTGATCACCTTCTTCACCGTCGGTCCCAAGGAAGCGCATGCCTGGACGCTGCCCAAGGGCCTCAAGGCTCCGCAGGCCGCCGGCGTCATCCACACCGATTTCGAGCGCGGCTTCATCCGCGCCGAGACGATTTCCTACGCCGACTATGTCGCCTGCGGTTCCGAGGCGGCGGCCAAGGAACAGGGCAAGATGCGCCTTGAGGGCAAGGAATATCTGGTCCAGGATGGCGACATCTTCCATTTCCTGTTCAACGTCTGAGATCGGGGACGGAACATGGGTGGTACGCCGACTTTCGCCATTCCCCACGCTTTCCTGGGCACCAGGACCGATCCGAAGGACGCCAAGGTGTGCATCGCCGGCGTGCCCTTCGACATCGCGGTGACCAACCGTTCGGGCTCGCGCTTCGGTCCGCATGCGATCCGCCATGCCAGCCGCATGCTGGTGGATGGCGACAATCCGGCCAATTGGCGCGATCCGCTGCATCTGCCGATCGCCGATGTCGGCGATTTCCAGATCGCGCTGGGCAAGATCGAGGAAAGCCTCGACCTGATCGAGAAGCAGGCTTCGGCCTATGATCATCTGGTCACCCTGGGCGGCGACCACACCATCGCCCTGCCGCTGCTGCGCGCCATCGCCAAGAAGCGCGGGCCGGTCGGGCTGATCCATTTCGACGCCCATCTCGACACCTGGCCGGACAATTTCGGCACCGTCTTCGCCCATGGCTCGGTGTTCTATCACGCCATCACCGAGGGCCTGGTCGACCCCAAGCGCATGATCCAGATCGGCATCCGTTCGCCGGTCCAGCGCGAGATCTGGGATTGGACCAAGGCGCAGGGCGTCACCATTCTCGACGCCGAGTCGGTGCATACCAGCACGCCGGCCGCCATCGCCCAGAAGATCCGCGACGTGGTGGGCAGCCAGCCGACCTATCTGTCGTTCGACATCGACGCGCTCGATCCGTCGCAGGCGCCCGGCACCGGCACGCCGGAAGTGGGCGGCCTGTTCACCTGGCAGGCGATGAGCATCCTCAAGAAGCTCGAAGGGCTTAATCTGATCGGCATGGATCTGGTCGAGGTCTGCCCGCCCTACGACATCGCCGAGATCAGCGCGCTGGCCGGCGCGTCGCTGGTGTGGAACTACCTCACCTTGTTCGCCAAGGGATGATGGCGGCCCGGCGGCCCCTCGGACTTCTCCTGGCGGCGCTGCTTCTGCAGGGCGCCGCCAGCGCCGCGCCGCCGGTCGTCACCTGGGTCACGCCGGACCTGTCGAACGACACCAATAATTTCGGCAATCACTACCTCTCGTTCCTGATGGGACGGCTGCCTGCCTTCGATCACCATGTGATGCAGGGCAGCTTCGGCCGGGTCTGGCACGAGATGCAAAGCGACCGCGGCGGCACCTGCGTTTTCAGCGCCCTGAAAACGCCCGAGCGCGAAGCCGTCGCGGTGTTCAGCCGCCGGCCTCTGCTGTGGCCGGCCTATCGCCTGTATTTCTCGCCTCCGCACCGCGCCGCGTTCACTCCCTATCTCGATGGCGAGGGGCGCGTCGATCTCGGCAAGCTGACCGCGGCGCCGCTGCATGGCGCGATCACCGCCAGCCGCGCCTATAATTCGGTGATCGACGCTTTCATCAATGCGCACAACAAGGCGCGGCCGCTCGACAGCCTGCTTTCGACCCGGCAGATCCTCAATCTGGTCCGGGCCGAACACCTCGACTTCGCTTTCGCCACATCGGCCGATATCGAGCAGCATGACGGCTCGCTCGACAGCCTGTCGATCGCCGGCGCCGACGCCTGGAATCCCAGCTTCGTGGCCTGCACCCGCGACAAGACGGGGCAGGCGGTGATCGCGGCGGTGGACCAGGTTTTCGAGAATCAGGAAAGCTGGGCCGAATATGTCGAGCCGCTGCGGTCGGTCCTGCCGCCCGCCGACTACGCGGTAGTGCTGCGCTCCAAACCTTAGAGCCTGACCCGAAACCCGCCCCAGCGCCGCATCTGCGTCGTTGCTGCGCTGCTCGCCGCGCTCGCAAGTCTCGCTTGGCATCTCAGGCTGCCGACACAGTGTGTCGGCTGGCTTCGCCACCGCCCTCGATCCTCACGTAGCGCTGCTACGCTCCGGTTTTGCGCTGCTCGCGCCTGGCATCTACGGCACTGGTCCGAGTTTCGGGTCAGGCTCTTAGTCAGGACTCGATGGAATGCGAGACGTGCAGGCTCTTCGGCGTCAGCGCGCCGACGGCCAGAATGACCAGGCTCAGCGCGATCGAACAGAGGAACACCGCGCCCAGCCCGCGATCCAGCGCATGGGCGATCAGCGGTGAATGCTGGCCCGAGCGCATCAGCTCGTCGACCTTCCCCAGATCGGGCGCGTCGCGCGCCACCAGCAGATTGAGCAGAACGCCCAGCAGCGCGGAACCGGCGGCCTGGCCCAGCGTGCGGGCCAGATAGAACAGGGTGGTGGCCTGGCCGCGTTCCCGGCCCGGCACGTTCGACTGCACCGCGACATTGAAGGTGATGCTGCTGATGCCCATGCCGAGCCCGGCGCCGGCACAGGCGGCGTCGATCAGAACGGGCTGATGCAGCCGGGCGCCGAGCCACAGCAGAACCGCCGAGGCGATCAGTCCGGCCGCCGACCACACCGCCAGCGAGCGGTAGCGGAAACGGCGCATGACTCGGCTGATCGACATATTGCCGCAGGTCCAGGCCACCGACAGCAGTCCGAGGGCGACCGCGCCCGACAGGGTGGCGCCTTCGAGCACGCCGGTCAGGTAGGTCGGCACGAAGGCGGTTACCGCCATCAGTTCCGCCCCCGACAGGAGAGCCGACAGCAGGGCGACGCGCACCACCGGCGTGCGCCACAGATCGAGCTGGAGGATGCCGGCGCGCGGTCCGGCCAGCTGATGATGCGTGCCGGTCTCCTCGAACCACAGCACGACCACCAGGATCACCACCGCGCCGACCGGCAGCGGCATCCAGAACACATAGGACCAGCTCAGATGGGCGATCAGCCAGGCGCCCATCAAAGGCGCCACGATGGCGGCGAACCCCCAGATGGCGCTGACATAGCCGAGATAATGCGGACGTTCCGCCGGGCTGGTGACGTCGCCGATGATGGTGATGGCCAAGGGCGTCATGCCGGCGGCGCCCAGGGCCTGGACGGCGCGGAAGGCGATCAGCGCCGGCATGGACGTTGCCATGCCGCACAGCCACGAGCCGAACAGGAACAGCACCACGGCGATCAGGAACAGGAATTTGCGCCCCTTGTGGTCGGCCAGGCGGCCATAGACCGGCATGGCGAGGGCGGCGACCAGCAGATAGGCGCCGAAGGTCCACGAGAAGAGTTCGAACCCGCCGATCGCCCCCACCACCACCGGCATGATGGCGCCGGTCACCGTTCCTTCGACCGCGGCCAGAAAAGCGGTAAGCATCATCGCGGCGAGAACGATCCGTCTCGCTTTGGCACTACTGGGCACGGGGGGAAACTCCAGGGAATCCAAGCCTTTGCCCTATCATGCCCGAGAAATGTCCGACTCGGGGAAAATTTAACTTGCATCAGGGGTCCATGGGGTTCATAAGCGCCCCCCTGAGACGCACTTCGCACGTGCCTATGGCGCAGTCCTTCGAAAGCTCCTGACGGGGGTCGACTGTGGTTATGCTACGACGGTCAGGCGTCCTTTTTGGAGATCCGGCAAACAGTGAGCCGGTACCCGAGAGGGAGTTGGACATGGTTGTTGATACCCGCACCCGGTCGGCTGCGCCGACCATTTTGGCGATTCGCGCGCACTGCGCGGGGGCTGCGCATTCTTCCCGAAGTACACAGATCACCACTCTGCTGATGTAACAGCGGCGTGGTCTGAATTCGTGTGCCGTGGCCCGTTCATTCGGGCCGCGAAGGTGATGCTTTATACCCTGGAAGAATGCCGTAATGTCCGTGATGCAGAAAATTGCGCGCCGTAGCGCCGCCGATGTCGTTCGTGAACTGGACGCCGACGTTCCGCTGATCTGCCTGCGCCCCGAAGAGCTGCGCAAGAAGGCGCGCGCCTTCGTCGAGAGCTTTCCGGGCGACGTGCTGTATGCCGTGAAATGCAATCCCGACGCCGAGGTGCTGAAGCATCTGGGCGAGGGCGGGGTGACCCATTTCGACGCCGCCTCGATGACCGAGATCCGCCAGGTCCGTTCGGTGTTCCCCGACGCGGTGATCCATTTCATGCACCCGATCAAGGCGCGCTCCGCCATCCGCTCGGCCTATTTCGAGCATGGCGTGCGCGACTTCGTGCTCGACAGCTTCGCCGAGCTGAACAAGATCCTGGCCGAGACGAAGAATGCCGCCGATCTGGTCCTGGTGGTCCGTCTCGCCATGCCCAAGGGCCAGGCCGTCTACGACCTGTCCGGCAAGTTCGGCGCGGCGCCCAATGACGCCGCCGCGTTGCTGAAGGCCTGCGCCAAGGTCGCGGCCAAGGTCGGCATCTCTTTCCATGTCGGCTCCCAATGCGTCGATCCCGCCGCCTATGAGCGCGCCCTCGATCTGACCGGTCAGGTGCTCGAGCAAAGCGGCGTGGCGCTCGACGTTCTCGACGTCGGCGGCGGGTTCCCCGTCGCTTACGCCGATGTGGTGCCGCCGCCCCTCTCGCACTTCTTCGCCGCGATCGCCCGCGGCGTGGCCAAGCTCGACCTGCCGGCGCAGTGCCGCCTGTGGTGCGAGCCGGGCCGCGCCCTGGTGGCCGAAGGCCAGTCGGTCGTGGTTCAGGTGCAGGCCAAGAAAGGCGGGGCGCTCTATATCAATGACGGGGTGTACGGCACTCTGTCCGACGCCGGTGCCGCCGTCGGCCTGCGTTTCCCGGTGCGGGTGATCGCCCAGGGCGCGGCCCGTCGTCAGGGCCGTCTGCGGGCCTTCGAATTCTTCGGTCCGACCTGCGACTCCGCCGACCGTATGCGCGGTCCGTTCCTGCTGCCGTCCGACATCCAGGTCGGCGACTGGATCGAGATCGGCCAGGTCGGCGCCTATGGCCGCGTCCTGTCGACCGGATTCAACGGTTTCGATGAAATTTTGCGGGCCACCGTTGACGACCGTCCGCCGGTCGAAGAAGTTGGCGCAGTGCTGGTGCCGCTCAAGAGCGTGCGCGCCGCCTGAGTATCGTTAGAGGGTAGAACACCATGAAGCATGCGACCTTCACTGGCCGCCTGGTCATTATTGGCTTTGGCAGCATCGGACAGGGTGTTCTGCCGCTGATCCTCAAGCATCTCGAAGTCGATCCGGCCAAGGTGACCATCGTCACCGCCGAAGAGCGCGGCCATGGCGTGGCGCGCGAATATGGCGTGCGCTTCGTGCTGAAGCGCTTGACCCGGGACAATTACCGCGACGTTCTGTCGCCGATGCTGCGCGAGGGCGACTTCGTGGTGAATGTTTCGGTCGACGTCTCCTCGCTGGCCCTGGTCGAGCTGTGCCAGGAGAAGGGCGCCTTCTATATCGATACCTGCATCGAACCCTGGGCCGGCGGCTATACCGATACCTCGCTGTCGCCGTCGCTGCGCTCGAACTATGCGCTGCGCGAGAAAGCGCTGAAGATGCGGGGCGAGGGCCGTCCGACCGCGGTGCTGACCCATGGTGCCAATCCCGGCCTGGTGTCGCACCTGACCAAGAAGGCCCTGCTGACCATCGCCGCCGATTCCGGCCTCAAGGCCGCAACCCCGACCGACCGCGCCGGGTGGGCCAAGCTGATGCAGACCCTGGGCGTCAAGGTGGTCCACATCGCCGAGCGCGACACCCAGACCACCGCCCGTCCCAAGCCGCCGGGCGAATTCGTCAATACCTGGTCGGTCGAGGGCTTCGTCGGCGAAGGCCTGCAGCCGGCCGAGCTGGGTTGGGGCTCGCACGAAAAGGAACTGCCGCGCAACGGGTACCGCCACGAATTCGGCCGCGATTGCGCGATCTACATCGCCCGTCCCGGCGCGTCCGTGCGCGTGCGCAGCTGGACGCCGATGGAAGGCCCCTATCAGGGCTTCCTGATCACCCATTCCGAGGCGATCTCGATCGCCGATTATTTCACTGTGGGCGAAGGCGCCGACGCGGAATTCCGGCCCACCGTGCATTACTCCTACCACCCCTGCGACGAGGCGGTGCTGAGCCTGCACGAGCTGGCCGGCAAAGGCTGGCAATTCACCCAGAAGCCGGTCGTGGCGATGGAAGAGATCGCTGCCGGCAATGACGAGCTGGGCGTGCTGCTGATGGGGCATTCCCAGGGCGCCTACTGGTTCGGCTCGCGCCTGTCGATCGGCGCGGCGCGCCGCCTGGCGCCGCACAACAACGCCACCAGCCTGCAGGTCACCGCCACCGTGCTGGCCGGCATGAGCTGGGCGCTGGAAAATCCGACCCGCGGCGTGGTCGAGCCGGAAGAGATGGATTTCGAGCGGATTCTCGAACTGGCCGAGCCCTATCTCGGCACGCTGGTCGGTGAATATTCCAACTGGACCCCGCTGGAACACCGCGCCGAACTGTTCGACGAGGACATCGATCGCGAGGACCCCTGGCAGTTCAAGAACTTCCTCGTTATTTAAGGAAAACCGGTGAAGCCGGGCAGGCCGCGCAGGCGGTCGGCCCAGCGGCGCAGGGCGGGATAGGGCAGCAACGACACGCCGGCCTGGTCCGACATCATCACCTCGGGGAAGCAGCCGATATCGGCGACGGTCGGGTGCTCGCTGCCGAGAAAAGGCTGTCCTTCCCGCTCGCCGAACCACAGATGCTGATCGAGTTCGCGGAACAAGGCCGTTTCTGCCGGTGATGCGGCCAGCCGGCGCGCGATGGCGAACCAGCGGCCATCGGCCTGCCAGTCGGGCGGCGCCAGGCGCGACAGCGCCCGCCAGGCATCCTCGAACCGGTCGCCCTCGGCCAGGATGACCAGATCCGGCCCGTCCTTTTGCTCATAGGCCATGCCGGCCAGATCGAACAGCAGGCGGATGCGGTAGGTTTCGCGCGACAGCGGGCTTCCCGCCAGGGCGATCACGCTTCGCCTCCCTCGATCCGGTCGCGCAGGCGGGTCAGCAGCTCGTCATGCTCACGCAGCGAAACGGCCGGATCGCTGGACAGGCCATGGATCACCGTCCTGTCGTCCGAGACGGGCTGCAGAAACAGTTTCAGCCCGTCCCGATGCGGCAGTTCGGCGGCTGCTTCGGCCATCGGCGCTTCGACGAAAACGGCCCGCACCGGCTGCCAATAGGCGGCGCCGAGATCGGGGATGTCTTCGGGGGCTCCCGCCAGGCTGGTCCAGACCAGGCCATAGCGCTCGACGCAGGGATAGGTCGTGACCCGCGCGGGCAGGATGGCGCAGCGTCCGCTGCCGCTGGCGAATTCCCAGCCGTGATATTGGCAGCGCAAGGCGGTGCCGAGATTGGTGCCGATGGTCAGGCGCACGCCGCGATGCGGGCAGCGGTTTTCCCAGACATTGGCAAGGCAGGCATCGTCGCGCCACAAGGCCAGCTCCTGTCCCGCCAGGGCGGTGTGGAAGATGTGGCGGGGCGCCAGGTCGCTGCTGCTGGCGACCGGATACCATGAGCCCGTGCCCGGCTGCGGCAGGCCTTCGGGAACCTGGCTTTCCAGGATCGGCTTCAGCGCGGCGAATTCCAGCCGGGCCGCGGCCCGGCCGGCCTCGTCGCGCGCCAGCAGATGGACGATGCAGCGATCGTCATCGACCGGCTGGATGAAGAGTGCGGCGGCAGCGTGCTCGCGCAGGACGCAATAGGGATGCGGCGTCACGGCGCCATCATCGCGAAAGGCATCGAGGACGCGTTCCGGCGGAACGTCGATGGCCATGGAACCGGCGGCGGCCAGCGGGAAGGGCAGGTCGAACAGCGGCTCGGCCGGGGTGCCCAGACTGGTCCAGACATGACCGTGGCGGACGCAGACCGGCAGAGCCTTCCCCGAGGCGGCGGGCCAGGCGGCGACGATGTCGCCGGCTGGCCGCACCAGGGTCAGGTCGGTGTTGAAAAGCCGGGTGGGAAACTCCTGCCCGGGCAGGAGCGACTCGAGCGCGGCGACCACATGCCACTCATCCAATACGACCCGGTCCATCGGCTCCCGACAGCGTTGACATCACTCCTTTAGAAGGAGTAGCGCACGCCCACCGTCGGGTCGAGGTTATTGTTGTGGTAGAAGCCGTTCGCCAGGCCGCCCACCACCAGCGAATACATGGCGCCGCCATAGACGTCGAACCGTTTGGTGATGTGGTAGTCGGCGAACAGGCCGAAGGTGTCTTCGGTGCCGGAACAGCTGGCGAAGCTGGAATCGCTGCAATGATCGCCGTGGAAGTTGTTCTGGATGTAGTGGTTCCAGCCGAACGACGCTTCCAGCTTGGGGGTCGCCCAATAGCGGGCGCCGGCCCAGATCACCTGAAGCTGTTCGCCCTGGGCGGCGGTATTGCTGACCACCGCGGCCTGATATCCGCCGATGCTGATGAAGCCGGTGGGCAGGGGCGAGCTGGCATTGCCGAAATGGCAGCGCTCATAGCCGGCATAGAAGACGGCCTTGTCCCACACATATTTGGCGTTGAGGCCCCAAGCCATATTGTCCGAGACGGCGACCGAAACCGATCTGGTGATGTCATAGCCGGCGGCCGCCGCGGTCTTGACCTGGGCGGCGGACAAAGCGGAGCTGGCGGTCTCGTCCTTCTTGTCGGTATAGACGGCGTCCATCGACAGGCCGGCATAATCGAAGCCGACATCGGCGCCGAAGCCGCTGTCGTCACGGGCCAGCGTGCCGGCGAACTGGTACATCAGGGCAACGCGGGCGGGACCGTAGCTGCCGAGATATTTGACCGAATTGTCCCAGCGCGCTTCTTCCGTGCGGCCGGCGCCGGCGGTGTTGCCCGAGGAGCCGATCAGCGAGAAGGCGTTGGCGCGGCCCGACGGGTCGTAATTGGTGATGGCGTCGCTCTGCAGCGAATTCTGGCGGCCGAAGGTCACGGTGCCCCAGGTGTCGTTCGAGACGCCGGCATAGGCGGCGCTGCCGAAGACCTGGCCGGCCAGCGAGGAATCGCTCAGCGTGGTTTGGTTGGCCTGGGCGACACCGTTATTGGCGGCGATGGTGCCGACCGCGTCGGTGATGCGGCCATTGATCGGGTTGATCGCGGTTTCGAGCTTGAACAGGCCGGTCCAGCCGCCGCCCAGATCGTCCGCGCCCTTGAGGCCGATCACCGACTGGGACAGGCCGCTCTGGATCATCTCCCAGGTGGCGCGGTTGCTGTTCTTCTGGATCACATAGTTCGACCCCAGCGTGCCGCCATTGGTCGGCGGTGCGCCATGGGTGTCGTAAGTGACGCCGACATCGATCTTGCCATAGAAGGTGATGCCGTTGACCGTGGCGCTGTCGTCGTCGGCGAACGCCATAAACGGCAAGGCGCAGGCGCCCGCGGCAAGGGCGCAGGCAGTCATGCGGATGGTCTTCATTGATCCCCTCGAAGAATCGCGTTTAGGATTTGCCCCGGCCCTCCGGTCGGAGGGTTGTATAGTTAATATATATAACGGTGTCTCAAGGCAAGCACACCGTTGCAGAGGTGTCACATGTCCAGTCGAAAACCCGAACGCGCCGTCGAGGCTTTGCTGACCTTGCGAGGCGAGGGAATGGGCGCGGTCGGCCGCGAACGCATCGCCATGCTGGAGGCCGCCGCCGAACATGGCAGCATCACCGCTGCCGCCAAGGCGCTGGGGTTCAGCTACAAGGCGGTATGGGACGGCATCAATGCGATCAACAATCTGGTGCCGCGCCCGGTCTTGATCGGACGCGCCGGCGGGGCCGGCGGCGGCGGCGCGGAACTGACCGACGAGGGGCGCAGGCTTATCCTGTCCTTCCGCCGGCTAGAGGAGAAGTTGTCACGTGTCTCGGCGGCGCTGCTGGAGGAGGGGGACGACATCCATCCCGAGCTGCTGCTGTGGGGCATCGCCATGAAGACCAGTGCCCGCAACGCTTTCCGGTGCAAAGTGCGCCAGCTGCGCCGCGAGGCGGTCAATGTCGAGGTGGTGCTCGATGTGACCGACGGCCACGCGCTGACCGCCATCATCACCAATGACAGCGCCGACGATCTGGAACTGGCGCCGGGCCGCGAGGTGGTGGCGCTGATCAAGGCCTCGTTCGTGATGCTCGCGCCCGCCGACGAGGCGCCCCGGCAGTCGGGCGGAAATTGTTTTACCGGCACCGTGGTGAAAAGGGTCGATGGCGAGACCAGCGCCGAGATCGTTCTGGATATCGGCGATGAGAAGACCCTGGTGGCGGTGATCGCCAAGGCCGATGCCGATCTGTTGCGGCTGAGTGTCGGCGCCGAGGCCTGTGCCCTGTTCAGCGCCGGTCACGTCATCCTGGCGGCGGGGTGAATCAGCCGCCCGACGACTGGGCGTTGGCGCCGTAGCCTTTGAACTTCTCGATCACCACGTCCATTTCGGCGTCGGACAGGATCACCGGCTCGCCGATCTGCAAAGCGCGCCAATAGCCCTCGGCCAGGGACTCGACTTCGACCGCGAGGGCCAAGGCGCGTTCCAGCGTCTTGCCGGCGGCGATCATGCCGTGATTGGCCAGCAGGCAGGCCAGGCGGCCTTCCAGGGCCGTCACCGCGTAATCCGACAATTCCTGGGTACCGTAGGTGGCATAAGGCGCACAGCGTATGTCGCGCCCGCCGGCCATCGCCACCATGTAGTGGAACGCCGGAATGCCCCGCCCGTGGCTGGCCAGCGCGATGCCGAAGGGCGGGTGGCTGTGCACGATGGCGCCGATCTCGGGCCGCGCCGCATAGATGTCGCGGTGAAAGCGCCATTCCGAGGATGGCTTGCGGGCGCCGGCCGGAGTGCCGTCCATATCCATCTCGACGATGTCTTCGGGTTTCAGCGTGCACGGCGGCATGCCCGACGGCGTCACCAGGAAACCGGCCTCGGTGCGCAGGCTGATATTGCCCGACGCGCCCCGCGTCAGGTCCAGGCGCTCCATCTCCAAACTGGTTTCGATGATCGCCTGGCGGGGGGTCATTTCGCGTGCTCCGGATAGAGGCCGGCCAGTCCGTCGCGCGAGGCGGCGCAGACGCCGCGTTCGGTGATCAGCGCGGTGACCAGGCGGGCGGGGGTCACGTCGAAGGCCGGGTTCGAGGCGGCGGAGCCGTCCGGCGTCAGTTGCACGGTCACCACCTGGCCCGCTTCGTCGCGGCCGGCGATGTGGGTGACTTCGCGGGAGGAGCGTTCCTCGATGGGGATTTCCTTCACGCCGTCGCGCACGGTCCAGTCGATGGTCGGGCCGGGCAGGCCGACATAGAAGGGGATGTTGTTGTCATGGGCGGCCAGCGCCTTGAGATAAGTGCCGATCTTGTTGCAGACATCGCCATCCGCCGTGGTGCGGTCGGTGCCGACGATCACCGCGTCGATCTCGCCATGCTGCATCAGATGGCCGCCGGCATTGTCGGAGATCACCGTGTGCGGAATGCCGGCCCAGTTCAGTTCGCGCGCGGTCAGAGCCGCGCCCTGGTTGCGCGGGCGGGTTTCATCGACCCAGACATGGATCGGAATGCCCTGTTCCGCCGCCTTGTAGACGGGGGCGAGGGCGGTACCCCAATCGATGGTGGCCAGCCAGCCGGCATTGCAATGGGTCAGGATGTTGAGGCGCTTGGCCCCTTCGGCCTGGCGCTTCTTCCACAGCTCGGCGAACAATTTGGCGCCATGGCTGCCGATCGATTCGCAGAGATCGGAATCCTCGTCGGCCAGGCGCGCCGCTTCCTTATAGGCGGCCTCGACCCGCTGATCCGCCGGCAGCGGCAGCAGCAGGGCCAGCATATGGTCGACGCCCCAACGCAGATTGACGGCGGTCGGGCGCGTGCTCATCAGCAGCGCCGCCGCCTGTTTCAGGGCCTCGTCGCCGGACTCGGCACGGGCAGCCAAAGCCATGCCATAAGCAGCCGTCACGCCGATCAGCGGAGCGCCGCGCACCCACATATCCTTGATGGCGCGCGCAGCCTCTTCGACGGTTGTCAGCGAGACGACATGCAGATGGTGGGGCAGGCGGGTCTGGTCGATGATTTCGACCGTGACGCCGTCCTTGGCCAGCCACAGCGTGCGATAGGGAATGCCGTCGATCTTCACTTCAGCACCCGCCCCGCAACCGCATCGAGTTTGGCCTTTATGGCCGGATCGCGCGCCTCGGGGGCGGTGATCAGCGCGGTTTCCAGCGCGTGGTTGCAGCCCTTGGAACAGGGGCCGTGGTCGCGGGAGAGCAAGGGCGTCACCGCCTTGATCAAAGCGCGGGCATTGTCGGCATTGGCGTGCAGGGTGGCGATGATGCTGTCGACCGTCACATGGTCGTGGTCGGGGTGCCAGCAATCGTAATCGGTCACCATCGCCACGGTGGCGTAGCACATCTCGGCCTCGCGGGCCAATTTGGCCTCGGGCATGTTGGTCATGCCGATCACGTCGCAGCCCCACGAGCGATACAGGTTGCTTTCCGCCTGGGTCGAGAATTGCGGGCCTTCCATCACCAGATAGGTACCGCCCTTCTGCACGGCGAGGTTCAGCGAGCTGGCGGCGGCGTGCAGATGTCCGCCCAGGCGGCCGCATACCGGATGGCCCATGCCGACATGGGCGACCAGGCCGGTGCCGAAGAAGCTCTTTTCGCGGGCGAAGGTGCGGTCGATGAACTGGTCGACGATGACGAAGGTACCGGGCGGCAGCTCGGCCTTCAGCGAACCGACCGCCGACACCGACAGGATCTCGGTGACGCCGGCCCGCTTCAGCGCATCGATATTGGCCCGGTAATTGACCTCGGTCGGGGGAATGCGGTGGCCGCGGCCATGGCGCGGCAGGAACACCAGCTTCTGCCCGTCCAGCGTGCCGGTCAGCAGCTGATCGGAGGGCTGTCCGAATGGGCTTTCGACGGTTTCCCACCGCGTATCGACCAGGCCGTCGATCGAATAGAGGCCGCTTCCGCCGATTATGCCGATCACCCGTTCCGCCATCTTGCGCTCTCCAATCTTCAAGGCGTTCTGGTTAGCCGATGGCGGCGGGGCTGTAAACCGGGTTATCCGTCCTCTTGATTTTAATGAAATGTTGCGCCAACACTGAAAATCATTACGGCAATGCTGCAGCCGGAATGGCGTTGCCACAACATCGTCACACCGGCCCGGACTATACTTCGGCCGCGGGCGGCATGTTCGCCGCTCCGCGTGTCCGTCGCGGAGGCCTCAGGATGCATTTTCGTGCTCTCGCCGTGTGTACAGCCGCCTGTCCCCTGGCCCTGTCCTGCCTGCCCGGTTCCTCGCGCGCCGAGGATTACGCTTTCAAGGTCTTCTGCAATGGCAGCCCGGTCGGCTATCACCGCGTCCATGTGCAGCGCGAGGGCGGCGAGACCGATGTCGATATCGACGCCGACATCGACGTGACCCTGGCCGGGCTCGAAGTCTATCGCTACCGCCACCGCTCGCACGAGGTCTGGCGCGATGGAAAGCTCGAGGCGCTGCGGTCGGAGACCGACGATGACGGCGATGCCCAGTCGCTCTCGGTTCATCCCGGCCAGGACGGCATGCTGGTGGTCGAGAGCAATCAGGGCAGCCGCGAAATTCCGCCCGATACCCTTCCGACCAGCCTGTGGAATCCGGACGTTCTGGGGCGGCGCGAATTGCTGGATACCGAATCCGGCAAGACGCTGAAGGTCGAGACGGCCCAGCTGGCCGACGGCCGTTACAAGATGTCGGGCGACCTGTCCCTGATGGTCGATTACCGCTCGGGCCATTGGGATGGCCTGCATTTCCATTATTTCGGCTCGAATGTCGATTTCCGTCCCGATCAGGCAATGGTCATGGGGGCGCCTTGAGCACTATCCCGGCCTGCATCTGGATTACGGGTGGGGGCTCGGGCATCGGGGCCGCGCTGGCGCGCAGGCTGGCGCAGGATGGAGAACATGTGGTGATCAGCGGACGCCCCGCCGAGGATCTGGTCGAGGTCGCGTCGGGCCAGCCCGGGATCGAGCCCTTTCCCCTCGATACGGCCGACAGCTGCGCGGTGCGCAACGGCGTACAGCGCATCGAGCGTGACATCGCGCCGATCTCGCTGGCCGTTCTGACCACGGGCAGCGGCGTGCCGCTGCCGCTCAGCGCCTTCGACCGCGAGCGCCTGCGCGGCCAGGCCGATGCCGGCGTCGGCGGCGCGCTGAACTGCCTGGGTGCGCTGGTTCCGGTGCTGCGCCAGCGCGGCGCCGGCCATGTCGCCATCCTGCCGCCGGCGGGCCGCGGCGTCGGCATGCCGCTGACCACCCTGGTCGAGACCCTGAGCCGCGATCTGGCCGGCACCGGCATCAAGATCCAGGTGATCGATCCCGATCTCGGTAAAATCCTGTCCGACGATCTCGCCGTGGCCGAGGCCGCCGAGGCGATCCTGCGCGGCCTGCGCTCCGACACCGTTACCGTGGGCGGGGCGAAAGCACCGCCTTCGCGCTGGCCGGCCTGGCTGAAGCGTTTCTTCTCCCACACATGAAAAAGGCCGCCCCATCGCTGGAGCGGCCTTAGTTTTCAAGCCGTCAGATCAGTGATCGACGTCCGACCACACCTTGCGCTTCAGCGCATAGAACAGGGCGGTCAACACCACCAGGAAACCCAGCACCTTGATGCCGAGGCTGTGGCGGGTATCGAGTTCCGGCTCCGAGGTCCAGTTCAGGAAGGCGGTGATGTCCTTCGCTTCCTGGTCCAGGGTCGCCTTGGTGCCGTCGGCATAGGTCACCGCGTCGTCGGTGAGCGGCTGCGGCATGCCGATGTTATGGCCGGGGAACACCTTGTTGTAGCTCATGCCGTCCGGCACGGTGGCGCCCGCGGGAGCGTCCTCATAGCCGGTCAGGATGGCGTAGACATAGTCCGGCCCGCCCTTGCGCGCCTTGACCAGCAGCGACTGGTCGGGCGGCAGGGCGCCGTTGTTGGCGGCGCGGGCCGCCTGGTCGTTGGCGAAGGGCGGCACGAAGTGATCGGACGGACGGGCCGGCCGGTCGAACATCTCGCCCTGGTCGTTCGGGCCGTCCTTGACGGTCTTCTCGGCGGCGATCGCCTTGATCTCGTCCTGGGTGAAGCCGATGTCGGCCAGGTTCCGGTAGGCGACCAGGTTCAGCGAGTGACAGGCCGAGCAGACGTCGTGGTAGATCTGGTAACCACGCTTCAGCTGGGCCTGGTCATATTTGCCGAACACGCCGAGCCAGGGCCAGTTCTGGTGTTCCAGGGCCGGGCCCTCTTCGGCGAGCGCCGGGATGGCGGCCATGGAGAGAACCGCCAGGGTGGAGAGGATGAGTTTACGCATGATTAGTGCTTCTCCATCGGCTTCAGGACCGGCTGGGCGATGCTCTGCGGCAGCGGACGCGGCTTTTCGAGCTTGCCGATGATCCACAGCAGCGGGAAGAAGGCGAAATAGGCCGCGGTGCCGAGCTGGCCCATCAGCACGAGATTGCCTTCCGGCGGGTGAGCGCCGACATAGCCGAGCAGGAAGCAGTCGGCCAGGAAGATCCAGAAGACCTGCTTGAAGATCGGACGGAACTTGGCCGAGCGGACCTTCGAGCTGTCGATCCAGGGCAGGAAGAACAGGATGACGATGGCGCCGAACATGCAGATCACGCCGCCCAGCTTGTCGGGAATCGAGCGCAGGATCGCGTAGAACGGCAGGAAGTACCATTCCGGTACGATATGCGGCGGGGTCTGCATCGGGTTGGCCGGGAGGTAGTTGTCCGGCTCGCCGAAGAAGTTCGGCGCATAGAACACCACGCCCAGATAGACGATCAGGAACGCGCCGATGCCGACCAGATCCTTCACCGTGTAGTAGGGGTGGAACGGGATGGTGTCCTGCGGGCCCTTGACGTCGATGCCCAGCGGATTGTTCGACTTGACCGTGTGCAGCGCCACCAGGTGCAGGAACACGAAGGCGACGATCAGGAACGGCAGCAGGTAATGCAGGGCGAAGAAGCGGTTCAGCGTCGGATTATCGACCGAGAAGCCGCCCCACAGCCAGGTGACGATATAGTCGCCGATGACGGGGATCGCCGAGAACAGGTTGGTGATTACGGTGGCGCCCCAGAAGGACATCTGGCCCCAGGGCAGCACATAGCCCATGAAGGCGGTGGCCATCATGGTCAGATAGATGACCAGGCCCAGCCACCACAGCAGCTCGCGCGGGGCCTTGTAGGACCCGTAATAGAGGCCGCGGAAGATGTGGATATAGACGGTGATGAAGAAGAACGAGGCGCCGTTGGCGTGCAGATAGCGCAGCAGCCAGCCCCAGTTCACGTCGCGCATGATGCGCTCGACCGAATTGAAGGCGATGCCGGTATTGGCGGCATAGTTCATCGCCAGGAAGATACCGGTGAGGATCATGATCACCAGCATCATTCCGGCCAGCGAACCGAAGTTCCACCAGTAGTTCAGGTTCTTCGGGGTCGGATAATCGACGGCCGAATGCTTGAGAATCGAGAAGACCGGCAGGCGGTCATCGACCCACTGAACGATCTTGTTGTCGAATTTGGTTTGTTCGCTCATCGGACTTGCTCCACGTGGTCGTTCGCGACCACAATTATTCAAGTTTTGTGGGCAAGGCCCACTACCCGATCCGGACCGACGTGTCGGTGAGGAAGGTATATTGCGGCACCAGCAGGTTGAGCGGGGCGGGACCCTTGCGGATGCGGCCCGACGTGTCGTACTGCGAACCATGGCAGGGGCAGAACCAGCCGCCGAACTCGCCCTTGGGGTCGGCCGGCTTCTGGCCCAGCGGAATGCAGCCCAGATGGGTGCAGACGCCGACCATGATCAGCCATTCCGGCTTCTTGACGCGCTGAGCATCGGTCTGCGGATCGCGCAATTCCTTGACGTCGACCTTGTTCGCCGCCTCGATCTCTTCCGCCGTGCGGTGGCGGATGAAGACCGGCTTGCCGCGCCAGGTGACCGTGATGGCCTGGCCGACCTGCACCGGCGAGATGTCGACCTCGGTGCTGGCCAGGGCCAGGGTGTCGGCGGCGGGATTCATGCTGTGGATGAACGGCCACACGGCCGATGCCGCGCCGATGGCCCCGAGGCCGGAGGCGGCATAGAGCAGGAAATCACGCCGTGTCGCGCCGTCTTGCGGATCGCTGGCGGGTTGAGACGAGTCAGCCATTGGTCATTCCTCTTGGTAAACCTGCGTTGTTATGCGGGAGTCTGAAGGGATGGGCAGCAAGCATGGAACCGGAACGAGTAACACTCGGTCCCATTAAACATATCCGCGGTCTTGAAAAGCAAGCGATGATCCCCCACCGTGCCCCCATGAGAATAGCACTATACCAGCCTGATATACCGCAGAATACAGGAACTATCTTGCGCCTTGCCGCCTGCTTCGGGGTGGCGGTCGATGTGATAGAACCGGCCGGCTTTCCTTGGAGCGATTCTCATTTTCGTCGCGCCGGCATGGATTACCGCGATCTCGCCCAAGTCACGCGTCACCTTTCCTGGAACGCCTTTCTTGCCGCCCGGGGGACGGGGCGGCTGGTTCTGCTGACGACCAAGTCGGACTCGTCGCCTTACGATTTTACCTTCGCGCCCGACGACACTCTGCTGTTCGGGCGTGAAAGCGCAGGGGTGCCTGGCGACGTCCACGAGATGTGCGACGCCCGTCTGCGCATCCCTATGGTTGCGGAGGCGCGGTCGCTCAATGTCGCGGTGACGGCGGCGCTGGCGCTGGGCGAAGCCTTGCGCCAATGCGGAGGATTTCCGTGATTTTAACCAACGGATCGCTACACTGGCCGCCATGAGACGTTCCTCCCGCCGAGCCGCGTTCGCGGCGATCATCCTCTGTATCGCCGCCGGCGCTGTCGCGGCCGTCGTGCTGTGGCCCCGCCATGACAGCGAACCCGCCCCCCGACAGCAGGCGGCCCAGCCGGCCTCCGCGCCCTCGGAATCCGCCGCGATCATGGACAGCCATGGGCTGGTGACGCGCAACGGGCCGGTGCTCGAACTGCGCATGAAGACCGGCGAAGTGGTGACCCTGACCGACCGCGGCAAATGCGGCGACCTGCCGTGCCCGCCCGGGCTGGCGACCTCTTATCGCTATCTCGGCTGGGACGAGAAAGTCGGCGGCTACCGCCTGTCGGTGTCGCTGAACGCCGCCCAGCCGATGGTGCTGACCTATGGCGACGACGATCCGACCCTGCTCGATGCCCGCCACGAGGCCGACGCCCCCGAACCGACGCCGCTGCCGGCCAAGGCGCCGGCCTCCGTGCCGACCGACCAGTCGCTGTCCGGCTGGCTCAAGGATCTGACCGACGAGCGCGACGAGACCGAAAAGCCGGCCATCGCCGCCCACGCGCAGCATGTCCAGCGTGACGGCGGGCGGTTGACCGTGACCCTGGACGACAAGCGCCGCCTCGTCTTCGAGGATGATCTGGTGTGCGGCCAGCTGGCTTGTCCGCCGCAGATCTCGCGGTCTTTCGATTATGTCGGCGATAGCCCGGGCGGCCATTTCCATGTGGTACGCCAGCAATGGAACGAGTCCGAGACCGCCATGCTGATCGATGGCGCCGGCACCATCCTGCCGCTGCCCAGCGTGCCGAGCTTCTCGCCGGACGGGAAATTCGTCGTCTCGGTGGTGTCGGACCTCGAAGAATCCCAGCCGCAGCGCGTCCAGGTCTGGTCGCTGGCCAATGGGCAGGCCGATCCGGTCTTCACCCTGTCGGCCAAGGGCGAGGACGATACGGTCTATGAACTGGTCGGATGGAGCGACCCCACCCATCTGCGTTTGAAGCGCGGCCCCTGGGGCAGCGATAAGCGCAGCGCGGTGACATTGGTGCGCGACGCCCAGGGCTGGCATCTGGTGGAGGGCGGCGGTGCCGAATGACCAACGTTCCCTGACCGAGCGCTCCAGGGCCTCGTTCTACGAAGCTGCGCTCCCGGTCATGCCGTTCCTGGTGCCGGCGCTGCTGGCCTTCATTTGTTCGGCCATTCTGTCCTGGCGCTGGGACAGCTGGCGCGGCCGCCTGGGCCTCGAGGACGGGCCGCATTTCATCGGTGACCTGCCGACGGTGCTGCTGATCTTCTGCACCGGCGTGCTGGTCATCCGGCTGGGCCATGTCTATGCCCAGCACCGCCTGGGGCACCGGCCGCCGCGCCTGGTGCGCCAGATCATCGCCCTGACCACCTGGACGGTGGCGGTCGGCGCGGGCGGGGCGATCCTCTGGGACATTCCGGTCGGCAGCCTGATGACCACCTCCGGCCTGCTGGTCGCGGTGATCGGCCTGGCGCTGAAGAACATGCTGTCCGATCTGTTCAACGGCATCTCGCTGCCGGTCAAGGTCGGCGACTGGGTCGAGATCGCCGGTGCCAAGGGGCGCGTGATCGAGATCAGCTGGCGGGCGACCAAGCTGGTGTCCACCGACCATGTGGTGGTGGTGGTGCCCAACACCCAGTTCATCACCAATACGGTGCGCAATTTCACGTCCGAGCGCGGCTATTTCCGCGATCATATCAAGGTGACCTTGCCGATGACGGTAACGGCCTATCAGGCTTCGCGCATCCTGCTGGGTGCGGCGACCCAGGTCGACACCATCGCCTCGCTGCCCGAACCGCCCGAGGCCCGCATCGCCGGCTTCAACGAGCAGGGCGTGGAATGGGATCTGGTCTATTCGATCCCCGACGTCGGCATGTCCAACAAGCTGCGGCACCGGGTCCAGCGCAGCCTGATGCGCGATTTCTTCCTGTCAGGCATCGAGCTTCCGGCCGCCCATGTCGAAATCCACCAGCCGGCGGTGGTGCGAAGCAACGAGCCGCATACGAACGAAGTGGTGTTCCTGCGGCTGATCGATCTGTTCTGCACCCTGACCGAGGGCGAGCTGCGCAAGATCTGCGACCAGATGAAGCCGCGCCTGCTGGAAGGCGGCATGCCGGTGGTGCGCCAGGGCGAGATGGGTGATTCGCTCTATATCGTCCATGAAGGGCTTTTGAAGGTCACCATCGAGACCGACAACGGCGTCACCGAGGTCGGTCGCATCCGTCCCGGCCAGTTCTTCGGCGAGATGTCGCTGATGACCGGCGCTCCGCGCAGCGCCACCGTGACGCCGATGGTCGACAGCAAGGCCTATGAGATCAGCCGCGAAGTCCTCGCCCCGGTCCTGCGCGACCGCCCGGAAGTGGCGGCCCTGATGAGCGAGGTCCTGGCCGAACGCCAGATCGCCAACGCGCCCAAGCTGGAAAACGGTGCGGCGCAGATGGATCAGCGAGAGACCCTGTCCCAGCAGATCTTGAGCGGAATCATCTCGTTCTTCCGCCTGCCGGTCAAGGCGCGGAGCTACTCGCCGCAGGTCTAAGGTTAGCCACCCAGGATTCCCTTCGGGTTTCCGTGGTGGTCTTTGCGCCCTTTGCGGCAGATAAAACGCCGCGCTTAATCGTCCGCGTACGGATTGCGGCGCTTGCGCAGGCCGAAGCGGATCGGCACGCCCTTAAGGCCGAAATCGTCGCGCAGGCCGTTGATCAGATAGCGCGTATAGCTTTCCGGCAATTCGTCCGCGCGCTGGGTGAATACGGCGAAGGATGGCGGACGGGTCCGCACCTGGGTCATGTATTTCAGGCGCATGCGATGGCCGCCCTGGGTGGCCGGCGGCGGATGGCGTTCGGTCATCTCGCCCAGCCAGCGATTGAGCTGGGCGGTCGGGACGCGCTTGTTCCACAGGGTGTAGATGTCGTTGACCGCGCCCATCAGCTTGTCGAGGCCGCGCCCGGCGAGCGCCGAGATGGTCACGGTCGGTACGCCGCGCACCTGCGGCAGCGAGGTTTCCAGGCGATCGTTCAGGCGCTGCAGCGAGGCTTCGCGGTCGGCGACCTGATCCCATTTATTGATGGCGAGAACCAAGGCGCGGCCCTCGTCGATCACCAGGCGGGCGATAGTCAGATCCTGCTTGTCGAGGATGGCGTCGGCATCCATCACCAGCACCACCACATGGGCCATGCGGATGGCGTCGATGGTGTTCGAGGTCGACAATTTCTCGACCTGGTCGGTGATGTTGGCGCGGCGGCGTAGGCCGGCGGTGTCGACCAGGCGGAAAGTGCGGCCCTTATAGTCCCACTCGCTGGTGATGGCGTCGCGGGTCAGCCCGGCCTCGGGGCCGGTCAGCATGCGGTCGTCCTGCAGCAGCGCATTGACCAGGGTCGATTTGCCGACATTGGGGCGTCCGACGATGGCCAGCGACAGCGGGCGTTCGGCCTCGGCCTGTTCCTGCTCGGCCAGCACGTCGCCATCCTCGATGTCGTCGTCGCCGCTCAGTTCCGGCCAGGGCGCATTCTCGCCATCTTCGGGCTCGTCGATGCCGCCATGCTTTTGCGCATAGGGCAGCAAGGCCTCATAGAGATCGTCGAGACCTTCGCCATGTTCGGCCGAGAAGGGAACCGGCTCGCCGAGACCCAGCGAATAGCTTTCATAGAGACCGGGCGCGCCGGCCTTGCCCTCGCACTTGTTGGCGACCAGGATCACTGGCGTCGGGCTCTTGCGCAAATAATCGGCGAAATGGCTGTCGAGCGGCGTGACGCCGGCGCGCGCGTCGATCAGGAACAAGGCGACGTCGGCTTCCTCGATGGCGCGGTCGGTCTGCTTGCGCATCCGCCCTTCGATCGAAACGCCCTGCAGATCGTCTTCCAAACCGGCGGTATCGATGATCGAAAAGCTCATATCGGCGATGCCGCCCTGACCGTCGCGGCGGTCGCGCGTCACCCCCGGCCGGTCATGGACGATGGCGACCCGCCGTCCGACCAGCCGGTTGAAAAGGGTGGACTTGCCCACATTCGGGCGTCCGACGATGGCGACCTTGAAAGCCATGTATTACCTCAAATCCGTCGCGCTATCTCAGCGATACGCGATCAGATTTCCCTCTTCGGTCAGCACGATCATCGTGTCGCCGCTGATCACCGGCGGGATGCTGACCCCGTCCGGCAGCTCGGCGGTCTGAATGACGTCGCCGGTGGTCGGCGAGATGGTCACCATGTCGCCGAACGAGGACATCACCAGCAGCCTGCCGCCGGCCATGATCGGGCCGGTCCAGCTGATGCGGTTGTCCTTCTCCTCGACGTCTTCCCAGCCCTGCAGCTGATGGACCCAGCGGACATGGCCGGTGCGCGCCTCGAAGCAGGCGAGCTCGGACTTGTTGGTGATCAGATAGACATAGTCGCCGGCCACCCAGGGCGTATGGGTGGCGCCGACTTCCTTGTCCCACAGGCGGCGGCCGGTGCGCAGATCGATGGCGGCGAACACATCGGAATTGCCCGCGGCGAACACGCGGCCGCGGTCGACCACCGGCAGGCCGCCGATGTCGGACAATTCGGCGACCTGGTCGGTGCGCTTGACGGCGGCCAGAACGTCGGACCATTCGACAGTGCCGTTCTCGATGCGCAGCGCGAACAGCTCACCCGAGGTGTAGGGCGCCAGAACCGTGTTGCCTTCGATGGCGGGCGAGGGCGCGCCGACGAAGGAGGCGACTTCGGAAATGCCCGAATGGCGCCACAGCTGGTGGCCGTCTTCGGCCGACAGGGCCAGGGTTTCATTGTCGACGGTCACCATGACCAGGCGGCCGTTCTTGACGGTCGGGGCGCCGCGCACCGGGGCGGGCAGCGGACGGCGCCACAATTCGGCACCGCTCTCGGCATTGAGCGCGACCACCTGGGCATAGCCGGTGGTGACGTAGAGCTTGCCTTCGTCATAGGCGGCGCCGCCGCCGAAGCTTCCGCCGCCGGCCTCTTCGGGGCCGAGATCGATGCGCCACAGGCGCTCGCCGTCGGCCAGGGAATAGGCGGTCAGCACCGACAGGCTGTCCATCGCATAGACCTTGTCGGTGGCGACGATCGGCTGGCTGACGAAGGCGCGGCGCTTGTCTCCGCCTTCACCCAGCTGCACCGACCAGACGCGCTCGGCCTTGTCGGACAGCGCCTTGTTCTGCATCGAGTGGCTGGGATAGCCGCCTTCCTGCGGCCATTCGGTCAGGCGCTCGGGCGGCGGCACGGTAATGTCGCCCTGGGTCGCGGATTCGACCTCCAGCGTCTTGGTGTGCGACAGGATGGCGATGCGCTTGCCCGGCAGCTTGGCGGTCTGGGCCGGGGTGAACCAGTCTTCGATTCCGCAGGCACCCAGCAGCCCGCAGGCGGCCGTCACGAAAAGAAGACGGCGAAAATGCATTCCGTTCAAAGCGCTTATCCCTTTTCCGGCTTGGCGGCGGCGGAGGTGCCGCCGAGGGCCGCAAGCATTTCAGTGGCGCGGGCGCGGATATCCTGCGGCGCGCCGGCATCATCGGCCAATTTTTTATAATAGGAGATCGCCTGGGCATGGTCGCCGCGGCGGTTGGCGACCAGGGCCAGCATCTCGGTGGCGGTGAAGTGCCAGGGATTGCCGGCATCGGCCAGCGGCTGCAGCTTCTTGACCAGGGTCTCGGGATCGGCGCTGTCCAGCGTCAGCATGGCGCTTTTCAGCACGGCGAGGTCGCGGAACAGCACGGGTGCGCCGGAATGGCTCAGCGTGTCGTAGGTGGCCACGGCGCCGGTGATGTCGCCGGCCTCGCTCTGCAACTGGGCCTGGCGGAAGGCGGCGGCCATCGGGAAGCCCGTGCCGTCGGCCTTGGCGATCTCGGTCAGCTTGGCCTCGGCCTCGCGCTGCTTGCCGCCATCGATCAGGTTTTCGGCGGCGGCGAACTGGGCGGCTTCCTTCTGGAACTGTTTGTCGCGCCAGCTCAGCCACACCTGGTGCCCGGCCACGCCGAGAACGATGGCGACGGCGCCGGCGACCGCATATTTACCGTATGCCTTCCACAGCTTGGTGTATTGCTCCCGGCGCAGATCCTCATCGACTTCCTTGATGAGAAGATCACCCGTCGGGTCCTGGTCGTTTACACTCAACTCGTCCTCGTCTCAACGGTAAGGGCCGCTTAAATGGCGGCCACCATAGCTTCTGGAATTGCTAGCGTCCAGCATCCTCGCGGCGGGCCGGATTGGCGCGCCTGCCGGCCAGCACCGAGCCGCCGGTCTTGCGTTTCAGCCAGCGCGCCAAACCCAGTTTCAGGATCTCGATCAGGCGCGCGCTGGTGCCGTCGCCGAACAGGAAATCCCAGCGTACCCGCTGGCCTTCATTCTGCGCTTCGCCCCACAGATCGCTGAACATCGCCTCGAAGACCGAGAAGAAATGATCTTCGGTGAAGGAGAAGTTCGATTTGTCCTGCATCGTGCGGTCGACGATGGTGATGAAGGTCTTCTTGCCGTTGGCGAAGTTCTCGAAGCGGAACAGGATGCGGATGAAGATGGTGTCGACGAAGCGGCGCACCGGTGGGTTCTTGTTGATCGAATCCCACAATTCGCGGTCGTCGCCGGTATGCAGGTTCCACAGAATCTGGTCGGCTTCGTTGTTCAGCTCGTCATAGATGATCGGGCCGAACGCTTTCTTGAGATAGGTGTCGATGCCTTCGGTCAGCGAGCGCGGCAGGATTGCCTTGTTGCCGGCGAACAGATGGGACAGTCGGCTCAGCACGAGACGCAGCAGGAAGCGGTTGCGCCGGGTATCCTTGGTCGGCGCGCCGCCGCTCTGCGCAACCGAATCGAGCTTGGCGTCGATCAGCGTCTTCAGCTCGTCGCTGATCGCGCCGAACTGGGCGGCTTTCTCGGCCGGCAGCAGAGCTTGAAAAGTCGTCAGAAGCTGAGAAAACAGCTCCTTCGTGACGCGTTTGTAGCCCGCCAATACCGCATCGGTCGATTGATCGGGTACCTGCTGGTCCGTCAAGGAAATCTCTCCGGGTCGACGCGCTTCCCCACCAACGCGGCCGAAGGCTCGGGCCGCAACGCGTTCGTAGGCGTACACTAACCCAACTGAATGTCAGGGCCAATGGGGTATAGGGTATCAGTTACCCCAGCGTTCCGCGCGTTTTCCGTCCTCGTCGCGGGCCTCGACCCAGCGTTCGCCCGAGGGGGTCTCCTCCAGCTTCCAGAACGGGGCGCGGGTCTTCAGCCAGTCGATCAGGAATTCGCAGGCGGCGAAGCTTTCGCCGCGATGCCGGCCTGCCACGCCGACGAAGACGATGCGCTCGCCCGGGCACAGGCGTCCGACCCGGTGGATCACCGTGACGCGGTCCAGCGTCCAGCGCGAGCGCGCTTCGTCGATGATCCGGCCGATCTGCTTCTCGGTCATGCCGGGATAATGTTCAAGGGTCATCGCCGTCACCCCGTCCGGGGCGCCGCGCACCAGCCCGATGAAGGTGGCGATCGCGCCGCTTTCGCCCTGGTCTTCGGACAACAGCGCGATCTCGGCGCCGGGGTCGAAATCCTCGGCCGACACCAGCAGCTTGACCGGAGCCATCTCAGCCTCCGGTGACGGGCGGGAAGAAGGCCACCTCGTCGGCGGCCGACACCGGCGCGTCCATCGCGGCGTGATCCTGATTGACGGCGGCCATCAGGCGCGGCGCCGACAGAGCCTTGGCGTGCTTAGGGCTGAGAGCTTTCAGCCACTCGATCAACTGAGCGACGGTGGCGATTTCGGCCGGCGGCGAGACGCTTTCCTCGCCGACGCCGATCTCGCGGCGCAGGGCAGCGAAATAGACGATCTTCATGGCACCGGCTCCTGCATATGCTTCAAGCCGGCCTGCAGATAATCCCAGCCGGTGATCATGGTCAGCACGGCGGCGCCCCACAGGAACACCTCGCCCAGCGCCTGGGCGGGCAGCCATTCCGGCGCCGCGCTGCCGACCAGCAGGACCGGCAAGGCGGTCATCTGCAGGCCGGTCTTCCATTTGGCCAGGGCGCTGACCGGCATGCCGACGCGCAGCTCGGCCAGATATTCGCGCAGGCCCGAGACCAGGATCTCGCGCAGCAGGATGACCAGGGCCGGCAGCACCGAATATTGCGTCAGCGACAGGCGTCCGAAGGCGGTCAGCATCAGCAGCACCGCGGCGACCAGCAGCTTGTCGGCGATCGGGTCGAGGAAACGGCCCAGGCTCGAGACGCTGTTGCGGCGGCGGGCGAAATAGCCGTCGAAGAAATCGGTGATGGCGGCGGCCACGAACAGAAAGCAGGCGACCCAGCGCGCCCCGGGACCCGGCACATAAAAGGTGGCGATGATCAGGGGGATCGCGACGATGCGCGACAGGGTCAGAATATTGGGCAGCGACGTCAACATTACGGCGACACTCTACCCATTCGGATGGAAGTGGTCATAGATTTTTTTGGCCATCGCCTGACTGATTCCTTCGACCCCGGCGAGGTCGCTCAATCCCGCCTCGGAAACCGCCCGCGCCGAGCCGAAATGGTGCAGCAGCGCCTTCTTGCGCGCCGGCCCGATGCCGGGCAAATCGTCGAGCGGCGATTTGCCGATCGCGGCCGAGCGCTTGGCGCGGTGCGTGCCGATGGCAAAACGATGCGCCTCGTCGCGCAGGCGCTGCAGGTAATAGAGGACAGGATCGTTGGGCGGCAGCGAAAAAGACGGCTTGCCTGCCATATGGAAGCGCTCCCGCCCGGCGTCGCGGTCCTGGCCCTTGGCGATCGAGACCAAAGCGACGTCGGTGACGCCCATCTCCTCCATCAGCGCCTCGACGACTTTGAACTGCCCGGGGCCGCCATCGATCAGCACCAGGTCGGGCCAGGATGAGCGGTCGCCTTCGGCTTCCTCATCCTTGGCGCGCTTGAAGCGGCGCGTCAGCACTTCCTTCATCATGGCGAAATCGTCGCCCGGGGCGATCTCCTCGCCCTTGATGTTGAATTTGCGATAGGCGTTCTTGATGAAGCCTTCCGGTCCGGCCACGATCATGCCGCCGACCGCGTGGGCGCCCTGGATATGGCTGTTGTCGTAGACTTCGATGCGTTCGGGCGGCGCATCCAGCCCGAACAGATCGGCCACGCCGTCCAACAGCTTGCGCGTCGCCGAGCTTTCCGCCTGACGCCGCCCCAGCGCCTCGCGCGCATTGTCATAAGCATGCATCACCATCTTGCGGCGGTCGCCCCGCTGCGGAACGGTGACCGCCACCTTGCGCCCGGCGCGCTGAGCCAGGGCCTCGACGATCAAGGGCTGATCCTCGGCGGGCAGCCCATGCGACAGCATCACCTCGCGCGGGGGAACCTTGTCCTCGTAGAACTGAGCCAGGAACGCGGCCAGCACTTCCTCGGGCGTTTCGTCCTGGGTGTGGGTCGGGAAGAAAGCGCGGTTGCCGAAATTGCAGCCGGAGCGGAAGAAGAACACCTGGATGCAGCAATCGCCGCCGGCCTGATGCAGGGCGATGACGTCGGCCTCCTCGATGTCGATCGAGTTGATGTCCTGGCGCGCCTGCACCGAGCTCAGCGCGCGGATGCGGTCGCGGAACACCGCCGCTTCCTCGTAATTCATCTCCTCGGCGGCGGTTTCCATCTGCTTGACCAGCGCCTTCTGCACCTGCTGGCTGCGGCCGGACAGGAAGGAGCGCGCCTCATCGACCAGCGCGCCATAGTCGGGCGGGCTGATGCGGTCGACGCAGGGCGCGCTGCAGCGCTTGATCTGGAACAGCAGGCAGGGCCGCGAGCGGCTGGAGAACACCGAATCGGTGCAGGAACGCAGCAGGAAGGCGCGCTGCAGCTGGGCCAGGGTCTGGTTGACGGCGCCGGCCGAGGCGAACGGGCCGAAATACTCGCCTTTGCGGTTTCGCGCCCCGCGGTGCTTGACGATCTGCGGATAGGCATGGTCGCCGGTGATCAGGATGTAGGGGAAGGATTTATCGTCCTTCAGAAGGATGTTGTACTTCGGTCCCAGCTTCTTGATCAGATTGGCTTCGAGCAGCAGCGCCTCGACCTCGGTGTGGGTCGTCACCACTTCGAGGGTGTGGGTCTCGGACACCATGCGCTGGATGCGCAGGCTCAGGCGCTCGGGGCGGGTATAGGCTATGACCCGCTTCTTGAGATTTTTGGCCTTGCCGACATAGAGCACGTCGCCCGTCTGGCCGAGCATCCGATAGACGCCGGGACTGCCGGGCAGGCGGGTCAGATGATCCTCGATGACGGCCGCGCCACGGGAAAATGACTTCGATGTGGCGGCGTTCTGCGGTTCGGTCACGATATCCACCAATTCTGTGGATAAGTCTGTTGAAAAGGACCTCTGATCAGAGGGGGTTCCATAGGACTCCTAGGGGTACAGCACTTTGCCTATTTTCTATGCAACAAGTGAATATCTTTGTTTTTCAATCACTTAACATCTGTCAAGGCACAAACCTCGCGGCTTCGGTTAATTTGCCGTTTGACATGAGGGGGTGTCGCGGAATAGCCGCGGCGCTGTGCAAAACTCCAGTCGTTTTTAATTGAATTAAGACAGTTGTGCTGAAGATTTGTGACTACGCACGACTAGAATCGTGTTACGCGCTCGATCTCGACGCCGACACTGGCCGCATCGGCAAATACGTCGAGCTTCTCGACGCGGACGCGCGCCACGCGCACCCGCCGATCTTCGAGGCAAAGTGCGGCAATCTGCTCGGCCAGCGTCTCGACCAGATTGACGTGTCCTTCGGCGACCAGCGCGCGAATACCTGAAACGACCTCTTCATAGCAGACGACATTGGCCAATTGATCGCCAATACCATCGACATCCTTTTCCCATACTGCGAGGTCTACATTGACGCGCACTCTCTGCGGCCCCAGCTTCTCGTGCTGATGCACGCCGATATGCGCATCGAGCGTCAGATCGCGCACGAAGACGTGGCGCAGCGCGTTGCGCGCATCGGCGAACTGCACGGGTTCGATCACGGAAGCGGGCTGCTGCTTCGTCATCTTTCTCTTACTCCTCGGCCCCCGGCGTCCAGCCCAGATGCTGGCCGCCATCCAGGGCGATCATCTGTCCCGTCATCGACGGCGACGACAGGATGAATTTAAGCGCCGCCGACATTTCCGCCAGGGTCGCGCCGCGCTGCAGCGGCATCGAATGGCATTGGCGGGCGAATTGCTCGTCGGTCTGGTGCTTGCTGGGCAAGGTCGGACCCGGCCCGATGGCATTGACGCGGATATTGGGGGCCAGGGCCATCGCCATCATCTGCGTCAGGGCCCACAGACCCGCCTTGCTGATCGTATAGCTGGTGAAATCCGGCGTCAGATTCCAGACCCGCTGGTCGATCACATTGACGATCGAGCCCGATTGTCCTTCCGGCAGCTGGGCGGCGAAGATCTGGCTCAGCACGAAAGGCGCGCGCAGATTGGTTTCCATATGCAGGTCCCACGACGCCCGCGTCGCGGTCATCGCCTGGTCGCGCTCGAACACCGAGGCATTGTTGACCAAGAGGCCGATCGGACCGATCTCGCCCAGCAGGCGGGGGATCAGGGTCTGGACCTCGTCTTCCTCGGCCAGATTGGCGTCGATCGGAAAAGCCTGTCCGCCGGCCCGGGCGATCTCCGCCGCCAGATCCTGCGCCGCCTGCGCCGAGCGGTGATAATGCAGCGCCACCAGCCAGCCATCGGCGGCCAGGCTGAGCGCGAGCGCGCGCCCGATGCGATGCGCGGCGCCGGTGACCAGCGCGGTCATCGGAGTGGGATGCGGCTCGGGGTAGAAGGTGGAAGTCAAGAAACGCTTCGGCTCTCAGGGACGGGAAGGCGGCAGAATGACCGAGCCCGCCGGCCAAAACAAGCGCCACCGTCACTCGCAAAGCTGCCCTGCGGATTACTCCGGCTGATCGTCGCGGCGGATGGCTAAGCGCACCGTGGTGCCCTGATCGAGCAGGCTTTCAATGGCGATCCGGCCGTCATGGGCTTCGGCGATGGCGCGCGCGATCGACAGGCCGAGACCGGCCCCGCTGCGCCGCGCCCGCTGACGGTCCGAGCGGAAGAACCGGTCGAACAGATGCGGCAGGTCGGCCTCGGCGATGCCGCGGCCATTGTCGGTGACGATCACGCTCCATTCGGCCAGCCCCACCTCCAGCATCACGGCGATGCGCGGCGAGCGGCAGCCCTGCACGGCGGCGACCGCATTGTCGATCAGATTGCCGACCGCCTGCACCAGGCGCTGGGGATCGATATGGGCGTCGACGTCGAAATCCGACAGCGAGGACGAAAAGGCGATGCCGGCCGCCTCGACCAGCGGCCGCGAGCGCTGGAACAGATCGGCGGCCCAGGCCCGCACCGACACGGTCTGCAAGGTCAGCGGCGCTTTTCCTTCGTCGAGTTCGGCCATTTCCAGCATGTCGCCGGTCAAACGGTCGAGCAGGGCGATCTCCTGCTCGATCTGCGGCAGATGCCGCAGCGCCTCGCCGGGCTGGCGCGCCACCGTGCCGGCCAAGGCGCGCAGGCGGTTGAGCGGCGAGCGCAGTTCATGGCCGATATCGGTCTCGCGCTGGCGGCGGCGCGCCTCCGCCTCTTCCAGGCGCAGCGACATGTCGTTGAGCGAGACCGTCAGTTCGGCCAGTTCGCGTTCCCTGGGCGGCTCCATCGTGGCGCCCAGCTGACCGCCCGAGACGCGGTCGGCGAAATCGGCCATGCGGTCCAGGCCCGCCTGCACCGCGCGGGTTACCGGCAGCAGAAGCAGTACGCCGAGCATGCCGAGTCCGGCGATCAGCAGAAGAAGGTCGGGATGGGTGGGGAAGGGCGGCTGTCCGGCCCGGCTCATCACCAGCTCGCCGCCGGGAATCGGCGATGTGGCGACCAGGATGCCGAGACCGTTGCTCTCCGGCGGCGGCGCCGGCCGGTCGGGCGCGCTGTCGGCGACGATGCGGCCCTTGCCGTCGCGCACCAGCAGACGGACGCTGTCATGGCTGACGCGCCAATTGTCGATCATGTCGTGCGGCCGGGTGTTCTCGGTCCACAGCGTGGCGATCCAGTCGGTCTGCTGCTGCATGTCGTCCTGCCACGCCTGATAGACCTGGCGGCCATGGACGTAATAGGACAGCGCGAACAGGGTGACGAAGGCGCAGGCGGCGAAGGCCGCTGCGCGCCGATAGACAAGGGAAAACAGGCCGGGGCGTCTCATGCCCTCAGCCAAACATCGCGCGCCGCGCGATGCAAGTTCAAACGGTTACGCTGACATCCTCGGGAAGCCGCGCCGTGGGCGCGACGTCGGGGAGGTCGTCGATCTCGGCATAGACCGGCAGCAGATCGCCCTTGCTGGCTTCGAACAGTTCCTCGAAATCCTCGATCACGAAGTAGGTCGCCTGGAAATTGTCGATCCGGTATTCCGAGCGCAAAACCCGCTTGAGATCGAAGCGGATGCGGTTGGGTTCCGGGCTTTCCACCGCGAAGCGGGTCTCGCCGAACGAGGACAGGATGCCGGCGCCGAAAGCGCGCAAACCCCGGGCGTTCTTGATCAGGCCGAATTCGACCATATACCAGTAGAGGCGCGACAGGCGCTTCACCTGGCCGGCGGCCAGGGCCTTCATGCCCTGCTGGCCGTAGATCTGCATGTAATCGGCGAAGACCGGATGGCTCAGCAGCGGCACATGGCCGAAGAAATCATGGAACACGTCGGGCTCGACCAGATAATCGATCTCGCTCTCGTCGCGAATCCACCAGCTGACCGGAAAGCGGCGATGGGCCAGATGGTCGAAGAACGCGTCATTGGGGATCAGGCCCGGCACCGCCAGCAATTCCCAGCCGGTGCGGGCGCGCAGAAATCGGTTGGAGCGCTCGAAATCGGGGATGCCGTCGGCGACGTCTAGGCCGTTCAGCCCGTCGAGGAATTCCTGGCAGGCATGGGTCTTGGCCAGCGTCACCTGACGGGCGAACAGGCGGCGCCACAGAGCATGATGCTCGGGCGTATAGGCGTTCATATCCTGCGCCACCGAAAAATCGGCCGCCGCCGCGCTGTAATCGCCGCGCAGGGCGTGGTCCGACATGGCGCCGGAGCTGGCAAGAACTTTCGCCGTAATCGTCATCGTTCCCGTCCCTTTCTATCCCTCCCGAGATAGTAGAACTGGAACCATGCGGGTTGGTTGCGAAGGACCGGGTCAGTTTCCCTTGGCGTGCGCGTTTTGTGCGAAAGCCAGGCTGATCTCGGTGGTTTCCTTCAAAGGCTGCAAAACCACGGAAGTCTTGACGGTAGCCACTTCCGCGTGGGCCATCAGCCGGTCATTGAGGAATTCCGACAGGTGTTTCATGTCGCGGCAGCGCAATTTGATCACATAGTCGGCCTCGCCGGTCAGGCTGGCCAGCTCGACGATTTCCTCATAGCGGGCGAGGTCGTGATTGAGCCGGTCGACGTCGTTATGGCCGTGGGTGCGCAAGGTCACCATCACATAGGCGGTGATGGTCAGTCCGACCGCTTCCGGCTTCAGCAGCGCCACCGTCTTTTCGATCAGCCCGCTTTCCATCAGGCGCTGGACCCGTCGCGAACATTGCGAGGCGGACAGATGCACCTGCTCGGCCAATTGCTGGTGGGTCTGCGAGCAATCCTGCTGCAGGGCGGTCAGAAGCTTGATGTCGAAGGAATCGAGGGAGGTGATTTTGCGCGTCCTGGCGAAAGGAAATTTCCGCAAAGTTTAGGGTGTCCGGTGCCGCGACGCCACCCCGCATGAATTTGTGCACTGCAATCGATCAGCATTTGCTGAGCGCCCAAATCCTGAGCATACTTACTTGCAACTGTAACCTTTATTAACGAAGGTGCATGCTCATGGATGGATTTCCGATCCGCCACGCCGCCGTCGCACCGGTGGCCAAACCCCAGACCCGTTTCGCTTACCCGATCGTCGCCGCCACCGCGGCGCTGGTGTCTCTCGGTTTCGCCCTGATGGGCTGGATGGCCTATGACGGCGCGCGCCAGACGCTAAGTAGCCAGATCGACACGGAAATCCGCCTGACCGGCCGGGCCGCCGCCGACGGAATCCATAAATGGCTGTCCGGGCGCGAGGCGCTGCTGCAAGGCATGGCCGAGAATCTCGGCGCCTTGCCGGCCGGCGACGTCAAGCCGCTGCTGACCCGCCCCGGCCTGATGAACATGTTTACGGAAGTATATTACGGCGATACCGCCGGCGTGATGACGCTGGCCACCGGCGTCAAGCTGCCCGACGGCTACGACCCGCGCACCCGCGGCTGGTACAAGGCGGCGGAGTCTGCCGGCCATCTGGTGCTGACCCCGCCCTATGTCACCGCCTCGGCCGGCAATGCGGTGGTGATGACCATTGCCAGCCCCGTCCTGCGCGACGGCAAGCTGGCCGGCGTGGCGGGCGTCGATCTCGATCTCTCCAAGGTGCAGGCCTTCCTGCAATCCTTTCAGCTCGAGGGCAAGGGCTACGCCTTCCTGGTCGATGCCGAAGGCACGGTGATCGTCCATCCCGACCAGCAGAAGATCATGAAGAAGCTGGAGGGTGCCCGCATCGCCGGCCATGAGACGGCGACCGAGGAGGGTGACTCCCTGTCGGCCTTCTATCCGATCCCCGATCTGCCCGGCGTGCAATGGTATGTCGGCGTCTCGCTGGATCGGCAGAAGGTGACGGCGCCGCTGCGCTCGATGCGCAGCGCGCTGCTGTTCACCATGCTGGGCGTGGTTGTGGTGATCGTGCCGGCGCTCGGTTTTCTGATCCACCGCATGGTGGCCCGTCCGATCACCTCGATGACCGAGGCGATGACGTTGCTCAGCGTCGGCACCACCATGCTGACCGTCCCGGCCCTCGACCGCCGTGACGAGATCGGCGCCATGGCCAAGGCCCTCGAAGTGTTCAAATTCAACAGCGAGGCGATGCGCCGCCTGGAATCCGAGCGCGACGGACTGCGCGAGGCCGCCGAGGCCGACCGCAAATCGCTGATGGAGGAACTGGCGGGCGACTTCGAGGCCAATGTCTCGTCGGTGCTGACCGACGTTTCCGCCGCCACCAAGGTCGCCGCCGGCTTCTCGCAGCGCATGGCCGCCGACATGGAGAGCGCCCGGCGCAAGGGCGAAGCGGTCGCCTCGGCGATCGAGAACACCACGCGCAATGTCGCGGTGGTGGCCACCGCGACCGAGCAATTGTCCGCCTCGATCGGCAGCATTTCAGGCCAGGTGATGCAGAGCGCGGCGGCGGCGACCGAAGCGGCGGAAGGCGCCGAGACGGCGCGTATCACCATCGAGGATCTGGCCCGCCAGAGCGAAAAGGTCGGCGAGATCGTCACCCTGATCAACGACATCGCCAGCCAGACCAACCTGCTGGCGCTCAACGCCACCATCGAAGCGGCCCGCGCCGGCGAAGCGGGCAAGGGTTTCGCGGTGGTGGCCAATGAAGTGAAGACCCTGGCCAACCAGACGGCACGCGCCATCGAGGACATCTCGACCCGCATAGAAGCGACCCGCGGCGCCAGCGCCCGCGCCGTCGCCGAGATCCGCGCCATTGCCGAAGTCTCGCTCAAGGCGCGCGAACTGGCCGGCGGCATCGCCGCGGTGATCGAGCAGCAGGGCGCGGCGACCCGCGACATCGCCGACAATGTCGGCCGCGCCGCCGAGGGCAATCAGGTGGTCGCCGACAATATCGGCTCGGTGCAGGACATCCTGTCGCAGACCGCCGCCTTGGCGGTCGACCTCAACGGCGCCAGCGAGACGCTGTCCGGGCATATCCGCTCATTGGACGGACAGGTGCAGCGCTTCGTCGGCGTGGTGCGTCAGGCGTAAGGGGTTATTACTCGGCGGGGATCGGGGCGGGTTTGGCCAGCCGGACCGTCCTGATCCCGACCACCAGCGCGCCGGCGACCAGCACCGCGGCGATCAGGAAGGGCACGCCGGGCATGGTTCCGGCGCTGACCGCGCGCGAGAAGGCCAGGGTGAAGATCGACGGGCCGATCATCTGGGCGATGCCGTTGACGCTGGTATTGGCGCCCTGCAGGCGGCCCTGCTCGGTGCCGTCGACTTCGCGCGACATCAGGCCCTGCAGCGCCGGTGTGGCCAGGCCCCACAGCGAGGCGAGCGGCATGAAGCACCAGAACCAGATGCCGGTCGGCGCCAATCCGTAGCCGGCGAATCCGGCGACGCCGCACACCAGGCCGACGATCAGAGCGGTCTTTTCACCCAGCAGCTTGACGGCGGGCCGCACCAATCCGCCCTGCACGATCATCGACAGGACGCCGACGGCGGTCAGGGTCAGGCCGATGGTGCGGATGCTCCAATCGTAGCGGTAGGAGGCGTAGAGCACGAAGGTGCTGGGATAGACCACATGCGCCACCTGATCGAGGAAGTTGATCAGGGCCAGGCCGATCAGCGACGGGGAACGCTTCAGCAGCAGGACCGATCCGACCGGATTGGCGCGGCGCCAGGAGAAGGGGGCGCGGCGGTCGGCGGGCAGGCTTTCCGGCAGCACCAGCAGGCCGTACAGCGCATTGGTGAGGCTGAGCGCGGCGGCCAGCCAGAACGGCGCGCGCGGGCCGAATTCGGTCATCATGCTGCCCAGGGCGGGGCCGACCACGAAACCGATGCCGAAGGCTGCGCCCAGCAGGCCGAAAGCGCCGGCCCGCTTCTCGGGCGGGGTGACGTCGGCGATATAGGCATAGGACGTGCTGATGCTGGCCGCCGTGATGCCCGAGATCACCCGGCCGGCGAACAGCCAGCCGAGATTGGGCGCCATCGCCATCAACACATAATCGAGTCCGAGGCCGAGATTGGACATCAGCACGATCGGCCGCCGTCCGAAGCGATCGGACAGGGAGCCGACCACCGGCGAGAAGATGAACTGCATCAGCGCCCAGGCGGTGCCGAACAGGCCGAAGATCTCCGCCGCCTTCTCGGTGCTGCCGGTATAGCTTTTGATCAGCGCCGGCAAGACCGGGATGATCATGCCGAGCGCCAGCATGTCGAGCATTATCGTGATGAAAATAAAGGATACTGCAGCGTTGCGGCGCGTGGCGGACATGGTTTTCCCCGGGTGTTGAGCCCGGGGAGAATATGCCGGATCGCTCACAAAGTGTAGTCGTGCCCGCTGGCGTCGAGACCGAGCATCAGATCGATGTTCTGGCAGGCCGCGCCGGAGGCGCCCTTGCCCAGATTGTCGAGGCGGGCGACCAGCAGGGCGGTCTCCTCGGCCGGATTGTCGAACACGAACAATTCCAGCTTGTTGGTGCCGTTCAGCGCCTCGGGGTCGAGCGTGGCCGGGCGGTCGCCGAACGGCATCACGCTGACGAAGCGCTGGCCGGCATAATAGGCGTTCAGCGCCTCATGCAGCGCCTTGGCGGCCGGCTTGCCGGGCAGGCTCCAGAGCGGCAGGGGAATGCTGACCAGCATGCCCTGGGCGAAGCGCCCGACCGAGGGAACGAAGATCGGCGTATGGGCCAGGCCCGAATGGACCCGCATCTCGCCGCGATGCTTGTGCGCCAGTTCCAGCCCGTAGAGGAAGAAACCTTCGCCGGCCGGTGCGGGACCCTTGCCCTCGAAGCTCTCGATCATCTGCCGCCCGCCGCCCGAATAGCCGGACACGGCGTTGATGGTGATGGCGGCATCGGCCGGCAGCAGCCCGCCGGCGATCAGCGGACGCAGCAGGCCCAGCGCGCCGGTCGGATAGCAGCCGGGGTTCGAGACCCGCTTGGCGGCGGCGATCTTGGCGCCCTGGTCGGGCGTCAGCTCGGCGAAGCCATAGGCCCAGTCGGGGGCGATGCGATAGGCGGTGCTGGCATCCAGCACCGTGACGTCGGGATTGTCGATCATCGCCACCGCATCCTTGGCCGCCTGGTCGGGCAGGCAGAGGACGGCCAGATCGACGCTGTTCAGCAGACGCTTGCGCTCCGCATCGTCCTTGCGCTTGGCCGGGTCGATGCTGACGATCTCGACATCCTTGCGGCCTTCCAGCCGCGAACGGATCTGCAAGCCGGTCGTGCCGGCCTCGCCATCGATGAAGAGGCTGGGAATGCGGGTCACGACAACGATCCACAGAAGCGCTGGATGCGCTCGCACGCATCGGTCAGGGCTTCGGTGCTGGTGGCGTAGGAAATGCGGAAATAAGGCGACAGGCCGAAGGCCTCGCCCTGCACGGCGGCGACGCCTTCCTCTTCCAGCAGAGCGGTGACGAAATCGCTGTCGCTGTTGATCACCGTGCCGCCCTTGGTCTTCTTGCCGATGGTGCCGGCGCAGGACGGATAGACATAGAAGGCGCCTTCCGGAGTCTGGCAGGTCAGGCCCTTGGCCTGGTTGATCATCGAGACCACCAGATCGCGGCGCGACTTGAACAGCTCGGCGTTCTTCGGAATGAAATCCTGCGGGCCGTTGAGCGCTTCGACGCCGGCGGCCTGGCTGACCGAGCTGGTGTGGGTGGTGCTCTGCGACTGGATCTTGTTCATCGCGTCGATCAGCTGCTTCGGGCCGCCGGCATAGCCGACGCGCCAGCCGGTCATGGCGTAAGCCTTGGCCAGGCCGTTGATGGTCAGCGTGCGGTCGAACAGCTTGGGCTCGACCTGGGCGACGGTGAAGAATTCGAAGCCGTCATAGACCAGATGCTCATAGATGTCGTCGGTCATCACCCACACATGCGGGTGGCGCAGCAGCACGTCGGTCAGGGCCTTGAGCTCGTCCTTGGAATAGGCCGCCCCCGTCGGGTTGCTGGGGGAATTCAGGATCAGCCACTTGGTCTTGGGCGTGATCGCCTTTTCCAGATCGGCGGCGGTGATCTTGAAGCCGTTGCTTTCGACGCCGGCGACGGTGACCGGCTTGCCTTCGGCCAGCAGAACGATGTCGGGATAGCTGACCCAGTAAGGCGCCGGAATGATCACTTCGTCGCCGGGGTTCAGGGTCGCCAGCATCGCGTTGTAGATGACCTGCTTGCCGCCGCAGCCGACCGTGATCTGGTCGGGGGTGTAGTCGAGGCCGTTCTCGCGCTTGAACTTGGCGATGATGGCCTTCTTCAAGGCGGGCGTGCCGGCGACGGCGGTATATTTGGTCTCGCCGCGGTCGATGGCGGCCTTGGCGGCGGCCTTGATGTTGTCAGGCGTGTCGAAGTCGGGCTCGCCGGCGCCGAGGCCGATGACGTTTCGGCCCTGCGCCTTGAGGTCGGCCGCTTTCTGGGTCACCGCGATGGTGGGCGACGGCTTGATCAGCGACAGGCGGGCGGCGAGGAACGACATCGGAGCTTCCTTCGGACGTGGGAATGAGAGCCGCGAAGGTACTGCGCTGCACCATTCCGTGCAAGCGATCAACCTGCATAAGCGCTAGGCACTGCGCACTTGGCTCAGGAAGCCGTCGACCTCGCTCTGCAGGCGGTCCGACTGGTCGGCCAAAGCGGCGGCGGCGGCGCTGATCGAGGCGGCGGTGTCGCCGGTGCCGCGCGCGGCGGCGCCCACCGCATTGATGTTGTCGGACACTTGCGAGGTACCGCGCGCCGCATGGTCGATATTGCGCACGATGGCGCCGGTGGCGTCGTCCTGGCGTTCGACCGCTTCGCGGACCGAGCCAGAAATGCCGGTCATCTCGGCGATGGTCTCGACGATGTTGCGCATGGCCGAAACCGCCTCGGCGGTGCCCGACTGGATGGCCTGGATGCGTAGGGTGATGTCCTCGGTGGCGCGGCCGGTCTGATTGGCCAGGTGCTTGACCTCATTGGCCACCACCGCGAAACCCTTGCCCGCTTCGCCGGCGCGGGCGGCCTCGATGGTGGCGTTGAGCGCCAGCAGGTTGGTCTGGCTGGCGATGTCGTTGATCAGCGCGACGATCTCGCCGATGCCGGTGACGCTTTCGGCCAGCCTGTGGATCATCGCCGTCGTGTCCTGGGCGGCGCCGTCGGCCCGCCGGGTCACGTCCTGGGCGCGCTTGACCGCTTCGGCGATGCGGGCGATTTCGGCGGCCATCTGTTCGGTGGCGGCGGCCACTTCCTGCACATTGTTCGAGGCGGTCTCGGCGGCCTGGGCCACCGTGCCGACCTGCGACGAGGTCGAGCGCGCGGTGTCGGCCATGCTCTGCGCCGAGCCGCGCAAGGTCGACACCGAGCCGACCACCGAGCGCACCACGGCGCCGACATTCTGCTCGAAGGATTGCGCCACCCGGCCCAGCTCCTCGCGGCGTTCCGCCTCGGCGCGCTGCTTCTGGGCCGCCTGGTCGCGTTCCAGCGCGTCCCGCTCCTGCGCGGTGCGGCGGAAGGTGTCCAGCGCCTGGGCCAGATCGCCGATCTCATCGGTGCGGGTGCCGTAGGGGATGGCGACGGTCAGATCGCCTTCACGCAGGGCATGGGTGACTTCGATGATGCGGTGAAGCGGGGGCACGATCGACAGGATCAGGCGGATCACCACGACGCTGCCAAGGCCGATGCCGGCCAACCCGAGGCCCAGCGCGGTCCACATTTCGGCGGGCGGGAGACCGCGCAGATAGAGGATGAAGAAGATCCAGGCCACCCCGACCGGCGGCACATAGGACAGGGTCGTCTTGAAGCCGATGCCCTTGAGGAAAATCTCGGTCAGGCCGCTGCGTTTCGTCGTCATGTCGTGCTCCGTCTCGCTATCACTTACGGGCGTCGTGCCACCATCCCAGTGCCAGAAGGCCCGCCGCCAGGACCAGGAACAGCCAGGCCGGCAGCAGCGGAGTGCTGTGCGTGGCCGTTACCGTCGTCTGGCGGTTGGCGCGCAGCCCGAACCAACCAGAGCCGGACATTTGCGCACCGTCATCCTGTTTAACGAGATTGGGGATGCCGTCTTTGATCCAGGACAAACCGCCTCCATTGGCGGCGATTGCCCCTTTCAGTTTGTCCTGGGTGGCGCGGACATCGCCCATCTCGAGCGAATCGAGGCTGCCGACGGCGGCCAGCGCGGTCAAGTCGCCATCGGAGATGCGCCACAAGCCGTTCAGCTCGGCCGGCATTTCGCCGATCGCGCGGCCGTCGCCCTGATCGGCGAGTGTCAGCTCGGTGCTGGTGCCGTCGGGCCGCTCGACCGTCACCCGCCGGTCGCCAGGCTGCAGGCCGTGCCGCTCGATCCGCAGCGTGCCGCCGGCGGCTGAACCGGTCAGGCGGTTCTCTTCCAGCTCCGGCTCTTTCATCAGCCAATGGGCCAGGCGGCGCAGCAGCTCGGCCTGCGGACCGCCGCCATCCCAGCCGCGTCCCCACAGCCAGGCGCTGTCGCTGTCGAGCTGGGCGACGCGGCCATCGCCCTGGCGCAACAGCACCAGCAGCGGCACGCCGTCGGGCGTCGCCATCACCGTCTCGGCGTCCGGCACCGGCTGGCTGCCGGCAGCGCGCACCCAGCGGCCCCAATGGGTCGACAGGCCCTGGAACAGGGGATGGCGCTTGCCCGTCTCGGTGACGGTGGGCAGGAAAGGCTGGCTGACGATCGAGCCGTTGGCATGGGCGGGCAGAATCTCGGCCAGCGGAGAATTCATCAGCCCGTCCGGCGCGGTCAGTTCGGGGCCGGCCACCAGCAGCAGGGCGCCGCCGTCGCGCACATGGTTGGCGATGTTGCGGTAATAAGCGGGCGGCAGGATGTTGCGGCGGCGGAAGCGGTCGAAGATGATCAGGTCGAAATCCTTGAGCTTCTCTTCGAACAATTCGCGGGTCGGAAAGGCGATCAGCGACAATTGCTGGATCGGCGTATGGTCGTCCTTGTCGGGCGAGCGCAGGATGGTGAAATGCACCAGATCGACCGACGGGTCGGCCTTCAGCAGATTGCGCCACATGCGTTCGCCGGGATGCGGCTCGCCCGACAGCAGCAGCACGCGCAGACGGTCGCGCACGCCGGAAATGCTGGCGGCGGTGCGGTTGTTGACCAGGGTCAGCTCGCCCGGCGCCGGCGCCGCCTCCAGCTCGATCACATTGGCGCCGGCATGCTCGATCGGCACATCCAAAGTGGTCGACCGGTTGGCCGGCACATGAACGATCGACGCGGCGCCGCCATCGCGCCGCAGGGTCACGGCGACCGGCTCGTCATGGCCCGGATCGTCGACGTGGAAGGCCAGGCGCGCCTGGTCGCCGACCATGCCGAAGGCCGGCACCGTCTCCATCACCAGGCGCCGGTCGCGCTCGTCCGGGCCGCCGGCCAGCAAGGCGTGCAAGGGCGCGCCGATGCGCGGCTGGCCGGGCACGTCATGGACCTGGCCGTCGGTCAGCAGGATCACGCCGGCCAGACGCGATTTGGCAATGTCGGCCAGTCCCTGATCGATGGCGGAGAACAGGCGGGTGCCGTCCTCCGAGCGCTGCGACGGCGGCACGGTGACGATGCGGGTTTCCAGATTGGGCACGGCGGCCAGCTTCTTGCGCAGCTCGGCCAGGGCGGCGGCGCTCTGCTCGGCGCGCCGGCCGAGATGCATGCTCTGGCTGTCATCGACCACCACCAGGGCGATGTCGCCGATGTCCTTGGCCTCGTTGCGGACGATTTCAGGGCCGGCCAGCGCGACCAGCAGCAGGATCAGGCAGGCGAGGCGCGGCCATACCGACATACCCTGCCGCCAGCCATTGACCAGCAAAGCCAACCCCGCGATGCCGGCGATCGCCAGCAGCCAGACCGGGGCGGCAGGCGCCCAATGCAGATCGGGCAGCATCAGTGATGCATCCTTTCCAGGATCGCCGGCACATGGACCTGATCGGCCTTGTAGCTGCCGGTCAGGGCATAGATCACCAGATTGATGCCGAAGCGGACGGCGGTCTCGCGCTGGCCTTCGCCGCCCGGCACCACCGGGAACATCGGATTGCCCTGGCGGTCGTCGGCCCAGGCGGCGGCCCAATCATTGCCGCCGATCAGCACCGAGGTGACGAAATCATGCGCCGCGTCGCCCTGTTCCTCGGCATAGAGCGCGCCGCCGGCCAATCGGCCCGGAAAGTCGTGCAGCAGATAGAAGCTCTTGGCCAGAACATGCTGATCGCCGACCAGAGCCAGCGGCGGGATGTCGATGCCGCGCGTCACCTGGCGCAAACGGTCGGGCGGGGTGATGCCGCCGTCGCGGCTGTCGATCAGCAGCATGCCGCCATGACGCAGGAAATCGTTGAGATGGGCCTGGGCTTTCTCGGACAGGCCGGATTGGCGGCTACTCAGCGGCCAATAGATCAGCGGATAGACCGCCAGCGCGTCGCGCTCGGGATCGACCCCGGCCGGTTCGGCCAGGACGGCGGTGGTGCGCCGGGCCAATTGCCGCGACAAAGCGGCGAGGCCGGCGCGGCTGGTCTCGTCGACCGCGGAATCGCCGGTGACGATATAAGCGAGCCGCGCATCCAGCGCCGCCGCGACATCGTCGGCGGCTTTCGCGTCACCCAGGCTCAGCAGCAAAAAGGCCGCCAGAGCGGCGCGGCGCAATCCGCCCGCCAAAGCGAGGTCGGCCAGCAGCAGAAGCAGAGCCAGGCCGATCAGCCAGGCGCCGAGATCGATATCGGCCTGGGCCCGCGACGGATCGAGACGCAACGCTCCTTCCGGCAGAGACAGCGTTTTCGGCAGGTTCAGCAAAGGCGCCAGATTGACCGCGCGCCGGGCCGAGGAATCGCCGTAATAGCCGGGCGGATGGCGCGGTCCGGGAATGATCGCGCCATTGCCGGCGGGCAGCGCCTGCGCCACCGCGCTGGGCGGCACCAGATGGCCGGAACCGTCGAGCTGCACCGCCAGCGGCAGGGGCTTCTCGCCGGTCTGCGGCGCGGCGACGCCGATCGAGCGGTCGAGCAGACGGTGCAGCATGTCCGGGAACAGTCCGGACAAGGCCAGATTGCTCCAGCCCGGCCAGGCGGTGGTATGGATCAGCACCAGCCAGCCATGGCCGAGCGGCGCGCCGGTGACCAGGGGCGTGCCGTCGGCCAGCTTGGCCCAGGTCTTGTTGGCCAGGGTCAGATCGGGCTCGGCCAGGATCTGCGCGCTGACGGTCAGATCGGGCGGAATGGACAGGCCGGCGAACGGGCTGTCGTCGGGCATCGGGGCCACCGACATGGGTTGCGCCCAGGACAGGGCGCTGCCCAGCAGGCGCTCGTTCGAACGCAGGCGCACCGGCAGCAGATCGTCGGGATTGCCGGCCAGAGCGGGACCGGCGAAGCGCACCAAAGTGCCGCCATCCTCGACCCATTTGCGCAGCTTTTCGCGCTGATCGTCAGGCAAAGCGCCATGGTCGGGCAAGACCATCAGCGACAGCGGACGCTGCAGCAATTCGTCGATGGTGCCGTGCCGCGCTTCGGCGAACCCCATCACCGCCCGTTCGCCATAGAACAGATCGTCGAGCAGCTGGATACGGTCGGCGGCGCCGTCATCGACCAGCCCGACCGGATGGCGGCTCCAGCTGCCATCCAGCAGCTCGGTGGCGGCGGCGTGTTCCTCGCCGTCGATGACCAGCCGGGCGACGCGGTTCTTCAATTCGGCCGGCCAATCGGCTTCGGCTTCGCCACCGCGCGCGCCGGCTTCCCAGGGGACGTCGATCAGCGCTAGGCTGCGGCCCTGCTCGTCCATCGCCCGCACGGTGGAATGGCCGGCGCCGCCGCCGAAGCGGCGCAGGCGCACGCGGGTGCCGGTAGGGGTCGAGGTCGGCGCCATCAGCAATTGCGGCAAGGAATCCGCCGAGGGGAGCATCACCTCCAGCCGCCCGAACGTCTCCAGCCGCGCGGCCAAAGTGGCGGCGCCGTCATCGTCGAGCCCGTCCGACAGCCACACCACCCGCATCGCCCGGCCATGCGGCAGGGCGTCGAGCAGCTTGGCCGCCTGGGCGCGGTCGCCCGGCCAGGCTTCCGGCACCAGCCGCTCCGCCGCGCCGCGCGCATCCGCCGCGCTCGACGGGCCGGCCAGCGCCAGGGCGCCGCCATCGGCGGGCGCGGCGGTGGGCAGGATCGTCACGGTCTGATTGTCATGATCCGCCTGGCGGATCATCTGCAGCAAGGTGTCGCGGCGCTGCGTCCACAATTTGCCGGCCGCCCAGCCATTATCGACCACGATCAGCCAGGGACCGTCGACTCGCTCGCCGCCGCGGCGCCAGGCCGGACCGGCGGCGCCGACGATCAGGAAGGTGACCAGGGTCAGGCGCAGGATGATCAGCCATAAAGGTGCGGAGCGCGCCGAGCGGTTCTTGGTGCTCAGGCCCAGCAATAACCGCAGCGCCGGAAAATCGAAGCGCCTCGGCGGCGGCGGGGTGATGCGCAGCAACAGCCACAGCGCCGGCAAAGCCAGCGCGGCGGCCAACAGCCAGGGGGTCGCAAAAGTCAGCATGCCATCGCGGTATAAAGATGGGTCAGCGCCACCCGCGCCGGCTTGTCGGTGCGGTGGGTGGTAAAGCGCCAGCCGACCTGGCGGGCGATGGCGGTAAGGGCGCGGCGATGGGCTTCGAGCGCCTGGACGTAATCCCCGCGCAGCGATTCGGCATGCGGCAGCAGCATGTCGCCCTCGCGCTCCAGCCCGCGCAGGCGGACGCGTCCCTCATAGGGCAGCTCCTCCTCGGCGGGGTCGAGGATCTGCATCAGATGACCCGACATGCCGGCCGCCGCCCAGCGCTCCGCCTGGCGGGCGATGGTTTCGGCAGGCATCAGGAAGTCGGACAGCAGCACGATCGTGCTGCGCGCCTTGGCGCCGTGCCCGGGAAAGGTCTCGACCGGCCGGGCCTGGACCAGCGCATGGGCCAGGCGGGTCGGGGCGGTGCGGCCGGCGAAGGCGGGGCCGGGATGGTCCAGGAGGCCGATGCGCTCGCCGCTCTGTTCCAGCAGAAAGCCGAGCGCCACCGCCAGCAGGCAGGCGCGATCATGCTTGGTTTCGAGATCGCGGGAGGAGCGCCAGCGCATCGAGGGCGAGGGGTCGGCCCAGATCCGCGTGGTGCGGGCGATGGTCCATTCGGTCTCGCGCACATAGAGATGGTCCGAGCGCGCCGATTGCCGCCAATCGATGGCGGTCAGCGGATCGCCCGGCTGGCTTTGCCGGAATTGCCAGAAATCCTCGCCGCTGCCGGGCCGGCGGCGTCCATGCAGACCGCCGCTGACCGTCGCCGCGACGCGCTTGGCGCGCAGCAGAAGATTGGGCAGGCCGGCGGCGAGGGACTCGGCCCGCGACTGGAGATCCGCAGCGGTCACAAAATGCTTTCGATCAACTGGTCGATGATCCCGCTCAGCGAAACCTGGTCGGCGTGAGCGGCGAAGGACAGGGCCATGCGATGCTGCAGCACCGGGCGGGCCAGGGCGGCGACATCCTCGACCGACGGGGTATAGCGCCCCTCGATCAGCGCCTTGGCGCGGCTGCACAGCATCAGCGCCTGGGCGGCGCGCGGGCCGGGGCCCCAGGCGACGTGGCGGCGCACCGCTTCGATCTCGGATTCCTCCGGGCGGCCGGCGCGCACCAGCTTGAGGATGGCATCGACCACCTGTTCGCCGACCGGCACGCGGCGCACCAGCTGCTGGGCGGCGATCAGGCTTTCGGCGTTGAACACGGCGGCCGGCTCCTCTTCGGCGATGCCGGTGGTGGCCAGCATCATGCGGCGCTCGGACTCGAGGTCGGGATAGCCGACGTCGATTTGCAGCAGAAAGCGGTCGAGCTGGGCTTCCGGCAGCGGATAGGTGCCTTCCTGCTCGAGCGGGTTCTGCGTCGCCAGCACATGGAAGGGGCGCGGCAGATCGAGGCGGCGGCCGGCCACGCTGACATGGTGTTCCTGCATCGCCTGCAGCAGCGCCGACTGGGTGCGCGGGCTGGCGCGGTTGATCTCGTCGGCCATCAGCAACTGGCAGAACACCGGTCCGGCAATGAAGCGGAAGGAGCGCTGGCCGGCATCGTCCTGCTCCAGCACTTCCGAGCCGAGAATGTCGGCGGGCATCAGGTCCGGGGTGAATTGGATGCGCTTGGCGTCCAGTCCGAACACCACGCCCAAAGCGTTGACCAGCTTGGTCTTGGCCAGGCCGGGCACGCCGATCAGCAGGGCATGGCCGCCCGCCAGAAGCGTGACCATGGCCAGCTCGATGACCGTCTCCTGGCCGAAAATCACGCGTCCCACGCCTTTGCGGGCTTCCTGCAAAAGGCTATTGAGCTTTTCGGACTCAGCCACCACCTTGGTCATATGAATTTCATTTTCAGAAAGATCGGGAAGGGCGTCGGGGCTCACTTGGAATGACTCTCCGCAGCGGACATCAAGGAACTATGTGGGGATGACGGCCGAGGATGCCAAATCCCTCCATGGGCCACTGGGCAGAAGCAAGACGATCTGCGGTAAGATCGACATGCGCATCGCCCGGGACGGCAAATGGTTCTATCACGGGACTCCGATTCCCCGCAAAGAGATGGTGTGTCTTTTCGCGACCACGCTGACGCGGCGCGAGGACGGGTCCTACTGGCTGGTCACGCCCTGCGAGGAGGCCGAGATCGAGGTCGAGGATGTGCCCTTCCTCGCCGTCGAGATGTTTTCGTGCAGTTGCGGCCGTCAGCGCACCCTCAGTTTCCGGACCAATGTCGATGAACTGGTAACCCTGGACAGTCCCGGCCAGTTGCGTCTTTGCTCCAAGAAGGAAGGCAATCCGCCCTATCTCCGCGTGCGGGATGGACTCGAGGCGCGCTTGACGCGTTCGGTCTATTATGAGTTGGTGGGGCTCGGGGTCGAGGACGTCATCGACGGAGAAAGATTGTACGGGGTATGGAGCAAGGGCATTTTCTTTCCGCTGGGTCCCCTGGACATCCCCGCCTGACGCGCGAGGCGCTGACACATGCCCTGGAACAGGGTTTCGGCGGAGAACGCCGCTCCGACATTCTCACCGCCCGCCGTCTCGCCGCGCAGCAAGGAGCGCCTTCCGATTTCGTCGGCCAGCCCGCGCCCCTGATGCAAGCCGCCGTCCTGGTGCCGCTGGTGGTGCGCGACCCGGGGCTGACCGTCCTGCTCACCCAGCGTACCGCGCATCTCGTGCATCATGGCGGCCAGATCAGCTTCCCCGGCGGACGGATGGAGCCGGGCGACGCCGATGCCCGGGCCGCGGCTTTGAGGGAAACCGAGGAAGAGACCGGCCTGCCGCGCGGCTCGATCGACGTGATCGGCCGGCTCGACGAATATGCCACCGTGACCGGCTTCCACATCACGCCGGTGGTCGGGCTGCTGCATCCGCCGCTGACATTCGCCCCCGACGAATTCGAGGTCGCCGAAATCTTCGAGGTGCCGCTGTCTTTCATCATGGACCCGGCCAATCACAAGACCGATTCGCGCCTGCTGCCCAGCGGCGAAAAACGCTGGTTCTACGCTATTCCCTACCAGCAGCGTTACATCTGGGGCGCCACCGCCGGCATGCTGGTCAATCTCTACGAAGTGCTGTCGGGTTTATGGAAAGACTAGAAGATCTGCCCCGCGACGAGCCGGTCGGCGAATTGCCGCCGCAGGACTGGCTCGACGCCGCCGAGACCAAGGCTGTGATGCAGGCGCTGTCGGCCCAGGGTGCATCCCCTCGCTTCGTCGGCGGCTGTGTTCGCGACGCGCTGGCGCGCCGTCCGGTCACCGACGTCGATATCGCCACGCCGGATGCGCCGGAGCGGGTGATGGAACTGTTGGCCGACGCCGGGCTGCGCGCTATTCCGACCGGCATCGAGCACGGCACCGTCACCGCTGTGGTGAACGGCAAATCCTTCGAGATCACCACGCTCAGGCGCGACGTCGAGACCGACGGGCGCCATGCCAAGGTGCAGTTCACCGACGATTGGATCGCCGATGCCTCGCGCCGCGACTTCACCATCAATGCCCTGTCCTGTCGCGCCGACCGCCAGGTCTATGACCCGTTCGGCGGCATCGCCGATCTGGCGGATGGCCGCATCGTCTTCGTCGGCGACGCGATGAAGCGCATCGACGAGGATGTGCTGCGCCTGCTGCGCTATTTCCGCTTCTTCGCCCATTTCGGCCTGCCGCCCGCCGACATCTCCGCCATCAATGCCTGCCGTTCCCGGGCCGGGCGCCTGTCGGAACTGTCGGGCGAGCGCATCGCCGCCGAGCTGATGAAGCTGCTGGCCGCCGCCGATCCGCTGCCGGCCCTGGTGCTGATGCAGGGCAATGGCGTGCTGGCTGAATTACTGCCCGACGCCGCCGATCTCGGCCGGGTGCGGGCGCTGACGTTCCTGGAAAGCCGCGGCGTGCGCCGGCCCGGTATCGCCGTAGATCCGCTGCGGCGCCTGGCCGCGCTGCTGAAACCGGATGCGGAGCATGCCGCCGCCGTCGCCGGCCGCCTGCGCCTGTCCAACGCCCAGACCGAACGGCTGATCGCCCTGGCGGCGCCGGAAATCCTGCCCGACCGCAAGATGGAGCCGCCGCAGCAGCGGCGCTTGCTCTACCAGCTGGGCGCCGAGCGCTTCCGCGATCTCACCTTATTGTCCTGGGCCCATGTGCGGGCCGATGAGGGCTATCCCCCCTCGGGCGACAATGCCCGCTGGATGGCGATGCTCGATCTCATCGACGATTGGGCCATCCCCGATTTTCCGGTGCGGGGCGACGACGTGCTGGCGCTGGGCGTGCCGGCCGGGCCGGAAGTAGGGCGGCGCCTCGACGCCGTACGCGCGTGGTGGGAAGAGCAGGATTTCCGTCCGGACCGGGCGGAACTATTGGAGCGTCTCAAGGGTTCCTGACCCGCGTGACAAAAGGGTGTCACGCTCGACGCATCCACCGATTTTTGCCAAATCTGAACAGTATGAAAATTGTTCGCATTCATCATTTCGGCGGCCCCGGGGCGCTGGAAATCGACGATGTCCCCATGCCCAAGCCGGTCGATGACGAGATCGTGCTGCGGGTCTGCGCCGCCGGGGTCAATGCCATCGACCCCTCGGTCGCGCGGTTTCCCGCGCCGATGGGACGCGACGTTTCCGGCGTGGTGGAGATCTGCGGGGTCAGGGCGAAAAGCTGGCGGAAAGGCGACGAGGCCTTCGCCCTGCTCGGACCGGACCGCGGCGGTTACGCCGATTATGTGGTGGTCCGCTCCACCGAGGTGGCGTTCAAGCCGAGCAATATCGACCATATCCACGCCGCCGCGGTGCCGCTGGCCGGCCTGACCGCCTGGCAGGGCCTGTTCGTGCATGGCCGCCTGCAGCCCGGCCAGAAGGTGCTGATCCATGGCGGCGCCGGCGGCATCGGCCATCTCGCCGTGCAGATGGCCAAGCTCAAGGGCGCCCATGTCATCACCACGGTGCCCGGCAGCGAAATCGAGTTCGTCCGGTCCCTCGGCGCGGACCGGGTGATCGACCAGGATACCGAGCGCTTCGAGGAGATGGGCGAGCGGGTCAATCTGGTCTTCGACCTGATGGCCGGCAGGACGCAGGACCGCTCCTGGGGCGTGCTGGCGCGGGGTGCCACCCTGGTCTCACCGCTCAGCGAACCGTCGCAATATAAGGCATTGCAGCTCGGCGTGCGGGCCTCGCGCTACACCGTACAGCCCAATGCGCCGCAATTGGCCGAGATCTGCCGCTGGATCGAGGCGGGCCGGATTCGTCCGCATGTCTGCCGCGTTTACGACCTCGATCTGGTGGCCGAGGCGCAGACTTATCTCGAAAGCCACCCGGTGCGCGGCAAGATCGTCCTCGACGTGGCGGGCTCAGCCGAGAGCGGATTCCAATAGATCCCAGGCCTTGTGCAGCTCTTCTGCCGTCAGGCAGTAGGGCGGCAGGAAATAGATGGCCGGCCCGATCGGGCGGAGCAGCATGCCTTCGTCCCAGAATTTCTGCTTGAGAGCGTTGCCCGAGCCGTCGCCATAGGACCCTTGCCCCAAATCGATGCCGCCGATGGTGCCGCAGGCGCGGGCGTGCAATTCGGGCCGGCGGCGGGCGAGATCGCCGACCCGTTCGGTCTGCACGGTCTCCAGCGCGCGGCGGCGCAGGGTGCATTCGTCGCCGGTCAGCAGAGTCAGCGAGGCCAGTCCGGCGGCGCAGCCGAGCGGATTGGCGGTGTAGGAATGGCCGTGCAGGAAGGCGCGGTCGAGGGTCTGGCCGATGAAGGCCTGGCAGAAACCGTCGCGGGCCACCGTCGCGCCCATCGGCAGGAAGCCGCCGGTCAGGCCTTTCGACAGGCAGATCAGGTCCGGCACCACGTCGGCCTGTTCGCAGGCGAACAGCGGGCCGGTGCGGCCGAACCCGGTCATCACTTCGTCGAGGATCAGCAGCGCCCCGGCTGCACGGACATGCTCGGCCACGGCGCGCAGGAATTGCGGGCGGCACATGCGCATGCCGCCGGCGCCCTGGATCAAGGGTTCGAGGATCACCGCGGCGACATCGTCGGCCAGCGTGGCGTCGAGTGCGGCCAAAGCGCGCTGTTCCTTGGCTTCGACCGCATCGTCGCCTTCCCAGGTGGCGGGGAAGGGCACCGTGTCGACCGGGAACAGCATGCCCGACCAGGCGCGGAAAAAGCCCGAGCTGTGGCCCACCGACATGGCGCCGACGGTGTCGCCGTGATAGCCCTTCTCGAAGCCGACCAGCCGTTTGCGGCCCGGCTGGCCGACCAGTTGGAAATATTGCAGCGCCATCTTCAACGCGACTTCGACGGCGGTCGAACCATTGTCGGAATAGAACACCTTGTCGAGGTCGCCCGGCAGCGCCCGGGCCAATCCGGCGGCCAGGCGGGCCGCCGGTTCATGGGTGAAATCGGCGAAGATCACCTGTTCCATCTCGGCGGCCTGGCGCGCGACCGCGGCGGCGATCGAGGGTTCGCCATGGCCATGCAGATTGACCCACCAGGACGACGCCAGATCGGTCACCCTTTTCCCGTCCGCGGTCTCGATCCAGGCTCCCTGGGCGCGCACGGCGACCGGCAGGGCCGGGCCGGTCTCGGCCTGGCAGAAGGGATGCCAGATATGGCGGCTATCCAGCGCCTGGATCGCGCCAATGGACTCTGGGGTCATTACGGTCTCCAGCTCGTGGCGGGATGGGCGGCCAGCGCGGCGAGGTCAGGCAAAGGCGGCAGCTGGGCGACGACCGGAACGCCGCCCCAATGTTCGATGGCGTCGCGATTGTCGCGATGCTCGGGGCCGACCAGAATGACGCCTTCCAGCGGCAGCTTGCGGCGGCGGATTTCCGCGACGCTGAGCAGAGTGTGATTGATGGTGCCGAGGCCCGAGCGCGCCACCAGCACCAGCGGCAGATCGAGCCGCGCCATCAGATCGGCCATCAGGGTCAGATCGTCGAGCGGCACCAGCAATCCGCCGGCCCCCTCGACCACCAGCGGCCCGTCATGCTCGGGCAAGATGAAATCGTCGAGGTCGATCCGCACGCCGACGCGAGCGGCGGCCTGGTCGGGCGACAGCGGATCGGGGAATTCGTGGCGCGAAGGGAAGATGGTGGCGTTCGGTGCGATCCGCTTGACCAGATCGGCGTCGCGGCCTTCGATGGTGCCGGACTGGATCGGCTTCCAATAGGCGGCGCTCCAGGACCTGGTCAGCCAGGCCGAGACCCAGGTCTTGCCGACGCCGGTATCGGTGCCGGTAACGAAAACCCGAGTCATTTTGTGTCCCTCAGGCGCCGGGCGCGGCTTCCAGCCGCTGGGCTAACGCGCCAAGCTATACCGCCTGTGTAACCTCGGCTGTCGGCAGCGCGGGCGTGCGCTTGCACGCCTGCAACGAATTCGGGGAATTCGTTGCTCATCGTTTTATCTCGCCGTAGAGGATGTGATAGGTCGCCTCGAACCCGCCTTCCAGCGACGTCAGCAGGCGGCGCATGGCGCCCGGCGACAGCGGCTTGTAGCCCGGGTCCGGTTCGCTGGCGCCCAGCAATTTCAGGCTGTTCACGAAGTCGCGGCCATCGGCATAGGGATGCAGGATCAGCTCGTCAGTATAAGCGTGCTCGATGGGCGGGGCGGGCCAGGGGAAGGCGTCCGGCTTGGGATAGACCGGCGTGCCGCAGGAGAGATTCAACGCCTCATGCGCCTTTCGCCATTCGCGGAAGGTCTCGGCGCCCAGGGTCGCGAAGATCAGCTGCCCGCCCGGCGCCAGCAATCCGGCCAGCCGTTCGAGCGCGCCCGGCAGGTCGACGAACCATTGGAACGCCAGGTTCGAGGCGATCAGGTCGAAACCGCCTTCCAGCCCATCCGGCTTCTCGCCATCCAGCACCATGTAGGTGTGCTTGTCGCCGATGCGGGCGCGGCAGCGCGCCAGCATGGTCGGGGCGATGTCGGTCAGGATCAGCCGCGTCTCGGGGAAGGCGTCGGCCAATCTCGCGCTCAGGAAGCCGGTGCCGCAGCCGATTTCGAGGATGCGCTTCGGGTTCCTCCTGATGCGTCCGGTGATCTGTTCCGCCAGGCGCTCGGCGACCAGCCATTGCAGATCGGCGGCGGCGTCATAGACGTCGGCCTGGGCGGAGAAGGCCTCGGTAATGCGGCCCTTATGCTCGTTCATCATACTCTCTTCAACCAGGTGCGGATTTCGCCCGCGCACCACTCCGGGTCCTGTCGCGGCAGCAGGTGACCGCCCGCATGCCAGCGTGTGATTCCGTCTGGGAACAGGGCCCGGCTCAACGGAGCGGGCACCACTTTGTCCGCCTCGCCGCACAGGGCGAGGTCGGGAACCGCCGGCCGTTCGTCCCAATGACGCAGATGATCGAGACTGTCGAGCAACTTTTCCGCGTCAGGCGTTTCGGGCGGGGGCACCATGTCGCCGCAGCGCTGGCGGAAACCGGCGAGGCAGCCCAGCCCATCTTCCTTCAGGCTGGCGGTCAGCCGGTCGATCTGCGGCAGCGGCACGCCCTGGGGCAGATCGGGCGCCTGGGCATAGCGGGTGAAGCCATTGACCGAGACCAGCCCGCGCCAATCGAAGGGGCGATGGCGCAGCAGCCACAGAACGCCATAGGAATGGCCGATGGCGATGGCGTCACGCCCGGGCGGCGGCAAGGCGGGTTCGCCGTAATAGCCGAGATCCCACGCCAGGAAATCCATGTCGGGCATCGCCGCGATCAAAGGCTGCCAGAAGGAGGCGTCATATCCCCAGCCATGCAGCAGCACCAGAAGGGGCTTCATGCCGCCTCCCGGATCAGGGTCAGCGCCTCGGTCAGGCGGGCGACATCGGAATCGGTGTGGTGCGCGGCGAAGGCGAAACGCAGGCGGCTGCCGCCCGGCGGAACCGTCGGCGGGCGGATGGCGATGGCCAGCAATCCCTCGCGCTTGAGGGCCCCGGCGAGGTCGAGGGCGGTCTGTTCCTCGCCGACCATCAGCGGCACGATCTGGGTCGAGGAGGCGCCGCAATCCTCGCCGGAGGCCCGCAGCAAGGTGCGGAAGCTGGCGGCCAATCCTTCGAGATGCAGACGCTCCGCCTCCATGCCGGGCACCAGGTCGAGGGCGGCGTCGATGGCGCCCAGGGTGGCGGGCGGCAAGGCGGTGGCATAGATCAGCCCGGCGCAGCGATTGACCAGATACTCCTTCAGCGTGGCCGAGCAGGACACATAGGCGCCGAAGCTGCCCATGCCCTTCGAGAAGGTGCCCATCACCAGGCAGTTCGGCCCGGCCAGCCCATGGGCCAGTCCGAATCCGTCCGGTCCCAGCACGCCGGTGGCGTGGGCCTCGTCGAGATAGAGGAAGGCGTCATAGCGGCCGGTCAGTTCGACCAGCGCGTCGAGATCGGCGCGGTCGCCATCCATCGAGAAGACCGTCTCGGTGACGATGAAGCAGGGGCCGTCGCCGCTATGTTTGGCCAGCAGATCTTCGAGATGGCCCATATCGTTGTGGCGGAAGCGGACCTGCCTGGCGCCCGAGGCCGCCACGCCATGCAGCAGGCTGGCATGGTTCAGCTTGTCGGCCAGCACCACCGGCGGCTTGTCCCACAGCGATGAATCGAGCAAAGCCGGCAGCAGCCCGGCATTGGCCTGGAAGCCGGAAGCCAGCACCAAAGCGGCTTCGGAGCCTTTGCCGGTGGCCAGTTTCGCCTCGATCGAGACATAGGGAGGAAGATTGCCGGTGACCAGGCGCGAGGCGCCGCTGCCGGCGCCCCAGCGCTCCAGATATTGGGCGGCGCGACGCTTGACCTCGGGGTGGCGGGCCAGGCCGAGATAGTCGTTCGACGAGAAATCCAGCAGGGGGGAACCCTCGCGCTCGATGCGTCCGTCGGGTAGACGGTGGCTCTCGGCCAGCTGCCTCAGGCGGCCCAGGCCGGAAAGGTCCGCGAGACGCGAACGCCAGCTTTGATCGAAATCGCGCATGGTGGAGAGGGTTCTATAAGGTTTTTTCCTCCGCGCAAAGATGCTATGAGCGGAAACAGCATCCCAAGATAAGGTTCCCGTCCCATGCATCAAGCCGCCGTCTCCGCTCCGCGCCATGATTGGACCGTCGAGGAAGTGCGGGCTCTGTTCGCCATGCCCTTCAACGACCTGCTGTTCCTCGCCGCCAGCGTCCACCGCCGGCATTTCGACGCGAACAAGGTCCAGCTCTCGCGCCTGCTGTCGATCAAGACCGGCAGTTGCCCCGAGGACTGCAAATATTGTCCGCAGAGCGCGCACTACGACACCGGGCTGGAAAAAGAGCAGCTGATGGAAGTCGAGAAGGTGCTGGCCGCCGCCCGTAAGGCCAAGGAAGACGGCTCCACCCGCTTCTGCATGGGCGCCGCCTGGCGCAACCCGACCGACAAGGACTTCACCAAGGTCCTGCGCATGGTCGAAGGCGTCAAGGCGCTGGGCCTGGAAAGCTGCGCCACCCTCGGCATGCTGACCGGCGAGCAGGCGCATGCTTTGGCCGATGCCGGGCTGGACTATTACAACCACAACATCGACACCTCGGAAGAGCACTATAAAGAGATCATCACCACCCGGACCTTCGAGGACCGGCTGGAGACGCTGGCCAATGTGCGCCAGGCCGGCATGAAGGTGTGCTGCGGCGGCATCGTCGGCATGGGCGAGAGCGAGGATGACCGCGCCGCCATGCTGACCACCCTGGCCACCATGGACGAGCATCCGGAAAGCGTGCCGGTCAATATGCTGATCCGCGTGCCGGGCACCCCGCTGGAGGGGGTGAAGGATACCGATCCGCTGGAATTCATCCGTACCGTCGCGGTCGCCCGCATCCTGATGCCGAAATCCCATGTCCGCATCGCGGCGGGCCGCCAGGCGATGTCCGACGAGATGCAGGCGATGTGCTTCTTCGCCGGCTGCAACTCGATCTTCACGGGCGAAGTCCTGCTGACCGCCGGCAATGCCGCGCCGAACCGCGATCAGTCGCTGTTCGATCGTCTGGGACTGCAGCCGGAAACCCTGTGAAGATCCGGCTCGATCAGCTCCTGGTCGACCGCGGCCTGGTCGAAAGCAAAAGCCGCGCCCAGGCGCTGATCATGGCCGGGCTGGTCTATAATGGCGAAAAGCGCCTCGACAAGCCCGGTCTGTCGGTCGCCGACGATCTGCAGATCGACCTCAGGGGCCAGGATCATCCCTGGGTCTCGCGCGGCGGCCTCAAGCTGGCCAAGGCTATCGATAGCTTCCCGATCGATCCGGCAGGCAAGACCGCCATCGATGTCGGCGCCTCTACGGGTGGTTTCACCGACGTGCTGCTGCAGAACGGCGCCGCCAAGGTCTATTCCGTCGATGTCGGCCAGGGCCAGCTGGCCTGGAAGCTGCGCCAGGACCCGAGGGTCGTGGTGCTGGAAAAAACCAACGCCCGCCACCTGACCACCGAGCAGATCTCCGACCCGATCGATCTGGTCGTGTGCGACGCCAGCTTCATCGGTTTGGAAATCGTGCTGCCCGCCGCCCTGGCGCTGACCAAGCCGCACGCCTGGCTGGCCGCCCTGATCAAGCCTCAGTTCGAGGTCGGCAAGGGCCGCGTCGGCAAGGGCGGCGTGGTGCGCGAACCGGAATTGCACAAGGAAGTCTGCGACCGCATCGAAGCCTGGGTGAACAATCTGCCCGGCTGGACGGTGCGCGGCATTGTCGAAAGCCCGATCAAGGGGCCGGAAGGCAATGTCGAATTCCTGATCGCCGCTGAGAAGGGCGGCTAACCCTTCTCGCGGATACCGCTTATTTCGCCTCGATCGGCGGCGCCTTCAGCCGGGTGTCCTTGGTCTCGACCATGTCGGTCAGCGGCGCCAGCACCCGGGCGACTTTGGCGATCTGCTGGATCGAAGCCGCGCCGTCGGAGACGCCGTCCGGCAACTCGCCCTGCTGGGCCAGTTCCATCAGATATTCGATCGGCTTCTTCTCGCGCGGGAAGGGCACCAGCTGGATCGGCATCTGGGTCGGCAGCTTGGCCAGCTGGCGGATCAGCACCAGCGCTTCCGGATAGCCGCCCAGTTCATCGACCAGGCCGAGGCGCTTGGCTTCGTCGCCGGGCCAGACGCGGCCGCGGGCCAGCTTGTCCATCTGGTCGGGCGTCAGGTTGCGCGCCTTGCCGGCCTTGGTGGTGAAGTCGGCATAGACATGGTCGAGCGAGGCGTTGAGGCGGTCCCACTGGCTGGGCGAGAAGGTCGAATTGCCGCTCCACATGCCGGCATTCTTGCCCTGATGCACCTCGTCGAAGGTGACCCCGCCCTTCTTGAACAGGTCCTGCACCGCCAGCTTGCCGGCGAACACGCCGATCGAGCCGGTGATGGTGCCGGGCTGGGCGACGATCTTGTCGGCTGCCATGGCGCCGAAATAGCCGCCCGAGGCGGCGACGTTGCCCATGCTGACCACGACGGGTTTCCCGGCGGCGCGCGCCTGGTTGACCGAGTGCCAGATGTCGTCGGCGGCGGGATAGGCGCCGCCGGGGCTGTCGATGCGGAACAGGATCGCCTTGATGTCGGGATTGGCCGCGGCGTCCTTGAAGGCGCGCTCGAGGCGCAGCGACGACATCACCGACGAGCCGCCGAACGGGCTGTCGCCGGCGTCGGCGTCGGTCACCTCGCCGATGCCGCCGATCAGCGCCACCTTGACGGCGGTCGGCTCCGGCTGGGCGCGGACGGCGTAATCGGACAGATCGACCAGCTTGGAATCGTCGCCGGTCAGTTCCTTCTCGGTCTCGTCCCAATAGGCCAGCTTGTCGACCAGCTTGGCGTTGAGGGCTTCTTCGGCCATCAGCGGGGCGCGGTCGATCAGCGCCTTCACGTCGGCGGGCGGCAGGCCGCGGGCCAGGGCGATGCCTTCGACCGCCTGATTCGACCAGCTGTCGACCAGCCGCTGCATCGTCTCGCGGCCTTCCTTGGAGAATTTGTCGTGGGTGTAGATGTCGATCGCGGTCTTGTATTCGTAGCGGCCGGCGAATTGCGGCTTCACGTCCAGCAGATCGAGCGTGCCCTTGAAGAAGGGGCTTTCGGCCATGAAGCCGGTCATGCCGATGTCGCCCGAAGGCTGCAGCCAGATTTCGTGGAAGGACGAGGCCAGGTAATAGGCCAGGCTGCCATTGCCGCCGCCGCCGAGGCTGGTGGAATAGGCCAGCACGCGCTTACCGGAGCGATGGAAGGCCAGCACCGCGTCGCGCAGCTCCTGCGCCTGGGCCATGCCCATCGGCGGCGCGTCGAAGCGGGCGACCAGCGCGGTAACGCGGGGATCGCGCGAGGCGCGGTCGAGCGATTCGATGATCTGGCGCAGCGGATAAGGATTGACCTTGCGGAGCGAGAAGGCGCCGGCGGAGCGGGTTTCCGACACGCCGCGGTCGAGATCGAGGGACAGCACCATCTTGGCGGGCAAGGGTGACGGACGGGCGTGCAGCACGCCATAGAGGCCGAGCCCGGTAATCAGCAGGAACCCGCCGCCGATCACCGCCAGAACCACAACCAGGATGCGCCCCAACAGCCGCATGGCCAAACCTTCCACGTCTTGCAAACAGGGCAACATATGGCGCCGATTTCCGGTTTCGGTCAACGGGTTGACAGCCCGCCCGGCGCATGTCGCAGTGTCGGGCATCATGTATCCGCCCCGCCGTATCGTCTGCCTGACCGAAGAGACCGTCGAAACCCTCTATCTGCTGGGCCAGCAGGACCGCATCGTCGGCGTGTCGGGCTATGTGGTGCGCCCGCCCGAGGCCCGGCGCGACAAGCCGCGCATCTCCTCGTTCCTGTCCGCCGACCTGCCGAAGATCCTGGCGCTGGAACCCGATCTGGTGCTGGCCTTCTCCGACCTGCAGGCCGAGATCGTCGCCGGGCTGATCAAGGCCGGGATCGCCGTGCATGCCTTCAATCAGCGCAGCGTCGCGGAAATTCTCGGCATGATCCGGCTGCTCGGCGCGATGGTGGGCGAGGGGCCTGCCGCCGACGCCTTGGCGCGGCGCTTCGAGGACGGATTGGCGGCGGCACGCGAACGGGCCGCTGAATTGCCGCGCCGCCCGCGGGTCTATTTCGAGGAATGGGACGAGCCGATGATCTCGGGCATCGCCTGGGTGTCCGAATTGGTCGAAGCGGCGGGCGGCATCGAGATCTTCCCGGAGAAAAGCCGCGGCAAATCCGCCGCCGAGCGCATCGTCACCGCCGATCAGGTCATCGCCGCCGCGCCCGACATCATCATCGGATCGTGGTGCGGCAAGAAGCTGCGCCCTGAAAAGATCGCCGCCCGCGCCGGTTTCGAGGCCATTCCCTCCGTGCGCGACGGCGAGATCCATGAAATCAAATCACCGATCATCCTGCAGCCCGGTCCCGCCGCCCTCACTGACGGGCTGGCGGCGCTGGAAACCATCATTCATCGCTGGAGCCATTCATGAAGCCCATCGCCATCGTCCCTTCCGCCAACAATCTGGGTGAAGGGCCGCTGTGGAACGACCACGACGGCAAGCTGTGGTGGACCGACATCCATGCCCGCCGCCTGCATCGCCATCACCTGGCAACGGGCGTGACGGAAACCATCGAGACGCCCGAGCGGCTGTGTTCCTACGCCTTCCTGCCGGAGAAGGGCTCCCGCATCCTGGCCGCCTTCGAGACGGGTCTGGCTTATTTCGATACCGGCACGAAAGCTGTCGAGTGGATCGTGCGGCCTGAGACCGAGGGCAGCGGCCGGCGCTTCAATGACGGCCGCACCGACAAGCAGGGCCGGTTCTGGGTCGGCACGATGGTCGAGGATGAGGCCAAGGCCGGCGCCACCCGCGGTTCGCTGTTCCGTTTCGATGGTGCGCTGACCGAACAGGCCGGGGGGATCACCATCAGCAACAGCCTGTGCTGCAGCCCCGATGGCCGCACACTCTATTTCAGCGACACGCCGAGCAAGGTGATCCACGCCTACGACCTCGATCCGGACAGCGGCACGATCTCGAACAAGCGCGTCTTCGCCGAGGTGACCGAGGGCTATCCCGACGGCGCCGTGATCGATGAGGAAGGATGCCTGTGGAGCGCCCGCTGGGGCGCGGGCGAGGTGGTGCGCCACGCGCCCGACGGCAAGGTGATCTCGCGCCTCGCGGTGCCGGCCGGGCAGGCGAGCTGCCCCGCGTTCGGCGGACCGGACCGCAAGACCCTGTTCGTCACCTCGGCGCGGGAAGGGCTCGACGCGGCGGCGCTGGCCCGCGACCCCGAAGCGGGCAATCTGTTCGCCTATCAGGTCGAGGTCGCCGGTCTGCCGGTCGTGCCGTTCGGAGGGTAGGGATGCGCGCCCTTCTCGCCCTTTCCCTCGCGCTGATCGGCCCTGCCGCCTGGGCGGCCTGTCCCGATCTGCCGGGGGCGGACGCGCTGTTCGCGCCGGGCGAGCCGCGCATCATCTGGGTCGGCGAGATGCACGGCACGACGGAGCTGCCCGGCCTGTTCGGCGATCTGGTCTGCCATGCCGCGCAGAGCGGACGCGAGGTCGTGGTGGCGCTGGAGCGTCTGCGCTCGGAGCAGCCGGCCTGGGACCGCTTTCTCAAGGATGGCGACCGGACGGCGCTGCTGGCACAAGGCATGTGGGTCCTGCCGACCCAGGATGGCCGCAGCAGCCAGGCCATGCTGGCCCTGGCCGAGCGGTTGCGGCGCTTCGTGGCCGAGGGCGGGGTGAGCTCGGTCGTGATGATGGACGCGGATACCGTGCGGAGCGTGGACCATCGCGAACAGGCCATGGCGGATGTCGTCGCCGAGGCGGCGGCGAATCATCCCAAGGCTGTGATCCTGGCCTACAGCGGCAATCTGCATGCGCGCAAAAGCCAGTCGCCGTTCGACTCGGCCCTGTCGCTGGCCGCCAATCGCCTTCCCTCCGCGCAAATCGTCTCGATCGACGCCCAGGGCAAGGACGGGCAGGTCCGCTCCTGCCAGCCGGATTGCGGCATTCATCCCTATCGGGGAAGCGATCATCCGCGCGGCATCATCCCGTCGCGCGACCCGGACAACGGCTATGATTACGAGATGTTTTCCGGCGTGCCGATGACGCCGTCGGCGCCGGCCCTCACTCGGGGGCCTTGAGCCAGGTTTCCAGCGCCGTGGAAAGATCGCGCAACACCAGCGGCTTGGTCAGGAAATCGTTCATGCCGGCGGCCAGGCAGCGCTCGCGGTCCTCCTCGAAGGCACCGGCGGTCAGGGCGATGATCGGCCGGTGCGGATTGCCGGTTTCCGCCTCCCAGTTCCTGATGCGCCGTGTCGCTTCCAGCCCGTCCATGACGGGCATCTGACAGTCCATCAGAATCAGGTCGGCTGGATTTCCCGCCTCGATCATCACGACGGCCTCCTGGCCGTTGCCCGCCATGTCGAAGGTGATGCCCAGGCGTTTCAGCATGGCGCCGATCACCGTGCGGTTGGTCGGATTGTCTTCGACCACCAGCAGCCGGTGCCGGCCGCCCGGCAGGGAGGGGATGGCCGCTTCGCGCGGCGCGGCCGAGGCCGCCGGCTCGGCGGGGTCGGCCAGGATGCGGAACCAGAAGCGCGAGCCCTGTCCGGCAATGCTGTCGAAGCCGGCGGAACCGCCCATGCGTTCGGCCAGATAGCGGACGATCGAAAGGCCCAGGCCGGTGCCGCCATATTCCCGCGTCGTCGAGCTGTCGATCTGCGAGAAAGGCGTGAACAGCAGGGATTGCTTGTCGGCCGGAATGCCCGTTCCGCTGTCGGTGACGGCGAATTCCAGCATGGTTCGCTGTCCGTCCGTCCCGATTTCGCGGACCGAGATGCGGATCGTGCCAGCTTCGGTGAATTTGACGGCGTTGCTGACCAGGTTCGACAGCATCTGGCGCAGCCGGCCGGGATCGCCGCGGAAGGTCCGGTGGCCGGAGGCACCGTCTTCGCTGTCGAGGCGCAGGCCCTTGTCGGCGGCCGCCTTGGCGAACAGCGACTGGCATTCACGCATGATCTCGCCGGGCGTGAAGAGCAGGGAGACCAGCTCCAGCTTGTCGGCTTCGATCTTGGAGAAATCGAGAATGTCGTTGAGCAGGGTCAACAGCGTCTGCCCGGAGCCGAGGATCACCTGCACATAGTCGTCACGCTCGGCAGGCGTCAGGTCCGGCGTCATCAGCAGTTGCGCCATGCCGAGGATGCCGTTCATCGGCGTGCGGATTTCATGCGACATGGTGGCGAGGAAGCGGCTCTTGGCCAGGTTGGCGGCTTCGGCGGCGCTTTTGGCGCGGATCAGTTCGCGCTCTCCCTGCTGCAGCGCCTGCTCGCGCCGTTCCGCCTGCTGCAGCAGACGGAACAGGTTTCCGCCGCTCAGCAGGGACAGGATCATGAAGCCTAAAGCCACCGCGGCGCTCTTGATGGCTTCCGCCCGCCAGTCGGCCAGATAATCATGACTGGCGGCGCCGACGAAGGCCAGGATCGGCGCATCGTGCAGGCGGCGGAAGCTGTAGGTCCGTTCGATTCCGTCGGGCGAATGGTGGGTAAGATAGGTTCCCGACGAGGCTCCGCCGCCGATGCGGCGGGCCAGTTCGGGAGAGGTGCCCTTTCCGCCGACCGCGCCAGTGACGGGATCTTCGATCCTGGGGCGGCGCGAGATCAGGCCGAGATCGGTGTCGCGCAGGGCGACGATGCCCAGGGGGCCGACGTCGAACTGCGAGATCAGCCCGTAGAAGTGATCGACGGCGATGGTGGCATAGGTGACGCCGGCGAAGCGGCCTTGGGGATCGAGATAGCTCCGCGCGAACAGGATCACATAATGGTTGCTGATCCTGCCGATCACCGGCTTGGTGACGGCCAGCCCGCTCTCGGGATGATCGCGCAGGATGGTGAAATAATCGCGGTCGGCGACGCTGACGCGGTCTTTGCGGCTGGTCTGGTTGCCGAGGATGATGAACCCGTCGGAATCGGCGGCCCGCAAGGATTCGACCTCGGGCTGGCGCTGGGCCTGGCGAGCGAGAAAAGCATTCATCGCGGCATCGTCGATGCCGCCGCTGGCCATCTGCCGCGTCAGTTCGTCTGCCACGGCGCGCAGCATGAGGTCGATTTTCTGGATGCTGCCCGAAACATTGAGGTCGATCGCGTTGGCGATGTTCTGCGTCGTGAGTTCGGCCTGCTGCTGGTAATGTTCGCGGCTGAGAACCAGCTCATAGCCGGAAGACAGCACGACCAGCAGATTGGCGCCGATCAGGGCCAGCAGCAAAACGGTCCGCCTGGGACGTGCCGAACGCATCGGGCCCTCACTCCGGATAAGTGATCTCCACGACGGTCAGAATGGTCTTGCCGCCTGGCGTGCGGAAGCTGACCTCGTCGCCCTCATAGGCTTTCAGAAAGGCGGTGGCGATCGGCGAGATCCACGATACCAGCCCCTGGTCGGAATTGGCTTCGTCCTCGCCGACGATGGTGATGGTCTTTTCCTCGCCGCGCTCATTCTCATAGGTCACGGTGGCGCCGAAGAACACCTGATCGCGCCGGGTCTGCAAAGCGGGATCGACGATCTCGGCCTTCTCGATGCGCTTGGTCAGGAAGCGGATGCGGCGGTCGATCTCGCGCAGGCGCTTCTTGCCATAGAGGTAGTCGCCATTCTCCGACCGGTCGCCATTGCCGGCGGCCCAGGACACGATCTCGACCACTTTGGGGCGTTCGACACGGGTCAGGTTGCGCAGCTCGGCCTGGAGTGCGTCGAAGCCGTTGCGGGTTATATAATTCTTGCGGCCCTTGAGCGGCCCCTGGGCCTCGTCATCGTCATCTTCGTCGTCGAGGTCGGGTGTATAGTCATTCATAGCCGTAGATTTAGATGAAGAGAGGCCGCGATGACAACCGGTTCATCCATCGTGCCGGGGCGCCATTGGCATTCGCTCGATGACGGCCGGCTGCAATGCGACGTCTGTCCGCGCTTCTGCAAGCTGCAGGACGGGCAGCAGGGTCTGTGTTTCGTGCGGGCCCGCCAGGGCGACGGGATCGTGCTGACCACGTATGGCCGCTCGTCGGGCTTTTGCATCGATCCGATCGAGAAGAAGCCGCTCAACCATTTCCTGCCCGGAACGCCGGTGCTGTCCTTCGGCACGGCGGGCTGCAACCTGACCTGCAAATTCTGCCAGAACTGGGACATCAGCAAGGCGCGCGAGATCGACCGGCTCAATGACTGGGCGCCGCCTGAAGCCATCGCCGATGCGGCCGGGAAATCCGGCTGCCGCTCGGTCGCCTTCACCTATAACGACCCGGTGATCTTCCTCGAATATGCGGTCGATACCGCCAAGGCCTGCCGGGCGCGGGGGATCAAGGCGGTGGCGGTGACGGCGGGCTATGTGGCCGAGGCGGCGCGGGCGGACTTCTATTCAGACATGGACGCGGCGAACGTCGATCTGAAGGGCTTCTCGGAGGATTTCTATCACCGCATCTGCGGCGGCCATCTCGCCCCGGTGCTTGAAACGCTGGTTTATCTCAAGCACCACACCGACGTGTGGTTCGAGATCACCACCTTGCTGATTCCCGGCGCCAATGACGGCGACGCCGAGCTCACCGCTTTGTCACAGTGGGTCGGCGAGCAGCTGGGGCCCGAGGTTCCGCTGCATTTCACCGCCTTCCATCCCGATTGGAAGATGCGGGACGTCGCGGGGACCCCGGCCACGACTTTGCAACGGGCGCGGCGGATCGCCCGCGAGGTCGGGCTGCATTATGTCTATACCGGCAACATCCATGATGCCGAAGGCGGCAGCACCTGGTGTCCGGTCTGCAACGCGCTGCTGATCGAACGGGACTGGTTCACCCTCGGGCGCTGGGGCCTGGACGGGGACGGGCGCTGCGCGTCCTGCGGCCACACGCTGCCTGGCCGCTTCGAGCCGCGGCCGGGCGCGTGGGGGGCCAGGCGCCAGCCGGTCCGGTTGCAAAGTGCCGCGCCATAACATACAAGGTCGCACCCTCATTTTTTCCGAGATCTCGCTCTTATGTGGAAACGTTTGGCCAATTGGGCCATCAAGTTGGGGCTGACGGGGGGATCTCTCGCCTACCTGCTGCACAAGGTCGATCTCGATGCCGCCTGGCAGGCCGGACGCAATATATCGCCCTGGTTCTTCCTGCTGGCCATGGGGCTGCAGGTGGTCCAGGTGGCGATCTGCGCCGTCCGCTGGCAGGCGGTGCTGCGCGCGATCGGCGCGCATCTCGGTTTCCTGCGCGCGGCCGAGCTGTTCTCGATCGGTAATTTCTTCGGCCAGATCCTGCCGGGCGCGGTGGGCGGCGACGCCATCCGCATGCTGGCGACGCGCCGGGCGGGGCTCGATCTCGGCGCCTCGATCAATTCGGTGCTGCTGGAGCGCGCCGCCACCGTCTATGCGCTGGTGCTGTTGACGACTCTGGCCGAGCCGGCGCTGAGCGGGCGCCTGCCGGAAACGCCGGCGATATGGCTGTTTCCGCTGCTGACCTTGGGCGCGACGGTGGGACTGATCGTCCAGTCGCAGCTCGACCGCGTGCCGGAAGGCTGGCGCAAATCGCGCATCGTGCGCGGCTTCGGGCAATTGGCGGCCGACACCCGCAAATGCTTCTTCCGTCCGCGCACCGGCGCGCCGATCCTGGTCATCGCCCTGATCGGCCATATCAACCTGGCGATGGTGGTGTGGGCCTTGGCGCTGGGTCTCGACGCGCCGGTCACCCTGGTCGATTGCCTGGTGCTGGTGCCGCCGGTGATCCTGGTGGCGACCCTGCCGATCTCGATCGCCGGCTGGGGGGCGCGCGAAGTGGCGATGGTCACCGTATTCGGCCTGATCGGCGTGCCCTCGGCCCAGGCGACGGCCTTGTCGGTGCTGTTCGGCCTGGCCACGCTGCTGATCGCCCTGCCCGGCGGTGCGCTGTGGCTGATGGAACGTCGGATCACGCCCATCGAGGAAAATCAGGATTGAGTCATCCGACGCCTGCGCCTCCGGCGCTGGCGAGGCTCAGGCGCCGCTCGGGCTTGGCACTGGGACAGCAAATGTCCCAGTGCACTGAGTAACCAAGGGCGTTAATATCCTCGCCGCGAAATTCTTCACAGCTCAAGGCTCTCCCCGATGAAAATCTCCTTCGCCAAACCGGCTTCCGCTCATGAAGGCGCTCTGGTCGTCACCGTCCGCGAGGGCCGGCATCTCGGCGCCACCGCCCAGGCACTCGATACGGAGAGCGGCGGCGCGCTGGCCAAGGTGATCGCCAAGAGCAAGTTCGAGGGCAAGAAGGACCAGACCCTGCTGCTGCACGCTCCGGCCGGGCTCAAGCTCGACCGCCTGCTGCTGGTCGGCATCGGCAAGGGCAAGGGCTTCGACGCCAAGGCGGCGCAGGCCCTGGGCGGCACCGTGGTGGCGCAGCTGCAGGGCAGCGGCGACGCCGAAGTGACGCTGGCCGCCGACGCGATCGAGGGCTCGTCCCTGACCGCCGCCGAGATCGCCGCCAATGCCGCGTTCGGCGCCCGTCTGCGCTCCTACCGCTTCGACCGCTACCGCACCAAGGAAAAGCCGGAGGACAAGCCCAGCCTCAAGAAGCTGGTGATCTCGACCGCCGATCACGGCGACGCCAAGAAGGCCTTCCAGCCGCTGGACGCCGTCGCCGAGGGCGTGTTCATGACCCGCGACCTGGCCTCCGAGCCGGCCAACATCATCTATCCGGAAAGCTTGGCCGAGCAGGCCAAGACCCTGGCCGAACACGGCATTGACGTCGAGGTGCTGGGCGAGAAGCAGATGAAGAAGCTGGGCATGGGCGCCCTGCTCGGCGTCGGCCAGGGCAGCGAGCGCGAATCCCAGCTGGTGGTGATGCGCTGGAATGGCGGACCGGACGATCAGGCGCCGCTGGCCTTCATCGGCAAGGGCGTCACCTTCGACACCGGCGGCATCTCGATCAAGCCGGCCGGCGGCATGGAAGACATGAAGTGGGACATGGGCGGCTCGGCCGTGGTCATCGGCCTGATGAAGGCCCTGGCGCTGCGCAAGGCCAAGGTCAATGTGGTCGGCGTGGTCGGCCTGGTCGAGAACATGCCGTCCGGCACCGCCCAGCGGCCCGGCGACGTGGTCACCACCATGTCGGGCCAGACGGTCGAGGTGATCAACACCGACGCCGAAGGCCGCCTCGTGCTGGCCGATGCGCTATGGTACACGCAGGACCGCTTCAAGCCGCAATTCATGATCGATCTGGCCACCCTGACCGGCGCCATCATCATCGCCCTGGGCGATCAATATGCCGGCCTGTTCTCGAATGACGACAAGCTGTCCGACAAGCTGATCGCCGCCGGCAAGGCGGTGGGCGAGGGCGTGTGGCGCATGCCGGTCGACGATCCGTACGACAAGCAGATCAAGTCCGAGATCGCCGACATGATGAATGTGGGCGGGCGCGAGGGCGGCTCGATCACCGCCGCGATGTTCCTCAAGCGCTTCGTCAATGGCGTGAAGTGGGCCCATCTCGACATCGCCGGCGTCACCTGGTCGAAGAAGGATGGTCCAGTCACGCCGAAGGGCGCGACCGCGTTCGGTGTCCGTCTGCTCGATCGTCTGGTTGCCGACAATTACGAAAAGTGATGATGGAACGATTTCCTGAAAATCGTTCCACGGCCGCAAGCGCGGCCGCGCGCCGGTCAGGCGCGGAGCCCAGCGACCGGAGGGCGCGTCCGGCGTTTGAGGGCTCATGAAAATACGTTTCGCCTTGCCGCCCGGGCCGGTTTCGGCCCGGGCCCTGGCCGCGCCGTCGGCAGAGGCGGAGGCTTTGCTTTCCAGGCTCGACCAGAATTCGTTCAAGCCCGAGCCGGAAGAGGTTCTGCCCATCCTCACCGACAAGGGCTGGCGGGTGTTGGTCGGCATCGGCGAACGCGCCGCGCTCGATGATGCGACCTTGCGGCGGATCGGCGGGAACCTGTTCGCCGAGCTGGCCCAGGCCGGCATCGTCCATCTGGCCGTCGGGCTCGATCTGTCGCCCGAGCAGACCGCCCAGATCGCGTATGGCATCCAGCTGCGCGCCTGGCGCACGCCGCTGAAATATCGCAAGACGCCGGACGAGGACGAGGTCTGGCATCTGGCCGAAATCACCATGCTGTGTGATGCGCCGGAGATCGCGCGGAGCTGCTTCGCGCGGCTGGAATCGGTCGGCAAGGCCGTGCATTTCGCCCGCGACCTGGTGGTGGCGCCCGGCAATGTGCTGACGCCGCCAGCCTTCGTCGAGGCGCTGGGTGACATTCCCGGTATCGAGCTGGAGGTGATCGATCCCAGGAAGGCGGGGCTCAATCTGTTGCAGGCGGTCGGGCAGGGCAGTGCTTACAAGCCCGCTCTGGCGGTGATGCGCTGGCGCGGCGCCGACAAGAAGGACAAGCCGGCGGCTCTGGTCGGCAAGGGCATCACCTTCGACACCGGCGGCATCGACATCAAGCCCGCCAAATATATGGAGCTGATGAAGGGCGACATGGGCGGCGGAGCCGCGGTTGCCGGAACTCTGATGGCGCTGGCGGCGCGCAAGGCGCCGGTCAATGTGGTCGGTGTCGTCGCCATCGCCGAGAATATGGTGTCGGGCCGCGCCAGCCGTCCGGGCGATGTGGTGAAGGGCTATGGCGGCCTGACCGTCGAGATCATCGATACCGACGCCGAAGGCCGCCTCGCCTTGGCCGATGCGCTGGCCTACACCAGCAAAGAGCTGAAGCCGTCGAAGATCATCGACCTCGCCACCCTGACCGGCGCCGTCGAGATCGCTCTGGGCTATCTGCGCGCCGGGCTGTTCACCACCGACGACGCTTTGGCGGCACGGCTGCTGGCGGCGGGCGAGGCCGAGGACGAGAAGCTGTGGCGCCTGCCGCTGGTCGATGTCTATGACGATGCGATCAAGAGCGAGATCGCCGATCTGAAGAATTGCAGTTGGGAACGCGGGCCGGACCATATCCATGCCGCGCGCTTCCTGCAGCATTTCGTGCCCGACGATATCCCCTGGGCCCATCTCGATATCGCCGGCACGTCCGAGGCGATGGAGGATGGACCGTTGGCCGCCGAGGGGCCGACCGGGTTCGGCGTACGGCTGCTGGACCGGGTGCTGGCATGAGAGCGTTCAGCGAACATGCGTCAGGCGTGCGACTGCATGCCCGCGGAGCGACGACGAGGCTGGAAGCCGAGGAGGGAAGTCGGAGCGAAGCCCAGGGCGCAGGATGCGCCCGCCCGGCGTCTGAGGGGCAAAAAAACGAATGACCAAGATCAGCTTCTACCATCTGACCACCGCGCCGCTGGAGCAAGCGCTGCCGGTGCTGCTGGAGAAGTCGCTGGGCGCCGGGCACCGGGTGGTGCTGATGGCCGGCTCGCGCGAGCGCGTTGCCTATCTGGACGCCCATCTGTGGACCTACGACCCGGCCTCCTTCCTGCCGCATGGAGCCCAGCGCGACGGGATGGAAGGCCAGCAGCCGATCTTTCTGACCGATGCCGACGAGAATCCCAACGACGCCGATCTTCTGGTGCTGACCGACGGCGTCAGCTCGCAGCATCTGGCCAAATTCACCCGCTGTCTGACTCTGTTCGACGGACAGAATGACGAGGCGGTCGCCCAGGCGCGCGCCTATTGGAAAGACTGGAACGCGGCGGGGCACGAACTGATCTATTACCAGCAGACTGAGCGCGGCGGCTGGACGGAAAAAGCGAGGTCAGGGCGCCGCGAGGAATGATTGACCCGGCCGTCAGGCCGGAGGGTGGACGAGACGGTAGCCAAGCGCGCGGAGTGCGCGCCCGGCGCCTGAGGGACAACAAAAGGAGATAATGATGCTCAAGGGTAAGGTGCTGGTCGCCCAGGGTGGCGGACCGACCGCGGTGATCAACCAGTCGCTGGTCGGCGTCGTGCTCGAGGCGCGCAAATTCGCCCAGGTCGAAAAGATCTACGGCGCGCTGCATGGCGTGCGGGGCATCGTCAACGAGGACCTCCTCGATCTGACCCAGGAGACCGTCGCCAATCTCGAAGCGGTCGCCAAAACGCCGTCCTCGGCGCTGGGCTCGACCCGCGACAAGCCGGACCGCGACTATTGCAACAAGATCTTCGAGACGGTGAAGGCGCACGGCATTTCGTGGTTCTTCTATATCGGCGGCAATGACAGCTCGGACACGGTGCGCATCGTCTCCGAGATGGCGCAATCGCAGAATTATCCGCTGCGCTGCGTCCATATCCCCAAGACCATCGACAACGACCTGATGGAGAACGACCACACGCCGGGCTTCCCGTCGGCGGCGCGGTTCGTCAGCCAAGCCTTCATCGGCGCCAATCTCGACAACCGTTCGCTGCCCGGCGTCTATCTCGGCGTGATCATGGGCCGCCATGCCGGCTTCCTCACCGCCGCCGCCGCTTACGGCCGCAAGCTGCCGGAAGATGGTCCGCATCTGGTCTATCTGCCCGAGCGCACCTTCAGCCTCGACAAGTTCCTGGCCGACGTGAAGGCGACGCAGGAGAAGTTCGGCCGCTGCGTCATCGCCGTCTCCGAAGGCATCCATGATGAAACCGGCGAGCCGATCGCGGTCAAGCTGGCCGAGACGGTCGAGAAGGACGCGCATGGCAATGTCCAGCTGTCCGGCACCGGCGCTTTGGCCGATCTGTTGACCGAGGAGATCAAGACCAAGCTCGGCATCAAGCGCGTGCGCGGCGATACGCTGGGGTACCTGCAGCGCTCCTTCGCCGGCGTCGTGTCCGACGTCGATCAGAAGGAAGCCCGCGAGGTGGGCGAGAAGGCGGTGCAGTTCGCCATGTTCGGGTCATCGGACGGCACGGTCACCATCAAGCGGGTCGGCAATTATGCCGTCGATTACCAGCTGATGCCGCTGACCGCGGTTGCCGCTAAGACCCGCGTGATGCCGGATGAGTTCATCAGCGCCGAAGGCAATGACGTGACCCCGGCCTTCATCGAGTATCTGCGCCCGCTGATCGGCAGCGATTCGCCCGATCCGGCGCAGTTGCGTACGTCGGGGAGCCGGGTGGCTAAGATCCTGAAAAAATAAGAATTATTCACCACAAAGGTCGCTAAGGGCACGAAGGAAGGCACAAAGGAAAAGAACCTTCGTGTTCCTTTGTGTCCTTGGTGGTGAGTTCTTAACTGGCTGACGCCGCTTCTTCGTAAGCTTCCTGGGAAAACAGCCAGTTTTCCTCGGCCGCGCTCAGATCGCGCTCGACCTCAGCCAGCGACTTCTTCAAAGCCGTAATCGCTTCAGCCGGCCCGGAATACAGTTTCGGATCGGCAAGCTCGGCTTCCAGCTTGGCCTTCTTCGCCGACAATTTCTCGACCAGCTTCTCGGCTTCCTGCGCCTTCTTGCGCAGCGGCGCCAGTTGGGCGCGCATATCGGCGGCGGCGCGGCGTTCGTCTTTTTTGTTGGCGGAGGGGGCGGTGTCCTTGCCCGAAGCCTCCTTGCGGGCTTCGCGGGCCTTGCCGAGCAGGAGGGCTTTGTAGTCCTCCATGTCGCCGTCGAAATCGTTCACCTTTCCGTCATTGACCAGCCACAGACGGTCGGCGGTCAGTTCGATCAGGCGGGGATCGTGGCTGATCAGGATCACCGCGCCCTGATAGGCGTTGAGCGCGGAAACCAGAGCCTCGCGGCTGTCGATGTCGAGATGGTTGGTCGGTTCGTCGAGGATCAGCAGGTGGGGCCTGTCGCGGGTCATCAAGGCGAATAGCAGCCGCGCCTTCTCGCCGCCCGAGAGGCTGCCGACCTTCACATCGGCGCGGTCCTGCGAGAAGCCGAAGCGGCCGAGCTGGGCGCGCACCTGGGCGGGAGCCGCCAGCTTCATCAGCGCCTGCATATGCTGGAACGGCGTCTCGTCGAGGTTCAGCTCTTCGGTCTGATGCTGGGCGAAATAGCCGATCTTCAGGCCGGGCGGGTGGAAATGCTCGCCCTCCAGCAAATCGAGGCGGCCGGCCAGCACCTTGGCCAGCGTCGATTTGCCGTTGCCGTTGGCGCCCAGCAGCGCGATGCGGTCATCCATGTCGATGCGGAACGATAGGCCGCGCAGCACCGGCTTGCCCGGCGCGTATCCGGCTTGGCCCTTGTCGATCGAGATCAGCGGCGGCGGCAGCTGCTCGGGATCGGGGAAGTCGAAGCTGACCGGCTGGTCCTCGATCACCGAGATCGGCGGGCCGAGGCGCTCCAGCATCTTGATGCGGCTCTGCGCCTGGGCGGCCTTGGTCGCCTTGGCGCGGAAGCGGTCGATGAAGCTCTGCAGATGGGCGCGCTGGGCGGCCTGTTTGACCGCGGCCTTGCCGGCCAGCTCGATCTGCTCGCGCCGGACCTGCTCGAAGCGGTCGTAATTGCCGCCATAGGCGACCAGTTTGCCCTGGTCGAGATGGATGATCCGGCTGACCACATTGTTGAGAAGGTCGCGGTCGTGGCTGATGACGATCAGCGTGCCTTCGTAAGAGGCGAGATAATTCTCCAGCCACAGGGTCGCTTCGAGATCGAGATGGTTGGTCGGTTCGTCGAGCAGCAGCAGGTCGGGGCGGGCGAACAGGGCGCCGGCCAGGGCTACGCGCATGCGCCAGCCGCCCGAGAAGGATGAGACCGGCCGCGCCTGCGCTTCGGGATTGAAGCCGAGGCCGGCCAGGATGGCGGCGGCGCGGGCGGGGGCGGAATGGGCGTCGATGGCGGCCAGGCGCTCATGGATGTCGCCCAGGCGATGCCCGTCATCGGTGGTTTCGGCCTCGGCCAACAGGGCGGCCCGCTCTTTATCATGGGCCAGCACGCAGTCGGTCAGGCTTTCCGGCCCGTCCGGCGTCTCCTGCGCCACGTCGCCCAGCTTCACGCGCGGCGGCAGCGAGATTTCGCCGGAATCGGGCGACAACTCGCCCTTGATCAGCTTGAACAGGGTGGATTTGCCGGTGCCGTTGCGGCCGACCAGGCCGATCCGCTGATTGGCGGCGATCTGCACGCCGGCGCCCTCGAAAAGGACGCGTCCGCCAATACGGTAGGTAAGGTTGCTGATGGTGAGCATGAGGGGCTGATAGACCGCGGTTGAACGCTTGTCAAACCTGTCCGTTGCAACGCGGCATATGAAACGTTATAAACCGCCAAACTTCCGTTGGGGAACGGAATGAGGGGAAAAGGGGCTGGAGCCCGAAGACGGGTCCTGACCTTGAGAAATCAACCACAAGGATTTGAACATGGCTATTGAGCGCACTCTGTCGATCATCAAACCCGACGCGACCCGCCGCAACCTGACCGGCAAGATCAACGCGCGGTTCGAGGACCAGGGTCTGAAGATCGTCGGGCAGAAGCGCCTGCTGCTGACCGAAGCCCAGGCCAAGAAGTTCTATGGCGTCCACGCCGACCGTTCGTTCTTCGGCGAACTGTGCGCCTTCATGACCTCCGGCCCGGTCGTGGTCCAGGTTCTGCAGGGCGAGGGCGCCGTTGCCAAGAACCGCGAGATCATGGGTGCCACCAACCCGGCCAACGCCGCTCCGGGCACCATCCGCAAGGATTTCGCCGAGTCGGTCGAAGCCAACTCGGTGCATGGTTCGGACAGCCTGGAAAACGCGAAGATCGAAATCGCGTTCTTCTTCGCCGAGACCGAAATCGTCGAGTAAGACGGTTTTCCAGATTACTTGCGCGATCTCGCGCAAGTAATTTGCGAATACCCTAACGGCCTGAAAAGCTTGCGCTTTTTGGGCCGTTAGCATGTGCAATAAACCGTAACAATGATTGATTTGAGGCTGGACAGGGGCGCTGTTAGAACCAGACCGTGAAAAAAACAGCCCCGAAGGCTTATCCGGTTATGTTCGAATCCGCCGTTACTTCTGACGCCGCCGCCGCCAATATCGAGATTCTGTCGGAATCCATCCTGGCCGAGCGCATCCGCCCGCAGGTCGGTGCGGTGGCCCGTCAGCATACGCTGCGCAGCTCTATCTCTTGTACGGGCGTCGGACTGCATTCGGGCACGAAAACGGCGATGACCCTGCATCCGGCCGAAGCCGGCAGCGGCATCCGCTTCCGCCGCGTCGACGTTACCGGCCGCGACAACATCATTCCGGCCCTGTGGGCCAACGTCACCGACACCCGCCTGAACACCTGCATCACCAACGAGGCCGGTGTCTCGGTCAAGACCATCGAGCATCTGATGTCGGCCCTGGCCGGCATGGGCCTCGACAATGCCCTGATCGATATCGACGGCGAGGAAGTGCCGGTGATGGACGGCAGCGCCGCTCCCTTCGTGTTCCTGGTCGAATGCGCCGGGCTGGTCGAGCAGGCCGCTCCCCGCCAGGTCATCAAGGTGCTGAAGCGCATTACCGTGACCCAGGGCGACAAGATCGCCACGCTGAGCCCGGCCGACGAATATACCCTGTCGGTCGACATCGATTTCGCCGCGGCCGCCATCGGCCGCCAGCAGACCTCGCTGACCGTCGATCCGGCCGCCTTCAAGGCCGAGATCAGCCGCGCCCGCACCTTCGGCTTCGAACAGGAAGTCGAGGCGATGCGCGCTGCCGGCTTGGGTCGCGGCGGTTCGCTCGACAATGCGGTGGTGATCGCCGGCGACGGCAATGGCGTCCTCAACAAGGAAGGCCTGCGCTACGACGACGAATTCGTCCGCCACAAGCTGCTCGACGCGCTGGGCGACCTGTCGCTGGCCGGTGCTTCGCTGCTCGGCCATTTCCGCGGCACCCGCTGCGGCCACGCGCTCAACAACCAGCTGCTGCGCGCCCTGTTCGCCGACCCGACCGCTTGGGTCCGCGTGCCCCAGATCGTCGCCGCTTCGCTGGATTCCCGGATGGTTGCGTCGGCTTTCTGACTTCTCCTTGTGAAAGGGATGACGGCGCGATAGTCTCGCCGCTCCAAATTAGAAGTCAGAGCAGGTTGATGTCCGTCGTTTCCCGTCTCAGCGCCCTTCGCGTTCTTCCGCTCCTACTCGTTATCGCCGGACCGGTCCTGTTGGCCGGCTGCGCCGATTCGAGCAAGGACGTCTATATCGAACGCCCGGTGGAGACGCTCTACAACGCGGCGATGGACGATTTGCTGAACGAGAATTACGCCAAGGCGGCCAAGGAGTTCGACGAGGTCGAGCGCCAGCATCCTTATTCGGTGTGGGCCTCGAAGGCGCAGCTGATGGCGGCTTATGCCCAATATCAGCACAACAAGTTCGACGATGCGATCACCGCCCTGGACCGTTTCATCCAGCTGCATCCCAGCCATAAAGATGTCGCCTACGCCTATTACCTCAAGGCCATCTGCTATTACGAACAGATCGCCGACGTGCAGCGCGACCAGAAGAACACCGAAGAATCGATGAAGGCGCTGCAGGAAGTGGTCGACCGCTTCCCGACCAGCCGCTATGCCCGCGACGCCAAGCTGAAGCTCGATTTGACCCGCGACCATCTGGCCGGCAAGGAAATGGCGATCGGCCGGTATTACGAGCGCGGCCAGATGTATCTGGCGGCGATCAACCGCTATCGCAACGTCGTCAATAATTACCAGACCACCACCCACGTGCCGGAGGCGCTGGAGCGCCTGACCGAATGCTACACCGCGCTGGGCCTGACCGACGAATCCCAGAAGATGGCCGCCATCCTGGGCTACAATTATCCGGGCAGCGACTGGTACGCCGACAGCTATACCCTGGTCGAAGGCAGGGAGGCGGTCGGCGCCAAGAAGGACACCGGCTGGTTCGACTGGGTCTGGTAAGACGATGCTCGTCGGCCTGTCGATCCGCGATGTCCTGCTGATCGATAAGCTCGATCTCGCTTTCCGGCCCGGCCTGACCGTGCTGACAGGCGAGACCGGCGCCGGTAAGTCCATCCTGCTCGACAGCCTCGGCCTGGCGCTGGGCGCCCGCTCCGAAGGCGGCCTGGTCCGTCCCGGCGCACAAGGCCTTTCGGTCACTGCCGAATTCGACCTGCCGGACGATCATCCGGCCCGCGCCATCCTCCTCGAAAACGACATGACCCCCGGCGAGTCGCTGCTGCTGCGCCGCGCCGTGGGCACTGACGGCCGTTCGCGTGCTTTCGTCGACGACCAGCCGGTCAGCGTCGCACTGTTGCGGCGCCTCGGCGACGCGCTGGTCGAAATCCATGGCCAGTTCGCTAATATCGGCCTGCTCGATCCCGGCACCCATCTCGACGTGCTGGACCGCTTCGGCGGCATCGATCTGTTCGCGCTGAGCACCGCCTGGCGCGCCTGGCGCGATGCGGTCAAGGCCCGCGAGGAAGCGGAGGCCGCCTTTACCCGTGCCCAGGGGCAGCAGGATTTTCTCCGTCACGCCGTCGACGAGCTGTCGATGCTGGCGCCGCAGCCAGACGAGGAAGCGGCCCTGGCCGAGCGCCGTGCCCTGATGATGCATGGCGAGAAGCTGATGGAAGGCATGAATGCGGCGATGGAGTTCCTGACCCGCCAGGGCGGCGTGGAACATGCGCTTCGCTCGGCCGAGCGCTCGCTGCACCGGGTGGCGGACAAGGCCGAGGGCCTGCTCGATCCGGTGATCGCCGCGCTGGACCGCGCCGCCATCGAGGCCGAGGAGGCCCAGGCGCTGCTGGAAAAAGCATCGGCCTCGCTGGACCTCGATCCGGGCGCGCTGGAGAAGGTCGAAGAGCGCCTGTTCGCTTTGCGCGCCGCCGCCCGCAAGCATGGCGTCGCGGTCGATGATCTGGCCGCCCTTCAGGCGCGCTTCGCCGCGGAACTGTCCGAGATCGAGACCGGCGGCGATGGCGTGCGCAAGCTGAAGCAGGCCGAAGAAGCCGCCCATGGCGTGTTCGCCGCCGAGGCCCGGCGCGTTTCGGCGGCCCGCCAGCAGGCGGCCAAGAAGCTCGATGCCGGTGTCGCCGCCGAGCTGCCGCCGCTGAAACTCGACAAGGCCCGCTTCGCCACCCGCATCGAAACGCGCGAGGAGCGCGACTGGAACGAGACCGGCATCGATCAGGTCGCTTTCGAGATCGCCACCAATCCCGGTTTGCCGCCGGGCCCGCTGGCCAAGATCGCTTCGGGCGGTGAATTGTCGCGTTTCATGCTGGCGCTGAAACTGGTGCTGGCTGACAGCGCCACCATCCCTTCGATGGTGTTCGATGAGGTCGATAGCGGTGTCGGCGGGGCCGTCGCGGCGGCGATCGGCGAGCGCCTCGGCAAGCTGGCGGAAACGGTTCAGGTGCTGGTGGTGACCCATTCGCCGCAAGTGGCGGCGCGCGGCGACCAGCATTGGCACGTGGCCAAGGGCGACGATGGCAAGGGCGGTTTCGTCACCCGCATCGGCACGCTGGAATCCGGCGCTCGCCGCGAGGAAGTCGCCCGCATGCTGTCGGGCGCCCAGATCACCGACGAGGCCCGGGCCGCCGCGGACCGGCTTCTTTCAGTCTAGGGTGGGATATGAGCATTAGCGCTGAAATCGCTGTCGGGGAATTGACCCTCGAGCAGGCTGCGGAAGAATTGGCGCGCCTGGCCGCCGAGATCCACAAGCTCGACGTTGCCTATCACCAGAACGACGCGCCGCTGGTCTCGGATGCCGCCTATGACGCGCTGCGCCTCCGCAATGTCGAGATCGAGGCCCGCTTCCCCGAACTGGTGCGCGAGGACAGCCCGAGCCGCAAGGTCGGTGCCGCGCCCGCCGACGGGTTCGGCAAGGTGCGCCATGCCAAGCCGATGCTGTCGCTCGACAATGCCTTCAGCGACGAGGACGTGCAGGATTTCGACGGCAAGATCCGCCGCTTCCTCGGTTTGTCCGCCGAAGAGCCGGTCGAATATGTCGCCGAACCCAAGATCGACGGCCTGTCGATCAGCCTGCGCTATGAGAATGGCCGCTTCGTGCAGGGCGCCACGCGCGGCGACGGTGTCGAGGGCGAGGACGTCACCACCAATCTGCTGACGCTGAAGGACCTGCCCAAGACCCTGCAGGGCTCCGCTCCGGCGGTGCTGGAAGTGCGCGGCGAGGTCTATATGGCGCGCGCCGATTTCTTCCGCCTCAACGAGCAGCGCGCCGCGGCGGGTGAAAAGACCCTGTTCGCCAATCCGCGCAATGCGGCGGCGGGCAGCTTGCGCCAGCTCGATCCGGCGGTAACGGCGACCCGGCCTCTGTCGCTGTTCTGCTATGCCCAGGGCGAGATCGGCGAACCGGTCGGCGATACCCATTGGGAATTCCTGCAACGCCTGCGCTCCTGGGGCTTCACGGTCAATGAGCGTTCGACCGTCTGCAATAATGCGGCGGAATTGCTGGCCTTCTCCAGCACGCTGGGCACCGACCGCGCCGGTCTGCCCTATGACATCGACGGCGTGGTCTACAAGGTCAACCGCCTGGACTGGCAGCGCCGCCTGGGCCAGGTCAGCCGCAGCCCGCGCTGGGCTATCGCTCATAAATTCCCCGCCGAACGGGCGGTGACCCAGCTGCTCGAAATCCGCACCAATGTCGGCCGGACCGGCGCCATCACGCCCTACGCCGTACTGGAACCGGTGACGGTCGGCGGCGTGGTGGTCAGCCGCGCGACGTTGCACAATGAGGACGAGATCAAGCGCAAGGATTTCCGCGCCGGTGACTGGGTGGTGATCCAGCGGGCCGGCGACGTGATTCCCCAGGTGGTCGAGGTGGTGCGCGAGAAGCGCACCGCCGATCTGCCCGAATGGCACCCGAAGGACCATTGCGAGATCTGCGGCAGCCTGGCCGTGAAGCCGGAAGGCGAGGCGATCCGCCGCTGCACAGGCGGTCTCCAATGTGAAGCCCAGGTCGTCGAACGGCTGATTCACTTCGCGTCGCGCGATGCCTTCGACATCGAAGGCCTGGGCGAGAAGAACGTCGAGTTCCTGCATAAGAGCGGGCGCATCAAGTCGCCCGCCGACATCTTCACACTGGCCGAGCGCGAGAGCCGGCCGCAGCTGCTGCCACTGAAGAATCAGATGGGCTGGGGCGAGAAATCGGTCTCCAAGCTGTTTGACGCCATCGAGATGCGCCGCCGGATCGGGCTGGACCGCTTCATCTACGCGCTGGGCATTCGCCAGGTCGGCCAGGCAACCGCCCGGCTGCTGGCGCTGAACTATCACACGCTGATCAATTGGCGCGCGGCGATGGAAGAGGTGGCTGCCGATCCCGAAGGCGCGGCCCGCCAGCATCTGGTCTCGATCGACCAGATCGGCCCCTCGGTGGCCGATGATCTGGCCGCCTTCTTCAAGGAACCGCACAATTCGGCGGTGCTGGACGAGCTGCAGGCCCAACTGACCGTCGAGGATTTCGTCTCGACCGTCAGCGCCGATTCGCCGGTTGTCGGAAAGACCGTCGTCTTCACCGGCACTTTGGTCACCATGAGCCGCGACGAAGCCAAGGCCCAGGCCCAGGCGCTCGGCGCCAAGGTGGCGGGTTCCGTCTCGGCAAAAACCGACTATGTCGTGGCCGGCGCCGAAGCGGGCTCGAAGCTCAAGAAAGCCGAGGAATTGGGCGTTACTGTGCTGACCGAAGAGGACTGGAAAGCGCTCATCCAGTGAGCAGGCGCAGCACAGCGAAAGCTTGACCTTCCGTCATCATGAATCGTTATGATGAGGCCTCAGGGGGCGAGTCCCCTCAAGCCTAGGGAGGCACGACGATGATCGTTCGTACCATTCTCAAAAGCAAACCCAGCGCAGACATAGCGACCATCGTGCCTGGCCAGAAGGTCAGTGACGCCGCCAAGCTGCTCGACCAATGGAGGATCGGCGCCCTGGTGGTGGTGGACGACCAGCGGTCGCTGGCCGGTATCCTGTCCGAGCGCGACATCGTGCGCGGATTGTCCCGTCATGGCCCGGGTGTGATGGACATGCAGGTCGGCCAGCTGATGACCGCCGACGTGCTGACCTGCACGCCGGAGGAGAGCATCGAAGACGTGATGGGAACCATGACGGCCAACCGCATCCGCCACCTGCCGGTGCTGGAAGGCGGTCGGCTGGCCGGCATCATCACGATCGGCGACGTGGTCAAGGCGCGCCTCGAAGAGACCGCCCTGCAGGTCGACAGCCTGCGCGAATATGTGATGAGTGCCCATTAGCCGACCTTGACGCGGCCGGCCAGACCATGAGATGTTTCCAAAATGGAAACATGACGGAGCCGGTTGGCCATGGCTGAGGACAAATCCAAGACCGATCTGCTAGGCTATTCGGGACCTTGGGGGGATGCGAAGCCGGGCGATGTATTGCCCGGCTTCTCGACCGATCCGGAACAGCGCCAGCGCGACCTCGAAGCCGCCGAACAGCGCCAGGTTCAGCGCGACATCATCGGCGATCAGATCGCCAAAATCAGCACACGGCTCGGCGAGGCTTGGGACCGGGGCGACGATGAACTCGCCGAGAAACTCCTCGAAGAACAGCACAGGCTGACCCTTCTGCGGCAGTCGATCTGATGAGCGATCGTCTGCCGCCCCCGCGGCACGAGGCGATCCGCAAAGCGATTGGCCGGGCTCATCTCCAACTTTCCCAGCCTCGGGACAAGCCCCGGGCGATCATCATCGCCGGTCAGCCCGGAGCGGGGAAAACCGCTTTCACCGAAGCCGCTCAGGCCGAGTTGGCCGATAAAGGAGGCTCGGTCGTGATAGACCCCGATGCGTTGCGCGAGCGGCATCCGGGTTACGAGCCATTTCTCCACCAAAACGACAAGACCGCCGCCGAGCGCGTCCATCCCGACGCCAGCCAATGGGCCAAGGAATTACGGCAGGATGCCATCGAAGGCCGGCGGAATATCGTTCTCGATGCGACCCTCAACGATAAGGACAAGGCGCGCGAACTACTTGGGCAATTGCGCGGCGCCGGCTATCAGATCGAGGTGCGGGCGCTGGCCGTGCATCAGCGCGACAGCCGCCAGGGTATCCAGGCCCGCTACGAGAATGCCCGGGAAGCGGGGAGCCCGGCGCGCTGGGTGCCGGATGCCATTCACGACGAGGCCTATAAGGGGATGCCGGTCGCGGTCGGCCATATCGAACATAACGGCCTGGCCGACAAAGTGACCGTCATGCGGCGTGACGGCACGGCGATCTACCGGAACGACCGGGCGGCCTCCGCCACCAGCGGCCTGTCGCAGATCGCGCTGCTGGCGGAGCGGGGGCGCGATCCGACCGAAGCGGAAAAACTTCGCCATCTGCGCGGCTGGGACAAGATCCATGCCCAGATGCGCGAGCGCGGCGCCGGCAGCGGCGATTTGGCCAGGATTTCCGACTATCGCCGGGAAGCCCATGCGATGCTGAAGGCGCCGCAATCCCAGGAGGTTTCCCCGGGCCGCGCGGAGGCGGTTCCCACACCCGGCGCGGAATCGGTCCAGGCTCTGGCCATGGCGCAAAAAGCCCGTCTGGAGGAATGGGGCCGGCGCAGCCGGTGACGTGCCTCCATTGAAATGTGGCAAGCGGCACGGGGACAGGTTAAACCTAGGCGTATGAATGGAGAGGTTCTGTTGCTGTCGGCGGCTTTGCTGCTGGCGGCTGTTCCCGTTGCCCAAGCCGCCGATTGCACTCAGCCCCCCGCCGCCGGCGTGGATTGGCAGCGCTGCTCGTTCGATCGCCGCGACCTGCCGGGGCAGGATCTGGAGGGAGCGCGGCTGACCGACGCCAGTTTCGAGCGCGCCGATCTGCATGGCGCCGATCTGGCCGGGGTTCAGGCCACCCATGCCAAATTCATCAGCGCGTCTTTAGGCAAGGCGCGTCTCGATAACGGCAATTTCGCCGAAGCCGATTTCACCAAGGCCGATTTGTCCGGTGCCAGCCTCAAGGATGCCGATCTGCGCCGTGCGCGGTTCTTCCGCGCCAATCTGCGCGGGGCAGACCTGTCCGGCGCGCGCACCGACGGCGCCGATCTGCTCAATGCCGACTTGTCCGGCGCCCGCTGGAGCGACGGACGGCGCATCTGCGCCGAAGGCTCGACGGGACAATGCGAATGAACACCCTGCCATCCCTCTCCGCTATCGAAGAAAGTTTCGACGATGCGGTTCGCCGCGGCCATGCCGCCCTGCATCTGCTTGCCGAGGCGCGCATCCCGCCGACACCGGCGCGTTTCGCTGTCGCCTATGCGCATCATCTGGGGGCGATTCCCGATCTGTCCCTGGCGATCAAGCGGCTGATCGCCCATGACCGGCTGAACGCCGAGGCGGTCGACGAATTCTATCACCAGTTCCTCGCCTCCGATCCCAACCAGGCCGAAATCGACGCGGCCAGCCGCAAGATTCAGAGCGCGGTGGGCGATGTGGCACAGCAGATCGGCAGCTCGAGCCGCAGCCATCAGGCTTTCGCCGAGGGGCTGGAGGGCTTCGCCGGGGCCCTGTCATCGGGCCATGTCACCGCCGGCCTGACCGACCAGATGCTGTTGCTGACCCGCGAAGTCGAGCGCGACCATAAGCAATTGCAGGACCGGCTGAGCGACACGGCGCGCGAGCTGGACACCCTGCGCGGCCAGCTCGACAGGCTCGAGCGCGAGGCGCGCCGCGACGCGCTGACCGGAATCGGCAACCGCGCCCAGTTCGACCGCCAATTGCGGGCCGCGGTCGCCCGGGTCAAGCGGGACAATGAGCCGCTGTGCCTGATGATGATCGACATCGATCACTTCAAGCGTTTCAACGACATGTATGGCCACCAGATGGGCGATCAGGTGTTGAAGCTGGTGGCGCATCAGCTGGCCCTGGTCGGTGGCGAGAACCATCAGCCGGCGCGCTATGGCGGCGAGGAATTCGCCCTCATCCTGGCCGGCGCCGACCTGGCCGAGGCGGGCGAGCTGGCCGAGACGCTGCGCGGCAAGGTCGAAGGCCGCAAGGTGGTCAACCGCCGCACCGGCGAGACGCTGGGCAAGGTGACCCTGTCGATCGGCGTGACGCGCTTCCGCGAGGGCGAGTCCGCAGCTGAACTGGTGCACCGCGCTGACGAAGCGATGTATCGCGCTAAAGGAAATGGCCGCAACTGCGTTGTGGTCGACCAGCCGTCATGAGTGATCCGTTCGATCTTTCCGAGGACCCTCTGCCGCCGGCGCAGATGGGCGGGGCGATGCCGTGGCTGAACGGGCTGAACCCCGAGCAGTTGGAAGCGGTGCAGGCCACCGAGGGCCCGGTGTTGGTGCTGTCCGGTGCCGGAACCGGCAAGACCCGCGTACTGACCACCCGCCTGGCGCATATCCTGCTGACCGGCAAGGCCAAGCCGTGGAACATCCTGGCGGTGACCTTCACCAACAAGGCCGCGCGCGAAATGCGCGAGCGCGTCGGCGCCCTGGTCGGCGCCGCCGCCGAGCAGATCTGGCTGGGCACGTTTCATGCGCTAGGCGTGCGCCTGCTGCGCCGTCACGCGGCGCTGGTCGGTCTGGAAACCAATTTCACCATCCTCGATACCGACGATCAGCTGCGTCTCTTGAAGCAGGTGATGGAAGCCGAGGGCATCGACACCAAGCGCTGGACGCCGCAATCGGTGATGGGCGTGATCCAGCGCTGGAAGGATCGCGGGCTCGGGCCCGATCAGGCCAGCGGTAACGATGCGGGCGATCTGGCCGGCGGCAAGGTGCTGGGCATCTATCGCCTCTATCAGGAACGTCTTCTGACGCTGAACGCCTGCGATTTCGGCGATCTGCTGCTGCATTGCCTGACCCTGATGCAGAACCCGGCCAACCGCGATCTGCTGTCGGAATTGCAGCGCCAGTTCCGCTACATCATGGTCGACGAGTACCAGGACACCAACGTCTCGCAATATCTGTGGCTGCGCCTTCTGGCCCAGCATCACAAGAACATCTGCTGCGTCGGCGACGACGACCAGTCGGTCTATAGCTGGCGCGGCGCCGAGGTCGAGAACATCCTGAAGTTCGAGCGCGACTTCAACGGCGCCAAGGTGATCCGCCTGGAAGCCAATTACCGCTCGACCCCGACCATCCTGGCGGCGGCCTCGCATCTGATCGCCCACAATGCCGGCCGCCTCGGCAAGACGCTGCGGCCGGGCCGCAAGGACGCCGAATCCGGCGCGCCGATCATGGTGCGCGGCCTGTGGGACGGCGAGGACGAGGCGCGCTGGGTGGTCGAGGAGATCGAGGCACTGCATCGCGGCGGGTCGTCGCTGTCGCAGATCGCCATCCTGGTGCGCGCCGGCTTCCAGACCCGCGAATTCGAAGAACGCCTGGTCACCACCGGCGTACCTTACAAGGTGGTCGGTGGCCTGCGCTTCTATGAACGTCAGGAAATCCGCGACGCGCTGGCCTATTTCCGCGTGGTGATGCAGCCGGCCGACGATCTCGCCTTCGAGCGCATCTTCAACCTGCCCAAGCGCGGCCTGGGCGATGCGGCGCTGCAGAGCGTGCATCTGCTGTCGCGCCATCAGGGCGTTTCTTTGTTCGAGGCGGCGCGGCGCATTTCGCAGACCGACGAGCTGACGCCCAAGGCGCGCAGCACCCTGGCCCGCCTGGTGCAGGATTTCGACCGTTGGCGCGGCCTGGTTCCCAACATGGACCATGCCGAACTGGCCGCGACCATCCTCGATGAATGCGGCTACACCGCCATGTGGCAGAAGGAAAAGACCCCCGACGCCCAGGGGCGCTTGGAAAACCTCAAGGAACTGGTCGCGGCGCTCGAGGAATATGAGAGCCTGGCGACCTTCCTCGAACATGTCAGCCTGGTGATGGAGAATGACGACAAGGCCCAGCTGGACCGCGTCGTGATCATGACCCTGCACGGCGCCAAGGGCCTCGAATTCGACAATGTCTTCCTGCCCGGCTGGGAGGAGGGCGTGTTCCCCCATGCCCGCGCCATCTCGGAATCCGGCGCCAAGGGCCTGGAGGAGGAACGTCGTCTCGCCTATGTCGGCCTGACCCGCGCCCGGAAGCGAGTGTTCGTTTCCTATGCCGCCAACCGGCGCATCTATAACCAGTGGCAGACCAGTCTGCCGTCGCGCTTCACCGCCGAACTGCCCGAAGCCCAGGTCGACCGTCTGGCTGAGCGCGGCGTGTTCGGCGGCGTGCCCGAGCAGGCCAATGCCTGGGCGCAGGATTGGGGTTCGGTAACGCGCGGATTGCCGCGCGGCGAATCCCCCTCGGTCAAGTCGCCGTCGGGCGCTTTCGCCGTGGGCAGCCGGGTGTTCCACCAGAAATTCGGCTATGGACGGGTGATGGCGGTGGACGGCAACAAGCTCGACGTCGCCTTCGACAAGGCCGGCGACAAGAAAGTCATCGACAGTTTCGTGCAGGAGGCGTGAGGTGGGGAAGAATCACCCCGACATCTGGCGGGTCAAGCTCGTCGTCAAGCTGCCGGCGCTGGAAGCCTGCGAAGCCGCCCTGGATGGCGTGGTCGAGGTCAGCTCGTGGTTCCTCGATGACCCGGATGCCGACGAAACCGACGAAAATACCGATTGGTGTCTGGAAGGCTTCGCCCGGGTCGCCCCCGACCGCGCCAGCCTGGATGCGGCCCTGGCCGTCGCCGCCGCCTCGGTCGGCGCGCCGCCGCCGGTGATGATCATCGACCAGATGCCGGATACCGATTGGGTGCTGGCCTCCCTGCGCGATTTTCCGCCGATCTCGGCCGGGCGTTTCTTCGTGCATGGCTCGCACTATGACGGGGAAATCCCCTCGGGCCGCATCGCGCTGAAGGTCGATGCCGGCACCGCTTTCGGCTCGGGCGAGCACGCGACCACACGCGGCTGTCTGCTGGCGATCGACGGTCTGCTGCGCCGGCGCAAGATCCGCCATGGGCTGGATCTCGGCTGCGGCTCCGGCATTCTCGGCATCGCTCTGGCCAAGGCGACGCGCCGCAAGGTGATGGCCGCCGACATCGATCCCACCGCGGTCAAGGTCGCCAAGCGCAATGCCGCCAGCAATGGCGTCGCGCCCTATTTCTCGGTGGTGCCCAGCCCGGGTTACCGCCATCCCGCCATCGGGCGCGGACGGCCTTACGACCTGATCCTCGCCAACATCCTGGCGCGTCCGCTGGTGTCGATGGCGCACGATCTCGGCAAGCATCTGGCACCGGGCGGCCATGCCGTGCTGGCCGGCTTGCTGGTGCGTCAGGAGCGCATGGTGATGGCGGCGCACAAGCTGCAGGGCCTGACCCTGGTGGCGCGCATCCGCATCAATGGCTGGGCGATCCTGGTGCTTACGAAGGGACCAGCCACTGCAGATGTGTTCCGCCTTGGCAGCCGAGGCGTTCATGCAGCAGGGGCAGCAGAGAGCCCATCTGCTCGTCCAGCTGCCATGGCGGATTGATTACCGCCAGGCCGCTGCCGTTCAGCTTGGTTTCGTCCGTGGGCTCGCGCAGCATCAGCTCGGAGGTCAGGCAGGGCTTGCCGAAATTGACCAGCTCGTCGGTGAAGCGGGCAACCTCGGCCGGTGATTTGATCGGATACCACAGGGCATAAATGCCGGTCGGCCAGCGGCGCAGCGCTTCGCCCAGGCCCTTGATCATGCGCTGGAATTCGTCGCGCACCTCGAAAGGCGGATCGACCAGCACCATGCCGCGACGTTCCTTGGGCGGCAGGCAGGCTTTCAGCGCCTGATAGGCGTCTTCCTCGCGGATGGTGACCTGGCGGTCGCGCTTGAACAAGGCGCGCACCGTCGCGGCATCCTCGGGATGCAGCTCGACCAGGGTCATGCGGTCGTCATCGCGCAGGCTGCCGCGGATCAGGCAGGGCGAGCCGGGATAGAAGCGCAGGGCGCTGTCTTCATTCTCGGCCCGGACAAGGCGAAGATAAGACTCCAGCAGCGGATGGTCGGGACCCGCCAGCAGCCTGGCGATGCCGTGCTCGAACTCGCCGGTCTTGCCCGCTTCGACGCCGGACAGGTCGTAGCGGCCGATCCCGGCATGGGTGTCGAGCACATGGAACGGCGTTTCCTTGCGGCGCAGATGGGCCAGCAGCAGGGTCAGCACGGCATGCTTGTGGACGTCGGCGAAATTTCCGGCGTGATAGGCGTGGCGGTAATTCATGCCGGGGACTTATCACGGAACGGCAACATTCGGCAGCGGAATCGGTGTGGACACGAGCCGCCGGGCCGGGGAACAATGCGCCCGTGTCCCCGATGCGCGCCAAGATCCTGATCCTCCTGCTGGCCCTGCTGTGTCAGGCGGCCCATGCCGGAGACTGGACGATCTGCGTCGATAGCAACGATTGGGGTGTCTACACCTATCCCGATCATGACGGCAGCCTGCAGACCCTGATGCGCTCGGCCGCCGAACAGCTGGGCGGCGAGGTCCATTTCGTCGCCTATCCCTGGCGGCGCTGCGAGCTGATGGCCGAGAAGGGCGAGGTGGACGGGCTGCTGGCGGTTCCGTGGACCGCTCTGTCCAGGGACCGCTTCGTCTTTCCGATGCGGGAAGCGAGAGCGGACACGGCGCAGGCCGTGTCGGTGGTCGACCTGGTTTTCCTGCAGCGGGCCGGCGGCGGCGCGTCCTGGGACGGGCGGACCCTGCGGGGGCTGACCGGCCGTGTCGCCCACGTACAGGGCTATGCCGAACTGGGGGGCGCCCTCGATGCTTTGGGCATTCCGACCAGCGACGACTACAAATCCGACATGCTGGATGTAAGGGCTCTGCTGGCGGGACGGACCAATGTCATCGCCACCTATGCGGAATCGGCCGACCTGCTGCTGACCATGCCCGATCTGTCCGGGCGTCTGGCCCGCGTCGGACCGCCTTTCGCGCGCCTGGCCTATTATGTGGCGTTCGGCAAGGAGGTCTATGAGGCCCGGCATGCGGAGATCGATGCGCTGTGGCACGAGATCGCCGACAGGCGCCATGGCGGGGGCTATTCGGGCACGGGCCTACGTTGAACACTGGACAGCGGCACAGGCGGGATCAAAGATGACATGATCCATGCGTGCGATATTGCTCTTTTTATTGCTGATCCTGGCCTCCGCGGCTTCGGCGCGGGATTTCCACCTATGCGTCGATTCCAACCAATGGGCGCCCTATACCTATCCCGACCATGACGGGGTTCTGCAGCGGCGCGTGCGCGAGGCGGCGTCCCGCCAGGGCGATCGGGTGACCTTCGTCGCCCTGCCTTGGCTGCGCTGCGAGGCGATGGTGGAGAACGGTTCCCTCGACGGGGTGCTGGCCCTGCCGGGGCTGCCGTCGAAACTCGAACAATTCGCCCTTCCGCTGGCGCATGGCCGGATCGATGAGGACCGTGCGGCGGGCGTAGGCGAGCTGGTGCTGGTGCGGCGGGCCGAGAGCGATATCCAATGGGATGGAAAGCGTCTGATCGGGCTGCGGGGCAAGGTCACCTATGCGTTGGGCTATGACGGGATCGCCGGCCGGCTCGCGGAACTGGGCATCCCCAACAGCTGCGACTACCGGTCCGACGCGCAGAACGTCATGGCGCTGCTGGCGGGCCGCACCAACGTGATCGCGATCTATAGCGAAAATGCGGCGACGCTGACCGAGATGACCACCCATAAGGACAAGGTCGTGGTCCTTACGCCGCCGCTCGGCCATGTACCCTTCTATCTGGCCTTCAACAAGGCCTTCTATGCCGGCGAGCATGACCGGGTCGAGAGACTGTGGACCGGCTTGTCCGAGCTGCGCGAAGCCGATTGACCGGGCGGCCTCGCGGGCTATACTGCGCCTCTGAACAAACGGAGAACATTGGTGAGCGACATCCTGACCATCGCCATTCTGGCCGTCTGCGTGCTGCAATTGCTGGCGGTCGGAGCCCTGTTCCTGCGTCAGGGCGGCGATCGCGACGCGGCCGAACGCCAGGAGCGCCGCCTGAAGGAGGATCTCGCCGCCGCCCGCGAGGAGGCAACCCGTGCTGCGCGGGGCCTGCGCGAAGAGGTCTCGACCACGCTCACCTCGCTCTCGGACCTTCAGAAGACCACGTTGGACGGCCTGTCCGGCCAGATGGCGCGTCTCGGCCAGACGGTCGAGCAGCGTCTGACCAAGCTGCAGGAGGATAACGGCCAGCGCCTCGAGCAGATGCGCCAGACCGTCGACGAGAAGCTGCAGGGCACGCTGGAGAAACGGCTGGGCGAATCGTTCAAGCTGGTCTCCGAGCGCCTCGAACAGGTGCATAAGGGCCTGGGCGAGATGCAGAGCCTGGCGCTCGGCGTCGGCGACCTCAAGAAGGTGCTGACCAACGTCAAGACGCGCGGCATCTGGGGCGAGGTGCAGCTCGGCAACCTGCTCGAGCAGATGCTGACCCCCGATCAATATCTCGCCAACGCCGCCTGCCGTCCGGGTTCGGCGGAGCGGGTGGAGTATGTGGTGCGCATGCCGGGCCGCGGCGACAGCGACGAAGAGGTCTGGCTGCCGATCGACGCCAAATTCCCGCGCGAGGATTATGAGCGCCTGCTCGACGCCGCCGACCGGGCCGATACCGAGGCGGTCGAGGAAGCCAGCCGGGCGCTGGAGCAGCGGGTCAAGCTGTTCGCCAAGGACATCGCGACGAAATATATCAATCCGCCGCGCACCACCGATTTCGCCATCCTGTTCCTGCCCACCGAGGGGCTTTACGCCGAGCTGCTGCGCCGTCCCGGCCTCGCCGACCAGCTTCAGCGCGACTGGCGCGTCAATCTGTGCGGCCCGACCACCCTGGGCGCTTTGCTGAACAGCCTGCAGATGGGCTTCCGCAGCCTCGCCATCCAGAAGCGCTCCAGCGAGGTCTGGCAGGTGCTCGGCGCGGTGAAGACCGAGTTCGGCAAATATGGCGAAGTGCTCGACAAGGTGCAGAAGAAGCTCAACGAGGCCTCGAACACCATCGACGAAGTGTCGCGCCGCAAACGCGTCATCGACAGCAAGCTGCGCTCGGTCGACGCGCTGGATGCCGGGGCGGCGCAACTGCTGCTGGGCGAGCCGGAAGCAGACTGACTATACCAATTTCTCCTCGCTTTTTCCGCCGTCTGCGCCATCCTGTGGCCCGGGGTAGATGCGGTTGAAACTGCACGGAATTGCGGGAGGAAACATGACGATCCTGACCAGACGCGACTTCATGGCCGGCGCGGGTGCGGCTCTGGCGGCTTCTCCGATGGCGTTTCCCGGGCGCGCTTCCGCCGCCGATGCGCGCGAGCTGAAGATTTCCCACCAATTCCCGGGCGGCACCGCCACCGAGGGCGATTTCCGCGACCGGCTGTGCCAGAAATTCGCCGGGCGCGTCGCCGAGCGCACCAACAATATGCTCAAATGTACGATCTATCCGGGATCGTCGCTGATGAAGACCAACGCCCAGTTCAGCGCGCTGCGCAAGGGTGCCCTGGATATGTCGCTGGTGCCGCTGAACTATGCCGGCGGCGAGGTGGCCGAGACCAATGTCGGGCTTATCCCCGGTCTGGTCACCAATTACGAGCAGGGCATGAGCTGGAAGAGCAAGCCGGTCGGCAAATATCTGTCCGACGTGCTGGCCGACAAGGGCGTGCTGTTCGTCAGCTGGATCTGGCAGGCCGGCGGCATCGCCAGCCGCGGCAAGCCGATCGTCGATCCGGATGACGCCAAGGGCCTCAAGGTGCGCGGCGGTTCGCGCGAGATGGATCTGGTGCTGAAGCAGGCCGGCGCCACCGTGGTGACCATTCCCTCGAACGAGATCTATGCCGACATGCAGACCGGCGTGCTGGACGCGGCGATGACCTCGTCCACCAGCCTGATTTCCTTCCGCCTCGAAGAGATCGCCAAGGGCCTGGGCAGCGGCCGCAATGCCGCCTATTGGTTCATGCTCGAACCGCTGCTGATGTCGAAGAGCGTGTTCGACGGCCTGCCCAAGGACATGCAGGACGTGATCATGTCGGTCGGCGCCGAGATGGAGGCGTTCGGCGTGCAGAACGCCAAGGCCGACGATCAGGAGGTCGGCAATGTATACAAGAAGGCCGGCGCCGATGTGGTCGAGCTGACCCAGGCCAATGTCGCCAAATGGCAGGCCATCGCCAAAGACACCGCCTGGAAGGACTTCTCCGCCCGTTCGGAAAGCTGCGCCAAGCTGATTCAGCTGGCCGAGCAGACGCTTTAACATGACCACGCTGCTGCTCGGGGCGCACCGGGCGCTCGGCCTGTTGAACCGGTTGCTGATGGTGGCGGCGATGCTGGCCATCGTCGGCGCCGCGGGTGTGCTGACGCTCAGCGTCGTGCAGCGCTATTTCCTCAAGATCCCGACAGACTGGCAGGACGAGACCGCAGTCTTCCTGCTGGTCGGCGTCACCTTCCTGACCGGTGCCGCGGTGCAGGCGCGGCGCGGTCACGTCAGCATCGAGGCGGTATCGTCGCTGCTGTCGCCCAAGATCGATTTGCTGCGCCAGCGGGTCGGCGATTTCATTTCCTTCCTGTTCTGCGCCTTCTTCGCCTGGAAGAGCTGGACCCTGCTGCATGAGGCGATCGTCGACGATCAGACCACCTCCTCGACCTGGGGGCCGCCGCTGTGGATTCCCTATTCGGCGATGGCGGCGGGCATGACCCTGGTCGCGCTGCAATTGGCGCTGCAGGCCGCGCTGGGAGAGAAAGCCAAATGATCGGCATCTATTACGGACTGGCGACCCTCGCCGCCATGTTCGCCGGCATGCCGATCGCCTTCGCGCTGGGCTCGGTCGCCGTGCTGTTCATGATGATCTATATGCCGGCCTCCTCCCTCGATACGGTGACGCAGAACGTCTATGAGGAGCTGGCGTCGATCACCCTGCTGTCGATCCCGCTGTTCATCCTGAAAGGTGCGGCAATCGGCAAATCGCGCGCCGGCAAGGATCTCTATTCGGCGCTGCATGCCTGGATGCAACGGGTGCCGGGTGGTCTGGGCATCGCCAATGTGCTGGCCTGCGCCCTGTTCGCGGCGATGGCGGGCTCGAGCCCGGCGACCTGTTCGGCGATCGGCTCGGCGGGCATCCCGGAGATGCGCCAGCGCGGCTATTCGCCCGGCCTGGCTTCCGGCATCATCGCGGCGGGCGGAACGCTGGGCATCCTGCTGCCGCCCTCGATCACCATGATCCTCTATTCGGTTGCCGCCGAGCAGTCGCTCGGCCGGCTGTTCCTGGCCAGCATCATTCCCGGCGTGATGCTGATGCTGCTGTTCGCCGCCTATGCGGCCTGGCGCTTTACCCGCGACCAGCATCTGGCCGGCGAGAGCGCCTATGTCGAGCCGCCGGCGACCTGGCGCGACAAGGTACGGCTGCTGCCGCGCGTTGGTCCGTTCCTGATCCTGCTGCTGGGCGTGATGGTGGCGCTCTATGGCGGTTACGCCACGCCATCGGAAACGGCGGGGCTGGGCGGGTTGCTGGCGCTTGGATTGGTGATCGGCGTCTACAGGATGTGGAAGCCGTCCGATTTGTCGCCGATCCTGTCGGCCACCATCCGCGAATCGACCATGCTGATGTTCATCATCGGCATGTCGCTGCTCTATTCCTACGTGATGAGCTATCTCCACATCAGCCAGTCGGCGGCGCAGTGGATCGTCGACCAGCATCTCTCGCGCTGGGCTCTGCTGAGCGCGATTCTGGTGCTGGTGGCGTGCCTGGGCTTCTTCCTGCCGCCGGTGTCGATCATCGTGATGACCGCCTCGATCATCCTGCCGCCGCTGAAAGCCGCCGGGTTCAACCTGGTGTGGTTCGGCGTGATCATGACCATCATCATGGAGATGGGGCTGATCCATCCGCCGGTCGGGCTCAATCTGTTCGTGATCCGGAATGTGGCGCCCGACATCCCGCTCAAGCAGGTGATTTTGGGCGTTCTGCCGTTTGTTGGGCTGATGATGTTGGCGGTGGTGATCCTCTGCGTCTTCCCCGATCTGTCGCTGGTGATGCCGGACTGGATATTGGGGAAGAAGTGACAGCTTCGCGGTTCAGAAATCGAGAAGAAGCCCGTCGCCCTGTTGCGTGGATTTGAAGCCATACATGGTGCCGAGGCTTTTCAGCAGCTCCTGAGGGTTGTCCAGGCGGAAACGTCCGGACACCTGAATGGCGGCGATCCTCGGGTCGGTGATCGAAATTCTGTGGGCGGAATGCCGGTTGAGTCTCTCCACCAGATTGGCCAATGTCACCCCTTCGGTGTCCAGCCAGCCTGTCCGCCAGTCAGGGGCGGAGGGATCGAAAGTGGTCGGCGCGCTCATCTGGCCGTTCGACAGCGTCGTCCGCTGTCCGGCGGTCAGGATCAGCTGGGTTCCGAACGCCATCAGCTTGACCCGGCCGCGATAGACGGCCAGTTCGACACCGTCGGCGCTGCGATTGACGTCGAAGGCGGTTCCTAGAACTCTGATTTCGGCCGAGCCAGCCAGAACTTCGAAAGGCCGGTCGGCGTCGTGCGCGACATCGAAATAGGCCTCGCCCCGCGACAAAGTGACGCGCCGTTCGGTGGCCCCCATTTGAACTCGGACTTGGCTGTTGCCATCGAGAGATAGGCTCGATCCCTCGGGCAGCGTCACGTCACGGCCATGATCGGCCTCGCTAGCGATCTCCATGACCGGCGCAAGAGCGCGCTCCCACAGGGGTCTCCAAACGATGCCGCCGACGAGCGCCAAAATGGATATTCCCGCCGCGATTTTCGAGGCCGACATCCCGAGGCGCCAACGCGGGGGAGCCGATTCTTCCCGAGCCGCCCATCGCATCGCATCGAGGATAGCGGGATCGCCGAGTTGACGCGCCACCGCGTCATAGGCAATCCGGTGCTGCGGGTCTTTTTCCAACCATTGGATGAAGTCTGCTTCGTCGGCTTCGTCGCCCAGGGCCCGCAGCGCGACCCAGCGCGATGCCTCGCGCAATTGAGCTTCATTCACCTCGGTCTCGGGGGGGGAATTCGTCATGAAGGGTTCCGGAGCGCCTCTTTCTTATGTGCTTTCGCGATTTCCTGGCGAATTTCTTCGACCGCGCGAACCATATGTTTTTTTACCGCTGCGTTGCTCAATCCCACGGCTTGGCAGATTTCGCCGAGGCTCTGCCCATGCAGCCGCCGGCGGAGAAAAACCTCGCGCCGCAAACGCGGCATGCCGGCAATAATACGCTGCAGCTGTTCCACCCGCTGCCGATGCATGACGATGTCATCCGCCGCCGGCGCGTCGACAGCGATCTCGTCATCCAGCGCTTCCGTAGACGCGTCTCGCCTGTTGCGGAAATGATCCGACAGCAAATTGGCGGCGATGCGCAGGCAGAAGGCCGTGCTGTCGGCCACAGGGCGATCCTGGCCGTAATGGAGGAAGCGATAAAAGGTCTCTTGCACGAGATCTTCGCTGATCCAGTGATCGCCCACCCGTCGATTGATGAAACGGTACAGATTGTTTCGTAGCGCCATCAGATCGCTGGTCATCTGGACAGTCCGCCGAATCCGGTCGAGAAGCCGCCGCCAGGGATACGAACGAACATTGGGACCTCCCTGTCTTGGTCAATATTTGAACCGCACGCCGGCCAGAATGGATCTGCCATAATTGAAATAGCTGGCGAAACTGCCTCCCTTGGGGAATTGCCGCTGCGCCGCGTCCAGCACGTTAACACCCTCCAGCGTGAAGGAGAGGTTGTCGTTCAGTGAATAGCTGGCATTGAGGTTCAGTGTTCCGAAAGCCGAATTATTGACGTCGGAATAGCCGAAAGTACCGACCTGTTCGAGGACGTCGCCCGTCCAGCTATAGGTGGCCCGAAGCGCGTACGGCCCTTTCTCGTAGAAGCCGGTCAGATTGAAACTGTGTCTGGCCACGCCGGATACCGCGTCCTGGAAGGTTCGTCCGGTGGTTGTGTCGTGATAGAGCGCGTTCGAGCTGGTAAGGGTGAGATTGGCCAGCATTCCCAGGCCGTCGAAAGGTTCGGGCAGGAAGTGAAACAATTGCTGATAGGCGAGTTCGCCGCCCAGAATATGGGCGAAACCGCCATTGACCGGCGCTGACAGCAAGTAGGTAATGCCGTCGACGGCGAGGGGCGATAGCTGGTTGTAGATGAACGAGTTGACGTCCTTATAGAAGACGTCGCCGATCAGCGCGCTGTGCGGCGCGAAATACCATTCGACGGTGGCGTCATAGGTCTTGGCCTCGTAAGGCGCCAGGTTGGGATTGCCGCCGCTGGCGACCGGAACCAGCGGATTGGCGTTGAGATTGATCGAGGGCGCGACCGACGTCAAAGAGGGGCGGGTGACGACCTTCGCCGCCGAGGCCCGAACCAGAAGGTCGTCGGTCACGTCGAGAACCAGGCTGGCCGACGGCAGAGCGTTGAAATAAGGACGGTCATAACTCACCGGAACGATGGCGTTCGCGGCGGTGGTGGCGTGGCCGAAGGAGGTTTCGTCGGTCGAGGCGAAGCGGATACCGAGATCGCCGTGCAGCGGCATGCCGAAGAGCGAGGTTTCGACCTTGGTCATGGCGTAGCCGGCGGCGATGCGCTCCTTGACGATATAGGAGTTGCGCAGATCCGCGGGCTGCAGCGGGCCGTTGAGGAGGCTTTGCGGAAAGAACGCGTTGAAGAACCGGTTGGTGTCGGGAACCAGCCAGGTTTTCGGCACATTGGCCCCCGAACCGGCGAGAAAATTGCTGACCGGAAACGGATCGTAGAAATTGGCCGGGAAATATTGGCCGGCGACGCCGGCTGTCGGCTGGAGCGTGCGCGATTCGTAATCCCGTTCGCGCTCGCGCCATTTGAAGCCGAATTTGACATCGTCCAACGGCCCGAGATCGATCGGGTGTTCGACGTCGAACTGACCGGCATTTTCGGTGTCGGCCGAGGAATGGCTCGACCATTCCAGGCGGCGCCCGGGGATGGCGGTCGTCGAAGTGAGGCTGCCGGTGAGGAAATCAACGCTGGGAAGCGAGTGATCGTCGGTCGGAATGGTGAAGGAGACATTGCCATCGGGTCCCAGGATGCGGGACCGCCTGATCGGGTTCGGTGTCGTGCTGTCCGCCCGGGAATAGACGGCGTCGGTGGAAATATGCCAGTCGTCGAGCTGGAAACGGGTGTTCCATCCGACCTGGGCGTTCTTATGCTCCAGCGTCGCTTCCTCTGTTTCGATCTGCACCGTGCTCGGCGCCGTGCCGGCGACGACGACACCGTTATGGACCACGGCCGTTCCGGGCAGTTCCGAGCCCGGTACCCAGTTCCAGTTATAGTCGGTGTCGTCATATTGCTGGACCAGGCGGGTCAGAAAGACGTCGAGACTGGTTTCGAACTTGTCCGACGGCGCCCACTGCACCGAGCTGCTCAGCCCCGCGCTTTCGTCCTTCTGCTGTTCCAGTTCGGTGCGAAAACCTCCGGAATCGATGACGCTGGCCTGGTTCAGAGACGTGACGGTCCAGTTGGATTGCCAGATCTCATCCTGTCGGGTGGATCGTTCGGCGTAGGCGGGCGACAGCAGAATGCCGAAGGTCTTGGTTTCGTTGACCCAGTTGAACAGGCCGGAGAAATGAGGGTCGACGGCATCCGCCAACTGCGAGTAACTGCCCTCCAGCGAGCCGGTGGCGGTGGTCTTGCCCAGGTCAAGCGGTCGGAACGTCCTCACATTGACGATGCCGGCGATGCCCCCCTCGTCGAGATCGGCGGTCGGGCTCTTGATGACGTCGACGCCGGAGACCAGTTCGGACGGCAGGGTGTTGAAACGGAATTGCCGGCCTTCCGAGGTCACGCTGGTATTGCTGAGGCTGGTCCGGACCTCCTCATTCACGGCAAGGCTCCGGCCATTCATCGTGGTGACGGCGAAATCGGGCGGCAGGCCGCGGATGCTGACGAACAGCCCCTCGCCGCGGTCGCGCGTGATGCTGATGCCGGGTACATGTTCGAGGGCTTCGGCCACATTCTGGCTGGGAAACTTGCCGATATCCTCCGAACTGATCACATCGATCACATTGTCGGCCTGGCGCTTGGCGTCCAGGGATTTTTCGACGCTCGCCGCGAAGCCGGTAATGACGAGTTCGTTGATATCGTCATTGGCGGGGGGCGGTGCCTGGCGCTCTCCGAGAGTAGGCGCCGGCGCCGGCGGGGTGGGGTTCTTGGCCGGTTTGACGAAGACTTTATCGCCGTCGAGCGAAAACTCCAATTGGGTGCCCTGCAGCAGTTTGGCCAACGCCTGTTCCAGCGTGACGCTTCCGCTTACGCCCTGCGTGCGTTTCCCCTCCACGGCGACACGGTCGACCAGCATCTGCATTCCGGTCGCGCGCGAAAAATCGGACAGCGCCCGGCTCAGCTCTTCCTCCGGAATGCTCAATTCGAACTGGCGCTGATCCGCGACGGCCGGCGCGGCAGCCAGCGACAAAAGCGCTGCGGTCAAGGCAGCCGAAATCCAAACGGGCGAGCGTCCATCGTCAGTCACAATTGTCCCCTCAAGTAAGCGCGCCGGAAGCAGCACGGATACCTACTAAGACGGTGCTTCAGCTCGCAGGGAGACAAAGAAAATTATTAAGCTTTTGTGATGGGGATTAAAAAAATTCAGCATCTGTGGGTAATAAAAATATCATTATTTAACGCTACTAACCGCGTCATCTGTTGCCTATTTTCTCCGCTGCCTTTGATGCGTCGATTGATGCGCTTTATATTGTAGTCGAAGAGGGAATAGAGATGCGCACGTTGCTTTTCGGTGTCGCCGTTTTGTTGGCCGGATCTTTGGGCGGTTCGGCGATGGGGGCGCTGGACGACACGCCCCTCCCGATCGCCAGCCTTACGGGGGGCGTCTGGATGAAAGGCGATCTTCATGTGCATTCTCGACATAGCCAGGATTCGAGCAACAATCCCGTCGCCAAGATCATCGCCCTGGCGGAGACCGTCCATATGGATTACCTGCTGATCTCGGACCACGACAATCATGTGTATGGCGACGTCGCCCATCACACCTGGGCCGATCCCGACTACAAATCGGACTCGGTCATCCTGCTCTATGGCGCGGAATGGACGACCCATCGCGGTCATGGCACGGCGATTTCCGACAAGCCCTATGATCATCAGCAGCTTTATGACGTGCGCGATCAGCGCGATGCCAAGATTCTGGCGGTGAAAAAGGCTCTGGGCATCCATCTCTCCGCCAATCATCCGGCGGGGGGCAAGAACAATTACAGTATTTCCTATGACACGGTCGATTCGATCGAGGTGTGGAACTCGGCGGCTTGGCCGAAAAACGCCAGCTCAATGAAGGTTTGGGACGATCTGCTCAAATCGGGCCGCAAGCTTACCGGCCGTGGCGGCAGTGATTCGCATCACGGCAAGCCCGACGCGCCCAACCAGGCGACGGCGCTCAGCGTTCAGGCGCCCATGAACAATGTCGGCACTCCGACGACCTGGATATACGCATCGGCGCGAACCGGCGCCGCCGCCGTCGCCGGTCTGACAGGCGGCCGGGTTTCGATCAGCGCAAACCCTTACGCGCCGCGCGTCGAGTTCTATGCCGATCTCGATCAGGACGGTTTCATGGACATGATGATGGGCGACAACGCCAAGGCGACCGGCAAGCCCGTCACCTTCCGCGTCCTATTGACGGGAAACGTGGTGGCGGCCGCGACCTACACGGTCAGGGTGGTCAAGGATGGCGAGGTGTTTGGCGCCTACCAGATGAATGGCGCCAAGCCCTCGGTCGATTTCACCGATACCCCGACCTCGACTGGGCGCAGCTATTACCGCGTCGAAGTCGAGGGGCCGCAAACCGCCTATCCGGAAGTTCCCGGATCATCGGCCTTGAGCGAGAAAATGGTTGGGCTTTCCAACCCGATCTTTTTCAATTTCGACCCGAATTTCTGAACATTCTCATTCGCTCAGTTCCTTCACGATCCGGTCGGCGTGATAGATCTTGTCGAGGGCTTCCTTGAGGGCGCCGGTGCTGACCGAGACGGCGCGGTTGGTGGCGCCGTCATAGCCGAAATCGCCGCCCAGCGACTGGATGTTGCCGTCGAAGATCAGCCCCACCACTTCGCCCTTCTTGTTGATCAGCGGCGAGCCGGAATTGCCGCCGATGATGTCGTTCGTGCTGGCGATGTCGAACACCTTGCCGAGGTCCAGCTTGTCCTTGGCTTCCAGCCAGCTTTGCGGCAGGGCGAAGGGCGCGGCGCCGGTGGCGCGGGTGAAGGCGCCGCCGATGCGGGTCAGCGGGTCGACATGGCCCTTGGCCTGGTCGTAGCCCTTGATCGCGCCATAGGAGATGCGCAGCGTGAAGGTGGCGTCGGGATAAACGGAAGTGCCCTCGGCCTTGAAGCGCGCCTTGGCGATCTCGGCATGGGCCTTCTGCAGCGGCGCGTCGACATTGTCTTCGTAGTCCTTGCGCACGGCGCGCAGATCCGGGTCGATCAGGCGGAAGAAAGCCAGCATCGGATCGGGATCGGCGGCGATCGTCGCCGGGTCCGCATCCAGCAGGGCCTTGCGCTTGTCGAGGTCGGCCAGCTTGCTGCCGTCGACCAGCTCTTCGGCGAGCTGCTTGGGCGATTTGGAACCGAACACTTTTTTGACGAAGGCATCGTCAGGGCCGAGATTTTCGCGCAGCTTGGTCAGGGTGAAGGTCAGCGTCGCCTTGTCCAGCTCCGGATAGACCGGCGCGGTCGACAGCAGACGCTGCTTCAGGGCCGGGAAGGCGCTGTCGGTATATTCCTGAAGCCGCTCGGCATTCGGTTTTTTGCTTTCCTCGGCATGGCGGACCAGGCCGCGGGCGAAGGAATAGAGATCCGAGCGGAAGCCGTAGCCGCCCTCGGTGAAGACATAGCGGTCGCTCTTGGCGCGGAAGGCGGCCATCACCTTGGCGATGTCGGAGACGGCGCCGTCATAGGCTTTCTTCAGCTTCGGGTCGGAGCCGACCTTCTTGCTGAGTTCGGCCTCGCCCTTGACGTGGTTCGGGATGATCTGACTGTCGACCAGGGCGCGGAAGTGACCCTTGCGGGCCTTCAGCGAATTCTCGATGCCGAACAGCAGGCCGTTGGCGATGCGGGCATGCTCGGCGCTTTCGGCCGAGAACTGGGTCAGCATGCCGCGCATTTCCGAGCCATAGATCAGGAAGCGGGGAATGGCGACGTCGCGCTGATAGGTCAGCTCGGACACCGTGTCCTGGCGGTCGGTATGGCCGGGATGGCCGACGGTGAAGACCAGCTCGCCATCCTGCGGTTCGCCCTTGGCATAGGGGAAGAAATTGGCGCTGGTGTCGAGCGGCTTGTCGTCCTGATAGACGCGCACATAAGAGACGTCGAGGTCGTAGCGCGGGAATTCGAAATTGTCCGGATCGCCGCCGAAGAAGGCGATGTCCATCTCGGGCGCGAAGACCAGGCGGACATCCTGATAGCGGCGGTATTTGTAGAGATCGTAGACGCCGCCCTGATAAAGTTCGACCACGTCGCAGCGCAAATTGGCGTCGTCGCCGGAACATTCCTTGGCGATGGCGGCTTTTTCAGCCTTGAGGGCCTGCGCGAAGGCGGCGTCGGCCTTGCCCTGGGTCGCGGCGGTGATGCGCGCGGTCACGTCGGAGATGCCGACCAGCTGGTTGACCTCGATCTCGGGGCATTTGATCTCGTCCTCCTGCTTGGAGGCGAGATAGCCCGAGGCGATGAAATCCTTCTGCGCGGTGGAGAGCTGTTCGATGCAGGAATGGGCGCAGTGATGGTTGGTCTGCACCAGCCCATGGGCCGAGACGAAGCTGGCCGAACAGCCGCCGGCCAGACGCACCGACGACAGGCGGGCATGGTCGAGCCAGGCCTGGTCGGCGGCGAAGTCGTAGGTCTTCTTGACGGCCTGGGTGGGGAAGTGGTCGAAGGTCCACATGCCTTCCTCGGCATGCGCGCCGAGGGTTCCAGCCGCGACGAGGGCGGCGGTGAGAGCGATACGACGCATCTTTCATCCTGTGGGTGATTGTGACAAACAGACTCTCTGTCATGATGCGCCAAGTGGTTCAAATGTCTAGTGGTCCTCCCCAAACGCTAGGCGTTTGGATAAGGAGGCCCACCAAGTTCAGGAGTAGAGCGGTGCGGTTCCTGCTGATCGTGTTGGTTTCCCTGCTTCTCGCCGCTCCGCTGGACGGGCGGGCCGAGCCCGATCCGCACCAGCTCGACGCGGCCCGCATCGCCGATCTCTATGCGGCCAAGACCGCCGACGCTCCGCCCCAGAACGCGGCCGAGAAGGAGGCCGAAAAGGATCTCAAGACCCTGTCGGCCGACATCGACCGCAGCGGCGACGAGCTGCTGGCCTCGCTGAACGCCAAGCTCGAGCCCTGGATGTGGTGGGTCGCCTGCGGCATCTGGGTGGTGTCGGTCTTCCTAGTCGGCCGCCTGATCGAATTCACCTTCCGGCGTCTGTTCCCCGGCCGCGGCATCAGCTGGCTCGGGCGCATCTTCCGGGTGTTCTGCTATCTGATCTGCTCGCTGGTCGCCGTCTTCCTGTTCCTGCACGGCTTTGGCGCCAGCGCGCTGGCGCGGCCGGTGATCCGCATCGAGGGCAAGCTGATCCTGCTGGCGGCGGCCTTCGGCGTGGCCGACCTGGCCCTGGTGACGGTCAATATCGGCATCGACCGCTACCTGACCTCGACCGATCCTTCCGGCCAGCCGGTGGCGCGCAGCCCGCGCGTGCTGACCCTGCTGCCGCTGTTGCGCAATATCGCCATGGTAACCCTGGGCGGCGTGCTGGTGCTGATGGTGCTGGGGCAGTTCGGCGTCAATATCGCGCCGTTGCTGGCTGGCGCCGGCGTGGTCGGCGTGGCGGTCGGTTTCGGCTCTCAGAAGCTGGTGCAGGACGTCATCACCGGCGCCTTCATGCTGTTCGAGAACACGCTGGCGATCGGCGACACGGTGAAGATCGGCGATCATACCGGCACGGTCGAGGGCATGACCATCCGTACCCTGCGCTTACGCGACGTCAACGGCCAGCTGCACACGATCCCGTTCAGCTCGGTGACCACGGTCATCAATATGAGCCGCGATTTCGGCTATCACAATTTCGAGCTGCGGATTTCCTACGATTCGAACATCGACCGGGCGATGGAAGTGATCGCCGAGACGGTGACCGGCATGCAGAACGATCCCGACATGTGCGCCGACATCCTGGCGCCCGCCGATATCTACGGCGTGGCCCAGCTGGCCGAATGGGCGGTGGTGCTGACCGGCGCGATCAAGACCCCGCCGGGCCGGCAATATGCGGTCGGACGCGCCTTCAACCGGCGCATCAAGGCCGCTTTCGACCGGGCGGGGATCAAGTTCGGCACACCGTTTCAGACGGTGCGTCTCCTCAAGGATTGAGCAGAGCCAGCGCCGCCTTGTGCGCGCGGGCGTCGCCGCCGGCGCAGAAGCGGCCGTCGGAATGCAGTGACAGCGGTTCGCCGTCCCAATCCGTGGCGACGCCGCCGGCGCCTTCGATGACCGGCACCAGCGGCAGATAATCATAGGGCTGCAGCGAGGCCTCGACCATCAGATCGACGAAGCCCGAGGCCAGCAGCCCGGCGGCATAGCAATCGGCGCCATAGCGCTGCAGCTTGACCGCGTTCTTCAGCTTGTCCCAGGCGGGGATTTCCGCGCCGTGGAACATGTCCGGCGTGGTGGCGTAGAGATAGGCCTTCGACAGATCGTCGCAGGGCCGGCACAGCACGCGCTCGCCATTGAGCGTGGTCGGGCGGCCCGAGGCACCGACCCAGCGCTCGGCGGTGACCGGCTGGTCGATCACGCCCAGCACCGGCTTGCCCATATGCAGCAGGGCGATCAGGATGCCGAAGGATGGCTTGCCGGTGATGAAGGCCTTGGTGCCGTCGATCGGATCGAGCACCCACACCCATTCGGCGTCGAGATTCTCGGGGCCGTATTCCTCGCCCAGGATGCCGTGGTCGGGGGCATGCTGGTTGATCAGCTCGCGCATGATCGCCTCGGACTGGCGATCGGCGATGGTCACCGGGCTCGCATCCTTCTTATCCTCGATCTCGACCTTCTTGCGGAAATAGGACAGAACCACCGCGCCGGCCACATCGGCCATGCGGTTGGCGAGATCGACATATTCGCTCGGTACCAGCACCTTGGCATTCCCCACAATCACTTACTGCTATAGGGTGTCGCTCCCGCAACAAACAAAATCAAGTCCGGATCAATGACGAAAGAAAATAGCGACGCCGAACGGTCCATCGCCTTCCAGGGAGAACTGGGGGCTTATTCCCATCTTGCCTGCACGGTGCTGTTTCCCGAGATGACGCCGCTGCCGTCGCCGGGCTTCGAAGACGCTTTTGCCGCCGTGGAGGACGGGCACGCCAAGCTGGCGCTGATTCCGGTCGAGAATTCGGTGGCCGGGCGCGTCGCCGACATCCACCACATCCTGCCGGCCTCGCGGCTGCATATCATCGGCGAGTTCTTCCTGCCGGTGAACCATCACCTGCTGGCGATCCCGGGCACCAAGCTGTCCGACATCCGCGAGGTGCGCAGCCATGTCCACGCCATCGGCCAGTGCCGCAAGTTCCTGCGCCAGAACGGCCTGAAGGCGGTGGTCGGGCACGACACCGCGGGCTGCGCCGCCGACGTGGCGCGCAATGGCGATAAATCCGTGGCCGCCATCGCCTCCGAGCTTTCGGGCAAGATCTATGGGCTGGAAAGCCTGGCGGTGAATATCGAGGATGCCGGCCACAATACCACCCGCTTCCTGGTGATGTCGCGCGAGGCCAAGAGCTTCGATCCGCGCCTCGGTCCGGCGGTGACCAGCTTCGTCTTCCATGTGCGTAACGTGCCGGCCGCGCTCTACAAGGCGCTGGGCGGTTTCGCCACCAACGGCGTCAATATGACCAAGCTGGAAAGCTATCAGGTCAACGGCAACTTCACCGCGACCCAGTTCTACGCCGACATCGAGGGGCATCCCGAGCAGGCCAATGTCCGCCTGGCTTTGGAAGAGCTGGATTTCTTCTCGCGCGAGGTGCGGATTCTCGGCGTCTATCCGGCGCACCCTTACCGCTTCAAGGCGCGGCTGGCCGCGGACTAAAGCGGGATAGCCATCCCGCTCGGAGGAGCGTAGCGAACGACCCCGAGGGTGCGGGGTAGGCTACCCCGCCTACATACCATAACGACTCACAAGCAGCTCGACGGCCGTGCGGATCTGTTCTTCCAGGCAGGCCTTGTTCTGGCCGCGGCCGAACATGGCGCTGGCGTGGCAGTCGCCGGCCAGCATCGAGAGGAAGAGATTGGCCAGGAGGGGAGCCTCGCTCTCCTCCAGCCGCATCAGGCCGCGGCGGGCGAGCGTGAGGAAATATTCGCCGACCTTCTGGCGCGTATAGGCCGGGCCGGCGGCGTAGAAGGCTTCGCCGATCTCGGGCTGGCGCGCGGCTTCGGCGGCGACCACCCGGTACATCGACAGCGCGTCCGGCGTCAGGATCATCTCGACGAAGCTGCGGGCCAGCGCGGTCAGGGCCTGACGCAGGTCGGAGATCTTTTCGGGCAGCTGGATGCGGCTGAACAGGATTTCGGTATGGCGGCGGATGATCGCCTCGAACAAGGCCCGCTTGCCCTCGAAATGGACATAGATGGTGGCCTTGGAGACCCCGGCGCGCGCGGCGACGGCGTCCATGCTGGCCGCCTCGTAGCCGCTCTCCATGAAGATCTGCTTGGCGGCGGCGTAGATCTGCTCGGCCTTACGTCCGCGCGAGCCGTTGGCGGAGCCGGTCGGCGAGGGATCGGATAATTTTGATGCGAGCGAAATTTTTGTCATTCCCTTCAATCAGGTCCCACGGCGCCGCCGCGGAGCTCGTCCGTTCCACCATCTCATGCACCGCCGCTTCGTAGGCATCCCACTTCGAGCGGTTGCGCCAATCCTCGTCCGTCAGCTTCCATTTCTTGTAGGCGACGGCATCGCGTTCTGCGAAGCGCTTATACTGTTCCTCTGGGGTAATATGGAGCCAAAATTTAGCCAGCACCATGCCGTGGTGTAAGAGCTGGTCTTCGAAATCGTTAATCTCGGCGTAGGCGCGCTCCCATTCCTCGGGACGCGCGAAGCCTTCGACCCGCTCGACCAGCAGGCGTCCGTACCAGCTGCGGTCATAGATCAGCATATGGCCGGCGCGCGGCAGATGGCGCCAGAAGCGCCACAGATAATGATGCGCCTTCTCCTCGTCGGTCGGGGCGGCGACCGGCACGACCTGGCGATGCCGGGCGTCGAGGGCGGCGGCGACGCGGCGGATCGCCCCGCCCTTGCCGGCGGCGTCCCAGCCCTCGAACAGGGCAACCGACGAGATGCCCCGCTTGTGCGCCTCGCGCGCCAGCAGGGCGAGATCGGCACGGGCCTCCTGCAATTCCTGTTCGTAGCTGTTCTTGTCGACGGTCTGCGTCATGTCGAGCGCCGACAAGACGCTGGCCTTGAGCAGGGCGGGCTTGGCGGTCTTGACCGCCGGCCTCTTATGGGCGCGCAGGTCGAGCTGGCGCTCGAGGGCGTCATGCAGCGTCTGCAGCACCGTCAGGCTGCGGAACCGCTCGTCCGAGCCGTCCACGATGGCCCAGCGCGCATGGCTGGTGTCGGTGCGGCGGATGGCGTGCTCGGCGGTCGCGATGAAGGACTCATAGCGCTTCCAGTTGCGCCAATCTTTTTTGGTGACCTTCCAGGCCTGCAGCGGGTCGGCTTCCAGCGCGGTCAGGCGCTTCTTCTGGCCCTTTTTATCGAGATGCATCCAGAATTTCAGGATCAGCGCGCCATCGTCGGCCAACAGGCGCTCGAAGGTCTTGATATGGTCCAGGCGATAATCGAATTCCGCGGTGCTGATCTCGCCATAGACATGCTGCAGGACCGGGCGGGAATACCACCCCGACAGGAAGAGGCCGATCTGCCCGCATTTCGGTAGGTCGCGCCAATAACGCCAGAAGGAGGGGCGTTCGCCTTCCTCCTGCGACGGGGCCTCGTAGGCACGCGTCACGATCCAATGGGGATCGAGCCATTCATTGATCAGGTTGACCGTCTCGGTCTTGCCCGCTCCGTCGACGCCGGCGAACAGCACGATGACCGGGAAGTCGGCCTGTCTCAGCTTTTCCTGCAGCGCCAGCAGATCGAGGCGCAATTTCCCCGCCGCGGCGTCGAACGCCTCGCGTGAGATTTTCGCCCCCAGTTCAGCTGTCTCGAACATGAAAAAATCCTAGGCTTCTCAACGCATAGCTGCAACTCGTCTTTGACTCTGGATTGTTCTGCCCGACTATGCAAAATGTTGCCCGCTTCGAAAGGCGAAGCCCATCGGGAGGTACAAAAATGACGGTTCGCGTTGCCATCAACGGTTTTGGTCGTATCGGGCGCCTGGTGTTCCGGGCCTTGGCCGAGTCGGGGCGAACCGATGTCACCGTGGTCGGGATCAACGATCTCGGCTCGCCGGAGGACAATGCCCACCTCCTGAAATATGATTCTGTGCACGGCATCTTCCCCGGCGACATCAAGGTCGAGGGCGACAAGATGTTCGTCGGCAAGCTGCCCGCCATCAAGGTCACCGCCGAGCGCGATCCGACCAAGCTGCCGTGGAAGGAACTGGGCGTCGACGTGGCGCTGGAATGCACCGGCATCTTCACGGCGCGCGCCAAGGCTGCGCTGCATCTCGAAGCCGGCGCCAAGCGCGTCCTGGTCTCGGCCCCGGCCGAAGGCGCCGATCTGACCGTCGTCTACGGCGTGAACCATCAGCTCCTCAAGCCCGAGCATCAGGTGATCTCGAACGGTTCGTGCACCACCAACTGCCTGGCGCCGGTCGCCAAGGTGCTGAACGATCTGGCCGGCATCAAGCACGGCTTCATGACCACCGTCCACTCCTATACCGGCGATCAGAACCTGGTCGACACCCTGCACAAGGATCGCCGCCGCGCCCGTGCCGGCGCCCTGTCGATGATCCCCAGCTCGACGGGTGCGGCCAAGGCGATCGGCCTGGTGATCCCCGAGCTGAACGGCAAGCTGGATGGCGTCTCGGTGCGCGTGCCGACCCCCAACGTGTCGATGATCGACCTCAAGGTCGTCACCAACCGCGCCGTCACCAAGGAAGAGATCCACGAGGCGATGATCGCCGCCGCCAACGGCCCGCTGAAGGGCGTGCTGGGCGTCGAGAAGGAAGAGCTGGTCTCGTGCGACTTCAACCACAACCCGGCTTCGTCGACCTTCGACCTGACCCAGACCAAGGTCATCGACGGCACCCTGGTGCGCGTCCTGTCCTGGTACGACAATGAGTGGGGCTTCTCCAACCGCATGTCGGACGTCGCCGCCCTCGTCGGCAAGCTGGGCTGAGCCGGATGGGCAGCTTCGCGTCGCTGGACGAGGCCGCGGTCGCGGGCAAGCGGGTGGTGCTGCGCACCGACCTCAATGTCCCGACCAAGGACGGCGTCATCACGGACCTGACCCGCATCGAGCGGGCCGCGACCACCATCAAGGAGCTGGCCGAGAAAGGAGCACGTGTCGTCGTGCTCTGCCATTTCGGCCGCCCCAAGGGCCATGAGGACAAATACAGCCAGAAGTTCCTGGTCGAGCCGTTGGCCAAGGCGATCGGCCGCCCGGTCGAATGGTCGGCCGAGGTGATCGGCGCGGATGCCGTCGCCAAGAGCAAGCTGCTGCCGAATGGCGGCGTGCTGCTGATGGAGAATGTCCGCTTTCACCCGGAAGAGGAAAAGAACGATCCGGCCTTCGCCAAGGGGCTGGCCGAGCTGGGCGATCTGTACGTCAACGACGCCTTCTCGGCGGCGCATCGCGCCCACGCTTCGACCGAGGGCATGGCCAAGCTGCTGCCGCGCTATGCCGGCCGGCTGATGCAGGCCGAGCTCGAGGCGCTGGGCAAGGCGCTGGAGCATCCGAAGAAGCCGGTCGCGGCCCTGGTCGGCGGCGCCAAGGTATCGACCAAGCTGGACCTGCTCGGCAATCTGGTCGCTAAGGTCGATATGCTGATCATCGGCGGCGGCATGGCCAACACCTTCCTGTTCGCGCAGGGTCATGAGGTGGGCAAGTCGCTGTGCGAGAAGGATCTCGCCGACACGGCCCGCGACATCCTGGCCAAGGCCAAGGCGGCAAACTGCGAGATCGTTCTGCCGACCGACGTCGTGGTGGCCGGCGCCTTCGCCGCCCATGCCCCGAACAAGGCGGTTGCGGTAACCGAAGTTCCGGCCGATCAGATGATCCTGGATGCCGGTCCGAAGAGCGCCGCGGACATCGCCAAGCGCCTGGAATCCTGCAAGACCCTGGTGTGGAACGGCCCGCTCGGCGCGTTCGAGATCGAGCCCTTCGATGCCGCCACCAACATCGTCGCGCAGGCGGCCGCCAAACTGACCGAAAAGGGCGGTTTGCTTACGGTTGCGGGTGGCGGAGACACGGTTTCTGCGCTGGCTCATGCCGGCGTCGAAGACAAGTTCTCCTACATTTCCACCGCCGGTGGAGCCTTTCTCGAATGGCTCGAAGGAAAAGAGCTGCCGGGGGTCGCCGCACTCTCCTCGTAAGGCTTTTGTTAAGCTGTCGGACCGCATAGTCGGGCCGGGTTTAAAAGGGGATACGAGATGGCGGATCAGGGGAGCGTATCGCGTCTGTCGAGTGGCGCAGTTTCCGGTTTTTCCGGTAACCGCACCATCGATGGAACGGCGCAATCCCGGTCCTCCGTCTCGGTTTCCGGCACTGCCGGACAAGGTGTGGGCCGCCGCGAAGTGCCCGACCGCAGCAACCGCCAGACGATCGATTTCGAAGGCCGTCAGCTGAACCGCGCCGCCCCTCGCGGAACCTATCTCAACATCCTCGTCTGATTTTTTTCGATCTTTGCGGCCATAACGCTCCGCGATCGGCGCGATGCGTGTGCGCCTGCTTGACGACTGGCTGGATTTCTCTTCATAGTCGCGCCAGAAAGAGTCGTCGTGAATAAATAGTTGTAACAAAAATGACGTCCAAGACATCGCAAGTCGGCTGCTTTCTCCGTAGGCAAGGGCAGGAGGGGTGCGATGTTGAATAAGCTGTCAATTTCCAGAAAACTCATTTTATTTGTCCCGGTCCTTCTGGGGGCGCTTTTCGTCATTTCTGCTGTTTCCCTTGTGCAATTGCGCACCAGTCTGCTGAACGACCGCAAGGCCGATGTGCGCGGGCAGGTCGAGACGGCACAGGGCATCCTGGCCGATTGGCAGGCCCGGGAAGCATCCGGAGAATTGTCGCGCGACCAGGCGCAGAAGGCCGCGCGCGACCAGCTGTCGCGGGTGCGCTATGGCGACGGCGCCTATTTCTTCATTCAGACCCTGGATGGTATCTCCGTCCTGGCGCTGGACCGCTCGCAGGAAGGCAAAAGCCGCCTCGATGCCCTTGATTCGAAGGGCGTCCCCCTGGTCCGCGAGCAGATCGCGGCGGCGCGGGCCGGCGGCGGTTTCGTCACCTATCACGCGCCGCGCGCGGTGGGCGGCGAGGCGCTGCCGAAGATCTCTTACGCAAAATCCTTCGAACCCTGGGGCTGGGTGGTCGCGACCGGCGTCTATATCGAGGATGTCGACGCCATCTATGAGCGGCAGGTGGGGATTACCACCGGCATTGCCGCCGCGATTCTGGTGGTCACGCTGTTGGCCGTGCGGCTGATCGGCCGGTCGATCTCGCTGCCCCTGGCCGAGATGACCCAGCGCATGGGCCGTCTGGCCGAGGGTGATCATTCGATCGACATTCCGAATATTGCCGACCGCCACGAGATCGGCCGCCTGGCCCGGGCCCTGGATGTGTTCAAGGCCAACCAGATCCGGGCCGCCGAGCTGGCCGAGGCGCAAAAGGCCGAGGCCGCCGCCAAGATCCGGCGCCAGGAACGCGTCGAATCGCTGATCGGCACCTTCTCCGAACAGTCCGAGCGCATGCTGCAGACGGTGATGAGCGCCGCCAGCCAGGTGCAGGACAATTCCGCCCGGCTGGCCGGCATGGCGGCCGACAGCCTCGAACGGATCGGCGCCGCCAATTCGGCGGCCGCCAACACCGACGGCAACGTCACCACCATCGCTGGCGCGGCCGAGGAATTGTCGGCGGCGGTGAGCGAGGTCAACCGCCAGGTGTCGCAATCGACCCAGGTGGCCGAGAAGGCGGTGATGGAGGCCGACCAGACCAACGCCACCATGCGCGAACTGACCGAAGCGGCCCAGCGCATCGGCACCATCATCACCGTCATTCAGGATATCGCCGGCCAGACCAACCTGCTGGCGCTGAACGCCACCATCGAGGCGGCCCGCGCCGGCGAGGCCGGCAAGGGCTTTGCCGTCGTGGCCAGCGAGGTCAAGACGCTGGCCAACCAGACCACCCGCGCCACCGAGGAGATCCAGGCCCAGGTCGCCGGCATCCAGGCCGAGACCCACCGCGCGGTGGATGCCATCGAGGGAATCGGCCGCACGGTCGCCGAGATGCGGGCCATCGCCACCGCCATAGCATCCGCGATGGAGGAGCAGGGCGCCACCACCTCCGAGATCGCCCGCAATATCGGCGAGGCCGCCGACGGCACCAGCCTGGTCTCGTCGAACATGGCCGGCGTCGCCTCGGCGGCCGAGAGCACCAGCACTGCCGCCGGCGAGCTGCGCAGCGCCTCGGACAATCTTCAGTCGGAGGCGAAAGGTCTGCACGCGAAAATGGAAACTTTTTTTTCTGACATTCGCAATGCGTGATCTGGATCACGGATCATCGAAGCGTAACTTGATATAAGCGGGGGTGTTCGCAAAACTGATCTAAATAAAACGAAAAGATGGGCGGCGGCGAGGCGATCCAAGGAAGGGTTCGAGTTTCGTCGTTTGATCGTGACCATTGATCCATAGGAGTTGGCCATGAACATCGTCCCATTCGTCCATGCGGTTTCTTGGGGAAACCTGTCGAATCTGGCAAGCGCCCTGCGCGAATCCGAGATCGCGACGCTTCCCCAGGCCGATTATCTGCGGCTCGGCGGGGAATTAGCCGGCCGCTTCCCCGAACTGGCGGAAATCGGCGCGCATGTCCTGCATCAGTTGAACGGCCCGGCCGGCTTCTGCGTCATCGACGATCTGAACCGGCTGGACCTCCCGCCCGAGGCGGTCGCCGCCGCCTTCGTCATGCTGTGCCACCAGATCGGCACGCCGAGCAGCCATAACGAAGAGCACAAGGTGGTGTGGGATGTCCGTGACCGTGGCGTCGGCGAGCGCGAGCGGACCTTCTCCGAACGCACCGGCGAGGCTCCGTTCCATACCGACAGCGCCTTCACCATCCGCCCCGAGGAATATTTCGGCCTCTACACCATCCACGCGGCGGAATGCGGCGGCGGCCTCAGCCGCATCATTCCGGCGGCCCGCCTGCTGGCGGCGATGAATGCCAGCGCCGAGGGGCGCCGCTTCCGCCAGGTGCTGGAACGTAATTTCTATCCCTTCAAGATCCCGCCGGCCTTCTCCAGCAGCGGCCGGGTCATCTTCGGCAAGATCATCGATAACGGCCAGCTGCGGTACCGGCACGATTGCATCCGCCAGGGCATGGCGGAGGCGCCGGCGCGGGTGACGTCGGAAATGGCCGATGCCCTGGCCTGGTTCGATGCGCTGGTGGAGACCGGCGTGCCGCCGATCGAGATGGGTCTGGCGGCGGGGCAGGCGGTGTTCGTCAATAACCGCCGCGTGCTGCATGCGCGCTCCGATTATCAGGATGCCAGGCGGCACCTGCTGCGGGTCCGCATGCACGCGTTCGACGTTTCCGCGCCGAATTAGTCGGCCAAGCCGACCAGGCTGCGCGCGAAGGTGCGGGCGTCGAACGGCTGAAGGTCGTCGGCGCCCTCGCCGACGCCGATGGCGTGGACCGGCAGGCCGAACTTCTCGGCCAGGGCCACCACCACGCCGCCGCGCGCCGTGCCGTCCAGCTTGGTCATCACCAGGCCGGAGACCTGGGTCAGGTCCTTGAAGATCTCGACCTGGGCATGGGCGTTCTGGCCGACCGTGCTGTCCAGCACCAGCAGCACGTCGTGCGGGGCGGACGGGTCCTGCTTTTTCAGCACGCGCACCATCTTCTGCAATTCGGCCATCAGATCGGCCTTGTTCTGCAGGCGGCCGGCGGTGTCGATCAGCAGCAGATCGTCGCCGCGCGCCGCCGATTCGGTCAGCGCGTCGAAAGCCAGGCCGGCCGCGTCGGCGCCCTGGGCGCGCGCCACCACGGGGCAATTGGTGCGGTCGCCCCACACTTTCAACTGCTCGACCGCGGCGGCGCGGAAGGTGTCGCCGGCGGCCATGGTCACCTTGAGGCCGCGGCCTTTGTAATATTTGGCCAGCTTGCCGATGGTGGTGGTCTTGCCGCTGCCATTGACGCCGACCATCAGCACCACATGCGGCTTGCGCGCCGGATCGGGCGTCAGCGGCCTGGCGACGGGTTCGAGGATCGCGGCGATTTCCTCGGCCAGCGCTTCCTTGATTTCCTCGGGCGAGATTTCCTGGTCGAAGCGGCTCTTGGCCAGGCGTTCAGTCACTTTGCGCGCGGTCGCGACGCCGAGATCGGCGGCGATCAGCAGCTCTTCCAGCTCCTCCAGCGCCTCGTCGTCGAGCTTGCGCTTGGTGAACAGGTCGCCGATGCCCTGGGCCAGGCGCGAGGAGGAACGGCTCAGGCCGGCCTTGATGCGGCCGAACCAGCTGGTCTTGGGCTCGATGGTCACGCTGCGATGGTTCCGATCAGATGGGTGTCGTCCTGACCGGTAACCGTGACGGTCTGTATGGTTCCCATGGGAACCGGCCGGTCGAGGCGGATGGGAAGGTAATGTTCGCAATGGCCGGCATCATCCTGTTCGACCAGCACGCTGGCGCTCTTGCCGATGCGGGCGGCGCGGAAGGCGGCCATGGCTTCGGAGCCCTTGGCGCGCAGGCGGGCGGCGCGCTCCTTGATCTCGGGGCCATGAACCTGCGGCATCTTGGCCGCCGGGGTGCCGGGGCGCACCGAATAGGGGAAGACATGCAGATGGGTCAGTCCGACTTCGTCGACCAGAGCGAGCGAGTTTTGGAACATCTCTTCGGTCTCGGTCGGGAAGCCGGCGATGATGTCGGCGCCCAGCGCCAGATCGGGGCGCAGGTCGCGCAGGCGCCTGGCCATGGCGATCACGTCGTCGCGTAAGTGCCGGCGCTTCATGCGCTTCAGGATCATATCGTCGCCGGCCTGCACCGACAGATGGAAATGCGGCATCAGGCGCGGCTCTTCCGCCACCAACCGGATCAGGTCTTCGTCGATCTCGACCGGGTCGAGCGAGGATAGACGCAGGCGGGGCAGCTCCGGCACCTGGGCCAGCAGGCGGCGCACCGCCTGGCCGAGGGTCGGGGTGCCGGGCAGATCGGTGCCATAGCCGGTGATGTCGACGCCGGTCAGCACGATCTCGCCATAGCCGGCTTCGGTCAGCTGACGCACCTGATCGACCAGCGGTCCCAACGGCACGCTGCGGTTATTGCCGCGGCCGAACGGGATGATGCAGAAGGTGCAGCGATGGTCGCAGCCCTGCTGCACTTCGACGAAGGCCCGCGCCCGGCCGTCGAAGCCGCCGATCAGATGCTGGGCGGTTTCCTTGACCGTCATGATGTCGGCGACCGCCACCTTGCCCTCGGACGGGGTAAGATAGCTTTCCGCCTTCATCTTCTCGGAATTGCCGATCACCCGGTCGACCTCGGGCATCGCCGCATAGCGTTCCGGGTCGATCTGGGCGGCGCAGCCGGTGACGACGATCTTGGCCTCGGGGCGCTCGCGGCGCAGGCGGCGGATGGTCTGGCGCACCTGGCGCTCGGCTTCCTTGGTGACGGCGCAGCTGTTGATGACCACCGTGTCGGTCCAGCCGGCCGTGGTGGCGTGCCCCTTGATCACCTCGGATTCATAGGCGTTGAGGCGGCAGCCGAAGGTCAGGACTTCCGGAGCGGTCTTCACGGCAGCACCCCGGAGAAAGCCAGGGCGACCGGCCCGGTCATCAGCACATGGCCGTTCTCCAGCCATTCGATGGTCAAAGTGCCGCCATCGAGGATGACGTCGGCCTTGCGTCCGGTCAGGCCGCGCCGGGCGGCGGCGACCAGGGTGGCGCAGGCGCCGGTGCCGCAGGCCAGGGTGATGCCGGCGCCGCGTTCCCACACCCGCATGCGGATGCGGCCATCGTCGAGCACCTGCGCCGCTTCGATATTGCAGCGCTCGGGGAACAGCGGATCATGTTCCAGCTTGGGGCCGAGTTCGGAGAGCGGCACCGCTTCGGCGTCCAGCACGAAGAACACCGCATGGGGATTGCCCATGCCGACCCCGACCGGATCGGACAGGCGGCCGGCCGAGACCGGCAGATGCAGCGTGTCGATGTCTTTCGCGAGCGGGATCTGGTCCCACTCCAGCCGGGCCGGGCCCATATCGACGGTGATGCGGTTCTCGCCGGCGGATTGCGCGGAGAGCAGACCGGCATGGGTCTCGATGGTGACGCCTGGGGCGCCGCTTTCGCCCATCAGCATCCAGGCGACGCAGCGGGTCGCATTGCCGCAGGCCGAGACCTCGGAGCCGTCGGGATTGAAGATCGACATGAAGGCGTCGGCGCCCGGCTGGCGGGCCGGTCCGACCACGATCAGCTGGTCGCAGCCGATGCCGGTGCGGCGGTCGGCGATGCGCTTGGCCGCTTCGCCATCGATCTCCCACGGGCGCGACCGCGCATCGAGAACGACGAAATCGTTCCCGGCGCCGTGCATCTTGAGAAATGGGCGTCCGCTCGGACCAAGCTGATTCATGCGCGCGTTATAGAAGTGCCTGTGGAAAAAAGCCAGTTAGATATGGTCATCCCTGCGCTGTGCGCCAGGCTTGTCCTTGCCTCTGCAGGTGAAGACCAGATCGTCGCCATCCCATTGCACGGTGACGTCGTCGCCGCCCTGCTCCTTGCAGGTTTCCAATTGCTGGCGCTTGGCCTCGACCCATTCCTCGACCGACTCGCTCTGGCTGTTCCAGGCACTGTGGATGCCGCCGATCAGCAGGAACACGCCGATGACGATGGCGACGAAGGTCAGGAACGGCCCCGACAGGATGCCGATCTTGCGCAAGATCCACACCACCAGCAGCACCGGCAGCAGCGGGATCAGCAGCAGAAGCAGCAGGGGCGCGAAGGCCAGCGCCAGGGCGCCCATCCCGATTCCGATTCCGATCAGGGCGGCGAAGATGCCGATGAAGCCGGCTATGACGGCGCCGATGAAGTGCAGCATGCCCCGGATTGTCTCAGAACGGCTTGGCCGAGGCCAGCAGGACGATGGCGGCGATGGAGACCAGGGCGATATAGGGGCTGAAGCGCAGGAAGGCGGGCACCGCTTCGCCCTGGGCCAGGCGCCGCATGCCGCCCGTCTGCATGCCGTGCAGCGCCGACAGGATCAGCACGAAGACCAGCTTGACCGGCAGCCAGCCCGACGAGAACCAATTGCCGGACAGGCCGATGATGATCCCCAAGATCCAGACGGCGCCTAGCGCCGGCCCGGTGACGAACCTGTCCCAGCGGCGGATGGAGGCCAGCCGCGCCGCGGCGGGCGGTTTGGCGACGGTGAACGAGCTCAGCAGGACGCCGATGATCACCAGGGCGGCGGCGGTCATGTGCAGGATCTTCAGCAGGGTGTAATCGGGCATCGTCATCTCATTCCGAGGGAAGGGAGCGCAGGGCGAACAGGGCCCCGAAAGGAATCAATCCGGCCGCCGCCAGGCGAAGGGCGCGGCGGCGCGGCCAATCCTGCTCGATCGCGAGGCGGCTGACCAGCCGGACATAGGCGAGGAAGGCGATGCCGTGCAGCGGGCCGAGGATCAGCACCGGTTCCGCGATGCCGGCCAGATGCTTCAGCGGCACCGCGACGAAGAGCAGTAGCAGGAAGGATAGTCCTTCGATCAGGGCCACGATGCGCAGCAGGCGCATCAGCCGACATCCTTGAGCAGCTTTTCGACATCGGCCAGGCGGGCGGAAATCTCGGCGAGCAGGGCGGCGTTCTGTTCCTGCTGTTTCGCCAGCTGGGAGGCGGCGGCGTATTTCATTTTGAAGATCGCGACGATCGCGCCGATCGCTGCGATGGTGAGGACGAAGAAGAACGTGCCGTTGATGGGATTATTCATGGGATTCTCCCAGGGTGCGGGCCGCCTCGGAGACGAAGGCGGGGGTGAGGGGGATGCCGAAGGGAACGACCTCGAAATAATTCAGCGCCTTGCCGTCGGCCGAGACTTCCGGCCGGCTGGTGACCAGGCCGGCCTCTTCCAGTTTCTTGAGATGCAGGTGCAGCAAGGGCCGGCTGATGCCGATGTCGCGGGCGAGCTGGCTGACATAAGCGCGCCCCTGTTCGTGCAAAGCGGCCACGATCCGCAGGCGGTGCGGATTGGCGAGGGCGGCCAGGGCCGCGAGGAGTTGATCGCCGGGTCGGGTCATGTGTAAGAAAAAACTGACATATGATATCGTATTCTGACAAGAGACTCTTTCTTGTGATCGGGGGATGTCTTCGCTAAAGTCCGGCGCCATCCAACCGGAGGGCTCCCCCACATGACCGACCGCATCCTCATTATCGACTTTGGCTCGCAATTCACGCAGCTCATTGCGCGCCGAGTCCGCGAGGCCGGGGTCTATTCGGAAATCCATCCCTTCAACAAGGTGACGGCCGAGACCGTCAAGGAATTCGGCCCCAAGGGCATCATCCTGTCGGGCGGTCCGGCCTCGGTGACCGAAGCCGCGTCGCCCCGCGTGCCGGCCGGCGTGTTCGATCACGGCGTGCCGATTCTCGGCGTCTGCTATGGCCAGCAGGCCATGTGCGCGCAGCTGGGCGGCGCGGTGTCGACCAGCGATCACCGCGAATTCGGCCGCTCCTTCCTGCAGGTGGAAAAGAATTGCGCCCTGTTCGACGGCGTCTGGCAGGTCGGCGGGCGCGAGCAGGTGTGGATGAGCCATGGCGACCGCGTCACCGCGATCCCGCCGGGTTTCTCGGTGGTCGGCCAGTCCGAGGGCGCGCCCTTCGCCGCCATCGCCGACGAAAGCCGCAAGATGTACGGCATCCAGTTCCATGCCGAGGTGGTGCACACCCCCGACGGCGCCAAGCTCTATTCCAATTTCGTCCATAAGATCTGCGGCTGCGCCGGCGATTGGACCATGGCCGCTTTCAAGGAGCAGGCCATCCAGGCCGTGCGCCAGCAGGTCGGCTCGGGCCGGGTGATCTGCGGCCTGTCGGGCGGCGTGGACAGCTCGGTCGTCGCGGTGCTGCTGCACGAGGCGATCGGCGACCAGCTGACCTGCGTCTATGTCGATCACGGCCTGATGCGCGCCGGCGAGTCCGAGCAGGTGGTCAGCCTGTTCCGCGACCGCTTCAACATCAAGCTGGTGCATAACGACGCGTCCGACCTGTTCCTCGGCAAACTGGCCGGCAAGACCGACCCCGAGGAAAAGCGCAAGATCATCGGCGCCACCTTCATCGACGTGTTCGAGGCCGAGGCCAAGAAGATCGGCGGCGCCGACTTCCTCGCCCAGGGCACGCTCTACCCGGACGTGATCGAATCGGTCAGCTTCACCGGCGGCCCGTCGGTGACCATCAAGTCGCACCACAATGTCGGCGGCCTGCCGGCCCGCATGAACATGAAGCTGGTCGAACCCTTGCGCGAACTGTTCAAGGACGAGGTCCGCGCTCTGGGCCGCGAACTCGGCCTGCCCGACGAGATGGTCGGCCGCCATCCCTTCCCCGGCCCGGGCCTGGCGATCCGCATTCCCGGCCAGGAGATCACCCGCGAGAAGCTGGACATCCTGCGCGCGGCGGATGCGATCTATCTGCAGGAAATCCGCAATGCCGGCCTCTATGACGCGATCTGGCAGGCCTTCGTGGTGCTGCTGCCGGTGCGCACCGTCGGCGTGATGGGCGACGGCCGCACCTACGATTATGCCTGCGCGATCCGCGCGGTCACCTCGACCGACGGCATGACGGCGGATTTCTATCCCTTCCCGCACGAATTCCTCGGCCGCGTCGCCACCCGCATCATCAACGAGGTACGCGGCATCAACCGGGTGACCTACGACATCACGTCGAAGCCGCCGGGCACCATCGAGTGGGAATAAGGGGCGCGTCATGCCTAAGAAATTGCTGGGCCGGTTTCGGCATATCAATCACGGTCAGGTCATCGAGGATGGCCGCGAGGTCGAGTTCAAGATCGAAACGAAATCGGGAGATTTCGTGACGCTCCAGATGCTCGTTTCCGAGCTGGAGGGCGTCATCGCCTTTCTCGACAATCTGCGCATCAAGGCGGGCGGCGAATAGGCGATGCCGCCCGCCCCGCCGTCTCTGCCACTCTCCGCGGTGACGACGGCCGAAAGCTATTTCCGAGCTTCGTCCGAGGTCTTGCCCAGCTCTGCGGCGAGCACCGCCCTCAGGATATCTTCGGATCGCCGCTGGCCGTAACCCCGGCCGTAAGCGCTTGACGTTACGGCGACCACCAGGTCCAGCGTCCGGACGACGTAAATCTTGTTGCCGCCATTGCCCGACGCGAAGGATACCGGCACATCGGTATCCCCGATCCTCTGCGTCTTGAAATACCAGAAATAACCATAGCCATCGGCATAGGGATCGACGGCGGAAATGACGACTTTGGGCGTCAAAGCGTCCTGAACCCAGTGTGCGCTGATGACGGGGCGTCCCTCGAACACCCCCTTATCGAGCACGAGCTGGCCGATCTTGGCGAAGTCGCGGGCGGTCAGGGACAAGTTGCCCTGGCCCTTGAAATCACCGGCCGCATCCGCCTGCCATGACCAGTTCTTGATTTCAAGCGGCCGAAACAGTGCTTGTTCGGCAAAGGCTTGGAGGGTCTCCCCGACCGCCTTTTGCACGACCAGGCCCGCCAAATGGGCTGTGACCGAATTGTAGCGGTAGACGTCACCCGGCGGATCGGAGCGCGGCAAGGCCAGGATGAATCTGTGCGGGTCCGGCGAGTCGTCGAGCTTGTCCTCGTTGCCCGGCGAATTCGGGTCGGCGTCGAACGCCGCGAGACCGGACCGCATGGTCAGAACGTCCTTGAGCGGAACATCGCCAATAGCGGTTCCCTTAGCCTCCGGCCAATAACGCTCGACCGGATCGTCGACGGAGTTGATCTTCCCGGTGTCCAGGGCCGCGCCGACCAGAAGCGCGGTAATGCTCTTTCCGGCGGAGCGCAGGTCATGAAGGTCGCTCTCCGTCTCGCCGTTGTAATAGCGCTCGGCGACAAGCCGGCCATGCTGGAGGACCACGACGGCCCTGAGATCGGGATGCGCGTCCTGGTTCCAGCGGGCGAGCACGTCGGACAGCGGGATCGGCTGCCCGGCCGCCGCGCAGGCCGAAACGGCAAGACAGGTTACGGCCGACCAGCGGGCGATGAAGCGTATGGGCATGAGCAGCCTGGAGCTCGGAAACTGACGGTCCGCTCCAGCTTAGCCCACCGGAAGCGTCTTGTAACTTTGCAACATGGCGTGCTCGATCGACCTAACCGGCCGCGTCCACCACCTCGGCGGGGGACGCGGCCGATCGGCCGATATGACGCCGGTTACGGCTCCTTCCTGAACAGATCCTGGAAGATGAGCGGGCCCCAGACGCGGTCGCGCGCGTGAACCAGCGCACCACCCTCGCCGAGCGTTCCCAGCGTGACGGGGGCGAAGCCGAGTTGTTTGGCCAGGGCCGCCACGGGAGCGATCGCATCTTCATCGTCGCTCGACAGAAAGACGACCCGATGGCCGCCCTCGACGGCCGGGTCGGCGGCGAGTTTGGCGGCGATCAGATGATTGAAGCCTTTCACATATTTGGCGCCGGTGAACGCCTTCGCGGCGAAGGCGGAGGACGGCAGACCGTCCAGCTCCTCAGGGGGAACGCCGAACGTATTCATCGCGTCGATGATCGTCTTGCCGTGCCAGTTCGGCAGGGCCTTCGCAACCTCGCGATGCTCGCCGAACGGGACCGCCAGGATGATCGTCCCGGCCTCGACGGCATCCCGCAGCGACCTGGCGATGACCGTGGGGCCGATCGTCCGGGCCTGCGGCGCCAACGCCTCGGCCGGCCGGCGGCTCGCAACGGCCACCGCCATGTTCCTGCGGGCGAAGGCCCGGGCGAGGGCCTGGCCGATCGCGCCGAATCCTATGATCGCATAGCTCATGATATGTCTCCGTTCAGATGGCCGAGAAGCCGCCATCGACGGACAAGTCCACGCCGTTCACGAAGCTCGACTCGTCCGAGGCGAGAAACAGCGCGGCCGCGGCGATTTCCTCGGGCTGCCCCATGGTTCCCCGCGGGATCAGGGATTCGAACATCCGCTTCGCCTCCTCGGTGAGAACCTGGTCCTGCATCGGCGTGGCGATCGGGCCCGGGCTCAGGACGTTCACCCGGATATTCCGGCCCTTCAGTTCGTTGAGCCAGGTGCGTGCGAAGGAACGCAACGCCGCCTTGCTCGCCGCATAGACGCCGTAGCCGGGAAACCCTTTCACCGAGGCGACCGACCCGGTCATGAAGATCGATCCGCCATCGTTGAACAGCGGCAACGCCTTCTGAACCGTGAACAGGGTGCCGCGCGTATTCAGGCCGAAGATGGTGTCGAAATGCTGCTCGGTAATCTCGCCCAGCGGCACCGCTTCGCCCCAGCCGGCGTTCGCATAGAGGATGTCGATCTTGCCCTTTTCCCGTTTGACCGTGTCGAACAGGCGGTCGAGGTCGTCGAGATTGGACGCGTCGCCGCGCACGCCGGTCACGTTCCGGCCGATCTGCCTGACGGCCTCGTCGAGCGTCTCTTGCCGTCGGCCCGTGATGAAAACATAAGCGCCCTCTTCGACGAACCGCAGGGCGCTGGCCAGCGCCATGCCGCTCGATCCGCCCGTAATGACCGCAACCTTACCGTCAAGCTTTCCCATGATTTGTCCTTTCTCAGCCTCCGTCTCTGGAGACCCTCGAGATAGGTCCGCCGCCGCCGGGTGTTGAGTGCGGAAACGTGCACATCGGTGGTGCGAAAGCGATCCGGCTGTGGCGAAATAGGCTATGATACGAGCTTTGAAAGGGGCGCCATGCGGTGCCGGATCGCACCATGATCGACTGGGATGACGTTCGCTACTTTCTGGGTGTCGCACGCGGAGGCTCGGTGCGGGCCGCCGCCGAGCGCCTCGGTGTGAACCATTCGACCGTGCTGCGGCGCATCGCCCAGCTCGAGGAGCGCCTCGGGGTGCACATGTTCGAGAAGCTGCCTTCAGGCTACAGCCTGACGGCGGCGGGTGAGGAGGTCCTCGAATTCGCGGAGCAGATGGAAGCGTCGTCCCACCAGCTGGAGACGCGCATCTTCGGGCGCGATCAGAGCGTGCGCGGGCTTTTGCGGGTAACGCTGGCGCCGCCGCTGGTGACACACCTGCTGATGCCGGACTTCGCCGATTTCGCGCGTCTGCATCCGGACATCGAGATGGATATCCTGTCGTCCGGCGAGCTTGCCAATCTGACGAACCGCGAGGCCGACGTCGCGATACGCGTCGTCTATGACCGCAAAACCCTGCCGCTTAATCTGCACGGCCTGAAGGGGCCGGATATCTTCGGCGGTATCTATATGTCCCGCGATCTGCTGGCCGCGTGGCGGGCAGGCGCGTCCGATCCCATCCGCTGGATCGTCATAAGCATTCATGGCATCCCGGACTGGGCCCACGAGGGTGAGGTCCGCACCGCGGGGGTCCCGTTTCGCACCACGGATGCCGGGACGCAGATCGTCGCCGTCCGGGCTGGGCTCGGACTCACGACATTGCCCTGCTTCGTCGGAGATGCCGACCCCTTGCTCGTGAGGGTGCCCGGCACCCGCCTGCATCAGTATGGAAGCCTCTGGCTCCTCACCCAGGGGGAGACACGTAAGACGAAGCGCGTGCGCCTCTTCACGGAGTTCGCCTCCCACAGGCTTGCCGGGTACGCTCCGCTTCTTGCGGGTCTCTCCCGCAACGGTTGAGTATCTGTTAGGCTCGGTGCAAACCCGAAGAGGAAGACCATGCCGAAACGTCTATCTGCCGCCGTCGCCGCCCTGGCCAGCCTGTTTGTTTCGCTCGCCGCTGCGGCGGCCGACATTTCCGCGCCGGCCTGCACGGCGACCGGAACGCCGCCGATCCAAACCGTCGAACCCGTCACCGAGCGGCCGTCCTGCAAGGATGGCAAGGTGCTGTCGTTCGATCAGGCCGGGGTGACGCGCTATGCCTGCCTCAATCTGGGGGACGGGGCCGCGAAATTACCCATGATCGTCTATCTGCACGGTTCGCTGACGACGCCCGACAGCCTTTACCTGGCCGGGCGCGATCTGTTCGCGCTGAGCCGCGACTATCCGCTGTCGACCCATCCCGGTATCAAGGGCTTCATCCTGCTGTCGCCGGAAGGCCGGCGCGCCCAGCCGTGGGAAGGGGAGGGTGCCCATACCGGAACCGGCTTCCATTGGGACGAATGGCAACGTGATCCGGCGACCAATCTCGACGTGCAGGCGATCGACCATTTCATCGACGAGGTGGTGGCGACCGGCGCCGTCGATGAGAAGCAGATCTATGTGTTCGGCTGGAGCAACGGCGCGAACATGGCGGTGCTGTACGGCGCCTGGCGTTCCGAGCGCATCGCCGCGGTGGCCCAATATGCCGGCACCGATCCGTGGCAGCGCCCGCCCTGTCCGGTGGATATGCCGTCCGGACGGCGGGTGCCGCTCACGCTGATGCGGAATATGTGCGACGCGCTGGCCCAATGCCCCGCCACCAGCAGCTGGAGCAGCACGCTGGAAGGCCTGAACTGGCCGTTCCAGCGTGTCGACCTCGCTCTGCGCGGCCGGAAGACGGCGCCGACCACGCAATGCGTCCAATCCTGCGGCAAGGCGCGCGGCCTGTACGAGCATATCCGCTGGCCGCAGAAAGAGGTGCTGGCCGACGACATGCTTGCCTTCTTCAAGGCGAACGCCTTGCCGTGACCGCTCAGCCCTTGTTCTGGTCCGGTACGAGCGCGCGCTTATAAAGCTTGAGCAGTTCCGCAGGCTCGTCATAGGCGATCCGCTGCCCGTCGCGCAGGTCGCGGCGCATCAGCCGGACCATGCGCTTGGTGACGTCTTCCGGGAAATCGCTTTGCGGCTGGCCGGTCACCTCGGCCAGGCGGCCGGCGATCACCGCCGGGTCGCTGACCACCGGGCAGATGCGATAGCGGTAGGTGCCGCCGATCTTTTCGGGGATGAGGTCCATCGGGCGGTCGGGGATCTGGCGGAAGAAGCTGAGCGGCAGGCGATAGGCGTTGTGGCCGAGGATCGGCAGATCGTCCGGCACCTGCTGCTCTTCGTCGAGGATCTGCAGGCGGGTGGCCAGCGGCAGCAGCCGGTTGAGCTTGTATTGGCGCATGTTTTCGTTGCCGACCCGCACCAGGTTCGCGATCAGCTCGCCCAACGAGGCATGGCCGATGATCGCGGCGCGCTTCGGCAGGCCGCCCCAGATGCCGTCGGCGCCGTTGAGCAGCGCCTCGATCACGCTGGCATTCTCGAAGCCGGCGCCGCTGTGCATATGCACCAGCAGCTTGAGGGGTGGCGGCAGAAATTGGCGCGCCGCCGCCACATAGGCTCCGACCTGGAACGGCATATAGGTGCCGCGGTCATCCTCGAAGCTGACGCCCTCGATCGGCTGCCGGGCCAGCAGCGCCAGGATCTCGAAGGTCTGGTCGGGATTTTCGGCGAAGGCGTCGCAGCCATCGACGATGTTGATCAGGATGCGCGGCTTGCCGCCATGCTCGCCTTTGATGGTGTCCATCAGCCACTGAATGCTGACCGGAATGCTGCGGAGGAGCTCCTCGAAAGTGTACTGACCCTCCATGCCCTCCTTGCTGAGATAGATCTCGTGCAGCGTGTTCGGCACCGTGTAGTCGCGCAGCTTGAGCATCGAGGGGCTGGGCTTGAACACGCCGTCCGCATTCACCAGGCCGATGTCGGTGAAGGCGTAGCAGCCGGTCATGTCGTATTTCCGATCGCGCAGATGGATCATGAAGTCGTCATCGACCTCCAGCGACTCCGGCTGGGAATAATCGAGCGTGCCGAGCAGAATGTTGCTGAAGCCGAAATCCCGGACCTGCGGCAGGATCGCCAGCTTGTCGGCCAGCGTCTGACCGACGCGCGACCCGACAGGGTTCTCGCGGAGCGACAAATCGATGAAGAAAGGTTCGATGGTGCGCAGGAAATCGACCTTGCGGTCGGCTGCGGCGAGGTGACCGCGCGCGGCAGCCGCGGCTTCTTGGAATGAACTCATGGACGGAAGACTCTCAAGATGCAGGGAAACGCAGGAGGCGGTCGCCACCCGCGGCGAGTCTACTAAAACGTGCAGATGGACGGGAGTGAATTTCCCGTTTCATTGATCCGCGCTGATGGTAAACCGGAGGGGCCATGCACAGCTTCGATCCGCGCCAGGGGCACGGCCTCCGCCACGACCCTTTCTACTCGATCGTCGGGCCCCGCCCGATCGGCTGGATTTCGTCACGCGACCGGGATGGAAGGGCCAATCTGGCGCCTTACAGTTTCTTCAACGCCTTTTGCGACGAGCCCTACATCCTAGGCTTCTGCAGCTTTGGGCGGAAGGATACGGTGTCCAATGTCACCGACACCGGCGAGTTCGTCTGGAACCTGGCGACCCGGCCTCTCGCGGAACGGATGAACGCGACCTCGGCCCATGTCGCCCATGAGATCGACGAGTTCGAGCTGGCCGGCCTGACCAAGGCGCCCGGACTCCGCGTCGGCGCCTGGCGGGTGGCCGAGAGCCCGGTCAATTTCGAATGCGTGGTGACGCAGATCCTGCAGCTTGAGGATTCCCTCGGAGCGAAGACGCCGGCCTGGATGGTGTTTGGCGAAGTGGTCCAGGTGCATATCGACGAACGCCTGATCGTCGATGGCGTGTACAAGACGCCGCTGGCGCAGCCGATCCTGCGGGCGGGCGGCGCCGGCGACTATGTCGAGGTTCGCCAGGACGCGATCTTCTCGATGAAGATGCCCGACTAGTGTCCCGTCGAAACCTCTTTCGCTATATCGGATACCAGGCCGCGCAGCCAGCGGTGCGCCGGATCGTTGCGGTAGCGCACATGCCAGGCCATCTCGACCGGGAAGGTTCCCAGATCGACCGGCGGCGGCAGCACCTTGACCCGCGGATCGTTGGCGAGGCGGCGGCAGATCAGCTTCGGCAGCGTCGTGCAGTAATCGGTGACCGCGATCATTTCCGGCACCGCCAGAAAATGGGTTACCGAAACGGCGACCTCGCGCTTGAGGCCGCGCTGCTGCAGGGCCTGGAACAAGCCGGCGCGCATGCGTCCGGGCGGCAGTACATTGACATGTTTCATCCGCTCGTACTGTTCGCGCGAAATGCTGTCGCCGATCTCAGGATGATCGGCCCGCACGACGCAGGCCAGGCCCTCATCCATCACATGCTGCACCACCAGATTGTCCGGCGGATCGGTCACGCGGCCCAGCACCATCGCCGTGGTGCCGGACATCACGCCGGTCTCGACCAGATCGTTGCCGTAAGGGGTGAAGCGCAGCCTGATGCCCGGCGCGATCTCGCCCAGCCGCGCGACGATGGCCGGCATCAGCACGAACTCGACATAGGAATTGGGGGCGATGGTCATGACCCGGTCGGCTTGGGCGGGATCGAACTCCTGCTGGCCCAGTACCGCGTCGTCGAGTTTCGCCAATGCTTCGGCGATGGAGGGGGCTAGTTCCAGGGCCGTCTGCGTCGGCTGGATGCCGTAGCGTTCGCGGATGAATAGCGGGTCCTTGAGCATGGTGCGCAGGCGGGACAGCGCGTTCGACAAGGCGGGCTGCGTGATGCCCAGGCGCTCGGCGGCGCGGGTGACGTTCCGCTCCTCCATCAGGGTGACGAAAACCGGCAGCAGATTCAGGTCGTACCGCATAAGACATACATATCATGAATGTCTTAAATAAGAGAAATAAAGTTCTAGAATATGTCGCCGGAGAGCAAGGTTGGCCCATCGAAACCAACCAAGCCAATGGAGGCTGGAATGAGCAAAGGTAAGGTTCTTGTGATCGGGTCCAATGCTACCCGGATCGAAATTCAGGGCGGTGGCTGGGCTGCTACCGGTCAATATCTCAACGAAACCGTCGAACCCGCCATGGCGGTGGCCGACGCGGGCTACGAGATCGTGCTGGCGACCCCCGACGGCACCAAGCCGCATATCGACCCGGTGTCGGATTCGGCCAAATATTTCGGCAATGACGAGGCCGAGTATCAGCGCGGCAAGGCGTTCTTCGCCACTTATCCCGCGATGAACCAGGTCCGCACGCTGGCTTCGGTGATCGAGGAGGGGCTGGATAATTATGTGGGCGTGTTCGTTCCCGGCGGTCAGGCCCCGGGTGTCGATCTGATGCAGGATGCCGAACTGGGCATCATCCTGCGCCACTTCCACCAGCGGGCCAAGCCGACGGCGCTGCTGTGCCATGGCCCGATCGCGGTTGCCGCGGCGCTGCCGCATGCCCGCGAATTCCGCGCCGCGCTGATCGCCGGCGATGCCGCCAAGGCGGCCGAATGGGCCAAGGGCTGGCAATATACCGGCTACAGGATGACGGTCTTCTCCAACAGCGAGGAAAAAATCGTCGAGGAGCATGTCCTGAATGCCAAGCTCCACTTCAATGTGGCCGACGCCCTGGAAATCGCCGGAGGCGAGGTGATCACCGGCACGGTCGATTTCGCGCCGAACGTGATCGAGGACCGCGAACTGATTACCGGCCAGAATCCGAGCTCGGACCGTCCGCTGGCCGCGAAGTTCGTCGCCGCGCTGGACCGCTCCGTGGCGGCTTGACCCTGGTTACCTGCGGCCCGTTTCGGCGGGAACGGGCCGCAGATAGTCGGCGGGTGTACGCCGGTCAGCGCAGCGGCTTGAACGCCGCCCGCAGATCCTCGACCAGGGTGTCGGGCTGTTCCCAGGCGGCGAAATGACCGCCCTTGGCCTGCTTCTTGTAATAGATCAGGTTGGGGAAAGCGGCCTGCACCCAGCTCTTCGGCGCCTGGTACAGTTCGTCCGGGAAGGCGCTGACGGCAACCGGGATGGTGATCCCCTTCGGCGCGAAGAAGGCCAGCTTGTTCTCCCAATAGAGCCGCGCCGACGATATGCCGGTACCGGTCAGCCAATAGAGCGTGATGTTGTCCAGCACGTCGTCGCGGGTCAGGCCCTCGCTCTTTCCGTCGAACACCCGGGCGATCAGCTCGTAGCTGCGCGCGTCGTGATCGATCATCCACGAGGCCAGGCCGACCGGCGAATCCTCGATGCCGTACAAGGTCTGCGGACGGGCCGACATCTCCAGGGCATAGGACAGGCCGTGCTTGTAGAAGAAGTCGAGCTGCTCATAGGCATGCCGCTCGTCCGCCGGCAATCCGGCCGGCGCCGGTCCGCCCGCCTGCAGCGCCCTGCCGATCCCGGCGGGAACCGTGGCCGGCATGTTGGTGTGGATGCCCTTCAGTTCCGGCGGAGCCTGCACGGCCATCTGCTCGGTGACCGCATCGCCCCAATCGCCGCCCTGGGCGACGAAGCTGGTATAGCCGAGGCGGCGCATCAGCTCGGTCCAGGCGCGGGCGATGTGCTGCGGGTCCCAGCCGGTCTCGCCGGGCTTGCCCGAGAAGCCATAGCCGGGCAGCGACGGAATGATCACATCGAAGGAGTCCGCGGCGCTGCCGCCATGGGCGGTCGGGTTGGTCAGCGGATCGATGATCTTCAGCTGCTCGATGACCGAGCCGGGCCAGCCATGGGTGATGATGACCGGCATGGCGTGCGGGTTCTTCGAGCGGACATGGATGAAATGGATGTCGACGCCGTCGATATTGGTCACGAATTGCGGCAGGGCGTTCAGCTTGGCCTCGGTTTTGCGCCAGTCATAGCCGTTCGCCCAATAGTCGGCGAGCTTGCGCATGGTCTCCAGCTGCACGCCCTGGCTGGCGTCGTTCACCAGCTCGCGGTCGGGCCAGCGCGTCGCCAGGATGCGGTTGCGCAGATCGGCCAGGGCCTCGTCCGAGGCATGGAACTCGAACGGGCGGATCAAGGTGTCGCGGACGACATGCTCTTGCGCGGGAGCCCTCTCTGCGGCCTGCACGGTAACGGGCTGAGAGAACATCAGGCCGCTGGCCAGGGCGGAGGCGGCGAACAGCAGCTTTGTACGGTTGGTCATGACTGAAAACCTCATGGGCTGGTTAAAAACGCATACGATTAGATCGTGTGCGATTGAAATATGCCTTCAAAAAGATCGAGTCAAGGTCTTCCGATTTAATCGTATACGATTTATATAGGAGGGGCGATGTCAACGCCCGGAGGTTCCCATGCCCCCCAAACTGTCCAATTTTCTGTGTTTCGCGGTCTATTCGGCCAATCTGGCCTTCGGCCGCGCCTATAAGCCGCTGCTCGACGCGGTTGGCCTGACCTATACCCAGTACATCACTCTGGTGGCCCTTAATGAGGATGACGACCAGACCGTGAAAGCGCTGGGCGAGAAGCTGTTCCTGGAATCCAACACTTTGACGCCGATCCTCAAGAAGCTGGAATCGATGGGCTATATCCGCCGCCAGCGCGATGCCGAGGATGAGCGCCAGGTGCGGATCAGCCTGACCCCTGTCGGGCGCAAGCTGGTGGAAAACGATCTCGGCGCGCCGCTGACCGAAGCCATCGGCCTGGGCGACGACTTCCCGGCCGTGCAGCAGACCGTGGCCAAGGTGCGCGACAATCTGCTGGCGCATATACCGGCACCGAACAAGGCGGACTGACAGGGTAGGGGGAACCCGACATGGATAATCGCGCGGGTGAGATGATGGTGTTCGTGCGGGTGGTCGAGGCGGGCAGCTTCTCGGAAGCGGCGCGGCTGCTGCATATGACGCCGTCCACCGTTTCCAAGCTGATCGCGCGGCTGGAGGAACGGGTCGGCGTCCGGCTGATCGAGCGCTCGACCCGGCGTCTGTCGCTGACCAAGGAAGGCCAGTTCTATTACGAGCGAAGCCAGGAATTGCTGGCCGAGCTCGACGAGACCGAACAGCAATTGGCGCAAGGCGGCAGCCGGCCGCACGGGGTGGTGCGTGTCAATGCCTCGGTGACGTTCGGCGTCCGGGCGTTGGAGCCTCTGCTGCCCGGTTTCTGGGAAGCCTATCCGGACATCGTCGTCGACCTGTCGCTGTCGGACGAAATCGTCGACCTCTATCTCGACCGCACCGACATCGCGTTCCGCGTCGGCAAGCTGCAGGATTCCAACCTGATCGCCCGCAAGATCGGAACGGCCCGCCGGAAGATCGTCGGGTCTCCGGCCTATCTCGCCAGGATGGGCGTGCCGCAGACGCCCGACGATCTGCTCCATCACAATTGTCTCGGCTTCAACTTCCGCCGCGCAGCCGCTGTCTGGCCGCTGCGCGAGAACGGGCTGATCGTCGAGCGCATGCTGAGCGGCACGCTGATGGCCAATAACGGCGAGACGGTCGGACGCATGGCCTTGGCCGGGGTCGGGCTCGGCCGGCTGGGCGATTATCATGTGCGCGGCTATATCGAGCGCGGCGAGCTGATCGAGGTGCTGGGCGACAGCGCCATCACCGATTCCGAGGATATCCACGCGCTTTATCGCGGCACCCAGCATATGCCGCAGCGGGTGCGCGCCTTCCTCGATTACATGGTGCCGCGCCTGCAACACTATCTGGAAGGTTGATCGGCCGGGCGGCGGCACCACCTATCTGTGAAATGAATTACAAGAAGCTGTGCTGGGAGGACGGCTAATCAACGGCGGCGGCGGGTGATATCTCTCCCGTCGTCGAAATTCCTTAGAGCCAGGCTCTTACCACCACAAGGATTCATGCAATGTCGAGCAAGTCTGAGGCCGAGTTGTTCTCGCCCACCAAAATCGGGGCCATCGAGGTCGCCAACCGCATCGCGATGGCGCCGTTGACCCGGGCGCGTGCGGACATGGAAGGCGTGCATTCGCCCATGGCCATCGAATATTACCGCCAGCGCGCGTCGGCCGGCCTGATCATCACCGAAGCCACCAACATCTCGCGCCAGGGGCGCGGTTATGCGCTGACCCCGGGCATCTATACCGACGCCCATGTCGCGGCCTGGAAGCCGGTCGTCGAGGCCGTCCATGCGGCCGGCGGCAAGATCGTCATGCAGCTGTGGCATGTCGGCCGCATCTCGCATGTCAGCCTGCAGAAGGATGGCGCCGCCCCGGTCGCGCCGTCGGCGATCCAGGCCGGCGACATGGTTTTCACGCTGGACGGCATGCAGCGCCCGTCCCTGCCGCGCGCTCTCGAAACCGACGAGATCCCCGGCATCATCGAGGATTACCGCAACGCCGCCCGCAAGGCGAAGGAAGCGGGCTTCGACGGCGTCGAGGTGCATTCGGCCAATAATTATCTGCTGGAGCAATTCATCCGCGACAGCACCAACAAGCGCACGGATCGTTACGGCGGCTCGATCGAGAACCGCACCCGCCTGCCGATCGAAGTGGTGACCGCCGTCGCCGAGATCTGGGGCGCCGACCGCGTCGGCGTGCGCCTGTCGCCCATCACCCGCGCGGTCGGCGATACCCCGCTCGACAGCACGCCGCAAGAGACCTATGGCTATCTGGCGGCGCAGCTCGGCGAGCTGGGGCTGGCCTATATCCATTGCATCGAGGGCCAGACCCGCGGTCCCAATGCCGTGGCGGATTTCGATTTCAAGGCGCTGCACAAGGCGTTCGGCGGCAAATACATGGCCAATAACAGCTACACCCGCGAGCTGGCCATCGAAGCGGCCTCTTCGTCGGGCCATGCCGACATGGTCGCCTTCGGCCGTCCGTTCATCGGCAATCCGGATCTGGTCGAGCGCCTGCGCCGCAATGCGCCGCTGGTCGACGCGCCGGTCGCCACCTATTACGGCGGCGGCGCCGAGGGCTATATCGACTTCAAGCCGCTGGAGACCGCGGCGGAATAGGCCGCTTTACCGTACGCAACTTGCCGCTTCTTCCGCCACCGCAGAAGAAGCGGTCCTTGCCGTCGGATTCGAGCCCCGACACCGTGATGCCGGGCGGCATGTCGAGCTGCTCCAGCACGTCTCCAGTGTCGGGATCGATGCGGCGCAGATCGCTCCGCTCATCCTCCAAAGTACCGTGCCACAGCTGGCCTTCGACCCAGGTCACCCCGGTGACGAAGCGGCTGGATTCGATGGTGCGCAGGATTTTTCCGCTGTCCGGGTCGATCTGATGGATCTTGCGGCCGCGATATTGTCCGACCCACAGCGATCCTTCTGCCCAGGCCAGCCCGGAATTGTCGCCTTCGCCGCCGGGGGTGGGGATGGTGGCGAGCACCTGGCCGCTGGCCGGGTCGATCTTGCGGATCAGATTATCGGCGATCTGGAACAGATGCTTTCCGTCGAACGCGGTTCCGGCATGGGCCGGCACGTCGAGCGAGCGCCTGCGTTTGCCGCTGTCCGGGTCGAGCGCGTCGAGCCGCGTGCCGGCGGCGACCCAGACATTCTCGCCATCATAGGAGACGCCGTGCACCTGCTCGGTTTTGTCGAGCGGGCCATATTCGGCGATGACGTCGGCTACGGATCGTTTCATGGGGTCACCTTACGCATCCGGCAGCGGCGCCGGGAGTAACAACATCGTCGCGAATCCGGGCAGCGGCGGCGTCAGCCAGCGGCGCGCCCGCCCGCGTCCATAGGACTGCACCTTGCCGTCCTCGGCCAGGGCTTCGAGCGTCCGCTGCACGGTGCGCTGACTGGTCCCGAGCGCCAGCGCCAGGGCGGAGCTGGACCAGGCTTCGCCATCGGCGAGAAAGGCCAGCAGCGTCGCATGGCGTTCTTCGATCGGGCGGGCCAGCACGGCGATCTCCCCTGCTCGCGGCGTCAGGGCGAAGCCCCGGCGGGTCGCCTCGATGCCGGCCAACGGAGCGAGGGCCGCGCGCAGCCGGCCGATCTCGACCCGCAGCCGGGCGCGGTGCGACTCGTCCGCGTGCCTGGCCCGGAACGCCGCGAACAGCAGCTCCTCCCGCGATACATCTCCAGGCCAGGCCTCGCCGAGCGCGCGGGCCAGGGCGAACAGCACCGGGCGCGTCGCCAACGGGATCAGCGTTTCGCCCTGCCTGACCGCATGACGGCAGGCATCGACCACCAGCGCCGAAGAATTCAGCAGCGTTTCGACCTCGTCGAGCAGAAGCGGGCGCCCCGCCAGCCTTGCTGCGGGAGACGACAACAGGCGGGCGGCGGCTTCGATTTCCGCCGTCAAAGCGGGGATGCCGGCCTGTCGCGCCGCTTGAGCCGCCCGGGCGATGGCACCGCGTGCGGCGCCCACCTGCACGCGGCGCATGGCGATGCCGGCGACCGCCAATTCATGGGCGGCACACAGGGCGGGAGGAAACAGCGCGGCATCGATATCTGCCAGTTTGCGTTCGGCCTCGTCGAGGCGGCCGATCAGCAGCAGGCGGCGGATGTCCAGATGGCGGGCATAAGCGGCGTTGACCCGATCGCCATGCCGGTCGAGGGTTTCCCGGGCCGCATTCAGTGCCGTTTCCGGCCAGCCCAGATCGCGCGACGCCAGGGCGATCTCCGCCTCGGCGACGGCGCAGCGGGCGCGGGACACCGGCTCGCGCGGGCCGAAAGCGCGGGCTGCCCGGCGCAGCAGCGGGCGCGCCCGGCCGAAATCGCCCAGCCGCGCCATGGCGATGCCGCGCAGGGCCAGCGCCGCGCCGTCATCGCGCAGCGCCACCCAGTTCAGCGCCGCCAGCGGGTCGCCCGCCGCCAGCGCCTGGGCCGCTTCGGCGATCACGGTGTCCATCGGAATCCCGCCACCTTTGTCACTCCCGCCATTTCCGGGGCGGCGCTCACTCTAGCGCATGACCATCAACCCCCAAAGGGAGCGACGATTATGACGATGATGACCAAGCACCGGACCGGAACCCGGGAAGAATGGCTGGCGGCCCGCCTCGATCTGCTGGCCGAGGAAAAGGCGCTGACCCGGCAAAGCGACGAACTGGCCCGGCGCCGCCAGGAACTGCCCTGGGTCCGGGTCGATCAGGATTACCGTTTCGATACCGAACAGGGCCCGGTTTCGCTGAAGGATCTGTTCCAGGGCCGCTCGCAGCTTCTGGTCTACCATTTCATGTTCGGGCCGGACTACAAGGCGGGCTGCCCGTCCTGCTCGATGATCGCCGACGGATTCAGCGGCTTCGCGGTCCATCTGGCCAATCACGACGTGACCCTGACCGCCGTGTCGCGCGCGCCGCTCGCCAAGCTGCTGGCGTACCGGCAGCGCATGGGGTGGACCTTCCCCTGGGCCTCGTCCGAAGGCGGCGCCTTCAATTACGATTTCAACGTTTCGATTTCCGAAGAGCAGCAGCGCGATGGCAGCGCCGAGTATAATTATCAGCGCCGCGGCCATGCGATGACCCAGGTGGAACTGCCGCCGGTGGTCGGCCAGTTCGCCGCCATGTGCGGCACCGACGCCCCGACCTATGTGCGCGACCGGCCGGGACTGAGCGCCTTCGTGCTGCGCGACGGCGAGGTCTACCACACCTATTCCACCTATGCCCGCGGCCTGGACGGGCTGTGGGGTGCCTATCAATGGCTCGACCGTGCTCCGCTCGGCCGCAACGAAAGCGGCGGAGTCTGGTGGCGGCGCCATGACGAATATGGCGGGTAACCGTCATGGACGGGATGTCGATGTGGATGAGGATGCCCGGCCAGAGCTGGCCGGGCGCCGAAGCCGGGTTCATCCTCATGTGGGCGGGAATGATGGTGCCGATGATGCTGCCGTCATTTCTGCCCCTGCTGTGGCGGCTGCGCCATTCGCCCTGGCGGGCGGCGCAGCTGGCCGCCGGCTATTTTACCGTCTGGACCGCGATCGGCGCGGTCTTGTTCCCGCCGGGTGTCGTCGTTGCGGAGGCGGCGATGCGCTGGCCGGCCGCGATGCCCTTCGTTAGCGGGATCGTCGTGCTGGCGGCGGGCGCGCTGCAATTCACCGCCTGGAAGAGACGGCACCTAGACTGCCTGCGGGCCGTGCCGTCCGGCACCGAAGGAGCCTGGCGGCAGGGAGTGCGGCTTGGCCTGCATTGCAGCTGCGGCTGTGCCGGATGGACGGCGATCCTGCTAGCCATCGGCATGATGGATCTTGGGGCGATGACGGCGGTGACCGTCGCCATGACCGCCGAAAGGCTGGTCCCGGCGGGCGGGCTCACCGCGCGCACCACCGGGGCCGCCGCTGTTGTAACCGGCGCGGCGATGATCGTCCTCAGCCTTGGCCCTTCCTGACGAAGTCCACGAAGGCCCGCAGCGGCGCCGGCATGTGCCGCCGGCCCGCATAATAGAGGAACGGTCCTGGAAATTCCTGCCACCAGGGTTCCAGAACCGGTTCCAAGAGACCGCCGTCGAGCTGGGGGCGGATCATGTCCTCGAAAATATGAATGATGCCGACCCCGGCGACCGCCGCGCCGATGGCGAGGTCGATCGAGCTGCCGGGCCGCACCAGCAGCGGAGCGGGGGGATCGACGCGGATCGTTTCGCCGTCCTTTTCGAAATCCCAGCTCGGCTTAGCGCCGCCGGCGAACTGGCCGCGCAGGCAGGCATGGTCCAGCAGGTCGCGGGGATGGAGCGGGCGGCCGCGCTCGGCCATATAGGACGGCGCCGCGGCGGTGGCGAAGCGTTGGGTCCGCGGGCCGATCGGGATAGCGATCATGTCCTGCTCCAGCCGCTCGTCATAACGGATGCCGGCGTCGCAGCCGGCCGCCAGCAGGTCGACGAAGCTGTCCTCGACCACCACTTCCAGCCGGATGTCGGGATAGAGCTTGAGGAAGGGCGGGATCAGCGGGGCCAGGATGATGCGCGCGGCGCTGGCCGGAACATTGAGCCGCAGCGTGCCGGCGGGCCGGCCGCGAAAGGCGTTCAGCACGTCGAAGGCCGCTTCCATCTCGTCCAGCACCGGCGTCAACCGCTCGATCAGCCGCTGGCCCGCTTCGGTCGGGGTGACGCTGCGGGTGGTGCGGTTGAGCAGGCGCAATTCCAGCCGCGCTTCGAGACGCGCCACCGCGGCGCTGAGGCCGGAGGCGGAGACGCCGCTGATCCGCGCCGCATCGCGGAAGCCTTTGGCGCGCGCCACCGACAGGAAGGCGGCGAGATCGTTGAAATCCGGGCTCATTGTTCGTCCTTTCGAACAGCCCGTGCAGATTAGGCCCGATTATCAAACGGAGCAATCGCGGCCATAGTCCCGTCACCCCCTTTTCGACGGAGACCTCCGATGTCCCACAGCACCTTTTCCTTGGCCGGCCGCGCCATCAACCGCATGGGCTATGGCGCCATGCAGCTGGCCGGTCCGCATGTGTTCGGTCCGCCCAAGGACCATGCCGGCGCCCTGGCCGTTCTGCGCGAGGCGCTGCGGCTGGGCGTCAACCATATCGACACCAGCGATTTCTACGGCCCGCATGTCACCAACCGGCTGATCCGCGAGGCGCTGTCGCCTTATCCGGACGATCTGCTGATCGTCACCAAGCTGGGCGCGGTGCGCGGCGCGGACGGTGCCTGGCTTCCGGCCCAGGAGCCCGAGGATTACGCCCGCGGAATCGAGGACAATCTGCGCAATCTCGGGCTCGACGCGCTGGACCTGGTCAATCTGCGCATCATGGGCGATATCCATGCGCCGTCCGAAGGCTCGATCGCCCGCCAGGTCGAGGCGGCGGCGGAGCTGCAGCGCAAAGGCCTGATCCGCCATGTCGGTCTCAGCAACGTCACCTCGGCGCAGGTGGCCGAGGCGCGCCCCATCACCGAGATCGTCTGCGTGCAGAACCACTACAATCTGGTCCACCGCGCCGACGATGCGCTGGTCGACGAGCTGGCGGAAGCCGGCATCGCCTATGTGCCGTTCTTCCCGCTGGGCGGCTTCACCCCGATCCAGTCCGGCGGACTGTCCAAGATCGCCGTCCGGCTGACGGTCACGCCGATGCAGCTGGCGCTGGCCTGGCTGCTGCACCGCGCGCCCAATATCCTGCTGATTCCCGGCACCTCGTCCGTCGCCCATCTGCGCGAGAACGTCGCCGCCGCCGATCTGGTTCTGGATGCGGAAACCCTGGCCGAGCTGGAAAACCTGGCCTGATCAGACGCCGGCCGCCAGCGCCTTGTCGATAGCCTGGCGCAGATCGGCCTGCATGAAGGGTTTGGTCAGGGTGATGTGGTCGCTATAGGCCGGGTCCAGCCCGGCGGAGCCGTAGCCGCTGGCGAAGATCACCGGCACGCCCCGCTTCTCCAGCAGCTCGGCGACCGGATAGGAGGCCCGCCCGTCGAGATTGATGTCGAGGATGGCGAGGTCGATCCGTTCGAGGCGGGCCGATTCCATCGCCTGCGGCAGGCGCAGGGCCAGACCGGCCACCTCGTAGCCGAGGTCGGTCAGCATGTCCTCGATCATCAGGGCGATGCTCATCTCGTCCTCGACCACCAGGATACGGGCGCTCATGGTGTCACGGGCTCCTCGTCATAAATGCTGACCGGCGCTGTGCGGCGAGGGGGCAAATTCCGTTCCTTCCGATGCCGTCAGGAGGCCTCTTCCAATCGCGCGGCGGCGGCATACCGGGCGCGGGCCTGTTTGATTTCGGCGTGATGGCTTTCCGCCCAGCGCGCCAGCACGGACAGGGGAACCACCAGCGACCGGCCCAATTCGGTCAGGGCATATTCGGTGCTGGGCGGCGTGGTCGGGTGGACGGTGCGGCTGATCAGCCCGTCCTCCTGCAATTCGCGCAGGGTCTGGGTCAGCATGCGCTGCGAGATGTCGGGAATGGCGCGGCGCAGCTCGCCGAACCGGTGCGACCGCTCGGCCAGGGTGGAGATCACCAGCGTGCTCCATTTGTCGCCGATCCGGTCCAGCACGTCGCGGATCGGACAGGTGTCCGGCAGGGCCTTCTGGTCGCGGTAGCGCTCGGCGGTCAAGGGCGTGTCTTCGCTCATGGTTACCTCGGTGTTCCTATCTGCGGGCAAGCTGCCTTCTTTACGGCGCGCTCGCAGGGCTTATTTTATCCATAGTCTCAAAAAGAGACCAGCATTCAATTTGACTATGGAGTATCCGATGTCTACCCCCGATCTTCTCGTTACCGGCGCCGGCGGCCAGCTCGGCCAGCGCGTTCTGCATCATCTGACCGACAGCTTGAAAATCCCGGCCGGGCGCATCGCCGCCGCCACCCGCAAGCCCGAGAGCCTGGCCGCCTGGGCGGCGCAGGGCGTTGCGTTGCGGCGCGCCGATTTCGATGAGCCGGCCTCTCTGGAGCAGGCCTTCGCCGGCATTTCGCGGCTGCTGCTGATCAGCACCGATGCGCTCGACCGGCCCGGCCATCGCCTGGCCCAGCACCGCGCCGCCATCGCCGCCGCCGCCAAGGCCGGTGTGTCGCATGTCGTCTACACCTCGATGCCGAAGCCCGAGACTTCCGCGGTGCTGTTCGCCCCCGACCATGCCGGCACCGAAGCGGCTTTGGCCGCCAGCGCCCTGCCGGAATGGACCGTGCTGCGCAACAATTGGTATTTCGAGAATCTGTTCTTCAGCCTGCCGTCGGCCCTCGGCTCGGGAAGCTGGTACAGCGCCGCCGGCGAGGGGCGCATCGCCCATATCGGCCGCGACGACCTGGCGCGCGCCGCCGCCGCTGCCCTGGCGGGTGCCGTGACGGGGAAGAGCACCCTGACCCTGACCGGCGCCAAGGCTTACAGCACCGCCGAGATCGCCGCCCTGGTGACGAAGACCGTCGGCCGTCCGCTGGCGGTGGTGCCGGTGCCGGTCGAGGGATTGGTGCAGGGTATGATCGCGCATGGGCTGCCGGAAGGGCTGGCCCGCACCTTCGCGTCGTTCGACACCAACACCGCGCAAGGCGGGCTGGCCGACATTACCGGCGATTATCGCGCTTTGACGGGAAGCGAGCCGCAGGGGTTCGAGGACTGGCTGGCGGCGAACAAGGCGGTCCTGGCTGCCCTGTGAGAGCAGATGGGCGCATTCCTTCAAAAAGGGGGAGTGCGTCTCCGCCATCGGCCGGTTCGTCCTTGATCAGCTCTCTCGCCCCCTTCCGTTATGCGAAAATTCCCCGCCGAACGGGAGTTAAACTATCGCAGACACGGAAAAGTCACAGGGAATCGCGGCGAACTTCCGGCGGGACGCGTGTTTTGGCTGCGAGGCGGGGGAGCAGGAGTTTCGCACGATGTCCGATCCCGCGTCCCGGCGGCCGATCCATCCCTACCTGATTCCGTTTCCCATCGCCTGCTTCGCGGGCGCTCTGCTGACCGACATCGCCTATTGGGGCACGGCGGAGATGATGTGGGCGGATTTCTCCGCCTGGCTGGTCACCGTCGGGCTGATCCTCGCCGTTGTGGCGGCGATCGCCGGCCTGATCGACTTCCTGTCCCGCCAGGCCATCCGCCGGCGGCAGCCGGCCTGGTTCCATGCGACGGGAAACGCGATCGTACTGCTGCTGGCCCTCTTCAATACGCTGGTGCATAGCCGCGACGCCTGGACCTCGGTGGTGCCGTTCGGGGTGATCCTGTCCGCCGCGACCGTGGCGGTGCTGGCCTTCACCGGCTGGATGGGCTGGACGCTGGTCCATGATCCGGAGGTGGCCGAATGACCCGCCGGACCGGATGGCTGCTCGCCGCCGCCCTGCTGGCGCTGGCGGGCTGCGACGATGACGACACCACCGATCCGCAGAGCCAGATCGGCCCCAACCCCGTCCTGCCCGAGATCCGGCAATATCTGTTTCCGCCGATGCATCTCGCCGAGATCGCCGGGTGGAAGGAGGGGGAAGCCCCCATTGTGCCGCAAGGCCTGAAAATCGAGGCGCTGGCGACCGGGCTGCAGCATCCGCGCGCGCTGTACGTGCTGCCCAACGGCGACATCCTGGTCAGCGAATCGAAGGCGCCCTATCCCCAGCCGATCAGGCGGCCCAAGGATCTGGTGATGGGCTGGATCGAGTCGATGGTGACCTCGGCCGGCAAGACCGGTTCCGCCAACCGCATCTCGATCCTGCGGGAGAACCCGGACGGGCACGGTACCTCGGTCGACGCGCCGTTCATCGAGCATCTCAATTCGCCGTTCGGCGTGACGCTGGTCGGCAACGACCTCTATGTCGCGCAATCGGGCTCGATCGTGCATTTTCCCTACACCGAGGGAGAAACCCGGATCGACGCCAAACCGGCTCTGCTGACCGAGATTCCCGGCGGCCCGATCGACCATCACTGGACCAAGAGCCTGCTGGCCAGCCCCGACGGATCGAAGCTCTATGTCGGGATCGGCTCGAACAGCAATATCACCGAGAACGGCATGGAGGCCGAGAAGAACCGGGCCGATATCCTCGAGGTCGACCGCGGCACCGGCAATTTCCGCGTCTTCGCCAGCGGCTTGCGCAATCCCAATGCGATGAGCTGGGACCCGCAAAGCGGCGCCATGTGGACGGTGGTCAACGAGCGCGACGAAATCGGCCCCAACCTGGTCCCCGACTATCTGACCTCGGTCCAGGACGGCGCCTTTTACGGGTGGCCCTATTCCTATTACGGCCAGCATCTCGATCCGCGCGTGCGGCCCCAGCGGCCGGACCTGGTGGCCCAGGCGATCGCGCCGGATTATGCGCTCAGTTCACATGTGGCGCCGCTCGGCCTCGCTTTCGCCGAAGGCAGCAGCCTGCCCGACAAATACAAAGCCGGCGCCTTCGTCGGCGAGCATGGCAGCTGGAACCGCATACAACTCAATGGCTACAAGGTGGTCTTCGTGCCCTTCGCCGATGGCAAGCCCGCCGGCAAAGCCGAGGATGTGGTGACCGGCTTCCTCGGCCCCGACGGCAAGGCGCGCGGCCGGCCGGTCGGGCTGGCCTTCGACAAAATGGGCGCGCTGCTGATCGCCGACGATGTCGGCAATACCGTCTGGCGTGTCAGCGCGGCGCAATAAGCCGCTTGAAGACGGGCGCTCCTTGTCCGATTGATGGGACAACCATCAAGAAGGGGAGGAGAACGCCTTGTTTCGCACTTTCATGTTTACCGTGACGATGCTGGCCGCGGTGGCGGCCGGAGCCGCGGAGCCGCCCGATCCGCATGCGATCCTGGCCGAGTATGGCAAGATCGTTTCGGACCACGGCATCGACGAAGCCCGCGCGGTCGAGATCGGCGGTATCAAGCAATGGATCACCGTGCGCGGGCGCGACCGCGACAATCCGATCCTGCTGCTGATCCATGGCGGTCCGGCGGCGCCCGATCTGCCCAACCGCTATCTGTTCGAACCGTCCTGGGCCGATTACTTCACCGTGGTCGAATGGGACCAGCGCGGCAGCGGCAAGACCTTCGAGCTGAACGATTCCGCCGCCGTGGCGCCGACCATGAGCAAGGAACGGATGATCGAGGATGCCGAGGAACTGGTCGATTATCTCCGCCAGACCTACCGGCGCGACAAGATCTTCGTGATGGGCCATTCCTGGGGCAGCCTGGTCGGGCTGTCGCTGGCCCAGCGGCGCCCGGACCGGCTCTACGCCTATATCGGCGTCGGGCAGATCATCGCCATGAAGCAGGGCGAGAAGGTCAGCTATGACTGGACCCTGGCCCAGGCGCGCAAGGCGGGTAATGCCGAGGCGGTCAAGGAGCTGACCGCGATCGCCCCCTATCCCGAGGCCGACGGTTCGGTCCCGCTCGACAAGCTGGGCACCGAACGCAAATGGTCGATCGTGTTCGGCGGCCTGATCCATGGCCGGTCCAGCTATGACCCGCTGGAGAACACCGAAAAGATCTCACCCGATTATAGCTGGGCCGATTACAAGGCGATCGACCAGGGCAGCGCCTTCACCCTGCCCAAGCTGCTGGATGAGCTGATGAATACCGACTTCACCGGCGTGACCCGGCTCGATTGCCCGGTGCTGATGTTCGCCGGACGCACCGACTACACCACCCCGTCGCCGCTGATCGAGCGCTGGTACGCTGCGGTGACGGCGCCGGCGAAGAAGCTGGTCTGGTTCGAGCAATCCTCGCACATGATTTATGAGGAAGAGCCCGGTCGCTTTCTGGTTCACCTGGTGCAGGACGTTCTGCCGCTCAGTGGGCGGCCAGCGCCCTGACCACTTCGGCCCTGCGGCTGGCCGACAGAGGGGCGGAGTCGCGATTGTCGAATTCGACGCGGCTCTCGCCCAGCTCGGTGCGGGTGATGCCCTTGACCCGGCGCATATTGACCAGCGCCGAACGGTGGGTGCGGATGAAGGCCATGTCGGCCAGTTTGGCCTCGATGTCCTTCAAGGGCTGGCGCAGCAGCCGTTCCTGGCCGCGCACATGCAGGGCGACGTAATTGCCCTGCGCCTCGATCCAATCGATTTCGCCGGCGCGCACCAGCACGTCGCCTTCCTTGCCCGGCACCAGAAAGGCCGGTTCGGCGTTGGAGGCGGCGGGCTGGGCGATATCCTTCGGCGGGGTGCGCATGCCGCGGCGCCACAAGGCGGCCATCCCGACCGCCAGGAACAGGGTCAGCAGGTCCTTGCGATATTCGTAGAACAGATTGCCCGGCCCGAAATCGAAGGAATAGGCATCGCCGGCCAGCGCGTGGACCGGATAGCGCAGCCCGGCCATCAGGCCGACATGCACCGCCGAACAGACGATGCTGGTGACCAAATAGGTTCCCAGCCGGGCGAGCGGACCCAGGCCGCGCGCCGCGACCTTGTCGTCCCACGGCAGCAGCAGGGCGAAGGTGACGGCCCAGCCGACCCAGCTGGTCAATTCCCAGCAATAGGGTCTCCAGCGCGCCAGGTGACTGCCATTGCGGTCGAGGTCGAAATGGATCGACACCGCATTGATCAGGCAGGCGGCCAGGATCACGCCGCTGCAGATGACATATTGCGATAGGATGGGCCGGCCGGAAAAGAATCGCAGAATGGCGGGTCGGGTCTCGTTCGTCACGCGTAAGGCCTCGTTCGTCCCTCGAACCGCCGGGTCCATCCCATCGGGACCCATGCCGGCGAAAGCCAGAGTAGCGTCTCCTCCAGCGAATTTGAAGAAAGGGCAGGGGCATGCGCAGACGGGATCTTTTCAAAGCGGTGGCGGGACTGGCGATGATTCCGGTGATGGGGGTGCGGGCCCTGGCCGCTCCGTTCCGCCGGGTGCGCCCGGGCGACGCCGCCTGGCCGAAAGCGTCCGACTGGGAAGCCTTGCGCAAACAGGTCGGCGAAGCGCTGATCCGCCCCGAACCGCTGCACGGACCCTATGACAATCCCTTCAATATCGGCGACCAGGCTGCCGGCACCCAGGTGTCGGGCTGGCTGAACGCCTGGAAGCCCGGCATCAGCGCCTATGCGGTGAAGGCGCGCGGCGGCGAGGATGTCGCGGCGGCGGTGGATTTCGCCCGCCGTCATAAGTTGCGCCTGGTGGTGAAGGGCGGAGCGCACAGCTATCAGGGCACCTCGAACGCGCCGGACTCGCTGCTGGTGTGGACCCGCGCGATGAACCGGGTCCAACTGATCGACGGCTTCACGCCGGAAGGCTGCAGCGATGCGCCGGTGCCGGCGGTGTCGGTCGAAGCGGGCGCGATGTGGATCGACGTCTATGACGCGGTGACCACCAAGGGCGGGCGCTACGCCCAGGGCGGCGGCTGCACCACGGTGGGCGTCGCCGGCCATGTGCAGAGCGGCGGCTTCGGCTCTTTCTCGAAGCGTTGGGGCACCGCCGCCGGCAGCGTGCTGGAAGCCGAGATCGTTACCGCCGACGGCACGCTGCGCCGCGTCAATAAATGCCGCGACCCCGAGCTGTTCTGGGGCATCAAGGGCGGTGGCGGCGGCAGTCTCGGCGTGGTGACCAGGCTGATCCTGCGCACCCACGACCTGCCCGAGTTCTTCGGCGGCGCCTTCGCCACCATCCGCGCCAATTCCGACGAAGCCTATCGCCGGCTGATCACGCGCTTCTTCGATTTCTATGCCGAAGCTTTATACAACCCGCATTGGGGCGAGCAGGCCAGGCTGCGCGGCGACAACCGCCTGGAAATCAGCATGGTCTGCCAGGGATTGACGGCCGAGGAAGCCAAGGCGGTATGGAAGCCGTTTCTCGACTGGCTGGCCGCTTCGCCGGGCGATTACGGCTTCGACGAGGATTTCTGGGCCGGCGCTTCGGTCGCGCGCGCCTGGTGGGATGCCGAGGCCCGCCGCAAGCGCGGTTCGACGGCGATGGTCTCCGACGACCGCCCCGGCGCTTCGGCGGCCCATGTCTGGTGGCGCGGCGATCAGGAGCAGTGCAGCGTGTTCCTCTATGGCTATGAATCGCTGTGGCTGCCGGGTTCGCTGCTGGACTCCGCGCGCCGCCCAGCCCTGGTCGAGGCGCTGATGGCCGCCAGCCGGCACAAGAAGGTCGAGTTGCATTTCAACAAGGGCCTGGGCGGCGGCGATGTCGAAATGGCGGCGCTGGCCCGCGACACCGCGACCAATCCGGAAGCGGCGGACGCCTTCGCTTTGGCGATCATTGCCGATGGCGGCCCGTCGCGTTTTCCCGGCATGCCCGACGCCAGGGACGAGGAAAAGGCGCGCCAAGCCGCCGCGGCGGTCGATGCGGCGACGGCGATCCTGGCGCCGCTTGCCCCGGCCGGCGGCTCCTATGTCTCGGAGAGCAACTTCTTCAACAAGAGCTGGGCCAGATCGTTCTGGGGCAGCAATTATCCCCGGCTGCTGGCGGCCAAGCGCCGCTACGACCCCGACGGCCTATTCTTCGTCCATCACGGGGTCGGGTCCGAGGATTGGAGCGCGGACGGCTTTACGCGAGACGCGACTTGATCCGGATCTCTCCTTCAAGGGTGCGATGGACCGGGCAGCGGCCGGCGATGGCCAGCAGCTTGTCCCGGTCCTCCTGCGACAGGTCGCCTTCCAGTGTGATCTCGCGCGTCATCTCGGTGAATTCACCGCCTTCGCCCTGAATCTTGGCCATCCGTAGCGCGACGCCGATCCGCTCGACCGGGATTTCCTTGCGCTCGGCATACATGCGCAGCGTGATCGAGGTGCAGGCGCCCAAGGCACCCAGCAGATAATCGAACGGGCCCGGTCCGGAATCGTCGCCGCCGATGTCGGCCGGCTCGCTGGCCTTCAGATGATGGCGTCCGGCGCGCACTGCGTTGGCATAGCGGCCGGTGCGGGTCTCTGTCACCGTCACCAGGCCGGGTTCGAGCGGAGCCTCCTGCGCCGTTTCCGCCTCCGGCAGGAAGCGCGAGGCCCAGGCGGCGATGATGTCGGCGGCATAGACCGCGTCGGCGCGCTTGCGCAGCAGATGGTCGGCGGTGTCCAGCGAGACGAAGCTCTTGGGATGGCGGGCGGCGGCGAAGATGGCGTTGGCGTTCTCGATCCCGACCGTGTCGTCGAGCGGGGCGTGGCAGACCAGCAGCGCCTTGTTCATGCCGGCCAGTGCGCCCAGGAAGTCCTGGCTGATGACATCGTCGAGGAACTGCTTTTTGATGGTGAAGGGACGTCCCGCCAGCATGACCTGGGCGATGCCGTTCTTCTCGATTTCGTCGATGCTGCCGGTGAACAGATGGGTGATGTGGCCGGCCGAGGAGGGCGCGGCCATGGTGGCGATGCCGACCGCTTCCGGCACCTTCGGTCCGGCCGCCAGCACGGCGGCGCCGCCCAGGCTGTGGCCGATCAGCAGCGACGGCGCGCGGTGGTTCTTGCGCAGATAATCGACGGCGGCCAGCAGGTCTTCGACGTTGGATGAGAAATTGGTGTTGGCGAATTCGCCTTCGCTGCTGCCGATGCCGGTGAAGTCGAAGCGCAGCACGGCGATGCCCTGCGATGTCAGCCGTTCGGCGACGCGCTGCGCGGCGAAGATGTCCTTGCCGCAAGTGAAGCAATGGGCGAACAGCGCGAAAGCGCGCGGACGCTCGGGCAGGTCCAGGCGTGCGGCGAGCATCTGCCCCGAATGGCCTGGAAACTCGATCTTCCTGCTGTCGCTCATCTTCTCCCCCGGCTACTCTTTATCCATATGAGATCAAACAATAAGGATCAGCCTGGGATGTTGTCACGCCGCCTGTTTCTCGGAACCGCCGCCGCCGCGCCCGCCGCGGCTCTCGCCCTTGGCCAAGCGGCTCCCGCCTCGGCGGCGGAGACCGGGCTGTCCAGCATCACCGGGGATGCCAAGCCGATCGGCGCCGATGAGCGCCGCGCCCGCATCGCCAAGCTGCAGGATCTGATGGGGCGCCAGAAGATCGGCGCGCTGCTGGTCGAATCCGGCTCCTCGCTCGATTATTTCACCGGCATCCGCTGGTGGCGCTCCGAGCGCACCACCGCCGCGGTGATCCCGGCCAAGGGCGAGGTGATCGTGGTGACGCCGGCCTTCGAAGAACCCTCGATCCGCGAAACTCTGCAGATCGGCGGCGACGTGCGGCCGTGGAACGAGCATGAGAGCCCGTTCCAGCGCCTGGCCGAAGCGCTGCACGACCGGGGGGCTATGACGGTGGCGGTCGAGCCGACCACCCGCTTCTTCATCATCGACCGGCTGCGCCAGGCTGCGCCTCATCTCAAGATCGTGTCCGGCGACGCGCTGATCCGCGCCTGCCGTATGCACAAATCGCCGGCCGAGCTGGCTCTGCTGCGCATCGCCAATCAGGTCACTTTGCAGGCGATCCAATATGCGCACGGCAAGGTCGTGGCCGGCATGAAGGCGACCGGGATCGGCGCCCTGATCACCGAGGCCACCGCGGCGCTGGGCGGCGAGCCCGACGACGCGCTGGTGCTGCTCAACGAAGCCAGCGCCTATCCGCACGGCTCGCACAAGCCGCAGGAAATCCGCGACGGCTCGACCGTGCTGGTCGATGTCGGCTGCAAGGTGCATGGCTATCAGTCCGACATTTCCCGCACCTGGGTGTTCGGCACGCCGTCCGACAAGCAGCGCAAGATGTGGGACACCGTGCGGCGCGGCCAGCAGATCGCCTTCGAGACGGCCAAGCTGGGCGTCAAATGCGGCGCCATCGACGATGCGGTGCGCGCCTTCTATGAAAAGGAAGGCTGGGGGCCGGGCTATCATCTGCCGGGCCTGCCGCACCGTACCGGCCATGGCATCGGCATGGACGGCCATGAATCGCCCTATCTGGTGCATGGCGACGACACGCCGTTGGAACCCGGCATGTGCTTCTCCGACGAACCCGGCCTTTATGTGCCCGGCGAATTCGGCATCCGCCTTGAGGATTGCTGGGTTATGACCGAGTCGGGGCCGCAGGGCTTCACCTCTTTCGCGAGGTCGATCGATGACCCGGTCTAATACCAAAATCCGCATCGGCATCGGCGGCTGGACCTTCGAGCCCTGGCGCGGAACCTTCTATCCCGAGAAACTGACGCAAAAGCGTGAATTGGAATATGCCTCCGGCAAGCTCGGCTCGATCGAGGTCAACGGCACCTATTACAGCCTGATGAAGCCGGACAGCTTCAGGAAATGGCACGACGAGACCCCTGCCGATTTCATCTTCAGCCTGAAGGCGACGAAGTTCTGCACCAACCGAAAGGTCTTGGCGACCGCCGGTGAATCGATCGAGCGATTCATCATGAGCGGGGTGCTGGAGCTGAAGGACAAGCTGGGCCCGATCAACTGGCAGTTCATGGGCACCAAGAAATTCGATCCCGAGGATTTCGGCGCCTTCCTCAAATTGCTGCCGAAATCGGTCGAGGGGCGCTCGCTGCGCCATGCCGTCGAAGTGCGCCATGAGAGCTTCCAGACGCCGGAATTCTACGAGATGGCCCGCCGGCACGAGGTGGCGATCATCCAGGCCGGCGATTCAAAATTTCCCGAGATCGAAGAAGCGACGGCGCCTTTCGCCTATGTCCGCATCATGGGCACGCGCGAGGACGAGCCGAAGGGCTATTCCGAAGCCGAGCTGGACGCCTGGGCCGAGCGGGCCAAGGGCTGGGCCGCCGACGGGCGCGACGTGTTCTTCTACGTGATCAGCGGCGCCAAGCAGCATAACCCGGCGGCGGCGATGGCACTGATCGAGAGGATTTGACCTAGGCCGGGCGCCTTTGGCGTGATGCCATGACGAGGGCGACGCCCAGGCTTACGCCATAGCCCCACAGCAGCCAGGCGGCGCCGAGCCGCACGATCGTTTCGTCGGCGCCATAGAGGCCATGCATCCATCGCAGGGCCGCGCCGTCGATCATCATGGCGACGGCGCCGACCACGCTGACACCCTGCATCAATTGATCGGTGGTCAGCCGGGCGAAGCGCTGGATCAGCCAGACGCTGGCCCAGGCCATCGGCAGGGTGGTGAGAAAGCCGATATTCCCTTGCAGCGGATCGGAGAATGCGCCGGGCGCGAAGCGGATATAAGCGGTAGCGACCACCCAGAGGGCGAGACTCAGCAGCACCAGGCGAACGGTCTGGGATCGGGTTGGCATGCGAACCTCCCTGCATATGTAGCATGTGCTACATAGTATGAATTTGTAGTGGGTGCTACAAGGGGCGATGCGCGCCAAACGGATGGATATCGCCGAGAGAATCGCCGACAGCCTGCTCGATTGCGGGGTGGCGCAAATTCCGCTGCGCGAACTTGCCGCCCGGCTCTGCACCAGCGACCGCATGCTGCTCTATTATTTCTCGGACAAAAGCGATCTGATCCGCTGTTCGCTGGGCATCGTCTCCACCCGGCTGACGACCCTGCTGGCGGAAGCTTTACCGGAGGGGCGCATGGTGCCGGCGGCTTTGGCGGAGGCCGCGCTGAGCCTGCTGTTGTCCGACAGTGCGGCGCCCTTCATGGCTGTGTGGGGTGATCTGGTCGCCTGGGCGGGGCGCGGCGAAGAGCCGTTCCGCTCGGTGGCGGAGTCCATCATGGCGGGCTGGCAGGCGTGGACGGAAAGCCGCCTCGACGGCGTGGACGAGGCTGAGAAACCAGCGCTCGCCTCGGCGATCCTGATCTTGCTGGAAGGCGCGCGTCAGGTAGAGGCGATCCGGCCGGGCTCTGCTCGCGGCGCCGTCCGGATATTGATGGCCGGATTTGACCGCAAGGAGCGGAGTGCGGCAGAGTCGGCATCGTTTTAGAGAAGGGGCATCCGATGACCAAAAGGATCAGAAAGATGCTGTCTCAACCGATCTCTCCGACTGAAACCGATCCCCGCTGGCAGGCGGTGCGCGAGCGCGATGCCGGCCGGGACGGAACTTTCGTCTATGCCGTACGCACCACCGGCGTCTATTGCCGCCCGGCCTGCCCGTCGCGGCTGCCAAAGCCGGCCAATGTCGAATTCTTCGACGGCCCCGCCGCTGCCGAGGCCGCGGGCTACCGCGCCTGTCAGCGCTGCAAGCCCAAGCAGGCCCCGCTGGCCACCCGCCAGGCCGAACTCGTCGCGGCGGCCTGCCGCACCATCGAGCAGGCCGAGGAATTGCCCAATCTCGATCAACTGGCCGAACGGGCCGGTCTCAGCCCGTTCCATTTTCACCGCGTGTTCAAGGCGGTGACCGGGCTGACCCCGAAAGACTACGCCGCCGCCCATCGCGGCAAGCGTATGCGTGAGGAACTGGCCGGTGCGGGCAGCGTCACCGATGCGCTGTATGGGGCGGGTTTCAATTCCAGCGGCCGTTTCTATGAAGCCGCCGACAAGCTGCTCGGCATGAAGCCCGGCGCCTATCGCAAGGGCGGGGCCAAGGCCGAGATCCGCTTCGCCGTCGGGCAATGCAGCCTGGGCGCCATTCTGGTGGCGCAGAGCGAGCGGGGCATTTGCGCCATCCTGCTCGATGATGATCCGGATGCGCTGGTGCGCGACCTGCAGGACCGCTTCCCCAATGCCGCGCTGATCGGCGGCGATGCGGAGTTCGAGGAACTGGTCGCCAAGGTGGTCGGCTTCGTCGAGGCGCCTGGCCTCGGGCTCGATCTGCCGCTCGACGTGCAGGGCACCGCGTTCCAGGAACGGGTCTGGCAAGCCTTGCGCGGCATTCCCGCCGGGCAGACCGTCAGCTATGCCGAGATCGCCGAGGCGATCGGCTCGCCCAATGCGGTCCGCGCCGTGGCGGGAGCCTGCGCCGCCAACAAGATCGCGGTGGCGATTCCCTGCCACCGCGTGGTGCGCACCGACGGCGAATTGTCCGGCTATCGCTGGGGTGTGGAGCGCAAGCGGGTGCTGATCGAACGGGAGAAGCGGGCGTGACCCTGGAAGCCGATCTCGACTCCCAAGGTTGCGCCGTCATCGAGAAATTGCTGTCCCCGGAAGAGTGCCGCAAAGTCGCGGCACTCTATCCCGAGGACCGGTTTTTCCGCTCGACGGTGCATATGGCGCGGCATGGCTTTGGTCTGGGGGAATATCGCTATTTCCGCTATCCGCTGCCGGACCGGCTGGCCGAACTGCGCACCACCCTCTATCGCCGCCTGGCGCCGGTCGCCAACAGCTGGAACGAGCGGATGGGGATCGGCCGGCGCTATCCCGCCGAGCATGCCGATTTCCTGGCCGAATGCCACGCGGCGGGGCAGCTTCGCCCGACGCCGCTGCTGCTGCGCTACGGGCCGGGCGACTATAATTGCCTGCATCAGGATCTTTACGGTGAGATGGTCTTCCCGCTGCAGGTCGCCATCCTGCTGTCGGAACCGGGCGAGGATTTCCGCGGCGGCGAATTCGTCCTGACCGAGCAGCGTCCCCGCATGCAGAGCCGCGCCGAAGTGGTGCCGCTGCGCCAGGGCGACGCCGTCGCCTTCGCCGTCAACCAGCGCCCGTCACGCGGTTCGCGCGGCGATTATCGCGTCACCATGCGGCACGGCGTCAGCCGGATTCGGACGGGGAACCGGCACACCTTGGGTATCATTTTTCACGATGCTCTTTGATCTCGACGCCCGGCCGATCTTTCCTCTATACTGAACCAAATGGTTCAGTATGTAGCCACTCACCTGGATGCCACGTTCGCCGCGCTCTCGGATGCCACCCGGCGCGGCGTTCTGGAGCAGCTCGGCCGCGCGGACGCTTCGATCACGGACCTCGCCGAGATGTTTCGCATGACCCTCACGGGCATGAAGAAGCACATCGCCGTCCTGGAACGGGCCGGGCTGGTCATCACGGAAAAGATCGGCCGCGTGCGGACCTGCAGGCTTGGCCTGGGCGGACTTGAGGAAGAAGCGGCGTGGATCGAGCAATACCGCCAGGTCTGGGACGCGCGCTTCGATGCATTGGACACGATTGTCGATGAGTTGAAACGGCAGGAGAACATCGATGGACAAACGAGCGGACAATGAGACCGCCCCGGTGCGGAACCGCACGACGGTGGAACGGAAATCCGAGCGCGAGCTGGTCGTCAGGCGAAGCTTCGACGGCCCGGTGCATGTCGTATTCCGGGCATGGACCACGCCCGAACTGATGAAACGGTGGTGGGTGCCGAAATCGGCGCCGATATCCCTGTTTTCCTGCGAGATGGATGTTCGCACCGGCGGCCGGTACCGCTTCGAGTTCAGCACGGAGGCCTCGCAGTCCGTGGCGTTCTTCGGCCGCTATATCGAGGTCGTGCCGAATGCGCGCCTGGTCTGGACCAATGAGGAAAGCGACGATGGCGCCGTCACGACGGTGACCTTCGAGGAAAAGGACGGCAAGACACTGATGGTCCTGCACGAACTTTATCCCTCGAAGGAAGCTCTCGAGCGCTCCATCGCCGAGATGGATGAGGGGATGCAGGAATCGTACGACCAGCTGGACGAGCTTCTCGGTTCCTTGGCGTGACTTGCTGGTGTGGCTTGGCGACCGCACAGGTCCGATGCCTTGTGGAACTCGACAAAACAGCCTAGAATTTCAAACTAGTTTGATATTTTGGTCTGTCTGCCGTGATCATTGTCGGTGCCTTCGAGGCTAAAACCCATCTCTCTTCCCTGCTGGACAAGGTTGCCGCGGGGGAGGAGGTCGTCATCACCAAACATGGCAAGGCCGTGGCCCGGCTGGTTGGAGCGCAGGCGTTCGACCGGGCTCGCGCGCAGGAGGCTTTCGAGCAGTTGAAGGCCTTGCGCAAAACGACGACTTTGGCGGGTCTTTCCTGGAAGGAATTGCGCGATGAGGGGCGCCGTTGAGTGCCTGCGTGATCGACGCTTCGATAGCGCTCAGCTGGTGTTTCGAAGACGAGGCGACACCCGAGACCGATCGGTTGTTCGAGTGTGTCCGGGACGAAGGTGCGGTCGTGCCGGGGCTCTGGCACCTGGAACTGGGAAACGTTCTTCTCCAGGCCGAGAAGCGTAAGCGTATTACCATGGAAGATGTGGCGACTCGGCTCCGTCTGATCTCGGTCCTGCCGATCAGGATCGATCCGGAAACCTCGGCCAAGGCATGGCAGGACACGCTGAGCCTCGCCCGGGTCGAGGGGCTGACGATTTACGACGCGGCTTATCTGGAGCTGGCGATCCGGTCAGGACTGCCATTGCTAACCAAGGATGAGCAATTAGCTCAGGCCGCGCGGCGGCGTGGCGTCGCCATCCATCCCTGAGACGTCCGGTCCGCCCCGATTGTCCCTTATGGTTGAGATGGAAACGTTACCCCTGCCGGAAGGCGGAGTGACGGCGAAGCGGCGGCTTGGCGGGGCTTTCAAAAATGTGCCACACTCCGTCCGGGATTGAATTGGGGAACAAGATTTGAGCCTGGTGAGCGAGACCACCGCGATGGACGGTGAGGCGTGTATTGACGGCGGATCGGGCGAAAATCCGACGCTGAAACGGGCCCTCGGGCCATTCGCTCTTACCATGATCGGCGTGAGTTCGGTGGTCGGCGCGGGCATCTTCGTGCTGTCGGGCGTCACTGCGGCGCAGAATACCGGCCCGGCCATCACCCTGTCTTATGTCATCGCCGCCCTGGGCGTTCTGATCGTCGCCCTCTGCTATAGCGAGCTGGCGGCGATGATGCCGGTGGCGGGCAGTTCCTACACCTATGTGCGCGAAAGCCTGGGCCTGTTTCCGGCCTGGCTGATCGGCTGGGCGATGCTGCTGGAATATCTGGTCACCGCCTCGACCGTCGCGGTCGGCTGGTCAGGCTATCTGGTCGGCATGCTCGGCCATATGGGCATCGTCCTGCCGCAAAAACTGACCGAGGTGCCGGTCACCATGTCCGAGGACATGGTGTTCACCGTGACCGGCAGCTACGGCAACCTGCCCGCCGTGCTCGCCACCCTGTCGCTGACCGCGCTGCTGGCGATCGGCGTCAAGGAAACCGCGCGTTTCAACGCGTTTCTAGTGTTCTGCAAGGTCAGCGTCATCATCATGGTGGTGGCGGTCGGCGTCTTCTATATCGACCCCACGCTGTGGGAACCCTTCGTGCCGGAGAATAACGGCCAATGGGGCCATTTCGGCTGGTCGGGCGTCGCGCGCGGCGCGGGGCTGGCGGTGTGGACCTATACCGGCTTCGAGACGATCTCGACCTGCGCCCAGGAAACCAAGAACCCCAAGCGCGACCTCGCCATCGGCATGGTGGCGACCATGGTCATCTGTACGACCCTCTACCTGACGGTCAGCCTGGTGATGACGGGCCTGGTGTCCTACAAGGAACTGGACGTGTCCGATCCGATCCTGGTGGCGCTGTCGCGGATCGGCGAAAAATGGTCGTGGCTGCTGACCGTGGTGTCGATCGGCACCCTGATCGGCATCAGCGGCACCCTGCTGTTCACGCTCTATCCGCAGATCCGCGTGTTCTACATCATGGCCGTCGACAAGCAGATGCCCAAGAGCTTCGCCAAGGTGCACCCGAAATACCGCACCCCGATCGTCGCCACCTGGTTTACCGGCATCGTCTGCTCGATCGTCGCCTTCCTGGTGCCGCTCGACGTGCTGTCGGAACTGGTGTCGATGGGCACCATGCTGGCCTTCGGCTCGGTCTGCGCCTCGGTGATCATTTTCCGCCGCCAGCAGCCGGACCGCGAACGGCCGTTCAAGGTCCCGTTCACGCCCTTCCTGCCGGCCCTCGGCGTCCTGTTCTGTTTCGGGCTGATGCTCAACATGGCGCGGCGCTCGTGGATTCAGCTGGTCGCCTGGATGATCATCGGCGCCGTCATCTACCTCATCAACCGCCGCAAGCTCGGCGCAGCCGCCGCGAAGTAAATGGCCCGTCTCCGGGCCGATCTGTCGCTTTTCCTGGCGGCATTCATTTGGGGCACCGCCTTCGTCGCGCAGAAGACGGCGGTCGCCACCATCGGGCCGCTGTTGTTCCTCGGCTGCCGGTTCCTGATCTCCACCGCGCTGCTGGCGCCGCTGGCTTTCCGCGAATCGCAAAAGCGGGAAGACGCGCTGACCGGCTCCGACTGGAAGCTGGCGCTGATGGTCGGGCTCAGCCTGTTCGGCGGCATGGCCATCCAGCAGATCGGCATCGTCTCGACCAGCGCCACCAATGCCGGTTTCCTCACCGCCATCTATGTGGTGATGGTGCCGGTGGTGGCTTTCGTCCTACATCGCAGCCGGGCCAGCCTGACCGTCATCGCTTCCTGCTGCGTGTCGCTGTCCGGCGCCTGGCTGTTGGAGCAGGGCGGGGAGAGTACCGCCTGGGGCATGGGCGACGCGCTGGTGCTGGTCTCCGACCTGTTCCAGGCGCTGCAGATCATTCTGGTGGAGCGTTTCCTAGCCCGGCACAGCCGGCCGCTGCTGCTGTCCTTCCTGCAATATGCGGTGATCACCGTGCTGGCCTTCGCCGGCGCTTTCGTCTTCGAGCCGATCTCGCTGTCCGGCATCTGGGACGTGATGCCGTCGATCCTCTATGCCGGCGTGCTGTCGGGCGGCGTCGCCTTCACCCTGCAGATTGTCGCCCAGCGCCATACGCCCGCGGCCGAGGCGGCCATCATCATGTCGCTGGAAAGCGTGTTCGCCGCCTTGTCCGGCGCCTGGCTGCTGGGCGACCGCCTGGGAATGGTCGGAATGATCGGCTGCGCGCTGATCCTGGCCGGCGTGCTGCTGGTGCAATTGGTCCCGTTGCTGCGGCGGAATAGGCTTGAACCGGAAGCCTCGCCGCCGCAGGATGCTCCGTAATTAATCAACCATGGGGAATTAACGTCATGCGCCGTCTCGCTTTTCTGTGTTCCGCCGCTCTGATGCTGGGCGGAGCGGCAGCGCAAGCCGACCTGCCGCTGTCGCCGATGCCGCCGGACCAGGTCAAAACCCTGGCGCGCGACGTGTTCCAGCAGATGATCGAGACCAACACGGTGCACAGCAACGGCACCATGAAGCTGGCCGAGGCGCTGGTGGCGCGCTTCCATGCCGCCGGCTACGCCCCCGAGGATGTGGCGCTGCTGGCGCCCGCCGAGCATCCGACCCAGGGCAATGTGGTGGTCCGCCTGCGCGGCAAGGGCAAGGGACGGCCGCTGCTCGACATCGTCCATCTCGACGTGGTCGAGGCCAAGCCCGAGGATTGGACCGTCGATCCCTTCACGCTGACCGAGAAGGATGGCTGGTTCTATGGCCGCGGCACGCTGGACGTCAAAGGCGACGCCGCCGCCCTGGCCACCACCATGATCCGTCTGAAGAGTGAGGGCTTCTCGCCCGACCGCGACATCATCGTCGCCTTCACCACCGACGAGGAGGGCGGCGATTCCAACGGCGTCGACTGGCTGCTGCGCACCCATCGCGACCTGATCGACGCCGAGCTGGCGCTGAATCCCGATGCCGGCGGCGGCATCGCCAAGGGCGACAAGCGCCTCTATATCGGCCTGCAGACCAGCGAGAAGACCTATGTCACCTTCCGCGCCGAGGTCACCAACAAGGGCGGCCATTCCTCGCTGCCCGAGCCGGACAACGCCATCTACCGCCTGGCCGCCGGCCTGACCCGCCTGTCCAAGCTGTCCTTCCCTGTTCACACCAACGCCACCACCAGGGCCTGGTTCGGCGAGATGGCCAAGCTGGAAAGCGGCCAGCTGCGCCAGGACATGGAAGCGATGACCAAGGACAAGCTCGACCCGGCTGCGGTCAAGCGCCTGGAAGGCCAGATCTTCTACAACGCCATGCTGCACACCACCTGCGTCGCCACCATGCTCGATGGCGGCCATGCCGACAACGCCCTGCCGCAGCGCGCCGGCGTGTCGATCCAGTGCCGCATGATGCCTGACGACACCGCCGAGAAGACCAAGGCCCTGATCGAAAAGACCCTGGCCGATCCCGAGATCAAGGTGTCGGTCCTGGTTCCCGCCGCGCCCGGTCCGGAATCGCCGCTGACTGCCGCGGTGACCAGCAAGATGAATGCTGTGGTACAGTCGATGTGGCCGGGGCTGACCGTGATCCCCGACATGGATGCCGGCGCCTCGGACAGCAAATATACCCGCGCCGTCGGCATCCCGACCTATGGCATCAACGGCATGTTCCCCGACATCGACGACAACCGCGCCCATGGCCGCGACGAACGCACCCGGGTGAATGATTTTTACAGCGACGTCGAGTTCACCTATCGCGAACTCAAAGCCTTTTCGGCGGTGGAATGATGAGCAACGAATTTTCGAGAAAATTCGTTGCCGGCGTGCAAGTGCACGCCCGCGCTGCCGACAGCGGTAGTCACACAGGAAACATAGCTTGGCGCGGTAGCCCAGCGGCTGGAAGCCGCGCCCGGCGCCTGAGGGACATTTAAAATGACTGGCAATTCGTACCCGCATCTGCTGGCGCCGCTCGATCTCGGCTTCACCAGGCTGAAGAACCGGGTGCTGATGGGCTCGATGCATACCGGGCTCGAGGAATATCCCGATGGCATGAAGAGGCTGGCGGCCTTCTACGCCGCCCGCGCCGCCGGCGGGGTGGGGCTGATCGTGACGGGCGGCATCTCGCCCAACCGCGAAGGCATGCTGGTCAAAGGCGCGGCTCGTCTCGACGATGACCGCCATCTCGACCATCACCGCACGGTGACCGACGCGGTCCATCGCGAGGGCGGCAAGATCGCCTTGCAGATCCTGCATGCCGGACGCTATGGCGCGCATCAGGATACGGTGGCTCCGTCGCCGATCCGCGCGCCGATCTCGCCGCTGACTCCGCGCGAACTGTCGGAAGAGGACATCGAGCGCACCATCGCCGATTATGCCCGCTGCGCCGCTTTGGCCCAGGAAGCCGGCTATGACGGCGTCGAGGTGATGGGCTCGGAAGGCTATCTGATCAACCAGTTCATCGCGCCGCGCACCAACCACCGCACCGACGCCTGGGGCGGCAGCTTCGAAAAGCGCGCCCGCTTCCCCATCGCCGTGCTGAAGGCCATCCGCGAAGCGGTCGGGCCGAACTTCATCATCATCTTCCGCCTGTCCATGCTCGATCTGGTCGATGACGGCAGCGACTGGGATGAAGTCGTCGCCTTGGCCAAGGAAGTGCAGGTGGCGGGCGCTTCGATCATCAATACCGGCATCGGCTGGCATGAGGCCCGCATCCCGACCATCGCGACGATGGTGCCGGGCGGCGCCTTCGCCTGGGTCACCGCCAGGATGAAGGGGCATGTGACCATTCCGCTGGTCGCCACCAACCGCATCAACGACCCGGCCCAGGCCGAGGCAATCCTGGCCCAGGGCGGCGCCGACATGGTGTCGATGGCGCGTCCCTTCCTGGCCGACCCGGAGCTGGTCAACAAGGCGGCCGAGGACCGGCCGTGGGAGATCAATACCTGCATCGCCTGCAACCAGGCCTGCCTCGACCATATCTTCGCCGGCAAGATGTCCTCGTGCCTGGTCAATCCGTTCGCCTGCAAGGAGACCGAATGGATCGTGACCAGGGCCGCCGCGGCGAAATCGATCGCCGTGGTCGGGGCCGGTCCGGCCGGCATGGCCGCCGCCTCGACCCTGGCCGAACGCGGGCACAAGGTCACTCTGTTCGATGCCAGGAGCGAGATCGGCGGCCAGTTCAATCTGGCCCGGCGCATTCCGGGCAAGGAAGTGTTCGCCGAGACTATCCGCTATTTCCGCTATCGCCTGCCGCGCTTCGGCGTGACGGTGAAGCTGGGCCAGGCGGTCGGGGTCGATGATCTGAAGGGCTTCGACCATGTGGTGCTGGCCACCGGCATCACGCCGCGCACGCCGGCCATTCCCGGCATCGAGCATGCCAAGGTGGCGGCCTATGTCGACGTGATCGAGGGCCGCGCCCGGATCGGTAAGTCGGTCGCCATCATCGGTGCCGGCGGCATCGGCTTCGACGTCGCGGAATTGCTGACCCATGCCGAGGGCGAGGATTATCTGGCCCATTGGGGCATCGACGCCGCCTATCAGGGCCGTGGCGGATTGGCCGCGCCCAAGCCGCCGGCGGTGCCGAGGCAGGTGACCTTGCTTCAGCGCAAGAACAGCAAGGTCGGCGACAGCCTCGGCAAGACCACCGGCTGGGCCAAGCGCGCCTTGCTGCTGCAACGCGGGGTCAAGATGCTGGCCGGGGTCGATTACGTGAAGATCGACGATGCCGGCCTGCATATCCGCCTCGGGGCTGACGAGCAGGTGCTGGCGGTCGACAGCATCGTCATCTGCGCTGGCCAGGAATCGAAGCGGGATCTCGAGGCCGGCCTGACCGAGGCTGGCATCGCGGTGAGCGTCATCGGCGGCGCCTTCGAAGCCGGCGAACTCGATGCCAAGCGCGCGATCGCCCAAGGCACCGAAGTGGCCCTGGCGCTGTAGGGTTTAACCACAGAGGTCACGGAGGACACGGAGGAAGCGCAAAGGATGTTTCTGTTTTTCTTCTCTGCGCCGCGGCGGCCAGGGTCTGCACGATAGCCACAGTCTTTTGAAACCATGTCTTGATGCGGCGTAAGCCGATCCCATAATTGGCGTAGTTCGCCAAGGAATTCCGACCATGTTGATTCGCCGCCCCGACCCGATCAAACCCTCCGAGATCACGCCGCGATCGGCCTATCTCAGCCGCCGTCAGCTGATCGCCGGCGCCGCCGCCTGGGGAATGCTGCCGGCCGGAGCCGCGCTGGCCGGGGCGTTTCCCAATCTCAGGAAGAGCGATTACAAGGTCGACGAGGCGCTGACCTCGCAGAAGGACGTCACCCACTACAACAATTTCTACGAATTCGGCCTCGACAAGGAAGACCCCTCGGCCAATGCGCCGGGACGGCTGAAGACCCGGCCCTGGACCATCGAGGTCGGTGGCGAATGCGCCAAGCCGGGCACGATCGACATCGATTCCTTCCTCAAGGACAACACCATCGAGGAGCGAATCTACCGCCATCGCTGTGTCGAGGCTTGGTCGATGGTGATCCCCTGGGCCGGCGTGCCGCTGGGCGAGGTGCTGAAGCGCTTCGAGCCTAATTCCAACGCCAAATATGTCGCCTTCGAGACCTTGATGAACCCGGCCCAGATGCCCGGCCAGCGTTCCGGCGAATTCACCTGGCCCTATCGCGAGGGGCTGCGGATCGACGAGGCGATGCATCCGCTGGCCCTGCTGGCGGTCGGGCTTTATGGCGAAACCCTGCCGGAGCAGAACGGCGCGCCGATCCGCCTGGTGGTGCCGTGGAAATACGGCTTCAAAGGCATCAAGTCGATCGTGCGGATCACCTTTACGCCGACCCAGCCGCGCACGTTGTGGAACATCTACGCGCCGAGGGAATATGGCTTCTACTCCAACGTCAATCCGGCGGTCGACCATCCGCGCTGGAGCCAGGCCAAGGAGCATCGCATCGGCGAGTTCGGACGCCGGCCGACCCTGCCGTTCAACGGCTATGCCGATCAGGTCGCCAGCCTCTATTCCGGCATGGATCTGAAGCAATATTTCTGATGCGGCTGCTGGTTCATCTGCTGTGCGCCTTGCCGCTGCTCTGGCTGGGCGGCCTTGCCGCGCTCGACAGGCTGGGCGCCAATCCGGTCGAGGCGGCGATCCGCTTCTCGGGCGATTGGGCCCTGCGTATTCTGATCTTGGCGCTGGCGGTCACGCCGCTGCGGCAATTCGCCAAGCTGTCGGTGCTGGCGTCCTATCGCCGCATGCTGGGGTTGTGGGGTTTCGCCTATGCGGTGCTGCATCTGCTCGGCTATGTGGTGCTCGACCAGTTCTTCGACTGGGCCAATATCGGCCACGAAATCATCAAGCATAAATTCATCACCGCCGGCATGGCTGCCTTCGCCCTGTTGGCCCCGCTGGCCGCCACCTCGACCCAGGGGATGATCAAGCGGATGGGCGGGCAGGCCTGGCGGCGTCTGCACCGCGCGGTCTATCTGGCGGTGCCGCTGGCGGCGCTGCATTACATCTGGATGGTCAAGGCGGGCTGGAAACAGCCGGCGACCTACATGGCCATCGCCCTGTTGCTGCTGCTGAGCCGCTGGGTTTATGCTTTGCGGCGATGAAAGCTACAATCGCCCTTCTTACCGTTCTCAGCCTGGTTGCCAGCAGCGTCGAAGCCGCTGGCGGACCCAAGCCGAAGATCTGCTTCACCCCGGCCGAGGAAAACGCCGAGCAGGTGGTGAGGGCGGGGCTGCGTTTGCGCGAGGGCGCTACCGCCTGTGACGCACGGCCTTACGAGATGCATACCCAGCCGCTGTGGGACCAGGTCGACCAGAAATACGGTCCGAAGTTCAAGCAGCAGACCGACATCCGCCGCACCGCCTTCACGCGTGAATTCGCCAAGGACGCCGAGAATAACGAGCGCGCCTGGGACGGCCGCACCGTTCTCTATTTCCGCAATTACCCGCTGTCGCCGGTCTATTGCGCCCAGATCAAGAAGAACCTGGAAGACTTCCTGAAGACGGGCTGGCCCGCCTTCACGAAGACAGCCCGCCTCTACCGGTTGCCGGTAGAGGACGACTACAAGCCTTGCGGCTGAGGCTGATTAAGCGCTCTTGCCGCCGTGATGCGACGACCAGGAGATCGGGTCGTGCAGGAACTTGCGGACTTCTTCCAGAGCGGGCTTGTCGAAATAGCCGCCTTCCTCGGCGACCTCCAGCACGTCCCACCAATTGGCCAGGTAGTGCATCTTGACGCCGATGTCGGCCAGGGTCTTCAGGGCGCCCGGGAAGACGCTGTAGAAGAACACCACGAAGGTGTGCGCCACTTCGGCTTCCGCCTTGCGCAGGGCCTGGACGAAATTGACCTTCGAGGCGCCGTCCGAGGCCAGATCCTCGACCAGCAGGACGCGGTCCTTTTCCTTCATATGCCCTTCGATCTGGGCATTGCGGCCGAAGCCCTTGGGCTGCTTGCGCACATAGAGCATCGGCAGCGACAGCTCGTCCGAGATCCAGGCGGCGTAGGGAATGCCGGCCGTCTCGCCGCCCGCCACCGCGTCCAGGGATTCGAAGCCGATCTCGCGGGTGATGGCGGCGCCGGCCAGTTCGGTGATCTTGCGGCGGGCGCGCGGGAAGGAGATCACGCGGCGCATGTCGATATAGACCGGGCTGGCCCAGCCGGAGGTCAGGATGTAGGGCTCGTTCGGGCGGAAATTGACCGCGCCGATTTCCAGGAGGATGCGCGCCGTCGTCAGGCCGGCCTGTTTCTGTTCATTGGTGCGGGAAACCAGTTGCATCCTCTATGCCTCCTTCGGCGGATCGAGAGCGAGTTTGCGCGGGTATAGGGCCAAAGCGAGAGACGTGCAAGAGCGCGACGCACTAAATCACTATATAGCGAGTCGTCGCGCTCGGAGGAGCGAAGCGATGACCGAAGGGAATGCAGAGCCGACCCCGGGGGGGCGGGGTAGGCTACCCCGCTCGAGCAGGATGCGCCTAAAGCGCATCGTGCTATAACCTCGGAAATGGATTCTTCTATCTGGGTTCTGGCCGACGACCGGCCAGGCAATGTTTCTCAGGCTCTGGGCGTCGCCGAGGCTCTCGGAAAACCCTTTATCGTCAAGACCATCCGCTATAATGCGCTGGGCAGGCTGCACAATGCGCTGCGCTCGGCGTCGCGTTTCGGGCTGGAGCATTGGTCGCGCAAGGGCATCGAGGCCAAGCCGCCGCCGACCCTGGTGATCGCCGCAGGCCGCCGCACCGCGCCGCTGGCGCGCTGGCTGAAAAGACGATACGGCGCCAGGCTGGTGCAGCTGATGGACCCGGGCTGGCCGGGCCGCGAGCGCTTCGACCTGATCGCGGCGCCGCTGCATGACGAGCTGCCCAAGGCGCCCAACGTTATTCGAACCCTCGGCGCCTGTCATCGCGCCACGCCGCAGCTGCTGGCAGCCGAAGGCCAACGCTGGAAGGACCGGCTGCCCGATCTGCCGCGGCCCTGGACTCTGGTTTCGGTGGGCGGCAGCACGGCGCAGCGCCGCTTCGGCGCGGCCGATGCGCGTGCCTTGATCGAGGGATGCCGTAATCTGCCCGGATCGCTGCTGGTGGTGACCAGCCGCCGCACCGGTGCCGAGGCCGAGGCCGCTTTGGCCGAGGCTCTGCCGTCCAATGGCTGGCTGTGCCGTTGGCGGGATCGAGCGGACTCCCCGTATCTCGCGCTGCTCGGCCTGGCCGACAGCGTAGTGGTGACCGGCGATTCGATGAGCATGTGCTGCGAGGCCTGCGCCAATGGCGGACCGGTCTTCATCTTCGCGCCGGAAAGGCTGGCCGAGCCCAAACATGCGGCCCTGCACCAGGCGCTGTATGAGCGGGGCTATGCCCGTCCGCTGGGGGGCGATTCCACACCCTGGCGCCATCCGCCGCTCAACGCCTCGGGCGAGGTCGCGGCGGAAATTCTTCGGCGCGGCTGGGTTTGATCCGGCGCGCAGCACCTATGCGCGGTGCGGTTGTCTCGACCGCTTGCCAGCCGGCCCGACCCGCTTCACAATGCCGCCCTTCTGCAACACTGTATCCCGTAGGACGCCGTATTGACCCTCGCTGATCTGGCCGATCGTCACGTCGGAGCTGGCCATGCCGGAAGGCTGGCGCTGCGCTGGCGTGGCCGCGACGGCCGGCGGCGGGAATTCACCTATGGCGACCTGTCCGCCTTGAGCGACCGTCTGGCCGGCCACCTGCTCGCCAAGGGTATCAAGCCCGGCGAAACGGTCGGCGTGATGCTGGGCCGCCAGCCGGAAACGGTGGTCGCCGCCCTCGCCATCTGGAAGGCGGGCGCGCTCTATTGCCCGCTATTCGCCGATCTCGGCCCCGACCTTCTGCGCGCCCGCCTCGAGGTGGCGCAGGTCAAGCTGCTGATGGCCTGTTCCGACGCGCTCGCCCAGGCGGTGACGCCGCTGCGCGAGGAGGGGGCTTTCTCCCCCATTCTGTGGTCGCTGGGCGACGTGCAGGATCTGCTCGAAGGCACGCCGCCGGCGCCGGCCGCCAAGCCCGACACCAGCAAGGCCGGGCTGCTGCATTTCACCAGCGGCACCACGGCGCCCCTGTCCGATGCCAGCGGGCAGCCGCGTGCCATCCTGCATGACGGCCGTTTCGAGGCCCGTCTGGTCGACAGCGCCGTGCAGGCGCTCGGCCTCAAGGCCGAGGATCTGATCTGGCCGACCAGCGAGCCGGGCTGGGTGGTCTATTCCGCCTTCGGGCTGGTGGCGCCGCTGGCCGTGGGGGCCGCGATCCTGCTCGACGAGCCGCCGCCGACCCCGACCCGCTGCCTGACCGTGCTGGAAGACGAGCCGATCGACGTCTGGTACACCACGCCCACCATCGTGCGCGGCCTGATGGGCGCCGGCGCCGCCGTCGCCCGCTCGATCCGGCGGCCCCGTTTGCGTGTCGCCGCGACGGCCGGCGAACCCTTGTCGGCGGATGCGGTGGAATGGGGCGAGCGCGCTCTCGGATGTCCGTTCCGCGACAATTGGTGGCAGACCGAAACCGGCGGCGTGGTGCTGGCCGGCGATCTTAGCTATCGCCCGCAACCCGGCAGCATGGGCCGTCCGCTGCCCGGTCTGCGCGTCGAGCTGGCGCGCCGGGACGAGGAGGGCCGCGTCGAATTCCTGCCCGACGGTGCCGCCGGTATCGGCGAGATGGCCGTCCGCCTCGAAGGCCTGGCGCCCTGGAAGAGCCTGGGCGGCGAGTCCGGCGCTCCGCCCGAGGATGTCGATGGCTGGCACTACACTCACGACATCGCCCGGCGCGACGAGGAGGGCAATTTCTGGTTCATCGGCCGCGCCGACGAAGTGATCAATCTGTCGGGCCGCCTGGTCGGGCCGTTCGAGGTCGAAGCGGTGCTGATGTCGCATCCGGCGGTGGCCGAAGCGGGCGTGGTCGGCGGCCCGGACAGCGAGGGACGCGAGCATCTGGTCGCCTTCGTCGGCCTCAATCCCGGTTTCGACCCGGTGCGCGCCCTGCGCGACGAGCTGCATCTGTTCGCCGTCGAGCATCTGGGCAGCATCCTGGCCCCCGACGATATCCGCTTCGAACTGTGTCTTCCGCGCACTTCCAGCGGCAAGATCGTCCGCCGCATGCTGAAGGCGCGCATCGCCGAGCCTTGAAATCGGGCCGGCGGGTTCTTACTATGTTGCAGTGCACAAAATAAGAACCGGGAACGTCCTCTGATCAGAGGAGTGGCTTCTTATGTTTTGGCGGTCCTACACCGCGCCCGGCAAAGGTCCGGTTGCGCTGGCGCTGCAAGGCGGCGGTGCCTATGGCGCCTTCACCTGGGGCGTGCTCGACCGGCTTTTGCGCGAAGGGGATTTCTTTCCCAGCGCGATGAGCGGGGCTTCGGCCGGCGCGGTCAATGCGACACTCGTCGCCTGGGGCCTGATGCAGGGCGGACGCGACGGCGCGCGCGAAATGCTGCGCCGCTTCTGGACCGAGATCGGGCAGAAGGCGCTGCTGAGCCCGCTAGGCGGCCTGCCCGGCGCCAATCTGCAATTCGATATCTGGACCCGGCTGTTCTCGCCGCAACAGCTCAACCCGCTCAATATCCATCCGCTGCGCGACATCCTGTCGGCGATGATCGATTTCGAGGCGCTGCGCCGTTCGGGCGAGATCGCCTTGTTCCTGTCGGCGACCGATGTCGCCACCGGCGAGCCGCGGGTTTTCCGGGAAACCGAGGTGTCGCTCGACGTGCTGATGGCCTCGACCTGTCTGCCGCGCATGACCCAGGCGGTCGAGATCGATGGACGCAGCTATTGGGACGGCGGTTTGTCAGCCAATCCACCGATCCTGCCGCCGGTACTGGAAACCGCCTGTAGAACGCTTCTGGTCGTCAAACTGACGCCGGACGAGGAGCCTGATGTGCCGACACAGGCTTCGGACATCATGTCACGCTTGCAGCGCATCCTGGTCAACGGCTCGCTGCAGTGCGATCTGGCGGCGCTGAAGGAGATGCGCACTCTGCTGCATCGCTCGAATCTGTCGTCGGGCGATCTGCGGCGTATCCGTGATCTGACCGTGCGTCAGGTGGCGATCGGACACCGCTTCTTCCTCGACCCCAACGACAGCGCGCTGAGTCCGCGCCCGGAAATGCTCGAGCGCCTGTTCGAGGGCGGTGTAGAGGCGGCCGACGCGCTGATCCGTCAGGAGCGCGCGCCGGCCGAAGAACGCGTACTTACTGCGGGCGGTGCATGAACTCGCCGCCGTGACCTTCGTCACCATGGCCGAAGCCATGACGACGCATATGCTCTTCATGCATGCGGTTGAAGCTGTCCTTCTGAGCATCCGTCAGGCTGTTGTAGAAGGCCTCCAGCGCGGGGCGGGTGCTCTGCAGCATCTGCAGGCGGGCCGACAGCAGCGTCTCTTCCTTCTGCTCATGCTCCAGCACCGTCGGCTTGGCGTCGGGCTTGGGCGGGGCTTCGGCCAGGCAGGCGGTCTTCTGCTTGGCGGCCGAATCCATCACCGCCTGGCGCCATTTGGCGAACAGCGGCTTCTGCGCGTCGGTCAGGCTCAGCTTGGTCTCGACATAGGCCAGCTTGGCGGCGGTGCGGGCGGCATGATCCTCGCACATGCTCTTCTGCATGGCGGCGAAGTCGGGCCGGTGATGCTCGGGATGCTGGGCGTCGGGCGTTTGGGCCATCGCCAGGCCGGCGCAGAACAAAGCGGCGGTTCCGATAAGAGCGAATTTCTTGGTGATCATGGGTAAACCCTTCTTGTTCGATGGGTTCAACCATAATAGCCGTTCTTTTCGCGCTTATTTCTGCGCCGGATCAAATGTGTAACAGCAGATTTTTCAAAGAGCCGGGACCGCCTGGGCCAGGCGGCCGCCGACGCGGACCGCCTCGACGCGCTTGGCCAGCCCGGTGCGGTCGTCGGTTTCCACGAATACGCCGCACAAGGTGGCGGGTCCTTCGGCCGGGCTCAGCTTTTCACCCGGCAGCTTGCGGGTGAATTTCAGCACGGCCGGCTCCTTCTTCATGCCGATCACCGAATCATAATCGCCGCACATGCCGGCATCGGTCTGATAGGCGGTGCCCTTGGGCAGGATCTGGGCGTCGGCGGTCGGGATGTGGCTGTGGCTGCCGACCACCAGCGAGGCGCGGCCATCGGCATATTGGCCGAGCGCCATCTTTTCGCTCGAGGCTTCGGCATGGACGTCGAGGATGGTCGCCTGGACCGAGGCGCCGAGCGGATAGCGCGACAATTCGGCCTCGACCGACGGGAAGGGGTCGTCCAGCGGGTCCATGAACAGGCGGCCCATCACCTGGATCACCAGGATCTTCTTGCCATTGGGCAAAGTGTAGACATTGGCGCCGCGGCCGGGCGTTCCGGCCGGATAATTGCGGGGACGCAGAAGACGCGGCTGGGAATCGATGTAGGACAGGATTTCCTTCTGGTCCCAGGCATGGTTGCCCAGGGTGATCACGTCGACGCCGCCGGCGAAGAATTCCTCGCACAATTTGCCGGTTATGCCGAAACCGTGGGCGGCGTTCTCGCCATTCACCACGACGAAATCGAGTTTCAGCGTCTCTCGCAGCTTGGGAACATTTTCCAGTACCGCCTCGCGTCCCGTCCGGCCCAGCACGTCACCGCAATACAACAATCTCAAGCTTCGATCTCCCAAACGTCCTGTTCCGTGACGATCCAGTCCAGCGGCTGGTCATGCGTTTCGCGCGGCAGCCCGTCCATTCTCTGCGCCGCATAGCCGATACCGACCGCGATCACCGAGCCGCGCTCACGCAAGCCCGCCAAAGTGCGGTCGTAATAACCGCCGCCATATCCCAGCCGTCCGCCGTCGAGGTCGAAGGCCAGCAGCGGCACCAGCAGCAGATCCGGCGTGGCGCGCTCCATCGTCGCGAAGGGATGGCGCGTCGCGAACGGACCGTCCTCCAGCGCATCCTCGGGCTTCCAGCGGCGGAATTCCAGTGCCGTCTCCCGCGCCGTCACCGCCGGCAGAGCCAGCGCGGCGCCCTCTGCCGCCAGCAATGCCAGCAGCGGCGCCACGTCGGCTTCGTCGCCGAGCGAGACATAACCGGCGATCACCCTTGCGTGGCGCCAGGGCAGCCGGACCATGAAATTGTCGGCGATCAGCAGGCTGGCGCCGGGGCCGGCCTTTTCATGCGCCTTGCGGCGCACATCCCGCGCCAAACTGCGCAGGCCGGCCTTACCGGATAGGTGAGCGGAGCCGCCTCGGCCGTTGGTCATTGATTTCCCTCCGTGGCCTGCCAAAGCAGGTGGGAGCCATGTATCGAGACCACGATCCCGACAGGGACAGCCCCCCAGAGTTCAAACATTGGCCCCGGGGAATAATGCGACCTGACGCACCGCGCAGCGCCCGCCCAGGGAATGATTTAGGCTTTCTGCAGCCGTTCTGCAATGGAATCGATGCGGTTGGCCAACTTCTCTATGCCGGCGGCGATCCGGGCGTCGGCTTCCTCGTCGGGAGGGTCGGAGATCGGAGCCGCGGTGCGCACCGGGGCGGGCGGGGCGCCCTCATGCAGATCGTCGGCGAGGGTCAGGGCGACCATCACCAGCAATTTGGTGTCGGACACCGGGCCGACCGCTTTCAAAAGATCGCGGGCGCGGCGGTCGATGTCCTGCGACAGGCTGGTCAGCATCGCTTCTTGGCCGGCCTCGCAGGCGATCTCGTAAGCGCGTCCGGCGATGGAGATGGCGACGGTAGAACTCATGATCCGGTATCCAGCAAGGTCTGCAGACGATCGGCCATGGAATCGAGCCGCCCTTCGACCTGGCGCGCAGCCTGGTCGAGGCGGGCGTAATCCTGCTTCGTCTGAGTCAGTTCGTCATGGCCGAACAAATCGGGCAGGGCGGAGGATTTGGCGGCTTTCGGGTTGGCGATCGCGGCGGGCGCCGCGGCAGCGGCCGCTTCCAGCCGGGCAATGGCCTGGTCGAGACGCTCGAGGGCGGCGTCGGTCTTGGCAAAACGCAGGGTCAAAACGGATATCCTTTCTCCCGCTTGTTAAAATTGTAAGGTCGGGTTTTGCACCGCGTCAATCGCTTCGCTCTGGAATCCTGTGACCATAAGGAGTAAACCACGGCGACTCATCATTCCGAAGAGGATCTCCCTCCTTGCAAGCTGCCGTCATCACCTTCCCCGGCTCCAACTGCGACCGTGATGCCGCAGTGGTGCTCGAGGCCGTTACCGGCCGCCCGCCCGCCATGATCTGGCACCGCGATACCAACCTTCCCAAGCTCGATCTGATCGTCGTGCCGGGTGGGTTCACTTACGGCGATTATCTGCGTGTCGGCGCCATGGCCGCCCATTCGCCGATCATGCGCGAAGTGGTCGAGCTGGCCAAAAAGGGCGTCGCCGTGTTCGGCATCTGCAACGGCTTCCAGATCCTCTGCGAGACCGGCCTGCTGCCGGGCACGCTGATGCGCAATGCCGACCGCAATTTCGTCTGCCGCGATGTCCATCTGCGCGTCGAGACTTCGGACAGCATCTATACCCGCAAATATAACGCCGGCTCGGTGACCCGCGTTCCGGTGGCGCATGGCGAGGGCAATTACTTCGCCGACCAGGACACCCTGGACCGCCTGGACGGCGAGGGGCAGGTGGCGTTCCGCTATGTCGACACTTATGGCGCCGAGACCAAGGCCGCCAATCCCAACGGCTCGCAGCGCAACATCGCCGGCATCTTCGACAAGAGCCGCCGCATCCTCGGCATGATGCCGCATCCCGAACGCCTGGCCGACGAAAAGGTCGGCGGCACCGATGGCCGCGCCATGTTCGAAAGCCTGCTGGAGGCGCTGTCGTGACCATTACCCCTGAAATCGTCAAGTCGCACGGCCTCAGCCCCGACGAATATAAACTGGTGCTCGAGATCATGGGCCGCGAGCCCAATCTGACCGAGCTGGGCATCTTCTCGGTGATGTGGTCCGAGCATTGCTCGTACAAGAGCTCGAAGAAGTGGCTGAAGACCCTGCCGACCACGGCGCCGTGGGTGATCTGCGGTCCCGGCGAGAATGCCGGCGTGATCGATATCGGCGACGGCCTGGCGGCCATCTTCAAGATGGAAAGCCATAACCACCCGTCCTTCATCGAGCCCTATCAGGGCGCGGCGACCGGCGTCGGCGGAATCTTACGCGACGTGTTCACCATGGGGGCGCGTCCGATCGCCAACATGAACGCCCTGCGCTTCGGCGATCCCAAGCATCCCAAGACCCGCCATCTGGTGTCGGGCGTGGTCGCCGGCATCGGCGGCTACGGCAATTGCGTCGGCGTGCCCACCGTGGGCGGCGAAACCAATTTCCACCCGTCCTACAATGGCAACATCCTGGTCAACGCCATGACCGTCGGTCTGGCCAAAGCCGACCGCATCTTCTATTCGGCCGCCGCCGGCGTCGGTAATCCGGTCGTCTATGTCGGGTCGAAGACCGGCCGTGACGGCATCCACGGCGCTACCATGGCCTCGGCCGAATTCTCGGCGGACAATGAAGAGAAGCGCCCGACCGTGCAGGTCGGCGACCCCTTCACCGAGAAGCTGCTGATCGAAGCCTGCCTGGAGCTGATGGCCACCGACTGCATCGTCGCCATCCAGGACATGGGCGCCGCCGGCCTGACCTCGTCGTCTTTCGAGATGGCGTCGAAGGGCGGGCTGGGCATCGAGATGGATCTCGACAATGTGCCGATGCGCGAAGAGGGCATGACCGCTTACGAGATCATGCTGTCGGAGAGCCAGGAGCGCATGCTGATGGTCCTCAAGCCGGGCTCGGAGCCGCAGGCCAAGGCCATCTTCGACAAGTGGGAACTGGATTTCGCCATCGTCGGCACCCTGACCGACACCGGCCGCATGGTGCTGAAGCGCCATGGCGAGGTGGTTGCCGATCTGCCGATCGATCCGCTGGCCCAGGCCAGCCCGGAATATGACCGTCCGTGGGTTCCCTCGGTGAAGCGTCCGGTGATCGACCTGCACGACGTGCCGGCGCACAATCCGCTGGTCGCGCTGAAGACCCTGCTGGGTTCGCCGGACCTGGCCAGCCGCCGCTGGATCTGGGAACGCTACGACCACATGGTGATGAACGACACGGTTGTTCGCCCAGGCGGCGATTCCGCCGTGGTGCGTATCCATGGCACCAATCGCGGCCTGGCCATCACCACCGACTGCACGCCGCGTTACGTCTATGCCGACCCGCATGAGGGCGGGCGTCAGGCTGTCGCGGAAGCCTATCGCAATCTGTCGGCGACCGGCGCCAAGCCGCTGGCCGTCACCGACAACCTCAATTTCGGCAATCCCGAGAAGCCCGAGATCATGGGCCAGATCGTCGAGTCCATCCAGGGCATCGGCGAGGCCTGCAAGGCTCTCGATTTCCCGATCGTGTCGGGCAACGTCTCGCTCTACAACGAGACCGAGGGCAAGGCGATCCTGCCGACGCCGGCCCTGGGCGCGGTCGGCCTGATCGACGATCTCGACACCGTCACCACGATCCCCTTCAAGCGCGACGGCGATGCCATCATCGTCATCGGCGAGACCAAGGGCTGGATGGGCTCTTCGCTCTATCTGCGCGAGCTGTGCGGCCGTGAAGACGGCGCGCCGCCGCCGGTCGCCCTGCACCGCGAGAAGCGCGAGGGCGAATTCGTCCGTGCCATGATCGCGGCCGGCGCCATCAGCGCCTCGCACGACGTGTCGGATGGCGGGCTGCTGGTCGCCATCGCCGAGATGGCGATGGCTTCGAACACCGGCTGCACGCTTGAGCCGCCGCACAATCTGGCCGCCCATGGCTGGTGGTTCGGCGAGGATCAGGGCCGCTATGTTCTGACCGCCGCGCAGGACCGTCTGCCGGAGATCCTGGAAGCCGCCCAGCGCGGCGACATCTCGGCCCGGGTGATCGGCTCGGTGGGCGGCGACGACTTGACCTTGACCGGCGTCGGGGCCATTTCCGTGTCAGACCTCAAGCAGCGCAACGAAGCCTGGCTGCCCGATTTCATGTCGTCTCCGGACAGCAACGCGTAAGGAACAAGATTATGGCCATGGACGCCGCCGACATCACGGCGATGATCAAGGAAGCCCTGCCGGATGCGGTCGTCACCATCGACGACCTGGCCGGCGACGGCGAGCATTATGCCGCGACGGTGGTTTCGTCCGCCTTCAAGGGCAAGAGCCGCGTGCAGCAGCACCAGATGGTCTATGCCGCCCTGCGCGGCAAGATGGGCGGGGAGCTGCACGCTCTAGCGCTGCAGACCGCTCTGCCTGCGGAAGCCTGAGAAATCGATCAGTTGAAAGAGCGCCGCCTCGGCTTCGCGGCGGCGCTTTCCGCTTATCTGATCTGGGGGTTGTTTCCCCTCTATTATCATTCCCTGGCGTCGGTTTCGGCGATCGAGGTGCTGTGCCACCGCGTCGTCTGGAGCGCGATCCTGTGCGTCGGGCTGCTGGCTGTGCGCGGCAAGCTGCCGGAACTGGCGCGCGCCTTCACCCATCGCCGCACGTTGCTGGGGCTGCTCGCCTCGGGCATCTGCATCTCGATCAATTGGGGCACCTTCATCTGGGCCGTGACGGTGGGGCGGGCGCTCGACGCCAGCCTGGCCTATTACGTCATGCCGCTGGTGATGATGCTGCTCGGCGTGCTGTTCCTCAAGGAACGGCTCTCCCTCCGCCAATGCGTGGCGACTGCGGTGATGGTGGCTGCGGTCGGGCTGCTGACCTGGGACCGCGGCGAATTGCCCTGGGTGGTGGTCGTGCTGCCGCTCAGCTTCGGGCTCTATGGCCTGCTGCGCAAGATCGTGGCGGTCGATTCGATGGTCGGCCTGACCGTCGAGACCCTGCTGATGACGCCGTTCGCCGCCGCCTATCTGCTGACCCGGCCCGAGGGTGGGGCGCTGTTGCAGGCGCCGCTCTCCATCAAGGCGCTGCTGATCGCCTGCGGTCCGGTGACGACCCTGCCGCTGGTGCTGTTCGGCTTCGGCGCGCGGCGTCTGTCGCTGTCCACCGCCGGGGTTCTGCAATATATCAACCCGACCATGCAGGCGGCGATCGCCGTGGCGTTGCTGGGCGAGGCGCTGGGGCGCCTGCAATTCGTCACCTTCGCGCTGATCTGGTTCGGGCTGCTGCTCTACTCGATCCCGGCGAGGGGCAGGGTTGCGGCGGATTGAATTCCGCGCCGATCATGGTTATATGCGGCATCAGATCGATGCATTTTGCCTTGGAGTTTTTCCGATGAACACGAACCCGGTTTTCGAACGCATTGAGCAGGAGCTCAATGAAAACGCCGTGGTGCTCTACATGAAGGGAACCCCGATGTTCCCGCAGTGCGGCTTCTCGGCTGCCACTTCGAAGATCCTGTCGGACCTCGGTGTGAAGTTCAAAGGCATCGACGTGCTGGTCGATCCCTCGATCCGCGAAGGCATCAAGCAATACACCAACTGGCCGACCATTCCCCAGCTCTACGTCAAGGGCGAGTTCGTCGGCGGCTGCGACATCGTGCGCGAGATGGCCGCCAACGGTGAACTGCAGACCCTGCTGCAGGAAAAAGGCGTTCTCTCCTAAGTACCTGGCCGTAAATCCGCTCTGGCGCCGCATCTGCGGCGTCACTGCGCTGCTCAAATCCTCACGTAGCGCTGCTACGCTCCGGTTTTGCGCGGCTCGTTCCTGGCATATCTGCGCCACCAGAACGAATTTCCAGCCAAGTACTACTTTGCAGGACCCGTCGACTGCCGGACCAGCAAGCTGGCCGGCAGGACGATGTCCTCGGCGGGAATGTCCCCGCCTTTCAAGATCCCGATCATCAGGCGTGCCGCGGCGGCGCCGATCTCGACGTTGGGCTGCACGACGGTAGTCAGCGGCGGATCGCAGAAATCGCCATAGCGGATGCCGTCGAAGCCGATCAGCGACAGATCGTCCGGCACGCGCTTGCCATGCTCGCGCGCGGCCTTCAGCGCGCCGATCGCCATCTCGTCGCTGGCCGAGAAAACCGCCGTCGGCGGCTCGGGCAGATCGAGCAGGCGGCTCATCGCCGCATGGCCCGATTCCACGTCGAAATCGCCTTCCACCACCAGCTTTTCGTCATAGGCCAGCCCGGCTGCCGTCAAGGCGGCGCGATAGCCGGCGATGCGGTCCTGGCTGAGCTGATTGTCGTGCGGGCCGGCGATCTTGCCGATGCGCTTGTGCCCCAGCCCGATCAGGTGCTCGGTCGCCAGTTTCGCCGCCGCCTCGTTGTCGATGCGGATCGCCGGGATGCGGTGATCGGGGAAATATTCGCAGGCCATCACCAGCGGGGTCTTGTCGGGAACCTGGCTGGGCAACGCCGCGCCCAGCAGGATCAGCCCGTCGGCGGTCTTGCTGCGCAGCATGGCGGCATAGGAATCCAGCCGCGCCTGGTCGTTCTGGCTCTCGCCCAGCAGCACCTGATAGCCCTCGGCGAAGGCGACGCCTTCGATGCCCTGAATCACCCCCGAAAAGAACGGGTTCTGAATGAACGGCACCACCACGACGATATTGTCGCTCTTGGCGCGCCGCAGACCGCTGGCCAGCGCGTTGGGCCGATAGCCGGTCGCTTCGACGGCGGCCATGACCTTGTCGCGGGTCGCTTTGGTGACGACGTCCGGCGTCTTCAGAACGCGCGAAACGGTGGCGATGGAAACTCCGGCGGCCGCGGCCACCGTCCTGATATCGGCCATCCCGATACCCCCCGGTTATTTTTGTTGGCTGCAGCCTCGCATTATTATTCGAGGCCTTGACAGTGTAAACGTTTACGGCAACGCTGTTGAAAAATATGTTTAGGGGAGGATCTGCGTGACCACCAGCGACAAAATCTACGACGCCATCATTGTCGGCTCGGGCGCCGGCGGCGGTATGGCCGCCTATATCCTGACCCAGAAGAAGCTCAAGGTTCTGCTACTCGAAGCCGGCCGTCACTACGACCCGGAAACCGAGACGGCGATGTTCAACACGCCGCAGCAGGCGCCCTTGCGCGGCGTCTCGACCCCCGACAAGAATTTCGGCTTCTACGACGCCACCGTCGATGGCGGCTGGGAAGTGCCGAACGAGCCTTATGTCTCGGCGCCGGGGTCCGAATTCAAATGGTGGCGCCCCCGTATGCTGGGCGGCCGCACCAACCATTGGGGCCGCTATTCCTTCCGCTATGGCCCGTATGACTTCAAGCCCTACAGCCGTGACGGCCTGGGCTTCGACTGGCCGGTATCCTATGACGAGATCGCTCCCTGGTATGACAAGGTCGAGCGTCTGATCGGCGTCACCGGCAAGGCCGAGGGGCTCGAGAACGTGCCGGACAGCCCGCCCGGCTGTCATCTGCCGCCGCCGGCGATGCGCCCGCACGAGGCGTTCCTGGCGCGCGGCTTCAAGGCGATGAACATTCCGGTCGCTTCGACCCGCGCGGCCATCCTGACCCAGCCGCATAACGGCCGCCCGGCCTGCCTGTGGGCGACGCCCTGCGGCCGCGGCTGTTCGATCGCCGCCAATTTCCAGAGCACCACCGTGCTGCTGCCGGTCGCCCGCGCCACCGGCAATTTGACCACCCGGACCAATTCGCTGGTCTATCAGGTCGATATGGGCAAGCACGGCAAGGCCGAGGGCGTCTCTTTCATCGATCGCGTCACCGGCGAGCATCACACCGCCAAGGGCAAGGTGGTGATCCTGTCCGCCGGCGCCTGCGAATCGGCGCGCATCCTGCTGAATTCCAAGCCGGGCGGATTGGCCAATTCCTCCGGCCTGGTCGGACGCTATCTGATGGACACCGTGGGGTCGACCACCGCCGGTTATTTCCCCGCCCTGGAAAAGCTGCCGCACCGCAATGACGACGGCATGTCGGTCGGCCATATCTATGTGCCGTGGTGGGGCCTCAACAAGCAGAAGGAGCTCGGCTTCGCCCGCGGCTATCACATCGAGATCTTCGGCGGCCAGCGCATGCCCTCGATGAGCCTGATGGGCGACTATGCGGACCAGTGCAAGACGGCGTTCGGCGCCGGTCTGCGCGATGAGATGCGCCAGAAATACGGCGCCATCTGCAGCTTCGACGGCCGCGGCGAGATGATCCCCAACGAAAACTCCTATTGCGAGATCGATCCCGACACCAAGGACAAGTGGGGTATCCCGGTGCTGCGCTTCCATTGGAAGTGGAGCGAGCACGAGACGCGCCAGGCGTCGCATATGCGCAAGACTTTCCTGGAACTGATCGACCGGCTGGGGGGCAAGCCCTTCGACGGGCTGGAGACCGATGGCGAAAAGGCCATCTCGGTCGGCGGCGAGATCATCCACGAGGTCGGCACCGCGCGCATGGGCAACACGCCCAAGGATTCCGTGGTCAATTCCTACGGCCAGAGCTGGGACGTGAAGAATCTGTTCATCATGGATGGCGGCGTGATGCCGTCCTCGCCGGACAAGAACCCGACCGAAACCATCCTGGCGCTGACCTGGCGCAACGCCACCTATCTCGCCGACCAGGCCCGCAAAGGAGCGCTGTGATGAGCCTCGTCTCCGTCGACCGCCGCACGACCCTGAAATGGTTCGCCGCGGCCCTGGCCTATTCCGCCCATCACGGCAAGTCGCTGGCCGGCACCTTCATGCCGTCGCCCAAGGGCTATGGCACCGATCCCGATCTCAACAAGGTCGCCCCGATCCAGTGGGACAAGGTGATGAGCCCGCACGAGCTGAAACAGACCGCGCTGCTGGCCGATCTGTTCCTGCCCGCCGCCAACGGTTCGCCGGCGGCCAGCGCGCTGGGCATCCATGACTTCGTCGATGAATGGATCAGCGCGCCCTATCCCGAGCAGCAATCCGACCGCGACATCGTGCAAAGCGGCCTGGTCTGGGTCGATAAGGACAGCACCCGGCGCTATGGCAAGGACTTCACCGCCATCACCGATGCCCAGCGCGTCGAGCTGATGACCGAAATGGCCGGCATGTCGGATTTCCTGTTCTTCAAGCGGCTGCGCAATCTGGTGGTCGCGGCGTACTTCTCCAGCGACGCCGGTTTCAAGGATATCGGCTATAGCGGCAATGTGGCGCTGGAAGCCTTCCCGGCTCCGACCGACGAAATGATGGCCATCATCGACCGCGAGTGCAAAGCGCTCGGCGTCTAAGACCCCAAGAGAGGAAAGAAAATGAGGAAACTGATCGTTCTTCTGTTCGTCGCCGGCCTGTTCAGCGCCGCGCAGGCTGCCGAGAACACACTGACCGCCAAGGAAAAGGCCGATGGCTGGGTGCTGCTGTTCGACGGCAAGACCACCCATGGCTGGCGCAGCTACAAGAAGACCGAGGCCGGCGCGCAATGGCAGGTGATCGACGGCGTGCTGACCCTGACCCAGGGCGGCGGCGGCGATCTGGTGACCGACAAGGACTACACCAATTTCGAGCTGGCCTTCGATTGGCGCATTTCGAAGATGGGCAATAGCGGCGTGATGTATCACGTGTCCGAAGGGGCCGGCGATCATCCCTATCTGAGCGGTCCGGAATATCAGCTGCTGGACAATGCGCACGGCGAGCCGCCGCTGGAGACCGCCGCCGGACTGTTCGGCCTGGTCGCTCCCAGCAAGGACGTCACCAAGCCGGTCGGCGAGTTCAACCACTCGCTCCTCAAGGTCGATCATAACCACGTCGAGCATTGGCTGAACGGCGTCAAAGTGGCCGAATACACCATCGGTTCCGAGGATTTCGAGAACCGCATCAAGGGCACCAAGTTCGAGAAGTGGCCGGAATTCGCCAAGCACGACACCGGCTTGATCGTCCTGCAGGACCATGGCGACGGCGTGGCTTTCCGCAACATCAAGATCCACGTCCTGCCGTGAGCGCGCGTAAAGCGCGCGCGACAGGAGCGCGACTGCGCGACCGCGAAGCGACGACGAGGCCATCGGCCGAGGAGGGAAGTCGGAGCGAAGCCAAGCGGCCGGAAGGCCGCGCCCGGCGTCTGAGGGGCAGTATATGAATAAAATCCGTTACGGGATGGTGGGCGGCGCGGAGGGGGCGTTCATCGGCGCCGTTCACCGCGCCGCCGCCGCGCTCGACGGTCAGTTCGAGCTGGTTTGCGGCGCGTTCAGCCAGGACCCAGCCAAGGGACGGCGCACCGCCGCCGCCCTCGGCCTCGATCCGGCGCGCGCCTATGACGATCTCGGCGCCCTGCTGGCCGGCGAGAAAGGCCGCATGGATGCACTGGTCATCGTCACGCCCAATCACCTGCACGCTCTGGCGGCCATCGCCGCGCTGAAGGCCGGGTTCCATGTGATTTCCGACAAGCCGGCGGCGATGGACCGCGCCGAGGCCGACAGCATCGCCGTCGCGGTCAAGGAGAGCGGCAAGCTTTACGCCCTGACCTACACCTATGCCGGGTATCCGCTGGTCGAGGAAGCCCGCCGCCGTGTCGCGCGGGGCGAGTTCGGCGCGATCCGCCGCATCGACGTGATGTATCCGCAAGGCTGGCTGTCGGCGCCGATCGAACAGGACGGGCAGAAGCAGGCGGCATGGCGCACCGATCCCGCCCGCGCCGGCATCAGCTGCTGCCTGGCCGATATCGGCGTGCATGCCTTCCAGTTGGCCGAACACATCTCCGGCCAGCGCGTTACCGAGATTTCCGCCGACGTCTCCACCCATGTGCCGGGCCGCCGTCTCGACGACGATTCCTCGGTGCTGCTGCGCTTCGCCAATGGCGCGCGCGGCACGCTGACCGCCAGCCAGATCTGCGCCGGCGAAGAGAACGGCTTGTCGATCCGGATCTATGGCGAGAAGGGCGGCCTGGTCTGGACCCAGACCGAGCCGGACAGCCTGATCCTGAAATGGCCCGACCGGCCGATGGAAACTTTGCGCATGGGCGGTCCCGGCCTGTCGCCGGAAGCCCTGGCGCGCTGCCGCGTGCCGGCCGGTCATCCGGGCGGCTATATCGAGGCCTTCGCCAATCACTACCGCGCCGTGGCCGGCACCCTGGCCGCCGGACGCGTCACCTCACCGCTGGGCGACCCGCTGTGGTTCCCCGGCATCGCCGAAGGCGTGCGCAGTCTCGCCTTCGTTGAAACGGCGCTGGCCAACAGCCGCGGCGCCGAGAAATGGAGTTCGCTATGAAGGGGCCCGCCATCTTCCTGGCCCAGTTCGCCGGGTTGAAGCCGGAATTCAGCAAACTGGCGCCGATCGCCGACTGGGTCGCCTCGCTGGGCTATGTGGGCGTGCAGATCCCGACCTGGGAGAAGGGCTTCATCGATCTGGCCCGCGCCGCCGAGAGCCAGGATTATTGCGACGAGTTGAAGGGCATGCTGGCCGAGCGCGGCTTGGCCATCTCCGAGCTGTCGACCCATCTGCAGGGCCAACTGGTCGCGGTGCATCCCGCTTATGACCATCAGGTCGACGTGTTCGCGCCCGAAGAGTTGCGCGGCAAGCCGGCGGAACGCACCGAATGGGCGGTGAGTCAGTTGACGCTGGCGGCCAAGGCCAGCCGGCGCCTGGGCCTCAAGGCCCATGCCAGCTTTTCCGGCGCGCTGCTGTGGCACGCTTTCTATCCCTGGCCGCAGCGCCCCGCCGGTCTGGTCGAGGAAGGCTTCGCCGAGCTGGGCAAGCGCTGGAAACCGATCCTCGATGCCTTCGACGAGGCCGGAGTCGATCTCTGCTACGAGCTGCATCCGGGCGAGGATCTGCATGACGGCGTGACCTTCGAGCGGTTCCTCGCGGCGGTCGGGGATCATCCGCGCGCCAACATCCTCTACGATCCCAGCCACATGGTCCTGCAGCATATGGATTATCTGGCCTTCATCGACCATTACCACCAGCGCATCCGCGCCTTCCACGTCAAGGACGCGGAATTGCGCCAGGACGGGCGCTCGGGCGTCTATGGCGGTTTCCAATCCTGGGTCGACCGTCCCGGGCGGTTCCGCAGCTTGGGCGACGGGCAGATCGACTTCACCGCCTTGTTCAGCAAGCTGGCGCAGCACGATTACCCGGGATGGGCGGTGCTGGAATGGGAATGCTGCCTCAAGCATCCGGAAGACGGCGCCGCCGAGGGTGCGCCCTTCATCAAGAAGCACATGATCAGAAAAACCGACAAGGCGTTCGACGATTTCGCCGGGGGGAAAGCGGATGTCGAGCTTAACCGGCGTATATTGGGGTTGGGGAAATGACGGGGAAAGTTGATCCGCGCCGGTTGTTCTGGATCGGCGTGCTGGGGCTGTTTTCGGCGGCGATGAATACGTCTCTGCGGGCCGGCGTCGCCGCCCGCATCAAGGACCAATGGCTGGCGCCGCTCGATCCGGTCCATGCCGGCGAGATGACCGGTGCGGCGCTGGGCGCCAGCTTTCTAGGCTTCTCGCTGACGCTGTTCATCGCCAGCCCGTTCCTCGACGCCATCGGCATGCGCCGCATGCTGGCCGGCGCCGCCGCCTGCCTGATCGGCGGCACTTTGCTGGTCACCAATGCCGCGTCGCTGGCCGAGGGCATGGCGCTGTTCCATGTGGTGTGGATCGGCATGATGCTGTGCGGCATCGGCTGGGGCGCGGTCGAGGCGACCATCAATCCGATGACCACGGCGCTCTATCCCGACGACAAGACCAGCCGCCTCAACATGCTGCATGCTTGGTGGCCGGGCGGACTGATCGTCGGCGGCCTGATCAGCGCGCTGCTGGGCGACCTCGATTGGCGCCTGCTGCTGGGGATCAGCATGGTTCCAGCCCTGGTGTTCGGCGTTCTCGCCGCCGGCGCCCATTTCCCGCAGACGGAGCGCGCCGCCTCGGGCATTTCCATGCGCGACATGTTCCTGGAGATCATTCGCCGGCCGAGCTTTCTCATCTGGTTCGGCGCGATGTTCCTGACCGCGGCGTCCGAGCTGGCGCCGGGGCAATGGGTCGATGTCGCCTTGTCGCACCGCGTGGGTATGCGCGGCATCCTGCTGCTGGTTTATGTCAGCGGCCTGATGTTCGTCCTGCGCAATTTCGCCGGGATGCTGGTGCATCGCCTGGGCAATGTCGGGCTGCTGTGGTGTTCCAGCCTGCTGGCCGGCATCGGCCTGCTGCTGCTGTCGCGGGCCGAAAGCCCGGTGGGGGCGATCCTGGCCGCCACCGTGTGGGGCTTCGGCGTCTGCTTCATGTGGCCGACCATGATGGCCTCGGTGGCCGAGCGCTATCCGCGCGGCGGTGCGTTCCTGATCGGGCTGATGGGTACGGCGGGCTCGCTGTCGAGCTATCTGGTGCTGCCCAAGCTGGGCGAGGTCTATGACGGGGCCAAGATCGACCTGGCGGGCGGCGCCGAGGCGCTGGCGCAGCTGGCCGGCGAGGCTCTGGCCCGCATCGAGGATCAGGCCGCCTCGGCCTCCTTCGCCACTCTGGCGATCCTGCCGGCGATTCTCCTGCTGGTGTTCGGTGGCGTCTGGCTGAAGGAGCGCAAAGGCGCCGCTGGAACGGATCGCTTCCGCTATTGAGGTTCGCTGGTCAGCGCGGCGAAGCGGAAGCGGAAGGGCGAGATGCCGTCCTTCATCAGGCCGTTGAGGGCGTTGTCAGCCGCCATATAGGTGCCGCCGGTGGTCTCGGGCGCATGGGCCAGGGCCTGGGGCGAGGGGGCGATCAGATAGCCCGCCATCTTCGATCTCGCCACCGTCTCGCGCTTTTCCGGCGAGTCGGTGACCAGATGGACCAGCAGCAGCGACAGGATCTGCTTCACGTCGGGATGATGCAGGTTGCCGGTAATCACCGAGCTGGCCAGGGTGAACTGCGCCGCATGGGAATCGTTGGCGAAGGGCCTCTGCTGGCGCAGCCCCCTGATCGCGGCCTCGGCCTGCTTGCGGGTGTTCTCGAGCTTGGCGCGCGGCAGGCCGAAATGCAGGATGAAGGGCGGCTGGGTCGACTGGGCCTCATAGCCCGGGTCCATCTTCAGGAAAAACTCGATTACCTCGGCCATCACCTTCCTCGATACGCGATGCTCTGCGGTCGGCGCCAGTATAGGGGCACCGTCCTGACGTTCCACGAAATTCGCGCATCATCTTGGCGGCTAAATCTTGAGAAAAACAAAAGGCCGGCGATTTACGTCAAGATCGCGCTTGTCCCGTAGCTCAGCGCCTGGACGACGGCCAGCAGCGCGAAGGTCAGCAGAAAGATCGAGACGATCTTGCCCATCGACCAGGGCCTGACCGCCCGGCGTGCCATGAAGCCGGTCAGCAGCGCCGGCAGGATGACATTGACGGCCAGGCGGCCCATCGCTTCGCTGAACCCCTCGGGCGAGGGCAGCAAATCGGCGCCGGCGAAAAAGACACCCATTCCGATGATGAAAATGACGACGGCGCACAAGAAGGCCTTGGCGTAAGGCCGTTTGGTTCGTAGCGGCGGCATGGCGGACTCCTCTCCAACCCCAGATCAGGTCTGGTAACCCTCGGAGAGGCGAGAGGGTTGCAAAGAAAAAGCCCGGCGATCGCTCGCCGGGCTTCTTTTCGTCGGAACTCGCCGCGCTGATCAGCGCGAGTAGAATTCGATGACGAGGTTCGGTTCCATCTGCACCGGATACGGCACGTCGGCCAGCTTCGGAGCGCGGACGAAGGAACCCTTCATCTCCTTGTGGTCGACCGACAGATATTCCGGAACGTCGCGCTCGCCCGACTGGGCGGCTTCCAGGATCAGGGCCATGTCCTTGGACTTTTCCTTCACCGAGATGACGTCGTTGTCCTTGATCTGGTAGGACGAGATGTTGACGCGCTTGCCGTTCACGCGGATGTGGCCATGGTTGACGATCTGGCGGGCGGCGAACGGGGTCGGGGCGAACTTGAGGCGGTACACGACCGCGTCCAGGCGGCGCTCCAGCAGCTCGATCAGGTTCTCGGAGGTGTCGCCACGGCGGCGCACGGCCTCGTCATACAGCTTGCGGAACTGCTTCTCGCTGACATTGCCGTAATAGCCCTTGAGGGTCTGCTTGGCCGACAGCTGGGTGCCGAAGTCGGACGGCTTCTTGCGGCGGGCGCCATGCTGGCCCGGGGGATTCTCGCGGCCCTTGGCCAGCGGGGACTTGGAACGGCCCCACAGATTCACGCCCAGGCGGCGGTTGATCTTATATTTCGCTTCGATGCGCTTGCTCATCGTATTTCCTTATTCAACAAATTTGTCCCGATAGGCCTTGGTCCGCATCTCTGCGGGGCGGGGAACGGAATGGCTACCGGCCCACTTTCTCGGGAATAGGCGGCGGATTATGCGAATCGCGGCGCGAGAGTCAACAAAAAGGACTCATCTTTCCAAGATGAAGCTTTCCGGGGCTTCGCGCTGCTGCCAGCCCAGGCGGGCCAGTTCGGGCTGGTCGTGCTCCTCGACCGGATAGCCGACACAGAGATAGGCGACCAGATGCCAGGTCTCGGGCACCTCCAGCGCCTGGGTCACTTCGACCGGGTCGATGATCGAGACCCACCCGACGCCGATCCCCACCATGCGGGCTGCCAGCCAGAAATTATGGATCGCGGCCACCACCGAATAATCCAGCGTTTCGGCCATGGTCTTGCGGCCCAGCCCGTGGCCGAGAGGGGTTTCTCGGTCGCAGAAGACGGCGATATGCACCGGCGCATCGTCGAGGCCGGACAGTTTCAGCTGCGCATAGAGCTTGGCCCGCTCGCCGCGGAAATCCGACAAGGCATCATGGTTGCAGCGCTCGAAGCTGCTGCGCACCACGGCGCGGCGGGCGGGGCTCTCGACATTGACGAAGCGCCAGGGCTGGGCGTTGCCGACCGACGGGGCCAGGCAGGCCAGCTCGATCAGATGCTTGACGCTGGCGACATCCAGCGGATCGGTCTTGAACCGGCGTACATCGCGGCGCCATACCAGCAGCTGTTCGAACGTGCTGGCGAAAGTCTGATCGAAGACGGGAGCGTTAGTCATTCTCTTCGCCTTTCCGCCGGCGATAGGTCACCAGCTCGTGCACGATACCATGAAGCGTGCGGACTTCCTGCAAGGTCAGTTCGGCGCGCTCGAACATATTGCGGATATTGCGAACCATGCCCGGGCGCTTCTCGGTCACGCGGTAGAAGCCGCAATCGTCCAATTCACGTTCGAGATGCTCGAAGAAGCCGATCAGATCCTTCTTGGTGGCCGGCGGGGCCGCGCCCTTGGTCATCGATACCGGTTCGGCCGGATCGCCGGCCTGGAACCATTCATAGCCGATCAGCAATACGCATTGCGCGAGGTTCAGCGAGAAGTGCTCGGGGTTCAGGGGCACGGTAATGACCGTGTCGGCCAAGGCGACGTCGTCATTCTCGAGGCCGGTGCGCTCGGGGCCGAACATCACGGCGGTCTTCACGTCGCCGGCGGCGTGATGGGCGCGGATTTCGGTGGCGGCCTGCTTGGGCGTCACCACCGGCTTGACCATGAAGCGGTTGCGCCCGGTGGTGGCATAGACCTTCTGCAGGTCGGCGATGGCATCCTCGGTGCGGTCGAACACCTGGGCGGCTTCGAGGATCTTCTCGGCGCCCGAGGCGGCGGCGATGGCCCTCTCGGACAGCCAGTCTTCGCGCGGACCGACCAGACGCAAATTGGTCAGCGCGCAATTCATCATCGCCCGCGCCGTGGTGCCGATATTCTCGGACAATTGCGGGCGGACCAGAATGATCGCGGGAGGCAGTGACATGAAACTCTCTATCTATGCGCCGTCGCGCAGCAGTTTATAGGTGATGCTGTCATGCAGCGCCGCATAGGAGGCGTCGATGACGTTGGTCGAGACCCCGACCGTCGACCAGCGTTCGCCCTTGCCGTCGGCGCTTTCGATCATGACGCGCGTCTGGGCGTTGGTGGCCGCCTGGGGGTCCAGAATGCGCACCTTGTAATCGACCAGACGCAAATCCGCCAGCTGCGGATAGGCAGGGCTGAGTATCTTGCGCATCGCGGCGTCGAGCGCGGCGACCGGGCCGTTGCCTTCCGCCACGGTCATCAGGGTCTCGCCCTTGACCTCTGCCTTGATGATGGCTTCGGACAAGGTCAGCAGGTCGGTGCCGACATCCCAGCGCCGCTCGTCGATGACGCGAAAGCCGAGCAGGCGGAAATAATCCGGCACCGAGGACAGCATGCGCCTGGCCAGCAATTCGAAGCTGGCCTCGGCGCCGTCATAGGCATAGCCGGCATATTCGCGCTGCTTCACCTCGTCGATCAGCTTCGACACCTTGGGGTCGTTCGGATCGGCATCGATGCCGATGTCGCGGAAGCGGGCCAGGATGTTCGAGCGGCCGGCCTGGTCCGACACCACGATATGGCGGCGGTTGCCGACCGATTCCGGCGTGACATGTTCGTAGCAGCGCGGGTCCTTCTCGACGGCGGAGACATGCAGCCCACCCTTATGCGCGAAAGCGGAATCGCCGACATAGGGCGCGTGGCGGTCCGGCGCCCGGTTCAGGCGCTCGTCCAGCATGCGCGAGACATGGGTCAGCTTGGTGAGGTCGGCCTCGGACACGCCGGTCTCATAGCCCATCTTCAGCATCAGATTGGGCAGGATCGAGATCAGATTGGCGTTGCCGCAGCGCTCGCCCAGGCCGTTCAGCGTGCCTTGGATCTGGCGCGCGCCGGCCCGCACCGCGGCCAGCGAATTGGCGACGGCGGAGGCGGAATCGTTATGGCAATGGATGCCGATATTGGCGCCCGGCACGACCTTGGCGACGGCAGTAACGATCTCCTCGACCTCGTGCGGCAGCGAGCCGCCATTGGTGTCGCACAGCACCACCCAGCGCGCCCCGGCTTCGTAGGCCGCCGTGGCGACGGACAGGGCATAGCCGGGATTGGCGCGATAGCCGTCGAAGAAATGTTCGGCGTCGAAGATCACCTCGGCGACCTTGGTCTTCGCATAGGACACCGATTCCGAGACCATGCGGACATTCTCGTCCAGCGGAATGCCGAGCGCGACGGTGACCTGGAAATCCCAGCTCTTGCCGACCAGGGTCACGGCCTTGGCCGCCGGCACCAGCACCGCCTGCAGGCCGGGATCGTTCGAGGCCGAGCGGCCGGCGCGCCGCGTCATGCCGAACGCGGTCAGGGTGGCGCGGGCCAGCTTCGGCGCGTCGGCGAAGAAGGCGTCGTCGGTCGGATTGGCGCCGGGCCAGCCGCCTTCAATATAGTCAATGCCCAGGGAATCCAGTTCGCGCGCAATAGCCATCTTGTCCGCCGGGCTGAAATCAACGCCCTGCGTCTGCGCTCCGTCGCGCAGCGTGCTGTCATACAGATAGACGCGCTTATCGCTCATGGTTTCCTGTACCGGACTGAAAATAAAGGTCAGGCAGGATGCCCTATGAGGTAGCGTGCCTCAAGGATTTAGCGCTCAGGGGACCATCGGCGGTGGGCCGAGGCGCTTGCACTCGCCGCTGACGCTCTCGCGCAGTATTTCCGCCAGGCGCCGTGCGCCGGGACCGGCGAAATCCGGATCGGCCAGCACCAGATAGAGCTGCACCTCGCGGCGGCCGCCTTCCTTCATCGGCAGCGGGGCGAGGGTGCCCGCGGCGATTTCCCGCTGGATGCGGTATTCGGGCAGCCAGGCGAAGCCGTGGCCTGCGGCGGCGGCCTGGATCGAGCTCGACATGGTGGTGACGGTCCAGCGCTGCTCGACCTCGATCGACATCACCTTGGAGGTGCGCACACTGCCGGAATCGCGCACCACCAGATGGCGGTAGCGCTTGAGATCGCGCGCCGTGACCGGGCGGCCGAGATGATGCAGCGGATGGTCGGGGTGGGCGGCGGCGATGATCGGCATCGGCATCAGCGGTTCGCCCAGGAAGCCCGGCGGCAGAGTGGGGGCGATGGCCAGATCGGCGCGATGCTGCAGCAGGGCTTCGGACGTCCCGGAGATCACAGATTCGATCACTTCGATACGGGTATTCGGCGCTTCCTCGCCGAACTTGGCCAGGCAGTCGAACAGCAGCCAGCTGGGGAACAGGATCTCGACGGCGATGGTCAGCTCCGCTTCCCAGCCGGCCGACAGGGTCTTGGCGGCGCGTTCCAGCAGTCCGGCCTCCTCGACCAGCGATAGCGCGCGGCGATAGAGCATCTTGCCGGTCTGGGTCAGCTGCGCCTTGCGGCCCTGGATCTCGAACACGGCGACGCCCAGCATCTCCTCGATCTTCTGCACCGAATAGGTGACGGCGGACTGGCTTTTATTGAGCTTTTGCGCGGCCTGGGCATAGCCGCCGGCATCGACCACGGCGATCAGCGCGCGCCATTGTTCCAGGGTGATGTGCGGGGCATTCAGCATGGCATTGATCAGTTTATTGGATGGGTTTCAGCAATATATTCGTCTTTTTTATCGCCTGAATAAATAGTTTCATCGCCTCCAGCAAATTCAACACTCTCCGATGGAGGTTTCAAATGACCACTCTCCTGCAGATCAACAGCAGCGTTTTCTCCCAGGGCGGGCAGTCGAGCCAGCTGGCCGACCATTATGTCGCGGCCTATCTGAAGTCGAACCCCGGCGCCAAGATCGTGACCCGCGACCTGGCGGCCAACCCGGTCCCGCATCTGGGCGGTGAGACCGTCGGCGCCTATTTCACCCCCGCCGATCAGCGCAGCGACGCGCAGAAGGCGGCGATCGCCCTGTCCGACGAGCTGGTCGCCGAGATCCAGGCTGCCGACACCATCGTGATCGGCGCCCCGATGTATAATTTCAACATTCCCTCGGTGCTGAAGGCTTACTTCGACCATATCGCCCGCGCCGGTGTTACCTTCAAATATACCGAGCAGGGCCCCGTCGGCCTGCTGACCGGCAAGAAGGCGGTGGTGTTCTCGACCCGCGGCGGCCTCTATGCCGGCACCCCGAACGACGTCGAGACCCCGTTTGTCCGCCAGTTCCTGGGCTTCCTGGGCATGACCGATGTAAACTTCGTCTATGCCGAAGGCTTGGCTTACGGCGACGAGAAGAAGGCCGAGGCGATGAAGGCCGCCAAGGCCGAGGTCGAGAAGCTGGCCGCCTAACTCAGGCGGTGCGGTAAGATCCCACTGTGCCGGCCCCCTTGCGGGGCCGCGCGAAGGCCACCTCTAGGCCCTTTTGGGCCGGAGGTGGACGAGGCGGAAGCCAAGGGCGCGGAGCGACCGCCCGGCGATTGAGGGCTACAAAATGACTAAGCGTGTGGTTCAGGGGATCATCAGGGCAATTCCGGCGTCGGACGGCGCGGGCGTGAAGCTGATGCGCAGCCTGGGCCAGAGCAACGCCGCCCGCATCGATCCCTTCCTGATGCTCGACTGTTTCTCGTCGGAGGAGGCCAGCGACTATATCGCCGGCTTCCCCGCCCACCCGCATCGCGGCTTCGAGACGGTCACCTACATGCTCGACGGCCATATGCGGCACGAGGATCATCTGGGCAATGTCGGCGAGCTGCGCAGCGGCGGCGCCCAATGGATGACCGCCGGCCGCGGCATCATCCATTCCGAGATGCCGCAGCAGGAGAGCGGCCGCATGCGCGGCTTCCAGCTGTGGATCAACCTGCCCTCGTCCGAAAAGATGAAGCCGGCCGGCTATCGCGACATCCAGGCCGACCAGATCCCGGTCGCCCAGCTTGCCGGCGGCGGCAAGGTCAAGGTGGTGGCGGGAACCTCGCACGGCGTGACCGGCCCGATCGACGGCGTCTCGACCCAGCCGCTGATGATCGATGTCGATCTGCCGGCGGGGCAGAGCTTTACCCAGGACCTGCCCGAAGGCCACAACGCCTTCGTCTATCCCTACGAAGGCACGCTGGTCATTGCCGGCGAACGCCTGTCGACCCATCAGGCCGCCATCCTGTCACCCGGCAGCGAAATCGAGATCGCCGCCCATGACGGTGGCACCAAATTCCTGCTCCTGGCGGCCCGGCCGCTGAACGAACCGGTGGTTCAGTACGGTCCCTTCGTGATGAATTCCCGCGAAGAGATCGAACAGGCCATCCACGATTACCAGACGGGTAACTTCGTCGAAGCGTGATCCCCCCTCGCGCTTTTGAAGTCCCCTTGCTCCTCCCCCCAGGAGCAAGGGGATTTTTTCAGCTGTTGTGCAGAAATCCCGCAATGATCGCCGAGATCTCATCCGGTGCGTCTTCCAGGCAGTAATGGCCGACGCCGGGCAGGCGATGTACCGGCGCGGTCGGGAACAGGTCGGTGAACAGCGGCAGGAAGTGATCGGCACCCAGCGTCCGGTCCTCCTCACCCCAGATGGCCAAAGCGGGGCGCGCGCGGATCGTCTGGATTGCCGCGGCGTCAGGCATTTCGAATTTGTGCTCGCCCAGCGCGTTCCCCTTGGCCCAGCCAATCGCGCCCAGGCAGTCGGCGGGAGTCGGGAAGGCCGATCCATAGGCTGCGATCCACTCGTCGCTGATCACCGAATGGTTCTCGAAACCGTTCAGCTTGAGCGTGCTCAGGATGTTGAAGCCGAGCTGGCCGAGGATGGTGTCGAGACTGCCATCCACCTGCGCTCGGTTGATCCATTGGAACCAGGGCGAGGTGCCGGCATTCGCCATTAACCGGTCCAGAGCGTCAGGCTGACCGAAAGCGACCGGGCCGTTGGTGGAGATGATGCGGCGGATGCGGTCCGGATGCCGGGCGGCGAGGCCCATTCCCACCGGTCCGCCGAAATCGTGCAGCACCAGCGTGATATCCTTAAGGTCCAGAGCCAGCACGAAGCGTTCGAGATTATCGACGTGATCCTGCAGCCAATAGCTGCGGTCTTGCGGCGTAGCACTTTTGCCGAAGCCCATATGGTCGGGCGCGACGACCCGATGCGTAGCGCTCAAGACCCCGATCAGATGCCGAAACAGATAGCCCCAGGTCGGCTCGCCATGCAGGCAGAGCACGATTTCGCCATTCCGGGGACCTTCATCGACGTAATGCATGGGAAAACCGGGCGCGGTGGTGAAGTGCGGCGCATAGGGGAAAGTGCCGCCGAAGGTGGCGTCGGGCGGGATCATGAAGGGGCTCCTCAAGTGGTTTCAAATTAAAACCACTTGAGTCATATCGCTTACGGTTTTAATTTGCAACCACGAGAGAGGAGAGTGTTTCGATGGTCAAAAGGATCAGCCACAGCGAGTCGCGGTGCGGTGTCGCCCGTCCGTTGGACGCGATCGGGGATTGGTGGTCTTTGCTGATCGTGCGTGATGCCTTCGACGGGCTGCGCCGTTTCGGGGAATTTCAGAAGAGCCTGGGGCTGGCGAAGAATATCCTCGCTGTCCGCCTGAAAAACCTCGTCGCGCACGGCATTCTGGAGACAGTTCCCGCCTCCGACGGCAGCCCCTATCACGATTATGTGCTGACCGAGAAAGGGCGCGGCCTGTTTCCCGTTCTGGCCGCGCTGAGGCAATGGGGCGAAGCGTTCTTCTTCGAGCCCGGCGAGAAGCACGTGGTTCTGGTCGACAAGAAGCACGGCCAGCCGGTCAGAAAGCTGGAGCTTCTCGCCCAGGATGGGCGCGTATTAGGACCCGAGGACGCCGAAGTGCGCCGTCAACCCCTACGCCATTGAGTCCCGCCGGGACCATCCTCCAGCAGCACGCCTTTGTCGGTCAGTTCCTGGCGGATGCGGTCGGCTTCGGCGAAGTCGCGGTCCTTGCGGGCCTGCAGGCGGCGCTGGACCAGATCCTCGATCTCGTCATCGGTCAGGGCCGAGCCGCCGGCGGGAGTCCAGCGGAACCATTGATCGACCGGTTGCTGCAGGATGCCCAGCACGTCGCCGGCGGCGAGCAGGGCCGATTTCAGCTCGATCTTCTCATCGATCGTCTTGGCCTTGTTGAGGCGGCCGGCGATGTCGTGCAGATGGCTGATGGCCAGCGGCGTGTTGAGGTCGTCTTCCAGCGCGGCCAGCATTTCGGCGGGCAGGGTCTTGGCGGGTTCGGCCGGCACGTCCTCGACGGCGCGCAAGGCCAGATAGAAGCGGTCCATCGCGGCGCGCGACTGCTTCAGGCCCTCGGCGGTCCAGTCGATCGGCTGGTGGTAATGGGCCGACAGCAGGGTCAGGCGGATCGCCTCGCCGGGCGCGGTGGCCAGCAGATCGTTGACGGTGAAGAAGTTGCCGAGAGACTTCGACATCTTCTCGCCTTCCACCTGCAGGAAGCCGTTATGCAGCCAATAGCGGGCGAAGGGCTTGTGATTGGCGCACTGGCTCTGGGCGCGCTCATTCTCATGGTGCGGGAACACCAGGTCCTGCCCGCCGCCATGGATGTCGAAGGTCATGCCGAGATATTCGCGGCTCATGGCCGAGCATTCGAGATGCCAGCCCGGGCGGCCGCGGCCATAGGGGCTGTCCCAGCCCGGCAGATCGTCGGAGGACGGCTTCCACAGCACGAAATCGCCGGCATCGCGCTTATAGGGCGCGACCTCGACGCGGGCGCCGGCGATCATCTCATCCATGGACCGGCCGGACAGGGCGCCGTAATCGTCCATGCTGGAGATCGAGAACAGCACATGGCCTTCGGCCTCGTACGCATTCCCGTTCTTGATCAGCTGGCCGATCATATCCAGCATCTGCGGGATATGGGCGGTGGCGCGCGGCTCGACGTCGGGCGTCAGCGCGTTCAGCGCGCCCATGTCGTCGTGATAATCCTTGGTGGTGCGCGCGGTCAGCGCCGAGATCGGCTCGCCCGCTTCCTTGGCGCGCGCATTGATCTTGTCGTCCACGTCGGTGATGTTGCGGACGTAGGTGACCTTCGGATAGAGCCGCTTCAGCAGGCGATAGAGCGTGTCGAACACCACTACCGGGCGCGCATTGCCGATATGGGCGCGGTCATAGACGGTCGGGCCGCACACATACATGCCGACATGGGTCGGATCGATCGGGACGAACAATTCCTTGCGGCGCGCCGCCGTGTTGTAGAGGTAGAGGCTCATGCTTTTCCTTAATCAGGCAGTCTGGCCCTGCAGCCGGGCGAGAGCGCGCTCGCGGCCGATCAGGGGCAGCAAAGTCTTCAATTCCGGCCCGTCCTCGCGGCCCGTCAGCGCCAGGCGCAGCGGGTGGAAGAGGGGTTTGCCCTTGCGGCCGCTGGCGCCCTGAACGGTCTGGGTCCAGTCCTTCCAGGTCTCGACGGTCCAGGGTTCGGCGGGCAGCAGCTCCGCGGCCTGGGCGGCGAAAGCGGCATCCTCGATCGAGGGTGTCAGAGGCTGCCGGCAGATCTTCCACCAGGCCTCGGCATCGGACAGCAATTCGAGATTGCCGCGCACCGCCAGCCAGAAGGGCTCGTCGGCATCCATGCCGAGCCCGCGCAGGCGGTCGGCCACCGCCGCCAGCGGCAGATCGTGCAGCAGCCGGGCATTGAGGCGGAACAGTTCCTCGGGGTCGAATTTCGGCGTCGAACGGCCGAAGCGGCCCATATCGAAGGTGCGCGCCAGCTCGTCCAGGCTGTCGATCGCGGCAATGGCATTCGAGCTGCCCAAGCCCGCCAACAGGCTGTTGAGGGCCATCGGCTCCAGCCCCTGCGCGCGCAGATCGCCCAGGCTCAGGCTGCCCAGCCGCTTCGACAGGCCCTGGCCATCGGCGCCGGTCAGCAGCGGCAGATGGGCGAAGTTCGGCGGCTGGGCGCCGAGCGCCTGGAACAGCTGGATCTGCGCCGCGGTGTTGGTGACGTGATCCTCGCCGCGGATGACATGGGTCACCGCCATCTCGGCATCGTCGACCACCGAGGGCAGGGTATAGAGGTGGGTGCCGTCCTCGCGGATCAGCACCGGGTCGGACAAATGCGAGGCATGGTAATGGCAGGGCCCGCGCACCAGATCGTGCCAGGTGACCTCGGCGGTCTCGTCCAATTTGAAGCGCCAATGCGGCTTGCGGCCTTCCTCTTCCAGCTTGGCCTTGTCGGATAAGGTCAGCTTCAGCGCGGCGCGGTCATAGACCGGCGGCTGGCCGCGCGCCATCTGGCGCTTGCGCTTGTAATCCAGCTCTTCGGCGGTCTCATAGCAGGGATAGAGGCGGCCTTCCGCTTTCAATTTATCGGCGGCGGCATCATAGGCGGCGAAGCGGTCGGACTGGTTGGCCTTGGCATCCCAGACCAGGCCGAGCCAGCGCAGATCGACCTCGATGGCGGCCTCATGCTCTTTCTTGCTGCGTTCGAGATCGGTGTCGTCGATGCGCAGGATGAACTTGCCGCCCTGGGTCTTGGCGAACAGCCAATTGATCAGGGCGACGCGGGCGTTGCCGACATGCAGGCGCCCGGTCGGGCTGGGGGCGAAACGAACGACTGTGGTCATCGGGCGGTATCGGTATAACCATTGACGATGGGATAGCGGCGGTCCCGTCCATAAGCGCGGCTGGTGATCTTGACGCCGGGCGGGGCCTGACGGCGTTTATACTCGGCGCGGTCCAGCAGGCGGAACACTTGTTTTACGGTGGCCTCGTCGAAACCCTGGGCGACGATCTCGGCCGGGCCCATTTCGCGTTCGATCATCCGCTCCAGAATGGCGTCCAAAAGGTCGTAGGGCGGCAGGCTGTCCTGGTCCGTCTGATTATGGCGCAGTTCGGCGGTCGGCGGTTTGGTGATCACCCGCTCGGGCATCACCGGGCCGTCAGGGCCCAGCGCATCCGCCGGCTTGTGGGCGTTCCGCCAGCGCGACAAAGCGAAGACGGTGGTCTTGTAGACATCCTTCAGCACGGAATAGCCACCGCACATATCGCCATAGAGCGTGGCATAGCCGACCGACATCTCCGACTTGTTGCCGGTGGTCAGCACCATCGAGCCGAATTTGTTGGACAGGGCCATCAGCGTCAGCCCGCGCGAGCGGGCCTGGATGTTCTCCTCGGCGATGCCGGCATTGGTGCCCTCGAACAGAGGCTCCAGCATCTGGGCGAACGCACCCATGGCCGGACCGATATTGATCTCGTCGAGGCGGATGCCGAGCAGGCGCGCCACTTCGGCGGCATCCTCCAGGCTGTCGCGCGAGGTATAGGGCGAGGGCATCATCACGCAATGCACCTTGTCGGCGCCCAGCGCGTCGGCGGCGACGGCGGCCGAAATGGCGCTGTCGATACCACCCGACAGGCCCAGCAGCACGCCGGGGAAGCGGTTCTTGCGCACATAATCGCGCAGGCCCAGAACCATCGCCTGATAGATGTCGGCCAGCGGCTCCAGCGGGGCTGCGACCGGGCCCGGCGCCGGACTCAGCCGGGTGCCGTCCTGCGTCCATTCGGTGATGGTGACGTCTTCGGCCCAGCCGGCAAGCTGGCAGACGCGGCGGCCCTGTTCATTGAGGATGAAGGAGGAGCCGTCGAACACCAGTTCGTCCTGTCCGCCGACCTGATTGACGTAGAGAACCGGCAAGCCGGTCTCGGCGACCCGCGCGGTGGCCTGGGCGGCGCGGATACCCTGCTTGTCGGATTCGTAGGGCGAGCCGTTCGGCACGATCAGCATCTCGGCGCCCTGTTCCTTCAGATGCAGGGCGACGTCGGCGTACCACATGTCTTCGCACACCATGATGCCGAGCCGATGGCCGCGGAACGGCGTCACCGCCGGCAGCGGGCCGGGCACGAAGACGCGCGCCTCGTCGAACACGCCGTAATTGGGCAGATGATGCTTGAGGATCACCGAGGCGATGCGGCCCTCTTCCAGCAGCAAAGCGGCGTTATAGCGGCTCCCGCCCTCCTTCCACGGCGCGCCGACCAGCAGGGCCGGGCCGCCATCGCGGGTCGCGGCGGCCAGGTCGTGCACGGCCTCGGCGATCTGGCGCAGGAACGAGTCCTTCAGCACCAGATCCTCGGGCGGATAACCGGACAGGCACAGCTCCGGCAGGATCACCAGATCGGCGCCGTGCGCCTTCTCCCGCGCGGCCAGCACGCGGCGCGCATTGCCGGCGATGTCGCCGACCGTGGGATTGATCTGAGCCAGCGCGATGGAGAGCTTGGACATGACGTAAAACCTGGAGAAAGTTGCGCCCGCACGCTAGGCGGTGGGGCTGGCGGTGTCAATGTCGCCCCGATTGTTACAGGCCCGTGAAACTTGCCTGGCTGCGGAAAAACCTGACATGCCGCATCCCCGGCCCGGCGTTATACCACCGCCGTCGCATTCAAACGGGGAGACATATCGTGACGCGCATCGCCACCCTTCGCAAATCGTCGCTGCTTGGCCGCACCGCCCTGGTCGCGCTGGCCATCGGCGCCGTTCATCCGGCCTTCGCCGACGAGGAGCAGCCGTCCGAGACCATCGTCGTCACCGGCACCAAGTTCAATACCGACGCCGCCCCGGCCAAGGCCTCGCTCGATACCACCGAGCCGCAGACCATCATCAACCGTTCCTACATCGAGAATTTCGTTTCGCCGACCGCCGATTACGTGACGATCCTGTCGATCGTCCCCGGCATGACCGGCGGCGACCCGAACGGTCCCGGCCTGTCCGACGGCGGCGCCAAGAACACGCTGCGCGGCCTGGGCGACGGCAATTTCGTGATGCAGTATGACGGCATCCCGTTCGGCGACACCAACGGCCCGACCCACCACAACATCTCCTACTTCCCGGCCTCGACCATCGGCTCGGCGGTGGTCGACCGCGGCCCCGGCAACGCCGGCAACATGGGCGCGGCCACGTATGGCGGCACGGTCAAGCTGTTCTCGCAGACCCTGACCGACGATCCGCACGCCATGGGCAGCTTCTCCTACGGCAGCTTCGGCACGCAGCAGGAGGTCGCCAACGCCCAGTCCGGCGCGATCGACTGGCTGGGCGGCACCAAGATCATGCTGAACCTGCAGACCCTGGATTCCGACGGCGCCCTCTCGCTGCAGGATGTGCGCGAGAAGAACGCCCTGTTCAAGTCCGAGACGCCGATCGGCAGCGACTGGAAGCTGACCCTGTTCGCCGACTACTCCTATCTGAAGGAGCATCTGAGCGACAATAACGGCCTGACCCCGGGCCAGATCATGGTCTATGGCAAGGATTTCTCGCTGCAGAACACCAATCCGAAAGATCCGACCTATTGGGCCTATAACTGGACCAACAAGGAAACGGACTTGGATTATGTCCGTCTGCAGGGCGACATCACCAGCAGCACCCATCTCGACAATACGGCCTACACCTACGCCTATTGGAACCACACCCTCAGCCCGAACACCCAGATCCAGACCTTGAGCGAGGTGCAGGCGGGCATCAACGAGGACACCCTGGGCACGGGCTACAAAATCTTCAATGGCACCACCCTGGGCAAGACCGCGCCGGCCAGCGACCTGCTCGGCTACGATAAGGTCAACGCCTATCGCGTGTTCGGGGACATCGTGCGCGTGTCGCAGGATTACGATTTCGGCTGGGTCAGCGGCGAGATCCGCACCGGCGCCTGGCTCGAAGAGCAGACCACGCACCGTTACAAGTACATATTCGACGAGACCTCGTGCGCGGCGCAGAATGTCGATCCGTGGAATGTCGGCCTGTCCCAGGCGGCGGCGCTGTGCGGCGTCGGTCCGGCCAAGGCGAGCCCCGGAAAGTACGAGCAGAACGGCAATCTCGGCTTCGCCAAGGACGACGAATATTCCGGCTGGGAACAGTATCAGCCCTTCCTCGAAGTCGACATCAAGCCGATCGATGGCCTGACCCTGACCCCGGGCGTGAAGTATGTCCACTGGAACCACAATGTGGATGCCCAGATCGCCCAGGGCTCGACCTGCGGTGTCTCGCTCGCCTGCGCCGGCTTCAACAAGCTGGGCCAGCCCTTCACCCAGAGCTTCGTGACCACCGACACGCTGCCCTTCTTTCAGGCCAATTATAAGATCGAGCCGAACTGGAGCGTCTATTTCGAATATGCCAAGGGCATCTACGTGCCCGACGTCACGGCCTTCGAAAACAAGACTCCGGTCGCCTCGGGCAGCTTCCCCAACCCGCAGACCACGACCAATTACCAGTGGGGCACGGTCTTCTACGCCGATCAGTTCACCTTCGACGGCGACGTCTACATGATCAGCGTCAACAACAACTACACCACGGTGAACTGCCCCGACGATCCGAGCGAGACCTGCTACGTCAATAACGGCAAGGCTCTCTACAAGGGCATCGAAGGCGAAGGCACCTATGCCTTCGATCAGATCGGCTCGGTCAATCTGAAGGGCTTCTCGGTGTTCGCCAACGGCGCGCTGATGTCGTCGAAGCAGACCAGCGGGCAGCTCGCCGGCAATTGGGAACCCAACGCGCCGCGCTGGACCGTCGCTCTCGGCCTGATCTACAAGACCGACGATTGGAAGTTCGGCCTGATCGACAAGCTGATCGGCGCCCAGTATGTCGACTCGCAGAACCTCGATACCACCCGCATCAAGTCCTACAACAACCTGAACCTGAGTGCGGGCTACACTTTCGGCAACGTCGAGGCGTCGATCAATGTCGACAATCTGCTCGACAGCCGCTCGGTGGTCTCGATCTCGGAAGGCAACGCGCTGGGCTTCACCGCCAACAGCACCGACCAGTTCTTCTACCAGGCTCCGCGCAGTGTGATCGGCACGCTGAAGGCCCGCTTCTGATCGGCTTGTCGTAAAATCTTAACATGACAAGAAGATCGTAGTGGGGACAGAAGTCCGAGGATATGGGCGCCTGCGGCTGTCGCGGCCGGCGCCCCAGGAGACAAGATCCTTGGATGCTCAGGCCCTGGCATTGGCCGGCAGACGCCGGCACATGGGAGGCGGGAGTGCGGCGCTCGACGGCGCCGCCTCCTGGTGGCGTTCAGGCCTGCGCAGCTTCGTCATCGTCGGTTTGTCGGCGGTCGTGCCCCTGGTGCTGCTCAGTCTGGTGTTCGGCTACCGCGCCAGCACCCAGCAGCGCCAGGCCGCCGAATTCCAGGCTTCGATGCGGATCGAGGGCGCCGCCCACCGCCTCGACAGCATTCTGGCCGCCCAATCGGCGGCCGCCCTCGGCGTCGCCGGCTTCCGCAGCGTCGGATTGGGCGATTACCCGCATCTCTATGAACATCTCCAGCTGATGCCGGGCCGCCACCCGGAATGGAGTAACATCATCCTGGCCGACGAGACGGGTGAGCGGATCATGGATCTGCGCAGCCCGTACGGCCGTCTGCTGCCGCCGCTCGATCTGTCGGCGGTGGCCGCCAACGCCCCGACCGGCGCCGTGGTGATCGGCGGCATCGCGCCGCCCGGCGCTTTCGCCAAGGGCCGCTCGATCCCGCTCTACGCCCCGACCCTGGGTAAGGACGGCCGCCGCCTGGTGGTGGTGATCGCCCTTGATCCGATCTTGTTCGAAACCGTGCTGGAAGAAGCCGGCCTGCCCGCCGATTGGCGCGGCGCGGTGCTCGATTCCGACGGCGAGGTCGTGGCGCGCTCGGAGAATTCACCGCTGGCGGTGGGCGAGAAAGCCAAGGATTCCCGCCGCCTGCTGTCCGAGGGCAAGACCTTCTCGCTGGCCGCCCCGATCAGCCAGGCGCAATGGACCATGCTGTGCGACATTCCCACCGAGGTGCTGGACCGCGAGGTCAACGCCGCCTGGTGGCTGATGCTGGTGTTGGGCGGCGGCGCGTTGGGCCTGGCGGTGGTGCTGGCCAGCCTGGTGGCGCGCGACATGGCCGAGCGCCGCCAGATGGAATTGCAGCGCGCCGATCAGCGCCTGCAGGCCAGCGAGGCCTGGCGCCTGCTGGCGCTCGACGCCGCCGACATCGGCACCTGGCATTGGGATGCGGTATCGGGAACCTTGCAGGGCTGCGAGCGCTGCCGCCAGCTGTTCGACGTGGCCGGCCCGGCGCTGGCGCTGCGGCCTCTGCTCGGCCTGTTCTTCCGGGGCGAGGCGCGGGCGGTGATCGGCGCCGCGTTGAATTCCTACCGCGCCGGCCAGCCCTTCGAGCGTGAATTCCGTGTCCGCCTGTCCGGCGGCGGCCAGCGCTGGGTGCAGCTTTATGGCCGGCCTTCCTTCGACGATCACGGCCGTCCGATCGGTACCTATGGCGTGCTGATCGACATCGACGAACAGAAGCGCGCCGAGGTCGACCATCGCCTGCTGCAGGGCCGCCTGCATTCGGCGCAGGAAGAGGAGCGGCTGCGGATCTCGCGCGAGCTGCATGACCGCGTCGGCCAGTCGGTGACCGGCCTGTCCCTGGCGGTCAAGAAGCTGGAGGCGACCCAGGGTGGGAACTTCAACGACATCAAGGCGATGATCCTGGAAATCAGCCGCGACGTGCACCGCGCCGCCGTCGAATTGCGCCCCACCGCCCTCGACGATTTCGGCCTGCTGGGCGCCATCGAGACCTATTTGCGCGAATGGCAGCAGCGCACCGGGCTGACCGCCGAGACCTTCGTCACCGGCCTGGCGGGCGTGCGCCTGCCGCCGCTGGTCGAGACCACCGCCTATCGCATCATCGTCGAGTTGCTGACGAACATCGCCCGCCATGCGGAAGCCAGCGCCGTCAGCCTGACCCTGACCGTGCGCCCGGAACTGCTGATGCTGATCGTCGAGGATAATGGCCGCGGCATGCAGATCCCGGCGACACCCGGCCATCTCGGCCTGCTCGGCATCCGCGAGCGGCTGGAACTGATCGGCGGCGAGATGAAGATCGAGACCGCGCCGGCCGAAGGCACCGCCGTCTTCGTCCGTATTCCGCTGACTTCGTCGCAGTCCAAGGGAGAAGCCGCATGATCCGCGTATCGCTGGCCGACGACCATCCCTTCGTGCTGATGGGCATCCGCAGCCTGATCGAGCTGGAGCGCGATTTCGAAGTCGCCAGCGCCTCCTCGGACGGCGAAACCGCGGTGGCCGACATCCTGGCTTCCGACCCCGACGTCGCCATCATCGACATCTCGATGCCGAAGCTCGATGGCGTGCAGGTGATCGCCCGGCTGCGCGCCGAGCGGCCCGGGCTCAAGATGCTGGCGCTGACCGTGCACGAGGATGCCGCCTATCTGCATCAGGTGCTGCGCGCCGGCGCCGACGGCTATCTGCTGAAGCGCTCCGCCGCCGAGGAAGTGGTGCGGGCCATCCATGACGTTTCCGCCGGGCATCGCTTCATCGATCCGGCCATCGCCGGCAAGGTCACCGAGATCGCCTCGGGCGAACCGCCGCCGCTGGAGCTGCTGTCCGAGCGCGAGATCGACGTGCTGCGCCTGCTGGCCCAGGGCTTCACCAGCAAGGAAATCGCCGATCGCCTGGATATCGGCATCAAGACGGTCGAGACCTATAAGAGCCGCGCCACCACCAAGCTGGATCTGCGCACCCGCGCCCAGATCGTCCGCTTCGCCGCGACCCAGGGCTGGCTGGCCGATTTCTGAGGGTCAGACCAGCAGCAACCAGTGCTGCGCATCGGCTGGGTGGGCTGCCGTGATCTGCACATCAGCGAGAAACTCGGGCGACGCGCTGAAGTCGACGAGCAATTGAGCGTGAGCTTGCAGTTCTGCTGCCGCATAAGCTGCTGTCCCCGGTGTGATATTGGCGAGTGAGGGAGCGATGACATTGGCTTGATACCAGGCGACGTCGCCGCTTGCCGGGGCCCGATGTAGTAGATTTTGGTAGGTATCGCTTATGAACTGGGCGTCGCCGGCGGATGTTTGAGCGTAACCGTGGGCCGCATTGTTCGTATATTCGGGCGATGCGAGGAAGGATTGCGCGAACGAGATTAAAGGCAAGGAAGGGGTCGTTTTTAGAAGGTTCTGATAATAAGCGAGACCAGCGACGTCCGGTTCACGTCCGAATACCGCGCCGTAAAGTTCTGTGATGTTGCCGGTTGTGACGGTCGTCGTGCCGGGACTGGCTGCGACGATTTCGGTCAAATCATTGAATTTGATTGCATTGACCTCGGTCAGGAAATGCGAGTCGGCAGCCGATGCGACTTCGATGGTGCTTCCATCTTGAACGGAGACGGTGAATTGGCTGGAGTTGCCAGCGAAACTTGCAGTGACGCCGTGCCCAGCGACCCCAGAAACGCTCCCACTGTTTCCTGTTACCGAAATGTCCAGATCGTAATTTCCGGTGATCAGCGCAAGGGCGGGAGCGTCGGTTAGCATCTGGGTTTCCGATAGTGAAAGTGTCGGAATCCCAGTGTCAGTCAGGGATATGCTGGTGAGCGCGCTGGAACTGGCGATGGTTTCGATCAGGTCGAAACTGCCGGACACATTGGCGGCTGTATCGGCGATTGCTGCGCTTGCGATATGGCTGATCATCGAAAGGGGCAACGCCCCCACGGTTGTCGGGCTGGTGACATCGATGGAAAACTTGCCTGAAATCGCCTGCAGTACGGCGGTGTCGTCGGTCATTTGCTGTCCCGTGACCGTCAGTTCGGGCGCGTTGGCATCGGTAAGGAATATGACGTTCAACAGATGCAGCGAAGCGAGTGAAGCCAGGTCGTCTAGATGGCTTTGAATGTTCGCCGCGCTATCGATTATCTCGGCAGGAGAAAGTGTTCGCCCCGCTTGAAATGAACTGATGGCTGCCTGCGCGGTAAGGCCAAGGGCTTGAGATCCGAGAGAGAGGATATAGGGAGTGCTCTGTCCTTCATAAGTCGCCACTCCATAGACTTGGTCACCGTTTGTAATAGTCAGAGCGCTTTCGAGAACCCAGGGGGAATTGGCGGGAAGAAGACTATTCAGGTCAATCGCCTGACCATTATCCCACAGCACGGCATGAGGGATATCCCTGGCGCTGTTCGGGTTGCTGGCTTCGCCGACAATAAGGCCTGAGTCATTCACCGAGGTAGCTGCGACATTGGTGAAGCCGGATAGTGAAGGCAGGGCGGCTATCGTGCCGTTCTGCCATAGGAAGGCGGATGTGCCGCTATTGCCGACGATCTGCCCGGAGCTGTTTATCGCGGTCGCGATACTTGAGCTGTTCCCCGGGAGGGTTCCTAGATCGGTGATTACGCCGTTTAGCCAACTGACAGCGTGCTCCGCACCCTGCGCAGTCGCCGACTGGCCGACGATTTCTCCGTTATTGTTGATCCCGATGGCCGAAGAAAGCACGCCGCTACCGGAAGCGGTGGCGCCCGGTAACGTGGGAAGAAGCGTAAAGACCCCGTTCTGCCACTGAAAGGCGGAATAAGGACCGCCTACGGAACCGGTCCAGCCAACCACTTCGCCTTGGTTGTTGATGCCCTGCGCTTCAGTCCGTCCGGTGGAGGGGCCAATCAGAGTGAATGTACCGGATTGCCAGAGGAACGCCTGCTCCACATCGGTCTGGCTGAATGCCGAAAATAGAAATCCGACAATTTGGTTATGGTCGTTGACGGCCTCCGCCAGGCTGTATGGATAGCCGGTCGAGCCGGTGAGCTGCGTTACCGTCGTCCCTTGCCAAAGCTCGGCCACATCACCGACGCCCTGAGACGATTGATACCCGATCAACGAACCAGAATTATTCCCCGAGAACGGAATAGTGATCGTGTCTGAATAAGCTGGGGGCGTCTGGGGCAGGCCGGGGCCAACCGCATAGAGTCCTGTTATCGTCAGAAGGTCGGTATTGGAGGAAGCGGATGACATGGAATCCCCGCGGCGAGTTCATCTCCAGAATTTTGCAGTTTCTATTTGAGGTTGCAATTTCTTTTCATTATTCGCGCAGACGCTTCAGCAGCCAGGCGCTTTCCTTGGCGGGGCAGACGCCCTTGAGGCCGCCTTCGACGTCGCGCGTCTCGACGATCTCCAGATCGTAGAACGGCTCGTAATGGGCCTCGACCCACTTGTTCTCGACCGAGAAGGGCGGGCCGTCGATCACGCTCTGATCGTAGATGAAGGTGACCAGAAACTGCGGCGCGCGCCCGGTCAGCTCGGGCAGATAGGCGGCATAGCGCTTGCGCATCGGGTCGGGCAGGGCGACCAGGGCGGCGCGGTCATAGACGGCGTCGACCGGGCCCAGCGTGGTGTCGCCCAGCTCGAAAATATCGCCTGCCAGGATGGTGACGCCCTCGGCTTCGAAGCGCTCGAACAGGCCGTCCTGGGTGACTTTTGGGGTGAGGCCGTGTTCGGCGAAGAACTGCTCGACCGCCAGCCGGCTCAGTTCGGCGCCGACCACTTGATAACCCTGGGCGCGCAGCCAGGCCATGTCGTGGCTCTTGCCGCACAGGGGCACGAAGACGCGCCCGCCGGCCGGCACGCCCAGCGTCGCGAAATGGGCGGTCATCAGCGTGTTCGGCGCGCCTTCATGAAAGCCGATCTGATTCTTCTGCCAGCGGCGGTGCCAGAAATCGTGTTCCACCTCAGCCCTCGCAGGCCAGTTTGCGCTTCTTCAGCGAGCAATGGCGCAGCACGTCGCCGTCGGAGGACTTGACGGTGATGCTCCAGTCCTTGCTGTTGCCGATGCGGTCGATCACCACATAGCCGAAGCCGGGCAGGGACATGCCGCTTTTGATGGTCTGGCCGCCCGAGACCAGGCCGGTCAGCTTGGCCGGCACGTCGGTGTCGAGATTGTCGCCACCTTCGCCATTGATCAGCTGCGGCGCCATCGGCTTGGCATAGTTCTCGATCTGGAAATTGTGGATATGGCCGGACAGCATCAGGGTCAGGCCGGATTCGTCCTGGCCCTTCAGCGCTTCCAGCAGGGTGGCGTTGCCGCCCTCGACGATCTTGCCGTCGCCGCCCTTTTCCTTCTTCAGCAGCTTGGAGACGCCGCGGAACGGGTGGTGGGTGATGGTCCAGTCGGCGTGGGCGGCGATGGCGGCGGCGATGTCGCGGCGCAGTTCGTCGGCGGCCGGCTGCTTCACTTCGGCGTCGTTCGCGTCATTGTCGTCCAGCACCGCCAGCTTGATGCCGCCGATATCGACGAACATCGGCGCCTCGCGGCCCAGGCAGGTGCCGGTCGAGGGAGCGCGGCCCAGCAGCGTGGTCCAGCCCAGGCCGGCGCGCTTGCAGTCTTCGTGGTTGCCGCGCTCGATGATCCACACCGAAGACTTCAGCAGGTCGGTGGCCGGGGTGAAGAAATCGGCGTTCCAGGTCGGCCAGTTGTCGCCGGTGGGCGAGCCGGCGCAGCGGTCGTCGCCCGGCTTGCAGGGGGTTTCGCGGTACAGGAAGTCGCCGACATGGATGACGAGGTCGGGATGTTCCTGCGCGGCGTGGCTGGCGACGCGGTGGAAGGGCCAGAAGTTTTCGTCGTTGCAGCTCTGCACGATCGCGCCCTTGAGGCGGCAGCCGGTGTCGCCCAGCAGAACGATATGGCGCGGCTTGGCGACCGGCACCGGCAGATCGGCGCCGCCGGCAGAGGCCTTTTTGGTGCCGGCCGGGATCGAGCCGATGCAGAGCTTCACCTTGAAGGCGTCGCTGGGCTGCTGGCGCAGGGTCATCGGCGTGCTTTGGCCGTCGGTGACAATGGCCGGGCAGGATTCGTCGTCGGTGATCACCCGGCCTTCGACCGTGCCGTCGGCGCCATATTGGCTCCAGGCGGACAGGGTGCCGGCATAGACCGGCAGGGAAAGAGTCAGCAGGACGGCAGGGATAAGACGACGCAGCACGGAAGCACCCTTTCCAAAACAAAATGCCCCGGCAGGATATCGGTCCGCCGGGGCATGGCAAGTCAGGAAAATGAGAGTTTACGAGGCCTGCGCCATCTGCTTCAGCTGATTGCGCTCGTCCTTCAGCGCTTCCGAGATCAGGAAGGCCAGTTCGAGCGCCTGGGTGGCATTGAGACGCGGGTCGCAATGGGTGTGGTAACGGTCGCCGAGGCGCGCTTCGCTGATCGCCTGGGCGCCGCCGATGCACTCGGTGACGTCCTGGCCGGTCATTTCGAAATGCACGCCGCCGGCATTGGTGCCTTCGGCGCGGTGGGCGGCGAAGAAGCCCTTCACCTCGGCCAGCACGCGGTCGAACGAGCGGGTCTTGTAATCGCCCATCTTGACCGTGTTGCCATGCATCGGATCGCACACCCACACCACATTGCGGCCTTCGCGCTTAACGGCGCGCAGCAGCGGGGCCAGCTTGCTGTCGACCAGATCGGCGCCCATGCGGGTGATCACGGTCAGGCGGCCGGGCAGGTTGGCCGGGTTGAGGATGTCGATCAGGCGGATCAGATCGTCCGGATTCGAGCTCGGGCCCGCCTTGCAGCCGATCGGATTGCCGATGCCGCGCAGGAAGTCGACATGGGCGCCGTCGAGCTGGCGGGTGCGGTCGCCGACCCACAGCATGTGCGCCGAGCAGTCATACCAGTCGCCGCTGGTCGAATCGATTCGGGTCAGGGCCTGCTCGTAGGGCAGGATCAGTGCTTCGTGCGAGGTGAAGAAATCGGTTTCGCGGATCTGCGGGGTGGTCTCGGAGGTGACGCCGCAGGCTTCCATGAAGGCCAGGGTCTCGTCGAGACGGGCGCACAAATCGGCATAGCGCGCCCCTGAATCGCCGGCGACGAAATCGAGGTTCCACTGATGCACCTTGTGCAGGTCGGCATAACCGCCCTGGGCAAAGGCGCGCAGCAGGTTCAGGGTCGAGGCCGATTGGTTGTAGACGCGCACCAGCCGTTCCGGGTCCGGCGTGCGGGCCTCCGGGGTGAACTCCATGCCGTTGATCATGTCGCCGCGATAGGCCGGCAGCACGACGCCGCCGATTTCTTCGGTGCCGGACGAACGCGGCTTGGCGAACTGGCCGGCCAGGCGGCCGACCTTGATGACCGGACGGGCGGCGCCGAAGGTCAGCACCACGGCCATCTGCAGCATGACGCGGAAGGTGTCGCGGATATTGTTCGGATGGAATTCGGCGAAGCTCTCGGCGCAGTCGCCGCCCTGCAGCAGGAAGGCTTTGCCCTCCGCCGCGCGGGCGAGCTGGCTGGTCAGGCGGCGGGCTTCGCCGGCAAACACCAGCGGCGGATAGACCCGCAGCTGCTGCTCGACCTTCTCCAGGTGACCTGCATCCGGATAGTCGGGCACCTGCTGGATCGGCTTGCCGCGCCAGGAGTCAGGTGACCATTTCTCTGCCATAATAGTCCTCGAACCAACGAAAGTGGACCTTTGCATATACAGACTGGGGGGGAAGAATTCCAGTCTCGCGGGCACAATTCTGGTACGCTTATGTTAAATTGGAGCCGACATGAGCAATTTCCTGCCGAAATGGCTGGTCCTGACGCTCTGTGCGTTATGGGCCGCACTGATCATCGCCGCTGAATTGGTCGACGTCGATCCGACCAAGCTGGGCCTGCGCGCGCCCGCGGTCGAATCGGCGATGGAAGCCTGCACCAGCAACGACATGCATCAGCGCTATGAGTGCAAGGAACAGGTCATCCTGACCAATCAGCGCGAGATGTTCCTCAAGGCGATCGGCTTCTTCGCCGAGCTGCTGGGGCCGCCGGCGGTGCTGTGGTTCCTGGCGTCCCGCCTGCATCAGGCCGACGAGCGGCGGGGAACACGGCGCGATCATCGCCGGGCGCCGCCTTCAATTGCTCGCTGGCGCGTCAGGTAGGACGCTTTTCCCGCATCGTGACGAATTCCTCGGCTGCCGTCGGGTGAATGCCGACGGTGCGGTCGAAATCCTGCTTGGTCGCGCCCATGGCCACGGCGATGGCGATGCCCTGGATGATTTCCCCGGCTTCGGGGCCGACCATATGGGCACCGACCACCTTCTGGTCGTCCCGCTTGACCACCAGCTTCATCAGGGTCTTCTCGTCGCGCCCGGTCAGGGTGTCGCGCAGGGATTTGAAGCGCGTGACGTAGATGTCCAGCGCGCCATATTTCTCGGCGGCGGCCTGCTCGCTCAATCCGACCGTTCCCACCGTCGGCTGGCTGAACACCGCCGAGGGGACGTTTTCGTAGGACATGGCGCGCTTCCTGCCGTTGAACAGGGTGTCGACCAGGCAATGGGCCTCGCCGATGGCGACCGGGGTCAGGGCCATGCGGTCGGTGACGTCGCCGATGGCATGGATCGACGGCACGCTGGTCTGCGAATAGGCGTCGACGCGGATCGCGCCATTGGCGGTCAGTTCGACGCCGGCCTGTTCGAGGCCCAGGCCCCTGGTGTTGGGCGCGCGGCCGGTGGCGTAGAGCACCTGGTCGCAGGCGACGGCCGAACCGTCGTCCAGGGTCAGCTCCAGCCCGCCATCGGCCCGCTTGGCGATCGAGGTGACCTGTCGGCCGGCCAGCAGCGTCACGCCGCGCTTGCCCATCTCATCCTGCAGATGCGAGCGGACGTCCTCGTCGAAGCCGCGCAGCACCTTGCCGGCGCGGAAGATCTGCGTCACCGACGCGCCCATCGAGGCGAAGATGCCGGCGAATTCGACCGCGATATAGCCGCTGCCGATGATGGCGATGCGCTTCGGCAGGCTCGGCAGCTCCAGCGCCTCGTTCGAGGTGATGGCGTGCTCGATGCCGGGGATCTGCGGCAGGCTGGGCCAGCCGCCGGTGGCGACCAGGATAGTGTCGGCGGTGATGGTTTTGCCGCCCGCCGATACCGATTTGGGGCCGGTGACGGTGGCGCGGCCATTGACCAGCGTGACCTTGTTGCGGTCGAGGATGCCGAGATAGATCTGGTGGAGCCGGTCCAGCTCCTTGTTCTTGGCGGCGATCAGGCGCGGCCAGTCCAGCGAGGGCTCGCCGCCGAGATCCCAGCCATAGGCGCGGGCATCCTCGAAATCGTTGGCGAAATGGCTGCCGATCACCAACAGCTTCTTCGGCACGCAGCCGCGCAGCACGCAGGTGCCGCCGACGCGCAATTCCTCGGCGATCGCCACCTTGGCGCCGGTGGCGGCGGCCAGACGGCTGGCGCGGACGCCGCCGGAGCCGGCGCCGATGACGAAGAAATCGAAATGCTCGGACATGAACCCTCGTAGGCGGAAGGGGAAAAGACGGTTAGCGACAATATAGGCGCTAACCGCTTTTTTCCCACCCCCGGCAAACTCAGGTCAGAACTCCGCGGTCGCGCCCCACAGGAAGGTGCGGCCCGAGGAGGTGTTCACTTCGATGCGGTGCGCCGACAAGTCGGTGAACTGCACGATGGGCTGGTTGGTGATGTTCAGGCCCTCGAAGGTGACCTTGATCTTCGGGGTGATGTTGTAGTGGGCGGCGAAATCGACATTGTGGGTGGCGTCGTAGCCTTCGCCGACATTGCCGTTCGATCCGGCGCTGTCGAGATATTTGCCGCGATAGGCTTCGGAGATGCGGATGCCCCAATCGTCGGTCTCGTAATAGAGGGTGGCGTTGGCGGTCCATTTCGACAGATTGACCAGCGGCAGGGTGTAGGAGACGCCGTTGATGAGCGCCGCCGAGGTCCCGTCGGCATAGGTGGCGTTGACGACCATGCCGAAATGATCGAACGGCGCCGGCAGGAAGTCGAAGTCGTGCTGGGCGGCGGCTTCGACGCCGCGGATCGAGGCGCCGCTGACATTGATCGGCTGGCTGACGTTATAGGGCACCGAACCGCTCTGGCCCGGCAGCAGGAAGGACAACGGATAGCCGGTCTGGGAATAGGGCATCACCGTCGTCATCGAGCTGATGAACGAGTTCATCTTCTTGTAGAAGCCGCCGATCGTCGCATAGCCGACCTTGCCGTCGTAATATTCCACCGAGGCGTCGAGCGAATCGGCGGTGAAGGGCTTGAGGTCGGGGTTGCCGATGGTCAGGCTGCCGCCGAAGGGCGCGGTGGTGATGGTGCCGGCGGCGGCCAGGTCGGACAAGGCCGGGCGGCTGATGTCGCGGTTGGCGCCGGCGCGCACGATCAGGTCGGGCTGCAGATAGACCGCCAGATTGATGGCCGGCAGATAGCCCGAATAATCATGGGTCACCGAGACCGGCTTGAGCCCGCTGCCGGTATTGAGCGAGCCGGCCGAGGTCAGCTCGGTGGTGTAGTAGCGGAAGCCAGCATTGGCCTTGACGCGGTAATCCCACACGGTGGTGTCGAGATCATATTGCAGATAGGCCGCCTCGGTCTCTTCGGTGACCGAGTAATCGGAACCGGGCGAGAGGAATTTGGTGGTCTCGATGTTGCGGGTCTGGCCGATCAGATTGTAGGTGCCGTTGACGTCGCCGACGATGTAGGGGGCGATGGTGTCGTAATTGAAGGTGCTCTTCAGCGAGGCCGGGATCGGCGTGTCGGTCGGGGTATTGTAGAAGACCTTGTTGTTGAACTGGGCGCCGGAGTCGCGGAACTTCTTGTATTCGCCGCCGATTTCGACGGTCGAGAAGTCGCCGACACTGTACTCGCCGTCCAGCTTGGCGTTGGTGTAGGAATTGACGATCTGATTGGCCTGGGTGTCCATGCGCATCAGATTCCACTGGTTCGGATCGGCGATGTTGAAGCCGTAGGAATTGGTCGGCATCGTCGTGCGGTCGTCGAACGAGATGGTCTGGCCCTTGCTCTCCAGGAACACCTTGTCGAAATAGGGCAGCTCGTAGTCGGACCGCGAATGGCCGACCAGGCCCTTGATCAGCAGATTGTCGGTGACCTGGTCCTGGCCGTGCAGCACGGTCTGGAAGAAGTCGGTGCTGTCCTGTTCGGTGTTGAATTCGCTGCGCATGTCGACGCCGCTATATTTGGCGGCGACCAGCGTGTTGCCCTGGATCACGTCGGATTGCAGGATCTGCGTGCCCGAGACGTTGCCGGTCAAGGCGTTGGTGCCGCCGGCGGCCAGGGCGTAATCCTTGCGGTCGTTGGTCAGGCGGCTATAGAGGCCGTCGAGGCCGATCTTGACGGTGTCGACCGGCTCATATTCCAGCGAGGCGGTGGTGCCGAGACGGGTGCGGTGGTCGAACCAGGTCGAATAGGTGTCGGCCTGGGGGGCGTAGATGGTGCCCGATTCCATCAGCTTGGCATCGGCGGCCGACACGCCCGGTCCGATATTGCCCGGGCTGACTTTGATCTGGCTCCAGCCCCAGTTGCGATAGCCGAATTCATTGGAATCGTTTTCGCTGTAGGCCACGGAAACCAGGGCGCCGAAGGTGTCGGTGCGGTCCGAGATCAGGCCGACGATGCGCGGGGTGGCGCCGTCGACATTGGTGTTGGCCTGGCCCTTGGCCGAGACCACCGCCTTGAAGCCCTCGAAATCGAACGGCTTGGCGGTTTCCAGCTGCACGGTGCCGCCGATGCCGCCTTCATCCTGGTCGGCGGCATAGGATTTCTGCACGGTGACGCGGTCGAACAATTCCGAGGCGAACAGGCTGTAATCGAAGCTGCGGGTGCGGCTGACGCCGCCGCGGTTATCCATGCCCGAGGCGGTGTTGCCCAGCACTTCCATGCCGTTCAGCTGGGTGCGGGTGAAGTCCGGGCCCAAGCCCCGCAGCGTGATCTGGCGTCCTTCGCCGGAATCGCGGTTGATGGTGATGCCGGGGATGCGCTGCAGGCTTTCGGCGAGATTGAGATCGGGAAACGCGGCGATGTCCTCCGCCACGATCACGTCCTCCGTCCCGACCGCGTCGCGCTTCAGCGCATGGGCGGCGGCCAGGCTTTCGCGATAACCGCTGACCACCACCTCGTCGAGGGGGCGCTCTTCGGTGGCGGCGGCTTCGGGCTTCATGCGCACCGGGGCGGGAGCGGTGACGGCCGGCTTCGGCTTGTCGGCGAGCTGCAGGATCACCACCGAGCCGTCATCGGACGACACGGTCAGTCCGGTGCCTTCGAGCAGCTTGGCCAAAGCCTGCTTGCGGTCGAGATCGCCATGGATGGCCTGGGTGTTGATGCCATTCAGCTGCCCGGCCGGGGCGACGATCTGGATGCCGGCCTGCTTGGCGAACATCGGGATCGAGCTGACCGCCGGCTGGGCCGGCAGGTCGAAGCTGCGGGTCTGCGCTAGCACGGGCGCGGACAGTCCGATCACGATGGCGGCGGTGCCGCACAGCAGCGCCGAACGCAAGGCTTTGAACGATTTCATGAAGTCCCCCGGTTGGAAAGTCTATGTCCTATAGAGTATTTCCGGGAGATGCCTCCGCCATCCGTAAGAAAACTTTCATCGTAATGATGAATATTACTTATATATGACGATGGCGTCGTTCTCGATTTTGGTTTTCAACTTCAGACTGACGGCGATGGCTCGGGCGAAGCCGGAGGGGTCGGTTGCCGAAAACAGGCCCGAGACGCGCTCATGGGCGACGCCGTTCTGCAGGACCACCTTCTGGTGCGAATAGCGCGAAAACTCCTCGATCGCTTCGCCCAGGGTCTGGCCCTCGAACGACAGCAGCCCCTCGCGCCACATCAGTTCGCGCTCGACCCTGTCGGGCGCGACGTCCCTGATCGAGACCTGGACCTGGCCCCGCCAATGGCCGTCGCGCGCCACGCGGATATCGGCCTGCTGGTTGGCGTCGAGATAGGCGCCATTGTCGGCGATCGGCGACAGGCGCAGCGATTCGGCGATGACCGAGGGCGGCGGCTCGACGGCGACGCGGCCGGAGGTGACGCGCACCTGCATGCGGTCCTCGTCGCCCAGCCGGACGCTGTAGGCGGTGCCGACCGCGCGGGCCTGGGCGGCCGGGCCGGATACGATGAAGGGGCGGTCGGGATTCTTCGCAACCTCGAAATAGGCTTCGCCGCGGGTCAGTTTCACCAGGCGGGAATGCGGGCGGTATTCGACGCTGACGGCGCTGTTGGTGTTCAGCGTGATGCGCGAGCCGTCTTCGAGCGGGATGACCCGGATCTCGCCCATCTCGGAGGCGTAATCATGCACTGCGCCATATTCGGTGCGGCTGACGACGAAGAAGGCGCCGGCCAGGCTGGCCGCGGCGGCGGTCAGGAAGCTGCGGCGGCCGAGCATCGGCACCAGGCGCGGGCGGGCGGGGGCGATGGCTTCGGCGATTTCCGGGCTGGCCATCAGCGCCTGAGCACGGGCCAACGCGCCGAAGCGGCGGGTATCCCCGCCCAGCCAATGCTGCAGCGTATTCTCCTCGTCCGGCGTCAAGACACCGGAATCCAGGCGCGCCGCCCATTCGGCGGCGTCCCGGTCAATGGATTTTGCGGTTTGTCTGTGCGTCGTCGTCACGCTCGATCGGCCCCGTTCTTTCTTTAGATGTCTGGACGGCCTTGTTTCCCCCACGTCCGAACTGAGCCAGCAGCGATTTTATGCCGCGGGAAATATGTTTCTCCACCGTGTGCTCGGACAAATTCATGCGTTTGGCGATCTCCGCCTGCGACAGGCCCTCGACCCGGCGCAGCACGAAGGCGGTGCGGGTCTGGCGCGGCAGGGCTTCGATGGCGCGCTGAACGCGCTGCAATTCGTCGCGCGCCAGCACCGCCTGTTCGGGCGACGGATCGTCGATTTCGGCCTCCAGCTCTCCGACATCGGCCATGGCGGCGATCGGCACCACGCGTGACTGGCGCAGCTGCTGCAGGATCACCGAATAGGCGACCTGAAAGGCATAGGTCTTGGGATTGGCGATGCCTTCGATGGTCGCCTTGGCGGCCAGGATCGCATAGGTCTCCTGGACGATGTCGTCGATGTCGAAGCCGAGCGACGATTTCCCCCTCAGCCAGGCGCGCAGAGCGGCTTCATGGGGAACGACGTGGGCGGCCAGCCAGCGCGCCCGCTCGTTGGATATCGGCTTCATCTGTTTCGGCATCGCCCCCATTGTAAGAGGTTAGATGCCGGTGCACAGGGCGCTCCGCCATGTGTCACAAAAACTTAAGGAAGAGCGCCCGGCAGGGGCGGGTCAGTGCACGCCGGTCCGGGTCCGCGAGACATGATTTTCCAGTTGGCGCCGGATCTGGTCGAAGGCGGTCTGGACGGTTGTCTTGATGTCCTGATAGGCCTCCGCTTCGGACGGTTCGCGGCTCACCACCAGCTCGGCGCCGGGGATGGTGACGTCGATGCGGACGTGGAACAGTTCGCCCATCGGATGGCGGTGGTTGCGGCGCTCGACCATGACGCGGCAGGCGGTGAGGCGCGGATAGACCTTCTCGAGGTCGGCGACCTTTTCATGAATCTGCCCGACCAGGTTCAGCGGCTGGTCCATGTTGCGGAAACTGACCTGAGTGGGAATCTGGGGCATGAGCAAAATCCTTTGCGGCAGGGAGAAGAAGCTGCCGCAAAGGGTGGAGGGGCCGGCCCCCCACCGCCTTGATCTGGATCAGAAACCCGACCGCGGCCGCTATTCCTCCACCCACTCCCGCCACAGCAGATACAGGGCCGAAATCACCGCCGGGCCGAGGAACAGCCCGATCAGGCCCCAGCTCTCGACGCCGCCGAGGATGCCGAGCAGGACCCAGATGAAGGGCAGCTTGGTGGTGCCGCCGATCAGGGCCGGGCGGATGAAATGGTCGGCGACGAAGGTCACCACCACGCCCGACGCGAACACCGTGACGGCCCAGGCGATCTCGCCCTGCGCCGCCAACATCATGGCGGCGGCCGAGAAGACCACCGGGGCGGCGAGGGGGATCATCGCCGCGATGGCGGTCACCATGCCGAACAGCACCGGCTCGGGCACGCCGGCGAAGATGTAGACGATGCCCAGGATCACGCCGACGCCCAAGCCCACCAGCACCAGCCCGTCCACCGTGCCATGTACCGATTCGACCATTCTGACGGCGACCCGTTCGCCGCCCTGCCCGAACAGGCGCTGCACCGCGCGGCGGGCCTGCCTGACGACCGACTGCCCGTTGCGAAACAGGAAGAACAGGGTCAGCAGGGTGAAGGCGAACAGGGTGAGGCGCCGGGCCAGCTGGACCGCGATCATCCGGCTGACATCCATCATGTGGCCGCGGGTCAGGCGTTCGACCAGTTCCCGCGCATTGGCGGGATCGGACAGGTTGCGCCGCCACCAGTCGGCGGTCTGGTTTTGCAGGAACGGCATATTCTCGATGGCGTCGGGCAACGGGATGCCGTTCTGCCCGACGTCGCGCAGCCATTCCGCCGCGGCATGGGTTTCGTGCGCCAATTGGACGCCGACCATGGTCAGCGGCACGATGAAGATTAGCGCGATGCCCAGGGTGAAGATCGTCGGCAGCAGTACATTGTAGCGGCCGGTGCCGAAGCGCATGACGGCGCGGCGGTAAAGCGGTCCGAGGGCGATGGCGAAGATGCCGGCCCAGACCAGCGCGCTGAGAAAATGCCACAGCGTATAGGCGCCGAGCCCCAGCAGAACCAGAGCGAGGACGGCGATCGCCGCCTGCCGGATGCGGGGATTCCCGTCTTCGTCCGGTTGGCGCGGCGTGACCTCTTTCATGTGTATGTCCATTCCGTGCGTTGCTCGTTCCCGCCATCCAAACAGATGACGAAGCCGATGGAAAGGGAGGGGCAGGGGGAAAAAGATAGATCGTGCACAATCATGCGCATTGACGTGCATGATTATGCACGTTATTTCCTTATTCATGATCGTCGATCCCCCCATTGCCCGTCGTGAAATCATCGCGGCGCGCCTCGCCGAAGGCCAATCGGTCGTCGCCGCCCTGCTGGCGACCGAATTCGCGGTTTCCGAGGACGCCATCCGCCGCGATCTGCGCGCGCTGGCCGCCGAAGGCCGTTGCCGCCGTGTCTATGGCGGCGCGCTGCCCATCCTGCCGTCGACCGCGACGATGGCTGCCCGTCTGGGCGAGGGAACCGGCAGAAAGCGGCTTCTCGCCCAGGCCGCGGCAGCGTCGGTCGGGGCCGGGGAATTTCTTTTTCTCGACAGCAGCAGCACCAATCTGGCCCTGGTGGAGTTTCTTCCCGAGGATGGCGACCTGACGGTTGCGACCAACTCGGTCGCGATCGCCGCCGCCGTGCTGCTGCGCCAGGATATCCGGCTGATCGTGATCGGCGGCGAGGCCGATCCGGTGGTCGGCGGCTGTGTCGACGCCGCCGCGATCCAGGCGGTGGGCCTGATGCGCTTCGACCGCACCTTCCTGGGCGCCTGTTCCGTTTCGGTCGAGGAAGGGGTGGGCGCCTTCGATTATGCCGATGCGGCCTTCAAGCGGGCGGCTGTCGCCTCGGCGCGCCGGACGCTGGTGCTGGCGACCAGCGACAAGTTCAACGCCCGTGCGCTGCATCGCGTCGCGCGGCTCGACCAGATCGAGACGCTGGTGGTCGAGGCCGACCTCGCCCCCGCCCGGTGCGCCGCCCTCGAAGCGGGCGGATGCCGCGTGCAGATCGCCGCCGCCGACTGATCGAATTCCAGGAGCCGACAATGATTTCCCCTGACAATCCCTCTGCGCGGCGGGGAACCCGCCTGGCATTTCTGGTCGCCGGTTTCGGCGTTTCGTGCTGGGCGCCACTGGTGCCGTTCGCCAAGCAGCGCCTGGGCGTCGACGATGCGTCGCTCGGTTTGCTGCTGCTCTGTCTCGGGGCGGGATCGCTGGCGGCGATGACGGCGACCGCGCCGCTGATCGCCCTGCGCGGCGTTCGTCCGGTCATTATGGCCAGCGGCCTCCTGCTGGCCCTCGCTCTGCCGGTGCTGACCATCGCGGCGACGCCGGTCGCGCTGGGCGCGGCGCTGCTGGTGTTCGGCGCCGCGCTCGGCACGCTCGACGTGGCGATGAACGTCCATGCGGTCGAGGTCGAGCGCGAGGCCGGCATACCGCTGATGTCCGGCTTCCACGCCCTCTACAGCATCGGCGGTTTCGCCGGCTCGGCGGTGATGACCCTGCTTTTGTCGCTGGCGGTTCCGGTTCTTGCCGGCACCGGCCTCTGTGCCGGGCTGATGCTGGCGGCGATGATGGCTGCCCGTCCGCGCCTGCTCGCCGCCGCAGGCGGGCAGGAGGGGCCGATGTTCGTGCGGCCGCGCGGACTGGTCCTGCTGCTGGCCGGGCTGGCCATGGCGACCTTCCTCACCGAAGGGGCGATGCTCGATTGGGGCGCGCTGCTGATCACCGGAAAGGGCCTGGCCGGACACGGTCAGGCCGGCATCGGCTACATTCTGTTCTCGATCGCCATGACCATCGGCCGTCTGTCCGGGGACCGGCTGACCGCCCGCCTGGGCGATTTCCGCATGCTGGTCGCCGGCGGGACCATCGCCGTGTTGGGATTTGCCGTGCTGCTGACGGCGCCGGTCGCCGCGGCCGCCCTGGGTGGGTTCCTGCTGATCGGGCTGGGCGCGTCCAATGTGGTGCCGGCGCTGTTCCGCCGGGCCGGCGCGCAGACCAGCATGCCGCCGGCATTGGCCATCGCCGCCATGTCGACGCTGGGCTATGCCGGCATCCTGGCGGGACCGGCCGCGATCGGCTTCGTCGCCAAGGCGGCGAGCCTGCCTTTCGCCTTTTGCCTGCTGGCCGGGCTGATGGCGCTGGTCCCCCTTACCGCCCGCCGGGTGGCCGCGCGGTAAGGCCCAGGGATTCCCGTCGAGAACGGGATGCATTTGATCGAGGTCAAGGCCGCCTTCGGACCCATGCGTAAAGTGCTTCCATGCCCTGACGAAAATGCCGTGTCGGTGGCCAGCGTGCCGCTGCTGACCGAAGCCACCGAGAAGCCCGCGCGGGACAGCGATCTGGCCCTGTAAGCGTCAATAAGAGGAGGCCGACATGGAATTGATGGATGCCCTGCGCCAACGGCGGGCAGTGCGGGATTTTCTCCCCAAGGCGGTGGACGAGGAGAGTCTCCGCGCCCTGATCGACGCCGCGATCCTGGCGCCGAACAGCATGAACCGCCAAGCCTGGTCGTTCACCGCGGTGAGCAGCCGTGCGCAGATCGATCAATGGGCCGTCCGGGCGAAAGCCCGCGCGCTCTCCGCCTTCGGCGACGATCCCGACCATCCCCAGCTCCGCGAGCATCTCCAATCGGAAGAATTCCACCTTTTCCACCATGCCCCGGCGCTGATCGTCATCGCCGCCACGGAGGCGGACGAAATGGCGCGGATGGATTGCTGCCTCGCCGCGGAAAATCTGATGCTGGCCGCTTTTGAACGTGGCCTGGGAACCTGCTGGATCGGCTTGGCCCTGCCCTGGCTGACCGACCCCGAAGGCAAGGCGGCCCTCTTCATGTCCGAACGCTGCATCCCCGTCGCGCCGATCATCATCGGTTATCCGCGCGTCATCCCGCCGGCATCGCCGCGCCATGAGCCGCATATCACCTGGATGCCGGGCCCGGAGCGACAGAGCTGAGCCAGCCGCCGGCGCGCACGCCCGATCAGGGCAGCAATACCGCCGCTCCCCGCACCCGTCCTTCGCGCAGGGCGGCCAGGGCTTCGTTCGCTTCGGCCAGGCCGTAGATTTGAACGCTGCTGGTGACCCCCGCCTTGGGCGCTATGTCGAGGAAGGCTTCGCCGTCGCGGCGCGTCAGATTGGCGACCGACCGCACCGTCCGTTCACCCCATAGCAGCTCGTAGGGGAAGGTGGGAATGTCGCTCATATGGATGCCGGCGCAGATCACCGATCCGCCTTTGGCGGTGGCCTTCAGCGCTGCGGGCACCAGGCTTCCCTCGGGGGCGAAGATCAGGGCGGCGTCGAGCGGCTCCGGGCCGGGCTGGTCGGAGGGGCCTGCCCAGGCCGCCCCGAGGCTTTCGGCGAAGGCCGCCGCCTCGGTGTCGCCTGGACGGACGAAGGCATAGACTTCCCGTCCCTGATGCCGCGCCACCTGCGCGACGATATGGGCCGCCGCGCCGAAGCCGTAAATTCCCAGGCGCCGCGCCTCGCCCGCCATGTGCAGGGCGCGGTAGCCGATCAGCCCGGCGCAGAGCAGCGGCGCGGCCTCGCTGTCCGAATAGGTTTCGGGGAGGGCGAAGGCGAAACGCTCGTCGGCCACCGTCAGTTCGGCATAGCCTCCGTCGCGGGTGTAGCCGGTGAATTTGGCCTGATCGCACAGATTTTCCCGCCCGCTCCGGCAATAGGCGCAGACGCCGCATGTCCACCCCAGCCAGGGAATGCCGACCCGATGCCCCAGGGAGAAACGCCGCGCCAGCCGTCCATGCCCGACCACTGTCCCGACGATCTCGTGTCCCGGAATCAGGGGCAATTTGGGGTTGGGCAATTCGCCGTCCACCACATGAAGGTCGGTACGGCAGACGGCGCAGGCGCTGACCCGGACGAGGATCTCGGTGTCCCCGGGAACCGGGTCGGGAAGGTCGACCGGACACAAAGGCGTGCCGGTGGCCTGGAGCTGCATCGCTTTCATCCGATGGAGCGCCGTACCGCCGGGGCGAGCATGCGGGTATCGCTCTGACCGAGCTGACTGTCGTGGGGGCTGAAGCGCATGGCACATTCTTTCGGAAAAGTGTCCGGCGCGACGCCCCTCCGGTGAGCAGGCGCCGCGCCGACGGTTAAGCATCGGGACGTTATTGATCCTTCCCGACCTTGTCGTTTTCGTCCTTGGCGGCCTTGACGTCGATCTTCGTCGTCGGCGCCGCGGCGTGGTTCTTGGGCAGGTCCAGGTGAAGGACGCCCTTGGAGACGCTGGCGGAGATTCTGTCTCGGTCGACATTTTCGGGGAGACGGAAGCTGCGCTCGAAAGCGCCATAGCTGCGCTCGGAAACGGAGCGGCTCTCGTCCTTCTCTTCCTTTTCCTGGCTCTTCTCGCCCTTGATGACGAGACGGTCGCCGGACAGGGTCACCGTCACGTTCTTCTCGTCGAGACCCGGCAGTTCCGCCGAGATGGAATAGGCCTTGTCGTTCTCGACGATGTCGATCGCGGGCAGCAAAGCGCCAGTGCCGAAGTGGGACCATAACGGCTCGACGTCGATCAGCCGGCGCACGGCCGGGAAGCCGAAGCCGCCGTCGAAGCGGTGGAACAGCGAGTCGATTTCGCTGCGGAATGAATTCCACAGGCTCGGCAAGCCCGGGGCCGGGGCCGGCGGTTTACGGTTTTCGAGGGAGGGGGTAGTCATCTGTGGTCTCCTGGGGGGTGAAGATTTTCAAGACGACCGCCCTTTCGGGCAGTGCTCCATCCTGGAACGTCGCGGATGTGAATGGTTTGATCTCGGTCAAGCTTCCCGGCTCTTGCTTGATCCCGCGTCTTTCCCCCGCGGCGGTTGATCCGTCTCAAGGCGCGGCTTTCGGCAAGGGCGGACGATCCCAGCCTTGCCGGGCCTCCCGGCATCGATGGGAGACCGACCATGAGCTACGCGACTTTGATGGTGGTGCTGCAACTCGGCCGTTCCAACGCGGCCCCGCTGGGGATCGCCAGCGACCTGGCCAGGCGCATGGATATTCCTGTGACCGGCATCGCCCGGGCCCAGCCCGTCACGATATTGATGGGCGACAATTTTTTTGCCGCCGAATTGATTCAGGCGGACGCCGACGCCATCGAGGCGGAGGCGAAAAAGGTCGAAACGGACCTCCGCATCGCCCTGAGCGACCAGCCGACCCGGCTGCACTGGGACATGGACGTCACCCATGCGCCGCTGTCGGAGCCGATCGTGAGAGCGGCCATGACAGCCGACATCATCGTGGCCGGACTCTTTTCGAAGGACCGCGATTTTGCGAGTTCGGCATGGCGCGTCGACATCGAGGACATCATCGAGGCGGCCGGCCGTCCCGTATTGGCGGTCCCGCCCGGAATCGAGCATTTCGGGTTCCGCCACGCGCTGGTGGCCTGGAAGGATAGCCAGGAGGCCCGGCGCGCCGTGACCGATGCTCTTCCCCTGCTCCGTCTGATGGAGAAGGTGGTCATCGTCGAAGCGGTCGAGCCCGCGGACGCGCCCGTCGCCCGGAAGGATCTCGACAAGATGGTGGTCTGGCTTGGCCGGCATGGCGTCACCGCCGTCCCGCGCGTGGATATCGCCGGCGGCGATGACGGGATGCGTCTGCTCGCCCTGGCCGATGAGGAGCGGGCCGAATTGATCGTGGCCGGCGCCTATGGGCACAACCGCTATCATGAGTGGGTGCTGGGGGGCGTAACCCGCACGCTGTTGCGGGAAAGCCGTCGCTGCCTGTTGATGTCGCGATGAAGAAAAAGGCGGGGCGGGTTTTCCCCGCCTCGTCCGAGTCCATCATGTCCGCGGAGGCGCCAGATCGGCGGCGGCCAGATATCTCTTCAAAGCCGCTTCATTTTCATCGAGCCGGTCCGCCACCTCGACGAGGCTTTCCAGGGTGTAGGTGAATTGCTCGACATCGTCCTCTACATAGGTCTTTCCCTCTCCGGCTATGTCATGCACCGGCTTGAGCGCCCATCGCGGGCCGGTATTCAGCCAGGATGGCTTGATGGCGGTCAGAGGATCGGTTTGGACCCAGCTCGAATGAGCGATGTCGTCGCGGAGCTGGAGCATCGTGTGCAGGGGCGCGAAAAACGCCAGCACCTCGTCGATGCGTCCGACGGGAACCCCTCGGTGCCGGAGCAGGTTGAGCATCACCGCGCGCTTCCATCCGAAGGGCAGATGATTGGTCATGAGCTTAACCGAGGTCGCATCGGCGCCGCTGACCGCCGCCATGATTTCCTCCATCAGCGCTTCATGGCGGGCATAGGCCTGGGTGATCCTGCCGAACAGGAGGAAATGATCGTCGGTCAGGCGATTTTCCAAATCGACATGCATGGCGGCTGTTCCCCCGAAAGTTTCAGTCCCGGCGCCAGGAGACCCGGACGAAGTATTCCCCTTCGCCATAATGCTCCTCCAGGGCCCCGTGATAGGCGCGCACCACCGCCGAGCCGATGCGCCGTGGCAAATGAATGTCGGTCGTCGTAATCTCGAGCTGGCTGAGGGCCGTCGGCGCGATCGACATGATCCGGTTGAGAGGGTGTTCCTTGCCCTCCGCTTTCGCCTGCGACTGGGCGAGCAGGATGAGGTCGTCCATATGTTCGGCGACGAACAGGCCTGAAAATTGGACGATGCCCGCGGGACAATCATCATTGATACGATGGCAGGCCGGGCACAGCAGTTGGGCCGCTTGCGCAGGCGGCGCGCTCTGCCATGTCCAGCGCCCCTGTCGATAGACCGCGCCGCACTGGCGGCAGATGGCAGGTTCCTTCGGCTTCTCCGGCCACTGATAAGGATCGTTCGCCGGGGCCTGCTGCGCCCGTCCGGAGAGACGGCGGCCCCGCCTGGACGGTATTGTCGAAGACGTCATCCGGCCCTCCGAAAACGAAAGTGACAGCCTCATGAGAGTCCGCTTGGGGTGGTTACGCTTTGACGCGAATCAACTCGTCTGCATTTTGCCTTCAAAGCGGCTTCGGTCCGTTGCCCGATCGGAGAAAAGGGGGCCAGCGCGGCGTTCAGAGGAAGGGGGGGCGGCGCCGCGCTGGTGCCACCACTGGGGCGGCAATCCCTTTCTAGCACGGTGGCGGCAGAACGATTTGATATGGATCAAATATTGCGATTGTAACTTTTTTAGGCGAGACGGGAGTTGTGTCTTCCGGCCGAATATCCGGAAAACAGTGAGAAATGGCGGAATATAACCATTTTTGAATGTTGTGCGACGCACGGATATTCTGGCTATATGCCGCTGTTTATGTTAACAATGTCATTTATCATCCGGCTTTGGAGCGCTAGGAGGCGCGGTCGGCATGGTTTTTCATTCTAAAGAGATCGGACGCAGCATCGCGCGATGCCTGGCAATCTCCTTTTTTGAGGAAAAGGGCGTTTGGCCAAGCCGCGCCATCCGGTTCTTCGAATGAACCGGCTCGCGATGGATATCTGGATCTGCGAGACCAACATCGAGCGCTTCAAGATCATCGAGAAGGAAGGGCCTGACCAAACCAGGCGCGCGCTTTCCACCGAACTACGGGGCCAAGAAGAGAACAAGCTGCGAGACCTGATGTCGGAGCAGCAACGCCGCAACAGGCTTCTCAGGCTGATTGACGAGCGGGCCGCGCGAGGCGTCATCGAAAATCTTCTCGACGATGCGATTTCGATCGTGGAAGCCGGTGCGGGAGACATCCAGGTCTTCGATCCGGCCCATAATCATTTGCGGCTGATCGCGAGCCGCGGCTTTTCCAAACCGTTCCTGAAATTTTTTGCGGTCGTGCAGTGCGGCCAAAACTCCGCCTGCAGCCAGGCCATGGACAATGACGCCACTATCCTGGTCGAAGACGTTGAGGAGAGCTCGCTCTATGCGGGCACGGCCAGCGGACGCGTAATGCGCGAGGCCGGCAGCGCCGCGGTCTTGTCCGTACCGCTGAGAGAGCAGAACCGACATTTGCTCGGCGTGCTGTCCATGCACTGGTCCGCGGTCGGGAGGCCGCGCCCGGACCAGCGAATTAAGCTGGATTCCCGGATTGCCCAGGCTCTCGACGATCTGACATCGATATAGCCGGATTGAAAGGCTTCCGGAAGAAGAGCAGCGGATGCTGTTCGCTGTTCTCAACGCACTCAGACTGAGCGGCTACTCGACCGTGACGCTTTTCGCCAGATTGCGCGGCTGATCGACGTCGGTGCCCTTGGCGACGGCGACGTGATAGGCCAGCAGCTGGACCGGAATGGCGTAAAGGATCGGCGCGACGAACGGATCGACCTTGGGCATCGCCATGGTCACCGCCTTGATCGGCAGCCGGTCGACGCCTTCCCTGTCCGAGAAGAAGATCACCTTGCCGCCGCGGGCGGCCACTTCCTGCACGTTCGAGGCGGTCTTGTCGTACAGCGAGTCCGACGGCGCGATCACGATCACCGGCACCTTCTCGTCGATCAGGGCGATCGGGCCGTGCTTCATCTCGCCGGCGGCATAGCCCTCGGCGTGGATATAGCTGATCTCCTTCAGCTTCAAAGCGCCTTCGAGGGCGATCGGGAAGCTGGTGCCGCGGCCCAGATAGAGCACGTCGCGGGCCGGCGCCAGATCCTCGGCGATGGCCTGGAACTGGGCGTCGTGGGTCAGGATCTCGGCGGCGCGGGCCGGCACTTCGGACAGGGCCTGGCACAGGCGCTTTTCATTGTCCGCGTCCAGCTTGCCGACGGCGCGCGCGATCGCTATGGACAGGCAGGCCAGCACGGTCAGCTGGGTGGTGAAGGCCTTGGTCGAGGCGACGCCGATCTCGGGGCCGGCGGAGGTCTGCAACGCCACGTCGGCTTCGCGGGCGATGGTGCTTTCCGGCACATTGACCAGGGCGACCAGGCGCTGGCGCTGCTCCTTGCAATAGCGCAGGGCCGCCAGCGTATCCGCCGTTTCGCCCGACTGCGAAATGAACAGCGACAGGCCGCCTTCCTTCATCGGCGGGGCGCGATAGCGGAATTCCGAGGCGACGTCGACTTCGACGGGAATGCGCGCCAGGGTCTCGATCCAATATTTCGCCACCAGCCCGGCATAGTACGAAGTACCGCAGGCGATGATGGTGATGGCCGAAATGTCCTTCAGGTCGAACGGCAGCTCCGGCAGGGTCAAAGTGCCCTCGGCCGGGTTCAGCATGGTGTTCAGCGTGTCGCCGATCACCTGCGGCTGCTCGTGGATCTCCTTGTGCATGTAATGGCGGTGGCCATCCTTGCCGATCAGGGCGCCGGACTGAGCGGTCTGGCGGATTTCGCGCTGGGCCGGCTGGTTGGCGGCGTCGAAGATCTTCACGCCGTCGGCGGTCAGCACCGCCCAGTCGCCATCCTGCAGATAGGTGATGCGGCGGGTCAGCGGGGCGAGAGCGAGAGCGTCCGAGCCGATATACATCTCGCCGTCGCCATAACCGATCGCCAGCGGGCTGCCCTTGCGCGCCGCGATCAGGATGTCGTCACGGCCGGCGAACAGGAAGGCCAGGGCGAAGGCGCCTTCGAGGCGGGCCAGGGTCTTGGCGGTCGCGGCTTCCGGATCGTCGCCCTGGGCCAGATAATGGCTGATCAGCTGGACGATGGCTTCGCTGTCCGTCTCGGTCTCGAAACGGTGGCCGGCGGCGGTCAGCTCGGTGCGCAGTTCGAGGAAGTTCTCGATGATGCCGTTATGCACGACCGCCGCCAGCTTGGTGGCGTGCGGATGGGCATTGACCTCGTTGGGCACGCCATGGGTGGCCCAGCGGGTGTGGCCGATGCCGATCGGGCCGGTCAGCGGCTCCTTGGACAGCAGCGCGTCGAGATTGGCCAGCTTGCCCTGGGCGCGTCGCCGCACGATGGCGCCGCCTTGCAGGCAGGCGATGCCGGCCGAATCATAGCCGCGATATTCCAGACGCTTCAGCCCATCGAGCAGGCGCGGGGCCGCCTCGTCGCGTCCGATGATGCCGACGATGCCGCACATGCTCTTACCTCTTCTTCAGATGCTTCATTTTGTCGCGGAAGGTCTCGGCCCAGCCGGGAAGTTCCATCTGGTGATTGCGGGCCACGGCCAGCGCCTCGGGGGCGACGTCCTTGGTGATCACCGAGCCGGCGCCGACGATGGCGCCGTCGCCGATCGTGACGGGGGCGACCAGCGCGCTGTTGGAGCCTACGAAGGCCCCGGCGCCGATGTCGGTGTGGTACTTGCCGAAGCCGTCATAATTGCAGGTGATGGTGCCCGCGCCGATATTGGCGCCCGCGCCGATCCGCGCATCGCCGATATAGGTCAGGTGATTGACCTTGGCGCCGGCTTCGACACTGGCCTTCTTGATCTCGACGAAATTGCCGATATGGGCGTTCTCGCCGATCTCGGCGCCGGGGCGCAGGCGGGCGAACGGGCCGATCTGCGCGCCCGAGGCGATGGTGACGCCTTCGAGATGGCAAAAGGCGCGGATCTCGACGTCGCTGGCGACCTTGACGCCGTCGGCGAACACCACGTTCGGGCCGATGGTGACGTCCTGGCCCAGCTCGGTGTCCCAGTTCAGAGTGACCGAATTGGGATCGGTCAGGGTGACGCCGCCGGCCATGGCCTTGGCGCGCAGGCGGCGCTGCACCAGCGCCTCGGCTTCGGCCAGCTCGGCGCGCGAATTGACGCCCAGCAGCTCTTCTTCTTCCGCTTCGACGTAAGAACAGGTCAGACCCTGCGCCACCGCCAGCTTGACGATGTCGGTCAGATAGAACTCGCCCTTGGCGTTGTCGTTGCCGATGCGGTCGATCAGGCTGAACAGATGCTTGCCGTCGATCGCCATGACGCCGGAATTGCACAGCGGGATGGCGCGCTGTTCGGGCGTCGCGTCCTTATATTCGACGATGGCCTGCAGTCCGTTGGCGCCGAACACCAGGCGGCCATATTCGCCGCCGTTCTTCGGGCGGAAGCCGAGCACCACCACAGCCGGATGCGGCGCCTGGGAGCGGCGTTCCAGCATGGCTTGGATGGTGGCCGGGGTGATCAGCGGCGTGTCGCCATAGAGCACCAGCACGGTGCCCTGGAAATCCTTCAGCAGCGGCTTGGCCTGGGCGACCGCATGGGCGGTGCCCAGGCGCTCCTGCTGCAGGACGGTGGGAACCGGGGCGACGGCGGCGGTGATCTCGTCCATGCCCGGACCGGTCACGACGACACTCTGTCCGACATCGAGCGAGCGGACCATGTCGAGCAGATGGAGGATCATCGGCCGTCCGGCCAATGCGTGCATGACCTTGGGCTTCGCGGACTTCATCCGCGTTCCCTGGCCGGCGGCCAATAGAATGGCGGCGATGCTGTTATTCATCATGCGGCGCAACCTGCCACAAGGCCCCGACTCCGGCCAGTCAAAGTTTATTTCGGATCATTACGAAGGGGGATTCTTGCTGTTTTGGCGGTAATCGGAAAAGCGTGACCGACTGATTGGAATTATTCGTGAGAGGATTTTCCGCTTGGCCGCGATAATCCGCGCGCCAACCACAGGAAACCGCTCATGTTTCGACGCCTCATCGCGCTTTGCCTCACTGTTTCTCTCGCTGCTCCGGTCCTCGCCGCCGATCCGCCGGCCGATCCTCCGCCGTTCCGGCTGCTGACCAGCGACGTGATGAACGCGCTGGTCCAGCCGCGCCATCTCAAGCTGGGGCTGGCCGGCCAGGCCGGAAACTGGGCTTTCGCCGATTATGAGCGCCGCAACCTGCAGGGTATTTTTCGCCGCTGGGCGGCGGCGATCCCCGATTATCAGGGGCAGAAGGTCGCCGACATGATCCAGGTGACGGTGGCGGAACCGCTCGCTCAGCTCGATGCGGCGATCAAGGCCCAGGACGCCAAGGCCTTTAAAGCCGCCTATCAGGCGCTCAATGAGGGGTGCAACAGCTGCCATGCCGGTACCGGCAACCCGCAGGTGGTGATCCGCAGCCCCGACGCCGGCGCTTTTCCCGATCAGGATTTCACGCCGCCGCCCGGGAACTGAGGCTTATTTCGGCTCGAACTTCAGCGACGCCGAATTGATGCAATAGCGCAGGCCGGTCGGCTGCGGGCCGTCCGGGAAGACATGGCCGAGGTGGGATTCGCAGGCCGAGCAGACCACTTCGACCCGGCGCATGCCATGGGTCAGATCGATATGCTCGTCGATCGCCTCATGGTCCGAAGGCTGGTAGAAGCTCGGCCAGCCGCAGCCGGCATCGAATTTGGTGTCGGACTCGAACAGCTCCTGGCCGCAGCCGATGCAGCGATATTTGCCGGCCGCCCAGGTCTGTTCATAGTCGCCGGTGTAAGGGCGCTCGGTGCCCTTCTGGCGGGCGACGCGGTACTGCTCGGGCGTCAATTGCTCGCGCCATTCGGCGTCGGTCTTATGAATCTTCTGCTTGGACATGTTTTTTAGTCCCTCAGGCGCCGGGCGCCGGCTTGTAGCCGGCTGGGCTTCCGCGCCAAGCTATGTTGCCTGTGAACCCCGGCCATCGGCAGCGCGCGGCCGCAGTTGCGGCCGGGGGAGTCCTTCCTAGATGCGTTACTCCGCGGCCGCCCGCAAGTGTGCTCCGGCGATTTCCGCCGCGATCTCGAATGAGCGCAGCCTTTTCTGATGGTCATGCATATTGCCGGTGATCATCACTTCGTCGACACCGGTCTCGGCAATGAACTGGGCGAATTTCCGCTTCACCGTCTCGGGCGAGCCGACCGCGCGGTATTTCAGCGTGTTGTCGACCATGGCGATCTCGGCGGGCGCCAGCACGGTGGTCAGATCCTCGACCGGCGGGGGCAGAAGGCCCGGCTGGCCGCGGCGCAGATTGGCGAAAGCCTGCTGCTGCGAGGTGAACAGATAGGCGGCTTCCTCGTCGGTCGGGGCGGCGAAGATGTTGAACCCCGCCATCACATGCGGCTTGTCGAGATGGTCCGACGGCTTAAAGCGGGTACGGTAGACATGGATCGCCTCGATCAGCGCGTCGGGCGCGAAATGCGAGGCGAAGGCGTAGGGCAGTCCCAGCATCGCCGCCAGCTGCGCGCCGAACAGGCTGGAGCCCAAGATCCACACCGGCACGCGCGACCCGTCGCCCGGCACGGCGCGGACCGGCTGGTTGGGCTCGGACGGCTCGAAATAGGCCAGCAGCTCGAGAACGTTGCGCGGGAAATCGTCGACGCTTTCGTTCAGGTGGCGGCGCAGCGCCCGGGCGGTGATCTGGTCCGAACCGGGCGCGCGGCCCAGGCCCAGATCGATGCGGCCGGGGAACAGGGCGTCCAGCGTGCCGAACTGCTCGGCGATCACCAGCGGGGCATGGTTAGGCAGCATGATGCCGCCGGCGCCGACGCGGATGGTCTTGGTGCCCTGGGCGACATGGCCGATCACCACCGAGGTGGCGGCGCTGGCGATGCCGGGCATGTTGTGATGCTCGGCCAGCCAATAGCGGGTATAGCCCCAGCGTTCGGCGTGCTGAGCCAGATCCAGCGTGTTGGCCAGGGCCTGGGACGGCGTCGAGCCTTGCGGGACGGGGGAAAGGTCGAGAAGGGAATAGGCGATCATGGCCAAGAGATAGGCGGCCGATGCGCGCTTTCCAAGATGCGCGCTTGACAGCCCTGGTCCACGCTTTTATAACACCGCCCTCCTTGCCGGAAGAGATGGGCGCTTAGCTCAGCGGGAGAGCACATCCTTCACACGGATGGGGTCACAGGTTCAATCCCTGTAGCGCCCACCATCTCTCCGGAAATCAATATCCATCCTGAAGAAAATCGATCGAGCCTTTGATCTCGGGGCTGCGGGCATGCAGCGTGCCCGCGCGGCGGCCTAGAGCTTTGATCGGAATGCCGGCGATCTCCGACGTTGCCAATACGTGCTCTTCACCCTCTATGGTGAATACCGGGTTGAGCTTCTTCATCGGCGGACCAAAGTGCTCGAGCTTGACGAGCGGGATGACCAAGCGGGTGGCCAGCCCCTGCAACAGGTTGGATTGGACATCGAGCAGGTACGCTACGGACCGGTTCGGGCCGGCATATTCATAAAAGTCGAACTGAGCCATCAGAACCGGCGCAGCCCATCGCTGAAGACGCCGTGTTCTTCGATGCGGCGATTATAGGCCTCGATGGCTTCCGCATTTTCCTTCAGCCACTGCTCTTGCTGCTTGGAGCGTAGAGCCAGCCGAATGGCATCCTCGGCTATCTTGGATAGGTTCAAGCCGGCAGTCTTTCCCTCGGCCACCAGGGTCGGATCGATGGTCAGATTAGTGCCGCGCCGTCGAGGCGGAAGAGCGCTGTCCATTTTTGCCTCCATAGTCTATGCGCATTCTATATGCGCGCTCTACATGCTTCCAATCACTTTCCGGATTGCGGAATTAAATGTCCGCGGTGTTATGAATGACGGATTGTTTTTCGATCGCTCCATCGGCGTAGGTTTACGCCATGTTCCTTCCGAACAATGGAGTTCGATCATGTCGCACACTCATCGGTTGGCGCCCTGGGTTGGGTCGGCGGCGCCAGTATCTTCGCCTCGCTGTTCCTGACCATCCGCCGCAAGGAGACCACGCCGTGAGCAAACTGTTCTCTCCCTACACGCTGAAGGGCCTGACCCTGTCCAACCGCATCCTGGTCTCGCCCATGTGCCAATATTCGGCGGTGGATGGAAAAGCCACGGACTGGCACATGATCCATCTCGGCGCGATGGCGCTGTCCGGCGCCTCGATGGTGGTGCTCGAAGCCACCGGCGTCGAGCCGGAGGGCCGCATCACCCCGGGTTGCCTCGGCCTGTGGGACGACGCCACCGAGGCGGCGCTGAAGCCTGTGGTCGAGATGATGCGCAAATATTCCGGTGCCAAGCTGACCATCCAGCTCGGCCATGCCGGGCGCAAATCCTCGAGCCATGTGCCGTGGAAGGGCGGTCAGCAGATTCCCGTGTCGGAAGGCGGCTGGACCACCTTCGCGCCCTCCGCCGTACCGCACAAGGACGGCGAGGTGCCGCCCGTGGCGCTTGACGAGGCGGGGTTGACGCGGGTTCGCGACGCCTTCGTCGCTTCGGCCAGGCGCGCCGACCGGCTGGGCTTCGACGCCATCGAACTGCACGGCGCGCATGGATATCTGCTGCACCAGTTCCTGTCGCCGATCGCGAATAAGCGCACCGACACTTATGGCGGCCCGCTGGAAAACCGCATGCGCTTTCCGCTCGAGGTCTATGATGCGGTGCGGGCCGCGTTCCCGGCCGGCAAGCCGATCGGGGTCAAGGTCTCGGCCACCGACTGGGTCGAAGGCGGCTGGGACCCGGAGCAGACCGTCGCTTTTGCCCAGGAGCTGAAAAAGCGCGGGGTGGATTGGATCGACGTGTCTTCGGGCGGTGTTTCTCCGGCCCAGAAGATTCCGGTCGGGCCGAGCTATCAGGTGCCCTTCGCCGAGAAGATCAAAAGCGAGACCGGTCTGCCGGTCGTCTCGGTCGGGCTGATCACCGATCCGCAACAGGCCGAGGACATCATCGCCGAGGGCAAGGCCGACTTCGTCGCCCTGGCCCGAGCGATGCTCTACGACCCGCGCTGGGGCTGGCACGCCGCGGCTGCACTGGGGGCCGAGGTCGAGGCCCCGCCGCAATATTGGCGCGCTCCGCCGCACGAGCATAAGGCCCTGTTCGGCGAGACCGTGTTCGGGGCCAGATAACGGAACCGCGCGTCCGAACTGAGCGTCCGGACGCCGCGCTCCCCTAGTTTCTTGTATGAGCGGGCTTGAGGCGGCGCGAAAAACGCAGCAAGATTTACACTAAACGCGTCATGCCGGGGGATGCGCTTCATGGGAAACGGAACCGCCGATTGGCGGAACAAGGAATTGTTCGACCGCGCCTTGTATGAGCGCCTCGATGAGGAGACCGGCGGCGCCGGTCTCGAGATCATCGCCACTTTGCTGTCGGTTGCGCCGGCCCGGCGGGATGCCATGCTTGCCGCCGCGGCGGAAGGGCGCTCGGACGATCTCGCGCGCGTCGCCCATACCGCCAAGAGCGGTGCCCGCAGCCTCGGATTGGTGCGCCTGGCCGAATTGTGCGACGGCATCGAGCGGTCGCCGCCGATCGACCGGGCCGAGCTCGCCGCCCTCGGCCCGATCATCCGTAGCGAATTCGACGCTGCCATCGCGGTCATGACCGATCTGGCCAAGGAGTAGCCCCTAGATGGTGACGGCGGCCGCCGGCAGCGACAAATCTCAGCAGGATCACCACCCCCGGTTCCGGCGGCTGTCCGCTGCCCTGAGTCTGGTCAGTCTGCTGATGGTGCTGCTCGGCTGGTATTTCCTCGCCGGCTCGCTGGTCCATTGGCTGACCGCCCGCGACATCGACAATTTCGTGCTGCGGACCCGGGACAGCGCGGATCAGATCGCCACCAACCTTGCCCGCAACATGCAGGACGAGACCCGCCGCCTGTCCAGCATCCCCGAAGCCCTGTCCGGCGACCTGGTGTTGCGCGCGCCGCTGACCGGGCCGCAGGACGCCAGGACGCGTGGAGCGGCCCTGCAGGAAGCCAATGACAGGCTGCGCCAGCTGGCCGACCAGCTGGAGATCGACATCCTCTATCTGCTCGACGCCAACGGATTGTGCGTCGCCTCCAGCAATTACCAGTCCGACAAGAGCGTGGTCGGCACCGATCTCAGGAACCGCCAGTACTACACCTCGATCCAGAATGGCGGACGCGGGCGGCAATTCGCCTTCGGCACCGCGTCGGGCATTCCGGGCGTCTATTTCTCCAGCGCGATCAACCGCGACGGCCAGTTCGTCGGTGGCGTCGTGGTCAAGCGCAACATGCGCAACCTGTTCCATCTGACCACCCGCAACGCGGCCTTCCTGGTCGATGAATATGGCGTGGCGGTGGCCTCCACCGTCGAGGCGGCGCTGTGGCATTACCTGCCGGATTCCGCCGCTGCCGGCCTCGGCACCGATTTCCTGCAGGACCGTTACCGCCAGGCCGCTCTGTCGGTGCTCGACATCCGGGCCGACCGCTCGCTGGCGACCGTGTCGCTGGTGCATCTGCTGCAAGACCCGACTCCGTCGCTGATGACGGCGCGGCCGATCGGCGATTCCGGGCTGCGGCTGGTCTATTTCACTCCGGTGCCCGATCTCCAGGCGATGCGCGAACGGGCCGGCATGACCTTCTGGCTGGTGTTCGTCACCGGCGCCCTGATCCTGACCCTGATCGCCGGGGCCATCACCTATATCCTGCAGAGCCGCCGCCGCGTCACCGCGCTGCGCTATTCCTATCAGAAACTGTCCGCCCTCTCGCGCGAGCTGTCCGCCGAGAAGGAAACCGCCCAGGCGGCCGACCAGGCGAAATCCCGCTTCCTGGCCACCATGAGCCATGAATTGCGCACGCCCTTCTCGGGCATTCTCGGCATGGTCGAGATGCTGCGCACCTCCGCTCTGCCGGCCGAGGCGAAGGAACAGGTCAGCCTGCTGGAACGCAGCGCCCGCGCGCTGCTGGGCCTGCTCAACGACATTCTCGATTTCTCGAAGATCGACGCCGGGCAGCTGACCGTCGACATCGTCGCGTTCGACCTCAAGGCGGTGATCGACGATCTGCACCACATCCAGTCGGTCGTCGCGTCCAGCAAGGGCATCGGCCTGACGGTCTCGGGCCTGCCGCGTCCTCTGGTCGGGCTGGGCGATCCCGACCGGCTGCGGCAGATCCTCAACAACTTCCTTTCCAACGCCATCAAATTCACCGCGATGGGCGGGATCGAGGTGCTGGTGGAGACCTCGGGCGAGGGGGCGGACCGGCGGCTGAAGGTCTCGGTCAGCGATTCCGGGCCCGGCATGAGCGAGGAGACGCGCGCGCATCTGTTCCAGCCCTTCTTTCAGGGCGACGCCTCGACCACCCGGCGCCATGGCGGCACCGGACTGGGCCTGGCCATCTCGAAGCGCATCGCCGAGGCGATGGGCGGTACGGTGGGGGTGAAAAGCGAACCGGGGCTGGGGTCGGTGTTCTGGCTCGACGTGCCATTCCCCGAGAATGATGGGCGGGTGCTGGCCGCCGAGATGCGGCAGGCCGAATCGGCTTTGGCGGCCAAGGCGCCGCCGGTGGTCAGGCGGCGCCTGCTGCTGGCCGACGATGATGAGGTGAACCGCCTGGTGATCGGCGGCATGCTGCGTCGGATCGGCCATGACGTGGTGTTCGCGCTGAATGGCCGCCAGGCGGTACACGAGGTCACCCGCCAGCAGTTCGATTTGGTGATCATGGATATGCATATGCCCGAGATGGACGGCATCGAGGCGACCCGGGCGATCCGCACTCTGCCGGGGGGCAGGGGGCAGATTCCGGTGGTCGGGCTGACCGCCGACGCCATCGCCGAGAACCGACCGCAATATATGGCCGCCGGCCTCGACGATCTCTTGACCAAGCCGATCTCGGCGCCCGATCTGGCCGCGGTGATCCGCCGTTATACCGAGCCGGTGATCTGAACTCTGCTTAGGTGTCCTGAGAAACAACTCAAAAAAGGGGACCGTCCATGGCCGCACATGATTATCCGCTTCTGATCGGGCAATTGCTGCTGACGCCCCTGGCCACCTGTCCGCATCGCGAGATCGTCTATCGCGATCAGGGCCGCTACGACTACCGCACCTTGCGGGCGCGCATCGGACGCCTGGCCGATTTCCTGTCCGGGCTCGGCGTCGAGCATGGCGATGTGGTGGCGGTGATGGATTGGGACAGCCACCGCTATCTCGAATCCTATTTCGCCATCCCGATGATGGGCGCGACCCTGATGACGGTGAATGTCCGCCTGTCGCCCGAGCAGATCGGTTATACGGTCAACCATGCCGAGGCGCGCGTGCTGCTCGCCCATGCCGACTTCCTGCCGCTGGTCGAGGCGCTGCGCCCGCATCTGCCGCTTCTCGAAAAAATCGTGCTGCTGTCCGACCAGCCCGCAGCCCCGCCGCCCGGCTTCGACGCGGAGTACGAGGCGGGCCTGGCGGCGGCCTCACCCGATTTCCCGTTCGAATCCTTCGACGAGAACACACGCGCAACCTTGTTCTACACCACCGGTACCACCGGATTGCCCAAGGGGGTGTTCTTCAGCCATCGCCAGTTGGTCCTGCACACCATGGCCGCCGCCGCGGGTCTCGGCCGCAGCGCCGATCAGGGGCGGGTGCATCGCGATGCGGTCTATATGCCGATGACGCCGATGTTCCATGTCCATGCCTGGGGCGTGCCCTACATGGCGACCATGCTGGGGATGAAACAGGTCTATCCGGGCCGGTACGCGCCGGAGGTGTTCGCCCGCCTGATCGCGCGCGAAAAGGTGACCTTCACCCATTGCGTTCCCACCATCCTGCAGATGCTGCTGGCTTGTCCCGAGGCGGCGCAAATGGATTTGTCCGGCCTGACCATGATCATCGGCGGCGCGGCCTTCCCGCGCGGCCTGGCGATGGCGGCGATCGAGCGGGGCATCGACGTCTTCGCCGGCTATGGCATGTCGGAGACCTGCCCGCTGCTGACCGTCGCCCAGCTCAGCGCCGATGTGGCCGGCGATCCCGAGGCCGAGATCGATTTCCGCACCTGCGCCGGGCAGCCGGTGCCGTTGGTGGATCTCAGAATCGTCGGCGAAGACGGAACCGCGCTGCCCCAGGATGGGGCGAGCCAGGGCGAGGTGGTGGTTCGCGCCCCCTGGCTGACCGAAGCCTATCTCAAGGATGAGGATGCCAGTGCGCGGCTATGGGCGGGCGGCTATCTGCACACCAACGATGTCGGCGCCCTGGATGAACACGGCTATCTGCGCATCGGCGACCGTCTGAAGGACGTGATCAAGACCGGCGGCGAATGGATCTGTTCGCTGGGGCTGGAAAGCCTGATCTCGCGCCACGCATCGGTCGCCGAAGCGGCGGTGATCGCCGCGCCCGATCCGCATTGGGGCGAGCGGCCGCTGGCGCTGGTCGTGGCGAAGCCGGGTCATACCATAGACGTCGAAACCATCCGCGTTCACCTGCAGGTCTTCGTCGCCGCCGGCGAGATCTCGAAATATGCGGTGCCGGAGCGAGTGGTCGCCGTCGAGGCGATCGACAAGACCAGCGTCGGCAAGATCGACAAGAAGCTGCTGCGGCAGAAATATGCCAGTTAGCTTTGCGGCTTAACCCCGAACAGGAAGTAGTTGACGTCGACCGACTTCACCCGGTTCCACAGATCGCGCCAGGGATCGTAGGAGACGCCTTCCAGCGCCTTGACGACGATCCCGGCTTTCCGCAGGGCGGCGGTGAATTCGGACGGCTTGACGAATTTCTTCCAGTCATGGGTGCCGCGCGGCAGCCAGCGCAGCACATATTCGGCGCCGATGATGGCCAGGGCGAAGGATTTGCCGGTGCGGTTCAGCGTGGCGCCGCAAAAGGCCCCGCCCGGCTTCAGCAGCGCGGCGCAGGCGGCCAGGAACATATCGACATCGGTGACATGCTCGATCACCTCCATCGACAGCACCACGTCGAATTGGCCCTCGACCTGTTCCGGCGTGGCGGTGCGGTAATCGATGGTCACTCCCATCTGCTCGGCATGATGCTTGGCGACCTGGATATTGCGCTCGCCGGCGTCGATCCCGGTGACCTGGAAGCCCAGGCGGGCCAAGGGCTCGCACAGCAATCCGCCGCCACAGCCGATATCGATCAGGGTCAGGCCCTCGAAGGGGCGGTCGGCGGTGCGGTCGCGGCCGAAATGGGCGGCCAGATGCTCGGCCAGGGCTTCGAGGCGGGGCCGGTTGATCTGGTGCAGCGGTTTGAACGAGCCCGTGCTGTCCCACCAGGCATCGGCGATGGCCTGGAAGCGGGCGACCTCCTCGTCGGAGGCGGTGGTAACACCGGCGTGGATTTGGGCATGGGCTTGACTGGTGCGCGGCATTTGGGGGCGTCTTGCGTGAGTGTTGACTGTTAGAGTATGTATACCCGCCCCTTTTGCTGGGGAGCAATCCGGCTTTAAGTCGATTTAAGTTCAGGACCCCCCTTCCATGGCCCGTATAGTGATGAAATTCGGCGGTACGTCGGTTGGCGACTGTGACCGCATCAAGAATGTCGCGCGTCGCGTCAAGAAAGAGTTCGAGGCCGGTAACCAGGTCGCCGTCGTCGTGTCGGCCATGTCGGGCGTCACCAACCAGCTCGTCGATTATTGCCGTCAGATCGCGCCGCTGCATGATGCGCGCGAATATGACGTGGTCGTTTCGACCGGCGAGCAGGTGACCATCGGCCTGCTGGCCATCGCGCTGCGCGAACTCGGCCTGCGCGCCCGGTCCTGGACCGGCTGGCAGGTGCCGATCCGCACCGACGATGCCCATGGCAAGGCCCGCATCGAAAGCATCGAGACCGAAGAATTGCTGGCGGCGATGGAAGGCGGCCAGATCGCCGTGGTCGCCGGTTTCCAGGGCATCGGCCCGGAGAACCGCATCACTACTCTGGGGCGTGGCGGTTCCGACACCAGCGCGGTGGCTCTGGCCGCGGCTCTGGACGCCGATCGCTGCGATATCTACACGGATGTGGACGGTGTCTACACCACCGATCCGCGAATCGTTGTCAAGGCCCGTAAGCTCGATAAAATCAGCTATGAGGAAATGCTCGAACTGGCTTCGGTCGGCGCCAAGGTGCTGCAGACCCGCTCGGTCGAGATGGCGATGAAGCACAGGGTTCGGGTCCAGGTTCTGTCCAGCTTCGAAGAGAAGCCCGGCACGCTGGTTTGTGATGAGGATGAAATCGTGGAAAAAGAACTGGTCAGCGGCATTGCCTATTCGCGCGACGAAGCCAAGATCACCGTGATCAAGGTGCCGGACCGTCCGGGTATCGCCGCCTCGGTGTTCGGCCCGCTGGCCGACGCCAACGTCAATGTCGACATGATCGTGCAGAACGTGTCCGAGGACGGCCGTTTCACCGATCTGACCTTCACCGTGTCGCGCGCCGATTTCGACCGCGCCATCGCGCTTCTCAACGAGAAGAAGGGCGAGCTGGGCTATGAGCGCCTGATGACCGACAACAATGTCGTCAAGGTCTCGGTGATCGGCATGGGCATGCGCAGCCATGCCGGCGTCGCGCAGAAGATGTTCAGCACCCTGGCCGAGAAGGGGATCAACATCCAGGTGATCTCGACCTCCGAGATCAAGGTCAGCGTCCTGTTGGGCGAAGATTACACCGAACTGGCCGTCCGCGCTTTGCACAGCGCTTACGGCCTCGACGCTCAGTGAGGCACGGATGAGCATGACGGCTAAGGCTCACCTGGAGCATCTGTGGCGCCGCGGACGCGAGTTCCTCGGCACCGAGACCGCCATTCTGGGCGGCGCCATGTCCTGGGTGTCCGAGCGGAACCTGGTGGCGGCGATCTCGAACGCCGGCGGCTTCGGCGTGATCGCCTGCGGCTCGATGGGCCCCGATCTGCTGGCCAAGGAGATCGAAGGCACCCAGGCTCTGACGAAGAAGCCGTTCGGCGTCAATCTGATCACCATGCATCCCCAGCTGTCCGAGCTGATCGATGTGTGCATCAAGCATAAGGTCGGCTATGTCGTGCTGGCCGGCGGCCTGCCGACCGCGCCGTCGATCGCCCAGGTCAAGGAAGGCGGCGCCAAGCTGCTGTGCTTCGCCCCGACCCCGGCGTTCGGCCGCAAGCTGGTCCGTCTCGGCGCCGACGCGCTGATCATCGAGGGCGCCGAGGCCGGCGGCCATATCGGCCCGGTGGCAACCAGCGTGCTGGCGCAGGAAATCCTGCCCGAGATCCGCGACGTGCCGGTGTTCGTCGCCGGCGGCATCGGCCGCGGCGAGGCGATCCTGTCCTATCTGGAAATGGGCGCCTCGGGCGTGCAGCTCGGCACCCGCTTCGTCTGCGCGACCGAATCGATCGCCCATGCCAATTTCAAGAAGGCCTTCATCCGGGCCAGCGCCCGCGACGCCATGCCGTCGGTGCAGGTCGACCCCAGCTTCCCGGTGATCCCGGTGCGCGCCATCAATAATGACGCCTCGCGCCGCTTCACCCTGTTCCAGCACGAGGTGATCGAACGCTTCCGCAAGGGTGAGCTGGACCAGAAGGCGGCCCAGCTGGAAATCGAGCATTTCTGGGTCGGCGCGCTGCGCAAGGGCGTGATCGAGGGCGACGTCGAGGCCGGTTCGCTGATGGCGGGCCAGAGCGTCGGCATGGTCTCCTCGGAACAGCCGACCGCCGAGATCATCGCCGATCTGATCGATCAGGCCGTCAAGGCGCTCGCGGACAGATTGCCGGCAGAGGCGCTGGCCTGATGCAGGCCGCGGCCGGCAGCACCGTCTCGCGACGACTGCTGGGTCGGCTGCGTGACGTTATGGCGGCGGGCGGTTCCGCCCAGGAACGGCTCGACAAGGTGGTCAAGCTGATCGCCGCCGACATGGTGGCGGAAGTCTGCTCCTGCTATGTCATGCGCGCCGGCGAGGTGCTGGAACTGTTCGCCACCGAAGGTCTGTTGAAGACCGCGGTGCACGAAACCCGCCTGCGGGTCGGCGAAGGCCTGGTCGGCGACATCGCCGCCCATGCCCGCACGCTGGCGCTGTCCGACGCCCAGAGCCATCCCAATTTCGCCTATCGCCCGGAAACCGGCGAAGAGATCTTCCATTCGCTGATCGGCGTGCCGATCGTGCGCGGCGGCCGCGTCATCGGCGTTCTGGTGGTGCAGAACAAGAGCAGCCGGAACTACACCGAGGAAGAGGCCGAGACTCTCGAAACCGTGGCCATGGTGCTGGCCGAGCTGGTCGGCGCCGGCGAGCTGATCGGCCGCGACGAGCTGGCCTCGGTCGACGGCAACGCGCTGCTGCCGGTGCGCCTGGAAGGCACCAAGCTGACCGGCGGCGTCGGCGTCGGCATCGCGGTGATGCACGAGCCGCAGATCGTCATCGAACGGCTGGTGGCCGAAGATCCCGACCATGAAAAGGAACGCCTGCGCGACGCCATGAAGGCGATGCGCCGCAAGCTCGACGAGATGTTCGAGGCGCAGGATCTGGCGATGGGCGGCGAACACCGCGATCTGCTGGAGACCTATCGCATGTTCGCCGAGGATGCCGGCTGGATGGCCCGCATCTCCGAGGCGATCAATTCCGGCCTGACCGCCGAGGCCGCTGTGCAGAAGGTGCATGAGGATACCCGCGTCCGCATGGCGCAGGTCACCGATCCGTATCTGCGCGAGCGTCTGCACGACCTCGAAGACATCGCCAACCGCCTGCTCGGCCATCTGGTCGGCAAGGAAGGCGGTTCGGCCTCGCGCGGGGATCTGCCGGAAAATACCGTGCTGGTCTGCCGCACCCTCGGTCCGACCGAGCTCTTGGATTACGACCGCAGCCATCTGCGGGCCATCGTGATGGAAGAGGGCTCGCCCACCATGCATGTGGCGATCCTGGCCCGTGCGCTGGACATTCCGATGATCGGCCGCGCCCAGGATGCCCTGCGCCGCATCAACAACAACGACACGGTGATCGTCGATGCCGACAATGCGCAGATTTTCGTGCGCCCGTCCGACGACATCCTCGACGCCTATGCCGCCAGCCAGCTGATCCGTGCCCAGAAACTGGCTGCTTACGCCGCCATGCGCGAGCTGCCGGCGGTGACCCGGAGCGGCGAGTCTGTCCGGCTCATGATCAATGCCGGCCTGCTGGTCGATGTGACGCAGCTCGAGGTGACCGGCGCCGCCGGCATCGGCCTCTACCGCACCGAGATGCCCTTCATGTCTCAGCCGCGCATGCCGGATGTCGCCAATCAGACGGTGCTCTATTCCAACATCCTCGATCAGGCCGGTGATCGCCCGGTGGTGTTCCGCACCCTCGATGTCGGCTCGGACAAGCTGCTGCCTTACTGGCATTCCGATCCCGAGGATAATCCGGCGCTCGGCTGGCGCTCGATCCGCATCACACTGGACCGGCCCGCCGTGCTGCGCCATCAGCTGCGCGCTCTGCTGCGCGCCGGGTCCGGGCGCGACCTGCATGTGATGTTCCCGATGGTGGCCGAGGTCGCCGAGCTGGACCGGCTGAAATCGATCCTGGCGCTGGAACAGCAACACCAGGCCAATCAGGGCGTAGCGCCGCCGTCCTCGCTGAAGGTCGGGGCGATGATGGAGGTGCCGGCTCTGGCCTGGCAGCTTCCGGCTCTGCTCGACCGTGTTGATTTCCTGTCGATCGGCAGCAACGATCTGGCGCAGTTTCTGTTTGCGGTGGATCGCGGCAATCCGCGCATTTCCGACCGCTATGACGTGCTGTCGCCGGCCATGCTGAGTTTTCTGCGCATGATGGCGCAGGCGGCCGACGCCAAGGGCGTGCCCTTGTCGGTGTGCGGCGAGATGGCGGGACGGCCTCTCGACGCCATGGCCCTGCTGGGTGTCGGGTTGCGGGCCCTGTCGATGTCGGGGCCGCAGATCGGGCCGGTCAAGGCGATGGTGCGTTCGCTATCCTTGCCGGCCTTGGAGACCTATATGGCTGGGCTTTACGATCTGCCCAGCCATTCGGTGCGCGAGGAACTGCGTCACTTCGCTATCGATCACGGCGTGGTCATCTAAATCTGGAATCGGGCGCCGGAGTTTGTTCCCAGCGTTGCAAGGTTGTCATCCACAGATCAACAATTCAGCGGTGGAGCGAACTCCGGCACCGATGCGGGTTTCCCGCCCCGGTGCCGAAGATCTAGTTCAGGCTCCCTTTTTTTCCAACTCGCTGTTCTTGCGGCCATAGGCCAGATAGACCAGCACGCCGACGATATTCCAGCCCACGAAGCGCAGGATGGTCAGGTTCGGCAGGCTGACGATGAAGAACAGCGATCCGGCGATGGCGACCGGCGCCACGATCCATACCGCCGGGCAGCGGAACTTGCGTTCCAGCGCCGGCTTGGTGACGCGCAGCACCAGGACGCTGACCGCGACCAGCAGGAAGGCCAGCAGGGTGCCGGCGTTGGACAGTTCGGCGATCTCGTCCAGCTTGAAGAAGCCGGCGATCACGGCGACGAAGCCGCCCGTCAGGAAGGTCACGAACACTGGGGTCTGCTTGCCGGACAGCTTGCTGAGCTTGCTCGGCAGCAGGCCGTCGCGCGACATCACGAACAGCACGCGGGTCTGACCGTACATCATCACCAGGATGACGCTGGGCAGGGCGATGATCGCCGCGGCGCCGATCAGCAGGGCGGCGGTGGGATGGTCGAGATTGCGCAGGATCAGGGCGAGCGGCTCGCGGCTGCCGACGAAGTCGTGGAAGTCCCACGAGCCGATGGCGCAATAGGAGATCAGGATATAGATCGCCGTGCAGATGGCCAGCGAGCCCAGGATGCCGATGGTCAGGTCCTTGCCGGGGTTCTTCACTTCCTCGGCGGCGGTGGAAACCGCGTCGAAGCCCAAGTAAGCGAAGAAAATGATCGCCGCCGCCGCCATCACGCCGCGCGTCGCGCCGTCCTCGACATGCGAGGCGAAGCCGTAGGGCATGAAGGGCTCGAAATTGCCGGGGTGGATCACCTGCAGGGTGAAGAAGACGAACATGGCCAGGGCCATCATCTTGATCGCTACCAGGAAGACGTTGACGGTGGCGCTCTCCTTGGTGCCTTGCGCCAGCAGGGCGGTGACCGCCAGGACGATCAGCACGGCGGGCAGGTTGACGATGCCGCCGCCGGCCGGTCCGACCGCCAGGGCTTCGGGGATATGCACGCCGAGCGAGTTCAGCAGTCCGACCATATAGCCCGACCAGCCGGACGCCACCGCGCCGCAGGTAACGCCATATTCGAGGATCAGGCTCCAGCCGACGATCCAGGCCAGGCCTTCACCTAAGACCGAATAGGTATAGGTGTAGGCGCTGCCGGCGGCCGGCAGGATGGCCGCCATCTCGGCGTAGGCCAGCGCGGCGCAGACGCTGAGCAGGCCGGCCAGGGCGAAAGCCAGGATGACCGACGGGCCGGCATAGTCGGCACCGCGGCCGACCAGCACGAAGATGCCGGTGCCGATGACGGCGCCGATGCCCAAAGCGATCAGATGCGGCCAGCCCAGGGTCTTCTTGAGCTGGCGCGAGGAATCGAGATGGGCCAGCACGTCGAGCGACTTGCGGCGTACCCAAAAATTCATGAACTTCCCCCCAAAACGCAAAACATGTTGGCAATCTGTTTACTGGATTGGGCGCATGAAGGACAGGGGGCATGGCATTGCGCCGTGAATCCCTTTCGAGTAACAATCGGTCAACCCATTGGCGGCAGACGAAGGCCGGTAAGGAAAAGGTACAGAGTGATCGCAGAAAAAGAATCGGCCGGCATGTCGATGGGCGTTGCCGCTCTGTTGCGCGAGACCCGTATCAAGCAGGGCCGCGACATCGCCGTAGTGGCGACCACCTTGCGTATCCGCCAGCCCTATCTGCAGGCCATCGAAGAGGGCCGCTTCCAGGATCTGCCCGGTTCGACCTATGCGGTCGGTTTCGTGCGCGGCTATGCCGAATATCTCGGTCTCGACGGCCCGGAGATCGTGCGCCGCTTCAAACAGGAAAACAGCGATCTGGCCGGCCGTGCCGAGCTGGTCTTCCCGTCCGCCACCTCGGGCGGCGGCATTCCGACCGGCGCGCTGCTCGGCTTCGCCGTGGTCGGCGCCGTGATCGCCTATGGCGCCTGGTACTTCCTGCAGGACCGCGGCGAGCCGGTGGCCGAAGCCGTGCCGCCGCTGCCCGAGCGTCTGGCGGCCCTGATTCACAAACCGGTCGAGCAGGATGCTCCGCCGGCCGCCCAGCGCCCCGCCGCCTCTTCGGAAAGCGCCGCTCCGGCCGCGTCCGAACCGCAGCAGGTCGCCGCGCTGCCCGAACCCGCGCCGGCCCCGGCCCCCGAGCCGCAGCCGCAGGCGGCTCCGCAGCCCGAGCCCGCCCCGGGTGCACCGGCGGCCACCGCGCCGGATTCCGCGCCGGCCAAGGCGCTTAAGCAGGTTCGCGCCAAAGCCGCTCCGGCCGCGTCCGAGCCGCCGAAGGTTGAAACTCCCGCCGCTCCGGCTGGTGACAATCCGGCCGCCACCGCATCTGCCGACGGTGCCGCCGCTCCGGCCGCCGATGCGCCGAAGCCGGAAAAGGTCGTGTGGAAGACCTCGAAGCGCGTGCGCATCAAGGCGACCGCCGATTGCTGGGTCAAGGTCCGCGATGCCGACGGCAAGGTGGTGGTTTCCCGCCTGCTGCATGCCGGCGACACCTTTGCCCCGCCCGGCAATCCCGGCCTGACCATGACCGTCGGCAATGCCGGCGCGCTGACGGTGGTGCTGGATGGCCGCGAACTGCCGCCGCTGGGCGCGGAGGGCGTGGTCAAGAAAGTCGGATTGGACCCGCAGAAGCTGGGCGGATCGCCCGATGAACCGACCGAAACGCCGAGTGCCCCGTCGCAGGAATAGCGGCTTTGCTCTTGCAGGCTTTTGACGGGCGCACTATTTGCGCGCTATAACCCCCGTCCTTAGCGGAAATATTGGAATACCACGATGAGCGTTCGGCCCTACCGAGACATTTACCGGCGTAAGAGCCGTCAGATCATGGTCGGCAATGTGCCGGTCGGCGGCGATGCCCCGATCTCCGTGCAGACGATGACCAACACGCTGACCACCGACGTCGAGGCGACGGTCGCGCAGATCCGCCGCGCCGAAGAGGCCGGCGTCGACATCGTGCGCGTCTCCTGCCCCGACGAGGAATCGACCGCGGCGCTGAAGCACATCGTCAAGCAGGTCAAGGTTCCGATCGTCGCCGATATCCACTTCCATTATAAGCGCGCCATCGAGGCCGCCGAGGCCGGCGCCGCCTGTCTGCGCATCAATCCCGGCAATATCGGTTCGGCCGATCGCGTCAAGGAAGTGGTCAAGGCCGCCAAGGATCACAATTGCTCGATCCGCATCGGCGTGAATGCCGGTTCGCTGGAAAAGGAACTGATGGAGCGCTATGGCGAGCCCTGTCCGGAAGCGATGGTGGAAAGTGCGCTGAACCATATCCGCATCCTGGAAGACAACGACTTCTTCAATACCAAGGTCAGCTGCAAGGCGTCCGACGTGTTCCTGGCCGTTGCCGCCTATAACGCGCTGGCCGAGGCGACCGATTATCCGCTGCATCTCGGCATCACCGAAGCGGGCGGCCTGCGCGGCGGCACCGTGAAGTCGGCGATCGGCATGGGCTCGCTGCTGTGGGCCGGCATCGGCGACACCATCCGCGTCTCGCTGTCGGCCGATCCGGTCGAAGAGGTCAAGGTCGGCTACGAGATGCTGAAGTCGCTGGGCCTGCGCTCGCGCGGCGTGCGCATCGTCTCGTGCCCGTCCTGCGCGCGCCAGGGCTATGACGTGATCAAGACCGTCGAGATCATGGAAGAGCGCCTGCAGCACATCACCACCCCGCTGACCCTGTCGATCATCGGTTGCGTCGTGAACGGCCCGGGCGAAGCCCGCGAGACGGACATCGGCCTGACCGGCGGCGGCGGCGACAACCACATGGTCTATATCGGCGGCGTGCCGGATCACCGCGTCGATGGCGGCAAGATGATCGACCATCTGGTCGAGCTGGTCGAAAAGAAGGCCGCCGCCATCGAGGCCGAGAAGGCCGCCAAGGCTGCGGCCGCCGAAGCCGCCGCTCAGTAATTGGCTACGCTTCAGCCGGTTCGCGGCACTCACGATCTTCTGCCGGAGGACGCGCGCCGTCACCGCTACGTGGAGCAGGCGGCGTTCGACGTCGCCCAGCTCTATGGCTACGGCGAGATCATGACGCCGGTCTTCGAGTTCACCGAGGTTTTCGCCCGTACCCTGGGCGAGACCTCGGACGTGGTCTCGAAGGAGATGTACAGCTTCACCGACCGTGGCGGCGAATCGCTGACCCTGCGCCCCGAGAACACCGCCGGCGTCGCCCGTGCGCTGATCTCGGGCGGGCTCTCGCAGTCGCTGCCGCTGAAATTCTTCTATCGCGGCCCGATGTTCCGCTATGAGCGGCCGCAGAAGGGGCGTCAGCGCCAGTTCCACCAGATCGGAATCGAGCTGCTGGGCGTCGAAGGCCCGCAGGCCGACATCGAGGTGATCGCCATCGGCTGGCATATCCTGCAAAAGCTGGGTCTGGCCGAGCATGTCACGGTCGAAATCAATTCGCTGGGCGACACCGAAAGCCGCAATGCTTATCGAGCGGCTCTGGTCGAGTATCTGTCCAAATTCCGCGACAAGCTGTCGCAGGACAGCCGCGACCGGCTGGAGCGCAATCCGCTGCGCGTGCTGGATTCCAAGGATGAGGGCGACAAAGCCATCGTCGCCGAGGCGCCGCTGCTGATCAATTACCTCAACGAGCATTCGCGCACCTTCTTCGAGACAGTGCGCAACGGCCTGGGCAAGCTGGGCGTGCCGGTGAAGGTCAATCCGAAGCTGGTGCGCGGGCTGGATTATTATTCCCATACCGCCTTCGAGTTCATCACCTCCGCCCTGGGCGCCCAGGGCACGGTGATGGCCGGCGGCCGTTATGACGGGCTGGTCAGCCAGATGGGCGGCCCCGCCACGCCGGGTATCGGCTGGGCGGCGGGCGTCGAGCGCTTGTCCATGCTGATGGGCGATGCGCTGGAGCCGGCGCGGCGTCCGGTCGCGGTGATCCCGATGGGCGAGGGCGACGAGGCCCTGCTGGTGGCGCACAGGCTGCGCCAGGCCGGCTATGCCGTCGAGATGGGCTATTCCGGCAATATGAAGAAGCGCCTGGCGCGGGCCAACAAGGCCAATGCGCGGGCGGCGGTGATCCTGGGCGAGGACGAATTGTCCCGCCAGGCGGCTACGGTGCGCGACCTCGACAGCGGCGAGCAGGAAGAAGTGCCGTTGTCGGATTTGGAGGTCCGCCTGGCCCGGTTCCGATAGGCCATGAGGCCCCTGGTCGTCGGCGCCAACCACCGGACAGCTCCGCTGTCCCTGCGGGATACGCTGTTCGTCGACGACCTGGCCCAGCCGGATTTTCTCAATGACCTCGGGCTGCCTCAGGCGGTCGCCGTCTCGACCTGCGACCGGGTCGAGGTGTGGACCGTCTGCGACGAGCCCGAATCGCTGCAACCTCACATTGTCGAGACGCTGGCCCGGCGCGGCGGACTGCCCGCCGAGGCGATCGCCAATCATATCTATATCCTGTCCGACGCGGCGGCGATCCGTCATTGCTTTGCCGTTACAGCCTCGCTCGACAGCCTGGTGATCGGCGAGCCGCAGGTGCTCGGACAGGTCAAGGCCTGCCACCGCCTGTCGCGCGATTCCGGCCGGACCGGCCCTGAACTGGACGCCCTGCTGGCTGCCGCCTACAGCGCGGCGAAGCGTGTGCGCAGCGAAACCCCGGTCGCGGAACGACCCGTTTCCATCGCGTCCGCCGCCGTCCAGCTGGCCCGCGATCTGCACGGTGATCTGTCCGCCTGCACCGCCCTGCTGATCGGGGCGGGGGATATGGGCGAGCTGGTGGCGGAGCATCTTCTCGCAGCCGGAATTTCCCGCCTGGTCGTCTCGGCGCCAAGGATTTCAAGGGCCGAAGCGCTTGCGGAACGATTGCGCTGTCATGCCGCGCCCTTCGAAAACCTGGTTTCCAGCCTGCCCGATGCCGACATCGTGGTGACCGCGGTGGGCGGCCGGCAGACCGTTCTTTCCTCGGAACAGGTGATGGGCGCGCTCCGGCAGCGCCGCCGCAAGCCGGTCTTCCTGGTCGACACGGCGATGCCCGGCGATATCGAGCCGGCGGTCAATCGTATCGATGGCGCGTATCTCTACGACCTTCATGATCTCGAGCGTCTGGCGATGGAAGGACGGGCCAGCCGCGAGCAGGCGGCGGCGTCCGGTTTCGCCATCGTCGATCAGGCTGTCGAGGATTTTCTGCGCGATCGGGCGGAGAGGGTGGCGGTTCCGGCCATTATCTTATTGCGTGAACATTTTGAAAAACTGCGGTTGCAGGCCATGTCGGAGTCGGCGGGCGACGTGGAAAAGGCGACTAGGCTGCTGGTCAATCGTCTGCTACACGACCCGTCCGAGATGATGAAGCTGATGGCCGGCGGCGATCCGCGCTGGCCGGCGGCGGAGGAATTGCTGAGAAAGCTCTTCCGCCTGGAGGACAAATAACAATATGGACATTGAGCAGAACCTCGATCGCGTGCTGGTGCGCCATGCGGAACTGACGGCGCTGCTGTCGGGCGAGAACGGTCCGCCCGACGCCCAGGATTTCGTGCGCTGGTCGAAGGAGATGGCCGAGCTGGAACCGGTGGTCGCCGGCATCCGCCAGTTCCGTCAGGCGCGCCAGGAGATGATCGACGCGGCGGCGATGATGGAAGATCCCGATATGAAGGATCTGGCCGAGGCGGAATTCTATGCGCTGAAGGAAAAGCTGCCGGCTCTCGAGCGCGACGTGCAGCTGTCTTTGCTGCCCAAGGACGAAGCCGACGAGAAGAACGCCATCCTCGAAGTGCGCGCCGGTACCGGGGGTGAGGAGGCGGCCCTGTTCGCCGCCGAGCTGTTCCGCATGTATGAGCGCTATTCGGCCCTGCGCGGTTGGCGCTTCGAGACCCTGGAGTTCAGCGACACCGGCATCGGCGGTGTCAAGGAAGCGGTGGCCAGCATCACCGGGCGGGGCGTGTTCGCGCGGCTGAAATTCGAATCCGGCGTGCATCGCGTGCAGCGCGTTCCGGTAACCGAGGCCGGCGGGCGCATCCATACCTCGGCGGCGACGGTGGCGGTGCTGCCTGAAGCCGAAGAGGTCGACATCGTCCTCGAAGACAAGGATCTGCGCATCGACGTGTTCCGCTCGCAGGGTTCGGGCGGGCAGAGCGTCAACACCACCGATTCGGCGGTGCGCGTCGTCCATCTGCCGACCGGCGTCACGGTGCAGTGCCAGGATGAAAAGAGCCAGCACAAGAACAAGGCCAAGGCGCTGAAGATCCTGCGCGCCCGTCTCTATGACCGCGAACGCGAGATGAAGGACAGCGAGCGTTCGGCCAACCGTAAGAGCCAGGTCGGCTCGGGTGACCGGTCGGAGCGCATCCGCACCTATAACTTCCCGCAGGGCCGGGTCACCGACCACCGGATCAACGTCACCCTCTACAAGATCGACAAGGTGATGGAAGGCGAGGCGCTGGAGGAGCTGGTCGAGGCGCTGATCGCCGCCGATCAGGCGGAACGTCTGGCTGCGCTGAATGACCTCGATCGGTGAGAGTCTGCGTGCCGCCACGGCACGGCTGACCGAGGCCGGCATCGACGGTGCCCGGCTGGATGCCCGGCTCCTGCTGGCCGAGGCGCTCGGCAAGGACGGCACCTGGCTGTTCAATCACGCCAATGACGAACTGGACGCCAGCGTTGAGGCCGCCTTCGCCGCCCTGGTGGAGAAGCGCCTGGCGCGTCAGCCGGTTTCGTTGATTCTCGGGCGCCGGGAATTCTGGAGCCTCGATTTCACCGTCACCCGGGACACGCTGGCGCCGCGCCCGGACAGCGAGACGCTGATCGAGGCGGTGCTGGCCGAGCTGCCCGACCGCCAGGCACCGTTGTCGCTGCTCGATCTCGGCACCGGCACCGGCTGCCTGCTTATATCGCTGTTGTCCGAGCTGCCCAATGCGCGCGGTACCGGGGTCGACATCAATCCGGATACTTTGGCCGTGGCGCAGGGTAATGCCGACCGGCTGGGCTTCGGCGCGCGGACCCGCTTCATCCGTTCGAGCTGGTGGGATGCGATCGAGGGGCGCTTCGACGTCATTTTGTCCAACCCGCCTTATATCCCATCGGGCGACATTCCCGGCCTCGATCCGGAAGTGGCGCGGTTCGAGCCCCTGGACGCGCTGGATGGCGGCGCGGACGGGCTGGACGCCTACCGCCTGCTGGCGGCCGGAGTTGAGGGGTTTCTTGCTGAAAATGGTGTGATCGCATTCGAGGTCGGCGCGGGCCAGGCGCCCGACGTGGCGGTTTTACTGGAACAGGCGGGATTCCCGCTCCGCGCGATTCGGCGCGATCTCGCGGGCATCGAGCGGTGCGTCGTTTCCCGGCGTTAAGATTTTGCCCGCCATGCGAAAAAAACTGTTGGAATGGGATGGGTTCCCGCTTACTTTGTGTCGGCGCGCGATAAACGGCTGAGACCTTAGTAGAGTCTTGCAGACTCCATTCTCCCGTTAACCGTCATCCCAACCTAATCCATTCCAGCGTCTTGTGAAGGCTGGCGTGTGTGAGCCCATCATGTGGGGTCTTAGGACTAGAACGCAAACCAAGCAGGGATCATGAAACCAGGACCAAACTTGAAACAACGCTCGCGCGGCCGTAACAACAACGGCGGCGGCAAGAAGCATATGTCGCCTCGGAACCAGACTTACGATAGCAATGGTCCCGACATCCGCATTCGCGGCAACGCTCATCAGGTATTGGAAAAGTATTTGACCCTGGCCCGCGATGCCGCCTCGCAAGGTGATCGCATTGCCGCGGAGAACTACTACCAGCATGCGGAACATTATTTCCGTGTGATCAACAGCCAGAACCAGGCGAATGGCCGTCCCAACGACCGTCCGCTGCCGACCCCCGCCGATGATCAGATGGCTCTGGCCGGTGGCTTCGACGACGAGGACGGCGAGGGCGAGGAAGAGGGTTCCGAGGAAGGCGATGCCGAACAGGCCGCCGCCGAGGCCGTGGTCGAGATCCAGGGCATTCCCCCGGCGGCTCTGCCTCAGACGTCTCAGGCTTCCGATGAGGAGCAGCCCGCCGCCGAAGCCCGCGCGCCGCGCCGCCGCCGCCAGCCGCGCGAACGCGCTGAGCGCGTCGAGCGCAGCCCCGAGCAGGGTGAGGCGGCAGAGGCCTGAAATTTAAGTGTGAATGGCGTCCCGGCGCGCTTGCGCCGGGAACCGCCTGCTCCATATCCTGAGTGCACTCAGAAGATGCCGCGGTTGCCTATGTGAGGGACCGGGGCGATCTGTCGCTACAGGAGTCACACTGAATGAATTTCGAGAAATTCACCGAGCGCTCGAGAGGCTTCGTCCAGTCGGCGCAAACTCTCGCTGCCCGCAGCAATCATCAAAGATTGACCCCCGAGCACCTGCTGAAGGTGCTGCTGGACGATCCGGAGGGGCTGGCCGCCAATCTGATGCGCGCCGCCGGCGCCGATCCCGTGCGCGCCCGTACCGAGGTCGAGGCCGAACTGGCCAAGATTCCCCAGGTCGAGGGCGGCGCCGGGCAGCTCTATGTCGATACCAATACGACGCGCCTGTTCGATCAGGCCGAGAAGCTGGCCGACAAGGCCGGCGACAGCTTCGTCACCGCCGAGCGTCTGCTGCTGGCCCTGGCCATGAATGGCGGCGCGGCGGGTAAGATTCTGGCCGACGCAAAGCTGACGCCGCAGGGTCTGAACCGCGCCATCGAAGACATCCGCAAGGGCCGCAAGGCTGACAGCGCCAGCGCCGAGAGCGCCTATGACGCGCTGAAGAAATATGCCCGCGACATCACGGCCGCGGCGCGTGAGGGCAAGCTCGACCCGGTGATCGGCCGCGACGAGGAAATCCGCCGCACGATCCAGGTGCTGTCGCGCCGGACCAAGAACAATCCCGTGCTGATCGGCGAACCCGGCGTCGGCAAGACCGCCATCATCGAAGGCCTGGCCCTGCGCATCGCCAATGGCGACGTGCCGGAGAGCCTGAAGAACAAGCAGCTGCTGAGCCTCGATCTTGGCGCGCTGGTGGCCGGCGCCAAGTTCCGCGGCGAGTTCGAGGAGCGCCTGAAGGCCGTGCTGTCCGAGGTGACCGCCGCCGCCGGCGAGGTGATCCTGTTCATCGACGAGATGCACACGCTGGTGGGCGCCGGCGCCGCCGAGGGCTCGATGGATGCATCGAACCTGCTGAAGCCGGCTTTGGCGCGCGGCGAGCTGCATTGCGTGGGGGCTACCACGCTCAGCGAATACCGCAAATATGTCGAGAAGGACGCGGCCCTGGCCCGCCGGTTCCAGCCGGTCTACGTCTCCGAGCCGACGGTCGAGGACACCATCTCGATCCTGCGCGGTATCAAGGAGAAGTACGAGCTGCATCACGGCGTGCGCATCGCCGATTCGGCGCTGGTGGCGGCGGCGACCCTGTCGAACCGCTACATCACCGACCGCTTCCTGCCCGACAAGGCCATCGATCTGGTGGACGAGGCGGCCAGCCGCCTGCGCATGGAAGTGGACAGCAAGCCCGAGGAACTGGACGAGCTGGACCGCCGCATCGTGCAGCTGAAGATCGAACGCGAGGCCCTGAAGAAGGAGACCGACGCGGCCTCGAAGGACCGGCTGGGCAAGCTGGAGGTCGAGCTGGAGGATCTGGAAGCCCAGTCCGATGCCGAGACCGCCCGCTGGCAGGCCGAAAAGCAGGAACTGGCCGCCGCGACCAAGATCAAGGAGCAGCTCGACCAGGCCCGTTCGGAGATCGAGGTGGCGCAGCGCCAGGGCCAGTATCAGCGCGCCGGCGAATTGCTGTACGGGCTGATCCCGGAACTGGAGCGCAAGCTGAAGGAGGCGGAGAGCGCCTCGGACGGCAGCAAGCTGCAGGAGACGGTCGGCGAGGAGCAGATCGCCAGCGTGGTGTCGCGCTGGACCGGCATCCCGGTCGACAAGATGCTGCAGGGCGAGCGCGCCAAGCTGCTGAAGATGGAAGAGGTGCTGGGCAACCGCGTCATCGGCCAGGAAGAGGCGGTGCGCGCGGTGTCGGCGGCGGTGCGGCGTTCGCGCGCCGGGCTGCAGGACCCCAACCGTCCGATCGGCAGCTTCCTGTTCCTCGGCCCGACCGGCGTCGGCAAGACCGAGCTGACCAAGGCGCTGGCGTCATTCCTGTTCGACGACGAGACGGCGATGGTCCGTATCGACATGTCCGAATACATGGAGAAGCATGCGGTGGCCCGCCTGATCGGCGCGCCGCCGGGCTATGTCGGCTATGAGGAGGGCGGCGCGCTGACCGAGGCGGTGCGGCGGCGGCCCTATCAGGTGATCCTGTTCGACGAGGTCGAGAAGGCGCATCCGGACATCTTCAACGTGCTGCTCCAGGTGCTGGACGATGGCCGCCTGACCGACGGGCAGGGGCGTACGGTCGATTTCCGCAATACGGTGATCATCCTGACCTCGAATCTGGGCGGCGAGATCCTGGCCAATCAGAGCGATGGCGAGCCGGCAGAAGCGGTGCGGGGCGCGGTGATGGAGGTCGTGCGGTCGGCCTTCCGGCCCGAATTCCTCAACCGCCTGGACGACATCCTGCTGTTCCATCGTCTGGGGCGGCATCAGATGGACGGTATCGTCGACATCCAGCTGGCCCGCCTCGAAGGGCTGCTGTCGTCGCGCAAGATCGGGCTGGCGCTCGACCAGAAAGCGCGGTCCTGGCTGGCGGAAGCCGGTTACGATCCGGTCTATGGCGCGCGTCCGCTCAAGCGGGTGATCCAGCGGGCTCTGCAGAATCCGTTGGCGACCTTGCTGCTGGAAGGGACGATCGAGGACGGTCAGACCGTCGAGGTCTCGGCCGACGAGCGGGGACTGGTCGTCAACGGCCACTCCGTCGCGGACGAATATGACGCGTCGCCGGCAACGGGGGCGCGCCAGGAAGCGCGCCCACGGCTGTTGAATTAACGGGAAGCGGTACGGGTGGTGGCGGGGGTTTCGGCGAGCTCCGCCACCGCCTGCTTCTCGACGGCCTGGAACTTCACCAGATCCTTTCCGGCCAGCTTGCGGCCGGCCTGGAACTTCACGCTCATCGGATTGACCTGCTCTTCGTCGACCAGCACTTCGTAATGGAGGTGCGGGCCGGTCGAGCGGCCGGTCGAGCCGGAATAGGCGATGATCTGGCCCTGGGAGACGTGACTGCCGGGGCGGATGCCCGGCGCCAGGCGCGACAGGTGGCCATAAGCGGTCTCGTGGCTCTCGTCATGCTCGATGCGGACATAGATGCCGTAGGAGCCGTTGACGCCGGCCATCTCGATCTTGCCGGAACCGGCGGCCATCACCGGGGTGCCGGTGTTGACCGCGAAATCGATGCCCTTGTGCTGGGTCGAGTAATGCAGGATCGGGTGGAAGCGCATGCCGAAGCCCGAGCTGATCTTGGCGCCGTCGACCGGCGTCTTCAGCAGGGCCTTCTTGGCGCTTTCGCCGGCCTGGTTGTAGTAGTCGAAGCCGCCCTGCTGGTCGGCGAAGCGGTACAGCTTCATCTCCTTGCCCGACAGGGTCATCGAGGCATAGACCAGCTTGGCGTCGTTATAGCGCTTGTCGGTGCCGCGCTCGAACATCAGTTCGAAATGATCGTCGGGCTGGATGTCGCGCTGGAAGTCGACGTCGTAGGAGAAGGCCTTGATCATCTCGGTCAGCATGGCGACCGGAACGCCCTGGGCCATCGCCGCCTCGAACAGGCTGCCGCGGATATTGCCCTCGTAATGGACGAAGCGGCTGACCGGCTGCGGCACCGCGGTGGCGAATTTGGGGAGGGACAGGGCCGGCATCGGGATCGGCAGGGCCGTCGCGGCGATGGTTGGCGGCAGGGGAAGCTCGAGCTGTCCCAGAGAGGGAGTGAACGATCCCGCCGACAAATGGCGATGCACTGAGGTGGTTGAAGCGCCCATCCAGATCAGGCCGATGCCCATGGTCGCCAATCCGCCGATGAAAGCCATGCGGATCATGGCCGACGACGAAAACCCCATACTGACCCTCCAAGAGTGGGGCCTGTCCCTGTTGGCCGGAACTGGCTCCCGTACGTGTGTGCGAATCTATAAACCGGGAATCGTTATGACAAAGCTTAAAAGGGCTGGCAAGCCTTGGTGATTCGACGATCCGCAAAGAAAGTTTCACCGATCTGTAAAAAGGTCGTTGACAGGGGGTGTGGGGAAGCGTAGAAACCGGCCTCCCGACGACGCAGACGGGCAGCCGGAAACGGCGGCGAGTTAAGAAGTCGGACCGCTATTTGACAAGTTTAGAAATTGGAAGAGATGCGTGGACAGCGCGAGACAATCGGTCTCGTTTAAGTCCGCTGCATATCTAGAGTACGCTCTAACGTTATGTAACGGTGCCTGGACGAGCCTCTGATTGCATCTTCGGATGCAAGTCAACTTGAGAGTTTGATCCTGGCTCAGAACGAACGCTGGCGGCATGCCTAACACATGC